>Ga0213830_1000006_pt1 | contig 884426 bp, 804 predicted proteins | sample SWATP11_FD_161661 | JGI IMG/M metagenome (GOLD analysis project Ga0213830, IMG submission 161661) | Coastal seawater microbial communities from Marineland, Florida, United States - SWA TP1 #1 | ecosystem: Environmental > Aquatic > Marine > Coastal | place: USA: Florida | collected 2016-08-06 | reverse complement strand
TCACCGTTATCAGCCCCTGCTTTAGTAATGACATCAATCTCATTGCTCTGCGCGGTTTGACCAACATCCGGTTCAACCACACTCAGGCTACCATTGGCGACAACTTGTATATCATCGCCAACATTGACCACTAAATCACTGTTGGCAGACTTATCGTTGTCGCTATCTACGGCGTAAACTGGCAGGTGAATGGCTAAATTGTCTTGGCCCTGAGCGCTGTGGTCTAACTCTTGAAGCAGTGTGACCGAATACTGACCAAGGTTAGATTGGTCTAGCGTTACACTCAGCACGTTAACCTCTGCACCATTGACAGTAATATAACCGCGATACACGCCGTCGGAGGTCTCTTCCAACACCACGCGTTGCCCGGCCGAGAATAAACCGTCCCCAGCAGCACGACCATTAAACTCAGTGACATCGATTTTCAGTGCCGTAACCGTATCACTACCAGTCGTAAAGGTAATGGTGCCGCTTGCACTGGTGTCGGTAGCCCCCACCTTCGACCCGTCATCTAAACCTGCTTCATACACGTTAGTTGCGGTAATGTCGGTGATCACCGGATCTTTACCATCCGTGATGGTGACATCGACGGTGCTGGTTAAGGTGTCGCCATCTTTATCTGTCACGGTCACCACAATGGTGTGCTTAACTTCTTCACTCGCCGAGTGATCAACATTGCTGTTGGGAATAAACGACAATTTACCGTCTGGGGTTATGACTACCTTGCCGTCTGTCACCGTGTATTCGGTTTTCCCTTCCTCTAACGGGTAGGTGGTATTGTCGAAGCGGAATGAGGTGACTTCACCGTTATCAGCCCCTGCTTTAGTAATGACATCAATCTCATTGCTCTGCGCGGTTTGACCAACATCCGGTTCAACCACACTCAGGCTACCATTGGCGACAACTTGTATATCATCGCCAACATTGATAATTAGATCAGAGCGCGCAGACTGATCGTTATCTGCATCTGTGGCAAAGACAGGCAAAGCAATAGAAATCGAATCCTGCCCTTGTAGTGGTTGGTCAATTTCATTAACCAGCTCAATGGTATAGTTCGCTTTAAAATCCGGTGCAGATGAAGCACCTTCTACGATAACTTCACCGAGTGTCACTTTTAGGACATCGACTCGATTACCACCCAAAGTAATATAACCAACATATGTCCCTGGCTGACCTGAGACCGCTTCCAAAATAACGGTCTCGCCTTGAGAAGTAATAGGGGAGGTTTGCTGATCGGCATTAAAAGCATCGACGTCAATCTGAACTTGAGTAACCGCGTCACTTCCTGCCGCAAAAGTAATCGTGCCATTCGCAATGGTAGTGGTGTCACCAACCTTTGAACCATCATCTAACCCAGCTTCATAAACATTGGTTTCGCTAATAGTTGTAACACTTGGGTCCGTGCCGTCACCAATCGACACCTGAGCGTCAATCGGCGCTTGAATAGGGTTCCCACCCGTATCCGTACCTGTAATATTAAAAGAAACGGTAATTTGGTCGCCAGTAAAAGCGACTTGACCGCCACCGACAGAAGGTGTGTGGTCAATCGGTTGAGAAATTGTTGTTGTAAGCTCGAGACTTACGTCTTTGCCGATACTTGTTGCATTGATATCAATGGTCAGTACTGTATCACCATCATCATCTACACCAATAATTGTATTAGTTGCAGCGTTGTAGCTAAACGAAACCGCCTCTCCATTGGAAGTGATATCAGAGTTCAATTCGCTTAGTAAAGACGCTAAAGAGATAGCGTCAGGAACAAAAGATGTAGGATCGAGGGATAAATCAGCCGCAGTAATAACAATCGAACTCGTCACTGATTGCGGATATGTGCCACCTGAAAGTGAACCTTCAACAAGAGACTCACCAATACTTTGCCCACCACTGGCAAAAATAATCGGCCTAATTTCATCGTCTACTTGATCAAGCGTGTCGTTAGAAAACCCAGACGTTTCAAAGAAAGTACTCGCCAGAACTTCTGCACCAGTATATTCGATAGTTACAAAACCACTATTAGCAGACCCCCCAGCTCCGGCTCCGGCGGCCGTTGCTTCTAACAACTCTGTCGGGTCAGCGCCCGCCAAAATAGCATCTTGGATCGCAGCTAGCTCGTCTTCTCCAATTGCGCCTTCACCCAATTGAGCAAGATCGAAGTTAACCTCACCAGCTACAGGAGCAACGCCCCATCCACCAAGGTCGTCCTCTGTTGCGAGCGTGTTCGCATCAAGATTTACCGCCGCTTCTGAAGCTTCCATCAAAACCGTTGAATGGTTAGCAGTGATAACAATCTCACCATTAGCAATCGAATCGCCAACGACAACTTTTTTCGCACTTCCGTCTGGTTTGACTGCAACAACATCACCAGACACTTCTTTTACAATCGCAGCTTGGCGCAATACTTCTACGTCCATAGGGTCTCCTAATCACACTCCTACCATCCCAGCAAGAGAGCAGAAACAATTTGTTATGGTTTTTCTTAATACACTCGCACAAAGTATCAAATGTGACTCGCATTTACAGCGCTTTTATTTGATGCATATATCAACAAATTTCTGTAATTATAGAGAAGCAAAGGCTAACGGGGCGTTTAGGTGTGATATATAAAATGTTACTGGTGAAAAACTTTGCCTTTTGTATCACCAATGAGACAAAAACAAGCCTTTGGCCAATTGACTGTTTACAAGCGCTCACTATTTAGACGAAGACTATTCATACACAATCCTTAACCACTTTGAGACTAGATTTTGGTTACTGAACTAAGATCACTATTTTATGGATAGCAACCTCATTCTCACTCCTCCCCCTTTGGGGCAAGAATGTGATAACTATCAGGGTTTAGGGCGTAGAAAATAGGAATGATGTCGCGATCTTGTCACTAAGTTAGGGTAAGGAGGTAAAAATATAACTACTTCAAGGATGTCACGTGAAAAGTCTGTTTAAGCCCAATGCAATTATGCTTGCTGCCTTGTGTAGCCTTACTGCAAGTGCAAGCCCTACACTTACCCTTTCTACCACTACCACCAGCCGAGATATTCCACTCTCTGAATCAAAACCCGCTGTAATGTCTCTCTCTAAAGAGACCTATCAGCTTACGGTTTCGGGTGTCGATGGCACTTGCCCTAGCGTTGAAGGCCAAAAAGTTAGGTTTCGCCGTCCTCTGGCACTCAACTGTGGCCAAGATACGGTACTGCCACTTAAGATTCGTTTCGGTGGCGATTACTCTTTTGCCTTTGACAAAGTAAGCAAAACGCTGACCATCGCTCGTGAAGCAAAGAAAAGCAAGCAGACTTTCAGCCGACCAATCCCTGACGTCCAATGTGAAACCTATTCGGGCAAAGAAGTCACGATCAACCTAGGCAACTCTTTCGCGAACGGAACCCAATTAAAAGATGCACTAAGTGGACAAACCGTAACAGTTATAAATGGTTCAGTAACTGTTCAGCCGTCAAAACAAAGCGGTGGACTCGTTCTGCTTGCGCCTGCCAAAGCCCCACTTGCACAGCCAGAGTTTACCTACAAGAACGCCAATATTTATTTTGTGATGGTCGACCGATTCAATAATGGTGACACGAGCAATGACCAAAGTTACGGCCGCAATAAAGACGGTAAACAAGAAATAGGAACCTTTCACGGTGGCGATCTGAAAGGCGTAATTGAAAAGCTCGATTACATAAAAAGTCTAGGTACAGACGCGATATGGTTATCTCCGATTGTTGAACAGGTACACGGCTTTGTCGGCGGTGGTGAAAGTGGTAGCTTCCCATTTTACTCATACCACGGCTACTGGACACGCGATTTCACTAAAATTGACCAAAACTTTGGCAATGAAGAAGATCTTAAGACTCTCGTCACCGAGGCGCACAAACGTGGGATTAAGATCCTACTTGACGCGGTTATCAACCATGCGGGTTATGGCACGCTAGCAGATATGCAGTTTGATAACCTAGAGGTTGTCGATACATCAAAAATGCCTCAGCAATGGGCTAGGTGGACACCAGCTAACGGCGAAAACTGGCACAGCTACAACAGTGCAATCAACTACCAGAGCAAAGAGTGGCAAAACTGGTGGGGGCCAGACTGGGTACGCGCAGGTCTACCGGGCTACAAACAACCAGGAAGCAGCGACACCACGATGAACTTGGCAGGCTTGCCTGATTTTATCACTGAATCGACAAAAACCGTCACACCTCCTAAATGGCTTCTCGACAACCCAAATACTCGCGTTGTTACTAAACCTGGCTACACAGTGGCAGATTACTTAGTGGAGTGGCAGTCAGACTGGGTTAAACGTTTCGGGATTGATGGCTTTCGGGTTGATACCGTGAAACATGTTGAAGGCGATGTTTGGCTCAAATTAAAACAGTCCGCTAGTAAAAGTTTAGAACAATGGCGCGCCGAAAATGCTAAGTCTGGTCAACCGTTCTGGATGATGGGGGAAGTATGGGGGCACTCTGCTTATCGTTCACCTTATGCTGACCAAGGTTTCGATGCGCTGATCAACTTCGACATGCAAAAGAAACTGGATAAAGGCGCTGCCTGTTTTAGCCAAATGCAGGAAGTGTATCAAAACTATGCCGATTCGATTTTAACAACACCTGACTATACACCTGTAAGCTATATGTCATCTCACGATACAGAGCTGTTCTTCAACCGCTTTAAATCTTTTGACATGCAGCGCAACGCAGCCAATGCACTGCTGCTTAGCCCAGGAGCAATTCAGATTTACTATGGTGATGAAATCGGACGAGCATTAGGCCCATACGCAGACGACTTCCACCAAGGGACTCGTTCCGATATGGTATGGGATCTTGATGACCAAAGAAAAGCCTTGCTCTCACATTGGCAAACCCTCGGACAATTCCGCCAAAGCCACCCAGCGATAGGTGCCGGCAAACATCAGCAAATTGCCAACGACAATGCTTATGTGTTCTCGAGAACACTAGGCGACGATAAAGTCATTATCGCTTATGTAGGCAAGTAACGGCTGTGATATACACTAAAGAGGAGGCTGATTCCTCCTCTTTAATCCAAGCAAGATCCATTCTGCATTGCTTCCTCAACCTAATAAACTTCTCACTTCTCTTAAAAGTAAGTAACAAAGCACTTAAAAAATCTTCATAACTCACTGTCTGTACTACACTAAATTAAAGATGCAACTACATGAGTATGAACAATGAAAAAGCCTGTACTCTTGGTTGACGATGAAGTGAACATTCTTAATTCATTTCGTCGAACATTGAGGAGTCATGTCGATATAGATCTTGCAAGCAGCGGAGAACAAGCCCTTGAGCTTATTTCGCAAAAACAGTACGCCGTTATCGTGTCTGATATGCAGATGCCCATCATGAATGGGTTGCAACTGCTGCAAACAGTTAAAGAAAGATCGCCTGATACAGTAAGAATGATGTTCACTGGCAATGCCGACCAACAAACGGCTGTTGATGCGGTGAACCTAGGTGATGTGTTTCGCTTTATCAACAAACCTTGTACGCCTGAACAGTTGCTCAGTTTTATAAACTCAGCGATACGACAATATGAACTCGTTGTTGCCGAAAAAATACTGCTCAACAAGACCTTAAAAGGTGTCATCAATGTACTTAGCGATGTAGTGTCTCTGGTTAGCCCCGAAATAAGTGAACGAAGCAACAAGGTTCAGTTCCATATGCAACAGTTAAGCAAAGAACTCAATCTCAAGCCTCATTGGAGTTTTGAGCCTATGGTTCAGCTATCGCAGCTTGGATTTATCATTTTCCCTCAGAGTACTTTGCAAAACATCAGCAACGGTAAAATAGTCACCGAAGAAGACCGACAACTGTTTGATCAGCACCCTTGCTTATCCTCTGATTTGCTGAAACAGATTCCACGTATGGGGGGAATTGCTAAAACCATTCTCTACCAAGAAAAAGGCTACAACGGAGAGGGTAACCCTATAGATAGCATACAAGGTACGGAGCTACCTTATGGCTCAAGAATGCTTAAAGTCGTCTGTGATTACATAAAACTGGAAAGTGCAGGTTTCACTGTTTCCGACGCGATTGAGCAGCTTGACAGTGAACAACAGCTTTATGACCCGAGCATACTCAGTGCCTTTAAGTCCACACTTGGTTATGAGGCGCCAAAGACTTTTGTCGATGTACGTTACCTCAACCCGAATATGATTATTGAACAAGAGATAAGAACCAACCGAGATCAACTGATCGCGAGAAAAGGACAAAGAGTCACACCAACTTTAATGAATATTGTCCACCACTGCTTAGAGAACAAAGCCGTAACAGGCGAAGTTTGGGTCACCATGATTGAGCCTGAAGAAGAGCAACAACAAGACGATGAAGAACCCACGTTGAGCAACTGACAGAGAAGAAATCCAGTTGAGAGCGATATGCAAACTAAAGGACGATTTTAGCTATGATTGAGTTTTGGCGTTTTAAATCTGTTGATCTGGCAGACTACAACTTGCTCCACGGTGAGTTTAACTACTCCTTAGTTTTTCTTTCTGTTCTTGTCGCAAGTTTGGCGGCATATTCTTGTTTGATCGTCATAGAAAGAATGTGGAGTTCTAACGAGTCTAAATCGATAAGATTATGGCGGCTGTTTGGTAGCGTTGTGTTCGGCTTAGGTGTATGGGCGATGCACTTTACTGGTATGTTGGCTTTTATGATTCCATCTCAGATGACCTACCACCCCGGTATCACTGCGCTCTCTTTTGTTCCTCCAGTGATTGGGGCGTACTTTGCATTTCAAATCCTCTTTCACCAACGCTTCTCTCTGTTAGATATTCAGTTAAGCGCGCTCTATCTGGCGCTAGGTATTGGCTCTATGCATTTCTTGGGAATGGAAGCGATGCAGATGGACGCCATCATGGTCTACGATTTTACTTGGTTTGTGCTATCTATCGTTATTGCGCACCTGTTCGCTTGTGTTGCCATATATTTAATCAAGGCGCGTAATCAATATTTTGGAGAAAGCAGTTTTTACCGCGCCTTGATTTCACCGATTATGGGGCTTTCCGTTGCAGGTATGCACTACACGGCAATGGGAGCGGTCAGTTTTTACTTACTTAAAGGGGCTCAAACTGTAGACGAACACATGAGCAATGCGCACAACATTGCATTGATTGTCGCTTTGTTCGTTTTGCTGATTTGTGCTGCCACTTTTGTCGCCTCTATTGTCGATCAACGCTTGCAACTGGCAGAGCACTCGATTGTTCAAAGTAAACTGCGTGAGCAAGATATACTCAACAACCTTGCCGATGGCGTTATCATCGTCGATCAAGAAGGGATGATCGAAAGCGTCAATGACATGGGTTTAAGGATGTTTGATTATCAACGCGAGATGATCGATCACCAAAATATCGAAGACTTGATGCCCGCATTCGACAAAGTATCCCTGCAAAATGGTGCAAGTAGTGAACTCGAGCATAGAAGCAACCTGACGACAGAAGGCATCAAAAAAGATGGCAAATCATTCCCTATCGAGGTCAGCCTATCGGCAATCGCGATACGCAATGAAGAGAAAAAACTATTTAACTGTGTCATTCGCGACATCTCAAAGCGTATGGAATTAGAGCAGCAACTTAGGCAAGCACAAAAGCTCGAATCTATGGGCCAACTTGCTGCAGGCATAGCCCATGAAATTAACACCCCAACTCAGTATGTCTCTGATAATACGATTTTTTTAAAGGATGCCTTTCAAACCTGCCTCAATACCATTGGCCAAATTAGAGAAACCGTTGAAAGATCAGACAATGAATCAGCAGATGACTTACGCCAACATATTAAGAGTGAAATCGTCGACAGCGATATGGACTTTATTGCCGAAGAGATCCCACTCGCGCTTGATCAATCTTTGGAAGGGCTACAGCGTATCGGAAAAATTGTTAAAGCGATGAAATCTTTCTCGCACTCTAGTAACCACGAGATGCATCAAGTCGATATTGCAGAAGCGATTGAATCAACAATTACTATCGCTCGCGGTGAGTGGCGCTATGTGGCCGAAGTTGAAACTAACTTTGATTCTAGATTGCCCGCGATTCCTTGTTATCGAGATGAGTTTAACCAAGTAATGCTTAACTTCATTATCAATGCCGCGCACGCCATTGAAGAAAAATTCGGCCGTCAAGATGGCACGCTAGGTACCATTAAAATCTCCACTCATCTTGAAGGCGATTCAGCCTTAATTCGCATTCAAGATAACGGTACCGGCATTCCTAAGGAGATCATCGATAGAATATTCGATCCATTTTTCACCACAAAAGACGTTGGCAAAGGCACAGGACAAGGGTTGAGTTTGGCTTACTCAGTCATCGTCGACTTACATAAAGGGGCAATATCTACTGAAAGCACCGAAGGCGAAGGTGCAACGTTCACGGTTTCACTACCGCTGACCGATTTTAGAATTAGTACAACTGAGAGACTCGATAATGAAGCTGCTGCTAGTTGATGATGAACGCATGATCCTGAATGGATTAAAGCGCGCTCTATTTGGGACGGGCTGGAAAATTTTTACTGCAGAAGGTGGTGAAGAAGCCCTACAGTTCCTAGAGGAGCATCAGGTCGACTTGATCATTTCGGACATGCTTATGCCAGGAATGAATGGCGCAGAGTTACTTGAAGAGGTGAGTAAAAGACACCCTGGAATTATCCGCGCTTCTCTCTCTGGCTATTCGGATCCCGACATCACTATAAAAGGGGGCTTTTTCGCCCACCAAGCTTTTATGAAGCCTTGCGATCCCAGCGTCATCAAAGCAGAGGTGAGGCGTATAGAAGAAATCCTAGAGCTGTTCCCAGATCGCGTGATACAAAATGCCATTGGAACGATTACTTCGTTGCCTGTCGCGCCAAAACTGTTCTTTGACGTCAAGCGCACTCTCGCCGATCCAAACTCATCAATGCATGATGTTGCCAAACTTATCAGTGAAGAGCCGGCAATGTGTGCCAAGATCATTCAAATCTCGAACAATGCCATTTTTCGAGGCCGCAAAGAGATAAAGAGCATTTCCGAAGCCATTACACGCTTGGGTGGGCAAGTCGTTACCAATATTATCGCCATGCTTGAAGTGTATTCTGTTTCAATGAACGAGCCCAGCAAACCCCTTGAAAAAATTCAAGCTCATAGCTTAAGGGTGGCTAAACTGGCTTCGACACTGGTCGACCCCGATCTAAAAGATACGACTTTTCTAATTGGTATACTCCATCGCATTGGCGAGTACGTCAGAATGAAAATAGCCCCTGACTTAATGAGTGCTTTTCTCAATCCGAAAACGAAAGGCAACGATAAATCTCATCTTGAGCGTTACCTGTTCAAAACTAAGTCAGAACAACTTGGCGGCTATCTACTCTATTTTTGGGGCTTTCCTTTACCGATCATTGAAGGTGTTCTAACCCATGATGATCCTGAAAAACTAATGCAATCTGAATTCAATTCGGCATGCGCTGTCTATATTGCCAACTGTATTCTCACTGAGAAACCCGTCGACGAACAGTTCACAGCTCACTTTGAGTTAGAAAGCACCATTGCCATATTGGAACAAAACCATCAAGCATAGGAGAATGGTTGAAAACATTCGCTACCTGAAACGAGTAGGAGTGGTCTGTCACTCAAGCTTCTAGTATTCTCTGCTCTAATTAGCTTGAGTTGACAATAACCATAAGTAAGTTATGGTTTGTGGCTCTCGACTTCCCTTGTCTCATCATACAGTGTACCTATTATGACAACACCCGATATCAAATTCGTCGCCACCGATATGGATGGCACGCTTCTCGACGAAAACAGTCAACTCAATCCAGAGTTTTTTACTCTTTATCAACAACTTGAAGAAAAAGACATTATTTTCGCTGCGGCATCGGGTAGACAGTACTACAGCCTAATGGAAACCTTCTCTCCCATTAACGATCGGATGATGTTTATTGCTGAGAATGGCACCCTTGTAATGCATAAAGGTGAAGAGCTGTATAGTTGCGAGATAGACAAGCCATCAATTACAGCAATCATTACACAAGCAAGAGCCATCTCTGGCGCGCAAATTGTCCTCTGTGGTAAGCATTCAGCCTACATTGAAACGCAAGACCCGCAAGCCCTTGAGGAATTCGCTAAGTATTACCACAAGTGCCAGTATGTAGAAGATCTACTCGAAGTAGATGATGACTTCATCAAAGTCGCTATCTGCCACTTCGACGGTACAGAAGAGCTGGTATACCCAACTTTTAACAATGCGTTTGGCCAGTCTCATCAAGTTGTGGTGAGTGCAAAAATCTGGCTTGATGTGATGAACGCAGAAGCTTCAAAAGGTGCAGCAATCGAACACCTACAGAAAACGCTAAACTTTACTCCTGAACAAACCATGAGTTTTGGTGATTACCTTAACGACTTAGAAATGCTAAAGGCGAGCTACCACTCCTATGCAATGGATAATGCCCACCCTAAAGTTAAAGAGATTGCTCGCTTTCATGCGCCAAGTAATCGTGAAGCGGGTGTATTTACAATTATTGAGCGTGAGTTACTAAACTAAAGTTACGTTTGATACCGCACGAAAAGCAGTGATAACAACGGCTAGCTCAACTATTAGTGACTGTCATCTTTGTTGTCACTCAAAGTACTCTTAACTCCGCTCTCGCGACAAAGCTCTAAACGTTTGGCAATATCTTGCTGTTGGCTAGATATTGAATCCAATGCCTGAGCGGTTGTTTTAATCGCCCCTGCCATCGAAGAAATATTCTGAGTTGCACGAACAAGAGTCGACTGCATGGGGCGTAAAATCAACCAAGCAATCGCTGCGATTATCAGTACAATCACCAGCCCAATGACACTGATAACCAATAAGACTTGAGTGCGTAGATCATTCAAAAAGCGTTTACTTTCTACCGCAACAGCTTGTCTAGAGTGTTCAAAAGCATCAGGCATTGAAGCGACAGATTGCTTAGACAATACAACTAACTGATTGAGGTTATCGACCGTATCAGATAGCAGTTGTTGCTGCTCTTCATTGAGATTGTTACTTTGCGCGATGTTATTAAGTGCAAGACCAATGTGATCAAGCGACTGACGCGTATCATGAATAGCACTTTCAATACCATCTAGCTCTAATGCCATGTTTATATTAATAAACGCTTCATTGTTTTCTGCTTCGGCTGTTTCTGCAAAAGTTAAGCAAGACCACAGTGCGAAGACTATCCCAAGCGTCCATTTCATATTTGTTCCTTACCCCATTTAAGCACTAACCCGAATAATAACTGATCTTACGTCATAAACATCACATAGAAAGCATTGATACCGTATTAACGCTTAAATAATACAAAGATATTTCTTAAACTCGTGAGCCCAGTTATGATTTGAAAGCCGTTCGGAGGAGCTAAAACAAAAATGGATCTTAATCTACTAAAAACATTTGATGTCGTAATGAAGACCCGCAGTGTCAATGAAGCGGCTGAAAGCCTCAACATTTCTGCACCTGCCGTTAGTCACGCACTGAATCGGATGCGCGAACAGTATCAAGATCCTTTATTTATTCGCAAAGGGCGCGGGATTACACCCACGAACTTCGCTATTGAGCTGCACGAAGAAATTCAAGAACCTCTGAATCTATTACTAAACGGTGCAAAATCTAGGCAACAATTCAATCACCAGACAAGTCGAAGAACATTTCGCTTATCAAGTCATAAAGATCTCGATTTGATCTTTGTTCCTCCGTTAATTGCTTATCGTGATCAGTACGCACCTAACGTCAAGCTAAGTGCCAATATTGAACATACCGATGAAAGCAACCGTCAAGCAGATTTACGTATGCGCCGTGTCGATTTGATACTCGCCACAACGCCGCTCAGCGAACACGGTTACCACAATGAATTGCTATTAGAGTTGCCATTGGTCGTGCTCTGTCGCCAAGGGCATCCTAGAATTCAACAGCAGATTAGCCACAGTCAGTTTTTTAACGAACGCCATATTCTGTGGGGAACACAAAGACTCAACCAAGATATCGTCGATTCATTGGCTGTCACTCCACAACCCTCGCGCGATATCGTCTACAAAACAGACTCTATCTGTAACGCAATCATGATGGCAGCGCAAACCGACTGGTTGTGCGTTACAAGCCAATGGCATGCTGATCTCATCGCCACTAACCATCAAATGCAAGTGCTACCACTGCCATTTGAACTCAATCAGCTCCCAGTGTTTATTACGTGGCACCAATCGCAACGACAAGATACTGGCCACCATTGGTTAAAAGAAACCTTGCTGGAAGTGACTAAACCGTATCGTTCTAGTTAATGGATTAAACAAAACTAAATCCACATTTAATCTTTAGACTATCGATTGATAAATCCAGAGTTTCTATTATCTCCTCATCGACGAACACCAACCTGTTCGCCTTAAAAGAGAGAGATAAATTATGAAACTTCAGCAGTCTATCGTATCACTGGCGATCGTCGCCGCTCTTGCACCAGCGTTTAGCTTTGCAGCACCTACAACAAGTGCCGCAAAAGAAGCATCAAGTTTTACTGTTGCCAAAAACCAACAACTCAAACAGTACTTAGATTTTGCTAACCAAAGTGACTTTAAAGATGCTTCTCGAGGTTTTATCACCACCTGGCCGGAAAAAACCATTAAAGACGCCAATGGAAACGTCGTTTGGGACTTCAGCAAATACGACTTTATCGAACAAGACAAAAACACTGACACCATTAACCCATCACTATTACGCCAAGCGAAACTGAATAACATTGACGGCCTATTTAAAGTAAAAGACGGCATCTATCAGGTACGTGGTTTTGACCTTTCTGTCATGTCATTTATTCACGGTGAAAATGGCTGGCTCGTAGTAGACCCGCTGATCTCACCAGAAACTGCCGCCGCAGGCTTAAAACTGCTACGTGATAACGTTGAAGATCTGCCTGTCACGGGCGTTATCTTTACTCACTCACACGTAGACCACTTTGGTGGCATTTTAGGCGTCACAAGCCAAGAAGATATCGATTCAGGTAAGGTGGATATTCTTGCTCCTGAAGGCTTCTTCGATCATTCCATAGCCGAAAACTTAATGGCGGGAAACACCATGTCACGCCGCGCGTCATACATGTACGGCAACCTACTTGATGCGAGCAGCAAAGGGCAAGTCGATGGTGGTCTGGGCAAAACAACCTCTTCTGGAGCCCCGAGCATAGTAAAACCTACCCATATCGCAAACATTACAGGCCAGGAAATGGAAGTGGATGGCGTCAAGCTTGAAGTCATAATGGCGCAAGAATCAGAAGCGCCTTCAGAGTTCATGTTCTATTTTCCACAGTACAATACCATGATGGCCGCGGAGGTAATGACTCATACTATTCACAATATCTCGACCTTACGTGGCGCAAAAACGCGTGATGCTTCATCTTGGGCACAATACATTGACCAAGCACTACACGCATACGGTGATAAAGCAGACACCATGATTGCCTCTCACCACTGGCCGACGTTTGGCAGAGAGAAAATTCAAAGCCAGCTAGAAAAAACACGCGATATGTACAAGTTTGTACACGACCAAACACTTCGTTTGGCCAACAAAGGGTACACCCCGAACGAGATCTCCGCATCCATCCAGTTGCCAGACACTTTGGGCAAAGAGTGGTACAACCGCGGTTACTACGGCACAGTGTCACACAATGCTCGTGCTACCTATGACTTTTACTTTGGTGCTTGGTGGGACGGTAACCCAGCAAATTTAAACCCACTGCCCCCTACAGAGCAAGGCACCAAATATGTTGCAGCAATGGGTGGCGAAAAGAAGGTGATCGACTTAGCCGAAGCTGCGATCGACAAAGGTGAATATCGCTGGGCAGTGACACTCCTCAATAATGTCACTTTCGCCAATCCAGATAATATGGAAGCACGTTATCTTGAAGCAGACGCAATGGAACAACTTGGCTACCAGGCAGAATCAGGTCCTTGGCGTAACTACTATTTAGGTGGTGCGAAAGAACTTCGCCAAGGCATTAAAGCCGTTCCAACACCAAACACGGCAGCGATCGCTAAAAACATGCCATTTGACCAGTTTATGAACTATCTAGGGGTTACCGTGAAACCAGAAGCGGCAAAAGGTCTAGATATAAAAGTCAACATTGATATCAAAGGTGACGGTCAATACTCAATGGATTTAAGCAACTCTGTATTGAAGTCGTACTCAGACAAACAATTCAAGGATGCAAACCTAACGATCACCATGACTCGTCAAGCCTTCGAGAACATGATGACGAAACAAGCAACGTTACAACAAGAGGTGAAAGCGGGTCATTTCATAGTCTCTGACCAAACGGAGTTTAACAAGCTAATGTCGGTGTTTGATCGATTTGAAATGTGGTTTGGTGTGGTGACACCTTAGCCCTAAAGTCAGAGCTAAAATAGTTGTATTAGAAAGCCCGCTTGGTCAGCGGGCTTTGCTCATTGCCACGACTCGGTTACCAAAATTCTGGATGGTTAAATCCTGCTACGCAGCGTGGTTGCCCTTGCAGACTTTGGATTTCCTTTGATGATAAAGGCTGAGCCATCCAACCATGTGGATAACTCAGCTTCAGTGGCGCCTTAAACTGTTCTTCAGAAACTTGTTTGAAACCAATTCTCGTATAGAAGTTGGGGTATCAACAAATCGTATTGCACGTCGTGTCCTCTTCAATGCTTATACAAGCAGTATAATCTGCAAAGCTAATCATTTTGTTGCGACGTGAGCAAGATTTAAGCAACACGCATGCAGTCACTAAACTATTCGTCTTACTGGAGTACAGGCTAAAACCATCGCGGTAAACAATTGAACCGCGCAACAAGCGATAAAGATTGTCTCGATACCAGACCAAGAAACCAGATAACCCGATGCCGCTAGCCCAAAAGGCATAAGTAGCTTAAACAGAGAGCCTGTAATTCCCGCCACTCTTCCTAAATATTGCTCTTCAAACGCTTCTTGTCGGTAGCTCCAAATGCAAATACTGCTATACAACCCAATCGCTGAAATCCATAAAAACGCGGCTATCATTCCCCACACATTTTGCACAACAAGTGGAAAAACAAACCCAACGGACTCCAATACAATCGAGCCAATCAGAACCGTTCCGAGACCAAACTTACTGCGCAACCTATCCGCACTGAAAGAACCGATAAGCCCTCCTATACCTGACGCAGCAATCAAGTAACTCACTTCAAGAGAACTAAAATCAAGCACTGACTTAGAGTAAAAAATAGCCTGAATCCAGAAAATGGCACCCGTGGTGTTAATCACCATCACAGCCAACGTAATGTTCCACATATTGTGCTGCGCTCGCAGAACCTGCCACCCCTCAGTGAGCGCTGCCATGAGACTTTGAGGTTTTGAAGTCTCAGTAGGGGTTAGCGCTAACCTTTCCAGTTGCCAATATGAAAGTAACAAAAGCAAAGCAACGGCAAGAAAAACGTTGTGAATGGCCGACATCAACATAAGCGCACCAGATAGCACTGGCCCAACGGTTTCCATTACACTACTTAATGAACTCATTCTCGCTACCGCGGTGTTTTGTGTTTCAGGAGCAAGCACTCGTTTCATCATTGTCATTCGTGCATTGTGATACCCGTAGTTAAACGCCATCATTAAAAAGGCTGCGGGAAACAACACCCACAGTGGCTCGTTTAACCACTCCACTGCCAGATACGAACATATAACGATGGCAAGTTGCCCTAGTAGCATCGCTTGTGACCAACGTTTTTTATCAACGCGATCGACAATCACTCCAATAAACGAAGCCAGCAGCAAATTGGGTAAGAACTCTACCGCACGCATCCATCCCATCATCTCGGGTGATTGAGTTAACTCATAGACCAATAACGGTAAAGCCAAGTTGTAGATTTGCGCAGAAAACGCAACAAATAGTGCGCTTGAGAAAAGTATTTGAAATGGCCTGTTTCGCCATATCGAAGTTTGAGGCGTAGTTAACGTATTCATTTATATCTCCTTTCATCCTGAATAGAATCTCCTATTATCGAGATTAAAAGATGAAGAAAAATAGAAATTTAGGAACCGGATTTCACCTTTATGCGCTATTGGATTGCTTTAGCATTTTGTCGTGACAACCTCAACATTCAGCAATGGACTGAAGTTTCATTGGATCAATTCAGCCACGCACTTAACTGCACACGACGCAACGCACAACTGTTAATTAAACGCTTAGTGGAAGAGCACAAGATTGAGTGGCGCTCTGGCGTTGGGCGTGGAAATCTACCGCAAGCTAGATTGATAGGTGAGCTAGATAGCCAGCTCAATCAAAAAGCCAATGCGCTACTTAACCAAGGCAAGATTGAAGCATCGTTAACCCTAGTGGCCCCCGAAGATAGGCAGGTTTTTCTTAGCCAATACCTTTCACGCTATCAGCCAGAGCATGGTAAGAAAGACATCTTGCAAATCCCCTTCTACCGCGGTACTCATTGCCTAGATCCAGTTAAGATCAACCGTCGAACAGAACTTCATATTGCCAGTTATCTGTACGCAAACTTACTTCGCACGCAGCCCACTCTACATGGCGATCTTGCACACTCATGGCAACAGCAAGGAAACTGTCTCACCATAACTTTAAGAAAAGAGCTTAAATTCCATGATGGAAGCCCACTCCTAGCAGAGGATGTAAAAACACATTTTGAGCGCCTAATGGTGCAAGGTGGCGCTCAAACTAAGCTATTCCGTTTTATCGACCGCGTTGAAATCATAAGCCCTCTGCAGATTAAGTTCACTAGCCATACCATGCCTTCTCTGTTACCAAGGCTACTCGGCCATAGCGCGATGGGCATCACTAAATCGAAAGGTGGAAAACTTCTCACCAGTGGGGCATTCTTGCTTTCAGAGCAAACCAAGTGGCGCACTTTGCTCACTCACAACCCTTACTATCACGGGTTAAGACCTTGGGTAGACGGTGTTGAAATATGGAACGTTGGTGATAATGCTAAAACTCTCGAACTCAACTGCGATGTTGTTCATGGTCATCATTTATCAGACCAATCAAATGCGAATTTCACAGCTAAACAGAAATGGGAACAAGGCTGTACCTACGCTATGCTCAATCCTCATCGCCACCTTTGGATGAAAAGCCGATCCAATCGGAGGTGGTTACAACAACTCATGCTCAGTATGGGCGCACCTAGTGGAAAGCAATGCGAAACGGTTGCTAGGGCTAAGGGGATGCTCTCGACACCGACCCCTATAGCAGAACAAAATTTATCCGATGTTAAACAAGCATTATCCGAATTAAAACCGCCACTCGCCCCCTTAATTGTGCTCACATACCAGCTTGGGACAAATATCGCCACAGCTCAATTGATAGCTGATGGCTTAAACCAACTTGGCATTCATTGCTTGCTACAAATCTTGGAGTATCCAGACTTCAATCAACCTGAAGCTATTCAAACAGCGGACATTGTGATTAGCGGTGAAGTATTTGGCGAAGACATTCTGTTTTCTTGGATTGATTGGCTACTATGTAACTACTGTCACCAAGTTTGTTTATCAAACAAAAATAAGCTCTGGTTAGAGCAGAAAGTCATTGAAGCCATTGCACAACCTATTGAAAAAAAACAAATAAAGTTACTAGAAAAAATTGAAAAACAACTAGTTACCAAAAACCTTTATCAACCTCTTTTTCATACGATGCAAGACTTGAATATATCCGATAACATATCGGCGCCAGAGCTGCTTGCCAATGGTTGGATCGACTTTAATCAAATAGTAATGTGACAAGCGAGTAAGTGACACTTGGATAAACGTAAAACTATCAGTACGGAAAATACTGGACAAACCATTGATGAGTATTGCCCACATTTCCGTGCAGGTTACTTATAAGATGATAAACTAAAGCATTAACATCCTAAGGTTTTTGACCTATTAGATGACAGCCCCAAACAAGTGAGAATGCCTGATTTAATGAAACGCCTTTTTACCTTAATGGTTACCATTTTGGCATCGATTACCGCAGCACCCACCTTGGCTGCCTGCAAACTCGCGCCTGATCAGGACTTCCTATATTCGCATATTGCCCTGCAAGACCAACCAATGCTTGACTTCTACTACCAGTCCCATTGTCAGCCAGGGTCAGTAAACTTAGAAGAACACAGACTACCTAATGATGCATCTGCCTCATCTCAGGCACTTTACTACTTCGCACTGGGCAACTTAAGAAAGTACGAAGGGATAAAGGTCGCTAATATTCCTGATTTGGAAAAACTCGGAACTGAGAGCAACATAGATTGGATAATTGCAGAAGCTAAGTTCAATCAAGCACTTAAACTAAATGATGCCGATTTGCTATTGCAAGCAGAGCATCTACTTAATGAAGTGGTACCAATCGCGCGTGAAATTGGTTACCGACGCTTACTTGCTCGCACTTACCGTTGGTTAGGAAACATTAAGTTCCAACGCTCCGACATCAAGGCGAGTTTGAACTATTACAAAACCGCTTATGAGCTGGTCAGTGAGATTGGTGATGACTTTCAAACCACCATGACACTAAACAATATTGCCACCGTCTATATGCAGTCTGAAGACTGGAAACGCGCGGATACGTATATCCAACGCGCATTGAATCTCTTCAATGATAACCAATATGACAACAGCCTATTTAAAGCGATTCTGTTTGCTAACTCTAGTGCGGTCTATTTTGCTACCGAGCAAAATGAACAGGCTCAATACTATATAAAGCGCGCTCTAGACGAGGCCGAAAAAACCGGATCAAATCGAATCAAAATTTCGACATTGTCCAACATGTCGCAATTGTTTGCTAAAGTCGATCAACCCAAAGAAGCGCTCACGATGGCGAAGCGTTGTGTACTGCAAGCAGAAAGAGCCTCAAACTCAAGCCTTATGTTAGCAAGCTGCTATGAAGCCTTTTCAGGTGCTTACTTAGTGCAGCATGATTATCAGAAAGCCATCACATACGCTCATAAAGTTCTCTATATTTTGCATTCCTCAGAGAGTGAAGAAATTACATGGGAGATGGATATCCTATCAAAACTTATTGAAGCACATGAAGCACTAGGCAATTATGAGAAAGCACTTAAGTTCATGAAACAAAAAGACTTAGTACGTAAAAACTACTACCGTCAAACGTATAATGAAGACATACTCAGTGAAAAAAGTGCTTTAGAAAGACGCCTGAACAAGCGAGAAATTGAGTTGCTTGAAGCGAAAAATGAACTCCAGACTATTAGATTAAAAGAACAGCGTTCACGAGAGATCCTTTACGCGGCGCTGTTTTGTATATTGGCTTACTTTGTCGCACGTAGCTTAATCCGTCTTAAACGCACCAATTTGGAGTTGCGCAATCAAAACACAACCGACCCACTCACTGGCGCCTACAACCGACGTTTTTTGGAGAACTGGCTAGAGCAAGCTCCTTCTTCAATGCAAAGTCCTATCTATGTGGTAAGCGTGATCGATATTGATCACTTTAAGCAATTTAACGATCAGTACGGCCATGAAATTGGGGATTTAGTACTCAAAGAAACCGTAGAGACGCTGCAGAACAATTTGCGTAAGAAAGATATCTTAGTTCGCTGGGGCGGCGAAGAGTTTGTCTTAGTCATGCCTATGGAAGATTTAAGCAAGCTAGAAGAGACCCTAGAGCGACTAAAAACCAATGTCGAAACGCATATCGCGTATCATAACGACCAACAATTTAGCATTACGGTCTCCATTGGTGCATCTTCTTGTAAAAGAGAATATCTTGCCGATGATTGGGAAACGGTGTTCGGGCAAGCCGATACCGCCCTATATCAGGCGAAAGATGCAGGGCGAAATCGCTATCAGATTTACAGTTAACTTGCAATCTACCAATTAGCCATTTATCACATTGAAACAGGCTTTGTCGGTTTGCGAGAAAGATACCGGTTTTCTAACTTCAATATTTACATTGGGTTCTGTTTCATAGAGTTCCAAAAAACACTTTGTCTCTGTCACCGCAAATTCACTAACGTAGGTTTTACCAACTTCTGGGGTGAATCCCACCGTAACTTTACAAGAGTCTATGTTGTGAACTCCGGCAGACAGAATATATGAGATAAATAGCTTTTTACCCGCTTGAATCTTAGCGGTAACCTCGTCTCCTGAATCGCGGGTGAAAAGGCCGATCCTAGACCCATCTGGATGTACATCACAATTCTCATTTTCAAACGCTTGGACAAAGACCATATCGGCGTTACTTCGAGATATTAGTTCAGCCTTAGCGGAATCATCGCTTGGATGATAATGAGAGACACATCCAGACAATAACACTGTTATTAGGGAAATACTTGAGAAAGAATACTTCATTGAATACCAACCTTTAAGAAATCTCTGGCTACGATAAATGATGCCGTGGATGTGGTGAGAGTGAAGGCTACTATTTCCGATGCACTTCAACTTTTTCGCAAACTACGCGTTAGCCTAAACCAACCACCCAACTCGAAAAGATACGCCAACAATAACAAACAGTATTGAGAAAACAGTAACCGGAATAATGTGCAATGCCATATCAGTGAGACTAGATTCTGATAATTTAGGAATTACTCGGAACCTTGCATCTAATGCGAATAGAAAAGTGAGCAATAGCAGAGTAAGTTTAGCGGCAATCCCGTGCGAAATTGAAATAGACATATCAAACCATAAGCTCACATCAGGTAACATTCTGTATGCCAACATTAACCCTGTAATGATTTGAATAACTAGCGCAGGCATACCGATTTTTTCGTAGACAGATTCAAAATCTAACAGTCTCTGGGCAGAGCGCTCACGCAGCACGCGAGGAAGCACAACCACAGCAAGTACGATATGCCCACCGGTCCAAATCGTGGCTGCCAATATATGCAATGTGAGTAGTAAACCGTACATGTGTTATGCCCCTAGATTGGTTCTCGAAAACTACTCCCTATAGTGACACTCAACAAATATGAGAACCATAATCAATATCAATTAACTACACATTGATAGATTGTTAGCCATAACGTTTTCAAGAATAACCGCCCAGCAAACTATTCAGCGACAGCAAGTGAGCACAAATTTGATTACACTAAACATTTAGAGCCTATCGAGTAACTCCATTGCAAACCAATAAAACGCTAACCTTCGCTACTGCCAACTTGTTCAACTTTGTAGAGCCCCCAGGGGCGTTTTACGATTTTGAAAACATCTATGATGGCGAAGCTTGGAAAGAGAAGTGTCACTGGACTCAAGAAAAACTGAAAGTCCTAAATGCTGATATTGTTGGTGTTCAAGAAGTGTTTAGTATCGACGCCGCGCGAATGTTGTTTGAAGAGCTGGGCTACCCTCATTTTGCCGTCGTTGATGAACCTCATCTGGAGCAAGGCTACATATTCTCTCAACCTGTCGTTGCCCTAGCTTCAAAACATCCAATCGAGAACCTAGGCGCTGTTACGCCGCTAAATTCAATTAGAGAACACTATCAAGTGGATACGCCTGAGTTTAGCCGCAAACCGATTTATGCGACGGTCGATGTACCAGATATCGGCGAGGTAGCCGTTTATGTCTGTCACCTTAAGTCACAACGGCCAACAGATAGCCTTGATGCTGAGAATGCTCACTCCCTTGTGGGTCAATGGTTATCAAGCCAACAAAGAGGGTGGGAAGCAGTCTTGCTACGGCTGTTTATGGAACAGCAATATGCTAACCACCCCATCCCGACTGTTCTGATGGGAGATCTGAACCAAACACTAAGTAGTGATATCACAGGTTTACTTACCAAGGAAGTCAGTAACGATAACAAGCTGCTCAGGTTAAAAGATAGCTGGCAGCTTCAATCTGCATCGGTAATTGAAAGTGAGCGACCACCCACTCACTATCATTTTGCGAAAGGGAACGTGCTCGACTACATTCTGCTGTCACAGGAGTTTCAACCTGACTCCCAATATTCGATGGCTGACGTCACAGAGTACCAAACACTGGATGCCCACTTGATCAATCCGAGCTTTGATAAAGACAAGCAAGCCAGTGACCATGCCTTTGTCGCTGTGACAGTTCGGTTTGTGTTGTGAACATCAAATACACCCTAGTTTTTTCCCCTCCTCCATAAACCAAGAGATCCAACGTCTTTTAGAATTCAAAATGAACCCTTCGTCAGCAGCTATACCCCTTCGGATATAACCATCTAAGTCTGTATCTTTGGAGTTTGATGAAAAATGCCAGTTTTCGCTGTTGATTCGCTCACCTTGTAAAATCGCTCTATTTAGCCGCTCGCTCATAACGTAGATTTCCAAGCCTTTGGTCTCATCAATCCCTAAACCTGAATCGGAAATACCGCCTACAGCTACGGGAAGTTCTACCGAACAAGTACTACCATCTTGTGTTAAATGGCTGTAAGTGGCATTGCCCACTCTACCTTTCAGCCAAAGCAGTTGTCCTTGAGCCATCTTTTCTGCAACAACAACCCCCAATGAACCTACTGGAATTTCTTCTGAAGCGACAACTGATGTAGATACTATCACCATCAGTAAAAGTTGACTCTTGAAACTCAATTTCATACCACCGCCTCCTTTGAAAATCGCTCACTAGAAGGTTGAACAAGCAGGTAAACCAACCAAAACGGCCCGACGATTGGGACTAGGAACACAAAGCCCCAATAGCCAGATTTACCACTATCATGTAGCCTGCGAGCGATTGCTGACAGCATAGGTATGATGCTGGTCACACTATAGATCGTATCCAACCAGAGCCCCATCACTATATCGCCCCATATACACAGCAAAGTAACTATGAGGTGTACTAGAAAGAACCACCAAAACTCGTGTTTTGAAGAACGCCCAGAGAAATCAAAACTGCGTCTCCAAACCAATAAGTAAAGTTGCATAAACGTCATCTCCTTTTTCAACAATGGCGATATTTTCAGCGTTTCTTTGCAACAAAAAGACCTAAAACGCGTTTTAGGTCGTCTCAAAACCGGTATTTGTCCTATTATAGGTTTTAATTATATTTCAAAGAGTTACCCTTTGGCTGCTCAATAAAGCTCTTGTTAGTCATCTAGGACCTATTATGCTTGCGATTCCCGTTCCTTTTGTTGTGTCAATGTTACTTGGCTTATTGGCAGTGACTTTATATGTTCGCTTCGCGCAGCAAACGAAAGCGGCTTGTTTGTTTCTAGGGCTGTGCTCTATCACAACAGCGGTGGTAGGCTTACGCTGGACTTTTGATATTGCTCTATTCAACTTTCTGCAACCCGTACTGGCATCATTAATACCTGTTGCCGCTTGGCTTGCTTTTTCAACAATGAACCAAGCAAGTTATTGGTCACTCACAAAGCATTTTGTCGCCCCTTTATACATACTGTTTAGTACAGTAACTCAACCTTGGTTAGCACTACCTATTGATGAATGCCTCACTCTTATCTATGTTGGCTACGGCATCGCACTTGTTCGCTTTTCTGGCAACGAATCATTGCTGCTAAATGTATCATTAGGAAACTGGGAAGGGGTCAAAAAAGCAGAGAACATCGCGGGTTGGATGTTACTGTTTTCAGCGTTAGTCGATACATTAATGTCGTTGGATTTCGCCTACAACCGTGGTGATATGTCTCTCTATATATTGACCATTGCACACCTTGTGTTACTGCCGACTCTGTCTGTGGCGGTTGTCATTGTCGGGATAAACACCCCGATCTCTGCGATGGACAAGCATGAAGATAAACCAGATGAAGATGAGTACGATGCCAGCACCTCTTTGGCAATGATGCAAGAACGCGCCATCGAGATCACCTCTATTCTTGATGAAAAAATACGGCATGATTCCCTCTTTCTAGATCCTGAACTTACCTTGGCGAAACTCAGCCGCAAGCTCGTCATTCCCGCCAAGCAAATTTCTATCGCAGTCAATCAAATACATGCTCAAAACATCTCAAAGTTCATCAATTCTTACCGAGTGGCACACGCTCAGCATGCGTTACGCTACTCACAAGACACCGTGACGCAAATCTTTATGAATTCGGGTTTTCAAACTAAGTCTAATTTTAACCGCGAATTTTCACGAATCACTGGTATGACCCCAAGCCAGTATCGCAAGGCAAACTCAGATTAGACAGCTTAAGCATTTTAATTTATTGACAGAGAAAACAGATCAAAGCTTAAATCCCAATCAAGTTGGTGACTTACTGACCACACTAGCGACTGCTATACTAGAGAAAACCCTTCGCTTAAACGGTACTAATGAAAGCTCGCGTAATACTGTTGTTTTTCTTGTTGTTACCCTTTCAGGTTATGAGTACCGAGATCGCGCTGTTTGTTCCGCGTACCGAAAGCGCATCTTGGCAATCACAGATTAGATTTGCCCAAGCCGCAGCCAACGACCTTGGTGTCACCTTGCAAGTTTATGATGCTGAGAATCAACCCAAGACTATGCTAAAGCAGGTCTCCCAAGCGTGTGAAGAAGGGGTCGATGGTGTCCTGTTCATGAACTATGAACAAATAGGTGAACAGCTTCTCACCATAACAGAGGAGTGCGAGATTCCGAGTGTTCTCTTCAATACTGGGTTTAACGCTAGCGAGTTTTTGCCTCGCACCAAATACCGCCACTGGATAGGTGAAATCACACCCAACGATATCAAAGCCGGGGCGGTATTGGCTGAACAGCTACTGCTTAAAGCTCATGGAAAACTCAATAAAGTGAAAATGCTCGTTCTTAATGGCAACCTCAAAGAGCTTTCAGCCCTAGAGCGCAACCAAGGGCTCTATCAGTTTATTAGGCATAACCCAAGTGTTACCGTTGTTGCCGAAAGTGATTCGAATATGAGCTGGAAACGAGAAGAAGCAAAGCGTCAGTTTAAGTGGTTCATTAAGCTTCATCCCGAAATCAATATGGTATGGGCTGCGTCTGATACCATTGCACTGGGTGCCAGAGATGCCGTGATTGAGTTAGGACTCCCCCTAAACTCCATCTATATAGGCGGCGTAGATTGGTTACCTGAAGCGCTTAGAGTGGTAGAGAGCGGTGAACCTTATATTTCGGTTGGTGGTCATTTTACCGAATCAGCATGGGGGCTGATCTTGCTAAAAGACTACATCGATGGTCATGACTTTATTGCACAATCTACGCAGTTTAGCTCTCCATTTTATTCGATCAATCATAATAATGTCGCTATGTTTCAAAGCTTTATTGATGACAACTGGCAACGAATTGACTTTAGCTCTCTTTCTAAACAGCAAGATAGCGACAAACTCTATAACTTCAATATTAAGTACCTACTCGACACTTATTACCAGAACACCAAAGCCCTTAAACTGACCGATGAGGAAATTAAGTGGTTAAAAGAACATCACGAACTTAGATTAGCCATTGATATAGATTGGCCACCATTCGAATATGTTGATGGCAGCGGTGAGTATCAGGGGATTGCGGCTGATTACATTAAGTTGATCGCTCAACGATTGGGGATTGAGCTGGTTCCCAATACAAATATGAGCTGGTCAGAAGTGGTTGAAGCGTCAAAACAGCGTGCTCTGGATATATACCCGGCTCTGCCAATGACACAAGAGCGGCAAGAATATCTGGATTTTACTCGCCCTTATCTCAGCTTTCCGCTGATGATCATCACCAATCAAGATATCCCGTATGTTCGTGACATCAATGCTCTCGACGGTATGCAAGTGGCGGCTGTTAAAGGTTATAGCTCATACGATTTACTGGATGATAACCACCCCAATATCATCTTGGTTGGTGTTGAAAATGTCTCGGATGCCTTGGAAGCGGTGTCATCTGGCAAAGTCGATGCCTATGTAGGCAATATCGCAACCGCTAATTATGTCATGACTCGTGAAGGCTATAGTAATTTGAAGGTCTCTGGGTTAACCCCCTACCGCATAGACCTTCGAATGGCAGTACGCAGCGATTGGCCAGTTCTTAGCAGCATCTTGCAAAAATCACTCGATGCCTTGTCAGAAGAAGAGAAGCAAACCATCTATTCTCGTTGGGTAACCGTTCGCTACGAACATGGGGTTGACTATAATCTAGTGTGGAAAGTCGTTCTCGTGTCGCTATCCGTGTTGATTCTATTGAGTTACTGGACGAGTAAGTTATCTAAACTCAATGACAAGCTGAACAATGAGATCACGGAACGTAAGGAAGTCGAGCAGCAACTCTTACAGGAAAAGAACAAGATCGAACAGCTTTCTATTACTGACCCGCTAACCGGGTTATTTAACCGCCGCTACTACAACAAAAAGGTCCCTACTGAAATTCTTAGAGCGCAAAAGAATCAAGACTGGCTTAGCTTTGTGATCATAGATGTCGATGACTTCAAGCAATATAACGACCACTATGGGCATTTGAATGGAGATAAACAGTTAGTCGAATTTGCCAATGTATTGAAGACGCAATGTCAGCAGGCATCCGGTTATTGTTTTCGTCTTGGTGGTGAGGAGTTTGGTATTTTGTTTACTGGCCACTCTCCAGAGGCGTCAATCAAATTTGTCGAACACATCCGCCTTACGGTCGAATCTTTACAGCTCGAACATCAATACAGCCGTGCTGCCGATGTCATCACCGCCTCATTTGGGATAGTCACCACTAACAAGCCAATGTATACAATGGAGCAGCTATACGAAACCGCAGACACCGCTCTCTATAGTGCTAAAGAGAGCGGACGTAATAAGGTCATGGCAAAGGAGCTAAAGTAGCTCACTCAAGCTGGTAGGCAGTGCTAACCCCACTGTCTTGTACAAAATCCTCATCGTGACTGACTAAGACAAATGCTCCACCATAATTATTTAAAGTCTGGGCGAGTAACTGCTTAGACTCTAAATCAAGATGGTTGTCAGGCTCATCCAACAGTAAGAGAGGCTGGGTCTGTTGATGGCTGACAACTAGCATTGAGAGCTTCATTTTCTCCCCTCCGCTGAGTTGCCCGACCGAGCGAAATACAGTGTCACGGCGAAACCCAATCCCGGCTAGCAAAGTTCGAGCATCCTCTAAGATTCCATCGCACATATCCAGAACCGTCTCAAGTATGGTTTTGCAAACGTCGAGTAATCCAAAATGCTGATCCAAATAATAGACCTGAGTATTGAGATGACACTCACCACTTCGTAGAGCATGTTTGCCTTGTAAAACACTGAGCAATGTAGATTTGCCCGAACCATTACCACCTTGCAACCACAGCTTGCTCCCCCCTGTAAGCTGCAATTGAATCGGCGCTTCACAACCATAAGGTAAAACACCGTTCACTATCGAAAGCAACTGACCTTTGCGGCTAGCATGACCCTTACCCATATAGAACTTCTGAGCTTTCAGTTGCTCATGCCTTTTGTTCAAGGCGTGCTCTTTCTTGCTAAGCAGCTCTCGACGACTATTCTCGTTTTTCAGCTTGTTTGACAGGGTATGCGTGGCACTGTCTTTCATGCCATCAAGCAAGATTTTAGGCTGGCTGCCACTTTTACGCGCTTTCATTCCTTTAGCTTGTCTTTGTTCCGCTTTCTCTCTGTTCTGCTGCGCTTGCCTTTGCAAACGTTTTTGCTCATTGTGGACACTATCTAGCTGGCGTTCAACCGCAGCCACTTCGCGCTTTTTTTGCTCCTGATAATCGTCAAAATTGCCCCCATATTGAGTCAAACCAAGCGTTGAAAGCTCCCAAATTTGCTCCATTTCTCGCAATAAAAAGCGATCGTGACTAATAAGCAATATTTGACCTGAAAAGGCATTCATTTGCTCACACAGCCACTGTCGACCTTGTCTGTCTAAATGGTTAGACGGTTCATCAAGCACAAGCAACTGCGCACCAGATTGAAAAAGTTGCCAAAGCTGCAAACGAGCAAGTTGTCCACCGCTTAGCTCTGAACAAAGAAAGTCTGCGTTTCGGGGTAACTTCATTTCGCCTAGCAAAGACTCGAGTTCTTGTTTCAAAGACCATTGTTCCCCAACAATCTCGAACCACTGATCGTCGCACTTTCCTTGCTCAATCTTCGCTAAAGCGTGCAGAACATTATCGACCCCAAGGTATTGTGCAACCGAAAGATTCCCGCCCAGTAGCGTTGAAGGCAATTGAGTATAGGTTTTCACGCTCGCATTTAACGTGACCTCACCCTGAGTGGGAGAAAGAGCCTTAGTTAGAATTGATGCGAGGATCGATTTTCCTACTCCATTGCGCCCGACCAAACCGACCTTAGATTGCGTTAACGAACAAGAAATATCACTAAAAAGCACCTCGCCATTGTCGAAGTGGTAACTGATTTTATTGGCTTGTAAAACTGGCATAAACTGCCTCCTGTTAGACAGGATTAGGCATTGCACGTAGCAAACAGATCGCAAACAAATGCGATAAAAAAAACAATCTTGTATAAGAGAAGTCATGCTCGCTTGAGCACAGACGGAGCTACGCCGACTAACCCTGTGAAATCCTAATAACGATGTAAAACTGGATAACAGGTGTTAGCTATTCATATTGGCGTAATCTCCTAGAGAAGTGATGGCGGGAGTATAGGGTAATCTTTGTTCAAACTTCAAGCGCTAAAAAATAAAGAGATGATCAACCGCACACATAAGCTTGTTCATCTCTTTGTCTCGAATGCTATTAATCGACTTGCTGGACCGAAATACGGTTTTTGAACTCGAAGACCTTTTCTGCACACACGTCAATACAACGTCCACAGCTCATACAGTCTTGACTCATGACTCGTCGATCACCTTCTTTTAGCGGTTGGCGCAAAATATCTGGCTCTGGGCAAACGTTGTAACAGTCCATACATTTGGTACAGTCTTCGCGTCGCACTGCTGAAACACGTAGTAGACTCTTTGAACCAATTACTCCATACGTGGCACCTAGTGGACATAAGTGGCCACACCAGCCGTGTTCAACAAGCAGCAGGTCTAGCAAGAAAACCATAACAATCAGTATCCACCCAGCCCCCATACCAAACACCAACCCACGATGGAGGGTAGCCACCGGATCAATCCACGCCCACAGCACACTGCCTGATATAGCGCTGCCAATTAGCAGTACCGGAATCAACCAATAGCGCAACTTAGACGACCAACGGTAACTCGCCTTTAGATTTAGTTTTCTACGTAGCCAAGCAGCGAAGTCGGTAACAATGTTAAGTGGACAAACCCAGCCGCAAAAAGCACGTGGACTAATCAAGGCATAAAAAACGATAACAATCGCTACACCGAGTAGTGCTGTAAGCTCTGGCATATGGCCAGCAGCAAGCGTTTGCAAAATGATCAACGGATCGCTAAAAGGAATAACATCAAACAGATTGCTAGAAGATAAATTGCCTTTTAGCACGCCTAATGTTGGCCCTGCCATAAACAAGGCAATAATGGATAACTGACAAACTCTTCTCAGTAAAAGGAAGCGATGGGCTTTCCACCAGCCGAGTTCTCGAATCGCGTCTTTGCCTGCGTCTTTCGCGAGATTCTTAGCCATTAGAGCTTACCTCCCAACTTTTCTAGTGCCTCTGTCGGTACTTCTGGTGCACTATTTCCCAAAGGTTTGGTGATCTCTTCCCAGCCTAATTGATAATGAGCACCCATTTTTCCTTTCGCCAATTCGGTTGGAATGATCTTAATCGCGGCGATTTCCGTGACGCACGCCTGTTCGCATTTACCACAGCCAGTACACTTATCCGAATGAACCGTGGGGATCAGTTTCGCATGATAGCCCGTTCGCTCATTACGAATATGCTCTAGGGTTATTGCTTCATCGACCAGTGGGCAGACGCGGTAACAGACATCGCAGCGTAGCCCCTGCCAATTAAGGCAACTTTCATGGTCAATCAGCACTGCCGTGCCCATACGTGCATCATCAATATTGGTTAGATTCGGGTCGAGTGCGCCTGTTGGGCAAGCGGGTACACAAGGAATGTCTTCGCACATCTCACATGGAATTTTGCGCGCATCAAAGTATGGTGTACCTGCTTCGACCGAAGAGAGCAAGGTTGCCAACTTCAAGGTATCGTAAGGGCAGGCCTGAACGCATAAACCACATCGAGTACAGGCCGCCTCGAACTCCCCTTTAGGTAGCGCCCCCGGAGGCCGAACAGGAACACCCTCGCCATTTCTTGCCTGACTTTGCGTGGATTGAAGCCCTAAAACAGTCGCGGCGACACCCACACCCGCTGCTGTTCGCGCCGCATCACGTAGGAACCGACGTCGACTCTCTGATAACTTAGAATTAGACGAACTCATGACCCAATACCTCTCGCCTGCACTTATGTGGCAAAGGTTGACTTTCAACCTCTTAAGCATAGCAACCTTAACATTATTAAGGTTATTTTTACGAGCCATGAGATCGAGATACATACCCCTAAAGAGGTGTATCAAACTTCAATTGATGCTTATCAACTAAATGAGGTGATAAAGCGCTCATATTGGAAATAATGCAGGGAAAGCACCACTCATCATCTCCTACAAATATCTAAAGTTTGAGTTTTTTGTCACACGAACTTTCCTTGCAACATATTATCCTTATAGAATGTATGGCTTTGTTGCTGCTGCGGGGCTCTTATGATTGAAATCGTAATAGACGGAAAATATCGAATTGTTGAGCAAGGCTCGACCTTATTGGAAGCGGCCAAAGTGTGTGGTGTCGAGATCCCCTCACTATGTGGCCTGAATAAATCTGACCAAAAAGTTCCATGTGACTTGTGTGTCGTCGAAGTAGAAAGTGGCGGAACAAAGCGCGCTTGTGAGTTAGAAGTCTATTCTGGGCTTAATGTCATCACACAATCAGAACAACTCAGCGCCCATCGTAAGCAAGCTCTGAATCGAATCATGCAAGATCACTACGCCGACTGTGAAGCGCCATGCAAAACCGCCTGCCCCGCGGGTGTCGACATTCAGTCTTATTTATATTTCATCGCACAAAACGATCATCAAAAAGCGATTGAAGTGATTAAAAAGACGCTGCCAATGCCGCTATCGATTGGTCGTGTTTGCCCAGCCTTTTGTGAGAGTGAATGCCGCCGCTCTTTAGTCGATGAATCTATTGCCATCAGGCAGCTTAAGCGCCATGCCGCCGATGCCGACCTTGCTGCACAAGAATCTTATGTTCCAGAGAAAAAACCAGCCAAAAACCTTTCCATTGCTATTGTCGGTAGCGGGCCGGGGGGCTTAACTGCGGGCTATTATCTGTCCAATGAAGGTTACGATGTCACGGTGTTTGAATCTATGCCTAAAGCTGGCGGCTGGCTTCGCTACGGGATCCCTGAATACCGACTCCCTAAAGCCATTCTCGACAAAGAAATAGAACTGATGTGCCGTAACGGTATGACGGTGAAAACCAACCAGAAATTGGGTGAGAATTTTAGCTTATCTCAATTGAGCGAAGATTATGACGCAGTATGCCTAGCTGTAGGCGCGTCGCTCGCCGTCGAGATGGACTATCCGGGCAGTGATTTAGATGGTTGCTACCTAGGAGTGGATTACCTCAAGGATTATGTCACCGAACAGAACTACACCACTGGTCAAAAGGTCGCAGTGATTGGCGGAGGCAACACGGCGATAGATTGCGCGCGAACTGCACGCCGAGCCGGAGCAGATACCACCCTGATTTATCGCCGTACTCGCGAAGAGATGCCCGCCGAAGACTACGAGATTGAAGAAGCCGAACACGAAGGTGTGAAGTTCTTGTTCTTGACTAACCCTGCCGAAAACATTGCTGAATCAAATGGTCGAGTTAGCTCGGTTCGGTTAGAGAAAATGGCGCTCGGCGCTCCAGATTCTTCAGGGCGACGCCGACCACAAGCCACTGGCGAGTTCTTCACTCAGGAGTTTGATACCGTTATCGCCGCTGTCTCGCAAAAACCGGATTTGAGCTTTTTGGATAACGAATCACTCTCTATCCCATTGACTCGGTGGAATACCGCGCAAATTGATGAAACCACCATGCATACAGGGACAGGCAATATATTCAGTATTGGTGATTTCAGACGCGGCCCTGCCACCGCCGTAGAAGCCGTCGGTGACGGGCGTATTGCTGCTAAAGCCATTGATCTATACCTCAATGGCGACATGGCAGATATGCCAAGACCGGAGTTCAATTCGCGTAAAGAGAAAAAGTTATCTCAGGTCGATCCGCTTCACTTCGAGCATATCGAAAAAGTCGCGCGAAGCATTATGCCAGAGCTTACTCCAGAGCAACGTGAGCAGAGCTTTGCCGAAGTCGAGTTAGGTTTCGATAACGATGATGCCGTTCAAGAAGCAATGCGCTGCCTTGAATGTGGCTGCCAAGCCAACACCCAATGTGATTTACGTGACTACTCAACCGAATATGGTGCCGAGCAGCAGTTCAAAATGTCGCTTGAGGTGAAATCTCATCAAGACTGGTTAACACTGCGCAGTAAAGATCCTAGACACAAGTTCAGCGTTGACCGTAGTTCACAGTTTATTGAATTTGATGCCAACCGCTGTATCAGCTGTGGTCAGTGTATTCAGGCATGTAGCGAACAAGCCGTTCACGGCATTCTCAATTTTGTTCACGATGAGAATGGACGCCCTGCCCTTCGCCCCGATGATAGACCACACTTTGGCTCGCAAAAAAATGGTCGTTTACTCATGGGTGACTCCAACTGCGTACAGTGTGGTGCATGTGTACAAGCCTGCCCGACAGGCGCTATGGTCGATAGCCGAGATCGCTCTCAAGGTCGCAGCGAACAACTTAAACAAGTCGATACCATTTGTACTTATTGCGGGGTTGGCTGCAAGCTCACCATGCATGTCGATGAGGCGAGCAATCAAATCCGCTACGTTAAAGGGGCTGAATCTCCCGTAAACCAAGGTATGTTGTGCGTCAAAGGTCGATTTGGGTTCGACTTTATCAATGATGACTCAAGGCTAACCACACCATTGATCCGCAAAGATGGCTGGTTACAACCTGCAACTTGGCAAGAAGCGATCGACTTAGTCGCGAAGAAATTCTCTGCCATTAAGCAAGACTTCGGTGGTAATGCGTTGGCAGGGTTCTCGTCAGCAAAAACCACCAACGAAGATAACTATGCATTCCAGAAATTTATCCGTCGTGAACTTGGCACCAATAACGTCGATCACTGTGCGCGCTTATGCCATGCCTCAAGTGTCACTGGTCTTGAAGCCTCATTAGGTAGTGGTGCAATGACCAACGACATCCCAAGTATCAAGCATTCGGATGTTATCTTTATCATTGGCTCAGACACCACGTCTGCGCACCCAATTATTGCTTCGCATATCAAGCAGGCGATTCGTCATCATGGCGCTCGACTGATCGTCGCCGATCCCAAGCGGATTGATATGGTCGACCATGCTGAGCTTTACCTTGCCCATAGACCGGGGACAGATGTCATGCTGTTAAACGGCGTGATGCAGCAAATCATTAAAAACGGTTGGTACGATCAAGAGTACATAGAAGAGCGTGTGGATGGCTTCGATACCCTACTTCAAGAAGTGATGTCCCCTGCTTACGCCTTGGATAAGGTAGAGCTAGTCACTGGCGTCAGCGCTGAAGACATCTTTGCGATGGCACGTACCATAGGCACCGCCAAACGTACCGCTGTCTACTACTCTATGGGGATTACCCAACATACAACGGGACACGACAACGTTCGCTCAATCGCCAATCTACAGCTTTTGTGCGGCAACATTGGTATTGAAGGTGGTGGCATCAATCCACTACGCGGTCAATCTAATGTTCAAGGTGCCTGTGATATGGGCGCACTGCCAAACAACTACCCTGGCTACCAGAAGGTGTATAACCCAATGATCCGCCAAAAGTTCTCTATTGAGTGGAACGCACCTGACCTGCCAGCAGAACCCGGTTTAACCCTCACCGAGATCATTGATGGGGCATGCCAACGTGATGTACGCGGCTTGTACATTATGGGTGAGAACCCAGTATTGAGTGACCCGAACCAAGCCCATGTAATTGAAGGGTTAGAAACGCTCGACTTCTTAGTGGTGCAGGACATTTTCTTAACTGAGACAGCCCAATACGCAGATGTGGTTTTACCTTCATGCTCATTTGCCGAGAAATCTGGTCACTTCACCAATACAGAACGTCGCGTGCAGAGAGTCAACGCCGCAGTCAACGCTCCGGGAGAAGCGAAAGAGGACTGGTGGATCATCCAACAAATCGCCAATGCAATGGGTAGTGACTGGCACTATCAAAATGTCGCTGACATAACAGCGGAAATCACCCGCGTCACACCACAATATGCTGGACTCAAGTGGGATAACATTACGCCAGAAGGTGTCCAGTGGCCGAGCAACAAGAACAACCCGAACGGTACACGCATCATGCACCAAACCCAATTCACTCGTGGTAAAGGGCAGATGGTTGGGGTTCCATTCCGCTACGCAGCCGAACTGCCTGATGAAGAGTTCCCGCTCGTACTTACCACAGGCCGAGTGTTAGAACAGTTCCACACCGGAACCATGACTCGTAAAACCAAAGGGCTCGACAAGCTTGCTGGGCCAAGAGCCATGATCAGTGTACAAGACGCCGAAGCACTGGGAATTTCAAATGGTCAAAGATTGAAAGTCTCAACCCGAAGAGGAGAGATCGAGATCGATGCATTTGTAACCAAACGAATCCAGAAAGGGGTCATTTTTATTCCTTTCCACTTCGTCGAATCGCCAGTAAACAGGCTCACCACCACAGCCACCGACCCACACGCTAAGATCCCAGAGTTTAAGGTCGCAGCTGTGAGAGTTGAGGCGCTAGACACCGCAGATAACCATGCCTAACTAGCCGTTTTAAATAAGGAAAGAGAGTCAACCAGAAGGTTGACTCTTTTTGTCTATCTATCTCACCCAACAATGGTACGATAGCAAACCTGAAAATTAGAGAAGAACTGAATATAGAGATGCTCTTCCTAATAATCGTTAGCCGCCACCTACTAAGTATCAGCGACGGCACAAAAATTAGCTGTTTACAAACATGTGATTGGCTTTGGTCACACCTCGGTCGTATGTGCAGAATGTGTCCGTAGCAGCTTCAGTTTTACTGTGAATTTTAATATTAGTAATCACTTCTAAAGCCCCAGCGTCGTAGCAAGCTTGTTGGGCCTCTTTTACTATTTCAAGCAGTTGGTTCAGCTCACCTTTCAAGGTGGTTTCCATCGCACTCACTTGGAACGGAACGCCGGAGGCTTTAACGACTTCAATTGCCTTATCTACGACTTCAAAGTTGTTCCCTTCTTTAACTCTTGGGATAACTTGGAAAGCTAGCATTACTTCATCTAATAGTGGTTTTTGAGCTGACATCAATAATTTCTCATTAGCTTCTGTGGGTATCAGGTAGTGTATAGTAACATCAATTGAAAGCGCTAAGGTTTGGCGGCAACAAATTGCTTAACTTAAGAGGGATTCGCAACACGTAGCATTTTCACAATGCGTTTGTTCTCCAGAGGAATCAATCCATAGGGAATTTTTGTTTCTGGTGGAGTACACGCATAATTCGTCTCATATCCCCTTCGATCCAATATGAGACGATCATCGAAATCTCAGGGATAATAAGTAGTCGTCCATGAATGCCATCTCGCTCTACGCCCATTAAAGGTTGCTCTAACAAGTTTTCTACCTTTGCTTCAATCAGGTTGTCAGTTTTCTCTGCTGCATCAGGGTTGAAGTCATAAAGAAACTCAAAAATCTTTTCACGATCATTAAGTGACTCTTCTTCCCATAGAATCATTGCTTACCTCGATTGCGGATTCTGGCTTTGCGTTCTTCCATTTGAGATTTAGCGGTTTGGTGTTCAGTGAAAACGGATTTTCCTGAGTCAAACTTCTCAAATGCTAGGTTTACTTGTTCAGTTAACCATGCATCGTGAGATAGTGTTTTTCTTTGTTGTTCAGCAAGTTGCTCAGTAAGTTCACGGCAAGCATCACTCAGTGTACGACCTTGGCTCTCAGCCATCTGTTGAGCTAGGCGTTTTGTTTCTTCATCAACACGAAATTGAATTCTAGTGTCCATGATATATTCCTTTATCGACGTGTGTACAAATGTTAGCACCAACCCTTGGGATGAGCAACAAACAACAATTTAGGAGTGATTCGACACCGCGTTTTTTTGGTTTGGTTAAATATAGAAGCTACGGTCACTTTGCTTGGGTTTCGTGGTGGCTAACCACACCTAATCACGGCGGCATAACACAGAATCAACGTCTTGCTCAAATGAGTTTGTTGGACTATCATTTGTACGTTGTTTTGTACTAAAGAGAATCTAACATGAGCCGTATTCATTTCGATCAAGACATTCAGCCGCTATCTGAATTTCGTGCAGGTGTAGCCTCTTACATCAAACAAATCAATGAAACTCGTCGTCCATTGGTCATTACACAGCGTGGTAAAGGTGTCGCTGTTGTTCTCGATGTTGCAGAATATGAAGCGATGCAAGAGAAAATAGAATTGCTAGAAGAAATGCGTACCGCGGAAGCTCAAATAGCTGCTGGCTTCGGTGTCTCCAATGATGATGCCCGTGCTCAGGTACTAGGACGCGTTAAGAAATGAAAGTAGTTTGGTCTCCATTAGTGCTTCAAAAGCTAGGAGACGCGACGGAGTTTATTTCGTTGGATAATCCATCTGCGGCAGAAAAGTGGGTGAATGAAGTTTTTGATAAAACTGAGCTACTTGGAAGTATGCCTGAAGTGGGACGGTTTGTTCCTGAAATGCCCCATACGAACTATCGCGAAATCATCTTTGGTCGCTACCGTGTAATCTACAGCGTAAGCCATGAAATCCGAATACTAACAGTTCGTAATTGCCGCCAATTATTGTCAGAAGATGACGTGTAAAACTGCGCGATTATAGCGCAACAGCATCAGGGTATTCAGCCAACATAACATCGACCAACTCCGAAAAGCATTGGACGCAGATAGCCACTCCTAACTCGCCACTTTAGGCACAAACATAAGAGTCAACCAAGGGGTTGGCTCTTTTTGTTTATATTACCTCCCTCAAATAGTCCGAAATGAAAGAGACAAAGATACTGACCAATACACAGCTATTTATTGACCAACTCACCCTAACAGGGGTTATAACTCACTCTAATTAATATGAAATATAAATATGTATTTTTCCAAACTTGAGTTACACCTTGATATAATACGACGTCAAATTAACTAATATAGTATGAAGTAATGAAACGTAAAATAGTAACGATTATAGCGCCGTTAGCTGTAATATCTGGGTGTACGTCTATTAATGTAGATGGATTGAACAACACTGGCATGTCTAAACAATTGTGTTTTGAGAATAACTCAAAGGTTTATAGTGCCTTCATGCCCGCCGTAGAGACTTTAGTAGAAAACCAAGGTTATCGAACTTTGGTGTACCAGCAAAACCAACATGTTCCAGAGCAATGTGAACTAATAGTTAAATATACAGCTAAACGATCTTGGGATATAACACCTTACTTAGCATTTGCTGAGTTTAAAGTGTATGACTTACAAGGCAATAGAGTGGCATACGGGCAGTATAAGCACAAAGGTGGTTTAGCATTAAACAAATGGGCATCAATCGAAGAAAAACTAAACCCTGTAATTACCGAGCTGTTTCCATATACGAACTAATGAAAAGCTAACCGCTTAAAACAGACTATCAAAACTTGGCAAATAACTTCAAAGTTTGCCAAGTGTCAAAAGTAGTCTATTTAGAATATTCAAGGGACACACGCTGTAGGAAATCAGAAATCAAAGGACACATATCTCAAGAAAAGCTTCATCTGCGACTCGCTTTCTAAAAACTCTCTCTATTGCCTGCCGAATTGGCATGTCGATAGATTCGCTTGAATGGTTAAAACTTGCGGAAAAGAAAATATCAGAAATGACGGATGCTACTGCGAATTGTATTTGCAGCAGCCAACTTCTAGGTATGAATGAGGGTAAATCACAGCATCATTGCTAGCTGTCGAGCCGGAATAGATTTGCTCGTTTCTTGTTCAAAGTGTGTTTTACTGCTGTTGCGCTTCTAGCACACCCGACCATTAAACTACGCTGTCGTTCTAATTGCGTACAGGCTTCAAGCCATTTTAGTTGACCGATCTTGAGTCGCTGTAGTATTGGTGGTGAGCTTCCACATAAACTGGCTTTGTCTTCCCTATATTGCCGTGCCGTCCAGTCAACGAGTTCAATATAATCTGTTAGCCTAAAGGGAATGCCTACGCGCTTAGCATTGGTTGGATTACCAATAAATGGGTGTAAACATGGTGCTGTTTGTTGCTGCATATTCAAAGCCTCTAGCCGAGCCTGAATTGAAGTAAATTCGGAAGTTTCTGGTGTTCTGGCCACACCTGCCCTTAAAGGGTTTAAGTCAACATAGGTCATCGCTGCTGCTAGTGCTTGTTCATCAAGCAAGGCCTGACTTTTAAAGCGGCTTTCCCAAAAGTGTCCTTTGCAATCATCTTCTCGATTTGCTTTACAAGCGATATCAAAATTAAGCTCTTTCATAAACCAACTGAGGCTCCAAAGTCGAGAGCGCCACGATTCAACAATCTCCATACACGCTGCATTTTCCGCCTTGCTAGTGAGCTGGCCTGCCAACCACCGAGTCACTAACACAGGGAGTTTATGGTCTTGTTGCCAGCGCTCTATCACCTCCTGGCAGGATAGTTCGAGAGCTTGTTCACGATTGACATGTAAGACTAAATGGTAGTGATTACTCATAATCGCGTAGGCACAGATATCTATACAATAGACCTGAGAAAGCGCATATATCTTCTGTTTTATCCACTCACGTCGATGCTCATAACTTTGTTCTGTCACTGGATCTGTCCCACAAAGATAACTACGTCTAACACAGCGAGACACGCAGTGATAATACGGCGTAGCCTCTACACAGATCTGTTGTTTTCTGGCGGTCGTCATATTTAGGCCCTAAATAGTGATTTATTTAATCAGACTAAGAAAGTTAAAAACCGCCAGCAAATTTAAATGTGCCAAGTTGCAGCATGACTAACAGCAATCCACACTTTATTCATACTTTATGGTGTGTGTCCTTTTAAAAGAAATGAGAATCAGGAAAGCTTCTTTGAGTATGCAGTAACCTTACAAATAACTAAAGCTAAGCCACAACCCAAGGCTTAGCTTTAGTTTACTTAAGATTCACCTCAAACACTTCCTAACTAACCCGCTTGAGAATCAACGCAGTACCCATACCACCACCGATACACAGTGAGGCGAGACCGAGTTGAGTTTTAGAGCGGATCATTTCGTAAATCAGCGAAGTGACGATTCTCCCGCCAGATGCACCGATTGGGTGCCCAAGGGCTATCGCACCGCCATTGACGTTGGTTTTGTCTTCAAACCAATCGTAGGGCACTTGATGCTGCTCGGACAAGCCTTTCATCACGCCAATAGCTTGTGCTGCAAAGGCTTCATTAAGCTCTAACCTTTCGATTTCGCTTAATTTTAGCGCTGCTCGTTGCAATGCCTGTTTCACAGCAGGGATTGGTCCTAACCCCATAACTTCAGGCTCTACGCCACCTTGCCCTGTCGCAACCACTTCTACTAGTGGCTCTAATTGATAACGCTTGACTGCTAAATCACTAGCGACAATCAAGGCGACCGAGCCATCGTTTAAACCAGAGGCATTGCCCGCGGTTACGCTACCTTGCTTATCAAATGCCGCGCGAAGCCCAGATAAGCTTTCTAAGGTGGTAGCAAATCTAGGGTGCTCGTCGATGCTCACTACACTTTCACCTTTACGCGATTTAATCACAACAGGAGCGATTTCTTCATCAAAGTGACGAGATTTCATTGCCTGCTCGGCTCTTGATTGGCTTCGCAGGGCAAAAGCGTCTTGCTCTTCACGACTGATCTGATAGCGCTTGGCAATATTTTCAGCAGTGATGCCCATATGAAAACCACCGTAGGCATCGGTTAAACCATCTTTGAGCATGGTATCAACCAAGGAGACATCACCCATTTTATTGCCTTGACGACATCTCCCATCCATAACAAATGGAGCATTACTCATACTCTCAGTGCCAGCCGCGACCACAAGATTTGTATCACCACTTCGCACTGAGTTTATGGCGTTGAGTAAGGACTTCATGCCACTTCCACAAATCATATTCAAGGTATACGCCGGAGTTGTGACAGGAATGCCTGCGTGAATAGCCGCTTGCCTACCAAGGCCTTGCCCTAAGCCTGCACCGAGCACATTGCCTACAATCACCTCATCGATAACTGTAGAGTCTAGCTCAGCTTGGGCAAGCGCACTCTTGATAGCTAAGCTCGCTAAGTCAACAGCGGATTGAGAACTCAACCCACCAAGGAAGCTGCCAATCGGAGTGCGTTTGGCTGCAACAATATACACTTTCTCGGTCATCTTAAAGCACCAACCCACCGTCTATTTTTAGAACTTGCCCAGTGATAAAGCTCGATTTGTCACTGGCTAAAAACTCGACACCATTGGTGATGTCTTCCGGCGTTCCCATTCGACCAAGTGGCGTTTTGCCCTTCATCATATCGAGCACTTTTTCCGGTAAGTCAGCGGTCATGGGTGTTTCGATAAAGCCAGGGGCTACGCAGTTTGCGCGAACTTGAGCCCCTTTGCGAGCAAACTCTTTCGCCCAACCTTTTGTCATGGCGATAACACCACCTTTGGAAGCCGCATAGTTGGTTTGCCCTATATTACCGTCTGTCCCAACCACTGAAGACATGGTCACAATCGAGCCGTAGTTGTTTTCTATCATTAGCGGTGCGATAGCTTGAGTGAGGTTAAACACGCCTTTTAGGTTCACGTCTAACACAAAGTCCCACTCTTGCTCTGTCATTTTGTCGATCAGTGCATCTCGGGTAACGCCTGCATTATTTACTAACACATCGACGCGCGAGTATTGTTGTTTAATTGACTCCACCAGCTCAGCAATCGCTTGTCGGTCACAGATATTCGCGGTAACCGCTTGCACATTCTCTACATCAGAAAATGCCGCGGCTAATCCGTCCGAGTTCATATCCAAAGCATAGACCTTTTCTGCTCCGTTTTGAGCAAATCTCTCGGTGATTGCTCGACCTATTCCTTGCGCTGCGCCTGTTACCAGACAGATTTTGTTCTCAAACATGTCTTAATCCTTATGGGCAAAATAAAAAACTGACGAGTAATGCCAACCAATCACAAGCGAACTCAACCTACCGATTTATCGGTGCCTGCCTTGATTGGAAATCGATGAATGATTTGAACCGCTATTCATCTTTACTAATTTTGAGTCGAAACTGCGTATCAAAGATTGCAGTATCCATAAATTTTAATGACGAACTGACGACAGGGACGAAATCCATGTACTGCAAGATATCGCGATCTAAATCCACACCCGGAGCTATCTCTATTAGCTCTAATCCATTCTCCGTTAAGCGAAACACCGCTCGCTCGGTGATGTATAAAACAGGCTTGTTGCTCATAACGGCTTGCTTAGCACTAAACGTAATTTGTTCTACTTGGTTAATGAGCTTTTTCTGTCGACCTTCATGAATAATAGTCAAAGCTTGGTGATTTACCTCAACTTGTAAACCTTGTGCGGTAAAAGTGCCGCAAAAGTAGACCTTCTTCGCGTTCTGCGTGATATTGATGAAACCGCCACAACCCGCAATTTTGCTGCCAAAACGAGAAACATTGATATCACCGCTTTTGTCACATTGGGCTAAGCCAAGAAAGGCTTGATCGACGCCGCCACCATCGTAGAAATCGAACATCTGATCTTGGCTGATAATGGCTTGTGGCAGACGAGATGCACCAAAATCCAAACCACTTTGCGGCGTTCCACCCACTGCGCCCGGCTCAACCGTTAAGGTGAAATGCTCCAAAATGCCCGCTTGCTGCGCGACTTGCGCGATATATTCCGGGGCACCAATCCCTAGATTTAGAATCGAGTTAGGTTCTAGCTCCATCGCAGCGCGACGGGCAATAATGGTTTTCGCGTCAAGCTTAGGGGGCTGTTTAGAATGAGAAGGTGTCGCACGCTTTTGATGAGTTGGAATTCCGACAAACTCAGGATTCATTATGGTGGAGAAGGTTTGCATATGCTCTGCCTCGTCTTGGCACACAACCACAGCATCAACAAAAATACCGGGGATCTTCACCGCATGTGGGTCGAGTGTTCCCGCTTCAACCACGTGTTTCACCTGAACGATTACTTTGCCACCGTTATTCTTTGCTGCTTGTGCTGCCGCTAAGCTTTCAACAATCAGGCACTCATCTTCCATCGTGATATTGCCGTTCTCATCGGCTGTGGTACCTCGTAGGATGGAAACATTGATAGGAAGTTTGTGATAGAACAAGTGTTCTTCCCCGAGCAGATCAATCACTTCTACCCACTCTTGTTTGGTCACTGAATTGATCTTCCCCCCTTCAATTCGGGGATCAACAAAAGTACCCAGCCCGACTTTGCTAATCGTGCCCGATTTGCCTGCTGCGGTGTCACGCAATAAGTGAGAGATGATGCCTTGAGGAAGGTTGTAGCCTTGAATCAGGTTATCAACCGCTAACTGTTGTAGCTTAGGGACTAAACCCCAGTGCCCACCAATAGCTTGTTTCACTAGACCTTGTTTCGCAAGATGATTAACAGCGCGACCTTGTCCATCACCCTGCCCTGCAGCAAAAACCAGAGTAAGATCTTTCGGTTGCTGAGTATGAGCAAAACGCTCACCAATAGCTCTTTCAATAGCTTCAGGCACCACACTGCCAATGAAGCCACCGAGTAATACTGCATCACCGTCATCAATCCATTGTGCTGCCTGTTCTGGCGTAAGCTTTGCGACCACTTCAACCTTCCTTGTTGTTTCTGCCCGAGTTTCTTTCTACCAAGTCAGCTTAGTTCCAGTTGGTGCCTTTGTTAATTGCACAAATAGAGATTGTGAATTTCATATTGGGAATAATTATTAACCAAGGGAATCTGCGGCACGAATCTCTTCAACTCGCTGGTAGAGGTACTGTTTAAAGCCGAGACAGCGTTCTGGCATTGGCGTTCTTGGGCGGTAAAACAGGTCGATATCAAAACTCGCGCACTGGTAATCTTGCATGATGTGTTGCAGCTCACCGTTTTGTATCTGCTTACTCACCAACGAATGAGGTAAGTAGGCGATCCCGGCATTTTCTAAGGCAAGATCGAGTAACATTTCGCTGTTGTCACATTCTAGAGTGTCTTGAATGGTGGCGATATCCGTTTCTCCATCACACTCAAAGCACCATCGGTTGCCTCCAACCAAGGTTCGCGCATAAAGGCAGCGATGCTGACAAAGCTCACTTGGGCTTTTCGGCATGCCATGTTTAGTAAGGTATTGGGGAGAGGCGCATAAATATAAAGGCTCACGTAACAGATGCTTGCGCACGAGTAATGAATCTTGTTCAGGTTCACCGTCATAACTGGCACTGGCACGAAACGCAAAGTCGATACTGAGTGGATCAAACTCTCCTGCCTCAATAAAAATCTTAAAATTCACCTGAGGGTGCATTTCAATATACTCGGCAACAATCTTGGTCAAATATTGACGTGCAAATAAGGGGGTGGAAGAGAGCTTTATCTCACCACGCTGCTCTTCCGCTAGATTTTGCACCTCTTCACACAGGCTATGGATGTCAGGTAACAGCGGAGAAAAGCGCTCATAGAGTAATTGGCCGGCTTGAGTGGCGATCAACTGCCGCGTGCTGCGTTTAATTAACTCAACAGACATCGCTTGTTCAAGTTCTTTGACCCATCGACTGCCTGCCGCTGGCGAAATACCTTGTTGAATCGATGCCTCACGAAAAGAGCCGCAACGGATCACGGCACAGAAAAAGACGATTTTATCTAGAATAGGCTGTCGGCTTGAAAGCAGATTCGTTGTCATTCACTCACCAAGCCTTTTTGCAGTGCCAGTTTGACCAGAGCTGCTGTCGAAGTCGCACCCAGCTTCTTTTTGATTCGGAGTCGATGCGTTTCTACGGTTCGAACACTGATATGAAGTGTGTCGGCAATATCTTTGTTGCACGCGCCATTAACAATCGCTTTCAGTACATCTGACTCGCGGTTAGTTAGCGTATCGTCTTTCGTCTCAGGCTTGTCGTTGATCTGCTCCAGCAATCGGTCTGATGCCTGAGGACATAGATAAGAACGCCCTTGCGCCACTTGGTTGATTGCCATAACCAACTCTTCAGAACCCACATCTTTGAGCACATACCCTTTCGCACCTGCTTTGACAGAGCGAACGACATAGTCTCGGCTGTCGTGCATCGACAACATAATCACCGCCGTCTGAGAATGGCTTTTTTCTAGTTTCTCTAGAACTTCAATCCCATTGAGCCCAGGCATATTAATGTCTAGCAACAACACATCGGGCTTAAGTGACAATGTGGTGTCTAGCGCATCGATGCCTGTTCCCACACAAGCGAGGATATCTAGGTTGTCTTCCCTTTCTAGTCGCGACTTTAGCCCGTCCTGCATCAAACGATGATCGTCGGCTAATACAAGTCTAATCATACAAACTCCATGTTTAAGCTCACTCGTACTTCTGTACCTTGTCCCTGCTCACTGGTAACGGCAAATGTGCCACCAATCGCCTGAATCCTTTCTTTCATATTCTGCAATCCCATATGTTCAAATATAGGTTGTTTGCGCTTTCCTGATTTCAGTTTCTTAGCCGGAATACCGACCCCGTCGTCACTGACAGTTAAAATCAGCATTCTGCCTTCTCTTTGCATGATCACATCCACACCTTGTGCATTAGCGTGTTTTTCGACGTTATGCAGCGCCTCTTGCACCACCCTATACAAAGTGGTTTCTACTTCAGGCAAAAACTCTTCTCCATCTATATCGTGCTCAAACACCAGCTCTAACTGAGTACGCTCTCTTAGCTCATTAATATAAGCTTCAATACCCGCCACCAGTCCTAAGTCATCCAGTTGCGGTGGGCGTAAATCACGCGAGATCCTTCTTAATTCAACAATCGCCTGCTCCATAGCGTTTTTACTCGCATCGAGTTCGAGTTCTTTTTTCTCGTCATTCTGCTCTTGAGCAACATTGTCCAACCGGTACTTAGCCGCAACTAACAACTGGTTTACACCGTCATGCAGCTCTCGCGATACACGGCGACGTTCATTCTCTTGCGAATCTATGATCTGTTGATTCAAAACGCTTAGCTGCTGATTGGCTAAGCGGCGAACATTGAGGTTGAGAGAAGCGCCAAGTGCAGCAATGACGGAAACGGCGACAAACACTAAGCCAAACAACGCGGTACTGGTTTTACCCACATTCTGATCAAAGCCGTTTTGCATATGTGCCACTTGACGATCAATATCATCAAGATAAACCCCTGTGCCGACCATCCACTGCCATTTATCGAGCGAGACCGCATAACTTAACTTGGGTAACGGTTCTTTCTTCGACGGCTTATGCCATAAGTAATCGACGAATCCACCGCCATTTTTTCCCGCCTGAATAAGTTCCTGCAGCAATTTTTTGCCCTGAACATCTTCGACGTTCCACCAGTTCTTTCCTATTCGCTCTGTTTGATATGGCAACACGAGCGCATCCCCTTCCCAGGTATAGGCAAAGAAATATCCATCACTGCCATATGTGAGACTGCTCAACTTTTCGGCAACAATTTGCTTGGCTAACTCCTCGGTTAGTGAGTCATCTAGGTAGTAAGGCTCGATACTTTTGACTGCCATTTCTACGTACTGCTTTAATTCTTGCTTCTTGACTGCAAGAACATTATTTCTAGTCAAAGCAACCTGCTCTTCAACAAGTTGTTTTGCTTGACTAAATAGGATGCTGGCAACAATCGACACTACGATAATTAACGGAACTATCGATAGTAAAATAATGTTGAGCGTGAGCCTTCTGTTACTTACAAATCCCATTTCGCCATCCATGCTTGTACGTAGTTTTACTGAAACTTTATTCGGAAAATTGCACTTAATACCGACCAAATTTGCGCAATTCCCCCAATAGAGAGTAATAAATCCCCTCTCTAAACTTAAGCTCAAATGTAACATTGCATTAACACACTTCAATACGCAATGTTCACATTTCTCAATATTGACAAGGAACTCAGCTTAACAAGGAGACACCCATGAACCTCAAGAAAGTTGCCATCGCTACTGCATTGACTCTTGCCGCATCCGGGCTTTCTATCAGCGCTCAAGCCGCAGACAAAAAGGTACTACTGAAAACCCCTATCGCTTTTGGTAGCCACTTGCCTGCTCTTGGTACGCCGATTCAATGGTACGCCGACCACATCATTAAAACTTCGGGCGGTACGATCAAAATGAAGATTTACGAGCCAGGCAAATTGGTCAATCCAGCTGAGATCCTTGATGCAGTATCTACAGGTAAGGTGAACTCGGGCTATTCAACCGCGGGTTACTGGCAAGGTAAACTTCCGGCATCTGCACTCTTCTCTGCTGTGCCATTTGGTCCTGAAGCGGGCGAATACATGGCGTGGCTGTTCTTCGGTAATGGCTTGAAGCTATACCAAGAAATGTATGACCAAGGCGGCTACAACGTAAAAGTGATGCCTTGCGCGATCATTTCCCCGGAAACATCGGGCTGGTTCCGCAAACCCATCGAGAAACCAGAAGACTTAAAAGGTCTTAACATGCGTTTCTTTGGTCTTGGCGCATCGGTGATGGAAAAACTTGGCGTAGGTACAGTCCAACTCCCGGGTGGTGAAATCTTCGGCGCATTGGAAAAAGGTGCGATCGATGCTTCAGAGTTCTCTCAACCGGCTATTGACCAACGTCTTGGCTTCCACAAAGTCGCTAAATACAACTACTTCCCGGGTTGGCACCAACAATCAACGGTCTTTGAATTGCTGATCAACAAAGACACCTGGAACAAGATGAGTGATACCCAGCAAGCCGCAGTTGAAACCACTTGTATGGCAACCATGACCTACTCGATTGCTGAAGGTGAAGCACTGCAATTTGCTGCGATGGAAAAAGCCAAAGAAAACGGAGTTGAAATTCGTTACTGGAATGAAGAGATGCTTAGTCTGTTCAAGAGTACTTGGCTTGAAGTGGTTGATGAGAAAAAAGCCGCCGATCCATTTTTTGACAAGGTTTGGGCTGATCTCAGCACCTTCCGTGAAGGGTATGCGCTGTGGGCAGCAAACGGCTTCTTACCTCGTGAAACCCAAAGCCAATAAGCTTGCGTAAAAGGTCGACGTGAAAGCGTCGGCCTTGGTTGTAAGGAGTAACCAATGAGCAAAGTGTTGTATTCAACCCCGACAGTCCCTATCTACTGTCACATTGAACGAGCTATTACCACAGCAAGCAAAGCGTTAGCGTGGACCAACCTAGCCTTAGTCGCGGTGATCATCATTCAGGTAGTGCTAAGAAAAGTGTTTTCCAATGGTCAAATAGCGTTAGAAGAGTTGCAATGGCACTTGTATGCAACTGCGGTAATGTTTGGTACCGCTTACGCGCAAATATCCAACCTGCATGTGCGTGTCGACTTGTTTTACCACAAGTTCTCACAGCGTAAAAAAGCGCTAGTCGATCTGTTTGGTCTAACCTTATTAGCGATCCCTTTTGTCGTGATTGTGATTCTTCACTCTTATGATTTTGCTTATGAATCTTGGCGCGTCAATGAAAGTTCCGCGTCCCCATCCGGACTGCCTTATCGCTGGCTTATCAAAAGCGTTATCCCGCTAAGTTTTACAATGTTACTGCTGTCGATGCTGGCGAGAATTCTGCGCAATTTAGAAACTTTGTTTGGCGGCGAACAAGCAAAAGGAGCAAATCATGGAAGCGAATGAATGGATTGTGATCGCCATGTTTGGCTCGTTTATCCTGTTACTGTTTACCGGCATTCCAGTTGCCTACGTACTTGGCGGTATTGGCGTTGTGTTTGCGGCGGTGGGGTATTTCGCGGATATCTATCTAGATACTTTTACTGGGCTCGATTACACCAGTTTAGGTTTGGTGGTTAACCGAATCTACAAGATCATGGACAACTGGATTTTGGTTGCCCTACCTATGTTTATCTTTATGGGTAACATGCTCGATAAATCAGGCATCGCAGAAAAGCTCATGGCTTCTATGCAGGCTCTGTTTGGCAAGGTTAACGGCGGCTTAGCCATTACTGTAATGGCAATTGGCATCATCTTAGCGGCTTCTACCGGGATCATTGGGGCTTCTGTGGTGCTATTAACCGTGATGTCACTGCCAAGTATGATGCGTCAGGGCTATCACCTACCCCTTGCGCTCGGCACCGTCGCATCGGCAGGGACACTAGGCATCTTGCTTCCCCCATCCATTATGCTGGTGATCATGGCGGATCAACTTGGTCTGTCGGTCGGTGACTTGTTTATGGGTGCCATCATGCCGGGTCTGCTACTGGGTAGTTTGTACATCATCTACATTCTGGTGGTAGGTAAGATGAACCCGGACAAAGCACCTGTACCAGAAGACGTCGAGCCCGTCGATTGGAGCTTGATACTGCAAGTATTCAAAGACATCACACCAACCGTCATGCTGATTTTCTGTGTATTAGGCTCTATTTTTGCCGGAGTCGCAACGCCAACTGAAGCCTCTGGTATTGGTGCATTAGGTGCGACCATGCTTGCAGCGTACAACAAGAAACTTAGTCTTAAAGTACTGAAAGAGGTGTTACTGGCTTCTTACGGCACTACGGCCTACATCTTTATGATCTTCTTAGGTGCTTCTTGTTTTGCCTTGGTATTGCGTGAGCTAGGCGGAGATGAACTCATTGAATCATTCTTAAGCGGCTTACCGTTTGGTCCTTATGGCATTATCGCTTTCATCTTGATGATCGTCTTCCTGCTTGGTTTCTTTTTAGATTGGATTGAAATCACCCTGATTGCTCTGCCTCTACTTGCACCTGTCATTGCAAGCCTAGGAATTGAATTAGATGGGCATGGCGTGGTGGATAACCCAAGCTTGGTTTGGTTCGTGATGCTGGTTGCTATGGCGCTGCAAACGAGCTTCCTAACCCCACCGGTTGGCTTCGCGTTGTTCTACCTGAAAGGGGTTTGCCCAGAAGGTGTCGCACTAAAAGATATCTACCGCGGCGTTATTCCATTTATCGCCATTCAGCTAGTCGCGTTGGTTTGTCTGGTTGTTTGGCCACAGCTAGTGCTTTGGTTTCCGAGTGTTGCGTACGGATAAACCTCTAGCAAATCGCCGACAAACTAAAAGCCAACTCTGTTGTTGAGTTGGCTTTTTTACCAACCTGGTTTGACATAAAACCTACATATCAATTTCTCACAATAAGACGTATACTGTTGCGCATTGAAGACAACCGTGAACTCTTAAATGAAAAACAAAATACTTGCTGTGACCTTGCTCACCACCTCGCTCTCTTTGATCGGCTGTTCATCAGTGAAGAGTGTTACCAATGAGTCAAGTACTGGCACCAACGCAGACATATCAAACTGGGTAGAATCTCAGATTTTGGCTCCTGAGGGGCTTTCGTTTACTACCGACGACATTCACTACGATGTCGGCCATGCTGACTTAAACAACAATGGCAGCAATGAACACTTTGTTCTAGTTAGTGATCCTTACTTTTGTGGCAGCGGCGGCTGTAGTGCAACCATTTTCGATAACGCTGGCAACATCATCACCAATATGACTGTCACTGGTACGCCTATACTACTCGCTGATAGCTATCGCAATGGCTGGCGAGACTTTATCGTTTGGAGTAATGGCGCATACCGATTGATGAGTTTTAACGGCGAATCTTATCCTCGTAACCCATCTGTAGAACCAGTGATTGATCTTGAGCCACAACGACAAAGTGCCATGGAAAAAGTTATGGCGACGGAGCTATACCAACAGGATGGCTACGATATTAAAGCGGTTTACGATGCCAAGATTTGGGCACCTGCCGAAGAGTTCCGCTTCACCTTCAAGCATTACGGTGACCCTGACTCTACCTACCATGCGAAAGTAAATCAGATTACTGGCGAAGTGGATGTTTACACCGAGCCGGTTAAATAGCCTAAACAGGGCTACCATAGATGCTTGGTAGCCCAAAGATAGGCACATCAGCAAACCAGCTTTTTCCATCGTCACATTCTATTCTGGCTTCAAACTATGCGCTTAAGTCTTAGCTTTCTCTGCACGATATTGATTTCCCAGTCAAAACCGATACAATCTTCTCGCTAAATTAGCAAACGTTTATTTATTCTCAGGGCGGGGCGAAATTCCCCACCGGCGGTATTCCCTGCAAAGTTTTGGGTGAGCCCGCGAGCGCTCGATACGTCGAGGTCAGCAGATCTGGTGAAAACCCAGAGCCGACGGTTATAGTCCGGATGAGAGAGAATGAAAACACACCTCCATGCAAAGATCGGTTGATCTGAGTGTGTCGTGGTGCATTTCGTTTTGGCTGGGGTTTATACCTCAGTGCTCATGTATGCCCTGGTTCTGGTGATATTTAGGAGTTAACCATGAATCAGTCATCTCTACTTGCCGAGTTCGGCGAACCAATGACTCGCGTTGAAAACGCACTTATAGCCCTTAAAGAGGGTCGTGGTGTGCTATTACTTGACGATGAAGATCGTGAAAACGAAGGCGACATTATCTATTCGGTTGAATCACTCACAACGCAGCAAATGGCGTTAATGATTCGAGAATGCAGTGGTATCGTATGTTTATGTTTGCCAGAAGAGCAAGCTGACCGCCTTGAACTTACCCCAATGGTTGAAAACAACAACAGCGCAAACCAAACTGCGTTTACCGTTTCAATTGAAGCGAAAGTTGGCGTAACGACCGGTGTTTCAGCCCAAGACCGCGTAACTACAATTAAGACGGCTGCAAACCCAACTGCGAAGCCTTCAGACTTAGCGAGACCGGGGCACGTCTTCCCACTGCGTGCGCGCAAAGGTGGTGTTCTGACTCGCCGCGGCCACACAGAGGGCACTATCGATTTAATGCAAATGGCTGGTCTTCAGCCAGCAGGCGTGCTTTGCGAAGTGACAAACCCAGACGGTAGCATGGCGAAAACACCAGAAATCGTCGCCTTTGGTAAGCGACACAATATGCCAGTACTGACTATTGAAGATATGGTGATGTACCGCCAGCAGTTTGAACAAAAACTCGCTTAAGTACATTAAAGCTAAGTGCCAAAAGAGATATAGGTACTTAGCTTTCTAAGCTTGTTCCCGCTCTTGCAACCATACATCTAATGCGTCGTAAGGTAAGGGTTTCGAGAAGTAATAGCCCTGAACACAGCTACAACCGTAAGAACTAAGCATCAAGTGCTGCTCTTTGGTTTCAACCCCTTCTGCCACAACTTTGATTTGGTAGGTCTCACCTATTGCGAGTATTGCTTTGATTAATGCGTTACTCTGCGCATTGTCGATGATGTGGGCAATAAAGCTTCTGTCAATTTTAAGCTCATCGATTGAGAACTGATTAAGATGGCTTAAACATGAGTAGCCTGTACCGAAATCGTCAAGAGAAATGCCAAAACCGTATGACTGAATTCGCTCGATAACAGGCGTGACCCTTTCTAAGTCATGAATGAAAATACTTTCGGTGACTTCAAGCATAATACGTTGAGTGTCAATTCCAATATCGTGGGTAATAGCAAGCAATTCATCAACAAAGCCATCTAGCAGAAGCTGCTTAGGTGAAACATTAATCGATACATGCAGCGCTATCGGTAGGCTATTAATATCTTCACATGCCTTTCTGAATACAAACAACCCAATATCATGAATCATACCATTTTCTTCAGCCAGTGGGATAAAGACATCCGGAGTGATAAAACCATACTTCTTTGAGTTCCATCTAACTAAAGCTTCAACCCCAACGGTTTTGCCTTCCTCTGTACATATCTGAGGTTGGTAAACAACACTTAATTCTTGCCGGCGCAGCGCGTGCTTTAACTGTTGTTCGATCTTATACTCATCTTTAATTTTTTGATTCAACTCGTGGTCAAAGAAAAGAATACTTCCTTTCTTATTTTGCTTAGATCGATAGAGCACCATGTCTGCATTCGTGATTAACGTCTCTGCATCATCGCTATCACAGGGATACATGCTGACTCCGATGCTGCAATCTGTGGTGAGTAAACGTCCATCAATAATCAAAGGCTCATCAAACAAAAGCTTCACTGCTCGCGTTTTAGCAACAGCCTCATCTTTATCACTTAAGTTAGGAAAACAAAAAATAAACTCATCCCCACCAAAACGTGCTACTGAATCGTGGGGAGCTAATAAGGTCTCAAACTTGCGGCTTAGACACTCCAACAGTTGATCTCCAACAGAGTGTCCATAAAGATCATTAACCTTCTTAAAATCATCCAAATCTAAGAAAACAACTGCTAACTTGTGATCATTCTTATGTGACTGTTCGATGCCAGATTTAATTTGCTCAAGCAAAGCTGTACGGTTGGGTAAACTGGTTAGTGGATCATGCATAGCCATAAACTGCATTTGGTTTTTTGTCGCTTCCAAACGGTCAAAATCATCCGTAATACGCTGTTGGAATTTATCGAAACGCTTGATGATAATATGACTTGCCGCAAAGCTGAGCCCCACCATTAGCAGGGTAGAAGTAAGGCTAATCATCACCAAGCTTACTAGCTGCTGGCTATGATGATCTTCAAGAATTTGCTTCTGCTGGTCTATGTAGCGATTCACCTCATTCACTGGAAACGCTGAACCGATATACCAACCCCAAGGTTTAAACTGCCTTAAATAAGCGATTTTAGATGTTTCAGTCACTTGATCACTTGGAGGCTCAATAAAGTCGCCTTGCTCGAAGTCTCTGCGAGTTAATTTGCGCCAGGCCTGAGCAAGTTGTCCATTTAGCTGATTGACGTTCTCTCCCACTAAGGCTGGGTTTTCATGAACCAGTATCAAGCCTTGTGAGTTAAAGACAAATACTTTCTCTTCTTGGTTGGCTTGATAGTCTGCAATACTGGAGATTAATTCTGCTTTGACGTCATTCTCTACATCTGTGACATATTCGCCAGTTCCTATAAACCAGTTGTAAGGTTCAAAAGACTTGCCAAAGCCGATTTTTTCAAATTCTTGAGTAATGGGGAAACCCGGCTTTTGATACCACCAACGATAAAATGCTTCACCTTCATTCTGCTGAATAAGCTTTATATGTTCTCTTAGAATGTAGGTTCCTTTAATATCGACGGCATTCCATGCAGAGTTACCCTCAATATGCGGCTTAAGGGCGTGCATAACGTTTATGCCATCCATCTGAAAAATGAAGAAATAACCGCGATTATTATAGAAACGGATAGGTTTCAGAGCATCAGAGATCATTTGAGTGATCTCTGACTTACTCTTACTTGGATTGTTTTGAAAAATACTGGTTGCAATTTGATGAGCTTCGATAACTCTTTGCTTTGCCTGTTCTTTTAGCTCAAAGACCGTTTGACTTTGACGATATAAAACGCGTTTATAAACTTGCTCAACTTGTTCATAGATCACCTGCTTTTGATGATCGAGCATGTTGCTATGTAACGACTCTACACTTAATCGCGCTTTTTCTTTGCTGTCACTAATCACCACTAACATGATGACAGTAGCAAATAAAGCCACGATCAGCGTTGGCACGTATCGGATCAGAAGTACCAGTTTGTTGTCGTTGAGAACCGCCAAATTAAAAACCACAGTTACTATAGATAGTACTAATAACTATACTTCATAGTTTGGGTCACAATATAAAACAGTACTAAAGTTGAGCCATTGGTTAACTTTTGAACTAAAAAAGAGAACTCGATCAGACTCACTTAGAAAATAACGCCTTGTTTAATAAGGAAAGCTAGCAAATTCTCAAACAACAAAAACTTTTTACGAAACCTTAGCAGGCTTTAAGTCTGCACCAGAACGATTCCAATTTATGTTGAACAGCACTAGCAAAGCCAACCCGGCTAATGTACCGAACAAAGAAACATATAAGGTACTGTAATAGTTGTACAACTCGCCAACCACACCAACTGAAAGGCTAGCCACCAACATACTGACATTGAGCATGTTGGAAAATAAAGTAGACGCCGTCCCCAAACGGTCATGCATCATGTCTTGCAGTACGACCATTCCTAACGTAGCACATATGCCGATAAAGAACCCATTTAAGAGCTGAGCAAGCAGCATCGCCATAAAGGTTGTGTTGGTCAGCATCACCACATAAAAAGCAGCCCCGCTCACAATACCCATGATAAGAAGTTTAATTGTGCCTACTTTTTCAGATAAGCGTCCAGCCCATAACATCACGGGGATTTCACACAAGGCGCCAGCACCAAATAAAAAACCTAACCAGTTTGGATTAACTTGTAACTCCTGAGAAAGATAAAGTGGCATACTCGTGATGTAGAGATTGTTTGCCGCAAACGTAAACACCAGCACCAAGCAATAAAGCACCACTAAACCGCTAACACGCTTTGTGTTTTTCTGGGTATTATCGACTTTCGGTTGTTCAGCAACGGAATGACTCGGTGGCAAAAATAATACGATCACCACAATGGCTAAACTCACAATGACGGCAGAGACAGTAAATGCTGCACCAAAGCCAAAACTTGCTTTAAGCATAAACGCGGCCGGAGGACCAAATACCCACGCAATAGCAATACCCGCGCGCATGGTCGACAAAAAGGTGGTGCTGTCATCGATATTCTTATTCGCGTATTCACGCCCCATCGCAAACAATTGTCCAAATCCTGCCCCACTAACGCTACCAAATACCGTCGCAATCGTTACTGCGATCCAATAGTCACGTACAAATACAAAACTCACAACCGTGATGTAGTAGCAGCATAGAGCTACCACTAAAATGGTTTTGCGTTGCCAGTTCTTATCCGATTGGGCGGCAATAAGCTGAGAAACCACAACGGAGCTGACGACGGCCAACACCATATAAAGGCTCAACATCATTGGTGAAGCGTTTAGTTGTTCCACAATAAATAGACTTGAAAGTGGATAGAAAAAGGCACCACATAAGCCAGTCACAAATGCGGTGAAAATAAACAAAATAGCGATTTTATCTTGGTACATAATGAGATGACTCTTACAGTGACAGGTGATTGAATAGCGCTAGTTTAATCAAAGCTACGTACTTCAATTGATAGTATTCGAGCCACCTCTAATACTATGCCTTCAAAATCTGTTTTGTTTTTGACGGTTTTAGTCATCTGGCTTAGCCTGTGACAATCACACAGGGGTTAGCTTATAAATGAAACCATTTATTGAAAATGTACTTAGTGCGCCAAGTTACGACTGGATAGTGCGCGAATTTCATTGTCGCGTAAAAAAGAAAGAATTTTCATGCTCTTGGCACTATCATGCTGAGTATGAACTCGTCTTGTATCTTGACCCCGAAAATGTCTTTAGCGGAAGCTACCTTGCTGGAGATGCAATAGATCAAGTCAGCAACAATACGTTACTGCTTTATGGTCCGGGATTGCCCCACATGATCACTGGAAAACTGTTAAGTAGCGAAGAAAAACCACACAGCTCAATTATCGTTTGGATCAAACACCATTGGATTGAAAAGCTACAATCGACTATTCCTGAAGCACGCAATATCAAGACGTTACTCGAAAAAGCCGCGTTTGGAGTTAAGTTTAGCCAAGATACCGCTGAAAAAGTGGCGCAATTATTGGTTGGTGCAGAGACACTTGAGCGTCATTATCAAGCTCTACGAGTAATGGAGGTGCTCATTCATCTTGCCGATGACATAGAAAGCCAAAAACTTTCAACGACTCCCTACCGTATAAGCCAAATATCCGGAGATAGAGAAGCCCACCAGAAGGTGGAAAGAGCCACGCAGTACATAGAGAATCACTTTCACGAGCCAATTCGGATTACAGATTTGTGTCGCGCTCTTCACACCAGTGAAAGCTCAGCTTACCGTTTGTTTGAGAAGCATTTTGGAGTGAGCTTTTCCGAGCACTTGAAGCAATTTCGCATTGGTAAAGCTTGCGAACTACTGGCAAATACTCAAGCCCCCATCGCATTAGTTGCCGAGAGAACAGGCTTTCAAAACCTGTCCAATTTCAATCGCCAGTTTCGCGCGGTTAAGCAGATGACTCCCTCACAGTTCAGGACGAGGTTCAAATAGGGCAAGTACAAACCTGCCCTAAACACAGGCTAACCGTCGTTAAAAAATGTACTTGGATAAATCTGGACGTGTCGCAATTGCCTGTTCGACTAACGCAATCACTTGTGCACGCTCTTCACCTTTAAGCAGCTGACGAGGAGCGCGTACTTGCTCGCTGCCTCGACCACACACTTGTTCCGCCAGTTTGATACATTGAACCAAAGTAGGAATTGTATCGAGGCGAAGAAGTGGTAAGAACCAACGGTAGATTTCTAACGCTTCAGCATAGCGTCCTTGGCTTGCCAGTTTATAGATAGCAACAGATTCAGCAGGAAAAGCGTTAGTTAAACCAGAGATCCACCCGGTAGCACCAAGCATTAATGATTCAAGGGCGATATCATCAACGCCACTAAAAACAGTAAAACGGTCGTCGAAACGATTGTACAATTCCGTAATACGACGCGTGTCAGTGGTAGACTCTTTAACCGCAACGATACTTTCACACTCTGCAAGTTGTTCCATTAGATCAAGATTCACATCGACGCCATAGGAAACTGGGTTGTTGTAAATCATAATTGGCATTTCAGGCGTTGCTTGCGCAAGAGTACGGTAGTAGTCCACTGTTTCGCTATCCGATGTGCGGTAAACCATTGCTGGCATCACCATGCAGCCATCGATACCTATTTTTTGCGCATCTTGCATGTAATCAATCGCCGCAGTGGTTATCGACTCAGCCGTTCCTGCAATCAACGGTACTCTATCAGCAACCACTTCCTTTGCGGCCAAAAGCACCTGACGCTTCTCTTCAGGGTATAGCGCGCAGTTTTCACCAACCGTCCCCAAACAAATAATGCCGTTGACGCCATCATTAATTTGGTTATCGATTACAGTTTGAGTGGCGTCGAGATCAATGCTCTGATCTTTACGAAACTGAGTACTTACTGCAGGGTAGACACCTTTCCAATCTACGTTCATCTTTACCTTCCATTTATATATTGTATGCAATTTAAGTTTACAGTCGAAACTGCAATTAAACGGGGATTTCCCCTAGTTAAAAAATCTCTTTTTCCCGTAGCACAAACTTTACTGCCGCAAGATCAGCAAGAGCACTACCTACTGATTTATATAAGGTTATTTCCTCTTCATTACTGCGACCTTGGTGAGTTTGTTTACACAGATCAGATAGCTCTGCTCGTATATTCTCGGCGGCGAAAACTCCCTCTTCGATCGGGATCAACAAATCACCCGCTTCTGCCAACACATTAATTTTGCTATCGACAAACACATTGGCCCTTTGAACTGCAGTGCTATCACATTCGCGCTTGTCAGAGTCGTGATTACCAATCAGATCGATATGGGTTCCTGGTTGGATTAGAGCACCACTAAACAAAGGCTTATCTGATCCCGTTACGCATGAAATGATATCCACTTGATCAAGTACTGAGTCGACATCGTTAGTAACTTCTAGCGTGAACTGATGAGAACTTGGCAGAGACTGATACTCGTTGCTCGATGAAATAGTATCGAGAGTTTGACGTGCTTTTTGCTCATCGCGCCCCCAAATCAGCACTTTGCGTATCGGACGAATAGCTGAATAGGCGTAAGCGATGTACGGAGCAAGATTACCTGTTCCACAAATGAGCAGGGTTTCAGCATCACGCCTTGCTAAATAATCGGCAGCAAGCGCAGATGCTGCTGCAGTACGCCAATAGGTAAGAACTTTGCCATCGAGCAAAGCCAGTGGTTCACCATTAGAGCGATCAAAGGCGAGAATTTTCGATGCTAAGCTGTCTTTGCCTTCGATGTAGTTATCTGGGAAATAAGTAAAAGCTTTTACGGTGATCAGCGATTCACTCCAAGCAGGTAACAAGGCAAACGCATCGTATTTATCTTCCTCTAAAGGCATCACGTTACGCTGTGGAATAGTTGCTTGCTCTTGGTAGGTTAGTCGCATTGACTCAATCAGCCCTAGCATCGAAAGGCAGTTGACTATTTGCTGTGCGTCTAAGTTAATCATCTCTCGTTCCTTTTGCATTTTCACTGCAACCTTTTGTTAACATAATATGTAGGTATATTTTATACAATATTTAATTATAAAATTTTTTAGCAAAAGCGACTTAGCGCAAATGGAGAAATATTAAGCGATGGTTCACGCTGTCGGCTTAGCTCACTGACTAAGTCTGCAGTGATAGCCGCTTGTGTAAGACCCAGGTGTTGATGGCCAAAAGCAAACAGTATTTTCCCATTTTCTATGCTGTCGATGACGGGCAAAGAATCGGGTAATGAGGGGCGGTTTCCCATCCATTTTTTTCCATCAGACTGATAAGATAACTCCGACTTTAAAAGCCCTTTCGCCAGCTCTTTTAGCATGGTTGCACGTTTCATATTAGGCGGCGAATTCAGCCCTGCATACTCAACGGTACCCGCTAACCTCAGTCCCTCTTCCATAGGTGTCATGATGAATTTTCTATCCGCAGAGCTGACAGGGAAAGGGAGAGCATTTTTAAGCTCTGGCACCATTAAGTGGTAACCTCTTTCTGCTTGTAGTGGCACCTTAATGCCAGTAATTCTTCTAACCAAATTGGCAGACTCAGCACCAGTGGCAATGACAATTTTATCAAACGAGTAGCTTTCATTTTCCGTTGCGACAACACCCAACTCACCGTCAAAAAATGCCTCTTCCACTTGTTCTTCTACCCACTTCCCTTGTCGAAACTTAAAAGAAGACTCAAGCTCAACGCATAGCCTGTAAGGGTTTAGGCTATGGCCAGTATCTGGAAAAAACACGCCAAACTTTACTAATTCAGAAAGTTGAGGAACTCGTTCGCGCAGTTTGTCTTGTGGCCAAACTTGGCAATCCACCCCGTGTTCCCGCAAGCATTTTAGCGTCGCACGATACGAATCAAACAGCAGCTCACTTTCAAATATCAGCAATGAGCCGTCCATCTCGATCAAGTGCTGTAACCCGACTTCTTCAAGGAGCGCGAACCAACTTTGCATCGCGTTCTGATTGAGTTGAGTCAAGGCTTGGGTGGATTGCTTAGTCGTTTTATCTCTCGCATTTAATAAGAAACGAACCATCCAAGGTGCGGTTTTATGGATGTCTTGAAAACGTATTGAAACCGGACTTTGACGAGATAAGAGCATCTTCGGAAGTTGGGGGAAAAGAGCAGGTGTAGCAAGCGGAAAAATTTGCTCAGTCGCGAAGTGCCCAGCATTGCCTTTTGAGCATCCTTGCCCTGCTCCACGCTTATCGAAAACCGTCACATTTTCACCTTCAAGTTGCAACTTCAGAGCGATGCACAAGCCAATTATCCCACCACCAATCACTGCAATATTTTGCGAATCTGCTGAATTGTTGCTCACCATTTATTTTGCTCCTTATCACGTTTCAAAAACAAAATTGTATAAAATATACTTAACATCACGATAACATCCAATCTCACTACTTCAACTAATTTCTTATTCAAGGAGCAAGAAATGAGACAAGGCACCTTCTTTTGTATTGATGCCCACACCTGTGGAAACCCTGTTCGGCTAGTGGCAGGAGGTGTTCCTCACCTAGAAGGCAAGACGATGAGCGACAAGCGTCAGTTTTTCTTGGAGCACTATGATTGGATCCGTCAATCGCTCATGTTTGAGCCTCGCGGTCATGCAATGATGTCGGGATCGGTCGTTCTTCCTCCTTGCAGTGAGAATGCTGATGCTTCAATTCTGTTTATTGAAACTAGCGGCTGCCTGCCGATGTGTGGACACGGCACGATCGGTACCGTGACATCAGCCCTAGAACATCGTTTGATTACTCCGCGTGTCGAAGGCAAATTGATCCTCGATGTTCCGGCTGGTCAAATTGAAGTGCATTACCAACGCGATGGCGAGAAAGTCACCTCAGTGAAGATCTACAATGTTCCTGCCTACCTAGCCCATCAAGATGTCACCGTTAACGTGGAAGGATTGGGTGAGATAACGGTTGATGTTTCTTATGGTGGCAATTACTACGTCATTGTTGACCCACAAGAAAACTATCAAGGGCTTGAACACTACTCATCAGATGAAATTCTAATGCTTAGCCCTAAAGTTCGACAGGCGGTTTCACAGGCCGTCGAATGCATCCACCCAGATGACCCAACCGTATGTGGTGTATCTCATGTTTTGTGGACAGGCACACCGACTCAGCCAGAATCTACCGCACGAAATGCCGTCTTCTACGGTGAAAAAGCGCTCGATCGCTCCCCCTGTGGTACAGGAACAAGCGCACGAATGGCGCAGTGGTATGCCAAAGGAAAACTCAAACAGGGCGAAGATTTTATCCACGAAAGCATTATTGGCAGCTTGTTCACTGGCCGTATTGAAGGTATCACTGAGGTCAACGGGCGCTCGGCCATACTGCCAAGCATCGAAGGTTGGGCTCAAGTCACAGGACACAACACCATATGGGTAGATGATCAAGACCCTTACGCATATGGCTTTGAACTTAAATAACCCGAATTTTTAAGATTAATTAGGAACCCGTTATGAGTACCGCAACTACTTTCTCAGCCATAAACCCTCAAACACAGCAGCCCCTGCAAGGGGTATTTGCCGAGCATACTGATCAAGACGTTGATCTGGCGATTACTGCTGCTCACGAAGTAGCAAAAGCATATAGGCAAACCTCTCCCAATATACGTAGTCAATTGTTACAGACCATCGCCGACTGCTTAGAAGAGGAGCGCCAAGCGATTGTAGAAAGAGCAAATCTTGAGTCTGCCCTCCCGCTCGCAAGACTTAACGGTGAGCTAAGCCGCACTACAGCTCAACTCCGTCTCTTTGCCGATGTAGTGGAAGGAGGTCTTTGGCAAGAGGCAATATTTGATACTGCGAATCCATCTCGCGAGCCTTTACCTAAACCCGATATTCGCCGCCAAAACATCGCCTTAGGCCCTGTTGCCGTATTTGGTGCTTCTAACTTCCCTCTTGCCTTCTCAACCGCTGGTGGCGATACCGCTTCCGCACTTGCGGCAGGTTGCCCTGTGATTGTAAAAGGTCATCCAGCCCACCCTGGAACCAGTGACATCGTCGCTAAGTGCATCGCAAAAGCACTCGATATCGTAAACTTGCCGCAAGCCGTTTTTACCCTGCTTCAAGGAACAACACACGAGCTTGGGCAAGCTGTGGTCACTCACCCTGCGATTAAAGCGGTCGGATTTACAGGATCCATTCATGGTGGTCGAGCCCTGTTTGATCTCGCTCAGCGAAGACCAGAACCGATTCCTTTCTACGGTGAACTAGGCGCTTCAAACCCTGTCTTCATTCTTTCGAACCGAATGAAGAGTGGCGCAAAGTCTTTGGCTGAAGAGTATATAATGTCGATGAATATGGGCTGCGGTCAGTTCTGCACCAAGCCTGCGGTCGTATTTGTCGCGAAAAGCAGTGCAACCGATGAGTTCCTAGCTGCCGTACGCGAAGGTATTACCGCTCAGCAAGGGCAAACCATGCTCACTGCTGGCATTAGGCACAATTATCTAGAGCAAAGTGAGCTAAGAGCACAGCAAACAGGTCTTACTCGCACGCTATCGTCAGCGGAACAAGGCGTACCGTCAATGCTGTTTGAAACCACCAGCGAGAAGTGGCGCTCCAATCCTCAGTGGCAAGAAGAGATCTTTGGCCCCCAATCCATTGTCGTTTTGTGTGAAGACGACCAAGATATGCTTGAACTTAGCCAAAACTTAGCAGGCAGCCTTACCGCGACCATACAAGCGGATCGTGATGATCACCCGATCGCAGCCCAACTACTGTCTGAGTTAGAAGAAGTCGCAGGTCGTATCGTGTTTAATGGTTGGCCAACGGGTGTCGAAGTCAGTTACGCCATGGTACACGGCGGCCCTTACCCTGCCTCTACCATGCCCGCGAGTACTTCTGTCGGCGCAGAGGCGATTAAACGCTGGCTAAGGCCGGTCGCTTACCAGGCCGTGCCTGAAGAGCTACTGCCTCAAGCCTTGAAGTCGGCTAATCCTTTAAATGTACGCAGAGTGATAGACGGTAAATAGAATAAAAAAGCCAGCCCTATCAATAGAGCTGGCTTCTAGTCTAAATTGCTATGCTACTGAGCAGCTTTAATCACTGCTGGAATCACTTGATAAAAGATCAAGTTCGCCATGCGCGGGGTTTCCGTTTGAGGGTAACCGCCATTCATCGCAATAATGACGCCAGATTTTTTATCAATCGCGAGTACCTGACCATGAATACCGACCATAGCGAGAATGGTGTGTCCATCAATGTTAAGCACGCGATACTGGTCTTTGTACCATGCATCATCGACTAACGCTGACTCCTTACCTTTCTTCCACGCTTGTTTGACCTCTGCGTTACCTTGCCAAAGATCTTTTAGAAACTGCTCAGGGATAATTTGTTTACCTTGGTAATTTTTACCATTGTTGACAATCACCTTGCCGACTCTGGCCAAATCTCGGGTTGCCATGTTTAGGCCACCAGAAGCAACAACATACTTATCTGGATCGGCCATCCAGTAAGCATCGTTTTCCGCGCCAATTTGAGTCCAAATTTTCTCTTCTAAGTACGCAGACAGTTCTTTACCTGTCGCCTTCTCAACCACTTTGCCTAAAATTTCGGTATTAGGATCTTGGTATTGATATACCTCACCACTAGGGTATTTTTTATCTTTGATTAACAACAGGTAATCTTGAATGCCATGCAACCCTGACTCATTTTTGCCATGCCATTCTTGCGACTCAGTAAGTCTAGGATCCCAGCTTTTGTGTGGTGGTGTTGTTATCCCCAAGCCACTTCGCATATCCGCTATTTCTTGAACCGTCGCCCCCTCAAACGCCGTGCCCACAAATTCAGGTAAATAGAACTCAAGCGGTTTAGACATGTCTAGCTTACCTTCAGCAGCGGCAATGCCCGCCAAGGTAGCAGTGAAAGATTTGGTTACTGACATATCTAAGTGAGTTGAGTCTGGCGTCATGCCATTATTGAAGTGTTGATGTAACACTTTGTCACCTTTCAAGACCACCATTGTATGGTTTTTCAATCGGTCTCGAAGAATGATATCTAATGAATGCTCACCATCTGCATCCACACCTTTCAATTTAGAGAGATCTAAAGAATTGGTTAGCTGCCATGACTCAGGCTTTAGATCGCCTTTTGAGATTTGGTAATAACGGGTAAATTTGTATGCATTTGGAAATGTCACCGCTGCCATCTCACCCTGATCCCAATCAGCCTGACTGACACCAAGTGACGCAGCTTGCTCAATAAATGCTGTATCAGGTTGATGGAAAGAAGCGGCCTGCACACTGAGCGAAAATGCCATTGAAATAGCTAAAGATATCGCCGTTTTCATAGTCCTAATCCTTTAAAGTCGAAAACGTATTTGATTCAACAAACTCATGTTGACCAAACTACTAAAACATCAACAATATAACAGCCCATTAAAAGGCTCAGAAGAGAATCCATTGTTTTACGTCAAAGCTTGTGCGCAACCACACAATAATTGGTAAAACGTGAGTAATTCTGTCTCATCGACTACTTGTGCGAACAAAACAACGAAAAAGCCAACCTCAAACGAGGTTGGCAAAATCTTACCTATCCGGTGAATTAGGGGTGGAAGGTAAGATCAGGAGGTGGCGAGTACGCCATGAATTTCTGTCTTTATCGTATCGGACTGAGTGCCAAAGATGGCTTGCAAACTGTCTCCAATGACTAACACATCGTGGGCACCAAGTGCTTTCAGTTTATCAACATCAACATTGGCTATGTCTTTAACTGACACTCTCAAGCGAGTAATACAAGCATCGACTGATTTAATATTGGTTTTGCCGCCCAAGGCTACAATCACATCCACCGCTATTTCGTCTGGCTGACCCGCAATCTTCACTTCAGTCAACTCGGTTTCTCGACCCGGCGTTTTAAGATCCAGTTTAACGATTAAGAAGCGGAACAAACCATAGTATAAACATGCCCAAATTGGGCCTATGATGATAAACATCCATGCATTACTCGACATTGGGTAGTACAAGAAGAATTGAATCGCACCGTGAGCAAAGTCCGTGCTGTGTTTTATCTCCAAAAACGCAGTAATGGCAAAGGCGATACCAGTCAAAAAGATGTGAATGATGTACAGCACTGGTGCAACAAATAAGAAAGTGAATTCGATAGGTTCTGTAATACCTGTTAGCCACGAAGTTAGCGCCGCAGACATCATTAAGCCACCAACGATCTTCTTGCGCTCAGGTGTCGCACAGTGGTAGATAGCCAAGGCTGCTGCAGGCAATGCCCACATTGAATACATAAAGCCACCAGACAAGTAACCAGCGGTTTTATCACCAGCGAAGAAGCGCGTTAGCTCACCAGTAAACTCTTTGCCTGTCTCTGGGTCGATGTAGCTACCCACCTCGAAGAAGAATGGTGCATTCCATATGTGGTGCAAGCCTACAGGAAGTAGTGAGCGCTCACCTGCACCATAGACCGCCCATGCCAAAACAGGATTTTGATACGCAGCCCAATGCGAGAAGGCATCTAACATTTGCCCAACGGGTGGCCAGGCAAACGCCAAAATTGCGCCAACAACAATGGCACTTAAACCGGTAACAATCGGCACAAAACGCTTGCCTGCAAAGAAGCCAAGATATTCAGGAAGGCGAATATTATAGAATCGGTTATACATTAGCGCCGCCACCGCACCAATAATGACACCACCAAACACACCCGTTTGCAGAGTATTAACCCCCATGATGGTGGCATCTGTTTCAAACCCTCTGAGTCCGGTTACGATACCGAGAGAAGCATTCATAATTATTAACCCGACTAAGCCAGCCAATGCCGCTGCGCCATCGTTACCTTTAGATAACCCAAGAGCAACGCCTACCGCAAACATCAGCTGCATATTGCCAAACACCCCATCACCGGCCGCTAGCATGATTTTACTCAGTACCTCCGGAATAAAGGCAAAGCCAGCATTACCTATCCCGTACATTAAACCTGCAACAGGTAACACCGCCACTGGCAGCATCAACGACCGCCCTATTTTCTGTAGTTGTCCAAATAAACTTCCAAACATGGTTCCCTCCTGACTTATGTCAGTCATTGTTTACCCAAGTCAATCTTGAGTTTTGTGTTTCACGTAAAGTCGGAGAAATTTTATCCAGTCTTGCAGCGCTGAAGGTTACAAAACACTGCCAGTTTGTAAGTGACGACTTACAAAACTGTTGCCTTGCAAGCCGTAAATTCGCCATTCGTCGATTGAGAAAATGTGCGCAAAAATGCATCATATTTGTGCACACAAGCTAGGATGCATGATGATGGAAAACAAACAGATACTGGTTGTCGATGACAATTTAGAACTAAGAGAAGCGCTGACAGACTACCTAGGTCGAGCGGGCTTTGAAGTCTTGGGTGCCGAGAATGGTCTGGCAATGTGGCACATATTGGAATCCAATCAGCCTGATCTGATCATCCTCGACATCATGATGCCGGGTGAAGATGGCTTTACCCTGTGCCAAAAACTTCGTCGTGACTCGCAAATTCCGATCATCATGCTAACCGCAGTAACGGAGGAAGCCGATCGAGTGGCTGGACTCGAAATGGGCGCGGATGATTACATCACCAAGTCTTTTAGCCCTCGTGAGTTGTTAGCTCGTATCAAAACCATATTAAGGCGCAGTCAATACACAACAGAGGCCAAGTTAGCACGCAAAGTTAATTTTGATGGTTGGCAACTCGATACAGTTACTCGTCAACTCACTCATAGAGATAGTAATCACAATAAGCAGCTCAGCGGTGCCGATCTCTCTTTACTCGGTCTGTTTATTAATAACGCCCAATCAATCTTATCGCGTGACGACATTGCCCGAGAGATCTGGGGCAGAGATGCAGACCCATTCGAACGCGGGATTGATGTCCAAATCAGCCGACTGCGACACCACCTAGAAGATAAAGACCGCTCATTAATTCTAACAGTGCGCAACAAAGGCTACATGCTAACAACGGATGTCCAGTATGAAAATTAGCGCACTGAGCCAATCACTTGCTTTTCGTACTAGTCTGTTTCTTTTGATCGTTATTCTGGCTGCGCAGCTTCTGTCGGGCATGATTTGGTATCAGCATGCCAGTGAACGCGACAAACAAGGGCTGAGCAATACAGTAAAGAGTTTGGCGTTAAGTGCCTCTTCAACCATTTCGTTTTTCCAAACCCTTCCTGCTGAATATCGACACTTAGTGCTAAATCAGCTTAGAAATATGGGAGGGACGCGATTTTTTGTCTCTCTCAACAACCACCTTATTGATGTACCACCACTTGAACAAAGTGAAACTAAAACCTTGGTCGTCAATCAAGTCGAGCAAGTGCTAAGAAATGAGTTACAAAGTGTGCCGAACATAGATGTAGAGTTCACTGAAAGAGAAAACCTGCGTGTATTTAACAACGAACTACCCATTGATGAGCTGCCGCTGTTATGGGCGCATTATTCACTCTCGTTTGGCGATCTAGATCCACCGGTTCTCGTGATGCAGGTAGAAGTCGCCGACAACGAATGGTTTTACCTAGCAGCCGTACTGCCTGCTCCATACGTCAATCTAGAAACCAATTATTTCGAGTTGAAAGAATGGATAACCCTATGCTTGTCTGCCTTACTGCTTTTGCTCTGCACTTGGTTTATTGTTCGGCGAGAGATCCAACCAATTCGGGAATTAGCCAAAGCGGCCACCTTAATGTCAAGCAGGCTTGATATTCCACAGGTAAAAGAAAAAGGAAGCAGGGAACTAAAAGCAGCGGTGAGAGCTTTTAACAAGATGAATCGCCGGATTGACAGCCATATTAATGATCGGGAAATGCTGTTCGGTGCAATTTCACACGATCTCAAAACCCCTATCGCTTGTCTCAAACTGAGAGCAGAGATGCTTGATGATGAAACCGAGCGAGAGCGTTTTACTCGTATCGCTAACGACCTTGATCTTATGGTCAAAGGTGCACTTCAATGCATTAAAGACACTGACATCCACGAAGAAATTGAACCTATCAATCTAAATGAGCTTATCCAACATATTTTGACTTCATTTCCCCATCAGGCAGACAACATAAGGGTATCAGGAAGTGTTGATCTGACGTTGGCTGGAAAACCTTTAGCCATTAAACGTTGCATTCAAAACCTAGTCGACAACGCGCTTAAATATGGTGAAAAAGCTGAAATCACTTTGATTGAAGAGACCGAGCATGTCGATATTCGGATTGAAGATCATGGTCAGGGCATAGATCCAGAGCTATTCGAAAAGCTCTACCAACCCTATTTCCGAGCCAACACTGAGCATGAGGGCACAGGGCTTGGCTTGACCATTTCCCAAAGCATTGCCAAAGCGCATGGCGGCTCTCTCACCTTATCTCGGTCTCAGTTTGGTGGCTTATGCGCTACGTTATCTTTCCCAAGAGATTCGCTATGAACAAACTTGTATCACTATTATCCCTCCCTCTTCTCTCGTTACCCGTTTACGCTAACGTCGAGTTTCTTCATTGGTGGACATCGGACGGTGAACAGCAGGCGCTCAACGTACTTGAAAAACAACTCATTAGCCATGGCTTAGCACTCTCCCCAAGCCCAGTATTAGGTGGCGGTGGTGACAGCGCGATGACGGTTCTCCAAGCTCGCGCCCTAGCGGGGAATCCACCTAGCTTTGCTCAGACAGAAGGGCCTAGCATCAAGGCGTGGGACGCGATAGGCATTCTTTACGACGTTAATTCCGTTGCACAAAAACATGATTGGGACGATACCTTATACCCATTGACGAAAGACATTAATAAAACGCAAAATGGCTACGTGGCCCTGCCGTTGACCTTGCACCGACTTAACTGGTTGTGGGTTAACCATAAACTTCTTAACTCTCTTGGTCAGCCTGTCCCCAAAACATGGCAACAGATGTTCACTACTATGGAGCTGGCCAAACAAAGTGGCATAAGTCCATTAGCCGTCGGCGAGCAGCCCTGGCAAATAGCGATGTTGTTTGAAAACTTAGTCATTTCTACTGGCGGTGTCGATTTCTACACTAAAGCCATGGTTGAATTAGAGAAGGAAAGTATCGACAGTGACCAATTGAGGCTCGCATTGGAACAATTAAGACAAATTAGTTTATTGGTCGAAAACTCGCTACCGGACACCAAATGGGATTCTGCAACCCGTGCGCTGGCTTCAGACCAAGCACTGTTCCAAATTGGCGGTGACTGGATCTTGGGTGAGCTGATGGCAAATAATGTTGACGTGCCAAGCGAAATTGGCTGTTATGCAACCCCAGAAAGTGACGGTGTCTTCCTCTATAACATGGACAGCCTTATCTTTATGGTAAGTAAATCATTTAGCTTTTCTCAAGCCAATCATGTTGCTGATATTCTGGCAGATAAAGACTTTCAGCGTGACTTTAACCGTGTGAAAGGCTCTATACCTGTAAGAAAAGACATCGAAATTGGTGACTTCAACCCTTGTCAGATACAGTCCTATCAAGATTTCCAAGTAGGAATAACCGACAACAAAGTTGTGCCAAGCATGATTGATTCGATGGCTGTTAACCCAGTGGCTCAGCAAGCGATAAACTCAGCTATTTTCCGTTTCTATCGCAATAAAGATCTGGAACCAGACACGGTGATCAAACGGATTATTGCGATTGCTGAGAGTAATTAGAGTCGGTGATAGGGTGAAGCAGTTTATTCTGCCTCACCTAACGAAGACCTTTAATCTAAAACTCTTCAAAATGAACTAGTTCAGCAATTTTTGGTAGAAATTCTTTACTACAGTTACAAGAGGCGAAAACTCCAATTCTAAAATAGGAGTTATTTATTCCTGTTACATAAGTACTGTTACAGAATTTTCCTTCATACACTCCATTATTGTCTACTTGCATCAGTAGCTGCAGAACTTGCTTTTGGGTATCATTCTGTGGGACCAAAGTTGTTGATCCGCCTTCTCGACGGTATATACGGGTACTCCCTACAAAGAAACTAGCTTTACCCTCGCCTTCAGGGACTCTTGAGGTTGGAGTGAAATAACAATCTCGGCAAGTCTTCTTTTCAAGTAGAATATAAGAGTCATCAAGTTCATTGACGAAAAGCATTGTATTTAGATCATGGATTGAACCACCACCACCACTGCTATACTCGTAGAACTCACTAGACTCAAATTCTCCTACATATTGATAATTTTTATCGATGGATATCTTTAAGTTCATCGATTCTGACGTGACAACGTTATCTGTTCTGTTAAGAGCATTAGATTGGCAACCTAAGAGTATAGCTAGCGAAAATAGCGCAAACACTACTCGAATATTTTTCATGCAGAAACCACTCAAAAACCATTAAAACATTGATTGCATCAATAGTTAGAAGATGAAAACATCAATTATTTTAAATCATTAGCTTCAAAAAGATCTGTGGACGACATTCATAGCAAAAGCCACTTCAGTTAAATGGATAAACTAAACTATTGACCAATCCCCCAAAAAGCAGCAGTTTTTGAGTCGTAAAGTCGCATTACGCCATTCAAATGGTATATTGAATACAAAATAGCAATAGAGAAACACCGGAGACTTGGATGTCGCAACAACCTGTTTTTAAGACTCGAACCCAATTAGTGGAAGAAGCAATCCGCAGCAAAATTCTAAAAGGTGAGTTAAAAACTGGTCAGCCATTACGACAAGATGCGTTGGCAAAAGAGTTTAATGTAAGTCGAATTCCTGTACGGGAAGCCTTGATGCAACTTGAGGCGCAAGGATTAGTCAGTTTCGAAGCCCACAAAGGTGCAACGGTAACCGAGCTTTCGCCAGACAAGATAGACGAGCTGTTTGAACTGCGCGCTGTGGTTGAATGCCACATATTAGAACGCGCGATTCAAAACATGACAGATGAAGACTTGGCGCGTGCCAATGAAATTCGTCAGCGCTTTGATGAAGTTGTTAATCGCGGCGATGAAGTCGAAGAGTGGAGCAACTACAACTACGAACTGCACAAAGCGCTTTATGCTCCAGCTAACATGCCTGAAACCATGGACGTGATTTATAACCTCAATACCAAATGCGACCGCTACATTCGGATGCAATTGCTATTTACCGAGGGAACGGCGAAGGCAGATAAAGAGCATCAGGCGTTATTGGAAATGTGCCAGAACCGTGATATTGACGGCGCAAAGTACATGCTGAAGAAACATATTTTGGAAGCGGGCGCTGCCATTCGCGACTTGCTGCTTGAGCGAAACAATAACGAATAGAGTGGGTGGAACACCATGCATCTAGGTCCAGAGTTTCTGTTGGCGGCGATTCGCCAAAAGATTAAAGATGAAGGTTTGTGTTATAGCGAGTTATCGGAGAAAACGGGTATACCGCTCTCAACGATAAAACGCCACCTACATAATCCATCTCTGGGCTTAGATAAAATCTTACTCTATACCACACACCTCAATACCGACTTACAAGGCTTATCGGATATCGCTATCCAAATACAGCGCGACAACGAGCAATTTCTATCAGATGAGCAAAACGCCTTGTTTGTCGAATACCCCTACCTTCTTGATTTTATCTATCTGGTTACCTCCTGTAATAAAACCCCAGAGGAAATCGCCGAGGAGTACCAGTTGTCTGAGATGAGTATTCGCTTTTATCTTAGTATCGCCGAGGTGCTCGGCTATATAGAAAACCTCGGAGATAAGATTTTTTATCGCTCTGGTCGACGTTTCATTATGGAAGAAGGCACTGCGCTTGATACTCTGTTTAAACGACGCTTTGAACAGGTATCTATGGCGGATGATACACTCTCACAGGTATGTCACGCACGAGTACGATTGACCGCAGAGCAGAAACAGCAGTTAGAGGAAGAAGTCGATCAAAAAATTGGCGAGATGCATGCCGCCAATAATGCCAATGGAACCGGTGAGCTGACCAATGTCTTGTTCAGGATCATTCCGGGACAACAGATTTTCTTCTCTGATGGTCTGCCTGAGATTGATGGTCAACTGCTGAAAGAAGTCTCTTCTCGTTTCCGACCCCAGTAATCTCAGACGAACCAAAACTTACTGTGAGCAACACCCAATTCTCTGCTCATGAGTGCTCACCTTTTGCCCAGTCTCATTTTTTAAGACCAACAGTCTCTGTTTTTGCCACCTTGTTACAAACATGTTAATTATCGTTTGTTGAATTATTTTATACAATATACATTTCTCTTATCCCTTTGTGGAACGTGAAGCTTACTCTTGTGCCGTTTTTAGAGGAGTTCTTCCCACACAGTGACACCAAAGGGCCACTCCGATAAGGACATAACGAGGAAGCTATGAAAGCCAAAAAACTAATCGCACTGAGCACCATCGCTGCTGCACTACTCACCAGTCATGTGATAGCTAAACCCTTTCCTGCAGGAACGCAGCTCGCTGATAAACAAGAGATCGTGTTAAACAACGGAGCAGAAGTCACCTCTATTGACCCTGCGAAACAGGCAGCAGAGCCTGCGTTTAACCTAGGCCGCGATCTGTTTGAGGGCCTAACAATCCAAGATAAGCAAGGCAAAACCATTCCAGGAATTGCTGAAAGTTGGCAGGCCAATGATAACAACACCGTCTACACATTTAAGCTGCGTGAGTCTCAATGGTCGAATGGTGAACCTCTAACAGCACATGATTTTGTTTATAGCTGGAAGCGCTTAATCGACCCTGAAACTGCTTCTCCATACGCATGGTTTGCTGCCATTCCGGGCATAAAAAACTCAAACAAAATAATGAAAGGTAAAGCATCGGCAGATACCTTAGGTGTCCGCGCCGTTGACGACTATACCTTTGAGGTAACGTTAGAAAAGCCGGTTCCATTTTTCATTAAACTGCTGAGTCACCCTGTACTCGCACCTGTTCATCAGGCGACGGTAGAAAAGTATGGCAACGCTTGGACACAACCTGAGAATATCGTTACCAACGGTGCGTTCACGGTTTCAAGTTGGAAAGTCAACGAGAAAATGGTTATGACTAAAAATGACAACTATTGGGATGCAAGCAATGTCGTACTAGAAAAGATCACTTGGTTACCAATAGGTGATGCTAACGTGTCGCTTAACCGCTATCTTGCCGGGGAAATAGATCAAGCCCTTTCGATTCCAGCTGCGCAGAAGAACAAACTCCTGAAAAAGTTTCCTGAGCAAGTCGCTGATACCAGTGCCTCTCTTGGTTCTATTTTCTACTATCTAAATACTCAAAAAGGCCCAACCAAAGACCTTCGCGTCCGTCAGGCTTTGTCGTTTGCCATTGACCGTAACATCATCACTAAGGCAATCGCCAAGAATGGTGGTATCCCTATGTTCACTTTGGTGCCACCACAAACCGATGGCTTTAAAACGCACACACCAACATTCGCCACTTGGGATCAAGCTAAACGTGATGCGCAAGCCAAAGCACTGCTTAAAGAGGCGGGATACAGCAAAACGAACCCACTTAAACTGACCTTCACTGTGCCCACCTTTTCTAAAGACGTGAAAATGGCGACAGCAATGGCAGGCATGTGGAAGAGCAAACTAGGTGCACAAATCGAACTCAAACAGCTAGAACCTAAAGTCTTCTATGCTCTAAAAGATCCAGGCAACATCAGTCGCGGTGGTTGGACTGCTGACTACAATGAAGCATCCACTTGGTTAGATATCTTTGTTTCGACTGGTGAGTACAACGACTCAAAGTACAACAACCCTGAGTATGACCGCTTGATGACCGAGTCTAAGAGCCTCAGTGACCCTTCCGCTGAATACATTGCCGCAGAGAAGCTTCTAATCGAGGACATGGCGATCATTCCAATGTATCGCAATGGTAATGACCAATACCTAATCAAGGAGCATGTCGGTGGTTACGAGCGCACCAACCCTGAGTCTTCATACTACCGCAAGAATGTTTACGTAAAGGCCCACTAATTGGGACGGTTTGCCTGCTACTCATCGGTAGCGGGCTTTTTTAAACGAAAGGATGCGTCATGTTGTTGTATATTCTCCGTCGCTTGCTTATCGCAGTACCCACACTACTGTTTATCGCCTTGGTTTCCTTTTGGCTGATGCATATTGCACCAGGTGGTCCATTTGATATGGAAAGGCCGATGCCAGAAGTGGTGCGCGCCAATATTGAAGCCAAATTCCACCTTAATGAACCTTTTATTGTTCAATTTTTTATCTACATTGGTAACTTTGTACAGGGCGACCTTGGCCCTAGCTTCGTTTATCAAGACTTTAGTGTTACTGAACTTGTCGCTCAATCATGGCCTGTCTCGGCTGTTTTGGGCGTGATTTCATTTTGTATTTCTGTACCTCTGGGTATGCTTCTAGGTACCGTTGCGGCACTCAATCGCAATGGAAAACTTGACTACTTGCTTATGTCACTTTCAATGACAGGTGTCGTGATTCCTGCCTTTGTCCTTGCACCAGTGCTTGTGACTATTTTCTCCATCCATTTAGGCTGGCTTCCTGCTGGCGGATGGGAAGGCGGACAAGCTTCGTTTTTGGTCTTGCCAGTACTTAGCTTAGCGATTGGCTCTGTAGCGAGCATCGCTAGGGTCATGCGCGGTGCCATGATTGAGACGCTCAACCAACCCTACATTCGCACCGCAAAAGCAAAGGGGCTGTCCACCAGCTACGTTCTGTTTCATCACGCACTTCGTCCTTCATTAATACCGATTGTCGCGATGCTCGGCCCGAGCTTTGTTGCCGTTGTCACTGGCTCGGTGATCATCGATATCTTCTTTAGTACTGGAGGTATGGGGCAACATTTCGTCTCTGGCGCACTCAATCGAGATTACGGTTTAGTCATGGGCATAACCCTGATTGTCGCCTCTCTTACCATCTTATTTAACTTGGTGGTCGATATTCTTTATACCGTCATCGACCCACGCATTCGTGTTTAGGAGGTAACCAGTGTTAACCAAACGTATTGATGCTAAGGAGCTAGCAGATCAAGTAAGCTCCCAAGTTGAAGCGGTGGAAGGGCGTAGCTTATGGCAAGACGCTTGGACTCGCTTTCGTAGAAACCGTGCCGCCATGACGTCCATTTATGTGTTGATGTTTATCGTCTTGTGCATCACGTTCGGCCCAAAGCTTGCTGCCTTCGGTCACGATGAAATTGATTGGAACGTGGTTGCTGATCCTTATGAATTGGGCAAACCTTCGATCAGTTCTGGTCACTACTTCGGGACCGATGACTTGGGCCAAGATATCTTCGCTAGAACCATGCAAGGAGGCAGGCTTTCGATCATGGTTGGCTTTATGGGCGCACTGGTCGCGGTGGTAATTGGAACCGCTTGGGGAGCCCTATCTGGTTACCTTGGTGGCATCGTTGACAGCACTATGATGCGCATTATCGAAGTGCTCGATTCTGTGCCATTTATGTTTCTGGTCATCCTGTTCGTTACCCTATTTGGCAACAATATCTACCTGATCTTTGTTGTGATCGGTATGGTCTCTTGGCTTGGCATTGCTAGGGTCGTACGCGGCGTCACATTCAGTATCAAGAAAAGGGAGTTTATCGAAGCAGCGCACTCAATAGGCGTATCTCGCTTCACCATAGTGCGCCGTCACGTACTACCCAACGTACTGGGCATTGTGATGGTTTACTCCTCACTCATGGTGCCGGGGTTTATTATGTTTGAATCCTTCCTGAGCTTTTTAGGGCTGGGCGTTCAACCACCCGATACCAGTTGGGGCATCTTAATCGCTGAGGGGGCGAAAACAATCGATGTCGCCCTTTGGCAATTGATGTTCCCTTCTATCTTCCTTGTTGCCACCTTGTTCTGTTTTAACTTTATCGGTGATGGTCTGCGTGACGCACTCGATCCGAAAGATCGCTAAGGAGTAGTGATGAGTATTCTCTCGATTAACCAGATGAATGTGCGCTTTCAAACCCCTGATGGCTTAGTGCAAGCCGTCAGCGATTTATCCTATACCATAAACAAGGGCGAAACCTTGGGCATTGTCGGTGAGTCCGGCTCTGGCAAAAGCCAATCGGTTTTTGCACTAATGGGCTTAACCGCGGATAACGGCTTGGTCAGCGGAGAGGCCAATTTCCATGGTGAAAACTTACTTTCGATGTCAAAGAGCCAACTCAACCATATTCGCGCAGAAAAGATTGGCATGATCTTTCAAGATCCGATGACCTCACTTAACCCGTTTATGAAGATTGGTAAGCAACTTGCCGAAGTTTTGATGATTCACAAAGGCATGTCACGCAAAGAAGCCGATAAAGAAGCCATTGCGATGCTTGATGCGGTAAGGATTCCATCAGCAGCCACAAGGATGGCGCAGTATCCGCATGAAATGTCCGGCGGTATGCGCCAACGAGTGATGATTGCAATGGCATTGCTGTGTAAACCTGAACTACTGATCGCAGATGAACCGACCACCGCCTTGGATGTCACTGTACAAGCGCAAATTTTGACTCTATTGCGTGAGCTGCAAGCCGAGTTCAACACCGCCATCCTGCTTATTACCCATGATATGGGCGTGGTCGCGGAAATGTGTGATCGAGTCTTAGTCATGTATGGCGGTCGAAAAATGGAAGAGGCGGATACGGAGTCAATATTCGCTGCCCCTTCTCACCCGTACACGCAAGGTCTTCTCAAAGCAATTCCTTCAATCAGTGAAGATATGGATCGCCTGCCTACCATTCCTGGCAACCCACCTAGTGCGCTGATTCACAACAAAGGCTGCCCTTTTAAAGAACGTTGCAACGAGTATCGGCCAGAGTGCAGTGCGCAAATACCGCCATTTAGAGCACTCTCTGCCAGCCAAGGGGTAGCTTGCCATGTCAATGCACCCGCTTCCGTCACATCCATTGCACGTTCAGCTTAGGAGGTAATATGAACCAACCAGAAGTTTTGCTTTCAGCACGTGATCTAAAAGTTCACTTCGCCATTAATAAACACATATTGCCCAGTAAACGCAAAGTGGTGAAAGCCGTCGACGGCATCGACTTGGAGGTGTTCCGCGGAGAAACTCTGGGCATAGTCGGTGAGTCTGGGTGTGGGAAATCAACCCTAGCACGTGCTCTGCTTCGCTTAATTGAACCAACAGGTGGCGGGCTCACTTGGAAAGGGCAAGACATGCGTAGACTTGGTAAACAAGAGCTGTCGAGAAAACGCCGTGAGTTTCAAATGGTGTTTCAAGACCCTTCTGCCAGCTTGAACCCACGCCTGACGATTTCCGAATGCATCGCTGAACCTCTACTTACCCATGAGCCACATTTAGGCCGCCAAGAGGTAGAGGGTCGCGTTATCGCGATGATGGACAAAGTGGGCTTGCTTGCGAGCCAGCGAAATCGCTATCCGCACGAGTTCTCGGGGGGGCAATGTCAGCGCGTAGGCATTGCTCGCGCTCTGATCCTTAAGCCTGACTTAGTCGTCTGTGATGAACCCGTCAGCGCCCTTGATGTGTCGATACAAGCACAAGTGATTAACCTTCTTGATGACTTAAAGCAAGAGATGGGCTTAACACTGGTCATGATCGCCCACGACCTAAGTGTAGTAAGACACATAAGCGATCGTGTCATGGTGATGTATTTAGGCAAACCGATGGAAGTTGGGCGCTACGATAAGGTTTTCGATGACGCCCAGCACCCCTACACTAAAGCCTTGCTATCTGCGGTTCCTATTGCACACCCTACGCTAGCTCGCAATCGTGATATTCAATTACTGCCTGGCGATCTTCCATCGCCGCTCAACCCTCCAAGTGGATGTGTATTTCGTACCCGTTGCCCAAGTGCCACTAATTTGTGTGGTCAACAAACACCAACTCGAAGTGGTCTACCAGACCACCACATTTTCTGTACTCATACTTTGCTAGGAAACCAACCATTATGACTCTAACCGCTGCTCCACAACGACTTAACGCTTTACGTGATGGCATGCACAAACATGATTTTGATGCTTATATCGTCACCAATAATGACCCGCATGCCAGTGAATACTCTGCCGATTATTGGCTGGCAAGGCAGTGGATATCAGGTTTTACTGGTTCTGCTGGCGACGTGGTGGTGACCAAAGATGGCGGCGGGCTTTGGACAGATGGGCGCTACTACATTCAAGGAGCCGAGCAAATCGAAGGCTCTGGTTTATCACTGTTTAAAGCGCGCCTCGCTGAAACACCAACAATTGCGCAATGGTTAGCTCAAACCTTGCCAGAAAACGCGACGGTAGGAGTCGATGGTCGCAGCATCAGCAAGCAGTTTTTCGATGAGCTTACTAGCGCATTCGGAGACAAATCGATTCGAGTGGTATTAGAGCACGATCTTATTTCCCCCATTTGGCATGATCGACCTTCGCGACCGACAGCGCCTGTTTTTAACCATCCAATCGAGGTTGCAGGGCTAACATGTGGCGAAAAAGTCGCTCAGATTCGTCAGTTCCTTAATGATGAGAAGGCCGATGCACTATTGATTTCAACGCTAGACGACGTGATGTGGACGCTTAACATTCGTGGAGGCGATACCGCCTATTGCCCGATATCTGAGGGCTACCTACTTGTCGATAAGCACAGTTGTCGTTTGTTTATTGATAGTCGAAAGCTCACTCAGAAAGTAATCGCCGCACTTGAAGAATCTCAGGTTCATATCCATGATTACGAACACCTTAGCACAGCGTTAAACCTTATCGAAAAAGGCGCTAGGGTCATTTATACCGCTAAAAACTGTGACAGCCTGTTAGCAAGCCAGATTAAAACTGAGCTTAGTTTGCTCGACCGACCATGCCCAGTAGCCTTGATGAAAGCGCAAAAGAACCCTGTCGAGCTATCCAGCATGGAAGAGACGCTTCGTAAAGATGGCGTAGCGGTGGTGAAATTCATGCAATGGCTGGATGAACAAGTACCCAGTGGCAAAGTCTCCGAGTTAAATGCCGAACAACAATTAATGGGCTACCGCAAACAGATTGACGGCTATTTAGGCGAAAGCTTTAGAACCATTGCGGGCTTTGCTGAACATGGGGCTAAGATGCACTACGCAGCAGACGAAACAAGCTGCTACCAAGTCGATGAAAGCCATTTCTTCCTTGTCGATTCGGGTGGGCAATATCCAGGTGGTACCACAGACATCACTCGCACCTTCCACTTTGGCAACCCTTCAGCACAAGAAACAATGGACTACACCTTAGTGCTAAAGGCTGTCATACGCCTAACACAAACTTGCTTTATGAAAGGCTCGACTGGAGCCAATCTCGATATCATGGCGCGCGGCGTGTTGTGGCAGCATGGTATCGACTATAAATGTGGTACGGGTCATGGTGTCGGCGTATGTTTGAATGTTCATGAAGGGCCGCAAAACTTTTCGCAAAATCCTGCCGAAGTCGCCCTTAGACCGGGTATGGTGATAACTAATGAGCCCGGTGTTTACCGCGAAGGTGTGCATGGCGTGCGAATAGAGAACATCATGAAAGTGGTCGAGTTAGAAGAGAACGAATTTGGCACTTTTTATGGCTTTGAGACCATAACCCTCGCGCCAATCGCGACCAAGATGATTGATAAATCGATGCTTGATAGCTGCGAAATTGAATGGCTCAATGACTACCATCAGCAGTGTTGGAGCAAGCTCTCACCAGACCTCGATGAGCAAGGAAGAATTTGGTTAGAGAAAGCCACGAAGGCGATCTAACCTCATAGAGTCACTCTGCCAGATACGCCATGATACGCCATGATATATCTGGCAGAATCAATAGGTTTTGTTGAAGCGTTATTTTCGTGAACGACCACCACGAGAAGAACGCGCTTTATGCGCCGAGGCGGCTTTTGCTTGCGAGTTCAAAATTGACTCTACGGTCAGTTCCATTGGCTCTTTCGGTTTAAGGCCATGTGGGAAAGTGCGCGCGCGCGGAGGTAAATCATACTCTTCACTAGACGCTCTAGGCATACGCTTAAAACGGTACAGATAAAAGTTTTCTACTTTCTCTCTCGCCCAGTCGGTTTTCTTTAAGTATTTGACACTACTAGCAATCGAAGGATTGGTATGGAAGCAGTTGAAGCGCATTGCTGTATCTAAAATATCCCAACCATAAAAGTCTACTAACTCTTGTAGTAAAGTCTCTAGTTTCAGGCCGTGTAGAGGGTTATTTTGTTGTAGTTCAATTCTTTCTTCATCGGTCATCATATTGAGATCCTAGGTGTCTTACTAATTGCAGCGAGTTAAATAGCCAGTATTGCTCATACCCTGATGGATAAGTGTCCAAATAGTAAGGACAACAACACTTGGTGGCGCGGATTCTAGCAGAGTTAATCTTGCTTCCCTATTCTTATTATCAACTAGGTAAGCTTAGAATGATATAACCGAAAAAGAGCACACCCGTAGATGTGCTCTCGCGTTATCCAAAGCTTGGCTTTTCTTTAACCAGAGTAGTTATCGCAGCAACTTACGACCGTCACACACAAAAGCGCAGGGCATCAGAGCCCTGCGCTTTTCGAATAAGATCAGTAAAATCTACTTAGTATAAAAAGCGCGCTTAAGAGCCATCTCTAGACCGCGAACTTCAGCTAAACCTTTTAGGCGACCAATCGCTGAATAGCCCGGGTTGGTGGTTTTGTTTAAGTCATCCAACATTTGGTGGCCGTGGTCAGGGCGCATTGGGATAAGTCTGTGATCACCGACTTCCGCGCGGCGTTGCTCCTCATCTAAGATAGCCATCACCACGTTATACATGTCTACGTCACCATCTAGGTGGGCCGCTTCATGGAACGTCATTGGGTTACTCTCTTCACGTTTAGTTGAACGCAAGTGAGTAAAGTAGATGCGGTCGCCGTGCTTTTTGATCATTTTGACCAAATCATTGTCGCCACGAACACCATATGATCCAGTACACATGGTTAAGCCATTCATTTTACTTGGAATATTTTCGGTCAACCAATCGATATCTTCGATTGTGGACACGATACGAGGCAAGCCGAGGATTGGACGCGGTGGATCGTCAGGATGCACCGCAAGTTTAAGCCCGTGCGCTTCGCAAACTGGCATTAATTCTGCTAAGAAATGTGCCATATGTTCACGTAATTTATCCTTGCTGATACCGCTGTAACGATCAAGTTGCGCTTGAAACTCTTCAAGGGTGTAACCCTCTTCTGCACCCGGCAACCCCGCAATAATATTACTCGTAAGTTGTTTAACTTGCTCTTCGCTCATCTGATTAAAGTAATCTAGAGCTTGAGCTTGCTCAGATTCAGTATAATCTGCACGTGCATTAGGGCGCTTTAAAATGTGCAGCTCAAATGCTGCAAAAGCAATTTGGTCAAAACGGAGCGCTTTTGACCCATCTGGCATTTCAAATTCTAAATCTGTACGAGTCCAATCAAGCACAGGCATAAAGTTGTAGCAAACCGTATCTATGCCGCATTCCGCAAGATTGCGAAGAGTTTGCTTATAGTTATCAATCCACTGTTGAAACTGGCCCGTTTGAGTTTTGATTTCCTCATGCACTGGTACGCTTTCAACCACCGACCAGTTTAAGCCCTTTGCTTCAATAATTGCTTTGCGCTTTAAGATCTCTTCTTTTGACCACACTTCACCATTAGGAATGTGGTGCAACGCATTAACGATACCAGTTGCGCCTGCCTGACGAATATCGTCTAGCGACACAGGATCATTCGGACCATACCAACGCCAAGTTTGTTCCATGACACTCACCTTTTTTAAGACGCACTTATCCCGCTCGAAGAATTCAAGCTAAGTGCAAACGACTTCTTATTATGTAGCGGTGTTTAAACCGCTACTCTGACTAACCCCGACAAGAGTCGGATCATGTGGTTAACTCTTTTCAGCGCCCCGAAGAACAACGGGGTTTGAGCTAAATAGGTAACCATCAAAATTTGGGTCATCGATATCAGACAACTCCAACAGGCGCTGCTTGACGTTTTCAAGGTGTTGCCACATGGCATTTTTAGCGGCAATAGGATCTTTGCGCTGTAATGCGGCGAGGATTTTAGCGTGATCGTCGATCCACTCTTCGCGATAATCTTGACCGACAATGTGCGAGTGGAGTTTTTTCCACATAGGGCTGCACTCACGACGCTCCCAAGACTGCTTCAACATATCCACTAGCACTGAGTTTTGCGTTGCCTCAGCGATGCATAGGTGGAAAGTTTCATCACCGTTGCAGTCGGCAGTTCCGCTAGACAGTTCTTGTCGCTCAAGATCCAGTGCCGTGCGCATTTTGACAATATCACTTGGCGTCACTTGCATCGCGGCAAACTCAGCGATGTTACTTTCAAGTAATTGCCTTGCTTGCAGCATTTCAAATGGGCCAGCGTCGTCGCTGATCACGTTCTCACGAGAGTTCGGTTGAGATGGAATATTGATAACATAAACACCTGAACCTTTTTTCACTTCGACTAAGTTCTCTAGCTCAAGCATGATGATTGCTTCACGTACTACAGTACGGCTAACGTCCAAACGTTCAGCAATATCGCGCTCTGGCGGGAGTCTATCTCCGACCCGGTACTGGCCTTCAATTAACTCTTGTCTTAGTACTAAACCGATCTCTTGATACGGTCGTTTCGCTTCAAAAGGCATCATGATGATATTATCACTATATTCCATCTAACTTCTCACGCCATCATAGCGACCAATAGAAATTGGTCAACCTCTATATACCAGAATGTGGTAACACCTTGTTTTGGTTCGATAACTACTTATATTTTTGTTAATTACTGAACAGCTTTGATTTTCTCTACCAACGCACCTAGCTCTGGGTTAGATTTTTCAATTTCTGCATATCTTGGTTGGACAGCTTTCACAAACAGTTCTTTGTTTGGTTTCACAAAAGTTACGCCCATCTTTTCAGCTTTGGCACGCTCTTTAGCCTCAGATTCGGCCCAAAGTTTTTTCATGTACTCTGAAGAATCAGCCGCGGCTTTCATTAAGGCTTTTTGTTGTTCTGGAGTCAGTTTTTCATAAGTTTTCGACGAAATAACCAAAACATCTGGAACCATAGTGTGCTCATCTAAACTAAAGTACTTTGCAACTTCACTATGGCGGCTCAAGCTAAACGATGGGATATTGTTTTCGGCCGCATCCACCACACCTTGTTGTAATGCAGTATAAAGTTCACCGTATGCCAGTGGTGTAGGGTTACCACCGAGTGCTTTCACCATGGCAATTGCAGATGGGCTTGGCTGAACGCGAACTTTCAGACCTTTAAGATCTTCTGGCGTTTTGATGGGTTTGCTGGTGTAGAAGCTACGTGCACCCGCATCGTAGTACGTCACGCCGATGAAGCCGCTTGCTTTTGAAGAACCAAGAATTTCACGACCAACTTCACCATCGGTCACCTTGTAGTAGTGGTCTTTATCGCGGAACAAATACGGCAAGTTAAACGCGGAATAGGCTGGCGAAAAGGCTTCTAGCTCCGCGGCGTTGCTTTTCACCATATCGAGCGCGCCGTTTTGCATCAGCTCCATAGATTCACGCTGCGTACCTAGCTGCGCATCTGGGTAAATGCGAATACGAACTTCACCATCTGTCAATTCACGAACTTCTTTCGCCATAAAGTCCATCGCTTTGTGTACTGCATGGTCGCGTGGGTGGTTGTGACTCAGCTTTAAGTTAGTCGCAGCGTATGCAGAAGCTGTCGCTCCAAACGTCAGTGCTACTCCAATAACGGTAGTTAACAAAGTTTTGCGCTTATTCATTCTTCTCTCCATTGATTGGTTGTCCAATATCTAGGGTCTTTATATTTTTAGGGATACTTCTTGTTTCGAAACCAATATTGGTGGTTAAAAAAACAATCGTCAAAGTAAAAAATCAAATTGATTGACCAAAATCACAATAAACACCCCAATATTGGTCAACCAATCTATTTGTGAACCTGCTCACGTGACAACCAAATTGGCTAACTTATAATCCAAACAGTAATTTCGGCACATTCCTTGGCGAAGTCGTGAAATACAGCACACATTGGTATACCAATTATTATGGAATGTACGCTATGTTGTTGAAAGGATATAAAGATGAATAAATTGGTCAGTTACATAAATAAGGGGTTAGCCGCGTTTACCGTGTCTCTCTCCACCTTTTTGGTGTTCTGCGTAATCTGGCAAGTGGTTTCCCGCTATGTTATTGGCAAACCCAGCACTGTCACCGATGAACTAGCACGATACCTGTTTATGTGGGTGGCCTTAATCGGTGCTGCTTATACCACTGGGCTCAAACGACACCTCGCTATCGACCTACTAACAATGAAGCTCACAGGTAAGCGCAAACTGGTTAACGAAATCGTAATTCAAATCGCGATTGGTGTGTTTGCCTACATTGTCTTAGTTCACGGAGGAATTCAGCTTGCGGCCAAAACGTTAGCCACTGGTCAGCAGACCCCGGCTCTAGGGTTAGAGATGGGCTATATCTACTTTTGCTTACCCATCAGCGGTGCCTTGATGATTTTTTATTCAGCAATTTTCGCCAGTGACCGGGTGAAACAGCTTATGTCGGGCAACACGTTAGTCACCGATTCTCAGATTGATTAATAGAAGGATTCCACAATGGAATGGCAAGTAATTCTCACACTATTCGGTACGTTTGCCGTGTTGCTCGCAATTGGTGTACCCGTCTCATTTGCGATCGGCTTATCGTCACTCGCGACAATTCTAATGAGTTTACCTCTTGAGCCTGCTATTGCCGTCGTCGCTCAGCGCATGGCAGCGGGACTAGATAACTTCGCACTACTGGCAATCCCGTTCTTTATTCTCGCGGGTAACATCATGAACCAAGGTGGCATAGCGTTACGCCTTATCAACTTTGCTAAGGTGTTAGGTGGCAGACTGCCAGGCTCATTAGCGCACGTTAATGTAATGGCGAATATGATGTTTGGTTCGATTTCAGGCTCTGCTGTTGCCTCTGCGGCTGCGGTAGGCGGCACCATGTCTCCACTGCAAAAGAAAGATGGTTATGATGAAAACTTCTCTGCTGCAGTGAACATTACATCATGCCCTTCTGGCTTGTTAATCCCACCAAGCAACACTTTAATTGTGTTCTCGCTGGTTTCAGGTGGTACCTCAATCGCTGCATTATTCTTAGCTGGCTACATCCCAGGAATTTTGATGGGATTAAGTATCATGTTGGTCGCGGGATTTATCGCCAAGAAACGTGGCTACCCAATTGCCGCACGCCCTTCTATGGCGTTAGTTTGGGATACCTTCCTCAAGGCTGCACCATCACTTGCTCTGATTGTTATCATTATGGGCGGCATTATTGGCGGTATCTTTACAGCAACGGAAGCCTCTGCCATCGCGGTTGTTTACACCTTTACGCTTGCAGTATTGATCTATCGTGAAGTGAAATGGCGTGAACTGCCTAAGATTGTCCTAGAGTCAGCGGTAACTACATCGATTGTTCTACTGTTAGTTGGCGCTTCAATGGGCATGTCTTGGGCAATGGCTAATGCTGATATCCCATACATGATCGCCGATGCGCTGTTAGCGGTTTCAGATAACCCACTGATGATCCTATTGATTATCAACATCATTTTGCTGATTGTTGGCATCTTTATGGATATGACACCTGCGGTATTGATCTTTACACCAATCTTCCTACCTATCGCACTCGATATGGGCATCGACCCGGTTCACTTCGGTATTATGATGACCTTTAACCTAGCAATTGGTATCTGTACACCACCAGTCGGAAGCGCTCTGTTCATTGGTTGTTCTGTCGCGGATGTGGCGATTGATAAGATTATTAAACCTTTGCTGCCCTTCTACGCTGCACTGATTGTTGCACTAATGGCGGTGACTTTTATTCCTGAACTGAGCCTTTTCCTACCGAATCTAGTTCTTGGCTACTAATTATTACTCTAAACCATCCCGTAGGTGCACCTACGGGAAAAGGAACACAACAATGAAGACTATTGCTAACTCCACTCTCAATGACGCTGTTTTGCTGCCTGATTACGACCGCCATGATCTGAAAAGCCGTATTGTTCATCTTGGATTTGGGGCTTTCCACCGTGCTCATCAAGCACTATTCACGAATGAAATGCTTAGTAAGACAGGTTCCGACTGGGGGATTTGCGAGGTAAATCTATTTGGTGGTGAAAGCCTAATTGAAGCTCTGCGTGCGCAAGATCACCTGTATACCGTCGCAGAGAAAGGTGCAGAATCTACCGCAGTTCGCGTCATTAGCTCAGTCACTGAATCGTTCCACCCGAGTCTTGATGGTATTGAAGCGGTACTCAATAAAATGGCAGAGCCACAAGTGGCGATTGTATCGATGACCATCACAGAGAAAGGTTACTGCGCAGACCCAGCAACAGGCAAGTTAGATAAAAACAATCCGCTGGTTATCGCTGATTTAGCGAATCCAAGCGAGCCTAAATCCGCACTTGGCTACATTGTGCAAGCATTAAAAACGCGCCGTGAACGTGGGTTAAACCCTTTTACTGTAATGTCATGCGACAATGTTCAAGAAAATGGCCACGTTGCCAAAGCAGCAGTGCTGGAATTTGCCCAATTGCTCGACCCTGAACTCGCAAGTTGGATTGAAGCCAATGTAACTTTCCCATGTACTATGGTTGACCGCATTGTACCTGCTGCGACAGAAGAGACCTTAGTGGAAATAGCTGAGTTGCTTGGTTGTGAAGACCCTTGTGGTATTGCGTGTGAACCATTCCGTCAGTGGGTCATTGAAGATAACTTTGTGGCCGGTAGACCGGAGTGGGATCTCGCAGGTGCGGAGTTTGTTGCCGATGTCGTACCATATGAAGAGATGAAACTGCGAATGCTAAACGGCAGCCATTCTTTCCTTGCTTATCTAGGCTACCTTGGCGGCTATGCCCATATCTCTGACACCATGACCGATCACGGCTACCGCAAAGCCGCTTTTGATATGATGATCAAGGCTCAGGCTTGCTCTTTGAACATGCCCGAAGGCACGGATTTAAAAGGCTACGCAAAACTACTCATTGAACGTTTCACTAACCCAAGCCTTAAACATCAAACATGGCAGATCGCGATGGACGGTAGCCAAAAAATCCCGCAACGACTGGGAGGTAGCCTTCAATATCACCTTGAGAACGGGTCTGATTTTTCTTGGTTAGCCACCGCTATCGCAGGCTGGATGCGCTACGTGGCTGGCGTTGATGAACAAGGCAACCCTATTGATGTTCGTGATCCAATGGCTGATACCTTACGCCAAATCTGCGATCAACATGGTTTAAATGTCTCGGTAGTACCTGCTTTGCTTGGTGTAGAAGCCATCTTCCCCCAACAACTTGGTCAAAACCCACAAGTTATTGATGCAGTGAGTACGGCTTATCAATCTTTAATTGACCACGGCGCGCGTAAAACCGTCGCTTCGTTGTAAAGGACACAATCATGAAACAATTTCTATGTGAAGATTTTCTACTTTCAAACGAGACAGCGCGTCGCTTATACCATGAATACGCGGCCCACCAGCCCATTTATGACTACCACTGCCACCTTAACCCAGCGGAAGTGGCACACAACCGCCAGTTCGATAACCTTGGGCAAATTTGGCTTGAAGGGGACCATTACAAGTGGCGTGGCATGCGCTCCGCGGGGATTGAAGAGCGCTTAATCACGGGAGATGCCAGCGATCATGAGAAGTTCTTGGCTTGGGCAAAAACAGTTCCACAAACCTTAGGCAATCCGCTTTATCACTGGACGCACCTAGAGCTACGCCGCCCTTTTGGCATCACAGATACGCTTCTTTCTCCACACAGCGCTGATAAGATATGGCACCAGTGTAATGAGTTACTCGCTACACCAGAGTTCAGCGCCCGTGGCATCATGCAGCAGATGAATGTCGTCATGGCAGGTACCACGGATGATCCGGTCGACTCTTTGGAGCATCACAAAGCGATTGCCCAAGATGACTCATTCGACATTGACGTACTGCCAAGTTGGCGTCCTGACAAAGCTTTTAAGATAGAACTCGAAGGGTTTGCCGATTACATACAGCAGCTTGAGATGGTCGCAGACATTGAAATCAACCGATTTAGTGACCTGTTGGAAGCTTTAGATAAACGGTTAGTCCATTTCGATGCTCATGGCTGCCGAGCCGCAGACCACGGTATTGAAGTGGTGCGATATGCGCCAATTCCAAGCGAGTCTGATCTTGATGCCCTACTGACTCATCGCCTGAAAGGTAAACAGCTCTCTGAACTAGAATCCGCTCAATTCTCTACCGCGGTGCAAGTTTGGTTAGGTCAACGCTACGCACAATTGGGCTGGGTAATGCAGCTTCATATCGGTGCGCAGCGTAATAACAGTACACGCATGTTTAATATACTTGGAGCAGACGCAGGCTTTGACTCTATTGGTGACCGACCATTTGCATTTGAATTGGCACACCTGTTAGATGAAATGGATAAAACCAATCAGCTACCGCGCACGATTCTTTACTGCTTAAACCCACGTGATAACGAGATGATGGCGACCATGATTGGCAACTTCCAAGGTGGCGGCATTGCAGGTAAAGTGCAGTTTGGTTCTGGCTGGTGGTTCAACGATCAAAAAGACGGGATGCAGCGCCAAATGGAGCAATTAGCCCAACTTGGTTTGCTAAGCCAGTTTGTCGGTATGCTAACGGACTCACGCAGCTTCTTATCATATACTCGCCACGAATATTTCCGTCGTATTCTGTGTAATATGGTCGGTCAATGGGCTGAAAATGGCGAGGTGCCTAATGACCTCACTGTGCTTGGCTCTATGATAGAGAATATCTGTTTCGGTAATGCCAAACGTTACTTTGAAGAGAGGAGCTAGCCGATGACACATATCGCCATTATTGGTGAGTGTATGATTGAGCTAAATGGAAAACCGTTCGGCTCAATGCAGCAAACCTTTGGTGGAGACACGCTTAACGCTGCGATCTATTTAAGCCGTGGCTGTGAAGCTAACACCAAACCTCACAATATCAAAACCTCTTATGTCACCGCACTGGGTAAAGACCCGATTAGTGCGGGTATGCTCTCACGTTGGCAGGAGGAGGGGTTATCAACCGATCTTGTATTGCGTGATGAGGTTCGTACCCCAGGGCTCTATCTTATTCAACTCGATGAGCAAGGAGAGCGAACCTTCCTCTACTGGCGCCAACAATCAGCGGCACGCTATCTCATCCAACACCCAGATTTTTTGCAGGTTAAGCAGGCGTTAAGTGAAGTGGATACACTATTTTTGAGCGGTATTAGCTTAGCGATCCTGCCCAAACAAGATCGAGTATCACTGCTAAACTTACTGGTTGAACTCAAATCCAAAGGGGTCGAGATTGCGTTTGACAGTAACTTCCGTCCGGCGCTATGGCCTCAAGATAACCACCAAACTGTCAAAGAGGTGTACCAAGCTATGTATCAGCTGACAGATATAGCACTGGTCACGTTTGATGATGAACAATCACTGTGGGGAGATTCAACTCCAGAGCAAACCATTGAACGCCTACGCAAGCTAGGAGTCGCTAAAATAGTGGTCAAAATGGGGGCCGACGGTTGTTTAGTGCAAAACGCAGACTCGAAGCCAATCGCCGTTCCCACTCAAGCGGTCGACACTGTCGTCGATACGACCTCGGCTGGGGATTCATTTAACGGTGGTTTTCTCTCAGCATACCTTGCAGGGGCTGACTTAGTGACCTCTTGCCAACGAGGAAACCAGTTGGCGGGCATCGTTATCCAACACCACGGTGCCATCATTTCTAAAGAACATACACAACCGGCGCTTGGCGCCGTTTAAAGGAACAACCATGTCTAACATCAAACAACAATTACAAGCACTTAAAGTTATTCCAGTCATTGCCATCGACAAGGCTGAAGACATTATCCCGCTAGGAAAAGTGTTAGCAGAAAATGGCTTACCGGCTGCCGAAATTACCTTCCGTTCAGATGCAGCAGTAGAGGCTATTCGTTTGCTTCGACAGCATCAGCCAGATATGTTGATCGGCGCAGGTACAGTACTCAACAAACAGCAAGCTATTGCCGCGAAAGAGGCCGGGGCGACTTTTATTGTTTCACCTGGCTTTAACCCTAACACGGTTAGAGCATGCCAAGAGATCGGTATTGATATCGTTCCTGGTGTCAACAACCCAAGTACCGTAGAAGCAGCACTAGAGATGGGTCTGACGACACTTAAGTTCTTCCCAGCTGAAGCGTCTGGCGGTATCAATATGGTCAAATCTCTTCTTGCACCCTACACCGATATTTCACTGATGCCGACAGGTGGCATTAACCCTTCAAATGTGAAAGATTACTTAGCGATTCCTCGCGTACTTGCATGCGGAGGAACCTGGATGGTCGACAAAAAACTGATTGAATCGGGCGACTGGGAAGAACTCGCACGATTAACTCGCGAAGCAGTGGCATTAGTCAACAAGTAGCAAGCACATTGTTCTCTTCAATTAAATAACAGCCCTCCCTTAAAAGAGGGCTGAGTTATCCAACCGAACCCTCTTACTTCCCGTTCGCAGCCAAAACAATTCAATTCGTTGCAATCGAGAGTATCAAACCAATTGTAAAATTCAGGACGAGATATGGAAAACTGGCTTGCACAAGGTATAGGAGGCATCGCCTTTTTCATTGGTGTCGTGGCGTTTTGGCAAAAAGATGATACCCGCTTTCGCTACCAAATGATGGCATTTTGCCTAGTGATGGGAGTTCACTTTGCCTTAATGGGGGCGACTGTGGCAGCGATTGGCGTCACCATCAATGCCATACGCAGTTTTGCATCGATCAAAACCCATTCGCGTAAGATCATGTGGTTGTTCATCATTTTGATGTGGTCAATGACCCTACCGAATATCACCCATTTTTTCGAACTTATGACAGTCGTCGGTTCGTCGGTTGCAACGTGGGCTTTGTTTAGCAAACAAGGCATTGCGCTTCGCTGTTTGATCTTATTCAACTCATTTTGTTGGGTAGCCCATAATATATGGCTAGGCTCGATTGGCGGTTCCCTGATAGAAGCTTCGTTCATCATCACTAATTCAATCACAATAGTTCGACTCTACCGAACTCAAAACCATCGACAATCAGCGACCACTGAACATATTTGATTAATCTAACAACTAAAAAAATCGTCTATATTTTGGTCAATTCTTTTTTACCATTTCATTGAGCATTATCACTAAATAAAATTAAATGGTGATCCAAATCTGAAAGATAATTAACATTTGGTCAACCAATATAAAAGAGTAACTAGAATTGGTCTAGAACTACACAACTATACCAACAATAGGACTGCGACATGAAACACCTTTCCAAACTTACCCCTATCGCTGTGGCGCTTGTTCTTTCCGGATGTTACGGCTACGAACAACCTGACGTTTATTCCCGCGTACATGACCTACTCAATGTTGATGGATATGAGTTTCGCGACTCCAATGGCAATGGTTCACTAGAGCCTTTTGAAGACTGGCGACTAACGGCCAATGAGCGTGCACAAGATTTAGTCGGACGTATGACGCTCGATGAGAAAGCGGGCATGATGCTGATCGACACCCTTAACTCAGACCAAGGGGGAACAGTCTCTAGCAAAGGGCACGATATGATCACCAACGCGCAAATGACTCGCTTCATCTTCCGCAATAATGTCATGCAACAACCAAACAACGCGCCAGATTGCAGCAGTGGACGTTCTGGCTGCCAGATCACACCAAAAGAAGCGGCAGTCTTTATGAACAGCGTCCAAGAGCTGCGTGAGAAAACACGTATGGGAATTCCTGCACTGTTTAAATCCAACGCACGGAACCATATTGACCCTTCTGCACGAGCAGGAATCAACGTTTCCTCTGGCGCTTTCTCAGCGTGGCCTAAAGAGGCAGGCTTGGCAGCAACACGTGATATGGCATTGATCGAAGAATTTGCTGGCATCATGAACAAAGAGTGGTCATCCATCGGTCTGCGCAGTATGTATGGCTACATGATGGATTTGGCGACTGAGCCTCGCTGGTATCGCGTTCATGAAACCTTTACCGAAGATGCACACCTTGCTGCCGACATCATGCGCTCTTTGATCAATGGCTTGCAAGGTGGTGGAGAAATCGACGAAGAGAGTATTGCGCTGACCATTAAACACTTCCCTGGTGGTGGCCCGCAAGAAAATGGTGCTGATCCTCACTATGATTTCGGAAAAAATCAGGTGTATCCTAAAAACAACTTCGATTATCACCTCATTCCATTTAAAGCGGCAATCGACGCAGGCGCTTCTTCTATCATGCCTTACTATGGTATTCCTATCGATCAAAAGTGGATGCCAAATGATGTAGGTATGTCTTTCTCGAAGGGGATCGTCACTGACCTATTGCGTGGAGAGTTAGGTTATAAGGGTAATGTGAATTCAGATACAGGTATTATTGGCAGTCGAGCGTGGGGAGCAGAAGACAAAACGATTGACGAGCAAGTCGCAATGGCCGTCGATGCAGGCGTCGATGTCCTATCTGGCTTTAACGACAAAAATGTCATCATTAACCTGGTCCAAAAAGGACTTATCGACGAAGAAAGAGTAGACCTATCGGTTGCCCGTTTAGTAAAAGAGCAGTTCCAGCTCGGATTGTTTGAAAACAGCTACGTCGACCCAAAACAAGCACAGAAAGTTTTAGGCAATAAGAAACACCAACAACGTGCTGACTATGCACAGAAAAAGTCGGTTGTGTTGCTGCATAACGCAAACCAAACGTTGCCTCTCAACGTGTCGAAAAAGGGCTCTGGTACTTCTCTATACGTAATGGGAATGGATGCCAATATCGCGAGTGATAAAAAGTATGGCTTTACTGTTACGTCTGGCGACTACCAACAAGGCGAGGTGCGTCCAACTGTTCCCGCAGATACAGATTACGCCATTATCCGTGTACGCGTCTCCAACGAAGGAGCAAACCCAGAGCTGTTCTTTGGTGGTGCTAACCCCGATGAGTTAGATCTACTGGCATTCAGCCAAATGGCTACCGCCGCGTCTTGGAAAGTCGAGCCTAGCCTAACTGACATTCAAGCAGTAATGAGTGAAGTCGGGGCTGAAAATACCGTGCTTTCAATTAACTTCCGTCAGCCATTTGTTTTAGACGAGACAAGTAAATTGAAAAACGCAGGAGCTATACTCGCTACTTTTGGCGTTTCAGATAGTAATTTAATGGAAGTTTTGTCCGGCAGTTTTGCTCCGCAAGGTAAGCTACCATTCGCGTTAGCAAACAGTGCGCAAGCCATTCTAGATCAAGATTCAGATTATCCAGGTTATGACCAAGCCGATACCCTGTACGCCTTTGGTCACGGCTTAACTTACAACTAACCATTAAAACTGACCAAATCAGGCAGCGTTTATTCGCTGCCTTTATCGGATCTGCACTAGGAGTTATTCCATGGAACATATTCTGCAGCTCACTTGGGTTGATCAAACCATCATGCATAAAGTCTGGGTTGAACCATACTATGACGGTTGCCGAATCTGCTTAAAAGTCGTGAAAGATGTTGAGCCTGAAATGCTGTCACTCATAATACCTAATGTTGACATCAAAACCGTACTGCAAGCTTGGCAAGGCAAAGCGACCAACATCACGCCAGCATACGATGATGGCGTTCTATTTACCCAAACCCGTTCACTACTCAACCTACCTCACGGTTGCGTTCTCTGGGCGATTACCCACATCAAAATGCAAAATGGATTGAAGATGTCTGCCGACAAGCTCTGTTTTGTCCCTAAGCACCTAGGGTAACCATTGCACCCATACCCACTTAGTGTCATATTATCAGCTCTTTTTCGCTGCCAACAAACTAAGGAGGGTTTGGTGCATAAGGTTTTTGTTTTTGGGACGTTAAAAGAAGGGTTCCCAAACTTTAGAATCAATAAAGGCAGTCGTTTTGGTCACCTATTTCAAACCAAGCAGAGTTTCCCGCTCTATTTAATTGGTGAACGGCACTCGCCATGGCTTGTCTTACAACCAGGACAAGGGCATCCCGTCAAAGGCCAAGTATTTACCGTTACCGACGAAGCATTGTCTGCAATGGACAAGCTTGAACGCATCACTGCTGAAGACGGCTATCGGAGAATCTCGCTTGACGTTGAGTGTGTTGAGACAGGTGAAACTCTAACGGTTTATGCTTACGGTAAGCCCCCAGAAATGCTGATAGACGCAGACGTTCGCGCCCAGTTAACCGATGAGTACTGTTTGTCACACGCGGCGTTATACCGTAGCCGTTATGCAAGTTCATAAACCAGTGAATCTGACAAGTAAGGGAAGAATATGGACATCTTAAAATTCGCTGAAAAAACCATGTCGATGGATGATAGCGCTTGGGAAAAACACTCAAGTCCTTGGAGTGTGTATTCTCGATTTACGATTTTGCCACTGCTTACCCTAGCGCTGGCCTCACGCGACTGGCTAGGGTGGTACTCGCTGATCCCAACGTTATTGGTATTAGCTTGGATTTGGCTAAATCCACGCATATTCCCTGCCCCTACATCAACCAACAATTGGGCTTCAATGGGCACATTTGGTGAGCGTGTCTATCTAAACCGTAGCAAGGAAGCTATCATCCCTAAACATCATCTATCTATGTGTAATCTATTGATGGTACTACAAATATTAGGGGTGCCTGTTTGGGTTTATGGTGTCTACTCGCTCAATATTGAGCCCATGCTTTTTGGCATGTTTTGGCTTATGGCGACCAAAGCTTGGTTTGTCGACCGCATGGTATGGATTTATCAAGATACAAAAGAGTTAAACTCAGTTTATCAGTCTTGGTTTAAAGAATAACAAGTCAGTTATCTAGGAGAAAACAATGCAATGCTCACTACAAAAAATAGATAAGAGCAACTATATGCAAGTCTGCCACTTGCAAGTGTCACAAGAGCAAGCACATCATCTAGCACCAAATATGTTGTCGTTGGTAGAGGCAGCATACAATGAAGGCTATATCACTCGGGCGATTTACGCCGGTGATACAATGGTGGGCTTTTTGATGTGGGTTCACGAAACGGAAACCAAATCGTCAATTTGGCGTTTTATGGTGGCTGAAGAGTACCAAAGACAAGGCATAGGTAGAGCGGCGTTGGACCTTGCGATTAGGGAAATGAAACTAAAACCGGGAGTTCGCGAGATTGAAATCCGTTACAACCCTTCCAATCCTGTCGCCAAAGACTTTTATGCCACCTTTGGCTTCGTGGAAACTGGAATGGACTTGGAGCACGACGATATGCTAGCGGTAATAGAACTAGACAGCAGACAAGTGGCGTAACAGACTCAATCAGGTGAATAAATCAGAGGAGGACAGTTGTTCTCCTTTTTTATTTCTGTAGCCGACAACAAATCTCAAAAACAGTACAAAACCAAAATGATAATCTAGGACACATTACCTATAGTTAGAAGTGTTAAATGATCGATTTCACATTAATTTGGAGGAAGGTATATGACATTCACTCAACTTTTGGTACCGATTGCTCCTGGTCAAGAGATTGATGATTCCCACCATCAAGCATTTCAGTTCGCTAATATTTGCTCAGCAAAGGTGACCTTGCTACTTGTTATAAAAGAGCTAGCCGAATTCAAAGAGATTTATCACCTATCAGGATCCTCATTAGACGTTCTGGACCAAGCGACACATCACTTAAAAGACGATTTAGAAAAACAAGCACGTACTCTATCAGACCAATACTCCAATATCCGTTTTAGTACTAAGGTACGTGTTGGTACTCCATTCATCGAAATTATCCAAGAGGCCGATGAATCAGACGCATCCATGATCATCATTAACTCCTATCGACAATCTAAGAAAGACGCCTGCGAAAGGGGCAGCAATACGCTAAATCTAATGCGTAAGTCAGAGGTCCCCATCTGGTCTTTAAGCAGAGTTCCAAGATCCATTCGCAATGTTGTCGTCGCCGTCGATCTGACCAACGACGAATATCAAGATTTCAATGCCCAGCTTCTGTCTATGGCAATAGATTTTTGTTCAAGCATTAACGCTTCGCTCACTCTTTGCCATGTGTGGAAATTTGAGTCAGAAGGTTTCTTGCGCGATTGGAGTGGCTATAGTGATATTGAGATTGCCCTACTGGCCAAAGACATGCGCAAAGAAAGGCTATCCCGTTTGAATACCCTATTAGAAGGGCGTAAAGATAGCCCAATAGAAATAGAGCCTAAAGTGCTAGAAGGGGAAACTCGTGAAGTATTTCCAAAATACGTTACTGACAACAAGATGGATCTCGTCATCTTGGGTTCTATGTCTCGTTCTGGAATATCGGGTTTTGTATTGGGTAATACTGCGGAGGCAATGATCAATCAACTAGATTGCTCGGTGATCACGCTCAAGCCTGATACGTTTAGTTCACCTGTTTTAACCAAGCCATAGTAAGGACGAACGTGAAGCTGCATGTTCGACTAGACTGATAGTGATAACAATAATCATAACTTAATTGACGTCAATGGCTGCAAACACCATAAACGCACTTATGAGGAGAACTCATGGTGTCAGAAGCCATTGCTTTTGCATTTGAAGTTTTTATTTCTGCTTGTTGCCTGTATGTCGCGGCTCAAATTGCGCTTGAAAACGTTCGTTTAGCCTCGTTAGCCGGGATTGTCGTCGCAGTTGCGCTCGTTTCCTTAATCCCTGTTGTAGGGTGGATTGCAAGCCTTGTGCTATTTGTGACCCTCCTCTACTACGTGACTGAAACGCCTTTGGAAGGGTGCATCTGGATCGTTTTAATCTCTAAGCTGATTAGTTTTGTTTCAGTGCAAGTTCTGCAAACCCTGATTGCTTAATCAAACCTCGAATAGAAAAATGGGACTAAACCGTCCCATTTTTTCTTCCAAGTTCTACTCGGTAGGGTTTATGGTGACTGGTTTGAAGGTCGCCGTCGCGTTGCCCCCCGCCCCAGGTCGATCAACATATGGCGTGTTTTGCATTATTGTGTAGTAAACATCAACGTAGTCGTCATCGTTTGTCAGTAATCCGTCGGGGATGACATCGATAATTTTACCTGTGATTTGAGCAATAATGGCGTAGCCTTGTACTTCTGGATCAGGAATCATTTTCAAAATTTCTTCTGCGGCTTTCACCAGTAGTTTTGCCAGTTCCTTGTAATCCGTACCGTCATCTTGCTCCATCAGAACCATATCAACGGCTCCCCAACGGTAACGAGGCCAGATGATCATGGTTTGACCTGGGTAGTAGTCTTGGCCGTCATAATCTAGGTACGGCATTTCAACCAAATCGATTTGCGGCGCATCACGGCTTGGATCGACGCCAGTAATGATGGCGTAAATCTCTGCTTTGCCAGAAATCCAAGGTTCTTGGTCATCGTTTAGACGAATCTTCGTCAGCTGGGTTGTACTAAGAGGTTGAACATCCGCAGTCATGGCAGAGCGTCTAACGCGCTGGGCTTTCGGTTTAGCCACTGGTTCGTCAGTGGTTAACTTAGTTGGTTGCCCTAGACGCTGCATCTCTGCTTGCATCGCCTCAAGACCCGCTCGCAACTCTTCTGCACCATTACTGTCGACGACAAATACTGGCACATCTGGCATTTCATACACATCTAACTGGTGAAGCTGACCATACACATCATATGCCTCAACGTATTGCCAGTTTGAGTCATCACCTGCGGGTTCAAATGCAAAGAGTGGACTTTCGCCTTGCTTCCATTGCTCGACCATCGACGCGTCCGCAATGCGAAGCTCAATCAAAGAATCGGTAAAATCTTCGACCCCTTTCATGGTGCGATAGTTTTGGTCGGCTTGTTGTAACTGACGACTAAACGCCGAATAAGGTTGTGCCGACTGAATCTGACTGACTGAAGCAGATAGACTCTTCTCGGTAATTTGCGCTTTCAGATTAGCTTCGAGCGATTGATACCTTTCGCTGAACTGAAGGGCGAGTTCTTGTTTCTGTTTGGATATCTCTTCCGCTTTAGACAAGGAAGTCATGTCTTGTGCAATAAGAGGTTTTGCGTTGGATTGAAAACCAACCACTGCCGTTGCAAGCATTAAGCTGATAGATAGATTCGGTCTCATATAAGATCCTCATTGTAATAATTATTGGGGTTATTCACCCTCGTAGAGTATTTAATCTACAACTACAACCTATCAGCTTGGTGGATAAGAGGAAGCAAAATGATTAGTTTTTAAACAAATTTTCTGCTCAAGATCACTCTATAACACAAATTATCAATATTTAATTTTGTCTAATTTAGCAACAACGAATTTAACATCCACCTATTGACACATTTGTAAAATCATTAACTAAAGAGCGCCAGAGGCGCTCATTTAAGTTTAGTTTTAGTAGCTGGCAAATAGCTCTATTTCACTACCAGTGGCAAAGGCATCAAGCGTAAAGTGAACATAACCCGGTTGGTCTACATTGAACTCTAGATACTGGTGCTTACCTTGTTGAGCTGTAGACAAGTCGTACTCACGTTCAGATGCCCAACTATCAAGCCCTACGTACATATTTACTTTTTCTTGGTCTTGTTGTTTCGGCGACAACCAAACGCGAACGGTAGCGGGCTGTTCAACGTATAAACCAATATAACGGCGCTCATTAACCGATAAGACTTTCGCCTTGTTGTTTTCAATCAAGACTGGCGATAAATCATCTTGTGGTTTGTGAGTTTGGTTTTGCATTTTGGCAAACGTCACTACCCCTACATCTTGAAATGCTTTGCGCGCCGCCAAGCTAAAGTAGTAACGCCCAGGAGCAATCAGTCCATTTGACTGGGCGACAAACTGAATCGTTTCTTCACTTCCGCGCTGAAACTCTGACACTTGGTAGTCATAATAGTGAGCAACTTTCTCGTAGCTCGCATATAGGTCGGCATCTCCATCCCCTGTGATCGACACACTAAACTCAGACACACCATTGGGAACGTCGACATAAAATAGGCGCTCTTGGTAATCTTCTGCACTAAAATGCTGCGTTCGGTTTAGACCAATGCTTTCGAACGTTTGAGGCAGAGGTGTGTCGATTGGGCCAGAGTCTCCATCGCTGCCCTCTCCGGTGTGCGCCTCCACTTGCACAGTGTCCAACCAAGTCGCAAACTCAGCATTCAATTCAGCCCCCAGTAACTTGACTTCTCGACTCCAAGCCGAGTAATCGCCAGATCGAGCGTACTGAAGAATACGGTCAACTTCACTTGGGTGTTGCTCTAGCAAAAAGCGAACGGCTAAATAACCCCAGCGGTAAACTCGGTTTAGATCGTGCTCGTACGTGGTGGTTAATATTTCAGCTAAGGAATAGTGTTCATCACCAATAAGATCCACCGCAGCCTGATAGCCCTTTTTGTAATGCATGTATTCTGCGAAACCTTCTAGCCACCAGACGATGCTGCCCTCACTTAAGGTCTTACTAAATCCGCCATATAAGTTGAATCGGCCATCAAGATAGTGAACATATTCATGCTCTAGGTTCAGAATTGAGAGTTCTTCTGACGCGTATCGATATGCTAAAAATCGCGCTACATTGTTCTTATCCGATGGATTACCTTCTAAATACTGACCGCCATTGTCGGTACTGTTGCCAAATAGGAAGTTCGAGTAAGTGGTATACGAATCATTGTCTTGCCAAACCACAACCTCCACTTTGTTGTTGTGATCGTCTTTCACGGGAACTTGCCCTGTATTGGCAACTCGATGAAAATCAGCCTCTGTCGAACTCAATATTTCACACGCTTGCTGCGACTGCTGCTGAGTAAGATTCTGAGAACGAATAATTGCTGGGCCATTGCACTCATATCGATTCGCTAGCAAGCGTCGCTCTAGCTGCTCCTTAGTACCAACAATATCGATCTCTTTCGCCTTTTCAGGAGCATAAAACAGCATCATTTCGGCGGATGCTAACCAAAGCTTTTCACCTTCCGTTCCTACTTTATGCTCAGCCATAATGCTCTCTAAGAACGGAACAACTTGCTGGTTAAGCGAATCGTTTCTACCAGCCAGAAGACGACCTGTTTCTCTAACCGCGTTGTAAAGCAGAAACTCAGAGTCGGTCCCTAACGCCCATAAGTTGCTATCGACAAATTGCTTTAACCTTTGCAAGTACTGAGGATGTTGTACCAACTCATCATAGAAGGCATCTCGAACAATATGGCCATTCATTGCTCGGAAAAGGTTGTTTAAGCCATCAACATATTGAAGGTTTTTGCTGTTTTCACGGTCAAATGACTCAAGTAACGTCAGCATAGAATCCATCGTCAATTGAAGCTGCTTCACGCTATCGACCAATAGAGTCATAGAGGACATAGCCCGAACTTGCTCGCGTCCTAAATCTATCGCGTACTGTGAACGAATAAAACGATCTGAGATATGTGCAATCGTGCGGCTAAATTCATCAGAAAAGTAACCATATTGCTCTTGTGTAGCATAGCGAGCAAAATACGCGGCTTTGATGAACTCACTTAAATTGGCAATACGAATAGCCTGTGAATCTTCGCCTCTATACTGATTCACTTCAGCACTTAACACGCGAACCACTTGGTTTAACGAAGCTTCGCTATAAAGTGCAACCGCAGCTTCAGCCGGCGCATTAAACCATGATTGATAACAAGAAGGTTGTGCGGAAGCGACGTTCTCAACCCACGAGTGGCCTTGAGATAGGTCGTTAAATTCGCATTGTGTAGCAGCTTGGGCATAACCACCCAAACCCGCTAGTAGACATGCTCCCGCTAACTTACCGAGAGCCCATTGACGTTGTTTCATTCCTAACACCCTGTTTTTATTAATAATCGGCGAGCGCGTTATAACAAACATCAATATAATAACTGAAAACATATCAGGAGCCTTTTAGACTCCCATTCAAAAATTTCGTTCTCCAAACAAATAGCAATCGTTTTTATTAAACACTTATTTAACAATCAGTTAGATTTAAAAAACTCAATACGGAACTGGCGAATTTGCTCTTCATAATAACTGAGCCATTGTGCGTCGCTCAAAGCCGCATAAGTAGATGTACGTTGCTGGCTAAGAGAAGTTTCCAGCGCAGATAACTGGCTTTGGTAGTCTTGCACCTCTTGCTGTTGAACCTGCACCTGCTGCTGGCGAGCCAAGATATCACTGGCCTGCTCAGGCGTGAGATAAGTGGCAGAAAGCTGACTAATAACAAACTCTCTTTGCTGCTGACTATAGTTGGCTGGAATAAGGGAAAGCGCCGTTTCAAAGGTTTCGAGGTCCCCCTCTAAACCCACTAAGTTCGCATTGGACTGCCATCGCAACGCAAGCGATTGGAACTCAGCTAGATAATCTCCTGGCGAGCTATCAGCAAGTGAATAGGACTCCAGAGCAAAATCATAAGCCGAAAATTGATCCGCTAATATTGTTTCAGCTTGCTGACCCCAAATAGCTTCAGCCTGACGTTTATACTCTGCAATTTTGTCTGCTAATGTCGCCAATGGATTTAGCTCCAACGATCCCAAGTTCTCGTGCCATTGCCTCTTTAACTCCGGATAGTTTGCCAGCAAATAGTAGTTCGAATCAGACATCGTCAATGCTAAATCTGCTAGTCGCACTTCACAGTTATTTAGCGCTTGGCAATCAAACCAGAACGCTTCTAGCTCTTGACTTAACGCTTGTCCTTTCAGGGTAGAAAAGCGTTCTACCCACTGATTAGAGTTTGATTCGCTTGGCTGAGTCGGTGACACCTGAGCTTCTGCTTTGTTTACTAGCGCCAGATTGCCATCATAAATTGACGTTTCAGTCGTCTCAGTCGGTGAATCAAAAGGGCTACTCCCCTGGGTCACCATTGAAGACGAGTGGTCTTCTATAACATACCAACCAATAATGCTCGCCGAAGCGACGAGCATGATAAGTGACAACAATCGCAGCATTATTTAACAACCGCAGTAACAGGGAAATGATCAGAAAGATTGTAGTGTTTCCACAAGCTTTCATCGGTCGAACGAGGTACATCAACGCGGTTGTCATTGAATGATTTTACTTGATACTCATTGCTGACCATCACGTAGTCCAAGTACTCGACATTTTCACCTCCTGACATAGCTTCTCCAGCAAAGTCGTTGATACGAGGATCAAAAGTTGATGCCGTATAACCTGAGTAAGTTGGCTCGATAGCGCTCAAGTTTGCAATCATCTGTTGGTAATCACCCGGGAACTTTAGCTTGTTTACATTGAAGTCACCGCTATACACAACAGTCTCTGTCTTTGGAATGTTAAGTGAAGTTGCTAGCTGGCGAATCTGCTTAAACTGACGTTGTCGGTAGTCTCTCGCAGTATCGGTATCGAATGAAGCCGTGTGCGTGGCAAACACATGGTAAGCCTTACCCCCTTTGATCACTTCTGCGTAGTTTACGCCCTTATCTGCAAAGCAATCCGTACCGGTACAATCAGGGAAAACATATTGCGCTTGATTAACGATTGGATAGCGACTCACGATCATCACACCACCATCGTAAATATTGACTCCATCTTTATCGAGCATCTTGGTCTGGTACGGGTATTCTTTAGCAAGCTCTCTTAGAAAAGCATCGCGCCCACTGGCAAACACTTCTTGCAGTGCTAGCACATCATATCCTTTCACATAGTCAGGAATCAGCTTATAGCGGTCCCCGATGTGAGAAGCGATGACCGGCAACGCCCAGATGTTGTAGGTCATCATTTTGAGGGTGTTTTCATCGCGCTCGACTTGCTCATCGACCTTTTTCGGGGTGATGGTGTAGTAAAGGTCATCATAACGAGCTGTTTTGGCAGATTTAAAAGCAAGCTCTGCGCTTCGCTCACCAAACGACAGGCTATTGTAGCGGTGAATATTACGATCATCTTTCAAGCTCAGATCAACGTCAGACGCAGAGACACCATACTCTATCGTCGAGTTGTACCAATGTCCTTTCATCACTTGATTTAGCGTCACACTTTCGCCCACTGGGTTAGAAACGACCGTATTAAATCGGTAGGTTTTACCCGATTTGACACCTTCCCAGCGGTTAAAGCTCATTACCTGCTTGGTTTCCCAAGGGCCCAAAGTTTCTACATGCTGTTGCCATTCTTCACCATGTTTGAGTAGATCAGTTCCGTCATGGCTGACCTGAATAGTCAAAGGTTGAGGCGAATTGTTGGTTAGGTAAACATCTGTATCAGCAAAAGCCGAGCTTGCCATCAGTGCGACTAAGGCGATGGAACACTGCTTTAAATTCATTACATTATCCTTGTTTTGTTTTGAAGGCTTGAATCTAGAGCATATGCTTTACATAAATGTTATGAATGTGTGACATTAAAAATAGTCGGGGTTGTCGATACAAAACCGTGAATTACACGCCATTTCCGTGTAACAAGTAGAAATTTGATAACTATAAATCTGACAGCAGATCAAAGTTTAATAATCAATCATTAGCCCTTGGACAACAAAGTTGCCGATGAAGCACGGCCAATTAAAATAGCCTCCTCATTTGAGCAGGCTATTGATACCAGTCAGAATAAATACCTGATCATTCTTGCTGTGAGAATAGCACTATTTTTGTTTCCACTTGGCATTGTCAGGAATGGATTTGGCAGGGACTTTCACTTGTATCAGTGATGGGCCGTTTGAGTGTTCCAACGCCTCTAAAATCGCAGACTCAAGCTCGGCGTATGTTTCAACTTGCCAACCTTGACATCCGAACACATTCGCTAGCTTGCTGTAATCCCAGCGGTGCAATTTACATGAATCGTAGAAGTCTCTATCTCCTGAGAAGACCTCGGCATCGTACAGCCACTGCTCTACACCATACACGCCGTTATCCATGACAAAGATGATCGGATTAAGACTGAATCGGCTTTGAGTTGAAAGGCATTGCGGCGTCATTTGAAAACCACCATCTCCGGTAAAGACAATGACTCTTTGCTGGTCTTCTTTTGCCAAACTCAATCCCGTAGCAGCCGGCCCTATATAACCAATAGATGAGTACGTCGGTTGCGCAATGAAGCCACGTGGTGCCCCCACGTCAAGCAGCATACTACCGAAAAAGTTAAGGCTGGCATCACTGCCAACTATGGTATCGTTATTGATGTACTGCTTATCTTTAATGAAGTCATAAAAACCTTGGTAAGTGATAGCGCCTGAATACTGGCTAGCTTCAAGATTGGCTGATTTTGGAATGACTCCCGTAAATGAGCAACTGGTCTTTTGCTCAAGTAAACCATCAATAAAGAAACCCAGCGGGACTTGTGGCATAAAATATGTCGCATACTTAACTGTATCAAAAGAGACCAGCGCAGTTTTCGCGTAATCAACGCTTTCTCCCAGCGAGTTGATATCTGATAGCCATACGCCAAGCGCTAAAACAAAGTCTGATTGTTCGACCAAGTCTTGCGTCGCTTGTGATGAAGCTTTGCCGTCAAATACGCCAACAAATAATGGGTCTTGTTCAGACACAACCGCTTTACTCACCAGCTCTGTCACATAGGGAAGATTAAGTTGCTTCACCAACTGACTTGCCTGCTGGTGGAGCCCCATGCGATCAATTTCAGCACCTAACCAGACAATTGGTTTAGCAGCGCTCGCTAACTGCTGCTGAATCTTAGCAACCGAACTGTCTACATTCGCTTGCAACGCGACAGGCTGATTAGGTGTTAGCTTGCCAACGGGTGGAGAGCACGGCAATTTAACCATGTCTTCTAGCAGTTCAATATAGGCGGGGCGTTTTTCTGAAATACATTGTGTGAGCGCGTAATCGATCAGCTCTGGCGCTGAACTAGGGTTATCAATCTTAACCGCTGCAGCCGTTATGTTTTGATAAATATTTAAATCCGTTTCACCATTGATCATATGGTGAAATATAAATCCCGTTTGCTGCGCCGTAAGTCGCTTTTCAATACTTGGAGAACCGTTAATAACCACGACAGGCACCCGTTCAGCATAGGAAGCGGCAACCGCATTCACCGCGCTTAATGTTCCCGCTGAATAGGTAAAACACATGGCGCCTATTCCTTTAAGACGTGCATAGCCATCTGCGGCGTAGCCCGCATTGAGTTCATTAACCTCTTCAATCAGCTCAATATTACCTGGTTCAATATAATTATTGATCCACTCTATAGTGTAATCACCGGCGATGGAGAACAAATGCCCCAAACCCAGTTCCTCTAGTCTGTCTGCCAAATACTGACCGACGGTATAAGTCGTTTCCATACTCATTCACCTATTACTGACGTCTGTTGCTTCGCTTTTACTTTTAATACTCACGTGCACCATCAAATAATCTCGGAATATAGATATCAAAGATGGCTGGGCACTCTCGTTCGGGGAACCTTGAAAGCATAAAGGTTTTGAAAGCTTCGTCTTTCAGGCCGCTATCAATGGCCTGTTTGGCAGCAAGTAAGTACTTAGCATTCTCTGTCACTTCTTTCTTATCCGCTGGAAATCCGTGCCCAGGAAGGAAAATTTCATAATCAGAGAGCAACATTCGCTGCAAAATTTCTAACCAATGATCTATGTATTGAGTGAGATATAGATGCGTGCCGCTGTACAGCAAGTCTTGAACAATATAAACACCATGCTGTGGCAGCTTGATCGTCAGCGCATAGTCGATTTCTGTGTCAACCACACGTTCAATGACGTATTCAACACCATCGACGACCTGCAAACCGGGGTAGACAGCGTTTTGTGGTATCACCACTTTTTCTGGTGCTAAATCCGCACCTAACTTAGAGATATGGTCTTCGCGCGAGGCTTCACCATGCTCTTTTAAGAACTCAATCGTTTCGGGAAGTGCATATATTTCGACATCATCAAACGCATCCCCGAGCCCAAACCAGTGGTCTGGATGGCGATGCGACAGATAAACACGCCCGATAGGCTTGCCTAGACTATCGGCATATTCGCGGAACATTTTTGCATAAGGTCGCAGAAATTGTCCGTCAATCACCACCAGCGTATTGGCGCTTTCAATGATGTGGGTGGCATTCGCAATATTGTTGCCTTCATAAGAAGAGATAAAAGTATGCACTTTCACCTCTCCTGCGTTTTTCACCATTATTTTTATCGGACTGGTAATCGGAGTACTCATAATATTGACTCACATTAATTCGCTTGAGGAAAAGTTCTGAATTCATCTATCGATCATCTACCCACCCGATTTACAAGGTGGGTAGATGAGTTACGGCCAGATTAAAGCTCGTCGCGTATATCCAAAGTGATAGCGACTGACACATAACTCCAAGTTAAGTCGCGAGCACTGGTCATATATCCGTCATAACGACTGAATTGCTCAGAAAGCGAGTCGTTCTCTCCAGCATGAATTTGAACTCGTCTTAGGTAGGCGTCACCCAATGCTTTAAGGCCGCTAACAATGGTCTTAAACACCTTAGTTTTTGCTCCATACTCATCACCTGTTTTTAGGATCAAGTTAGGGTCAACATACGATACCGCCAGTTGCAGTTGCTCAAGGTTGTACTGAGATATCGAAATGCACTTTTGCTTTGAAAATAGTGCGGCCGCTTTGTAACTGGTGCCAGCAAGAGCGGCAGTACATAGGAACCAAGGGTTTGCTTCTGCCAAAGGGCCACTACCTGTATATTTATCTTCAGGGTAGCGACCGATTCCAGGTGCGACAGGGTCACCATTGGCGGTTTTTCCAATCGCATTAATCGGATAAAGAGACTCGAACACTTGATGCAGCGCAAAGGCAGTTGCCAGAACTTTGTCATCGTCAGGATCTAGAAACGGATGGCTGGCCGATTGAGATTGGAAAGATCCAAGTATCACGGCCACATCTAGATTCGATACTTTGCCATCTAATCCGCCGACTCGATTGAGAGTTGCTTGGTAATAGCCTTTGTCTTCACTCCAGAACTCCTCCATAGCTTGCTCAATAAGCTCGGCTTGCTGGTTGTAGAAGTCAGCCGCACCAGGATCGCTTAACAGATTGGCGAGATCAGCCCCTTCTCTTAAAGCAGTACGTTGCAACATTCGTGTATAAAAATGGCTACCTTCCACCTCTTCCCACAAATCAAAGCAAGCGTCTCGCCAGTGGTTAGCGACAAAGTCGAGGTCATACTTGATGAGACTGAATGAAGGCTCTTTACCATCATATAGCACATTTGATACGTAGCCTTGCTCATTGTTTTCTAAGAGTATGCTTGCCCAACGAGTCAGAGTTAAAGCGCGTTGTGCAGGTCCATCATTTTGCGGCCGGCCCCACGGCCCAGTAAAAGCCTGTCCAGTGACATAAAACTTGGGCTCTCCTGGACTGTTGCTCGGTGTCGGTGTCGTTTGGTTGATCTTAGAAAACTCGACATAATCAACCATCATTTGATAGTAGCGATCTTTTAGCTGTTTTTTATCACTCCCATTGAGTTTGACTATTTCCGCCATGGTTCGTGCCGAGTCTCGAATCCAGTGGTAGTAATAATCAGGGTTAGTGCGCGAAGGAGACGCGAGTACCGAGCCGCGCTCTCCGTCTTCTGGAGAGATATTTGCCATCATGTTTTTCAGAATGTTCGACCTAGCCGTCGCAATCCATTCTTCCAAAGGTTTGACTGGCTCTGGAGCCGTTAAGCCGCTATCTAACTTAGCTAAGCTGTTGCTGTTAACTGACATAAATATTCCAAGAAAATTGTTTAGATTAGTTGTCTGGATATGCTTATATTTGGCCGACTAAAACTGACGATATTGACGAAAGCTAAGCCCACACTAGCAAACCCTCAAATAAGCATCTAGATGCATACCGAAGTATATGCGTAATTTATTTTTCTGCTCATCCGAAAAGTAACTATTTTTTATCCACTTGATTTAATTGAAATAATTTTTAAAAAATTATTGTCAAAAAATAAAATATGCATGCAGTTGCTTATTTTGGTCTTGCCCTAATGATTTAGCTGCTACACTGATTTTTGCCACACACTGATGGCAAGTTGGCTAAATAAAATTCGAGGTTTTGTATGCACGACCCAACAACTAAAATACAAGCAATAACACCAGAGCATGCCGTAATGAAATCCACAGAAGGACGGTATGATGCGGTAATAATAGGATCAGGCATCAGCGGCGCCATTGCGGCAAAAGAACTCACTAAAAAGGGCTTATCGGTTCTGATGCTTGAAGCCGGGCCCGCTAAAGACTTCACCTATCATGGCTTCCAACAATATCTAAGCAACTATTACTCAAACGCTTCCAAAGACAACAACGCCCCTTATCCAGATAACCCTAATGCCCGCATGCCCCGCTCGACAGACGTCAGCAAACTCAAGCCTGGAGTTCCAGACGATAAAGGCTATATGGTTCAAAACGGTCCATTGGCACTCGATAGTACTTATACGCGCGTTGCGGGTGGCACAACAATGCACTGGGAAGCAAAAATCTTACGCATGCTACCGGAAGACTTCTCGCTCAAAAGTACCTATGGTGTCGGTTTAGACTGGCCTATCAGTTACGACGATCTAATGCCTTATTACCGTATCGCCGAGCGTGAAATCGGCGTATCGGCGAATGTTGAGGAACAAGCCTTCTATGGTATTAAATACGAACCAGGCTATGTCTATCCAATGCATGGATTACCTCCTTCTTACCTCGATCAAGTGGTCGCGAAAGGGATTGATGGTAGTGAGTTTGAATTGTATGGCGAGACTCATCGTGTCCAAGTTAGACCTTTTCCACAAGGGCGTAATGGGATACCGAACAAAAACTACAATAACGACACTGGCTACACACCCAAAGGGTCGGTAAGTGGTTATCAAGTCGAACAAGGAGGGCGTTGTCAGGGAAATAATAACTGCGTGCCAATTTGTCCTGTGCAAGCTAAGTATGATGCACGCAAGACACTGCTCGACGCAGCACAAACGGGCCGACTGGACTTTTTACCCCAGGCGGTCGCAAGCAAAGTGGTGGTCGGAGACAATGACGCGATCAGTCACATCGAATTTAAGCATTACCTATCGACTAAAAACCCCGAACATACAGTAGCGAAAGTTAGCGGCAAAATCTTTATTCTGGCGACCAATGCGATCGAGAATGCGCGCTTGATGCTCGCCTCAGGTTTACCAAGTTCGAGTAACTTAATCGGCAAAAACCTGATGGATCATACCTACTTGCTCGCATGGGGCTTGTTACCGGAAGCGGCCGGGACTATGCGCGGAACCAAATGTACCTCAGGTATTGCTGATTTTCGTTACGGTAACGCACGCCACAAACAAGCGCCATTTGGCATTGATATTCACAACGATGGTTGGGGGTGGGCGACTGGCTCTCCATTCTCGGATATCGAACAACTGGTTGATGAACAAAACAAGTTTGGCCATGACTTACGCCAAAGTGTGGTCAAACGCATTTCTAACCAGCTTTTGTTTGCCTACATGGTTGAACAAGTTGCCGATGAGAGTAACCGAGTAACGGTTGATCCTGCTTACAAAGATGCACTTGGCAACATGAGACCTATCGTCAACTACAACTTGTCCGATTATTCCAAAGCAGGGATTGCTTACGCTAGGCAAACCTCGAAGGTATTCTTTCAACGTCTGGGAGCCGAAGACTCCTCTAGCTACTCTCCGTTAGACTACGGCTACTTTAACTATCAAGGTGAAGACTACTATTTCAGAGGCGGAAATCACTTCTCTGGCACCCATATAATGGGTTCAAACTCGGCAAATTCTGTCGTTGATGAAAACCAGAAGTCATGGGATCACAACAACCTATATCTGATTGGTTCAGGCAGTATGCCTAGTATTGGCACCTCCAATACCACGCTGACGCTTGCCGCCCTCTGCTACAAAACCACCGAACACATCATCGGCCAACTGAGCCAATACAACATTAACATTGTCTCTGATTCAGAATTCCAACTGACTAAGGATGGTTGCTATGAATAAGCGCATTATCAATACCATAGACGATCTTCACACCATGCTAGAAGCCGCTATTCAACTTGAGCACGCAACCATACCGCCGTACTTAACCGCTTTGTACAGTATTTACCCAAATACTAACATCGAAGCAACCGCGACGATTCGCGCAGTGTTGGTTGAAGAGATGCTGCATATGACACTGGCTGCCAATGTGCTCAATGCGGTTGGCAAAAGACCCAATTTCACCGAACAAGGCTTTGTGCCTGACTTCCCCACTTACCTGCCCGATGGCGAAGATGATTTTCAAGTGTCTATCGCTAAGTTCTCACCGGAAACCCTAGAAACGTTTCTCAATATAGAGCGGCCTTCAAAACGGGGTTCTGATGCAGCAGACGCTGCTCAGATCAAAGGTTGCTGCCAATGCGAAAACACCAGTAAGTTCAATTTAAAAGCCATTACACCTCCCGACGCACCTAGCTATCGCTTCTACAGCATTGGCGATTTCTACGACGCTATTTTGGAAGGTATCGATTTCCTTGAAGGCCAAGCGCAGCAAACAAACAGCACAATATTTACCGGCGATCCAGCACTGCAAGTTTCCAATAAGTATTACTACTCCGGTGGAGGTGAAGTCGTAGAAGTCGTTGATTTGGCTTCTGCACATCAAGCTCTGGAACTGATCAAAGAGCAAGGAGAAGGCCATGGCGGATCTATTTTTGACTCAGAAGGTGAAATCTCTCACTACTACCGCTTTGAGCAGTTAAAGCTAGGGCAATATTATCAACCGGGAGACCAGCCTGGGAAGCCAACGGGGGAAGCATTTGCTGTCGATTATGACAAGGTATACCCGGTTAAAAGCAACCCTAAGATGTCTGATTACTCTCAAGCATCTGAGCTTCATCAGGCTGCTCAACATTTTAATCAAAACTACCAAGAGTTTTTAGTCTTAGTGACCAGAGCGTTCAACGGTGAACAATCACTTCTACTTGGCGCGGTTTGTGACATGTTCAGGCTCAAAGAACACGCCACCCAATTGATTCGAAATCCGATCCCAGGTCAACCTCACTTTAACGGTGCACCGACGTTTGAAATGCGCCCCACACCCGCCGAAAACTTCAGTGTGAAAACCAATGTAAAGGAGGCTGTCTCATGAGCTTAACGGCCAAACAAATCATCCTGTTTACTGAGCTATCAGGAGCATTAACCGACTTTAATGCCTTTACCCTTAATGGCACTGGGCAGGTAGAGGATTATCTGCATACTTTGCAGACCATTGCGGGCTCTGACATCACTAAGCACCTGCTTAAAACGTTTGAAGAGATACACCAATCAACCAGTACAGAAACCACCTTCAACGACGCGATAAGAAAGAACATTCTTGGCGATCCTAAGCTTGGGCCCGTTGCGCGTAACATTATCAAACTTTGGTATACCGGTACTTGGTATCAGTTGCCGAATACATGGCGAGAAGCTTATGGAAAAAGCGAACAAGACCGAACTTTTTTTGTCAGCCCCTCTTCATACATGGAAGGCTTACTATGGCTTGCCATAGGTGCTAATCCATCCGGCGCCAAAGGGCCAGGTTATGGCTCTTGGCAAAGTCCACCCAATATTAACTTCGATAACAGATGGACTTACAAGCCAAACTTTCACTTCGAGTAACTCACAAACGAAGAAGTATTGCTTGGTAACCACGATCTCAATTGGCTAGAGGAAAAAATAAAATGACTAGACAAACCATGTTTCCAGAAGGAAGTATCAAATTCGGTATCACTCCAACTGGGTGGGTTAATGACGACTTCCCGGATATTGATATCGGTATTCCCTTTGGGCAAATCGTTAGTGAGATGGCGCTTGCTGGATTCTGTGGCTGCAGTCGCGGGCACAAATACCCTTCCGATCCTACGGTGTTGAAACAGGAGCTAGACATGCGCGACCTTCAAATGTCCGAGCCTTGGGTCAGCACCTATTTCACCATCAAAGATATGTACCAAAAAACAGTCAGCAACTTTGAAGATGAAATTAAATTCATTCAAGCAATGAAAAGCGGTGACATGGTATTAGCCGAGCTAGGGCACTCATCCCACCAGCAGCCTATTGCTCTCGTACCCAACGCCCCAGACTTCAATGAAGATCAGTGGAAGCGACTCGCCGATGGATTGAACGAACTCGGACACAAGGCCAATAAACAAGGTATCACCATGTGTTATCACCACCATATGGGCACGGGTGTGATGACTATGCCTCAGATTGCGCGTTTGGCAGAGATGACCGATCCAAACCTAGTGAACCTGTGCTTAGATACTGGTCATTTGCATTTCGCGGGAGGTGACAACCTTGAATTTATCAAGCTGTATGGTGACCGAATTCGCCATGTACATTTGAAAAACATCCGCCAAGACGTAATGGAATATTGCTTAGCCAACCAGTTGTCGTTCAAAGAGTCGATACTTCAAGGCGTATTCACTGTGCCTGGTGACCCCGCAGGCTGCATAGATTTTGAAGCGATTTTCCAAGCACTTGCAGACAAGAACTACGCAGGTTGGTTGATAGTAGAAGCCGAACAAGATCCCGCAAAAGCGACACCACTTTTATACGCACAAATGGCGCGTAAGTACCTGAAAGAGATTACCGGACAGTAATCTTAGCTCGATAATATGGAGTGAAAACCATGTCACCGCAGACAGAGTTGTACTTTAGCTTTTTCATGTTCGGTTCTAACTTTCCGATCGAAGATGAGACCTTCCTAGACCAAGCGATGATTCACATTCGCCACTTAGCCAATATGGGCTACACCGGGTTTGAAATTCACCCGGGGCGAGAAGACGCCACCGCTTATGCTTTTCCAACCTATAAGAAAGAACTGGCCGCCTATACGCGTTTTAAGCAGCGCTTAAATGATGAGGGGCTCGGCCATATCAAGTTCGCCACCAATGTAGGTGCCACTACCGATTGCGATCCTAGCTCGGCAGACCCAAACGTTCGTCAGGCTGGTATCGAATATCTCAAATCTCGAATCGATATCACCGCAGCAATGGGGGGTGAGATCATGATGGGCCCGATGGTAATCCCTTATGGTGGCTTCGTATACAGTGCACCTAATGGGGAACCAGTGTGGAGTGATGACCTGCAAAATGCACTCGACCAGCGCTACTTAACTGCCCAACAAAGCTTTCATCAACTTGGCCAGTACGCAAAAGAAAGAGGAGTAAAACTCGCCATAGAACCCATCAGCCATTGGGAAACACCCGGACCCAATAAACTGACTCAGTTGATCAAGTTCTTAGATGGTATCGCTGATCCCACCGTTGGCGTCGTTATCGATAGTGCGCAGGAAGTCCTCGATGGTGATGGACCAGAAGTATTCAAACAGCAAGTGCAGTATTTGGCTAATCAGCACAGGCTGCACTATGCGCAGGCCTCGCCACCTGATAGAGGCGATCTTCAGCACTGTTGGCTTCCCTGGGACGCCATGTTTACCCCGATATTGGAACACTATCAAGGCCCCATTGCAGTAGAGATTTTTAATGCTGTAGGCGCATTCGACCAAGGTTTACGACTTACTCGACGTAAGTTCTGGATACCAGAAGTCGATGAACCCAACGCCTACCCAGATGCATACTGTGTAGCGCAAAAAGCATACGAAGTAACAGAACTCAATCTAGGTCGAATCAGGCGAAAATCGTAACTAAGTAATCGCAATGTGTGAAAACGGTGATGTGGTCTTGCACTGAATTTAGTGACTTAAATATTGAGTACTTAAAACTAAAAAAGCTCAGCCGGCGCTGAGCTTTTTCATCTGAGATAACTACTGACGACAACTTGCAGTATCAAAATCTACCGCTATCGCCGCATTTTCAAAGTTACCCGAAACTTTGAGATAACCCCAATAATTAGCTTGGCCAGCGATGGTAATGCATTCTCCGTTACCGTCATTATCAGACCAACCATGTAGGTTAGACCCTTCATCATTCGGCCAGCCAAAGTTACTGTACTCCAATTTAAGATCACCAGTACCATTACCTGAAGTGATCGCCATAGACTGATGCTGGTTGACACCCTCGATACTCAACCAAATCACTGATTGGTTAGCGAGACATGCTGGTTCGCCAGCGACTAGACGACCACCTGACACTTTACTTTGAACTGCACAATCTGTTGGAAGAGGCGAGTTCCCTCCTTGCTGAGATATAACAATCGAAGCGGACGTTGTCCCTGTATTGTCATCGTTATCGGTCACCGTCAAGCGAACCGAGAAACTGCCCTCGCTGCTGTACTGGTGCGACGGATTGGCCTCTGAACTTGTCGAGCCATCACCGAAGTCCCAGAGGTATTTTGTAATTTGACCGTCTTTGTCTGAGCTACCTGCACTACTGAATGATATGGATTCACCAACTTTTCCCTCGCTACTTACGTTGATTACTGCGGTCGGTGATTGTGTGCCACCACTGACCAATTGTTGTTGCCACTGTTCAAACTCAGGCTGATACTGAGTTGCCCATTGACTGATGATCACTTTATATTGCGACCAGTTTCCGCTGCGCGTTTCGACCAACATACGATTAACTTCATCCATATGACGCTCAAACATAAATCGTACTGCTAAATATCCCCAACGATATATTCGGTCTACGTCAAAGCCGTCGTAAGTGGTTTCGAAGATTTCACTGAGCGTGTACGTGGAGCCATCTTTAATTGTCTCTATTGCTTTAGGATTGTTGTCTTCATTGGCAACGTACTCGGCAACCCCTTCACTCCACCACACAACCTTTTCAGTTGGATGACTAAAATCTCCGTACATGTCAAATCGGCCATCTAAATAATGGACATATTCATGCTCAAGATTCCAAACGAAATGATCTGGGTTGGCATAGGAAGCTTCATAGGCAATGAAGTTAGGAATATTACCTGGCTTAGACGGATCACCTTCAAGGTACATGCCGCCATTATTGGTATTGATATCAAAAATTGGACCAGCATATTTTCCATAGTCATCACTGCTATCAAAAATGTTCACTTGCAATTGGGTATTGTGGTCATCAGCGACGGGTTGGTTACCTGTTTCTAAACGCGTATGGAAATAGCCCTCTTCAAAGCCCATTTTGTCACAAGCAGCTTGATGCTGAACCTGAGTCATATTTTGTGAGAGAATACGAACCGTTGGACTACAAGTGTAGCTTTGCGCCAAGACAAGTGACTTCAGTTGCTGCTCAAAATTACAAATACCAAACTGTGAACAATCCGAATGATAAGAAGCAGTATCAGCCGTTGCCAGCCAAACAGTATCTCCATAACCATACATCTCATATTGGCTGAATACTTCTCTGACCTTAGCTTTCACCTTAGTTTCAATCGCTGTGCCGCTGTATTTGAGCAACCTTGCCATCTCACGGCCTGCATTGGCGGTCATAAATTCATCAGCTCGTGCAATTGAGTCTCGATTCAGTGCCATTTTCGCCAGTGCATCGACCAAATCTGTCTGCGTTCCAATCGCTTCAACATATTGATCATTCCATTGACCACCAAAAAGCACGGAAAAAACACCATTGACGGCATCACGCAGATACCAATGCTGAGCGTAATCTGCATTCCAACGATTCAGCCACTGGCTAACCACATCCAAGTAGGCATGCTCAAGGCTAGCGCTGTCCATCGTTGTAATTACTTCGCGTAATACTTTGCCGTGAGCATCACTGCTTTCATAGAAATTGGCATTGTTAACAAACGCATCAACGGCTTCTTTCACCGCGGGCGTTACCCATGAAAGAAAGCTGACTTTGTCATTATAAAATTCGGCGTAGTAGCCCGCACGCAAGTAAAGATATAGGGCTTCCAGTTCGTTGCTACCACCGCCTTGATAAGCTTTCGCGAGGCTTACAGTATGTTTAGCGACGTTGAACATATTGCCAGATTCAAACGCTGCCTCTTGAATACGACTTTCAGCTGAAAAAAGCTTGTTAACACAACTTGCCCCCTGAGTCGTAATGGCAGAGATCAGCGCGCTACTGCTGGACGTTGCAAAGGTCTCGACATCACATGCTGGCTCAGCTTCATCTGCGACCATCGCTGAGAACAATCGAAACGTTGGCTCTGGTTTCTGCGTTAAGGTTTTCTTTGGCGCATTGTCTGGTGTATGGTCTTCAACGCCATGATGTTCATGGTCATGAAGGCTGCTTCGGTCGACAACTTGAGGTACAGGCTCACTTGCCGCAACCACGTTGTAAGAAAATAAAACACCTGCCACTGCAATTGTTAGTTTATTAAGTTCCATCTTAGCTCTTCTACCTTTGAATATTTTATACAAACGGCATCACCGTTATCGGCTCTCGCATGTTGCGAAATCACTCACTAATCTAGACCCGAAACTTTTTACTTTGAAACAAATCATTAACAATCATTTTTTGAGTCTCACTTTGTAAGACGCTTAGATTCAGAATGTAAGCTTGCCCGCTATTCAGCAGGAAAGGGGGAGATACTGGTTTACAGTGCAGGGGATAAAGCTCACACGTTGGAACATGTCACACGCTATACTCATGATCAAGCCCAGACTTATTTTCTATTTAATTAATTGAATATAAAGAAAAAAGCGCCATAAGGCGCTTTTAGGTATGCGGTTGTGAATCGAAGTATGCTGACTAAAATGCTTTAGCCCAGCTATGTAAAGCATCTTTCATCTCTGCTCGGTCATGTTTCATCTGATGCATTTCTCCATCACTAATTGGAGAGTCGCGAAGTTCAAGTGTTCGAATCTCTTTATCCAAAGAGTTGTAGTTTCGCATCATTAGAGCAAAGTCATCATTGGTTTCTGCAAGCGCGAGAATGGCATCTCTGTATTGGGGAAATTCTTTAATTAGAGAGTGATCTTCACCGAGCATGTGTGGTCCTCCATGGTAAAAAATAATTGTACACTTTTTAACCATAGCAACGAATAACTCAGTGAAGTGTGCGCTTGTGCACTTACTTACAATAAACGTCTCTAGCGAATCCTTCATTTGCTTATCTGTTGTAGCGGCCTACCACCGATAGCAATTGTTGCATCTAGAGATTCTTAGCTCGATAGAGATTGTCAAAATTCGGCACATGCTGCTCCCATATTGGAGGGGTACCAATGTGTTGTTGTACCGCAGCAATAAACTCTCTTACCAACGCAGTCTGTTTACGATGTGGGTAGAGTGCATACAGTGCCAAACCTTGATTACATAAAGTGTATTCCGTCAGAAGTGGCTTAAGCCCTAACGCTTCGATTGAGCAGTTTAAGTTGGAAGAAGAGAGAGTGACATAGCCTAGTCCATCTTGTACCGATGCGATCAATGTCGAGACATCATTGACTTTAAGGTTTCCCCTCATCTTGTAGTTAAAAATATGGCTCGACCCGGGATGCTCACTGAGTCGCATGGTATCGACGGTTAAAGAGCGATTGCTGTACACCACCGAAGGCAATTTCACTAACTCCTCAGGAGTCGTTGGTTCACCATGCTTTTCAATAAAATGGTCGGAAGCTAGGATCACAGCGCGAATATCCGCGATCTTTTTTGCAATGAGGCTAGAATCGTCTAGACGCCCTAAACGAAAAGCGACATCGAAATGATCAGAGATGATATCGGATCGCTTGTCATCCAACAGCAATTCAATTTCCACATCTGGATACACTTGCATGAACTCGCTAATCACAGGTCGAAGATAGTTCTGCCCGATATGGTAAGGCGCGGTGATTCTAATCCGCCCTTTTGGCTCGGTATGGTAAGAGTCGGCAATGGACTGAACATGACTCAAAGTACCCACTAGGTTATGAGCTTGTTCAAGGATCTCCTCCCCTGCTGGCGTTAGTGAAAAGGAGCGCGTCGAGCGATTTAGAAGCTGAACACCTAGATCAGACTCTAACTTTTTGATCTGCTTAGATAAGGAAGAGTTATCCATATCATGCAGGGCAGCCGCTTTGGTAAACGAGCCTTGCTGCACAACATCAATAAACAAAGAGAGTTGATTCACCAACGCCATGTTAGACCTTTACTTTGGTGCTCGCTGCCATTGAACCAGCCACTTATCGAGATGATTGGCAAACTGCTGACGATCAGCCTGACTAAGTGGTGCAGGACCTCCCGTTTGGATGCCACTGCTGCGCATGGTTTCCATAAAATCGCGAATATTCAAACGTGATTTTATGTTCTCTTTAGTAAACATCTCACCACGCGAGCTAAGCGCATGACCACCTTTGGTAATGATTTCATCTGCAAGAGGAATATCACTGGTGATCACAAGATCACCTGTTTGGCAGCGCTGCACGATCTCGTTATCTGCGACGTCAAAGCCCGGCTGAACTTGTAACATGGTCACTTTTGGTGAAGCTGGCGTGCGGATAAATTGGTTAGCGACTAAGGTCACCTCCACCCCTGTTCGCTCAGAGGCACGAAACAAGACATCTCGTACAACAACAGGACAGGCGTCCGCATCTACCCAAATTTTCATCGTATATTGTTCCTTGCTTATGGCGGTCTACCGCGACATTAGACCGCAATTAGCACATAGTTTGTAGCGTTATTTAAATTTTACCGCAGTTCCGCTGACACTGACCATCATCATGCTTCCACCTCTTCAAATGCGATTTGCTACTTGAAGTTAACGAGCCCAACAGGGAGCAATGCATGCGTAAAACCAACACATTGAATTGGTTGGATTAGTGGAAGCAGCAACAAATGATATTATAATCAATCTATTAACTGTTTTTAATTCTTAAGGTACTGAGCTTGTCGACTCTGATTTGGCGCACCATCACACTGTTGTGTTTCACTTGGTTAGCTGGCTGTGCCTCGGTTGATCCAAGCACGCTTCCTGAAAAATCGTACACCACACATTTGGGTTATCAAACAGGCAGCCCACTTGCCCAGTATTTTGAGCTGAGTAAGCATTCCGACCCCTCTCTCACTGGATTTGTACCGCTAAACTTAGGGGAAGAAGCCCTTCTGGCTCGTCTGGCCCTAATTGAATCTGCGCAAGCTTCTTTAGATTTGCAGTACTACATCTATCGAAATGATGAAACAAGCCAACTGCTCACTTGGCGACTCTATGAGGCCGCAGAGCGGGGAGTAAGAGTGCGCTTACTGCTCGATGATATGCAAGATCGTGGAGATGATAAGCTCGCTGCGCTCAATGCTCATCCGAATATCGAGATTCGTCTATTCAACCCTCACCACTATAGAAAGGCTCGCATGATTGCGATGGCAAGTGACTTCGGACGACTTAATCGGCGCATGCACAACAAGTCTTTCACTGCAGACAATGTTGCCTCTATCGTTGGTGGTCGAAATATTGGCAATGAGTACTTTTCGTTTGAGTCGAATGTCGAGTTTGGTGATTTTGATGTGCTCTTATATGGCAAAACCGTCGAGCAAACCGCTGACCAATTTGACCTCTACTGGAACAGTCTCTACGCCATCCCGATGGAGTGGATCGTTGAAAGTGCTGAGCGCCCAGACAACAGCATAATTGAGCAAGAAGTCGCAGAGAGAAAGCTCGGTGAAAAGTTCTCTGAAGGTCAATACGATTTCACCGAGTTAGACCTTTACGAACAACTGGTGCACGGTGATTTGGATATGTATTGGGGACAAGGCGTTGTTTGGTATGACTTACCCGATAAAGTCGCAACACAGCAGAGCCAGTTGGTTGATAATTTAAGTGAGCTACTGACCGATGTCGACTCCTCAATTGTACTTATCTCTCCTTACTTTGTGCCAACCGAGTCGGGGACAAAGGCCTTGGTCGAGGCAGCAAAGCGAGGCATTGCAGTTATCGTCATCACCAATAGCTTAGCGTCTAACGATGTATTTGCCGTTCATGGCTGGTATGCCAAATATCGCAAAGATCTCGTCGAAGGAGGTGTCGAACTATGGGAAACCAAAGCCACGGCTGATCTTAAAAGTAGATGGAGCGTGACAGGCAGCAGTCGCTCAAGTTTGCACGCTAAAATGATCTTTATTGATGAACAAACGCTTTTTGTCGGTTCAATGAACTGGGATCCACGTTCCGCTTACCTCAATACTGAAATGGCAGTCGTGATTGACCAACAGCGTTTTGTAAAAGAGTCACTCGCAGAGTTACCAACAAACCTAGCAAAGAACGCTTATCAGATCATCATTCTTGATGACGATGTTGCATGGAAAGATATCTCCACTGGTGAGATATTCACCTCAGAACCCGATGCCAGTATTTGGCGTAAAATGGGCGCTTGGGTCGCGGGGTTACTGCCGATAGAGGAGCAGCTTTAGCCCATTGATTTCAAGTACGAAACTGCATAAATGTCGATTATGTATTCACTTGAAAACACCTCATACCAGTATATGCATTTAGACTCTCAAGTAATGAGAAAACTGCATTTATTAACAGCCAGACTTACATTTGTTACAAAATGTAATCCACCAGTAATGCAATCAGCACAAACAGTTAATGCACTGTTAAATAACCCAAAATTCCAGTGATGAATGTCACATCTATTACTCTACTCAGTTATTTTGCTTTTTTATTTTTCGATCTGCCTGATAACCTCCTGCTCGCCTTGAAGTGAACTCAAGGTGCATAACTATAAGGAGTGTTCACTATGAATACCAAGAAACCGATGTCGCTAACCAGCCGCGTAATTCTAGGTATGGTTGCAGGTATCTTGACGGGATTTGCGATTCGCAGTCTCTTTGCTGACAACGGATTTGTCGATGCATACATTGTCAATGGATTATTTGAAGTCGGCGGCCAGATCTTCGTCGCTAGCTTGAAAATGCTTGTTGTACCGCTAGTTTTTGTATCACTAGTTTGCGGCACAAGCTCACTTAAAGACCTTTCTACACTAGGTCGTATGGGCGGTAAAACGCTCGCGTTCTATGTGGCAACCACAGCTATTGCAATCACACTGGCCCTTACCATGGGTTACCTTTTCCAGCCGGGTGCAGGCGCAGACTTAACTGCCGCAAGCTCGTTTAAATCGGCGGAAGCACCCTCTCTTGGTCAGGTAATTATTGATATGTTCCCGACCAACCCGATCAGTGCGATGGCTGAAGGTAAGACACTACAGGTTATCGTATTTGCTGTGCTATTTGGGGTTGCAATCAGTGCTGCTGGTAAACCTGGCGAGCGTATTGCTGCGTTCTTTACCGATCTGAATGAAGTGATCATGAAGTTGGTCGCTATTCTTATGAACCTAGCCCCGTACGGTGTGTTCTTCCTAATGGCGAAGCTATTCACTGGATTAGGTTTAAGTGCGATCGTTAATCTAGCAGAATACTTCCTGGTACTTGCCGGAACTTTGATACTTCACGGTTTAGTGACCTACAGCGTCATGCTAAAAGGCTTTACTGGTCTAAGCCCAATTACCTTCTTGAAGAAAATGGAAGATGCCGTCATGTTTGCCTTCTCGACAGCTTCTTCAAACGCGACGATTCCAGTAACCATGGAAACCGCAAAGAACCGTATGGGTGTAGAAAACCGCGTCTCTTCTTTCACTGTACCACTAGGTGCAACAGTGAACATGGACGGTACGGCAATCATGCAAGGTGTCGCAACAGCCTTTATCGCACAAGCCTTCAACATTGATCTGACTATGGGTGATTACCTTATGGTGATCATGACGGCCACACTTGCTTCTATTGGTACTGCAGGTGTTCCTGGTGTTGGTCTAGTCATGCTAGCCATGGTTCTTAACCAAGTTGGTCTACCACTTGAAGGAATCGCGCTTATCATGGGTGTTGACCGCTTACTGGATATGATTCGTACCGCAGTAAACATCACAGGTGACAGTGCAGTGACTGTCATTGTGGCTAAGTCTGAAGGCGCACTAGACGAAACTCGCTTTAACGACCCAATGGCTGGTGTCAAAGAAGAAGAAGTTCATCTGAAGCAATCTCAAGCTTAAGCGTATTTTCACTACGACAAACCCGAGAAATTTGTTTCTCGGGTTTTCTCTTTCAACTCAAGCAGTTCTCCCACCTCCCTTCTGAATTCCTTCATTTCTTTGCGTAATCATAGGCAAAAACTCTCAACCAATACCATAATTGATAGATGCATCAATTAAACTAATTGGGGAGTACGCTTCATGAAGTTCAATCATTGGTTTATATCACTCGTCACCGCAATCACTAGTATCTTGTGGTCACTCACCACACTTGCCTCCCCACCATTTGACGCGCCTCCTGGGCTAGCGGTTGCCGCACAAGCTCAGGCCAAACACGGTAGCGCTCTCCTTGCGACATCTGGCGTCGTTGGGCACGGTCTTTCCATTGATGAAAATGGACAGGGATTCATTGTTGTGTTTACCGATAACCCCGGGTCAACAGGCACCCCTAGGTGGTTAGATGGCGTTGCCGTAAGAGAAGTCTACACGGGAAAATTCTATTCCTTAGCGCCCCCCACATGTGGAGGTCCACCATCGCAACGTCCACCGGAGTGTTTTTCAGACCCTGATCCTGACCCCGTCGACCCAACCGCACGTTTTGATAGGCCAGTGCCCATTGGCGTCTCTACTGGCCACCCAGCGATTACTGCGGGCACCATTGGCGCTCGCGTCACAGACGGTACGAATGTTTTTGCACTAAGTAACAATCATGTATTTGCTAACTCTAATGACACCAACATTCCTGAAAACATGTTGCAGCCAGGGCCTTATGATGGCGGTACAGAAGAAAATGATACCTTTGCTACATTGACAGATTACGAGCCGATATTGTTTGATGGCTCAAGCAACATCATGGATGCGGCTATCGCGATAACAAGCACAGGTGAGTTAACCACCTCTACACCAGAAGATGGCTATGGCACACCCAGTAGCTCTGTTGCCACCGCTTTCGTTGGTTTAGCAGTTAAGAAGTATGGTCGTACTACTGGCTTTACCCAAGGGACTGTTGATGCTGTTAATGCTTCGGTCAATGTCTGTTATGAAGGCTCATCAACCTGTACCAAATTGGCCCTGTTTGTAGGCCAAATTGTCGTCACTCCTGGGACATTTAGCGCGGGTGGTGACTCTGGTTCTTTGATCGTCACCAGTAGTGATGACCCTGTCGGATTGTTGTTTGCGGGTTCCTCCTCACACACTATTGCCTCACCTATTCAACCGGTACTGACTCGATTTGGAGTAACGGTTGACTCTGAAGCCACACCTCCTCCTCCGAGCGGTGACTTTTCTTTAACGGCCTCTGGATACAAGGTGAAAGGTCAGCACAAGGTGAACTTGGATTGGTCTGGTAGCGAGGCTGCAAACGTGGATGTTTATCGAAATGATGCAATTATCGATACGGTTAGCAATTCTGGTTTTTATACCGATCATATTAATAATAAAGGCGGAGCTAGCTATAGCCACAAAGTCTGTGAAGCTGGCACCAGTACATGTTCAAATACCACTACGACTCACTTCTAATAGTATAAAGCCCGGCATTGGCTGGGCTTTAACTTCAACAGACATGTCTGAGCTAGAAAGGTTACAACAAAAGTGGCAAAGTGAATGGATGAAAATAGACGGTGTCACTGGTGTCGCTATTGGTCAAACTAAAGGGGAAGCGTGCTTGGTGATATATAGCTCGCGCCCAGCTTATCTGCTAGAAGAGATACCCAAAACTGTCGAGGGTGTACCAGTCAAGATTGTTGAATCAACCCAGTTCAATTCTCGCACACAGCGTGAAAACTGAGCCTGTCACCAGATCTGAAAATCCCCAGAGTAATATCTGGGGATTGAGTTAGCTATAAAACGATCTTAGTTTGCAATCTTTTCCATCACACGCATCAGCAACTTGATACGTGGCTCGATTGACTCAAGCAATAAGTACTCTTGATCGCTATGAAAACCTGCACCAATCGGACCAAGACCATCTAACGTAGGAACACCTAGAATAGCCGTGTTGTTCGCGTCAGAACCACCGCCGACTTCTTTCCAGTTTATATCAATCGACAACTCTTGCGCTGACTGCTCAACCACCGTCATTAAAGACTCAGTCGCAGCACTTGGCACCATCGAAGGTTTATACGCTTCACGCTCAAGTTCAATCTTAACCCCTTCTATAAACGGGGTTTTCGCCATACCAATAAGCCTAGTATCCACGTCATCGTATTCGGCATTGTTCCAAAAACGGACATCAACAATTGCTTGTGCATGTTCTGGAACGATGTTCGCGCCTGCGCCACCAGAGACAATACCAACATTGAGCGTCGTGCCCGATTCAAAGTTCGTCATACCATTGATGGCCAAGATCCAGTTGGCCATTTCAGTGATCGCACTGCGGCCATTCTCTGGTTCATTACCAGCGTGTGCCGCGATACCATTAAAGGTCATCTTGTACCGAGCCATACCTTTACGCGCTTTAACTAAACCACCATCAGCACGCGCGGCTTCAGCAACCATCACGTTTTTCGCCTGCTTAGCAACCGACTGAATCCACTCAACAGAGTCTAACGAACCGGTTTCTTCATCTGGGTTCATGCAGATACAGATTGAAAGCTTATCCAATACGCTTCGGTCAAGATCACGCATCGCATAAACGATGTTAAGCAGACCAGATTTCATATCAGAAACCCCAGGGCCATAGGCTTTCTCAGCATCCAATGTCATCGGCCTTAGCTCTGCTGTCCCTACTGGGAACACAGTATCCATATGACCTATCAGCATCACATCAATCTGCTCAGCTTGGGGCTTATTGCGAATTTCGAGACCAACACCAGCTTTACCGCAATCAACGCGCCGAACATTCCAACCCGCTAGCGCTTGGAACTTAGCTTCAAATTGAGAAGCGATAAACTCGATACCATCCAGAGTATAAGTACCACAATCAACGTCAATCAGAGGACGTAACTCTTCTAGATATTTATTTAAGGAAAACTTCATATCTAACCTCTAAACAAACAAGTTCATAACTAGCATTGCGCCGAATGCGTTTAGTACAGAAATCGCAATCATTACCGGAATATATCGTCCCTCAGTGCCGATAGGCCCCATAATGCGCCCCATGTATTGCACCTGAGAACCCATTAGGTAAATCGCAGGGGCAAGAATTGCAATATGTGCACCGTTAAGAATGCCTTGGTCAAATAGCGTGATGACCACACCTACCGCGCCGCCCATCGACATCCACGCACCAATCAGTACCGCCGCAGCCTCACCCGGTAAGCCAAATACCGCCATAATGGGTGAGAAAACGGTCCCCATTAAATCAAGCGCACCTGTAATTTGCAGTGCTTTGATAATCACGAATGCCATCAAAACATTAGGAACAGTAGAGGTTGTCGCAATAACCCAGCCTTTTTTTGCGCCTTCGACGAAGATGTCTGTCACCATCGGCTTTTTCACTTTTACTTCGCTCATTATGCTGTCTCCTCTTTTAGGTTTTGCGCTTTGTCTTTATCTTGTTTGTCTTCTTTACCTTCCGTAAGGTTTAGATAAATGCGGAATAAGTTCGCACCAATAAACTTAAACACAAACATGATTGCCACAGCCAAACCAATCGATGACGTTACTGCGAGAGACCCGTCAGTCATAGTGAGAGTGAAGAGCACCGCACCTGATGAGAAGAAGTTGACAATCGTCGCACCCGCGGTGAACTGGAACATAGTAAAGACGTCAGTTTCGCGCTTAGTCAACCGCCCTTCATCTTTGAGCTGACGAGTCATGGCGGCACCAGCATCGGTACTTTGCAAAGAAGCGATTAACGCAAGACCAGAGCTACCAGGGATGCCCATCAAAGGACGTAGCAACGGTGATAGGAGTTTACGTGCGGCGTCAAGTGCACCGTAGTGCTCAAGTACGTTTATCACACCAAGCGCGAACATTACGGTTGGAATCAGAGTCAGAGCAAAGATAAAGCCGTCACGAGCACCACTACCGCCCTTACCGCGCAAAGAAGTGGTTGCTGCTGCAACACCTTCAGCCGTCTCTTTAACATCGTAAGCCACTGAACCGAAAGAGCCGTTTAGGGTGGTAAAATCAAGTACCCCATACCATTCGTTCGATTTCATCAGACCAGAGAAAAACACTACAGCGAAAGCCAATGCGGCATAACAGCCCCATGTCACCTTGCGCTCTTTTTGAGTTGGATTAGACATAAATCACCTATGTATTCATATGTGGAACAGAACACATAAGATCTTGTCTTAAAGACTCTCGCAGTATGATGATCCGTATCAAGTAGTGATTCGAACAAACTTTTAACTACTGATCGCGATCATATTTTGTGATTGACGACATGCATGGGAGATCAAACCACACAATAAAATCAACATTGCACATCATATTGATTCATAATTCGTTAATTAATCGCTGACAATTCAAGCAGATCAAACCTACCTCACATACCGAAAATCAATTCGTCTTTAGAATGTAACCACAAAACATAAAACAACAATCAGCTTTCAAAGGAGTGAAAGTATGAAATTACAGTGGTCGATCTTTGTAACGCTCTTTTTTCTGCCCTTTTCAGTATTTGCCGCATCATCTTCTGACCAAACTCTTCCTCTTACCCAATCGACAATTGGTTACGCAGCCTTAATCATTTTCGCTATCGCTTACAGCTTGGTAATGCTTGAAGAGTATTTACAGCTCAGAAAGTCTAAACCCGTATTACTCGCTGCAGGCGTGATCTGGGCAATGATCGGTTATGTCTACTCTCAACATGAACAAATCGAAGTCGCCAAGGCTGCGCTCGAACACAACTTGTTAGAGTACGCAGAGCTATTGCTGTTCTTACTTGTTGCTATGACCTACATTAGTGCGATGGAAGAACGCAGGCTGTTCGATGCTTTACAAGCCTGGATGGTGGGGAAAGGATTTAACTTTAAAACCCTATTCTGGCTAACTGGTATTCTCGCGTTTTTCATCTCACCTATTGCCGATAACCTGACAACAGCACTATTGATGTGTGCGGTGGTAATGAAAGTTGCTGGCGATAACACTAAATTTATTAACCTTGCTTGTATTAATATTGTCATTGCCGCCAACGCTGGCGGAGCATTCAGCCCATTTGGTGATATTACAACTCTAATGGTATGGCAAGCGGGACATGTCTCTTTTGCTGAGTTTATGCCGCTGTTTGTCCCTTCGGTTGTCAACTACGTGCTACCTGCGCTTATCATGTCGATGTTCGTACCAGACGCGAGTCCAAACGTTGTTCACCAACATGTTGAGCTTAAGCGCGGTGCAAGACGTATCGTCGGACTATTTATACTTACTATTGCTACGGCGGTCGCCTTCCACGCTGTGCTTCACTTCCCTCCGGTCATCGGCATGATGATGGGTCTAGCGTACCTGCAATTCTTTGGCTTCTTCCTACGCAAAACGCTCAAAGCCTCTTTACACAAGAAATCTTTGATTGCCATTGAAAACCGAGATGACAACGCACTAAAACGTTTAGGTTCTGTGGTGCCATTTGATGTTTTTCGCCGTGTTTCACATGCCGAGTGGGACACGCTATTGTTCTTCTACGGAGTGGTAATGTGTGTCGGCGGATTAAGCTTGCTTGGTTACCTTGGAATGATTTCTGAAGTTATGTACACCCAGTGGGATCCAATATGGGCCAACGTCATGGTGGGCATTCTTTCAGCGATTGTCGATAACATTCCAGTAATGTTTGCGGTGTTGACCATGGAGCCAGCTATGGATATGGGTAACTGGTTGCTCGTCACTCTGACGGCAGGTGTAGGGGGGAGCTTGTTGTCTATTGGTTCAGCGGCAGGCGTCGCTCTGATGGGCGCAGCTCATGGTAAATATACTTTCTTTGGTCACCTAAAATGGATGCCAGTTATCGCAATAGGTTACGCCGCGAGTATCGCCGTTCATATGATGCTAAACGGACGCTTATTCGTTTAAAGGAGCAGCCGGCGGAACAAAGTTTTTTTTCAGCCAAATGCTCGCCATGTCATATTTTGCGCAGACATTGCAGGTGAGAAGTTCACTTTGACCATGGATGCGCATGACAATATCTTCACGTTTTTCTTTAGAACTGTTACGCATTTGGATCGTTAAGTGATCGTCATCTACCTCGAAGGGCTTAGTAAAATCAAGCCCTTGAGAGGTGATAAAAGTCACTTGAGCATCTTTGAATTCAAGCAAATCACTATTGTAGTGGTTTTCAAAAACGCCAACAAAAGAGTAGGTTTCTTGATTGAGCATACGCTCTGTTTTCTCTTCAGAACAGCCAAGCAGAGCCACCGCCCCTGCGCCATAAAGTATCATCCAAATAGCTGCCCGCTGCTTTGTCATAGAGTTACTCCATTTGTTCTAATTTTAGAAGCTTCGCCTTTCTTTCTACACCACCCGCATATCCGGTCAGTTTGCCGTTTTTTCCAATCACCCGATGGCAAGGGACAATAACCGAGACAGGATTCTTACCGTTGGCTAACCCCACTGCTCTCACCGCTTTCGGGTTACCTATTGCGTTGGCAAGATCTTGGTAACTGCAAGTTTCTCCATAGGGAATTGTAGTCAACGCTTGCCAAACTCGCCGCTGAAAGTCTGTACCCGATGCGGAGATTGGTAATTCAAAAGTGGTGCGTCTACCAGCAAAGTACTCTTCTAACTGTTTGATCGCTTTAGTAAGTATAGGATCGTTTTCCTTATATGCACCTAAGTCATTAGGTAGGGTTGTCTGAGTCTCAAACCAAGCTCCAAGCAATCCATCACCATCGGCTTGTAGTGTCATAATTCCAAGGGGGGATGTGTAGGTGGTGTATCGTTTATTCATGCATGACTCCAACAATGAAAGGTCGCGTAACTCCCCCAAGGAGAAGCAGTCGTTATAGATAAATTAGAAAACTGAGTAAGGGCTTTTTTAACCACAAGATCGCCGTCTAAAAAACAATTGGGCTCTGAGACGCCTCGTAAACGGGCGTAATTAACCGTCCAACCTCCAATACCCTTTAGTTCTAGCCACTCTTCGAGCGGAGCTTGGTTGTGCGTAATCATAAATTGAGCAAAGCGTGCTAAGGTCTCTTTGCGACTTTTTGGCATACGCAGAAAACTCAAATCCGCATTGGCCAGTTCCGCAGGAGTGGGAAAATGTGTGATTTTTTCAGGTTGTAAGGTACTGACAAGTAAATTCAATTGACCAATCGCGGCTTTAATTGACACCTGTTGGCCTAATATCGCCCTAACGCCTGCCTCCCAAGTGCTCCAGACTCCCGGAATCCGAATCCCAGAACGTTTGACCAGTTGTGGTTCGATCTCAGATAAGTGTTGCTCAATTTGTAAAATATCACTGTCTAAATCAAACATACGCCTTAGCTGATTGACCAAGCTGCGCAGTAGTGCCATATCATCTAACTTGAACTCCACTCGCATGACACCAGGCTTGGGGTTTGATATGGAAAACCATCCGGAGTGATCATCAAACTCGACGTTTCTTTGGTAGCTATCATCCGTCACTATTTCTAAGCCATCAATCGCCCTTAGTCGGTAGAAATCTAGCATATGCTGCCAATCTAATGGGCCACGAAATGCAAGGTCGATGTGATTTGAGTCTATTCGTACTGAAGGGCTTTTCCTTATCTGAGAAGGCGGCATTTTCATTACCTGTTTAAAAGCATCGTTAAAGCGGCGAACGCTGTTGAAACCGCTTGCTAGCGCAACATCAGTAATCGACAAACGGCTAGTATGCAGCAGTTGTTTAGCAAACATCAGTTGGTAATAGAGCGCATATTGTTTCGGAGACATACCAAGATACTGATTAAACAATTTGCGCAAATAGCGATCACTAATGCCAAGTCTCTCTGATAGTTCCACCAACGAGCTATGATGTAATGCCCCTTGCTCAATGAGCGTCACAGCACGCTGGAAAGTCACCTCAACCCCTTTCCATGCCCAAGAACTTGGCGCACTGTCGGGCCTGCAACGCAAACAAGGGCGATAACCCGCTTGCAACGCTTGCGCCTTGTCGAAGTAATATTCTACGTTTTCTTCCTTTGGTAGATTGGCCGGGCAAATGGGTCGACAGAAAATTCCCGTCGTCTTAACGGCGACATAAAAGCGCCCATCAAATCGGCTATCACGCGCGATTCTGGCATTGTGACAATCTTTTTGTGTCAAGGTAGCAAAGCCACTTTCCATGCGGTTTTCCAATATTGTTCAAACTGTTATCTAAAGTCTAATCCGTCACACTATAAATACTAGCCATTTTCGGAACCCAATCGAATTTGCCAACTAAATTTCTTCTTCTAAAGTTATTTATGCAGACCCAAAAAATAATGAGGAAGTTGGCTATGAACCTGCACTCTTGCACCATTGTGCTCAATGACGAGTTCACCATGACGTGTGACAATGTGGAACAAACCTTAGGTCTCATTGATCAACACGGCCCCACGAACATTCAACGTATCCTGATCGACGCCCACGATGGTCAATCCATCCAGAGTTATCACGAACTCAGTATCGAAGAATCCATCGAAAGTTTAATGAGTCTGTGACAAGGGAGATAAGACTATCGGTATTCCAGAAGTAACACATAGCAGCTACCGCGTTAGCCTATGTGATTAAATGACCATCATTGATTTGGAATGGTCGAAATATTAACGCCTCGACACAATCGAGGCGTTGCTACATGTAAACTGATGAGCTATTCATCGTCAACAGGAAACTCAGCCATTTGTTGAAGGCTGTACGCGGTCACTGGATCAATGGTTTTGACCAGCTCTTCGACTTGCTTGATCGCTTCTATTGAAGTGCTCGCCTTACGATAACTCAAATAAATTGGACGCTGCCAATCTTCCACATCGTCAACCTTAAATAGCTGACCGGAAGCAAGAAAGGGCTCCACCAAAGACGCGGGCAGATATGCACTACCACCTTTTTCTAGAATAAAGTCTAATGCAATACGAGCCGTTGATGTTCGCAGGTAAGGCGCAGGTATCTTAGGATGACGCTCAGCGTGCTCCGAAGCAAATTTAGTTCCCCAATCCACATAAACATATTTGTCTTGGAATACCGTATCAAGTCTGTGTTGTTGGGTAGAGACTAAAATTAACACCACATCAGCCACTTTCTTACAGTTAAGCTCGTCTGCTTTGATTTGATCAAAGGCAAACGCCATATCAAGGGTACGCTCTTGCAAGCTACGGGATAAGCCTTCTCGACCCATAACCTCAGCCATAAAACCATAGCCGTCGAATTCATCCGTCACCAAGCTTAAACAATTTTGCAAGTATGCATCCCAAACGCTAGGCGTACCACCAAGTGTCAATTGCAACGCTTTACCGCTTTCCAACGACAATTCTAGTTTCGCTTGCTGTAAGGTGCTCACCATAACGTCTGCATAACCAATGAGTCGCTCACCTGCCGAGGTGAGTTTGATGTTATTGCGATCGCGAATAAACAGTTGCGTGTCAAAGTAGCTCTCTAACTGCTTGATACGTGCGCTCACCGCTGCTTGGGTGATGTATAGGTTTTCTGCCGCTTTGCCAAAATGCCGAACTTGAGCCAGTTCTAAAAACGTTCTAAAGACTTTTACGTCCATTGCAATTCCTCTACCGACAATCTAGGAAGGTTAGCAAGAACAATAAATATTTATCATCTTCAAGTCACGAAAGTGTTATCTAGATTTCATAAAACTATTCGATAGTTAAGATAAAAATGTTTTGTTTTTCTTTTATGAAATTTACCCCTACTTTGCGCCCTAGTTCACTCATGTAGGTTTTTATAGAGGCTACCAAAATGTCAGACACTCAATTCCGTCATGGCAAAAAACGTTTTTACGACAACACTAAGTTTCCGCGTGGTTTCGCTAAGTCTGGCGATTTTACGCTCAGTGAAGAAGATCTGTTAATCCTTTATGGCGATACCATGCTGGGCTTAGAATCTGGAGATCTACAACCCGAAAATTCGGAGGAGAAACACTTCGTCAAAGTCTTGCTTCATCCAGGAAAAGCCAAGTCTAAGCTAGAGCGCGTGTGGCTAAAATACGTTCAACTGGCTCGTGGCCGAAAGCGCTTCCACACGCTTAATGGCCGTAACAAAATTGATGCAAACAGCATTGAGAGTTATTCAGATGAAGTTAGCTTGGTAGAAGAAGACTGATACCATCAATCATGAGTTTAGCTGGCTGCTTGATGTGACTCGATAGCCGTTGTCTAACAAAAAAGCCCTGAGCATTTCGCTTTCAGGGCTTTTCTTATTTAGCTAGCATGGCGACCTTTTTCAGGAAGCTATCTCGAAGGTGTTCTTGGTCGTACTCTAAGTGATAGGTATTGTGGAAACCAATTTTAAGTTCCACTCCGTTACCCCTCATATAAACGTTATAACCATCGTAATCAGAGAAAGCTTCTACCCCTTCATAAATCTTACCATGTTCTGTTGGTGACCCATTCTCCATAACGGTTTCATAAGCTTGTAGAACTTTGGTTGGGTCGAGTTCATTTTTCATACGCTAACCTCCTGTTTTCATCCAAACAAACACGTAACGTTTAGACAGGCACCGACTTCACTCCTAGAAGTATGAGCAAACTTGGAGGTTTTCGCCAACCAAACCCTTGAGATAAATCAAACTCTAAGCGTTTGTATTCTCTCGTACCAGTTCGGCTAAAGTTCGAAGACGTTGCTCACTATTATTAACGTATGGATTATTTTGATCCCATGCATATCCCGCTAAGATAGAACTGATCATCTGTTTGATGCGAGGGTTCGGGCTCTGATAGAAGATCACATCTTGCAATGCGCCGCTGTACCAACCTTCTACATAAGTGCGAAAAGTGTCTACGCCAACCATCAGTGGCTGAGCGTATTGTTTGTCCCAGTCAACCACTTCGCCGTTCAGCTGTTTAACAACACACTCAGTAGCGTACTGGGCAGATTTCATCGCAATAGTTACACCAGATGAAAAAACCGGATCTAAGAATTCACCAGCATTGCCTAGCAGCGCATAGTGCTGAGTGGCGAGCTGTTTTACATTCGCAGAATATCCACCCAACTCACCGGCAGGGTTAGGATATTCGGCATTTACGAGTAACTTAGCTAGGTCAGCTTCTTCAGTTGCAAGCTGTTTGATCGCTGCAATCTTATCCTCGGGGTAACGTTCAAAGAAATCAGGCTCCCCCACCACACCAAAAGAGCACACGCCATTTGAAAATGGAATTAACCAATACCAAACATCGCGATTGTCTGGGTGAACAGAAATCAGAATCTTGTTGCGATCATATTCGATTTCTTGCGCATCGATATTATCAACAATATGGGTGAAGATAGCTTTGCGTGGAGGTAAGCAAGAAGGCAGTTCCAAATCCAGCATTTTCGGTAACACTCGACCAAATCCGCTCGCATCTAGTACGTAGTCCGCCTCTATTTGGTAACTGACATCGGCTTGATCTTTGATCGTTAATAGCGAGCGTTTGCCAACAAATTCCAGCTCGGCTAGCTCATGCTGATAACGAATTTCCACGCCTTGCTGCTGCGCACTATCAGCTAGAACTTTGTCAAAGTTGCCACGCTGTACCTGAAAAGTCGTTCCAGGTCCTGCGCTAAACTTATCGGTAAACTCAAACTCGGTATATACCCCGTTACGCCGAAACGCCGCGCCATCTTTGAACTGAAAACCATAGTCGTTAACCGCATCAAGCATACCCGCTTGCTCAATGACTTCCATACAAGCAGGAAGTAAACTCTCGCCGATTGAGAAGCGCGGGAATCGCGCCTTCTCGATAACGACAACCTCAATGCCTTGCGCATGAAGCAATGCAGAAGCCGTAGAACCGGATGGCCCAGCCCCAACAATAACAACTTGAGTCGACTCTTTGATCATAATTCCTGACTGTTTGGCGGTTTACTGTGATTTTAGTTTAAGTAGCGTATGACCAAGGCCAATGTTGTCTGTTCTCTCTTCGACGGTTAAACCTGCTGCCTCAATAATCTCTAAGAAATCATCGCTACGATAGAAACGGCTATTACCATTTGCTAGACAGGTAAAGTAAAGAGATGTCGCGTTCAGACTATAAGATGCCGCATCGTATTTTTGCGCATCCCAGAACAACTCAAGAATGTAAATCGCATCCCCTTCACGAAGCTGATTCTTCACTTTCTTAAGAATGTTTAAGATCTCCATCGGAGAAAAGCAGTCTAAGAACTGGCTCATCCACCAAACATCTGCCTGCTCAGGTAACAATTGCTGCTTATCTAACATATTGGCAGGGTGAGGATGAACACGCTCTGCAAAGCCTTGCTCTTGGGCATTTTTCATTGCCATTTCAAGCTGCTGAGGCAAGTCAACAATCGTCACTTCTACATCTGGGTTGTGGTTGCAACATTGCATTGCCCACTTGCCCGTGTTGCCTCCAATATCGACAAGTGTCTTAGGTTGGCTTTTGAATACTTCCTCAAGCAAAATTGGAAACGAACGATCAGAATAAAAATGATCAAACTTGAACCAACTCTCTTTTGCTTGCTCTGGCAGAGTAGATAAACCTTGGTAAATGGTTTCCCAATCTCCTAGCTCTTTTAGGCCTGCAGGTTTACCTTCAACGATAGCCTCCGTCAGGTGCATCATCGCGGCATAGCAAACATCCGCAGTGAAATCCATGTTGGCATTTGTCATGCCATCATGGAGAATAAAGAAACCTAAGTTGGCTAAAGAATAGTTAGGTTTTTCCCACAACACGATATTGGCGCTGATTGCCATATCTAGCAATACCTTAACACCATACTCAGAAACCTGAGTTTGCTGAGCCAATTCCACTGCGCTTAAGCCTTTTTCACCTGCTTTATCAAGAGCAGACAAAATGCCTAAATCACGTAAAGTTCGTGCTGTTTGGAACACGATTGGAGCAAATGATAGCTTTTGAGCTTCCGTTTTTGCTTCTAGAGCATTAAACGGGTCTTTATTTTCTTGTACCACGAAAAACCTAACTATAAGTTATTTAAAAAGAATTATTGTGCAGAAGCGGTTAACGCAAGCTGCTTTTTAATGTCTACATTTAAGTTGTTAATCCAACGGTTGTAGTTGCGGTGAATTTTGCCATCACTCGCTTTTAAATTTTCTGAGTTGAGATAAATAATTGAGTAAAACTTATCATTGTATGGGATTTTTATTTCCGCATAGTGCGTACGAACATGCAATTTCGCATTTAGTTCATTTGGGCTTACTTCTTCAACAACCCAGCCACGATCCATAGCTGCTTGCATGATCGCCATCTTAACTTGTTTACTTTGAAGATCATAAGCAACTGGAGTATCCTCAACGTTCATAACTGGCTGAACACGACCACAACCAACGAGTAATAAAGCTAGCAATAGCGAGCTGAGTAACTTTAATGGTGACATATTAAGAGTTCCTTATTAGGTGTTTAAGTCTATAGAGTCAACAGACTCTATTAGTATTTCGCTAAAAAAACGACAATTCAATATCTTATGCTAAATTCAGATATCAACATCTCATTTAACATCGACGCGTGGCGTGCGCATTCTAACGGCTTATCGCTGTCTCATGAATGGGAAAGCTGGGCAAATAGCCAACAATGGCCTGAAGAAGGTAAGCTGATTACTACCGCTATTCCACCTATGATGCGCCGTAGAATGAGCAATCTAAGTAAACTCGCTGTTCAAACCACCATAGAGTTATTAAGTGAACATGACGTTGATTATCTCGTCTTTGCTAGTCGCCACGGTGAACTACACCGTAGCACACAGATAATCGATGACATCTTGCACGGTGAAGAAGCCTCACCGATGGCGTTTTCTCAATCTGTTCACAATACCGCCGCGGGCTTAGCGACAATCGCGACAAAAAAGCCGATTCCATTAACCTCTATCGCAGCCTCAGAGAATACGTTCCAAAGTGCCATTCTTGAAGCATGGCTTTACCTAACCGCTCATCCACAGCACAAAGTACTGGTCGTCGACTTCGATGAGCCCGTACCAGAAGTTTACGCGAAATATGAAGCGCAAGACTACCAAGGTTATGGGTTTGGGCTAGTACTCTCAAAAGGAGAAGATTTTTCACTGTCTCAACGAGCAGCAAAAGAGACATCACCCTCAACTCTTCCCCAAGGGCTGGAATTTATCCGCCATTTCTTATCTAATCGTCACCAGTGGAATATTGAATCTCCAAAGAAAACATGGAGTTGGCAAAGAAAATAATGAAAGCAATCGATCAATATTGGCGTGTTTTCGCGACAGGCTTTTGTTTTTCTGTTTTTGGACTCGGAGGACTCACGCTTAGTTTTATTGTGATTCCTACCATACACCTTTTGACTCAAAATCAAACCGTTAGAGAATACAGAGTCCAAGGTGCTATCCAACGATCGTTTAATTTATTTTGCAAACTAATGAGATTCACCGGCGCGATTGACTACAAAATTGTTGGTAGCGAGATCTTGCAGCAAGATAAGAATTGCTTGATCGTCGCCAACCACCCTAGTCTCATTGACTATGTATTGATCGCTTCACAATTAAAACGCTGTGATTGCTTAGTGAAATCTGCCATCTGGGCAAATCCGTTTATGAAGCACATTGTCAAAGCAGCTGGCTATATTCCCAATGAGACACCTGATGATCTCTTGGCATTGTGCGAAGCACGCTTTGAGCAAGGTAACGTGCTGTTAGTCTTCCCTGAAGGCACTCGGACAACACCAGGTGTTCAATCAAAGTTGCAAAGAGGCTCAGCACAAATCGCCGTGCGAACTGAGCGAGATTTACGCGTTATTCATATTACTGTTTCTCCGAGCTTTCTCACAAAAGAGAAAAAGTGGTATCAAGTTCCTCCAACTAAACCTTTTTTCCTTGTTGAAGTTAAGGATAAAGTTGAGGTTAAGCCATTTATAGAGCAAACTACGTCCCCAACAATTGCAGCTCGCCGTTTGCAGCAGCATTTATCAGAGACGATTTTTCCTGAAATTGATAGTGAACAAGTAGGCCCCAGTGGAAAAACTACACAACGAAATAAAACAACTTATAATTGATGCACTCAATCTAGAAGATTTAACGATTGAAGATATTGAGACAGAAGCTCCACTATTTGGTGATGGTCTAGGTCTAGACTCAATCGACGCATTGGAGCTAGGCTTAGCCATTAAGAAGAAATACAACATTGTCATTGATGCCGATGACTCTAGTACTCGTGAGCACTTTGCCTCAGTAAGCAGCTTAGCGAAGTATATTTCTTCACAAGTTAGTGAATAATCCGTAGGTACACCCATGACAGAAGTAAATAAAGAACAGGTATTTTCTCAAGTAAAGGACGCACTTGAAGAGTTATTTGAGATCGATGCTGCGGACATCGTACCTGAAGCACACTTGTATCAAGATCTTGATTTAGACAGCATTGATGCTGTTGATCTCGTTGTTCATCTACAAAATGTAACGGGCAAAAAAATCAAACCCGCTGAGTTCAGTACTGTCCGTACTGTCGAAGATGTGGTTGACGCAGTGACAGAGCTTCTGAAGGAAGCCTAATGAGCCGATTGCTGACAATCCTGTCCGCAGTTGTCCTGCTCGCTTATCCATTCGCCGTATACTTCGGCATAGATAAATTCGGCCTTTCCATGGTGGGGATTTTACTAATCGCCGCCTTGGGAGTCCGTTTGCTCTCAGTGCAGCGTAGTCAGTTAAAAGAACTCAAGTACGTTGCACAAATCACTGCACTCACGGGGATCTCTTTAGTAGGTCTGGGCATCTTATTTAAGCAACATGGATGGCTCACATTCTACCCAGTCATTGTTAACCTATGCATGTTGATTGTCTTTGCGACTAGCCTTAAGCAGCCGCAAACCATCATTGAACGTTTAGCGCGCCTACAAGAACCTGAGTTACCTCAAAGTGGCATTGAATACACGCGTAAAGTCACCATTGTTTGGTGCCTATTCTTTGTATTCAATGGCTTGACAGCCCTATATACCTGCTTCCAACCGCTAGAGGTGTGGACACTATACAATGGACTCATCAGCTATGTCCTTGCTGGCAGTCTGTTTGCCAGTGAGTGGGTTGTTCGTCAGTTTATTCGTAAGGATCACCAAACAAAATGAACCTAGCAACCGCTGAGTTTTCATCACTCGCTAATGTTATGAATGCTAAGCGGCGGGATACCGATCCCGTTGCGTTTGAGCATGATAGCATAATGACTTGGCACGAATTTCAATGTGATGTGGCTCAGCTATCTGAGCAGTTAATCACATACCCTGCACAACGAGTTGCGCTTTGCTTTAGTAGTAGCTATTTGTTTGCGGTCGGTTTCTTCGCGAGTTGCTTTGCCAATAAAGCCCTCATTCTTCCTGGTAACTATCAAACACAAGCCGTTGCAGAGCTAAGCGATCATTTTGATCTCCTTATCCATGATGAGCACGTCGCCGTTGTCGATCAACTGCCCACCCTTGAAATTGGCAATAGTGAGAATGAGACAACGCTGAAACCCAGCTTCACTGCACTGTCACTTGAACAGATATCGATTACTTTATTCACATCGGGCTCTAGTGGCAAAGCGAAAGCGATCAGTAAAACGCTCAAGCAGCTTGATACTGAAATCGCAATACTAGAGTCATTGTGGGGGCAGAAACTGGCGAATGCTCGTATCGAAAGTACCGTGTCACACCAGCATATCTACGGATTATTGTTTCGCCTTCTGTGGCCTCTATGCGCGGGGAGAGCGTTTGCAAAACACAATCTAGAGTTTCCTGAGCAAGTGACTCATCATGCAGACAAGGACACGGCTCTAATTAGTAGCCCAGCCCTACTTAAACGCTTAACCGAAGAACACCATAGCTCTACTCTGCGCTGTGTTTTTTCTTCCGGTGGACCACTACCATCAAGTGCAGCCAATCATAGCAAAACGCTGTTCTCTCATTTGCCAATCGAAGTCTTCGGTAGTACTGAGACAGGCGGCATTGCATATAGGCAACAACAAACCCCAAGCACACCTTGGCAACTGTTTCCTAGTGTGGAGGCCGAGCTAAATGGCGAAAGCTGCCTGCGACTTCGCGCTGCGCATATTGCTGGTGATGAATGGTATCAAACTGCCGATGAATGCCAGTTCCATGATAAAGTGACCTTTGACCTTAAAGGGCGCACTGATCGAGTCGTGAAAATTGAAGAAAAACGCGTTTCATTGGTTGAAGTAGAAAGGCGCTTAGAACAACTCGATTGGATCCAAGAAAGCGTCGTCATTCCTTTGCAAGATGGGAAACGTTTAACACTTTGCGCAGTCATAGTGTTAACGCACGTAGGGCAACAAGAAATTGAACAGCTCGGCAAAGGAAAGTTTTGGCTCTCGTTACGTAAGAATCTGCGTGATTGGCTTGAGCCTATCGCTATTCCAAGAAAATATCGCTTGTTGGATGAGATTCCACTCAACAGCCAAGGTAAGCGACAAGTCGCTGAAATAAAAAAATTATTCCAAGAATAAATGAACATGGATAAAAGAAAACCAACCATCATAGACGTAGAAACCATAAACTCGCAAGCAACGTTAACATTTAAAGTTGATGCTGATATTTTGGATTTTCGTGGTCACTTTACTGACTTCCCATTATTGCCGGGTGTTAGCCAAATCGATTGGGCACTGTTTTACGCCATCGAGTACTTAAATACCCCACCGACGTTTAAAGGTATGGAGGTAATTAAGTTTCAAGAGCCAATCCTGCCCGACATGACCGTCAACCTTGTTTTGGAATGGGATAGCGCTAAACAAAAACTGGCCTTCAAATACAGTTCACAACAAGGCGAGCGCTTGGTGATTCACTCTTCAGGAAAAATGAAGTTGGGTGAATAACGTGGAAAAGTACCAACCTTGCTTCCTTATCCCTTGCTATAACCATGGCAGCACTGTTGCTGCTGTGGTGTCATCACTCGAATCTTTTTCGCTTCCTTTTATTGTGGTTGATGACGGTAGCAACAGTGAAACAAAGCAAGCTCTGCAACACTTAACCGAACGAGATAGCCTTACCTTGCTTACCTTGGCTGAAAACTCAGGCAAAGGTGGCGCGGTGATGGCTGGGATGCATAAAGCCAACGAACTTGGCTACAGCCATGTTGTCCAGATCGATGCCGATGGCCAACACGACATTGAGGCTCTGCCCAACCTGCTAGCTTGTTCACAACAAAACCCAAGTCATCTAATTTCTGGTCAACCTGTCTATGACGATAGCGTACCTAAACCCCGCCTGTATGGTCGCTACGCCACTCATATTTGGGTCTGGATTGAGACACTCTCTTTAGCCATTAAAGACAGCATGTGCGGCTTTAGGGCTTATCCTGTCACGAAAACGGTCAGCGTACTCAATAAGTACGACATCGGCACACGAATGGATTTCGATATCGAGATCTTAGTACGCATGTACTGGGAAGGCGTCGAGATTGATTTTGTAGACACACGCGTAATATACCCTGAAGGCGGTATTTCCCATTTCGATGCCTTGTGGGACAACGCAAAGATAAGCTGGATGCACACAAGGCTTTTCTTTGGGATGCTACCAAGAATACCTCGCTTGTTAGCACGTCATCGTCGCAACCGAGCGACGAGTACCAACACTCACTGGTCGAAAAGGCAAGAACAAGGAACTCTGCTTGGCATCAAGCTAATGCTTTCGGTATACAGTCTGCTTGGTCGTAAAGTGTTTAACCTGATCCTTAAGATTGTCATGCGTTACTATCACCTAACAGGTAAAGACGCCAAACGAGCTTCCGAACTCTATTTAGATCAACTACAGAGCTACGCCAAGCAGCACGCCATTGCCCTACCTAAGCGTTTAGATAGCTACCAGCACCTACTCTCTTTTGGTCATACCATGCTTGACAAACTGGCCGCATGGAAAGGTGATTTCAATGTCGACAACCTGACGATTCATGGCCAAGAACACTTCCAAGGTATGGTCGACAAAAACCAAGGCATCCTGCTACTTGGCTCGCATTTAGGCAATATTGAGCTATGCCGCGCGCTAGGTCGACGTCATTCTCATATCAAAATTAATGCTTTAGTATTTACCGAACATGCTGAGCGCTTTAACACGGTCATGAAAGCCGTGAACCCCAATTCGGAGCTTAACCTTATTCAAGTCAGCTCTCTTGGGCCAGATACTGCGATATTACTTCAGCAGAAGATAGAACAAGGTGAGTGGGTGGTTATTGTTGGAGACCGTACTTCCACCAGCAAAGAGAGTCGCTCGGTATGGGCAGACTTTTTAGGTAAACCAGCCCCCTTCCCACAAGGGCCATTCATGTTGGCATCGGTGCTCAAGGCACCTGTTTACCTTCTGTTCGGTCTAAGAGATGATTCCAGTGACGCGCCTCACTTCAACGTCTATTTCGAACCGTTTAGCGACAAAATCGTTCTTCCTCGTAAAGAGCGTCAACAAGCACTAGAGAAAGTGGTGCAAGACTACGCTAACCGTCTGCAACACTACACCCTGCAAGCACCATTGCAGTGGTACAATTTTTTCAATTTTTGGACATTAAGTAATCAAAAAGATGATGACGCAAGAAAATAACACCATTAAGTTTGGCGCCCAGGCGCTAACCATTGAAGATGTGGTTGCCATTGCCCAGGGTGCCAATGCTAGCCTAAATAACTCGCCAGAGTTCACTACCAAGATTGACCGTGGTGTGGCTTTTTTAGAGCGTCTACTGAAAGAAGAAGGCGTCATCTACGGGGTAACAACGGGGTATGGTGACTCTTGTACCGTTGCGATTCCACCGAGCTTAGTCGATGAGTTACCACTGCATTTAACTCGTTTCCACGGCTGTGGTCTTGGAGACGTTCTGACTCATGAACAAGCAAGAGCAGTACTCGCTACTCGTCTATGCTCTCTAGCTCAAGGTGTATCTGGCGTTACCCACGACTTGCTTAACCAAATCGTTACTCTGATTAACCAAGACATAGCGCCGCGCATTCCTCAAGAAGGCTCCGTTGGCGCGAGTGGCGACTTAACTCCGCTGTCGTACTTAGCAGCTGCGCTGATTGGTGAGCGCGACGTACTGTACAAAGGTGAAGTTCGCCCAACCGCAGACGTATATGCTCAACTGGGTATTGAGCCAATCCACCTTAAGCCGAAAGAAGGTTTAGCGCTCATGAACGGTACTTCCGTGATGACAGCGCTAGCCTGCCTTGCTTACAAGCGCGCTGAATACTTAGCTCAATTGTGTACCAAGATCACGGCAATGGTTTCAGTGGGTATGCACGGCAACGATTTCCACTTTGACGAAGCACTGTTTGCGGTAAAACCTCATCCTGGTCAGCAACAAGTGGCAGCATGGCTACGTGACGACCTCAAAGCAGAGCGCCCACCGCGAAATAGCGACCGTCTACAAGACCGTTACTCGCTACGCTGTGCACCACACGTGATTGGTGTGGTACAAGATTCACTGCCTTGGTTACGTTCAATGATAGAGAACGAGCTAAATAGTGCCAACGACAACCCAATCATTGATGGTGACAACGAGCGCGTACTGCACGGTGGTCATTTCTACGGTGGTCATATCGCAATGGCAATGGATACTTTAAAAACCGGCATTGCCAACCTAGCAGACTTACTTGACCGTCAAATGGCGCAGCTTATGGACTACAAGTTCAATAACGGTTTACCATTTAACCTTACGGGTGCCGAAGGTGAGCGCAAACCAATTAATCACGGCTTTAAAGCGGTACAAATTGGTATCTCGGCTTGGACGGCAGAGGCACTGAAACATACTATGCCCGCCAGCGTATTTTCTCGCTCTACCGAGTGCCACAACCAAGACAAAGTGAGCATGGGTACGATTGCTGCGCGCGACTGTATCAGAGTATTAGAACTCACCGAACAAGTCGCTGCCGCGTCACTGCTCGCTAGTGTTCAGGCGGTAGAGATTCGTCGCCGTCACAATGAACTCGATGAACACCATATGAGTGGCAATCTGAAAATGATTCGTGATGCTGTGCTGAGCGAGTTTGAATTTGTCGCAGAAGATCGTCCGCTAGAAAAAGACCTACGCCACTTTATCGAACTTATTCAACAGCGCTATTGGTCGTTATACCCGGAGGCATAATGGAGCAAAAGATTGTCTTTCCGCTCGAAGCTGAGGTGACACTCGTCACCTCTTTTCAAGATGCCGATCCTATGGGTGTAATCTATCACGGCAATTACTTTCGCTTTTTTGAAGAAGCGCGTCGTGTCATGATGGATAAGATCGACTACGGCTATCTGGCGATGAATGCCTCGGGCTACATGTGGCCCATCATAGGTACTCAAGTTAAGTATGTTAAAGCGATCCCGTTTAATCACGAAATTCGTGTGACTGCCAAATTGACCGAGTGGGAAAACCGACTACGCATTGACTACGTTATTTTTGATGCCAAAACCGGTCAAAGAATGTGTAAAGGTCACACTATGCAAGTTGCGGTCGCTATGGACACTGAAGAGATGTGTTTTGCCTCGCCTAACATCCTGATTGATAAAGTGGAACGTTGGCATCAATACGGGAGCATTGCCCAATGAAAAAGTGGTTATTACTTGCCCTAGTGGCGGTTTCACCTCTCTCGTGGGCTGAGGTGACGGATCTCACCTCGCTGCAAAAGCAACTTGCCGAACATACGATTGTTCGTGGCGAGTTTACTCAACTGCGTCATATTGAAATGTTCGAGCAACCACTTAGCTCGCAAGGCCACTTTACGCTGAGTAAACAACAAGGACTGCTTTGGCAACAAGATGTACCATTCCCCGTCAACCTTGTGTTAACGGAAGATAAGCTGCGCCAAACGTTTTCTGGGCAAGAGCCACAAGTCATCACAGCGAAAGACAATCCTATGGCGTTTTACTTTAGCCACGTATTTTTAGCTGTTTTTCACGGTGATACCGAAGCGCTAAAAGAGCAGTTCGACATCGACTTCGAGGCAAAGTCTGGCAAATGGGTCATTGAACTCACACCGAGACAGTCGCCTTTAAATGCTGTTTTTCAAACCATTACGCTAATCGGAAACGAAAATATTGATGGATTAACACTACAAGAGATCCGTGGTGACAAAACTGAGATTCTGTTTTCGAACCAATCCCATCAACCAGAGACACTCACTGATGCTGAACAAGCGCAATTCAGCTTCTAACCATGCTCGCTCGGTACTAGGTATGACAACGAAAAGAATTGCCCTAGCTTGGCTTGGCTTGGTTTTGCTGTTCTTAACTATGCTAGCAAATCAATGGCTTTGGTCTGCCCAATCCCCAATTGAAACCAATATCCTCAAGCTTCTGCCTGTAAACCAACAAGATCCAGTCGCGGAGCTAGCCTTTGAATCTGTATCGGGCAACTTAAGCGACAAAGTGGTTTTTGTTGTCACCGCAGACAACGCTGACTCCGCCTTCTCTGCCGCGAGCCATTTAGAGCAATCTCTCACTCAGACGGGGCTATTTCACGAGGTCTCAGGAAGAGTTAGTGCAACGCAGCAAAGCCAGTGGGCAAGCTATTATTTTGACCACAGGTACCAGCAACTGACCCCTGAACAACGCGATAGATTAGCAAACCAACCACAAGCGCAAGTGCAGTATGTACTTCAGTCGCTTTACAATCCATTTTCTGGTGTTACTGGCCAAGAGTTAGCCAGCGACCCGTTTTTGCTGTTTCGGGACTACCTTTCTAAGCTAACTCAGCTCAGCTCAGCTTTTCACCTTGAGCAAGGCTTTCTCGCAACCGAGTTTGAAGGACAAAAATATGTTCTCGTTAGCGCGACATTGAAAGACTCCCCCTATAGCCTGACAGCACAACAAGGTGTCGCAGAGATTGAATCGATCGAGCGTACATTATCAGAGCAGTTTAATGCCCAAACTCGACATACTGGGGTGCTGTTTTATGCTCAATTTGGTACTCAAAGCGCGAAATCAGAAATCAGTACTATCGGCCTATTCTCCCTACTTGGAGTGATCTTCTTAGTCGTCGGAGTATTTCGTAGTGCAACGCCGCTTTCCCTCGCGCTACTCTCAATTGGCGTCGGCCTTTTGTCTGCACTGGCACTGACCACTTGGATATTTGGTCGGGTCCACCTATTTAGCTTGGTCTTTGGTGCAAGCTTGATTGGGGTTTCTATCGACTATGCGTTTCACTACCTTACTGAACGTCTTGCCGCGGGTAGCAAGTGGGACAGTCGCAAAGGTCTTCAACACATTTTTACGGCCATCACCCTAGGCCTGATCACGAGTTTAATTGGCTACCTTGGTATGCTGATAGCCCCTTTCCCAGGGCTGCAACAACTGGCTCTATTCTCTTCGATCGGCTTGATCGCCGCCTACGCGACCGTGGTAGCTTGGTATCCTGTTTTAGCCGTTAAACCAAGCGCGGACAGAAGACTACCAGGGCAATGGTTTTGGCATCGATGGCTCGCGCTATGGACACAACCTGCGGTGAAATACGGCTTGCCTTTAGCATGCTTGACCATTGCTGTTGTACCTCTGGCAAGCTTGCACTACGACGACGATATCAGGCAGTTACAAGCCATGCCTGAAAACCTAAAACAGCAAGAGCAGTTCATCACTAAGCTCAGCGGGCTACAGTCATCGCAACAAATGCTCGTTGTTACTGCTCAAAATGATGAAACGCTATTACAGCGCCTCGAATCTTTAGAACCACAACTAAAAGCATGGCAGCAAGAAAGCGTGATTCAAGGCCATCAGAGTTTAAGCCAATACCTTGGCTCATCCGCTCGTCAGGAGCAAAACTATCAACTGATTAAGGCTTTATATCAACAGCAAGGTGCGTTTCTTAGCAATACACTCAAGCTAGCGCAGCCACCCAGTTTATCGCAGCCATTAGCGCTTGTGTCCTTGCAAGAATACCTGACACATACGGTATCTGAACCCGTCCGTTTTCTTTATGTTGGTCAAGTTGAAGACAAAGTGGCCAGTGTCGTCGTCCTGAGTGAGCTGTCACACCCCAAACAGATCAAAGCTTTTGCTAAGGCCCACGCTGATATTAGCTACCTCGACAAAGCAGAAGAAATCTCAGACTTATTTGCCAACTATCGGGTCAAGGTGATGGAACTGGTCGTTGTTGCGCTTGCCGTCATTACGCTGTTACTAATGAAACGCTACGGCCTCAAGCATTCAATCAAGATATTGATGCCTTGCTTAATTGCTTGCGTTGCGGGTTTAGCTAGCGCCTTGGCAGTCGGTTCGACACTTAACCTGTTTAATTTACTCGCCCTTATTCTCATTATTGGTATTGGTATCGATTACACACTGTTTTTTGCTGAAAAAGCGCGTAGTCAGAGCACATTGTTAGCTATTACGCTTTCTGCAATGACGACCTTACTCTCGTTTGGTTTGCTGTCGTTAAGCCAAACTCATGCGATTCATAGCTTTGGTATTACTGTACTCAGCGGCATCTTTGTCGCCTGGTTACTGTCACCTTTAGCGATTCAAGAAAGGAAGTCATGATGAAGTTCTGTTTACTAGCAAAAACGTTGCTGGCTGCCCTATTAGGCTTGGCTTTAAGTGCCTGTAGCTCGACTCCACAAAGCTCAACACCAAGTGTGCAGATCACTAAGCAAGAGCAGGTTCAATTACCGGCTCCCAACACTTTAGGTTACGCTCTTAGCGCCAGCCAACTGATTGAAGCTAGTTGGAACAACGGAGAACAAAGCCAGTCAGAGCAACTGCCCGTTCAATTGCAAGTCAGTGACAACAAACTGGTGTTAGCGGGATTTTCATCTTGGGGGACACGCATTTTATCCGTTAGTTATCAAGATGATGAAATAACAACCGATGTTTTAAGTGGTTTAGGCAGCGTACTACCTGCACCTGAACAGGTACTATTTAACCTGATGATCACGCTGTGGCCTGTTTCTGCTTGGGAAGCCTCACTAAATGAGGTAAGGTGGCAAATAATTGATAGTAATAATTCCAGAGCTATTGTCGATAGCCGTGGTGAAAAGGTCATCGACATTCAATATAGCAACACAGATAGGTTAAGCGGAGAGATCGTGTTCCATCACCTAATCGAAAACTACACTATTAAGATTAAAACGCTTCAATTTAGTAAAGCTTAGACAACTCCATAGATAGCCATCATGCTGACACACGTTTCTAAACCCATTTTTATCCAAGACTGTGGTTTTCATTCCGCAATGGGGTCTGAGGCATCTCAGATTCATCAATGCTTGTCCGAACAATCTGCATCCAACATGGTGCGAGATGACAACATACTCAATACTGGGACCTCAACGATTGTCGGTCGTATAGCCCAATCGCTGCCCGAAATGCCCGAACACTTACAAGCCTTCAATTCGCGCAACAATCAGCTTGCACTAACCGCCCTTAAGCAGATCGAAGAGTCGGTACAACAAGTTATTGGTGAATATGGTGCTTCAAGAGTCGCAGTGATTGTTGGCACTAGCACATCGGGTATTGCTGATGGTGAAATTGCCTACCAGCAAAAGCTAGCGAGTGGCGACTTTCCTGACACTTACCATTATCGTAAACAAGAACTGGGCAACACCAGTGACTTTATCGCCACTTATTTTGGTATTACAGGTCCTTGCTACGCGATTTCTACCGCTTGTTCTTCGAGCGGTCGGGTATTCATTACTGCTCAGCGTCTTCTTCACAGTGGACTCGTCGATGCCGTCATTGTTGGTGGCGTCGATACCATTTGCCGACTAACATTGAATGGCTTCAATGGACTAGAAGCTCTATCTCAGAATCTATGCCAGCCCTTTAGCGACTCTCGTGACGGCATCAATATCGGCGAATCAGCCGCTCTAATGCTGCTGAGCAATAAACCCGCTAAAGTGGCATTGCTTGGTGCAGGTGATAGTTCAGACGCGCATCACATTTCTGCCCCTCATCCGGAAGGAATCGGTGCAGAGCAAGCTATGCAAAAAGCACTGGACAACGCGGGGTTAACCACCACTGACATTGGTTATATCAATGCACATGGCACGGCCACCCCACTCAACGACAGCATGGAAAGCAAAGCCATCTATCGGCTGTTTGGTGACAAAGTCTCTGTCAGCTCAACCAAGCCGTTAACGGGCCATACGCTTGGTGCAGCAAGCGCTACCGAAGCCGCGATTGCGTGGCATATTTTAAAACACGATTTACCACTCCCCATTCAGCATTGCCAAAACAAAGCCGATGACATCGATGTTTCACTGGTTGAAGCACCAACGAAATTGCAAGGCAAAGCCATTTTAAGTAACTCTTTTGCATTTGGTGGTAATAACATTAGTCTCATTTTTGGTTACACCCATGACTAACTATCCTGCTATTGGGCAGCTACTGCCCCATGATGAGCCCATGATACTTATTGATCGTGCGCTAGATATACAACTAGACACCATTCACTGTCAGGTGGATATTGGTGAAAAGAACCCTTTCTTCAACCCAGAGTCAAAAAGCCTTCCTGCCTATGTCGGGATTGAGTTTATGGCGCAATCCGTCGCAGCTTGGTCTGGTTACCATGCTACGCAGCAAGGGCAAGAGCCACCCATTGGTTTTCTTCTCGGTAGCCGCCGTTATACCTCTCATTGTGACAATTTCGAACAAGGCCAGATTCTTGATGTCTACGCGGAAAAAGTGATGGAAGATAACGGTATGGCCGTTTTCACCGCACGTATCGAATATGACCAGCAAATAATGGCGAGTTGTCAGTTGAATGTTTACGTTCCATCTGAAGAAAAATTAAAAGAAATGAAAATCAGGAGTCAACAATGACCCGACAAGTTTTAGTGACAGGCGCAAGTAAAGGCATCGGTCAAGCCATTGCCATTCAATTAGCTAAAGATGGATTTACCATCGCAGTCCACTACATGGGCGACCAGAAAGGCGCTCAGGAAACACTAGACACTATCGAAACTAACGGTGGTACTGGTCGTCTTATTCAATTTGATATCAGTGATCGCGACGCGTGTCGAGCTAAGCTAGAAGCCGACATTGCTGAGCATGGCGCATTCTACGGCGTAGTGAATAATGCAGGAATTACACGCGATACCGCCTTCCCAGCGATGACAGAAGAAGAGTGGGATGGTGTTATCCATACCAACTTAGATAGCTTCTACAACGTACTTCATCCATGTGTAATGCCTATGGTACAAAAGAGAAAAGGCGGACGAATCGTCACTCTCGCTTCGGTATCTGGTCTAATGGGTAACCGGGGACAAACCAACTACAGCGCGGCAAAAGCAGGCGTTATTGGGGCAACTAAATCTCTTGCTCTTGAGCTTGCTAAACGTAAGATTACTGTAAACTGTGTCGCTCCTGGTTTGATTGATACGGGCATGGTCGATGAACACGTTAAAGAGCACGCAATGCCACAAATTCCGCTCCGCCGCATGGGTGAGCCTCAAGAAGTTGCTGGTCTGGTGAGCTACTTGATGTCTGACATTGCTGGCTATGTAACTCGCCAAGTAATCTCAGTTAATGGAGGTTTAATATGAGCCGCCGAGTCGTCGTCACTGGCATGTCGGGTGTGACCGCTTTTGGTAACGACTGGCAAACGGTTGAGCCAAAGCTTAGAGCCTGCGAAAACGCCACACAATATATGTCATCTTATGAGCAATACGATGGTTTAAACACCAAACTTGCCGCCCCTGTCGATGACTTTGAGCTACCAAAGCATTACAAACGTAAACAAGTGCGTGGTATGGGTCGAGTTTCTCGCTTAGCGACCGTGGCGACAGAAAATGCTCTAGAGCAAGCTGGTTTGTTGGGAGCAGAAGTCCTGACCAATGGTCAAACAGGTATCGCGTACGGCTCATCCACGGGTAGTACCGACGCGGTAGGCGCATTTGGTGTGATGCTAAATGAGAAATCAACCAGAGCCATCACAGCAACCACCTATGTGCAAATGATGCCGCATACTGCAGCAGTCAACGTTGGGTTGTTCTTTGGATTGAAAGGCCGAGTTATTCCAACAAGCAGTGCGTGTACTTCAGGTAGCCAAGCGATCGGCTACGCCTATGAAGCCATCAAGCATGGTTATCAAACCGTGATGGTTGCCGGCGGCGGTGAAGAGCTTTGCCCAACGGAATCAGCCGTATTTGACACTCTATTTGCGACTAGCCTGAAAAATGACTCGCCAAAAAGCACACCTCGTCCATACGATGCTCATCGCGATGGCTTAGTGATTGGCGAAGGGGCAGGTACACTCGTGCTTGAAGAGTATGAACATGCCAAAGCCCGTGGCGCAAAAATCTATGCCGAGATCATCGGTTTCGCAAGCAACTGTGATGCGGCTCATGTCACTCAACCGCAAATGGAAACCATGCAGATTTGTATGGAGTTGGCACTGCAAGACGCGGGAATCGAGCCAGAAAAAATCGGCTATGTTTCAGCACATGGAACGGCAACCGATCGTGGTGACATTGCCGAAAGTAATGCTACAGCAAACGCTCTTGGTAAGGTGCCAATCAGTTCGCTTAAGAGCTACTTTGGTCATACGCTTGGAGCATGCGGTGCTATTGAAGCATGGCTGAGTCTCGAAATGATGCACACAGGTTGGTTTAGCCCAACGCTCAATCTCGACTCGTTAGATGAGCAGTGCGGTAACCTCGACTACATAACTGGCAACGGTCGCGAACTTGACGTGGAATATCTAATGAGCAATAACTTTGCGTTTGGTGGTATCAACACATCAATTATCTTTAAAAAGATCTAACTAAAGCTCGCTTTGACTTTCTTCCCAGCCAAGTCTGACCGTGACTTGGCTGACTTCGCCCCTCAATACACCTTCTCGTTTCTATAACAATTCCATGCACTTACACACATAAGCCACCCACCTACAGTAAAAAAAGCCAAACCTGAAGCAAGCTCACAAGTTATTTTTAACAAATAAGTAACGCACGAAAACTTCCCCTACCTTCTCGTGATTTCAGCCGCATAACAGGTGGAATCTAGCGAAATTCCCCCATAAACCCCCTAAGTATTGCTAACTTATTTTTAGGTAATTATTTATCTAATCATACGCATTTTATATGTGTTTAAACGTGAAACTGAAAAATACAATAATGAAGAAAGGAACAATTATGTTTAGGATGAGCAAGATTGCAGCCTCGTTGGCGTGTATTGTTTTGAGCGGTAGCTTATATGCGGCAGAACCTTACGACACAACTAAGTCCTACTCTGGTGGAACACAGGTGACTATTGATGGCAACACCTACGAAGCCAAATGGTGGGTAAATGCTGGGCAAAGCCCAACAGACAATTACGCCAATGAGTGGGACTCACCATGGACACTTGTCAGCGGAACAACACCAACTCCCGAACCAGACCCAACGCCCGATCCGACTCCTGATCCTACTCCTGATCCAACACCCGATCCTGCACCAGGCCCAGTTGGTGACGCGTGTGCCGAATTCAATGTCTATCCAAACTGGACACAAGGCGACCATGCCAATGGCGGCGACATTATGGTTGCTGACAATGTGGCTTACAAAGCCAATTGGTGGACATCATCAATTCCGGGCAGTGATAGCAGTTGGGGCCATCACCTAGACTGTGACAATAACTCTTCGGGTGGAACAACTGCACTTAAACTACCCAATCCAATGGATCCAGTCCGACTCGAAGTGAGCGGTTGGCCAAGCAGTTTTGTCGTCGCAAGTCCTAACTCTCTAGACACGCCATCAACCCTAACTGTGAATACCATTGACAGCCAAAACATTGCTGATGTCGCTAAACTAACTGATGCGTTTGTGGCTTTGATTCAATCAGCTGATGTTGCAGGCGCTACGTCAATCATTCTCAATGGCGATGTCTTAGATGTCGCCACAGCAGATAAAGGAGCAGCTTTAGGCTCCGTGGCAGTAAAACAAGCGCTAACCGCAGCCGTAGACGCGACGGGTAAACATAGCCAAATTGACGTAAACACCATCAATACACTCACAGATGATGTTAAAGGCTGGGCACAAGCGCATAACCTTATCATCTCAACACTGGCACCTCAGGCAACATTCGGTTGGACACTCAGTATTGGTGACTTTGCTTACAATGTTCATTCAGGTAAGCGAGCAGTATGGAACGCAGCATCGGCCGCATCTTCTGACCTGCTTTCAACTTTCGAGCTATATAAAGCAGACGCCGTCAACAAAGCAGATTTCGTTGCCTTTACTAAATCCGCCACAACGGCTGCCCTCACGAATGAACAGTGGCACTACGCATTAGAATACGTCAAACAAGTTACTGATCACCTTAAAACTCCGGCGCTACTGTCCTCAATGCCAACCGCTCAAGCAGCAACCTACTTCTTAGGCAACAGCCTTGGTGACCGCCATATTCGCAAAGCTGCGCACAGCAATGTTTTTGCGATTCTATTCGACACAGATAGTGCTGACTTAAACACCAAAATCGCTCGTTACCAGACGGCAACCGTACCTTTGTATTACGTTGGTGAAAGTGTGAAAAATGGGCCTCTAACTCGAATCACATCATTGAACGCCGAGTTGGCAAGCGCTGAGAATGCAATGAACAACCAAGCCTTCCTCTACGAAGTAGCTCAATCACAATGGGCTCCGTCCACTGTCTACAAATGGGCTGACTTCTTAGCTGGTCTTAACTCAATGCACAATGTGGGAGTTGCAGGTAACACCTTCTGGCTACTGGATGACGCTGCCGATGATGCAACAAACACCATTTATGCCAAAGTCGCCATTGCAGCCTTCTTGTCTCAAAGTATGCAAGAAACCATTCGCTACAATGCGTGTGATGAAAATAACTGGTCTGAAGTTAGATACGGAGCACCAGTCAACTACCCAATGACAGCAAGCTGTGGTCAGCTAGGCCAAAAATATGCCGATTACGGTAAAGACCCTGTAACTGGCATTGACCATCCGTACTCTTGTCCTCGCGATCCAAAAATGGAAGTCACAGCACTGACCAATGCAAAATGGTACGGTGCTCCGGCTCCAGTCTTTGCAGCACCAGACTCTGTACTAGCAGAACAAGGGTTGCTGGTTAACGGCAATGTTGGCCGCTGGACAAACGATGGCCACTGTATGGAAGTCCCAACAAACATAGACACTTCCCAGCAAGTTTGGGAACGCGAAGAGTGTAAAGTCTATGAAGGCCAGAAAGCAGGTAAATTTATCTGGGACGGCAGCGATACCAACGGTACTGTCGAAGGTTGTGGCTGGTGGGGCCGTGGTGTTATTCAAACCACAGGTCGCCAAAACTTCGGCACTCTCAACCACTTTATGGGTCGTTCGCACGTTGACCCTGACACGGTCGGAACAACGGTTAATGGTGTTGTGGTTGAAGCGCCTCCGGCAAACCCACTGTATGCAGATCTCGACTTCTGTTCTAATCCAGGCTTAATTTGTAGCTCAGAAGAAAACCGAGAGATTAAGTGGATTGCAGGCCTATTCTACTGGGTAACTTCAGTACAAGCCTACAACGATGAAGGTGGCCCTTACGCAAGCTGGAATTACCATGCTGAGCTGAAGAAATACGTTGACGGTGGCCTACAAGGCACTGAGTTTATCGACGCAGTTTCGGGCATTGTAAACCGTGGCTGTCCAGATAGTCATTGTCCGGTAAGTGGTGAAGTTCATGCGGTTAAAGAACGCCAGGACAACTTCAAACTTGTCTTGCAGACATTGGGGCTGAATCCTCAATAATCTCTAAAGTCTTTTAACCATAGTTTCGTCTCACGTTAACGATTAAAGGCTGCTCGTTCATTTTCGGCAGCCTTTTGCCTATTATTGAAAAAAATCCCTTCAAATATATTCAATCTTTATAATAAACCTTTACAATGCCCAGAGTTCAGGTACTATCTACGTGCTCTGCAATTCAGAGTTATTAGTGAAACAGCAAGTCGAAAGTAAATTCTTAGTAAACCGCGTTACCGTTGTTATCCTTAGCGTTTCCCTTAGCTTCATCGTTACATTAATTAGTTCAAATTTTCAGTGCATATAGAAGATTAACTTAACTTACATAAGGAAGACATCATGTCTAACAAAACTACTGGTATCGTAAAATGGTTCAACGAAGAGAAAGGCTTCGGTTTCATTACTCCTGAAAACGGCGGTGCTGACGTATTCGTTCACTTCCGTGCAATCGCTTCTGAAGGTTTCAAAACTCTGAAAGAAGGCCAACAGGTTTCTTTTGAAGTTGAACAAGGCCAAAAAGGCCCACAAGCTGCTAACGTAGTTCCAGCTTAATTGTTCTGTGTGCAAACGGCGCTTGCCGTTTGCACCATTCTTAACAACACACTTACTATTTATACTTAACTTTCGAACATATCAAATCCCTCACATATGCGCCCTGCATATGATGCCGAATTTCTTATACTCTTCGTTTTCAATATAAATACCTAGTCGTATCTGACTAACACAATTTCTATCTATTCTAAAAATTCGTACATACAAGGCTTCATTATGGCTCGTTCAACAGGTCGTAAGCGTATCTGGTTTCAGCACGCTCGTAACAAAGGTAACAAACTCAAATAAGGTAATTAATGGTCGTACACTTTCATATCTATAAAGACAGCAAGCGGTGGCAAGCTCCAATCCATCAACTAAACAGCGATGTATTGCTGAAAAATATTAGAGTCAAAGGAGACGTGGGAATCGGCGAGATTTCACTCTCTTACTGCGAACACAGTAAGAAAGGAAACATCACCAATCACAGCGGGACAACTATCGGCGAATTTAGTCTAAACTCGTAGTTAGCTCTGTTTAGTCAATAAATTTGAGATGCATTTTGTCGTAGGTCTTACCACATTAGATCGTCTGGCACGACAAAATCAGCATACGGATCATCTTCAGCCGGGATATCTTCCGCTGGCGCATTTTGTTCAATAATCGCACTATCATCACGCATCGCTATTTTCTTCGCGACACTGCTAGGAATCACGACGTAAGTCTCCTCAAATCGTGCGATAGAGAGAATCCCCTTTGCAAGCTGATCGCGGATCAATTGCTCAACATAAATCGCTTTTACTAATGTACCGTCAGTAAAGTTGTATTTGATGTCACCCTCTTTCTGATCGATTTTATTCATTTCTATCAGTTGCTTGATTTGCGCTTTAATCTCTTTCGACAAACGCTGCTCTTTTTGTTCTTCACTTAACGCTTTGTCGCGTTCTTGCTGTTGGCGCTTGCTTTCTTCGACTGCCGCTTTAACTTCACGGGCTTGCACACGAGATTTCTTCGAGCCTTTTTTCGCTTTCTTGAGTTTTTTTTCGTTCACTAAGCCTGCTTTAAGCATTTGCTCTTGAAGTGTCAGTTTTGCCATGAGTCTTCCAAAAATATTCAGTTTGCGTCATTTTAACGGTTCGAACTTGGCAAATAAAGGCCATATTCCTCTCTGGTTAGGCCTTCGTAAGCAATCAATGCTGCGGGCATATTTCAGCACTCTCCCCGAAACTGCTGTGGTGTCATTCCTGTCCAACCTTTAAACCCTCTTCGAAAATTGGCGGTGTCGCTATAGCCTACTCGAAAAGCGATCTCTTCGATTGTTAGCTCAGTCCTGAGTAAGAATTCTTTTGCGATATCACTACGAACTTCACTCACCAAACTCTGATAGCTGGTCTGAGCCTCATTTAACCTTCTTCTCAAGGTTCGTGACGAGCACCCAAACTGCGCTGCTAGTTCTTCTATCGAAGGAAATACACCTGCACTTTGATACAAGCTCGTCTTGATTTGGTTGGTCAGTAAGTAAGGGGATTGCAAAGCCTCGACAACCGATTGGCATGTTTGAAGGTATCGACTCAACATATCAGCATTGTGCGTTTTTACAGGTAATGCCAAGAGTGAAGAAGGGAAACTGAGTGTCAGGCAGGGGGCTTCAAACTGGGCGGTACAAGCAAAGCGTTCATGATACTTGTGGCTATAGGTGGGCGTTGGATAAGTAAGGTTCAATGAGTTGACCTTTAATGGTTTGCCTGAAAGTTCTTCAAACAAAGCAACAAGCGCACTAAAAAAGAACTCACTACAAAATGGCAATAGTTCGCCTATATCGAGCACGTTTTCCAGTATGATCGAAGCTGTATCACCCTCTTTTATCACTTGTACAGAAAATACAGGGCCATTGAGGTTAAGGTATTTAAAGCCTGTTTTAATTGCCTCTTCCACGGTTCGACTACTTAAAATGGCATAGCCTAAAATGCCGAAATGGCTAAGCTTCGCCCTTTTCCCTACCAATAGACCCACTCCGACATCTTTAAATTGCTGATCCACATAACGAAATAGCATCAACTTATCTGCATACGTCATCTGAGCCTTTTCACTTTGCCAATCCAAATCCCCTAAACCGATCTCTTCTAACATCGGAGCAGATTTAAAGCCAAAGCTTTCAAAAGCCTCTAACAGCAAGGCGATATCCATCACTCCCAACTGATGACGATAGTCTATAGGTAGATATTCAGCGACAATTTCCATTCTCAACACGCCCTAATATTTTGTTCAGCATACGGGTATTGCGGGCTAGTTTTCGTGATCTAGGATCGAATTATGTCCGGTAATGACCTGACGAACGTGCCTAGTTTGGAGCAAAATAAACCAAGTGTTAATCATTTGTAAATTAAAATTATGATTTCAACCCAAGCGGCACCAGAGCATTTGGTCTCTTCAGACGGCAAACCTAACTATGGCCATTTTGACGGCATTCCAAAACAAATCGCAGCTGATCGTTTTGATTATCGCAATAGTATGGACAAGCGGGCTAACCCACTTGCTAAGTACTTTCACTATAAGCAATTTCAGTTTGTCAGCCTAAAAACGGCTCGATACATTATAGGGTTCGCGATTGCAGATATTCGTTATCTTGGTTCATCGTTTTGTTATATCTACGATATAGAACGTAACTGTCTAAGCGAGCAAAGCTGGTTAAGACCACTGTCACTAGATAAACAAATGACCACATCGCCCTACTCTGGCACAGCACATATTGCAGGGGAAAAGCTTCAGTTTGAAATCGAGAAAGGTCAGTGGCGTGCCAAAGCCAATTGCAAAAGTCTGAAGCTCGATATTACCTTGCATACTCCTGCCAATAGCCTGCCGCTTTCCGTGTGTACACCTACTGCCTATTCGGGCTGGACTTATACTCAAAAACACAACGCACTGACCGTTACTGGCAAGCTTGAAATCGACGGCATTAGCATTGATTTGAACGATGCTCTGGCTAGCTATGACTTTTCAGCCGGATACATGCGCCGCGAAACAAGTTGGCGCTGGGCAAATATCAGTTCAAGCCAAGGCAATACGTTGCTTGGCCTGAACCTAGCCGCAGGTGTCAATGAAACCGGAAGCTGTGAAAACGCATTGTGGGTCAATGGTCGACGACATCTACTCAGCCCAGTTCACTTCTTATTTGACCGCGACCATATCGATCGAGATTGGCGCATCCACTCAGATGATGGCCGGGTAGAACTTAGATTTAAACCTCTCAATAAACGTCGTGAAAAGCTCAATCTGTTGGTGCTAAAAAGCAATTTTCGCCAGTTCATTGGCCGTTTTGAGGGTTTTGTTATCGACGATGATGGACAAAAACACCCGTTCAACAACGTGATGGGGCTAACAGAAGATCACTATGCCAAGTGGTAGCCATCTTTGACGGAGACAATATATGGAATTTCAAACAATTATTGACCACCCTGAATGGCTACTCATGTTGCTCGCACCGTTATTTGTTGGCTTAATGGTGGCAGAGTTTTTCATCGGTCAGAAACGCGGAAAGCTACCAGAAAACTCCGCCTATAAACTGCCAGAGGTGCTGTGCAATTTTTCTTTAGCAGGCATGCATCAATTAACGGACCTGCTGACAGGTCTCGTCATCGTAAAACTCTATTTTTGGCTGTTTGGTTGGAAATTGCTCGACATTGAAATGAACGCGACCTCTTTCATTGCTTTACTTGTTTTGCAGGATTTTTGCTACTACTGGTTTCATCGCGCGAGTCATAGGGTACGCTGGATGTGGGCGGCCCATGTCGCACATCATAGCTCGGAAAGAATGAACTTTAGCACCGCATTTCGTCAAAGCTTGATGTACCCCATTGCTGGTATGTGGCTATTTTGGGTTCCGTTAGTGATTGTAGGTTTTGAGCCCAAATGGGTTGTCTTTGCGGTACTGCTTAACTTAGGTCTACAGTTTTTCGTCCACACTCAGTGGGTCCGCTCTCTGGGTAAGTTCGAACTGATTTTTAACACACCCTCGCATCATCGAGTACACCATGGACGTAATCCGCAGTATATCGATAAGAACTACGCAGGTGTTTTGATCATTTGGGACAAGATCTTCGGTACTTTTGAACCAGAAGTTGAGACCGTGCGCTATGGGATCACCAAGCCTATCGACAGCTACAATCCACTCACCGTGACCTTCTCTGAATGGCGCGATATGTTTCAAGAGCTAAAAGGCACACACCTAACTCTAAAACAGCGGCTGAAAGTTTTATTTGCTCCACCGAACGATAAACCCATTGCAACTCCCCCAGATACAGCAAAGCAAACAGCAAAAGAAGCTAATCAGTAGAATCTTAACTGTCGACATTTAGCTCTTTTTGCAACAAGGAGAGTAACTGCTTCGCTTGCTTAGGGCTTCGCAGACGGACAAATCGAATGTGTTTGTAGTCAGGGTTGTTCATGTCCGCTAGGTAGCGTTGTTGGTTACTACGGTAAGTTTTTAACGTCCAGAGAATAATCGAGTCGCGATTAAAAAAAGATTTAGCAAAAGACTCACGATTACCTGTTCCCGGCCAAAGTTCTTTGCCCGTGATGCTGCGCTGTATCGCTCGGCTCACCGCCTGATACAACGTCCGTGCTAAAGAATAGTCTACCCAAATAACAGTATCGACTTTCTCCCATTTTACATTTCGGGTTCGATTATAGTTACCATCTAACACCCAACAAGAAGCGCAGAGAGCACCGCGAATATTGGAAAAAAACTCTTTGTCAGAGGACTCTTGCCAATCTGGTTTCCAAAACAGGCGATCCATTTCAATATGCTCACAACCAAGCACACTTGCTAGTGCAGCGCTAAAGGTTGATTTTCCACTGCCACTGGTACCCACTACATTCACTCTACGCATTGCAACTCCTTGTATACCTATTCAAAAAAGGCGCAAGAGTAGAACACAGATTTAATGCACAATCAATTGCGTAACGAGTATTTATCTTGGCAAAGAAATGAAAAAGGGCATCAAAAGATGCCCTAAGTGAGTTGTCTCTTGCAATAAGATCAGTCGAGTCTTAACGTGACACCAGAGTAGCTCGAATAGCCTCGCAACATTACATGGTAAGTCACACCAGGTTGTGCTGATACACTGCACTGCTCTGCGTTACCATATCGGTATGGACGACAATCGTAGCTGCTTGTCGTTGGCTTGCTACCTGCTTTAACATACAAGTCAGCATCACCTGAACCACCTGAGATAGAAACGACCACATTGGATGCAGTGTCTACCGTGAAGGTGTAAAAGTCTTGCGCAGAACGGTTACCACTGAGATTAGCGATAGGCTCACCTTTCTTAAGAACATCGCCTCCTGGAGGGGTGACACCACAGCTCGCATCAACACCAACCGTGGTAAATGCAGCTTTGACGTCATCTACATTGTAGCCCATATCAGCCGCCGCTTTTGCTACACCACATGCGCCTTGGTCGAAGGTACTGTTTGCAGTCCAATAAAGTTGGTTAGCTACGGTAAAGACTTCAAAACCTTTGCGCACATTCCAACTACTCTTGTTCGATAACAAGTAGAAAGCACGGTTGAATACACCGCTAGAGTAGTGAACATTTAGGCCATCATAGTATTGAGATGCATGGTCAATTGAGCGACCATCTTTTGAAGGCTGCTCAAAGTAGCGCAAGCCACCCTCTGATTTAAAAATGTCAGCCCCAACAATCCAGTCTACGTTACCCCGCATGTAGTACTCTGCTGCTTCACCTGCGATGTCAGAGAATGCTTCGTTCATGCCTCCAGACATGTTTTTGTAAACTAAACCAGAATTCTGCTCGGTAAAACCATGGCTCACTTCGTGCGCACTCACGTTAATATCGACGAGTGGATAGAAGGTGTTCTTGCCATCACCAAACGTCATCGAAGAACCGTTCCAGAACGCATTTTCATACCCAGAGCTATAGTGCACGCGCATGGTTAACTGGAACGTCAGTGGCGCGGTGTTCATCCACTCTTTGTACATATCGAATACAACATTACCGAAGTAGTGGGCATCGTTTAGCGGAGAATAAGCACCATTAATGTACTTGTGGTCGGTGAAGTTTGTTCCATCAGTACAGTCGTAGGTGTACGCTTGACTGCCCGACGTCCCGTGGTTCAAATCAATGGTTTTAACCGCTGCATTTTCTAGCTTACACTTTGTTCCCGTTTTATCGATGGCAAAACCTGGAAAATCTTTACCATAATCATAACGGTTGGTTTTTAAGTTACCGCCCGGTCCTGTCCCCGTGGCTTCTGCATGGTTTAAGCCATCCCAATGCTGAAGTACCTGACCTGTCATCGCATCAATAAAGTAGAAAGGACGAGCGGGCTCCTCTGCCGCGACAAAGAAGTCTACCATATATACCACTTGCGCGGTTTGGGACTCATCCAAGCGCACCATTAGCTTGGCATTCTCGTTTTCAACATTTAGCTTGGTAACAGATTGACCTTGATAGGCAGAAACCGCAGCAGCAACCGCTTGCTTCTCATCAAGAGTTGGACTGGTCGTGGCGAGATCGGCGCCAATACCTTGTGCCATCATGCCAAACACTTGGCTAGGCTGATCTTTAGCCACCGTCGCAACCACTGAGGTATCAAATACAGGTAATCCTAAATGCGTTTGTTGATAACGGACTTTGGTTTTCCCATTTGGCAATACAACACGTTTGACTTCAACGAAACCTGTCTCCACTGGAACGACGCTGTTCGACTGAGCTTGTAGAGTCTGCTGTAGCAGTGCATCGTCTTTGACTTGCACCATTTCTGCCGCATTTGCAGCCCAACTTAGAGAAGTGCCCATAATAGCAGCGATCATCCAGCTTAATTGACGTTGTTGGTTCATTATTCTTTCCTGTGATTTTGTAGAAATTCCTTCTTCCCAACCGCTATATAGGAAGTATTTAGCGATAAATCGCGCATTAAACATGGAAGATCGCAGCAGAAACCTGCAAGTTCTCAGCTAAATTATTTTTTACCTGGCGTCACACACAGTTTACGCAAACCAATCAATAACGGCAGTTTGATAATCAGGGCCGATATTTGGGTCATAAAGAAACAATGAGTTACGGCTAATGATAAATATATGCGCCGATTTATTCACACAAAATTATCAGCAAGAAGCACGTGACTTACACCTAAAGTTTTATATGCGTTTTCATCATTTACAGTCCAACTTCCTGTAATTTAGTGGCGAAATGAATAGCATTTAGCGAACTCATGAACTGCCCAATTAAGTTGAACTCGAAGTGGAACAAATATCAGAGTTAAAAAAATGTGAAATCGGCTAAGCACAGTGTGCGTTCAAAGTCGCAAAATAGGCCCGACGCTAGCCACATGTATACAAAGTAAAGTATGATTGTTTTATAAAGGAAATAAATGGTTTAAGAGTGAACGCCGCCCATGGCAAATCTAAAAAATTCTGTGGCAAAAAATATTAAAACGAAAGTCGCTGGCCAGACCCAAGATGATGTCGTTTACTGCCACATTTTCGATGCGATTTTGGAGCAACGCCTCCCACCCGCAACGAAACTTAATGAAGAAGCCCTAGCCGAAATCTTTAATGTTAGCCGAACCATCATTCGCCGTGCGCTACTAAGACTGTCGATGGAGCAGGTGGTGAGTATTCGTCCTAACCGCGGCGCTATGGTAGCTGCACCAACCAAACAAGAAGCCAAGCAAATCATTAAAGCGCGCGAAGTCATGGAGCTTGCGATTACTGAATTGGCAGTAGAGCATGCAACACCCACCAAAATTGAAGAGTGCCGCAGACTGGTTGAGAATGAAAATGAAGCTTTCGACAATGGAGACTACGGTAAAGGGCTACGTTTATCAGGTGAGTTTCATATCAAGTTGGCGGAAATGGCAAACAACGCACCTTTGCTCGCGTTTCAACGAAGTTTAGTGTCGCAAACATCCCTGCTTATCGCGCAATATGAAACGGGGAATCACGCGAACTGCTCTCTTGATGAACACAGCAATCTATTAGATGCCATTGAATCCGGTGACACCACTCAAGCCGTTAATCTAATGCAAGAGCACATCGATCACATCCGCTCAAAACTCAACCTAGATAGCAACGCTGCATCCAATGATCTCCACGTCGTGTTCTCTGATTTGATTAAAGGGCGTTGATAGGGTATTGCGATGCGGGAACGCTTCGCTTTTAGATGCGAGACCGCTGCGCTACCAGAAAAGCCAACTTCCCAACGCTCACTTAATAAGGTGTTGGGAATTTCTCTTCGCCAATACTCGCTACAAGAGATCCCCAACTCGCTCGCCCTCGTTCTGAGCATAACAGTGCGTCCATCCCGAATTCCGCGAGATTGTACACAATAAAAAGTACAATATTAATTTTCTTTACGTGAAGATTTTTTACTCAAAAATTAGATAGTTTTATTAAATTAATCATATACATAGCTGAAATATTTTTGTTCATCAACGCCTAAAACGCGCCTTTTTGTGTTGCATTTTTGTAAAAATAAAGTTGACCTTGTGGTCAGTTTACCCAATTATTGACCACAAGGTCAGAAAATAAATATCGGAACAATAGTGTCAATGCACAAGGAGGTCTCTTGATTACTTTCCTACTCAATCAAGAACTCAAACAAGAAAGTGAGCTGTCGCCAAATATGACAGTGCTTCAGTACCTGAGAACACATGTACAAAAAACGGGTACCAAAGAAGGATGTGGTTCAGGTGACTGTGGTGCCTGTACCGTTGTACTGGGCGAAGTCATCGAAGGAAAACTTCAGTATCGCTCGGTTAACTCTTGTTTGACGTTCGTCTCTAGCCTTCATGGTAAGCAGCTTATTACCGTCGAAGACTTGCAGAACAAAAACAAACTGCACCCAACACAGCAAGCCATGGTGGACTTCCACGGTTCTCAATGTGGTTACTGTACTCCGGGCTTTATTATGTCCATGTTCGCTCTCTGTAAGAACAAACCAGCAGCGAACAAAGAAGATGTCATGGAATCACTGGCTGGCAATCTATGTCGCTGTACGGGTTATCGCCCTATTGTAGATGCAGCCTTGTCGTTGGTTTCAAACGGGCCACTAATGGATCAGTTTGTTGAGCTTGAGAAGAAAACTGTCGCGAGACTGCAAACCTTGCAAGAGCAGCCAGCTAGCTTAAGTCATGGAAACTTGACCGCGTACCTTCCGCGTAGCGTCGATGAGCTAGCAGAAATTTACACTGCAAATCCTAAGGCGAAACTGGTTGCTGGCGGTACAGACTTGGCGCTAGAAGTGACCCAGTTCCACCGAGAAATCGAAACACTTATCAACGTCAACCTTGTCGAAGACATGAAGGTTTGCGAAGAGAGCGAAGACGCACTTCACATTGGTGCCAACGTGGCGATTAGCGATGCTTACCAACTGCTGACCAGCCACTACTCTGATTTCGGCGAACTGCTACATCGCTTCGCCTCACTGCAAGTACGCAACCAAGGTACGCTTGGCGGCAATATTGGTAACGCTTCACCCATCGGAGACGCGCCACCACTTCTTATCGCACTCAATGCACAAGTTAAGCTGCGCCGTGGTAAGCAATCAAGAATCCTTGCGATTGAGGACTACTTCATCAGCTACAAGGTCACTGCTCAGCAGCAAAGTGAGTTTATTGAGCAAGTCATTATTCCTAAGCCAAAGAGCAATGACACGTTCCGCGCCTACAAACTTTCAAAACGCTTAGACGATGATATCTCCGCGGTATGTGGGGCGTTTAATATCCAGATCGAAGACAACAAAGTGGTTGACGCCCGCATCGCCTTTGGCGGCATGGCAGCAACACCAAAACGCGCTTCAAACTGTGAAGCGGCCTTAATTGGTCAAAACTGGACACAAGAAACTATCGACAAAGCGATGCAAGAGATATACAGCGACTTTGAGCCGTTATCTGACTTCCGCGCAAGCAAAGAGTATCGCTCTATGACTGCCGCTAACATGCTGCGCCGTTTCTTTATCGAACAGAACCATCACAACAACCAGATTGAAACGAGGGTGACGTCTTATGTCTAACGCACACCATCAGACCCTATCTCATGAAGAGATGGTCGCCATTGTAAAGCAGGATCTCAAAACTGGCGTTGGTAAAAGCGTAAAACACGACAGCGCCCCAAAACAGGTAACCGGTGAGGCAGTCTATATTGATGACCGTCTTGAATTTCCAAACCAACTGCATGTGTATGCGCGTTTAAGTAACCACGCTCATGCGAAAATTACCAAGCTTGATGTTTCTCCATGTTATGAATTCGAAGGCGTGGCGATTGCCATTACCCATGAAGATGTCCCAGGGCAACTTGATATCGGCGCCATACTACCCGGCGACCCGCTGCTTGCAGATGGGCTCGTACAATATTATGGACAACCCGTACTCGCAGTTGCAGCAAGCGACATGGAAACCGCACGCAAAGCCGCGCAAGCCGCCATTGTTGAATATGAAGCACTGCCACCGGTTCTGGATGTCAAAGAAGCACTAGAAAAAGAGCTATTTGTGACTGAGAGCCACCAGCAAAAACGTGGTGATTCGGCAGCAGCACTTGCCAATGCAAAACACATCATTGAAGGTGATCTAGAAATTGGTGGCCAGGAACATTTCTACCTTGAAACTCAAGTCAGTAGTGTTATGCCGACCGAAGATGGCGGTATGATCGTATACACCTCAACGCAAAACCCGACAGAAGTACAAAAGCTGGTTGCTGAAGTTCTTGGCGTACCTATGCACAAAGTCGTGATCGACATGCGTCGTATGGGGGGTGGTTTTGGTGGTAAAGAAACCCAAGCCGCGGCGCCAGCGTGTATGGCGGCGGTCATTGCTCATCTGACCAAGCGCCCAACTAAGATGCGTCTACCACGCGCTGAAGATATGACCATGACGGGCAAGCGCCACCCATTCTACAACCAATATAAGATTGGTTTTGATGATAATGGCGTCATTCAAGGTTCAGAGATCATCGTTGCAGGTAACTGCGGTTACTCACCAGATCTATCAAGCTCTATCGTTGACCGTGCTATGTTCCATTCAGACAACGCATATTACCTAGGTGATGCAACGGTCACCGGTCATCGCTGTAAAACCAATACCGCCTCAAATACTGCTTATCGTGGATTTGGCGGACCGCAAGGTATGATGACTATTGAACACATCATGGATGAAATTGCCCGCTACTTAGACAAAGATCCACTCGAAGTGCGTAAAGCCAATTACTATGGTGGTGAAGGGCGTGATGTCACTCATTACTACCAAAAAGTTGAAGATAACTTCCTACCAGAGATCACAGAGCAGCTAGAACAAAGCAGTGACTACCACGCTCGCCGTAAAGCGATTGCCGAGTTCAATAAACAAAGCCCTATCCTGAAGAAAGGCTTAGCGATCACTCCAGTGAAATTTGGTATCTCATTCACGGCGACTTTCCTCAATCAGGCTGGCGCACTTATTCACATCTACACCGACGGCAGTATTCATTTGAATCACGGTGGTACAGAGATGGGACAAGGCTTGAATATCAAAGTGGCACAAATTGTTGCACAGGAGTTCCAAGTTGATGTTGAACGTATCCAAATCACCGCGACCAATACCGACAAAGTACCGAACACATCGCCAACTGCGGCCTCATCGGGCGCCGACCTCAATGGTAAAGCAGCCCAGAATGCCGCTCTGACGATTAAGCAACGCTTGATTGATTTTGCTTCCAGTCACTTTAAGGTAACGCCAGAAGAGGTGGTATTCAAAAACGGCATGATAGTGATTCGCGACGAAATCATGACCTTTGAATCCTTTGTTCAATTGGCCTACTACAACCAAGTATCGCTATCGAGCACAGGCTTCTACCGTACTCCGAAGATCTACTACGATCATGAAAAAGCTCGCGGTCGCCCATTCTACTACTTTGCTTATGGCGCCTCTTGCTCGGAAGTGATCGTCGATACCTTAACGGGTGAGTACAAGATCCTACGCGCAGACATTCTGCATGATGTAGGTGCTTCGCTAAACCCTGCCATTGATATCGGTCAGATTGAAGGTGGTTTCCTGCAAGGGGTCGGTTGGTTAACCACCGAAGAGTTAATCTGGAATGAGCAAGGCCGCTTGATGACCAATGGCCCTGCAAGCTACAAGATCCCTGCCATTGCAGATATGCCAATTGAGTTCCATACCCACTTGCTGGAAAACCGAGCGAACCCGGAAGATACGGTATTTAATTCAAAAGCCGTCGGTGAGCCACCGTTCATGTTGGGGATGTCGGTTTGGAGCGCATTGAAAGATGCGATTGCGTCTGTCGCCGTCGAAGGAGCGATTCCGAAGTTGGATACACCAGCAACGCCAGAAAGGGTATTGATGGCGATTGCGAAAGTGGGTCAGCTGCAGACGGCACCAGAGCAGGCAGAAAAAGCCTAATAGACGGATAGACTGACGAAGGGTAAGTAGTTCAAGGAGAGATGCATGTTTAAGGACAATTGGATTCATGAACTGGCACAACTAGAAAAAAACAGCGAACCGTGCGTGATGGTCACTGTATTGGAAGATCGTGGCTCTGTGCCAAGGGATGCAGGCACCAAAATGCTGGTCACCCGTGACAGGTTGATTGCCACTATAGGCGGTGGTCACCTTGAGCATGTCGCGACCAAAATGGCTCGTGAAATGCTGATCGCAGGTGAGCGCTCACTTAAAGTAGAACGCTTTAATTTAGGTGCCCGTCTAGGCCAGTGTTGTGGTGGAATGGCAACACTGAGCTTTGAACCTATTGGCACCTCTCAAAAGCATCTGGTTGTGTTTGGAGCCGGTCATGTCGCTAAAGCCCTTTTACATATCGTCTCGACTCTTCCCTTCCGAGTAACTTGGATTGATGAACGTGATAATGTATTTCCCGAACAACTGCCACGTAATGTGACTAAGTTAGTGACCGATGATCCGGTAGCAGAGGTACGAGACTTGCCACCAAACAGTTACTACTTAGTCATGACTCACAATCATCAACTCGATTTTGATCTCGCTAGAGCCATTATTGACCGAAACGACAGCGTCTATTTCGGCATGATTGGCTCGCTGACTAAACGCAAGAAGTTTGATATGCGCTTAGCCCAGCGCGGATACAGTGATGCACAAATCAACACTATGATTTGCCCCATTGGTGTCAGTATGGTGAATGGCAAGCATCCGGCAGAAATTGCCGTATCGGTTGCGGGTGAACTCATCGCACACTATCAGGGCATTCCACTTGAAGAAAAACGCCCTACGGCACACAGTAAAAGTCGTCAAATGAGCGATTCGCCACTGGAAGAGAAAATCGCCTAACCCAATCAGCCGTTTAATTTGGGTTTAAAAAGGAAGTAAAAATGACAACGCAACGCAAAGCTTATCGTGCAGCTATTTTGCACAGTATCGCGGATCCGAAAGATGTCGGACTGGACAATTCATATCAATTCTTTGATGACGGTATCCTCATTATCGAAGACGGGCATATTGTAGATATTGGCGAAACTGAGGAAGTGCTCGCTCGCCAACCCAAAGATCTCGATATTACCCAGTACGAAGACAAGCTGATCACCTCTGGGTTTATCGATACCCATATTCACTACCCGCAAACAGGTATGATCGCTTCATACGGTGAACAACTGCTCGACTGGCTAGAAAACTATACTTTCCCAGAAGAGCGACGCTTTAAAAATCCAATTTACGCACTTAAAGTAGCAAAGCTGTTTTTTGATGAACTAGCAAGTAACGGAACCACCACAGCGCTGGTATTTGGCACCGTCCATAAAGAATCGGTAGACGTATTCTTTGGTGAAGCAGAACGTCGCAATCTGCGGATGATCGCGGGTAAGGTATTGATGGATAGAAATGCACCGGATTACCTAACCGATACACCAGAATCTGGATATCAAGCATCAAAAGAACTGATTGAAAGGTGGCACAACCGAGGGCGTCTACTTTATGCGGTCACACCTCGATTTGCTCCAACCAGCACACCCGAACAATTAGCCACGGTGGGTAAACTGCTTAAAGAGTACCCTGACGTTTACATGCACACTCATCTTTCAGAGAATAAGAAAGAGATCGAATGGGTACTAGACCTATTCCCTGAGCGAGATTCTTATCTCGATGTCTATGACCACTACGGTTTACTGCATCAGCGATCGGTGTTCGCTCACGGTATTCACCTATCTGATTGTGAGTGCCAACGCCTAGCTGACACGGAGTCTGCCATCGCTTTCTGCCCTACGTCGAACCTTTTCTTAGGTTCAGGTCTGTTTAAGCTGCCGAAGTTAGAAGAGTATGGTGTAAGGGTCGGTATGGGCACGGATGTCGGAGCGGGTACTAGCTTCTCGATTCTTCAGACCATGAGCGAAGCATACAAAATCATGCAGCTCCAACAAGAGAAACTGCATCCGCTAAAATCACTGTTCCTCGCAACTTTAGGTGGCGCTCGTTCGCTCCATCTTGAAGACAAAATAGGTAACCTTGAAGTGGGCAAAGAAGCCGACTTTGTCGTCCTCGACCTACATGCAACACAGTTGATGCGTTTTCGGATGAACCAAGCGACAACCCTTGAAGAGAAACTGTTCGTCCTGATGAGCCTAGGTGACGATAGAACCGTGTGCGAGACCTTTATCTACGGTGAGAAAGCGTATGATGCTAAAGGTAAGATAGATGGAAAGAAGTTTGCTAGCTAAGTAGGAAGCTAACTAATATACCCGAAAATAATAGACGCTCCCGATTGGTGGGAGCGCCTTATTAATTCAACGCTAGATTATTTAATACCGTATTTCGCCAGTATTTTATCGAACGTACCATTAACTTTAATCTCGGCTAACCCTTTGTTAAACGCATCAATATACTCGGCATGATTTGGGTTTGCTAAACCTGAGGTAACGTGCAGTGGATTAACTGACAAGGCATTGTTGGTGAAATCAAAATCGTCTAAGTTCATGCCAGCACCCGATAAGGTGGATTTAGCAACAAGTTCATCTTCTAAGGTCAAGTCCACACGTTTTGCCATCAGCTTTTTGGCATTGGCGACCAAATCATTGGCCTCAGGTTTTTTAAAGTTAGTCGCGGCTAAAAACTCATCGCCATAACCATAGTTACGAATAATCCCCACCGTCTTACCTGACAAGCTATCTAAACCGTTGTACTCAAACCCTTCGCCTTTGCGCATGATAAATTTTAGAGAGTTTTCTAAATAGGGTTCGCTGTACTTCAAGAATGAGGTACGCTCATTGGTAAACCATGTTGCAACCAAGACGTCAACCTTACCACTCTTGACCTCATTGAGTGCTCGCGTCCAAGGCATAATCTTAAAGTCTACGCTATGCCCCTGAGATTTAAAGGCTTCGGTAATGATCTCTACCGACACTCCAGGATTGGCTTTATCTTTTTGAACAAATGGCGCCCAAGGGTCTTGCGCAGCCGTTATGACCGCCGCATTAACAACGAAAGATAATAATGTGCTAACCACTAATAAGATGAGATTTCTCATAACATGTCCTCTGTTTATATCTTAGGTACGGAACTTAGCCATATGGTTGGCAATACTTTGACTTAAGCTCAATACTTCTTCAGTCCTTTGGGCATTCTTAGTCGCGCCCGAAGAAACATCGTTGGTTGCTTCAGATGCTTCCACTATCGCCTGGCTGATTTCTTCTACCGCCATACGTTGTTCGTCAGTCGCTTGAGATATTTGCCCACTTCTATCTGAGATGACCGTAATCAAGCTTTGCACCTCACCCACTGAGCTTTGTGATTCACTCACCCTAGAAGCCGTCTGTTCGAGTAGTGTTGCAATCCGGGTAAGCTCGTCCTCAACCGATTTGGTTGCTGCACCTAATGCAGAAATGTTTTTTTGGATCTGTTCCGTCGACTCACTGGTTTTCACTGCCAGATTGCGCACTTCATCAGCAACGACCGCAAAGCCTCGTCCTTGCTCACCTGCCCTTGCGGCCTCGATGGCTGCATTGAGCGCCAATAGATTGGTCTGCTCTGAAATATCATTAATAACATTAAGAACCGTGGTGATTTTTTCCCCTTCATCAATCAAGATGTGCATTTCAGCATTTACGTGATTCATCTCTTCTCGCATGTTGATGATATCGTTGGCAGAACTTTCAATCGCATCATTAACATTTGAAGCTAGGGAGGTCGCTGTATGAGCCTGTTGCGCTGTCTCTGAAGCCGTGTCAGCAACGGTAGAAACCGATTGATTTAACTCTGTAGCGGCAGCAGCAACCGTCGTGAGTTGATGCTTTTGCATCTCCAATTTTTCAGCATTGGCTTTCGCGGTTGCTCCATTGGCTTGTGCCTTGTCTTTAAGCGCATCTGAGGAATGATTGACATCTTGCACAATTACCCGGAGTGATTCTGTAAAGCTGTTTATTCCTTCGGTTATTTCTGCAAATTCTCGATACTTCGCGGGGGCTAATTTGTTGGTAAGGTCGCCATCACCAGAGGCTAGGTCTTTAATCACCTCTGTGAGATCTGAAATAGGGCGAATTACTGTCATAGACAAGGCGACGACAATCACGATAGACAATATAATATCGAGCACAATCAGCTCGATAATGTTGGTTTTTAATGAGTCAGCAAGCTTGGCATCAAGAGCATGAGTATCAAAATAGACCGTGACCTTACCGACAGGATTCTCTTCACCATATTCAACAAATGTTAGGTTCTCTGTCATGCCGTTTTCAGCGGAAAATAGGGATTTATTCTCCACTACAACGGTTTCTCGCTCTTCACCCGACATTTTCTGAGTTAAGAACAAAAGATCATTGCCTTCATTGTCGATTAATTGAATCGCAGAAATCTCTGGCAAGTTAAGCTCTGCGGACATGGAGACTGTTGCCGAATCGAGATCAAAATCCCAAACCGCTTTGGGCAGGCTAATCATCATCCGCTGAGTCGTATTCTCGACCGAATGTTGTAACTCAACCAACAGGTTATCTTTAAAACTCTGATATTTGATGAATGCTGAAACCAGCAATACGAGAGTCAGAGCAATAATTACCTGAACTAAAAACACGACTTTTAACTTTTTCAAAACTGCCTCCTAGGTTTTTCGACAGTTAATAAAAAAGTAGTAATTGATTAATCAATAATCAAACAAAGCGATTAATTATACTTAGATCACGTTAATTGAGGTGTATAGTGATGGCTACACTAAGACGAAAATACCGAGAGATTGGCATCAACAAATTGGCTCCTGACGCAAAGTGCTGACTACAAGTAGCCCGATTTACCCATCAACCAAAACTAAAGCAATGCCGAACATTGTGTGGAAACGGAAAGCTCAAGCTGTCTTAGGGGCATACTTGTCAAGAACACGCTGCAACAGATCCATTCGTACTGGCTTAGGCACTACATCATTAAACCCTAACTCCAAATACTGCATCACATCCTTATCAAAGGTATTGGCAGTTAATGCCACAATTGCTGTGTCAGGCGCTAAATCTTGTTGGCGAATAACTTTAAGCGCTTCGATACCGTCCATAACAGGCATCTGGATATCCATAAAAATGATATCGAAGTGACGCTGCTTAATAATATCTAAGCACTCCAGTCCGTTGTTCGCGGTGGTCGTTTCTACGTGTAAGGTGCTTAGCATTTTCTGCGCGACGATCTGGTTCACTCGCATGTCTTCAACAATCAGCGCAGACAGACCATAGGCAACGACCTTTGCCCCTTCAGTTTGTCCCTTTTCTGTACCCTGCGCATCGCGACTCATCGCTTTAAGGACACTAAACACATCATAAGGTTTGGTCAGTTTTACTATCTGATCAGATTTGACAACAGTAGTGCGAAGATCGGCAATGACAATTGAGCGCTGGTCTGGATCACTAATGTTCGCGTTGATTTCTCTCTCATCACTATCGTCACTTAAATAGAAAATCGTCGTATCAGCAGATTCGTCGTATAAACCGAGGCGCACTAGCTCGTTACGGATTAGCTCCTTCGCGTATAAGTGAGAAGAAACGACACGGGCGCGATGTTCCAATAATGCCGGGCAGTGGATAGCTTTATCACTTTCAACCTGAACCGGAATAGCGATGCTAAACTCAGTCCCCTTACCTAGTTCGCTTTTTACATCCATCGTTCCTTGCATTAGGTTCACCAATGACTGACATATCGTAAGCCCCAATCCCGTACCACCATACTTTCTGGTGATAGAGTCATCAGCTTGAGTAAACTCATCAAATACCTTATCTAATTGCTCTGTAGACATGCCTATCCCAGTATCGGACACTTTCAGCAGTAAGCAACGAGATTGATCGGTATTGTCTATCGAGAGATGCACATCAACGTAACCCTGTTCCGTAAACTTGAGTGCGTTATAACTTAAATTATTGATAATCTGTAGCAGCTTCGTTTTGTCAGCGACAAGTTGGTAGTCTTTATCTAGCTGAGAGGAAAAAAAGATTTCAACATTCGCTTTGTTCATATCGACAAAAATGGTTTTTGACAGACCGATTAGCTCACTGCAATAGAAGGTTTCTGAATGAAGTTTCAATTTTCCTTGTTCAATTTTGCTGATGTCTAAAACACTATTGATCAGCTTAAGTAAGTGCTTACCTGAGCTGTTGATCATAGCAGTATAATTTCGTGTTTGTTCATCGGCAGAAGTGTAATATTCGTTATGACTCAAACCTATAATTGCGTTCAGTGGTGTGCGCATTTCATGAGACATATTCGCCAAAAAACGAGCCTTAGTCGACGCACTCTGCTCTGCAAGCTGTCTTGCCTCTTCAAGCTTCTCGCTACGCCCAGCTAAGTCTTGGCTGAGCTTTATTTGGTGCAAATACATATGTGAAATAACACCCACTAATATTACAGAACAGACTAAAATCACTGCCATATATAAATATTGCTGATCATAAAACTGCTCTTTGTAGTGCGTAAATGCCATTTGATTGCGCTGAACTTCAGAGACAAACCCTGACAAGTACCGATTGAGGTTACGATATAAGTCATCAATCAATGAAAGTGAATTTGTGATAGATTCATCGTCTTGAAGGCTAATTCGGCTGATCACCGTGGCGAGATCTTCTATTTCCTGTTCAATTTCTTTTAACGCTTTTAAATCTCCATATTGAGCATGAATTCGGCGAGTCCGTTCGGCAGTGAGATCTTGTAAAATACTCGCTTTGTGCACCCGCGTTTGCATTTTTAAACGCGTTAATGTACGAGGATCTTTTTGCAGAGAAAAGCTCAATATCTCTGACTTTAATAGCAATAATTTTGCTTTTACCGAGACATTATTAGTCACGATCGTGACATAGGGCTGGGGGGTAATTTTACGGATTTCAGTCAACGAATAGAAGAAGTATGCCGCCATGATCAAGAGCACAATACTGATGCTCGCAATCGTGATGATTAAAATACGCCCTTGGGGCAAGCGACGAAAATTCATTCAGCTATTCCACAACAATCTCTCTCACCTGCCACACCGACAAGCTATAGTAAAAGTCGTTCCTTAGCTGCGCGTGTTGGGTAAATGGAAAGACGACAAACAGAGGGCCTTTGTCATCAATTGTCATTCTAACCCCCGCCTCGTGGGTTGCGAGCAAAATGCCGTACTTCATAATATCTTCTAGCGAAATAGTAACGACATAATCATCCCAAGCAATCACCTGAACCTGTTTTCCGTTGGCCCCTACATACTCAAGTAAGCTTGCAAGCTTAGGACCTTTATACTCCACGACTTCAGAGACCACATGATTGTTAGTATGAATCGCTCCATGCTCGACAGCGAGTAACATGGATTCATCAAATTCAGCCCCTTGCGGGGAGTTAGTTTGGCTAATATTGCCAGATACCCACAAGATGGGTTCACCTTTAGGTGTAGGAAGTGCAAAAGCCAAATTTGCCAACATTTGACCAACTACCATTAAAAGTGCAACTCTTCTCATACTGCCTCCTGACCCATTCACTGCGAAATGAAAACTGCTCGTTGGCACATATCTATGTCAGTATAGACAACGTTGCTGTTCTACTGGCAAGCCAATGATACGTAGACAAAATGTATGAAAATTTGCCCCAATACAAAATGAGAAATAAAAAAGCCCCCCAATAATGAGTGACCAATTATTGGGGGGCTGCATATAACACTTGGCGATTTGCTTAAATTATGGCACTCAGCTTAACTTGTAGAAAACCGTCGATAATGGCGGTAATCGCAATTGAATAGATTGCTCTAAGCCTTCACTTTCTATCTCTTCAGTCTCCACAGAGCTTAATACTTGGAAATCGCTACCATGATACTTAGCGTCGTCAGTATTCAATAGCAACTGATAGGCTCCTGTGTGTGGTACACCCAATCTAAACTCTTCATGTGGAACTGGAGTAAAGTTGGTCACCACCAAAATACGCTCACCGCTGTCGCTCAAGCGTTCATGAGCTAAGATGGAAGCTTGTGCCGCATCTTGTAAACGCCATTCAAAACCACGCGGTTCACAATCTAGCTCATGCATTGCCTTTTCACTGCTGTAGAGCTTATTCAGATCACGAGTTAAAGCCTGAACACCTTGGTGGCGTTCAAAATCGAGTAAGAACCATTGCAACTGATCATCATGGTTCCATTCTCCTGTCTGTCCAAACTCCGCCCCCATAAAGTTGAGCTTTTTGCCTGGTTGCGCATACATGTAACCTAGATAAGCTCGTAGATTTGCCGTTTGCTGCCACTCATCACCTGGCATCTTATTGTGGATCGAACCTTTACCGTAAACGACCTCGTCATGAGATAGCGACAGTACGTAGTTTTCGCTATGAGCATATACCAGTGGGAAAGTGATCGTATTGTGATGATATTGACGATGGATAGGATCTTCTTGGATGTAAGAAAGCGAATCATGCATCCAACCCATGTTCCATTTAAAACCAAAGCCTAACCCACCCATAAAGGTTGGCGCAGAAACACCTGGGAATGCTGTTGATTCTTCGGCAATCGTCATCGCATTCGGGAAGTATTTGTACACTTCCTCATTCATCCATTTTAGCGTTGCGATCGCGTCGTAGTTTTCATTTCCGCCATCAACGTTTGGAATCCATTGATCGTGGCTGCGCGAATAATCGAGATACAACATAGAGGCAACCGCATCCACTCGAATGCCATCAATGTGAAATTGCTCAAACCAGTACAGAGCGTTCGAAACCAAGAAGCGACGTACATGCTCACGACCAAGATCATAGATGTAAGAGTTCCAATCTTGGTGCCAACCACGACGAGGGTCTGGGTCATGAAACAGAGGTGTACCATCAAAGTTTGCCAAGCCATGATCATCGGATGGGAAATGCGCAGGAACCCAATCGAGTACCACACCTAGGCCAGCTTGGTGGCACTGGTCTACAAAATATTTAAAGTCATCCGGTGTACCAAAACGGCTAGTAGGGGCGAATAAACCCACTGGCTGATAGCCCCAAGAACCATAGAATGGGTGCTCTGATACTGGCATTAATTCGACATGCGTATAGCCCATATCGACCAAGTAAGGGATTAGCTGCTCTGCCAACTCACGGTAGTTGAGAAAATCACCATTGGCACCTCGACGCCAAGAGCCTGCGTGCAATTCATAAAATGAGAGGGCTTCTTTGCGTTTCTCAGTAACAGGGCGGTTTTGCCATGTTTTATCTTGCCACTGGTAACGGCTGTGATCATAAGTCACAGAAGAGAAAGACGGGTACTGCTCGGCAAACGCTCCCCAAGGGTCAGCTTTATGTGGCAATCCCTCACCATTTGGTCCTTTCAGCTCAAATTTATATTGTGTACCTTCAGGTAGGTTAGGAATAAAAATCCCCCAGATACCATAGTCTAGGCGTTGCATCGGTGTACGGCGCCCATCCCATTGATTAAATTCGCCAACCAGGCTACACGCTGAGGCATGCGGTGCATACACCAAGAAACGGATACCAGAGATTTGTTTGCCACCGCGCTCCAGCGTCATAAACTGTGCACCCATGTACTTGTACATCTCTTTTGGCGTATGCAGATCGTCGTATTCTGCGTAAATGTTATGGTACTGATAAGGGTCATCAACTAGCTGCTCAGTCCCGTTCCAATCGACTGCCAGCAGGTAGTGCGTTAAGTGCAAATTTTGCTCTTGTTTAAGGATAAAGCCTGAAGCATCTTCACGTTCGAGTTCTACACGCTCGTCATTAATCACTAACTCAACTTTATCAGCACCCGGCATCCATACGCGCAGCGCTCCATGCTCTGGATTAATAAATGGGCCGATAAAAGAAAATGGGTCAGCAAACGTCGCGTGTGAAAGTCGGTTATATATCTTTGTTGCCTTATCTAACGTTGGTGTTTTCAAGTTACTTCTCTCCCTAACCTAACTTTCAAAAACCGAATAAATTCGGTTGTATCATTTACGGGTCATATGACCCAAAAAGCCCGCTATGCAGCGGGCTTAATTAGCGTTATGGCAGTTTACCGAATTCAAGCTTTACATAGAGTGATGTAACTTAAAATTTTCTATGTACAACCTGCAACTTGGCGACTATTTGCTTACTTTCGCTCGAACTTCGGTGAGCTTGTGAGCAATACGATTTACCCCTTCATGCGCAAACACTTCGTCGAGGTTCATCGACAGTTTACGACGCCAGTTAGGATACTCATCTACCGTGCCCGGAATGTTAACTGGTTTGTCCATTTCCAACCAATCTTCAAGCTGAACACTGAGTAACGTCGAAGAGCCAGCAGCAACATGCAGTTGTAGCGCCTCTGCTAAGTGGGAGTCCATCGGCACATATTGTGCGTCGCGGCCAACACCTTCAGGCAAGTAACCATGCCATGCGACTGAATCAAGGATGCCCTGTTTGCATTCAAGACGATCAGTAAACAGACCTTTTAGCTGCTCGGCGTCTGGATATAGACCAAGCTCTTCGCCCATCTTAAGGTCATCACAATGCCAGAAGCCACGTAGAGTAGGCATATCGTGGGTACATAACGCAGACATAGATTGCTCTGCGTAGTGAGCAGGAGAAATAAAGCCACCATCTTCTTCAGATGTTTCGAAGAAGAATACCTTGTATGAGTGAACACCTGCATCACGTAGGATTTCGACGATCTCATCAGGAACCGTACCTAAATCTTCACCAATCACGCTGCACTGATGACGATGAGATTCTAGCGCTAGAATGGCTAGCATATCTTCAACTGGGTAGTAGATGTACGCGCCTTTAGTTGCATTTTCACCTTTTGGAATCCACCACAGACGCAGTAGACCTAATACGTGATCGATACGTAATGCACCGCAGTGCTTCATATTTGCACGTAGTAGTTTGATATATGCATCGTAGCTCGTCGCTTGCAAAACCTGTGGGTTTAGCGGAGGTAAGCCCCAGTTTTGACCTAACGGACCAAGAACATCTGGTGGCGCACCGATGCTGGCATCCATGACCAAGTTGCCTTCATCTGCCCACGTTTCTGAACCAGAATCTGCGACACCAACAGCCAAGTCACGGTAGAGTCCTACAGACATACCTTTTTCTTCTGCCAGCGCCTGTGCTTCTTTGATCTGTGAATCTGCAATCCACTGAAGATACATGTACAGATGCACTTGGTCTTGGTTTTGCTCGATAAAACTTTGTACCGCGCTGCTGTCGAATTTGCGCAATTCTTCAGGGAAGACAGGCCAACCCCAAACATTGGAATCTTCCGCATGAAGTGTGGCATGAAGCGCATCAAATGCCGCTTGATGCACTAGGCTATCACCGCCCTCTTCAACAAAATCTAAGAATGCTTGCGCACGCTCAGAATTTTTATCTAAATGGCGCTTTTTAAATTCAGCAAATAGCTGAGGGAGCACACTCATCTTTAAGTTAGACACTTCAGTGTAGTTTACCCAGTGAGATTCACGCGCTTTTTGTAAACGTTGCTGGAACTCCGCACTGCCCACTTTTTGCTGCGCTTCGATGCTCAATGCAAACTCAGGAACAGAACTTACATCAATGTACATGATGTTCAGCCAACGACGCGATGACGGGCTGTATGGGCTTGCACCTTCAGGGTTGGCAGGGAATAGTGAGTGAATTGGGTTTAAACCAACAAAGTCACCACCGCGTGATGCGATGTCAGCAACAAGCTGTTTTAGGTCGCCAAAGTCACCAATACCCCAGTTGTGCTGGGTACGAAGGGTGTAGAGCTGAACACTCGGGCCCCACATTTTCTTACCGTTTAAGATGCCGTCTTGTTTGAAACACGCTTTTGGTGTCACGATTAGAGTCATCTCATACGGGGCTTTACGACGCTTACGAGTGACGGTTAGCTTGTGGTAACCCCAAGCAATGTCTCTCGGTAATGCAAACACTAAAGGGCCACCCTCTTTGCGCTCATCGCGAACGATTTGCGACTGAAGATAGCCTTCAAGTACCTCTCCCTGCTCAGTATCTAGGCGCCAGCTAAACTCACTTTCGCGAGCACTAGAACCTAAATTAAGGGCTACTTCAACAGGTTCACCATCGCGAACCACCAGCACTGGGTCAAGCACTTCTTTCTTATGCTTTTTCTCTGCTGATTTCAGAAGAGTCTCATCATTTGTCGTGTCATAGCCTAAAGACGCAAGTAAGTGACGAATGGTTTCGTCTTCAACTTTAGCTTCATCTCCCCACGCGCTAACGTAGCTGTCGGCAATTCTCGCCATTTCAGCGACTTGTTTTAATGCGTTATCTTGTTTCATCGCTCTCTCCGAAGGACTGCTAATACCTTCAAATTGTAGGGTTATTATAAAAAGAGTAGAGCCAAGGCACTCAGGCCTTGGCTTTTTATTTAATTAGCGCTTAACAGCTTCTAATTTCCAGATGTTATTGACATAGTCTCTAATTGAACGGTCAGAGGTAAATTTACCCACCAACGCGGTGTTCAAAATAGCTTTCTTAGCCCAGCCAGCTTGGTCTTGGTACTGTTTGCCCATATCTTCATGCGCTTGAACATAAGATGCAAAGTCAGCCAAACATAGGTAAGGGTCGCCGCCATCTAGTAAGCTGTCGTATGTTGCACGTAGTAGACCTGGTTGACCTGGAGTGAACTCATCCGTTAGAAGTAGATCCAAAGATGCTTTCAGTAGAGGGTCTGCGTGGTAGTAGTCGTAAGGGTTGTAACCTTGCGCTTTCACTGCTTGTACACCATCAACGTCTAGACCAAAGATGTAGATGTTTTCATCACCCACCTCTTCACGAATCTCAACGTTTGCACCATCCATCGTACCGATAGTCAATGCACCGTTTAGAGCCATCTTCATGTTACCAGTACCAGACGCTTCTTTACCCGCTAGCGAGATTTGTTGAGAAACGTCAGCTGCAGGGATGATGATTTCTGCCATGCTTACACGGTAGTCAGGAATAAAGACCACTTTTAGCTTGTTGCCAATACGTGGGTCGTTATTGATCTTTTCAGCAACCTTGTTGATTGCGAAGATGATCTCTTTCGCTAAGTGGTAACCCGGTGCGGCTTTCGCTGCGAAGAAACATACGCGCGGCGTACATTCGAAACCAGGTTCGTTGATAATGCGATGGTACAGAGACAAGATGTGTAGCAAGTCTAGGTGCTGACGCTTGTACTCGTGCAGACGTTTGATTTGCACATCGAAAATCGCATTAGTATCTAGCTCAATACCCATGTTCTCTTGAACCCAGTCGGCTAGGCGCTGTTTGTTCTGCTTCTTGACTGCCATGAATTCTTTCTGGAATTTCGCGTCAGTGGCAAACTTAGCAATACCTTCAAGCTGCTCTAGTTTTGCTGGCCACTCGCTGCCCACCTTATCAGTGATTAGCTGAGATAGACCAGGGTTACAGAACTTCAACCAACGACGAGGTGTAATACCGTTGGTTACGTTAGTTAGTTTACCAGGGAAAATTTCGTTGAATTCTGGGAACAGATCTTTCTTAACCAGTTCAGAGTGAAGCGCTGCTACACCGTTGACTTTGTACGAACCAATAACACACAGGTTAGCCATGCGAACCATGCGGTTGAAACCTTCCTCGATGATCGACAGCTTCGCTTGCTTCTCACCGTCACCAGGCCACATCGCTCGAACTTCTTGTAGGAAGCGGTGGTTGATTTCAAAGATAATTTCCATATGACGAGGCAGTAGGCGCTGGATTAGCGACTCAGGCCAAGTTTCTAGTGCTTCTGGCAGTAGCGTGTGGTTAGTGTAAGCAAACGTATTTGCACTGATTTCCCACGCTTTATCCCAAGATAGGCCTTTCTCGTCGATAAGGATACGCATTAGCTCAGGAATTGCGATAGTTGGGTGCGTGTCGTTAAGCTGAATCGTTTCTTGCTTAGGTAGATCTGCAATTGCAAAACCTGCTTCTTCGTGACGACGCAGAATATCACGTACCGACGCTGCAGAGTGGAAGTACTGCTGCATTAGGCGCAGAGTTTTACCTTTTTCGTGGTTATCGTTCGGGTATAGAACTTTTGTGATGTTACCTGCATCAATCAATGAATGCTGCGCTTCAAAGTAATCACCGTTGTTAAAGCTCGCTAGTGAGAACGGTGCAATCGCCTGACACTCCCATAAACGTAGCGGATAAACAGTGTCTGACTCGTAACCAACGATTGGTAGATCCCAAGGCATTGCTTTTACCGTCATACCTGGTACCCACTTACGGACTTCTTTACCGTTTTCGTGTGACACTTCAACGTGACCGTAGAAACCAATTTCTTGCGCTAGTTTAGGACGCGCTACTTCCCAAGGATAACCTTCTACACCGCGCCATGCGTCCGGTGCTTCTTGTTGACGCCCTTCTTTGAACGACTGCTTGAATAGGCCATATTCGTAGTGCAGGCCGTAACCTACAGTTGGGTATTCTTGCGCAGCACATGAATCCATGAAACATGCCGCCAGACGTCCTAGACCACCGTTACCCAGTGAAGGGTCACGCTCTTCTTCTAGTAGATCCGTCAGGTTTTGGCCTAACTCTGCCATCGCCTCGGTAATTTGGTCATATAGACCCAAGCTGATCAGGTTGTTACCCGTTAGTCGACCAATCAGGAATTCCAGTGATAGGTAGTTAACGCTTTTGGCATTTTTGATCTTAGGGTCTTGTTCAGTTTTTAGTAGATCGAGCGTTGTTAACTCAGCAAGCGCTTTACCCATTGCTAGGTACCACTCACGCGCTGTCGCTGTCTCTTCAGTTTTCGCGTAAGTTGCTGAAAGGTGCATTCTCACATCAGCTTGGAAAGTCGCTTTGTCAAAATTTTTCTGTTGCGTAGGTTTCATTAGAGAAATCTCACTTATTAGTTCTAATCCATCTGTGCCATATCGTGCATTGACATGAACAGCAAAACATCCTCCTAACAACACGGCTGATTGGGAGGAGGACATAGGGCGTAGAGGGTGTATTACCTAGGGCTCAGTGATCTAACTCTCATTTAAATTTCACAACATTCAAGCTCTGGTGATAACGATCACACCATCAACGTATTTACCCTATAGCTGATGTATAAAAAGATGTGTGTTAAGCAACATACTCAATTGAACAATATGCATACTCGATCACAATAAGATTGAATGAAAAATGAAAATTGCACGCACATTGGTGCAAATACGTGTTTAAAGCCCGTACCAGAACAACCGTAAAGTGACTAAAATCACAAAAATAGGGCGTAGTTAGCGTCAAAATGTGAATTACGCGAAAAACCCATCGTTGATCAATAACTGTAGCGATAAATCTCAAGTAACATCCTTGCCAATAAGCTTTATCGCTCAATATTTGCACAAAGATGTACCATTCCTTTCGGACTCGGTGCCCCTGAGTAAAGGGAAAAATAGGGAATAAAAAGATGTGGATTCCTTCGAAACTCACTCGCCCGGCTCGCTTGCATAACGCAATCGTAAGACCAAGAGTATTAGACCTTCTTCAACAAGCCCCCTTTTATAAGCTGGTATTGTTTCGATCACCCGCTGGTTATGGTAAAACCACCATGGCTGCGCAGTGGTTGTCAGATAAGTCACACGTCGGTTGGTATAGCATTGATGAAAGCGATAATGACTCATTCCGTTTCATTAACTATTTGCTACAAGCGCTCAATAAAGCGACCGACGGCAGCTGCCCGAACTCGCAGAAACTTGCGGAAAAACGCCAATTCTCCTCTCTTCACTCTTTATTTGGCGAAGTATTCACTGAAATGTCTAACTTCCACCAAGAGTGCTACTTGGTACTAGATGACTACCACCTCATTGCGGAAGACGAAATCCATGAAGCGATGCGCTTCTTCCTCAAACATATGCCTGACAATGTCACTCTGGTCGTAACCAGCCGCGCTACGCCGCCGCTTGGCACCGCTAACCTTCGTGTCCGCGACTTAATGATCGAAATTGGCGACGAACTGCTGGCATTCGACATCGAAGAAACGACACGCTTCTTTAATCAACGAGTTGCAGATGGCATTGATGATGCGACAGCGAACAATCTACGTAATTACGTCGAAGGATGGCCCTCAGCCTTACAGCTCATTGCGTTACAAGCTCAGCATCAGCACAAAACATTGGCTCAATCTGCCGAGTCGTTCTCGCAATTTAACCATGCCCATCTATGGGACTATTTGGTTGAAGAGGTGTTTGATCTTTTAGACAAAGAAACGCGCCTTTTCCTGCTTCAATGCTCAGTATTGGACCACTTCAATGACCAATTGGTCAGTGAATTAACTGAACGCGAAGATGCGCTAAGCATGATTGAGTCGCTAAACCGGTTCGGACTATTTATCCACCCACTAGAAGGCGAACAAAACTGGTATCGCTTCCACAACCTTTTTGCAGAATTTCTAGCTCACGAACGTACCGCTCGTATTCCTCAGCAAGAAACACAGCTTCATCAAACCGCGGCAAAAGCTTGGTTAAAACTGTCTTCACCTCATCAAGCGTTGCGCCACGCGCAAGAAGCCAGCAATAGCCAACTAACCGCAGACATCTTAAGCCAATACGGGTGGAAAATGTTTAACGGTGGCGAGTTGGTCACGCTCGAAAAAGCGATCAACTCACTCACGCCAGAACAGCTCTATAGCGAACCAAAACTTTGTATGTTGCAAGCTTGGCTGGCTCAAAGTCAGCACCGCTACAACGATGTCGGTGATTTGCTCTCAAAAGCCGACCAGCAAATGAAGCAGCTCAACATTGTATTAGGTGATAAAGAGCAAGGTGAATTTAACGCGCTACGCGCTCAAGTGGCGATTAACCAAGATGAGCCAGAGAAAGCGCTTGAACTTGCTGAATTAGCCCTTAGTCAGGTAGACAGCACCGTATATCGTAGCCGCATTGTTGCCACTTCAGTCGTTGGCGAAGTCAATCACGTGCTTGGCCATTTAAGCCGTGCTCTGCCGATGATGCAGCAAACCGAAAAACTCGCTCGTCAATATCAAGTTTATCATCAGGCACTTTGGGCCATGCTTCAACAAAGCGAAATCTTGATTGCTCAAGGATACGTCCAAGCAGCCTATGAAGTGCAAGACAACGCTTTCAAATTGATTGAAGAGCATCATTTACAGCAAGTTCCATTACACGAATTTTTACTCCGTGTTCGAGCACAAATTCTGTGGTGTTGGAATCGTCTTGATGAGGCAGAAGAGTGTGCCTATAAGGGACTGCAAGTTCTTGGCGACCATAGCCCAAGTAAACACTTACATAGCTACTCAATGTTGGCACGTATTGCCATCGGCCGCGGTGAGTTAGATAAAGCAGGCAAGTTTATTGACCAAATTGCCCACTTACTGAAACAGTCAACCTATCACGTTGACTGGACAGCCAATGCATCGCTATCACTGATTCTATTTTGGCAAGCGCGTGGCGACCTAGACTCTATCCAACAGTGGCTTGAAACCACTGTGCGCCCTGAAACAGCTTGTAACCACTTTACTCAGCTTCAATGGCGAAATATTGCACGTGCCCAAATCGCGTTAGAACAGTACACTGATGCAGGCAAGACACTGGAATTCTTACAGCAACAAGCCCAACAAAATGAGCTGCTCACTGACACGAATCGCAACCTTATTGTTGAAGCTGTACTGGCCGTCTCTCAAGATGATGAAGATACTGCGCGCGAGCACCTAAAACGCGCGTTGGAGCTAACCAATCAAACAGGTATGTTGGGCAACTTCTTAGTCGATGGAGCATCGATTGGTCATATCCTAGAGAAGCTCAATCAAAAAAGTGAACTGGGAGATTTGGAGCGCCATCGTGCCCAGCAATTACTTAAAGATATTTCAACCACTCAACGTAGTAGCTCGGTTCACTTTGATGAAGAGTTTGTTGAAAAGCTCGTCAACCACCCAAATATACCAGAGCTTGTTCGCACTAGCCCTCTCACTCAACGCGAGTGGCAAGTTCTTGGTCTGATCTATTCAGGATTTAGCAACGAGCAAATTGCTCAAGAGCTTGATGTCGCAGGAACAACAATCAAAACTCATATTCGCAACCTGTACCAAAAGCTTAATATTGCCAACCGTAAAGAAGCGATCAAGACTGCCGAAAACCTGCTGCAGCTAATGGGGTATTAGATAAGCTCAAGTCAAAAGACGCGAGAATGAAAAAAAAGCCAACAGCTTTCGCCGTTGGCTTTTTTATTTATAAGGACTTAGCCTCCATTTCAATCTTAGTGCTCCATGAAGGTTCATTACGGTCTTTCTTCACTACGCCTTTATTGGTCAGCCAAGTCACTGCAGTATCTGTCTTATTAGCTTTCGGGTAGTGTGTTTTGCTGGTCAATTTACATGTATCAAATGTACCTGCAGGAACCGTGATTCTCTCTTTGCCAAGATAAGTTTCACTGTAATCAAATTCTGAATTAGACCAAGCATTTGTTATCGCATTCAGAGCTGTTTCGGTAGCTGCTGTGCGCAATCCGTGAGTAACAAGTTCAGCCTGACCCGTACTATAATCAAATACGTTGGTTAGCGGTGCATTAGTTGCTCTGGCATGCACTTTTTCAACTCCAAGCTGTTTAGTATTGTGAGCAACCGCTGTTGGCAAACCAACCTTAGCGATGCCATGTATTCGTTCATCGTGTTGGTTAAAGCCTTCTTGTCCTAGGTAGTGTTCAGGTGTGCTATACGCATACTCGTATCCTACTAGCGTACCTTGTAGGTCAAGTTCACTCACTTTAGTTTTTTCTAACGAGCCCGCCCAATCTGAAATCCAATTTGGTAGCCCTGTTACATTGGTGACATCATCGAGCCAAGAGAAAGTATTTCCGAGATATTCGGAATGGAATTGTAATGAAGTCGGTACGCCACCAGCAGAGGTGCGCTTGACATCATAAACAAATGTTTCTCCTACTGTTTTTTCATAACCAGCGTCTGCCAAAGAGTCTAAACAAGCTTGTAAGTTTAACGGCTGAGCAGAATTATCTAAGATAAATTGTAGCGTTGCACTGTCAAATACATACTCTTCTCGCATTGAGGCAGAAGGAACGTACCAAGTATTGCGCACAAAGCCTTCCGCAATCGATAAATAGGACTTGCGGTCTTTTGGGTTCACCGCAACCTGACTCGCGGCATCAATGATCGTCGCTGGCATGGACACTTCACGAAGCTGGACGCCATTGACGACAATATCGCGCCATTGTCCAGTTTCTGGCAACAGTTCTAAAGGCTCGCTATACCAAGAGTAGAAGTAGTATTTTACCACGCCTCCTTCAAGCAGTTGGGCTCGAATATCTCCTCGGTTATCCGCCCCGAATGGAATTAACCCATCAACATTAAACGTCCCACTCCTGTCAGATTGATCCACTGCTTTCGTTTGCTCAAGACTTGTGAGCCACTCTTCTTGATTGTCTTTAAACACGGAAAAACCGTTGCAAGAATTATTCAGCTCAAGGTAGCGGTCTTCACCTTGACAGCTATTTCCTTTATAAAATGAGTAGTAACCTTCAATACTCTTTGTTAGCGACTGTTTGTAGATCACCGTATTGTCAGGGAACACAAGATCAGCAGGCAAAGTATTTGACCAAGCGCCACTATTATCAACTTGTTTCACTATTGAGCGAACATTAACACCGCTAACATCTATTTTTGTAACACCGACTATGTCACTCAAAGCCGAGTCAGCCGAAATGAGTTTGAGTTTGTAGTCATCTAAGACCTCAATCGCAGTGATTGCATCGTCTATGCTTCGCCAGCCATTGCTCGCCAACATCATTTGTAAACTCGGTAGCTTCTCCGCTGCTAATACAAAATCACCGACCGTATAATCATAGACTTTGTTACTTTGTTGAATGCCACCATCACTTAAAAGCTGAACCGAACCAAACTGCAACGTCATCGGTTGGTCGACATAAGTTCGACCCGCCAACCAATGGACACCATCTTGGTATAGATATTTCGCGTAATTAATCGTTACGCCATTTTTTTTAGCCTCATTTTCTTTAACTTTGTCGCGCAAATTATTTTTGTCGAGGTCAATATGATCTCGTTCAATCCCAGTGGCGATAGCCTTAGCATCAAAACGATCTGTATTGGTCGATATATCTGCGACAACATTTTCAAGGACTGAGGTCACCTCTTCGACAATCAAAGAAATCAGCTCATGCTCGCTGATTCCTGCACCAGCGCTGACCTCTTTTAGAGAATCTGTTTTGGAAGCCATAATATTCGCAGTCACTTGGGCAACTTTATGCAACCTCTCGAAAGCGGCTTTATCTGTATCGCTTAGTTCAGCTGAGTTTTTTGCAGCGATATAGTCTTTGGTTAAGTCGAGGCTCGTACCAATTTTTTGTTGAACTTTTGACTTAGCCTCTTCAATTGAGCTGCCTTTTTCGATCTCATTTTGGAGCATAGTCGTCAGTGGACTAATAAAATCTGAACCAGGAGGCGCCGTCAAATTGTAGCCTTGGGTTAAAACTACACCTGGATTGTCTGAGTCGATAGTTTGTCCTGCGACAACCTCAATCAACAACACCCCTTGTGCAATTTGCTCTGCGGTAAGTCCATCAAGAGTAAACTCTCCGTTATCTCCGGTCACTGCATTCGGTTCTGAAGATTCACACACCTTATTGTTGTTTAAATCTAAACACGCATTGGCTCCAATGAGATAACCATCGGCGGCTCGGGCAGTTAAAGAGGACGAGTTCTCTGAACTCGATTCAGTATTGCTACTGGCTGAACTTGAATCTGAGCCACCGCATGCAGTCAAAGTAACAGCTATTGCGAGAGCTATTGAAGAGTGCTTTAACACCATAAACTGTCTCCAATTATTCGGAATTTGTCGATTAAATGCAGGAACTTACATGATCCAAAGCTCCAGCAAATGCGCGCCCAAAATATCAGTTTGCTTGGTGAATAATTGATACCACCTTCATACTTCAAAATAATATTTCGCATAGAGAATTAATTCATTTCATGAATGCGAGTCACTACGAAAACGCCAAGAAACTCAGTAGAAATGTCTTAATTCGGAGACAAGAAAAGTACAGTCATACGTAACAAGATATTAATAAATATCACTTTATTTGCTTCTTAACTGAAAGTTTCACGATTAAACTGGTTGTTTTCGTGGTCTAAACTGAAATTGGGAAGTAGGGAGGCACTGGTGACAATTCCTCAAATTGCATTCAACCATAACAAAGCCAACAACGCTGAATTGGAAATCTTTGATCTTGAAAGCTTATACCACCGGAAGGGGATGGCCCATGATCCTAGCGAGCCACACCGAGTCTCGTTTTTTGCTTTGATTTATGTGCAAAATGGAACTGGTACACATGAAGTTGATTTTAAACCCTACCCGTTTAAGCCGGGTTCGATTGTTTTTGTCCAGCGAGAACAAGTACAAGCATTCGATTTCAGTCATTTCCCACAAGGCAAAATGCTTATATTTACACAGGCATTTCTGGATCAAGTGCACATCAACATGCGGTTGCCAAACTACACCCCTACTCACTTAAACCCTCAACATTCTCCACTGTTGAACCTAGATGACGATAATAGAAACCGTGTCGACACACTTATTGAACAGATGCACCTAGAGATGACTCAACCAAACGCTGATCCACTCATCGTTATGTATTTATTTTCAGCCCTAGCCCTTATCCTTCATCGGCTCAGGCCCGAGGTCTCACAAGAAAAGTTGTCTGATGAACAAAGCACCAAGTTCGCCCGTTTCTTCGACCTGCTCCAGGCGAACTTTCATAGAACGCGCGACGCTAATTGGTACGCCAATCAATTAGGAACAACCTATAAAACGCTCAACCTCACTTGCAAAGCGGCAGCAGATTTAACGGCAAAACAGCTTATTGATGCATTCACCACCCTTGAGATCAAACGGCGCTTAGTTGTCAATCAGTCTACTTCTCAACAGCTTGCCTATGAGTTCGGTTTTGAGGATGCGAGCAACTTCGTCAAATTCTTTAAAAAGCATAGCCAGATGACACCAGGGCAATTTGTCAAACGACACACGACGCCAAAACTGTGATGGGGAAAACGATGGGGGTTCAATATCTACCATTTTTTAGCCTATATCCACAATGCCTAGGCAACTCGATATCTCTAACATATTCCCCGAGCCAACATTGAGGAATATCAGAATGAAAGTGTTAACAAGTCTAAGAGTAACCACATTGGTTGCTACAGCAGTCAGCTTAAGCGCCTGCGCTACACAACCCGAGCTGGCTGAACCGAGCCAAACACAAAAAGCCGTCGCGGTTATCTCTAGTATTGAAACTGGTGACCAATCTGCAATTGGCTATATAAACCCAAATAAATACATCCAACATAACTTGGCTGTAGGTGATGGTTTAGCCGGGTTTGGTGAAGTAATGGCAGCGCTACCGCCAGGCAGTGCGAAAGCAAATGTAGTCCGAGCATTCGAAGATGGTGACTACGCTGTAACCCACACCGAATACAACTTTTTCGGCCCTAAAGTTGGCTTTGATGTGTTCCGCTTCGAAGACGGGAAAATCGTCGAACATTGGGATAACTTACAAAGCATTATGCCAATGAACCCAAGTGGTCGTACTCAACTCGACGGACCGACACAAATACTAGATATTGAGAAAACAGAACAGAATAAGCAGCTCGTCACCGATTTTGTTCAGACCATCTTAATCGATGGCGACATGGCAAAGATCAATCAGTTTATCGATAACGAAGATAGTGCCTACATTCAGCACAATGCCATGGTAGCTGATGGTTTAAGTGGCTTGGGTAAAGCACTAACTGCGCTCGCAAAAGCTGGTACTCCAATGATTTACAATGTAAACCATAAGATTCTTGGACAAGGAAACTTTGTGCTATCAATTAGCGAAGGCGAGTTCTTAGGCAAACATACCTCATTCTACGACCTGTTTAGAGTTGAGAATGGCAAGATTGTCGAACACTGGGACGTCATCGAAACCATCGCACCGAAAGAGCAATGGAAAAATCACAACGGTAAGTTTGGATTCAAATAATACTAACCTATGGCGCAAGTATTCCTCGCGCCTTAGATTGCCGCTACAAGCTGATACTGATACTTCTCTGAACCATATTGGTTTGCACTCTCACACTTTGATGCCACAATATAGCTGGTTTATGGAATGAATGAGAATAATATCAATGACTTGGTTCAGAGCGACAACCCTTACAATTACTTTAGCTAGTGTATTTTCGTCACCGACTTATGCAGAGGTTGGCAATGCACCTCTTGTCGGCGGACTATTCAACTCAACCGAAGTTCTCAAGAACCAAATCGTCAACTCCCTCTCTTATTCAACCCGATTCGCTCGTGATGTGACCTTATTTACCATCGGAGGAATGACCCTTGAAACCTACTTGCTCACACTGCCTCTAGATACAGAAACCAAAGCAAGAGTGATGGGCCAAATAGCGGATCCAACCTACTCGATACCACTAGGTTACTTTCTCTATCAGTTTTACGATCGCTATACCGGGATTGAGAGTGGAGACAAATTTAAATCGTACCTACAAACTGTCTATGATCAGAAAACACTTAAAGGCTTCGAGCATTCTTTGTTTCAACTCACTGACGATCACCTACCTAAACAGAAACAGCATGCCAAAGATCAAGCACATCAAGAAGGCTTAAAGATCGATGGGGAGTTTGTCGCTGCCATGGTAACTGTGTACGACGCATTAATTCAAATTGGTGAGTGGCAAGATATGGAACGCCTTCCTCAGCAATACACCTATCTCACCAAATCACCGCAGGATCTTGCACTAGTGACAAAAGTCCAACCTATTGTGGTCAGCATCCTCAACCAAACGGCCTCAGGATTGGACGAAGGTGAAATGAAAAATGCCTTACTGGCAATTGTCGCAGATAACGCTCCTGAACGTGCATCGCTACCCAATAACAAAGCTCAAGCTTTAACCATTTCCCTAATTGATTTCGTGCGTTTAAATGTGCTCAAAGCCTATCGTCAATTCGTTTATCATGACGAAAGACAGAAGCGCCTTAATGACTGGCTACAAAACGCTTTCAATAATGAACCGACTAAGGCCATTGATTTTCTTCAGTCTCAGCAAGAGCGACGATTCGCCGTTCAAATTACTGTAGATGGTTTACAACAAGGATTGATGGAAGGGTTGGTTGACCAGAGTAAGCCATTTATTCCTTACGCATACAGCCGCCACGTAAAGCATGAGAAACTCAACACACCGCTGGCTCAGTCAAGCCCTGAGCACCAACAGGATGTCCGCTTCTTAGAAATCCTTTCTGAGCAAACTTATAATGACCCACACTATCTTCCCTTTTTTAAAAGGTTCTACGCGCAGCATAAAGCGTCAATTTCCCGCACTGGGGTTTCTTCTACTCCTACCATTAGTGTGCGTAACCTACCAATCATAAAAACAGGAGCAAAAGTTTCGGGGAAAAAAGGGACAGGTATTCCTAACTTCCACTTTGTTGATCGCCACGAAGATAGAGCCTACTACTTCTTCGGCAACGACGCCTTGCAACTTGATCGCTTGATACAAGCGAATAATGTGCAGACCATGTTTGATCGACTTGTGCATCTAAAAACGCTCAACTGCAATGCACAATATGACTGGAACGCACATACTAGCTATGACGGTTTGGTCAATCTCGGCGCGGGAGAGGCCCTTAGAGATTTCGGTGAAAAGCGTTGTCTAAAAGAGTTAGATGAGCGCGCTAAAGTTGAAACTATACTCACCAAGCAACGTCAGTCACTCATTGACAACATCGCCTCCTACCAACAACTCCCAAGGTGGGACTTCTACACCAAGCTAACACGCAAATGGAAAATTGAGCAAGATATCTCAAATTACACTGAACTAGATGGCCAAGGTATGCCTGATTTCACACTCATCTACAACCCATGGCCCGATCACTTCGCTCATTTTGTTGGCCCTTTTAGCGACGAAATCATTATGCCAACTGGCGAACTAAACAGGCTTGATTACTGGATTAGCAGAGTAGAACAAAGCTACAAAAACGCGGGAGTCTACGACCAAACTCTGTGGGGAATCGCTGGCGATCATGGCTTAGCGCCTGTCTATTACACGCTAAATCCAGAAAAAGCCATCTTCGAACCTTTAGAGAAAAAGTTAGGCTACCTACTGATTATTAAGAAAATATCTTCTGATGAAGGTGAAGGGCCAAAGATTACTAACGCTTTGAACTATCCAAGTAATAAAGGGACAGACGTGGTGGTTGCTTCAACCGCAGGTGGCAACTTTATGTTCGACCTCTTTAACTCGCAACAAGGATGGGCAAACCAGCCTATCTATAGCGAACTCATAAACTGGCGCCCTATCAATGCAACTGCCAACCAAACGGTCGACATTATTTCAGAGTCACTTAGCTACCTCGGTGACACATTGGATTACATGGCCATTCGCGAGCAAACATGTAATGAAAAGCAATGTCGAGTCCGATTGGTAGCAAATCGCGATGGTGTCAGGTATGACGAACGAATTATCAAGCAAGAAGCGCATTACTACTACGGGAGTGTTAACGGCGATAGCACCATGGCTCATCTTCTCGATATAAAATCTCTTAACCCTTACCTTCCTAAACCAGATGATTCTGAGCTTAATCGATTTGCCTATCTGGTGGAAAAGTGTGTCCATAGAGCTAATTTAAAAGACAGTAAAACTTGGTGTGATGCCAATCAATGGCGCGAGTTGACTCACTATACGCCTAGGCCAGACTCTGTCGTGCAGTTAGCCGAGCTGTATGCGGAGGATAGAGCCGGAACCATTAACTTATTCCCTAGAGAAGGCATTGGTTACAACACCAAGGTTCCAGGGAGGCACGCAGGTGAAAGCTACCTCGAAAAAGATGCCTTCATTGGATTCTGGGGAACGCCAATTGGATCGCAAGCAATCCCCCTTAAGTCAGAAGCCAATGGTTCATTAGCACCAACCTTGTTCGAGTACTTAACCGGTGAAACGGTAGTAGAAGGAGAAAACGGCTGGGGTTACCCTTCGCTACTCCACAAGCTAGCTATTCAATAATGCTTTGACTTTAAAGTAAAAAAGCGCCATTGCGGCGCTTTTTTAATATCTCAAATCCAAATTAGAACTTTTTCGGTGCGTAGCCTGTCATCACCTTTAGCTGCAATTCTCGACCTAGTTTTGTCATTGGATGAACCACGACTAATCCCTTCACCGATTTTTTCAGCTTACCCATATCCGCTTGTTCAGCTTTAGTGATTTCACGAGAAAACGGCATATCCAAAAGGCTCTTACGCTCTTTGTTCATGTCGTAACTCTGCTTGTGTTTCATTGAGTTGGCTTTTTTGATCAGCTTGTCGATGTCATTGGTAAATTTGGTGATCATTTCTTGGTCACCACGGCCTTTTGCTGCCTCTAGTTTGCGTTTGCAGTTATCTAGACGGTTATTGATATTTTGTAGTTCTTGCTTCAGGCTCATGGTAACACTCATATAGAAATGGAAAAGGGCGGCGAGTGTAGCATAAGCCCACTCACTGCCCTAATTATAATCTTTCAAATCTACTTGTCGTATTTTTGATCGTACTGATTCACCGCGTCTTCAAGTAATCCAAAGTCATCTTGGGTCAAATACCCTTGTAGTGCCGAAAATTTCTCTTCTGGCCATTGGTAGATCGCCATTGCCAGCAACTTTTCTATCTTATCAGCCTCAAAGCGATATTTGATGTGCTTAGCTGGATTACCACCGACCATAGCGTATGGCTCGACATCCTTAGTCACGACACTATTAGCCGCTATGACCGCACCTTCACCTATGGTGACACCTGGCATAATCATCGCTCGCATGCCGATCCATGCTCCATCGTGGATGATGGTATCTCCCTTACTCTGATAAGAGCGTTCAACCTGCTCAAGAAACGGGTAAAGACAAAACCAGTCGACTCGATGGTTGTGGTTGCCCCCCATCAAGATAACGGCTTCAGCCGCAATACAAACATAATCACCAATATAAAGCTGGTCTATTTCCCAACGTGGCTCCCATTGCTTGCTTACCTCATCCCCATGTAAGTAGCGGACAACAGATTGCTCGAAACCATTATCCCAGCAGTCGCTGTAATAGCTGTGCGTACCTTTAATATGGATGTTTTTGTTGCTCACCACTTCATGGAGCAACTGAAATTTTGACCAATGTTTTTGGGTCATGACAAATACCTCTGATTAACTGAGTTTCGCCACGGAACGATTTTTCGTGGCGCTGTTTAGACGTTCAAACTAAACAACGCAATCTGCACTCGAGGCTGCTTGAGTAGTGGCTGAAATTTCATGATTGACTCCTTTGTGCGCGAACTATAAGCCAACGCTCAGAAATTATGTCAATATTAGGTAAAACTATTTTTGTCAGAAATCAATAAGGAGTGTTTATGCTTTCGCGCCTAGTGTTTTTACCCATGCTTGCTCTTTCGGCCAGTGCTTTCGCTGCATCAGACAATATTGTTATCCGCTATCTACAGCCTAGTAATAAAGCTGAAGCTCAGTTAAAAGATGGGATTGAGCAAAGTGGCGTAAATCAGACTTTGATTGATCTCTCTGACGACCTTTTCCCATTCAACAAAACACTGACTATAGAGTATGGCAGTGAAGATGGTCCTATGTACGATCCAGAGAAACATGTCGTACATATACCTTACCATTTTTACCAAGAGGCTTTGGACTATTTTAAAAAGAATAAATATGACGAAAAGTATGGAAAATCTGCTGAGCTAGGCGCGATGGACACCATTCTTCATACATTACTTCACGAAGCAGGTCATGCGTATATTGCTGATCAAAGCATTCCAGTTTTAGGTAAAGAAGAAGATGCCGTTGACAACTTTGCGGCAGTAATGATGATTGAATACGTCGAAAATGGGGAAGATGCCACCATCAGCGCCGCTGATATGTTCGCTTTCGAATCAGAAGATAAACCAGACTACTATGAGTTCGGCGAATATATTGACGAACACAGCTTTGACCTTCAACGTTATTTTTCTACTTTATGCTTAGTTTATGGTAGTAATCCTGACAAGCATCAAGACTTGCTAGACGAAGTCGAAAATGACTACCTAGCTGATAGAAAAGACTTTTGTGTTTTCCAATACCAGCATGTTGCACAAAACTGGCACAACTATCTAAATGTTGAAGCGTCTGACCAATAATTAAAGCGTCTACCTGCGAAAACAGCTCGCTAATGCTTCAGGGAGCCATTTGTTATGCAAGCCACTGGATTGGCTAATCGTATTCGATCCCCTTTCTCTAACTGCCTGACGAATAAGGCTAAGTGAGACCACTGTCAATGTTTCTGTCTAAATCTACTCATGTCTAGCTCCTTAGACCTGTAAACACCTCAAGATTCACAGTCAACTGTCGATAAATTGGCTAGTCTTATAGGTATAAACTTTGGGTCTATAAGTATGATGCCAATTAACAAGTGCTTTTCTTAGATGAAAAACGATGACGTTTTTCTTTAAGTTAAGGAGCCATTATTACTAAAACAGGATGTTTGTATGAGTCTTACTATTCGTAGCCGCCTTTATATTTTGGCGCTAGTTCCGCTGCTCGTCATCGCATTGGGTATGTTGAGTTTTACCTATATGAAAACCACCGAACTCAATGAGCAACAGATAAAAGTTACGCACAATAACATGATGGAAATGAAAAAAGCGGAGCTTAGAAACTACCTTCAAATGGCAAAATCTGCCGTTCAGCCTTTTCTAGATCGTGGAGCAAGCCTAGAAGAAGCGTACCCAACGCTGAAAACTCTTGAGTATGGAAAAACAGGTTATGTCTTTGGTTACGATTCCAAAGGTATCCGCCGCGTTCAAGGCAGTAGCGAGAAAGGTATTGGCGACAGTTATTGGAACTTGCAAGACAAGCAAGGCAATTACCTTATCCAAGATCTGATCCGTAACGCGAAAACGGGTGAGTTTACCACCTACTACTTCCCTAAGCCGGGTGAAACAGTGGCTTTGCCTAAGTTGAGCTATTCCATTTTTATTCCTGAGTGGGACTTAATGATCGGAACAGGTTTTTATACCGATGACATCGACGCGATTATTGCCGAAATGGAAAACGCAACCACCAGCGCCCTGCAAACCACATTGTCAGCCATTATTGTCTTCTGTTTGGTTATCGCTGGTATTGTTGCTGTGTTCGCGGTCGCGGTGAATCGCACCATCATGAAACCACTGGAAATGTTTGACGAATCAATCAATTCGTTTGCGAGTGGTGACGCTGACTTAACAGCACGCATGGATGATTTCAAAGCACCTGAATTCTCGCAACTGAGTAAAAACTTCAACGCTTTTGTTGCTAGTTTGCAAACGATTATCAGCAGTGTGAGTAATGTGGGTCAGCAAGTTGTTTCGGAAACCAATAACATGTCTTTGCGCGCAGCCAAAGTTGACGAACTGGCGACAGGGCAACGCGAAGAAACAGAGCAAGTCGCAACGGCAATGACCGAGATGACGACAACGGCGGGAGAAATTTCAAATAATGCCAGCCAAGCAGCAGACTCCGCTAAAGAAGCCGACGACAACGCTAAAGAAGCACAAGGCATCGTCAATTCCGCAGCGCAATCAGTTGAAGCCCTAGCTGAAGAAGTTTCCCAAGCAAACAGCGTTATCTCTCGCTTAGAAGGCGATGTGCAAAATATTTCTTCTTCCCTTGAAGTGATTCAAGATATTGCTGAGCAAACAAACCTGTTGGCGCTTAACGCCGCAATAGAGGCAGCTCGTGCAGGTGAGCAAGGTCGAGGCTTTGCCGTCGTAGCGGATGAAGTTCGTAAGCTAGCAAGTCGAACTCAAGACAGTACGGGCGAGATTCATCAAATGATTGAACAATTGAAAGCGGCATCAGATGATGCAGTGAAAGCGATGGAATCGAGCCAAAGACGCGGTGCAAGCACAGTTGAAGAAGCCAATGCGGCGGCACAAGCACTAATCCAAATCCAAGAATCAATCGGTACCATTATGGATATGAACTCGCTGATTGCGACTGCTACAGAGGAGCAAAGCTTAGTCGGTCAAGAAATCTCGCAACGCATCGTTGTGATTTCTGACCAAAGTTCTCAATCGGCTGAACTGGCGAATGAGAACCGTTCTGGTAGCCAAGAACTGAACCATAGAGCAAACGAACTGTATGAGCTAGTTGACCGCTTTACGGTTTAGATTACAAGACAAACTAAAACGCCCTAAGCCAAATTGGTTAGGGCGTTTTTTTTACCTTAAGTGTAATGTCTCTAGGCTAGTTGCCTCCAAAGCAAAGATATTTCACATCCATGTATTCATCGATACCTTGTTTCGCACCTTCACGTCCAATACCAGACTGCTTGATACCGCCGAAAGGCGCGGCTTCGGTTGAGATAATGCCTTCATTGATACCGACCATGCCGTACTGAAGTGCTTCGGCAATCTTCCAAACACGATGGATATTCTGGCTGTAGAAATAAGACGCTAAGCCGTAGATGGTGTCATTCGCCATCTCTATCAGATGCTCGTCATTGTCAAATGCAATAACAGGAGCAACTGGGCCAAAGATTTCTTGTGACACTATCTGCATGTCGTGAGTCACGTCTTTTAGCACCACAGGCTGTATAAACAGTCCATCTAAGCGCTTCATCGGTGATACAGGTTTTGCGCCTTGCTCAATCGCGCCATCTATTAAGGCTTGGATATTGTGTTTTGCTGAATCACTGATCACAGGGCCGATATTGACACCCTGTTCTAATCCGTTGCCCACCTTGAGCTTTTGCACCTCGGCGTCAAACTTAGACACAAACTCATCGTAAACCTTACTGTGGATATAAAAGCGATTAGCACATACGCACGTTTGCCCTGCATTACGAAACTTAGAAGCCATCGCCCCAGCAACTGCGGCATCAATATCAGCATCATCAAAGACGATAAACGGCGCATTGCCTCCTAACTCCATTGAAGTACGTTTAATATCGTGCGCACTTTGTTGCAGTAGAATGCTACCTACCTGAGTTGAGCCAGTAAAAGAGAGCTTACGAATCAATGGGTGAGAGGTAAAAATCGCCCCTACGGCCTTAGGATCAGAACCTAAAACGACTTGCAGCACATCACGTGGAATACCCGCTTGATACGCTAACTCGACCACAGCAAAAGCGCATAAAGGCGTTTGCTCTGAAGGCTTAACGACAAAGCTACAACCTGCCGCTAAAGCTGGGGCGGCTTTGCGAGTAATCATCGCAATTGGGAAGTTCCACGGCGTTATTGCGCTGGCAACTCCAATTGGCTGCTTAATAGTCACTAAACGCTTGTCCCTACTTGGCGCTGGAATTGTCTCGCCATAAGTTCGTTTCGCCTCTTCAGCAAACCATTCAATAAAGCTAGCACCGTATAGCACCTCACCTTGTGCTTCAGCAAATGGTTTACCTTGTTCGAGTGTCATCAGCCGACCTAGATCTTCTTTGTTTTCAAGCAGTAACTGATGCCATTGTTGCAAGAGATTAGAGCGCACTTTCGCGGGCTGCTCGGCCCACTTTTTTTGAGCAATGCTTGCTCTTTCAATACGTTCTAAAATTGATTGCTCCGAGGTAATTGGCGCGTAGCCCAGTACTTCTCCGGTTGCGGGGTTAGTCACCGCAATACCTTGATCTTCATTCGACACCATAAACGAAAGAAGAGCGTGGTTTTGTATATGTTGCATGGAGATTCCTTATGAATACACGATTATTGCGATTTAATTACCATAATACGCCTAGTTCTTCCGTCAGGTCTTAGCAATCAAAGTTTACGTAGTAAATAAACCACCTAAGAAGTATATCAATTCCTTGCAACTAAAATAGACACCTCACTGAGAACTTAAAACTCTACCTTCAATGATATTAGGATAGTCGGTATAGCCGACCTCATTACCACCAAATAGGGTCGAACCATCAAGTTTTGCTAACGGCTGTTGGTGCTTTAAACGCTCAACCAGATCCGGGTTAGACACGAATGGGCGTCCAAACGCGACCAAATCCGCATAGCCTTTATCAAGCACTTCGTTGGCTCTCTCTAGTGTGTAGCTGCCTGCTACGATGATGGTGCTCGTGAAATACTCGCGCAGTTCTATACGGAAACTCTCGGGGATCATTGGCGCATCTTCCCAATCCGCCTCCGACAAATGTAAATAAGCAATATTTCGCGCTTGGAGCTGTTTTGCTGCCTGCAAAATCGTTGGCACAATATCTGGGCAATCCATATCTTTAAATGTGATAAAAGGGGCCAGCCTAACGCCGACTCTATTTGCACCAATAGCGTCACTGACGGCATCAACAACTTCTAACAAAAAACGAATACGATTTTCTCTGCTGCCACCATAGTTGTCCGTCCGTTGATTAGAGTTGGTACGCAAAAACTGGTCGATAAGATAGCCATTGCCACCATGAATTTCGACACCATCGAACCCCGCTTCCACTGCCCTTTGTGCGGCATTGGCAAAGTCTTGAACAACGCGAGCAATATCATTGTGCGTCATAGCTCTTGGTTCAACACAATCGACCATATTGCCATTGCCCTGTTCATCGGCAATCCAGACTTTAGTTTCGACAGGCTTTAATGCTGAAGGCGCAATTGGCTGTTCGCCATTTTGAAACACAGGATGTGATACTCGACCAACATGCCAAAGCTGACAAAACATCACAGCGCCCTGTTGCTTAACATCTTGGGTGACTTTCTTCCAGCCTTTGACTTGTTCATTGGTATAAACACCTGGTGTAAATGAGTAACCTTGCGAGTCATCAGAGATTTGAGTCGCTTCGGAGATGATCAATCCTGCACTGGCTCGCTGTTTATAGTAATTCGCCATCATCTGATTTGGAACATTGCCCGGCTGGCTGGTACGTGCTCGGGTCATTGGCGCCATCACCACACGGTTTTGCAGTTTGAGTTGTTGAAGCTGCGCAGGTTCAAAAAGTTTGCTTGTACCCTTCATCATTGTTTCCTTGGAATCTATTTCAATGACACTATTGTATTTATTCGCTCAAGTTTTGATAATTGGCTAATATTTGAATTGATTATTCACCTTAGCTGAACAATAAAATTGATGGAGAAATGATGGACAAGTTTTCTGATATGACGTTGTTTGTCAGCATTATCAAAAATCAGGGGCTGGCAGCCGCGGGGAGAGAGCTAGGTCTGTCGCCAGCAACGGTGACCGCGAGGCTGCAAGCGTTAGAAGATCGCTACGGAGTTAAACTGCTCAATCGCAGTACTAGGCATATCTCATTGACTGACTCGGGCGCTATGTATCATCAAGCTTGTCTTGAAATCATCGACAGCGTCAAAGAGACAGAAAACCTGCTCCAATCAGGCATTAAAGAAGTACGTGGAACGTTAAAGATCTCGGCACCTAGAGATATAGGCAAACAATACATCTCCCCGCTCTTATCTGAGTTCAGCGAGTTGTACCCAGAGGTGATTCCCTACCTATATTTAAACGATAACTTGTCTAACTTGGCTGAGTCCGGATTGGATATCGTGATTCGTTATGGAGAACTGGCAGACAGCAATCTTATCTCTCGTAAGCTCGCAACAAGTCGACGAGTACTATGTGCCTCTCCTGAATACATAGCGAAAAAAGGTACGCCTATCACACCACAAGATTTAGCCAATCACGACTGTTTAGCCTTGGTGCGAAGTAGTCAAGAACTCAAAACGTGGCACTTTCAAGACGAAGATAAACACAATGCGATTACCGTGGTGCCAAAACGCTTTTCTGATGACGGAGAAGTCATACGTCAGTGGGCACTTGATGGGGCAGGTATTGCACTCAAATCGATTCTCGATGTGCAACAAGACATCAAACAACAACGTTTAGTGACGCTGCTAAATGGTTATATGAAGAACTTCAATGCCTCAGCCTCTTCGGCGGGTGCAGACTTAAATGTTATCTATCTAAGCAGGCAATACCAACCAAAGAGAATCCGGCTGTTTATTGACTTTGTGATAGAAAAGTTCAGAGATATATAAGCCTATACTTTTAAATCATTGGTCCTTAGTATGATTGAGAAATTCTTCCACTTGAGAATCCAATTTACTTTTCCATTCAGGTGGCATTTCACGTTTAATATCATTCAACAAGAGAAGTGTTTCGGCAGTTGGCTCAACTTGATGGGCAGCCTTGGCCCAAAGATAACTTTTCGCCATAACCTGTGAGCCGCCGTGCTCACTTTGCTGACGTTTTTTCCAATATAGCTTAGCGGTAGGCTGATACGCTTTTTCCAATTTCATCGATGACGCCACTTCGAAGAAATACAACGCTTTGTTCGAGCTATGATCGTCTCCCATGGCTTCACCAGTCGCCTCTAAATAAAGCAGTGCCAACTTATAGGCCGCTTCACCTGAGCGATTATTGATCGCCTGCTGATACCAGTATTCAGCTCTCGCAGCATCAAACACCTCAGGGCTTGAACTGTAGATATCTCCTAGAGTTTCCTGAGCCTTAACTGCACTTCTCTCCGCTGCTCGTTGACACCAGTCAATTGCACTATGCACGTTAGGTGTATGCCATTGGGTCCCTAGGTACAGTCTACCCTTATCACAAGCGGCCTCGTAAATGCCATTCTTAAACGCCAACTCAAACCAATCACTAGGGGTCTCTGTCGTATTGGTGGCTCCGTGCTGTAAAAGGCAAAAACCATATTCTTGCTGCGCAGTCGGTATCCCATGTTCCGCAGCGGTTAAAAATAACTGGCAAGCCTGCTCGGTATCTTGCTTCACTTTTCCCCAACCGAACTTGTAAAAGAGCGCTAACGCGAAATGCGCCTCGGATACTCCCTGCTTCGCTAACCGTTCAAATATGTTAAACGATACAGAGTAATCTTCGATGGCCAACGCATCATATGCCCGCGTTAGCTGTTCTTTTTGGCTTTCAGCATAGCTCAACGACGTATAAAGCAAGCTCAAGGTCATCAGTCCAATGATTTTTTTTATAATGTTTGTCATTGCTTTAGTTTCTCGATGGGAAAATACCTTGTAGCGCAATAATCCAGTTCACCACAACATAAGGCATACGGTTCTCATGCGACTGGTCGCCACCCGCACTATCAACTGTAGTCGAAGCAGAAAGATTATTTGAGGCCACCAAACTAAAAGAAACCGAATCAGGACTCATGTCGACATCTGGCACATCGGCAGAGTACATAGATTTGCTTTTCCCTTTTGCCAATACATTGCCTGTTGGACTTTTATCACTTGCGTTACCACTAAACGCATGAAGACTGATCACACCATCAATATCAATATCACCCGACATATCGGTGGTAGCCGTATGAGTGTGAGATGGCATCTGCGCTTGGGTTAAAACAACGGTTTCAACACCACCACGAGCACCGAGAGTATAACTACTTAAGCCAGGTCCATTCCCTGCCCCAATTAAAGCTCGGCCACGAGTATCTGGTAAAGCAAAGGTCGTTCTTCCATCGCCACCATATGTTGTCCCTAGAATAGAGAACAAAGCGGTATTCTGCGCAATACTCAACAATTGGCCTTGAGCCAAGGCGTATCCGCGAGGTGCGAAGTTTCCAGCAAACGCACACATGGTCCCAATAAGAGGCGTATCACTGCATGCTAATACGTTAGAACTAAACATTAACGAAGGAACTAGGGCTCCAGTGAGGACTAGCTTTCTTAGACAAGGATTCATAACTCAACTCCTATACTCACAAGGTTTATTAGGTGGTCGCAATTGATCAGTCACAAAATTAATTCAACTCATTGATATAAGTTAAAAAAGTCTATTAATGACAATTTAATCAACAGCAGAATTGCTTATTGAGTATAGGTCGTATTTTGGTGGTTTGAAGGGAGTTAAGAGGTTGGAAACAAAATTAATGGTCACGCAGAACAATACGATCGTTTTCGCATCTGTGCTCAATGACTAGCCATAAAGCATGGGTTATTGGCCACAAAACAAAAGCGTGCACCTCAACGATTGCACGCTTTGCCAAAATTTAAGACATAAAGCTAGGATTAAACCAGATTTTCGTCAATAAACTGTTGGATAGTCTCCTGCAGAGCTTTTGTCTCGTAATTCACGTACTTAATATCTGGTTGTTTGTATGGGTAACGCTTATCAAAGTTAATATCGATACTCATAGCGAAATCGCCAGCGCGCGTGATTGGCGTGTTAATTACGTGCTTGATCGTTTTGTCGATAACCACTTCGTCGGCTTTGTTAGTAACAGTGAAATGGACGATGATGCCTGTATTTAGACCATTTTCTAAATCTTCTTCACGCGCACTTTCGACAATGGTTTCAGAGTAGTAGTCTGTTACATCCACAGACAGTTTATACTCAGCTGACGAAGCGAAACCTTGTTTGTACAGACCATTTTCTTGCAAAATTACTGATGCAGCATTTTTGATGACTTCTTGCTTTTTCAGGTGGTTTTTCTCATAGCCTTTTTGACCATAGATGTTTTCACCAGGAAACGCAGAGAATTCACTTCCAGTGCGTAAACCGTTCCAAGGGCTGTAGCTGTACAAATAGACCTGCTTGTGAAATTTGCTTTGCTGATTCATCGAGTCATTAGTTTGGCTTAGCGACATCATACGATTCATGCTTGGCTCTTGAAGGTATGAGATTTTCATATCACCAACCATATGATTCATCATAGAATCACCGAAAGATGAACCACCTTCAGTAGAAACACAACCCGTACTTAGCACTGAAACAATAGAAAGACATATTACATGTTTGATTTTCATAATTACTAACAACCAGTTAAATAAGATAAAGCCAATTATATGTTTGATATAATACCAATTTGTCAGGAAATTGTTAGAACTAATAGATATATGTAAAATCGACATCAAACATATCATCGATAACGCAATTGTCACCTCTATTTAATTGATTGGCTATAAAAAAACCTACCCAAGAGAGGTAGGTTTTACTTCAAACAAGTGTTGATACAGTGCTATTTATGTCCAGAAGCTCAAAGCAATTAAGGTTAACGCCCCGATACAAGCAATATTAAGCAGAATCCCAACTCGCATCATCTCACTTTGCTTGATGTGTCCAGAGCCAAATACAATCGCATTTGGAGGTGTCGCAACAGGCAGCATAAACGCACAAGACGCAGCCACTGCGATGAGCACTGAAAGGATAACAGGCGACATACCAAACGCTTCTGCAACGCTAGCAAAAACAGGGATCAACAAAGCCGCACTTGCCGTATTACTGGCAAATTCAGTTAGGAATACCACAAAAATAGCAATTACCGCTATGATGAGAAAGATTCCCCAATGTGCGATCATTTCACTCAAAGTATTGGCAAGAAAAACACTTGTTCCCGTCGCCTTGAGCACATTACTCAAACAGATGCCCCCACCAAATAGGAGCAAAACACCCCAATCTGCGGTCTTTTCGATATCTTTCCAGTGGACCACGCGAGCAAAGCTAACCGCGATAATAGCGCCAAGCGCAACCAGCGTATCAAATTTCGCGTACCCCCCGAGCATCGCATTGATTGGCTTACTGAAGATCCACAAACAAACCGTTGCTCCGAAAATAGCGAGAGTGACCACCTTGCCTTTATCCCAGTTGATCGCTTCACGATTTAACTCAAACTCTCCAGATAGGTTAGGCTTAAGAGCGGCATAAAGCACCGCGATAGCAACAGGCAATAAAATCAGTGTTGTTGGTACACCAAAGCCCATCCACTCGGTGAAGGTTAAGCCAACTTCCGCTGCTGCAATTGCGTTGGGCGGACTGCCGACAATCGTTGCAATACCACCAATACTTGCGCTATAGGCGATGCCCAGTAACACAAAGACATAGGTCTTGTGACCACTTTCAGAGTTTACTTTACTTAGTACACCCAAAACTAATGGCAGCATCATCGCTGTGGTCGCGGTATTACTGATCCACATTGAAAGTGCAGCGGTAACACCAAATAGCATAAATACTGCAACGCTCATTTTACCTTTTGCGAGAATCAGAACTTTGTCCGCAATGACTTTATCTAACCCCTGACGATGCATAGCCGCGGCTAAAGCAAAACCACCAAGAAATAAGAAGATAATTGAGTTGGCAAAGTTGTTTAGAGCTGTTTGGGTGTCAAATACCCCAAATAAGACAGCCATAATCGGCACCAAAATAGCGGTGACCGTGACATGCAGCGCCTCTGTCAGCCATAAAATCGCGATAAAGGTCAGCATACTAATTCCAAGCACTACTTGGGGATCAAAGGGCAAGGTAAAGTACAAGGTGAGAAATAGAGCAACGTCTGCAACAATGATCAGACTATTGCGGTTAAAGAACCATTCTCTAGTGTTGTTGGGCAAAGGGACACTATCATTTCTATTCATTATTATTTTCCTTATTAGGGCCTTGTGGCATTGCAAATGATCCCACATAAACACCATCTGGAAATATTTTTCATTGCAAATTTGTTAACCGTATCAACAATGAGTTTATGAATGTTAACAGCATGAATAGAATGAATATTTAATCATCACGAGCATTACATGCACACTCGTTATTCATATAAATTATTGATACCAGAGCACTACCAAACATGTCGCTCTAGATACGACCTACCTGCAAACATTCACATTAATTTTAGTCTCTCTTAGAGCGTAAAAAAGGAGCATCAAGTCCCCCTCCTCATTTAGCCTTTTACGCGATTAACTGATCAAAGCTTTCCATTACTTCACTGCACTTCATCACTCTGCCATGCCCCTGACCTTGAGTTGCAACCAGCGTGACGTTTACCATCTCTTGAGCTGCCTTTTTCGATACTTCAAACTTGGTAAACTTATCCCCTTCATCATGAACGATGATGGTCGGTGAATTGCGGAGCTTAAGTTTTTTGTATGGATCCACAGACTGAATTGGGTAGTGATATTGCTCTTCAACTTCTGACACAACGGCATTAAACAGTCGCATCGAATAGCCTGAGCGCACAACACTACCAAAAAGGTTATCAAGATAATCAAGTACTGGCGCAATCAACAACAAGGGTTTATCAACCAACTTCTGATGATGACACTCAATTGAAGACGCCGTTCCCATGCTGTGACCAACAAGCCCAGCCACATCATCAACGCTATCCAAAATCGCTTCTAAACCGTGAACAAATGCCGGAATATGCCCGTACACGCCACCACTTTGACCGTGACCCGGATGATCATACGCCAATGCGGTAAAGCCTCGGTTAGCGATGTGCTCCATCAACGGGTAAAACTGGCTCGCACTGCCCGACCAACCATGGGTAAGAACCCATATCGGGCCTGTACCTAGCTGATAGGTTTTGAGTCTGCCTTCTTTCGATTCTACTTCACCTTTAATCAATCCAGACGGCTCAGCATTCTTAGGTTTGGTGCGTGCTGGTGTCAGCAGCAACTTGCGCGCGGTATTCTTCGCATGATTAGGGGCTAGAGTGTGATGAAGCCGAGTCGTTATGTTCACTAAGCTTTTCTTCACACTGAACTTTTGCGAGGTGCTAAAGTAAATCTTCTCACTCATGGTTTTATCCTTTTGGTGCCAGCCTCTGCTTCTCGCCAACAAAAGCGAACGACCGTGCTATTTTTAGTTAAATAATTAGCTAAGTGAGCATCACTTCACTTAGCTTAAATTCGTCTTACTTCCACTTCCAGTCAGCTAATAGGCGTTTAACACCATGCCAGAAGTGTTCTTTACTCGCCTGTTCTCCATGTATGGAATAAAACAGGTGCGCACTTAAATACAGGCCATACAATTCAAACGTAGCCTGCCTAGGCTCAAGATCTTGGCGAAACTCACCATTCTCGACCCCTTTCGCAACCTGAATTCGTAAGTACTCTATCCAAGTTGCGATGGTTTTCTTTAGTACTAGCTGGGTAGGAGCCGTTTCTGCACAGGTCTCTTTCCATGCATCTAAGAACATGCAACTACCTTGAAAAGAGTGGTTCCACCCTAACCAGTTTTCCAGCAGCAATGTCAGCTTCTCTTCGATAGAAATCGACGTTCGCTCCCGAGCTGGTGCAATAACGCGTTGAGTAAAGGTCAGATTAGCGTAATCCAAAACCGCAATTTGCAGGTTATCTTTGGAGTTAAAGTGAGCGAACAGACCACTCTTCGACATCCCACATTGTTTGGCTAACTCCCCAATGGTTAAGCTCTCAAGCCCATTTTCACTCGCTAGCTCAAATGCCTTGCTTAAGATGTTTTCACGGGTAATTTTGCCTTTACTCATATTGTTCTCTCATTGCGACTAACACTATTTTTAGCACACTCGTTCTTTTTTGCAAATTTTTACTCTATCACAATAGCGTAAGGTCACAAGGTTTCGCCTTCTAATGTAAGATTTCTTAGCAATAGAGTTCACTCTCAAATTGCGTCGATGATAGGTAACCGACATGCAACAGATTGATTTAGATTCAATCTCTTGATCTGATTTCTTGGTATACCCAAGTTACTCTAAATGGTTTAGGTATCGTGATGGAAAGTAAGAAAATTCAAAGTATTGAGCTAGGTCGCGTGGTGGCAATCTTAGCGATTGCTGCTATGCACTGTCAGATGTTTCTTGAATACTGGCAGATCAATGAGACACCTTGGGTTGGATATGTGTTTAACCAAGCAACACGCTTTGCTGTCCCATTGTTCTTTCTGATTTCAGGGTATCTGATCCAACCCAAGCTAATCGTTGAGCCAATCGCTACGCTTAAGCGCTACATCACTCCATTGCTGCGCATTTTTATTGTCTGGAGTGTGATATGTCTTGCCATGCCCTTTAACTGGGGGATTGTGGCAGAGCATGGTTATCTCGCCGAACGTCAAGGATATTGGGGATACCTTGGTCAAGCACCACTCAACTCACTGCTAGAAGGCGGTCTGGTCCATTTATGGTTTATTCCCGCGCTGATTTTTGCTGCTGCGATTGGTGCTGGATTGCAAAAATTTAAGCAGATAGAGCTTTTTGTCCCTCTTGGCATCGCACTCTATGTTTACGGTGTTCTTGCAGGCAGCTATCAAGGTCTGACTGAGTTCGGGTCTCCAGTCTTTACCCGAAACGGCCCGTTCTTTAGTACCTTGTTGTTTGCGATTGGTTTCTCGATTCGTCAGCAAACGATAAATGCCACTTCCCGTCAGGCCTTGTTGCTGGCGTTAGTCGGTATGCTGTTGCATTTCGCTGAAGCCTTTATCCTCAATAACTATCAGCAACCTTTTAATGGCAATGACTTCTTGTTTGGGACTGTGCTGTGGGGAACTGGCTGTTTTATGTGGTTACTATCAAAACCAGCACTCGGAACTCATTCTTGGCTAACCAAACAATCCAAGTATGTCCTGCCGCTCTACGTGGCGCACCTACCAATGATCATTGTAATGATGAATGTTGCTGGAGTATTGGGCCTGACTGGATTTGCCAAAGATATGACCGTATTGTTTGGCGCAATAGTAATAACCTTTGGATTGATTAAAGGGTTAGAAAAAACACCCTTCTATCGAATGCTATTTAGGTAGCCATATTGGAGGAATGTAGGGGGCAACATTTAGCTAATGGCAAAAACAATGCGATGGGTCATCCATCGCTTTGTCGTTAATTGGGCTTACGAGCCAAGTCTCTGGCAAGAATCAAAGCTAAGCCAAACACCTGTAGAAACAAGCCAATGTTCTTGTACCAAGCGATCCTTTCATTAAGCGCAGTCATCAGCTCAGATATAGAAAGATTCTCTAGATAAAAATCATCAATTTGATTTCGATATGACTGCTGGGCTTGGTTTATCAGCATCATTAATTGCGGAAGGTTATCTATGGCAATCTCTGGTATTGGCTGATTTACCCACTGGCTCAATTGCCCCTGTAGCGTGGCTTGTAGTTGCTTTTGTACTTCTCCGTTCTGTGCGATATGCATTAATAACATTTCACGCTTACGTTCAAGCATTTCAACACTGTTCCAAGCAAGCTGAATTGAGTAGATGTTTTCGTCTTTCTGCTCCGATAGCTGCCCGATCTCCACGCTCAATTTATCGAGCACAATGCTCGACATCAATAATGCCAACACATTGAGGACTAGTCCCGTTAGCACCAAAACCCATGCAGGGGGAGCACGAAAGATCATTACCACATCCTATCAAATGGCAAATAGACGATATTCAGTACAATCAGAACCGCCATAACCAAAAATGTCATTTTCATTCCGGAAATCCGTCCCTTCAATTTGTCCGCTAGAATTCCCTTGGCATGCAATATCCGCCCTATGACAAACACAATGCCACACGTATGAACCATCCACAGGCTTGCACCGTTGTATTCCACCATTGCCATCAGAATGAGAGTAATTGGAATGTAATCGACCGCATTGCCGTGAGCGCTCCTTGCAATAGTTAGGGCATCAACTCCTCCATCGGCATACTTCACCTGCGCTTTACGGCGCTGCTTAATAACTTGAATAGATAGCCATATCATTAGTGCAGCAAGAATTGCAGCGTATAGCGCTGTAACCATCAACATTCTCCTTGTTATTCAATACCAATCAGAACAACTAGCTCATCGGCGATTTATGCCGATTGGTATAAGTATTTATTTTAGTTAACAATCCATAAGCAATAACAATTAATCACAAAAATCTTTTAATGGATAGTGAGATAGCTTTATTCAGCTAGCTCGGATACAAAAAACGAGCCCAAAAGGACTCGTTTCGAAAATCTAAGTGTTTTTCACTCGACTAGCTTTTGATCTCTACTCGGCGGTTTTTCTCTTGACCTTGTGAGGTTGAGTTATCAGCCAATGGCTGCGTTTCACCTTTAGAGGTGGCTTGAAGTGTATCAGGACTAACCCCTTTACTCACAAGGTACTGCTCTACCGCTTGGCTACGACGAAGGCCAAGAGCTAAGTTGTAAGCCTCACTGCCCTTTGCATCGGTATGTCCTTCTAAAGTAATTAGATTAGGGTTCTTCTTAAGCTGAGTCGCAATATGGTCGAGGATACGTACTGACGTTTCGCTTAGCTCTGAGCGATCAAAACGGAAAAAGACACGCGCCAAAATTGGCTCACCTTTTTCTACTTGCTTCGAAGTACTGGTCACCTTAAGCATATTGTTGTGCTGCAAGTACGCTAAGCAGTCATTCGGAACTTTATTATCAGCAATCAACAAAGAAGCAAAGCGGCTAACATCTATGCTTGCGTTTTCTTCACCAGCCAACATACGACCATTTCGATGGTGAGCGATGACAATCGGTGTGTCCATTGTCACCGTTAACTCTTGATTAAATGCGGTCGTTTCACACATTTGTTGCAATAGCGTTGGCTGCGCTACTGCTGGAAGCGAACTGACGAGCAAAGCGCCAAGTAACCATTTGTTCATTATATTTCCTCGTCGGTTGTTGACTGCCCAATGGTGTTAGGCCAGGTATCTAAGTCATCTTTTAACTGGGCAAAATACAAGAGCGCATCGTCTTCGTTATGCTCTTGTAGCAGCATTTGTTTTACCACATGCTCTTGATTGGAACGCATTAAACTCACGATTAAATTAGCTTTGATCGTTGGGTCTAGCTGGCCTTTTTTGTACAGTGGCATTAAGCGCTCAGCGGCTTCAGCATAACGACCTTCCATCATCTCCGTCATGGCAAGGTTGTTACGTATTGCGTTCTCATCTTTAAAGCCAAGGCGAGCTTCAAAGAAGTAGCGTTTTGCGGTTTGAAATTCTCCCTCATTGGCCATGATGATGCCGTATAGGTTCTTGGCAGCATAAACGTCTTTCTGTACCGCAAGACTGTAGTCGATAAAAACCTTGGAATTATCAAAGTCTTCATTGGCGTAGGCGACATCTGCCCGCGTAATCCAACAACCTTCTAGCGTGTTGCACACCTCATCTGGAATTTGGTCAAGGTAGTAGGTTGCCGCTTCTAAGTCTCTGCCTTTAAAATAGACACGCGCCAAGCTCACTGCGGCAGGGTAGTCTTGCGAGTTTTTTTGCAAACGCTCGCGGTAGTTTTCCTGTAATCCTTGGAAGTTTTCGGTGATCTCCATTCGCTGTTCATCACTGATAGTTTTTGGGGCTGAGGAACATCCAGCCAGCAAAGCCACCAGCACAACGGATAACAGTCTCATTGCATTAGCCTCATTACGCCCGGCGCGATAATCAAGATCACGATAGGCATCATAATAAAGATGATAAGTGGAACACTCATTTTTGCCGATAAGGAGCCAATCTTCTCTTCGGTTTCGAGCATCTGCACCTCACGAATATCTTTCGATAAGGTGATAAGCACTTGATAGATTGAGCTTCCGTGTTGCAAGCTTTGCAGCAAAGTAAATGTAAAGCTGCGCACTTCTTGGGTGTTAATACGCACAGCCAATTCGGTCAACGCACTTTCAAGGCCCGTCAAGCGTGCTCGCTCCGCCGTGCGTTTGATATGATAAGCAAGGTGCTTGTCAAAGCCTTGCAGTTCATCGGCAAGATAAGCCAGCGCGGACTCTAACGTCATACCGGTTTGGACACACACCGCCATAAGATCAATCAGGTATGGCAGCTCGCGCCCGACATTACGCTCAACGGTTTTCTTCTTCGATGCTAGTACCATATCAGGCACGACAATTACCGTAATTAACACCCCAAACGCAGGTAAGATAACATCACCTAATTCCCAACCTTCGCTCATGACTAAAAACGTTGCAGCAATAAAGGTGGTAAGAATGATGCCAAACTTGGCAGGTAAGTAATAGATCGCCAAGCCCTTGTTATAGATACCCGCTTGCTCTAGCTTTTGTTCAAACTCGTCTTTGTTCTCGGCACTGATTTTTTTCATCGCCAAGCGAAATTTCTTTTTCGCTTCCGACTCGACTTCTTCGCTCTTAAGCAGCTTGTGCATTCGAGTACGTTGCTTAGCCTGAGCAGAAGAGCGCAACAGGCTAAACACAACAACCCCAAATAGGAAAAGGACCAGAGCGACAATCATTGAAGACATTAGCGAATCCCCCTGATCAAAAACCAAATAATGCCCATGCCAATCGCTTCACTACCGAGCAAGTAGTAAAGAATCACTCGCCCATTAGGGTCATGAAGAACAAACTGGAAGTTTTCTGGGCTCATATACTGCATGCCGAACAGGAACAAAAACGGAATCGCACCAACGATTTTTGCTGACAAGCGCGCTTCCGACGTCATTGCCATGGTCTTCTTTTCTACAGAGCGAGCATCAAATAACACTCGGTTAAGCCGTGTCATCACCTCTTTGAGCTGACCGCCGCGGATCATGTTGGCGCGCAGCGTAATGATAAAAAAGCGATAGCTCTTGTAGGGGCAGTTCTGGCACGAACGACGAAACACTTCATCGGGTGATTCACCGATTTGTAGCCGTTGACCGACCCATTTAAACTCTTGACCCACCACGGTATCTAGCTTGTCTCCGACAAATTGAATCGCCTGCATCACACTCTCACCAGAACTCACCGCACTGGTCATTAGATTGATGGCATCTGGAAACGAGTCTTCAAATTTTTTCTGTCGACGCTTGAGTAAAAAGCGAAACAGCAAAAGGGCCGCAACAAAAGGGGTCGACGCCAATGCAGTCATACCTGATACAAAGCCGAGAGCGAAGTAAACGCCCACCACATAACTCATCACAAAACTGACTAAGGCAATACCAATAGCGGCTTGGATCAGGCCTTTTTTACCTAGTTGTTTGGCGACACCGTAAAAGCGAATCAAAAGTTGATCTTTAAAGCTCTCCCCCTTTAGTGAAGAAAGGTTGACCAAGTTGAGGTCCTCTTTACTTTGGGTGTGCTCGTCTTTGTTCAGCAAGGCCGTTTTCTGCTTTTTTAAGCTGCTACTATAAAACCAAGCAACACCACCAATCAGCAGCAAGTAGAAATAGAGACTCATATCGCTACCTAAACGCTGCCATTAGCTCTTCGTACAATCCAAAGTAGCGTGATTTTTTAGCCAGCTCCGAGCGCTGCATTAAGCCTGGAGTGACAAATCGACCAGAAATTTTTTCTCCCTCCACTTGGTGATCATCGGGTTCAAAGCGGAAGATTTCCTCTAATACCACATTTTCACCCTCAAGACCCACGACCTCCGAGATGGAAGTGATTTTACGAGAGCCGTCATGCAGTCGGTTGGCCTGAATCACGATATTGACCGCACTGACGATAGTGCGACGAATCGCTTCTAAAGGCAGAGATAGGTTCGCCATCATGATCATACTTTCAACACGAGCGAGCGCATCACGTGGTGTATTGGCGTGGAGAGTAGACATTGAACCATCGTGACCTGTGTTCATCGCTTGGAGCATTTCGAACGCTTCTGAACCACGGCACTCCCCGATGATGATGCGATCAGGGCGCATACGCAGGGCGTTGATTACCAAGTCGCGCTGGGTGATCTGGCCTGTACCTTCGGTGCCTGCAACGCGAGTTTCAAGGCGCAATACGTGTGGCTGCTGCAAACGCAATTCTGCCGCATCTTCAATGGTTAGGATACGCTCTTTTTCTGAAATGTATTGCGATAAGCCATTAAGCAAAGTGGTTTTACCTGAACCTGTACCGCCGGAAATTAAGATGTTGCAGCGACAACGCGAGGCAATCATCAATACTTTCGCCATTTGCGGGCTCATCGCACCAAACTCCACGAGTTCTGGTAAGCCAATGCTTTGCTTTTTAAACTTACGAATCGAAATCGCCGTACCATCGAGACTGATCGGGTTAATCACCACGTTAACGCGACTGCCATCGGGCAATCTCGCATCCGCTAGCGGAGTAGCCTCATCGACACGTCGCCCCACGCGCGAGACGATTCGCTGGGCAATTTGACGCAGTTGATTATCATCGACAAACGAGACATCGGTGTGCTCAACTTGACCATGGCGCTCAACAAATACCGCATCCGGGCCATTGACCATAATGTCAGTCACGTCTTCATCATCCATCAAGGATTGAAGCGGGCCTAAACCTGTTAATTCATCAATCAAGTTAGAGACAAACTGACGGCGCATAATCGCAGGGATCGCCTGCTCTTTCTGCTCGATCAGCATATCAACACCGTTGGTTAACTGATTACGTAACTGCTCTTTACTGGCATTTTCGACCGCGCTGGTATCTAGGGCTTCATAGATACGGTCACGAATATCTAGATAGAGAGCTTTGGCTGCACTCATTTGGCTGACCTCTCAATCAACTTGATCCGTAAATCTTCGACAAGCTCTTTCAGTGGATTCGATTTTTTAGTGATTTTTCTACCCAACACTAAGGCCGCTAGATCGAGCATTCGAGAAGAGAAACGCCCACGCATGGTCGTAAAGCGCTTACCAGAAAGCAACACCGAAGGGATAGATTTCTCGTACGCGACTTCGACATCAATTTTTCGTTTTAGCTGCTGCTCAATTTCCTTGGTGTAAAGTACACCATCACGAAAGGTACGGTGCTGATTGAGTACCAAGATCGAACGGGGTGTTTTTAAGCTATTGCGCGCCGCTAAATCCAAATTATGCATAATGCGCTTAGCAGAGCGAACCGCCGATACGGTTGGGTCGGCAATAACAATCACCGAATCGTAGTGCTCACAGAACGCCATATAATCAAGAGGAAACTCGCGTGAACTAGAGAAGTCTTCCACCACCAGATTGTAGCGGCGCAGCAGCAGTGACACCATGGCATCACTTTGCTTATTGCAGTCACTAATAGATGCTTTGAGGCCATCGACTGCAAGTAACGCAACACCATCACAATCTTTATGTAGCAACGCCTGCGCTGAGTCTTCATCCAATTGTGTAAGCTGTACCGAGGATTTACTGATATCGAGCTTGGTATACTCTTCAATACCAAGCAGCACATCAAGATTGGAATCACAGTAGTTATGATCAACGAGCATCACTTTGGAGTGAGTTTCTCGGTGTAAAAAGCTTGCCAATTCACACGCAATCAAAGAAGCTCCAACGCCTCCTTTAGCACCGACCACAGCAATGCGTTTTGCCTTACGCTCTTTGCCCAAGCCTTTACCGCCATGGTGGTTGTTGATCACATGACGCATAAAGTCACTGAATTCCGCTTTGACTACTGGCCAAAAGACATAATAGAAGCCCATCTCTTTTAATGAACGAATGGTCGAGATCGCATCTTCTTTGCCAATCACCACCACAGACGCCGTATTCGGGATTTGCGGAGCAAGCTCATTCACTTTCGCAATCACGTCATCACAACTGGTTAGCTCAATCAGAACTAGATCAAGCGCCATCGTGGTATGGGCAAAATAGTCACCCCACGCTGTTGGCTTCATTGAATGAATATCTGGCGCCCCCAAGGCGTCATAACTAAATACTTCAGAGACCAGTTCGCGACAATGCTCCGATTGGTAAAACAATACCGAACTTAGGCCTTCCTTACCTTCCGATAAAGACTCAGTTGCTTTGAGCGCTTCGGTTAAATCTAACATCTACTTCTCCTCAGCAATCGAAAGTTCTGACACAGCAGGCTTAAGCGTTGATGGTGTAGCTAACGATTTATTGCGCGCGCGATCAACAAAACAACCATCTTGCATACTCCAAGCGTTGTGGCTACCAAGTGCTTGGCACGGCGGCATAATGACTTGAGTGCGTTTAGCACGGATCAATACATCGTGAAGCGAGTTGGTTTTACGCTCGATTTTGTAGCTCATCCACGGCCGATACTTGCCTAACTGGCTTTGCAATTTAGCTTGCAGCTGCTGGCCTTTTGCACTGTAGGCGACCACTTCAATCTGTTCTGCATCCGCTGCAAACTGACCAACAATAAAATCACGCGCTTTGTTGTTGAGCTTTTGAGCGTCGCTGGTTTGATTAGATTTGTAACCGAGTTTCAGCTCAGTTTTTACCGGAACAAGCACCGCTTCCGTCCCGGTCACGGGTTGATTTGAACACCCCGCCAGCAACACTGTGGCAAGAGAGAGTGATAAACAAACCGCTTTGAAAGAGTGTTTGATCATTTTTTAAAGCCTCCGTGAGAAAGCAGATCGTAAGTTACCTGATATTTTGGGGTCTCGCTTAAACCGAATAATCGCTTAAGCGTCCCGGTTGGTTGCATATGCGGCAGTTGAATTTCAGAGGCGTGTTGTGGTTTGACGCGATTCACCGTCGCCACTATCACTAACTCGCGTTTTTCACGTTTGGTCGCGGCGCTGCGGAACAAAGCACCTAACACTGGAATATCACCTGCACCAGGGATCTTCGACATACCTTCAACGTCTTCGCTGCTCATTAGGCCACCAATGACAAAGCTTTCACCATCTTTCAGCTCTAAGGTGGTTTCTGCTTTACGGGTGCGCAGGGCGGGCATGAAGTTGTTTTGTGCTTTATATGCTTGATCTAACGAACTTACTTCCGGTTTTAGCTTTAATCGAATACGACCGCTCTCTAAAGTTTTAGCGGCAAAAGCAAGCTTGATTCCGTACTCTTTGTATTGCACAGATGAACCATTGGCACTTGAAGTCACAACAGGGAGTTCGCCACCAACAAGAAACGTTGCCGATTCACCAGAGATTACCGACAGATTTGGCTCTGCCAACATCTGCCCTAGAGTATTGTCATCAAGTGCGCTGATTAAAGTACTGAGTTTTCCTGCATCAAAATCAGTTAATAGAAACTGACCTGCGGCATCTGTACCACCGCTCGCCCACTTAACTCCTAACTCTTCATTCAGCTGTCGGCTCACTTCAGCGATAGATAGCTTAACGTTAATTTGATCAGCAGAAGCGATCTTGAGTTTATCAACTAAGCCCTTGTATTCGACCTTTTTGTTAAAGTCTGCAACTAACGTTTTAAGCTCTGTTGGCTTGGCGTTTTTGTCGTCTTTCTTATCTTGTTTCTGCTCAACTTTTTCTAACTTAAGCAGTTCACCAATCAGTTTAATGACTTCTAAGTGTTGCGTTTGATTAATGATTTCACCCGTGACCAAAACTTGTTCATCTACCGCTTCGACCTTCACCTTAAGATCTGGATAGTGAAGCTTAAGCTGACGGTTGACTAAGCTGACATCACGCACCACATTGACTTTGCGATCGTAAATTTTGCTGTTGTCTTTAGCAAACACCATAATGCGCGTATCACCGCGCTGTTTGCCGAACACGACAAACTTGTGGCTATCCAAGATCTGGTAGTCCGCCACATCTGGGGAAGAAACAAAAATAGTACCGATTTCTTGCTGGGTAGAGACGCTATTGGCATCACCCAACGCAATCGTCAGGCCCGCACTCCAAGCTGAAACAGAGGTGCACGCAGCCGCAACCAAAGCCAAGCGGCTCAAGCGAAGTAATAGTTGTTGCATGTTAATAACCTTATCCGCGGCGAGAGCCGCGCAGTTCAACGATACCTTGATACCCCGGAAGAATATCTTTGGTTTGAGCCTCTGGCAGATACATTTGCTGGCGAGACTTGTAGATCTCAAGTGCCGATAGTCGGCGAGCGAGAGTCATCTTACTGATAAATGGGTGAGGAATTTCTAACACCAGAGTGACTAACGTTGATGCCTCGTCTGCACCATAATGGGCGAGTTCTTGGTCGTCATAGGTTTTACCCTGTACAGCCAGCACACGCACTTGGTTAAGTAACGGTTTAACATCAATATTGGTGGCACGCGGCGACTCAACACTGTCACGTTGGGCCATATTTTGCTGTAGCGAGGTCAATGATAAAATATCAATAAAATCGCCTGCTTTTACCCCTGCAGCAATAATATGGCGCTGCTCTACCGCCAATGGAAATGGCGTCATGCCTGGTTTGATGATGGCATCGATATAATCTGGGTCTTCTGGTGTAATTAAGTCTTCTGCCGAGAGTAACGCGCCCGACTTCACTCGATGACGATAAACCGCACCTTTGCCATATGGAAGTTCAGCTAGGGCGTAGTGCGCTTCACTTTCTGGCAGGACTTCAGTCTCAAGCAAGTCAGGGCTAAAGTTTTGCCCGCGCTTTACATTCTCTGTTACGCGCCATACACGAACTTTGTTTTCTGGTGTTTCGGTTTGGGCAACAGTTTGAGGCTCTGGTGGGGAAGCAAACATCTCACTAAAGATGCCATAAACACCCACGCCCAAAGCAACAAGGGCGATCAGGTGGGTTAGTCTCTGTTTCATAGGCGAGCAGGGTCCAGTACTAGGCAAACAATATTAAAGGTGCTAACGCTGGCAATAGCGATCCCATAGGGAACGCCTCTTTCCTTAAGCTCTTGATACCCTGCGGTGAGGTAAGCCCAACCGAATTGAGCTATCACAACCACACCACCGACCAATAAAAATCCAATTAAATTATCTAGGGCGAGTGGAAAGGTAAAACAGAGCGAATACCCCATTAATAGTTTGATATCCCCGGCGCCAAACACTTTAAAGCGAAAAAGAAACAGGCCAAGTACAAAGGTAATTAATGAGATCACAATCCCTTGCCAGATATTCGATACATCCAGCAGCAGCGCTAAAACTAAGCAAACTGCAAAGTTAAGACCGACCAACTTGTTGCTGATCCGTCTTTCTTTCCAGTCTGAGAGACCAATATTGACCGCTAGCGCGGTCAATATTGAAATCATAATCATTCCTAACATAGTTAAGAAGCTTATTTCCCAGCTCCGCTAATAGCCGATTGAATTTGGTCAAACGCTCTCGTCAACTCACCACGAATAGTACCTTGACCATCGGCATTAAAAGTAACAGCTAGTACAGTAGCCATTGCTACACCAATCAAAGCGTATTCAATCGCCGTAACACCATCTTCGTTTTTAATAAAGTCGTTAAGTAGTTTTTTCATTTTCAAAATTTCTTACATAAAGGTTTGATAGCAAGCCAATCAAAGTAAAGGCAGTAAACTTTAACTAGCAACGTTTTTTTGACAGGGCTAGTTTACTCAAACAAGATTACATTTCAAGAACTTTGTTCATCATCATACCATTCTTACTTAAAACTTATTTTATAAAGAAAAAACAACTAGTTAAATAAAGCCCACGCAAAGCAATATCAACATAAAAAACCAGAAAAACATAAGCCATACCAATCACAAAAAGACACACACATCACCACAATCATTAACCATCAAACCTTGCCATTAATTTGACAGGGGTCGGTTCGTTTGATCAGCGAGAAAAGTTATAAAAAAACCCGCCAAAGTGGCGGGTTAGGAGGTTAGCGTTCTACGTTGTAGGAGGTAGTGGTACTGAGCAGTTCCATAATCACATCTTTTAACTTGTTTAAGTCTCTTACTTCGTAGATATGTTTGCCGAAGCAATCTTTGTAAGCCTGATCATTGTTTTTGAATTTAAGCCCGATAACAAACATTTCAAACTTAACATGTTCACCTTGGCTATTTTTGCCTAAATCTTTTCTCAGAGTTTTGCACAAGCCGTTGTTCACTAGCTGTTTGAAGCTATCGTTATTCTCCTCACCATCAGATAACACAAAAATAAAACGGTTTTTGTTCTTCGCATCATGGAATTGGTGCGGAGCGGCCAATAACCCTTGATACATATCTGTACCTCCACCGACGCGCATCTTGTTGATTTTCCCGTTAAAACCATTGATATCTTTTTGCTGCTTAAGCTCCGCTCTTGGAATCATATAGTGAGCAGGACGTGAGCTATTGGTCGTACAAAAACGACGATTCGCCCTGTCAAACCATCTGCTCCCCATTTGAATGGGAGTAACAAGGTTAATGTCTGGCCCTAACTGCAACTCATTGGCCGTGCGATGGTAATCAATATGATTGTCATATGGTGAGTACCACTGGTTTCGATCAAGCTTCAAAGCCTCACTCCACCCACCACTACGCAGCCAATCTCTATACTGCTCACTGACTCTTTTTTCGTTAGAAAGATAATTGTGTGTTCTGTACCAATTGTCGCGATCATGCTGATAAGAGTGAATTAATCGATCAAACTCCTGATTCAACCTAGGTTTAGTTGACGAGTGTCTTTGTGGTGGTAGCAACATCGAACTGCAATAGTACTTACCGTCTTTTTCCACAACAATACGCTTAGAGAATGGAACAAATCCAAACGATGAGTCATTTATTTTTTCTCCTGGGTGCTTTTTCTTAAGTTCTTGAGTAGCGTCATAAATGGTTTGAGTTACCCCTTTGATCGCTTTCTTAAGATTACCAATTCGGTTGTAGCTACTCATAGAACCGGAAAAATCTGACACAAACACCACATCCACGGGTTCAAAGTCCGTTCTAACCCTCGCCGCGGTTGCTTTATTATAGATTTGTTGCTGCTTATCAAAAGACGGAACCCCCTTCATATGCATCCAAGAATCATGGGTTGTAGTACTATCAATCCTGTACTTATGTACCGTCCGCTTTATGCACTTTCCATCAAAACCTTTAACACATTGCCCGTTCTTCTCTTTGATTGTCTGCTCTTTTGATCTCGATACCGTCACTTTGGCCGATTTACTGTCTGGAACTAAATATCTGATCCAAGCTTGAGCTATTTTCTCAGCGCTCTTTTTTTGCTCTGGAGTAAAATCACCGTTGTTTTTACTATCATCACGTATATCGTCACTTTCTGAAACAGCGATGGCCGTCGCCTCCATAGTCTCACCTAGGTGCGCCTTTTCAGTAATATACCGTGCGCCCTCAACTCCGAGTGCTCCCATCCCCAAAATAGCAATAGCAACAAAAACAAACCAAATGGCCGCCGCACCAGACTGCTTACTTGACAAGTTGTTCATATTAGCGACCTACAAATAACGACGTTGATTGAAGGACTCGACTCTCTTTGTCAGCCTGTCCTGCGATAGCTTTTTCAAAAAAAGCAGGTACTCGACGGCATAGCGTAACTCGATAAACGTTAAGATCGTGCTTGCTCCCTTCAGTAATATCATCGCCAATAGATTTTGCATCGCATTTAATATCACCATTACCTGCAAAGAAGGATTGCTCTGGTTTCTTACCACTTTTAAAACCGATATTGACTCTAAGATCATCCTTGCCTTGTCCCAGCAAGTTTTGGGCGATTTGAAGCATCTCACGTGCCTCATCCGCGTTAATATCCCAGTTCGTGGCGCGAGTTCCTTTAGTAAAAAAGGCCTTACGCTCTTTTAATACGGAGGCGAGAGAATAAGAAGTTCGATGTAGCTGGCTTTTCTGTACTACCTGAAAGCCAAGGTCAAAAATAAAAAATAGGAATGCGCACATACCCAACAGCACAAAGGCAAGCTCGATACTAAAAACACCTTTTTGTTTATTCATCTCTACTCACCTTTTAACTTGTCACGGAAGAGTGCAGTATCTTGAACAATCAGCAAACGTCGTGTAATTGGGTACTCGAATGCGTTCCCACGAAACATCATTGGACGATAGGTATACGTCACTTCATATTCAGCCAGTGTTGCTTTGCTCCAAGCATTTTTCCCCGAGTATACTTGCCCATTTGCATACGTAGTTGGGTTTAAAAAGGGTTTTACATCCAACTCGAAATCGCTTTGACTGGTAAAGATTTTTAGTAAGGTGGTTGAGTTCTCTTTCAAAAACGAGTAATACCAAATTGCCAGTTCATTGCCGGCCATGTTTTTTACGCGATTACATTCTGCGATTTTGTCCGGCTTACCTTCATAAACCTTGGCGCAATCTTGTACGCCTTTATATTCATTAAACTTTTCGTTTTTCTGTAACTGAACGCGCGCATCTCGCGCAGCTTCAGCGGTGGCATAATCGAGAACAGAGCAAATATAGGTAAGGCGACAGGTTTCAAATATCAGCATGGTGAACATAAATAGCACGATGAATCCAAGTGCGAATTCAATCGCGAAGACACCTTTCTGCCTACGTTTTAGTGGCTTTTTCATTGTATTTTGAAATCTTTGTTAGTTTTATAAAACAAAGGGTTAGCAGCAAGCAAAATGCAAACACCTCAATAACTAACCACGAATTGCGGATAGGTGCGACATCGTACTTAAATGCAAAATCAGTAACAACAAAATGATTGGATAAGCAGTAACAAATGACAAAGGTTTGACATTTCATCTAGTCATAAAAATGTCACTTCATCGACATCAGAGGTAGGAAACTCCAAATATTACGGAGCAATTCGGAGTTTTGTGATAAGATCACTGATAGTGAAAGACAACGAATAACAGCCAACAGCGTACATTTGTTCGCTGTAATATCTTATTGAAAACTTGGTTTAGCGGTGATTATGATGAAGAGTGTGAAAAGTGCTAACAACTTCCACACTGTTTCGATTTAGCTTCACAATCAACTAGGTTGCCGTGTTTATCGAATTGGAAAGTACAGCACTCTTCGAACAGTTTTTTCAGCTCAACACGGCCTTTCTGTAGGCGAGATTTTAACGTTGAGTAGCTAATACCGACTTTCTCAGCCATCACTTTTTGGCTTTCACCGTTTAGGTCAACAGCTTCTAGAAGTTGGGATTGCTCAGCAGGTAAAACATTAACAAAGGGTTTAATGCATTCTGCCATTGCTTGTTCTAAGCTTGTATCTTGCTCCGCAAACCATAACTCTTCAGCCTGTAACTCTCCGTCTCGTTGCTGGCGAGCACGCTTGCGGTAGAAATCAATAATGGTGCGATTGGCGAGCTGAAACAGCCATGATTTAACGCTGTCGGCATCTTTAATACTTGATAAGTTCTGGTAGGTCTTAATTGGGATTTCTTGCTGCAAATCGTCCACGTCAGCTGGGTTATTGACCTTAGAGTGAAGGAAAGATTTCAACGCGTGCTGATAGTCAGTCCACACTTGCTCTAAGCTGAACGCAAAGTTAGCACTTTTCATCGGCGCAACACTCATCTTGCAAGAAACCAATCACACCTGCTAAGCATTGGTAATCGGTGACACAGTAAAGTGTTCGACCTTCTCGGCGCTGACTAATGAGCCCTACCGAGGCTAAGCTTGAAATATGGTGTGAAAGTGTTGACCCTGGAATGCCCAATTGCTCTTGTAACCCACCGACGGCAATTCCTTGATAACCCGCTTTAACCACACTCTTGTAGATCGAAAGACGAGTAGGGTGGCCTAGTTCTTTCAGCGCCTTAGCGACAAATTCAAGTTCCATCACAAACTCCAAATTGATTATTACATTTCCAAAATAATCGAAACATACCCCATAAGCAAGGTTAAACCCGCTTTTGCTGACATGACACCCTATTTGGTTAATCTAATGTTGCACATTTAACAGATGTAAAACATGAGTGACAGCGCTACTGTTAATAACATGTGCTACAGCAGTCAGTGAGGAACCATGAAAGTGCTAATCCAATACACTCAAACAGGCAAATACAAAGATCGAGCTTGGGAAGCCCTAACACTTAAGTCAAAAGGAGAGATTCATGCAGTCACACCTTCTTCTGCTGCACGGCTAATCGAGCAGAATAAAGCGGTTTTGTTTACCACCGATGGCCAAGATATCGTATTTCAAGGTTAGCTTGAACGAATATTAACTCAATTTTAGGGCTCACTTTGCGCCTCCCCAGTTCGTTAAGTGAATACCCATTTCCGGAGCACACTTATCCTTCCCAGATAGGTCACTGTTCCGGTTTTCTTTAGTAAAAGATCATTGCTCTCAGCCGTTCATTTCGATAATTTGATTAGGTTACAGGAATGTTAAGTAAGGTATAGAATGAAGAAACTACTCATTGTTAATGTCGGCTCAGCCCCCGAAAGCCAACTAAACAAATTTGGTGATTTTGAGCTGTGGGCTAAGCAAGCAATTGGCAACACCAGTCTTGATATTGTATTTCACGATGGAATCAATCACCCTCTTCCGAAACCGCAAAACCTTGCAGGTGTGATTATCATGGGTTCATTGTCAATGGTGACAGAAGAAGCTAATTGGATGAAACGACTAGCAGCCGAGATAGTTCAGCTTGCCAAGTTTAGCGTTCCAACATTGGGGATCTGTTTCGGTCATCAACTTATTAGTTACGCCTTCGGCGGTAAAGTAAACATCAACCCAAACGGGTTAGAAGTTGGCACCGTCAATATTTCTCGTTTACCCATTAGCCAAGATGATCCACTACTCAATCAACTTGCGGAAAATTTCCAAGCGCAAGCGGTCCATTTTCAATCGGTGATCTCACTGCCAGACAGTGCTGTCTGCTTGGCTGAAAGCGACATGGACAAGCATCATGCATTTCGCGTTGGTGACTGTACTTGGGGCGTGCAATTTCATCCAGAGTTTACCCCTGAAATCATGATAGATGTACTTGAAAACTTTCAAGATGAGTTGGGTGAACCGGTCGTTACTACAAAAAAACAACAAGTCACCTCAACTCCACACGCCCAGCAAATCCTTAAGCGTTTTTCTGCTCTTTGTCTCGCTAAGTCTGAGGCTATGATCACTTAATCGATCATCAATTTACGCCAAATCGAACTGGATAAAAATCAGAACTTCAGCGTTGGATCAATCGCTAACACTATTTTGCCTACCGCTTGATACTGCTCACTACGACGGTGAGCGTTTTGGATCTCTTCAAGCGGATAAACCGTATCAATGGGAATATTAAGCTTGTGTTGTTCAACAAGATTAACTACTTGGTCTAAGTCGTGTGCGCTATTTTCCACCCACATTCGCTGAAAAGCGATACCGTATATTCCAACCTCTTCTTCAGGGAGTTCATCGAAGGTAGAGACGATCACGCCACCTGATTTAACGCACGGTATCGTTCTGTGTAGTAGATATGACCCCGACTTTGCTACAAACGCAAGATCGTAATGCATCGAAGAATGCCAGCCAGAATCACTTTCTACATAAACTTCATCGGCCCCAAGGCTCTGCAAGTATTCCTGTTTCTCCTGTGAAGCAGTCGCAGTAACGTAGGCACCAGCGGCTTTAGCTATCTGAACAGCAAATGCCCCAACCCCACCAGAAGCGTTGTGTATCAACACCGATTTGCCACCTTCTAATCGACCATGTCGATAAAGCCCTTGCCATGCTGTCACTGATGCTAGCGGTAATGCTGCTGCCTCGATAAAACTTAACGCTTGAGGCTTTATTACGACTAAGTTTGCATCTACAGTGACAAACTCCGCATTGGTTCCTTGCTGAGCGATAGGGGTAAACGACAGTACCTTGTCACCTACTTTCAGTGACTCAACTTCAGAGCCAAGCGCTTCCACAACTCCTGAGCAGTCCCACCCCAAAATTAACGGCAGAGTGTGAGTGCCTGTTTCCGCCATCATGCCATTTCTCAGATGAAAATCGACCGGGTTCACTCCCGAAGCCGCCACTCGAATCAAAACTTGGTTTGATCTTGGTTGCGGTTTTTCTAGTTGTCCTATCTCGAGATTAGTGACATCGCCATATTGTCTGATAAACGCTGCTTTCATGATTTTCTTCCTTAGATGTGATGAGAACAACTTCAGTATTCAGTGATAAAACTATTTCTTCTAATTAATAGTTGATATAAACACTATTCCACAGAGGAATGAATAATATGGCTAAGATTGATCTAAATCTGATTGTTATCTTTGATGCAATTATGCGAGAGCAGTCAATCACAATTGCAGCAGAACAACTGGCGATGACCCAGCCCTCTGTATCTAAAGCGGTGTCTAGAATGCGCTACGCTTGGAGAGATCCACTATTTATCAAACAAGGTCGAGGGATTACCCCCACCCCTTACGCAAGAAAGCTGTGGCTAGAAGTTGCTGAACCATTACGCCAAATAAGTAATTCGGTCTCGACCCCAAAATTCGACCCTATGACATCCTCGACCCAATTAAGAGTCGCCCTGACAGATGGTATTAGTGGTTTGTTCTGGCCCCGATTACGCACCATTATCGAACAAAGAGCACACGCTATTGATCTTTTTGCCGTACCATTTATCGGTAACGGCGAGCGGCTGTTACTCGCCGCAGAGGTGGATTTAGTTCTGGACTATTTCCCAACCAAACATCATCAGATAACCGTTAAACACTTATACGAGAATCACTTTACCTGTGTTATGCGGCCCAACCATCCACTTGCTGACCAAGAACTATCTCTTAAAGCATTTTGCCAAGCCGAGCATCTACTGGTTTCGTTATCAGGCGATCCTAGTGGTTCGGTTGATAAGTGTCTTGAACAGGTAGGAGAGAAACGACGAGTGGCGATGACAGTTAACAGCTTTTCATGCGCAATCAACTTACTGCAAGAATCTAACTTGATTTGCGTTATGCCATATACTGTTGCCAGCAAAGCAATCCGTTCAGGGCAACTGATTCAAAAAGCCGTCCCTATTTCAGTCCCCTCACCCACTATATCTGTCGCTTGGCATACCCGCAATCAGTCTAACTTAGCACTAAAATGGCTAATTAATGAGATTGAACAGTTAGTCATCCATGACCCTGGGGCCTTCACCACTCCCCTGCTCGACACTCTGCCACCATTGTCTCCAAGCGTTACGGTTTAAGGTTTAAGCCTTGGCTTACCGAATAGAGACTGTAGTCTGGCTTGCAACGCGATTATCAAACTCTGAGATACGAGCCAAAAACATCGCTTTGTCTTTCTTGGAGATTGAACTAGCAAGCGGAAGGTTAGCTTTCATTGGGTCAACCGCTCGATTGCGGACCAAGACCTCAAAATGCAAATGTGGCCCAGTAATTCGGCCCGTAGCACCAGCGATCGCGATCTTCTGACCACGTTTTACCTGCTGCCCTTTCTTGACTAAGAAACGATCGAGGTGAAGATAACGAGTTTTGTAGACACTGTTATGCTCAATCACAAGATACTTACCCGCATATTGGTGGTTGCGCACCGCAATGACTTTACCATCGCCTGTCGAATAGACTGGCGCCCCAACCGGGGTTGCGAAGTCAGTGCCATTATGTGGCGCAACACGCCCTGTTACCGGGTGTTTACGACGCGGATTAAATGGTGAGGTAATACGACGATACTGCTTTGCTACCGGAAAACGATCGAATGCTTGCTCAAGGCTGTTGCCTTGCCGATCGTAAAAACGACCATCTTCAGCGAGGAAAGCCGCAACTTCTCGACCGCGCAAATGAATCGCAATTCCTTGAATTTCAGTATTGCCAGTTAGATGACTGCCGAGATATTGCTCTTTGACCAATACATTAAATCGGTCCCCTGCACGCAACTCTTTGACAAAGTTCACCTTGTCACGCAGAACACGGGTAATGTTAGCGATCTGATTAGGGGTTAAGCCCGCACGATAGGCAGAGATAGAAAAGCTACCTTGAATATCACCGGAATAAAGCTTTTCACGCCATTCTCCCGTTTCTTCAACAAAACGGTAACGAAAACTACCATCAAGCTCGCGAGTGAACTCTGCCCTCTCGACCAAACTTTGATGATAAGTCAATTTCAAAAGCTGTTTAGTATCACTATCAAGTACGAGTTCTAGGTGATCTCCCGGCTTAATCGTATCTAACTTTAGCGACTCGAGATCGGCCTCCAGAATACTTTGCAGAGTCTCGTATGGTATATTCCATGCCGAAAAAATTGTGCTTAAGGTATCACCGACCTTAACAAAGTAGTGAGCGCGAACTTTAGACGGCTGCTTGGTAGGAGAAACTGCATTTTCTAAAGATTGATAAGCAGTAACTTTGATTGGTGTGGGTTCACTCTTCGGCTCAGACTTAAAAGTCAGCACAGCGGCAAGTGAAAATGCAGTGACTGCAACAGCAATCAGGATAGGACGTACGAGCTTCATAAAACAGACAAATCAGAACTTAATGTTATGTTATAACATTTACAGAATGAGATTAACATGCGATCTTTGCCAGCTATTATTTCCCAATAATAGTACCAAAGTTTCACAAACGAACTTCACCCCTAAATTAACGCAAATTCAATCTAAACAAAATCACATTTGCATTAAAGTAGTTACAAAATATAGCCCCGCAGCTATTCATGGCGCACTCCAATATCCAAATAAATCATTTGTGATTTCACCTTGGCTGATTTTAGTTTCGTTTGTTTAGACAAATCCTATCTAACTGATAAAGATAATCTTTATATTTCATTTTGAATTTTATGGAAATATCTATTGTTCTTCATTTCCTTATTTCTATAATTCGGGAAAAACCGAAATATATTTGGAATCAATTATGATGAACAATAAGTTTATGATCATGGCGATTGGCGCAGGCTTCCTATATAGCTTCATCTTTGGATGAGTTATAAAGGATTGGCGTTGCTGCCAATCCTTTTTTGGTTATCAATCGATTACTCGTAGTCTGATGCATACGTCTCTTCGTAAGTATGCGAGTAAAGCTCAAACAAGTTGCCAAATGGATCTTCTAGGTAAACCATTTTAGCTGGCTTGTTGGCATCTTCTGGGTGGTACCGCATTACATCCATGCGTACCTTGCCACCAAATTGTTCAACTCTTTTCATTACGCCTGAAAAGTCATCGGTTTGAAGACAGAAATGGAAGATACCTAAACGCGAGAAATCCACTTCGTGGCGCTCTTGACGATCCTTCATTTCAAACAATTCAACTCCAACACCATCCGTGGTAACTAGGTGCGCAATATTAAAACCTTTAAACCCTTCACCAAATACCGCAATGCACATACGGCCAATGGCGGTTTCACGCTCCTCAACCACTTTAGTGTTGTTCATCACCACCTTGAGACCTAGTGCCTGAGTGTAGAACTCTAGCGCTTTGCTCATTTCACCGACCATGATGCCTACGTGATTCATTTTCATTACTTTCTCCAGATTCAATTCGAGGTTTTGTTTCGATGGAGAGAGTGTATGAACACACAATGATTAAAGGAAATTATCAATATTTATAAAAATAATAAAATAATCTTATTGCAGGATAGGGAGGAATCTATATACCAATCAGGGCAACACAGGCAGGTCAGCCTAGAGACAAATCAGGCTCCTTTAGTCAGGAGCCTGAACAGCTAATTAGTCGTTCGACCAACTGTACCATTCGGTAGAGAGTGCTCGGACAGATTGATTGACCAAGGTCATCGCGCGCGATTCTACAACATAGTTTCGTAGAGGCCCTGCGCCTTTTCTTTTGTTGTAGATATCGTCATACATGTCCTCGTTGTGGTCCATCATTGAAAACATTGAATGGCACCAAGCGTAGATCACGACTTTACCCTGACTAATTTTACCTCGCGTTGCACTTTTTAGTTTTTCGGTGGTATTGAGTGTGGCGACATCTACAACCTCTACCTTACTACCAAATTCCTGAGCCGCTTTTAAATCATCAAGGTAGAACTGTTTTTCGATGACGTACTTTTTATTGAACTGACCTGTACTCGCGTCTACCGCTTGCCCCGCTTGAGTACCATGGCGTCCAGAGAACACCACATAACCACCAGCGTGATTCAAGTGTCTAGCCAAAGTCGGCCAAGACGAATTAGCGGTTTGGGTGACTGAGAGATAAAGCTTGCCCACTTTAACCCAAGGGCAGGTTGTCCACGGATCATCGGGACATGAGATAAGATGATCGTTCATCAGTGACAATGGAGTACGTTGATCATTACGAGGCACAACTTCAAACATTATTGATTCCTATCGGGTAATAAACGCTTGAAATTAATCATGTCACATTATTAATAGTTATAAAAATGTTAATGTAATTTTAATCAACAGCTTTGAAGCTATATCTAAGATCTCGTTGGGGAGAAACTGTGCCCACGCCATATGCAGAAACTAAATAGCCAACCTGAACGTTGTTTTCAGGCTGGCATTTCGGATGGCAGTTTACCTTTCACCTAGTACTTCAAACTCATCATAAGTTAAACGAGCTTTGCCATCCTCTTGCAGCGTCCATACCTCTTTATGTACTACTCCAAATGCTTTATTCATTGTCCACTTAGAAGTCAGAATATAGCTGTCTTCGTCTAGCTTCTCCCAAGCAGTCTCAGTATAGACGACATCGCTAAAGCCTTGATCAATAATGTTTTGCCAAAATGCTTGGATCTGTTCGCGACCTTTAAAAGTGCCAAATGGCTTGGCATGCATCAATGTTCCTTCTTGATACTGTTTAGCACATCCCTGCGCGTCTTGGTTGTTAAATGCTTGTTTCCACGCCGCAATACCTGCCTGACAGACTGCTAATACTGATTGAGTCATTCTTATTTTCCTCTAAATTGATGACCGCATCTTATTGTTATGGCTTAAATGAAAAAACAAACAAATATGAAATTACTGTTCGATGAAATAGAACAATAGAATGAATTAACATCGTGAAATGACCCAGTTGAAGCGCATCGCCAATTGCGGTTCGACATCAAAGTCGGCTGAAAACTCGAACTGCCTAAATCCGTATTCTATAACTCCACCGTTCGCCATTTCGATGGCACGAAACGTAATCAAAGAGCAATTAATAAGCTTTAACTCAGTTAAAAACACTCTGAATTTAACTTGAATCAATATTCTTATTTATTTCACTAATCATTCAAATTTGATGTCCTACACTTGTTTAAAACACTAGTGACTAGATCAAGGAGAAGACCATGATTACAGTACACAGAGATTACGAACTTGTCGGGATGAATCACTCTCATGCCCGCATTGAAATTAATCCTACCGGGCTGATTGATGTTGAAATCATGGAGAATAAACAACATCTTCAAGCTGAATTTAGCGAGCTATCTTTTAAGAAGGTTGGTGGACACACAAGACTATGTGGAAAGCAAAACAAAAAACCTTGGCAGGTTGAACTTGAGAATAAAGATGCAGAAGAAATTAACCGCTTAATCGACGCGGCCAGTGAAGAATATGAAATCTTGATGCGTGATCTCTGACTCACGCCTTGTTTTACTAGACCCTTTAAGCCATATCATGTATAGAATTTGATATGGCTTGTAGGCCCAAAATATTGATGGGTTAAGGTGCCGCTTTTGTGACAACAAACTCGTGCCCGTCCAGAATTCCTTTCCCGCTTTTGATCTCGTTGAGGCGAGCCGTCACGACACCATCACTACTTGTAAAATCAACACTATAACTATCGACATACTCTTGAACATATTTACTTGATAGCGACTTAAGTTTATCAATATACACAACCGCTTTATCAAACTCTCCTTGAGAGACCACCTCAAGTTTGGGTGTCAATAATTGGGCAAACTTGTATGGGTGAGCAACAAAACCACTGCCCATAACCAAAGCCGCAATGATGGGCGTCGTAATCACCGCACTTTGAAACCATTCAGAGAACATTTTGTGATTTTGGACTAGGCTCCCGTTCGCATTACGGTTAGACCACTCTTTCTTAGCACGCTTTAGCACCTTGCCTACCAAGCAACGTTGAATCATGTAATCGACAAGCTTGACAATGCGCTCGAACAAACCCGTTAATACGCTGACTAATGTTCCAACCCCGGCAAAAGCATCACCGGCGGCTTCTAAACCAATCTTAGTGATACCCACCGCTGCATTCTTAATACCACCTAAAGCGCCTGTCGCAGAATGACGCGCCAATGCATTGGCTATAATACTCGGGTGACCACCCAACAACTCCACACCACGGCCTGCGTAAATTTGCGTGATAAGGTCTTTGGACTTACACACAGCCTGTTTTACCCCAGAGTAAATATCTGATGCGCTCTGAACATAACCCCAGCCAGGAATAAAACTAGAGAAATTTCCTGCAAACTCACCAGTCATCCAAGTAGCGAAGTCAGCAAACCATTCAACGCCATAGAGCAAATCACCGTAAATATTACGTGCCTTATTCATCAACATGCGAAAGAAGTCAGAAATTACCTGCTTGACCTTCGTCACCACAGCAGAAGCCGTATCACCCACCACCTTGGCAGCGCCAACAATCTTCTTACCCGCTTTGGTTTGTTGCAGCTTATTGATCGCATTAGTTTTATCGAGAAGACCTGATGCGGCTGACTTAAGATCGCTCAATGGTTCAGAGCCAATCACAAAGTTGTCAAAGAAATGCGCATTAGAAAAAGACGAAACCTTCGAGATTTCAGTGCTCGCTAACATGTACATTGCCCCCATACGCGCATCCGCCATTTGGGCAACTTGAACATCTAACGCAGTATTTTTGGTTTTACCAAACATTTTGTCTTTGATCAGACGCTTTAAAATTTTAACCTGCATGCAAGCCTCGCAATTATTTCATATGCAACCAAAAGCTCACTGATTGCCGTTATTGTTTTATTGATACATTTGCAAGGATAATACATTTTTTTATCAATAAGGTGGTCTGTCTAGACAAATGGTGCGAATGGGCTCCATTGAATCTCACCCGATTGATTGAATGATACGCAGCGTTACCACCTTTTTTGTTCATTATTGAATTAAACACAGGCCAACTCATCCAAAATAAACCATATGCAACCTTTATCGCGTCAAAAATGATTGATTACAGCCATTTTTAGAATTAAAATCGAACCTGAAAACACCCTATAAAATAGTAGGTGCCACGTTTGGGGTGTTGTTAAATTGATTGGTTAATGGGATGAAAAGTGATGCGCAACAATCAAATTGTTATACAGGTTCCGTTGCCATTGATAGTGATCGCTCTAACGACTGCTGCCCATTATCTATTGCAGTGTTTCTCTTGAATGAACACAAGGCAATAAAAAGGGTGCCATAAGACACCCTTAAACTGATTCGTAACTTTTACATTTCGTAGAAGTCTGGTTTATAGCGCAGAATGATCTTTTCCATTGCTGAAAACACATTTGCCCGCTCTTCTTCAGTAAGGTCTTGAGTAGCGAACGCCATTTCATCTCTGATCATTTGCGCTAACTGGTCATGGACTTTCTTACCTTTCAGCGTCAAAAACAGACGCTTAGCATTCTTATGATGGGGATCTTTTGCACTCGCGATCAATTCATTCTTTTCTGCATGACGAATAAGACTGGTCATAGTTCCCTTGCTACGATGCAAACGCTCCGCGATCACGCTTGGGCGTAAACCATCTTCATAGTCTAGTTCCATCAAAACCAGCATTTGCTCAAAATTCACATCGTCGCGAAGCTTCGAAATTTTATTTTGAATAGAGTTTTGAACCATACGAGTTGCGATAAAGCTCATACCGACCGTGGTTTCAAATATTTTCTTTGATTCTTCAGACATTGTGATCATTCCAATTTAAGTTCTTTGCCTATTATCCATTTATTAGTTCGATACGAAAGCATTTCTGACACACTTTATTATTTATTTTGTGAATTTGTGCAAATAGATATGCATGTATGTGAGTGATTATTTTGCCCAACAGATACAAAAGTGTGAGTTATCAGTTAACTGTGAAAGATAAATTCCACCACAGATTAATTTGTTAATTTTCCCAATCTAGAGTCATAAGAGGGAGGCAAACTACGCTCTCTACACTGAACCCAATTTGACATCGAACACTAATAGTTGCAAAATGTGCGCGATAAAAAACAGTGTGCATTATGAGGCAACATGACTTTTGAACTTAAGGTAACGCTAAAAGATATCATAATCACAGTGATCTGTGTTGTCTGGTCTACGATATGGATCTCTTCAGAAATTGACAACCATCAGCAAATGCAGCAGCAACAGTTTGATGAGTTAAAGCAAGAATTACAGAATATTATCCAATCTGAAGCAAAAAAAATCTCTGCTTGTCAGTAACACCTTTTCCCGTACAACCAAGACAGATCACCACCATACTCTGTGGCGACCCTAAATCATTACCTTAATATGCTTAACGTTTAGCTTGCTTGCCCTTATCTAGCCATAAAGGCTCAAACGTCGACCATACCTTGTCGGCAAGTCTATCTAGATTAGGCATAAATAGATAAACCACCCCGACAAAAATAATCGAGCCGATCAGATCGATAGGTCGATGCATGCCTAACCACAAACGACTGTAAGCAACCCCCATCGCCCACATTCCGACCAACACCACTAACCCATAATGTTTGCTTTGCCAAAAAAAGCCACCAAAAAACGCCAAGCAAATTGCCGCAAATATCGTATGGCCAGATGGAAACGAGTAGTCTTTTTCTCCTTGCCAGTGACGAGTTCTCCACGTAGCAACCTGATGCGAGATCTCGTTGATGACCTCTGCTTTTTGCGTGCTATCTAAATTGTAAAAATGCGAAGGTTGAGGAATTAAAAGTTGATGTGCCAGAAGTTCTGTGTACGGGCGTGGACTCTCTGTCATATGCTTAAGTCCCGTTTTCGCCGCAAATCCAATCACTAAAATGATGCCTAATTGAACTAACTTACTGAGAATTTGTGAGTTGGTACCTACTATCTTCCAAGTAACGAGTAGTAGTAGCGCTAGTGTAATAAAAAATCCCTTTGAACCTGCAGAATCAGTCAGAATGGTGTAACTCGATCCCGTCAGTTCAGACACCTCACCCAATAGGTCAATGTGACTGACAAACAGTGTCATTGGCGCAATAATGAGCAAAAAAGCGATAAGCAAAGCTAGGCCTTCGCGCTTGTTCTGAATGAAGTTTTTCACGATAGGGGTTCACTACAACTAAAACTGGAGCTGAATTTTAGTCGAGTTAAGGTAGAAATTTTATCAATACAATGTCAATTTAATGAAATTTCGTGTTGATTGACGAAGTTGAACAACATTACTTAGCGAGCCTTACTCCTTTTCACCTCTAACATTCGTTTGTCGGCCACATCAATTAACGATTCTAAAGTTGTGTCATTTAAAACCTTAGACGAGGCGACACCAACACTAAACGTTATTTGATAACTGTGCGTCGAATCTTGGTTAAATTTCTCCACCGATTGAGTAAAGCGGTCAATGGCAATATGAGCGACCATTTCTGTCGCTCCCGACATCAGTACCACAAACTCATCGCCACCCATGCGGGCATACACATCGGACTCTCTAAAAGAAGACTCCAACAGTCGAGTAAACTGCTTGAGTGCCTCATCCCCGATCTGGTGACCAAACTGGTCGTTAATTTGCTTAAAGTTATCTAGATCAAAATACGCGAGAGAAACTGGAAAACCACCAAATCGGCAATAATCGAGTAACCTCTCTCCCAATGCTGAAAAACCACGTCGATTTGAAATTTGAGTGAGCGCATCCGTAGTCGCAGTTACTCGCGTAGTCAGTTCTTGTTCGACGATCTTGGCTAGGTCAATCAGATCGCTCACTTGTTCATCACTAAGCTGACGAGGTTTTGTATCAATAATGCATAACGTACCAAGGACCAAATCATCTTGAAGAACCAATGGAATTCCAGCGTAAAAGCGTACACCTGGCTCACCGATAACGAACGGGTTATCAACAAAGCGCTCATCTTGTGACGCATCAGGAATAACAAAAGGGTCTTTGCCAAGAATGGCATGACCACAGAACGAAACATCACGCTCCGTCTCTTGAGCATCAATACCGTAGCACGATTTGAACCACTGGCGATCTCTATCGACTAGGCTAACCACCGCAATCGGCACATCAAATAACCGTCTTGCTAGGCGAGTAACACGGTCAAAGCGTTCTTCAGATTCTGTATCTAAAATGTCAAGCTGTTCAAGCTTCTCAATACGCTGCGCTTCGTTTTCGGGTTTGTTGGGTACGTGCATGCCATCAAATAAACTTGGGGAAACATAATAAAAATTCTAGCAGCCGATTCCTGAGATGCCTGAAAGTTGATCCATAATTTTCGATTTCTGTTGCTTAGACCAATTTTCCATTAGTAAAAGTGATAAAGCCTTAAAAACCACAAGGTTAACATGGAAATATTAGCACTTCGCACCTAACCCTTGCTGCCAGAACGCCACTTCCATGCGCGTGGCTGTTTTGAACACTTGAATTAAGTTCTGACCACGCCGACTATGGATATCAATCTCTTCTAGCAACTGGTTAAGGTGAGCCGACCATCGCGCAACAGCCGTTTGAAATTCCTCCCCGCTGTATAGCTCAATCCAGCTTCGATAGGGGTTCCCTTCTAGCTTAGTGGTTTTATTTTCCCTCAACGCTTTACCAATCACTGCATACCCAATCGAACAAGGTGCTAAAGCGGTATATAGCTCGACCAGCTCACCAGTTATACCAGCATCTAGTACGTAGCGCGTATAAGCGACAGTACCGACATCTTCCGGTTCATTTTCTAGGTCAGACTCGGTTAAGCCCCACTGACCGCAGTAAGTCACATGATGTGCAATCTCAGAATCTAGCAACGCATGAACACTTGTCAGCACGCGGCGCATCTCTTCTAGGCTACGGGCTTTATACATTGCCAAGGAATAGGCACGGGCGTATTGTTTTAGAAACAAAAAGTCTTGCTTCAAGTAATGTAAGAAACAAGATTGCGGCAACAACCCGCTAGCAAGTTGCTGAACAAATGAGTGTTCTGTGTACTGGTGCCAATCAGATTGACAGGCTTCTATGATGTCTTGGTATTTCATGAGTAAGGTTTCCGCACATAATCGATGACTTGTATCAGCGCCACTATCGGTATTTTTTCTCGTGTCGCTATCTACAATGCGTTAAAAGGTTGCGCTCTTGCGCTGGTTTAAGAATTGAGCCTTTTAGCGCACATTCGTATGTCCGCAGAAAAAGTGGTGCACCGGACCGTGCCCACTGCCTACCTCTAATTGGTCGGCGTGAGCGATAGCCTGAGAGATGTATTGTTTACCAAGGTAAACGGCTTTATGCAGGCGATTACCTTGAGCGAGGTAAGAAGCAATGGCCGACGAAAGCGTACAACCCGTACCGTGAGTATTCTTAGTTGCCACACGTTTTGCGCTTAACAACTCGCTGCTCTGCTGTTGGATGAGGAGGTCATTACTATTTTGGTCTTTTTCCAAATGTCCACCTTTAAGCAATACCGCCTTGGCGCCAAGTGCGCGTAAAGACTCGATCATCGTACCCATTTGCTCTTCATCTTGGGGGACGTCCCCCCCGATCAAAGCCGCGCCCTCTGGCAGGTTTGGTGTGATCAAATCAGCAAGAGGTAGCAACTCCTGCTTTAGTGTAAAAATGGCCGATTGCTCTAGCAGTAAATCACCACTTGTTGCCACCATTACAGGGTCAACCACCAAATGCTTTGGTTGATATTGACGAATTTTCGCGGCAACAACTTTGATGATCTCAGCATCAGCCAACATACCTACCTTAACGGCAGCCACATTGAGATCGGTAAATACCGCATCCAGTTGGCTTTCAATATGTTCTAACGGGATGGGATGGATGGCTGCGACACCTAGGGTATTTTGTGAAGTAATGGCAGTAATCACTGAACACGCGTAACTGCCTGTCGCTGACATGGCTTTAATATCCGCCTGTATGCCTGCTCCACCGCTGCTGTCAGAGCCAGCAATGGTTAATACAATAGGTGTTGTGTCTTGTGAATGTGGCATAGATGCTCCTACGACAAGACGTACAGGAACTCTCGACCACGAAAGAAAGCTCAGAGAATGGGCTTAGCATCGAATGCGAGTGCACTAAGCCGCTATTGCAGGGTTAATGCAGATAGTTCCCTACGTCAGTGCTAACTGAATCAGGTTCAACGGGTCTCGCTTGGCGATCTCAGCCCCTTCCCAAATGGGTAGGCTCCCCGACTATTGCGCAAATAATAACAATAATTTTCATAATATTGCAGCACTTATTTGGCCCTAATAGACAGATCGAACAATTCCCTATATGGATTCAATTGCTTAACTTTGTAAGAGTCAGTTTTTGTGAACTATAGTAATTGATCTCACATGGAATAAAGGAGAGAGCGATGAGCCAGGAGGCACTACTATCTCGTTTAAACGAGTTACCTAGAATCCAACGAGTACTTCAAGAATTGCTGGATATGGTCAATAACAGCGAAGTTGACTTTAGAGCATTAGCCAGAAAAATATCAACCGATCAGGTTCTTAGCGCTCGGCTACTCCGCCTCGCCAATTCTGCTCATTTTGGGGGCAACAAGAGTGTCTCTTCGGTCAATGAAGCACTACTTCGAGTAGGGACTGGCCCGGTCAGAACTTTAGTCGTTGCATCCGTTCTTTCGAGCGCTTTCCCAAGAATCAAAACCTTAGATATTGACAAGTACTGGGAGGAGACTTTCGAGGTTTCGATTATCGCAAGTAAAATTGCTCTTGAGACAGGAATGGATAGCAACGAAGTCTTCACAACGGGTGTGTTACACAATATCGGCGAGTTGATGATTCACACTTTAGTACCGGAGCAAGCAACAGTGATCGCGCAACGCGCAGAGAGAGGAGAAAGCGCGATTGCTGTACAAGAAGAGATTCTCGATATTACCGCTCCAACTCTAGGTGCAAAGTTAGCGAAGTCATGGCATTTTCCGGATGATATGGTTGACGCTATTGCCCATTTTGACGAGCCACGCGATGCAGAGATCTCGCCTAAAATGGCAACGACGCTCCACTTGGCGCGTTCTATTCATCGCGACTGGGATAAACTCGAAAGCAATGAAGGAAAAGTCCGTTACCTAACCGAACACCCAGACTCTCGCCTTTTACATATCTCAGCAGACTTTGCTCCTACCATAGATAAATTCCGAGGGAATGGTCGCGACCTCGCCGCGCATCTCAATGCGGCGTGATTTTATCGGCGGGCACTCTGCTCGCCTTTTGGTATCAGAAATTATTGTTATCGCATAAACTAATCTAGATAAATTTTTGTTATGAGAACGTGCGATGATAAACCCTGCTTGGCTCAAAACCTTTGTAACTTTGATCGACACAGGCCACTTTACTAAAACAGCAGAAAAGTTGTTTATGACTCAGCCTGGTGTCAGTCAACACATTAAAAAACTCGAACAAACTTGTGGTTATCCGTTAATTGAAAGGCATAACAAAAGTTTTGAAGTGACCGAGGCAGGCCGTAGCGTATATCAGCATGCTATTCAGGTTGAGCACCAAGAATCAGAGTTGCTCAACTCTCTTAATATGGAAGATCCGTATTCTGGTAGCGTCTCACTTTCTTGCTCAGGCTCATTGGCACTATTACTCTATCCCCAACTACTCAATTTACAATGTAAATATCCTAGGCTCATTCCAAAGCTAGAAGCCGCGCCATACCAAAAGATTGTTGCCGATGTTTTATCAGGTGTGACGGATATCGGTATCGTCACTGACATTCCATCTGATTTAAGATTTGATACCCAAAGGCTGGGGAATGAACCACTGTGCTTAATGCTACCTAAAGAATCTGCCTCTCAGCCACTAACCCAAGATCGTTTGAAGGAGATAGGTTTAGTTCAGCATCCAGATGCCATTCACTACCTTTCGATCTACTTTGCGCAATGTGGAGAGCCAGAATTAGAAAAAACAAACATTGATGATATTCCAGTGACGGGGTACATCAATCAGTTAAGCCAAATCTTACTCCCTGTCGCCAATGGATTAGGCTTTACCGTGTTGCCCAAAAGCGCGCTCGATACATTTGCACAGAATGACCGTATTTCAATATTTGAGCCTTGCAATGAAGTCGTGGAAACACTCTATTTCTTAACCAAACGTCACCGCCAGCAACCAAAAAGATTTGAGACGATTAAAGCCGAGGTGACAAAACATTTTCGTTAGTCGCGAAACAAGCAGGACTAACCAAAACTAAAGTTGGTTTCCAACTCTTCAATCAAAGCACCGCCTATCGCTCCAATCAGTACTAGAGTCACCGTAAAGCGTTTGCCTTCTTTCGAGCGCAAAGAGAAAGTTTCGAGCTTTCTTTCCCCTATCTCTAGATACTGGGTTTTAATGCTGTACACCGAGTAGTCCCAATGCCCTGATTCGCCAATCACCAAAGAACCTAAGGTCCCCGGTTTAGCGACTACGCTTTTAGGATTAAAGCGTACACATCGACGATTCTCTCCACTAATCTGCAACTTACCCGAATCAAAAAGTAGTGGGGAGAAATCACTCTGTACTGCAAAAGAGTTCACCGTATGGTTGTCATTGGTCATTTGATGTGAGTAAGCCATAACGTTCTCCTTAAGATAGCTCAGCGATCATGTGAGCCTATATCTATAGCTAAGGCAATGTTCATACCAAAAAAGCATACTCAACAAGGTGAATATTATCTCTTGTTTTCAAATAGATAGTTTATGAGCAAAAACTGGGGATGACATGTTCCCAAAATGAGAAGCAAAATAAGAGTAGAAAAATCAAAATGAAAATTCGATTTTCAAGCAAGTTCTTGGGGGTAAAAACGCAAAAAAGGAGCAAACAGCTCCTTCTTTTCTGGTGATTTTTTCATTAAGCTTCGAGAACGTCTTCGCCAGACATTTCAGAAATCAGCAGTAGATCGTCTTCATCAAGCTTCATACCCAATACTGGCAAGCCGTGCTGAACGACCCAGCAGAAGAAGAATACCAATACGCCTAACGCAATCAAACCTAGTGATAACATAGCCAAACCTCCTCCTTGGTTATCAAAACAGTATCGATAACTTGAAGATGCGACTATTTGAGAGGGATAAAGCAAAAGGCCTTTGAAAATACTGAGTTCTTATACGTTTTCCGATGCACCCTTAACGAAAAATTCGTCAAGCCCTGTGTCTCTTTTTGCGTTCAGTTTATTCGTATTTACGCTGGGAGTTTACTTGGTTCTCTACACCTATAAGTTATTGGGATACCCTTTCAATATAGTGATACCGTACAAATGTCGCAACTACATTTAGTGCCATATCGACATAAGATCACAAATTTTATGCTTCCGTACGCATAATTATCCATAAGGAGGCTTTTTTCCGCTATGAGCGATGGGCCTTCTGCGCATTCTTTCCTGCGATATCTAGATAATCGAATACCTGACGAACAAATGGTGCCCCCACTTTCGAACCACCGTTACCATGCTCTATCACTACCGTTGCTACATACCTTGGCTGATCACAAGGAGCAAAAGCGGTGAACAATCCGTGGTCGAGTAGATCGTAGCTCAACTCTTTGGAGTTATAGACCTGATCTTTCTTTAAACCAAATACCTGCGCTGTACCTGATTTTCCACCACTACAATAGCTAGCGCCCTTAAAAGCCCTGCGCCCTGAGCCCCTACTACCAGAATTAACCAAACGCATTGCGTTCATTGCAATATCCCAAGTCTGATCGCTCACCCCTTGAATCTGCCCCTCGGTTTGAATTGAGTTGGGGGTTTCTTCACTAAAAGGCATGCCGTGAGTCAGAGTCGCTCTTAATAAATGAGGAGCAACCACTTGACCATGATTCACCAATACTGAGGTTGCTTTAGCAATTTGCAAGGGAGTTGCTGTCCAGTAACCTTGTCCAATACCAATGGGCACTGTGTCACCTTTGTACCAAGGCTGACGATAGCGAGATTCTTTCCACTCTCGTGTAGGCATGTTGGCTCGCGTCTCTTCAGGAATATCGATGCCAGTTAATCGGCCAAAACCAAACATATTCATCCAGTCAGAAATGCGGTCAATGCCAAGCTCATAAGCGATATGATAGAAGAAAGAATCCACCGATTCCTCAATCGCTACTGTGACGTTCACGGGCCCATGTCCCCAGCGTTTCCAATCTCGCCACACCTTACTATGCCTCGCCGTGCCTGGAATATGCCAAGATCCGTGATCATTGCGTATCGTATCGGGGTCAATAATATCTTCACTTAGCCCAGCGACGGCCATAAAAGGCTTCACGGTCGAGGCCGGAGGGTAAACTCCCAGGGTGGCTCGATTAACCAACGGGTGAAATGGGTCATTGAGCAACTTACCGTAGGCTTTACTCGAAATCCCCTCAACAAACAGATTGGGGTCATAACTCGGGCTCGATGCCATCGCGAGCACGCTGTTATCACGAGGGTCTAGCACCACAGCGCTTCCTTCGCGGCGATCTAGCTTATCAAAGACAAACTTCTGTAAATCAATATCTATGTTAAGTACCAAATCCTGACCCGCCACCGGTGGAACATACTTAATCGTGCGGATAACACGGCCACGACTGTTTACCTCTACTTCTTGGTAACCCTGTTGGCCATGCAATATGTGTTCGTAGTATTTTTCGATCCCTAGTTTGCCGATAGTTTTCGTCGCTCGGTAATTAGCCAACTCTCCATTTTCGTCAAGATGCCTAATGTCGCGATCATTGATGTGAGCAACGTAGCCTAATACATGAGTCAGTATTTCGCCGTATGGATAGTCTCGCTTCATCTCAACATCAATTGAGAACCCCGGCAGCTCATATTGGTGTACAGAAAATTTCGCGACCTCTTCTTCTGTTAGGCCGTTTTTCACTACTACTGGTTTAAATCGCTTACCATGATGGTTTTTTATTTTGTCTAACTGAACGTCAGAGAGCGAAACAAACCGCCCGAGCTTGTCCAAAGAGACATTCAAATCTTCGACTTTTTCCGGAATCATTTGCAGAACATAAACAGGAAAATTATTGGCTAGGACTTTGCCATTACGGTCATAGATCAATCCGCGCGTTGGTGCGATAGGTAAAACTTGAATACGGTTGTCATTGGCGCGTGTTTTATAATAGTCGACTTGCTTTACTTCTAAACGATAAAGATTGGCAACCAACACGCCAAGCAGAGCAATCATAGCGACAAAGGCAACAATCGCTCGATTACGAAACAATCTTGATTCTTGTTCATGATTTCTTATCGCTTTGCTTTGATGATGAAAATTCATAGGCAGAGATAAAGGCCAGCCCGAACGCGACCCTTTGTATTTTACATTTAGTTACATTTGTCGCAGACGTTATCAATAACCGCATTCTGTTATGTACGAGCAATGTAAACAATGTCAGGAAATGCCCAAACAAGAACAAAAAGCCCCGAATGCTGCCATTCGGGGCTTAAGGTGTTCAGATTAAGTTAAGCGCCAATCACACCACCATCTTCACGGGTAATCGCCATAATGGTTGAACGAGGCTTGCTATTACCACCAGCAGGGAAGTGAGAAGGAGCGCCCTTTTCACCTGGGTGCTGCACACCAACAAACATGGTTTTGTTATCCGCCGAGAAGGTAAGACCTGTAATTTCACAAGCCACAGGCCCCGTCAAGAAACGACGTACTTCGCCTGTCATGGGGTCACCACACAACATCTGGTTATTACCTTGTCCAGCAAAATCACCTTTGTTTGAGTAGTTACCATCGGTTTGAATCCACAAGCGACCTGCAGCATCGAAACCAATACCATCTGGGCTGTTAAACATGTTGTCAGCATTGATGTTGTCACTGCCTGCGTACAGGTTACCTCTATGTACCTCGGGATTACCGGCAATCAGGTAAAGATCCCACTCGAAACCATCGCTTGTATGATCACCATTTTGCGGAACCCAACGAACAATCTGACCATAGTGATTTTCTTTGCGCGGGTTAGGCCCGCCTACTGGTTGACCTTCTTTCACGCCGCGGTTCTTGTTGTTGGTCAGCGTACAGAACACGTGTTTGTTGTCTGGATGAACGGCAACCCATTCAGGGCGATCCATTGTTGTTGCGCCAACCTGAGTTGCTGCTCGGCGAGCAAAGATCATCACCTCTGCTTGGTCCTTAAAGCCATTCTCTTTAGTTAACCCATTTTTGCCATAAGTCAGCTCTAACCATTGGCCATTGCCTTTAAGCTCTTTGTCGTCCATCTCGAACTTCGCAACGTAAAGCGTACCTTCCTCAAGTAGGTTGCGGTTCACAGCATCGTTACCTGGTTGGTACTTGTTCTTAGAAACAAACTTATACAGGTGCTCGCCACGTTCATCATCACCTAGATAAACCACAACATGGCCATCATCATTAACTAGCAACGCTGCGTTTTCATGCTTAAAGCGACCTAGCGCTGTACGTTTAAGTGGTGTCGAACTAGGGTCATTTGGATCAATTTCCACTACCCAACCAAAACGGTGTGGTTCATTGGGATGCTTAGCCACATCGAAACGCTCGTCAGTGTCGTGCCACTGGTATTTGCTCTTCACCGCTTCCACACCGTAACGTTTGTGGTCACTAGACACTTCTGTGCTACCACTGGTGCCGAAGTAACCATTGAAATTTTCTTCACACGTTAGGTAAGTGCCCCAAGGGGTTTGACCGTTTGCACAGTTGTTGAACGTGCCAAGTGGCTTCATACCTGATGGGTCAAGTTTGGTTTTCATCAAGTCATGACCTGCTGCCGGACCCGTCAGCATCATTTCAGTGTTGGCGGTAATACGGCGGTTACGCTGACCGTTTTTATCTAGCTTCCACTGGTCACCAGACTTAACGATTTCAAATACTGTAACACCATGAGCGGCTTGCGCTTTTAGCACATCATCTGCGGTCATGGCGTTACCACCGTGGTCAAACAACAAATCATAGTTGGTGTATTCGTTGTTTACGGCAATTACAGCGCGGTTTTCACTGATTGGGTAGAAGCTCATTCCATCGGTGTTGTCACCAAACTGGCGCAATTGTGCTTTCGAATCTTGCTTACCACTTGGATCAAATTCTGGCGCATCGGGGAATATCGGGTCACCCCAAGAAAGCAGTGGTGTGGCTTTATAACCTTTCGGCACGATAAATGCGTCAGCCGTCGATGCAGGTACCGCTTCGAAATTAAGCAATCGGCTTTCAGGGCTCGCCGCTAGTGCTTTAGTAATAGGGTTGAGTGAAAGAAAAGCACTGGCACTTACTGCTGCTGTTCCCGCTAAAAATCGACGACGAGATAAACGCGCGTCGATCATTTGGCTAAATTCAGAATCCTGATTGTCACACTTCTTGTCTGAAACCGGGCGCATTGCTGACTCCTTGCTTAAGTAATAATTATATAAATGCGAGGAAATCGTAGACGGGAAAGATGACACTTTAGTTAAGTTATTGTTTAGTATTGATTAATAAAAAACGACACTTAGCGACAAGTTACATTTCAAACTTATTAAACTGCGCCATGGTTCACTTTTAGCTAATAAGGTATGCCGTACATGCAAAAAAATGTGATCTAAAACCTAGATCTTTTCGATTTTGACGACTAAATTGATCCCTGTTCATGAGGAACTACGTTCACATACGCTCAATGAAGAGCTGCATTGTTTCTAAGTGAGGGATTATCATGAAGAAAATGAGAAAAGCACAATTGCATCGCGTTCGCATTCAGTACTGGAAAGAGTCGAACAAAGACGCGAACAAATCGTCTTAATGTGCTAACACCCAACTAAGCTGGCTTAACCGCCAGCTTTTGCGTTTTTATCGCCTGCCAATATTTTTCCGAATACCAGACCGCACTAAATCCCACCAATCTCAAGACAAAACTTTACTTAACGGTAAAGTTAAAATACCCTAGCCATCGATAAGAAATGAGAAGCGAATAACTAAATTCAATAACTCATACCAATAAAACAACGAATCAGGGACAGATATGAATAAGCTCGCCCTTTCACTTGGCCTAACTTTAACGCTTGCCCCAACGCTATTTTTCGGCTGCCAGCTTTCTCAAGCGAAGCCGTCAGCGAACTCAACTGCCTATATGGTCCAATTGCCAATAGAACGCAAAGCCACTAAGTTGATCGCGCTTGAAGGAGAGTTTAAGCCTTCCAAGTACACGCAGATTCTGGCAGAAAACAGTGGCAAAATTGCCAACATCTACGTCCACGACGGCGATTATGTCGAAAAAGATCAGCCACTACTGGAATTTGACGCAACCTTAGCGGCGCTAGCCGTTAAAACAGCAACCAACGAATACCAGATGGCAACTCGAAATATCATGGAACTCACTCGTACCACACGAGAAGACGATCCAAGATTTAAAACCGCAGTGCGAGCAGTTGAAGAGACCAGAAAAAACCTACTACAAGCACAACAAGATCACGAAGCGACGACCATGTACGCCCCGTTTTCTGGCACGCTAGGTCAAATTCATTTAGATGCGGGTAACTATATAAATGAAGGTGAATTGATCACCGAGCTAGTGGCAACGGACACCGTCGAATTGCACTTTACCGCTTCACCTCAAGTGCTGAATGTATTTCGTCAGGTGTTGAATAACTATCCTGACAGTTTACGGGCTTCAATTATCAGTCCAGAAGGCAGCTATATTGACGGCAAATTGCGATATGTTGATTCTAAGCTTGCTAACCAAGCTCAAGAGCTTAGTGCTTATGCGGTCTTCGACAACCGAAATGGCGAGCATTTAATCGGTTCAAAAACCGCTTTCTATTTAAATAGCCCACAACAAGAGCCTCAGTTGTTTGTCCCGGTCACTGCCATCCACACTAACGATGGCACGCCGACGCTGTTTGTATTGGATGATAAACGCGTGGTGAGGCCAAAACAGGTGACAATCGCAAAAATCAAAGAGAGCTACACAGGTTATGTTCCCATTAAATCAGGGTTGGAACCCAATGACTTTGTGCTGACAACACCTGAAGCACCAGAGTTAGTCGGCAAGAAAATCGATCCTATGGTCAATCTTGTTAATCAACTCAATGAAATACTCAATCGCCAATCTTGATGGTAAAAGCAGCAAACAAGTCGATAAAAGATGAAAAAACTCTCAATAAGTTGTTTTAGTGATAGAAGGCATGGCGATTTATGGTAGCTTTGCACTTTTCCCCATCCTGTACGGATAAAGGTATGGACAAACGAATCCAACGCAGTGAGAGAACCAAGCTTAGTATTATCTTAGCGGCCGTTGAGTGCTATAAGGAAATGGGTGTACAAGGTGCCTCACTCGAACTCATTGCAAAAAAGGCAAACTCGACCAAACCCACTGTCTATTCTCACTTCGGTTCTAAAGAGAATCTTTATCAAGCGGTGGTCGAATACATAATGCAAGAGGAAAAGTTCAATCACGCTTTACCTGATTTCAATCCAGCTATCGGTATTCGTCAACAACTGATCGACATATTTGCCCAGCAGCTTGAACACATCATGCAGTGTGAAAAGCGACGTCTACTTGTCGCTATCACCATTGAAGCCATGTGTCAGGGAAAATGTCACCTCAATGAAGTTGAGAGTATTAAAGCTTGCCCGATGGAAGCTTGGCTTGAAGAGGCCATTCGTCACGGCGCTTTACCGCAGCAAAACACATCAGAACTGGCCACCAACCTTTGGGCGTTGGTAAAAGGGAGAACCTTCTTTCCCGTGTTTCTCGGTATGGCACCTAACGACTCAAACGAGCGCCAAGCCAATTTAGAATCTGCGATAGACTTCTTTCTTGGCTGCCAAGGCATAAAGTAAAGGAGCCAACAGGCTCCTTTTTAATAAGACTATGCTTCAAGCGAACGACCGTTAGAAGCAATCACTTCTTTATACCAGTAGTAACTTTTCTTAGGCTTACGCGCGAGTGTTCCGCTTCCATCATCGTGACGGTCAACGTAGATGTATCCGTAGCGCTTACTCATCTCTGCGGTTGAATTTGCCACAAGATCGATCGGTCCCCAACTGGTAAAGCCCATCAGATCGACACCATCAAGCACCGCTTCCCTTGCCTGCACAAGGTGATCATTCAAATAAGCGATACGATAATCATCGATAATTTCGCCGTTTTCATCAACTTCATCGCGAGCACCTAGGCCGTTTTCAACGATGAACAGTGGCTTTTGGTAACGATCATGAAGGAAATTGAGCAGAATCCGCAGACCTTTAGGATCAATTAACCAACCCCATTGACTCTTTTCAAGGTAAGGATTTGGCACGCTGTCAACGATGTTACCCACCTCTTTCTGTTTAGGATCGGCACTGGCACAGCCACTTGCGTAATAGCTAAATGAAATAAAGTCGACACTTTCCCCCGCCAGTTCTTCTAAGTCACCGGCTTCCATTGCAATTTCTATCCCCTGCTCACGAAAGTAACGCAGCATGTAGCCAGGATACTTGCCTCGAGTTTGCACATCGCCAAAGAACAGCCATTTATTGTTTTCGTGCATCGCTGCAATCACGTCATCTGGATTGCAAGTGTACGGATAGTTGATCGCCCCTAGTAGCATGTTGCCAATTTTGCCATCAGGTATGATTTGGTGACACAGTTTAACCGCTTTAGCATTCGCAACTAATTGATGATGAATAGCCTGATAGATCGCTTGCTCTGAGGCATCTTCTTCAAGCCCGACGCCAGTAAACGGAGCGTGCAACGACATATTAATTTCATTGAACGTTAGCCACAGCTTGACTTTATCTTTGTAACGTTCAAATACCGTGCTGGCGTAACGCTCAAAGAAAGTAATCAACTCACGGCTCGCCCAACCACCATAATTTTCCACCAAAGCATAAGGCATTTCATAGTGAGACAAGGTGACAAATGGCTGGATATCGTATTTCGCCAGCTCATCAAAGATCTTGTCGTAGTAGGCTAAACCTTCCTCATTGGGTTCAAGCTCATCACCATTAGGAAAGATACGTGCCCACGCGATTGAAAGGCGCAAACAGTTAAAGCCTATGTCATTAAATAGGGCGATATCTTCAGGGTAACGATTGTAGAAATCGATGGCTAGATCCTTAATCCCACCCGTTCGCTCTTCGCGGGTTTGATGAGGGCTTAAGATGCCATTTGGCAACATATCTGATGTTGATAAACCTTTGTTATCTTGATTAAAAGATCCTTCAACTTGATTGGCAGCGATGGCGCCACCCCAGAGGAAATGGTTGGGAAATGTAGTCATGAACGATTCCTAAATCAGCATTAACATCTGCCAATCATTGTAGATCTGAAACTAGGGACAAATGAGGTCTGATTGACTAGAAGTTGTTTCCTATTTTTCGCCAACAAACAGTCGATAATTTTCATCATTTCGAGACCTTGACGACAACATTCACCCAGTACACATATTATGCTTACTGTAGGATATTCAGAAGAGGACTCGATTATGAACTATCGGCATATTCTTGTTGCCCTAGAGCTTGAAGAAGAAACCAATGCTCTAATAGACAGGGCGGTATACCTGGCCAAATTGGCCGATGCACAAATCTCTTTTATCCACGTTGATGGCTCACATGGAGAAATTTATCCAGAGTTAGTTGATTTGAAAGAGAGTCCCGATCAGCAACCACTAGGCGAACACGCCATTGAGCAAATCATCGCTTTTGAAGAGTATTGTCCACTCACAGTAAGGCAAATATTTGTCGGCACCGGAGAGTTAGCTGACAAACTCAAAGGCACGATAGAAGAGAACAATGTTGACTTACTGATATGCGGTCATCACCATGATTTTTGGAGCAAAATTGTCTCTTACTCTAAACATTTGGTCGATAAATCACCGGTTGATATTCTCGTAGTGCCAATCTAAACAGATTGTATTCAGCTTGGTAAAGCACAGGCGAGCATCGAATTGTCTCGCCATGCTTCCATTGCTGCTCTCAATTCTCAAACTAAATCCTACCTGCCCACACTCATTATGGAAGTTTTATTCCATAGTGATTGGAATAATTGGCTATTTTTCTCTTCCAACGACTGAACTAAATTAGCCCCATCGACATGAGCAAGAGCAGATTTTCGATCATTGGGGCATGTTCCAGCCACACGTTAATTGTTGACGCACCGAACATCAAACCCGACTGAATTCGTAATTTTTAGATAGTTATACCAATTAGGATAAGTAGATGTTCAGATACTTATTCTGATTGGTTTTAGGAGCCAACATGACTCATCCAATCATCAAAGACTTAAACACTCGTTACACAGCGAAAAAGTACGACGCGACAAAACGCATTTCTGCAGAAGATATGCAGGTAATTAAAGAAGCCATCCGCCTCTCTGCATCTTCAATCAACTCTCAACCTTGGAAGTTTATCGTACTTGAGAGCGACGAAGCCAAACAGCGTTTCCATGACACGTTTTCCAATATGCACCAGTTCAACCAACCGCATGCAAAAGAAGCATCACACACTATTTTGTTTGCTCATAACCCGCACTTTACTAAAGAGCAATATGCAAAAGTCGTCGATGCAGAAGTAACATCTGGACACTTACCAGCAGAGCGCTACAACGACATGCTTAATGGCGCTTACGGTTTTGCTGAGCTAAATACAGATGAAGCTGGCTTTAACGGTAACTGGACTAAAGCTCAAACCTATATTGCTTTGGGCAACACGCTGCACACTCTTGCGCGTATGGGCATTGCATCTACTCCCATGGAAGGGGTTGACTCAAAACTAATCGGTGAAGTCTTCAAAGATGATCTAGACGGCTATGTGTGTGATTTTGCTTTGGCTATGGGTTACCACAAAGAAGGTGAAGACTATAACCATGGTTTGCCAAAAGCACGTCTTCCAATCGACGACGTCATCACCACACTTTAGGGTCTGTTGACCTAGTAACTAACCAAGAGAGTGACATCAACCATGACAAAGTTAACCATCATTGCCAATATCATTGCTAAAGACGGTCAAGTAGAGTTAGTAAGATCTGAGCTTATCGAGTTAATCGACAAGACTCGTGGCGAGCAGGGGTGTATTAACTATGACTTGCACCAAGACAATCAAAACCCAGCTCACTTTGTATTCCACGAGAACTGGGAGTCAGAAGCCGCGCTTGATGCACACTTGGCGAGCGAGCATATTGCAGGCTATGTTGCGGCTGTTGAAGGTGCAATCGAGAGTTTTACCTTGAATCGCATGACGCATATTGCGTAGTGTTGGTTGTTCAAAAACACCCGAGGCACAATGTCTCGGGTATATGCGTATCACTATTTGTCACTCGCAATGTCAAACACTACCTCACCTTTTAGGATCGTCATCCAGATACCAGTGGATTTAATTTTTTCTGGTGGAAGTTGGGTAATATCATGAGAAAGCACTGCAAAGTCAGCCGACTTACCTTGTTCAATCGAGCCCGTTACATCATCAATACCTAGACTAGCAGCGGCATTAATCGTATAGGCCTCTATGGCATCTTTCACACTCGGTAAACCTGTTTTGCCCATAATCACACTGTTAGCGATCCCCACCAGTGGGTTGATATCGTGAACGTTCCAATCACTGCTTAACGATACGTTAGCACCTGTATCGAAGATAGCTTTTAAGTTCATCAAAGCTCTTGTGCGTTTAGCACCTAACAAGGCTTCTGCCCACTGATGATCGTGGTAAGCGACGTAATCAGAGCCTACTTGGAAGTCCGCAGTCACGTCTAATTTAACAAAACGTGGCACATCTTTAGTATTGACTAACTCAACGTGAGTTAAGGTGTAATCTTTATCGCCACCTTGGCCGCGCATTGCTTCAATCGCGTTCAATGACTCACGAATCGCTCCATCACCAATCGCATGGATATGAGCCCCATAACCAATCTTATCTAGGGCTTTTAACCACGTCTCCATCGCTTGTGGCGGAATGTAGTTAATGCCATACGGTTCATCTGGAATATAGGTATCAAGATAAGGCGCGAGCGTCTTGGCGGTACCATTAACCAAAATACCATCGCTGTACATTTTGACTTGATCAACAAGCAGCAACCCTGACTTATCCGCAGAATATACCTCGCTTAAGAACGATAACTGAGGCTGCATACTGTCCGTAGGATAAATCCAAGGTCTAAGCGAAACACGTGCGGTCAGATCACCGCGCTTGTCTGCTTCTTGCCATACTTCATACCAGCCGCGCTTCCAATACAGGCGGCCATCACCAATCGTGGTAATACCGTGTGCTCTCGCTTCTTCTAACCCCGCCATTAGGCCTTCATAGCTTTGGTCAAATTGCTCTTCTAAGCTGTTCCAAGCCATTTCCATCACGATATCACCAGCGTTATCAAACAAAATACCATTGAGTTCACCTGTGACCTCATCTTTTAGGATCTTTCCGCCTTGTGGCTCTGGTGAACTTTTGGTGATGCCAGCATGTTCTAATGCAATCGAGTTAACCCACATAGAATGAGAAGTTTGCTCCATAATAATGACTGGCTGATCGGGGAAAACGGCATCGATCACTTCTAGCGGAGTTCTCTGATTATCTTCTGCGAGAAGCGCTTCAATAGAGAAGCCATAACCCATCACCCAACCCCCTTTGGTTGCTTCATTTCGGCATGCCTTAAGGTATGGGATTTGATCCTCTAACCCAGCATCCATGCTCACTTCACATTGCCCGCCCGCTTCCGAGGCTGCTTCAAAGACATGGTTATGATTATCGACAAAACCAGGCATCACATAGGCGCCTTCTAAGTCGATCACTTCTGTATAACGATTGGTGAATTTGTCTGATTCGGCGCTTTGGCCAATATATAGAATTTTTCCGTTGGCGATGGCGATGGAATCTGCCGAATGATGACCATAAATCTTGGCATTGGTTAACACCATATCCGCACTGTCTGCTGCAAAAGTATGAGTGCTCATTGATAAGCTCGCGAGTAATGTCAGAGTGAAAGCGCGTTTCATTAGCTTGTTCCTTTTTATTCTTCCCTAACGCTTCTCAGTATAGGGTGAGTGAATACGCATAGCCTAACAAGTGATTAAATTGATAGAAAAATAGCCACTATCAGAGAATTGGGATAGTCAGTTTGAACGGTTCCACTACTCTTTTTTGGTGCACCTTGTTCAATTGTGGGTACGACTGACAACACAACGTGTAGAGCAAACAATCTAGGCAGATAAGAGACTATTGAGCAGGAGATAGCGCGGTTACTTCAAAACCCGATTAAGCCCTGAAGCATAAGAAGGAAACTGTGAAATCGTATTGTGATCAGCACCATTGACGACGACAACCTCAGTCAATTGGTCACTAAACATAGCGATGAGCCGCTCGGTTCTAACCCGCGTGATCACTCGATCCTCTTCTGCAATGAAGATATAGGTTTTAGCCGTAATCTCTTTCGCCCTATCTGCGGATTGGTATCTGTCTTTGAGCAACCAAGAAACGGGGAACATCCAATAAATATCTTTGACGACGTTTTCGATACTATCAAATGGCGTCACCAGTATGAGCTTGTCAACTTGCCGATGAGCTGCGACATAAGTTGCAATAGCTGATCCCAAACTCCGACCCATCAAAGAGATTGAATCATGTTTGCTTTCGACTGACTGAAATATTTGCATTGCGTCGCTATATAAAGCCTTCTCCGTAGGCGTACCAGAGTCATTGCCATAGCCACGGTATGGAATTAGGTAGATGGTATGATTTGGGATTACTGACGTGAACAATGGAATATTGGCCTCGATACTTTCCGCGTTCCCACCGTAATAGATTAGCGCCTTAGCTTGTCCTTCATTGAGCACCCAACCATGCCGTTGGATACCATCAACAACGAAGCTGGTATTCATCTCTCCGTAGACATTGCTGACAGGCTGAGGAAAATACATAAGACGACGTTGCAACGAGTAAATAGCCAACGCAATAAGTACGTAGCTCACCACCACAGTGATTAGCAAGCTTTTCATTTTTGTCTCCCTCCTGACTTGCTCTTATGCCACCAATAGATAAACGCATAAGTCACTATATTTATTCCCACTGCCGCTATTCCCAGTAAAATCTGAACATCAAAGTTCAATCCAATCGGATAAATAATGGGAATAACATAGTGCTCGACAAATCCTCCCGGATAGCCTTCAGCACCTGCTGAAAACCTTAGTTTGTTTTCCAGTGGTGTTAAGGGGCAAATCCAACCGTTGACACTAATTGCTACTGCCCATAACGCTGCAGGAATATGGGCAAACAGCATATAGCGACGCCAAAGCACCAGTACGCCTCCAAATAAGGCGAAGGTGATAAACAATAGATGAAGTATGACGACTAGATCGGCCAACATTCGATAAATCATATTTTTTCACCCTTTCCCTAGCTCAAAAATAGCTTACAGTTACGCGCCATCAACAAATACCCGTTCAGCTATCAAACCAGAGTTTTTGTAACGATAAAATTCCAGCACTGTCTGTTTCCAAACCATGCAGAGAATTGGAAACATCGTAACTCTCAGAATCACGCCACAAAGGTACAAAAACACCGTTCTGGATCAACCAATCTTCACAGCGGTGGAGTTCATTGAGGAAGTCTACTTCGGTATCACTCGCGAGCATCAATTGATCAACAATAGAAAGAAAGGCTTGTTGCTGCTGAGGCGATAAACAAGAAGTGTACGCTGAGCTAGTAAGCAACCATTTACAGTAACCAAACACATTGTTATTAGGGAAAACATACCCCCCCACAGCAAAATCAATCCATGTCTGTTTCGATTGCTCAACGCTAACCCGCTCAATCTCCACACCTTGTTGTCGAAGATACGCTATCAATTGAAGCCTCGGTCCTGTCTCCCCAGTAATGCATACCCGGAGTGCTCGAGTAGGTTTGCTTTGTTTAGGATGATAGAGAAACACACCTTTATTTTGATGATAACCCGTTATCGAGTTGGCGATAGGAAGATACTCATTGGCTTGTTGTCGACAAAAATCTCTCGCTTGGTGAAAAATCCAGGCCTTCTCATCCATTGAAAGCACTGATTGGTGATGTTGAAATTCGATAACATCACACCCTGTTTGCAACGAGATCTTATCTGCTCCCATTTCTGGGGAAGCCGGACACCTATGATGCACAATATGCCCTTGGACACTACGATCAGCACCATCACTAGTCAAAAACTCTGCACGCTCAATAAACCCACCTGTTGCAAAATAGTCGGTATTTTTGACCAAAACCCAGTGATGCTCAGAACTTGCTTCAAGCATATAAGGCCCTGTTCCATATGGGATCCCCTGCTTTGCGCTGTCTAGATAGATCGGTGCATGGGCTTCGGAAAGTAAATGTAGGATGGACTCATGTGGTTGGGACATCTTGATCACCACCCACAGACCTTCAGCAACCACTTCCAAAATATGGCGATAGAGGATTTGATAGGTATGCGCTTTACTCACCCGATCCTCGATACATTTCGCTACATGTTGCGCAGTCAGTTTTTCACCATTGTGAAAATAGACATCCGGCCGAATTCGCAACCATAGTTCATCCCCCCTAAACTCGTAGTGGTGAGCTAAGTGCGGTCGTATAGCTCCCGTCTCATTGTCATACTTAAGTAAAGTATCGAACATAGCTTCTATGTAAAGGCGTGAGCGCGATCTGTATGCCCATAACGGGTGTAAAACCGGAATAGAATAAGGAACTAGGGTTACTAAGGTGTTCAGGTTTTTTAAACTTTCCTGTACCCGAGATAGCCAGCTGGGCAACTTGTTGCGAAACTTCTCCTCATAGCCAAAGTGATCCGCGTATCTTGCTGCCTCACTCAATTGTCCTTTGTGGCAATGCTGCTCAAGGACACTCATCAATGCTGACTCTAAGCTTTCTAGCAGGGTGATCTCTGACTTGTTACCCCGCCCTCTACCCGGCTTCCAGGAAATCCAGCCAATACTCGCTAAGGTTTTCATTAGTTTGGCAATATTGCGCTCAGAGCAGCTAAGTTGCTCTGCTAAAGTCTGGACATCCGTAGCTGAGGCAATATTTAGCGGGTAATGTCTGCTTAACTGCTGTAATCGCTGTAAGTGGATCTGAGTGATAAAAGGTGAACTTCGATTTTCTACCATATCATTATTACTTCCTGTTTATTCAACAATAATAACCAGCAGAGACAAAGAGAGCAGGAGAGATATTATGGACCCTTTAGGCTATGCACTTTACACATTGAATGGGAAGGACTACTTAGTCAACCCTGAAGTAAAACAACCCATTACTGGTGACACGCCCCCTGCTTCAACACGTGTTTTATGTGTTTTTTTCATCGGCATGTTAGTTGGGATGCTGTTCTAGAAAGCAGGCGTTTTGGGGAATCAACAAGATAAGTCGACTAAAGCGGGTTAGTCGATTTTTCTATTATCAACGGGGCTGCCATACGTGGTTTGGCTCCACTCAGAGCCTCCACACGCTTTTGCACAAAAACACCAACATCACATGCCTTAAGGTGTGTCCTTTAGGCCACTGAATCAATTTGGGGAATGTAACCCTATTTTGTTGCCTTCTGAGTCAAGGAAAATAGCAAAAAATCCACTTTCGTCAGCATGAGCTGTTTTAGGGGTAATGATCTCACCGCCATTTTTTACCACTTCATCAAGAATGACCTGAAGGTTGTCTCCCCCGTTTAGGTATATAGTTAGGCCACTCGACGAAGGCTGGAAGCCTTCTTCTTTCAAAATCACACCAGTAACTAACTGATTTTCATAAGGGAATATGCCCATTTCCATACCCGGCATTTCCATTTTTTCTATATTGATGCCCAGAATCGCCTGGTAGAATTCGATTGCTCTTGAAATATCTAATGCTGGAATTTCAAAAATAGAAATATAACTGTTCATATCTTCTCCACTTCGATTCATAGCTGAATCGCCTTTATGTTTTTCTGGTTCAACCCTGTCTGCGCTATTACAAACAGCGCTACCAAAAGCTAACATTGCAACAGTAAGCCCCAATATTGCTCTACTCATGTAACCTCACATCTACTGATTGAAATGCTAAGGAAAGGTTAAACAGACAATGGAAAAAGGAATTGTAAAAATGCGACAGGTCAAATTCATTTATAGAACATAGAAGAGAGAGCCATGTTTTCATTCCCGAGAAATTCTTTTGGACTGACTCCGGTAAACTCTTTGAAATCTTTGATAAAGTGAGATTGATCGTAGTAATCATTCTGGTAAGCGATATGAGTAAGGCTTTCCTCTTCGCTAAGCATCGCTTTTAAAGCACTTTGAAGCCGAATCAATTTACCTAATTGTTTCGGACTGACACCAACTTGTTTCACGAACATCCTCTCAAGTTGCCTTCTTTTGGATAAATCTTCTTTGAGGATCTTGCTAATCGGCGTGCTCCCCTTTGTTGCGAATAGAGTATCTAATGTTGTTTTGACGATATTATCAACCATCGTCTGTTCATTGAGCTTACTCAGAAGAAACGACTCGATGATCTTGATTCGTTGGTTCGTATCTGCTGCGAGGATGATGTCTTGTTCCAATTTTTTAGCCGTCTTCTCATCAAACAACTGTGCTAATGGAGTCTCGGTATTTGCCAATGCCTTGATAGGTACAGTGACAAAGTTAGCAAAGCCATAAGGGTAAAAACGAATGGCAAATGTGTCGACGTACCCCGTCGGCTCAATGTAGAAAGGATCGATGGTATGACCCAACACCATAGCTCTGGGCTGTAAAATAAAGCTATCTTCAGAGGTATATCTTTTTATATCGTCTCCAAGAATGAATGCCATTTCGATGGTGCCGTCTGGAATGATTCGTTGTCTTTGGGTAGCATCCGTTTTAGGGACTTCCAAAGTCCAGTAGCAACTGATTAGCGACTCTAGATCCGGGTGTGGCTGAAAGGTCTGATAATTCATAAAAGCTTAATTTCCCTATGTTGTGCGCCGCCAAGAAGGCTTCCATCAATGATTGAATAATATTTCAAACGAAATAAAGCCGTCTACTGCTCGTTTTCGACAAGCTCAACGTATGCGGAGGAAACACTTTCAAATTCATGTTCTAGCACTTCTGCCCCATTTCGTGTTAGAGCCAGAATTTGTAAATACTCTTTTATCAAAATTTGGATTGAAAAAGCTAAGTTGTAAGGCAGGAATCAGACCTGACTCCATTTGACGCTGTTCTCGTTATGAATGATAACTCGAAAGAGACCTATTTCATTAAGGCTGACTTCAAAGTTCCAGAAATGACCAATATAAAACTAGTGACATAACTACCATTCTCATCTCAAAAATCCCATCGCAATCATGATTTCCGTTAAGATTTAGAGTATTCCATTTTGTTTTGAATGCAGGACGCGCTATGAAACTAAGCCAAGTTTTAAATCATACAAATCAATTTGAACGTTCGAAGTTCATCAACTGTATAGACAAGTTATGCCAAGACAACAAGGACGACGCAGAGCTGGTCAAACAATTAGACAAGATAGATGGTCAACTTAAAGCCGCATCTGGCAATGAGATAAAAGAGCTATTTAATCTCGTCAAAAAGCATTTCAAAAAACACGTAGTGGAACAGGTTGCCACTGGTGGCCCGCAGTCATCATTGCTGATAAATATCTTAGCTAGGGATGGCAACTGTATTTCGACAGTTCCCTGGATTGAGAGCCTTTATACCAAGGAATATGCAGAGATTGATAAGTTGAGCCAGGAGCTAGTCGCAGAGCTAAGTTCTAGTGAATTCGGTGACTTTGATAGATTAAACCGACTCGATATCTATCGCGATTGCATGAAAACCGCCTTCGAAAACGACCTTAAGTCAAATAGGACAGCCAAGATTTCTGAAGATGAGCGAAGCATACTCAATGTTCTTGCACAACGATTGGGGCTGTCTAGAGAAGAAGTTAACGCCATTGAACATTCTGTTGACCCAATACCACAGCTTGGTATTGATGATGCACTCGAGTATTTAAGAGAGAATGGCATCGTCATGATCAACCGTCGACGTTCAGAGGTTATGGTCGCCGATGAGGTTGTAGACATTCTCCATGAGGTGCTGGGTAAAGAAATTCACGATAAGTACGTGTTAAGGATTCTTCGCTCTTTAACTGATGCCGAACTTTCTAGCACCTTAAAAAATCATGGATGCAAAATAAGAGGGATTGACCGAAAAGAAAAAATTGCCACTATCGCTCACTCAGGCCTTTCAATTAGAAATATTTTACTCAACGACATACATTCGGCCAACGCGACACAGAACCAAAGAAAAGAACGTATCAAACAACTGATTGAAGAAATGGATCTTGATATACCTAGAATTGGTACTCGGCTCCATGACCGTATTGATGTTTTGATTGATCATCTCAAAAGCTCTGAAGAAGATGAGTTTAATGCCCTTAGTGTCAGTGGGTTTAAGGAGCTAATTGAGTCACTATCAAGCTCTGATTCCAATGTTGAGGAGCGTATTCGAACCGACTTTGAGATAGAAAACAAAGAGACGCTCGACCCAGAAAGACTAAAAGCACTAAGCATCACCCCACTCGACATCTTGTACCTTTATACAAACGACGAAATTAAGACCATCAGAAATGATATGGGTCTATCTAGGAGAGGAAACCCTCGTAGCCAAATCATAGAGTCCTTCGCAAGTGCCAATGACCGTTTGATTGAAAATTACAACTTGCTGGCAACACGCGATTTGAAAGGCTTACATGATGCTGGGATAGATATCAAAGAATCTGATATTGGTATGAAATTCGAAGAAATCACTCGCTCAATTCTAGAGCAACTTGGGATGAATGTTGACGAAGACTTGCGAAAGGACATAAATACCGCCAAGGATAAAGCAGACATTATCGTATCTTTGGACAACGACGATGTCATTATAGGAGAGGCGAAATCATTTAAGAATGGTCAATATGCCAAATACTCTACAACATCTAGACAAGTCAAAGCCTACGCGAAACGCTGCGAGCAAAATGGCCACCGCGTCGCTCAAGTGCTTATTGTTGCACCAGAGTTCTCTAAAGACTTTATAGATGCGGCAGATATGGATACCGAGGTAAACATTTCTCTTCTAGAAGCAAGTGGCCTGCAAAAAATCCTCACTGCATACAAGCAACGAAGAAACCCAAACTTTTCACCAAAGCTCCTTACCAAAGGGGGCTTGCTTAAAGCTGAACTAATATCCAAGTCAATTTGATATCTAAATGCAGGCTAGCGTCCTAGCCTGCCAATTCTTGTTTCGTTATTTCCCCAGTTACTATGTTTAAGAAATGAACTATGTAGTTGTGCTCATGAAAAAGTAATACATTACATTTAGATCCAGACGCTTAATAGCTTACAGACGCAGCCAGGAAGTTGGGGGACTTTGTTGCTAACACGGCTTGTGCTGAATTGGGCAATGGCGCGCATCACATCTAGGCTCCATACAAAAACGGCCGCTAACTAGCGGCCGTTTACAGTGTAAAACTGTGAAGGTTAATAGGTTACTTCAAAGTCATCGCTAGGGCAGCGGCAACATTGCGTGAGGTCATCTCAACGTTGAATGCCGCTTCTTTAAGCGCAGTCGGCAGGTCGGTTGCTCCCAGTACTACGCTGTAGACGGCATCAATCCCGTGCTCATGCACAACCTGGCAATCTTGCGCGATACTTCCCGCAATACCAATCACTGGCAAGTCGTACTGTTTGGCAGTGCGAGCGACACCGATTGGCGTTTTGCCATGAATGGTTTGGCTATCGATACGACCTTCACCAGTAATCACTAAATCTGCATCTTTTACCACTTCGGCCAGATTGACTGCATCCATGACAATGCTGATACCTGGGCGTAGGCTCGCATCAAACAGACCAAGTAGAGCCGCTCCAAGGCCACCCGCAGCACCTGCGCCAGCTTGGTCTATCACTTTTTTTCCGTTGGTCTGGCGAATCACTTCAGCGTAGTGAGCTAGGTTTTTATCTAGCTGCTCGACCATTTCAGGTGTAGCGCCTTTTTGTGGGCCAAAGATGTGAGAGGCCCCTTTCGGACCACATAGTTGATTATCAACATCACACGCCACTTCTAACTTAACATTAGCTAGGCGGCTATCTAGACCAGACAAATCAATGCTGGCTAGCTTTGCAAGCGCACCGCCACCGTAGGCTAAATCAGCGCCTCGTTCGTCTTGCAAGCGAGCCCCTAATGCTTGAGCCATACCTATACCGCCGTCATTGGTCGCACTGCCACCAATACCCACTATGATATGTTTCACACCAGCATCAAGTGCTGCTTTAATCAGTTCGCCAGTCCCATAGGTCGTCGTTAGTAGTGGGTTGCGCTTTGCGGGTTCAACAAGGTGTAAACCCGAAGCCGCAGCCATCTCAATCACGGCTGTTGAACCATCACCCAACAAACCATAGAAACCTTCAACAGGCTGACCTAACGGCCCTGCCACTGTTGCGGTGACAATACTGCCACCTGTTGCATCAACTAATGACTGCACGGTACCTTCGCCGCCATCGGCCATTGGCAACTTAACAAACTCTGCGTCTGGCATTACTTCTTTAAAGCCGTTTTCAATCGCAGTCGCCACTTCCATAGCAGTTAAACTTTCTTTGTACGAATCAGGAGCAATTACAATCTTCATTTTCATTCCTTAAACAAATAAACCAAACACACCGAACATCATGGTCGAGACAAAGGCGATCATCAGACCGACCGCAGACTCGTATGGAATCAACTTCAGACGTTCGCGAATATCCATGTGCACTGCACCGCCCGTCGCATGGAAGAAACTGCCATGTGGCATGTGATCGAGAACTGTTGCTCCCGAGTGAATCATTGCAGCACCAGCTAATGCTGGCACTCCGAGTTCTAAAATTGTGCCGCTAAACACACTTGAAGCGACTGCCGTACCCGCAGTTGTAGACGCGGTAGCTAATGCCATCATTGCACCTGAAATTGGTGCCAGTAAGAATGAAGGCAATCCAGATGCCGTTAGTATGTCAATCAATCCATCTTTAAGGCCAGAGTTAGCGATAATGCCCGCCAATGTACCTGTACCAAGCAACATCACGGCGACTGGTGCCATACGGCTAAGACCAGCTACAGCGAAGTGGTTGGTGTCTGCAAAGCGCCCCATAACTACAGCGCCGATAAGGCCACCTAAAGGAAGGGCAATTAATGGGTCAACGTTAATACCAGCGATCGGGCGTAGCGACAGCAGTGCAATCGCAACCAATGGTGCAACAATCGCTGCCTTAAAAGCGGGTAGGCGCGAGTGATCCACTTCTACCACTTCACACGCATCCACTTTAGAACCTTTGTTTACAAGCTTTTTCGCAATGAAGTAAGCCAACGCCAAACCACATAAACCAGGAATCACACCTGCCGCCATCACCGATGTCAGTGGGACATTAAACGCATCGGCTGCTGCAATCGCATTCGGGTTCGGCGACATCACGTTACCCGCTTTACCGCCACCCACCATGGCAAGCAAGATTGCGGTTTTAGAGATATCTGCACGGCGAGCAATCGCGAGTGCAATTGGTGCGACCGTAATAACAGCAACATCGACAAACACACCAACCGCAGTCAAAATCATCGTCGCGATAGCGAGTGCAAGAAGCGCGCGTGTTTCACCCACCTTTTTCACTATGGTTTCGGCAATCGAAGTTGCCGCACCAGACTCAATCAAAACACCCGCGAGCACACCAGCGGCAAGTATACGGAGTACCGCAGTAACGATACCTTGCGCACCACCAATCATCAGTGAAACCGTGTCAGTTAGTGATACACCACCGACCACACCACCAATTAAGGCACCAATGATCATACCGTATGCAGGCGGCACTTTTTTCAAAATAAGGGCAATGGCGACGACCAAAGCGGTCAACGCACCAAGGGTAGTGACTTCTATCATTTTGTTGTTATTTCCGATTATTTTGTGAACTGCCTGAAGAGTAAGAGCAGAGACAAATAAATTCTTTATGCAAAATGACAGATTTATTATTATCTGAACCGAATGTTTTTGTGCAGATTTACAAAAAACATCAAATAGTCACACACATTTTAGGGCTAAATACAGTTGAACTTTATGGTCTAACTTATTGATTTTTAAACTTGTAATTTCTTCAATCTTTTCCATACGGTAACGTAAAGTATTACGGTGAATATGGAGAGCTGCACAGGTTTGAGCCAGATCGCAATCCTGAGCAAAAAATTCTTTTAACGTCTTAACCAGAACATCTTTACTGTCATGTTGCTGCAAAACTTCAATCGGGTGACTTATCTGATTACGGCGCCACTCATCTTGCTTCAAATTATCAATCAAAACCGACAGCTTATGCTCCTGATAAAATAAGATCGCGTCTTTGCTTTCATCGCTACAAGCTAGGGTCGCCTTGGCCGTTTCATAAGAGCGAGATAACCCGGTAAGGCCGGGGAAATACTCTCCCATGGCGATTTTGACCGTAAAGTCTGCCTCTTGAGCGATCCGCTTGAGCAAGCGTTTAACCCGCCTTTTCTCTTCAGCTTTGCTCCATGTATTGTCGACTAAGGTCACTGGCTTGAGCACGACAACTTCGTTTTGAGAGACAGACACAATACCTACAATGTTGTCTCGCTCTGGGTACTCCAACAGGTGCACCAGCTTCTGCAACTGCTCTAAAGTCAAAGGTTGACCTTGCTTAGGTATCACCTTAACTGTGGCGGCTATCCTTGGCTGAGATAAATCCAAATCTAATCGTTCTGCTATCGATAGCAGCTGGGTTTCATTTAAGGTAGAACCCTGTATTAGCTGCAGCAGTAACTCTTCTCTATGGCGTTTATTCCACTGAATCTGAGCCATTAAATCGGCTTGCTCAACGATGAGTTCAGCGGTCATCTTAACCAGTTCGCCATAGCGTCTGACCTCTTCAGGCTTACCTGAAATGCCGACCACACCTATCACGCTGTCTTGATGCAAAATAGGCAAGTTAATCCCCTCTTTTACACCAATCAGAGTACTGGCAACCGTCTGATTAATCTCAACTGTTCGGTTGTCATGAATCGCTAATAAGGCGCCTTCATGGGTTCGGTGCAATCGTGCAGGGTCGCTTGAGCCGATAATTATCCCGTTCTCATCCATCACATTGACTGGAAACTGGATGATTTTTGTCGCGCGCTCAACAATTTGTCTCGCGATTAACGTATTTAACTGCATCTCTTTACTCGTACTCGAAGCCTTACTCTTCCTAGGGCTAACATAGCACAACTCCCTCATGCTTTTGTTGCGCCAACAGTGCCTGCAGCTGAGTAACCAAGAAAAAATCCCGATGTAAGCACGCGAGGTGCCTGCTAAGACGAGGCCCGAACGAGCCCCTACCTGTTGCCTTACAACGGGAACGCGTACAAAAGGAGACGAAAAACTACGCGATTTAAGCAATATCAACCCGACTGATTTCCCCCACAACGGCTAGCCAGCAAGGTTGATATATAGATACCAATCACCACCAATAGCTTGTCGTGAATGGTATGGGATAGCGAGGGAGAGGAGTCCTTGCTATCCCAGACGGAAACTAGAGGCAGTAGACCCTAATCTCGAATCGAATGGCCTGAGCGCTTCTCAATCGCTTTAATCAGCGCTGAGTGATCCCAGTCCTGTCCGCCTTGAGCCGCACACTCTTCAAACAGCTCTTGCGCGTTCTGCGTATTAGGCAGTGCAACTTCCAACTCTTTGGCACCCGTTAGCGCTAGATCTAAATCCTTCTGGTGCAACGAGATTCTGAAGCCAGGATCAAACGTGCCTTCAATCATACGCTCGCCGTGGACTTCTAAGATCTTAGAACTTGCAAACCCACCTAGCAGCGCTTGGCGAACACGTGCTGGATCGGCGCCTGCTTTTGAGGCAAACACAAGCGCTTCAGAAACCGCTTCAATGTTAAGTGCCACAATAATCTGGTTGGCGACCTTACAAGTTTGGCCCGCACCGTTTTCTCCGACTAGCGTGATATTTTTGCCCATCACCTCAAATAGAGGGCGTGCTTTATCAAACGCTTGTTGCGCGCCGCCCACCATGATGCTTAGCGTAGCGTTAACCGCTCCGACTTCACCGCCAGACACTGGTGCGTCTAGGTACTGTGCACCACTTTCATTGATACGCGCAGCAATCGCTTTGGTTGCCATTGGCGAGATAGAACTCATATCGATCACAAGCTTACCTTCAGCACCACTCGCATTTAGGCCAGCTTCAACACCTTTCTCGCCAAATAGCACATCTTCCACTTGTGGTGTGTTTGGCACCATAAGGATAATAACGTCTGCTGCTTCAGCAGCTGCTTGCGCAGAGTTAACAACTTGAGCTCCCGCATCCACCAAGTCTTTTGGCGCGGGATTAAAGTGATCAGATAGCACAATGTCATAACCAGCTTTTTGCAAGTTCGCTGCCATTGGGCGGCCCATAATACCTGTACCAATAAATGCAATTTTCATATTCTGTTCTCCGTAACGTTAGCCCACCCTTTGGTGGGCACAGACCGCACTTAGCGGTATAGGTTGATCCAATCTAAGCCTTCAGTGGTGGTGGTTTTCGGCTTGTACTCGCAGCCCACCCACCCTTGATAACCAAGCTCATCAAGATGTTTCAAGACGAATGGGTAGTTAATCTCCCCAGTTCCCGGTTCATGTCTGCCTGGGTTGTCGGCTAACTGCACATGGGCAATTTGGTCGATGTTGGCACTCATGGTTGGCGCTAGGTCCCCTTCCATGATTTGCATGTGGTAGATGTCGTACTGAATGAACAGGTTGTCACTCGCCACTTCTTTAATCACCGCTTTCGCCTGCTCGGTGGTATTAAGGAAGAACCCCGGGATATCACGCGTATTGATGGCTTCAATCACCAAGCGAATGCCAGCCTCTTTTAGAGCCTGCGCGGCATAACGTAGATTGATAACAAACGCCGCATGCGCATCGTGTTGACTTACCCCTTGTGGAACGACCCCTGCGAGGCAGTTGATTTGGGTATTACCCAATACTTTGGCGTATTCAATGGCCTTGGCGACGCCTGCTTGGAACTCTTCAATTCGGTTTGGGTCCACCGCGATACCGCGCTCGCCCGCCTCCCAATCACCGGCCGGAAGGTTGAACAGCACTTGGGTAAGTTGGTTTTCATCAAGTTTCTCCTTGATTTGAGCGGCTTCTAAGGCGTAAGGAAATAAATACTCTACGCCACTAAAACCCGCCTTTGCTGCGGCCTCAAAGCGATCTTCGAAGTCCAATTCGGTAAACAACATGGATAAATTTGCTGCAAACTTTGCCATTTTGATTTCCTTATTCTGTTAGCTGTTATTGATTAACGCCGTTGGTGCGTCGTCAGCGCTTTCTGCCAAGGCTTCGAACTCATTGATTGAGTCAATCTCGACGCCCATCGCAATGTTGGTCACGCGCTCTAGAATCACTTCAACCACAACAGGCACCTTGTGCTTGTTCATTAACTCTTTCGCTTGAGCGAATGCCTCTTGCATCTGTTCTGGGTCAGTCACTCGAATCGCTTTGCAACCTAAGCCTTCAACAACGGTCACATGGTCTACACCGTAGCCGTTAAGTTCTGGGGCGTTCTGGTTCTCAAACGCCAACTGAACACAATAGTCAATGTCGAACTGACGCTGCGCTTGGCGAATCAGGCCAAGATAAGAGTTGTTGACCAAAACATGGATATACGGCAGGTTAAACTGCGCGCCAACCGCTAGCTCTTCAATCATGAATTGGAAGTCATAGTCTCCAGAGATAGCTACGATATCGCGATTAGGATCCGCGGCACGTACACCGAGAGCGGCAGGTGTCGTCCAACCTAGCGGGCCAGCTTGACCACAGTTAATCCAATGACGTGGCTTATACACGTGTAGGAACTGCGCTGCGGCAATTTGAGAAAGACCAATCGTGCTTACGTAACAAGTATCGCGACCAAATGCTTTGTTCATCTCTTCATAAACGCGCATTGGTTTAATCGGTGCGTCGGTATAGTGAGTTTTACGTAACATCGTCGCTTTACGCTGCTGACATTCACCAACCCACGCGCTGCGGTTTGGTAATTTACCTGCGTCACGCCATTCACGCGCCACTTCCACCAGCAGTTCAAGTGCTGCTTTGGCATCAGAAACAATGCCAAGATCCGGACAGAACACACGCCCAATTTGAGTCGGCTCAATATCAACGTGAACGAACTTACGCCCTTTGGTATACACATCCAAAGACCCCGTGTGGCGGTTAGCAAATCGGTTACCGATACCAAACACAAAGTCGGATTCAAGCAAGGTTGCGTTGCCGTAACGATGCGCCGTTTGCAGACCAACCATACCTGCCATCAGTTCATGGTCGTCCGCAATGGAGCCCCAACCCATCAACGTTGGAATCACAGGAACACCTGTAATTTCAGCGAATTGTTGCAGTAATGCTTCCGCTCCCGCATTAATAACACCACCACCAGAAACGATCACTGGGTTAGCAGACTCACACATCATTTCGATGGCTTTTTCTACCTGAGCACGTGTTGCTTTTGGCTGGTATGCCTCTAACGGTTCATAAGTATCAATATCAAACTCGATTTCCGTCAGCTGAACATCTAACGGTAAGTCAATCAGTACCGGGCCTGGTCTGCCTGAGCGCATTAGGTGAAACGCCTGCTGGAATGCACGTGGCACCTGTGCTGGCTCTAGTACGGTTGTCGCCCACTTAGTGACGGGTTTAGCAATAGATTCGATATCTACTGCTTGGAAATCTTCTTTATGCAGGCGAGCTCGTGGCGCTTGCCCTGTAATACAAAGGATTGGAATTGAGTCCGCTGATGCAGAATACAATCCGGTGATCATATCTGTGCCTGCTGGACCCGATGTGCCGATACACACGCCGATGTTACCTTGATTGGTACGCGTGTAACCTTCTGCCATATGCGAAGCACCTTCCACATGGCGAGCAAGTACGTGATCAATACCACCGAGCTTTTTCATTGCCGCGTACATTGGGTTAATCGCTGCGCCAGGAACACCGAAGGCAATGTCTACACCTTCCTTCTTAAGTACTTCTACCGCCGCCTCAATTGCCTTCATCTTTGCCATGCGAACCTCCATTTCGATTGTATACAATTCAAAGATACTTTGTGTACTATGAATCATATTCAGAATTTGGCAACCCCTAAATGCAACATTTTTTCAACATAGAGCCATTACTCGAAGCGAACACTAACCCCGAAAACCCTAGAAATCATTGCTTTATATAAAATATCTTTACATAAAAATATTTTCCTAAGAGAGCAAATGAAAAATAAATGTTAAATACCCTTTGATTGTTTACATGAATTGAAATATAAGTATTCGTGCAACATGATTTTTGTACACAAAATCATTCGATATTGTTTAAAGGAGACGAACAATGAGTCTGAACGATGTAGCAGAAAGAGAAGAAACCGCCTGTCTGCGCGTAGTCGGTAACATGGACAACCCTGAATACCAAACCATCCTTAATAAAGAAGCGCTGTCATTCTTAACCAAGCTCGTTAAGAAGTTTGCTCCACGCCGAGATGCGCTACTTGCTGCTCGCGAAGAGCAACAAAAGCGCTTTGATGCTGGTGAACTACCGAATTTCCGTGCAGATACACAATCTATTCGTGACAACAAGAGCTGGAAAGTCGCCACTCCGCCGCCTGAACTGTTAGACCGTCGAGTCGAAATAACCGGGCCGATTGATCGCAAAATGGTGATCAACGCACTGAATTCAGGTGCCAAGGTCTTTATGTGTTGTTTTGAAGACGCCTCTTCCCCTACTTGGGAGAACATGGTCCAAGGGCAGATCAACTTGCGCGATGCCAATGCCCGCACGATCAGTTATCACGATGAAGCAAAAAACAAACATTATCAGCTCAGTGATGACCCAGCCCTACTGATTGCCCGTCCGCGAGGCCTGCACCTGCCGGAGCAATCGATCCAATTTGACGATAAACCCATTCCTGGTTGCTTGATGGATTTCGCGCTCTACTTCTACCACAACTACCTATCACGAGCAGAGCAAGGGCTTGGGGTTTACTACTATATTCCTAAGCTAGAAAGCATGGAAGAATCACAATGGTGGGATGACGTTTTCTCTTTCACTGAAGATTACTTTGGCGTCGAGCGAGGCACGATTCGTGCGACCGTTCTGATTGAAACGCTACCTGCCGTATTCCAAATGGACGAAATGCTTTACGCCATGCGTGACCATATCGTCGCAATGAACTGCGGCCGCTGGGATTACATCTTCAGTTACATCAAGACCCTCAAAAACCACACCGACCGCATTCTTCCAGACCGACATGTGGTTGGGATGGATAAAGAATTCCTTAATGCCTACAGCCAACTGTTAGTACGTACTTGCCATCAGCGTGGCGCCTTAGCAATGGGCGGTATGTCAGCCTTCATCCCAGCCAAAGATCCTGCAGAGATGGAGCGAGTAACCGCCAAAGTGATCGAGGATAAAGAGCGTGAATCTCGCAATGGCCATGACGGAACTTGGGTTGCGCACCCAGCGCTCGTCGATTTGGCAATGTCTGTATTCGATAAGAATCTTGGCGGAAAGCCAAACCAACTCGATTTTGTCAGCCCAACACATGAAATTGGCGCTGATCTGCTGCTAAAACCGTGTGAAGGTACACGCGATGAAGCAGGTGTTCGCAAGAATATCCGTATTGCGCTTTATTACATCGAAGCTTGGATTCAAGGCCATGGCTGCGTGCCGATTTATGGCTTGATGGAAGATGCCGCCACCGCAGAGATCTCACGCGCTAACATCTGGCAATGGATTCGTCACTCGGTCGAGCTTGATGATGGGCAAACCTTTACTAAAGAGCTTTTCCACCAATGGCTGTATCAAGAGCTCAACACTATCAAACAGGAAGTGGGCGATGCTCGATTCGCAGCTGGCCGCTTTGAACAAACCGCTGACCTTTTCTTCGAGCTGTCAACAGCGAAAGAGTTCGCCACCTTCCTGACCTTACCAAGCTATCAGCTTCTTAACGGGGCTGCGTAATACCAACCTAGTTCGTCTATTCGAGCTAGGGCGGTAGAACATTAACAGGAGATAACATGGGAAGTTTAACTCTAGATCAAGCACTCTCCGTCATTGACGGTACCTTTCTGGCAGGTTCCAAGAGCAAAAGCGCACCGCTCACGGTCGCCGTTCTCGACAGTGGAGGGAAACTCATCTCTCTGCAACGCCAAGATGGTTCTAGCATGATGCGGCCAGATATCGCGATTGCTAAAGCTTGGGGCGCACTAGCGCTCGGGTGTTCTTCGCGAAAGCTCGCTCAGGATGCCGACAATCGACCTGCATTTATCTCCGCTGTTAATGTTCTCGCACACGGTAATATGGTTCCCGTTCCAGGCGGATTGCTCATTCGCGATGCCGAGAAAAACATTCTTGGCGCGGTCGGGGTCAGTGGTGATTTATCTGATATCGATGAAAGCTGCGCACTCGGGGGAATTGACCACGCCCAGCTCTACAGTGACGAAGCGATATCCTAACGTTTACTAGCAAAGCAAAACGCCCTCAGTTGCACACGCAAATGAGGGCGTTTTTCTATTTCGTATTTTCGAGGAGATTACTCGTATTGAGTGAGCCAGCCTTTCAAAATGGTGTTCATCTGTTTCTTCTGATTAGCATTAATGCCTTTAACCAGCTTTTCCTGTACGGCAGCGTGCTCTTCAATGATTTTGTCGATCAGCACAAAACCATCTTGGGTCAGCTCAACCGTCACGCTACGGCGGTCTTCTTTACTGTGCTCGCGGCTGATCAAACCTTTAGACTCAAGCTTATCTAATCGGTTCGTCATCGCGCCAGATGTCAGCATCATAGAATCAATCAGCTCTGAAGGGGTGAGGCGAAAAGGTTTACCACTACGACGCAAAGTCGCCAACACGTCGAACTCCCCAAGTTTCAAGTCATAGCGCTTATGTAGCTGAGCCACTTCTGTCTCCATATACTTGGCGATGCGCATCAATCGACCCATTATCGCCATAGGTTCAGTTTCTAGCTCTGGCTTTTCCTTAGCCCACTGGTCTACTACTCTATCAATAGCGTCCATGAATATTTGTCTCCAGTAACAAAATGCTGTTTTGAATATCTTAACATAAAGATACTTTACAAACAGTGTTTTTAGGCGTACATTCCTCACAAAAGTATCTTAACGTAAAGATAGTTATTATGAATATATTACTTGCCATGATTCCGGCGTTCTTTTGGGGAACCACTTATGCCGTCACGCAATACACACTTGCGGACTGGCCTCCCCTATTACTGGGTGCGATCCGTGCACTACCAGCCGGACTTCTGTTGTTGGCATTTAAGCCAAGCCTGCCGAAAAAAGGCGACTGGCAGATTTTGTTTAGCTTAGGTCTGATCAACATTGCGACCTTCTTCGGGCTGATCTTTGTCATGGCGCTGACGTTGCCTTCTGCCATTTCTGGTGTTGGCATGATCTCAGTGCCTGTATTTGCGATGCTCTACAACTGGTTGATCAACAAACATCGCCCAGGTTTGATTCAGTCGGTATGTGGTGCCACCTTGATCGTGCTCGCTTGGATGCTGTTTGACCCAAGTTCAATTAGCCTAAATCCGATTGGTTTGGGGGCTATGCTCGCGGCGATCATGTGCATTGTGGTTGGCAGCTCGATCACTAAATCACTCGGCAATCGTATGCACTGGTGGACAGTCTTAACCTGGCAGCTCATCCTAGGTGGTGTGATTCTATCTATCGCCGCAGGTGTTCAAGGGGCAATGGAACCGGCGAAATACGCTGCGATTTTCGACAACTTCTCAATCACCAACCTGTCTGGTTTGTTATGGGTTGTCGGGCTTAACACGGCACTAGGGTACGGCATGTATGTGTGGCTATTGCAACGTATGTCTGTGGTCGACTTTACCTTCGGTGGTATCGCCAATCCGATCGCGGGGATCGTGTCTGGACTTGTCTTGCTTGGAGAATCCTTTACCCCATTCCAGTACAGCTTGATGATCGGCATGATTGTGATGTCTTTGTTACCTCAAGCGATACTCGCCATAAGACAAAACAGGCCAGCGCCCGCTGAGTGCCAAAGCTAAAAGGCACGAATTATCGATCAAATAGCCGCGCCACTTAGCGCAGCTTTTTAATTTTTAAAACGGTTCCAGCGTGATTGCTATACTGACTAAGCTCATTTGAGAAAGGTAGAAGCAATGTGCGGAAGACTTAATGTCATCGACGACCCCTTGTGCAATATCGTCTGTGAACAGCTAGGCTTAGATTTTAATACTCATAGCAACAACGACTTACGTCCGACAGAACAGGTGGCTTGTATAGCCAGTGATGGTAGTCGGCTACAACAGCATAACCTCGCATGGGGCATCAAGCCTGACTGGGCAAAGCGGGTTATCATTAACGCCCAAGCAGAAACTATTGCACAGAAACCCACCTTTGCGAGTTCGTTTCAGTTCAGTCGAGTGATTGTCCCATGCAGTGGTTGGTATGAGTGGCGCGAGGAACAAGGACGAAAGGTGAAATACCTATTTGAAAAGCCAAGCAATGGGGCTCTGTATATGGCGGCTATCGCGCTCGAAAATAACTCAAACGTGGTCACTCTCACCACTAAGCCCAATCCGCAATGTGCCCAGTATCATCACCGCATGCCGCTACTGATTAGCGCAGAGCATGTTCTAAACTGGATTTCAGGAACGGTAGAAGAGGCTCACTCTTTATTGAGTATTGAATATAATCAATCGTTAAAGATAAGCGAGCCTAATAACTTAGCTTGTTAGTTGTTTTGCGATTGCCACAAGGCACTTGGTAATTAGAGGCCAGATTTTTTGAGATAAGAGGACATTTCACTGTCAGGAACCATACCTCCTCCAGTTGCCCAAACTAGATGAGTGGCGTTGCTCATAATAGTGTCGTCAAACTGCATTCGCTTTCTATAGTCACTGTTATTTTCGACCAAAACTGGACCCATCATGCCGGCGAGTGCCGAAGGTTCAAGCTGTATATCCTCAGACTGACTTAACTGCCCCAGCAAGCGGTACATACGCTCATCAGTGACAGTGAAGTAGCCATCCAGTAGTCTTTCCATTGCTCTGCCTACAAAGCCGGAAGCTCGACCTACAGCCAGACCGTCAGCAGCAGTAATATTATCTATACCAATATCCTGCACGCTTATTTGATCATGTAGTCCAGTATGAACACCAAGCAACATGCACGGAGAATGCGTCGGCTCAGCAAAGATACAGTGTACATTGTCTCCAAAAGCCATTTTTAAACCAAATGCAACACCACCGGGGCCTCCACCAACACCACACGGTAAGTAAACAAAGAGAGGATGGTTTGCGTCTACGACAATACCTTGATCATCGAACTGCTTCTTTAGACGCTCTCCAGCTACTGAATAACCCAAGAATAAGGTTTGAGAGTTTTCATCATCAATGAAAAAGCAGCTTGGGTCGTTTTCGGCTTCTTTGCGGCCTTGAGCGACTGCTACGCCGTAGTCTTGTTCATACTCGACAACATTGACACCATGAGAACGAAGCTTGTTCTTCTTCCACTCTCTAGCATCAGCAGACATATGTACCGAAACCGAGAAACCTAATTTAGCGCTCATAATCCCAATCGACATTCCCAGGTTCCCGGTTGAACCAACAGCGATGCTAAATTGCTTAAAGAAATCACGAAACTCTTTGCTAAATAACTTACTGTAATCGTCTGACTCGGTAAGCAACCCTGCTTCAATGGCGAGTTTCTCTGCGTGAGTTAGGACTTCATAGATGCCACCGCGAGCTTTAATTGATCCCGAAATTGGTAAATGACTATCTTTTTTTAGTAACACCCGTCCTTGAATTTGGGTGTCATATTCGCGTTCAAGCACGCCTTGCATTCCTGAAATGGTAATGACTTCAGACTCAATAATCCCACTTGTTTTTGCTGTTTCTGGGAACGCTTGTACAAGATAAGGAGCAAATCTCTTGAGCCTATCACTTGCATCCTGAATATTCTCTTTACCTAGCCCAACATAGGGCACAGCCTCTTCAAGACTCGTGATTGCTGGGTTAAACCAAGAGATCTCTTTGAGATCGATCAGTTCCTTGATTAAAGGAAATTGTTCAGTAAGTTGGTTGATATTGGTCATCATCTGAATACCTTATTATACGATGTAAGAGAGTAAGAATGTGCCAGCCAAAGCAACGAGCGATGCAATAAAGGTCGCTGACGTATAGTATTTGAAAATCTCGGTGATCGAAGCACCGCAATATTGTTTTACAAGCCAAAATAGAGAATCAGTAACAATCGTGCAGCCGATTGCGCCTGAGCCAATAGCAAGCGTTATGATTTCAGGACTAATGTCAGGATAAAGTGGCAGTAATGGTGCCACTATGCCTGTTGCACCAAGCATGGCAACGGTAGCCGAACCCACTGCTGCATGAAGAATAATTGCAACCAACCATGCAAGTAGAATTGGGTGCATGTCTAAGTTCGATAGTATCTGAGCAAGCACATCTGCCAGACCACTGCCTTTTAGTATCCCGTTAAAAGCACCACCTGCACCAATAATAAGTAAGATATTGGCAATGGATGAAAATGCCCCTTCTGTCTCACTGAGTAGTTTCTCCATCCCCATGTTTTGTTTTATACCAAATGTATAGTAGGCGACAAACGCAGCAATAAACATTGCAGTAATAGGGTTTCCAATGAACTCTAACGTGGTATACAGCGCGGTTCCAGGCTCCATATTCAGCTCAGCTGCGGTTTTCATCAGCATTAAGAAGATTGGTAGAAGCACAGTAAATAGGGTTGCACCAAGTGATGGAAGTTCAGACTCTTTTTTCACGTGAAGAGAAGTAAATTCTTCTGGCACATTTTTAAACGGTAATCGTGAACCTAACGCTTTTAAAAAAAGTGGACCACCGACAAGCGAAGCAACCAACCCAATCGCTAGGCCATAAACAATCACTGAACCAATATCGGCACCAAGTTCGTTAGTCACATACAATGCAGCTGGGTGTGGTGGCACAATACAGTGAACGGCCATCAATGCCGTACACAAAGGGATGGCTAGATTAAGTAGAGATGTATTGGTCTTTTTCGCAATAGAGAATGCTAGTGGGATAAGGAGTACAACCCCTACCTCGACAAAGAGTGTAATACCGCAAACCAAGCCAATAAGCACCATAATAACTTCAGGAGATAACCAGCGTATTTTCTGCAAAGTGATGCCAATGCGTTCTGCAGCACCAGACACTTCCATCATTTTACCAAGTATAGTTCCAAGGCCAATTACTGTGGCTAAGAAACCAAGAGTTCCACCAATCCCACCTTCAATCGCATTGACCATCTCCAAAGGCTGCATGCCCATTGATGTGCCGACGAAGAAACTTGCCAAGAGCAATGCAAGGAAAGGATGTAATTTGAAACGTACGATCGAAAAAACGATCATTATTATACTGAAGATAAGGGTGCCGATGACCCAGGTATTGGAATCCATGTTCAGACCTTAATGTTTGTTTAGAATCACACACATTAAACAAAGCGGTGTAGATTCAGACAAACGATGAATAATCACCTTCACATGAACTAGATTTAAACAAATATGTGATTTGAGTAGCTTTTGAAAAAAATAACAACCAACACGTGCATTCTCTTCTCGAGGTTACTCTAGTATGGACTGTAGATAGCCCGACTGCGTGTCCAACAAGAGTTCCAATATGTACACTAAAGATAATATTTTTGCTAAGAAGAGCCGTCTCAATAGCTTCCAGCTTTCTAAGCTACACACATTTGAAGTTGTATCCAGACACAGTTCTTTTTCTTTAGCTGCTGATGAACTATCACTAACACCTAGCGCAATATCCCATCGAATTAACAAGCTTGAACAAGAGTTAGGAATTAAGCTTTTTGAGCGCGCTCACAGAAAGATAAAGCTTACAGATGAAGGAGAGCGCATTTATCTATCGATAAAACGAACATTAAATGATCTTAATCAAGAAATTCTTGATGTGAAAAATGGTGATGTATCCGGATCACTTACCGTTTATTCACGTCCATCTTTCGCCCAGTGCTGGCTAGTTCCCCGCATTAACTCTTTCAAAGAGCGCTACCCATCGATAGATTTAAAACTTCTGACAGGAAACGAAAACATTAACTTTAAAGGGTATGGGATAGATATAGCGATATACTTTGATGACCACATGCCAGATAAACTATTTTGCCAAGAGATATTCTCTGAAACGATAATCCCCGTCTGTACAAGTGAGTATGCTAAACAACACGATTTAACTAGCTCTATCCAAAATTTGCGCAACACCACGCTACTCCATGACAATCAGGCATGGGATTATGATTCAAATGAAGACGAGTGGAACACGTGGACAAAAGCTAACCATCTTGAAGGTGTAGAAAATATATCTAGCATAGGGTTTGACCGTTCAGATTTAGCCGTGATAGCAGCAATCCATAATGCTGGCGTTGCAATGGGCCGATTTAGCTTAGTAAAGAAGCGACTTTTATCAGGCGAACTAATTACGCCATTTCCCGGAACCGAAGTACTCTGCAAGCAGAAGTACTATGTCGCTACATTACCGAATATGCACACTCAAAAGGTTAAGCTTTTTATAGAGTGGTTAGGATCTCAAGTGGAGTAAGTACTGAAGTGTGCTTGTCCCTCTGTGCGAGATTGGACAACACTGCGGATTGCAAATTTACGCTTTGAGTTTTCTGCTGCTACTAATTCCACCAGAATAAATATCTGGTTATTCTTACTAGTTAAAATCACTAATAGCGTCGTTATAGATTTTGTAGGTAGATCAACTAGCTACACTCGTTACTGAATCTTGCATATCACCTAATGCAGACCATTAACTAATATGCAGCTCTAAACCTCATATTTTGTTTTGTCACCAATATCGAAGTGTCTTGGCATTCGCCATTTGTAGACAGCGGTGATCAAAAACAGAAGTGCCGATGCCGCAGCTAAGACCTTAGCGACGATATCGACATCAAAAACTAAACTAAACCATAGCGCTGCCAAAATAAGCGGTTGTAAGCGTAGCCCAGGCACTTTAAAACAGAAGTACTCTTTAAAACACAACCCGCCCAATGTAATAAACGCCCCACCGATGCCAAGGTAAGGAAAGCCAAACACAACACAGAGCAAACCAACCCAGGTGGAAAACTGAAGCAGTAAACGAATTGACTTCATATAGATATGCAAAGACGAGGCACACATCACCGCACTTAGGAAAACAAGACTGTCTATCGGAAAGCCAAACTTCCACGGAAGCAGTGCAATCACAGGACAGGCTAAGGTAAAGCCCAAACGATATATGATGACCGTAAGGTGGTCATATTGGTCCATCGGCGATTGAATATGCGGATCAGCCATTGTAATTCCTTGCGTAGTTAAGCGCTAAGTCAACTTTTACTATCAGTTAGAAGCTACTTTACACTGTAAAGCTCCGTCGCTCATCTCCCTTCACTCGATATATGATAAATAAGAACTCACAGTTGTTATTGGCATATGCCAGTAATTTTCGACTATAGTTGCAACAGATTGAATCACATCACATGCATAGGGAGTCGATATGATCTACGCAGTTCCTTGTAACAACACCATCATCAGTAATCATTTCTCTCGTAGTCAACAGATTGCCATTATTGATATTGGAACTCATCGTATAGAATTTATTTCCACCAGCCAATGCGGCTCTCACTGCAATGTAAAAAAGCAGTGGCTAAAGCTTGTCGCTGACTACAAAGTCGACACGGTCATATTAAGAAACGTTGGCAAAAATATGCTTAGGAGTTTGTTTCAGGCTCAGGTGAAGGTACTAGCAGCTCCGGCAAAATTAGATATACAAAGCCTCAATTTTGCACAGTTAACCGAGATAGAAAGTTTGGATTACGCCAAGGAGTCTCCTAATAAGAAGCCGTGTTGTAGTCATCAAAAGCCATCCCACGCTTTAACGCCAAGCAAACCAAGTTGGCACACGATAAAGAGGATTAGGTAATGACGTTGATTTTTACAATACTTGTGTTCGTTGGCGTTGTTGCCCTAATGGCTGTCGGTGTTATGTTCTCACGTAAGCCAATTCAAGGCAGTTGCGGTGGGTTATCAAACCTTAATATTGAACGTGAGTGTGACTGTAAAGAGGTGTGCGAAGAGCACAAACGGACTCTGTATCAGATCAAAGAGCCGGATCAATCTTGATCCAGTTTTAGCGCGTAACCTTCGATAAGGCTAGTGGCGACTTTGCGTCGTGCGCGCTTAATAATATTGCCAAATGTTTGCCGAGAGACCTGCATGTGCGCTGCAGCATCTATCTGATTGAGTCCTTCCTTATCCGCCAACCTCAAGGCTTCCAGTTCATCGGCCAGCAATTCGATACTTTGCAACTCACTCATTGGCACACCATTAGGTTTAAAGCATAAATAGGCAGCATGAGAACATATATTGCGAGGTTTCTTTGGGCGAGCCATGGTTAGCATCCGACAGTAAGATTTGAGATAAGTCGAGATTGTAGCAACAGCGCCAATAAGAAACCATGGCAAGCACAATTAGCGGCTAAAGTCGCCAGCTATTTAGTTTAATCACTGGATAGATTGCGCAGCTTTGGATCATCAGCCAGGTATTCAACAAACTCGATCTCAAACCCAGCAGGATCTACAAAATAGACATTTTTGCGGTAAGGTTCATCAGCCCCCGGCTTAGCGATAGGATAACCCGCTTCAACCAATCGGTCGATCACTGCATCAATGTTATTGGTCACATAAGCAAAGTGAGCTAAGCCTACCTGATGACCCGCTAAGTAGCGATTTTCTCCCTCGCCATGATCACTCATTGCAATGTACTGGTACTCGTCGCCAAAATGGATCCAATTTCTTGGTTTACCGCTCCACTCCCCCTTCCCTTCATCACGCACATACCAGTGCGGAAAAGCCGCTTGATAAAACTTCAACATTTCAGGAATGTCCTTAACCACTAAATTCACATGCTCCAGCTGAATCATTGTTCTCTCCTTATGATTTCCTAGTCAACGATAAACATGCTAAAACCTCAACTAAGGTTGAGGTAAAGGACTAATTTCATTTTTTTGAGTTTCTTAAGAATAGAGCATTTTTAGGCCGAACAAGTCAGTTCTTGACCGTTATTTCTGATCGATAGACCTAATCACTCGGCAAGGACTCCCTGCCGCAACGACGTTAGCCGGAATGTCTTTGGTGACGACACTACCCGCTCCAACCACGCTGTTTTCACCGATGGTGACGCCAGGGCAGACGATCACGCCACCGCCAAGCCAAACATTGTCGCCAATAGTAATCGGTGTACCAAACTCGACGCCTTCTTCAACACGACCTTTCACGTCGAGAGGGTGACCTGCCGTGTAGATTTGTACGTTAGGAGCAAAGAGGACGTTATCACCGATATGAACTTCAGCCACATCCAACACCACACAGTTGAAATTAGCGTAGAAGTTTTTGCCGAGTTTTATATTCGAACCATAGTCACAACGAAATGGCGGCTCTAGGTAAGCGTCGGTAGAATCGGGGATTAGAGTATCAATCGCGCTGCGCCACTCTTCGGTATCTGGAATACTGTTATTGAGCTTTTGCAGAACTTTACGACATTCAATTCGTTCGTTGTATAGCTCTTTGTCCCATGCATCATAAGGCTCGCCAGCGAGCATTTTCTCTTTTTCGCTTCTCATATCACTTACCAGTCAATCTTGAAATTACCATCGAAATATCGCATACCAATGTCAGCTTATAAAAAGATTAAATCACTAACTTAACGCAGCGTGTGGTAGGTCACTTTTTGCGTCATAAGACGTAAACAGGTGGTTGTGAGTAATTGCTCACTGTTATAAATCTGCTTAACTCTATTCGCTTCTGATTTACTGTCATCATCTGCAATGAAAAGTAACATCTCACATTCATGCCCTCTAAAGAACACTCACCTCGCCTTTTACAGCCAACCTGCGTAGAATACGCGCTCTTTTTCCCATTACAAAAGATTCAAAAGGCAGTCAGTTTGCACACAGTAGAACAACTTAAAAACGGAGAGCTTGTAGGCATTCAGCGCCTTCAACTTTCTGAACAATTAACCGAGTTACCACAAGAGATTTTAACGCTAGCCGATACGTTAGAAATTCTTGATGTTTCAAATAACCTGTTGAGTGAACTGCCAAACTGGCTAACCGAACTAACGCAACTAAAGATTGTTTTTGCTTCAAATAACCGCTTTACTCGCCTGCCTCTAATTTTAGGCCGCTGTGAAAAACTTGAGATGGTCGGTTTTAAAAGTAACCAAATTGTTCGTGTTGCCGAAGACTCATTGCCAGAGCAGCTTCGTTGGTTAATTCTGACTGATAACCAAATCGCTAAGTTGCCAGAATCTTTGGGCTACCGCCCGCGCCTGCAGAAATTAGCATTGGCAGGTAATAAACTCACATCACTACCCAATAGCTTTGACCAGTTGCTCAACTTAGAGTTAGTGCGCCTATCAGCAAATCAACTTGAGTGCTTCCCTAGCGTGCTACTTGAGCTTCCCAAATTGGCGTGGGTAGCTTTTGCAGGCAACCCTTTCTGTGAAAGAACCGGTCTTGAAGAGAGTGTTCCACAAGTTGCTTCAAGCGCTTACAAGCTTAATCATGTTCTAGGTCAAGGGGCATCCGGGGTAATTTCTCACGCGGATTGGCTCGACTCCGATTTCGACTTCCCAGCCAATGTTGCGGTAAAAGTGTTTAAGGGCGACGTAACCAGTGATGGTTACCCTTGCGACGAGCTGCAAGCTTGCCTGCAAACAGGTCACCATAACAACCTTGTGAAATCTATCGCTCAAGTGAAAGAAGACAATCACCTTGCCTTGGTGATGGAATTGATCCCAGATAGCTACTTCAACCTTGGTCTACCACCAACATTACAAACCTGTACACGAGATGTTTTTAAGCAAGACTTCACTCTTTCGGTCAGTCAGATTGAAAAGATTGTCGACCAGATGATGGATGTGTTTAATCACCTGCATGACAACAAGGTATGTCATGGTGACCTCTACGCTCACAATGTGTTGATCAATGATATGGGTGAAATGATATTTGGTGATTTTGGTGCCGCCTCAGTCTATGGCTACTTAACCGAAGCTCAGCAATATGGTATTCGCAAGGTGGAAGCGCGCGCACTTGGGCACTTCATTGATGATCTGCTTTCGGTGTGTAAACCAATTGAAAAACAAACAGCAACCTATAAAAGCTTGTGCAACCTAGCGCAAATTATCAGTTAGCATCAAGGTCAATAGCCATCAATATGTGATGGCTATTTCAATTTATCGCCCACCTCAATTTATCGCCCTCCAGCAATATCAATAAATGAACCTGTTACAAACGATGCTTCATCTGAGAGTAACCAAGCGATTGAGTTAGCCACTTCTAGCGCCGTTCCACCGCGCCCAAGGGGAAGTTGTGGCCCTAATCGGTCAACTCGCCCAGGCTCTCCACCATCGGCATGCATTTCAGTGTAAATACAGCCTGGTCTAACTCCGTTAACTCGAATATTGCGCGACGCTAATTCCAACGAGAGACCTTTGGTTAACGAGTCCATTGCGCCTTTTGAAGCAGCATAATCCACGTACTCAAACGGCGCACCGGTTCTTGAAGCTGCGGACGACACGTTAACGATAGCTCCATCAGAATCAAGCTGTTTAATAAACGCCTTACAGCATAAAAAGCAGCTAACGACATTGGAGTCCATCACCTTTTTAAAACGCTCCAGCTCAATCTCATCCAAGGTAGACTGAGTAAAAAGCACGCCAGCATTGTTCACCAAGTGAGTGACCGTGCCATAGTGCTGGGTAACTTGAGCAAACATTGCTTCAACTTGCTCTTGGTTCGAAACATCAGCCTGAACCGCGAAGGCATCTCCACCAGCAGCAACGATCTGCTTAACCACTTCACTGGCACGCTGGTGGTTTTTGAGATAATTGACCGCAACTCCATAACCTTGGCTCGCTAGTAATTTCGCTGTTTCAGCACCAATGCCCCTACCCGCTCCCGTCACAATAACGACTTTATCCATTTGTTTTCCTTTACTCTTTAATTCCAGTCGAGGGGGATTTTACAGTGTAAAACCCGTTGGCTCTTGCATCTTCTCAACCCCTACCAATAAACGATCCACTAATAAGCTCAATGCCTTTGGTTGATAACGCCTTTGTTTGTAAACCAAATAGGCTTGTCTTACGCTGCGCTGATACTGAGGCAACACCCTAACTAAGTTCATCCCTTTATGCACATGCCTGAAAGGCAAAGACGCGACGCCCAAACCTTTTTCTACTGCACCACATACCGCCAGAATATCGTTAACAATCAACTTCGGATTAACGCTCATCACATCAACCAAATGCTCTTGCTCATAAGCTGAAATGTCTAAAGCATGATCAACACTGACCCAGTCAAGCTGGCTCAATGTCGCAAGATCCTTTATCTCACCGACTTTAGCTAAGTACTCAGGGCTTGCGAAAAAACCATGGCGAGCTTTAAACAGCGGTCTAGCGATCATGTCGTTCATCTCGGCTAAGTCGAACGTGATCAACAAATCTCTGTCTGTCTGCGGCACGACCTGCTCTTGGCTAAGTACAAGATCAAGAGCCACTTTAGGGTAGTCGACTAAAAACTGCTCAATGACTTCTCCAACAAAGGCACGATAGAAATTATGCGGAATCGCGAGTTTTATCTTGCCCGACACTTCTTGAGTATCAGAGAGCATTTGGCCAAAGCCTGACTCAATTGACTCCATGCCACTTTTTAGCAACTCAAAGGCCTCTAAGCCACTTTGTGTCGCGACTAGTTCTCTGCCCTTCTTTTCCAATAATCGCGTGTTCAGACGCTGCTCAAGGGCAGATAAGCGACGAGACATGGTCGACACCGGGAGTTGTAGCTTTTTAGAGGCAGCCAGTAACGAGCCTTCTTCCACCACACTACAAAACAAATAGAGATCGTCTATGTTTCCAAATATGGAATTCACACTTCTATACCTGACTATTTTTTTCACTATTGGATAGTTATATCCTTATTTACAGTAAAACGACAACAACAAGAGGAGAAATTATGAAGCGCAAACAATTTTGGATTTCTGCCCTACTTTCGTCATTAACCATGGCAATCATCATGTCAGGACTGATTTCGGGCTACAAATTAGGTTTTAGTCATGAATGGCCGGCAATTTGGTTAGATAGCTTTCTTCTGGCATGGCCTGTAGCGATTACCCTGAACTTAACCGTATTGCCACAGATTCGAAAACTATCGAACTGGCTAGCTGGCACGAATACTGTTTCACAAGCTTAAAGAGTCGAGTAAGGAAAGAAGGGACAACAACATCCCTTCATCTTTCTGAGGGTTAAAAAGCTAAGGCGCGATGATATCTTGCAACTGCTGCTCTCGTTGAGCCGTTAGGTAATTGAGGCATTGCTCTTTAAGTTGTGGGTTGATAGAGGCAACAAGATGACAGGTCGCATCTCGGTGTTTGAGCCACTGTCTTTGTACTTCTCTCACATCTCCGACTTCCGGCTTTGGCATCTCATAGTCTTCAGATGGCAGTTTAAGCGTACTCATCACCTTTTTATAAGTAATGTTGAGCTGACTATCGGTTTCAGAGAGCGAATTTGAAACGGGCTCTATATCACCTTGAATGGCTTTATCTAGCATGGAAAGGTAACGATTCTTCTGCTCTTGTATCGAATCCGTTATCCAAGCTGAACGCCCTGAGCCTCCATGCATCTCTTCTTGCTGCGCTTTAAGGCTCACAAAGGCTTCCATTTCTGCATAGGCAGTATCCGCTAGGTCAAGGCTATGCTCTGCGAGTCGCCCCTTTAGAGCAGACAACTCGCTCTGCCGCCGCTTTTCCTGCTGCTTAGCGATACGATCTGCACAATACCCCATCCCTGCTCCACTAGTCACATACTGACAAAGGTCAAAAGGTACCACTTGATTGTTCTTCCAGTGCTGATAATAGTCTGTCACCGCATACGACAACTCTGCTGGGACCTCACCACCACGGGTAATCAACCAAAAGATAAGTTCAGGATCTGGGTTACCAAAAACACTCCCCTTCTTAGAGGCTTGTTCGGCGAGTTCCCAAACATCATAGAAAGGCCAATCGCCATCTTCATCCTTTACTTGGTATGTATCGAAAAAGGCTTTGCTATCTCGCTCTGGTACTTCAGCCGCATAAGTAAGGACTTGGATGGTTCGATCTTCATCATAAAGGGATAAGTTTGGATTGTGTTGTTTAGCCGTGCGATAGGTAGCTAGTGCGCTTTTAGGATCGGACATTTTTATACTACCAGCGCGAAAAAAGACCTTCTCTAGGTAGTACTCTAATGCCTGTTGATGACCTTGTGCCGCAGCTTGCTGCAAATGATAGACACTCTCTTCATCCGGTAAAATGTATTGGTAAGCCAGTCTAAAATGCGCTTCAGCATTCCCTTGCTCAGCCGCTTGAATATACAAGCCTTTCGCTTGGTCTTTATCACCCGATTCATAAAGCTGCAGCGCTTTTGTCACAAGATCTAGCTCTGTTGAAGCGGCTGAAAAAGCTACGCTGCAACCCAACAGGATAGGAATGAGTTTGGTCATCATTGGTCCATCAATTATAAAATAAGCCAAAGGAATACTGTTTTGAGTTTAGCCCTATTATTAACACGCTAAAACGAAAAAAGGGATCGAATCGATCCCTTTTTAGTCAACTGATTTTCAGTACTTAGCGATTACAGCTCAGCGTTATGGTAAACCTGCTGAACGTCATCACAATCATCTAGCATGTCTAGGAACTTCTGGAACTTCTCTGCATCTTCACCCGCCACTGGTGTGTGCGTTTGAGGTACGAACGTGATCTCTTCCACATCAAGAGTCAGATCTGGGAATGCACCGTTTAGCGCCGTCTTTGTTTTGAAAAACTCAGTGTGAGGAGCAAATACAGTGATCACGCCATCTTCAAGCTCAACGTCAGTCACGTCTACGTCTTCCATCATTAGCGTTTCTAAGATGATTTCATCGTCATCGCCTTTGAACTGGAATACTGCTTGGTGATCAAACATGTGTGAAACTGAACCTTCAACACCAATTTTCGCGCCTGTTTTAACAAAACACTGGCGTACATCTTGGAAAGTACGGTTACCGTTGTCAGTTAGACAATCAACGATGACACTTGTGCCACCTGGACCAAAGCCTTCGTAACGTGCCGGAACGTAGTCTTCACCGCCACCACCGTTTGCTTTATCGATCGCTTTGTCGATAACGTGTGCAGGAACTTGGTCTTTTTTCGCTTTTGCGATCAGGTGCTTAAGTGACAAGTTCATGTCAGGGTCTGCACCGCCATTTTTCGCGCACATGTAAATTTCTTTACCGTATTTGGAATAAACTTTAATTTTTGCGCCAGCAGTTTTAGCCATCGAGGCTTTGCGCACTTCAAAACTTCTTCCCATCGGGATGTTCTCTCTAATTCAATTTAACGCGAAGGATTTTAGCAAAAAGCGAGCACATTTCAATTTCTCGCCTTGCAGAGGAAATGGTCGCGTTACGCAACGCCCATTACTCGCTTATATTTAGCTACAGATTCTAAGAAGGATGTTTTCTCTTCATCATCGACGATTTTAGCCGCCTCGCGATCAATCTCATCAGGGACCGCTTTCGCTTCGCGAAGTTTCCAAACCAAAAACGAGGCTTGCTTATCAAGTTCAATCTTGTTTTTTTCGCTTGCAGGAAGAGTAGACAGGTTGATCGACATAGCAATATTCAAATCTGTAAAAATATGGGGAAGGAATATAGCATACCCAAGGCTGTTGTCGCGAGGGGTTCGCAGTTGGAGTAAAGGGTTAGATCAAAAAAAACTTAAAAACAAAGGGTGGCTTTCCTGTGCCACCCTCAGATAATCGCGTTTGTGCGCCACAACTAGTGCAAGATGCCTAGTTCTTTTGCCTCTTCAATAGTTAAGCCACTCTCACGAATCTCTTTCAATGCTTCAATACGACGACGAGCTTCGGCAGATTTGGCACCCTTAATTGGCTTTTGTGACTCTACTTCTTCCGTGAAATCCCACTTGCCAGCAATTTTACTCATTTCATCATGGTCAATAGAATTAATGGACATAATAACCTCCGAACAAACCATGCTAGGGACAAGTAATCTGTAGCAAAACCACTCACCCCTTGTTAAGAATTTTAGCTCCATAATGTGATAGTGCTAATAGTTCAGAAACTCTTACTGTTTTTTGTATAAATAAGTTTTGCGCCAGCCTTTGTAGCACAGTACATTTAAAGGATTAACCCTACAGAAATAAAGGCGATCCGAGTCTCATTTTTTCTGAAGCTTTTTCCTCTCAATCACTAAATCCTGCACAAATTCTGAGCGCATTTTTCGAGTCACTTCACCCTTTTTACTTATCCTTCTTTTCTCTCACAAAATAAGAGTTAATGATAATCATTATCTTTTGTGTTTTTGAGTAAGATTATGAGTGAACTATCTAAAGCGCATGCCTATCATGCAGACCCGATCATCAAGATTCGGGATTTATGTGTCGACTACATTACTGACACGGGCGATTTCAATGCTGTTAAGTCTGTCAGTTTTGACATAGGCAAAGGGGAAATATTTGGTCTCGCTGGTGAATCAGGTTGCGGTAAAAGTACCATCGCTTTTGCTATTAATCGCCTGCATAAGCCGCCAGCATTTATCTCTGGAGGCCAGATACATTTTGAAGGGCAAGACCTGTTAAGACTATCAGACAAACAGCTCGGCACGATTCGCTGGAGTGAAATCGCGATGGTGTTCCAAAGTGCCATGAACTCCCTTAACCCCGTTCTTCCGGTTCAAGAACAGTTTGCCGATGTGCTGCGCCACCACAGAGGGATGAGTGAAGAGCAAGCCAAAGATCGCGCTGAAAAGCTGCTCGATTTAGTTAACATCCCCCGTGAACGGCTCACTGAGTACCCTCACCAGTTCAGTGGTGGAATGAGACAACGTTTGGTGATCGCCATTGCTCTTTCTCTCAATCCCAAACTGATCATTATGGATGAGCCAACGACAGCACTGGATGTGGTAGTACAGCGTGAGATTTTGCAGCAGATTTACCAGTTGCGTGAAGAGTTTGACTTCTCTGTACTGTTTATTACTCATGATCTTGCCCTAATGAGCCAACTGTGTGACCGCATTGCTATCATGCGCCATGGCGAAATTGTCGAGGTGAACTACTCCAAACAGATTCGCAACAACCCTCAGCACCCATATACACAAAAACTGTGGGCGTCTTTCCCCAATATCCATGAAGGTAAACATCAACAGCAAGGAGCATTCGCATGAGCCAACCAATCATCCAACTCAACAATGTAGTTAAAGAGTTCACTATTGGTGGTGGATTTGCGTCTGTCGAAAGATTTAAAGCTCTGCAAGGCATTACCCTCAATCTGCATAAAGGTCGAACTCTTGCCCTAGTAGGAGAGTCTGGCTGCGGAAAAAGTACATGTGCACGCTTGATCACTAAAGTCTACCCTGCCACTTCTGGCGAGATCCTTTTCAATGGCAAGAACATTGATGAGATCACAAGCAAAAAAGAACTGCTTGATTACCGCAGCAAAGTACAAATGGTGTTTCAAGACCCGTTTGGTTCCCTGAACCCGACACAAACTATTGAACATCATTTGACTCGCCCCCTTAAGATTCACAAGCAAGTCGCTAACAAAGCCGACATCCCAGCCAAATTGAACGAACTGATTGAGTTAGTAGAACTCGCTCCTGACACCTTAGAAAAGTACCCACATGAGCTAAGCGGTGGTCAAAGACAAAGGGTTAACCTAGCCAGAGCCCTGGCAGTTGGAGCAGAGGTCATTCTCGCCGACGAACCTACCTCGATGCTTGACGTATCCATTCGCCTTGGCGTACTGAACTTGATGCAACGCATGAAGAAAGAACTCGGTATCGGCTTTCTGTACATCACACACGATCTTGCGACAGCTCATTATATCGCAGAAGAAACCGCCGTTATGTACAAAGGCCAGATTGTAGAATGGGGAGATACGCAAGCGATCTTAACCGATCCACAACATCCCTATACCAAGCTACTGATCTCCGCAGTGCCCGATCCCGACCTGCCATTTGGTCAATTAGTGGAAAATGAGCCAAACTATTCAATAGATGCCGATCAGATCCGCGAACAAAGTGCCGTTGTCAAAGATGGGTTTGATCAAGTTGGGCCAAATCACTTTGTAAAACACTGGGTTAAAGCAGCATGAGTCAATTAGATACGTGGGTAGAGCAGATCGGGATCTGGTATCAACACCGAAAGCATGATCAAGGAAGTAACCTTGAAGCATTGATCCTATCGCCACCAATGCAAATTTGGGGACCATTGATTTCAGATCAGCAGAGTAAAGCCATTGCTTGCTGGTTAGATGGTTGCCTGCGTATCTTTGATCACTCTCGCTACGACGCGCCAGACAAGGCATATCAGTTCTTACAGCTTGCCTACAGTAAGCTACAGCAAGTGGTATCTAATCCGGCTAGCGAACTGGAACTTAAAGATTGGTGTATGAAACGAATGCAGCACCTTGCGGTATTAAGCCTAGAGTTTTGCAATCAGCAAAGCCATAGCGGTTGGCAAGAGCAGTCCCATCAACTGATTGATGCCCATGTCCAGTTTATGGCTGCCCACGCTTGGAATGAACCTCGGAACAATGATCAAGGTTCATCACGCATTACACACTGACTATTATTGGCAATGTAGCTAACCTCTAACGATAGTTAGACATCGAGAGAGATCGCGCTGTCAAAGCTCAAAGAGTGGAACGCACCGAAAGATGATCAAGGGAGTGTACCTTGATCATCTTTCCCAACAATCAAAGTAATTTACTGAATTTTAGGCAAAAAAAAGCGAGCTCGGAGAACTCGCAAAATATTCAGAATGAATGTAACAATATGAGCCAATCTATCAGGGATAATCCTATCCCTCATTCATCAGAAAGGACAAAAGGTTGTCTATTCGGGGTAAATATTATCCAACCACCATCGAGCCTATGTCAGTGCACTGTCAGGGGAATGTAGTAGCTTTGTTTTATAATGCGAAGAATGTTACAAGGTGTATATCTAGCCAACAAAAAAGCCAGCATTTCGAGCACTGGCTTTACGTTTTCTATACTCGGCTGGTTAAACCGCTACCTCATCGAGTGCTCTGAAAACAGTTTCGTCTAGGTGCCCTTCAAAAACTTGTTTACAGACTTTACGACGCACTGCTAGGCCCGCGATCAAACGTTCGATAGACAAATGCTTGTTTTCACTTTGGCTGTTGTATAGTTCGACCATCTTGCTCAATGTCTCATAAGGGATGACTTCTTCACCCACACGTAAGTAATCAAGCTTGTCAATAAGCTCTAGGCACTCTTCTTGGATTGAGCTATGGGAATGCCCTGTCATAGCAGCTAATGCTGATATAGAGCGTTCTAGAGCCTCTGAGGAGGTATATTTAGACAGAGTAATGGTGATCTCGTCAGCATTGATCTCTACCAGGTGTTTACGCTGCTTAACTCGGCGTCCAAGTTTGCCACGTGGTGCGCGCTCTTTGCGCTGGATAGGTTCAAACTCACCATCAATGATTTGTGACATTTCTTCAAGTTGTTGCTTCGACACCATTTCATTACGGAGCGGGTTCGGAAGCGTCGGCGCCATATTGCGCTTACCCGCATTGGTGGTGCGTGCTCGCGAGTAACGCAGCACTTCTTCAGCATCACACTTAATATCAAACTGGTAGTCTTTCACTTTACCGTTCTCGATCATGGTAGAGATCGTTAAGTGATAACCCCAAAGATTGACCAAGAAGAGATCTTCCGTCCCCTTATCTTCTGAGAGTTTTTTCAGCTCACGGATCAGATCCATCGAAAAACGACGCCATTCAATATTTCGCGCCAGTTTCTGGTTTAGCTCACTCAGTAACATGCTATCTGAATGACGGCGCGACATACGGGTACGGAAGTAACTGTATAACTGAAAGACCAAGGTGTGTTGTTTTAAGATTTCTGGTGGAAACAAGAAGAAATAATCGCGCGTCAGCAGCTCATCATAAAACGATGGTTCCCAAACAAGGATGTATAGGTTCGGTTTAATGCGTATTTCGCCGTCAGCGCCCTCTGTAGGAGCTTCTTCCGATGCAGTGATGGTACGAGCCAAAAATCTAAAACGATCGCTCTTGAAGCCTTCTGGCATGTTTTCACTTAACCAACGACCGGTTAGCTCATGTAGCTGAAAATCTGTAAACTCGATTCGATCAATGCTATCACGAATAGAATCTCGTGCAGGCCCACTATCTTTTTTGCCACGTAGAGAAAGAATATCGGTAATGTACAACGGTGTTTTATTTGGTACATGAGTTCCATCCAGTTGATACTGGTGCTGGTGGTGCTCATGATACTGAACTGTCAGAGTAAACAGCGCGAATAAGGTCATCAGATCGTCCACTGTCATAATATTTTTTGACGATCGTGTCTCGATCACAGCGCGAGTTCCGGAGATCGAAACCATGCTTTTCTGATAACTTTTACGAGTACGCGGTGGGGCAAGAGCTTGATCAATAATGCCTGCCCAGTTAGTTGGTGAAACAACGAACTGATCCGCCTCATCTTTCATTGCTGGTGGCGTATTAAGCCCGTGCTCATTCAACAGTCGTTTATTAACTTGAGTTTGCGCTAATGCTTTCGAGCGTTTCTGTTTCTCAGTTTGTTTAACTGATTCGGTGACTAAACTGGTTGCACCTAGTACTGAAATGAGCTGATTAGGGTTTACAAAGCGGTGCAGCATCGTTTTACCCGCCAACCCTTCTTCAAAACGAACTGGAACTTGGTGGAATAAGCCTATATTCACAGCGGCGCGCAACCTTTGTTGGATAGCTGCACGAGTTACCTGACCGTCTGTTGCGTCAATGAGTTCCGTTGTCGAAACTAATCCATCTTTGCTACTAAAACCTCTGAGTGAAATGAGATTGAGCAGCTCGACGATACTCTTCGTAACGCCTTTGAAGTGTTGATACTGTTCAATCCAGTTAACAGCAACTTCAGAGACTTCAAATAAGTGTCCATCTTTGTGGCTTCTTGGCGCTTTGATCAGTAGTTTTTCGTCTGAACTCATTATTAGATCCGTGTCACACTAGCCGTAATATCGCTATAGTTCCGAAAGGATAAAGAAAAAAAGATCATAAATAAAGAAAAACTTATTGCTTTTAAATAACTGATCTTTTTGATTAATCTGATCTTAATTGATTATATGATCTATTGATCCGAGCGTTGTAGCGCACGTAAGTTGTTGTGAATAAAGATATTTTTTTAAATCTCTTGGAAAGCATGATCATGAGTTGCCCGAAAGCATGATCAGTAAGTGTTTGAAAGCATGATCAAATATGTCTTGAACTATGATCATCATAGCTTCGAATCAATGATCAATATGATTATGAAAGCATGATCATCACCCTTACACACTTTATCCACAACCAGATGGATAACTCTCTAGTACTAATAGAGAAATCCTCTTTCTCTCTCACTTAGTTTTCCGAAACAATGATCAAGGCAAGTGAGATTATAAGCATGATTGAACGCTATTTATACAATATCGTTAGTTGAACGACAATCTACTTCGCTTTGTCTAATTTATCCACCGATAGTTATGTTTCCGAAAGCATGATCAAGAAATTTGTACTGTCCTGCTGTTGTTTCATTTGTCATTCAACATTTAATTGGGGCTGGACCTAATTCACCTCTAACTCTTAGTTCGTCTGCATTCTTCCGTAAGTTGACGTTATTTTTTCATGCTTCCGAGCTTTGATTGAACTTGATCATTGTTCCGATCTTTGATCATTCCAATTGGATCACGAACGAGTAAGTTTTCAGCTTCAATTCTCCTTGATCATCGTTCCTAATCTGTCTCAAACGCCCGAAAGCATGATCACCAAGGCTTCCTTGATCATTGTTCCTATTCCTTTCTATCGCTAAATAGCTGTTCGTATACTCGCTTATACATTTGGCTCGAAAACTTGTTTCTGTTTGCACTGCCTAAGTCAAAAATGCATTCTCCGTAAATTGGGACCAATTCTTAATCGTTCCGATGGATTAAGTGAGAAGTGGTTGGTGATTACGTTTACATTGTAAATAAGTGATACTGTAACACTTTAAATGTTCTTCATTATTAAGCCATGTCTTAGCATTAATGAAACAAAGTTTTGCCCCATTTTTGCTCAATGGCGTTAAAATTCATGTCGAAATTCTATTTAATGTGATTGATATCTATAATTGAATGTTCACCTTTTTATTGTTTGTTGTAGATAATGCTGTACAATGAATTCCAGGTCACTAATAACGGAATTTGGCAAATGAAACGAGAACATACGATTGATAGTCTCATTCAGCTAGCGGAAAAAACCGCTCAGGTTCAGGCTGATCGTATCGAAATTGTATTGGAAGAGCGCAGCGACGAACATTTTCCACCTATGTCGAAGGCATTAATGGAAACTCGCTCTGGGTTAACCCGACGTAAACTAGATGATGCAATCAATAAGCTAGAAGAGTCTGGCCATCAATTTACTAAGAATAATGCCAACCACTATTCAATTTCATTGCAAGAAGCACATATGTTGATGGATGCTGCTGGCATTCCAAAATTCCATGAACGTAAGAATAACAATGAAAATAAACCATGGATCATCAATGTACAGAACCAAAAGGGTGGGACTGGCAAATCGATGACTGCGGTTCATCTTGCTGCTTGCTTAGCTCTGAATCTTGATAAACGTTACCGAATTTGTCTTATCGATTTAGATCCACAAGGCTCTTTGCGTCTGTTTCTAAACCCTCAGATCAGCTTAACTGACCATGACAATATCTACTCTGCAGTGGATGTTATGCTCGATAATGTTCCCGAGGGCGTTGAAGTAGACAACGAGTTCTTACATAGAAATGTGCTGTTACCTACACAGTATCCGAATCTAAAAACAGTGTCTGCTTTTCCTGAAGATGCGATGTTTAATGCAGAAGCGTGGCAGCACCTTTCACAAAATCAATCACTTGATATCGTTAAGCTGCTAAAAGAGAAGCTAATCGATAAGATTGCTGATGATTTTGATGTAATCATGATTGATACTGGCCCACACGTTGATCCTTTAGTGTGGAACGCCATGTACGCATCAAACGCACTACTTATTCCATGTGCGGCAAAGCGTTTAGACTGGGCATCGACGGTGAACTTCTTCCAGCACCTTCCTACTGTGTACGAGATGTTCCCAGAAGATTGGCAAGGTTTAGAATTTGTAAGACTGATGCCGACCATGTTTGAAGACGATAACAAGAAGCAAGTCGCGGTACTCACAGAAATGAATTACCTGCTAGGTGATCAAGTGACGATGGCAACGATTCCACGTAGTCGTGCATTTGAAACTTGTGCAGACACATACAGTACCGTATTTGACTTAACGACAGGCGACTTTGAAGGGGGTAAGAAAACCCTTGCTACTGCGCAAGATGCAGTTCAAAAAAGTGCGCTAGAGCTTGAACGTGTCTTACATAGTCATTGGTCATCATTAAATCAGGGGTAAGTAAAAAATGGCAATCAAAACTTCAGATTTAAACGCAAGATTGTTTGGCAAGGCGAATAAGCGCCATGTCACTACGCCGCAAGAGGCTCAGCAAGCAGCGAAAGAGCAGGCTCAGGTTATTGAACTTGCCGTTGCCGGTGAAGAGAAAGTTCAATTTGAACTCGTGCGTATTCCGGCGCAACAGATTGCTGAAAAAACCGTTGTTTTTGCAGAAAATGCTCGCGAGCAATCTTTTTTAAATGAACATGCATTATCCGATGTTTTGATCACGCTGAAAGAACGTGGTCAACAGTATCCTGCGGTCGGACGTAAACGAGAAGATGGCAAAATTGAGGTTCTCGATGGTAGCCGCCGTCGTATGTCATGTACTCTTGCCGATAAAGAGTTCCTGATTTATGTCGGTGAGAATATCAGCACTGAGCATGCCAAATTCTTATCTGATGTGGCAAATGCTCACAAACCTTTATCTTTGTATGAGAAGGGTAGAGAGATGCTAGCCAAATTGGAAAGCGGTGAAGCTGAAGACCAAAAAGCACTAGCGAAAATGTTCCAGTGTAGTGAAGCACTCGTGAGTGGTGCGTTGAAAGCTGCTGATTTACCTCTTGAACTTCTACAAGCGTACCCAAATGTGGCTGAACTTGGTCGCCCAACAATCGTTAAGTTACACAAGCAATATAACGGTTTAGAATCTGATAAACAGAGTAAGCTTCTTAACAAGTGTACCTCAGATAAAGGCTTTGTGTGGCAACGAACTCAGTCTCAAGGTGTTGCTCGAATTACTAAAGAAGTGACAGAGACGATTGAAGCTTGGATCGAAGAGTTATCACCAAGTAAGAAATCTGCTCCAGCTAAGACCGAGTTAGTAAAAGGTAGAGCGAGCTATACCCGTAAAGGGAGTAGCTTAACGTTAAACCTGAAAAAGGTCGACGATGCTCTTATGCAAGAGCTGTTGGACCTAGTCGAGAAAAAGCTAAACTAACCGATGCCATAATTGTATTAAGCCGCTATTTGCGGCTTTTTTTGTGCCATAATGTTGGCTAATTCCAACCTTCAGAATTCTCTTTAGCTCATGACTGCAATCACAGACTACTTTTCTCAACTGCTAGAAGCTTCTGCTAAATCAAATCATCGTTATGGCGTCGTTTTAAAGGGCTGTGAACGCTGGCAACAGCAAAGCTTGCAGGCGGTTTTTAGTTTGGTGCCAAGTGAGGACATTTTCTTGTTAGGTGGAACCTGTGACCACAAAATAGCAAAAAGTGTTGGTTTTAAAAAAGGTCAGCAGTTACTTGGACAAGAATGCCAACTATTGTGTTGCGACTTTCGCGATGGTTTTGATGCCAATAGTTTTACTGCTGCAACAGGGTGTGTTCGCGGGGGAGGGTTAGTCGTTATTTTGCCCGAGTTACAGACTCAGCCAACGCTTGATCAAGTATGGCTAAACAGTGCATTACAGCAACTCATCGTCGTCGAAGAAAGCCAATCACCGTTGATACCCGACGCAGTAGATACACGAACAAGACAATGTTTTGAACAGCAAAACCAAGCGGTAGAGAAAATACTAAAAGTTGTCGAAGGGCACCGAAAACGACCTCTTGTGATGACGGCAGATCGCGGTAGGGGAAAGAGCAGCGCGCTTGGTATAGCCGCCGCGCAACTGTTGCAGCAACGCACCATCCATATTCTAGTGACAGCTCCAAGTCTGGCGACGGTTGAGCCTGTTTTTGAGCATGCTCAGCGTTTGTTGCCGCAAGCTCATGTAGAGAAAGGGCGCTTGCAGTATCAACAATCGATACTTGAGTTTGTGGCGCCGGATGAACTGCTGCGTTGCCAACGTAAGAGCGACTGTCTGTTTGTCGATGAAGCGTCGGCAATTCCTATTCCTATGTTGCAGGAAATGGTTGAGACTCATCACCGCGCTGTTTTCTCTACGACCATTCATGGTTATGAAGGGTGTGGGCGAGGTTTTACCGTTAAATTTCAATCTTGGTTAGCGACGCATCGTCCAGGGACTCAGTTCTTCCACCTTGAGCAACCAATTCGTTGGAATGAGGAGGACCCACTCGAGCAGTGGCTGTTTGAGTCATTTTTGCTTGATGCTGAACTATCTGAATGGAAAGCGGGTCAATTGAAGGGCCAACTTGTTCAGCTTGATAAGCGCAGATTGGTCACTGAGCCCGAGATGTTACGCTCTTGCTTTGCTTTACTTGTGAATGCTCATTACCAGACATCACCGAATGACTTAATGTTATTGCTGAGTGACGATGCCATTCAGCTACACGCCATTATTGAGCAAGGTGTGTGCCTTGCTTGTATGTTAACCGCCGCTGAAGGAAAGCTAGAGAGTGACTTGGTCGAACAGATTCAACTTGGCCGCCGACGTCCAAAAGGGAATTTAGTTCCCGCGTTGATCGCCAATCAACTGGGAGTTGAACAGGCAGCCAAGCAGGCCAGTTTGAGAATTATGCGAATCGCGGTTCACCCAAGCTTGCAGAGGAAGCGCATTGGCAGTGAAATGGTTCAGCAACTGATCAAACGCTCTGATTATGATTTTTACTCCACCAGCTTTGGCGCAACAACTGAATTGGTTCAGTTTTGGCGTCATTGTGGATTCACCCCAGTTAAATTGGGCAGTCAACGAGAGCAAGCGAGTGGCACACACTCACTGGTCATGATCTATGGTGACGTAGAATGGAAGGCATCGGTTGAACGCAGTTATTCTCTGGTTACTCAATATGCACTAGGAGAAACATTTAGAGAACTTGAGATTGAACTTGTCCGTAGTTTAATCCTAAATAGTAATGCTTCCGTTACCGAGCCTGGCGTTCAGGCGCTCTTTCTGAGCTATAGCCAGGGAGGAGCAAGTTTCGATAGCGTTGCTCCATTCCTCGATCTTTGGTGGAAGAGTTCGCCAACTCTACTTCACGTCGCAACAGATTTGTTTATAAGAAAAGTCGTGCAACGGTGGAGTTGGGATGAGTGCTGCAATTCTTTTGGTTACACTGGACGAAAACAAGTAGAGCAGGCTTTCAGAGAGCAAATGCGTGCTATGTTATTGAGTTCGACTTCCTAGCAACAAATTTACACTGTAAAAATGCTCATGGCTTGTAGGTTTGGGCGCAATTTACAGTGTAAAGTTCAAATCCCTCATTTGAATGTACTGAATTGATTTCGAAGTAGTCTTTGAGATCGACAGAAGTATTCAATTTTTTTGCTGATATGAAACGTGATGTAATCCTTTCATATCTAAAGATAATTAAACTTTACACCAATTTTATTCTCAGCCACTCATTCATATTCTGTATATCAGCAACTTGCGAATTAATGATTCCTTCCTACACTCATTGTTAAGCAACATGCTTAATATCGGCTAGGAATAATAATATTAGTAAAGGTTGAAAACATGGAGTGTTTATTACCTGAGTCGTTGGATATTTCAACGGTTCTCGACTCTGCATCCCAATACAAATCATGGCTTGCACAACACGAACAGCTTGAAATCGACGCGTCCAATGTTAGCCGTGTCGATACAGCGGGTATTCAGGCGCTTGCCTCATTATTCCATTCTGCCAAATCCAATCAGATAACGATCCAATTAGCGCAACCGACGCCTTCACTGATCGAAGGCATAAATACGCTTGGTCTGAATGGACAGTTTGATATAAACACAGAAGTTGGAGAGTAATATGACCAAAATTCTAGCTGTGGATGACTCCGTTTCGATTCGTCAAATGGTCAGTCATACTTTGCGCGATGCTGGCTATGATGTGGAAACGGCTAATGATGGTCGTGATGCGTTAAGCAAAGTCAGTTCCTCAAAATTTGATGTAGTGATATCGGATGTCAATATGCCAAATATGGGTGGCTTTGAGCTTGTAAAAGCCCTGCGCGAAAAACCGCAATATAAATTTATTCCGATTCTGATGTTAACCACCGAAACCAGTACAGATAAAAAGCAACAAGGAAAGTCGGCTGGCGCAACCGGGTGGTTAGTGAAGCCGTTTAATCCCGATACGCTACTCAAAACTCTAAAACGCGTAATTTAAACGAGCGTAATTTCTCACAGCAACGTCATTTGGTGAGGTTACAATATGGCTTTAGACATGGAACAGCTGCGCAAGATGTTTTACGAAGAGTGTCGTGAAAATCTTGAAGTGCTAGAAGATGTACTGCTTAACTTAGATCCATCGCATGTAGAAGATGAATCGATTAATACAATATTTCGTGCTGCTCATTCAATTAAGGGAGGAGCCGGCACCTTTAACCTGCTCGACATCAGCGAATTTACTCATAACGTTGAAGCTTACCTAGATTTGGTGCGTAACAACGAACGTACTTTAACGGCAGAAACCATCGATTTATTGCTCAAAAGTGGCGATTGCATCCATAGCATGCTTGAAGGACACGAGCAGGGCAGCGAAGTCAATGAATCGCTCAAGCAAGAAGTCGGAGACAAGCTCAGCGCGTTGTTAGGTGATGAACCAAGCAGTGACGATATCTCTAGTGAGCCTGAGTCAGACGCGCCTTCTAATCACACACCTTCTGATCAAGCGTGGTGTATCCAATTTTCTCCGCATCCAGAAATGTTTTTTAGTGGCAACGACCCACTGCGTATCTTACGCGAACTCAAGGATTTGGATGCATCTTGCCAGATTGTCGCAGATACGACCAAGCTACCTGACATTGATGATATCGAAGCGGAACTGTGTTTTTTAGCTTGGACAGCCACTCTTGACGGCAGTGTCGACGAAGCTTTAATTCAAGAGGTGTTTGAGTGGGTAGAAGATGAGTGTGACCTGAAGATAGAAAAGGCACAAGCAGAGTCCTCTGCTTCTCAACCCCCAGAAAACTCTGAGCCATCTTCAGTGCAAGCAGAGATACCGGCTGTTGAGAACACCTCATCATCTTCAATCTCTCCTGTAGAGGCGAAAGAGAAAGAACCCAAATCGACTAAGGTTGCGAAATCAGATTCCAGTGTCAGTTCTATTCGAGTCGACATAGACAAAGTCGATAGTCTGATCAACCTTGTCGGCGAATTGGTTATTACACAATCTATGCTGACTGAAATCGGTAATGACTTCACTATAGAAAAGCTAGAAAAGCTCAAAACGGGTTTAGATCAGCTACTGCAAAACAGCAAAGATCTACAAGAAAATGTACTCAATATTCGTATGTTGCCGATGAGTTTCGCTTTTAGTCGTTTCCCTCGCTTAGTCCGTGACTTATCTAGCCGTTTGGAAAAGCAAGTTGATCTACAAATAAAAGGTGAACAAACAGAGCTGGATAAAACAGTGCTTGAACGCATTGTTGACCCTCTAGTGCATTTGGTCAGAAATGGCATCGATCATGGTATAGAGCAACCGGAACAACGCCTTGAATGTGGCAAGAGTGAGGTTGGAACAATTGAGCTTAATGCCTATCACCAAGGTGGCTCAATAGTGATTGAAATTAAAGACGATGGTGCAGGGTTAAATTGTGACAAGCTATGGAACAAGGCGCTGGAAAAAGGTGTGCTTGCACAGGACTCTCGTCGAGAAGAGTATTCTGACAAACAGATCATGAACCTTATCTTTGCCCCAGGTTTCTCAACCGCAGAAGAAGTATCAGACATCTCTGGTCGAGGTGTTGGTATGGATGTGGTGAGAAGAAATATTGAGGAGCTGGGTGGCCATATTGAAGTGGAATCTGAGCTGGGAGGGGGGAGCTGTTTCACGATCAGTTTGCCTTTGACCTTAGCCATTTTGGACGGCCAATTGGTCCGGGTAGGAAGGGAGGTCTATGTCATTCCTCTGCTAACCATTGTTGAGTCTATCCAGATTGATCCAAACTGTGTAAAGCTCGCCTCTGGAGGCATTGAACTCTACCGCCTACGTGACGAAAACATACCAATATTGCGTCTCCAAGATGAACTCGAAATGGGAAGTAGTGATGGACTGGATAATGGCATCCTTTGTTTTGTTGAGGGAGCCGGCAATCGAGTTGGTTTGTTGCTAAATGAGTTGCTTGATCAGCAGCAAGTAGTCATCAAAAGCCTTGAGTCCAATTACAGTAAAGTCGCTGGGATTTCGGGAGCGACGATTTTAGGTGACGGTTCTGTTTCGCTCATTTTAGATATTCAGGGACTTATTACGAATTTCCTCAAACGAACGTCTGAAACGACTCACAAAGGCGTTGCGGCCTAAGGAGCAAACATGGATACAGTGACAAGTGACATCACCAATATCAATGATATCTCAGGGGCGGCTAAGCAAAATATTGAGGCACAGGCAGCAGCGCTACTGGAAAATGTCAGTGGCGAAGTGAGCGAGAGTGCTGATTTTCTCAGCTTTAAACTCGACCATGAGTTGTATGGCGTAGAAATCAAAGATGTCGAAGAAATCCGCGTCTGGGAAAGACCAACACCTATTCCCCGAGCGCCTAAGTTTGTGCGTGGTGTGATTAACTTGCGCGGCATGATTGTGCCCGTCATTGACCTAAGGCTACGTTTTTCGATTGGTACAAATGACTACCGTCCTACCACAGTGGTTATTGTTCTGCGATACAGCGATGGTGAACAAGAGCGTTTGATGGGGTTGGTTGTCGATGCAGTTAGCGATGTGGTTAGCCGAGGAAGCAATGATCTTTACCCAGCGGTGGGTGAGTCTCTTGTAACGCCATACCTCCTAGGTTTGATTAACGTCGGAGATCACGTGATGTCGCTACTTGATACAGAAGAACTGCTCAATATTGACCGAATTTTGAGGGCTGATAAATGATGATGACCGAAGAGTTTCTCAGCTTTGTTCTAGAGGGAGAAGAGTACGGGGTGCCTATTTTAGACGTCCGCGAGGTTCGCGGGTGGAGCGCTGTGAGGCAAGTTCCTAATTCTCCCAACTATATGAAAGGCGTACTTGAGATTCGAGGAGAATACGTACCTATTGTCGATCTCCGTATGCGTTTTGAACTGTCGCCAGCCGAAATCAGTGCGACGACAGTGGTGATAGTTTTAAACGACTCACATAAGCACCCGCTTGGCATTATCGTTGATGGTGTTTCAGAGGTCTACCCATTGACTGATGAGCAAATCAAACCATCGCCACATGTGTCGACAAGTGTTGACCACAGTTACGTGCGTGGTATCGCATCCGTTACTAATGGCCACTTAATACTAATTCACATGGAAGCTCTCTTTGATGTTGCTGAGCTTCCCGTACCCAACCAAGAGGAAGAGAGTTGGGCCTAATACCAATGTAAGTTGTGTCTATTTATATTGGTGAAACACGTCAGAAGAAGCAACCAGTGAGGGATAACTCATGGCATTTTGGAATAGGAAAACAGTACCTGCTGCTCAGTTTGAAGCACCTACGCAGGATACGCTAACAGAAGACTTTGAACCTGAACAAGGTGTAAGCACAGAGCAGTTGTTTTCAGCGTTGAACGCCGCTCAAACCGCCTTAATGATGATCGACCGTGACTTTAAGATAACCTACCTCAATCGTAAGTCAGTGGATCTTCTCAAAACTCATGAAGCCTTATTTCAGTCTATCTGGCCTAACTTCCATGCCACGGAAGAGTTCCTTCTTGGCTATTGTATCGACTTATTCCATTCTAACCCTAGCCACCAGCGTCAATTGCTTTCGAATCCTTCAAACTTACCTTACACCACGACAATTACGGTCAAAGATGTCCTTATAGAACTTAATGTTGGGGCCATCATTGATGCTCAAGGTAATTATGTGGGTAACACACTGGAATGGTCTGACGTTACAGCAAGAGTCAAACAAAACAATGAAATATCGCGCTTGCAGGCTGCCGTCAATCAAGCTCAAACCGCTATGGTAATGATTGATAGAGATCTAACCATTACCTACGCCAACCAAGAAACCATTAACTTATTTAAAAAACATGAAGGGACTATGCGATCTGTGTGGTCTGGCTTTACGGCGAGTGAAGAGTGGCTACTGGGACGCTGCATCGATGAGTTTCATCGCAACCCTGCTCACCAAAGACAACTACTGGCCGATCCAAATAACCTGCCATACCGCACTGATATTGCCATTGCTGATATTAAGATAGAGCTTAATGTCGCCGCAATTAATGATGCTCAAGGGAATTATATTGGTAATACGCTTGAATGGCGTGATGTAACAGAGGAACGCGCCAAAGAAGAAGAAATAGGCCGACTTGCCTCCGCCGTTTCCGGGATGACAACAAATCTGATGATGGCCAACAAAGATGGCATCATTACTTACTTGAATCCAGCTTTACAAGTACTACTTAGTAGCAGAGAGAGTGACCTGAAAAAGGTACTGCCAGGATTTGATGCGAGCAATCTAGTCGGTAAAAACATTGATATTTTCCACAAGAATCCAGGTCACCAGCGTAGCATTATTAGTAACCCTGATCGCTTGCCGTTCTCATCTAATATTGCGGTTGGCAGTTTGGAGTTTAATCTTACCTGTATCGCCATGCGCGACGGCGAGGGGAACTATATCGGGCCTGCCTTGCAATGGATTGATATAACCGAGCAACAAGATGGGCAGAGACAAGTAGAATCCTTGATTCAAAAAGCCATCGCTGGTGATTTAAATGAACGTATTGATACCAGTGTTTACAACGGCTTTATGAAGGAGCTTGGCGATGGAATTAATAGCTTACTCGATACCATGGTTACACCAATTGGTCAGTGCATTGATGTGATGAGCCAGGTCGCCGATGGCAATCTTAATACCACCATGCCTGAAGACAACACCGGAGAGTTTGCTCGACTGTCTAATGCAGTCAATACCTCGATTCTCAACATTCGAAATATGGTCGATAAGATCACCCAATCTTCTGCCCGCGTGGCAACTGCTTCGACTGAGATTGCTGAAGGGAATAATGATTTGAGCCAACGTGTTGAGGCACAAGCATCGAATCTAGAAGAGACCGCAGCAAGTATGGAGCAGATGACGGCAACAGTACGCCAAAATGCCGATAATGCTAAAGGTGCGAATGAACTCTCTGATGATGCGGCTAAGAAAGCGAGTAAAGGGGGAGAAGTCGTTGGACAAGCGGTGTCTGCGATGTCTGAAATTAATACTGCAAGTAAGAAAATTGCCGACATTATCGGCGTCATTGATGAAATCGCCTTCCAGACCAACCTTCTTGCGCTGAATGCTGCAGTAGAGGCTGCTCGTGCGGGAGAGCAAGGCAGAGGTTTTGCTGTCGTTGCGGGTGAGGTGCGTAACTTAGCGCAGCGCAGTGCCGCGGCAGCGAAAGAAATCAAAGGGCTGATCAACGATAGTGTCGAGAAAGTAGATGAAGGCTCTCGCTTAGTTGATGAATCTGGCGAAACACTCAACGAGATAGTAGAAGCGGTCCAAAAGGTGACAGAGCTTATCGCGCAAATTGCCTCTTCTAGCCTTGAGCAGTCGACGGGTATCGATGAAATTAACCGCGCTATTAGCACTATGGATGAGATGACTCAACAAAACGCCTCGCTGGTTGAAGAAACCTCCGCTGCGAGTCAATCACTGAAAGATGAAGGTAAAGAGCTGCTGCATCTGATGAACTTCTTTGCAACGGACAATAACGTGACGACATTTGAATCAAAGCCGTCAGAGAGGGCAAACCGAGAGACCAACATTCGAGATATTCGAACACCTAAGGTCGCCAATTCTAGCTTTAAGCTTGAAGAGGATGGAGACGAATGGGAAGAGTTCTAGCTCAAGCTGAGAGAGCAGTGCCAGCGGCAGAGGAGTTTGAACTTACTGAAAAAGATTTCAAATTTATTCAGTGGTTTATGCATAAGAACGTTGGCATTTTCTTCTCAGATAGAAAGAGAACCATGGTATACGGCAGAGTCAGTCGACAACTTAGGCGGCTTGGCTTGAAGCGTTTTAGTGAATATCGTCCGATCATTGAACAAGATCAGGCCGAGCAAATGACGTTTATCAATTGCTTGACCACCAATAAAACGCAGTTCTTCCGTGAATACCATCATTTTGAATTTATAGAGAAAGTCTTGATTAAAGAGTGGCGAGAGCGAGGGGTAAAAAACCTGAAAGTCTGGTCTGCTGGATGCTCTACGGGCGAAGAGCCTTATAGCCTGATTTCATCTTTGCATTGGGCGAATGCCCTTTCCTATTTTGAAGATGTCAGGATTACCGCTACAGATTTAGATACGAAAGTATTAACCCATGCGAAGAATGGTCTGTATAGCGATGAGGCAATAGCGAGTATTCCCAAGCAATATCTCAAACCCTGTTTTGTCAAAGGCGTTGGTCAGTATCAGGGGCAAGTTAAATGTAAAGCAGGCTTACAAAAACTCATTCAATTTCGACGCCTGAACTTATTAGATAAGTGGGATTTTGAACACAAGTTCGACCTCATCTCATGTCGCAATGTGATGATTTATTTTGATAGGCAAACTCAAGAAAAGTTACTCAAACGCTTTCACCAGCAATTGAAACCTAATGGGGTACTTTTTATCGGTCATTCAGAGGGTGTGCCAGCAGACTTAGATATCTTTCATCATCTAGGGCACACCATTTACGTTAAGAAATAGGCGCACACCATGAACTGGGCAAGAACCGATACACCTAAGTACGAAAACAGTCACTTTAATCGCTTTTATCATCCTTCTAAGGAGAAGCATATCGTAAAGGTGCTACCTGGAGGTGTGTATTGTAGCCAAAAATCGGATGAAATTATCGCGACAGGCTTAGGGTCATGTATTGCTGCTTGTATATGGGACTTTGACGCGCAAGTCGGTGGAATGAATCATTTCTTATTGCCATTTGATAACAAGTCACAGCTCAAAACATGGAAACCTGAAGAGGTGGTGTCAACGGCCTCTCGCTATGGCAGTTATGCAATGGAGATGTTGATCAACGCTTTAATTGAGAGAGGTGCCCGACGCTCCGCTCTGCAAGTAAAGTTGTTTGGTGGTGCGCAGATGTTAGGACGCAACAGTATGGTTGGAGACAAGAACATAGCCTTTATTCTCAGTTATGTTGAACAAGAAGGGTTAGATGTCGTTGCTCAGGATCTCGGAGGGCTGGAACCTAGAAAAGTGTTATTTGATCCGATTAGCGGTAAAGCTTGGCTCAAACGCATTCCATTTACTGAAGTTCACAATCTCCAGCATCAAGAAGAAAAATACGCCAGTCAGTTGGATAAAGAAAGTCACCGTCCACATGACGATGATGTGGAGCTGTTCTGATGAAAAAAATAAAAGTACTCATTGTTGACGACTCTCCCGTTTTTAGAGCGCTGCTTTCACAGTTGATCAACGCTGATCCCGAGCTGCAAGTCGTGGCGATGGCGGAAGATCCTTTTCAAGCGAGAGAGCTTATCAAGCAGTACAACCCTGATGTGATTACGCTCGATATCGAGATGCCGAAAATGAATGGCGTTAAGTTTTTAAAAAACTTAATGCGATTGCGCCCTATGCCAGTCGTTATGATCTCGACGTTAACTCAGCATGGAGCCGAAGCGACGCTTACCGCGCTTGAACTAGGGGCGGTTGATTATTTTCCTAAGCCTGCCGTGGAAAGCACTGGCGAGATGGTCAACTACAAGCAACTCGTTAATGACAAAATCAAAATGGCAGCGGGGGCAAACGTCACCAATAAACCAACTGTCCAGATGGAAGTCGAACAAGTTATTTCACCATCAAAGGGTCATCACAAAGTTGAGGTAATAGCGATTGGTGCCTCTACCGGGGGAACCGAAGCCGTGAAACAGGTGCTTAGTGCACTGCCTGCGGGTCTACCACCGATTATTATCACCCAACATATCAGCGCGATGTTCTCAGCCTCATTTGCCGCAAGGCTAAACGACAGCAGCAAAATCGATGTAAAAGAACTAAGCGTCAATCGTGCCCCTTTGGTCAATGGCTGCGCTTATGTGGCACCGGGTGATAAACATCTTGTGGTTGTTCGTCGCGGGAGTCATCTGTATTGCCAGTTAGATGATAGACCAGCCGTCAATCTGCACAAACCTTCCGTAGATGTCATGTTTGACGCGGTGGCGGAAACGGTGGGTAAGAATGCGATAGGCGTTATTTTAACGGGGATGGGAAAGGATGGGGCTCAAGGTATGTTGCGGATCAAACAAGCTGGTGGAAAAACGATTGCCCAAGATCAAGCCTCTTCGATTGTTTGGGGGATGCCTCGCGTCGCTGTTGAGATGAACGCGGCTTTATCGGTGCTTGATTTAGCCCAGGTTCCCAAACAGATATGTCAATACTTGTCGACTGACGCTTAGTCAGACGGTATACAAATTCAAGGAAGTCCGATGAAAGCTATAACCCATAATGTAAAAGTCCGATACTTCATCGCAATTGGCTCACAAATTGTGCTTTTGTCTATCGCAATGAGTATGTCGACTTCAATAGCTCATGTTGCTTTAACCGTGTTAGCAGCGGCAATTCCTTGGTTCGTGTTACCTAAGCGTGCAGCCGAAAATGTGGCATTAAAAAGTACCGCAGAAAAAGCCCCGACGTCGACGAACCGTCCACCTCGTGAAGTATCTCCTATGCTAAGTAAGATATCGCAACAGCTTCTTGAGCCGCTTGATCATCAGCGTAGCGTGGTTGATGAATCTGTTGAAACGCTGAATGAAAGCTATTTTGAGTTACAAAATCTCGCCGAAAGTCAAAATCAAATCACCACTGAACTGGTAGACAACTTGCTCGGTAATCAAGACAAAGACAGCGATATCAGTCAGGTGCTACCAAAAACGGAGGCAATAATTCGTCACTTCGTCGATACGTTGGTTGTTGTTTCGGAAAAAAGCATTTCGGCTGTGCATAGTATTCATGACATGTCGGACAAATTAGACTCGGTATTTAAACTGTTGGAACAAGTTAGAGGGCTGTCTGAACAAACGAATCTGCTTGCCCTAAACGCAGCGATTGAAGCGGCTCGCGCTGGAGAAGCCGGGCGAGGCTTTGCCGTTGTTGCCCAAGAGGTGCGCAATCTTTCTTACAAAGCCAAAGAGCTTAATGATGAGATAGAAGCAGAAATTAACATTGCACAGCGGACGGTTAAAGAAGCAAACAAGACAGTAGGTGAAATGGCTTCAATCGACATGACTGAAGCGATTGAATCTAAAGAAAAGGTTGATGACATGTTGCGCGGCGTTCAGCAGGTTAACCGAACTGTCGAGCAAGAGGTTAACAAAATACGTTCAAGCGGCGACTTGCTTCGTGATCAAGTAGACAATGGAATTCGAGCATTGCAGTTTGCCGACATTATTGTTCAGCAGGGGGATTATGCCAAACAGTCAGTAGTTTTTTTGCAACAGTTTACCAGTTTGTGCGAGCAGTGGGCTCGCCAAGATATTGATCAACAAGACTTTACCGATGGGGTAATTGCACTACAGTTAGAAATAGAAAGCAGGGGCGCTCCGGCTGCATCACAAGAAAATATCCAAGAAGGGGAAGTCGAGCTTTTCTAACAATTAAACTTTCGTTTACAACATAAGGTGAAAGGGGAAGAGTATGTCAGTAGAAACTGTGATTGATTCGGCATCTAAGCACATCACTATCTTGATTGAAGGTGCTTTTGGTTTCAACTTGGTTCAAGAGTTTCGTCGGAGCTACAACGACCGCCAAGAGTTTCGCTTCACAATAGATCTTAGAAAAGTCGATTACATCGATAGTGCGGGTCTTGGAATGTTGCTCAATATGCACAATTACTTGGGGCAAGAAGACGGTATGATTCGAATTACCAACACTTTACCTCAAGTGAGGAAGATATTGACCATATCTCGATTCGATAAAAAATTTGCCATTGAGTAAAATACTCGGAGGTTTATATGCATGTAATGATCGTTGATGATCATGCGACCAATCGAGAATTGTGTCGATTCATGCTCAACCATCTCTCAGACACCGTGACGACATTCGAAAACGGTGAAGGGGTGGTAGAAGCCATGAAAAAGATGGACAGCTTGCCTGATGTGATACTGCTCGATGTCATGATGCCAATCAAGGATGGGTTCACTACAGCGGAAGAGATTAAACAAGAGTTTTCTGATGTCCATATTCCTATCATCTTCTTAACGGTGCTTGATGATCATGTTTCTTTTGAGCGCTGTTTAACCGTGGGTGATGACTTTATTCTTAAGCCTGTAGAAAGAAGTGTTTTAATTGCCAAAGTTCAAGCACATTGCCGTATTGTTAGAATGCACAATGAGGTTAAAGAGCAACGTGATGAACTTAGCCAATTCCGTGAGCAAGTTCGCTATGACTACGCTATCGCTGAGTCCATATTTTCCAATCTAATGCATGAGATGAGTTCTCAAGTTAAAAACATCTATGGCATTAACTATTTATCAACACCTTCGACTGTTTTCAACGGGGATTTGATCGTGGTTGCAAATCGGCCTCATGGTGGCGTTTACGTGATGATTGCCGATGCGACTGGTCATGGTTTACCTGCGGCCATTTCAGCGATCCCTGCAACTCGGGCCTTTTTTTCAATGGCGGCGAAAGGGCTCTCTTTGGGAGAGATCGCACGTGAAATTAACGATGTGTTAGTTCGTTTCCTACCTATGGGAATGATGTTGGCCGCCAGCATTTTTGAGGTGCGCGCCAATGGCTTTGAAGTATCTTGGTGGGGAGGTGGACTACCTGATGGTTATTTGATTGATGAAGATGGAACCATTGTTAGAAGGTTAACCTCCACCCATATGCCACTTGGCGTTCTTAACTCCCATGAGTTTGAATCAAACATCGTCCACTTTAAGCTTGAGCCCGATCAACAGATTGTGTGTTATACCGATGGTGTGATTGAGGCGACCAACGAATGTGGAGAGCAATTTGGTCAAGAACGTCTGGAAGCTTCACTTTCTGGTGATCAAAGCTTAATTCCCGTTCTGTATGAGTCTGTTCGTCAATTTGCTGACAAATCGGTCGGTGATGATTTATCGATACTGACCATGAAGTTTCCAATTCTCAATGGTAATTCTCAAGAAGCACCCCGCGACATCATTCCATTGAGTAAAATTCCATCAAGTTCAACCTTACATTTAGACGGTAGCCTGCTTCGTGAAGTGACCGTCATGACTGAGATACGTAAGTTCTTAGCGGGGATTCTTATCAGCGGTGCTCATTTAGATCTTGTTTGTTCGGTCCTCTCTGAGTTATTCGCGAATGCAATTGAACATGGCTTGCTAAAACTAGACTCTTCAATCAAAGAGCAATCAGATGGTTTTTTCCTGTTTTATCAGATGAGAGAAGAAAAAATTAAACAGCTTGATGACACTGCTTGGGTCGAGCTAAATGTTGACTATGACCCAGTCAAACAGACGGTAAGTTTTGAACTAGAACACAACGGAGTGGGATTCGATTATGAGAGGACTTACAACCTGTCAGATAAGAACCTGACTCATGGAAGAGGCATCATTCTTGCTTCCGAATTATGTGACTTATTGGAGTATTCAAAACAAGGTTGCCGTGTCAAAGCCGTGTACTCTTTAGGCGCTGCTCATCACTTTCCGAGTTCTAGCTAACGTTATTTACAGTGTAAAAACGCCTTCTAGTGACGTACGCCCTAAATTGTCACACATTTGATACAGTTGTGAGATTAACTTCTATACACTGAAGTTAGGACGTATATAGGGCAGAATGGCATGTGGAACAAGTTTGTCGCTTTTTCTGAAGACAAGGAACAGGTAGTCGCAAAGTTATCACCTGATATCACGGTGGATAATAACTTTGATACTCGAGGATTAAATGAAGCTCTAACAGCAATTGATGCAGATGAGTATAAACTGCTTGAAGATGAAGTCGCGCGGTTTATCAATCTTGCAAAGGACATGAAAAGTGAGGCTTACGTAGGAATAGCTATCGCTCAAGTGCAAGATGCAACGGTTGAGGTGGTGCTCTCTGAGCATGATATGCTGGCGAGTATGGTGGTGGTTGGTGCTTATAAGGGCAAACCACTCAGAGGTCCGCAGATTGTTCAGGCACTGGCGCAAGCTCATGTTACCAAAGGGATCAATAAACTGGCATTGAAAAAGGTTCTGGTGATGAGTCATCAGTTGAAGGCGGGGGAAACCTTTACTCAACCTGTCGCTAAGGGGAAGAATCCCGTCCAAGGGGTTGACGCTAAATTCATTCCTCTCGTTCAAGATCCGACCAAACAAGTACTTGCTCCAAAGGCATCTGATGATGATGGCAAAGTCGATATGCTGAATCTTGGGGAAACCATCACTGTTTCGGCCAATGATCACCTAATGAAGCGAGTCCCGGCTACAAAAGGCAAACCAGGAATGACCGTGCAGGGAAAAATAATTCCCCCTAAACCTGGTAATGACTCTGTGCTAAAAGCAGGGAAAGGAACCAAGGTGTCGCCTGACAACCCAAACCTTTTGGTTGCAGAAGTCTCTGGAATGCCTGTATTAAAAGAGAAAAGCGTTGATGTAGAAGATGCTCTATGTTTACCGACAATTGGTGTTTCTACTGGGCACGTAAAGTTTAAAGGCAACGTCGTGGTGTTTGGCAATATCGAGTCAGATATGGTTGTGCGGACTACAGGCTCACTGACGGTTGGTGGTTTTATTGAGTCTGCAGACATTCAGGCTCAAGGTGATATAGAGGTAGCGAAAGGCATCATTGGCCACAACGTGTCAGAAGACGAGAAAAAGAGTTGTGTGGTGAAATCTGGTGGCTCGATTAGCGCAAACTATGCGCAGTTCAGCGAGTTACAGGCTGCCAGTGATATTCACTTAGCGGTGCATTGTATGAACAATGACGTGCGATGTGGGCACAACCTAGTGGTGTGTGACGCCAATGAAAAGCAAGGAACACTCAGCGGTGGTAGCGCTAAAGTGGGTGATAAGGTGACCTGTGTAAATCTTGGTGTGGAAGGTGATACCGCGACACATGTGCATGCGTTTGCCCGTTTCCAAATGTTCAAAGACAAGCAAGCGAAGTTGAAAGAGCAATACACCCAAGCACAAGAAAAAACCATGGATATGGTACGACGAGAGCTAGAATTAAAAAAGATTCCTAAGGCCGAACGGACACCTGAGCAAGAACAAAACTTAGAGAAAGATAAGCAGAGTGCCAACGAGTATCTTGAGAAGGTGAAACACGCGCGAGATTCTCATGAACAGGAACTTGAGGTGGCTTTGGAAGAGTCTATCATCGAAGTGAAAAATAAAGTCTATACTCATGTCACCGTTCAGTTTGGTGAAGAGAAGGTCACTACAAAACGCGCGCACGGTGCAAGCCTATTTAAGTTCAATCAGTTTGAAATTAAGTTTTCGTCAATGCTTGAAGAAGAAGATGTCGGGCAGGACGTTTAACGGGTTTCTATTATCTCCTTTGACAAGAAGTGCACCCGCGACAGGCTGAGCGGGTGTGTTTGTCTAAGCGGCTTCTTTGTACCTTACAGTAGGCATTTTTCAGTGCTCGCCTGCCAGCAAACCAATCTTGCGGCTTTTCTAGAATTAAGTAGCCGTTAAATCGTTTGATCAACTGAGTTCGATATTGGTTGATGAACTGACTATCGTAGCCGATCTCAAAGTAATCTAATGCTTGCTCTATCGAAGTAAAACCAGCAATTTTCTTTTGTAGCTCGTTTTGGCACATACGCTTTACTTGTACTGGTTAAGTAGCTTACCCACCGCATGCTTACTGGTTTTACTGATCTTCTGCATCAGGTCAAAAGATGGCTGGTGGATGCCTTGTTGCTCCATGTCATCGATCATCATTAGCCATAGTTTGGCGGTCATTTGCGAGTCGGCTAACGCTCGGTGGAAGACACCCTCATTTTCGATGTTCTTAAAACGCACCAAATCACCCAGTTTATGGCTTGGCGCCTCTTGATTAAGCCTGCGAGACACCAACAAAGAGCAGGCGAAATGACCTTGATAGCCACGCTCAATACGCTCTAATTCGCCATCCAGAAAACGTTTATCAAAAGAGGCATTGTGCGCGACAAGGTTGTCGTCAGCGATAAAATCACAAAACTCATTCATTACTTCTTCGCAGCTTGGTGCATGGGCCAACATTTTGTTGGTAATGCCGGTGTACCCCTCGATAAAGGAACTGACTCTAAAGCCTGGGTTCATCAGTTGCTGAAAGGTATCAACTACCTCGCCATTCATGAGTTTTACCGCCCCGATTTCAATCGCGCGATCACCCATGTTTGGGGATAAACCCGTTGTTTCGAAGTCGAGAACAATGACAGTATTTGCAGATGACATAAATTATTCCAAGGGACTGATTTAGCGTATTAAAATGGATGGTGAGTGAAAATATCTTCGATCATTTGGTCAAGTGGAGCTTGTCCGTCGTTCGCTTTTGCATAGGTTCTAAGCCCTGATATTTGGACTTGGATATGTTGAGCTAAACGTTGTGGATCTTTATCGGTATCCACTTCGCCTATTTGCTGGGCTTCGCGGATGTATTTAGCGAGTTCAGACTCCATTTTCTTGAAGCAAGCTTTGGCATGCGACAGCAGTTCTTGATGCTCTTGTGTTAACTCACCTACCGTTTTGGTCAGCATGCACATCCCACTTGGGTCTGTGGTCTGAGACTCGATGACGACTTGCTCTACGAACAGCTTTAGAGCCTTGATAGGTGTATCGGTTTTGGCGCGACAGTTATTCAAGTGGGTAACTGCGTTGTCGGTATAACGGGTTAGTGCTTCGTGAAACAGGCCGTCTTTACTACCGAATGCTGCGTAAATACTACCTGGCCTCATATCGATGACATCTTGAAGGTCTCTCATCGAGGTTCCATGAAACCCTTTTTCCCAGTACAAGTTTGTCGCTTTTTCTACCACTTGCTGGCGATCAAATTTGGCTGTTTTACCCACATTGCCACTCGATTTTTGAATTGAACGATAGTTCAAATTATAAAACTCAATAACAGGTGGGTAAAGGTGAATTTATCAGCCATTCTAATTCCCCCCTAATCCGCTGAGATGAATAGAAATAAATATTCCATTAAAAATCAATGTTTAAGTCGTTATCTTGAACATTCGTTCAAAATAATACTTGAACGATCGTTCAAGTCGATCTAGATTAAATACCAAGCGAAACGCATAGCGCGTTAATCAAGGGAAAAGACAGGAACTAGATTATGAGCAACTTTACTAAACACTCTATTGAAACCGCACCAGAATCAAGCAAGGTTATTCTAGAGGGGGCACAAAAGCAGATGGGCGCAATTCCAGGACTGCTTTCGGTGTTGGCTGAATCACCAGAGACTTTGACTGGCTACACCCAACTGCATCAGCACTTCGTGAACTCATCATTTGATGCAGAAGAACTTACTGTTGTATGGCAAACCATCAATGTTGAACATGAATGTCATTATTGTGTTCCGGCTCATACCGCGATTGCGAATTCGATGAAGGTTGCCCCTGCTCTGACGGAAGCTTTGAGAACAGGTTCAGCGATGCCGACCAAGAAACTGCAAGCACTGCACGACTTTACGCTGAGCATTACTCGTAATCGCGGTAACGTGTCTGATCAAGAGTTAGAAGCGTTTTACTCTGCGGGCTATGGTCAAAAGCAAGTCCTTGAAGTGATTCTTGGCCTTTCACAGAAGGTGATTAGTAACTACGTTAACCGCGTGGCGAAAACACCCGTAGATGAAATGTTCAAGCCCTACGCTTGGGTTAAGTAAGTAAGCTTAAATCGCATTGAGCGTTGATTGGCTCAACGGTTGAAACTAACGGTTTTCAGAGAGCTTCAAGATGGCAAACTGTTCACATCGGTTGAACTTGGCGAAGTCTTGAAGCTCCTGTTCCAATGCGACTAAGAAGGTGGATCTATCTTTGATTGAAGGTTCTGTGAACAGATGCAGAACATTGAGCACTGAATTTTTCTTATCAACTTTGCAGTCGGCCCGCGCGACCAGCGTTCCATCCCACAGAATAGGTAAGCAAAAGTAGCCAAACTGCCTTTTCGCTTGTGGTACATAGCACTCAATGAGGTAGTCAAAGTTAAACACCGCATTGGCCCGTTTTCTCTGAATAAGCAGGTTATCAAATGGAGAAAGTATCTTAGCTCGTTTTCGGTTGATGCGTTTGTCGAGCAAGCTAAGTGCTTTGCTTTTCACTACATACTCATGTTGACCAATTTTTATCGGCTCTATCTCTTCCATCTCGATAAGTTCAAATAGCGCTTGTTTAACGTGCTGTTTTACATCTTTTAGCTGGTAGGTCATTTCAGCTAGGGTGCCAAAACTGTGGGCTTTGAGGTAGCTCATGATAAGAAATCGAGCATGTTCTTGGGGGGATGGCATTGACGTGTCAACTGTACTGGGCAACACGCGTGAGGTTAAATCGTAGACTTTGTGAAAACCTCTTCGCTCTGAGATCATCAGATCACCCTGCATATACAGGTTTTCCAGTGCTTGCTTAGTGGGCTTGGTATACCAACCATCCGTTTTATACGGCCTTGATTCGAAGTCTTTTGCCATTAATGGGCCTTCGGACTCAATACGTTGTAAAACACGCTTCATCAACTCTCGGTCGCTACAATACCAATGCCTTTGCTGACCAGACTTGATTGCCGCTTTTCTGGGTAAACTGTAGCGAAAGTTGCTCATGGGTAGATAAGCGGCAGCATGGGACCAATATTCAAATACCTGACGATCAGCGACAAGTTGGTCAAGATGCTTGGGTTGATAACTTGGATTACGACTCCAAAGTGTATGGTGATGGGCCCTTTGTACCACAGAAATCGTATCTATTTGCACATACCCTAGTTGCTCGAAAGCGTTGAGTGTTTTGTTGTAGGCGCTGCCTTTTGATGTGCTTATTGGTAGCCCTTGTGCGATTAATGCGAGTTTTTGCGCTTGAGGTAAAGAGAGTGATTTCATGTTGTTGCGTCTTTTCCTGTTTGTTTCTTATTTTTAACATTTTGTGGGCTAATTTTGATATACCCATTCTGTCACAACAGTAAAAATCCCCTCATGGTGAAATTTTTCGGTGGACTATCCTATCTTTATCAGTGTGACGCATGAAATTGGTGTGATTTATTAATTTGCTAATTCAGTCATTGTTGCACGACATAACACACAGTTAACACGTTTTTGCGTGTTGTTTTTTCGGTAAAGGCAGTTTAGGGCAAATTATGACAGAGTTAGCGACGACAATTGAAGCTTGGCTGTTGCAAGACAATGTGCCTCTTTCGATGTTGTTTTGTGGCATCGTTTTACTTTCTTACCTATTAGAAGACCTCGCGATTGTTACTGCGGCGACGCTAGCTGTTGAGCAAGTGATGCCTACTTCTGCAGCGCTGATGGCGATTTTTGTCGGTATCAGTAGCGGTGACCTTGGGCTCTATTTGATGGGCAAAGCTGCCCAAAAAGTGCGCTTTCTTCGTTTTCGATTGTTCCGTTACCAACGCACAAGACGTATGCAGCGCAAGTTGCATCAGCAAGCGTTTATGACCTTGTTTATTGTTCGTTTTATTCCAGGACTAAGAACCATTGGATTTACACTGAGTGGTTTTCTTGATGTGCCAAAACCCAAATTTTTTATCGCTGTCTTGACCGCGACAGGTTTATGGACGGCAGTGGTTTTTGGCTCTTTCTTCCAGCTGGGTAGCGCGCAATGGCTACAAGATAGCCAAATTAATTGGCTGCTAATTCCGCTGGGTCTTTGCTTGATGCTGCTTTTAAACAAACTGATTACCAAAACACTTTTAAGGGATGGATATGACACAGTTCGCTAACGTAGAAATGATTCCACCGGGAATGGTGAATGCGGGAATGCCCGTGCTTCGCGAGCCTAAGCGAGTTATTTCTCCGTTTGAATTCTTACCTGCATGGTTCTTCTACACACCTGTCGTATTGCAAAGTGCCGCGTTAAGTGTCGTCCATCGCGATTGGGCGTTGCCATTAATTGCCAACCCAGCGATTAAGTTGAGCGGTATGGTCGGGGAGTCAAAGCACGATATCTTCACCTCGGCGGGCAAGCAAACCAAAGCGTGGATTTTGCCTTTTATCACTCTTGGTAAAACGCAAGAGTGCAGTGATGGCTTATTTACAGAGGCCAAAATTGAGCTTGAGAAGGCGGAGCTGACTTATCCGCTCGTTGCGAAGCCTGACTTAGGGTGCCGTGGTGTTGGAGTGAAGCTCATTCATTCCGACAAGCAACTAAAAAACTACATTGAAACCTTTCCTGTCTCTGGTCGTTTCTTATTGCAACAAAAGTCGCAATACAGCGCAGAAGCAGGGGTGTTCTATGTCAGACAGCCTGGAGAAGCTCGCGGAAAAATCATCTCGGTTACGTTGAAGTACTCGCCAAGAGTGATTGGTGATGGCGAATCAACCTTGAAAGAGTTGATAGAGAAGTGCCCAAGAGCGGGTAAGTTACAACACCTTTATTTGCCTCGTCATCGTGAGTCTCTCGATCTTGTTGTTGCCAATAAGGACGAGTTTCAATTGGCATTTGCAGGCAGTCATTCTCGTGGCGCAATTTTCCGCAATGGTAACCAATTCATCACCCAAGCACTGGAACAAAAGCTAGATGAGGTGCTCGGTGATTTTGAAGGCTTCAACTATGGTCGACTCGATATTAAGTTCCAAGATATTCAGACGCTAATGAACGGAGAGTGCTTTGATATCTTGGAAATCAACGGTGCGAGCAGCGAAGCCGCACATATTTGGGATAGTGATACCCCTCTGAGCGATATCTTTACTACGCTTTTAAAACAGTATCGTCTGCTTTATCAAATTGGCTCTAAGCATAAAAAACAAGGCCATAAGCCCCCAACTCTTAGTGCACTTTTGCAAGCTTGGCGGGAAGAGAAACGCTTGACTCAGCTCTATCCAATGACTGACTAATCGTCTTGCTTAGGAATATAACGATGAAAAATATAACGACACGCTTAGCTTCAAATGCCGGGACGCGCCCTTCTCAAGCCGTGGTGGGCTGCATTGAAACATTGAATCAAGGTTATGAGTTTTTGGAAACGCTCAGTCAGGATGACTATGTCTTTATCGCTCAGCCTCATGTGAGTAGCACAATCGGTGAGCATTATCGACACTGGCTCGATTTGTTCCACGCAATCAAGCTTGATCCTTTAAAAATAGATTACAACGTTCGTCGCCGTGGACATGCTGTAGAACGCAGTTTAGAAGTGGCTAAGCAGGAAATCAGCGAGCTTATCGAGTGGTTATTTGAACTGCCGACTAATGAACTCAATCAATCCGTTAGTGTTGAAACCGAAGTCATGCTTTCACAAACCCATGTCGAAGAAGTCAATTCTACGTTTGTTCGTGAACTGACGTTCGCCGCATTGCACGCCACGCACCACTTTGCGATGGCTAAAGTGGTTGCGTCTTTACGAGGTGTCGATTCTGACCACCGCTTTGGTGTGGCACCGACGACGGCAACGTATCAGAGGGCTCAATAAGTATGTGCACACTATCTTGGGTTTATCATGGTAATAATCACTACGAAGTCTATTTTAATCGCGATGAGCAGCACACTCGCTTGCCTGCGCTAGAACCGCAAAGTGTGCTGATTGATGGCGTTCACTGCTTGATGCCCATTGATCCTGTAGGTGGCGGAAGCTGGATCTCAACCAATGAACATGGTGTCACGGTTTGCCTACTCAACTTCTATCAAGGTAAGACGCCAAGAGGTGAGTTAACTAGTCGGGGCCTTATCATTAAACGACTGGCAAGCAGTAGTTCTAGTCAGATGGTCGATAGTCGCCTGTTGGACATGAACTTAAGCTCTTTTGCCCCCTTTACGGTGGTCTCATTTGACACCCGGCGCACAGCCAACGAAACCGTACTTTGGACTTGGGATGGCCAGCAACTTAGTCGTACTCATGCGTTCGCCCCAATCGTTTCTGCTGCGATGCATTTTGAAGAAGCGCGCCAGTATCGCCTAAAGCTGTTTAATGAGCTTGTAACCACCTTGCCTGATCATGAAGTCGGGCGACTGTTTCATCAAACCTATGACGCGAGTTATCCGCATCTTTCACCATTAATGGCAAGAAATGATGCGCGCACTGTAAGTTTTACCTCGGTTGTCGTGTCTTCTACTAGACAAGAAATGAAATACCAATCTATCGACAACCATCGCAATGTTGATTTTCTCACTCGCCTAAGTTGCGTGAACAATGGCATTGCTGAACAAGGAGTTTTTAAATGAAAAAGTTATTTGCCTTGCTGATCATGTTAGTCAGCGTTCCTTCCTTCGCCGCCGATGAGATTTATACCGGAATCTTCAGCAATAAAGCTGTCAGTGGTTATGACACGGTTGCCTATTTTACCGAGGGTAAGCCAGTGAAGGGAGACAGCAAATGGCAAACTGAATACAAAGGTGCCGATTGGTACTTCTCTTCACAACAAAACCTCGACAAATTTAAAGCAGAGCCTGAAGCCTATGCGCCTCAATATGGTGGTTATTGTGCATGGGCGGTTTCAGCCAAGAATGATTTTGCTTCAGCCGATCCAAAGCAGTGGGCAATCGTCGATGGCAAGCTTTATCTTAACTATGACGCAGATGTTAAAAGCTGGTGGGATGACGACCGCGTCGGTCATATTTCCGCTGCTGATAAAAACTGGCCGACACTCATTCAATAATAAGGATCTATTCCATGAAGTTTTCACCGCTAAAGCATATTCCATCAGTATTTATCGCTTTTGTGTTTGTTCAATCACTGTTTTTTAAGTTCTCCGGCTCATACGAAACCGATCATATTTTCGGCACCTTAGGTGAGTGGTCGGGCATTGAATGGTTCGGTATCTATGGCGGTTACTTGATTGGTTTTGCTGAGTTAATTGCTTCAATCATGCTGTTTACTCGCTTACATGGTGTGGGTGCTGCGATGAGTGCTGGCATTATGACAGGGGCGATTTTGTTCCACTTGTTTACTCCGCTCGGTATCGTGATGCCAGAGTTTAACGCGATGGGTGAAGTGGTTGGCAATGATGGCGGCTTACTGTTTGGCATGGCATGTATCGTTTGGAGTTGCGCTGTGTTCCTCTTTATTCGCGACGTAAAAACCCAAGGAACATTCACTAACAGCCTTTTAGCTAAAGGAGCTTAGTATGATTGATAGTCCTTTTCGATTACCACGTAAAACGCCATTTGGTATTGGCGAGTCTGTTGTAGAATGGGCGACGGGTCTCTCTACGCTCGATTCGCTTTACAAACAAGATGTTCTACCTGAAGACAGCTTTGAGTTTATGCATGAGGCGCTGGATCGAATTGGAACTCAGTATCAGGTTAATCATGGCAGCCTTGATAATATCCCAACTGAAGGCTCGGTTTTGATTGTTGCTAATCACCCATTTGGTGGTATCGAAGGGATTATTCTCGCCTCATTGATTTCGAAAGTGCGTAAAGATGTCAAAGTGCTCGCCAACGAGTTGCTAAAGCGCATCCCTGAACTTGATGAGCTATTCATAGGTGTTAATGTATTTGGTGGTGAGAAAGCCAAACAAACCAATCGACGAGCCATTAAAGAGGCGAATCATCACCTAAAGCAAGGAGGGGTGCTGATTCTTTTTCCGGCTGGAGAGGTGTCTTCGTGGCAAGCGCATGAGAACAAGATTACAGATAAAGCTTGGAGTAAGTCGGTAGCCAAGTTTGTTAAACACGCTCAGGCGACTACTGTGCCGCTGTTTATCAATGGAATGAACAGTAAGCTGTTTTATCAGGCTGGAAGAATCCATCCACTGCTTAGAACGGCATTGTTAGGGCGCGAGTTACTCAATAAGTCTGGCGAGACCATCTCTGTCTCTGTGGGAAATCCCATCCCTTACAGTGAAATAAAAGATTTTGATAACGAAGAGGATATTACCCAGTACTTTCGCTTAAACACTTACCTGATGGGAAGTATGGACAATGAGCAAGTACCAACCCTGCAAGATGAAAGCGCCGAGCCTATCATTGCTCCAGTGTCTGTAGAGGCATTAGAAGCTGAGTTGTCGAGGCTAGAGCGGTACAAACTGTTGGAGCAAGGTGATTTCGAAGTCTACTGTGCGCCCACACCAGAAATGCCAAGTATGATGCGTGAGATAGGTCGTGTACGTGAAGAGAGCTTTAGAGAGGTTGGTGAAGGGAGTGGTCGAAGTTGCGATATTGACCAGTTTGATCAGCACTACTATCAGCTTTTTGTTTGGAATAAATCCAGTTGTGACTTAGTCGGCGCCTATCGCTTGGGTTTGGTCGACGAGTTAGTGGCTAAGGGGGGGATTGGGTTTCTTTATTCAACGAGCTTATTTAAGTACGACGAAGCCTTTGTCGAGAGCTTAGGAAAATCTATAGAGTTAGGACGCTCGGTGGTTGCCAAGCAGTACCAGCGCAATATGCACTCCTTACTACTTTTGTGGAAGGGTATTGCGAGCTTTGTTCAGTGCCACCCGCAATACACCCACCTTTTTGGGCCCGTGAGTATTAGCAATGACTACAGCCCAGTTGCCAGGCAGTTGATCGCATCGGTTATGTCAGTTCATTATTACGATGATGAAAAAGCTAAGTTGGTAGCCCCGACAACTCCGCTAGAAAAAAGTGGCCAGGAGTTCTGGCGTCCGGACATGCTCAGTTCGTTGTCTAAGTTACCGCTGCTGTCTAAGGTGCTGAGCCGTCTAGAACAAGGAATGGGCTTACCTGTGCTGTTAAGGCAGTACTTAGGGATGAATGGCAAACTGGTGTGCTTTAATGTTGACCCCGCGTTCAACTTTGCGCTAGACGGTTTGATCGTGGTAGACCTAACGACTGTCCCTGTGCGGACGTTAGGTAAATACATGGGTAAAAAGCAGGCACAAGTTTACTTAGATTCTCATTTGTCTTCATAGACCACGCGGTTACGCCCTTGCTCTTTAGCACGATATAAACACCTATCTGCTTTGGCAAGGGCCTTTGAAAAGCTGCCACTTTGCCACGCACTCACTCCTATACTTACCGTCAGAGGCGTTGAAGGTGAGTCTGGAAGTGAGTCTTTTAAGAATATTTCAATCGCTTTACGAATTCTTTCGGCGATCTGTAACCCTTTATCGAGTTTTGCTTCTGGGAGAACAACGGTAAACTCCTCACCTCCCATTCGGCCAAAAACGTCGCTTTTACGTATTTCTTGCTTGATCAAAGCGGTCACGTTGCGCAAAACCGCATCACCCACAGCATGACCATATTGATCGTTGACGTGTTTAAAACGATCCAGGTCTAGCATCAAGATGACGGTGGTATGGTGGGCTAGTACCTCTATATCTTCAACGGCTTCCATCAGTGCTCTACGGTTGTAAATACCAGTTAGAGGGTCATATTGGGCAAGCTTAGTTAACTGCTGCTCTTTGTGGCGAATGGTTTGAATCATTTTTTCAAACGCATTGAGTAACTCGCCAATTTCATCGGTTCGTCGAGTACGTTCGATTTTCGGATAGCCACCACTCGCCAATAAGCGGATTTGCTTGCGTAGCCCAACAATTGGCATCGCAACGTAGCGAGAGACAAACAGAAACAGGATCAAGAACAATGAAATCGCAACAACAATGTAAAGGCTGACTTCTTGTCGAATCGCTTGAGTCACCCTATTTATCTCGTCTTGATCTACAAAAAGGACGATGCTGATCCCCGTCTCGTTTGCGTTGTCGCGAACATCTTTATCTAATAACAGAGAAGAGGCTAATGTCGAATTGATTTGTACCGCTTGATTCGTCAGCATCCCCCCCAGATCATCACGCATAACGGGAAGTGTACCTGTATTTAATTTGTGGCTTTTGAGCAAGTCTTGATCAAGATATCGGTAGCCAGTAATGATGCGCGCATCTTTGTTGCGCACCAGCGCAAGATCTACAGCATGCAACCCTTGTTCAAGGAAGCTTTGTTTTACCGCGAACAGGTGGTCTTCTAAAATGGTTCTATCGACCACCACGGTATAATAGCCGGCTAATTCTTGCTGACAGTCGACAAGGGGGCGAGAGAAAAAGTAAGTCGATGAATCATAGATTAGACCGAGTTTACTGATAACCGGAGTATCGATAAGCGTCACGACGGCAGTTGGTAAGTGTTTGACCCTTCGAAGTTTAATTAGCTCTTGAGTGAGGTTTCTACTGGTATAAGAGTTCTCTTCACCACGGCTATTTAACTCTGAAAGTTGTTTGACCAATCGTTTCATTTGCCGTTCACGGATAGGACCGTTAGTCTGCCATTGGAGCAATGAGTTGCTTAACAGAGACAAGGTGTGGCTGTTGAGTAATGTGTCTCCGTTAAGGTTCTTTCTGAGTACATAGCGATTACTTGGATTCGAAGAGAGCGTAAACTGCGTAACATGGCCATTGGTATCTGAAATAATAACAGCGGAAAAACCTGTTGAATAACTGAGTGCATTGGCAATGGAAAGTGGAGAGGTTGTGAATTCGAGTTGATGGCATTGCTGCAACAAGTCACTGATCTCGTCAAACTCTCCCAAACGTCTTTCTGCAAAATAACCTATATCAGCAGCGACTTGAGCTGTGGCTAGACGACTTGTCTGGTTGATGTGCTCCAACATGAGGTTTTTCCGGGCGATATAATAGCCATGACCAAACAAAAAGATGCAGGTGATCAAAGGGACAAACAACAGAAAAATCTTGTAGCTTAGTCTGCTCATTGGGCTCCAGGTCTTTGATCAGGGGGAGTGATAACTCCAAAATGTTTGATGACCTTAAGTTCACCATTTTGAAATTGGCCTAGATACATCGGCAAATCAAAATGATTGTCATCTCTAAGAGTGACTTTTTCTGCACCTGTATATCGAGACAAGCCGTGTAAATTATCCATCACTTGTTGATGTGTGGCGATATCAGACTTTTCAATGGCCTCTTTAAGCAAATAGATAAGGTCATAATGAGCCTTAGAAGAGTAGGTGACCAAGGATGATTTACCATGAAGTTGCTTATATTGTGTGATGAATTTTTTGGTGAAATCTGACGACAGCTGACTAAAGAAATGCAAAGGAGTGTAGATGCCTTCTAGTTGCTCCGTATCTAACGCCATGAGGTAAGTTTCATCCGCCGCAAAAGCAATGACATCTATGGGCTGACTAAACGAAAAGCGGCGAAACTGTTTAATAAATTCGAATCCATCTGTACCGGGAAGAGTCAACATCAACATATCGCTTCCCGAAGCTTCAAGGCGTTCTAACACGGGCCGGAAATCAGTTACGCCAAAGGCCGTGAACTCCACTCCAGTGATTTGGCCTTTATTGCTATCGACCGATTCTTTGATCCGCTGTGCCATACGGTGTGGCCAGATATAGTCGTAACCAAAGATATAGAACTTAGTTTTATTCGCAGCTATGAAATAGGGAATGATGGGATCAACGTAGTGTTCTGGAATGGTGCTGTAACAAACAAGATAATCATCGTAGTGCCCCCCCTCGTAGTCAATGCCGTATAGCATAGGGATTTTGTATTTGCTGGCTATATCACTCATTGCATATCGAGAGGAACTGCTTATTGGCCCCATCAAAGCATGAACATTGTGTTGTTGAATCAGCTCGCGGGTGGAAGAGACGGTTTTAGCGGGGTCGGTATTATTGTCACGGACAATAAGCTCTATATGGCGACGCTTCACCCCTCCTTGGGTATTGATCTGTTCAACCGCCAACTGAGCCCCTTTTAGTGCTTGTTGTCCATACAAGCTATACGTTCCGGTTAAAGGCAGAACAACACCGACTTTGATCGGGGTAACAGGCTCGGAGCAACTGAGTAAAAAAGTGAGCCCGATAAAAGTGATGATTCTGACGATGCTCTGCATGCACTACAGTCCTTTGTAAGTTTTATAGAATACCTGCCCATCTTTATCTTTAAGAATAATACAGTTATTAAGATTAGAGAGTAAAAAGACATACGAGAGCTTCAGTTTTGAAGAAGAGCCGCATTTTATTAACAGTTTGAAGTGACTCGAAAGAGTGATTCAACACTTGAGCAATTCGACAAAAATCTTGGAAAGCAGGCATAAGTCTAACAATTCATCTTCCCAATCAAACCGATAGAATGCATTCATCCTGCTAGCTTTGTTGTGCAAACAAAGGGATTACTCTTTGCTTGCGCAGTCTGTTGGCTATTAAAAAGGATTAAAAATGAAAGCAAATCTAACCCTACCCCTAATGAGTATGAGTGCTATTGCCGCGCTCTGCTCAGTGAATGTCAATGCTCATGGCTGGGCGGAATTTCCAAGTGCTCGTCAAAACACTTGTTATCAAGATGGTGGATTCTGGACCAATGAAATCCCTAATCAGGCGTGTCAGGCAGCTTACGACCAATCGGGTGCATACCCATTTGTACAACGAAGTGAGGTTGCAGCGAACGTAGCAAATTATCGAGATATGGCCCATGTGAAAGCCATAGTACCTGACGGAGAACTGTGTTCGGCGGGAGATTCTGCCAAGAAAGGGCTCAATGTTACATCGCCTCATTGGCAGCGCACCGATGTCGCTTTAGATGCAAACAACCAGATTGATTTTGTTTTCTATGGCCAAGCTCCACACAATCCTTCTTATTGGGAGTTTTACTTAACCAAGCCAAGTTATGATCCTAGCTTACCGTTGAAGTGGGATGATCTCGAGTTGATCGATACCGTAGGTGATATTGCCGTAGATGAGCAAAAGCGTTATCGAATGAAAGTGACGTTCCCTGCTGATCGCTCTGGAGACGCAATTCTTTATACTCGCTGGCAACGTATTGATGTCGCAGGAGAGGGCTTTTACAACTGTAGTGACATAACCTTACGAGGTAGCGGGACAACCCCTCCCGCTCCTACTGACCCGACCGACCCAAGCAACAACTTGACCTCTTTAGGCTATTTTGTGCCGCAAGGGTTTGGTCCGGTAGAGAGTGGCGACACGATCCGATTCCGCACTTTTGATGCGACAGGCGCAGAGATTGCCGATGCTTCTCTTGCTATCACTACCAACAATACCACGACCTGGGCAGCCGAGATTGCTGATCAGTTTAACTCTCAGCAAACGGGTGACTGGTATGTGGGAATTTGGCACCAAGAGATGAATCACTATATGTTTGATACCAATAACATATATGCCAATCTGGTACTGGCACCGAACAATACCTTCAGCTATGCGCTTTCGTTAATCAAAGCAGATACACCGCCCCCAGTTGAACCAACTAACTTGTGGGACAAAGAGAAAGTCTACAATAGCGGCGATGTGGTTACTCACAATGGTAAAGAATGGACAGCACAATGGTGGACCAAAGGTGAAGAGCCAGGAACCACCGGTGAGTGGGGCGTTTGGCGCTAGTTTACAATGTAAATTGAAAGTACTACACCAAGTGGCGGCCAAAAGGTCGCCATTTTTAATGTTTAAGATGCAATGATGATTGAACCACTGTCGTATACTACCCATGACTGTGACGCAGACTATGCAGTACGGCTTCGAACCTTGCCTTCACTAACATATTGTTTACACTGGAGTCGCTCGCAAAGTATAAGGGAATTCAATGAGTCGTATTAGGCAAAAAAATCAGCAGTTAATTATTGAGGTGGCGAGTGAGCAGTTTGCAGCCCATGGATATGCTGCGACCAAAATTGTCGACATTGCCAAAGCGGCTGATATTCCCAAAGCGAATGTATTTTACTACTTTAGCTCCAAAGACAAGCTCTATTACGCGGTGTTAAAGACCGTTACCCAACCATTGCTAGAGGCGTCTCGACCGATTGAAGAGCTGAGCGATCCTGTTCAAGCTTTAACTGAATATATCGAGGCAAAACTGCGAATTTCACGTGACCATCCTCATGCGTCAAAGGTATTCGCCAATGAAGTGATGTCTGGTGCGAAGGCCTTACCAGAAGACATCGCTCAAGAGCTGTTCAAGCAGTCACAAATGATCATCGATAAATTTTCAACCTGGTCACAGCAGGGGCTTATGGACGCTGTACCAGCCCATCACTTGATGTTTACTATCTGGGCTGCGACCCAAACGTATGCTGATTTCGGTTGGCAAATTTGTAATGTGATGAATAAGGAGCAACTCGACAGCGGCGATTACCTCCAAGCTGCTCAATTTATTACCCAACTTATTATCAAGGGCTGTGGGGTTCAAACGCACAGTTAAGCCGCTCTGAGCTAGCTCTCCGCATTGCTAAAAGTTATTAGGTCTAAAAGCTGAGTTTCTATTTATATCAAGGTGGTCATAATACTTCTTATTGTTTAATTTGTTGATTACAAACGATTTTTCAATACAAAAAACGGTAAGGTTAAGTGTGGAATTTGTTAATAGAATGTGGCTCAAACTTTGGCAGAAAAATAACACTCACAATGAGATCTTAAACTCAATTAATTAATTTCATGAATGATATTCGTGGTGTTGCATTTTATCTTTTGCGCGCTTTTTAAGCGCATAATTATATAGGATGTAACATAATGAATAACGGATATAAACTTTCCGCTCTTGCTGTGGCTATTTTGGCTTCAGCGTCGGTTTCAGCCAACGTCAGTGCTGATCCAACTCCAGCTAACTCTCCTTTCATCACAGATGTCAAAGGCAACATTGTAGAAGATTATTCGCCCAAGCCAGTTCAACCAGCATTTTTCTCAATGCGTATGTTGAGTGAACCGTCTGATCAACGTGGCGATTGGTTCAATATGTCGGCAAACTACTCGAACTTCCAAGGTGTGGGGGCAGATATTGTCTATGATTTTTTGAGGCCGCCACTTAAGCCACAGCCTATCATTGTTGCGGTTTTAGATTCGGGTGTAGACATTGACCACGAAGATCTAAAAAACAAACTTTGGACCAATGAAGATGAGATCCCTGGCAACGGTATCGATGATGACGGCAACGGCTACATTGATGATGTACATGGCTGGAACTACCTAGGTAATTCACTAGGCATTAACGTTGATCAAGATACGTTAGAAGTGACCCGTGAGTACAAAAAGTACCTAGAGCTAAAAGAAAACCATCATTGGATTCCACCGAAGAAACGCAAATACTATCAAGGTGTTGAAGCGGATTATTTAGAGAATGTTGAATATTACACCTCTGCACTAGAACAAGTAACAGCTGCGACGGAAGAAGCGAACCAGTTTAAAGCTCAGATCCTTGCCCTAATCGAGCATAAAGACTTTACGGTTGATGGCTTGCAGACTCTACTTTCGCACTCGAACCCAGAGGTGGTTACGGCGGCTAAAGGTTTACTTGGTGTGTTTGATTCTTGGTACTCTTTTGAATATCTAGAGTCACGTACAAGTCGTTACAAGGAGTCTTTGGACTATCACTACAACCTAGACTTCGATACCCGCAAAGATATCGTTATGGATGATATCACCAACCCTTGGGAGAAAGGCTATGGCAACAATGATGTCAAAGGTCCTGTGGGTGCTCACGGTACACACGTTGCAGGGATCATCGCGGCAGAACGCCGTAATGGTTTAGGTATTGATGGCATTGCCGATCACGCGCAGATCATGGCTGTACGTATGGTTCCAAATGGGGATGAGCGTGATAAAGATATCGCAAATGCTGTGCGTTATGCGGTGGATAACGGGGCAAAAATCATCAATATGAGCTTTGGTAAGAGCTACTCACCACGTAAGCATATCGTCGATCACGCTTTCCGTTATGCAGCGCGTAAAGGCGTACTGATTGTTCACTCAGCGGGTAACAGCAAAACGGACAACGATATCAAGCCAAGCTTCCCGAATCGCTTTGCTAAGCATAAGTGGTCTCGCCCAATCTCGACTTGGATGGATGTCGGTGCATCGGCGAAATACGCAGATGACTCTATGGTCGCAAGCTTTAGTAACTTTGGTCAGGAAACGGTAGATGTGTTTGCTCCAGGCTATCGCGTTCTATCGTCTACGCCGGACAATAACTATGCTGCGTATAGTGGTACCAGTATGGCTGCGCCTGTGGTTTCGGGTGTTGCTGCCTTAGTATGGTCTCACTACCCAGAGCTATCAGCGAAAGAGCTTAAAGCGCTGTTGATGAGCAAATCACGTACCTACCCTGAGTTACTAGTGAAGAAGCCATCGTCTCCGCAAGATTTAGTCCCATTTAGTACTTTGTCTATCTCGGGTGGTATCGTCGATGCTGAAGCAATCTTTGAAGAGCTAGCAAGTCGATAGTACGATTCTTTGATTAAAAAAGAGGTTGCGTGATGCAACCTCTTTTTTTGAACATTGGAAATGATTCAATGGTCAATCTAACGGCAGTTGGAAGGTACTCTTGATCTCTTTTACCGACACATTTGATTGAATAGCGCTGACCCCTTTGACGCGTCTGATCGAGCTGATTCGTTCAAAGTACTCATCCAGATCTTTGGCGACCACTTGCACAATGTAATCTGCTCCGCCTGCAATACAATGACACATGAGTATCCAATCGGACTCTGCCACATAATCTTCAAATGGTTGCGTGTTTTCGACCTCATGACTGCCTAAGGTCACCAGTGTAAAACCCGAAACCTGAAAGCCGAGTTTCTTACGATTCAATCGAGCGGCATACCCTTCGATATAGCCCTCTTCCTCCATTTTTTTCCAGCGTCTCCAGCAAGGTGTTTCACTCAGGTTCACTGTCTCTGCCAATTTGGAGTTACTCATTCGGCCATCTTTTTGAATATGTTCTAAGATGGATAAATCGGTACTATCTAGTTCAAAATTGGTGGATTCTTTTTTCTTCATGGCTTTTTTAGAAATAGTCTGCCCTAATTTGTCTTAATGGTAACCTAGATAGCAATTTTATTCCTGAGCAAATCGTTAGACTGGATCTCATATTGAAATAACCACTTTATGGGAGAGAGCAATGAGTGCTCAACTAATGACAGCTTTTATGCTGTTTGCAATATCAATTTCGTTAACCCCTGGTGCGGGCAACATTGCTTTGGTTGGCTTATCTAGCCGCTACGGCATCGGGGCAACGTTACCGTTTATTCTTGGTAATGCGGTCGGTGTGATTGCGATTTTAGGTGGTGCAAGTATCGGCTTAGTTGGGTTATTTAGCTTATACCCTGAGCTATACAATATCTTGAAGTGGCTCGGTGCGGGCTACCTGCTATACATGGCTTGGGGCATTGCTAACATGGAAATGGATGATGGCTCAAGCATCAAGAAATCGGGTTTTATGTCTGGCATTCTGGTTCAAATACTTAACCCAAAAAGCTGGGTTGCTTCATTGACGGTATTCTCTCAGTTCATTTCACCAAATAGCGATTACCTAACTCAAGTGGTGATTATTATTAGCGTGATGGTGTTTACTGGTGTCATTGGGATGTTGCTATGGGCGTATTTTGGTTCGGTGCTGAATCGCTTTATCCAATCTCCGCAGAAAATGGCTTGGGTGAATCGCGGCTTTGGTGCCAGTTTAGTACTTGTTGTGATGTTTATGGTCAGTCAGCCGAGCCTATAACTAGGCTTAGCCGTCCTTACTTGCCTAGGTATGTTGGCATCGCGATGACTGTCTTTTGCTAGAACGAGCTTTTAGCTTGGAAAACTGCCAAACATCAAATAGGCAAAAGTTAGCGAGCGAGATTACGCACGGGAGAAACGTGATCTTCGAACGGTACTCGTCGTCGAAGAAATGTTGTTCCTTCGACGAGTTCAGGCTTGCTGATCCTGTCCATGCGAAAATGACGAAAGTCTTTGCGTGTCGGATCCCATGCTACCAAATACCATAGTGGTGGTAAGATCAACATAGCTTGTGGCTCAACACATCGTTGGGTTATCGCTCCTTTCGCGTCACGGTATTGAAAACGTAGATGTAGTCGTTGCAGAAAAGCTTGCTCGAATGCAGGAAGCAGTTCGGAATCCATCTTCCCCATATCTGATATGTCTACCTGCGGAGCAAGCTTTCCGATATACAAGCAATCTAGAAAACGACGCAGGTCGCGTACTTGGTCTGAGGGGAGTGCTTTCTCTATCTTCGCAAGTCCTACGTCTGCGAGCCCAGAGAAAGGTAGGTTTCCGGCCGCGCGCATTGATTCAACGCTGATGAGAAGCGCAAAAACTTCAGAAACTGACAGGCGCACGGTGGTTTGAATAGATCGTGAATCAAGTTGTAAACCACCCCCGCGTCCAGGTTCAGAATGAATCACAACACCCTCATCACGTAGCGCGCTAATATCACGCAATATTGTCCGCCTAGATGCGCCAACTTCTTGAGCAAGGTCAGCGACGGTCGAAGTACCGTTGCGGCGAAGGATACGTACTATTGAGTCTTGTCTTAAGCGAATATTCATCTCTAAAGCTTACCATTCAATGGTGTCAGTATTTGGCACCATTAACATATACAGTTTCTCTGTCCTCGTCAGCAAGAAGGTGTCGAGGTTGCCACGCACACTCGTTAGTGCTTATGGCCTAAAGCGTCACCCTAGTTAGCAGGCGTAGTCTGACGATTCCATCCAAAATAAGGAGAAATGTAATGTTTAATCCAACCGATTTTCCCAAGCCCACCTTTGTCTCAGTCAATGACGTGAAACTTGAAGTCTTCGAAGCAGGCTCGCAAAATGCTGGAAACCCCATTGTGCTTTGTCATGGCTGGCCGGAACATGCCTTTTCTTGGCGTTATCAGATACCCGCTCTCGTAGAAGCGGGATACCATGTCATCGTCCCAAATCAGCGTGGGTATGGTCATTCATCCTGCCCGACAGCAGTCACTGCCTATGATATAGAGCACTTGTCGGGTGACTTGATCGCGCTTCTCGATCACTACGGATACGAAGACGCCACTTTTGTTGGTCATGATTGGGGGGCGATGGTCGTTTGGGGGTTGGCTCTATTGCATCCAAACCGTGTCAACAAAGTCATAAACCTGAGCTTGCCTTATCAGGAACGCGGGGAGACTCCTTGGATCGAGTTTATGGAACAAATACTCGGTAGTGACTACTATTTTGTCCATTTTAATCGACAGCCAGGCGTTGCAGACGCGGTATTGGATGAGAACACGTCTCGATTTCTGCGTAATCTGTACAGGAAAAGTGAGCCAATAAGAGAACCAGAGCCGGGCATGGCGATGATAAATCTCGCCAAGAGCGATACACCGCTCGGAGAACCATTAATGAGCGACAGTGAGCTGGCAGTTTTCGAATCTGCTTTTAAATCAACAGGCTTCACAAGCAGTATCAATTGGTACAGAAACCTTGACCGCAATTGGCATTTATTGGCAGACGTAGATCCCATCATCCAAGTACCGACGCTCATGATCTATGGTGACCGAGATGTGATCCCCAAGTCCGAAAGGCTAACTGTGTTTGTACCCAATGCAGACGTAATCAACCTAGATTGCGGTCATTGGATTCAGCAAGAAAAGCCACAAGAAACCAACCAAGCAATTTTAAAATGGTTGCAACAGCAAAGAGCCTAAAGAATATAGGCGTTGTAAATATTTATTATTCAGTTCCAAAAATGGCGCATCTTATTTGTCTTCTGTTGTTAGTATCTATATGAAATTATTCAATACAAAAGCAAACTGGAGTATGAGGCATGTTCAAAAGTATGCATGAAATGGAAGAACCACTAGTTATTGGTAATGTATGGGATGTACCAAGCGCGAAGATTGCCGAGAGTGTTGGGTTTTCTGTCATTGGTACTTCAAGCGCCGCTATTGCTAAGAATTTTGGGAAGGAGGATGGAGAAAATATCCGTTTCGAAGACCTTTTGTCGATTGTAAAAGCCATTGCTAAGTCAACAGAACTGCCATTGACCGTTGATCTTGAATCTGGCTACGGAGAGACGCCTGAAATCATAGCAAAGAATATGATTGAGTTAGTTAAAGTGGGTGTTGTTGGCGTCAACATAGAAGACAGTGTCGTGATAGACGGTGAAAGGTGCTTGTGTGACAGCACTCTGTTTGGCAAAACATTAGAAAAAGTTAGAGAATATATTCGCGAAGCAGGCCTTGAAATTTTTATCAATGTCAGAAGTGACGCGTTCCTACTTAATGTTGAAGATCCTGTTGCAACTAGTATCGAGAGAATAAAAATATATCAACAAGCGGGCGCTGATGGCATTTTTCTACCCTGTATCATTAAAAAAGATGATATCAAATCAGTTGTCGATAGCACGTCACTACCAATAAATGTGATGTGTCTACCGGGATTACCTAGTTTTTCAGAGCTGAAAAACCTAGGTGTAAAACGCATAAGCATGGGCAATTTTGTACATGAGGCAATGCTTGGCTCTCTATCCGCTATCTTGGCTTCAATTAAAAGAGATCAATCTTTTGAGGCATTGTTTAAATAGCCCATATTCGTTTCAGCCAGAACTGGCTGAAACACTTTTGGCCATAACGAGCCAGTACAATTTTTTGTCAGTACAGTTCTTAGTGCTGATGTGATAACTTCATTTCCTGTAAAACAGGTTCCCATCTAGTTGCTTCAAACATCCCACACTATTTAGAAAAAAGTGGAGATAAAACAATGTCTAAAATGGCGTTAAACTTCTTTGAAAATTACAAGTTTACGGTAAAGTTTAACTTTGATGATAAAGAATTAACTGGTGTTCTTTCTCTTAATCAGTCTGGAATACCACACCTTAGAATACACACAGATAATCACTTCCTACAGTTTGAAGAGCGTAGAGTCATTCAAGATCCAATCACTTGTTATGAGATTGGGTCAAACAAGGCATTTACCCTACATCAATCAGAGCTTCAAAGAGGGGCAGTCATTATATGCGGATTTGTCACCACGGGTGCTTTAATTCCGACTGGCATCGATCTGATAGAAGTGCACCTAACTGGTATATCAACTTGGTTTGAAAGGTTACGAAGCTCTGAAATAACAGAAACAGAGTTCAAGCGGTGCACTTCTGTAGAGAAATTCTTAGTTAATTTTGACTACAAAAAAAATGACTATACGATAGAAAATCACCGTTATGTGTCATCGACAGCAATGACACCAACCGAACATCACATAAAAATACAAGATTGTTTTATCGTCAAAAAGGCAAATGGTACGTTTACGCTAAACGAAGCAGAGGGTATTGCTTTAGAAATAAGAAGCCTTTTTTCACTCCTATTGGGATATTCCCTATCCATAAAAAAGCTTTATTTGATTCCTTCAGATAAGCGACATAATTATCATTCTCTTATTTTTCCAAGTGTTACTTATGAAGATAAGCCATTTGATCATTATAGAAAAACTCTTTGTCATATTGACAATTTGTTCAATTGGAACCTTTGGGAACCAATTATACAAAATTACTTCAAAATTAAATCATTTCGAACAATTTGGAACCGCTTAATACTCCCTTTATCACGTTCAAAATCTGGTACTTGGGAATATGAGATTCTATCTGTAGTTGTAACGCTTGAAATGTATTGCGAACAAGAGTCAAAAGGAAAAGGTCATAAATTAAACAAAGATACATATAATGAGCTAAAGTCACGGCTTAATAAAACCTTAGAAGCATTTGTTGATGAAAATGTCCTTTCATCAGAGGATTTATTAGTCTTACAAGGGTTTGATAGTGCTCTCACTAATCTAAAAAATACATCTCACCCGACTCTTCAGCACAAATACGACTTCTTAATGAGTAAAACGAGCAATGAAATTAAAGAGGCTATTTCCTTTAGTGAAGATGACTTCAATATACTAAAGAGACTCAGAAATAGTGTGGCACACGGACTAAATTACCGTACGGTGATAAACGGAGAAGTCACAAAGGAAGTTCAATTAAAAGATCGCCTTTTAACATTGTTAATGTATTTTGTTTTTCATGAGCTCGGTTTTAGTGACACCCAAATTGCGAAAAGTTTAAGCTACACTCATAACTCATTCATACTTAATGCAGGTGGTAATGAGAGGGCTAGAGATAAACTAGCTGGCACTGCACGTTTCATTACTTTACAGGAAGACGTTGACCTTAAAGATTTTGGCTCTTTTGATAATATAGTTGTCGATTGCAAATTTAAGAACCAACAGTTTACATTAAACAAACCACTGTCTTATGAAACAAAACATCACTGGCATGGTAGCGGCATATCCGACGTTAGAGACTTTGTTAAGGATAAGCTTCCCAAAGATAGTAACACTGAGCTGGAATATGTTAATAAGTTATACATTTCCAATGGTAGAAGTGAAAAATGCTATTATGGAGTTATTTTGTTAACTCATCGGTAAAGTTTCAACATACTTTTCCTTATCTGATGGAAACTCATTAGGGCTGTGACACTAACTCGTTTCTGTCCAAAAACAACCTAAGCGCACACCGTTTTAGCGCCGAACCTTGCACCAAAAATACAAGAAGGTCGCATCACGCGACCTTCTTGTTCTTTGAATTAGCGAGACTCTAACGGGTATGAGCGGTAGCTCCACATACCGTAAGTTCTAAGGGCGTCGCGGTAGATTCCTAGCAGTTCACTGTCACTTGCTTTGGCGAGTTCTTTTAGCGGTTTGTCTGGGTAGCTGACTGTATCGAACGTGATGCCTTGTGGGCCTGTTTGCCAGCTCGCAATTTCAAACAGTGTCTGACCACGGCGAACATGGCTTGCAGAGCTAATAATGGTTGCATGTTTGATGTTGTGGCGCGCAAGGGCGTAGCTGCTAAATAGCGCGTTGCCAACGGTGCTGGTGGCGTAGTTTTCTTCAATGATTCTGTCTTTGCTGACGCCTTTCGCGATCAGCCAGTCAGCCATCAGCTTGCCTTCGGTCTTGTGGTTCTTTGGTACACCACCCGTTAGCACGATAAGTGCATCAGGGTTCGCTTTTGCCATAGCTAATGTGGTTTCAAGGCGTTCAACTAATATCTGGTGCATAGAACCGTCAGGATTCAGTGCGTAGCCTAAAGTCACAATTGCCCCTTTGTCCTCTAGTTTACCTTTCGCTGCTTTCTCTTTTAGTGGCGTTTCTAGCACGCGATCCACTGTTGAGAAAATACGTTTGATGTCAGAGGCCTTGCCAGAGTTAAGCTTCGACAGTGTGTCCATGTGCTTGTTTGACTCCGCTTGGTTACCTTTAAAGCGTTGCCACACTGCAAGGTAAGCATGTAGATCCACATCGTCAGGTGCCGCAGTTAGTGCTTGCTCGAATAGTTCAATTGCTTTATCTACATTCTTGTTATAAATCTGAGCGTTAGCAGCTGAGATTAGAAGGTCAGTGCGGTATGGCTCAAGCTCATAGGCTTCTAGCAAGCGGTTGGTCACTATCTCCATATTGCTTGGCATTTTGGCGGTAAAGCCAGCGTGTGAGATTCGAGCAGGAGACTTAAATGCTTTGACTGCATCGCTAAGAAGCTGATCAACCACTTGTCGTTTTGTAATCAGTTGCGCGTAGTCTGTTGATGACTGTACAGTCGCGTCATTGGCAGCAAGAGAGTAAGGAGCAGCAGTTAAAGCAATGACGCTACCTAGGGCGAGGGCAATGATGTTCTTTTTCATTAGGAGATCCTAGTGTTGTTTTATGTGAATCAAAGATCAATATTTTTTTGCAGTATAAATTTACGTTGCAAATAAACTGTGAATTTACTCTCAACTTGTACTGATGGAATTGTAGTTAGGCGCAAAAACGTTTCTTTGATCACGAAAAATGGTTTTTTAATTTATTGATATTGTTGATTTTTTGTAGTGATAAATAAGAGATTTTCTTGGGATAAGGTTATTAGCTTGTTTGGGGATCAATATCTCTGACTAATTCATTGCTGACTTATATTTGTGGCTAAGGGTTGAGTCTGCCCAATTTTTTAGCCTGCGACAACTTGCCGATGAGTTGATGCAAAATAGCCTGCGCAATTGCAGGCTTGATTGTTATTTAACCGCAGTACAAAAACTGACATCGGCACGTTGGGTTTGGGGATCGTAGCTATGATAAAGCTCGAAACATGGGCGATCGTCGCTTTCAATGCCAGATTCAATCACTTTACTCATCACGTCATCCCACGCTTGGGCATATTGGCTGTGCTGTGTAATTGTCTGGCGCATTACCGCGTATTGGCCACCAGGAAAATCTTGCAGTTCAATCCCGTTGGCGACTTCAGTACCTTCTGGAACCATTAGGCAAATATCGGTACGGCATTTGTCGTTTGGTGTGATCTCAGGGTTATCATGATAGATAAAGATACAGGTATTTCCGGCAAGTCCTTTCATTCCTGCCCATTGATAAAGTCGACCACTTGGCTCTTCATATCCTTCACCATAGGGGCCTGTCACGCGAATATAAGCCAATTTTGTTGCTGCAAAGTTTTGCGTTTCCATTGTGTTGCTCCACGTTGTTAGTTCAGAGCCAGTATAAGGATCGCTCGGTTTGTCTGCGTTTCCAATCTTGCGCAGTGTGTGTCCAATCTTGCTGTTTCGCGATAATTCAGAAAACTGCTTATAGTTCTCACAGTCGCGAAATGCACTTGGGGTGACCCCATAGTGGTGCTGAAAGGCCTTTGCGAGGCTTTGGGAAGAGGAAAAACCGTATTCCAGTGCAATGTTCAATATGGGCTGTTTCGACTTAAACAGTTCATCAGCAGCCGATTGCAACCTTAAACGCCGAATAAAGTCTGCGAGTGTTTCTCCCTGCACGGCTTTGAAGGTACGATGGAAGTGATAAGGAGACAGGTTCGCTAGGGCGGCGACTTCGGGCAAATTAAGAGGTTGGTTGAAGTTCTTTTCCAGATAGCGAATAACGGGAATCAACCGCTTTTGATAATCAACGCGCATGGTTTGGTTCATCCTTGCTTAAAATGACTGTATAAGCGTACAGTAAATAAGCTCGGTTTAAAAATGCATATTTGATAAATGCGTAGCGCGTGTTGTTAAGGCGGAGCCATTTCGCTTAACGACACTTTAAACATTCAACTGATCCAAGCATCTGACCTGACAGATATTATCAAAATGCTTAACGATGATAGGGTCAACTCGTACCTATTCTTCGCGCCAGCCGATCCTAGCTTGTATGAAGGTTTTTTCGGACCAATCATTGAGAATACCGTTCAGGCGATCAAAGATGGCGCTTGGCCAGAAAGCCCACTTTTGTTATTCGTGAGCATCAAGGTAACTACATAGGAATGACAGCGATAACCAAAGTGATGTTTTTAACGGGCTAATCAGTGGTAAACAAAAGGCCGTTGAACTCGATAGGAGTTAACGGCCCTGGCTATCTTAGAGTGCTTAGTTGCCTTGGTTTTGGCTCTGAAGTTTTTCTTTTGCTTCTTCTACCTTAGAAAAGTCTAATCCCAACTCTTCCACTGCTTCTTTAATGAGTGCAGGGTTTTGCATCACTTGTGCCATCAGCATTTGAAGCTTGTCTTGTGGTAAACCAAGCTGACCGATTGTTGCCATCGCCGCTAATGGGTTTTGGGTTAATGTCTGAAATAGCTCGTTGATTTGCTCGTCGCTGACGTTGTTCTCTTTCAGCATCGCAAGAATTGGGTTCATCATATTTCCTTCTTATCACACAATGAAATAGTGCGGCAGTTTAACACTTGAAGACTTAGGTTGAATAGTGGTGCCCATCTCATCAACTATTTGAGCATAAAATCAATGGTATTGGTGTAAGCATCTTTTTGGATGTCTCTGGTTTTAATAGATTCAACGGATTAACTGCTGATTTATCTATATAAATTCTCTATATGTGACATGGCGCACTGCATGTGCATGTTCTGTATTGCTAGGCTTCGTTTTCCCCACATCCTCTACTCAAGTATTTTTTATTTTCACCGCGTGAGCGGTTATTTATGGAGTAGCATTACGCATGGCAGCAGAACCTGTGCAGCGTCGAATACAGTTTGTATTTGATCAATACCAAATCTTTCCTAATGACAACTTAACTTTGTGCTATTTCGGTATGGCTAATGAAGTCTATATTGTGCCCACCAAACATGGCCGTTTTGTGCTTAAAAAGTGTTTTAAAAGCAACACTAAAGAGCTGATCAGCAATGAAGTCGCTTTGATAGAGCAGCTCAATACTCATGGGTGTTCAACCCCAGAAATCGTTCCTGATAAAGATGGCAACTTGTATGTCGATTTCGACGGTGAAATCTATGTTATGACTAAGTTTTGCTCTGATATTGCTTTCAACTGGTCAAGCGACATTCCTGACAAGGCGCATCGAGAAACGATTCGTGCAATGGCGGACTTTCATCGTGCAACCGAGCATTTTTCTCCGCCTTTTCCGAACTCGCGTATCACCTTTTTAGATATCGCCGCTCATCAAAAGAAACTGATCCAAATTAAACAGTCTCCGATAGAAGAGCGTGAATCGTTTAAACAAATGGATCTGTATTTACCAAAGCTACAGTCTTTGCTTGATGGGTTAGCGACAAGGCTAGTCGAGACAGATTTGAACGGTGCCAAACAGTGTTTTATTCATGGCGATTTGCATTGTTACAACCTCTTTTATGACCAAGAGGGGGGCTATACCAAGCTGATTGATTTTGACTTCAGCCGTTTGGACTATCGTCTCGCTGATATCTTTTGGACCAGTCGAATTCTTGGTTTTAAGTTGGTGCGCCGTCACTACAGTTTAGAGCAGTTAGAGGCTTGGGATCATGTTGTCCCTGATGACCTTTTGTTGGAGCTGCTGGTTCAAGTGTGGCAACTGATTATTGACCAATATCGTCAAGTATCGGAGTTAGGAGACAAAGAGTTAGCGCTTGTGCCTCTTTTTGCTCAAGCCGTCCCCTTGTACATTTTTCATTTCTTCGAGTACGGCAATAGCGAGCAAGAGTGTATTGAGCATCTGAAGTGGTTCGAGTGGGAGCTATCTCAGGTAGAACGTAACATTCGCTTGAATATGCTGGCGATTGAGAAGGTGCTGAGTGATGTGGCGTAACCGATATGCTTTAGTCGCGCCTATCATCGGGTTGGCACTACCAATCATGTTGCAAGGTGTTTTGTTCTCCTTGATGGGATTTGTTGATTCTTTGATGATTGGTCAACTTGGTGAGCTTGCCATTTCCGCACAAGGGAACGTGACACAGCTGGTCTCATTCAGCTTTTTACTGTTTGCAGCACTCACTACTGGGGGAAGTATTTTAATCTCCCAGTTTAGTGGTGCTAAGCAAGAACAAAAGGTTGAACAGATCGCGCATACTATGATTGTTTCAGGTGCTGTTTGCGGATTAATACTCGGTGGTCTTTTCTATACGCTAGCTAAACCGTTGATTGCACTGTTGACGACCGATCTGTTCTTGCCGACAGAACAGTGGTCTCAGGTACCTGAAGTGGCAGCCAGCTACTTACACATTGTCGCTTTTGCTGTGCCAGCTATGCTGTTGTCACAAATGATCTCGGCGGTGTTCAATGCAACTGGTGACACCAAGAGCCCGGTTAAAGTCTCAGTGATTTTTAATGTGGTAAATTTTGTTGGCAACTATGTGCTGATATTTGGCCTTTATCTACCCGGTAGCTCTGGGCCAATGTTCACCCCGCTTGGGCTTGAGGGGGCTGCGTTCGCCACTTTAATTGCAAGTCTTGGCCAAGCGATGGTTTTAGTGGTGATGATTCACCGTCGCCTTGGTGGACTCAGGTGGGGGAAGTGGCCAGAGCTTAAGCAGGTTATCGTGCTTGGTTACCCCAACAGTATTGATGGTTTTTATTGGCAAGGGGCCAGAGTGTTCTACACCGTACTGATGAACAGCATCGGCGCGATTGCTTACGCTGGTTACGCGATTGTCAGAACGTTTAAAGGCTTGTTTATGTTGCCGGTGGGAGGTTTGCAGCAAGCAACGGGTATCCATATTGGTAAGTTGCTTGGTGCTGGGGAACTACAACAAGCTAAAGTGACGGCAGTGGCCGCTATATGGGCGGGGGTTGCGTTGATGTTTGTGCCAGTGGCCTTATTGGTTTTACTCGCTCATCCTTTGCTTGGTTTATATCAGATTCAAGCTGAGACTTATCAACAGGCTTATTGGTGTCTATGGATTCTGGCGGGATCACTGTTTTTTACTGCAGTGAACTCCGTCATTCCAGGCATACTTCGCGCTGGTGGTGACACCAAGTCAGTGATGAACATAACCTTGAAGAGCTTTGTGTTTATGGGGGCTCCGGCGAGCTTATTGCTTGGGGTTGGCTTAGATCTTGGCTTGATCGGCGCGTTTATTGGTATTTCTCTCGAAGAGGTCTTTAAGTCATATCTGTTTATCCGTCAGCTACAAAAAGATGATTGGCTAAACAACCTTGCGGAGCAGAGTAAAACTCAAATCACCGCAGGTTAACAATTGGTGTAAAGTCACCGCTTAAGTGCGGTGACTTTTTCGGCTTAATAGCCCGTTAACTCCATATAGCCCGTTCCCGAATGAGTACCTTCAATCACAACTGGACCCTCCCAGTAAGGCACAGACAGTGGCATTTTAGCTTTGGGATTGAGTGCCGAGATAGTGAGATCAATTTGTTGAGTTGGAATCGATACTTGCCACTCGGTTGGGTAATCTCGGTCTTCGATTTCAGTTTGTTTGGCCACCTTTAAGTGAATATCGTTTTGCTCGATGGTGATGCTAGAGCCATTTTCCTGCATCAATCGTGCATGAGAATAACTCGCTTCCCCTGTTCTTGAATCGCGCAGTTGGAATACGACTAAACTGGTGTCATTGCTCAGCCTTAGTGCAAACCAATCCCAACCTTGTTGTGAATCGAGTAAGAATTGTGAACTCCATTCTCTATCCATCCAACCTTTGCCAGAAACCTGATGAGTGTTGCCATCAATGGTGACTTCGCCTGAAATATCAATAAATGGCTGGCTATAGTAATACGAGGCCACCCGCCCATCGGCACTTTTACGGCTATAGCCTTGTTCACCTTGCTTTTGGTATGGGGCACTACGAGTGAGAGTGAGTGCGTAACCAAATTGATGTGAGTCGATATTCAAAGTAGCAGGGAAGAGGTCATCACTTGAAGATGTCCATTGCCAATCATCAAGATACACGCGCAAAGGTGAAGCTTTTACACCTGCGAGTGCTGTTTGGTCGCGAGACCACTTTTCATCGGCATAGTGTTTTCTTTGAGTGGTGACAGCACTGTGTGCCATGTAGATTTGTTTAGTTTTCCATGTGGTACTCTTCGTTTTGCTTTCACTTGCTTGTGGTGCCGTAGCGAAGCGAAACTGTGTCCATTGAACCCCTAGATGGTGCCCTTTTTCATCGGTTAAGTTAGCCGTTAAGTACCACCATTCATGGCGAAAATTGGGGTGGGCTTGGTGGTCGGTAGGGAAGGTGAGTTCAACTCCCTTTACCACTGGTGTGAATGGATGACTCTCGGTTTGAGCATCTCCACTGCCCAATAGCATTCCCATGTTTTGTTGTTGAGGATCTTCACAGCCGAGCAGGAGCAAGCTGCTCAATAGTAAAGTGAGTTCGCTTACCAATCGATTCATCACAATACCTCACTCTGCAAACTAGATACCACGGGCTTACTCACCAAACGCCATAACGGAATCAAGGTTGCGATTATAGCAACCAAAATGGTGAGGACTGCGATGCTCAAAGCGTCACTCCAACTCCATAAATAATTCAAACTCCAGCCAAAAGCCCGTAGGGTGACAATATCCGTCAGTACATAGCCAACCATAGCGCCGAGCGGTAAGGCGATGACTAAGGTAAAGCTGATTAAAGCTACGATTTGGCCCACCACTATGACCATGAGTTGTCTTCGACTTACACCTAGCGCATATAACCTTGCGATTGCCGCTTTGCGCGCATCAAGCAACATAAAACAAGCACTGAACAAGCCAATCACCGCCACCATTAAGGTCACAGCATTAAGTGCACGGGTAATGGCAAATGTTTGTGAAAAGATATCTAAAGCGACGGATTTGATTTGCGCTTGATCATAGAGCTGAGAGGGGTGCAAGTTCAGTTTATTGCGCAGTTGCTCGTAGACGATTTGTGGTTCACCAAAGACTTTGATCCCAAGGCTAGTCGGTAAGTCAGTAAAGCCACTCTCAAACCATAAGCTAGGTGCCAGTAATACCTCACCATTGGGTGAACCGTAGTCGTAGAAAATTGCCCCGACAATCAGGGTTTTGTCTTGGATGGCGTCGAGTTTAAGTTCATTCCCTAGCGACAAACCGAGCTTGAATGCTGTCGGTTCACTGAGCGCGACCAGCTCGCCTTGGTAAAAGCGCGACCAGAAGTTATCAAGGTGCGAATGAAATACCATCGTCTGCTCAAGTGTTTGTCTGTCTTTGGTGCCTAATTGGGTGGGTAGTCCATGTAAGTTGGCGTCGACGTAATATTGCTTATAGACGGTCTCTACGAAGTTAAATTGCTCCAAAGCGCGTGCCACATCAGCAATGTCACCTTGTGCAGGGCTGACGTAGATGTCGGCATGCAGCCTTTGTTCGAGCCACTGTTTTAAGGTTGACTCAAAGCTGCCCACTAGCGTATTCATCCCTATATTGGTGGTCACGGCGAGAAGCAGTGCCATCATGGCTAGCGAAAGAGGAGAAATTAGCTCACGTAGCTCGGCAAATAGATACTGTACCAAGCCAGACGTGGCGTATTGTTCGCTCCAATTAGCGCACATACTGAGAGTTTTCGGCAGATACAAAGGAATCGACACCACCAGAACGCCTAGCCAAGCCATGGTGAAACGATGGTGCTCGCTCAACCATAAGCCAGCCAACGCGAATAGGGTTAGCACCACCGCGACAATAAATAGTGGGGTCTCATTGGATATTTCTGGCGTTTGATAGAATCCACCATGAGAAGAGAGTGGTTGCCGTATGCGTTGCTTAAAGTGTTGCCAACAAGCCAGTAGTGTTGCAGCTAACGTCAATAATATTGCTTGCACCCACCATTGCCACTGCCATGTGCCGGGCAGCAGTGTGGCCCCATAGAGTTGTTCAAGTGTCAGGGCGACGGTTGGGTGTAGCCAGTGGCTGAGCTGCATGCCCAAAACAAAACCCAATGAAGCGCCAATTGTGACCAAAATTGTAAGCTCAGCGAGTAATGCAGCGAACACGGTAGTCGGCGCGATACCAGCCTGCTGAATCTGCACCAACAGTCGATTACGTTTAAGTAAGCTGTATTTCACGCCGTTATAAGCGATAAATAACCCAACTAAAAACGCCAGTAAACTCATCGCGGTGAGGTTGAGGTGGAAGCTATCAGTGAGTGAACCAAGGTTAGTACTTTGATTGTTGGCGATCCATTGCCCTTGCTCACCGATGAGGTGTTGCCATTTTGCTTGCGCCTGGTCGTCTGTGTAGAACACTGCAATGTAACTGAGCTGTCCTTGTTTGTTGAGTAACTGCTGAGCAAAGCCAATGTCCATCAACATTCGGCTCCCCAACTGCCACTCATTTGGAAGTACAACAATGTTGGTTTTAGTTTCATCTAAAATCAGCGTATCTACTTCGCCAAGGTTTTGGTGCTGTGACTGGCTCATCATCACTATAGGTTCGCCAGCTAAAAGCTCAGGGAGGGGTAAAGCGCTGTCGAACAGAGAAATGTTTTGCTCGCTGCCTGATGATTGTTCGTTGGGGGTTGAATAGCGAGAGCGCGACGTAATCGCAGCAATCAACTCACTGCCTTGCACGGACCAACGGCGGCCTTGCGCATCTCGCACTCGCCCTTCAATCACAGGTAACGCGGCGCTTAAGCCATTTTGCCTCAGGGTAAAGTAGAGTGATTCGGGTAAGTAGTTTTGCCCCGCAGGTGGAATAATCAGGTTTTGCGCTTGAGCGCTAAGTTGTTCGGTGGATTCCGCATAACTGCGTTTAGCATTGAGGTTAATGGCTTGCACAGCAACAAACAAAGTCACCGCCAGTATGATACCAATCAGAATCGCAGCGGCTTGCAGGGGGGCCTGGCGATAGTGCGCAGCAAATAGGGTTAGTGCTAGCTTGGTATGAGTCAACCTAGTGTGCTTCATAGCGTAACTCTGGTTTTTTTTTGTTCACCGACTAGGTGGCCGTTATCTAAACGTAAGCGAGTTTGCATGAAGTTGGCGCAAGCAGCGCTATGTGTGACCAAGAGTACAGCAGTATTACCTTGAGTGGTGATATCACTCAGTAGTTTCATCACCTCTAAGCCAGCCTTTTGATCTAGGTTGCCCGTCGGTTCGTCGGCCAGCAAAAGTTTAGGCTGATGAGCTAATGCGCGCGCTATTGCTACTCGTTGCTGCTGACCACCAGAAAGCGCCGAAACATGTCTGTCGAGAAGCGCTCCGATGCCAAGGGTTTCTACTAAATAGTCGCACCAATCATTCCATTTCTGTTGATTCAAATGTAACGGGAAGACGATGTTTTGCTTTACATTGAGTGGCGTCAACAAGTTAAACTGCTGAAAAATAACCCCGAGTTTTTGATGGCGAAATCGGCTCCATTGCGAATCTTTCCAAGCTACGGTGTTGTCGCCGTTTAGCCACAATTCACCACCAGTAAGTGGCTCAAAGCCCGCAATCATATTAAGTAACGTACTTTTGCCACTGCCACTTGCGCCCGTTAATGCGACGTTAGAGCCTGTTGCTAGAGTGAAGTCGATGCCTTCCAGTACGCGGTGAGTTTCTTTGCCATCGACAAAATATTTACTAGCGCCGTTTAAGGTGACAATAGGGCTTTCCATTTCCTAATCCTAGATGTGAAGTGGTACTGCGTTTTAGCAGCTAGCATTTGCTTGAGTTCTATAGAATTTTAGACAACAAGTTGAAAAAGAAAGCGATTAATATCGAATTCTAACAACTTGTACTATCAATGTAGGGCAATAAAGGATTGAAAGGGGGAGAGTAGAAATTAAAAAGCCCGAGGTTGACTCGAGCTTTGAAGTGCAAATCGCAGAGCAGCTTAAACGTAGTACGCTTCAACTTCGCCTTTTAGTTGGATAAGCATTGGGTTGCCAAAGCGGTCTTTTGCTTTTGGAGACGCAATTTTTACCCAACCTTCGCTAACGCAGTACTCTTCAACGTCAGTGCGTTCTTGACCTTTAAAGCGAATACCGATTTGGTGATCGAAGCACTCTTTCACAAAGAAAGGGCTACGTGGGTTACCTGATAGGCGATCGGGTAGAGCTGGTTTAGCTGTATCTGTCATGTTTTTGACCTTGAAGTCCGTAAAAAAAGTGCGCCATTGTAAGTCAGTGCATGGTGCGTGTTCAAGAACTGATGGCGTTTTACCACAACTCCCAGCTTAGGGATTGTAGAGATTAGGCATGAGCATAAGTACCAAACTCAAAGGCTATTAGCTTATATGGCTTTTTTCGTTGTTAAAGCTCTAATATCTAGGTTTACGTTGATAGGGGGTGTGAAAGGTTGCATGATACCAAGATGGAATATTGTGGATAGGTAAGCACAGCTTTTAAAGGTTGCCATTGGTTATGAAATTGAAGACAAGTCTTAGACGCAAAGAGATTTTGCATTTCATTCAGAATAAAGAAAGAGGTGAAGTGGGCTACTTTGCAAAGCATTACAATGTTTCAGAAGTTACCATTCGTAATGATCTTAACTACTTAGAGAAGAAAGGCTGTGTTAAACGTTGCTATGGAGGGGCGTTACTCAACAACCAATTTGCCTTTGAACGCCCACTCAATGATAAAAAGCTGCTCAACAGTGATATCAAAGCTAAACTCGGTGAATATGCGGCTTCGATGATAGAAGATGGGGATAAAATCATTCTAGATTCTGGGTCAACCACAGAACAAATTGCCTATAATCTCGGCGCAAGGCGTGACTTAGTAGTCATGACTAACGGCATTAATATCGCTTACCATCTTGCCAATCAAAATAATGTTTCCGTTATGGTTGCTGGTGGGGCTATGCGCGAGAACTCGTATTCCGTTCACGGAACGGGGGGAGAAGAGTTTCTGACAGGCTTTCGCTTCAACAAGTTATTTTTAGGTGTCGATGGTTTTGATAAATCAGCAGGTATTACAACCCCGCATCAAGGGGAAGCGGATATCAACCGAAAAATGCTAGAAGCGGCACAAATTGTAATTGCGGTTACTGACTCTTCGAAGTTTGATCGTCAAAGTTTTTGTCTTATCGCTCGTCCAGAGCAACTTAACATACTCATTACCGATAGTGGCATTCCGCAAGATTACATTGAGCAACTGTCTGAGTTAGGCGTTGATGTGAGGATCGTAGATTAACGCAATGATGGAGTACTAGTATCTAAGACAATTTCTGATGTAAGTATTCATCAAATAAATTGCAAAAATAAAATTCAATAAATTCACTGATATCTCAATTTGTGATCTCAAGCAGGATTGAATCCGAAACCCTACCACTCAAGCCTGTTTTCCCCTCTCTTTCGCTTTTAAAGCCGCAGGATCCTGCTGCTATGCCTGCTTCAGTGTGTGAATAGTCATTAAAAATGAAAGAGAAACCTTTCACTGTTTGCAAATCGAAAGGTTTTTGGGACTGAAAACGAAAGAAAAGTGACTGTGATCTGCCTTTCACTTTTCCTCTCATTGTCCTGCTTTAATACCAATCAAAAGGAAATCGAAACATTTTCGCCTCAAGTGAAAATGCAGCGAAAGGGGATTGGTAAATGACCAGTGCAGAGCGTAGACAGCAAATCATGGCACATATCTGTAGCCATGGCTCAGGAAAAGTGGATGAGTTTGCAGCGGATTACAATGTATCTGCTGTCACCATTCGCCATGACCTGAACTTATTGGAAAAAGAAGGCTGTGTGTTCCGCTGTTATGGTGGGGCAACGTTAAATCCTAATTTTGCTTTCGATCAGCCACTTTATCGCAAAGACCAACTTAACCGCAGCGCAAAACAATCAATAGCTCAAGCGGCTGCGAGCCTTATTCAAGATGGTGAAGCGGTGATTCTTGACTCAGGTACTACGATTGGCTTGATGCCCCAGTATCTTGCTAGTAAGCAGCATCTGGTGGTGATGACCAATGCTCTCAATACGGCTTACCAGCTTAGTCAACACGATAATATCGAACTCCATGTAGTAGGGGGCTGTTTACGTCGCGCCTCTTGCTCGTTAACTGGCAATCATGGCGAACAGCAAATTCGTTCATACCTATTCGACAAGCTGTTTTTGGGTGTGGATGGGTTTGACCTTCAAGCGGGTATTACTACTCCAGACAACCAAGAAGCCCAAGTCAATCGTGCCATGTGTGACGTCGCTCGCCAGGTCATTGCGGTCACCGACTCAAGCAAATTTGGCCGAAAGAGTTTTTGCATGATCCGCGCTGCCAGCCAAATCGATGTATTGGTCACTGATTGCAACATTCCATATGCGACGCATCAAGCTCTGATGGAGATGGGTGTGAACGTCATCATTGCCGACGAAACCGTTAATTAGGACAGATAATGAAAGCGTTACTTTCTTTAGTTGAACAACATAAGCAAGGTGAGACAACGGGTATCTACTCTGTCTGCTCTGCTCATCCTCTAGTGCTCGAAGCGGCGATTAAACAAGCTGCACAGGATGAACAGCTTGTTCTGATTGAAGCCACTTCTAACCAAGTTAACCAATTTGGTGGCTACACTGGGATGACTCCACAAGACTTTGCTAGCCAAGTATTTTCTTTAGCTAAAGGGCTGAGCTTCCCGGTGGAAAACGTGGTGCTAGGTGGCGATCATCTTGGCCCAAATTGCTGGCAAAACCTTCCTGCTAGCCAAGCTATGGAATACTCCGCACAAATGATCCATGACTATGTTTGTGCTGGATTCAAAAAGATCCATCTTGACTGCTCTATGCCTTGCGTCGATGACACCACTCCATTAAGTGAAGCTTTGATGGCACAGCGCGCAGCTCAACTATGTTATGTCGCAGAGCAAGCGTGGAAAAGCATCGGAGGGGAAGCTCCGGTCTATGTGGTCGGTACTGAAGTTCCAACACCAGGAGGCGCACTTGAATCACTTGAACAAGAAGGGATTGAAGTGACCAAGCCAGAGCAAGCACTGGCTACTTTAGATGCACACCACCAAGCATTTAGCGACGTGGGACTGGGCTATGTGTGGCCGCGAGTGATTGGTTTGGTTGTGCAACCTGGTGTCGAATTTGACCACCACTCTGTGCATCACTACAGCAGCGCTGCTGCACAAGCTCTTAGCCAAATGATTGATAGTCAGCCAAACCTAGTGTTTGAGGCGCACTCGACGGATTACCAAAATCCTTCTGCTTACCTCCAATTGGTAAGCGATCATTTCGCTATTCTAAAAGTTGGTCCAGCATTAACGTTTGCTCTGCGTGAAGCCTTATACGGTCTTGATCGGGCTGAGAAAGAGTGGCTAGGTACACATCACTCTTCACACCTGCGAGACACTATTGAGCAGGTAATGCATGAACAACCTGACTATTGGCGCTCTCATTACTCAAGTAAGGGGCATCAACAATACCTTGATTGCAGCTACAGCTTGAGCGATCGCATTCGTTACTACTGGACCCACCCAGAAGTGAAAGCGGCGCAGCAAGCGTTGTTTGCAAACTTAGCGGCTAACCCGCTGCCAATCACCATTCTTAGTCAATATCTCCCTAATCAGGCTAAGGCTATTTTCCAAAACCATATTCAGAATCTGCCCGCTGAAATTGTTGTGCACAAGATAATGGAAGTGACACGTGTTTACTCCGAAGCTTGCTATGCAAACTCAGTGGTTAGCAAGGAGACGATCAAATGAGTTCAGTTTTAGGCTATGAAGTACCTTGGCTAGAACAGCGAAACGGTGTCCACACTGCTCAAGAAATCAGCCATCAACCTCGCTTGTGGCGTGCATTATTCACGATTCTAGAGCAGCAATACGATTCAGTGAGCATGTTTCTTAATCCGCTATTGGCGCGTACAGATTTACGCATCATTTTAACCGGAGCTGGCACGTCTGCTTTTGTCGGAGACGCTGCTGCTCCCTTTATTCAAAATGGATTGGGTTTCCAAGTGACCTCGATACCGACTACCGATTTGGTATCAAACCCACAGCAATATTTAGACCCAACTCGCCCTACACTCTTGGTGTCTTACGCTCGATCCGGAAACAGCCCGGAAAGTGTAGCCGCAGTTGCATTGGTCGATCAATTAGTCCCCGATTGTCACCACCTGTTTTTGACGTGCAATGGAGAAGGCGAACTTTCCCGCTACGCGCAAACTGTGAATAATGCTTACTGCATGCTGATGCCTGAAGGCTCTAACGACCAGAGTTTTGCTATGACATCAAGCTTTACTTGTATGTTGATGGCTACTCTGACCTTATTTGGTGGTCAAACACCTGCGAATTGGGGCAAACAAATTGAAGCGACGGCATCACTTTGTGAAACCAAGCTTGAGCAGTGGACGTCGGCTATTAAAGCGTTGGCTGATAAACCCTACGAGCGACTAATTGTATTAGGTAGTGGTGGCTTTGCTGGTTTGGCGCGCGAAGCGTCTCTCAAGTCTCTTGAGCTTAGTGCAGGTAAGGTGATGACCGCTTTTGATTCATCGCTTGGCTTTCGTCATGGCCCCAAATTTACCATCAATGACAAGGCGTTAGTGATCCAACTGTTCTCAAGCGAAGCATATACCCGTCAATACGATATCGACTTATTCAATGAGATTCGTCGAGACAAGCAGGCTCTCAGCCATGTGGCGATCTCCGAAGCGGCGCTGAACGAAGAAAATGTATTTGAGCTAGGGCAACTTGGCCTAGGTGATCAATGGCTCTGCTTCCCATTTATTTTGTTCTGCCAGATGTTGGCATTTGAAAAATCACTCCAGCTTGGTTTTGGCCCAGACAATCCATGCCCAACTGGGGAAGTTAATCGTGTGGTGCAAGGTGTCACCATTTACCCATTCAATCAATAAAGATTTCTATAAGGAAAATAGACCATGCCAAATATCGTTTTAAGTCGAATTGATGAGCGTCTTGTTCACGGCCAAGTCGGCGTGCAATGGGTAGGTTTTGCCGATGCCAACATTATTGTCGTTGTGAATGATGAGGTTGCAGAAGACAGTATTCAACAAAACCTGATGGAAATGGTGCTTGCAGATGGTATCGCGATCCGTTTTTGGTCTGTTCAGAAAACCATAGAAACCATACATAAAGCTTCTGATCGTCAACGCATTTTGTTGGTTTGTCGCACTCCCAAAGACTTCCGTCAACTGGTCGAAGGTGGCGTACCAATTAACAACATTAACGTCGGCAATATGCACTACGTGGAAGGAAAGAAACAAATTGCCAAAACGGTTTCCGTTGATGCTGAAGACGCAGCGGAGTTTGAACAACTAAAAGCGCTAGGAGTGGCATGCTCTATTCAAGGTGTACCGACTGAAAGCGCAACTGACCTCTTTACTCTTATCTAACAATAGGACATTAATCATGGAAATAGGACTCATACAGGCGCTGATGCTCGGCATCTTAGCCTTCTTTGCTGGCCTTGATTTATTTAACGGCCTCACTCACTTCCACCGTCCAGTGGTGCTTGGTCCGCTTGTCGGCTTAATCTTAGGCGATTTGCAAACCGGTATCTTAGTTGGTGGTACGTTAGAGCTTATCTGGATGGGCCTCGCGCCTCTTGCAGGTGCGCAACCACCTAACGTGATCATCGGTACTATCGTCGGTACGGCTTTCGCTGTCACTACCAAAGTAGAGCCTAACGTTGCAGTTGGTGTGGCTGTTCCTTTCGCTGTCGCAGTACAGATGGGGATTACATTGCTCTTCTCTGCAATGTCAGCCGTGATGTCTAAGTGTGATGAGTACGCTCAAAATGCAGACACCAATGGGATTGAACGCGTTAACTATTTGGCGTTAGCGGTACTGGGTACTTTCTATTTCTTATGCGCATTCTTACCCGTCTATTTAGGTGCTGAACACGCGGGAAAAATTGTCGAAGTATTGCCGAAAGATCTGATTGATGGTCTAGGCGTTGCTGGTGGCATCATGCCTGCCATTGGTTTTGCGATATTGATGAAAATCATGATGAAGAACACGTATATCCCTTATTTCATTCTAGGATTCGTTGCCGCTGCATGGATTGAACTACCGATTCTAGCCATCGCCGTTGCCGCAACCGCAATGGCAATTATCGACTTTATGCGTAAATCAGAACCAACGCCCGTAACTTCACCTGCTGAGGACTTTGAAGATGGAATCTAATGTAAGCAACGAACTCGACCTCCGTAGCCAAAATGCTGAAGTGCAACCTGCTCCGGGTGTGGCTCAAGATGAATACGAAAACAAAGAGATTGGTACAGAACTAACTAAATCAGATATCAACCGTATGGCATGGCGTTCATTGTTGCTCCAAGCGTCATTTAACTACGAACGTATGCAAGCGTCTGGTTGGCTTTACGGCCTATTACCCGCATTGAAGAAGATTCATACCAATAAAGCGGACCTTTCTAAAGCGATGCAAGGTCACATGGGTTTCTTCAATACTCACCCATTCTTGGTGACTTTCGTGATGGGTATTGTTTTGGCGATGGAGCGTTCAAAACAGAACATCAACAGTATTCAAAGTACCAAGATTGCGGTAGGTGCACCTATGGGTGGGATTGGTGATGCCATGTTCTGGTTAACCTTGTTGCCTATTTGTGGTGGTATCGGGGCAGACCTTGCACTGCAAGGCTCCATCATGGGGGCGGTGTTCTTTATTGTGCTATTTAACGTGGTTCACTTTGGTCTACGTTTTGGTCTCGCACATTATGCCTATCGTATGGGGGTTGCCGCTATTCCTATCATCAAGGCCAACACTAAAAAGGTCGGTCACGCCGCTTCTATGGTTGGTATGACGGTTATCGGTGCATTGGTTGCAACCTATGTTCGCTTATCCACTACGGCTGAGATCACCGCTGGTGATGCGGTTGTAAAACTGCAAGGTGACGTTATTGATAAGTTGATGCCAGCCTTCTTGCCGCTTGTGTACACCCTTACGATGTATGCATTGGTAAAACGCGGTTGGAGCCCACTCAAGCTAATCGGTATCACAGTTGTGTTAGGTATTGTCGGACGCTTTATGGGTTTTCTGTAACTGAGTCTCTTCAGCAAACAACACTGGGGCTGTCTAGTCAGCCCCAATTAAGGACATAGATATGATTGCAGTAATCTTATCCGGGCACGGCGGATTTGCGTCTGGCTTAGCGAAAGCGGTGTTTCAAGTGATTGGCGAGCAACCACAGTTTAAGTTTATCGACTTCCCTGAACAGGCAACCACATCGCAACTTGAAGCTGAGATGCGTCAGGCCGTAGAACAAATTGACTCTGGGGAAGGGATAGTTTTTCTAACGGATTTACTTGGTGGGACACCATTTCGCACCGCTTCACTGATCAGCCAAGAACGCGATGATGTTCAAGTGATAACGGGCACTAACATGCAAATGGTCGCCGAAATGTTGCTCGAACGTGATGAGCTAAACCTGATCGAGTTTCGTGACCAAGCACTTGAATGTGGACACCGAGGTATTACATCGCTCGCAGCAGAAATGGCATTGAAAGCGAAACAAGAACAGATGGTAGAAGAAGATGGAATCTAGTCAACACGTCTGCGTACCTCAACGCTATCGTGCCCAACGTATTCTTGATGGTGAACAGTGGCTTAACGACGCGTTAATATCCATTAGTGAAGAGGGAATAATTGATGCCATTGAGCGATATGATGCGCACCAGCATGACGATTTTATCGATTTAGGTGGTATCAGTTTGCTACCCGGTATGATTGATAGCCACGTTCATGGTGCTAAGGGTTGTGATGTGATGGACGCAAACCACGACAGTTTGAATACCATGTCACGCTATTTTTCCAGCTTAGGGGTGACTGCTTTTGTAGCCACAACGGTGACTGCACCTGTGGCAAAAATTCGTGCTGCACTTCAACAGGTCGCTATTAGTAAACGTCGAGGTGTGGAAGGTGCTGAGATTCTTGGCGCATACCTCGAAGGGCCTTACTTCACTGAGAAAAATCGTGGCGCCCATCCCACTAACTGGTTCCGAAATTTGTCGCGCGAAGAGCTTGATAGTTGGATTTCTTACAGCGACAACCAATTGATTGCGGTGGCGCTAGCTCCGGAAAAAGCAGGGGCGCTAGACGCGATTCGGTATTTGGATAAACAAGGCATCAAGGTAATGTTAGGTCACACCGATGCTAGTTATGAGCAAATCCAACAAGCGATGAATGCAGGTGCCAACGGCATTGTCCATTGCTACAACGGCATGCGAGGTTTACATCACCGCGATCCAGGTGTGGTTGGTGCAGGGCTAGTTAACTCTGACAGCTATGTTGAGATGATTGCCGATGGTCACCATGTGCATCCGGTCGCGATAGATGTGGCTCACCGTTGCTGTGGTAGTCGCATGACCTTAGTTACGGACGCAATGAGCGCAACAGGGATGCCAGACGGCGACTATGCGCTCGGTGAATACACCGTGCAAGTAAAACAGGGTGTGGTCACCACTGATAGTGGTGGTTTAGCGGGTAGCACACTAACTCTATTGGGTGCAGTAAAAAATATTCAACAGTGGCTCAATTTACCGCTCGAACAAGCTTGGTTGATGGCTTCGTTAACACCAGCTAAGTCGTTAGGTTTATCACATCAATTAGGCAGTTTAGAAGTCGGTAAACGCGCTTCTATGGTGGCTATTCAATCAGATTTCTCAATTGTAAAAACTTGGGTAAACGGACGTCTTGTGTTTGAGGCTGAGTCAGTACCAAGTCAGGAGGCTTTATGTATCTAATCTCTTCACGCGAAATGTTAAAACGCGCTCAACAAGGCGGCTATGCGGTTCCTGCATTCAATATTCATAATCTAGAAACAGTACAAGTCATTGTTGAGACCGCATCAGAGATGGGCTCTCCGGTTATTCTCGCGGGAACGCCGGGCACCTACGACTATGCTGGCACCGACTACCTGATCAGCATCTGCAAAGAAGCGGCGCACAAACACTCGATCCCACTGGTGCTGCATCTTGATCATCATGAAGATCTACAAGATATCCGCAACAAGGTTGATCACGGCATACGTTCTGTAATGATCGATGGCTCGCATCATGCTTTTGAGCAAAATATCGAGATCGTTCGCTCAGTGGTCGACTATTGCAATCGCTTTGACGCTAGCGTTGAAGCGGAACTAGGGCGTTTAGGTGGCCAGGAAGATGACTTGATTGTGGATAGTGCCGACGCATTAATGACTGATCCCGCATCTGCTGCAGAGTTTGTTCGTCGCACGGGTATTGACTCGTTGGCTGTGGCAATTGGTACTGCTCACGGTCTATACAAGGCAGAGCCAAAGTTAGACTTTGCTCGCTTAGATAAAATTCGTTCAGTGGTGGATATTCCATTGGTACTTCACGGAGCGTCAGGAGTACCAGATGAGATGGTGCGCCGCTGTATTGATCTTGGTGTTTGTAAAGTTAATGTCGCGACAGAGCTTAAGATTGCGTTTTCAGATGCGGTCAAACAACACTTTTCTGAATATCCAGATGCGAATGACCCGCGTAAATACATCACGCCGGGCAAAGCAGCGATGAAACAAGTCGTAATGGATAAGATTCGTATGTGTGGCAGTGAAGGTAGGCTTTGATCACTCACTAATTTGGTAAACTCTCCCCCTATAGTGTGTTTACCTAGGTGCTAGGCTTTCTAGCACCTCTTTATGTTTCAATACATGAACTGGCTACAGCCCCTTCAAATATTGGGCATTGGCCGTTGGCTGAATCATGCGATTGATTGTACTTGCGTTGTCGTCACTGTGTTGTGCTAGGAGCATTAAGAAAGCATCAATCAGTTCAGGTTTACTGGCTGTTACTTGTGTTTCAGTTTGAATATCACGCAGATCGATCAACACATCAGTGAACAGTTGCGGTAAATCTTGTAATACTTGTAGATTCAATACGTTGTGCTCGCTATAGATCGCGTTATGGCTGCCTTTTGGTTTTTGCACCACGTACGGGTTGTCTTTAAGGTTAATGATCGAGGTACGTTTTTCACAGCGCTTTAAGCAGCCTTTATTGACTTTGATCTTGCGGCAGCCTTCGGTCTGTTGGAACAAACATTGGCGGCTCGTCAGCAGTGTATTTGGGTGGTAGAGGCTGTAGTAGCTGCGCATGTTTTGCGGACGTTTGATATGGCGCATCTGCTTCATGTTCAACTCGTTGGAGATAAATGCGCCGCTCGCCGCGAACTCTTGTTGCAAGCATTTAAGTGTGTATGAGTTGACCGTGTTCATCTGCGGGCCTGCAACCCAACCTAGCTCAAGCTCTTGAGCTAAAATGCCCACACCGGAGTTGTTAGTGATCGAGAGCGCTGGCTTTACTGCCTCTAACAGTACACGCGCAGCTTGGTAATCGTCACCAATCAAAATCGCAGGGAACCAAGGTTTTAACTGCGGGTTTGCTCGGAACAGCTCGATCATTGCATTGAGTTCAGCCGCTAGTCCCATCGGGAGTTGAAAATACACGTCTACGTCAGTGTATTCGCACAGTGTGGCGTCTTGTGGTGATGAGATCAATACCGACAACCTTGGTGCTCCTTGACGCACTTCTGGCTGAGGCAGCGGCGGCAAAGTGGGTACATCAATCGCGCCTTTTAGACTACTGGCAGAGGCTTGGGTTGAAGTGACATCAAAGTCTTGGGTTTTCTGTGCGACTTTCTCAATGATTGCGGTTTTGTCGTCGTAGAGCTTTTTCTTTACTGCTTGTACATCGTCGGCGGATTCGCATTGGTAGATCTTCGAGAAATGCTTTACCGCATGGTCGCGTGGGTTGTCGATGTACATCGCTTTGCCAAAGTCACCTTGCAAAAAGGCATTGGAGAAATCGCGGTTAAATACAGTGTATAACTCTGTAGTGTCGTTTGATAGCTCCACACCATCACACAAACGGTCAATCTGCTTACGCCAGTTATCTACCACGGTGTAAACGTAGTGGGATTTCTTGATGCGGCCTTCCACCTTCAATGAGTACACACCCGCGTCAGCGAGTGCTTTCAAATCGCCAAAGGCAGAATTATCTTTCATATTGAGTGGGTAGTTGTTACCAGTTTTGGTTGTCTGGTATTGCTCACGGCAAGGCTGGCTACAACGACCTCGGTTGCCTGAAGCCCCATTACGCGCAGAGCTGATGTAGCAAATACCCGAAAAACCAATACAGTATGAGCCGTGAACGAACACTTCCATCATTACATTATGCGCACGACCAAACTGAGCCAGATGCTTTATCTCATCAATATTCAGCTCGCGAGAGAGATTGACGCGACTTGCCGTCAACCGATTGAGAAACAGGATCTGCCCCTCGTTATGGGTATTGAGCTGAGTTGATGCGTGTATGTCTAAATCAGGAAAATAGTTGTTGAGAATGTAGGCTAAACCAAGGTCTTGCACGATTACGCCATCAATTGCCGTTGTGTTTAATTGGCTAAGTAAGCGCACGATGGCTGGAATTTCACTCTCTAGAATCAACACGTTGAGAGTTAAAAAGATCTTGCAGTTGTGCTGGTGGGCAAGCTGCAACACGCCATTAAGGTTATCAAGAGTGAGGTTGGTGGCTCGATTGCGTGCATTGAAACGATCTAAACCGCAGTAAATCGCATCGGCTCCGGCTGCAATTGCCGCTTTGATGGAATCTAAATCCCCACCTGGTGCTAATAACTCAAATTGATCGCGTGTCACGGCTTGTCTCTTAACTCAGTAAAATAGGCTCGGTATTTTACGGGGTTAAAAAGTGTGATCTAGCGCTGATTAACGCTTTGTTAATCTGCATCAATTAATTCGTGTCAGAGAAGAGTCATCCAAATTCTTGTTGCAATTATTGCCAATTGCTTTAGTGTTATACCCATGTATAACACTAAAGCGCAACTGATAAGGCAAGCTTCATGACAGATTGGAACGAAACGCAGCCTATCTTTCGTCAACTAGCGGATCGAATTACAGAGCAAATCTTGCAAGGCATTTGGAGCGAAGGTCAGGCATTACCTTCGGTTCGGGCAGTCGCAGGAGATTTGAAAATTAACCACATCACTGTGATGAAAGGTTATCAGCTACTGGTGGATGAAGGCCTGGTAGAAAAGAAGCGCGGTCAGGGCATGTTTGTCGCTGACGGCGCCTTGAGTCAACTAAAGGCGTCGCAGAAGCAGGATTTCATCCAACAACAGATCCCATCTATCGCGACTAAATTGCAGCAATTAGATATTCCATTACAAGAATTTATTGAGCAGTTAACACTGCACGTTGAGGGTAAACAATGAGCGTATTAATCGAAGCTCGGCAGGTAACCAAACACTACTCAGGTCGAGTCAAAGAGCAAGGCGAAGCGATTAAAAACATTAGCTTTGAACTCAAAGCGGGGCAGGTACTGGGTTTACTTGGTCACAACGGTGCAGGTAAATCGACCTTGATTAAAAGCCTGCTCGGAGCACATGACTATCAGGGTGACATTCAAGTTCTGGGGCTTGAACCTATCTCACAACGCGCCAAAGTGATGGAGCATCTGTCTTATATTTCAGATGTTAACGTGTTGCCTGACTGGATGACAGTAAGACAAATTCTTCGTTATACCGCCGGTGTTCACCCAAGTTTCGATATTAACAAAGCGCACGCCGTACTTGAAAAAACCGACATCAAGCTTAATAGCAAGATCAAATCGCTCTCAAAAGGCATGAAGGTACAGCTACACCTTGCGATTGTGATTTCGACCGATACCAAAGTATTGATTCTCGATGAGCCGACGCTTGGCTTGGATCTTGTTTACAGAGACACCTTCTACCGTCATTTGCTTGAGTGGTTTCATGATGGAGAGCGCGCTCTGATTATCGCTAGTCATGAGGTGTCTGAAATTGAACACTTGCTAACCGATGTGTTGATTCTTAAGCATGGTCAAGCTGTGTTGCAATCTTCGATGGAGAACATTGCTGAAGAGTACGTGATCGTAGAAACCACCGAGGAACAACGTGCAAAAATGGAAGCATTGAAGCCGCTATCTAGTGAGCGAGCGCTTGGCAGTACGCGTTGGCTGATTCGCTGTGAACAAGCGCAGCAACTTGACGAGGTAGATAAAATTTACAATGTAAAACTGGCAGATCTGTTTCTGGCTTTACAAAAGGAGGCGGCATAATGAATCCTTATTTTTATATGCTAGAGAAAGAGTGGCTAGAACATAAAGTGATCACGCGTATTCCTTTAGTATTGCTCGTGTGTGGTGTGGTGCTACTACTCTCGATCTTGATGAACTCGACCATTCAAAGCAATGTCACTTACGAGTTGACCTACAATATCGATGGTCATGAGTCTGGTTTTGAACTGGGCAAGCAACTAAGCGGATTAGCGTTTGGCTTTACGGGTTTACTCTCGATTTTGCTTACCACGCTCTATTTCCCCAAGACATTACGCAAAGAGCGCCAAGAGGGCAGTGTGATGTTTTGGCGCAGCATGCCAGTATCGGATTTAACGATTCATCTGGTTAAGCTAGGCTTTGGTTTGCTTGTTACACCTATTATCTGCTCGATGCTTGTCATCTCCGCGGATCTGGTTATGTGGTTAATCAACTTTGTTATGTCACAAAGCTTCCCGCTGTTCTTTACCGGTGAATCCATCTTCTATGTGTTTACACATTGGTTGGAGTTTATCGGGCGTATGTGGCTGGTGGGTTTAGCTTTACTACCATTGGCAGCGCTCGCTATGGCAATCTCGCAGAAAGTCAGTTCGCCACTGTTGGTAATGGTTATCGGCTTCTACGTAATAAAACTGCTTTCCACCAATTTACTGGGTACGGATGTTATTAGTCACTTTTTACACTCGATAACGACGTTGCCACTTGAAATTATCGGCGGAGGGAATCCATTGGCTGCGTTTGCAAAAGCTGGAGTGGTGCACTTAGTCATCTATTACTTGATTGGTGCTGCTAGCTTAGCGACAAGTCTCAAATTGAGTCGTTTAGTTGACTAAAGCTCTTCCAGAATCCTAAAAGGCGCTAGCAGTTAGTTAGCGCCTTTTTTATTGGCAGTGGATTGCTATTAGTCTCCAAGGGGCTGACGATCTAAGCCACCTCGATATGAGTCTAATGCCAACTTAAGCCGTCGTAGTTTGTCTCTTGAACGTCGCTTATGGTTGACGGCAAGTGCCATCGAAAGAACATCAACCAAGGCTAACATCGCGTAACGAGATGCAGAAGGTTTGTAGATAAAATCAGTCTCTTGGTGCTCAATTGGCAGTGTGAGATCGGCAATGTCAGAGAGCGGTGTTGAGCTCGGTGTGATGGCGATGATCTTCACCCTGTATTGCTTTGCTAGCTCCGCCGTTTCGATGATGGTCGGTGTGTATCCCGTTGCGGATAACATAACCAATACGTCATTACTGTCTGCGGTAGAAGCAATCATACGTGCTAGCAAACCGTCGTTATAAGCCACCACAGGGTAGCCTAAACGGAATAGGCGGTGCTGCATCTCTTGCGAGGCAATCGTCGAGCCTCCACCCATACCGATAGAGATGACTTGTCTTGCACTGTGTAACCAACCCACAGCGGTATCGATATCTTCTTCGTTGATCAAATTGCGGTTGATATCTAACGACTGCTTGATGGATTCGTAGATACCCTGATAACCACTTTGATCGGGTGGCTCAAGAATAAAGCGTTGACCAACTGTCAAGGTTTGCGCCAGCTTGATTTTCATATCACGAACGTTTTTACAGCCAACGGCTTTAGCAAAGCGAGTAATGGTGGCTTCACTCACTTCAGCGCTTTCTGCAAGCTCGGTGATACTCGAATTCGCCGCAGTCTGAATGTCGTCCATGATCAGTTTGGCGACTTTCTTCTCAGCGTCGCGCAGAGCGCTAAAACGCTCAGTGATTTGCGAAATAATATCGACGTCTAAACTCAAGATGTTTTCCTATTCTAGCAATGGAGACCTATGGTTTGGTCTCCATATCAATGCTTTGCAGTATACCTGATTCATTCAAGCGTAAAAATGCAGTGGTTTAGAAACGTGTTTCTACCCAATGAGTCACGTTGTATTCGTCATCACACACGGCGATAGCACGCCATTTATCGAAGGTCAGGCACGGATGTGAGGTTGAAAAAGCGATAACGTCGCCAACATCGAGTGGGCAGTCTGGGTCTATCTCCATAAACGCATGTTGATCCATGACGGCAGTGGTGACGGCATTAGAGACAGAGATAGCTTCGCCGTCACGGTATGCACGCTCTGGAATGGGTAAACCGGCATCAAAGGCGACGTCTCTTTTTCCTAGGCCAACCACGAGTTTACCCGGCTCAGGCTTTGAGATGACGTGTGCCCACACTTCAAGAGAGGACTGTAAATCACCACCCAAATCACACGCTGCTCCTCGGTTTTTCTCTGCTCTCGCCATGACTTTGTTTTGAGCGTCTAGATAGATCCCCGTGTCATGGATGGCGTAGCAACCTGGGCGAATAATGGCATCTAGATCGTCGAGGTTGGCAAAACACTCAGAAACTACGTCGTACCAAGCGGAACCTGCACCCGTCACAATGGGCTTACCTGAGATGAGTTGATCGCGAGCCAGTTTACGGCCAAGCGTTACGATCTGATTGAGAAAATCACGAATGGCTTGTTCTGCATTGTCACCATAGATGACACCTTCGTAAGCTTCAATACCAGTCAATAACAGGTGAGATTGCTCGGCAATGCACTGAGCAAGCTCGACAACTTGCTGCTCAGTTCGACAGCCGCAGCGTCCACCTTCAACACCGAATTCAATCACTACATTGAGTTTGACGTCACGGCTCGCAAAGAACTGCCCAAGTGCTTCAACGTTACGCTGTGAATCAACGCAAACAAATACATCAACACTATGCTGCTCAATCAGATTGGCCACGATAGCCATATTGGCTTTGCCGACCAACTGATTAGCGATAATGATTTTACTTGCCCCTGCTAACGCCGCAACTTCAGCTTGAGCGGCTGTGGCGACAGTCATTCCCCATGCGCCTTGGTCAAGTTGCTGACGAAACAACGCGGGTGTCATGCTGGTTTTGCCATGCGGGCATAACTTGACGTTGTGGGTTGTGGCGAAGCGCTGCATCCAGTCGAGGTTATTGTTGATTCTAGATTGTTGAATAACGGCAGCGGGCAGACTGATTTCTTCGTTGATCAAGCTGTAGGTTTGCTGGCTATCACTCTGATATGGCTGAGACTTCTCACCCCACCCAGGGATGTTGATAGTATTATTATGATAGTTTGTATCACACTTTTTCTCGAATTCTTTCATCGCAAGCTCACTTCTAACATGAATTAAGTTGTTGATTACTAATGTTTGTTGCTATCTAGATTAATTTATATGTTAGAAACTATCAAACAAATTCGGTTTTTATGTGTGTTTTGTCACTGATTTAAATACGGGATTTATTAGTATGTACACATGCAAACGAGAGACGAAGAGAGTGAACCATGTTGTTCGATACCATAATCAAAAGTGTAGAAGTCTTTGACGGTACCGGCGCTCCAGCATATACCGCTGATGTCGCAATTCGTCACAATCGTGTAGAGCAAATTGGTGAATTATCTGAAGCGACGGCTAGCAAGGTGATTGATGGACAAGGCTTGGCACTCGCGCCGGGTTTTATTGATGTTCACACTCACGATGATACCAATGTGATTCGTTATCCCGAGTGTCTTCCAAAGATCAGTCAAGGTGTGACGACTGTGATTGTCGGTAACTGTGGCATTAGTGCCAGCCCGACTACCTTAGCCGGTGCCCCACCTGATCCAATGAACCTACTCGGTAAGCAAGAAGATTTTAAATACCCAACGTTCGCTAGCTACGCGCAAGCTGTGCAGCAAGCAAATCCTGCAGTCAATGTAGCGGCATTAGTCGGTCACACCACTTTGCGTAATAACGTGATGGATGACTTGCAACGCACCGCGACCGATGAAGAAATCGCTCAAATGCGCAGTACGCTTGACCAAGCGATGGCAGAAGGAGCGCTTGGTTTGAGCTCTGGTCTTGCCTATGCGAGCGCGAAACAAGCGACAGCGGACGAGGTCATGCGCTTAGCACAGGTGCTCGGTCAACACGGCGGCATTTATACCACCCACATGCGTACAGAATTTGAAGAGATCATCTCTGCAATGGAAGAAGCGTTTGAAACGGGGCAGTTCGCTAAGGTACCGGTTGTTATCTCGCATCTTAAGTGTGCTGGCGCTGGCAACTGGGGACGAACAAAAGAAGTGCTCAATGTGATGGATGAGGCGGCGAAACACCAAGATGTGTCTTGTGACTGCTACCCGTACTCCGCAAGTTCATCAACACTTGACCTAAAACAAGTGACCGACGAGATCGATATCTTTATTACTTGGTCGGAAACCGCCCCTGAACATGCAGGTAAAATGCTCAAAGACATTGCCGAGGAGATGGATCTGCCATTAATGGAGGCGGCAAAAGCGATTCAACCTGCTGGTGCGGTTTACCACTGCATGGATGAAAACGACGTTAAACGCGTTTTGAAATACAAACTGACCATGGTGGGCTCCGACGGATTACCCAATGACCCACATCCACATCCACGTTTGTGGGGCACTTTCCCGAAAGTGCTTGGACACTACTGTCGTGAAGAGAAACTGTTTTCATTAGCGGAAGCCATTCACAAAATGACGGGCATGTCAGCCAAGCGATATAACTTAAAAGATCGCGGCGAAATAAAAGTCGGGGCTTACGCAGATTTAGTTTTATTTAACCCAAATACAATAAAAGATACTGCAACCTTTGAAAATCCTATTTCAATGGCAAAAGGTGTTGAATCTGTATTTGTTAATGGTGAGTTGTCATATTTATCTGGCGATGTAACCAAAAATAGAAGTGGCGTATTTATTTATAGAAATGACGCCTAAAAATTAAAATCAATTTATTTATTATCAATTTAATAAAGTACTTATACTGGAGAATATTATGTCTATTAAGCGTTACGGTGTAGAAGGTGGAACAGGCACTGGTGGTCAACACCTTCCATTTGCACGAGCGACTGAAGCAGGCGGTTTCCTATACGTTTCCGGTCAAACACCTATGACCGACGGTGAAGTGGTAGAAGGTGGTATCGTTGACCAGTCTCGCCTAGCGATCCAGAACTGTGTCGATATCATGACTGAAGCGGGCTACACACTAGAAGATGTGGTTCATGTAAAGGTTGTTTTAACGGACTCTCGTTATTTCCAATCATTCAATAAGGTGTTCAAAGAGTTCTTTGGCGAGCACCCGCCAGCACGTATCTGCATGGTGTGTGATTTGGTTGTTGATGTGAAGGTAGAAGTTGATGTGACTTGTTACCGCGAAGATCGCCGATAGACTTCACAAATAACAATTAAGAGTGCCGGAATAAATTCGTTCCCTGTTAATATTGTTTCGGTGCTCTCATCCCTACAAATATAATTCTTTGTTGTGCAGCAAAATAAATATTAATTAAATATAAGCGATTGTTATATTTAATTATTGTCTGAAATAGATGAAATAATACAACTGCAAGAATTATATTAATCTGAAAGATGGATTTTGACATTGAGAGGTGTCCAATGAATAGTACACTTTTTCTTACTGGCTTCGGTGCATATGTAGTATTTCTGATTTGGCTTGGATGGTTTGTTTCGCGCAACCAAAAGTCCGGGGAAGATTTTCTATTAGGTGGCCGTGGCTTACCTCTGTTTCTTGTATTAGGTACAACCGTCGCGACTATGGTCGGAACGGGTTCAAGTATGGGCGCGGTTGGTTTTGGTTATGCTAACGGCTGGGCTGGTGCGCTTTATGGCATTGGTGGTGCCATTGGTATCTTGCTTCTTGCGCTATGGTTTGCTCCGGTTCGTAAACTGAACTTTATGACCATGAGTGAAGAGCTTGCTTACTATGTGGGTGCAAATCGCATCGTTAAGAATGTGGTTGGCTTGCTTATCTTTATCGCTTCAATCGGCTGGCTAGGCGCGCATATTCTTGGCGGTGGTATGTACCTCGCGTGGATCGCTGACATCGACCTTAACCTAGCGAAAATCATCATAGCTGCAGCGTTTACTATCTATGTTGTGATTGGCGGTTACACTGCGGTTGTCTGGACGGATACGATTCAAGCAATCATTCTATTTGTTGGCTTCATTCTGATGGCGGTTCTATCGGTTCAACATATCGGTGGTATGGACAACCTATACGCAGCTATGGACCCAGCCGCAACGAGCTTCCTAGCGATTGAAAAGCTCGGGATCATTCCTGCGGTATCTTTAGCGGTTGTGATTGGTGTTGGTGTACTTGCGACGCCTTCATTCCGCCAACGTATCTACTCTGGTAAGGATGTATCTACAATTCGCCGTTCGTTCATTGGCTCGGGCGTACTGTATCTATTCTTCTCAATCATCCCTGCAATCATTGGTATGGCTGCACATGCGATTGACCCAACACTAGATAACCCTAACTTCTCGTTCCCATACATTGCTGCAACCGTATTGCCAGTAGGTATTGGCATGATTGTTCTGATTGCGGGTCTGTCAGCAACCATGTCGAGTGCTAGCTCTGATGCGATTGCGGGTGTGTCGATTCTACTGCGTGATGTGTACGTTATGTTCACAGGTCGCGTGCCAAACAAAGAATCCATGCTCAACTACTCTCGCCTAGCGCTTGTTGTGGTTATCGGCTTTGCTTTACTGTTTGCTCTGACTTCAAACGACATCATTGGCTACATTACTAAGATGATTTCTACCGTTATGTCAGGCATGTTCGTGTGCGGAATGCTAGGTCGCTTCTGGAAACGTTACAACTGGCAAGGTGCTATCGCGACACTTGCTGGTGCTTCAGTGGCTTCATTCACTGTCATGCTTAACGCGGATTACACAGCCTTCTGGGGCAACCCAGTGATTCCATCTTGTCTGTTCGCACTGGCAGCGGGTGTAGTAGTGAGCCTATGTACTCCTGCTAACCAAGTCAGCCCTGAAATGGCAAGAGCAATCCTTGACGATGAGCGTGCTCTGATGGAGATGGAATTGTCTGACTCAGGCGTCCTAGAAGAAGAGAAATCTTCACAACGTCCTGCCACTCAAACTAGCTAGTTTTCTCCACAACTTTGGCTCTGCCTAGCAGAGCCACTGTTTTTTTACTTTTCAAGATTAAGGTGTGTTATGTCGGCATCTTCTAATTTTAACATTGCTTTTTTTGGCGAGTGTATGGTCGAAATCAGTGGGTCTCCACTGAGTAAAAAATTCGGCGGTGACACGCTCAATACGGCGCTTTACCTGTCTCGTTTAACTCAAGAACAAAATGTCTCTGTGCACTATGCGATGGGGCTTGGTCACGATGAATTGTCTCAGAGTATGTTGGAAAACTGGCATCATGAAGGCATTCAAACTGAGCTAGTTGAGCGCATCGAGAACAAACTGCCTGGCCTATATATGGTTGAAACGGATGAGCTTGGTGAGCGTCACTTCCACTATTGGCGTAGTGATGCCGCAGCCAAGTTTTACTTTAATAGCGAAAGCCAATCCAAACTTGAAGCTGCACTGGCTGATAAGGTGCTAGATGCGGTATACCTCAGCGGTATCAGCCTTGCCATTCTAGACGACGATTCACGTCAACGTTTACTTGATGCCGTTTGTACCTTCTCACTTCAAGGTGGAAAGGTGATATTCGATAACAACTATCGCCCGCAACTTTGGTCAACAGAGCAAGCGCAACATTGGTATGCAAAGCTTCTACCTTGCGTCGATATTGCTTTGATTACAGAAGATGATGACCACATCGTCTGGGGCAGTGAAGAGTCGGTGCAGTCGCGATGTCTGCGCCTTGGCTGCAAAGAAGTGGTGATTAAGCGTGGCTGCGAGCCTTGTAAAATCATCACCACGAGCGATCTAGGCATAGAAGAGCGTTACGTTGCGGCAAGTAAAGTGAACAAGGTCGTCGACACGTGCGCCGCAGGGGACTCGTTTGCCGCAGGTTATCTTGCTGCGCGCCTTACCGGAAAAAGTGCCAGTGCCTCAGCGCTATTAGGCCATCAATTAGCTTCAACCGTTATTCAGTACTCAGGTGCGATTATTCCTTTCAGCGCGATGAGTGGACTTATTATTGGGTCACAAGACCAGAAATAGAATCGGAAACTATTATGTCTCTACAAGCTACATCTCAAGAAATTATCAACAAACTACAGCAGTTCAAAGTTGTCCCTGTCATCCAAATCAACAAGGTTGAACATGCAGTACCTCTAGCCAAAGTTTTGGTTGAAAATGGTCTACCCGTCGCTGAAGTGACCTTCCGTACTGAGGCGGCAGCAGACGCAATCCGTGCAATGCGCGAAGCGTATCCTGAAATGTGCATTGGCGCGGGAACCGTACTGACGTCAGAGCAAATTGATCTAGCGAAAGAAGCCGGAAGTGAGTTCGTGGTTGCTCCTGGCCTTAATCCAAACACAGTTCGTCGCTGCCAAGAGATCGGCATGCCTGTTGTTCCTGGAGTCAACAACCCAAGCCAAGTCGAGCAAGCACTAGAGCTTGGTTTAACCTTCCTAAAATTCTTCCCTGCGGAAGCATCTGGCGGCATTAGCATGGTCAAGTCTCTGCTAGCTCCATACGTCGATGTGTCATTCATGCCAACTGGTGGTATCGGCAAACACAATATCAATGACTATCTAGCGATTGACCGAGTGATTTGCTGTGGTGGTACTTGGATGGTGGCTCCAACACTGATTGAGAACGAACAATGGGATGATATCGCGAAGCTTGTCCAAGAAGCGGTTGCGCATGTTGCGTAATTGAATCGAACATTAGTAAATTTGGGATGACACGGATGAACAAAGCAACGTTAGCACTACTTATTTCTGGCTTAATGGCGGGGCAAACAGCGATGGCAATGGCTCCTAATACTGATCTTAATCTTATGCCTTACCCTCAGGAAGTCGAACTGGGGAAAGGGCAAATTGCGCTCGACAAAGATTTTAGTATCTATGTAAAAGGTTATGACTCTGAGCGTGTGCAATTCAATGTTAAACGCACGATGGAAAGGCTTTATCGTCAAACCGGTTTACCTATGCTTCATTGGCAAGCCGAGTCTGAGAAAGACGCAACCTTGGTGATTGATATTCGCAAGGCACCAAAAAGCCAAGTACAAGGCATCGAGAGTGATGAGTCTTACCAACTGGATGCTAAGAATGGTCAAATTGTTATCCGCTCTGAGCGTCCATATGGTGCGCTACATGGCTTAGAAACCTTCCTCCAGCTAGTGACAACAGATGCTAAAGGTTATCACGTGCCAGAAGTGTCGATTGAAGATGAGCCACGCTTTAAATGGCGTGGTGTTTCATACGATACGTCACGTCACTTTATCGAGTTCGATGTGATTTTGCGTCAGCTTGATGCGATGGCATCGGCGAAGATGAACGTCTTCCACTGGCACATTTGGGATGACCAAGCGATTCGTATTCAGCTAGATAACTACACTAAGCTCTGGTCTGAAACGGCAGATGGTGACTACTACACCAAAGACGAGATTCGTTATGTGGTGAACTACGCGCGTAATCTTGGCATTCGTGTTATTCCTGAAATCTCTTTACCAGGGCATGCTTCTGCAGTTGCTCATGCTTATCCAGAATTGATGTCTGGTGTCGGCGAGCAAGCTTACCCTCAGCAGCGTGGCTGGGGCGTGTTTGAACCACTGATGGACCCAACTAATCCAGAACTGTACACCATGCTCGAAAGTGTCTTTGATGAGGTGGTGGAGCTTTTCCCTGATGAGTACTTCCACATTGGTGGCGACGAGCCGAACTACAAGCAGTGGAAAGAAAACCCGAGCATTCAGAAGTTCATTGCTGACAATAACCTAGACGGTGAACGTGGTCTGCAATCTTATCTCAACACGAAAGTAGAAAAGATGCTTGAGCAGCGTGGCAAGAAAATGTCTGGTTGGGATGAGATCTGGCATAAAGATTTGCCGACTTCAATTGTTATCCAAAGTTGGCGTGGACACGACAGTATTGGTCGTGCCGCTAAAGAAGGGTATCAAGGGGTGCTTTCAACGGGCTATTATCTAGACCAGCCGCAACCGACAAGCTACCACTACCGCAATGACCCAATGCCAGCAGGTATTACCGTTGACGATAAACTGCATAGTGGTGAGCGATTCGCAACTTACGACTGGGTTAAACCGCGTAATAAAGGTGGCCCGCGTAAAGGTAATCTGACCATCATCGAAGCAAAAGATGGTACGTTCCGCGCGTTTACAGATTACAACGGTAAGTCTCGCCAAGAAGTTCATATTCTTGAATATGTGCCGGGCAAAGTGTTCCGCGGTCATTTCGATAACTTTATGTCCTACACCGAGTTCAACTATGAGTTTGCTGGTGGCAAGCTTAAGCCAAGTAGTTATCAGCTTATCGGTAACGTTCGCTGGCCTGCGACAGGTGAGCTAGTGGCAGGAAGTTCAATCAAGGGTTCTGTTATTCCTCAGCCAAACGGCGGCTACCCTGCTGAGCTAACCAAAGATGAACAGAAACTCATCTTGGGTGGTGAAATCACCATTTGGGGTGAAAATCTTGATTCAATGACCATCGAACAGCGTTTGTGGCCGCGTAGCTACGCGATTGCTGAGCGTTTGTGGTCTAGCCAAGAGCTTACCGATGAGCGCAGCATGTATCGTCGTATGAATGCGATGGATACGTGGTCTGAAGTCTCCGTTGGTTTACGTCATCACGCTGACGCCAACATGATGCTTAAGCGCCTCGCAAATGGTGCGGATGTGATGCCTTTGCAAACACTTTCTAAGTACATTGAACCTGCGCAGTATTACGCGCGTCACTGGGAGAAATGGATATCAACGCCGAACAAAGGCGATCTTTACAATCAATATGAACGCTTAAATCGCTTTGCTGATGCGCTACCTGTAGAAAGCCTGGCGGTATATCAGATGAATGATTTGGTTGAGGCGTTTGCTAAGGGTGATAAAGCCGCTCTAGATACATTGCAAGGCCATTATCAAGCGGTGAAGTTTGCAGCCACTCAGGCTAAGCCAATCTTTGCAGCGAATGTTGCGTCAGTTGATACGGTTGCAGTGGCAGACGCAAGTGTGCGAGTAGCAGACTTAGCCTTAACGTTAATTGAAACGGCTAAGCAAGGTCACCAAGTTCGCGCAACGGATGCGGCAGAGTATCAAGCATTGATTGATCAAAATGCCATCATCATTGATGAAACGATTGTCGCCATTGTTAAACCAACTGAGAGCTTACTTAAAACTCTGAGTAAATAATGGTTAAACCATTTGCCGCTAGCGCACGCTAGCGGCAAACTCCTTTTTATTTGGAAGTATTACAATGCAAGTAAGCGGTCACTTACGGTTTTTCATCGGAACCTACACTGATGCCCCGAGTCAGAGCCAAGGCATTGCTCAGGTCAGCTTAAATCCACAGACTGGTGAACTGACTCTCCTCGGCGATTTCTATCCTCTACGTAATCCTTCTTACCTCAAACAAACCCGCCAAGCCCTATATAGTTTTTCAGAAGTTGCTCAGCAAGACGGCGCACAACTTGTCTGTATGCAAGGAGGCATCAATCACGCGCTGCCCATTTTAGGCGACTATCCTTGTCACTTAGACGTTTGTGAGAATAACCAATACCTAGCCGTTGCCAACTACGGGTCTGGTGATGTCAACGTGTTTGCTCTTAGTGATGATGGAGTACCAAGAGAGCTGGTGATAACGTTATTTGAAGAGGGGAAAGGCCCCAATTTTGATAGACAAGCGTCCCCGCATGCGCACCAAGTCATGTTTCAGCGCACGGAAAAAGCGTTGGTAAGTGTGGATTTAGGCAGCGATGCCATCCGCTTCTATCACATTGAGCAAAACCAATTTCTCTTGCGACAAACGCTAGCTTTAACGCCTGGGTCTGGACCTCGCCATTTGGTGTTCAATCGCGCTGAAGATAAAGCTTATGTTGTGTGTGAGTTAAGTGAAACCTTGGTTGTGCTGACTAAAACAGACACTGGCTGGCAAGTGTCACAGCAGTCAGACTTAATCCCAAATGGGGAGAAAGGAGAAGCCGCGTCCGCGATTAAGTTGTCGCAAGACGAGAGGTTTATTTATGTGTCATGTCGACAGCAGAACGTGTTGAGCTGCTTTGATGTTTCGCAACCTACAGCGCAATGGCTTGGCTTAACCGATTGTGGCGGTGGTTTTCCACGTGATTTTACGATTAGCGATTGTGGCGAGTGGGTAGTCGTCGCCAATCAGCATTCCAACAACCTTACTAGCTTTCGTCGTGATTTGAAGACGGGAGCATTAGTCGCAACAGGATATCAGTGCCAAGTTGGCGCACCTGTCTGCGTAATTGAACAAAATAACGATTGAGAACAGTATGACAATTCACCGTATTAACCCTACAAAACGTTGGTCAGATGTAACGGTATTTAATGGCATTGCTCATTTTGTCGAAGTGGCTGAAACGGATACCTCCGCAGATATTAAGGGGCAAGTACAGCAGATTTTTGATCAAGCTGAGCAGAAGCGTAAAAGGTAACGAAGCCGCTACCTATTTTGATTGTGTTTTTAGCTTAAATTATTGTTTTTAAATGCTTCAACATAAGCTTTATCTTCACCCATTATGTGTTGACGTAGCTAGTTTTTGAGAAACTCCATCAGTTCATCACCAATGTCCTCTCTCTACGCGACGTTGAAACTCCAATTCTTGAGTATATAGCCTTCTGGCCGCCGCCGCTGTAACCCCCGCCCATGATTTGAAAGCGCGATTAAAGTTTGCCACATCACTATATCCTAGTTGAAAAGCAATACTGTCTATAGAGTCTGATGTCTCGAATAACAGTTGCTCCGCTGTATTGTATCGTGCTTTCTCTTTGATCGCTCGAAAGCTTGTATTGTGACTGTCCAAATAACGGTGGAGTGTCCTGCGTGTCGTGCCAAATAGAGAAGCAAGCCAATCTGCATTAAAAGAACGCAAATGTGAGTATGAGTTGGCGAGGAGTAAAATCTCCTGCAAATTATTGTTATTGCTTCTAGAAAAATGGAGCGGGGTAAAGTCGGGATTTAAAGGAAGTTCAATCGCAGAAAACTCTTGCTCGTAGATAAAAGAACACTTAGGGAAGAGCTTTTCACATTTTCTGCCTTGATGCTCGGACGTCATGAGCAGTACTACATTAGGCTGCCAATCTTTACCGAGCGTCTGCTTAAAAATACTTATTAGCAGAGATACTCGAAACCACTCTACTTGATCGTAGCCGGGAAATGTAGGACGAATAGTTGCGCTATGGCATAAACACCATTTGGAGTTTATCTTTTCCAGCCAATAGGACACGTGCCTACTAACGACACTTGAATGGCTGATAATTGACATAGTCAGTGACTCTAGTCCCTGAACAATATTAAGTTTGTCGGCTTTTGTGTTTGAAATAATGTTACCAGATTGCAGCCCAACCCTTGCTCCCAAGGTGTTATCTTTGGTTTTAAGCCGCATCAGATCTACAAACTTCGAAAAGTGCTCAATTGGTATCCATTGCTCGTAAAAATTAATCTCTGAAGGAAGAGACAGCCTATTTGCTTCTTTTTGCCATGTAATTCCATGCTTCTCGAGATAATAAATAAATAACAACATATTTTCTGTCGAAGTAAGCGATAGGTTTATCTGCTTACGCTTCATCTGCTGTTTTCTCACTTTGTCTCAAAATGACCTAATAGTAATAGTTACATACGGCTATATTCTTGGCAACTCGTCGTATAGCTGATTGCTTTACACCAGTTATCTACCTGTCCTAATTCAATTCGGAGAACAAGTATGGCCGATAACTCTAACAAAGCCGACTTAGGTCGACGCAAAGCGCTCACCATGTTAGCTGCTGGAGCCGCAAGTATTCCATTTATGAAAACTGCCGCGGCAGAGCTGACTTCAAATGACAAGAAGATCAAACTATTACCTAATGAAAGCGGGCCTTTTGATATCGTCATCGCTAGTGGTCGTGTTATTGATCCCGAAACTAAGCTAGATGCAATACGCAACGTTGGCATTAAAGGCAACCGAATTGCAGCAATTTCTCCTAACAAACTGAGTGGAAAAAAAATCATTGATGCTAGCAATTTGATCGTGTCTCCTGGCTTTGTCGACCTGCATTCCCACGGGCAGCAAATGCTGGGATCGTGGATGCAAGCTTTCGATGGTGTAACCACTCAATTGGAACTCGAATCCGGACTTTTCCCAATTAGTGACGCCTATAACCATATCGCGAGAGAAGGTCGCCCAACCAACTATGGTTTTGGCGTAGCCTGGACGTTCGCTCGTGCTATGGTGATGGATGACCGTGTTGGTCCTGCAGATGGGACTCTTGCTTGGTTTCAAAAAGCATTCAGTTACGATGGCTGGCAAAACACAGTCCCGAGTGAAGAACAGTTAGACCAGATCTTGGCGCATATTGAAACTGGTTTAAATGAAGGTGGGCTCGGCATCTCGATCAACTCGGGGTATGCACCGGGTATGGGCCGAAAAGAGTATTATCAACTCGCTCAGATGGCTAAAAAACACGAGGTTGCCACCTATACACATGACCGCTATATGAGCGTGCTAGAACCACAAAGCTCGTTTGAAGCTTTGGGAGAGCAAATCGGCTTGGCCGCCATTACAGGGGCACATATGCATGTGTGCCACATAAACAGTGTCGCCAACCGCGATCTAAAAGCAGCAACCGATCTTCTAAAACAAGCTCAGTCACAAGGCATTAATGTCTCCGTCGAGTCATATACTTACGGTGGTTTGTCTACAGCGATAGGCGCAGAGTTTATGCGCGGTCCAGAGTGGCTAGCCCGATTTGGCGCCACCGAGTACAGCGCAGTGGAATTTAATGGCGAACCGTTGAACAAAAAATCATTTAATGATCTTCAAAATGCTGAGCCTGGAGCGCCTATTGTCTTTCATTTCCTTCGTGAAGAAGAGTCTCAAGCAGATCAGGATTTACTGGATCTAGCGGTAATGTACCCAGGAGGTGCAATTGCTTCTGATGGCATGCCTTGGTTCAGGTTAGATGGCTCGATCATTGAAGACAATGTGTGGCCTGTGCCGGAAGAATCATTCAGTCATCCACGCTCTGCGGGGTGTTTCTCACGCTTATTCGCCCGCTGGGTTCGTGAAAGTAACAAGATTCCACTTATGGAAGCGATTGCTAAAGCAACGCTAATACCAGTGCAGATTGCCGAAGGAACGGCTTCGCAGTTGAAGAAAAAAGGGCGTATCCAAGTAGGGTGTGATGCCGATATTACTGTATTCAACTTAAACACCATTCAGGACAATGCGACCTTTACTAATCCGCGCCAGACATCTACAGGGCACGAATACGTAATAGTCAATGGTACGCCAATCATAGAGAAAGGCAGTCGCGTTGAAGATGTGCTTCCTGGCAAAGCCATTCGCAATATCTAAAACATTATATTTAGGGCGCCAGGTTCAGTTGGTGCTCCTTTTAGCTTCTAGAGGTAAATATGAATCAGCTTCCAACACCGGTAACCATACTTTCCGGCTTTTTAGGCGCAGGAAAAACCACGTTACTGAACCATATTTTGAGCAGCAAAGGTGACCTGAACATAGCGGTCATCGTGAATGACTTTGGTTCGGTGAACATCGATGCGGAGCTTGTTAAGTCACAAGACGAAACCATCATGCAGCTGGAAAACGGTTGTATCTGTTGTAGTCTTGCTGAAGGGCTCATTGTGGCCGTAATGCGAATACTGGCTATGGAAAACAGGCCTCAGCATATTATTGTTGAAACCTCCGGCATTTCAGAACCACTTGATGTAGCGCGAAAGTTTGATGATCCAGAGCTTAGGCAGTTGGCACCAATTAACGCCATTGTTACTACTGTCGATGCAGATAACATACTTGGTCTAGAGGGCCCCATGCTAGAGCTAGCCGTGCAACAATTGCTCGTAGCAGACATCATACTGGTAAACAAAACGGACCTTGTCTCAGAGGCACAATTGGAACAGGTACATCTATGGTGTACAGAGCATAACGCTGTTGCCAAACAAATTGACGTCTCCTTCGCTCAAGTTGACCTGCCGATTATTTTTGACAGCAGTTCAGATCTTGAACGCTCATTGCAGTCTGATCTTGATGAACAAAGCGAAGAGTCGGGCCATTTAAAGCACAGTTTTGAAACCTTTAGTTACCAAACAAAGCAGACACTCTCCATGCAGAAACTTTACCCTGCTCTAGAACGACTCTCTTTGGATATTTACCGCATGAAAGGGATCTTGAACCTTGAAGAGCGCGAAGACAGACAGTGTATTTTTCAATGTACCGGGCAACGAGCCACCGTTGTAGTTGGTGATGAATGGCCACAGCATGAAGGCACAAAGCAATCGCGATTGGTTTTTATCGCCCCTAAAGGAACACTAAATACCGAGGCTATCACTGAACTTTTAGACAAAGCGGTGGCATGACACCGCTTTACGATAAACCTAGCTACTGTCATGGTGTAATGTTTAGCGATTATTCGACTGAGCTTTAACGTACTTCTTAACTTTCTTCATTGCCATTTGACGCTTGAGAGGCGACAAATAGTCAATAAATAGATTACCAGAGAGGTGGTCTATTTCATGTTGCATGACAATGGCTAGGAACTCATTACTTTCAATCGTAATAGGGTTTCCTTCTCGATCAAGTGCAGACACTACCACTGAGGTATAACGCTCAACTTCAGCGTAGTAATCCGGCACAGACAGGCATCCCTCTTGGCCTTGCGCTTTGTTGTCACCGCTGATGACTTCTGGGTTAACTAAGATTAGTGGGTTATCTCGGCAGTCTGAAAGATCAATGACCACCACGGCCTCTTTGCGACCAACCTGAGTCGAAGCCAAGCCAATGCCATTGTCCGTTGCGTAGAGGGTTTCTAGCATATCGTCGATCAGAGTCTGTACTGATGCGATATCCGTAACTCTCTGGGCTTGAATCTTAAGCCGTGGGTCTGGTGCAGTAAGAATATCTAATATTGCCACGTACTATGTTTCCTATCCGGGTATTAACACTTTGAATTATATTCGAAAATACCTATGCGCTGTGAGTCTTATTCTATTGTTAGTGTATTAAATTTGCGCCGAATATCTTTCTGTTGATGGTGATAGGCATAAATAACTCAATATAAAGAGCCGATAGTGTGATGGTTTTTATGTTATTGAATTTTAAAACTAAAAAGTTTGGCATAGCGAGTGCAATAGCGTAACCGCTCTGATTTAGTCTATTGGACACAAATCTGTAAAACGGACGTAAACCGTTGTTGGCAGAGTAAATAAAAATCAATAAAACAATTTGCTGCAAGGAGAAACCGATGAAGCAAATATTAACCAGTGGTATCACTCTATTGTTAGGTGTGAGTTCAGTTGTTATGGCAGGCAACGAACCAGCACAAGTCGGCCCTCGCCCTCTCTACCTTGTTAGTGATATGGAAGAGAGCCCACTTAAAACCAAGCTAGAAAGTTGCAGTGACGGCCCATTTTATCGTAGTGATTTTTCGATTGGTCACCGCGGTGCAGCCATGCAATTTCCCGAGCACACTAAAGAGTCGTACCTCGCAGCGATCGCGATGGGAGCTGGCGTTATCGAGTGTGATGTAACCTTCACCAAAGACAAACAGCTGGTTTGCCGTCATTCGCAAAGTGATTTACACACCACAACGGATGTTCTTGCTCATCCTGAACTTGCTAAGAAGTGTTCGGTACCATTTAAACCAGCTAACCCAGAAACAGGCGAAGATGCTCAAGTTGAATGCCGCACTTCAGATTTTACCTTGGCTGAGTTTAAAACCTTAAAAGGCAAAATGGATGGCGCAAACCCTAAAGCGACTACGATTGAAGAGTATATGAACGGGACACCAGGCTGGCGCACAGATTTATATTCGCAAACAGGTACCTTGATGACCCACGCAGAAAGCGCGGCATTGTTCAAAAAACATGGTGTGAAAGTAACCCCAGAATTGAAATCGGCAAAAGTGAGCATGCCTTATCAAGGCTTTAGCCAAGAAATGTACGCTCAGAAGCTGATTGATGAACTCAAAACCGCAGGGTTTACTGGTAAAGATGCCTATGTTCAGTCCTTTAACCTAGACGATGTGAAATACTGGATTAAAAATGAACCTGAGTTTGGCCAACAAGCCGTTTATCTTGATGACCGCGTATACAATCTAAAAGGTTTTACCGCGACACTAGAGAACATGAAAGCGCTGTCAAAAGAGGGAGTGAAGATTATCGCTCCGCCTTTATATGCGCTTATTCAGTTAGACGACAAAAATGCGATTGTTGCGTCACAGTACGCCAAGTTAGCCAAACAAGCAGACCTAAATATTATTGCATGGACACTTGAGCGCTCTGGCCCTTTGGCACAAGGAGGCGGTTGGTACTACCAAAGTGTGGCTGAGCAAATCAACCAAGATGGTGACATGATGAAAGTGTTGGATGTATTGGCGAAAGATGTAGGCGTACTGGGTGTATTCAGTGATTGGCCGTCAACAGTCACCTATTACGCAAACTGTATGGACATCTAAAGGAACTTGCCGCTTTATGGGGTGAGATATCTTTGATAGGAGTTGAAGGGCTTTCGAGCCCTTTTTTCATAATCTCGGAGAGACTTTTCTAAGCGTCTATTTTGGAGTTATCTAGTCGTTTTCTCAATAGATTATCTAGCTCGTGATGGTATTGGCCACCTAGCATGGAAATAGGTATTCTCATTTTTCCTTTAGCGAGCAAGAGAAATACAACTCGGTTGCTACCTCCTTCGCCTGCATACCACTTCTCTTTCGCTTCTATGACGGCAGAAAAACGACATTGTTTTGTTTTTCCTAAAACTCGACTAATAATCAATCCTTGATCATCGAACAGTAGTTGATAACTCAATTGCTGTAGGGCTATTACGACCATAGCGAAAACCAATACAAACATAAACAAAGCCATGTAGATCGAGGCTGGTGGGTCGATAACGAGTTGTGTGAATAGAAATAGGGCAATGAACATTGTGAACCAAGAAATAACCAAGCCCAGAAAGGATATTTGCACTCCTTTCATATTAGGAAAGCGCTCATGGGTACTTTCCTTATGGCTTTTCACAATCGCAAAAAAAGCAAACATTAACAGTGGAATTAAAGCTCTAATGTATTCAATGTGTTCCATCTTTATTCCAGAGTGGTGCTTATTTACTGTTTAATACACTGTCTACTTTAGGAACTTCGAACTCTTCGCAGTTTAACAACTCGTGCTCTTTTTTCTGCTTTTCATGCATTGCTTCAATCAGTTGTCGATCTCGCTTGGCGAAGTAGAGATCTTCTTCCGCTTTGCCGCGCAACCGAAGTTTCTCTGTAAAGTCCATGTTAGCTACCTCATCAGATTAACTACCTGCTTTAAGTATAGCTAGCAGTGCGATCTTAAGAGGCGTCACTTATATAAGAGTTGTCAGAATGTGACTCAAATAGCGACTACAAGCTCAATCCTAGCAATAGGTAGCCTCCCATTGCAAAACCCGCTATCGAACAGGTAATGGGTATTTGTGTCATAAAGTGCTGATGTGGATCGCAACCCGCAGCGCTGGCTGCGACGATGACTGAATCGGAAATAGGTGAGCTTTGATCTCCGAACACCGCGCCTGAAAGAACGGCGCCCAACACCATTGCGACAGGTAAATGTAAATGAAAAGCAAGACCAGTCGCGAGGGGAGTGAGAATGCTCACAGCAGCTCCCGAGCTACCCGTGGAAAAAGAGATAAACATACCTACAGAGAACACGGCAGCAGGGATAAGCCACAATGGCAGAGTGCCGGAAAGCAGCTTAGATAGATGTGCTCCAGTACCAAGTTTGCCAATGAGCTGACTTAAGGCCATTGCCAAGATCAGTATGACTAGCGCCGGAACCATGCTTTTGATACCGTCAATGCACCATTCAATGTATTGTGACATCTTGATGCCAATAAGCGAGTAGTAGATCCCACTGCCAATTAGGGTGATATAGCCGCTCCAGTAGATGGCGTCACTGACGTCACCTTTTATCACGTTGCCGCTGCCCGTTTTCCAGCAAATAGCAATGACAGAAGCGAGCAGTAGCGTGATAGGGAGTGCACCACCAATTAGCTTCCAGTGGTTGATTGCTTCAGTTGATTGATCTTGCTTGCCTTGGCGTTTTATTCGCGCATTGTCTTGAGTAGCTCGCTTTGTCAAAGCGAGCACAGGGACAGAAAGCAAGACAAGTAGCGAGTAAAATTGGTAAGGCACTGCAGCCACGAGTGTACTGATAGGCTTTACCGCTTGTAAGTGGCCTCCCGACTGGGCTGCTATTAAGCCTGCTAGCATAACGCCAGCGCCACTGGCTGGGTTGAGCCAAGCTATTGGTGAGCCAGTGCTGTTGGCAAAGTAAGCCAGCCTTGTGTTTGAAAGACCGTGACGGGCGAAAAGCGGTTTGCCTACCATACCTACCATCATCATCGAGCCTATTCCTTCAAGGCACATCAATAGTCCCATAAAGAAAGTGAACAATTGAGCGGTGACCGGAGAGCGCGCAATCCCCCGTTTTTCACTTAAGAATTGGAGTAAATTGTTAAGTCCTCCAGATTGAATCATTACATTGCTTAGAGCGCCTATTATGGCAATAAACAGCAGGCTTCTAACCGCATAGCGAGAGGAGAAAACCATGGCAATAGCATCGAAACTCGCCGTGACGCCTGAGAACAGATTCTGATGAAGAATGATGCTAGCAGTTACCAATCCTGTTGCGATAGCTAGAAAGACCTGGCGAGTGGTAATCGCAAGCGTAACTGCCACCAAAGGCGGCAGCAAGGGAAGCCAATTACTCATGCTCTTCAAAGACGAATAGCGGATCTGAAAGCGCTTGCTCGACGGTATAGCTTAGCTGAAAGTCAGGAAACAAATCACTGGTTCGAAGCGTATCTTCGTTGAAAGCTACCAGTTTGTTGAGTACGTAAATCACGTTGTTGATCCCCCAGCGCTCTTTATCAGTTTCGGCTCCCTTCTTAGCAGACACCTCATTACCAGAAGTTAAGTTAGCAAGAGAAATGTAGGCAGTGCTGTAGTGGTGATACTCAAATGGGTGGTTCGGGAAATTTGACTCCAGCAGTTGAAGCATCTCTGTTTGACTCAAACAGTAGAAGTCCATTTGAACGCAATGGTTAAGTGTGCGTTTGTCTGTCAGTGCGAGTGCGGCGCAATAGCCAATATCATTGATATGATGGGTGTAGATTGGGAAGCTCATATCGCCAAAAGTTGTAATGCTGTCGAAAAAGCGCAGGTTCGGCAAAAAGTAGTCGAATATCCCCCCGTTATAGAAGAAAGTCCAACCAATCCCGCTATCGAATATCTTTTGGTGGAGCGCTTTTTTATGATCAAAAATCTCACCTTCACCGTATTCGATTGCTTGAGTGTGTGCTCCAAATTCGGTCGGAACAAAGCGGTTGACCCCAGCTTCTACAGCGGCTTCTAACCATAATGGTTCGTCATGAGTGATGATGGATTTCGAACCAGGGACGGCGCAGATTAAGGTGTCACAGCCAATTAAGGCGCGACTTAAAGCAAGCTTGTCAGTAAGCGATTCGAGAACGATGAGTTCAGCACCTTGGTTTTGAAATTCAAGTAACTGAGGGTTGAGGCTAGACGGTTTTGTTCGACAAAGTAAAACCACATCGTGTCCCAATGACAACAAGCCTTGGGTCAATGGTTTACCGATTTGACCTGCGGCACCTATTACAGCGATGCGTTGTTTCTCAAACTGATACATATTCTGGCTCCTTACAGCGACTTGGAGAGCAGAATGTTATTGGTATGGTGAATGTTTGTCTTGGTCAACATGAGCCTAAAAATGGTAAATATCGAACCGAATTTTGGAGCTATTGGCGACACTATTTGTGAATGGGTGAAATTACTATTTAAGTGTGAGAGTTAGGAGAAAAGAGGTATTAAACAGAGCAGTTTGTTGTGTTATTTACTAATAAAAAAGTCAATTAGCAACTAAACTTAATGAATGCTCGATGTGTTAGGAGGTAAGCATGGAGTTTCTTGTCCAATTTGACGATGACGGTTTATATCAAAATAACCCGTGGGATGTCCCAGTTCATTACATGAAAGGGGAAGTGCGTGCGCTGAATCCTCTTCTTGCTATGGTCATGATTGAGCGAAATCATGCCCACCTATACACCAATCTTAAAGATAAACGACTGCCTATTTCTCAAGGGGAAGAGTAAAAGGTTCATAATGATGACGTAGTTGGTTACCTGTCTATGAGTGTAACCTTTTAGCAAGACTTTTTGCTGTAGCTGGTGTCGGTGTAATTCTATTGAGCGCGTTGCTGACAAATCACAATCGAGATACAAGCTAGCCCCTTTAGCTCTGCACGGCTTTACTCTATAATTGCCGCGCTTTTATTTGGGTTACCCTTTACCGTGGAAAGATTATGATTTCAAAAAACCAGCTTAAACTACTTCGAGCACTTGGCCAGAAGAAGCAGCGTAAAGCGCATGGCCTATTTTTAGTGCAAGGAGAGAAAAATGTTCTTGAGTTGGCTAATAGCGCGCTAACGGTAAAACAGATTTTTGCTACGACAGCGTTTATTGCTGACCATTGCGGTGAACTTGGTAACTTTGAGTGTATTGAGGCATCGCTAGATGAGCTAACTAAAGCGAGCACGCTAGTTAGCAATAACGCGGCGATTGCGGTGGTTGAAATTCCAAGTATAGAAACACCAAAAGCACAGGGCTTGATGATTGCGTTAGATGGCGTGTCAGATCCAGGTAACCTAGGTACAATCATTCGTGTTGCTGACTGGTACGGCATTAAGCACATTGTCGCAAGCACGGATTGCGCTGATCCATACAACCCAAAAACCATCAGTGCCACAATGGGCAGTTTCGGTCGCGTGACGGTTAGCCAGCTCGATCTCCCAAGTTATTTAGAGCACTCAAACTTACCTATTTATGGTGCTTTCCTTGAAGGTGAAAGTGTGCACAAAACGCAGTTTGCCGCACAAGGTATTTTACTGATGGGCAGTGAATCTCATGGCATTCGCGAGCAAGCGGCTAAGTTTGTGACCGACAAGATTACCATTCCTGCCTTTGGGGGGGCAGAGTCGCTTAACGTGGCGATGGCAACCGGCATTATTTTGGATAACTTGCGCCGTCAGCACGGCTAACAGCAGGGAAGCTCGATAAGTTTCAGTTTATTGTCCAATGGATATACTATTTCAAATTGTTGGTTACTTTATGCGCGCATTTAACAGCAAAACCAACATGTGAGCCAGATAATCAAAACTGCAGATAGACAGCGCGTTGTACATCGTTAATATAAAGAGCAATTTTCGCTCTAATGGTTATCTATGAATAAAGCCTTTGTAACCCGTGCGCGTGCCGCTTCTACGGATCCTAAAACTTTCGTTGCTGGAGTCGGAGCTGACGCTCATTCCGAAATTCTTGCTCATGTATTGATGAATGCGATTTTCACCGCTCAATCTCATCGTGATGATGTCACGGTCTATTTGGTCATTGAAAGTACCTCAGACTTTTCGCGCACTCTATGCTTTGAATCCTCCCAGCTTCGCAATATTGGCGGTTTTCATGAGTCGGCGTTGATTACTTTAATCGCAAAAGCGCTAGAACACTCTGTCGGAATGAAAAAAGAAGAAAGGCGGAATGTGAGTGACGGCTTAAGTGTCGAAACCATCAGTTTTGAAAAACTGGTTCAGCGCTTAGCAGAAGACTACACGCTCTATTTACTTGATAAGAAAGGGACTGATATTCATGACGAGCCGTTTGATGGTCATGCGTGTTTTATCTTAACTGACCACATACCGATGCCGAAAAAGAGTTGGAATAGTCTAAAGCGTTTAGGTACGCGCAAGGTCAGCCTCGGGCCTCAAATGTTATTTGCGTCTCAATGTATCGTGCTGATACATAATGAATTTGATCGACGTGGGTAGAGCAAGCTTTTTTTAAAGGACACACACCATAAAGGATGAAATTAGAATGAGTTGTTGTTACCTCCATCGGAGGTTAGATGACTCGTGATTGCGGCTTGCTGGGAGCTTACTTAACCTGAATTGAGTAATCACACAATGAGGCCCAAGATGACCACTGCAAGAAGCCAACAGATATGTATTGATACTACCCCTTATTATCACTGCGTTTCTCGCTGTGTCAGGCGCAGCTTTCTGTGTGGGAGAGACCCTCTCACCCAGCAAAGTTACGAACATCGCCGTAAGTGGATAAAACAAAAAATGTACGCACTTTCACAGGTGTATTGTATCGACATCTGCGCTTACGCCATCATGAGTAACCACTATCATCTCGTTGTGCATATCAACCGAAAGAAAGCGCAAACCTTATCCAATCATCAAGTCGTAGAACGTTGGCAACAAGCGCATAAGCTCCCTAGTATCGTGACGCGATGGTTAGCGGGGCAGCTTACTAGCCCTGCTGAAGTTGAAGCATGTATGGCCCTAATCGAAACATGGCGAGAGCGGTTATGGAGCCTAAGTTGGTTTATGAAAGAGCTTAATTTCGACATTGCCTGCCAAGCCAATAAAGAAGATGAGTGCAAAGGGCACTTCTGGGAAAGCCGCTTTAAAAGCCAAGCCTTGTTGGATGAGCAAGCACTCGCCGCCGCGATGGCGTATGTTGATTTAAACCCAGTGAGAGCAGGCATTGCACAAACTCCGGAAAGCTCGGACTATACCTCAATTCAAGCTCGGCTAGAGGCCTTGAATCAGCAGCAGGAAACCGCCCCTTGTCTTCACCCTTTTATCGGTAATTCAACGAATAATGAGAAAGATGGAATCCCATTTCGACTGATGGATTATATAGAGTTGGTAGACTGGACTGCACGCCAATACCGAGAAGACAAAGCGAGTTTGAATTCAGACCTACCACCCATCTTAGAGCGGCTAAACATCAATCAGCTGAACTGGCTTGAGGCGAATACGAAGTTAGAGCGGCGGCGCAGGACGATGGTAGGAAGTATCGTAAGTGCGAAACATGCAAAACGCACGTTGAAGCGCAAGCGAGTCAATTTGTTTCGATTAGATGGCTAGGCGCTGTCGTTCCTTAAATATGAATTCCAACCCAACTAAGCGCTAGTTTGGTGCTTTACTCTTCCTCGCTTTTCTCCAAGATACTGAATCACAGACAAATTTCATTGGAAAAGCTCAAAATAACTAGCGAGTAGAAACTTTTAGTGCAATTGATGATGACTGTTATGTTTCAGTGCCGTTGTGGTTACTGAGGTGCCTGTCCTTATAATATTATAGCGCCTGTCCTGTTAAAAAGAACTCTCGCTTACTTCTCTAACATGCCCAGTTTATCTGGTACGCCATTCCATTTTTCGGCTTCATCCATCGCGGGTTTAACTTCGGTTTGTACCGGCCAAAGCTCGGCAAGTTCAGCGTTAAGTGCAATGAAGATAGTTTGATCGTCTGGTACTTCGTCTTCTTGAAAGATCGCGTGTGCATCACATTCATCGACGCACAGACCACAGTCGATACATTCGATAGGGTTAATCACCATAAAGTTTGGCCCTTCGTGGAAGGCATCTGCAGGGCATACTGCGACACAGTCAGTATATTTACATTGAATGCAGTTATCGGTTACGACAAACGCCATGATGATCCGCTCTTAAGTTAGTCAAAAATAGAGAGAGGGGATAATACTCATCCCAAGCCAAAATTCAACATTCTCCTGACTGAAACTCTGTTGTTCGGTCTGATTTAGTATGACAGACAAACCAAATTCTCGTAAAATGCGCGCCATTGTGAGCTGAGCGTTGGTTAAACGATTTCAGCTAAGACACCTATCTATACGAGACATCAACATGATACGTTTAAATGAAATTAAGCTTCCTCTTGATCACGAGGAAGAGGCGCTGACCGCTGCCATTACCAAGAAGCTTGGCATCTCTGAAGACCAAGTTATCTCTTACAATGTATTTAGACGTGGCTACGATGCTCGTAAAAAATCTAACATCCTCCTCATCTACACGCTAGATGTGATTGTAGAAAACGAAGCTGCTTTGCTAGAGCAATTTGTTAGCGATCCACACGTAAAACAGACCCCTGATATGGAGTACAAGTTTGTTGCAATAGCGCCGGAGAACATTGCTGAGCGCCCAGTGGTTATCGGTTTTGGCCCATGTGGTCTGTTTGCAGCTTTGATTCTTGCTCAAGCTGGCTTTAAGCCTATCGTAGTTGAGCGTGGTAAAGAGGTACGTGAGCGTACAAAAGATACCTTCGGCTTTTGGCGTAAGCGCACGCTGAACACGGAATCAAACGTACAGTTTGGTGAAGGTGGTGCAGGGACGTTCTCTGACGGTAAGTTATACAGCCAAGTAAAAGATCCAAACTTCTACGGACGTAAGGTGATTACTGAGTTTGTTGCCGCAGGTGCACCAGAAGAAATTCTTTACGTTAGTAAGCCGCACATTGGTACGTTCAAACTGGTGACTATGATCGAGAAAATGCGCGCGAAGATCATTGAATTGGGTGGCGAGATCCGCTTTAGCACTCGCGTCGATGATATTCACATGGAAGGTGAGCAAATCACAGGTCTAACCCTGTCTAACGGCGAAGAGATCAAGTCTCGCTATGTCGTTCTAGCAGTCGGCCACAGTGCGCGTGATACATTTGAAATGCTGCATGATCGTGGCGTTTATATGGAAGCGAAGCCGTTTTCGGTTGGTTTCCGTATCGAGCACAAACAAGCGATGATCGACGAAGCCCGTTTTGGTAAAAATGCGGGTAACCCAATCTTAGGTGCCGCAGATTATAAATTGGTTCATCACTGTAAGAATGGTCGTACTGTGTACAGTTTCTGTATGTGTCCGGGTGGTACTGTGGTTGCAGCAACATCAGAAGAAAATCGCGTAGTAACCAACGGAATGAGCCAGTACTCTCGTTCTGAGCGTAACGCAAATGCAGCAATCGTTGTGGGTATTGACCCAGAGCGCGATTATCCAGAGCACCCTCTCGCTGGGATCGAATTGCAGCGCAAACTTGAGTCTGGCGCTTATGTGCTTGGTGGTGAAACATACGATGCGCCAGCGCAAAAAGTTGGTGACTTCCTTAAAGGTCGCGATCCAAGTGCACTAGGGGATGTTGAGCCATCTTTCACGCCGGGTATTCACTTAACCGATATCTCTAAAGCGTTGCCAGATTTTGCCATCGAAGCGATCCGTGAAGCGATTCCGGCGTTTGACCGCAAGATTAAAGGCTTTGCGAGTGAAGATGCGCTACTTACAGGTGTTGAAACTCGTACCTCTTCACCAGTATGTATTAAGCGTGGTAAAGACTTCCAGAGTATTAACCTAAAAGGCTTCTACCCAGCAGGTGAAGGTGCAGGTTATGCGGGTGGTATCCTTTCAGCCGGTATTGATGGCATCAAGGTGGCTGAAGCTCTTTCTAAGGCAATGGTTGCTGACCTAGAAAACGCTTAAGCCAAACTAGTCAACACTAAGGCTCTTCTGTTATGGCAGAAGGGCCTTTTTATCTTTTGAACTTTTTTGCCGTCTTTTACTTCATTTGCCTTTTACTGGGTCTACACTGAATATTGTTCGTCTCTCGATTTCTTCTGCGAACTTGACCCATCTCAGGAGGCACAATGGCATCTCAGAATATCCAACATTTTTTCCATCCGGATTCCGGCACTATCAGTTATGTGGTTGCTGATCACGAGACTAAAGAAGCGATTATCATTGATCCTGTTGCTGACTATGATGTAAAGAATGACGAAATCAGTTACCAATCAGCGCAAGAAATCATCGATCACATTCAGAGCCAACAGCTTCATATTGTGGCGATCCTAGAGACGCACATTCATGCTGATCATCTGTCGGGTTCGTTTTATTTGAGTAAAGAACTCCAAGCGCCGATTTATGTGTCGGAAGGGGTAAAAGAAGTATACGCGCAATGGAAAGATGAGCTTTGCCTCAGTGAGCTTTATCACTTTGAACACTTTCTATTGGAAAATGAAGAGATGGACTTTGGTAACTCTCACTTAGAGGTCATAGCTACACCCGGGCATACCCAATCTGACTTAACCTTTAAGATTGGTGATGCACTATTTGTAGGGGACTCATTGTTCTTTAATGGCACGGGGCGAGCAGACTTTCCAGGAGGGAGCGCAGAAAAGATGTTTGAGTCTATACGTAAGCTTTATGAGTTGAAGGACAGTACAGAAGTGTACCTTTGTCATGATTACCCCGCTCAGGAAGAAGACCTGCATTTTAGAACCACGATAGGCGATGAAAAGCATGACAATATCCTAGTTGACGAGAATACCTCTTGTGATCAATTCGTAGAGAAAAGACAAGGACGAGACCACAAGCTCGCACCACCGAAACTGATTAAGCCAGCACTTGAGTTTAATTTGACGTCGCTTCATAGATAGGTGATTCGATAACCTACAGCGTATACACAATACCCAGACAGTAATCATCATCCACCCAAGCACTCCACCCCCTTTTAGCGAGAAAGGGGGGAGGTGATGTGCTTCACTGTTGATAAAGTAGCCAGACTCTAATCTTTCTGCAGGAAGCAGGTTATGAATCAACGCCAATTACAGCAACAAGAGTTCGACCTAAGCGGAAGCAATTTAATTGTTGGCCGCGCAAAACAATGCCCTATCTCTCCCGAGTTATTAGCAGCGACCACCGTTGACTCCGATTACGTTGTCGATACTTTTCAAAGTGGGTTAACCGCAGAAGTGTTTCGAGTTCGTTTTGATGGCAAGGATTACACCCTGAAGAAAAAACGATCTGAAGCCAAGGTGAAAAACCTCGACGGCCAGTATTCCTTCCTCAATGAAGTTCAGCGCCGCTTTGATATACAGAAGCAAAAAGATGACCCCAGAAGCGCCCATGATTTCGAATGTATAGTCTCTACGGTCTACGCTGACTATCGTTTGGGGATTATTCTCTCTGATTGGATTGAAGGTGAGCCAATCACGCAGGTTTCGAGTTCGATCCTTTCGCAGCTTTTCTCTACGTTATCTGCGTGCGAAAAGATCGGTCTGTTCGAGTGGGATTTATGTGGTGGAAACTTACTGCTCGATGACAATCAGAAGCTGTGGCTATTTGATTTTGGTTATATGTACCCATTTAAGCCACTTAGCGAACTCAACAGTAATGGTTTAGAAGCACCGATGTTTAACTTTTGTGAGCGTTTTGAGACTCGTTTCCTGTCGGGCTGGTTATTAGAGAACAATTTCTCATACAGTGAGTCTTTAGAGATTTTCAAAAAGGTGAAATATGAGGCGCTTAATGGCTTGGCTCTGCAGCTTAAGTGGTTGATAAACAATGGGGCCGATACGGAAGTGATTACGGCAAAAGAGCTACTGGCTAATCAATACCAACAAGCAGTAGAAAATGAGGATGATTTAAAAAGCTTATTTCGACTGGAAATGTTTCGGTCTCATGTACTGGATATTGAAGATGACCTAGATGGTAAAAGCTGTACACAAACAACCATTAGACGGGTCGATTTGGTGTTATCGATGATTCACGAACACTATGCTGACTTAAAACAGCAGGGCGGATTTTTTTATCAGAATGAAGGCAAATCTAAACTAGAGCTAATTGATACTTATCGGAAAAAACTTAGCCTTGTTCAACAATATCAAATTGAATAGTTTAAATGCGTCGCGCCATTTTGGCATCAGAATACAAGATAGCTCGATGAACATTATCGTGATGACGTTTAGCTTCCTTATGTTATTGTCGCGATGGACGATGAGGCCTTGTCGGTGGCTTGGCTTTTTCACGTAATCAAGAGCCTAATGGTGCAGAACAAGTCATCTGAAAATGAAACTCGAAGTCGTGAACGTTGGAATAAAAAATCCCCAAGTTTCAGCTTGGGGATTTTTGTTTAGCAGAGAATGACTATAAACCTAAAGTCATGTGTAGGCTGTAGAATAGGCCACGACCGATCAACTCAGAGGCAAGGATTAACACGAGCGCTACGCTTAGGTTGACTGGGTTAACGCTTGATTTGTTGAGCATTGGTAAAGCCCAAATCAGTAGGCCAGCCATTAACAACGCGACTTGGATGCCAAGGTAGACCCCTAAACCATCAACAAGTTGGGATGCTTTGACCACTGAAGTTTGAATATCACCAATTAGGTTGGCTTTACCGATTGTCACAATTAGGCTTATCGCCACAGCCACGACAGCAAGCATGATGATATTGCGGTCAACGGTGAAGCGTGAGTCATTCGCTGACACAATCACAATTTGAGACAGTAGCAAACCTGCAACCACCATAGTCATGATGAAGCTCAGTGGTGTGTAGGCGTTGAACCAAGTCGGCACGGTATCAATCATGTAGACATTGATCATCGCGTACATGAAGATAGCACCCAACACCATAGCCGTAACCATCAGTGCTTTTTGAATACCTGCTCCCCCTTTTTTCAGCACAGAAAGTAGCCACTGAAGACCACCAACGGCAAAGAAAGCGGCACCGAAGAAGATTTCGTTCGATAGCCAAGCTGTACCCACTTGGTTTAGTGCGTTGAAGGCACGTAGTGGTGAGCCTAGATGAGTGGTAGAGAATAGAAAACCTACCCCCATTAGAGCCCAAAGTACAAACATCGGTACTTTATAGCTGTTGATTTTCTCTTCATCATGGCCCATTGCGAGCGCGCGAGCACTAACCAGTATGTATCCGCCTACAGCGGTTTGCGCCAGGACGGTAAAGAAGATCAGAGAATACTCATGGAAAATCATCTTACATCTCCTTAGGGTTGGCTAAGAAACCACTGGTATCGCCGGTTGGTTTCGAGTTTTTGTTTAGCTTTATCACTATGTTTGGCAGGGTTAAGCTTGATGATGGTAACGGTGCCACATCAGCCGTGGTGCCGTATTTCTCCCGCAGTTTGTTGATTTCACCAAACTCAAGTGCGCGCAGTGGGCAAGATTCAACGCACATAGGCTGTTTACCTTCTGCCACACGCTCGTAGCAGCCGTCACACTTAGTCATGTGACCTTTCTCTTTACTGTACTGTGGCGCACCGTAAGGGCAGGCATTGCTACAGTGCTGACAACCGATACACACGTCTTCATCAACCACGACTAAGCCGTCTTCGGTGCGCTTGTGCATGGCACCAGATGGGCACACTTTCACACACGCTGGGTTAGAGCAGTGGTTACAAGCAATCGATAGATAGTAAGAGAAAACATCTTTCTGTACCCAAGTGTCGCCATCTTGGACAAAGCCACCACCTGCGTATTCGTAAACACGACGGTAGTTACGTTTGATGTCTAGGTCGCGGTAATCTTTACAAGCAAGCTGGCAAGTTTTACAACCTGTGCATTTACTTGAATCAATGTAAAAGCCGTATTGTTTCATTCCAACCTACCTTATGCTTTAACTGCTTTGATTTGAACAAGGTTTGTATGCTGAGGGTTACCCTTAGCAAGCGGACTTGGGCGCTGAGTGGTTAGGACGTTGATAGAGCCAGCGTGGTCGACTTTCTGACCATCTGGCGCATACCAAGCACCTTCACCAAGTGCGACAACACGCGGTAAAATACGCGGTGTCACTTTAGCTGGAATATGCACTTCGCCACGGTCGTTATAGATAGCGACCATGTCACCATTCTTAATCCCGCGCTCCTCTGCATCGATTGGGTTGATCCACACTTCTTGACGCGCAGCCGCTTTAATCTCAGCCACGTTACCGTAAGTTGAGTGACAGCGAGCTTTGTAGTGGAAGCCAGTCATCTGTAGTGGGTACTTACTTGTTAGTGGGTCATTGTGACCTTCAAACGAATCTACATAGATAGGCAGTGGGTGAATCACGTCGCCATCTTTAAGTTCCCATGTTGCGGCGATATCTGCCAATTGCTCAGAGTAAATCTCAATCTTGCCACTTGGTGTACTGAGTGGATTCGCTTGTGGATCTTTGCGGAAATCTTCGTAAGCGATGTAATCACGGTTGTACTGACGTTTGTAGATACCGATTTCTTTCATCTCTTCGAACGTTGGTAGTGAAGGATCTTGCTTGCGCGTTTCAGCGTATAGGTGTTCTACCCACTGCTCTTGTGTTCGACCTTCGGTAAAGGCTTGTTCAACCCCCATACGCTTGGCAATTTCGCTGCACATTTCATAGATGCCTTTCGCTTCAAATTGTGGCTCAATCGCTTTTTGTGCATAGATGAAATAAGGTGCGTTGGCAGCTTTTCCATCCATTGCCCAGTCATCTTGCTCAGAAGTGGTTAAGTCAGGCAGGATGATGTCCGCGTATTTCGCTGACGAGGTCATGTGGTTGTCGATCACGACGATCATTTCACACGCTTTGTCATCTTGCAGGATGTCGTGCGTGCGGTTGATGTCTGCATGCTGGTTGATCAAACAGTTGCCTGCGTAGTTCCAGATCATCTTGATTGGGTTTTTCAGACGTTCTGCACCGCGAACACCGTCCGTCTTATCAGTCATCTCGTGGTGACGGTAGATTGCATCCGTCCATAGGAACATTGAGATAGAGGTTTCGATTGGGTTAGGTACGGTTGGGAAGCGCACAAATGGAATGTTGATATCACTTTCACGAGCACCTGTTGAACCACCTGCAACGCCGACAGAGCCGGTTAGCAGTGACAGCATGGCGATCGCACGACAAGCTAGCTCGCCGTTTGCAGTGCGCTGCAGTCCCCACCCCTGGTGGATAGCGCAAGGTTTGTTCGTGCCCATTTCACGTGCAAGCTTAACGATGGTATCGACTGGAATACCGGTGATTTTTGACGCCCACTCAGGTGTCTTCACAATGCCATCTTCGCCCTTACCGAGAATGTAAGATTTGTAATCGCTGTTTTTAGGCGCAGAGGCAGGAAGCGTCTTCTCATCGTATCCGACACAGTATTTATCTAGGAATGGCTGATCAACAAGCTCTTCGGTGATCATGACATAAGCTAGACCCGCAACAAGCGCAGCATCGGTAGATGGGCGAATTGGAATCCACTGATCTTCACGACCACCTGCAGTATCGGTATAGCGTGGGTCAATGATGATGGTTTTCGCGTTCGACTTATTCTTACTTTCAACGTAATGGTGAATTAAGCCGCCGCCCGACATACGAGTTTCTGCTGGGTTATTACCAAACTGAACATTGAGCTTAGTATTGGCTAAATCAGAGAATGAGTTGTTGCTTGCCCAACCACCGTAGGTGTAGCTCAAACCTTTGGCAATTTGCGCTGTTGAGTAGTCACCATAGTGATTTAGGTAACCACCACATAAGTTCATTAAGCGAGCAATCAATGTTGACGCGGGTGGCCAAGATTTAGTCACTGTACCGCCGAGCGTCCCTGTACCATAGTTTAGGTAGATAGAGTCGTTGCCATACTCCTTGATAAGGCGCTGCATTGAACCTGCGACTTCGTCGTACGCTTCTTCCCACGTAATACGCTTGAATTTACCTTCACCGCGCTTACCAACGCGTTTCATTGGGTATTTTAGGCGGTCAGGGTTGTAGACACGACGACGCATAGAACGGCCACGCAGGCACGCGCGAACTTGGGTGCTTTCGCCGTAAACATCGCTGCCTGTGTTGTCCGTTTCAACATACTTAATCTCGCCATTTTGAACATGCATACGCAGCGGACAGCGCGAACCACAGTTAACCGTACACGCACTCCAAACTACTTTTTCATCAATTTGCTTTGAAACAGCAGCAGCAACAGGTTTGGAAGTGAAAGGTAAGCTGATACCACTGGCTAGTGCTGCGGCACTACCTACCGCCGAAGAGGCCTTGATAAACCCTCGACGAGTAAGATTCATTACTCCAGATTCTTGTTTATTATTCGTCATACTAAGATGCCTTTAATATTAATAGCACTTACTACTTTATAGGTAGTTTGTGTTGGCAAATATATAGAAATGAACTCATATTGATAAAAATCAAAATAAAGTGTCATATATTTATTTAAGTGACATTTTGACATTAATCTTATAAACGATATTGAACGGTATTATATAATTACTGTTAGTCTAATTTAATGAAAATAGAAATGATTATCGATACAGTAAAATTGTTGGGAACAATATTTCATCAAAAGAAAGCAAAAATAGAGTTGGTCGAGATTGTTACCGTTTTGGTTGAAGAAGGGGTGTTGAGTACATCGACTTTGCAGTCATTGATTGAACTTGATGAATGTAGATTAATATCTGATTTTACAGAGATTTTTGAAGGCTTGGGTGAGATGAAAGCACCACCCTGGGGCTCGGTTTATCTTGATAGAGAGAAAGTCTTATTTGGCGAATCAACGGTCGAATATCGTCAATTTCTATTAGACAATGACATTGAACTTAATACTGGAGTTAGAGAACCCGAAGATCAATTTGGTTTAATGTTATTAGCTTTTGCTTTTTTATTGGAGAACAATAAAGAACAAGCTGCAAGAGTATTAATGGAGTCCCACTTATTGGTGTGGGGAATGGTTTATCTAGATTTATTAAATAAAGTTTCACATAATCAATTTTATAGCCTGTTGGCGCTAGATGTATCTTGTTGGTTAAATACATTAATTGATGACCTTGGCCTAGTTGTTGAAGAAAAGAAAATATACTTAAATGACTGAAACAATTGATACAAACCGCAGAGGGTTTCTCTCTCGGCTATCTAAACCAGTAAGTAGCTTTACCGAGCAACCAGAGCAAACACCGAGAACTGCGCCGCGACCACCTAAAGCCGTGGATGAGGCTCTCTTCCTACGCTTCTGTGATGGTTGTGGCGAATGTCAGCGTATTTGTCCTAATAGTGTTATTGAGGTCTGTGACCAGCTAGCTAGGCTAAACTTGGATTATAACGAGTGCTCATTGTGTGATGAGTGTACCAAGGTGTGTTCAAGTGGGGCACTACACGCTTCTCAGCCTAGCAAAATCAATTTACGGCCCGATTTCTCTCAGAGCTGCAACAACTACCTTCAAATCGACTGCCAGCAGTGTGCGATTGGCTGCCCTCAATCGGCGATCAGTATTGATCAAGGGGAGCGTCCAGTCGTTGACCAAACAAAGTGCAATGGCTGCGGACAATGCCGCACCCATTGTTATTTAGGTGCTATTTCAATGGGTTTTCATTCATAGCAGTTGCTGGCAGAGGTAAAGTGGCTACTCAATGATGGTCACTTTGTTAATCTTAATCGTATCTAAAGGCACGTCATCGTGGCCTTTCTTACTGCTCGTCATGGCTTTACCTATGTTATTGACCACTTCCATCCCCGCAGTGATTTTACCAAATACGGCATAACCCCAGCCTTGGTTGGTTTTCGCGGTATGATCAAGAAAGCTATTGTCGTCTAGGTTGATAAAGAACTGGGCTGTAGCGGAGTGTGGGGCATCAGTGCGAGCAAAAGCGATGGTTCCCGTTTTATTCTTCAGGCCGCGGTTTGCTTCGTTGGCGATAGGTGCGTGCGTCTCTTTCTCGGTCATGTCTTCAGTATGGCCGCCACCTTGAATCATAAAGCCGTCAATCACTCGGTGGAAAATCGTCCCTTCATAAAACCCTTCTTGGCAGTAACGTAAAAAGTTCTTGGAACTGACTGGCGCTTTTTCCATATTCAGCTCAATTTCGATATCGCCATAAGTGGTTGATAAAATGATCATTGTTATTACTCAGTTGGAAAGAAACCTCGTAATTATAGCAAGGTTTGCTTATCGCGAATATTCATCAGTTTCAATCAGATGCAGCACTAAGAAGCGTGCAATTAACTCCTGATTCTAACGCTTTCTTAAAGCCTTAACCCTGTCTTAACCCTCTTGCTTGTTACTTTTCTTGCACATTAGCGGGAGAAAACAACGATGACATTGAGATATTCCATCCTTGCTCTGATGCTTGCAGGTGTTATGGGCTGTGCGACAGGGACAAATGCTAACTACGCTGGACAGGCAGAGATGATCAGTACTCAGTCAATTGAAAAGCTGCTCGAACAACTGGTAGCAGAGAGAAAACTCAACGCCGCAGTTGCTGAAGCCGAGCCACCGATTCAGCTAACCGATTTAATTCAAGACCCAGAGCTGGAGAAATATCTCCAGGTGGCTTTTGAAAATAGCCCAAGCCTGCAACAAAGTGTCGTTGCGCTAAAAACTGTTTATGCGCAGCAGGGTGTGACCGTTGCTGATCAACTTCCCACGGCGAATGTTGGCTTTTCAGGTCAATCCAAACAAGAAGCGGATGACAGCTACACGGGCGAAGTAACGGTTAGCTGGGAACTGGACTTATGGCAGAAACTGGCTGATAGCAGTGAAGCAGCACGAAAAGACGTCGCAGCCTCTCAGGCAAGCCTACAGTCTGCGAAAAATTTATTGGCGGCCAATATCATGCGTGGCTGGTTGGAGATCAGCGTCAACCTGCAATTGCTTGATATTGAGCAGCGCAGACTTGAGGTCTCGCAGAACAATGAAGCGTTGGTTTTAGAGCGCTATCAGGTTGGCTTAGGCAGTCTGGAAGATTTGGATAATGCTAAAACCAGCACAGCGTCTACCCGCTCTACAGTGGCGAAGTACCAGGAAAACCTTGCACAAAGCAAACGAAGTCTTCAGTTACTAACGGGTCAGTGGCAGTCAGATTTAAACGATCCCGAAGCAGCGATTGCGTTTCCAGAAGTGATTAACCCGTTAGATTCTATCGCACAGCAGAATATGGCTGGCCGTCCTGACTTGCAACAAGCTTTCTACAACATTGAAGCTGAAGCGCTACGCACTGATGCCGCTTACAAAGCGATGCTGCCGTCATTTAGTTTGACAGCAAGCCTGACCGATATCGCGCAGTCACCCAGTGAAGCCTTGTTGACCGATCCACTGTGGAGCCTGCTCGGACAAATATCCGCACCACTATTTCAGGGCGGAAAACTTAAATCTAAGGCAGAAGTTGCTCAGCTCACCACAGCGCAAAGCTACTGGGCGTATCAAGAAAAATTACTAACAGCGATCAATGAAGTTGAAAACGCAGTGGGGCAGGAGTATTCGCTCGAAAAGCAGCAGGTTCATCTTACTCAGGCGTTCACAAGTTCGAAGCGAAGCTTTGTCAGTTACGAAGAGAAATATCGCAAAGGTCTGGTCGACATTTTTGATTTATTGACCGTTCAGCAACAGACCTATGACACCGAAGCACAGCTAGTGGAAGCTACATATCAACGTCTATTAAACCGAATCGATTTAGGCCTAGCTCTGGGCTTGGGAGTATCATCATGAAGAAAAATGCCATCACTTTAGCGGTTACGCTTGCCGCTGCCGGAAGTATCTTTGCAGCTATTGGTTACAATGGCAGTCATATGGCACAAGCGAGCGAGAGCAGTCAATCTGAACAACAAATGATGGACGCGTCGCAACTACCGTTTATAGACGAAAGCTTAAAGCTACAGCAAGTCGCAGTGCAGGCTACACGTAGTGCCAGTTATCAGGCTGAGGTTGTTGGTTATGGCGAAACCCGCTCTCGATACCAACTCAATTACGCCAGTGAAATCAGTGGTCGAGTGACAACATTGTCTGATGACTTTGAAACAGGGAAAGTCGTCACCAAGGGAACGATTCTGGCAAAGCTAGATGACACAGCGTATCGCCAAGTACTCGCTCAGGCGAAAGCTGATGTCGCAGCCGCTGAACTTGAGTTGCTAGAAGAGCAACGTGAGGGAGAGCAGGCGAAGTCTGAGTGGCGGCGATCAGGTTTAAGTGGGGAACCTAACTCACCACTGGTGCTTAGAGAGCCTCAACTCGCCAGTGCGGAAGCAAAATTAGCCAATGCAAAGCAGACATTAAAGAAAGCGGAAGAAGACCTAAAAGACACGGTAATACGCGCACCTTTTACAGCGCTGGTGGTAAGCAGAGATGTTCAGCCGGGGAGTTACCTGAGTGTTGGGGGCGCTGTAGCCACCTTGTACAGTGTGGAACGAGTTGAAATAGAAGTTCCACTTTCAGAGCCGCAGTGGGGGAATCTGGCAACCTCAAATGATATCAGTGACTGGCAGGTAACGCTGACTGACAGTAATGGAATACATCAATGGCTTGGTAAAGTAGATAGGACATTCCAGCATGTGACTCAGGATACTCGCCAGCGTTCTCTGGTAGTTGTAGTCGATAACCCTCTCGAAGCGGACACCCCTCTTTATCCGGGAACCTTCGTAAAAGCGACACTAAGTGGTGCAGAAATGAACGAGTTGTGGGAGGTGCCAGCGTCAGCGATTTCACAACAAGGTGAAATCTGGACAGTGGATGAGCAAGGACTGCTGCAAAAGTCGAGCGCCAGCAAACAGTTTAGCCGGGATGGCAAAGTGTATGTGACTCCAATTTCGGTTGGAGAAGCAGCTCAGGTGGTGCTCAGGCCACTGAGTAGCTTTAAGCCAGGTATGAAAGTGACGCCAAGTGAGGAAGGGTAATATGGACCAGCAATCACGTACTCCGAAAGGCATGATCGCCTGGTTTGCACAAAATCCGGTTGCGGCCAATCTGCTCATGTTGAGCGTTATCATCATTGGATTGTTTTCCGTTAACTCGCTGCGCAAAGAAGCGTTCCCAAGTCTGGAGCCTGATATTGTCACCGTGTCAGTAAACTACGACAGCGGCGATCCGGTTCAGGCAGAAGAAGGCATCTCGATAAAGATCGAAGAAGCTCTGGAGACGGTCGCAGGTATTAAGCGTATTACCTCAACTTCAAGTGCCTCAGGTAGCCATGTTTCAATCGAAAAAGAGACCAACTACAGTCTCGATGCTTTACTGACTGACGTGAAGACCAAAGTCGATGCCATTAACAACTTGCCAACAGAAGCAGACAAGCCAGTGATTGATAAAGCACGTATGCAGGATCATGCTTTATGGGTTCAGCTATACGGTGATGCGGATCGAAGTACACTGCAAGATTTGGCACAACAACTTAAAGCAGATTTGCTTGCAGAAAGTGCGATTCGTGATGTGGAAATTAAAGCGGAAGTTGATCCAATGATCTCGGTCGAGGTTAATGAAAGTCGCTTGCAAGCGTATGGCTTAACACTCACTGATGTGTCGGATGCGATCAATGCGGAATCGTCCACCAGTATTTCAACCAGTTTACGCAATGACGAGAAGACAGTACGCCTAAAGGTGTCAGATCAGGCCTACGAGATTGAAGACTTCAAAGCGATTCCGGTAATTACCAATGCTGATGGAAGTCAAATCACATTGGGTGAGATTGCTCGTGTGACGGATGAGTTTGAGGAAGATAAGTTCAGCTTGTCACGTTATAACCAGAGCAACGCAATGGGTATTCAGATCGTGATGGATGAATACAGTGATGTGGTGAAAATCGTTGAACAGGCCAAACAGGTCGTGGAGCAGTGGCGAAGCAGCAATCTGTTACCTGAAAACATCAGTATTGAAACTTGGTATGACAAAAGTACGTTGATCAAAGAACGATTGTCTCTGCTGGCTAAGAATGCCCTTACGGGGATCGCTTTGGTATTCATCGTACTCGCTCTGTTTCTGAATATTCGTGTGGCGTTTTGGGTTGCAGCAAGCTTGCCGTTTGTATTCTTTGGCACCTTGTTCTTTATGACGGACTCCTTTGTGGGCTTAACCATCAACGAGATGACCACTTTTGGTTTTATCATGGCTCTGGGGATAGTCGTGGATGACGCAGTTGTGGTGGGGGAAAGTATTTATTCAACCCGTCGGGCTCAGGGGGATACGCTTCACAATACAATTACCGGGACATTGAAAGTCGCTGCGCCGACGGTTTTCGGTGTGCTGACAACCGTTGTCGCATTTCTCTCTATTGCTGCGGTGGACGGAAAAATGGGCCAAATATACGCTCAGTTTGCGACTGTGGTAACCATCTGTTTGCTGCTTTCCCTCGTTGAGTCAAAATTTATTCTTCCGTCACATCTTGCTCATATCAACACGCACCGAAGTGAAAAGAAGGGCATTTGGAATCATATTCAACAAGGCGCTGATAGTAGGCTCGAATGGTTTAACCACAAGGTTTACAAACAGGTAATTAAGCAGGCGTTAAAGTTTCGCTATGCAGTCGTGATGGGGTTTGTCACGCTGTTTATTCTTGTGATTGGCATGCCGATCACAGGGGCGGTGAGAATCGCGTTCTTCCCTGATATCGCAGGTGATACTGTAAGCGCTGAAATCAGCATGTACAATGACACTAGTTTTGGTCAGACTCAAAAAAATCTTCTTAAACTGGAAGCCAATGCCTTTAAGGCTGATAAACAGTTAAGATCGACCACAGAGATCAGCGATGAGGGTAGTTCGTCTATTTCCAGTGTTCAGGTGATTGCCGATGAAGATCGTACTGGGACCGTGCAGGTAGAGCTGTCTTCCGATGCCAGTTACAGTTCAGGGGAGTTTGCTGACCTATGGTTGCAGATGTCCGGACAAATGGAAGGTGTAAAGAAGCTTAAAGTACTCTCTTCAATGGAAATGGTGGATAACTTTAAAGTGGAGCTGAAAGCCAGCGACGATACCATTCTCACGCAAGCAGGAAATATATTTAAACAGACTCTGGAAAACACACCTGGTGTCAGCGGCATTGATGACAACTTGGACCTTGGAGAGCCTCAATATCGCTTTGAAATGACCGAGCAGGGACGGGCATTAGGGATGAACACCTCTAGCCTCGCTAAGCAGGTGCTGCAATCCTTCGGAGGTGATATTGTCCAACGCTTCCAACGCGGGAAAGATGAAGTTAAAGTTCGTGTCCGTTATCCAGAAGGTGATCGTCAAACGTTGGCTGACATTCAGCAATCGAGTGTTCGTACTCCTGATGGCAGAGTCGTGCCCATGCTGTCGGTTGCCAATGTCTATTCGGACTATCAGCAAGCGGAAATTACGCGTATAGATAATCTGCGTGCGGTATATCTGACCGCTGTGGTGGATAAAGATAGGGTGTCTTCAAATGAGTTGGTTGCTCAGCTGGAAAAAACATTAGTACCTCAGCTTAAGTCAGATTATCCGACCCTGAAAATAAACTTTACAGGTGAAGCGGAGCAGCAGAAAGAATCAACCGAGTCAATGGAGTCAACGTTCCTTATGGCACTGGTGGTGATCTTTGCTTTGTTGGCGATTCCACTCAAATCTTACGTTCAGCCAATGATTATTATGGTCGCGATTCCGTTTGGAATTGTGGGGGCAATCTTAGGTCATTGGTGGAATGATCTAACGATCAGTATTTTGTCGTTGAATGGTATTCTCGCTTTAAGTGGTGTTGTGGTGAATGACAGCCTGCTATTGGTATCAAGGTTCAATGAACTGACGAGAAATCATAAAATTCCGGTGAATGAAGCGATTGTGCAGTCATGTAGTAGCCGATTGCGGGCTGTATTGCTGACTTCAGTGACGACATTTGCTGGTTTGGCACCACTGCTTAGTGAAACGTCGATGCAGGCTCAGTTCCTGATTCCTGCCGCTGCTGCATTGGGTTACGGTATTTTGTTTGCCACGATGATTACATTAGTCCTTACCCCATCGTTGTTGATGATCCAATGTGATATTCACAATGGCGTGAACAGAATAAAGGCAACGATTATGGGTGAGAAAAAACTCGCTCAGAGTGTATAGCGTCTAAATTAATAATAGTTTCATAGAGTAAGAGGTAGTCATGGATAACTTGCAGTTGTTACTGGTCGAAGATGATCTGGATTTAGCGAAAGCGATCGTAGACTACCTCGCTTTGGAAGACATTCAATGTGACTATGCTGCAAATGGGCTGTCAGGTCTTAGATTCGCTGAGCAGGGGCGATATGACGCAGTGATTCTTGATCTGAATCTGCCGAAAATGAATGGATTGGAAGTTTGCTCGAGGCTGCGAGAGCAGGGAATGGATGTGCCTGTTTTAATGTTAACGGCAAAAGATACTCTAGATGACAAGCTAGCGGGCTTTTCGAAAGGGGCCGATGATTATTTAGTGAAGCCATTTGCGATGGAAGAGTTGATTATTCGTGCTCAGGTATTATCTCGTCGACGCAGTGGGCAGGTAAATAAGCTTTGTGTTTTTGATCTGGAAGTGGATTTACAAACTCAGACCGCCACCCGGGCGAATACACCTTTAAAGCTCTCTCCTATCGGCTTCAAGCTACTGGAAACTTTGATGCGAGCTAGCCCCAATACGGTTTCCCGTGAAAAATTGATGCAGAGTGTTTGGGGGGATGAACAGCCAGATAGCAACAGCCTAAAGGTTCACATATTTAATCTTAGGAAGGTGGTGGACAACAGTTTCGAGACCAAGCTGGTTCAAACAGTCGCCGGGCGTGGCTTTGCTTTAAAAAAAGAGGACTCCCATGAAAATAAGGCGTAGCTTGAGGCTGTATTTTTTATTTGCCATGCTGCTGACGGGAACAATGACTATTTTGGCTATGTCTGGTGTCGCGGTGAGTTATTTCTTTTCGGGGCTGGACTTGGCAATGAATGGATTTATGCGAACCCAAGCCTATCAAGTCCAACTGGTGGATGATACTCCAGTGAAACTCAATGACCTAACCGTTGCCAGGCGCTGGCAAGATTTACCCCAGCCAATTCAAGATAATCTAGACCCAGATGAATTAGTGATCAATGAAGTACTAAAAAAGGTGGTCGGAATCCCTTTGATTGAGCCTCCAGAAGCTGGCTATTTTGCGATGAAAATGGAATTCAATGGTGACGTACGGTATGCCTCAATATTCATGGTCAAGAATGAGCTGACACCAGGCGAGATGCCTCAATTTGTATATATCGTGTTTACAGCATTAGCGGCTATCGCAGTATTTTCTCTGATACTTATTGCTTTTATTCGCAGTGTGTCGACACCTGTAGAAGAGCTGAAGGATTGGGCTAAGTCTTTGGACAAAGAGAAACTTAGCCAGCCCATTCCGGGATTTGATTACAGTGAACTCAATACACTGGCAGAAATCATTAAATCGAGCCTGAGCAGTGTCCAAGAAAGTTTAGCGCGAGAGCAACGTTTTTTGGGCTATGCTAGCCATGAGCTGAGAACTCCGATTGCGGTTACTCGCACGAATGCAGAGTTATTGCGAAAAATGATCGTCAAACAGTTAGAGCAGAATAAGCAGCTTGAAGTGTTGGAGCGAATTGAGCGAGCAGGCTACACCATGACAGACTTAACAGAAACGCTGCTGTGGCTTAATCGGCAGGAAGATAAAACGCTGCCAGTTAGTAAACTTGTCATTGGCGAGCTAATAACTCAAATCGGACGTGAACTAGATTATTTGCTGCAGGGGAAAGATGTCAGTGTCAGTATTAATGTCGATGAGACACAATGTTTGCTACCCCAAGGGCCTTGTCGAATCATCATTACTAACCTTATTCGCAACGCCTTTCAGTACACCCATCAGGGAACCGTAGTGATAGAGCAGTCTGGCACTGGAGTAATCATCACCAACCACAATGTTTCGCAAGGAGATAATGAAGAGGAGCTTGGTTTTGGGTTGGGTCTTGAACTAACCGAACGCATGATCAATCAGTATGGCTGGAGCTACGAGACACTTGCGATTGAGTCAGGTCGCCGAGTTGAACTTCAGTTTATAGATCGCCACGTGAAATGAATGAAATTGTGAGACGTTGTAGCGCAAGATGCCTCTGGCCCTTTTCGTGATTGATGGAAAAGCTCAAGGTTTGTTTGCTCAGTAATTTAAATACTCAATACACAAATCATGAAAGGCTTTGGCTTGCGGTGAAATGGTCCGATCGCTTAAGGTGAAAACACCGATTTGTCTTTCTAGTGGCGGATCGATTAACGGAATCCACACCAAGCGGGTTTCGTTGGTCGGAAAGGCCAGTTTAGGGAGAGTGGTTACGCCTATTCCAAGTTCTAATACTGAGAATAGCGAGGTGATGTTTTCCACCGAATAGAGTGCTTGTTGGCTCAACGCCCGTGCTGGGGTGGGATCAAGTAAGGTGCAAGTCCCATTGCGAATGAAGGGTTGTTCAAGCAAGGTTTGCCACGCGATCCCTTCAGGCTGCTTGGCGATAGGGTTGTCGTGCAAACAGACCACACCAATCGGATCAGATAGCAAAGGAGTAAAGTCAATTCCGCCTTCATCAAGGTGTGAAGGATTACCCAAAGCTAAGTCTACTTCTCCAGATAGCAGGCGTTCTTCTACCCCAGCAGCATTGTCATCAATCAGGCTCACTTCGACATTTGGGTGCTGTTCGCAAAACGCCCCCAATACACTTGGGATCAGTTTGGCTGCGACAGAAGGAACGCTTGCAATTCTTACCCTGCCTTGTTGCCCTGCTGCTGCTGCACGTAAGTCATTGTCGAGCGCAGTATATATATTGAGAAACTGAATGATCTTGGGTAAACATATTTCGCCAAATGGCGTTAATTTGGCTTTGTTTCCCGGTTCAAATAATGCCTGTCCCAATATCTTTTCAAGCTCTTTTATTGACGTGGATAATGCTGCCTGAGAGCGATTGGCGCGATGAGACGCGGCGCGAAAACCGCCTTCTTCGACCACCATCACAAAATGCTTTAATTGTTGAAGTTTGATACTCATCTGACCACCTTTTCAATCCCTTAATCTATCTGATGTTATAGATAGTGATAAATAAAACTTATCGAATGTAAAAAATTTACCGTTAGATTTATCACCTGTCAACGTGCATGATTTAACTATCTTGAAACAAAGTTGTTACAAAGGTTGAAAGGCACGTGAATACTCAAACGAAAAAACACCCAGTAAAAACCGCTCTGTTTGCCTCTAAGGCGCCACTTGAGTGGGCGATTGTTAACAACGGAACCCTATACACGGCTCAAATCCCAATTGATGATACTGGCGCTGTTGTGGAAGGCGGAATTGAAGCGCAAACCCGTCAAACATTTAACAATCTCGTGCATACCCTAGAGTGTGCGGGCGAGTCGCTAGATTCGGTGTTACAGGTGCTTATTTACGTGACTGATCGTGAATACCTCAAGACAGTCAATCAGGTGTATGCCGAGTACTTTGAAGCGCCGTACCCAAATCGCGCTGCTATGGTGGTTGCAGGGTTAGCTCGTGAAGAAATGTTGGTCGAGTTTGTGGTTTATGCCTCGGCGAGCCAGCCACAGTAAATCACTTAGGTTAAGAATAGAAACTGATTGATCCCATCAGTCAGGGAAGAACAAGGAAAGAGCAATGACTTTTATTAATAATGTTCAAGCAGAAACGGCCCTTTACATCGGCGGAGAATGGCAAGCTGGCGTTGATACGGTGGCGAACATCAACCCATCGGATATCAGTGAGAATTTGGGTAATTTTGCTCAAGCGAGTCAGTCGCAAGTCGAGCATGCAATTCAAGCGGCAAAACAAGCACAACCAGAGTGGGAAAAGACCCCAATTGAGCGTAAGCAAGCGGTACTACAAGCGATTGGTGATGAGTTGATTGCTCGTTGTGATGAGCTTGGTACTCTGCTGTCTCGTGAAGAAGGTAAGCCATTTGCTGAAGGGCGCGGTGAAATTTACCGTGCAGGACAGTTCTTTCAATATTTTGCAGCAGAAGTGTTGCGCCAAATTGGTGATAACGCAGCATCCGTCCGTCCAGGAGTCTCCGTTGAAGTGACTCGCGAAGCTGTAGGCGTTATCGCCATTATTTCTCCTTGGAACTTCCCGACGGCAACAGCGGCATGGAAGATCGCTCCGGCACTGGCGTTTGGTAACAGCGTGGTTTGGAAACCTGCCAACCTAACGCCTGCAAGTGCAGTGGCGCTGACTGAAATTATCCATCGTCAAGGTCTTCCTGAGGGTACCTTTAACCTAGTGCTAGGTAGTGGCTCGCAAGTGGGCAATACCCTAATCAATTCGAAAGATGTCAATGGCGTGAGCTTTACTGGCTCTGTCGATACAGGGCGCAAAGTCGCTGCCGCAACCGCACCGAACTTTGTCCGTTGCCAGCTCGAAATGGGCAGTAAAAACGCTTTAGTTGTTGCAGATGATGCTGACATCCAAATTGCGGTTGAAGCGACCATTGCCGGCTCTTTCTCGGGTGCTGGTCAGAAATGTACCGCTTCCTCTCGATTAGTGGTGATGGATGGGATTCATGATGCCTACGTGGAAGCATTGATTAAGCGTATGAGCGAGCTGAAAGTGGGTCATGCCCTTGATGAAGGCATTTTTATGGGGCCAGTTGTTGACGGCAACCAGCTTGACGCTAACTTCGAATGGATTGAAAAGGCGCGTCAAAGCGGTGCAGAACTAGCCTTTGGTGGAGAGCGTCTCAACCTAGAGCATGACGGTTACTACATGTCTCCAACGCTGTTCTTAAACACCCAAAATAGCTGGGAAGTGAACCAAGAAGAAGTGTTTGCGCCCTTGGCAAGCGTGATTCGAGTCGCTGACCTTGAGGAAGCGATTGCGGTTGCCAATGATACTCGCTTTGGTTTGACAGGCGGCATCATTACGCAAAGCCTACGCAACAGCGCCATCTTTAAACAACAAGCACAAACTGGCTGTGTGATGGTCAACCTACCAACCGCTGGCACTGATTACCACGTGCCATTTGGCGGGCGCAAAGAGTCTAGCTTTGGCCCGCGTGAGCAAGGCCAATACGCCAAAGAATTCTACACCGTGGTGAAGACCGCTTACCAACGCCCGTACTAAGTGGCTTAAGGAGGCTGATTTTGTCAGCTTCCTCTACTTTGCAGCGATTAAACGTTTAAGGAGTGGTTATGTACCAACAACGGATTGTGATAGATGGATTGCAGTACTGCAACTGGGATCGCGAGTACTTTCAAACACTGAAAGCCAGCGGTATTACTGCGGTACACGCGACCATTGTCTATCACGAAAATGCGCGTGAAACCCTAACTCGTTTTGCAGAATGGAACCTGCGTTTTGAACAAAATGCTGATCTCATTATGCCCATTTATTCGATGGCTGATGTAGAAACGGCGAAAGCTCAAGGCAAGGTGGGTATCTTATTTGGTGCTCAAAACTGTTCTCCGATTGATGATGAAATCGGTTTGATTGAAGTGATGCGCCGTCAGGGTTTGCTGATCATGCAATTGACTTATAACAATCAAAGCTTACTTGCGACAGGATGTTATGAGCAAAACGATTCGGGTGTGACTCGCTTTGGTAAACAGGCGATTGAAGAGATGAACCGCGTTGGCATGATCATCGACATGTCACACAGTGCAGAGCGCTCAACGCTTGAAGCGATCGATCTTTCTGCGCGTCCTATTTGTATCAGCCATGCCAACCCGACGTTTGCTCATGATGCGCTACGTAATAAATCCAATACCGTGATTAAAGCGCTAACAGAGCGTGGTGGTTTGATTGGCTTTAGCTTGTATCCATTTCACTTACCAAACGGCAGTCAGTGCACACTGGACGATTTTTGTCAGATGGTGGCAAAAACGGCTGAAATGTTTGGCGTTGAGCACTTAGGGATTGGCAGTGACCTGTGTCTTAATCAGCCACAACAAGTGCTGGAGTGGATGCGTAACGGTCGCTGGTCTAAAGCAATGGATTATGGTGAAGGTTCTGCCAGCAACTCTGGCTGGCCCGATGCACTGCCTTGGTTTAGCGGCAGTAAAGGCATGGAGAACATCTACAACGGTTTAATGCGCCATGGGTTCAACGAATCTGAGGCGGGACAAATACTGGGTGAGAACTGGTTCAATTTTCTCAAGCAAGGATTGGAACCTAACTCAAAGCAGTAACCCAAACAAGGAACAGCCTGCCAGCATAATAATAATAGGGCAGGTGTTAATTTAACTTTTGCGGTCAGTTGTCGGCTGCTGCAAAAATATCCTGGAGTCAGAGTATGTCTGATTTAACCAATAGCATGAAAGCGGACGCGATGAATGTTTCATCGGGTAAGCCACAAGCACAACACAACACAACGCCTGCTGCGGAAATCTCACCAGATAAGCTTGGGTTAAGTAACCCAGCCTTTTGGTATAGCGGAGGCTTTATCGCACTTTTCGTTGCACTCGCTCTCTATGATGGTGAGTTGCTGTCTAGCCTTGTCAACGCGGGCTTTGCTTGGTCTGTCCAAGTCTTTGGTCCGTACTGGCAAATACTGCTTCTTCTCACCTTTCTTATTGGTCTTGGTCTCGCTGCAGGGCGAACAGGCAAGGTGATTTTAGGTGGTTCGGCGAAACCAGAAATGGATGGTTTCCGCTGGATGGCGATTATCTTTTGTACTCTACTTGCTGGTGGTGGGGTATTCTGGGCTGCTGCAGAGCCTATCGCTCATTATGTTAGCCCGCCACCTCTGTATGGCGCACAAGAAAACCCACAGCAGGGCGCGGTCAATGCACTGTCGCAATCTTTTATGCACTGGGGCTTTCTTGCCTGGGCGATTGTTGGCAGCTTAACCTCAATCGTGGTTATGCACCTTCATTACGATAAAGGATTACCACTTAAGCCACGTATTCTTCTTTACCCTGTTCTGGGCGAGCGTGCGCTTAAAGGACATACCGGTGCTTTAATTGATGCGTGCTGTATCATCGCCGTTGCAGCAGGCACCATAGGGCCAATCGGCTTCTTGGGCTTGCAGGTTAGCTACGCGTTAAATGCGCTGTTTGCTGTTCCCGATGGCTTTACCACTCAGCTTATTATCATTCTGTTTGCTATTGCGCTGTATACCTTATCTGCCTTAAGTGGTCTTAACCGTGGTATGCAAATGCTAAGTCGCTACAACGTGATTCTGGCCATGGCCTTGATGATTTACATCCTTCTGTTTGGGCCAACGGACTTTATCTTCAATGGCTACATTCAAGGTGTCGGCAGCATGCTAGATAACTTCATCCCAATGGCAACTTATCGCGGTGATGAAGGTTGGCTGAGCTGGTGGACAGTCTTTTTCTGGGGGTGGTTCCTTGGCTATGGGCCTATGATGGCGATCTTTATTGCTCGAATCTCTCGCGGTCGTAGTATTCGTCAGATTATTTCCACCATCAGCATCGTTGCTCCGTTGACGACCTGCTTCTGGTTCACCATTGTCGGTGGCTCCGGGCTGGCGTTTGAAATTGCGGAGCCTGGTAGTGTGAGTAAAGCGTTTGAAGGCTTTAACTTACCGGGTGCACTGCTTGCCGTTACGCAGCAACTGCCTCTACCAATGCTTGTCTCGATTTTGTTCCTCATCTTGACCACGATTTTCATTGTTACGACAGGTGACTCGATGACTTACACCATCAGTGTCGTGATCAGTGGTGAAACGGAGCCTAACGCTATCGTTCGTACCTTCTGGGGCGTTGCGATGGGGGTAACGGCACTGATCCTTATCTCGCTTGGATCTGGTGGCATATCTGCGCTGCAATCCTTTATCGTTATCACAGCAGTTCCGGTCTCGTTGATTCTGTTGCCTTCGCTGTGGAATGCGCCCCAAATCGCAATCAAGATGGCCAAGGAGCAAGGGCTTTAAATTGTTAATCCAATAACGATGAGTTTGCGTAGGTCGTACCCCTACGTCTGCGCAAACTTCTATAATTCTTACAATAAAAAAATAGGTGGTGAGCAAAATGGATGCACATCGTTCTAATTACACTGAAACCCAACTGCGTAATGCAGCCCTCGTTATGGCGCCCGAAAGACTGGGCGCTATGCACCAAAATCGAATCAGCTTCGTTCGTAGTTTAATTCGTAAAATGGCAAGCCAAGATTGGTCGGTAACCAAATACGAGTGGCAACTGTGCCCGCGTGGCTTTGGTCATGTTATCTATAGATTAACTACACCACAGCACATTTATCATTTGGTGGTTTTCTGCGATGAAATTGCGGATGAAGAGCGCAATGATCGCGTAATCGCAGAAAAATGGGATGTGACCTTTGCTTTGGTACAAGGCGATGTAGATGTGGCGCTTTTGGAGCAACTCCGTGCTAACGTACCGTTGCAAGAAGCAGGACGAAACCCAAACAATGTTCTAGTACTGGCTCGTGCTAATAAAAGTGTTCGTGTGTTCGAACATATTGTGAGTGCTTTGTCCCAAGGTCAGCAGCCACACCCTAAAGAGCTAGCTGAAGTTGGCTATATTCTTCGTACGACGGCTGTGTATGGTAATGGCAAATTTGGCATCGCTGACTTTAAGCTGCTAGAAGACAACCCAGACTTTAATCAGTCTTTTAGCGCTCAAATATGCGCGGTGTATATGCTACGTGAATTTAGCCTTGATTGGGTTCATTATCTGGCTGAGCAAAAAGGTGGTGACGATGCGATTGTACTTCATAAAGGACTGCAGCGTTATCTAGGTGTGGGGAATGCGACGGGCTTAGGAATGGCACCTTACCTTATCAATCACCCGTGTATTGTGGATCAGTGGATGACATCCCGAGAAAGAGCGATCGCCGATGTCTTGGCTATGCAATGTGAGCCTGACTTTGAGCAGCCTTTGTCTGAGTTGTTAGATAAGGCCAAACGTCACTTAGAGCAAGTGATCACCATTAATGATCATCAGAATAATCTCAATCATCAGGCGATAGAAGATTTGCAGCGATTGACTGGAAAACTGCCATCGCTACTTGTTTCACAGCCGAATTGGAAACGTTTTCTCGAGCAAACGCAAACAATGAGTTTGGAAGCCCAAGAAATCCTAACTTCATGTTTGCTCGAGCTTTATCCGACTGTAGTGGACCGTTACGAGAACCAAATGAACACCAGTGAAGCGCTGTCAATTCCTAGCGGAAAAACGGTTCAAGAGCTAAGCAGCCTTTTGCAAGCCAAATACCAGTGGGCGGTTGAGGCCGATTATTCTCTGGCTGAAAATAACTACTGGTTCTGGTATCGCTCGCAAGACAAAGAGGAGCCAAGGCTTGGTGTGCGTGGAGAAGAAGCCGGTGAAGAGCGTGAACTGCCACTTGATATCGGCCGTCAGGCTAATCAGTTATTTCATGCTCTGTCGCAGTTTCCTGGCGATGCTTCAGTGGCTGAGTTTTTGCTACAACATCCGCAATACCGCGCGATTACACGTCGAGTGTGGACGTTAGGCAACCGTGAAATGGGTGATATCCAAATGAATGTGTTGCGCGAAGATGCGCTGCCTATGCATTTGTTACGCTGCAAGTTGGCAATATTTGGAGCGACTAAGTTTGATCCTCGCTCTGATCGTTGGGTTCGAGTTACCTTCTTCCAAGGCGCACCATTGCTGGATGAAATCTGCGACCCAGAATATAGCGATACTTGGATTTTCCCAACCATGCCTGATAGCCAAGAGATTGCTTGCGCCGAAACACATAAGATTAATGGAGGATTTGCATCATGATCGTCTCGCACAATGAACTGGTTGCTGCAGTGAACAAAGCCTTTTTAGGTATGCGTCGCCACTGTGGGGAAGCGGATGTAATTGCCAATATGGTGGCAGATCTGCAAATGGTGGGCCTTAATGGTGTCAGGCACTTTAACAACGCCAGCCAGTTTCTTAGCTTAGACTCGGACAGCGCGGTGTCGATTACCAACCGAAATGAGGCTAGTTTTGAGGTCGATTTCCATAACAGCAGTATTGCCTGCCAATTACCAGCAGTGTTGGATTTTGCGTTGGAGAAAATGGTCGAGAATAAGTCGATTTCGATTGTCCTGAAACGCTGCCATAACCGCTGGTTGGCGTATAGCGAGTTGGTTCGTCTTGCTGCAAAAGGTATTGCCTGTCGCGCCCAATGGATCAATGGCAGCAGTCCTAAATGCGCCTTGTATGTGTTAAATCGCGGTCGAGTTGCACCAGATGTGTTCTTTTCAGATGATCTTGTGAGTGGTGATGAAGATGTCCACTCAATGCTGATCGAGCTGTCGGTTAACGATTTTGACGTCAACCACAGTTCTGCTGGTTATTCCATCCACGTTGATAGCGCAGAGTTAAGCCGTGCTCAGCAAGCATCGTGGCAAGAGGGGATCTATGTCGATGATGCCGAATGGGAAGCGCTTAAACAAGCCGCTACTGTATTTCTGGTTGAAAACAGTGCCCGTTCGATTCAAGGAGCTGGAGAGTTGGTCTGATCTCACACTGAAACAAGCACCAGGCTGCCATTGGCAGCCTGTTTTGCTCAAATCACATTGACGATGGCGGTCTAGTTAATGGCCGTACTTGCTCTGCGCGTCAGCTTAAAGCCAATATCCGTCACCGCTTCAATTCTGTCCCCTTTAATCTGATGGAGCAACTTTTCCGCCGCTTTTGTCCCCATTCGTTCGTAGTCGACTTCAGCGCAAGTGAGACTAGGGTAGGCATGCTCAGCCATAGAAGAGCCTTCTAAACAGATAATGGCAATATCGGTTGGAACTTTAAGCACTCTTCGATGACATTCAAACAAAGCGCCTATGGCGATCTCTTCATGGCTACATACCAGTGCATTGAGAGTGGAGTCACGGAGCAATAGCTTAGCCAAACCTTCAGCACCGAGCTGTGAAGAAGGGGCTTCATGGGTCGTGAGGAAATGATCCGGTGTTAGGTAGTTTTCAATCATTGCGCTTTGCCAACCACGGAGTTTGCGCTGAAGGGTTGAATGTTCACCACGTGCGCCGATGAAGCCAATATTATTGAAACCTTGCTCGATGATATGTTTGGTACAGGTCTTACCAATATCGAAGTGGTCAACACCAATGTTCAGGTACTGAGTGTTAGCGGTTAGCTCTGCAATCTCAAGCACAGGTGTATTTGCTGCTTCCAACAACTGATGAGTGCGCTTACTGTGTTCTCCACCAAACAGTACCACGCCAGCAGGTCGGCTTTCGAGAAAGGTTGAAAGCAGTTTTTCTTCTTGATCTACCGAGTAGTCGCTGTAGCCGAGAATCAGTTGGTAACCCGCTTTGTTTAGAGTTTGCTGGAAACTAGGCAAAAACAAGGCACAAGATTTATCGATCAATGAAGGCAGGATCAAGGCGATTGAATAACTCTCTGCAGAGGCTAACGCGCCAGCCGCTTTATTGGGGATGTAACCTAGCTCATCAACGACTTGTTGAATCTTTTCTCGCAGTTTATCAGACACCAAATCTGGCGTTCTTAATGCTCGCGAAACGGTCATCGAGCCTACTCCGGCCTTTTTGGCCACATCGGCAAGCGTGACTTTTCCAGTGCTTCTGCGTTTTCGCGGTTCGCTCATTTTTTATTTTCGTTTTTAATCTATTAATTCGCCGCGACATCTTATCACAGCCCTTGGGTGGAAATGATATTAGCGCATTAGATGGTGATCACAAGCATATGAAACTGCATTGTGATAAAGAAATGGTAGCGCTATCACAGTTTATGATAGCGCTACCAGATAGCGCTATCATTTGTGATCGTTATCAGGTTTTTCTACGAGGATCATCGTTAGAGTAGCGCCATCAAAACAATAAATCGGAAAGATCCAATGCTAAGTGAACTGATTACCCCTGACGTGATTCGAATTCATGCAGATGCAAGTGACTGGAAAGATGCCGTTAAGAAGTCTTGCCAGGCATTGCTTGATAATGGCGCGGTTGAACCAAGCTACGTAGACGCGATTTTTCACTCGCACGAGGAGCTGGGTCCTTACTATGTGGTTGGCCCAGGTATGGCGATGCCACATGCAAGACCAGAAGATGGTGTTAACCGTTTATCACTTGCGATTACTGTGATTCAAAGTGGCGTTAACTTTGATTCAGAGGGTAATGATCCTGTCAAGATGCTAGTGACATTGGCAGCAACCGATAGCGATAGCCATGTCGGCGCGATTTCAAACCTGGCTGAGCTGTTTATGAATGATGAGCATGTAGAGCAGATCTGCGGTGCTCAATCTGTCGATGACGTTCTTGCGGTCATCAAGAATTACTAAACTCCTGACTATCACCCCCTAAAGATATCAAGAATAAAAAAAGGTACTGAAATATGAAAATTATGGTTGTTTGTGGACACGGTTTGGGTACGAGTCTAATGATGGAAATGAGCATCAAGGGCATCGTCAAAGAGCTTGAGATTAATGCAGCGGTGGATCACATTGACTTAGGTAGTGCAAAAGGTACAGATTGTGACATCTTTATCGGTACTAACGATATTACTGATCAGCTTAAAGCACTCGATGTTGAACCAAAAATCGTTAGCTTAGATAACATGGTCGACAAAGTGGCAATGAAAGAGCGCTTGTCTGTGGCTTTACAAGAAATTGGCGCACTATAGGGGGCCGAAATGGAATTCTTTAGTTTCTTAATGAACGATGTCCTATCAGAACCTGCTGTTCTGGTTGGTCTTATCGCTCTTATCGGCCTAATCGCTCAGAAAAAGCCGGTGACTGAATGTATTAAAGGCACAGTAAAAACCATTCTCGGTTTTATCATCTTGGGCGCTGGTGCTGGCTTAGTTGTTAACTCTCTAGGTGATTTTGCCACTATCTTCCAGCAAGCGTTTGGTATTACGGGTGTTGTACCAAACAACGAAGCGATTGTGTCGATTGCTCAAGAAGCATTTGGTAAAGAGATGGCGATGATCATGTTCTTTGCGATGCTCGTGAACATTCTGATCGCTCGTCTAACACCATGGAAATTTATCTTCCTGACAGGTCACCACACGTTATTTATGTCGATGATGGTGGCGGCGATCCTCTCTTCAAGCGGCATGAGTGGTGTACCTCTTATTGCATTAGGTTCTTTGGTTGTTGGCTCAGTGATGGTGTTTTTCCCAGCCATCGCGCACCGTTACATGAAGCAAGTGACAGGTTCTGATGATGTGGCGATTGGTCACTTCTCGACACTGTCCTACGTGCTAGCGGGCTTTATTGGCAGCAAGTTTGGTAACAAAGAGCACTCGACAGAAGAGATGAACGTACCTAAGAGCTTGTTGTTCTTACGTGATACGCCAGTCGCTATCTCATTCACTATGGGTATCATCTTTATGGTGACCTGTATCTTCGCTGGCGGAGACTTTGTTCGCGAAGTGAGTGGCGGTAAGCACTGGTTTATGTTTGCCCTGATGCAGTCAATTACGTTTGCTGGTGGTGTTTACGTCATCTTGCAAGGTGTTCGTATGGTTATCGCTGAAATCGTTCCGGCATTTAAAGGTATTTCAGACAAGCTTGTGCCAAACGCTAAACCGGCGCTCGATTGCCCAGTGGTATTCCCATACGCGCCAAATGCCGTACTGGTTGGTTTCTTATCCAGTTTTGCTGCGGGTTTGCTAGGTATGTTCTTACTTTACGTGATGGGCTTAACTGTGATTATCCCGGGTGTGGTACCGCACTTCTTCGTTGGTGCTGCAGCGGGGGTGTTTGGTAACGCAACAGGTGGTCGTCGTGGTGCAATCTTAGGTGCTTTTGCTCAAGGTCTACTGATTACCTTCCTACCCGTATTCCTAATGCCTGTACTGGGCGACCTAGGTTTTGCTAACACAACATTCAGTGACGCAGACTTCGGTGCAGTTGGTATCTTACTTGGTTTGATTGTTCGTTAATATCAACCCTTAAAAACATGAAAGCCTCCCTGTTGAAGTGGAGGCTTTTTTGATCTTGAGATAACAATCAAGATGATTCGACGAGTACCCAGCCAGTTTGCTGTAGATATTTAATCGGGGAAGTGAGCTATAACTATAGGATAACTATTCATTTATTCGATTTAAGACGAGCTTGGCTAGGGGAGTTTGAAATGCCTCATTCTATTGCGATTCAAGATCAAATACCGAACAACCACTGTTATGGATGTGGGGCAGAGAACCCGCTAGGTTTGCAGATTAAGAGCTACTGGCAATCAGATAGTGAAGCAAGCTGCGACTTTGTTCCTCAAAACCATCATTGCGCAGGACCAACCCATTTTCTCAATGGTGGTATCATTTCAACCATCATTGACTGTCACTGTGTCTGTATGGCTATCGCTAAGGGATACCAACTCAAAGGGCAAGAAGTCGGACAAGGTGAACCCGTTTGGTTCGCTACAGGCAACTTAAACGTCTCGTTCCTTAAACCTGTCGCTATAGATTCTACTGTGACTTTGAAAGCTAGGGTGGTTGAAGCATTTGAAAAGAAGATCGTGCTAGAGTGCGAACTCTACTCACAGGGCTCTGTTTGCTGCCGAGCAGAAGTGATTGCCGTCAAGGTACCGAATGAGTGGTTTGTGGCCCCTCCACAATGAAAAACATACACTGTGGAGGGGATGTTCAGTTTAAGTGAATTGACGACCATTGGTTGCAAACGTCATGGTTGAGTTTGCATATTTTCCTTCAAGCCCGCTAAGGTCAAGGATCTCTTCAACCTTCGAGCTTAGATACACATCTTGACCGCCCAGTACGGTGCTAAGTGGTTTAGTCTTGTGCACCTGGTGAATGGGTACTTCAAAGATATTTTGATCCAGTACGACGAAATCCGCGAATTTACCCGCACTGATCGAACCAATCTTGTCTCCAAGTTTTTGGCTGTCTGCACCACCTTGGGTATACATCCACAGTGCTGTTTCTAGCGGGATGGCATGTTCTTCAGCATTCAGAGATGGGCCATCAGTAATGCCTGGGCCTCGACGTGTCACAATGGTCTCTAACGCAATCCATGGGTTAACGGGTGTGACTGTCCAGTCAGTACCGATAGAAACGTTCGCACCCGAGTCAACAATGGGTTTTACAGGATACATGTATTTGTGGACACGATGCTCGCCAATGTCTTGCGCTACGACACGAATAGCTGCCATGTCGTACCAGAATACGGGAGAGAACTCAGCCCAGACGTTGTTTTCTTTGATTCTATGTAAATCATCAGGGTGGATCATTGCGGTGTGCGCAATTCGGTGGTGCAATTTATCTGCGTTGTTGCCTGGTTTCTTACGTAATTCTTCAACCGAATCGAGAACTAAGCGAGCAGCGCCATCACCCGCACAATGTGCATGTACAACCAACCCCATTTCATCGTAGCGATTTAGACCTTCACGGTAGTCTTCAGGTGAATTGCGCCATGGACCATGATAATTTGACCCTTCATAAGGCTCTACGACTGCTGCGGTTCGACCTGCTGCTGCGCCATCTAAAATATATTTAACGCCCACTAGCTGAACTCTATCGCCGTTGTAGTCTTTGTGGTTGTAGATGTACTTCTTAGACAGCGCTTTCATTTCGTCGGTTGCAAAATCGACAGTGTCAGTGGCGTAAGTCGTGATACGGACAGTGAGATCGTTGTTGTTGTCTAGATGCTTGTATGCTTGGCCGTACATCTCTCGTGACCACGGTTCTGTGATAGAGGTCAACCCGAAGCTGTTTAAGTAGCTAAATACAGGTTTTAGCTGTTTATCACCTAGTACTGCTGGTTCTGGCAAAGTGAGTAACCACTTTTCCCAAACAACGTGCGCTGCAAGCTCACGTAGAACACCGGTAAGTTCACCGTTTTCATCTTTTACGTAGTGGCCGCCCTCAGGATCTGGGCTGTCATTTTTAATGCCACAAACTTCGAGTGCTTTAGAGTTGACTAGAGCTGCGTGGCCTGAACATTCCCAAAAGAACGCGGGTTTATCAGGGATGAGTTCATCCAGTATTTTCTTATGAGAAGGTTTGCCAAACATAAGAATGTCGCTGCCATCATCCCATAGGTAGTCGAGGTTACCCCCAAATACCCACTCTTTTTCAGGGTTCTCGCGTAACTCTTTTGCGACGCTTTGTTTAAATTCTTCCCATGTTGTGCTCAGTTCATCAACAGCAACGTTGTTGTAGTTTTCTACCGCCATTTCAGGGTGCATGTGGTCGTCGATTAATCCTGGAACAACAGCATGCCCTCGTAGGTCCACCACTAGGGTGTCTTTCTTGCGTAGTTTGAGTATATCTTCTGTGGATCCAACTTGAACAAAGGTATCCCCTTTTACAGCAAAAGCTTCAGCCCAATGTTGATTGAACTTATCACCTTGGTAAACTTTGCCGTTTACGTAGAGGACAAGCTTACCTTTTACATTGCGAGCGTCGCCTGGAGTGGTATTGGCTACCGCTTTAGCGATAGGGCTTACCGCCATTGTCAGCGCAGCTGCACCGCCTGCTGTTTTAAAAAAGCCACGACGAGACGGATTGTCTAGTACGTTGTCATTATCGTTAAGATCTAACATCTTGCGTTTCATAGGGATACCTTTTCAAGATTAGAGCAAACACATTCAAACCAAATAAAATATTCCCAACACCAAATTTGATTTAATTGTGGTAATTAGAACTCATAATTGATTCTGTATTTATTTTATACTTCATATTTGAAGCAAGTATATTGTTCTAAGTCAATAAATGGTTTCCCATCAAACCATTCTCTTGGTAAGAGAGTTTTGGGTTTAGTTTGATAGAGCTGCTTTGATTGGGATTGGTAGCGTAAAAGTGAGCAGTCGAGTCGGAGGTAAGGAGATACTATGCGCGTAAAGCGCCCACAAGCCTTCTATTTCATAAGTCGTTACACAACTTGGGGTATAAACGCTTTACATCTTAAGCTAGGCATTGAACACTTCGCATTGAAACTAAAACAAAGATGACAGAGTAGAGTCAGTAACAATTATGAGTAACACCACGACGAAAAAGTCGAATCCCTTATTTGAGATCCTATTTAACGTATTTATTCCTTCCTTCATCCTGATGAAGTTTAGTGGCGAAGAGCACCTTGGTACTGTCATGGCACTTGTGGTGGCTTTGGCATTCCCCATTGTTTACGGCGGTATGGATCTTATCCGTAATAAGAAGTTCAACTTCATCGCTGCACTCGGCTTTGTCAGTGTCCTACTGACTGGTGGTATTGGCTTGCTTGAACTTGATACGCGTTGGCTAGCGCTGAAAGAAGCTTTGATTCCCGGCCTTATTGGTTTAGCGGTTTTAGGTTCTACCTTTACCCGTTACCCATTGATGCAGAAGATGATCCTTAACGATACTGTGCTAAACCTCGCGGTGATCACTGAGCGTTTAAAAGAAAATGGCAAGACGGATGCATTCGAGCGTTGCTTAATGTCGTCAAACTATCTATTCGCAAGCACCTTTGCGTTTTCTTCAGCGATGAATTATTTCCTCGCGACTTGGATTGTGACTAGCCCGGCCGGAACCGCAGAGTTCAATGAAGAGCTAGGTAAACTCACGTTATACAGTTATCCAGTTATCGCTATTCCTAGCATGTTGATGATGTTTGGTATCTTCTATTACGTATGGCGCCAAATCCGCGCTATGACATCACTTGAGACTGAGCAGATCTTTCATACTAAATAGAACAACATATAGATAAAAAGGGACGTTAATCGTCCTTTTTTTTGTGCATTTTTCACCTTTAACTGTTGTGACTGTTCAACCTTTGTCTGCTCTTCGTCAGTTCTCCACCATTCCACTTCCTAGAATTGATACTCGACCAAATAGATATTTGTGATCCCTGCCAAATGCATGTGCGCTCATAGCGCCTATGTTTATATCGAAATTTAGAAACCCGATAAAAAGGAGAGCAAAATGAGACGAGTCTTATCGATTGATGGTGGTGGCATTAGGGGCATCATCCCTGCGGTTTCAGCCTATGTCGAGGCAAAAAAACTTTTCCCAAATGATGAAATCAAGCTGCTTTCTTTGGGTACCGGAGAGCTAGTAAGAGCTATTCCATTCAATCAAGCTAAAGATTGGGGCAAAGTCGGCTGGGCTCTGCCTGTAATGAGCTGCTAGGCCAAGACTACTTACGTTTACAAACCGTCTTAACGGATGCAGATGATGATATGGATAACGTAAGCAAGAGCAACGTCAGCGCGTTAAGTCGTTTGGCAGAGCAACTTATTGATCAACAAGTAAATACGCTTTTAGAGTTCTTGTCATAGTAGGAGGCAATTATGAATACCATCAAAGACTTAACCAAGGACGAATTTAGAGACTTACTGGATGACTATTTTGCGCCACCAGAAAAACGCATGAAACTCACAGCCGATGAAGCAAAAACCCTCGCTCAGAAGCTGAATGCTGAAATTAATGTTCCTTTAGTGAGTGAGACTAAAGAGGAGAAAATATTGCTCAAGGTGGTGATTAAAGTAGACACCTTTTTATACGACAACTTGCCCAACGAGTTCTATGACTTGGTGAGAAGCCTCGATCAAGGCATTGACGATCAAGAAGCAGAGAGGCTAGTGAAACGTTTGACTTCACTTGCGAATGACAAGATTGATATTCCGTACATTCCAGAAGTGGGGGAATATTTTGCAATCAAATTTGTCATCGGTGTCATTGTTAACTCCGCTCGCAAACATTGGGACTTCTTCAAGGCTAGCGAAGCAATGGAGTCTGACAAGATATTGCCCGCTTAGAAACCGGATAAGTGCACTTAGTGTTTAACTACAGTAGGAGACAAAATTATGCCAGCAACATCCGATTCAAGAGCCTACAAGCAACTCATTCAGGATCGTTACACACCTGATAAAATACGCATTCTTGCCGAAGGTGATTCTTGGTTTAACTACCCAAGGCGCTATTTTATCTTCGGTAAAGATGCCAATGTTATTGATCATTTAGCAGATAGGAACAATCTGCTGATTTATAACACATCGTCTAACGGAGATGAGGCAATTGATATGATCTCCGGCGATGAAAAGCTATCTCTGTTAAAGCGCCTCTCGCATAATGAGTTTGATCTATTACTCTTTTCCGGTGGTGGGAATGACATAGTAGGTCGGTATGACTTTGGGTTCTTTATTAGAGAAAAGCAGCCCGGTATGGATTGGCAACAATGCATACTCGAACATCGCGTAGAGATGAAACTCAAGCAAATCGAAAATGCCTATCGTGTACTGTGCGAGCTAACAATGGAGTACTCAAAAAATCCAGATATTAAGATTGTCACGCACACCTATGATTTTGTTCAGCCTAATCCTACGGGATTTGAACTGTTCGATATCATTCCAGTAGGCAAGTCTTGGGTTTACCCATACCTAAAAGCCAAAAAGATCACCGATGCAAACGATCAAGCTAACATCATTAATCACCTGTTAACGCGATTTAAACAGCGGTTAATTGAGGTCGCTAATGACTATGAAATACTGACGGTAGTTGATACACAAGGTTTGCTCAATAGCGAGCAATGGCGCAATGAAATCCACCCAACGTCTGAAGGCTTTGGAGTCGTTGCCGATCATATTTATCATCAGGCAATTGCTTAATAGGTATAGAAAGCAAAAGGGGCGATCATCGCCCCTTTACTTTTACAGCTGCCGCCAAGAAGCCTCTAATACTGAATAATCGGGTTTTTCTGATAGCCTTGCAATACTGACCAAGTCAAGGAGTGAGGTAAATGGCGAGGTATTTAGAAATTCGCCAAGATGTGTGGTGGCAGCATCGTCATACAAAGCGCGATGACGAAATCGGAGATATTCCAACGCAATATGCAGATACAGCGTTGCTAAGTTTGGATCTTGATAGAATTCTATATCTGACTCTTCCATTTCTTTGTTTAGGTTCGTTAGTGCCAAAACTATGCCTTCTTGCCCACGTCTGATTAGCTCATTGTCCTGATCGGTAAAGCGAGGTAACACTGCGGTTCTAAAGGCTATTTCCATCAGAGTTTTCGCTGTTCCAAGGAGCTTAACTTGGTCAACATTGTTGAGCTTAACGTTCTTCAGTCCTGTTGACAGATTAGCTTCAATTAAGTGCTGGCTAATGCATAAACTCTCTGTCAGGGAGTGCCCGCTATCTAGCTCTAGAGCGGGAATTAAACAAAGCGGACTCACACTTTTTAAATTGCTTGGAGAGTTCCAAGGATCTACCCAAACAAATGAAAGAGAAGGGACGTTCGTCAACAAAGCTGTAGCCACAACCACACGTGAAAATGGCGATGTATCATTTAGGAAGAGTTGCATGGAGAGTCCTTATTTCATTGAATTATTAGCTGATTGTGCTTGTTCCGCGTAGTGTGTCGATGTAGATAAAATGCATATAAGTGAAACTACTAACGCACTGGCACTGAGAGCAAATAGGGTGTTGTAAGACGCAAAGTGGGTGAGAAAGTAGGCCATCAGAAAACCACCTACGCCTTGTGAAATAGCAAAAGATAACGTCATTCCGCTCCAAGCTTTGGTATGTAGCTCATAACCAACGCATTCGAGCGTGTAGGTGGACACAAGGGTGACTATCCCAGGGGTAAAAATGCCGACCAATAGGGAAGAGATAAACAACAAAATTGGATGGGTGCTGAATAAAGGAATCGCAACGCCCACCGCTTTAAAACTGAAAGCGATACATAGAGAACGCTTAAGCCCAAATTTATCTCCTAAGCTACCCGTAATGAGTGGTCCCATAGCTGCACCAACACCAAAGGTAGCCCAAAAGAACCCACCACTAGTGAATGACATGCCGAGTTCTCTAACAAGGTAATCGACCCAAAACAAAGTGTGTGGCAGATAACCAATCGCACATAAGCTGTAGGCGAGTGATATGAGGATGACATTTTTAATCTGTGGCTGTGAAAGCTGAGAAAATGACGCTTGAACGTAAGCTGCATGGGGGGGGGTAATGCGAGTGTCCCACGCGTTCCAAGTCAAAATAGTGGTGACTAGCGCCAGTGCACCCATCCCTATCCAAGCGGAAATCAAATCATATGAGATAAGTGCTGGCAGCAGTGTACCTGAAAGCATTGCTCCGATACCGATCCCAGAAAACACAATGCCGCTGACTCTGGCTTTGACGTCGGAACTGAATTGGCGAACAATCACTGGCGGAGCCGCAACCATGAGTAATGCGCCAGTGACACCAGCCAAGGTACGCCAAATGTAAAACCAAGTCAGAGGGGCGTCTTGCCACGCGCAAGCAAGGTAGCTGAAGCTGCTGATTAACATTGCGCTACGAATGAGCTGGCCAGAGCTGAAATAACGAAGTAAAAGATTGGCCGCAGGCGCTCCGGCAATATATCCGACAAGCGTCGCTACGCCTAAGTAAGAAGCATCACTTTCGCTAAACCAACCGCTTTGAATCAATGCGGGCATCAGCGCAATATAAGCAAAACGACCTATCCCATTGCCAATGAGTGTCGCGCCCAAGCCAGCCATACTCGCTCGATTAACGATCTGTTTATTCCATAGCTGTATTGATGTGGTCATATCCGTCATTGCAAGGTGTTTTGCCACTATACTCCACGCATCGTGGTGAGCGTTTGCAAAAACCTGTTGTTCTCTACCTTGAGTCGTATGTTTTTTTGATACTCGCATTGGGTACAAGTTGTTGCAATGGGGCTTTAGTCGCAATTTCTAATGCTAGTTAACCGAGTGGTGAAGGCTTCTAAGGATTGGGTGTTTGAATTCGCATAGCTACAAGCGTGTACTCAAAGGTAGGTTCAATAAGCTTATGTTTCAATTGTGATGGTTAGCCTACCCGATGTTCTCGAGTGGCTTGATTATCAAATTTTAATTAGTGGGATATGGATCGGTTACAAGTAATTAAAAATGCCAGCCTAAGTTGATTTGAACTTAGGCTGGCGATGATTGAGCGCGTGCTACTGACCTAAAGCTTTACGTGCTAGCCTTGATGCTGCCGCTTTATGGCGTTCCATCAATTGATGGATGTCGACGCCAATCACTTCGCTGTTCATTACTCGCCAGTGACCAGCAACCATCACGCGGTCAGCTTGTTGAGCACCGCATAATAGCAGTGCTGCAAGAGGGTCATGACTGCCTGAGAAACGAATATCGTCGAGTTTGAACATCGCAATATCGGCCTGTTTACCCACGCTTAGTTCGCCAATATCATTACGTCCCATCGCTTGAGCTGAGCCTTTGGTCGCCCAACGCAGCGCATCAAAGTGGGATACGTTTGCCGAGCCATATTGTAGGCGTTGTAAGTACATCGCCATACGTACTTCGGCAATCATGTTTGAGCCATCGTTTGAGGCCGAGCCATCAACGCCTAGGCCGACTTTCACGCCTGCGGCTTCTAAGTCATTGTTTTTACAAATTCCCGAAGCAAGCATCATGTTCGATGTTGGGCAGTGGCTAATGCCTACGCCTGCTTGGCCTAGCCTGCGGATCTCTTCATTATTGAAATGGATACCATGGGCAAGCCAAGTTTTGTCATTGAGCCAGCCGACGTCTTCGAGATAATCGACTGGGCGCATGCCAAATTGCTCGACACAGAAATCTTCCTCATCCAGCGTTTCGCACAAATGGGTGTGCATCATGACATTCTCTTGCTTGGCGATGTGGGCAGTTTCTTTCATCAAATCTGTGGTGACGGAGAAAGGAGAGCATGGCGCGAGCGCGATTTGGGTCATTGCCCCTTCATGTTGCTGGTGGTATTGGCGAATCAAACGGTAGCTATCATCGACAATCGCTTGCTCGGTTTGAATGGTATGTTGTGGTGGTAAGCCACCGTCTTCTTCACCTAAACTCATTGAACCACGAGTAAAGATGGCTCTAACGCCAAGTTTTTGCGCCGCTTCGACCTGCAAGTCTATCGCGTGTTCTAAACCGTTTGGCAGCAAGTAGTGATGATCGGAAGCGGTGGTACAACCCGACAGCATCAACTCGACTAAGGCAATCTCGGTCGCGACGCTCATCATCTCTTCATCTAGATTTGCCCAGACGGGATACAGGCTTTTGAGCCAATGAAACAGTTCTTTGTTTAACGCGTCAGGGTAAGCGCGCGTTAAGGTTTGATAAAAATGGTGGTGGGCGTTAACGAGCCCGGGAGTGACGACATGGCGAGAGGCATCAACCACATAATCTATTTGGTGGGACGGTGTCCCATGTTTTGGGATAAGTTCGACAACTTTGTTTCCCTGAACCACGAGGCCACCTTGGGCGTCTTGCGTGTTCCCGGTATAAATTGCCAGTGGATTCTTAATCCAGATGGTTTCCATTCATAATAGTCCTTAGCCATCTCAGCCATTTCAGGGGAGAGGGTCTTAAGCGTTTTAGTTACAGTTAAGCTAGCAAATACTAGCGGTGTTATTGTTGTAAAGCTCAGATTGATGTCGTGAGCTTAGGTCTCCTTTTGATGCCTTTGTTGTGATTAAAGTGAGTTTATTCAGTGGTCTTTGCTTCAAGTTTACTTTCTACCACTTGTGGCGCTTCATCATCAGATTTTCGAATGATTTTTTCTTCGACTTGAACCTTACTCTCTGTGAGTGCTTCACGAACTTCTTTATTGGATGACTTAGGAAGAAGTTGATGAAGCAGAACGGTCATTATGGTCCCAGTGGTAATGCCAGAGTGAAGGAAGTTAGCAATATCGTGCGGTAAGTGTTGAAGTAAACGAGGTTCAAAAGTTACGGCTAAACCTGATGCCAAACCGACACAGATAACCAGTGCATTGCGCTTGGTGTCTGCGGCCATAATCAGCATGCGAATGCCTGCGTAGGCAATCATGCCAAACATAACAAAGCCAACACCGCCAAGAACCGGTTTAGGAATGGTCACCGCGACGGCCGCAAGTTTAGGGAACAAGCCGCCTAAAATTAGCAGGCCACCTGTTGCAGCTACAACATACCGACTCGCTACGCCAGTAATGCCAACTATCCCAACGTTTTGACTGAAAGAAGCCAGTGGCATAGCGGTTAAAATCGAAGAAAGCGTACTGCCTAAGCCATCACCAAGCAGACCGCGTTGCAGATCTTTGCCTGAGATTTGTTTATTACAGTTGTTTGCTAGTGCCATAAAGTCACCTGTTGCTTCAGCAATGACGACAATATAAACCAAGCTCATGCTCACAATGGCGCTGGCTTGAAAGCTTAAACCGTATTTAAGAGGCTCTGGTCCACCAACCCAAGCGGCAGAGGTAATATCATCTAGGTTTACCATACCTAGAGACAGCGCGACGATATAACCACCCGCCAGACCAATAACAATAGCAGATGCAGCAACGGCGCCTTTACAGTAAACCGAGACCGCAACCACGATGCCCAGTGAAACGATGGCTAAGAAAAGCTTTGGTAGAGTTGCGAAGTTTTCACTCGCTGCGGGTGCATCACCCACCCAGTTCATCGCAACGGGCAATATGGTTAAGCCGATTAGGGTGACGACAACGCCACTCACTACCGTTGGGAATAGCTTGCGGACTTTGTCCATATAAAAGCTAGCCACAATCACCACTAGAGAGCCGACTAAAGCAGAGCCCATAATACTAGCGACACCACCTTCGCGGCCAATGGCAATCGCCACACCTAAGAAAGCAAAACTAGAGCCCATGACAACAGGTAAACGAATTCCGATAGGGCCGACACCAATACATTGCGCCATGGTGACGATACCCGAAGCGAGTAGGGCTGCATTGATTAGCGAGACCATCTCTTCATTAGGCAGTCCGATGGATGCGCCAACAATGAGCGGGACAGCCACAATACCACCAATGGATGCCAGCATGTGTTGTAAAGCCAGCAGCAAGGTAATGCCGTGTGGCGGCTTTTGGTTGAGTGTATACAGAAGTTTCATTGGTTATACCTCAGAGAGAATCCATTTGTCTCTCGTAGATTGGACAATTGACTTCTACAAACTACGTAGGGTCACGAATTTTTCGTATAGGAAGCTAGCCCGAACCCATGCTCAGGCTAGTTTTCACAAGGATAATTAGGGTCAGCAGACCCTAGGAATTAGATGTAGATAAGCTTAGCGACGAAGACGACAGTCAGGATGTACATTGAGATAGAGACATCTTTAGTTTTTCCTGTTGCGACTTTCAGCACTGTGTAAGTAATAAAGCCAAGAGCAATACCGTTTGCAATTGAGAAAGTCAGCGGCATCATCAGTGCGGTAATCGCGGCTGGAGCGCCATTGGTAAAATCTTTCCAATCCACATGCTGCATACTGCTCATCATCACGAATGCAACGTAGATTAGTGCACCTGCGGTGGCGTAAGCTGGAATCATACCTGCCAGAGGTGAAAGGAAAATAGCGGCTAGGAATAGGGCTGCCACCACAATGGCTGACAGACCTGTACGAGCCCCTGCAGCTACACCCGCCGCACTCTCTACGTAACTAGTGACAGGCGGACAACCGACACAAGCACCCGCGACGCTAGAGATAGAATCGGCTTTTAACGCCTTGCTAAGCCCTTCGATCTTACCTGTTTCTTTGTTTACCAGATGCGCACGTTCTGCAACACCCATTAGTGTGCCTGCGGTGTCGAACATATTAACGAACAAGAAGGCTAAGATGACGCTGACCATTGAGATGTTAAATGCGCCAGAGATGTCCATTGCCATAAACGTAGGTGCAATACTTGGCGGCGCAGCAAAGAAGCCGTTGTATTGAACGAGACCTAACATCATACCAACAACAGTGACGCTCAAAATCCCGATCAGTACCGCACCGAAAACTTTACGCTCACTGAGTACCGCGATGATTAAGAAAGCGATAGCCGCAAGCATTGCATCAGGCTTAGTGAAGTCGCCAAGTGAAACCAAAGTGGCTGGGTTCTCTACCACAATACCCGCGGTTTTAAGCCCGATAAGACCTAAGAAAAGGCCGACACCTGCGGTCATTGAGAAGCGTAAACTCTCTGGAATACTTTCAATGATCCATTGGCGTATTTTGTAGAAGCTCATCCCGACAAATAGGATACCTGAGAGGAATACCGCACCAAGCGCGACTTCCCAGCTGTAGCCCATTTCACTAACCACAGTGAAAGAGAAAAAAGCGTTAAGGCCCATGCCCGGCGCCAAACCGACAGGCCAGTTGGCAAAAAGCCCCATTAACAGACAGCCAATCGCCGCACCAATACAGGTTGCAACGAAGACCGCGCCAGAATCCATCCCCGAGGCCGCCATGATTTGAGGGTTAACGAAAATGATGTATGCCATAGTGGCAAAAGTGGTGATCCCCCCGATCATTTCGTTTTTAACACTGGTTCCATGTGCTTTCAGTTTGAAAAAGCGCTCTAGTAAGCCACCCGATTGGCTTTCGTTGTTAAGCACTTCTGCTTTGCTTTCATTCATGTCAGCAAGTCCTTTTGTTTTGGTGTTTCTGAAATTGAATACCGCTTTCTGCATCTTGATGGTGTTTTTGCAGACTCCAATTCTCCCGATTGATATGTATGACGTTGTTAGGGTTATCTATTGGTAATTTCTTGCCTTAACTACCTCGATAGGTAGAGAAGCTATACGGTGAGACAAGCAAAGGCACGTGGTAATGTGCACCTGTTTCTCCGAGACCAAAGCGAATCACAACGTCATCTAGGAATGGGATTTCACCAAGGTCGACATCTTGGTTTTTGTAGTAATCGGCAACATGGAATACCAATTGATATTTGCCTGTCACAAACTCATCGCCTTCTAGCACTGGCTCATCAGTTCGACCGTCGAAGTTGGTGGTGACCGTTTTAATCTTGGTCAGGCTGCCCTCTTCAACACGGAACAGCTCAACTTGAATATTTGCACCGGGAACGCCGTGCATTGTATCCAATACGTGTGTAGTTAATTTGCCCATAATTGTTATTCGCGCCCAGCGCTCTCCTTAGCGTTTATTGATTTTAAATTGTATACAAAGTTGTTTTAAACTTGCTTCTGTTACCTATATATGTACACAAAATATTCGGATAGTAAAGCTCGATGTTATAATTTTGTTACTAACGAAAGTGAGCAAAAATCAGTTTTGTGAGATTGAGCTAGATACCTATTTGAGCCTAAGTGTACATAACTTATTGATAAAATAGCTTTTGTTTACGTAAATTAACTTTAACAACAAAATCTTTACATTAAGATAATTTATTGTATACAATGAGTGTATGAAGTTTGAGAAGGCATAAAGACAAAGTGTCTTGTATTTAAGGAGAGCCTGAATGGATAAGGATTATTCACGAGACCTGATTGGCTATGGGGCGAATCCTCCTCACCCTAAATGGCCAGGTGGTGCTCGTATCGCCGTGTCGTTTGTGTTGAATTACGAAGAGGGTGGTGAACGCTGCCTTCTACATGGGGATGATGAGTCCGAAGCCTTTCTGTCAGAGATTCCAGCCGCGCAGCCGATTAAAGGTGAGCGACATATCAGCATGGAATCTATCTATGAGTATGGCAGCCGCGCAGGTGTGTGGCGTGTGTTAAAGCTATTTGATGAGTACGAGATTCCATTGACCGTATTTGCAGTGGCGATGGCGATTGAACGTCATCCAGATGTCGCAGAAGCTATGGTTCAAGCGGGACATGAGATTTGTAGTCACGGCTATCGTTGGATTGATTACCAATACATGGATGAGTCGCAAGAGCGCGACCACATGATGAAAGCGATTGAAATAATTAAAGATATCACCGGTGAAAGACCGCTTGGTTGGTATACCGGTCGTACTGGGCCAAATACCCGCAAGATAGTCGCAGAAGAGGGTAGTTTCTTATACGACTCAGATGCGTATGACGATGACTTGCCCTACTGGCATACCGAGGCGGGTCAACCCCAGTTGGTGATTCCTTACACACTGGATGTCAACGACATGCGCTTTGCCACTGTGCAAGGGTTTAACTCGGGTGAACAGTTCTACCAATACCTAAAGGACACATTCGATACTTTATACGCTGAAGGTGCGACAGCGCCTAAGATGATGTCGGTTGGTCTGCATTGTCGTCTGATCGGTAGACCGGGTCGTATCGCATCGCTAAAGCGCTTCCTAGATTACGTTAAACAACATGACGATGTGTGGGTATGTCGCCGTGTTGATATCGCTCGTCATTGGCACGAGCATCATCCATACACACCAAAAGAGGGAAAATAACATGACTGAATTTCGTTTTTGCAAACCATCTCAAATGGAACGTACGGAATTTGTCTCCCACTTTGGCGATGTGTATGAGCATAGCCCATGGGTGGCAGAAGCCGTCTACGATCAAGGGCTCTCAGATCAGGATAACTTTGTTTCAAATCTGCATTTAAGAATGGCTGAAACGCTATTAGACGCAGAGAAAGCAAAACAACTTGCACTTATAAATGCTCACCCAGATTTAGCGGGGCGAGCAGCAATTAACGGCGAACTTACTGCCGCATCGACTGCGGAACAAGCTGGCGCAGGCATTGATCAGTGCTCTGCGGAAGAGTTCGAGAAATTCACTACGTACAACGACAGTTACAAAAGCCGCTTCAACTTTCCCTTCATCATGGCAGTGAAAGGGGCCAATCGTTACCAAATTCTTGAATCCTTCGAGAAGCGATTAGGCAATGATAGTGACACTGAGTTTGCTACTGCGATACAGGAGATCAACAAGATCGCACTGTTTCGCCTACGAGATATGTAAGTCACGGAGATGGCGACTGTTTCGTTCTGATATCGATTGATATCTGCCCGACGAAGGGCATAGAGCTCTAGATGAGCATACTCACTTAACCTATTTTTGAATAATTGGAAGGATAAAGGACATGTCCTTAGATATTGAACAATACATTAACCTTGCTGACGATAAACTTGGCGCAGAAGCTATCTACGCTACCGACGACTTTTTTGCCGATAAGAGCCGACTTTTGCGCCGTGAAGCACCAGAATGGAAAGACGATCTTTACGATGATAACGGGAAATGGATGGATGGCTGGGAAAGCCGCCGTAAGCGTGGTGAAGGCTACGATTACTGTGTCATTCGCCTAGGTCTTGCAGGCACGATTGCGGGTGTTGATATTGATACGTCTTTCTTTACGGGTAACTTCCCGCCGTCGGCTTCGATTGATGCCTGTTACTCCCCAGACGGTGATCCAACCGACGCAACCGAGTGGCAAGAGATTCTGCCTTCTATGGGTTTGCAAGGCGATCATCATCATCTTGAACAGATCGAAAGTGATGAAGTGTTTACTCACTTACGTCTCAACATTTATCCAGATGGTGGCGTTGCACGTTTACGCGTTTATGGTCGACCTAGCGTTGATTGGGATCGCATCGATAGTCAACAGAAAGTCGACCTTGCTGCGGTTGAAAATGGCGGTCGCGCTTTGGCGTGTAGTGATGAGCACTACGGCAACAAGTCTAACATTCTGGGCCCAGGTCGCGGTGAGAACATGGGTGATGGTTGGGAAACAGCCCGTCGTCGTACTCCGGGTAATGATTGGGTGATTGTCGCGCTGGGACATGCAGGCAACATTGACCGAGTGGTTGTCGATACAGCCCACTTTAAAGGTAATTTCCCAGATAGCTGCTCAATTCAAGCTGCGTATGTCAAAGGCGGAACGGACGATCAAGTTGCAACTCAGAGTCTCTTCTGGCGCGAACTCTTGCCAGCGCAAAAGCTCAAGGCACATGATATTCACGAGTTCAGCTCAGAGGTGAATGATCTTGGCGCTGTGACTCATGTTCGTCTCAATATTTTCCCTGACGGTGGTATCAGCCGTTTACGTTTGTTTGGCACTAAAGCGAAATAAGCGAGGGAAGCAATATGAGCAATGGAATTCGCCGATTAACCATCGAACCTTTGACCAAACAGGCGTTTGCTGAGTTTGGGGATGTGATTGAAGTAGACAATAGTGACTACTTTATGATCAACAATGGCTCGACTCGTCGTTATCACAAGCTAGCGAGCACCGATGTACAAGAGCAAGGTGGTGAAGCCATCATTAGTATCTTTCAAGCGACGCCGCTTAGCTATCCGTTAACGATAAAAATGTTAGAGCGCCATCCTTTGGGATCGCAAGCTTTCGTTCCGTTGCTTGGTCAACCGTATCTTATTGTTGTTGCGCCAAAAGGGGATCAGCCAAGTCTGAAGTCATGCCGAGCATTCTTGAGCAATGGACGTCAAGGTGTGAACTACCACAAAGGCGTTTGGCATCACCCAGTGTTAGCCCTAACTGACCAAGATCAGTTTCTTATCGTCGACCGAGGCGGTGAAGGGCATAACTGCGATGAAGTCTACTTCGAGAACGATTTAGTCTCACTGCATTTGGACGATCTACCGAGCAACAACAAGCTGGAAGAAAAACAGCGCATGGAACAAGCGCTGTAAAGGAGTAAATTATGGATCCACATATCACGGAGTGGTTGAATCTAGCGATTCGCTGGGTTCACATGATAGTTGGCATCGCATGGATTGGTGCTTCATTCTACTTTGTTTGGTTGGAGAACAACCTAAACCGCGTCAACCCTAAAACGGGCCTTTCTGGTGACCTTTGGGCGATTCACGGCGGTGGTATTTACCACCTAGAAAAATACAAACTTGCGCCACCAGAAATGCCAGAGCATTTGCACTGGTTTAAATGGGAAGCGTATTTCACTTGGATCACCGGTGTGCTGCTATTGGCAGTGGTTTACTACTTAAACGCTGAGATCTATTTGATTGCACCGGGCTCGGGCTTATCACCAACGACGGCGATTGCCATTGGTGTCGGTGCTTTGGTTGCTGGCTGGTTTATCTATGACTTGTTGTGTGATTCACCACTAGGTAAAACACCAATGCTATTAGGCGCGGTTCTATTCGTACTCTTAGTTGGCGCAGCTTATGGTCTAGCTCAAGTCTTCAGTGGTCGCGGCGCTTATATTCACGTTGGTGCAATCATCGGTACGATCATGGTCGGTAACGTGTTCCGCGTTATCATGCCTGCACAGCGCAACTTAGTGAGTGCTATTGAAGAAAACCGCGAGCCAGACCCTGCACTACCAGCGAAAGGTTTGTTGCGTTCTCGTCACAACAACTACCTAACGTTGCCAGTGCTGTTCATTATGATCAGTAACCACTTCCCGAGCACCTATGGCTCAGAGTACAACTGGGCAATACTCGCAGGTTTGGCAATCTTCAGTATCTTAGTGCGCCATTACTTCAACACTCGTCATGGTAGCCAGAAATTCGCTTGGACGGTTCCTGTAGCTGCGTTAGGTATGGTTACTCTAGCGTTTGTCACCTCACCGTATGCTAAGAAAGCGGCAGCCCCTGTGGCTAAAGCGCCTGTAGCGGTTGAAGCAACTGCGCAGCCGGAAGTAAGCTCTACAGACACTGTGGCAGCAACATCAGAGAGCCTTGAGCAAACAGAAGCGTCGGCATCGGAGGCTGCGGCGCCTAGCGGTGTCAGTTTTGCAGCAATCAATAAGGTCATTCAAGAGCGCTGCTCGGTATGTCACTCTGCAACGCCAACCCATGCTGCCTTTGCCGCTGCACCAGCCGGAGTGATCTTAGATACACCTCAAGAGATTCAAGCCAATGGTCCACGTATAGCGCAAACTGTAAATACTAAATACATGCCATTAGGTAATTTGACCCAAATGACAGATGACGAACGTGTTCTCGTCGGTGACTGGGTAGAACAAGGGTCAGTAATCAACTAACCCAACTTATCTCGCTTATCGGATTGCAAGCCCGATAAGCGTGATTCATGCAAACGTGGTATTTCCCGCTATTTATCTCAAGTGAGATTCCCCGGCCCCTGTTCCGGGGTTTTTTATACCGCTAAAAGGAGTGACAAGTGATGGCAACTGCATTAAGTATTCGACACAAGACTATCTTGGCTACGGTGATGGCAGTGATTCTTGTCATTGTGGTGCTGATTAGCATTACCGTCAGTCAGGGGCAGAAAATTATCCTCGACAAAACTTATTCACAGCAGATGCCAGCGGCGTTGGGAGAGGTCAGCAACCAAATTCAACTAGAGTTAGAAAAGCCGTTGGTTGTTGCTGAAGTGATGTCTCAGCTACAACCACTTACGGATTTTGACGGTCAAGATAGTGGACAAATCAGTGCACAACTCGCCTCGATCAAGCAGCAGTTTAATGCCTTAACCGCTTTTTTCGTTACCACTGTCGACGACAGCTACTATTTGCCAAGTGGAAAGCTCAAATCTATGTCGAGTTCATCAGCGGATGACCAATGGTTTTATGGTTTTCTCAATGGCGACAAGCAGGTCGAGCTGTCGATTGATATCGATGATGGTACAGGCATCGCAACGGTTTTTGTTAACCATGTTGTGATTAGTCAAGGCCGCCGCGTAGGAGTGACGGGGATTGGTCTGTCGCTCGAAAACTTAGGCAATACTGTCGCTAACTACTCTCTAGGCGATTCAGGTCGATTAATGTTGGTCGACAAGAGTGGTGAAGTGAAGGTGCACCCCAATACTCAACAAGTTGGAAAGCAGTTGGCTGATATTGGGCTTGGAGCATTGACGCCTGAGCTGCAAACTTTGGTTGGAACAGCGTCAGTTATACATGAATCAAAGCTTGAACAAACATCGACGATCGTTGGTTTGATGGCCCTGCCACAACTTGATTGGGTGCTGATTTCTGTTCAACCGACCGCCGAAGTGCTCACCGAGATCAACCACTTCATCGAAACAATGATTTGGGTCGGCGGCTCTGTAGCACTGCTGTTTATCATTATCAGCGCATATATGACGCATATTTTGCTTAAACCACTCTCAACCACAGCACAACTACTGCTCGAAATTGGTGGCGGTGGGGGCGATCTAACTCAACGGTTGGATGAAAGTCGTAGTGATGAAGTCGGTAATATTGCCAAAGGGTACAACCAGTTTGTCGCCTATATGGGTAATGTTTTGCAAGAGATAGAAAGAGCGCGTAAAGAGCTAGTTGCAACCATCAATCAGATTGATCAACAAGCTAACGAAATGAAACAGCAGATCCATGGTCAAGAACACAATATTGATCAGGTGGCGACCGCGGTTCATGAAATGAGCGCTAGCTCTGAAGAGATTGCTAATAACGCCAACCATACTTCAGACAACGTCCATAAAACCACGTTAGAGGTGAAAAACGGACTCAGCTCAGTGAGTAAAACATACGCACGTACTGAAGCTATGAGCCAGCAGTTAGAGCAGAGTAATCAAAGTATCGGAAAGCTATCTAATGATATCAATGCCATTGATACAGTACTGGATGTCATCAGTGGTGTATCAGAGCAAACTAATCTACTGGCATTAAACGCTGCTATCGAAGCGGCACGAGCAGGTGAACAAGGCCGTGGCTTTGCTGTTGTTGCCGATGAAGTAAGAACATTAGCGTCTCGAACTCATGAGTCTGCCAGTGAAATTCGTACCATCATTGAAAACTTACAAGGATTGAGTAACACAGTCGTTAGCGAAGTCAGTCAGAGCCATAAAATTGGTGGCGAGTGTCTCGCGGCAGCTCAAGAGTCGGAACATCACCTTGCCTCTATCAGTAATATTGTTGAGGAGATTAATCAGCTCAGCGCGCAGACGGCCACCGCAACAGGCCAACAGTCTCAGGTCATTAATGAAATTGCGCCGCACGTTGAAAGTATTGCTGATGTTGCGAAAAGTAATACCCAAATGGTCTCGCAAACGTCACTACATTGCGCAGGCTTGAAGGGAAATGCCGAGTCTCTTAGTCAACTGGTGGCTAAGTTCAAATTTTAATTTCTGATGGGGCGTTCCTTGCGCTTGTTTTCGACAAGCGCAAGTTCCTAATTGGCGGGGCTGACTCTCTATTGAATGCTTGTAGTCACTTGGTAGGACTGCAATTCCGAACGTGTCATATGATGTTCACCATTGAAAGGAGCAGATCTTAAAGTGAATAGATAAAAGTCGATCCCTTTATCTCCTAGCATACGTTGAAAATAAGTCGCTTGTGCTCGATGTGAGTCATTGGTGTAAGGAATACTAGTCGCTGATACTATCTTTCCTGAACTGTCTTTGTCCGCCCATGAATGAACACCCACTTGCTTATTTTTTTCCACTGGAACATTTGGGTTTTTTAGCTCTAAAGTACGTGATTTTCCTGCTGTAAATAGATCGGTGCCACCTGAGAAAACACTACCTGTTTTACTGACCTTGGTATTAATCCCTTTATCGTGGATTAGTAGACCAGTATACATATTAATCTCGTCATCCGAAGAACCATTAATTTGGGTGTCAAAGACTAAAGTGGTTTCACGACCACCGGATTGATTAACCAAAGTTTCAAGTTGAGAATAGGTTGTGACACCGAGATCGGTCGAATCAATCCCGAAGTATACGGCGAACGGATTTTGAGTGGTAATCGTGGCAGTTGAACCGACTAAATCTAGTTTTAGCTTTGTGCTACCCATACTGCCGATACCGTCTTGCAACTCAAGTATCAAATCAGGTGAGTCTGCGATGGTTGAAGGCGATTTTCCGATATATTTCCCGTTGTAAGTTGTCAGATCTTGGTTTTTAGACACTTGGCCTGCAGAGCAGTCGAAAGTATAACTATGTTTATCTGTCCCACTGAGTTTAGTAATGGAACAGCTTGAGTTTGCTTTCGGTTTTAACGGAGCCATAACAGCTAGTTCTTGATTACCTACAGAACTCTTCATTATAAGAATGTAATCATCGTCAGTCTCCATCGCATAGATTACGGAATATACCGCCTTGTCATAAGTAAGTTTCGAGCTTTGTATGACTTGATTTCTTTCCACTAGCAATTTCGACCTTTTGCTGTCATTAAAGACAAAATCTGCTTTTGGTTTCAGTGTCTGTTTTTCAGTACTCGGTTTAGTAGAACTGCCGCTACTATTGCAGCCAAAAAGAATTACGGCAATAAATGAGCAGAAAATAGTTGTCAATTTAGATTTGATAACATTCATGGGGACGCGCTTTGTTGGTTGATTTATTTGGTTTTATTATGCTACTTGTTTGACTGGTAGGCGTATGTATGAGTATGTAGTGGTTTTGTATTTGTCTGTAGGGGTACGTCAAATACTGAAAGTGAATTGCTCGGACTTAAAAAAGGCCAGTCAGATTGCCTAACTAGCCTTGATTAGTAAACGTGACTTTTTGGATGAACTAGTGGTTAGCCACTACGCTAACACCGCTGAAACTGTTGTATCCGTTGAGCATGATGTAATAACGACCAGTCTGGGTGTTTGAGACAGTACAAGTTTCATTGTTACCGTAACGATATGGTCTGCAGTCCCAAGAGCTAGTGGTCGGCTTAGCGCCATAGCGGAGGAACAAGTCTGCATCACCGCTACCACCACTTGTTGTGACAGTAAGGGTTTGACCCGCAGCTACATCAACATAGAAATGCTTCTGCTCGCCACGAGAGCCGCTGATTCCAGAAACTGGGACCCCATTTTTGAGTTCGCCTTCAGGTTTTGGAGTTGTACAGTCAGGCTCACAGCCACTATCTGTTTGGCTATAAAGCAGTTTATTCACTGTACCGCGTGTGTCGCTCACTTTATCGACACTTGCTCGCTCGCTAATCAGAGCTGCCACTTGTGCTGGAGAGAGAGAACTATTTTCTTGAAGGTATAGGGCTGCAACACCGGCCACATGTGGCGTTGCCATAGAGGTGCCACTGATTGTACGGTAGCTGCCATCATACCAAGCAGATTTAATGCTCGAACCCGGCGCAAATACATCGACACAGCTGCCCCAGTTAGAGAAGCTAGAGCGGCTATCATTGCTTGTGGTTGAGCCAACGGTTACACCGCTAGGTTCACGTGCAGGAGACGAGTTACACGCGTCAGCATTAGAATTACCAGCCGCTAGCATAAAGCTAATACCTGATTGAACAGCGTTAGCAACGGCTCTATCGAGCGCGGTAGACACGCCACCACCCAAGCTCATGTTGGCGACTGATGGGCCCGATGCGTTGGCTGCAACCCAGTCAACACCACCAATCACCCCAGAAGTTGAACCAGAACCGCTACAACTTAAAACGCGGACACCGACAATATTGACGTTCTTCGCCACGCCATACTGTGTGCCACCGATGGTACCAGCCACGTGCGTTCCGTGCCCATTACAGTCCGTCGCATCACTGTCATTATCGACAAAGTCGTAGCCTGATGTCGCGCGACCACCAAACTCTGCGTGCGTTGTCGTTACCCCGGTATCTATGACATAAGCAGTAACACCAGAACCATCGTAGTTATAGTTGTAACTATTGTTCAGTGGCAGGCTACGTTGGTCAATCCTATCTAGCCCCCAGATGGCGTTGCTTTGATTGGCATTTGTTGAAATCACAGGATCGATAGAGATCACTCGATCTTGTTCGATAAAGTCGACCTGTGCGTCAGAGCGAAGTGCGTTGAGCTGTTGTGGTGACAGGGTGGCAACAAATCCGCTGATTGAGCGGTCGAACACTTTACTGATTTGCAAAACGTGCTCGTTCTCTAAGCTAGTAACGGCTTGTTGCGTAAATTGCTGCATCGCTTGTGGGTTGTCATTGCTTAGCGATAAAGGTTGCTTTAACACGACAATGTATTGGTTCTGTATTCCTTTGTTTTCTGATGCCATCAACAGCGGGGCAAGTATTTCACTTTCTGGCTGGTTAACCTGAACCTCTATTTGTTCTGCTAAGGCAGAGCTAGAGATCACAGAAAGTGAAGAGGCGATACAACAACTTAATAGTTTCTTAAACATTTAACTTTCCTTTGAATGGTATAAGAGATTGTTGAACATGGCCTACTACAAACAACAAGCATGTTTTGTCGATTCTTATGTCTATAACGGAATCCGTCGACACTTCTCAAAAATATCCCCATATGCAACTACATTCATTTTAAATTTGGTTGGCTTTATAAATTTGAGTGCCATTTACTAGATTTTTGAAATTGATATTAAGCTAAGTTCATATTGATTGGCTGGATGTCAAAGTGTGGTGTTTTTATGCTGCTATTTTTTTAAATAGTGCTATATATCCCCATGTTCATTAAAGGTGCTTGGTTTTTTGCTCTCTGACACTTGATGACAAAGCCTTACAACATTCATATACATTGATTATCTGTCGCTTAATAAACTATCCGCTCTAAGAATGAATGGTTTTGGAGCTACAATTGAACCCCCTAATCCCGCTGTTTATCATCGCTTCTGTAATAATGGGTTGTCAGTCATCTAAGGACCGTCTTGTTCCGTATGTTTTTCAGTCTCAATGTAAAGAGGCCGATGAGTACGAGTTCCAGCCGTTAACGTTTACGGTTGACTCTAGTTTCGAACAAGCAAGAGTCAGTGGTGTCATCTGTTCTGGTTCTTATACGGCATTCGAAAAAATGATGAAACTCTATCCTGAGGTAAAACTACTGCGTTTAATCGAGATCCCAGGTTCGGTTGATGACGAAACTAATCTTCGATTGTCGAAGGCGATTCATCAGATGGGGATAAGCACCTATCTTGGCAACAAAGGCATTATTGAGTCAGGTGGTACGGATCTGTTTCTTTCGGGTGTGACAAGAAAAGTCGAGAAAGGAGCGAAAATCGGGGTTCACTCATGGGCGTTTGAAGATGAAGATGGCAAAATGGTTGGAGGTTCAGACTTACCAAAAAACAGCCCTGAGCATCAATCTTACATTGATTATTACCGACATGTCGGTTTAAGTAAGCCGGAAGAATTTTATTGGTTTACCATGCATGCTGCCTCGGCTGAAGCGATATATTACATGTCTGCGCAGCAGCTTGAGCACTTTGGTTTCACAACTCCAAGCTTTTCTTTCTAACTAGCGTAAGCTGGTGCAAATTAAGCGTTATTCTCTAATATTTGGATGAGACCAACCTTGGTAGTTAGGAAGTTGCGCCCGTAGCCCCTTAAACGTGTTGCGGGCACTCTCTTTGGCGAGCTTATTGGCTAGCCAGTCTGGTAAAGCACCTCCGGGGTCAGCAAAGGCGACATACTCGATCAACGTACTGCCGTTGGTGAGCTTTTGTAGAGTCCAAGTGGCTTTAACAGAAGTGATGCGAATATAGCCTTCTTGTTCGGGAAAGCTTGCCGATGGGGCGTCTTGAATATTAAGTGTAAAGCCAATCTCGTCGACAGTATATTGCGAGTAAGTGACCATATCACGGTCTGTTGCTGGCCAAGGTGCAGCAAACTGGGTATAGACAATATTCTCGCTGGCGGAGATTTGTTGTACCACACGGCTTAAACTGACGTTATCAATCCAATTGGGTACATTGTCTGTATCTTCCAGTAGCGTAAGAAATGCACCGTAGCTTGTCGGTGCAAACATCCTCGCTCTAATTTCGACTAGCCCATCACTGTGTTCACGCGAGTAAATAGTAATGCCGTCGCCATCACTCTCAAACTTCCAATTTGCAACGGGTTTAGCGTGTGCAAAGTGTGCTGCGATTAGTGTGAAGACAAAAATACTTTTCCCTAAGCTTGTCATTATCTTACCTGATTTCCAATCATCCTTTAGCTATTCTACATGACGCTGAGATTAATGCTTGATTCGTCCTCGCAGAGACTTAGTCTGAGACTTGATGTTTTTACTTTTTAAACGCCTTTCTTTTGAGGCGCGTGTGGGTTTTGTCTCTCGACGCTTCTTTTGGACTACCATAGCTGATCTAATCAGCTCGGCCAGTCTGTTCAGTGCATCGTCTTTATTTTGCTCTTGAGTACGAAACTGCTGCGCTTTAATCGTAACAACACCATCTTTAGAGATGCGAGAGTCTTTAAGAGCAAGGATTCGTTCTTTGTAGATGCTGGGTAAACTAGAGTGCTTAACATCAAACTGGAGATGAATGGCGCTGGAGACTTTATTCACGTTTTGTCCTCCAGCACCTTGAGCGCGTATGGCGGTGAGTTGGATTTCCCAAGCTTGCAGCGTGACGTTGTTTGAGATTTTGAGCATTCAATTACAGCGTTTTGATCGTGTGAAGCCCTATTGTAGCTTTATTGGAACTCTTCGCCATGGTTTTCAAGTTTTTTAAAACCACATTGTTGGCAAATCACGTAGCGGTCTACTAACTCAAGTGAAGCAAGAGCGGGACCGACCGCTACGCCTGCGAAAAAACCAGAGATAAAAGCTTTGAACTGCTCTTTCCGGCTAGTCCCATACTTTGAGGGTTTTTGCTTAATGATCTCGTCATGCTCGGTGGCAGTTTCACACTTTTCACAGTACTGAATCGACATCAAATAACCTATATGAACTACATTTTATAGAATGAAACATAACATAGGATTATGAGTCTAGATGTTTATCCGATCACCTTTTGAAAACTCTCTAATGGCTCGGGAGCAAAAACATTTCTCTCATGGCCTCTACTTGGGTTTTTCTTACACCACGTGAATGGCCACCAGTCATACTTCGATAGATTTGCGCTCCGCTGCGATTGAGTACTGTCAGTTCTTCACTCGTCATGCCACCTAATTGTTCATCATTGTCAGTGAAGGCAAAACCAACGTTGCTAAGATCGTCATAGCGCTTCAAAAGTGTTGTATAGCGAGGAGTCGCAATAGCGGCGTTTAACTTATCTAAGTTTTGGAACTGAGTTTGGTATTTTAACTCGCTATCGCTCGCACAGCTTTTTAGCTGAAGATTTGGTATTGGTTGGCAGGTAGCGGACCAGTAATCGGCAAACACCACCATTTCACCTTCTTGATAATTCGAGTTTCCATAGACAAAACCTGCTCGCTGGTCGTTCTTAAAAGCGTCTACCAGTGCCAATGGTGTGTCGAGCCGCATTGCTTGAATTAAGAATGCATCAGCGGATTCCGGTCCATATTTAGCTAGCATGGCGAGTACGACAAATCCCCCGTGAGAGGCACCTTGCACGTAAACCGTTTTTCCTTGTTGCTTGTAGAAGCTTGCGACTTGAAAAAGGATATTGACAGACTGCTCGGCATCTTTCTCAATTTCAGTAAAAGAGCGGGCGGTATTGTACGCACTTGAATTGAGCATCTGGCCTTGTTTTACGTAAACAAATGCAACATTGTCATAGTCTATCTTCTCGCCATTTATATCACGTGCTTGACCAACGAAAGTAAAAGTATCCTCCTCAGCATTAGGATTTGGGCCACCGTCTGCGTACAACAATACGATGGAATCTTGCTCAGGGTTACCATGCTGGACTGAAATTAATGATTGGATGTCGTCAACTTCACCAGTATTTTCTTCAATATTACCTTCTTGAATTGGGGTATCTGCTGGTGTGTTAGTACCATTGGCACTCGTCCCACCATCACCACTATTACCGCCACAACCCGATAGCAGCATAGATGAAGTAAGTATTAGGCTAGTTATAAGTGTTCGAAGAGCGACTGTGTGACTTGGTAGAAGCATATGTAGTAAAACCTTGTGTTGCTTCCTTGCTGATAAATACGAAACTACTCCTGACAGCTTCGCCGATAAAATATGCGGCAAATAGTAAGAGGTGAACAAAGCGCACTCAATGTAAGTCAATGACTTTTCATGTGAATTAATCGTGTTTTAGCGGGTGAGTTAAGAGTTGTTTTTGTGGTTAACTTATTGATAAGTATTCACTTTTAGGTTTTTTTAGAAATCAATTCTGGTCATGGTATCTTGCGGTTCAACAGAAATGGTTATTAAAGTAATGAATTGGATGGGGTTTAATAATTCACATGAATTACCGCGTTAGACTCTTCACTTAACTTCATCCATTCACTTAGACTCCGTGCTCTATTTACTTATCTATCGAGAGCAACAATGAAAAAACTGACTTATTTAGCAGCCGCGCTGGCAACTCTTACTTTTGGTGCAGCTAACGCTAACGGCATTAGCGAGAATTACAATTTTGTTTCTGCTGGCTATCAACAGTCAAGCTACAGCCAGTCTCTTTACTATGGCTCTAGCTCTAATAATACAGACGTGACAGCAAAAGGGTTTTATGCGCGCGGTAGCTTCAACTTTTATAACAACTTTTTCGCTGAAATTCGTAAAGACCGAACTTATTATTCTCACTCAGGCTATTTGATAGACAGTGACTGGACACTAGATCAAAACCTTTACGCATTGGGCTATTATTACTCGTTTAGTCCTGCTTGGTCATTGTACGGCTCGATAGGCTATTCAGACCTAGAAATAGGTGCAGAAGCGCCAAGTTTGGCACCTAATACTAAGCTGAGCTACAACATGTCTGGTGTTAGCGTAGAAGTGGGTGCGCGAATTGATGTATTTGATTTTTGGCAAGTAGAACCAGCCATTCGCCGTGTTAGTTATGACTATGCAATGTATGAGTTGCGCTTGAACAATGCCTTTTCGGTGACTGATCATTTAGCGCTAGAGCTGAATGCGATGCATCGAGCATTTGAGACAGAACGAACAACCACAACGGAAGTCGCTGGCCAAATTGGTATACGCTATTCTTTCTAATCGCTTAACCAGAAACCTATCATATTACTAGTAGGTTTCTGGTATTCTTTACCGAGATAGTAACATCCATTAGTATTAGCAGTAGTTTTAATTGCAGTACTTTTGTTATGGATGAAGAATCACCGATACTCTCCGATTTAGGCTTTGATCTAGCACCAGAAAAGAGACTTTTAACGCGTTTAGACACGGGTCAAACAGTACGACTTTCCAACTCTGAAGTACTCATCTTGCAGAAATTGGCTGCAAATCCGGGCAAAACGATTCTTAGAGAAATACTTCTTTCCGAATGTTGGCCGGGACGCGTAGTGACCTCAAGTTCGCTCAATGTTGCCATCAAAAACTTACGTCAAGCGTTTGAGCAACTTGGGCGCGAAAGCGTTATTGTCACTGACCCGGGCAAAGGATACCTACTTCGAAGTGAGGCTCCTAGTGAAACAAACCAAGACGATCGTTTAGATAGTGCAGAAACCGCTCCTCTCTCAGATAACATTGGCTCTGGTGCTCAACCATCATTGTGGAAGTGGTTTTCGTTTGGTTTGGGTATTTTAGTTGTTCTGTACACATTTTACCTGTACTTGGAGTTGGTAGAACAGACAGAGGTTGAAGGTGTGACAACCTATTACGATGGTTTTGCCCTTGATCTAGAACCACTTTCCAGCGACCTTTCTCAGTTAGAGCTGCTCATTGCTTATCCTAAAGGTGGCTCAGTGAATTGTTTGCAGATTGTTGGTTATGCTGACTCTACATTCACCACGCATGACTTAAACATAGGTGATTGTACTGATGAGTAAATCCATTGCATTCTTCTTTAAAGGTGTACTGACCGCGCTGGTGATACTGCTCGTCTTTGGGCTAGCGTCTGCACTGTTAACTACAGATCGTTATCACTTAACGACATCTCACTCCAATGTTTCAACGGAAACTCTGAATGTGACCTTGAAACATGGTCAGGCAAAGCTGAATTTCGTTTCGCGAGCCACTCGGAAAACACGTGTGATTGCTTATAAGATGCATGGCTTATTCTTGCGTTTTGGCAATCACTATGTGATTTTTACAACCGATGATTCTGATGATGTCCCTGCCCATAATTTTGCGATAAGAAAACTCTTTATTGAAAAGGTAAGTGATACACAAGCGTTTCTGATTACCGACCGACGTGGTTCTTTTACCATGAAAGACGGAACCGTTATTTATCTTAACAGTGTTTTTACTGGTACTTATCGTTAACCGATTCATGGCTGAGTTTTTCTATAGCAGTCATGATACAGCAGGCTTTTGTGCGCATCGGCCTAGTAAGGGATTTGGGCTGTGATTGTCGATGTGAAGCCCTCCATTAGTTAGGAGGGCTTTGGTGTAGTTCGCTAACCTTTTACCACAAAGGTTGAAGCGACAGGTTTGTGGTCACTCACGTTGTCAAATCCTTCATCTAAGACCTTAGTTTGCAAGTCTTTAAGGTTCCCAGTTTTGTTCGTCAAGCCAGTGTTGTCTAATTCGCCAAAGTCAGGACGATCTCGGCCTTCTTTATGCTTGATCTTGCCCGTTGAATCTAACTGCATGTAGGTATGGCTGTTAAGAGCCTCAAACTTAAATCCATGCTTCGCTAAATGAGTATCATCGTGTGAGACAGGATCATACATGGTTCCGTCGTCTAACAGCTTTTCACGCTCATTCAAGTCACCGGTAATGAGAACTTCCTCATTGGGTTTAATTCCAGCCATGAGCTTGTTGCCTTCTAATTCTCGCTTGGCCTCTTTGTTGGAATCTAGGTGTGCGGATATAGCGGTAATATCTTGTCCATTGATCTCTAAGGAAGTTTTAACGCCACCTTTATTGCCAGTAATGCCTAGCATGAACTCCATATTCTTGCCTCCCCAACCGTGTCGGTATTCAGACTCCCCTTTTACTTTGACGTCGGCACCATCTTTGGCAAATACAGACATAGAAGTGTAGCTGACTCCTTCACCCAGTCCTTTGGTCATGACTTTCATCTTGTTCTGGCTAAGTAGGTTCATACCTTCAAGCTCAAGATCTTTGGCAAGCAGTTTAGACTCTTGTTCTGCGAAGAGTACGACATCATAGTCCCCGCTTTTGATTAGGTTCTGGAAATAGTTTTTTGTTTCTTCGGGCATTTTTTGGTTTGCCTGATTGTAGGTAACGGTGAGCACTTTCGCTTCACCAGTCTTTCCTTTGTTGTGCAACTGTTGATTCATCTGATTGAGTTTCAAGTCATTGTTTTTTGTTGCATCAGACTTGTTGAAAAATTGGCTAAAGAAGCTTTTGCTCTCTTTTTGTTTTAAGCTTACTTCCCCATCGCTATTTTTGGTAACGCTATATTCCTTGCCAAAAATAGAGCCAAATTTAACGGTGTCACCTTGTTTGGCTTCATTTTTTATTCTGTGAATATCAGCAAGATCTAAATTACCTCTGTGCTGACTATTAATATGAATGGTTGACATGATTTTATTCCGCTCTTGATTTAATAATGGAAAACAATTAAATGAAAATGCCCGAGTTCGGTTTTTCTATAGACTCAGTAGATGTTTCGATTTGTTCAATGAATCGATGCCATTGTTCAACTTTATCGAGCAACTGCTGAAGTGTGCTTTGTACATAGCCTTGAGGTTTGTTGGATAAGGCGATTACCTTGTAAATGCTTAAACGACGGCTATCGGACATGAGACCAACACCAAACCCGCCTCGAAACGGCTCTAGCGCCTGTTCGCCTATAGCGACAGCTAGTTGATCTGGCATGGGTACGGGTAGCTCAATAGGGCTAGTAATTGAAATATGTAGGTTGATTGTGGCTTCATTTTTGAAAATGGTCAGAAAAAGAGCTTCGTCATGAATGCCGCTTTCTGGTGATAACTCACACTGAAATAATCCGTTGTCATCGAAATCAACATTGTTGCCTAAAAAACTAATACTCTCTTGATAGATATCCATTACCACTCCTTTACCTCACTAATAATCTTGGTATGTCTTTTCCTATTTAATGCGAGGAGTTTATAGTGCTTATAGGTGAGAGGAATATTAGATATGGCTGTGATTTTTTATGATTTAAATATTTGGATTGATGGTTTACTTGCCTATCTTCCAACAATTGAAACTTGAAAGGACAGTTGTACTGACTGGAATTGTTGAAGTCCTGCGCTAGTTTTAAAGAGTCATTCGTTAAGGTCTAGGAGGCAACATGCAAATGAATCCAGTTGGTTGGTTTGAAATTTATGTCGACGATATGTCGCGCGCTAAGTCGTTCTATGAAGCGGTGTTTGAGACGTCTTTAGAGCAACTGAATAATGAAACTAAAATGGAGGTGGAAATGTGGCTGTTCCCATCTTCTATGGAGCAATATGGCGCGGCAGGCGCGTTGGCCAAAATGGAAGGGGTTTCTGCGGGTGGAAACAGCACCTTGGTCTACTTTTCTTGTCAAGATTGCGCGGTGGAGCAAGGCCGAGTAGAAAGTGCGGGTGGCAAGGTGGTTCACCCTAAATTTGCGATTGGCCCACACGGTTTTATCTCTATGGTCTCTGACACTGAAGGCAATATGATTGGCCTTCATTCGATGGAATAACACCGTTTACGCATTTTGAGTTGAGCCCCTCAATTTATGTGTGTGGGGCTCATTGGTTAGATAAGTGTCGCTGCAGTTTGGTTACCCATTGCAATCAGGGTATCTAAGATCTTCTCGCCATCAGCACGTAAACCGTTGTGCTCATATTCATTGGTAATCCAAGCTTTTGCATTCGGCATCTCTGCCAGCGTTTCTCGGCTGATGTCCATCTCAACAAACATGTCATCGGCATAGACAGCGCAGCTTACTGGTACTTTATTGCTTGCTAACTGTTTCGCATCGTATAACGGTTGCCAGTCTTGTTTCGCTGCGAGTAACTCTGCAGCGGGTTTAAGTGGTTGCAAGTTCTTGTATTGGTCAAACATCCAAGGGAAGACCATCTCACCTGTAAAGTAGAAAGGTTTGTCTTTGTCGTAGTTAAACGCTGGGTTTTGCTGACGAACTCTATGAGCACTCCAGTTTGACGCAAAGCCTTGGCAGTAGATTGATTCATGCAAAATGGCATAGATCGGATTGGTCTGGAAACCTTGCTCCATCAGCATGCTGCTCAAAAACTCATCGCGCAGTTCGGTTTTTCCTTTAACCTCGATAAGGGCATTTTCTAGCGCATAGTAGGTTGGCAAGAAAGCATCACTCATACCAAAGTTAATTCCAATCTGCTGGAATTGCTCAACGGTAAATCGCTGACCGTTGGGCAAGTACTCTTCGTTATCGATCAAGTGATCGGCAATCTGTTTACATAGCTCTTGAGCTTTAGGGAACTGCTGGAAGAAAGCTTGGTTTTTCTCCATCGTTCGTTTAAACGTCGCCTGATACACGTCGTCTGGGTGACGAGAAATCGAAGGGACACCGCCAGTAATAAAGCTGCGAGACAAGCTTTGAGGAAAAAGCGATAGATAGGTGAGTGAACAGAAACCACCGAAGCTTTGACCTAGAATTGACCACTGCTCAACCCCAAATTGCTGGCGAATAAACTCGGCATCGCGAACGATGTTGTCAGCACGAAAGCAGCTTAAATACTCCGCTTGTTCTTCAGGTGTTAGATGCGCCAGAGTTTGGTGAGAGATCACTGAACTATTGCCTGTACCGCGTTGGTCTAACAGTAATACACGGTAATCTTGCAGCGCGCGCTTTACCCATCCGCTATTGCCATTTTGACGAGGTGAGGGGAAGCCCGGGCCGCCTTGAAAGTAGACCAACCAAGGCTTTGCGCTGTTACCATCTGAAACCAAGGATAGCTCGCGAGCAAAAACGGTAATTTCACCTTGCGTATCGTCTGAGTAATTTAAAGGGACTTGAAAGTAATGCGGAGTGTATTTTACTCCTGCATCAATAAATTGCTGAGCGGTATTCATAATAGTTAGTACACCCGTGACGTTGAGATGCGGTATCTTATCCTGTTGCTATGCGGATACCAATGCCAGTTTCACTTAGTGTGGGCTATGTGATGGCTATGATAAATCTCAGTGACCTGAGTCATCTTTACCCTTATCCTAACCTTGGGATAAATCATAGATAACCAAAAGAATGAAATTATGAATGTTTTTGACTCTCCATTTGCAGGTAAACCGCTGACAGAGCAGGTAACCAACCCCAATATTATTGTTGGTCGTCATAGCTATTACTCCGGCTATTATCATGGTCATGGCTTTGATGATTGCGCGCGTTACTTAAATCCGGATAGAGAGGATGTCGATAAACTGATCATCGGTAGTTTTTGCTCGATAGGCTCGGGCGCTGTATTTATGATGGCAGGAAATCAAGGACATCGCAGTGACTGGATCTCGACCTTTCCTTTTTTCTATCAAGAGGATGAGAACTTCGCTGATGCGCAAGATGGATTCTCCCGCGCAGGAAATACAGTGGTCGGGAATGATGTGTGGATAGGATCTGAGGCGATGATCATGGCAGGAGTGACCTTAGGAGACGGCGCTATTATTGCCAGTCGCGCTGTTGTGACCAAGGATGTCGCACCCTATGAAGTCGTGGGATCAAATCCTGCAAAGCATATTAAGTATCGCTTTTCAGAAAGTGAGCGAGAGAAGCTAAATGAAATGCAGTGGTGGCAGTGGCGTGACGAGCAGCTTAAAGGCGCTATGTCATTACTCTGCTCAGGTGATGTGGATGGGTTGTATCGCTACTGGCAGCAACACATCACTGATTAAAATTGAGACAAGGCACAGATATTCACTTCTGTGCCTTTGTTTTATCTATGGTCACCTTTAAGGTCATAAATTGAAGGATTACTAACCCAACAAGGTTTTTGCTATGGATCTGCCCAGTCACTCTAACATTCACCCCTATTTGCAAGGGGCCTACTTCGCTGATACACACAATATCGAGTTGCCTTATAACGGTGAATCTGCACTAGAAGTCTACTTTGCGATGGTGAATAAGACGCCCCGCTGGGTCAATGCGCTGATGGATTTACGCAATCGCATTGTTTCTAAACTAGGGTTGAAACACTTAGGGCGTATGGCGGATCTGGATGAAAACAAGCCGATAAGCGAGTATCGAGTTGGCGATCAAGTGGGTATATTTTCGATTGTTAGTTTAAGCGACAACGAACTGCTGGTGGAGGATTGCGATAAGCACCTCAATGTTCGGCTTTCTTTTCTTATTGTTCCTGATGGCGACACAATGACCTTGCATGCAACAACGGTTGTCGATGTTAAGAACATGTTCGGCAAAGTGTATATGTTTTTTGTGGCCCCAGTACACAAGCTGATAGTACCTACCTCTTTAAAAACACTCGTACCCGCTTAAATCTCATTGTCGTTCGAATTATTCGAACGACAGGCTCTAATCACCCCGCTCAATTTACTCTTCAAGGTCAGTAAACTGTCTTCATTCCTTCATGGAGCCAAACTAAAGGGAGACAGCATGAGTGTAACCAGACAAGTTAATCAAGTAATTCAAGTTCATCCAACCTCTGATGGTGATGGGGTTAAGATACAGCGTGTGGCTGGGTTTAATAATGCGCAGTTTTCTCCATTTCTAATGGTCGATGAGCTTAAGTCGGATCAACGTTCAGATTACGTTGGCGGCTTTCCACCTCATCCTCACCGCGGAATAGAAACGCTAACTTATATGCTCAAAGGTCATTTTCAACATAAAGATCATATGGGCAATGTTGGCGAGCTAAGAAGTGGCGGTGCTCAGTGGATGGCAGCTGGCCGAGGAGTTATCCATAGTGAAATGCCTATTATGGAAGAGGGTGATTTACATGGTTTCCAAATTTGGATAAATCAGCCTGCGCGCGACAAAATGAAGCCCGCTCAATATGTCGATTTTCAGCCAGAGACGATCACTGAACATAGCGACGAGCAACTTGGTTTGATTCGCGTACTGGCCGGAACGATCAATGCCAATGGATTGCAGCTTAAAGGCCCGTTAAATAAGACAGGTGTAGAGTTGAGCGTGTCTGATTGGCGCGCCGGAAGTGACCAGCATGTGAGTGTGTCAGTGCCTGAGCGGTTCAACCTGATGATCTTAAACTATCACGGTAAGGTGCAAGTTGGCGATTACACGCTCAAGCAGGGTGAACTTGCGCTGCTAAGTAAAGGTGAGCGAGTTGACTTGAAAGCGTTCGAGCAAAGTGGCGTGTTAATTTTCGCTGGCGAGCCAATTAATGAGCCTGTTGTTCATTACGGGCCGTTTGTGATGAACACAATGGATGAAATTGAACAAACCATACAGGATTACAATTCTGGTGTGTTTGAAACCTACTAAATAACTTTAGGAGTTCATCTTGAACTTCATTTAACACAAAGCGAACTATTCACTGCCAGTTCTTTTTGTTTGCCACACCTTAGCGTGTGGCTTTTTTCGTTTTTACAAGCCTGCAATATCGTTCAATAACTCTTGCTTCTCTTTGGCTAGTCTAAATGGCTGGGTCAACAGACCCTAGTGAAGGAGAACAAAATGAATAGTCTAATTATTGCTATGTTGGCGTTTGCGTTTGTGGGTGCCGCCACGCCCGGGCCAGTGAATCTTTTGGCCACAGCCACTGCCGCTCAACGTGGTAGTCGAGAAGCTGGTAAATTGGTGCTAGGGGCGTCATTTGCTTACGCTTTAGTTGTGTTCATCTCTGGCAGTGTAATGCATGAGTTGGTTGAGTTTTTGCCCTTGTTAGAAGCCACATTGAAGTGGGTAGGCAGTGCATTTTTACTCTACCTCGCATACCAGATATTTACTGCACCTGTGGCTGAGTTACAAGGGCAAACGACGCTGACCTCAGGCTGGTGGATAGGATCGCTTACCCAAATGCTTAATCCTAAAGCTTGGTTGGTGGCGATGTCTGGAGTCAGTTTGTATGTGGTAGGGCAGGGCAACACAGATTACTGGCTTTGGGTGTTTACTCTGGTGTCGTTAGTTTGTTGTCTAGTGGGTGTCGGCTTATGGGCGGTGAGTGGGCGCGCTTTATCTAGTTATTTATCTCTGCCCCATAAGCAGCGCATTTTTAACCGAATGATGGCGATAACCTTGGCTGCTTCTGTTAGCATGATTTGGTTATAGTTTTGCAAACCTATACAGCGCAAGGAGCTGCGCATGAAAAAAGATAACAGCGCGAACTTTAAGCAAAGTACGGTACTGCCTTGGATTGAGATGAGAATCGCAAGCCAAAGCACCGCCTGTTATGCAGCGCATTCTCACGATGAGTTTTCATTTGGGATTATTCAACAAGGCAAAGCTGACTATCGTAATCACAGCTCGATGCATCATATTGGTCGCGGTGACATAGTGACGATTAACCCTGCCGATGTGCACTCTTGTAACCCAGAAGCAGGAACTTGGTCTTATAGCATGCTGTTTGTTGATACTAAACAGATGGGGGCTATTCAGCGGGAAATCCTCGGTCAATCTCAGGCAGGGTATAGTGCAGACTACACACCATTTCGTCACGCATTTGAGCGCAGTGAGCCAATCAAAAACCACTATTTAGCTCTGTTTAACGATCTCCAGTCAGAAGCGAGCCAATTACAGGTGCAAACTCGACTGTATGACTTTATTGAAGCTGTTCACACACAGAGCTCTATGGAGGTTAAACCATCCCCCTCTTCATCATTGAAAAGGGTGCAAGAAAAACTGCTCGATGACGTTAGTCAAACTCATCAGTTGGATCATTTAGCGCAAGAAGCCCAGATGAGCCGTTACCAGCTCCTTAGAGCGTTCAAGCACTACTATGGCCTTCCGCCTCATGCCTATTTGATGGATGAGAAAATCAAACGCGCTAAGGTGATGCTTAAATCCGGTCAGGAGATCGCCGAGGTAGCTCAAGAGCTTGGCTTTTCTGACCAAGCGCACTTTCAGCGTCAGTTTAAAAAGAAAATTGCCGTTACTCCTAAGTTCTATCAATCACACTTTGTTGATTGAGCAGCAATAAAAAAGGAAGCCGAAGCTTCCTTTTTGTCTATTTAACGTGTGATTTAAGCGCTTTGCTTTTCTACCTCTTCATCACCGATAAAGCCACCCGTTTGGTGTGCCCAAAGCTGAGCGTAGATTCCGCCACTTTGAACTAACTCTTGGTGAGTGCCTTGCTCAACGACTTCGCCTTTATCGAGAACGATCAATCGATCCATTGCTGCAATAGTTGAGAGTCGGTGCGCAATAGCAATAACCGTTTTACCTTGCATCAATTCGTTCAGGCTCTCTTGAATTGCGGCTTCGACTTCTGAATCTAATGCCGAGGTTGCTTCATCAAGAATTAGAAGCGGAGCGTCTTTAAGCAGAACACGTGAAATCGCAATACGCTGACGTTGACCACCAGAAAGCTTCACACCACGTTCGCCAACCTGAGCATCGTAGCCTACGTTACCAAACGGGTCGTTCAGTGTTTCGATGAACTCATGTGCGTGCGCCTGTTTGGTAGCACGGTGTAACTCTTCTTCGCTTGCATCAGGGTTGCCATACAAGATGTTATCGCGGATAGAGCGGTGTAGCAGCGATGTATCTTGAGTCACCATTCCGATGTTACTGCGCAGCGAGTCTTGAGTGACATCAGAGATAACCTGACCATCGATCTTGATCTTGCCGCTTTCAACATCGTGGAAACGTAGAAGCAGGTTAACCAACGTGGATTTGCCTGCACCAGAGCGCCCCACTAACCCCACTTTTTCCCCTGGCTTGATGTTCAGGTTAAGGTTACTGATAACGCCTTTGGTTTTGTCACCATAGTGGAAGCTGACATCATCAAACTCGATACCGCCTTGATTAACCACCAAGGGCTTGGCTTCAGGCTTGTCTTGGATATCAATCGACTTGGACATGGTTTTCATGCCATCAACTACGGTACCCATGTTCTCGAACAGAGCCCCGACTTCCCACATGATCCACATCGACATACCGTTAATACGCAGAGCTAAGGCAATCGCAATCGCTATTGCACCGACGCTGATTGAGTTGTCCATCCAAAGATAGATAGAGAGCGCGCTGATTGAGAATACTAAGACGTAGTTAGTAATCTCTACAGCTACATCAAAACCCGTCACCAAGCGCATTTGACGATAAACAGTACCCAAGAAGCCATTCATGCCTTCTTCGGCGTACTCGGTTTCGCGCTTGCTGTGCGAGAACAGCTTTACAGTTGCAATGTTAGTGTAGCTGTCTACGATACGACCTGTCATGGTCGATCGGGCATCAGCTTGCTCAGAGGCCACCTGTTTTAGCTTGGGCACGAAGTAGAGTTGAATCCCTACATAACAGCATAACCAAACGATCATAGGGATCATCAAACGCCAGTCCGCCTGCGCCAACAGCACAACAATAGAGGTAAAGTAGACCGAGACGTAGACAAATACGTCCATTGTTTTCATTACTGTTTCGCGTACTGCCAGCGAAGTTTGCATTACCTTGGTGGCAATACGGCCAGCAAAGTCATCCTGATAGAAGTTCAAGCTCTGTTTGAGCAAATAGCGGTGAGCCAACCAACGGATCGACATCGGATAGTTACCAAGTAAAGTTTGGTGGACTAATAGCGAATAACCAACCACAAGTATCGGCATGACAATCAGTAAAAGGATGCCATAGAAAATCAGATCACTCTGGTTATCTTGCCAGAACGTTTCTGGATTGCTGCTCGACAGCCAATCGACCAAGTTACCCATTGCTCCGAATAGAGAAACTTCAACAATTGCGACAATGGTTGCCATTACAGACATGATGATCAACGGGACTTCAAACCCGCGGGTGTAGTGGCGACAAAACGCAAAAATTCCCGAAGGAGGCTGTGTTGGCTCCTGATCGGGGAAAGGCTTAGTAAAGCCTTCAAATTTTTTAAACATAAATAAATTCCTAAACACGCAAAGACGGAAAGTTGCCAACATGGCAGATGCGTACGTCCATTAATAGGAAGGGTGATATACCAATCTAGTCACCTATCTAGCTTGGTGAAGCAATGTTATACCGTTAGTGGAGGAAATGTAACCAGTTTATTATTCTTTCCTTTGCATAATATTCAATCAAGAATAATAAAAAGTTGCAGTGACAATAAAAATAACTGACAAATATTACCAAGACAGTTAATTTGACTGCTGCACACCCCTTATGCCAGGCTAATTCAGTAACATTTCATTTAACATTATGCCTACAATTGACGCTAATGAGTGAGATTAATTGAGTGTGTCACAATGTTGAAACAGCAAACACTACTACAAAAAAAACAATCAACAGTACAAAACGCCAACTGTGTGGTTATGGTGCCACCAAAAGAGTTCGCGTTTAATGCTGAAACTGCCCAGGATAATGAGTTCCAACACCAAGTGACTCTGTCTACTAGTGAAGTCCGTGACAATGCAATGCAAGAGTTCAACACCATGGTAGCGGAATTGCGCCAAGCGGGTGTTCAGGTTGTGGTGTTTGATTACCCTTTAAGTGAGGTTGAAACCCCTGATGCGGTTTTCCCTAACAATTGGTTTAGCACCACTGCCAATGGTGAACTTTATACTTTCCCAATGGCGTGTAAAAACCGTCAGCAAGAAGTGAAAGTTGACTCACTAGTTGACACGCTAGAAAGTGCAGGCCGCCCAGTACAATCTCAAGACAGCCTTCTATCTTATTTAGAACAAGATGCTCACCTTGAAAGTACGGGTGTGATGGTGAAAGATCACATTAATAAAACGGTGTACGCTGCACTCTCTCAACGCTGTGATCGTGAAGTGTTAGAAGATTACGCCGAGCGTATTGGATATGAGCGAGTGGTTTCGTTCCAAACAGCTTTGCCTTCGGGTAAGCCTATTTATCATACCAATGTGATGATGGCGATTGGGGAAGGGTTTTGTGTTATCTGTGACGAGGTCATCCCTGAGTTCGAGCGTCGTTTTGTCATTAAGTCTTTGGCCAAAGATAAGCAAGTGATCTCGATTTCACTTGAGCAGATGAATCAATTCTGCGGCAATATCCTACAGCTTGAAACGGTGAATGGCGAAAAAGTAATTGCGATGTCGCAGTCGGCTTACGATGCGTTTTCTCCAGCTCAACGGGCGCAACTATCGAGCCACGGTAAGCTACTACCATTTAACGTTCAAACGATAGAAAACATTGGTGGTGGTAGTGTTCGTTGTATGTTAGGTGAAGTGTTTTTGCCGTCGCGTATAAACAACCTGTAACGGCCTAGATAGCCAGGTAACAAAATGGGCATCTTTTCAGGTGCCCATTTAGATTTAAAAGCTAGTGATAATACTGATCTAGATAGTCGCACAGCTTGACGATATCGACCGGAACTATTTCAGAGTTATCCGCCCCTTTCTTGACCAAGCCTTCTTTTATCAGTTCGTGAATAATACGTGTATAGGCTCTTTCTGTGCAGCCGAATCTTTGTGCTTCTTGATACATGTAGCTATGTCCTCGAGAGGGAACATTGGCTGTATGTCGACTGATCATATCTTTGATGATATTGAACTTTAGCGGATAGAGAGAGCGTTCCATCGCGATGTGCATCGTGTTGAGATAGATGTTCGACATACGGTGGCTCATCCAAAAGGCCACTTGCGCATCTTCAAGCAGGAACTCGGCAAACTTCTCTTTGGGGATGATGGTTAGCTGAGCGTCTTCCGTCGCAATGACACTAAAAGGACTGGGTTTATCGGAGAAAAATTCCATTTCTCCAAAGAAGTTATCCTTTAGAAAGTAATCACCAAGGCTGAGCGTTTTGCCATTTTCTGCCGTGTGTAGTACCGAGAATCGTGCAGCTTCAGTCCAATAGACCTCGTTGACTTCACTATGTTGGCGAATGATGCAGTCACCTTTGTGTATTTGAAGAGTTTTGTATTGGTCGCGCTTCACTAGTTGGCGCAGCTTTTCCAACCCTTCGCTTAAAATCTTGTTCTTATCCATAGTGAATTTGCTTTAGTTAACATTGATTTGGTGATTTTGGCGTGCTACCGGACAATTGTCGTGTTATATATCTTCGCTAATCATATATCATGAGTTTTATCTTTATCAAAACAAATGAATAAGCGTAAATTCTGTCACTACTATGTGTTGAGCTACGCTTACTCAATAAGCAGGAAAGTTAGGACAAAACCAGATGAACTATTTTGATCTCCCTAAAATTGATCTTCATTGCCACCTAGATGGCAGCCTTCGCCCGCAAACCGTGCTTGATTTAGCCGCTGAACACAATATTGAGCTGCCTAGCCAGAATGCTGAAGACATCAAAACCATGATGATCGCCCCTGAAACCTGTCCTAACCTACAAGAGTACCTAGACCGTTTTGCACTGCCAATTAAAGTGATGCAAACCGCAGACAGTATTGAGCGTATTTCGTTCGAGCTTTTTGAAGATGCGGCAAAAGAAAACGTGAAGTATCTTGAAGTACGCTTTGGACCTCAGCTGCATACACAGCAAGGACTCACTTACGCAGAAATCATCGAGAGTGCAGTAAAGGGTATGAAACGTGCTGAAGCGCAATATGATATTAAAGGTAACTACATTCTGTCGTTGGTAAAGCTTCTGCCAATAGATTCTGTTAATGACATTATTGATGCTGGGGCTCCTTTGTTAGGTAAAGGGGTTGTTGCGTTTGACCTTGCAGGTGCTGAGCTAGATAACTTTGCTCACGAGTACGTGGAGTACACACAATACGCTCGTGATAAAGGTTACCGCATTACCATTCACGCAGGCGAGCAAGGCTGCGGTCAAAACGTTTATGATGCCATCGAATTGCTAGGTGCAGAGCGCATTGGTCACGGTGTGGCAATCAAAGATCACGCAGAGGCGTACCAGCGAGTCAAAGAAGATGTCGTTGGCCTAGAAGCCTGCCCAAGCAGTAACGTTCAAACAAAAGCGATTCCAGAGCTTAAGCAGCATCCACTGAAAGACTTCCATAACGATGGTCTAGCAGTCACGATCAATACAGATAACCGCACTGTATCGAATACGACGATGACAGATGAGGTACAAAAGGTTATGCAGCAGTTTGAACTAAACGCTGAAGACTACAAGCAGATCTATACTGCGAGCGTTGAACAGTCTTTTGCTTCTGATGAAGTGAAAAAGCACCTCATGCAGTACGCTTAGAATATACTCTCAGATGCTGATCACTTTATCAGGTTAGTGTTAGTAGAATAGATACCAAAGCCGCCGTTATAGGCGGTTTTTTGTGCTTATAGGGTTTTGTTATCAGGATGCCTAGGGCAGTCAGTACATAGCTCACGTCCTTGGCACTTGTAGACTAGGCAACAACTGGTACGCACAAAAACAAGTTGTTTCGATGCTTCATCATAGCTAAGAGAGGCCATGAGTTTTTCAGGAAGTTCACAAGCTGCTAACCATTGTCGAGCTTGACCAAGTAAATACTCCCCTGGCAGCTCCGGAGCAAATTGACTTAACTTTACCAAACAAGTTATCACTCCATCCGCAAATAAGTGTCTGGTAAATCCGGGGCGGATACGAGTCCAGATACTCATCTCTTGGCGGAAGTAATCAAACAGGACATTGAGTTCTTTTCCAGCATGTACAATCAACTCTTGTTCGGTGCCCTGAAAGTACTCTTCAGAATCAAACTGATAACCACTGATAAAGCTAGGCTGAATTCGCTGGCCTATAGACGATAGTTTAGGTAAACCTTGGCAAGAGTAGATAGCAATAAAGGCCACATAAATAGGCTGCCAGCATAGAAGATCCCACGTTCGTGTTAGCCAGTAAGCTGCCCCTGCTTCCGGATGAACCAACTTAAGGTTTTGATAGAGTTCTCGGATGTTTTCAGAGCTAGAACGGTCAATATGGATAAAAGGGTGTGCTAGAGGTGTCTCTGAAATTGGTTTTATTGCACCTTTTAAATAGGGCGTTACCTGCTTTGAGTGTTCAAATAGTTGTTCAAAGAACGAATGACCGCTCATATCCTGATGCTTACTCGATGAAATTCATCGGTTTAGGATAAATAACCAGCGCCATTATTGCAATTAATTATCATTACACATTGTGTTTAGAGACAAAAAAACGACTTCCGAAGAAGCCGTTGTTGAATGAGAAGCTTAAATATCGCGTGTCTCAGCAAACTTTTCTAACCCAAGTACGATGCCTATAGCAATGAGCATAAGAACTATGGCAATACCCAGCTGAGAAGGCTGAGAGGTTAGTGCTTCGAAATCGGTAGGTGATAAGTTGTGCTGGATGAGAGGTACTTGTTCGCCACTAGAGTTTGTGCGCCAAGTGATGGTTTCTTTCCATGGCCAGATTTTAGGCAGTGTTCCTAGCATTAAACCAGTCAGGAAAACCAGTGTGAGATCTCTGAAGCGTTTCAGTAACCAAGATAGAACATGAGAGAAGCTCAACAAACCTAGAACACAACCTGTAAGAAACAGTGCGAGAACAGGTATGTCCAGCGTTTTTACCGCACCTAACACAGGGGTGTACATACCAATCAATAATAGAATGAAGCTGCCTGAGATACCGGGCAGAATCATGGCACAAATTGCGATGCCGCCAGCGAATAGAACATTGATACTGGTTGGCTCTAGCTGAAGGGGATTGAGCACTGTGATGCTATATGCGAAGCCTACGCCAAGTAGGAGAAAGATCAGTCTGCTTAGGCTTTTCTGTTCTATTTGCTTGAGCATATGAAAGACCGATACCAAAATTAAGCCGAAGAAAAACGACCACAATGGAATAGGGTGAGTGACCAATAGCCATGAAATAAGTTTTGCCAGCGTCGCGATACTGGTTAATACACCGCCAAATAGGGCAATCAAAAATAGACCATTGATATGTTGGAACGCTGCTTTAAAACCTTCGCGTTTCCAAATACCGATAACATTTGGGTTAATACGGCGGATACTCTCAAGCAAAGTGTCGTAAATCCCGGTAATAAATGCGATTGTTCCGCCAGACACTCCAGGAACAACATCCGCAGCGCCCATCGCCATGCCTTTAAGAAAAGTAGTAAAGTAGTTCATTCTTCGTGATAACAAAATTTAGGTGCAGAGAGTATATCGACTCTTGCGTAAAAAAAGTATGAAAAATCAACGCTGATAAAACTGTTTATAGGAGTGTGGTTTAATATGCTTTTGCAAATATTTGCATTTTGCAATTTCCATATTGCATTTTGGGAAGTAAAATGGCCCAAAAAATGCGGTGTAAGACAAGAATAACGTGGTTTTAAAGTTGGCACGCTAACTGCATATATACAAGTGACCCTTCTTAAGCCGAGGGTCACCTAGCCAACTGACGTTGTTAGTGAATGTAATTTGTTCACACTATATATAAGCCAATCGCACTGTTGCGGTTGGCTATTTTTTTGCCTAAAACCTTGTCAATGTTTAACTCACCTTAATATGTAAAGCTAAAATCTGGCGCACGTTTACGTCTTGCCAAAGAGAGATTTTTTACCAAGATACTCGACAAATGGGCGCAAGTTTATTAATAATGCCCGCTTTCTTTTCGCAACCCAGACTAAAAATTGTCGGGTTAACTGTTGAAACGAGCATCTTGAGGCTGTTTGTATAAGGACAAATTTCAATAGAAAAATTGAATCAATGAGCATTGCTCCACAGAGTCAATAAGGGCTCTGGACTCGTTAGGGAAGATGAGTGAATCACAAAAAGAGGTTATATGAATCAGATAATTTCAGTTGGACCGCTAGAATCTTTCTTAATCGCTATCAGCGTTTTATTCTTAGGGCACTTCGTCAACTCTAAACTTCCTGTCTTAAAGAAGTTCAATATTCCTGAGCCGATTGTCGGTGGTCTAATCGTAGCTGTTATCATCACTTTAATGCACTTCAATGGCATAGACCTTGAGTTTTCGCTACCGTTGCAAGAAGTGTTTATGTTGATGTTCTTTAGTACTGTTGGGCTTGCAGCCAACTACACCCAGTTGATGAAAGGTGGTGCTAAAGTGTTTATCTTCTTAGCCGTCGCATCATTTTATATCATTATTCAAAACGGCGTTGGTGTCTCTATGGCAACTGCTCTCGGCCTTGACCCATTAATGGGATTGATTGCTGGCTCTATTACGCTTTCAGGTGGGCACGGAACGGGGGCTGCATGGTCGCAGACTTTTACTGATAGCTATGGTTTGTCCAATACTCTTGAAATCGCGATGGCATCGGCGACATTCGGCCTGATCATTGGTGGTATTATTGGTAGCCCAGTCGCGCAAAAGCTGATCAATAAGAATGGCTTTGAGTCTGAATATGGCACAGGTATACACACTCACGAACGTTTCCCAGAACTTGTCACTTACAACGAATACGAAGAAGACAAAGTAACAGCAAAAAAAGTGATCGAGATTTTGTTTATTCTTCTTATCTGTGTCACTGGTGCAAAATATTTAGAGCAGTGGGTCAGTAGCTTTGAGATTAGCTGGCTGATGATTCCAGACTTTGTTTACGCCTTGTTTATCGGTGTATTCATTACCAACTTATTGGAAGTAACCAAAACACATAAAGTAGATGCGGAAACGGTGGATATTCTAGGCACTGTATCGCTGTCTTTGTTCTTAGCCATGGCACTGATGAGTCTGAAACTTTGGAACATTTTTGACTTAGCGATTCCGTTCTTAATCATCCTTGCAGTACAGTCGGTGGTATTGGGTGTTTTCTCTTACTTTGTGACTTTCAAAGTGATGGGTTCAAACTATGATGCTGCTGTTATTGCTGGTGGTCATTGTGGCTTTGGGTTGGGTGCTACACCAACGGCGGTAATGAATATGGGATCACTGGTCAACAAGTTTGGCCCTTCACCACAGGCATTTATGGTGGTACCCATTGTCGGTGCGTTCTTCATTGATATCGTTAACCTTATTATCTTACAAGGTTACATCTCGTTTATTGGCTAAATACTCCCTGACAATAAAACGCCCTGCTAACTTGCAGGGCGTTTTTTAATCGTTTGGTTATCTTAGCGTTAGCTTGGTGCCATCAAATTTTAAATGTCCGAGCAACACTTTGGCATTCTCTTTGCCATCATCCGTAAATGCGACACCATAGCGAGCATAGTGTAATGAGCGCTGCAGGTTGCACACTTTGCCATACAGAGGCGCAAACTGAGTTCCTTTCTGTGTACTAAGTTGGACATTCAATGCGATTTCATCGCCTATTTGGAATGGGCGACTTAAAGGGGCAGTGATAAATCGACAGCCACTTTTTGACAAATCACGAATTTCGCAGTCGAGCTTATGAGTCTCTGCTACAACTCTTGCAGCTAGATTGACATCAAAACGGGGTTCTTTGCGAAGCTGAGTCACTTGCATTGTCTGCGGAACTGACAGCGTAAAAATTGGAACAGGTGCTTTCAGTATGTGTTGAAGCTGTCCTCTGAAATGCACAATTGCCCCTTCTCCTCGTGGCGAGATTGCACGAATAGTTGCCCAAAATCCTTCTTGAAAGAAAAAGTCTAGGTCGTCTTCGGAGAGCTTTGGTAATTCGGCTAAGATAATATTGCCAGAATGAGTACCAATAAAAGACGTTTTGCAGCGAAATGTTGTACCAACCGGAGTCGTAATGCCGATCGTTAACTCACCTCCATGTTCAATCATGGCCAGTGCATCGGTACTATTTAAGGTTGAAACACTTTTCTCATTATCAGAGCGAGTTGGTTGTTCTTTAATTACCGCTACTTGGGTATTCATCTAGCCTCCGTTGTTCCCACCATGTTATTGTTTTTGAGGCAGGTGAATATGTGATATCCGCATGACAAACAAAGACACTTGGACAAATTTAATTCTATGTTTGCTGGGCAGTATGTTCAAACATCAATTTACTCAATAAACATGAGCTAAGTATCATTTTAAGGAGTCAACATGTCTCATAAGGTAATTTTTGATGAAGTAAACTCACAATTTCGAGTTCATCTTGAGGGAGAACATTACGCGATCGTGAAGTTTGAAAGCAAAGGCGATACTTACGTAATCACCTCAACTAAGGTGCCAGAGGTTCTTCAAGGCAAAGGTTATGGTAAAGTCATGATGGAAGCGGTACTACCAGAAATTGAACTACTAGGGGTAAAAGTGGAGCCGGTTTGTAGCTATGTTGTTCACTACTTAAGCCGCAATTCGCAGTGGTCACATCTTAAAGCGTAAATTCAATGAAGTATGATTATCAACCGCTCATTGCTGAGCTAGGCTTTTCTACCCTCCATTCCAAAGATGTTCTGCAGATACTTTGGGGCGGTTATGGTGAGTTAGTTAGGCTTAATGTCGATAATACGAGCATTATCATTAAGCATATCAAATTGCCAAAACCCCAATCCCATCCCAGAGGGTGGAACACGGATACCTCTCATCAGCGTAAGCTTCGCTCTTACCAAGTTGAGTTGAACTGGTATCAAGACGCAGCGCAGACTTGCTGTGCGAGAGTACCTAAGACGAAACGGGTAGCGCAGTATGGTGATGAGTTTTTGCTTGTTATGGAAGATTTAAAACGAGCGGGTTTCAGCGAAATCATTACTCAACCAAATAAAATTCACTTGAGTGCATGCATTAAGTGGCTTGCTGATTTCCATGCTCAGCATATCGGGCACCAAGGTGAGGGGCTGTGGGAGGTTGGTACATACTGGCATTTGACCACTCGCCCAGATGAATTAAATGCACTCAAAGACCAGAGATTAAAAGATCACGCAGAGAAAATTGACACGGTTCTAAATAGTGCGCCTTTCGCAACCCTTGTTCATGGTGATGCTAAGCTGGCCAACTTCTGTTTTACCCCCAATGGTAAAAGTGCTGCTGCGGTCGATTTTCAATACATAGGTAAAGGCTGTGCGATGAAAGATGTCGCACTGTTTATGAGTAGCGCTGTAGAACCGCAGCATTGTTGTGATATGGAAGCTTGGATACTGGATGAGTATTTTTCTTATCTTAAGCCTGCGTTGGCACGGTACCAACCTCATTTATCAGCCAAAGATGTTGAAGCAGCTTGGCGTCCTCTGTTTGCGATTGCATGGGCGGACTTTCAGCGTTTTATCAAAGGGTGGAGTCCAGAGCACTGGAAGATCAACCCATATACAGAGCGCTTGAAAGCGCGCGCTTTAGACATGTTAAAGGCTTACCCTTAGGTAAGCCGTACTAAGTGAAGGTTACGGTTTTATGCGCGCCATATAGTAGGTATTGATGTACTCACCATTTCGGAATGAACCAAACTTTGCTTCTCCTTCTATCTCAAAGCCAAACTTCTTGTAACAAGCGATTGCTTTATCGTTATCGGAGTTGACTTCGATTTGCACTCTTTTTACCTGTAGCCAGTTATCAGCCAAATCCAGTACCGTTTCTATCAACTCGCTGCCAATACCTAGTCCGTGGTAATCATCATGTACGCCGATACCAAAACTTGCGCAATGAGAAGTGCGTGGACGTTGTGAGTGCTCAAAACCTATGTTGCCAACCACCTTCCCGTCAACTTCTGCCACAAAGCTATAGATACCAGCAGGGATGTTTTCCAGTCGGGTCGTCCACATACTCACAGATGGTTTAGGGAGTTGGAGCGTTTCGCGTTGCGCTTTAGGTTGTGAGTAGATTTCACACAATGCCGCTGCATCACTAACTTGAGTCGGACGTATTTTTATTTCCATCTTATTTGCCTTTCGACTGGTTAAACATAACTCCACCATAACGAGATTGCGCAACTTGTTAAAGCATTGTTTTAAAAAATATATTCTTCGATTGTTGTTGGTGAGGCGGTGTTGCTGCGATTGTGCTGGCTACAATGGTATAAATTGTAAATTTGTTTGTTTCTCAAACTTAGGCGATCTAATGTAACAGCTTGTTCACATAAGGAATTACTCATGAATCATTCCGCAAGTTGGAAAACGCCGCAAAACTTCCTCATGCTTATTTCAGTAGTGGTGCCGATCGCTTTCTCAAGCTGGATGGCTCTTCTGAATAACTTTGTTATCGAGCGGGCTAATTTTGACGGTTCAGACATAGGTTTATTGCAAAGTGTGCGTGAGATACCGGGCTTTCTCGCTTTTACTGCGGTGTTTGTTTTGCTGTTTATTAGAGAGCAGCGATTTATGCTAGTTTCTTTGGCTGCGTTGACACTAGGTACAGCAATAACAGGCTTTTTCCCCTCACTTTTTGGATTGCTGCTAACCACTTTGCTAATGTCGACAGGCTTTCATTATTTCGAAACGCTGAAGCAGTCTCTATCACTGCAATGGCTCTCTAAAGAAGAAGCGCCGGAAATGTTAGGTAAGTTTATTTCCGTTGGTGCACTCGCCTCGCTAGTGACCTATGGCTCGCTATGGATTTGTTTAGAAGTCTTCAAGATGGAATTCCAATGGGTTTACCTAACCTTTGGTGGGGTTGGATTCTTGCTTGTGGTATGGATGGCGTTCGCCTTTCCTCAGTTTGAGACCAAGGTGCAACAGAACAAGAAACTGGTCTTGAGAAAGCGTTACTGGCTCTATTACGCACTCACTTTTATGAGCGGAGCACGCCGCCAGATTTTTACTGTGTTCGCAGGTTTCTTGATGGTGGAACGTTTTGGCTACTCAGCCGCGGATGTGACTTTGTTGTTTATTATCAACTACGTATTCAATTTTTTATTCGCTAAGCGTATAGGTCGATTCATTGGTCAGGTGGGAGAACGCAAGGCGTTGCTGTTTGAATACTGTGGTTTGATTGGGGTGTTTGTTGGTTATGCGTTAGTTGAGACGGCGGAATGGGCTGCGGTACTCTACGTCATCGATCACCTGTTTTTTGCCTTAGCGCTTGCAATCAAAACTTACTTCCAAAAAATCGCTGACCCTGCTGATATGGCGTCTACCGCCGGTGTCTCTTTCACTATCAACCATATCGCAGCAGTATTTATTCCGGTGACTTTTGGCTTTATTTGGTTGGTCTCGCCAGCAGCGGTATTCTACATTGGTGCAGGTATGGCGTTGGTTTCTTTGTTGTTGTCTCTCAATATCCCGAGATTACCTGAAGAGGGTAATGAAGTTCGAATTTTAAAATGGAGCTAGATTCATTCGCCTAGTGAACAAGGTGGTAATGGGCAACTTCATTACAAACCAGATAAACGCATAGCGGAGGTAACCTCCGCTTTTTTATAACTGACTGAACCTGTCTTGAATGTAGTCGACAAAGGTTTTTATCTGCCCCTGGATGAATTTCTGATTAGATGACAGCGTTAGCCTAAAAACTAAAAAACTGTTTAGCTTGTTTTATTCTTGCTTCAACTAATTTGACCAACTCATTGTTGACATTGTTGGCCGCTGATTCGATGTTCTTCTCTAATGGTAAGATTATTTGAAACTCATAGGGGATATCAAAGGACAATGGTTTTGCTACTAAACCAGTCAGTTTAGTATCACTGGCTGATACCGCATTGATCACGGAAAGTCCGGTCCCATTTTCTACGAGTCTGATTGCCATATCACCAAGAGATGTCGTTAAGATTTTTTTAGGTTTAACATGATTTTCAATCAAACATTGGCTAATTAGGGCACGGCTTTGCTCACCCGGTTCCCCGCATATTAGAGTTTCATTATTAAAGTCTTCAACATCGATGATCTCTTTATTAGCAAGCGGATGAGAAATTGGGATAAGCCCTACAGTAGGCAATGAATACTGAAAGCTCTGATACCGCGGATCCTTGGCCAAATCCGTTGTAATGCCAAAATCAAATCTTTGGGCGATCATATCTTCGATAATTTGATTGGAACGATACGAATACAAGCTGATCTCAAGATCCGGGAAAGTCTCCGTTAGTTGCGTGATGGTATCCGGAACCATACTAGTTGAAAAAGAAGGCATGCTTACAATCCGATATTGTCCAACTTCCCTGTCTTTCAGCTTTTCAGCAAAACTTCTTAGATGACTCAACCCCACATATACTTTCTCTACTTCGTCATGGAATAAAATGCCCTTACGTGTTGGGAGCAATCTATTGTTGTGACGTTCAAACAGCTCAAATCCCAACCTGTCTTCCAATTGCTTAATTAATCGGCTGACGGCTGGTTGAGAGATCAACATTTTGTCTGCGGCTTTCGTTGCGCTTTCAGTTTTCATAATCCATGAAAACGCTTCTATCTGGCTGTCGGTAAACCCTCTAAAGGCCATAACATTTCCTTATGGATTCATAGCTACAAGTCATTTTTTATACATTTTATGTTCGATATATAGTCTATCTAGCAAAGGATAGGCTACCAAAAACAATTGACATAATAATTTGTTATGCCATATCAGCAGGAGGGTGATCAATGATTGAAGAGATAGCAAAGAACAATGAAGTCTTTACGGTGTGGCGAAGAGATATTCACCAATATCCAGAATTGGGATTTGAAGAGCAACGAACTGCCGCGCTTGTTGCAACCAAGCTGACCGAATGGGGGTTTGATGAAATACATACTGGTATAGCTAAAACTGGGGTAGTTGGCGTATTGAAAGGCAAAGAATCCTCACCGGAAAGCATTGGCTTACGCGCTGATATGGATGCGCTTCAAATGTCCGAGTGCAACACCTTCTCACATGCATCTTGTCATCATGGGAAAATGCATGGTTGTGGTCACGACGGGCATACCGCGATACTTTTGGCGACTGCTTGGTACCTCGCTCAACATAGGAATTTTTCTGGTACCGTCTATTTTATCTTTCAGCCAGCAGAAGAAGGACTTGCCGGTGCAAAAGCGATGATTGACGATGGCCTGTTTGAGCGTTTTCCGTGTAAACGCGTGTATGGCCTCCATAATATGCCTGGTATTCCTCAAGGCGAAATTTGGCTACGAGAAGGCCCATTTCTAGCAAGCTCAGACCGATTTAGCATAGAAGTTTTAGGCAAAGGTGGGCATGCTGCATTGCCTCAGAACGTTGTAGACCCTACGCTGATTGCTAGCACCATTATTACGAGTGCTCAGTCCATCGTCAGCAGAAGCATTTCACCTCTAGATTCTGCTGTCGTGTCATTTACTCACCTTCACGCAGGTTCTGAAACCTTCAACGTGATTCCCGATAAAGCCACCATGATGGGCTGTATTCGAACCTTCGAACAATCGGTGAGAGATAAAGCCATTGCTCAATTCAAACAGGTAGTTGAAGGCACGGCAGAAACCTTTGGCGCACAAGCAAAAGTGACCTTCCATAAAGGTAATTACCCAGCAACCGTTAATGATGTCACCGCCTCTCAAATCGCCGCACAAGTGGCTAAAGAAGTTGTTGGGGAACAGATGGTTAACACGGATTGTTTGCCTCTTTCCGGTAGCGAAGACTTTTCATTTATGCTTCAGGTTGTTCCTGGTTGTTATGTCCTGCTTGGAAACGGGTCTGAAGGAGAGGCTGGTGGGATTTGTGTTCATAACCCTAGCTATGACTTTAATGACAATATTATACCAACAGGTGCAAGTTACTTTGTTCGATTGGTAGAAACAGAACTTAGTACGCAATAGACAATTCAGGAATAAAGGAGACTCTCATGGAAGAAAGTAGAGATATTGAGCCTTACAAAAGCTCAGGAATTATGCACCGTATTGCGGCTCTAGCGAATACCTTACCGCACCCTTTTATTATGTTTTCTATTTTATTCGCTACGACATTGGTTTTGTCGGCGGTAATGAGTGTATGGCTTGCTCCCGTTCATCACCCTTCGACCAATGAACTCATTTCAGTCCGCTCTGTGTTGACCTGGGATGGGCTGACCTTTTTGCTCACAAAACTCATTACTAACTTTACCTCGTTCCGTCCTTTGGGCCTGGTACTGGTGATGGTCCTTGCTTTGGGGCTGATCCAGAAAACAGGGTTGGCTGACGCGACCATTAAACGTATGCTGGTGAATGTGCCCCCAAGCCTTGTAACGCCAGCGGTGGTCATCACCTCCATTATTGGGAACTTAGTCTCTGATGCCGCAATCTTTTTAATTCCACCTATCGCAGCCATCATGTTTAAAACCGTGGGCCGAAATCCAATTGCGGGCATTGTCGTTGCATTTATTTCTATATTCGCTGGATTCAGTGCTAACTTCTTCATTGCTGGCACCGATATGCTGCTCTCTGGTATTTCTACTGAAGTGGTTCAAAGTGTACGTCCTGGTTATGAAGTGAGCATACTTGCTAACTGGTTTTTCATGTGTACATCGGTACCTGTAATTACAACCATAATTACCTTAATGAATGATAGGTACACGGAACCTATGCTCGACCGTTTATATCCGATGACTTCGCAAAATGGCGAGCTGCATGTTGAGGTATTAACAGACAAAGAAAGTCGTGCTCTGCGCATCACGAGTTTGGTCGCTTTAGCTTATATCTTGATGATTGTGTTTCTTGTGTTACCAGATAGTTCCGGTCTAAGAAATTCTGATGGAGGGTTACTCCCTTCTCCTTTTATTAAAGGAATCGTGGCGATCATTGTTGGTTTCTTTGCTCTATGCGGTATTACTTACGGCGTTTTGGTTGGAAAAATTAAACGCAGTACGGATGTACCAACATTGATGGGAGAAGCCATACGCGATATGAGTGGCTTTATTGTCATTGTTTTCATGGTTGCTCAATTCATCGCGGTGTTTAACTGGTCGAATCTGGCACTTGTCGGGGCCATAAACGGTGCAGATTGGTTAGCCGATACGAACATGCCACCAATGTTGGTTCTAATCAGTTTCATTCTCCTGGCTGCATTGATTAATCTGTTTGTTTATAGTGGTTCAGCACAATGGGCTTTGATGGCGCCAGTATTCTTACCCATGTTAATGTTGGTCGGTTTCGAGCCGGAAGCGATTCAAGCTGCTTATCGTGTTGGAGACTCATCAACCAATATTATCTCACCCATTAACCCTTATTTGCCGTTGATCCTTGCAACGATACAGGTATACAACAAGTCTTTCTCGCTAGGCCACTTACTTACTGCCGCAATACCATACGCTGCCGCGATATTGACAGGTTGGAGCGCACTTTACTTTGTTTGGTATTTGTTAGGTTTGCCGTTTGGCTTATAGAGAGTGCTTAGCGCATTCGCAAGCTGTTAGTCGGAAAACTGAGCTGAAGTGTCTGTTTTGGATTCTGAGGTTGTTAAATACCATCGCTGTTCAGGTAGCGAACATTGCTCAAGCTTTGCTTACAACGCTAAGCAAAGCTTGAGCAGTTACTTTAGCTATCTATGCGAGTCAACTTTGAACAATATGACAAAGTTGGTTGCTCACTGAAGACTTTACAAGCTTTTACATCTGACTGAACCTGTCTTGAATGTAGTCGACAAAGGTTTTTATCTGCCCCGGGATGAACTTTGACTGAGCATATTGAGCAATCACCTTACCTTGATAGTTGCCCCCAACGTGCCAATCTTGAAGAATTTCCATCACCTCTCCCGATTCGACATAATCTTGAATAGCAAATTCTGGAAACACCGAAATACCTACCCCGCGTAGCACAGCTTCACGGCGGATTTCGCTATGGTTTACAGCAAACGAGCCATTGACGTTAATCGACACTTTTTTATGATTATTGGTGAAGTCCCATACACGGTCGCGAGGATTTTCTCCAAGACAAAGACAGTTATGCGATGAAATATCTTCTGGATGGATAGGGAACCCGTGTTGCTCAAGGTAATCTGGGCTAGCACACATCACCAAGCGGCATTGAGTTAGCGTTTTGGCTATTAACCCTTCAGTTGGCTTGTCAGTGATATGAATGATGACATCGACTTCATCGCCAATGGGATCGATATAGTGGTCGGCGACTTTTAGCTGTAGCGCGACGTTGGGGAAGACATCAATAAAGTCGAGAATCATCGGCATAAGAACCTGCCTAGAGAGTGCTTTGGGCGCCGCGACGCGTAGTACACCAGACACCTCGGTTTTATCTGCTTGAGCAGCCGAGACCGCCATTTTTGCTGAGTTAATCATATCACTACAAAGGCTATACACTTCCTGCCCTGTTGAGCTTAAACGCATCTGTCGCGTTGTTCTTTCTAGCAGCTTTTCTTCTAATGCATTTTCCAAACGAGTGATCGAACGGCTGACAGATGAAGGAGAAACGCCAAGCTTTTTAGCCGTATTTGAGAAGCTTCCAGAATCGACAACGTTGACGAAAATCGCCATCTCAGATAAAAGTGGAATTAATCTATTTGTGTCCATAGCGCAAAAATCCTTTGCATATTTGCAGTATTGTTTCGTTGAAGTTACTTATGGATACTAATTAAGTCAATTGACAGCAAGGAAAGCGGAAAGGACATCGTGAAGAAGTTAAGAAGTATTGAAGATATTCGTACCATCTCTAGTAGGGTTAAACATGTTTTAACTCTGTTTAGCGGTGGTTTAGATAGCACATACCTCCTCGAGATACTTAAAGAACAAAAGGTGAAGGTGACCGCATTGGTGGTTGATCTCGGGGAAGGTGTTGATGAGTCTAATTTAAAGCTTATTACCGATCACTATGGTGTGGATTTAATGATCTTAGATGCCAAGCAAGAGTTCGTCGAACATAGTTTGGTTTCCGCAATCCAAGCACAGGCACTTTATCTGGGAGATTATCCGGTGAGTTCGTCACTTTCACGGCCGATCATCGTCAAAAAAGCGGTGCAAGTGGCGAATAGGCTTAAATGTGAAGCGATCATCCACACCGCGAATCAGTCTCAAAATAGCCTAAGACGTCTTAATGGTGCGATTGAGGCTAGTGGTTATCAGGGGTATTACGGCTCACCATATGAATATTCAGCACTGACCCGCGAAGAGAAAACCGCAGAGTTGTTTCATTCCGGCTTAGTTGGATTTAAGTCTCGCAATGTGAGTGGTGACGCCAATCTTTGGTGCCGAGAATTTGAGTCTGGTGTTTTGGATGATCCCGAATCATTCACCATTTCAGAATCTTTATTTAGCTGGTCACAATGGAACCCATCTAATCAGCTTGAAAACAACCAAATAAAAATAGGATTTCGTAAGGGGTATCCGGTAACGATTAATGATCTACCGATGAACCTTAAAGAGTTAATTGCTTTCATTAACAACCACGTTGGCGCGTATGAAATCGGTCGATATGTAGGTTTCGACCACCTAGATGAGGATGAAAAAGTCTTAGAGGTGCGCGAAGCACCCGCAGCTTTCATCCTTATGAAAGCATACAAGTTGTTGGAAACAGCGACTTTACCTACCGATGTACTCAAAGCAAAAGCCATGCATAACGAAATGTGGACTCAAGAAGCGGTTGAAGGCCGTTGGGGAAGCATGTTGCAGAGTTCAAGCTATGCGTTCATCGCTCACACTGCCGAGCATGTCTCAGGTAGTGTTTTATTTTCTCTATCACGAGGCAATGTTCTGGCGACTAGCATAATTGCCAACGAGCCTAAGTATCTTCGTGATAGGGATGCATGGGAGGTGCAAACCGCTCATAAACGAAGTTTGCGCACACTCTCTCCCACATCAATAAAAAAACAACAACAAACGGTGTAGTTGCGAGGTGATCTGAATGGAAACGGTGAATAAACCTATAGAGCGTCATGCATCAGTTATCGCTCGGATACTCAGGCAAAATAGTTATGTGTTTGTCAGTGGTAGAAAGATGACAAATATGCTGACGACCAATGTCGATGAAGTGATTCGATTCAAAAACTGCTGGAATCACTTAGAGCGTGATCTCTATATGGCAGACGGTGGGGCTTATCGTTATCGACGCTATGGACAGTTCTTAAAAGCCAAAGGTGGTAGGCAAATCGCGATGTTACCGCATGAGCCCTATGTTCAACCTGCGTATATCAATCATTTGAATGGAGACGTAGAACGTCACTTTGAACCTTTAACCGATCGCTTTGTCACTTCCCCAATCTTAGAGAAGCTTTTGCTGCTGATGAGCGAGGTGTATGACTTGGCTGAAGGGCAAGCAACGGATTGGAATATTCGTTTACATCCGTATCGGATCATTGCCGATGAAGCTGAAAAGGGAGAGCCTACACCTGAAGGGCTACACCGAGACGGCGTTACATATATAGCCTCTCTGATGATCAACAAGATCAATGTATCTGGTGGTGTTACCACAATTACCGACGCTAAGGGTACTGTATTGGAATCACTCACGCTCGATAAAACATTTGATGTGGTGTTAGCCGATGATGAAAAAACCATGCATGAAGTAACGGCAATCACCCCAAATAGTTTAGATAAATGCGCGTACAGGGATGTACTCGTTATCGCTTTTACAAAAATGGAGGAATAGGATGACAACGGCTACGGGTCAATTAAAAAAAGGAAGTTTTAAGTTTCCGTTAACCGAATCATTGCTTCTGCTTGTTGCAGTTTTTTGGGGCACAAGTTATGGACTGACAAAAAGTGCTCTTGTTTACACTAGCGTTTTAGTTTTCATTTCGATTCGTTTCTCAATCACTTTTCTATGTATGCTACCTGTAGTGATTAGAGACTTTCGCCGCGGGCTCAATAAAGACTGGAAGATTGCCATACCGACTGGCTTTATCCTATCGGCGATTTTTTTCTGCGAAGTGTTCGGGGTTTCTCAAACCTCGGCATCAAATGCGGCGTTTTTGATCAGTCTATCAGTGATCCTGACGGCGTTTGCAGAGTTGATCATTAACAAGAAACGGATCAGTAATACTTTATGGGGTTTAACCTTGTGTAGTGTCGTTGGGGTATTACTTCTTACCAGCGATCAAGGTATCGAATTGTCCCTCAACACGGGTGACTACTTTATTCTTGGAGCAGCATTGCTTAGAGCCTTGATGGTAACAATGACCAAGCGCTTTACCGAAGGAAAAGAGATCACCACTACCACGCTAACGTCTCTTCAATCTTTAGTGGTTGCAGGTGTTGCGATTATTGCCGCCACGACGTATCTGCCTGCTTCTGAATTTGTTATTCCAACCAGCACTGAGTTTTGGATTACCCTTGCTTATCTGGTCTTGTTTTGCACACTCTTTGCGTTCTATGTTCAAAACTACGCGGTACGTCGAACCTCTCCAACAAGAGTCTCTTTACTTATGGGCAGCGAACCCTTATTTGGCGCAATATTCGCTATGGTTTGGCTACAAGAGTCGTTGAGCTTGATACAAGTAATGGGTGGCGCACTTATTCTATTTAGCGTCATTGTTACCTCTACCAAAGAAAGTTAAAAATTGGGTCACGCAAAGTGACCCGTTTTGGTTTTTACTGAATCTTTATTTTATGCCCTAAGTGCTGCACTTGAATTGTTGCGTAGCCAAGCATTACTGCTTCAAACTGTTTACTTAGTTCTTGAGCATGCTGTGCATCTTTTGCCAGAAAAGCGACGGAGTAGATAGGGCGTACAATTCCGTCGTTAAGCTCTTGCGTATCTAGGTAAGATGATGTGACGAGCCCCGCCTGATTTAGACTGATGACACGTTGTAAATCGATGCCCAGTACACGATCCATTTCTAGCGCTTCTATCCCTTTTTTCCATGTGATTGTTACTCCGTAGTTGTTGTAAACCGGTGTGTTATCGAGCCATTTCGAACCCATAGGCTGAATATTGGCAATTTTGACCAATTGCTTTTTATACAGCGGCAAGTCCTTAAGCTTTTGTTCAACCTCTGTTGGATTGTCTGCTTCAATAACGAAACGCAGCATTTGTACTGGGCGATTGTTAATCTGGCTGCGGGTGACGAACATGTCTTTGATCTCACCTTGCTCTACAAGTATGCCAAAAGCAGCTTTCTGTTCAGGCATGGTATCGAGCACTTGTTCTGCATTGTCTGTGTTCCATTCAAGCGAGACACCGAAGTCTGCAGCCAATGCAAATGTTGAAGCAAATAGTGATGTGATGAGTGCTGCTGTCGTTAATGTTTTCATGTCATGTTCCTCGAAGTATTTTGAATTAGTTATTGTTTGTGGTTGATTACCAGCGAGAGCGGTAGCTTCGATGGCAGCTTTTACATGTACGCTGCGCTGACTCCAAACCAGACTCCGCAAGCGAAAGGTTGTGTTGTTGACTCGCCAAATAAAGTTCCTCAAAGCCTTTGTCCATCTGGCGTAGCAATTGGTTAAATTTCTCTGATTTAGTCCAGATACTCTCTTTAGCTTTGCTGCCTTGTTGGCTGCCTGCAGGAAACAGAGTTAATAGAGCTTGGCTGTGGCTTTTTAACTGTGAGCTGGTGGACTCAAGCTTGTTCCACTCGGTATCTGAACCATCTAGGGTACGGTCTGCACTCTTTACTAGTGTTTCTACCTGCTCAAACGCTTGCTGCCTTTGTTCTATCTGCTGTGAGTAATCCTGTGCGTTAACAAGTAGCGGGGTTGAGCACAGTAGACTGATGATGACTTTGTTCATATTGATCGTCTCTTTTTATCAGTTGATCATTTTTGATCATGGCGTGTTGTTGGAGTTTAACTTACACAGCAATAGTTGCAATTGCAACTATTGCTGTGTAAATTAATGCAAATGAAATGAACAACCAAATAAATGAAGAGGTATCAGATGAAAGTATGGGATCTATCAACACGCTTATATCATTGGGCGCAAGCGGTTCTTTTTGTAGCACTAATGGCGACCGGGTTCTCGGGTAATGGTCCACACGTTCAACTAGGTCTGGTAATAATGACTTTAATCGTATGGCGAATAATTTGGGGTTTTGTTGGAAGTGAAACGAGTCGATTTAAGCAGTTTTTGCGTTCGCCAAAGCGCGTCATCAACTATTTGTTGGGTAGAGAAATATCTCGACCAGGACATAATCCCGCAGGTGGATGGATGGTAATTACTTTAGTTTCTATGTTACTTATTCAGTGCATTTCAGGTATGGCGCTAGCAGGATTGTTCGACAACCTACCCCATGCTGAAGTTCGGTTGACTGACGAAGTGTATTCATTTGTTGAAAGCTTACATTTACTATTAGCGAACAGTTTACCTGTATTAGTTGGTCTTCATGTTGTTGCTATTCTGTTTTACAAATTGCGCTCCAAACCACTGACTTGGGCAATGGTGACAGGTAAGCAAACCTTTCCAAAGCATGAAGGAAGCGTATTGCTTGTTTCGCAATGGCGCGCTTTGTTAGTGCTAGTTTTAGCAACATCAGTTACCATGGCAATAGTTGCGTTCTCATAGTGGGTAAGTGGTAAATGAGTGAAAAATTCGATAGACAGCGTAGTTTTGGTTGGCTGATTAATGTGGTTGCAAACGACGCCGCAAAAACATTCGACACTGAATTAAAGAAACATGGTCTGACGATTGCTCTGTGGCCAACTCTGATGTGTTTATGGGAAGAAGAGGGGGTTACCCAGCGAGAGATTGCGCAAAAATCTAAGGTGGAAAACTCAACCACCACCCGAACGCTAGACAAGCTAGAAAATCTCGGGCTTGTTGAAAGGCAGGCCGATCCCAATAGCCGCCGTTCTTTCCGTATTTACCTAACGGACCAGGGGCGTGCGCTTAAAGAGCAACTCATTCCTATACCGATAAGCATAAATCAGAAAATCCTTAGTGCTCTGGAAGAAGCCGAGCGTGAAGAAATGATTCGATTGCTGCAAAAGCTGGTAGCCCAAGTGTAATAGGCAGATAGGCTGTATTGAGATGGAGAGTAAAATGACCAAGCCATTAAATGAATGTATCGTACCAATGTATCCGACCATTCAAGCTTTAGATGTCAACGCGCTTGAGGCAGGAGAACACAAGTTTTGGTTTGCGGTTGCAACGGACGCAATTGGTCATCCGCAAACACTACCTGTACGTGTGTTTAAAGGAGCAAAACCGGGTAAACGCCTTGTGATTACCGCCGGCGTTCATGGTGATGAACAAAATGGTATTTTGACGGCACAGAAGTTAGCCCGTGAGCTGGAAGGGAAAGAGATATCAGGTTGTGTGACTATAGTTCCTGCAATCAACTTATCCGGTATCGCCCGTCATAGCCGTGATTTCCACTCTGCGGCGCCAGATAGCTCGTCTGCCAACCTTAACCGACTATTTCCTGGTAATCCGAATGGTGATGACGCCAGCCGATATGCCCACAGTTTGTGGGAAAACTTACTTAAACCAAATGCCGATTTAGCGATTGATCTTCATTCTCAAACTAGTGGTAGTGCTTACCCATTGTATGCCTTTGCAGATTATAGAATGGAAGATGCGATTTGTATGGCAAGGCTAATTAATCCTGATGTGATCCTTAACGACCCTGGCGACCCCGGTATACTTGAAACCGTCTATAACCGAGCGGGTATTCCATCGATTACTATTGAGGTGGGGGTAGGGCGTTACACGGATCTTGAGATGGTCGATAGAGCGGCCGTTGGAGTGTTAAACGTACTACGCTCCTACGAAATGCTTGAAGGTGAAGTGCTAACTATGCAGGGGCAGTGTGTAGAAGGCAATACCATCACCAGCGTTAGGGCAGAGCAAGGGGGCTTTGTGATTTGTCATGTTGAGCTGTTGGAAACGGTTGAAAAAGGTCAAAAACTCGCAACGCAATACAACAGTTTTGGTGATGAGATACAAACCTACTATTCGCCTACGCAAGGGACTGTGATCAGCCACAATGTCGAATCGGTGCGTGCGCCGGGCTCACTAGTGGTTCGACTAATAGAATAGACGTTGCGACTATGGTGTGTCTGGATTTATTAGCTCTTCGTGCTCCTGAATAGATTGTTCGACTAATTGGGTAATCTCTTCGACCTGTTCGGGAGCAGACTCCGCAATCGTACTGATAAACTCTTCGACCGATTCATTGATATCGCTCTCTTCTCGGTCTGCGAGCCTCAGGTTTTGGTTTGCCTCAACCATATTAGCGACCAACTCCTGACTAAATTCGGCTAGCTTTTCAGGAGCTTGCTCTACCAAGGTTTCAACAAGATTACTCGGTTGTTGTTCCATTGCATCGCTGATGGCTACTAAGATTTGCATTGTATTCTCTGGTTCTTTTTCAATCAGCCATTCAACAATCTCATCCACTTGTTCTGTTTCTGATTCCGCTAATTTCTTCGCAATCTCAACCGAGAGGTCTGGATTGGTCAGGGTAAGCGAGCGGAATAACACTACCGAGTCGATGTTATCAAGTTGTGCAGCTTTTTCTGCTAAGGAAGCGGCCCATTCTGGGTTTTGGGTAGAGAGTCCACGGATAAATGCGATTGCCTTATTGGGGTGCCCTTTAGCCAGCGATTCTACCTGCTCCCACGCTTGATCAACGTAAAGTGAATGCTCTTGATATTCGGTACGTGGGTCTAGTTCTTCATGGATTGAGGCTGGAGTATGCATAACGAAGCTCTCTTGTTCTTCGACGGGCAGCGCTTGTCTGACAGACATTCGGTAGATGGTGAAGACAATTAAGCCGAGATCAACAAAAACCAAAAAACCGAAGAGCCCACTCCCTGCGAAACGTTCCATGATCATCGCCGCAGAGAATGGACCTATGATCGAACCAATGGCATAGACGCAGAGTAAACCTGATAAAACAGGAACTAGTTGAGCCTTTAGCGCCCGATCAAAAGTCTCTGAAATACTGAGTGGATACAAGCAAGCAATTAATCCCATCGTCACTGCAACCAAGATAAGTGGTGCGATCTTCCATTGATATTGCATTGAAACGGGCAAAGAAAAACTGGCAATAGCGAGCACGAAACAGCCTGCTAAGATCACTTTTCTGCGTTCAAATATATCCGACAGATAACCCATTGGCAGTTGCAACAATATCCCGCCTGCTGTCGCTGCGCCCATAAACACGGATAGCTCAAATCCTGTTATACCTTGTCCTTCAGCGTAGACAGGTAACATATTGGCAATCGTTGAATAGAGAATGCCACACACAAAACAGGTCATAAAACCCAATGGTGAGAGGGTATAGATTGCGTGCAGAGGTATCGATTCGGTTTGCTCAATTGGTGGTTCGAACTGAGAGACAAACACCACGGGTGACACCGAGATGCTAAATAACACGCCACATAGAATAAACAGAGTGGTTTCACTCGGTGGTGCGAGTGCTAAGCCAAATTGTCCAAGCGTGATTGCGCTTAAAATGACCACTTGATTGACCGCCAAAATCTTTCCGCGATTGGACTCTGTCGAAACGCTATTAAACCAAGTATCTAGTGTTGCGGTAGCACAAGCGATGCAAAATCCCATCACGGCTCGCATGATAGCCCAAAGCCAAATTTCTGAACTTAATCCCATCACTAATATGGCACTGGCACCTAAACTGCCACACATAGCGAAGGTTCGAACCAACCCAATTTGGCGTAAAACACGTTTCCCGATAATGGCCCCGAGAAGAAACCCTACAGAGTACATTGAAAGAACAAAACCGATCGATTGTACTTCGATGTTTTCTGCTGCGAGTTTTACGGGTAGGAGAATGCCACTTAAGCCGTGACTACTCATCAGCAGAAATGAGCTGATGAAAAGTAGGGTGAGTGGTCTTAGCGTTGCCGTTATCGTCATAGCTTTGATTTAAAGGCAAAAAAGCACCATTTACAAGCCATTTGTAAATGGAGTGTTGGTTTTGTGTTGCTTATTGGGTGGCATACTTAAATGGCCAAAACAGCAATCTGGGACACTTTTTTTTGAAATGAATTGGCAATACTAACGCTAAATTCATTCACAGGAGCAATGATGTCTGACGGCTTCCAGATTACGCTTAAGTCCACGATTGGGCTAGAACCGTTTAAAGTTGGGCTAACTTGGTTAATGGTGCTGGTAGAAAACGTGATGTTGATACTGTTACCGCTTGCGATTGGTTACGCGATTGATGGTGTCCTTAGTCAAAGCATGCAGCCATTAATACATTTTGCTTTACTGCTACTTGTTGTGGTGGCTATAGGTGTACTTCGTCGGTTTTATGATACCCGTGTTTATGGGCGGATTCGTTTTAAGTTAGCAAGATTGGTCGAACGTAATTTGAGTTTGGCGCCTGTGTCGGTGCGCAGTGCGCGCTTAACCATGTCACGTGAGTTGGTTGATTTTTTAGAAGATGACCTACCAAATTTACTGACTGCTGTGGTACAGCTTGTTGCGACGGTAGTTATTTTAGCGGCGTTCCACCTCTATTTAGCACTGAGTGTCTTGGCGTCAGGTATAGGAATATTGGTGATCTACGGCCTGTTTCACAGCACTTTTACCCGTTTAAATGGTGCGTTAAACGACCAGCTAGAGCAGCAAGTGACAGCTTTAAGTGGTGGTAAGTTTGCCAACATACGCGGGCACTTCAAACGTCTTATGAACTGCGAAATCAAGTTATCTGACACTGAAGCCATCGCCTATGGTCTGATTTTTGTCGTGTTATTAAGCGCGGTGCTAGTCAATTTATGGATGGTCAGTGTGCTGGTTGATCCCAGTGTCGGGACGGTATTCTCAATTGTGACTTATTCCATTGAATTTGTTCAGGCTGCGATAGTGTTACCTATCACACTACAGACGCTGTCTCGATTGACAGAGATTATTCAGCGTCTAAATGTTTCTGCAACAGTAGATGCCCAAGTACCTGACCAACAGGAGGTTTCATATGAAAGCTAAACCAATCTTAGCGGTTGTGTTAGGAGTAAGCGTTATCTTTGCTGCCTTGGTTATGGTTGATTACCTAGAACCTGAACCTGCGATCATCAAAGAAAAAGTGGATGTGGTAGCGCCTGTTTCAGTTATAGAGGTTACGCCGCAAGCGCATAAATCGTCTTTGACTTTACTTGCCACCACGACAGCAAGGTGGCCGATTCAACTTAAGGCGTCGAGCACCGCTCAATTAGCTTGGTTAAACTCGAAGTTAGAGCCGGGTATCACCGTGGCAAAAGGCGATGTATTGGCCAAGTTGGAGACCAGTGCATTGGCTGCTAATTTAGCGCAAGCGAAAAGCCAAGTTAGGCAAGCTGAGCTTAACCTCAAGCAGGCTAAGCACGAACAGACGGTTGCATTAAAAATGCTATCGGCCAAAACAAGCTCACCTTTTGCACGCCGTGAACCGCAAGTCGCTGCTGCTAAGGCTGAGTTAGACAGAGCTAAACAAGCACAGCAGAGTGCGGAAAAATTATTAAATGAAGCCAATATCGTGGCACCATTTGATGCGATTATATTGCGACGCATGATTAGCCCAGGCGAGTGGCTAGAGTCTGGACAGGTGCTGTTTGAGCTAGCGGCGAGTGACTCTGTGGATGTCGAGCTGCCGGTGTCAGACCTCCATTGGCAGCGAGTACAAGGAGCACTGAGCAAGCCTGAAATCTCAGTATTCAACAGGGCAGGGCAACATTGGCCAGCGAAGGTGCGTTACATCGCTCCTCAAGCCGATGTCAGCACGCGTCAACGTCAGGTTGTTCTAGCCGTAAGCAATCCTTATGCAGCAAAGGACAAGCTTTTGCCTAATCAGCAAGTCAAAGTTGTGGTGAGTTTAGGCGAGCAGAAGAACATTGCCACTTTACCTCTGAGTGCTTTAACACGCGATGGCTTTGTTTGGACTTTGGATAGCCAAGATAGGTTGCAACAAGAGTGGGTAACCCTTGTTGGTCAACAGCAAGACCAAGTATTGATTCGTTTTGAAAACCAAAGCGATCAATCTCGCCGAGTGGTTGTTTATCCTCTGATGTCAATGTTGATTGGCAAGCAAGTGTCTCCTCAGATCAAGACCGAAATGATGGCCAAGTTGAGGGCTGAATAATGAACTGGTTAACGAAGTGGTTTATTAACAATTCGGTTGGCGCTAACTTGCTGATGGTGGCGATTATTGCCAGTGGTGTGATGGCGTTTGGTCAGTTGCGTGTTGAGTCGTTTCCACAAATTGCACCATCATCGATCGCCATTACGGTTGCTTATCCCGGAGGGAGTGCGAAACAAATAGACGAAAGCATTACCCAGCGTATCGAAGAGTCTATCAGTGGTGTTGCTGGGATCAAGCAGATTACCAGTCAGTCTAGTGCGGGTGAGTCGAGGGTTGTAGTACGAAAAACTAGCAGTACGGATTTGAACAAGCTCTTGGATGACGTACGTAATCGCGTCAATGCGATCAATGGTTTTCCTGCTCAGGCGGAGAGGCCACAAGTGGTTCGGAATGAGTTTACTAACTTAGCGGCCTTTGTTGTGGTGTCGGGCGATCGCAGTGATGAACAGCTTCAGCCAATTGCTCTTCAAGTCGAACAAGCACTAAAGAGTAACCCGCGGATCTCAAAAGTCAGTAATTGGGGCGCTCGTTCTCCCCAATTGATTATTGAGCCTCGTCCTGCTGAGTTAAAAAAGCTCGGCATGACTTTAGACGACCTTGCCAACATTATTAACCAAATGTCTTTGGAATCGCGGACTGGGGAGCTAGTCAGCGACAAAGGCAGAATGGTGATTCGTGGCGATGGCTATGCAGATGATTTACAAAAGCTTAAGCGTTTGGTGGTGGTTTCTAGGCCATCCGGTACGGTTTACCTTGGTGACATTGCAACCTTGACTCGCGACTATGAGCGCAGTGGGGCGATTGTAAGAAACAATGGTTCGAATGCGATTGCACTTTTGGTCAGCACTAGCCAGACAGATAATTTGCTTAAGGTCAGCTCTGCGATTGAAGAGACACTGGCAGAGCAAAAACGCATGCTACCCGCGGATGTAGAGCTAAATGTGATGGCAGATATGGCTCCTTATATCGAGGAGCAATTATTCCGACTCGGGGACAATGCATGGCAAGGTCTACTGATCGTCGTTATTCTACTTGGAGTTTTCTTAGAGCTTAAGCTGGCTTTTTGGGTTGCAGTGGGTATTCCAGTTGCTATAGCGGGTACGTTAGGGGCTATGCACGTAGCCAATTACAGCATCAACGATATCACGCTATTTGGCTTTATCTTGGTGCTGGGGATTTTGGTTGATGATGCGGTTGTTGTCGGTGAAGCCATCCATGAGAAACGTTCTCACAACAAGAGTGGTAAACAAGCGGCATGGCAAGGCGTCCACTCTGTGTCTGTGGCGACCGTATTTGGCGTGTTGACCACCATAGCGGCTTTCTCTCCTATGTTGTGGATCAATAATGACTTTGCCAAACTACTGGCCGGTTTTTCCGCAGTGGTGATTTTTGCCCTGATTTTCTCTTTGATTGAAAGTAAGTTTATTCTGCCCTCTCACTTGGCGCAGCTTTCAACCAGTAAGCAAGGAAAGGGGGTTGTCGCCAAGATTCAAGCTAGCGCGCAAGGTGGCTTAAATTGGTTTAATCAACAAGTGTATAAACCGACGCTTGAAATCGTGCTTGAATATAAAATTGCTGCCTTGATGTGTTTTACTGCGATGATTGTATTGGCTTACGGGATGTGGGCGACCGGAACGATTCGTAGTGCGATTTTTCCAGAAATTCCGGGGCGTTACATTACCGCTAAAGTAGCGCTGGAAGATGGCGCACCGCTACCTTTGCAAAAGCAAGCCCTGGATAAGATTGAACAGTCGATGCTCACTGTCGAGCAACAACTTCAAGCCGATTACCCACTTAGCAAGCCACCGCTCGTGAACCTGTTAGCGTGGTCTGATGGATATGGTGAGATTGAGGTGACGGCTGAGCTAACCAGCGAGTCTCTTAGCATACTGCCTGGTAACCTACTGACTGATAGTTGGCGACAACAAGTCGGCGCGATTGAAGGGGCTTACTCTATTGAGTTTAGTGCCGCTGAAGCACCTGCTGGTGGGACGTTTATTTCGATCTCATCGCGTGATCGGGACTTAGCGAAACGAGTGGCAACTGAGTTAGGTGAGGCCTTGTCCGTTTTACCGGGTGTTGCTGATGTCTTTGATGACGGCAAAGGTGGTCAGCCGCAGGTTCGCTTGATTCTCAATGAGTATGGTCACCAGCTTGGTTTAACTCAGGACAAATTGGCTAAACTCGCAGGTGAAGCCTATGGCGAGCGCGAAATTCACCGTCTTTTAGAACAGGGCCAAGAAACGAAAGTATTACTTAAATACCCAAGGGATGCGCGTAAGACGTTAGCGCAGTTGGAGCAATCACAGGTAATGTTAGCAGGCGGAAAAACCGTTCTGTTAGGTGATATCGCTGAGTTTCAGCATGAGCAGCAACCTCAGATCTTGTATCGCAGAAATCGAGAGCAGGTGGTGAATCTCTATTGGAAGCAAAATCGAGATATACAGGCTCCTGAGCAGACTATGACTCAACTGACACAGCGGATTGAACAACTTGAACTTCAATACCCTGGCGTGAAAATAAAAGCGGGAGGAGAGTTTGAGGAGATCAGTGAAGTTTCCGATGGATTTAAATCGGCAATGATTCTGACCATCTTATTGATTTACATTTTGTTAGCGGTTCCTCTTAAGTCTTATTGGCAACCGTTTATCATTATGGCAGTGATTCCTTTTGGTTTCGCTGGGGCGATATTTGGCCACTACATTATGGATTTGCCCATCAGTTTGTTATCTATGTTCGGCATGATGGCGATGACAGGGATCGTGATTAACGATTCATTGGTTCTGATTACTCGCTTTAATCATGAATACCGCAATGGCATGCCACTCAAGCAGGCATTGGTGACGGCAGGTACAAGTCGCCTCAGGGCTATTTTCTTGACCACCATTACCACGGTTTGCGGCTTACTGCCATTGCTGAGTGAGACTGCAGAGCAAGCCCAGTACCTTAAACCTGCCGCGGTATCATTGGTGTTTGGCGAGCTTTTTGCTACTTCTGTCACCTTATTACTGATTCCGATCCTGCTAGGATTGACCAGTCGTGATCAGGCTAAACCTATGGAAGAGCAACTCTTGATGGATGCCGTGTAATGACTAAGGTATTTGATTTAATCGAGCAAGCAGGCGATAGTGATTTTATTGATCTAAAAGGACCGCGTGCAATGGCAGAGAATGAAAAGCAGCCTTTCTTGCTGGTTCCAGAAATCGCGTTGCTAGAACCTTTGCCAGAGCATCTGCGCAAGCGTTTTTCACACGCCTTGTACTTAATGCATAAAGAACTCGATGAGCACAGAACTTGGGAACAAATTGCGACGGCCAGTGCGATTTCTCCTTATCACTTCCATCGTCAGTTTACCGAGTTATTTAATGAAACTCCGGGGCAGTATTTAAGTCGTTTACGGCTCCAAGTGTCTGTTAGCCTACTGATGAATAATGACCCTTGGAGCGTGACTGAAATTGCTCAATACTGTGGGTTTTCTTCCTCTCAAGCTCTGGGTAAAGCGCTTAAGCGAGAACTCGGTGTGACGGCTAAGCAAGTGCGTAAGATGGGTTGTGAACTAACGCCGCGAGAATCTGCTGCGTTTATTCGTCAACTTGCCCATCCTGGGAAAGATATACCACTAGAAAACGAACTGGCTCAGTCTATGCCGACGGAGCTAATTTGGTATCCGAAGCGTGGGATGAAAAAGGTGTCTATGGTGGACCCAGATTGGGACAGCGTATTGGAATTTTACGGTGAAAAATCGGTTCGTTTGATGGGGGCTACCCCCGTTAATCAACTAGAGCAAAGTTGGGAGCAAATTGATACTTACATTGGTGACTGGCAAGTCGAAGAACAAAAGTATGACTTTATTTTGCCTGAAGGTTACTACTTATGTAGCGACGTTTACCTTGTCTCTGACGCTGGCTACAGTGCCGCGCTTGAAGCTTTGTTTGATATCGCGCTGAAAAAGCAGCTTGAGATTGATGAAGACGGCTTTTTTGTCGAAATGATACGTTATATAGAGCTGACAGACGTGGGCGGTGTCACTTTCTCTTTTCAGATCCCCATCGTTAAGTGACCTTAGAGGCGAGTTCTAAGGTCAGATAGCGGTGAACTATTTTTCGTTAAACCGGGCATGATAAGGGTCAAGCTCATAGCCTTGTCGCTGGGCAAGCTCACGATAAAGTTCTGGTCTGCGCCCCCTTATCCAACGCCGACCTGTACACATATCAAGCTCGTTGGGATCAAGGTCGGCAATGATCATAGCGTTGTCTATCGCGTCAGTTTCAACCATGGTTTCACCGTAAGGGTTTAAGATCATCGCATTGCCAGTTCTCACTTCATCCATATCAACGCCAACACCATTGCTAAATATCAGAAACAGCCCATTGTCGTGCGCTCGGGCAGGCAGCCAACGCATTAGCCAAGCGCGCCCTTTTCGTCCCTGCATTTCCGTTCGAATGGCTTGTGGGTCTTTATGTCGATTAAGCCAAAGTTGAGGGTCGATCCTTCCCATCGCGTTCGGGCTACGTGAATGGCAACCTCCTGTTTGATGAGGGGCAAGCAGTACGTCTGCGCCCTTGAGTGCTGTCATCCTTACGTTCTCAACTAAGTTGTTATCCCAACAGATCAATATGCCAACTCGCCAACCTTGCGGGGTTTCGACCACGGTGTATTGGTCGCCGCTACTCATGTGCGGGCTGACAAAGGTATGCAGTTTTCGGTGCTTGGTGATGTTGCCGTTCGGCATCGCTAGGATAAAGGTATTGTAGAGGCAGCCTTGTTCATCAATTTCAATCAACCCGACACCAATGTTGATCCCCGTTTGCTTGGAAAGTGACAAAATCTGCTGGCTAGAACTGCCTGCCGGAATCGGTTCGGCAAGTTGAACGATTTGCTTTCTGTTCAGTTTAGAAACATGCCAGTAGCCTGAAATACACATTTCTGGGAAGCAGATAAGCTCAACCCCTTGTGATTGAGCGCTTTTTACATAATGCTCAATCACAGCAAGGTTGTACGCTTTATCCCCAGGGTGATGATTAAATTGAACAGATGCGACACGTAGCTTTTCCACGGAGACTCCTTACTTGATAAAACTTGCTGTGAGTTTAAGAAAATTATTTCATTCCATATAATGAAATAAATTCTCTATTCAATAAGGGTTTGGAATGGAAGTTGAGTTACTTAAAGCGTTCTGCGTTTTGGCTGAGAGCCAAAACTATCGCTTGGCATCGGAGAGGCTGTTTCTCACGCAACCTGCCATTACCAAGAAAATTCAACGTTTAGAAAGCAAAGTGGGTGCTCCACTGTTTGAGCGAGGTCGACATGGGGCGCGTTTGACCGCTGCGGGGCAGTCCCTGTTACCCGAGGCCCAACGTCTACTGCGTCAATTTGAGCAGTTCGACACCTTGTCGCAGCGTGTATCCTCTGGCTTATACGGAAGTTTGAAAATAGGCTTTGGTGTTTCGACCTACCATGAGGCGCCTCGTTTTGTGGCGGCATTTAAACAGCGCTACCCAGACGTCAATATTGTGCTGAACGATATTCCTTCCCAAACCCAACTGGACCAACTGCAAAGTGGTGAGCTTGATGTAAGCTTCAATCGCATTCCGAGCGATAGTCAGTTCAAAACTTTACCTCTGTTTGATGATCAATTGGTGGTCGCCATTCATCGAGATGAAGACATTGACGAGCAAGAGCTTTGGCATTCGTTAGCTCGGCATAACTATTTAAAATTGGCGACTAATCGAGGCCCAGGGCTCAGCCGACAAATAGAGGGCTACCTCGCAGTTAATCAACTGCAGTTAACCATTGCCCAAGAAGCGGACGACATCTTAACGCTACTCGCATTAGTCTCTGCACGACTGGGATTTACCATCGTTCCTCAAAGCGCTCAAGCGATCAGCAATCCACATGTGCGTTTTATTCCATTGGAGGAGGAGTATGCCCATTGGCCAATCGGTTTGGTGTGGTTACCGCACTCGCCCAACGCTCTGCTAGACAATTTTGTTGAGTTAGTGACAGCGCTAAACTCGCGAGGAGGTGACTTTATCTAGGCACAGTAATTGTTGAGATATTCTCTAGTGTTATGTTTTGTTGTTTAGTTATTGTTATAGATGTTAAGTTTGACTTTTTATTTATTAATGGTGAATAAAATTGCAATTTTGACTTGTGTTGGATTTTTTAGGATATATAATCACTCATATTGAAGATTTATTCACTTTAAGTGAAATTGTAGTCATCTAGGGAGTAGTCAGATGAGCGATACACTTCTCGTTGAAGAGAACCACAAAACTAACCGGAATCTGCTGATGTTTGCGATTCCATCATTGCTAGGATTATTCTTTTTCCTTGCTCCGCTAACATACGATGGTAACTTTACCTTCCCACTGGCTTTAATGGCTAAAGGGGTTAAAGCGCTGCTAGGGGATGCGATTTTACCGACGGTCACTGGCGTGATCTGTTTTTCAGCGTTTGCGTCACTTGCCGCAAGTCTTTTAAAGCCAACTTTTGTTACGCAATCTTATCTGCTTACAAGACTTTTCATTCTGACGCCGACTTGGTTAGTGATTCGTTCGTTAGGTGCGTTATTTACGCTATTGGCGTTACATCAAATCGGGCCAGAGATCATCTGGAACGGTAACACGGGTGGTTTAGTTTTAAATGACTTGCTTCCATCGCTATTGGTGACTTTCTTCCTTGCGGGATTATTGCTTCCTCTACTGCTTAACTTTGGTCTGCTAGAGCTATTGGGTACGTTGCTGAGTAAGTTTATGCGCCCTGTTTTCCGTCTACCGGGTAGAGCAGCGATTGACTGTATGTCTTCATGGTTAGGCGATGGTACGGTCGGTGTTATCTTAACCAGCAAGCAGTATGAAGATAAAAAATACACAGCGCGTGAAGCAGCGGTGGTTGCAACGATGTTCTCGCCAGTGGGTATTTCATTCTCGCTTGTGGTGCTGACTCAAGTTGGATTAGCGAACTACTTTGTACCGTTTTACTTTGCGATCTGTTTGTCTGGCGTAGCCGCGGCAATGGTGATTCAATTTTTGCCACCACTATCTTACAAGAAAGATCTCTACATTGATGGTAGTGCACCGAATCGAGATGATGAACTGGTTCCGGCAGGTAAATCCACTCTAGGTTTTGGTATGGAGTTAGCGCTGAAACGTGCCGACAAAGTAAAAAGCTTAGGCTCAGTGGCTAAAGAAGGTGTGCATAACGCGCTAGATATGGTGTTTGGTGTCCTTCCTGTTGTTATGGCGATTGGTACACTAGGCCTAGTGGTTGCAGAAGCGACGCCATTGTTCTCGATGCTGGGTGCTCCGTTTGTACCTCTACTAGAGCTACTGAAGGTGCCAGAAGCAGCGGCGGCGGCAGAAACTATGCTAGTGGGCTTCACTGATATGTATGTCCCTTCAATTATTGCGGCATCATCTGTGAATGCGGATTTAACCAAGTTTGTTGTTGCAGCACTGTCTGTTACTCAGCTGATTTTCATGTCAGAAACAGGTTCGGTGATCTTAAGCAGTAAGGTGCCAATTAACTTCCTAGAATTAGTGGCAATTTTCCTACTACGTACGTTAGTGACGCTACCGATTATTGTTCTCGTGGCACACGCGATCTTCTAATTGAACTGAACTGTTCAGTCCTAAATGCCCGACAAATAGATGTTTGTCGGGCTTTTTCTTTTTCACAAGCTTACAGCACCCTCTTTTCACCTATATCCTTTCTCCTATTCTATACCTTGTTTTTAGACAATGAGTGTGTTGCTAATGATATGATTGTATGGACATTTTTCATCTTTTATTGATTCTAAAATAGCTCGGCCGTTACTGATAACAATCGTTTTAATTTGAGGCTAAGGTATATGTCATATCAAGATAAACCTGCAGTAAGGAAGAATTAAATGTCGATTAGTGGTGTTAACCCCGCAATTACAAATGCGGTTAGCAATAACTTACAGTTTGATAAAGTAAATACGGGGGAAGAACAGAAATTCCACCTTAACTTAGGTATGGGTAAAGATTACACCATTACCGTGGATGGGAGTGGGCAGGTTTCTGCAACTCGGGATTTAGGGCATTTATCAAAGGCAGGACGAATTAAGAACGCTGTCGTTGATTTTTTCAGCAGAGCTGCCAACAAGAATGAGAGTGCATTTACGACTAGAGCCACTCAGATAAAAACAGAAGTGCAAAAGCAGTTAACAGAGGCCATCCCTGTGCAAAACTTAGTGAAAGCAGCGTTTAGCCAGACAGCCGGTGATTTTAAGAATGAAGCCCAGTTTTTAAAGCCTGGCACCGATCCGTCGACAGCCACATTCGACGATGTCACTGATGCCAACAAGACACGTTTAGGCCTAGAGAATATGGATAGCGGCGCACTAGAATTCATCAACCAAAACTTCTCCAGCTTTATCGTTGGTAAAGATGCCATTTTTAGTCGTCTGACCGATGAGTATTTACAGCAAGCCCCAGCTTTAGCTGGTGACCAGAAAAAACTGGTTGAACTAAGAAATCACTGTGAAGACCTCAGTCATAGAGTGAATGCGGAATTTAACGCTCAGTTCATAGCGCCGTATGAGCAACAAAAGGACCAGAATTTACAGCTCGGGATGTAAATAGTGGGCTAACAGGAGTAATTACCTTTGGATATATATAAAAAGATACTCGCTGAGTTGGCCGTTGAGCAGCTGAGTTTTGATGAGAACCAAGTCTGTTGTTTTGACGTTCATTCAACAACAAGTCCCGAGGGCACCCCCTATGTTGTCAATATAGTCGGCAACACTGTATTACAGGAGTTAGCCATCTCTGTAACGACAACAGTGACGATTCCGAGTCAGCTACCTAAACAGGTATTCTCGTTGTTTGCGGAGTACGCTATGGGGCCTCTTCGCGGCGAACCCGGTATCGGTGTTTTTTCTGGCACTGAACAGGCATCTGTTTTCACTACGGTCAGGTTAGTTGATTATCGCTCAGGCTTGATTCAGGAAACGCTGACAGAGCTGCTTGAGAAAGCACATGAATGGGATGAGATCTTATCAGCGGACGAAGCTCCAGGTCAGGAGCAGGAAACAACGCCTGTTGCTCACTCATTCAGCTCAAGCAACATCAGAGTCTGAGTTTCTGTTCAAGCTTTGCTCTATTTCTAAAAGTCAGACTGATATTGATAAACCGATCCACCTTGCCAGGGGACAAGGTGGGATCCCTCGGGGGGCTAACTTCTAATACGACTAGTCACTATTTTCCTAGCTAGACTATCCTACCACTACTGCTTAACCGTCACGTTAGTCGCTTGAATCGCTCTTGTAGTTCTGGTTTGACCTGTTATCTCATTCTCGCGCTGTTCCCATATCTTTGCAGGTAAATTACCTTAACTCATTGAATTTTCTTGATTTATCACTAACTAAAGGTGTTTTTAATGTGACGCTGATCACTAAAGCATGCAGTTTTATGCCCTATTTGTTTCATGGTTTATTTTTCTGATAGCCGTACTATTAATTTGTTTTCGCAATCATTGATTTCCCAATTTTGTTGAAAATGGGAATCGTCGATAAGCTTCTATCTTGCGTTTTAATTTAAGGAAAAATTCTATTGCTAGTTTAGAGCTTTGGTGAAGGCCGACTAAAAAATAATCTATCAGGATGATGTACAAATTAATTCTAAAGATAGAACCAAGAGTGGAATATAACGTCAGGCTGGAATTAACCATGTATAAAAAATCGGTTTAGTTTTAGTTAGGAGAAAGTATGTTTCAGGAAGTTACAGAACTACTGGATGAAATTGGTTATGCATTTGATCGCCATGAGTTAAAAATGTGTATGATTCGCGCACAAAAGAAAAAGGTTTTAAAAGCACTGATAGAAGATAGCCGAAAAAGAAGCTTTGATTTGTCGTCGAATGTCAATAAATCCATTTTAGCTTCTATTGCAAGTACTCCCGAGATATCGGAGAAGAAAGCGCTGGCAGAACTTCAACAGTATGTATCGACAAATCCAGATGAAGACTGGAGTCATAGAGAAAAGTTACTAGCGAACGCTATGCGTCATACGGAAGAGTTTCGCATGCTTCTCATACTAAACGGTGATGCTGCTGTGAGGTATATGTAGAATGGAGACTCGTGTTCAAGAGGCAATTCGTTGTGCTCAATTGTTAGAGATTGATATGAATGACAAAAATGTACGTAGTTGCATGGTAGCAGCGATTATGTGTGAACAGGTACATGAGTCGAATTTAGGTACCTTGTTGAACCTTGCCTATACAAGCCAGTCTATTGTATTTCTGCATGCGTTAAAACAAACTGAGGAATTCAAACTTATCCATTCTTTACTATCTAAGCATTTAGATTAGATAGCTATCTAGCAACCAAGGAAGGTTGCAAATATTAACCGTCCCTTATTTGAGAATATTTTAACTACTCCTTAAAAGTGGTAGTGATATTTTGGGTTGTTTGTGATAGCAGTAATGATTGTTGTTTCAAATTGTGTCCAAATAAGACAAATTTACGACTCTTGTATAAAAATAATGAATCTCTTATATGTGAAAATAACCACAGTGGATGAATAATTTTATGCCGAAAAAGTAGACTATTTGCAAGGTGCTTATCGAGTTGTGGGTGCTTTTAAGTTTTCGCTAACGGTGTATCAATACTAAATAAAAATATGAAAGACTCACGCTTGCGTAGATTGTCGCAGTTACTCAAAAATTTCAGCTATGGTCGTGGCTATGAAGTATCTATTGATGATCTCGAAGAAATTTTTTCGACGAGTAGGCGCAATACTTCAAATATCATTAAGGTTCTACAAGATTGTGGCTGGATATTATGGCGCCCTGCTGTTGGTCGAGGGAAAAACAGTAAAATTACCGTTGTCGCATCTTTATACCAAGCCTTATATGAATGTATACAAGCCGATCTTACTGAAGGAAATCTAGATCAAATACCAAAGTATCTAGAAGCTCATCGTTCTCTTGCTTCAAGAATATTACATCTATTGATGCATGAAACTGAAAAAGCCAACAAAGCTAGTAGTACGTTGACTGTTACTCAATATCCTCCAGTTAATAAACTAGATCCTGCAATTACTTATGTATCAGCAGAAATGCAGGTTATCAGCGCCATGTACGATACGTTACTGCGAATTGATGAAAATGGTCATATTCACAATCATATTGCTTATGAATATTCTGTGACGAATCAAGGTAAACGTTATTGCTTTTGGATAAACCCCCATGTCCTATGTCACGATGGTTTACCGCTTACCAAGCTAGACATCATCGAGAGTCTAGATAGACTTTTCTCATCAGAGGGCCCTTATCAATGGCTCTTCAAGCAAGTAGCTGGAGTCGGTTATGATCGTGAGCAAAACGCTATCTTTATCGATCTTTCTGATCCTAATCCTCTGTTTGTTTTCGCTTTAACTACTCCAAATGCTTCAATTGCGACAAGAAGGTATCAGGTTTTGGGGCAGCGTCGCGTCCGTGTGGGTACCGGACCGCTTCATTTAACCCATTGGGACGACAAGAAACTGGTATTGGTTAGAAACTCTCAGTACTTTGCCACGGGGGCTCTTCTCAGTACGATCAACCTGTGCCATGAGGGGCGGGCGTTGGACAGTTTCCTAAGTTTTGAAACAGAAAATTCTGAAAGTGAAAAGCATCCAATCCAAGCATTTTCGACTTTAGCGATCAGGCTAAGAGATTCCGCGACAATAACCAAAGATGGACTAGCAGCACTGCTCACTTTTATTCAACAACAACGAGCAATTTACTCGCAACAACAAGGTATTGATATTATTAATCATTTTGGTTTATTGAAGCACGAATACTCTGAATGTCCGGTGTTATCGGGAGAGATCGTCATTGGTCATAGTCAATGGAGGCTCAAATATAAACGCCACTTAATTAACTGGCTAACTGAAACAATAGAGAAAACGGGATTAAACGTTAAATGCCTTCCTATCTCTGACTTAGATGCGATCGATGAGTATCAAGATAAAATTGATCTACTTTTGTGTGAAGAGTTGCTGGAGCAGCCGAGCCGATATGGATTGTATGATTGGCTTTTAACTAGCACTTCATTGAGGTTTGCTTTCAACCAAAAGCAATTTGAAGATCATAGAATTCGTGTACAAAAAGTCGTTGCCAGTTTTAGCGATGAGCAAGAATTACTCGATGTCATCGACACCATAGTACGTCGTCATCATTTGCTGCCCTTGTTTTGGGGGCAAAAGGTAGTGACTAAAACGAAGCAAGTTTCAGGAATACAATTGAAGAAGAATGGGTACTTGGATCTACACCGGTTGTGGAACAACCATAGTTTATAGGTTTGATACGAATTGTGAGGTAAGCACCTAATCGGATTGGTCATTTGCTTACCTGTGCATACAAATTAGCTCAATCAGGCTGTCTAGTTCTCTTAGTGCTTGCCCTTGAAGCGGGTAACCCATGTTGATGCGTATACACTCGGTATAAAGGTCGAGTGTAGTGAATAGATGGCCAAGTCTGACATCCAGCTGATGCTGTTCGATGCTTTTTTCCAGCGCAAGGTGATCTAAGTTGGGTATTTGCAGCCACAACACCATGCCACCTTGCGGGTGACTGATTTTTACTTCTGAAGGGAGATGCTGGGTAAGGTAGTCGAGGTATTGTTGCCTTAAACTCAGTAGCTGATTGCACCTTCTTTTTACGTGTTTGGCATACTGGCCTGAGTCAATAAAATCTGCCACGGCGAGTTGGGTTGGGAGTGCGACCCCATAACTCGCCGAGGCAAATTGGGTTTTGTAACTGTCTAGGTATCTCCCAGGAAGGCACCAGCCTAAACGATAACTGGGTGAAAGGCTTTTCGAGACAGAGCCACACCACAACACATAGCCGTTTTTGTCATAGTATTTAGCCGGCAATGGTGTATGAGAGGAGTAGGAAAGCTCCATATACACATCATCTTCAATGACGGGGATACGATAATCATTGGCAAGCTGAGCAAGCTTTTGCTTTTGGTTCGCCGACATATTGATGCCTTGCGGGTTCATGTGCGAGGTACAAAAAATCGCGGCATCAACTCGTTTGTGCTTAAAGTGGGTTTCAAGCTGCTCTAGATCGATACCATCGTCTAATGAGGGGATCTCGATGATTTTACGCGACATTTTACCGAGTAGTTCCAAAATGCCGTTGAAGCATGGAGAGCTGATCGCAATGGTGTCGCCCTGCTTAGTGCAAGCTTCCAATGCGGCTTTAATAGAAGACATACAACCCGCAGTAATCACAATTTCATCGGCATTGAAATGCAAGTCGAGTTTAGTAAAGTGAGTTGAAAGAGCGCTACGTAGCGATGGTTCTCCTTGAACATCTGGATAGTGATTGAGCCTATCTCCCATCCGTTTTAGTGCTCGGCGAAAACTTCGTTCTAGTTCAATAACAGACTGTTGGTCGGCTGAGGTGCTAGATACACCTAAAGGACCACTTTTGGCAGTATGAGTGGGCGTTCGGACTGTGACCTGAGAAACCTTACTTTCGAACTGAGCCCAGTCAGGCGTCGAACGTACAGGCCTGCGAGGTGAAACAAAATAACCCGCCTGTGGTCTAGAGTGGATCCATCCTTGTGATTCTAATTCTTGATAGCAACTGACTACCGTAGACATACTTACCGACTGCTGTTTAGCTAGCTGCCTGAGCGATGGCATTCGTCCGCCTTCAATTCTTTTACCGCTTTCTATCTCTTCAATAAATTGATTGGCGAGTTGTTGGTAAATGCTCATTTCCGCTTTCTCACTAAACTGTACTGGTTTTTATTTAAAAAATTGTATCTGTATATGAGTAAAGACTCAAGGGATACTGTGGCAAAACATAAGAGGGACGAGTATGAAAAGAAATGATTTATTGCTAGCGGTGTTTGTCATGGCTATCTGGGGGTTTAACTTCTCGATGATCAAAATGGGGGTCACTAATGTTCACCCTTTGTTGGCAACAGCAGCACGTTTTACACTGGCAGTAATTCCGGCCATTTTCTTTATTGCTAGACCAAACGTTGCATGGCGTTACCTAGTTGGCTACGGAATTGTGTTTGGGGTAGGAGTGTGGGGGATGGCGTCTTGGTCTATTACTGCAGGGCTTTCGTCGGGTATTTCCTCGGTGTTACTGTCAACCAACGTACTGATTGGTATGGCAGTCGGCATTTGGGTCTTTAAAGAGCAAGCTCCGCTGCGCAAAATTGTTGGCGCGGTATTAGCAATGTGTGCCTTGGCAGTACTGGTTTCAGCAACAGCAGGCAATGTGACGTTAAAAGGTGCTGTTTTGATTATGATCGCCGCTTGCTCTTGGACGCTGATGGGCGTGATCGTTAAAGCGTCAAAGACCACTCAGGCTTTTGCATTCAATGTGTGGGGAATGCTGTTTGCACCACTGCCACTTGTTTTGTTTGCTGTCTCTCTTCACGGAGAAGAGATCATTTGGCAGGCGATTGAGTTGTGGGATTGGAACACGACGATTGCGGTTGTATTTCAGGCATACCCAACCACTTTGTTTGGCTACTGGGTATGGAATTTAGTGTTGATTAAGTATCCGCTCAGTACCACGGCACCATTAACCCTGCTAGTACCTGTGTTTGCTCTTGTCAGTGGTTATTTGATGTATGATGAGGTGCTGTCTCTGGCACAGATAATCGCTTCAGGTTTGTTTTTGGTGGGTATTGGCTTGATTGTAAAACCTAGAAAAACTAAGCCGCAAGTGACCACTAGGCAAGAAAAGTTGGCTTAATAAAATCGCCGAGTTACATTGAGTAACTCGGCGCTTCATCATTATACTAACTCCACTTCAACATCGCTTTGAATCTGACTAGAGCAAGCGAGCGTGTAGCCTTCAGCTAAGTCTTGTTCAGTTAGAGTCTCTGTACTGGTACGAGAGACGTCTCCCTTAGTCACTTTGCATTTGCAAGAACCACACATACCGCTGCGACACGCAATGATGATAGGGACACCATTTTCTTCTAGTACATCAGCAAGTGTTGCACCGTGCTCAATTTCCGTCGCGACACCAAAAGCGGGTACTTCAAACTGAACCACACCGCCAGCAGATGGCTCTTGATGGGTTTCGATAGGGGTAAAGCTTTCTTGATGAAACGCGCTAGCTTGAACACCAAGTTCTAGCGAGTGGCGCTCCATATCTTGCATAAACTGAGTTGGACCGCAAAGATAAACGGTGCGTTCTGCGATATCAGGACATAGGGCTTGCAGCCATGTTTTATCGAGTCGTCCTTGTGGATGACGCGTGCCTGTGTTGTCTTTTAATAGCAGTTTAAGCTGGAAGTTACTGTGTGCGCTGTCCATTGACTCTAACTCATCAAAATAGATGGTTTGCTTGGCGTTTTTTGCCATATGGATAAACACAATATTGATGTCTTTCTTGTCACGTAACCAAGTTTTTGTCATCGACATAACAGGCGTGATACCACAGCCCGCGCTCAGCATGAGGACTTTATTTTTAGGCACACAATCAACACTATTAAATGGGCCGGTAGGTGCAAGGGCCAACACGGTATCACCCGGTACGAAAGTATCGACAATATGGTTTGATATCAATCCTCCCTCAACGCGCTTGATAGTGAGCTTAAGAAGGGGCTCATTGGGTGTCGAGCTAATGGAGTAAGCGCGGTATTCAAGCTTACCGTTCACCTCGAAACCTAGAGAGACAAACTGCCCAGGCTTAAACTCGAAAGCGGAATTTCTATTATCTAAAGGCGCTAGCGTGATGCTCACTGTATCGACGGTTTCTTGCCACTTCTCTACACAGCGTAGAGTTGTCGGTAGATTATTTTGCCATTCGCTTGTCATAGTTTTCTCTTAAAAAAGAGCCTAGCTCCATCTGGCAAAGAACTAGGCTAATTGGCGAGGATTAAGCTGCTAAGATGGTTTTTAGATCGTCTTCAACATTGCCGATACTGCGCATGTCGAATTTTTCTTGAATGATCGCAAGCAGGTTGTCGGTTAAGAACGCAGGTGCGGTTGGGCCGGTGTAAATACCTTTAACACCCAGAGCGAATAGAGTAAGCAAGATGACTATCGCTTTTTGTTCAAACCAAGATAGAACGAGCGTTAGCGGAAGTTCATTGATATCACAGTCGAACTCTTTAGATAGTGCTAGTGCAAGTTGGATTGCTGAGTAAGCATCATTACATTGACCAACATCGAGTAGGCGTGGGATACCGTTGATGTCACCAAACTGATTCTTGTTGAAACGGAATTTACCGCAAGCTAGAGTCAGGATTACGCTGTCTTCAGGTGCTGCTGCGGTGAAATCTGTGTAGTAACTACGCTCAGATTTATCACCATCACAACCACCCACAAGGAAGAAGTGCTTGATGTTGCCTTCTTTGACTTGTTCAACCACGGCCGGTGCGGCTTCCATTAGCGCGTTACGACCAAAGCCTACGGTGATCATCTGCTCAATTTCATCGTGTTGGAAACCTTCTTGTGCAAGTGCGCAGTCAATCACTTGGCTGAAATCATCCCCTTCGATGTGTGCTACACCTGGCCAGCCAACGATGCTGCGGGTAAACAGGCGATCAGCGTACTGCCCTACATTTGGATTCAATAAACAGTTTGATGTCATCACAATCGCACCAGGGAAGTTGGCGAACTCTTTTTGCTGGTTCTGCCATGCACTACCGTAGTTGCCGACCAAATGAGGGTACTTGTTTAATTCTGGATAGCCATGCGCAGGAAGCATTTCACCATTGGTGTAGACATTGATGCCCTTGCCTTCAGTTTGTTGCAGGATCTTTTCTAGATCATGTAGGTCATGGCCAGACACTAAAATCGCTTTACCTTTTACTGTCTTAACATTAACGGCGGTAGGAGTAGGGTGGCCGAACGTGGCGGTTTCACCCGCGTCTAGCATCTCCATTACCTTGTAGTTCATTAGGCCTATTTGCATCGAGCATTCAAGCAGAGCGTTTAGATCTTCAGGATCGGTACCTAGCCACGCCATAATTTGGTGATATTCGGCATAAATATCTGTGTTCGTTTGCTCAAGCACGCGTGCGTGCTCCATGTAGGCTGCAGCACCTTTTAGACCGTATAAACAAAGAAGGCGCAGACCGATCACATCTTCACTCAGGTGTTGATAACCACGGTTAACCGCTACCAGAGGTGCGTGAGCTAAAATGTTTTCTGCTGTCTCTGGAAGTTCGAAGTTAGCCACGGCTGGTGCTTCATCTAGCTCTACGTCGCCGAGTTTTGCCGCCGCCAAAGTTTGTTCTTTTAAGCGCGCCTTGTATTGTGCTGCCAGTGACGCAAGTTCAAGGATTCGCTCTGGATCAAAGTTAACGTTAGTCAGAGTTGAGAAGAAAGCTTTCGGTGCCCACTGGTTGATTTCGGAGTCGATGATATCGAATTTACGCGCTTGCTCAGCCCAGTAAGAGACACCTTGTAAGGTATACACTAATACGTCTTGTAAATCAGAAACTTCAGAAGTCTTGCCACACATACCTTGTGCAAATGAGCACCCCTTTACTGTTGGGGTTTGAATCGTCTGTTCACATTGAATACAGAACATTGCGCGTCTCCAGTCGTCATAATTGTTTGTGGAAATATCCACGGTTTTATTTTAAGACCAATAGAGCAGATAACGTGCCAATTATTAAGTGTATGTTTTTAAATGATTTATTTATGGTTTTGCTAGTATGTTGTTGTTATTTATACATCGCGTTTGATGTGTTTTTTACATCGCTTTGTAAGTTCAACTCAGATAGGACCAAATTCGTTTTTCGAAATATGGCTTAAGGTTTGTACAACAGAGGTAAAATGGCAGTACGGTAAGAGAAAAATAGAAAGGAAATCACTCGCTTACAGAATAGTAAAAGAGTTGATGTTGTTTTTACATCGTGCGTTGGAATAAAAACAAAAAGGCTCACCCGTTTTTAGGTGAGCCTAAAGAAGGATTAAAAGTGGTTAGTCACCGACACCAATACTGACTCGGATTTATATCTGGTTTCATACAAGTCCCAACGATTGTTGGTGTATGCGTATTTTAGTGCCACAGCCCAGTCTGAGTTTACCTTGTAGTTAATGCCTGCCTCAGAAGCAAAGACACTGTCTCGATCGAAGGTTTGGTAATCCATACGTCCGTTAATCGACCACTGGCTGTTAAAAGAATATTCTATATTTGCTGAAACGGCGGGTAGTACTGGAGTCGAACTTAACTTGGAGTGTCTACCACCATTTAATAGATCAGTTTCCAACTCGACTAAGTAAGCGTACAAACCTGCCCCCGCGCTTAGAGTTACTTCTTCATTCAACTGATAGTGCTTTTGATATAAGGCACCTGCACTCCATTGGCGAAGTGCAATGAAAATATCTTCGCCTTGTGAGTAGCTATTGTTGCCAAATTCGAAGTCACTACTTGCTTTACCCGTTCGGCGAGTTTCATTCGGTGAAACTTGCACTTCTAAAGAACTCGTTTTGTCAAACTGATAGGCGTAATAAGCAGTTGAAAAAGGCTGGTAGTCATCGTCAGGCGCAGAGTTTTCAAACGTTTGATTTGCTCCGAGATCACCCATAGTGTCATAAGTATTGAAACCGATATCTAGAGTGAAAGAGTGTGGTTTGTTCTTGGTATAAACAGGGTTAGTACGTTTTCTGTCTGATTCATACTCAAACGCTTCATTGGTTAAACTGACGTTAACCATCATGCCGTCTTTTAATGGGGCTGCGCTTAGGTTTACACCTTCTGGTGTGTATTCTGAAACAAAAAATTGGTTGGTAAGAAACGCAATACTACCGCCCGCCAGTACGTCGTCAGCATAGTGACGATTACCATGTATGCGACTTGCGCCAACAAAACTTGCTGCAGCATAAGCAGGGATACCCCATTTGGCGCCATAACGTGTATGTAAAAAGGATGCACCAGAAAAAGCAGCAGCGGTATGGCCTGAAGGGAAAGAAGCTGAATTTGATGAGTTGGGTCTAATACGGCCGACGGCATACTTTCCTGCTTGTACGATACCGATAGTGGTTGCTAGTGAGTAGGTCAACTGTTTTGCACCTTCCGCATCATCATGTAACCAAGCAGCAAAAAGGCCGGTCAAGGGCAAAGCAATTTGAATGTAATCGCCTGCTACAACGTAGTCATCATCGGTATTTGCGGTGATTGCATTGCTAGGTGGATCTGCGAAAGCAGTCCCTTGGGCGAGCATGCAGCTAACGGCCGCTGGTAAAATAAGTTTTTTCATAAAAAAGTACCGTCAAGGTTGATCATGATTGTTATAGAAATGAAGCAAACTTTTGCGCGACAGAAGGACACACAATTGTTCGTGAAATGCTCCCTGTCTCAACATTCATGACGTCTATCATAACTGTAACTTACTGGTTTCGCGCGTTAAATTTGAACGGTATGTGATCCGTTTCGGTTTTGAGAAACGCTAGACTGTAACCGAAATTTGGAATACCTTTAGCCATATATTTGCGAATAGTTACAAGAAGGGTATTAAATTGATATCTAGATAGTGATTATATTTCAAAAGTGATTTTATCATCAAGTTAATTGCTTTATTTTGGAGTCTTAGACTGTTTTATGTCGACTGATATGAAATTCCACATTGGAATCTATTGCAATTTTCATCTAGATGGTAAAGGTGGTTTTAGATCAAGCTAGGTTCGCCTTAAACAGTCTAGCGAGCCTAAATGTCGATCCCGAACTTTTTCCCCATCCGGTACAAGTTGCCCCTATCCATCTGCAAAAACTCTGCCGCTTTAGCCCACGTTTTGTTTGATTTCTCAAGCGCATGAAGGATGAGATCCTTTTGGTATTCTTCAACGAGTCCTCGCATTGCTTGACTCTCCTTAGGAAGGTAGGTGCTACTGGTTAGCTTAATGGTTGTTTCCAGTCCACCATCAAAGTGGTTTGTCTTAATGATTTGTTGCTGGTCTTGGATGGCACGCAGCGCCGCTCGAGTAAGCGTGTGTTCAAGCTCTCTGACATTTCCCGGCCATGTCTGATGTTCAAGTAGAGCGAGGCTCTTAGGGTGTAAGTGCAAGTTAGGAATGTTGAACTGACTGCGGACTTTTTCAAGCAAATATCCCGCTAACACCGGCAGATCCCCTTCTCGTTTTCTCAGCGGTGGTACTGAGATTGGGAATACGTTCAAGCGGTGGTACAAGTCGGCTCTAAACTGGCCGTGTTCTACTTCTTGCGCGAGTGAGCGATTGGTTGCGGCAATAATGCGCACATTGACTAATAAGTGCTGATCGCTACCTACTCGTTGCAGCTCACCTTGCTGAATGACACGCAGTAATTTGGCTTGTAATACAAGCGGCAGCTCGCCTAACTCGTCCAAGAAAATAGTGCCACCATCGGCAAGCTCAAATTTACCTGCTCTTGAGCTATTTGCACCTGTGAATGCCCCTTTTACATGGCCAAACAACTCGCTTTCTGCCAGGCCTTCCGGTAGCGCTGCACAATTAACGTAAATCATGGGTTTATTGGCGCGGTGACTTTGTGCATGCACGCTATGTGCGACTAACTCTTTTCCTACTCCAGTCTCGCCTGTTATTAACACGGCATAGTCAGATTGAGCGACCGTTGCAATATTAGTGCGTAGCTTTTCTATTTGTGGGCTTACGCCGACCATTTCACCTTGCTTTGAGCGAGCTTGCTGAATCAAGGTTTCGGTAACGTGTTTTTGCTTTTTGTTTTGCGCCTTGAGTGCCTTAACTTGGGCGATATTACGTAGCGTTGCGGCAGCTAAAGCCGCGAAGGTTTCAATGGTCACAGGATCGATGCTGTCAAAGGCGCCAATAGTGAGAGAATCGAGAGTCAACACGCCAACCAGTTGTCCTTCAACATACAAGCTACATCCCATACAGTCGTGGACGTCTAATTCAGCCTCCTCACTTAATAGGATGCCGCTAAAAGGATCTGGCAGTTCACAGTCAGCACCGAAGCGAACGGGTTGTTTACTCTCCATGATGGCTTGCAGACGTGGGTGAGTTTTTGGGAAAAAGCGTCTAGCCAAAATACTGCTCGATATGCCTTTGACCGCTACAGGTGTAAGAAAGCCATCTTGGTCTAGGATGAACAAAGCGCTCGCATCACAAGGAAACACCTTATCAATACCATCGATGAGATGTTGGTACTGTGTTTCACTATTTTGGTTCGAACTTAAGTTGAGTGCGATATCCAGTAGGACTTTATTCAAGTTAGCTTTCATTATGTAGCGACCCCTTTATGAAGAGACGTCATGCTATCAATGTGATGTGATTTTTACATCAGCTCACTCAGCTAATCCTAGCTCTATTGATGTATATCAATATTGTTGTAGATTTTATGTGATCAGTTTCTTATTGATTGTATTGGGAAATCCTTATTTTCTATGCGTTATCAGGCAAAAGTCAGGTGATTTGTTAAAGGAATATATTCCATTTTGTGCATATAGTTATTTTGAATGAACGTCTCAGAAGATCTCTCTCAGTAGGGAGTAAGGATCGCTTCTTTCGGCGAAGTCCAAGGAGGAATTATGTATCACTTTGTCATTAAAGGAGTCGCACTTGCGTTACTCGTTATAGGTTTAGGTGCATGTAGCGATAGCGACGGCGCTAGCTCTACATCTTCAGTATCAACAAGCTCTTTGGTATTACCAGAACAATTGGAGGTAGTGACCAATGAAACAGAATAAACTTTTTCTAGCGTTGGTGGCGTTACTCCCCTATTACGCAGGAGCGGCTTACAACGATCCAGGAACCGATTACAGCAATGCAGAGGTAAACTCTCACGTATGGAATGAGGCCCTCAGTCCTATTGAATTGGTGAACAGCATACTGTGTTTTACCGCGCAATTTAATGGTGTCGAGTTTGTGAACCAAGGCCCTTATTCTGTTCTAGCCGATGAGTCTGCCTGTTTTGATGACCAAGAAGATGGCTCGACTGGCCAGTCATCGGGTGCCAGCAATACACCGAGCTATATGAAAGCGATATCGAATGTCACTCGCCAAGACGATACCTCACCCTTACTCGTTAATGTATGGCTGCCAGATATGGGAGAAGATGGACAGAGCCAAGCGATTAAATTTAAAGCTGAAATCTCACAAGGTGCGAGTGAGAGTAATCCATTTGGCAGTTTTACATTTAACTTCGATTTTTTCGACAGTTTCTCAGCAGGTAACCAGCTCGGCGGAGGCGAAGTGATTACGGTAGATACGGTGCCAGGCTCTATCGGATTCACATTGTACGAATCGAGTTCACAGGGCAGTGATACTTATCAACAAAGCGCTAGTGTGGTCATGTCGAGCGATCGCTCCAATGGTGTAGCACTTACCGGAGTAAACCATAGTGGCAATGGACAAACATCTTATGCGTTGGCGTTTAACTCAAGCAATGTGTTAATTCAAAGTGTTAACGGAGGTTTCTCTAGTTTACCTTACAAGTCAGGAAACAACAGCGGTCAATGTTTAAGTCGGACTAGTTTTGATAGTTTTGCCCACCGCTATGATTTATTTGACTCAACGACAGGGGCAAAGGTTAACATCAATAGTGGTTTTTCAATCAAATATGACAGTGATAGTAATGGTAGCTATGACAGCTATGGTCATATTGGCTACTGGGGAGCATGGACAGAGACCGAAGGTGCGCTCACTAATGGCGACACAGTAATCCGAGATACCGGCGGGGCTCAGACCACTTATACCTATGTCAATGCCCCGGGCCGACTGGTCAAAAATACGGTAAAAACTTTAGCGCTGGCCAATGCACGCGGTATTCGATTCTCTTATTGGGATAGTGCAATTTTTGCCGACAACAATTATGACCAATGGGTTGTGCAGTATATGACTGCTGCAGGTGACTCAGTAGGACAAGATGGCTTCTACAAAACGGGTAAGCTTGCTTGGGGGCAAAATGGACCACAAATAACGGACCAAACTCCTGCGCTGATTTCACTTTCCGCCAATGAATCTCTTTATATGTACTCTGAACAACTCGGAGGAGAGGTGAAGTATCTCGATGGTCAGTCATCGCTTACTTACTACGAACAGACATTCATTAATGGCAGTGAGACAGGAAGTGGCGAACTACTCAATTCTGGTTCCATCACTTTAACCTGTTACGACAATTGCCCAATTGGTACTTTTGCCATCGGCGATCTGACCAACTATTCTGGTTCAAATAGTCCTTTTGAAACAACCTCTGGGCCATTTACGTTTACCTTTGCGACGACAGGGGGAAATGCACTGACCTTAGTTAGCGTGGCGAGTAGCGAACCTGTCCGCTATGCAGCTTCCCTCACTCAAAATGATATTAATTCGACACCACATAGTTGGGGGGTACGTAGTGGGCCGATGATTATAGGCTCGGTAAGCAACTCATACGATATCTATAATCCTGCTATCGTAACGGAGTTCTATGTGTGGGAAACGGGTATCAATACTTGGAATCAGCTCTCCACCGTGAGGGATGGGTCAAATAACATTGTTAGCTTCTCTCGCCCACTACAATTAGCTTATCAGCATAGTAATGCTAAAGATCGTAGTGGAAGTGCCGGAGACTATGATGGTCAAACCTTCCTGATCAACTATGGAGGTAACGGTGATTTATGGGGCATCCCATACTCCAACGACAACAACCGCTATCGCCCTGCATTTTCATTAGCTGATGGAGTACTGCTTGGTGATTCTAGCCAATACGTGGTTAAGGCGACAGAGCTAGAACAAACAATGCAAAACGCAGCAGGGCAATGCAGCAGCTTGACGTTGCAAGATCCCGCTGTACCCGTTCCTAGCTCCGTTCAAGGCAGTGCAGATATCGGAGATATGCCAATCGTCACTGCAGATCCATCGGTGATTGCGGGGGTGACTCAATAACGATTGAAGTTAGAGCTTTTAAATCGATAAAACACCACACTGTTCTCGGGGTGGTGTTTTTATTTGGGCTGAACCAATCAATTTAAAAGCAATTATTTGACGTGGTTTAGCGAGCTAATCTGAGCCCCCAAACTGCTTACGGTATTGCAGTGGGGAGACGCCGACCAATCGGCGAAAGTGGTGGCGCAGCGTTGTCGCACTTTCGAACCCTGCCATATTGGCTAAGCGCTCGATAGAGTGAGGTTTCGTTTCTAGCAATCCTTTAGCTCGTTCGATACGTTGTTGGATCAACCACTCTTTGGGGGAGAGGTTAAAGCTGGCGCGAAATTTTCGATCAAACGTTCTACGCGACATACTGGCTTTTTCGGCAAGAAGATCAACGCTAATGCTCTTGTCTAAATGACCGTTTGCCCAGTCTAGTGCAGATGCAAAATGGTTGGGAACCTCCAACATCGGCGTCTCAACAAACTGTGCTTGGCCACCTAGCCGATGAGAGAAAATCACTAGCCTTTTTGCGACCTGATTAGCAATGGTGTAGCCAAAGTCATGACGAATAACCGCTAAGCCAAGGTCGAGTGCCGCGGCACTGCCAGCAGAGCAGCCGATGTTGCCATCAAAAACGTAAAGGACATCAGGTTTATATTTGATATTTGGAAACTGTGCTTGGAAGCTTTGTTCGTACATCCAGTGAGTGGTGGCGGTTTTACCATCAAGTAGCCCTAACTTAGCCAATAGAAATGCACCAGAACACAAAGTAAGCACTCGCTTACCTTGTTGCGTAAAACGGATGACTTCCTTTTCTATTTTTTTGGGGACGGTGTAGTCCCAAGTCGGCCATCCAGGGATTATCAAAGTATCGTAACTTTCTAGGCTATTGACCTTTTGTGCACTAAGAGTGATGTTTCCTGTTGTGTGGATATCAGTGCTCTCTAATGTCACAACGTCGGTGTCATACCATGATTCGAATTCAGGGCGTGGCAGCGCAAACAATTCAATTGCACAAGACATCTCAAAGAGTGCAGCATGGCTGTGAGCGAGTATTGCGATACGTTTCATTTCTCTTCCGTGAATGCGAATTAACTTGGCTCATTATTGTCGATATATGTCTTTTAAGCCAATTTATTAATCTATCCCTTGATTGCACTATGTACACAAGCAATAACAAAACAAGGAGAAGTTATGACCAGTGCAGTAACTCGTGTAAGAGCGGCAGAGAGTAAACACGCCTTAGCGCACTTTGAGCGGCATCTTAAATTCGAAACAGATTGTTGGGACGTGCATCATGCATTGAGCAATGGTCTTCAAGACTTTGTTTTGGTTGATGTTAGGGGGGAGAGTTTGTTTGAACAAGGACATATTGATGGCGCGATAAATATTCCACACCCAAGGCTTAATGAAAGCCGCTTAGCTGACTTTCCCTCTGAGACGCTGTTTGTGGTTTACTGTGCGGGGCCGCACTGCAATGGCACTGAGAAAGCAGCGATCCGATTGGCGAAATTGGGTCGACCAGTGAAAAAGATGATTGGTGGCATCACAGGTTGGCTGGATGAAGGTTTTCAGCTTAAGGAGATTGAGCAATGCAGTTAATCGTAGGAACGGATTCAACATGGTCACTACGCGTGTGGTTATGCGGGCAAATTGCCAATTCAGATTTGGACATTAAAGTGGTTAATCTTTCTAGCCCAGATTCAAAACAACAACTTACTCAGTTATCACCTTCTGCTTTAGTGCCGGTTCTTCGAAGTGAAAGCTTAGTTGTGCATGATTCGTTGGCAATCGTTGAATACCTCAATGAGCAATCTGGAGGGGCACTATACCCGGAAGACCAAGGTGAAAGAGCGGTAGCTCGTTCACTTTGTAATGAATTGCATTCTGGTTTTATTAATTTTCGATCTCAATGTAGTTTTACCTTAGATCCTGTTACTCCCGCAGATTTATCAGACCAAGGGCTCAGGCAAGAAATCGCGAGAGTCGACGCCATTTTCTCGCAGGCTGCTGTTCCTTTTATGTTCACTCAACCTTGCGCAGTAGATGCGTTTTACTCTGTACTTGCATACCGGCTCAATAGCTATGGCATTCGTTTAAAAGGTAAAGCTGGAGAATACCAGGCGAGCCTTTTGGACTGGAGCCTTATGCAGACTGGGATAGAACAAATGAAAGGGTGGAAATCTTTGGTTAAGTTTTAAACCTATGATTGCTATTGCTATTGCTATTGCCACAGCGCAGGAAATTTGAATAAAAGTTAAGCTCATGGGTTTTATTTCGATTATCATGACTTAACTTTTCTTTTTATATAAACAGTTTATATGCTTGCTGAATGGATGACGCCTGAGGCATTAATTGCCGCGTTTTTAATATTTCTTGGTTCGTTCGTTCAATCAGCGATCGGTTTTGGTTTGGCGATTGTCGCCGCGCCTTTATTGTTTTTAGTTTCTCCAGACTATGTACCCGCTCCAATTTGCTTGGTTGCGCTATTTATCTCAATACTCAATGCCTTAAAACACCGCGACAGTGTTGAAATTGGTGGCCTTAAAATGGCACTGATTGGGCGAGTGCCTGGTTCGATCGCTGGTGGTGTATTGCTTGTGATGGTGTCAACTGATTTGCTCGCGCTTTGGCTAGGTGTGCTGGTTTTGTTTGCCGTTGCAGTGAGTTTACTGCCTTTCAGAATTGAGCCGACACCCATACGTATGGGCGTTGCTGGTTTCTTCTCGGGATTCTTCGGCACCAGTTCCGCCATTGGTGGGCCACCAATGGCGCTGTTGCTTCAGCATCAAGAAGCCAATCAGTTACGTGGCAACCTGTCTGCATTCTTTGTCTTTAGTTCGATTATTTCTCTTATTATACAGATGCCTGCAGGGTTTCTAACCTTGCATCATCTATGGATCAGCATCCCTCTAATTCCGGCTTCATGGGTCGGATACAAACTCGCAATGAAGACCACCCAGTCGTTACCCAAAGAGAAAATTCGCACCGGAGCACTGCTGCTTTGTTTGATTAGCGGTGCAACTGCCGTCTGGCAAGGTTTGACCTAAATCCCCTTTTGTTCATCTTACGTTAAGGAAAAATCATGATACTGGAAGTCGCAATCTTAGATGTAAAGCCGAATTTAGAACAAGAGTTCGAACAGAGTTTCGCGAAGGCGCAGGCTATTATTTCTAGTATGAACGGATACGTTTCGCACCAGTTGCAACGTTGTATTGAAAATCCAAGTCGCTACATTTTATTGGTGAATTGGCAAACATTAGAAGACCATGAGCAGGGCTTTAGGCAGTCTGCTGAATATCAGGAATGGAAAGCTCTTTTACACCATTTTTATGATCCATTCCCAACCGTAGAGCACTATCAGTCAGTCTACGGTTTTGCCAATCGGGATAAGTAGATTTTAGCTCTTTATTCTGATTGGTAACGATTTCTATAAGGAGAAACAAAGTGCTTAGAATTCTTGGTAATATTATTTGGTTCCTGTGCGGCGGCGTGATCATGGGATTAATGTGGTGGTTCTTCGGACTGCTCGCGTTTATCAGTATCGTTGGTATTCCTTGGGGGCGCGCCTGTTTCGTTATGGGGAATTTTTCTTTTTTCCCATTTGGTCAGGAAGCGATCGCACGCGATGAACTGACGAATGAAATGGATATCGGTACTAGTCCATTAGGTGTGGTCGGAAATATTGTTTGGTTTTTACTTGCGGGCATTTGGCTTGCTATTGGCCATATTATGTCTGCGGTTGCCTGTTTTGTTACAATCATTGGTATTCCATTCGCGCTTCAGCACTTAAAACTCGCTTATATATCACTTGCACCTATCGGTAAGACTGTTGTCCCCAAGGAGCAGGCCGCCATGGCGAGATATTCGAAGTAGATCAACTCACTGAGCCCCACAAGGGGCTTTATAGTTTCAAAGGTTTAGCTAAAAAGTGACCAGACGACAGGTTAGACCAAAAGCCAATTGATCCTATCAATAGGTGGTTTATAGTAGATAGCCTATTGCTGCCCGATATTTAAAATAAAAGAACAATAATATGCTATGTCAGTCTGGTCACATCAATAGCTTTGCTATTGGATGGTTAGGTCTCAGTTTGGCGACGTCTAGCCTTGCTGAACCAATACAATTAGATCTGTATACCCAAGAATTTCCACCACTGCAGGTTCAGGTCGATCAACAAGCGGAAGGGTACGTCGTAAAGTTTGTTGAAGCGGTGGTTGAACACGCTTCGCAGTCGCTGCCTATGGAAGTGGCAAACGTCCATTTTGCGCCGTGGAAGCGGGCAATACGAAATACCCAAGAGAATGAAAATATCTTGTTTTTCTCTTTGTCGCGTACCCCCAAGCGCGAACTCGAATATCAATGGATAGGCCCGGTGTCACCTTACGAGGTCGCGATATACCGTCACACCGATGGCCCTGATGTTTCTCCCCACTCGTTTCAAGAATTGAAGAATTTTAGCTTTGCCGCTCAAACCGCGAGCAATTTTGAAGAAGTTGCAAGGGGGGAAGGGTTTACTAATATTATTCCTGTCAATTACGGTAAAGTTGCGCTTAAATTATTACGTGCTCATCGTGTGGATTTTGCCCCACTGGTAAAGTCGAGCTACTACTATCGAATGGAGCAGTATGGGTATGATCCCAAAGAGTTTGTCGAGGTGGTTAAAGTCGACAAGCTTTGTAAAGAACTTTGGTTGGTGACAGGCAACAAGACATCGTCGCAAGTCGTAGATGCGCTGCGAGACAGTTTTGGTACGCTTAAAAATCAAGGCAAGCTTGCTGATTTAATGCAGCAGTATCAACCTGACAGTGAAATCATGGTCAGGTATCGAAATGCGATGAAGTAGTAGGGCGTGAATAGGTTTAGCTAGGTTAGTAGGCTTTGATTCCAAAAGCTTTGAGCTTCGCAGGTAAAATGTCATCTAATTTGTCGATATCATCTGGGAATAGTTCGATCAGCGCAAAGTTATGTTGTTGATAGAGCTGGCGAATGGATTGTTGTTCTTTTTCTGGTGTGTTGCCAAAATCGTTGCCCCAGAACTGTAAATAGACTTTTCCGGTCGGTAGATAGAAATCACTTAGTAAGTCTTGCTCTATAGGTAACTGACGGTCATACGCATGCACCACGCCATTCATATATAGCCAGTTGTCTATGATGAGTTCACCTTTAGATCGAACATAATGACCGTCTAGAGTGCGATGCTTAGCCTCAAATTTTTGCCTAAAGCTAGAGATGGACTTATCAGTGGCATGTGCCTCGGCATCTTGTCCAGAAAACTCGATAACAGACTGTTTTAGGCGTTTATTACGCACGATTGAGTCATGCCAAACTATAAACCCGAAACCACTCTCTTTATCTTCGCGCTGATAACCACCAACAGTCAGTCCGGAATCGGTTACAATCCAGCCTTTGTCTGTTCTTTCAATCCAACCAAGCTCTTGCAAAAGCTGATTCACTTTTTTGGCATTGAGTGATAAACGCTCACCGATTTGCGTTGCACTTAGCGTTTTGCCACTCGTCGCGACGCTATCAATCAACAAGTTTTCTGGCCAAACAATGAACTTACCAAACTTAGGGTGCTCGACATACTCCCCACCAAACTTGATACCTATTTCAGTCAAAATCCAGCTTTCTTCAGAGCGGTTGATATAACCGGCTGACTTTAGCTCGTTAAATAGCTGTTTGGGCTCAAGTTTGCGTAATTTAGCTAATGCCGTGGTAGAGATTTTGTCTGACATGCGCTTCTCCTCATCATCGAATCATTGTTAGAGTAATCTGCAAATGAATCAAGTTGTTTACCTTCAGTCAAATGTGTTCAAGACGACTTGATTTCTCCCAAGACCTTTGGCTTGATATAGTGCTTTGTCCGCTCGACCTATAGTCATGTTGTGATTGCCTTTGATAGAGGTAATGCCAATGCTGACTGAGTATTTTATAGGAACATCATCGTAAATAACTTTCGATTGTTCAACCATTTGGCGCAATAGTTCACACTGCTCATAGGCGTGATTTTCATCGTTGGCTCGAAATAAGATTGAAAACTCTTCACCACTATAACGAGCAAGGCTGATCGCATTGGGTTTAGGGAAGCATTTTTTCATCAGATCAGCAGTATAAATGATCACCTGATCGCCACACAGATGACCGTGTTGATCATTGATGCGTTTAAAATGGTCTATGTCTAGCATCGCCATATATACATGCTCCCCATCAATGTGTGATTCCATTTGCTCGCGTAGCGTAAGTTTATTGTCTAAATGCGTCATTACGTCTTTGCTACGTATTTTTTGATGAATCAGAAGATTGGATAAGGCGACTTCAGAATAGTCACGGATCATTCTCAATACACTATGGAAGCCCGGAAAGGTTGCTTTTATATAGATGACGCTGATTAGGTTTTCCTTGTCGAATAGGGGCAGTGTGTAGTGCCGAGTGTTAATTTGTAACCTCTTGGCTAATGGATCGGCATAACGGCTACTTTTATAACTCATTGAACTTGGTGTAAAGCATTTGGCGAGTTCATTGTCATGAAAAACGATATGGCTATTGCCGTGGTAGTCAATGGTTGTAAAGTGTCCGTAGTCTGCATCATAGAAGCATATCTGAATGCCTTTGTGGTGGCAGAAACGGTTTAAGATCTCCCGTAAGCAGTGTTTGAAATCCGTGAGTTCGATTTTAGTGTTAAGTTCAGCTAGGTGGCGGTTGATTTGATAAATCAAGTAATTAACGATGATGATTAGAAAGATAAGAGAGACGATCACGACACCTGTTAAGGCAAATTGATGTGTGGAAGCAAGAATGTCTGCTTGATTGGTTCCAGCTATAAAAACCCAGTTGTATGGGTTGTTGGCATCAAATACCGACAGCTTTAGTTTACCTTTGTAAAAGTATTCGTGTTGACCAAAACCTAGTCCATTGCTAATTTTTTCATCAATTCCAGCATGATAGCTGATTGACTTGGTTCCGATCCTGTGCGGCATTGGGTGAAATATCAGCCTTCCACTCGTATTGTCGACAACAAATAAGTAGCCACTATCTAATGTTTTTAATCCTAATAAGCTTTGTGTGGTTGATTTTACATCAAACTCTATCCATATTTCATTGCTGTTTTTCTGAATGAATTTTACGGCAAAGACCCATTTTCTCGGCTGCTTTTCATATAAGGATGAAACGTAAATATAGGGAGATAATTGGCCGAGTGGATGCCAATCAATCGGTGCTGTGCGTTCAGAAATGGTGGGTGCAAGTAAACTTGAGCGGTATTGGTTTGATTCATGATTGACGGAGATGATGTCAATGTAGGCTGGAGTGTGCTCAAGAATTCGTTTTGCGCTGGTGTCAAACTCAGCCATTGATGTTGCATCATCAAGTATATATAGCTTACTGATTGCAGCTTCCACTTGAGAAGAAATTAGATTAGATGCGGTTTTTAGGTTTTCAACGGATTGAAAATATGCATCTTTTTCTGAATTTTGGTATTGGTGATAAGCTGCGTATATCATTCCTATAACTAATAGTGTTATATACGGTTTGAGCGTTCGGAGCAGGATTTTTGGTAACGCCATGATGTGCCAACTGCAAAAGGTTGAAGATATAATTATTTTGCGGCGTATATTAAATGGATTTCACAGGCACATCAATGAGTATAAGTCTAGCTTATATCTTAATGCAGAGTTAAAAATGAGCAGCATGTCACCATGCTGCCCATTGAAGGCGAACTAAGAATTGGCGAAAAATATTGCGATTGATCTCGGTGCCACCAATACCTGTTTATGGTCAATGGTTTGATGTAGTTCATGGGAGTCTGTATTACAGATCATCGTCCATTCGTTTTTGTCATTTTCAGGCATGGTAAAGCGTGCAGGAGCATTGGTTTGGTTAATGCAGTAGAAAAGCTCGTCACCGTCTTTACCTATTCCTAGATGCAAAGCGACTGAACTGAGGCGATTCCAGTCATCATGCTCCATAAAGCTTCCGTCTAAACGGCGCCAGAAAATACGGTTGTTATTGCGCTTTTCACCACTAAATGAGCGAATAAATGGCACCATATATTTTTGTCTCGCCGCCACCATGTCTGCGAGCCAGGACTTAAATTTTGTTTTGTTTTCAGATGGTTGCCAGTTTATCCAACTTGTTTCGTTGTCTTGACAGTAAGCATTATTGTTGCCTTTTTGCGTGTGAGAAAGGACGTCTGCAAAAAGAATATGTGGAATACCAAACGCAAACAGTAGGCTAGCCATAAAATTACGTTTTTGTTTCTCTCGTAGTTCTATCACCACAGGGTTTTCAGTTTCACCTTCGACCCCATAATTGTCTGATCGATTATCACCATGCCCATCTCGGTTTTGTTCACCGTTCGCTTCATTGTGTTTATGCTTGTAAGAAACAAGATCTTGCATACAAAAGCCATCGTGGTAGGTGATGTAGTTTACAGTGAGCTTATAAGGCCAGTTCGCCGCACTATAGAGATCTCGTGAGCCCATAATGCGAGTCGCGAACTCTTTCAAAAAGCCTTGATCACCTCGCCAGAAGCTACGAGTGATGTCGCGCAGCCTGTCGTTACATTCATTCCAACCAAAAGGGAAGTTTCCAACTTGGTAACCATTTGGGCCTATATCCCAAGGTTCGGCAATGAGTTTTACTTCTCGAAGAATAGGGTCTTGTGCGACTGCTTTAAAAAACGCCGCATCTGGACTGAAATGTTCACCATGACGGCCAAGTGTGGCTGCTAAGTCAAAACGGAATCCATCCACCTGGAACTCACTTGCCCAGTATCTCAGCGTATCCATGACCAAATTCATGGCAGGCTGATAGGAAAGATCCACTGTGTTACCGCAACCTGTGAAGTTAGCGTAGTGTTCACCATGTTTGAAGTAGTAGTCTTTATCCAGTGCCTTGAGGTTAAATACTGGCCCATCAGGCCCGCCTTCTGCTGTATGGTTGTAGACAACGTCAAGAATAACTTCGATACCATGACGGTGTAGCTCTCGAATAGCAGTTTTTAACTCAGCAACCGCATCGTTTGCCGCGTAGCGAGGATCTGGCACCATAAACAAGTAAGGGTTATAGCCCCAGTAGTTGACCTTGTTCATTTCCAATAAATGAGGCTCATGCATGCATGCGGCGACAGGCAGCAACTGAAGGGTGTTGATATTTTGCTGTTTGTAAAAATCTAGCATCGACTCACTGACTAACCCAAGATAGCCACCTCGCTTTTCGACAGGCACGGCAGAGTTTAGCTTTGTTACACCTTTAACATGAGTTTCGAATAGCACCATTTCCTCACGGGGGCGATTGGGCTTTACGATACCTTGCCAATCAAACTCATCCTCTATGACAACACATTTCGCGAGTTGGAAGCTTTTTTCGGGGCTAAATGGCGCGGAATAATGGAGCGGTTTTTCCAACGCTTTAGCATAAGGGTCAGAAACATAATGCGGCTTGCCACCATGAGTCACTATATAGCCGTACTTTTGTCCGACCGAGATGCCCTCAATGTAGGTAAATCTAATTCCGGCATACTCACGATCTAACGGATAGGTTTTGAACTCTCCATTGTCATTAAACAACGCTAGCTGAATATCTTCAGCATGGGGAGAGTATATGGAGAAGTTACACCCTCTATTAACTGGTGTTGCGCCTAAAGGGTATGGACTGGAGCACGGCATGATCACTACTTTTTAACTGTAATTGTTTATTGTTGAATCTTAAGTAAATAGTTTTGAAGGAGATTGGTCAAGCGCCTTACGACAAAATTATAAATGTAATTTTATTTCAGAATTATGATGATTAAGTGTTAAAAAGTGAGCTATGTTGTATTTTGCTCCTACTAATTTTCTAAGAACATTATATCTCAGCCTAATTTTTGTGACTCAATACATAAAAATATTGTTCGGTATGATTTCTCATCCCTTCTCATCCCCCCTAACTATTTCTCATCTGGATGAGTCGTTTTTTCTCCTCCCTAGGTAATCTTGCTGCAGTTGAAGCAAATGGGGGTAAGGGCTTAGCCAGTATCCCATCTTACCTCTCTTTTTGAGCCTACTTGTTTACTGCCTTTATGAGTCTTCTCAGGAAGAGATAAGAAAAAATATAAGAACCCTAAATGGAGTTAAAAATGAAAAAAGTAAGTGTAATTGCTGCTGCAGTGGTTAGCACACTGTTTGCTGGAGCCGCTTCGGCTGCAGAAGCTGACTTCCACGGCTACATGCGTGCAGGTTTCGGTGCTAATGGAGATGGTGGGTCTCAGTACTGTTATGGTAACGGTGGTCCAACAACCTTCGGTCATGCTGTTGGTCGTCTTGGTGATGAGTGTGACGTATATGCTGAATTAGCACTAAACGTTAACAAAGTGTGGGAAAGCAATGATGGAGATGCATTCAACCTTCATACGCTTGTTGCTTACGGTACCTACGAAAATGGCGGTCTAGATTCTCGTGGTAACTCATTCCAAAGCATTGGTACAAACCCTGATAGCCCATGGAATGGTCAGCGCGCAGCATTCCGTGAAGCGTGGGCAGACTACAGCATGTCAAATGGCATGAAGTTGTGGGCTGGTAACCGCTACTATGGTCGTAAAGATGTTCATATCCTAGACATGTACTATGTGAACAACTCAGGTAATGGTATTGGTATTGAAAACATCGATTTAGGTCCAGGTAAATTCCATGCGGCAGTTGTTCAGCACAAATGGAAAGCACCATTATCAGTAAAAGACGATCCAACTACTGGTATTGATGAGTCTAAAGCGCTAGAAAGCACTCAGGTTTACTCTACTGCAAACACGATTGACCTACGTTACACTGGCTTAGAGACAAACGATAAGGGCAGCATGGAGTTCATTCTTCTTGCAGCGAAACCTTCTCACACTGATGCGCAAGAAAAAGCGATTGCAGCAGGTGTTGGTAACTCTGGTGATTATGGCCTAGATAAAACTGGCTTCTCTTTCACAACAGAGCACACACAAGGTCACAGCATGGGCTTCAACAAAGCTGTTCTTCAATACAGTACTGAAGGTTATGCTTGGGCTGGTTTTGTAGGTAACCACCTTGGTGATTCTTACAACATGGAGTCAGCTCAAAAAGGCCGTAAATCAGTACGCTTCATCGACTGGGGTGTGATTGAAGGTGAGAAGTGGGATCTAGGCTACTCGTTTGTTTACGCTCAACTAATTGACAAAGGTGTTGGTGCATCGAGCAACGCAGAAGATGCGAAAGCAATGAGCTTAGTTGTACGTCCTTCTTACAAGTGGTCAGAAACAATGAGCACTGTGCTAGAACTAGGTTACTTCCAACAAGACTTTGGTTCTGACTGGGGTGCTAAACGCGAAGATCTAAACAAAGTGACTGTTGCCCAACAATGGCAAGCAGGCTCAAGTTTCTGGGCTCGTCCTGCAATCCGTGTTTTCGCAAGTATGTACGACGGTGACCTAGCAGTTGACAACAATGACTTCATGGTAGGTGCACAGGTTGAAGCTTGGTGGTAAGTTGAAACCTTCTGTCTATTAAGTTGTTAAAATAGCCAGCTACTGCTGGCTATTTGCCGTTAAAAGGTATTGAATTATGAAGAAAAAAACTTGGCTTTCTCTTTTAGGGCTTGTTATCGTTTCTGGCTGCTCTTCTGTGGAGACTATTTCTAACGAGGTGAGCGTAACAGACCAAGTCGTAGCGGCAGAATTGGCTGATGTTCGATGGAATGCGATAACCACCCCTAGCTCTTTTTTATTAGCATTTTCCGACAACTCGCAAAGGTTTGAAGTTGATGGTTTTGAAAGTCCAGTTGCTGGTTTTTCATTCGATAATGTTGGAACGTCACTACTTATTGAATTAACTGCTTCTGTCAAAGATCTTTCGGTTTTTTCACCTAGTCTGAATTTATATGATCAGAACATGAATCTGATTCAAAAGTATACGTCAAATGTGTTTGACTACGACCGAAATGACTTTACGAAGGGTGAAGTCTTACATGGTGAAGTCGAGCTAGTGCTGCCAGTAACGGTAACGAAAGTATACGCGTTGGTGTATACAACGAAACAAGATCTTGATAGCTCAACAACACTTATCCACCCTGCTAAAGCGATGGCTATTTCTAAGCGAAATACACCTCCTGCTATTAGCGATCCGGTAGCTAAACACAGTGCCAATGGACAAGTACTCGTCAATATTAAAAAGAAATCTGAATTCAATTTATTCGGTTCTTCTAAGTCTCCTTCTGCTCCGAATGTCCCTGAGAAAGTTGTAGAAGCTTCTTCAGTAAGTGCGATTCCAGAAACACAAACCTATTATCACAACGCAATTCGTAGTGCGGTGGAATCTAACAATTTAGATAAAGCGCTTAGCCTTCTAGAAGAAGCAAAAGCACTTAATGTTGAAGGTGCACAACAGGTATTTATCAAAGCCGTCAACGCTAAGTAAATTAACCACTTTTCCTCCCAAAGCCCTCGAATTGTACGAGGGCTTTTTGCGTTTTTTACAAAAGTTCCGTTTAAATTTATAAAAATGTGAACTTGATCGTGCAAATAAATTTATGGGGTTGTGCCTTATAAAATAATAACAATTTCAAATATTTAGTCTTAATTGATAAATTTCAGTGTTACGTTGTGACAAAGTTCAGATACGCATAAGTGCCTAGTTGCACTTCATTTTTGAGTTTTACCTACTACGTTTTAGGTGTTCGTGCAGTTTTTAGGCATTGCGCACTAATTCGGACATGGTTTAACCCAATACGGATATACGTTATGAACATTAAATTATTAGCCGTTTCAATCGCGGCAACAGCATGTGGTACAAACGCTTTCGCAGCAGAGATCTACAACAGCGAAGGTTCAACTCTTTCAATCGGTGGTTATGTTGATGTGGGGATCGGGGAGTATGAGAAAGGTACTGCCGCTTCTGCACAAGATGTTGATGTCAACCAAGTCTCTCCTCGTATAAACATCGCTGGTACTCAGGACCTTGGCAATGGTGTCGTCGTTGATGCAAAAGGTGAGTGGGCACTCAATTACCTAGATGGTGGAGATACCTCCTTTTCTACCCGTCTCGGTTATATTGGTGTTACCCACGAACAGGCGGGACGCATGGTCGTTGGTACTCAATGGGCACCATACTATGACGTTGCAGGTGTAGCTGATATGCCAATCGCATTTGCCAATGACTTTCTATACGAAAACCACAACTTGTTGGGAACTGGCCGCGCAGAACGAATGGTGAGCTACCGCAATGCTTTCGATTTTAGTGATGATGTTAGCTTAGGGTTTGGTGTCGGTTGGCAAGGTGATGAAAGTGAAAAGAGTGCAGATGCTCGAGGTCAAGCCGCGGTAGGACTGAAGTTTATGGGCTTTGGGCTTGGTTATACCTATTCGGGTGGCGACTTGGTGGTCTCTGGTGTTAAAAAGAACTCAACCTCTCATGTGGTCGCTGCCAATTATGGTAGTTATGGCAGTGGTCTTTATGCCGCGGCAGTTTATGGTATGAATGAATATTTCTATTCGGGGTTAGAAGAGAGTATTCAGCTTGAAGGTTTACTCGCTTTTGGCTTGGAAAATGGCCTCAACTTCAGTGTTAATTATGAAGCGGTAGAAAACGATAAGACCAACAAAACTCAATATAGTACAAGTGCACTTCAGGCCGAATATACCATTACGCCGAGTCTAGTCACGTTTGCAGGTTATGAAATCGATTTAGGGGATGATAACCCTGCAACCAAAGACGATGATAAATGGATTATCGGCGCACGTTACTTCCTATAATTAATAGTCTACTGCCTTAACACATCTATCGTGTTGACGCCTATTCGATATTGGATAGGCGTTTTTCTATTCTGGTGAGGGACACATCAGTAATATTGGGTATGAGTTCTTAATTTTTAACTCAAAACGTTTTTTTATTAGCCACTTAACATAGAATATGTCCTTGTTTAATTACGTCAGGGATGGTGGTATGAGTTCAGTAAAACTGGGAGATTCTTTGGTTGAGCCAACCAAGATTCTATGTGTTGGTCGTAACTATTTAGAGCATATCCAAGAGCTGAACAATTCTGTCCCTGAGCAAATGGTGGTGTTTTCCAAGCCACCATCGTCAATAACCTCTCAACTAAGTTCCTTTCATCAAGAGCGGCTTCACTATGAAGGTGAGATCTGCTTTATCGTTACACAGGGTAAACTTTCTGCCGTAGGGGTAGGGCTAGACCTGACAAAGCGAGATTTGCAATCTCGTCTAAAAGAAAAAGGTCTACCTTGGGAGCGTGCAAAAGCTTTTGACGGTTCAGCGGTGTTTAGCCGTTTTGTTCCATTGGATGGGTTGGAGCTAGAATCTTTGGAAATCGAACTGTTCATTAACTGCGTACGTGTGCAAAAAGGTTCGGTGAAACAGATGATCTATTCGCCGATAGTGATTTTAGAAGAACTTAAGAGTTACACAACCTTGTGCGATGGAGACATCATTATGACAGGTACCCCACAGGGTGTGGGAGAAGTGCATGCTGAAGATGTGTTTTTAGCAAGACTAAAGTCCGGTGATAAAACTTTGATTGAGATTGAGTGGGTTGCTCAATAAATAACGCTTTACTCTACCCCAAGGTCAAGGGTTAACCTCCAATTGAGAGTTCAATTGGAGGTTTTTATTATGGGTTGTTGTAATCAAGCACCTAAAGGAGGGAGCAACAATGTAGGACTGCTCCTTAAATGTGTGGCGATAATGGCGGTTGTTTTGTTCCTAATAGCGGCTCTGTTTGGTTAGAGCAGTTTTATGAACAGGAACACCACCATACTAACCAAGGTTGTTAATAGAACATTCTTGGTTTTCCAAGCTAAGAACGCAGCGACGAGCGCACCAATCAAATATGGGTTGCTTGCTGAGAGCCAAAGCTGCTGTTCAGGCACAAAGACAATCGGTGCCCAAATAGCGGTCAACACGGCAGGACTTGAGTATTTCAGTAGTCGCTGAGCCTGAGGGTTGAGCCTTAAAGGTAAGCGCGGTTCTAAGAAAAGATATCGACTTGCAAAAACCAGTACAGTCATCGCCAGAATAGAGAGCATTATCATTGGCTAGCTCCTTTTAGCGATTCGGCAAAATAGCCTGCAAGCATGCCTGCCACACTGGCGATCATCAGCCCTGATTCAATTCCTTGGGTGTTGCAAATTACTGACGTGACTAATGAAACGACGACCGCAATAATTACTGGTGAAGATTTCACATTAGGGACAACAATGGCAATAAAAGTCGCCGCGACAGCAAACTCTAATCCTAATTCATTCAAGGCTGGGATATAGCTTCCGGCGACAATGCCTGCGAGAGTTGCGAGATTCCAACATAAATAAAAACTCAGCCCCGCTCCCAGTGCGTACCAGCGATTAAACTGCTTTTCGGATTGTTGACCGCAGATGGCAAACAGTTCATCCGTTAAAAGAAACCCAAGCCCGAGTCTCCACCTTAGTGGCAGTGGGCTTACTTTATCTCGCATTGAGACACTATAGAGTAGGTGCCTAGAAGTGATAAAGAATATCGCGAGCAGCATGGTGGTGAGCGTTGCGCCTGCTTTAAACATCCCGGTTGCAACGAGCTGAGCTGAGCCGGCAAAGAGGATGGCCGATAACGCCTGGCTCTCTATAACGGTTAATCCAGATTCTATGGCAAATGAACCTGCAAGCAATCCCCACGGAATAACGGCAATGCTGAGGGGAAGCATCGTAAGGGTGCCTTGCCAGAAGAGTTTAGAACGACTGAGTTGCATGTTGTGTTCGAAGGTCATGGTATTCATAATTATTGTTGTTAGCGTGATGGATAATGATCTTATTAACTCACACCGAAGTGATAACGGCTTGTACAAAATTGCTGGCTATTTCGCGCTATGTATTGCCAGTAAACTGTTTGGGTGTGACACCTAAAGCACGCTTGAAATGCCTGTGGAAGTGGCTTTGATCATGGAATCCAGTTTCCTGGGCCACGTCTGAAATCTTAAGACCTTGACGAAGAAGCTGCTTTGCAACCCGGATCCGTGCTTGGATCTGGTAGGCATGTGGCGGTAGGCCAAACTCCTTTTGGAAACTACGAGTGAGATAATAAGGACTAAGTCCTGCCAGTTTGGATAAATTCTCAAGGCTCACATCTGCTTGAGGGAAGTCATCCAAAAACTCTTTTACCACCAATAACTGGCGTTGGCTGCGGGTTTTAGGTTCCCAGTCGATCTTAGTTTTACTATGGCGAGCAACGAGCTTGATCAGAGTCCCGTAGATCAATGTTTCCCGAAGTAGTTTGTTGTCTGATTGCGCTAAGGTATCAAACACCAAGCGTAACTGTTGCGCGAGTTCTGGGTCGTAAACGACTGGCTCAGGAAAATATGGGATAGAAGAACCAGGTGAGAGGCCTTCCGTAAGCTGAGAAAATTGCTCAGGTAATGGATACATGGCTTTGTATTCCCAGCCACCTTCAGTGGCAGTCTGGCCGTTATGAACCTCATCGGCATTTACCAGAATAATGCTGTCTTGTGGGGCAATATGATTACCTCCAGTGCGATAAAAGCGCTGAGCGCCTTTCTCAATCACACCAATGGTATAGCCTTCGTGGCTGTGACGAGAGAAATTCTGATGCGTATATTTGGCGTCTAACAATTCAAGCCCACCTAGCTCATTGGCTAAATGAAAACTGGCTGATTCTCTATTACCTTTCGCCATAAGCCTTCCTTGCGTTTTGATGTTAACTCATCGGATTAACAGTCTAGCTTATAAGGCTTAGCTATTTTTGTACAAAATTGCTCAATTTAGTAATCAATTTATTAACGGTTGATTTGGGGTTTTCTACTATATTTTTGCTTGTTTTCTGATTTGTTATTGTAGTAAAGCTATTTGTATTGGATTAAAATGCCGCGCTTTCCTGTTTTAGTGAAATTATAACTATGATTGATATTTCTGTGCTGCCAGTTTATCTGACCGCTGTTGTTGCACTGCTTTTGTTACCAGGGCCTGATATGTTGCTGATCGCTAGCTCGAGTATGAGCTATGGTCGCAAAGTAGGTATCTTTGCCAGTTTAGGTAACGCGACGTCGGGGATTATTCTTACTCTGCTTGCTGCACTCGGTGTTTCTGCATTGATTGCCATGAGCCCAATAGCCCTAAAAGCGCTGCATTTATTGGGTGGTGCTTACTTGCTAAAAATGGGTTGGGACTGCATACGTGCAAGTGCTGCCGATGCGCCTCAAATGGATGGCTCAAACAAGGTCGCGACCACTTTTTACCAAAGAGCTTTGGTGAGCAACTTACTTAACCCTAAAGCCCTAGTGTTTTTTGTGATGTTCTTACCTCAATTTGTTTCCAGCAATATTACCGCAAGTTCTGGTGAACAAATGTTAGCCCTTGGTCTGCTGCTCAATGTACTGGGTCTGCTGTTCAACTTACTGCTGGTGGCTTTAGTGGGAACACTAGGTAAACCGCTACTCGAAAACGCTAAGTTTAGAACCTATCAGCATAAGTTTATGGGACTGATATTTGTCGTGTTAGCGCTTTGGATGTTAAGCTCATTTGCGAGCTAATCATTTATTAAGAGGTCAGCATTTGCTGACCTTTTTTGTATTTAAGTTAAAAGATTACCCAGCAAGGAAATAGCGCCGATGAATGTCCAATTTGTACTGAATCCGCCCAAGAACATAAAAGACGTTATCTACAATGGCTTAAAAGCATTCAATATGCAGCACTTCCCCGATGAGGAAATTCATAGTCTTGCTTGCTACATCGAAGATGATGACGGTCTCTTTGCCGGTGGTTTAACGGGCGAGATTTTTACCAATACACTGTTTGTTGAATTTCTTTGGGTGGATGAGCGAGAAAGAAAGTCAGGTATTGGGTCAATGTTAATGGAACGAATTGAATCTGAAGCTAGAGTATTGGGTGTTACGGACCTATATCTCGATACCTATAATTTTCAAGCTCCGGGCTTTTATGCCAAGTTAGGTTTTGAAGAAGTTGGTCGTTATACGGGGTTTCCTACTGCTGGCGTGGATAAGATTTTCTTACAAAAGAAAATTGTCTAAGGCACTTCTCGCACTAAACTAACAATGTCGTCGTTTGAGGCTGTCACAATCTTAGACTTAAAATAGTGAGTCACTCGCACAGTATGTTTAATAATTTTGCTACTACACAATCAGCAAAAATCACTCTAGCCCTAATTGGCTGGGTGTTTGCTATTTGTCTTACGCAAAATTCAGGCATGCTTACCGTGTGTGAGTACAAGTATGCTTCACTGGCAAATAGCATTCATACTGCTGATCAATCAACGGATATTAGTAAGCAGTGCGATTTAACGGAGAAGCTTTTAGGCAGTGCCAAGGTTAATCTTGATCACGTCGTGGTTTCTTTCTTTGTTGCGCTGCTGGTGATTGTTGCTTGGCTTGTTTCCACTAGGCAGGCTTCTCCTCAGTTTACTGAACCTATAGTCCCCAAATCCCGTCTTCATCTCACTTTTTGTGTGTTCCGAGAGTAAACAAATTCGTTACTGGCTTAAGTTTAGCCAGCGATAGCTCGTATTTGTTATTCCCCCATTGAGGGGCATATACCAACCAGAATAGATATCTGAGTATCTATTTATTAGATTGGTTTCAATTGGACACAACAATGATAAAACATACTCGATTTGCACGTTTTAATCTGCTGAGCTTTATTCTTATGCTGAGTAGTGTGCTTTTTTCGGCCTTAGCATCTGCGCAGGTCGAAACGGGGTGGATGGTAAACGCGAATCATCCTCCTGCAAAAACTCGCTTTGTCGTCACAGGGCAGGTGAACCCGACAGATAAAACCGTCGAAGGCTTTCTCGAAGTTGCTTTAGAAGGTGATTGGAAAACCTATTGGCGCTCGCCAGGTGAGGGAGGCATCGCGCCAAGCATTTCTTGGGAAGGCTCTTCTAATCTAGAGTCCGTTGACTGGCATTGGCCTTACCCACAGCAGTTTAATCTACTCGGTATCCACACCTTAGGTTACAAAGGGGATACCTTGATTCCAATGACGCTGAACGTCGAAGATTTTAACAAGCCAGTGAGTCTAGATGCTAAGTTGACGCTCTCTTCATGTACCACGATATGTGTATTGACCGATTATCCGTTTAGCTTGGATTTTATGCCTAGTGAGTTAGTCGTTTCGCAGCAGGCCATGTATCAGCATGCCCAAGCGATCAGTCAGGTGCCTAAAGCATCCCCTTTGATTTCAGAGCAAAGTGCAGTTTGGGATAGTTCGACCAATCAGCTTCAAGTGACTTTGATAAAACCACTAGGGTGGGATGCCCCCGAACTTATTGTAGATAGTCGAGTAGAGGCGATCAGTGATTACAGTTATGCGCTCAGCCATCTTAAAGTTGAGGGAGAAAAACTTGTCGCAGTTTTTGAGGTATCGACATGGCTTGGTGACATGAACCTAAGCGAACAGTCCGTCGATGTGACCATCAAGGACACGGATTTTATCGCTGAACAAGCCGCGCAAGTGACAAAAGGTCTTGTATCCGCGCCAATGCCAAGTTTTTCTTTGTTTGAGATGATCGGTTTTGCCTTACTGGGCGGAATGATACTCAACGTGATGCCTTGTGTACTTCCGGTGTTGGGGATGAAGTTAAGCGGAGTGATTAGCGCCCAAGGAATTGAGCGTCGAAAAGTGCGCTTGCAGTTTCTTGCTTCTTCGGCAGGGATTTTGACTTCGTTCTGGTTGTTGGCGGCATTTTTGCTGATATTGAAGTTCTCCGGTAGTGCCATTGGCTGGGGTATTCAGTTCCAGAGCCCTTGGTTTATCGGCTTTATGGTGGCAGTAACGGCTCTGTTTGGTGCCAATATGCTTGGTTTATTTGAAATTAGGCTATCGTCTGACACCAATACATGGCTGGCTTCAAAGGGAGGGGACTCTTATGCAGGGCACTATCTTCAAGGTATGTTTGCAACGCTTCTCGCGACGCCATGTTCTGCACCTTTCTTAGGCACAGCCGTTGCGTTTGCACTGGCAGCCAGCAGCATGGAAATGCTTGTCATCTTTACCGCCCTTGCGTTAGGCATGGCTCTTCCTTGGATTGTGGTGGCACTGTTGCCCGGACTCGCCTCTTACCTACCTAAGCCGGGCGTTTGGATGAACAAGGTTAAGTTGCTATTTGGTATGATGGTGCTTCTGACCAGTGCTTGGTTACTTTACTTGCTTGCCAACCACATTCCAGTGTTGTGGGTCATTGTATTTGCAGTCATTGCTTTAATTGTAGGTCTTGCGCGCGTCAAAAGAGTTTATGGTGATAGAGCGTTTGTGCTGTCTGGTGGTGGTTCTTTATTGCTGTTAGCTGGAGGGTTAGTGATCGGAAGTATGACGGCCGATCATTGGTCAACGCCTTTACCTGAAGATTTACCATGGGCAAGGCTATCGAATGAAGCAATTGACGCATCTGTAGAAAAGGGCAATACCGTGTTTGTTAACGTGACGGCTGACTGGTGCGTGACCTGTAAAGCGAACAAAATTGGTGTGATCTTGCAAGATCCCGTTTACTCGGCGTTGCAGCATCCTAATGTGACACCGATTCAAGGAGATTGGACCCACCCTGACGGCCAAGTGACAGACTACCTTCGTGCCAATGGCAGATTTGGCGTGCCGTTTAATATTGTATATGGGCCCAATGCACCTCAAGGGATTCCGCTGCCAGTGATCTTAACTGCTGAGTCGGTTACGCAAGCGCTCAAACAAGCAAGTGGGGAGGCAGGCTAATGAAGATAAGACCGTTTCATTGGCTTAAGGAAATATCAAAATACTTGTTATTGGCGATTGTGATCACTACTGCTGTAGATTTGTATCGTACTCAAGATATACCAACGGAAGTGGCGCCAGATTTAGTCACAGTAGATGACAAAGGAAACCCAGTTGATGTGATCGAGATGAGTTACCATTCCCCGGTAGTCATCTATTTTTGGGCAATCTGGTGTCCGGTATGTAAGTTTGTCAGTCCCACCGTTGATTGGGTAAGCCAATATTACCCAGTCGTCGCGGTCTCTGGAGCTTCAGGAGCGAACTTGCGTGTTGCGGCATTCAAGCAAAAACACGGTTATCAATTTACTAACGTCAACGACGAAAGCTCCCTGCTATTCAGGCAGTGGGGCATCTCTGTGACACCAACCATATTCATTGTCAGAGACGGCAAAATCGAATCAATCACCACTGGCATTACGACTCCGCCAGGCTTACTTGCTCGTCTTTGGCTAAACAATTAGGAATTTACTATGTTCAACAAATTAACGTTAGCGCTGGCTACAAGCGTTCTTTTTACTGCGCCAACATTGGCAGCACCTCAAGATCAAAAGATTGCTGAGATTGTAGAGATGCTTGAGGCAAACCCACAGGTTGTCGATGGATTACATGAAAGCTTAGCAATGTATATCAAGCAGCAACAACAGTTTTCTCGTTTGCTAGAGAGTAGCCAAAACTACCTCAGTGATCCTAAACATTCATTTATGGGGGCAGAGCGCGGTGAATTCACGATTATTAATGTGACAGACTATAGTTGCCCTTACTGCAAAAAGTTAGATTTGGAATTAGGCAAGCTAGTTGAAGATTACCCGCAAATCAAAGTGGTGAATCTCTATGTACCGCTTAAAGAAGGCAGTTCTTCGGTGAATTCGGCCGCTTACGCGCTTAACGTTTGGCAAAAAGATCGGGATAAATATCAGCAAGTACACGATTTACTGGTTTCAAAACCGGGCACACACAATGCCGCATCTCTCATGAAGATTGCGCAAAAAACCGGGACGACTGAGCATCTTAACGTCAGTGATGAAGTGAAAGCGCAGTTAGAAAATAACTATGCGATGTTTAACGGTTTAGGCTTAAGAGGTACGCCAGCACTTATTATGGGCGAGCAAGTCATACCGGGTTACGTGCCTTATCAGCAACTGGAAGAAGTGGTTAAAGAGCAACTGTAAGCCGTACTAGAATTAATCAATAAAACCAACCCCATACCATAGAGGTATGGGGTTTTATTTATAGAGCTATTTAATGTATTAAAGCAAACTATGCTGGTGCTCTGAAATTAGCATGCCCATTGACTCCGACGCCTTATCAAGCACGTGCTCAAAGCTATCAGAATCTTCAAACTTCTCGATCACTTCGTAGTAACACTTCAGCTTCGGCTCTGTTCCTGAAGGACGAACGATCACTCGTGCACCACAAGACAGGTGATAGATCAGTACGTCACTTGCTGGCAGGTCGATGGTTTGAGTTGAACCATCAGCAAAGCGCTTGGTGAGTGACTTAAGGTCTTCTGTCACTTCCACTTTACTACCCGCAATCATAGTGGGAGGGTTAGCTCTAAGCTTATCGCCAACGGGTGGTGCTTTAGGATCAAGCGCAATACTGCGCTGCGAGTTTAAGTACATACCGTGCTGGCGATAGATGGCTTCTAGCTGATCCCAAATGGTTTTTCCTTGGCTTTTTAGCTCGGCAGTCAATTGTGCGAAGGCAACCAATGCGGATAGGCCATCCTTATCCCAGACTTTGTTACCTACCGTGTAACCTAAAGCCTCTTCATAGGCAAACAGAAACTGCTGATCGTCGCTTTGCTTTTGCATCGCTACATTGGTTAGCCATTTAAAGCCAGTTAGTGTTTGGAAGTAAGTGGCACCGTGCGCATCGGCTATCTTGTTTAATAAAGTGGATGAAACAATCGTATTGCCAACAAGTTGCTTATTCGCTTGTGTTTGCGACAAGAGGTAATGACCAAATAAAGTACCCACTTGATCACCAGTAAGCATCTGATAGTCACCATCTTGTTTGCGTACAGCGACAGCAAATCGGTCTGCGTCTGGGTCATTGGCACACGCAATATCGGCGCTATGCTGTTTGGCTAATGCCATGACCATATCCATCGCACCTGCTTCTTCAGGGTTCGGGAAGTTAACTGTAGGGAAAGTGCCGTCTGGTTCACTTTGCTCTGCAACACTGTAGAAGTGGTTAAAGCCTGCGTCGTTGAGTAGGGTTTGCGCCATATTTGCACCAACGCCATGCATAGCTGTGTATGCGATAGTGACATCGTTAGGCGCAGTGTGGTTAGCCAATAGTGGATTGTTATTCATGGCCTGACGATAAGTTTGATAATAATCGTCTTTTAGCCAGACGAGTAAATCATGCTTTTCAGCGTCAGCAAGTGCCATAAGTGGAATAGGCTTAGTCGCCGCGATGTTAATTTCCGCGGCAATACCAGAATCATGTGGTGGGATAATTTGCGCACCATTTTCCCAGTACACTTTAAAGCCATTGTACTCTGGTGGATTGTGGCTTGCTGTAACCACAACTGCCGCTGCTGCATTAAAGTGTTTTACCCCAAATGCAACAATTGGCGTTGCGGCGACGGTGTGCGTAAGGAAAACCTTAATACCAAGAGAAGTGAGTACTGAAGCCGTATCGTGAGCAAACTGCTTGGAGTCTGTGCGGCCATCATAACCAATGACCACACCGCGCGTTTTTGCGTCTGGTACTTGTTCAATAAGATAATGTCCAAGGCCTGTCGCGGTTTCTTGAATCACTAAACGGTTCATTCGGTTAGGACCACAGCCAACTTTGCCACGCAAACCCGCAGTACCAAACTCTAGTCTTTGGCTAAAGCGATCGTCTAATTCATCAAATGCTTGTTCATCGATTAGGTGTTGAAGCTCTTCTCGTGTATGCGGGTCAGGGTCTTTCTCTAACCAATGAGTGACTTGTTCCATCATGATGTTCTTACCTTCTTCATGCTTCAAATTCTATTTTAAGTCTATGTTATTTCCTGAATTTAGCTTGATTTTAATTGATATTGATTATCATTTGCGAGAGCGCAATCGCTAAACCTTGCTACGATTTGTCGAGCCACCATTTCTAATAGGACTTTCTTGCACAATTTAGAAACGCCAACTAACGTTTATTAACATAAATATAACAAATTACATGAAATTTACTGGTTATAAGGAATTTTCCAAGTCCAAAGGCTGACTGGTACTTTCTTGCAGATATAAGTGCCATGCAGATTAGTACCAGCATCAAGGGTGATGACTCTGGCAGAGGAGAGGTCTTTTGAAAAGTTTACAGTTGTTACTGTGGCGGTTGAGTAGTGTGTTGTTAGTTTGTGTCACTGTTTCTGCACGTGCGGAAGAAAGTGCCTATAACATGACTCAGGGAGTCACCAATATCAGTGAGCAGGTTTATGACCTTCATATGCTGATATTTTATATCTGCTGCGCTATTGCTGTTGTGGTTTTTGGGGTGATGTTTTACTCCATGTATCACCACCGTAAGTCAAAGGGGGCAGTGGCCGCACACTTCCATGAAAGTACCAAAGTGGAAGTTATCTGGACCGTTATTCCGATTATTATCCTCGTCTTAATGGCTATTCCCGCTACCAAAACCTTGGTCGCGATGGAAGATACGTCTCAATCTGATCTGACAGTAAAAATTACAGGTTCTCAATGGAAGTGGCACTACAGCTATTTTGGTGAAAACGTTGAGTTCTTTAGCTTGCTTGCGACTAGCCAAAAAGCGATAGATGGTATTGAAGAGAAAGGCGCGCACTACCTACTTGAAGTCGATAACCCTCTGGTATTACCAATAAATCGTAAAGTTCGATTTTTGATGACCTCTGATGATGTTATCCACTCATGGTGGGTACCCGATTTTGCCGTTAAAAAAGACACCATTCCAGGGTTTATCAATGAGGCTTGGACACGTATAGACAAGCCTGGTGTCTATCGCGGGCAGTGTGCAGAGTTATGTGGCCGTGCCCATGGTTTTATGCCTGTTGTCGTTCATGCAATGGAAGAAGAGAAATACGACCAATGGTTGCTAGCTAAAAAAGCAGAAATAGAACAGGCCAAGCAAGAAGCAGCCGCATCGCTGACAGCCTCTTTGTCTAAGGAAGAGTTAATGAGTGTCGGTGAAAAAGTGTATCTCGACCGCTGCGCCGTTTGTCACCAAGCTAATGGAGCAGGTATACCCGGAGCGTTCCCTGCGATTACGGGCAGTAAAGTCGCAACGGGCGATGTCTCTTCGCACATTGATATTGTGGTCAATGGTCGATCTGGTACGGCAATGCAAGCATTCTCTAACCAACTGACTGATAAAGAGATTGCTGCGGTGGTGACTTACCAACGAAATGGACTTGGCAACAGTGTGGGTGATTTAGTTCAAGCATCAGATGTTAACCAGCTTAAGGCGTCTAAGGAGGGGCAATGAAAACGTCCAAACCTGATTCGATTGTAGAAGACAAAACCAAGTCAGCGCCCGCTACTGATGCCGATATCAGCCGTGCAAATAGCACGATTGCGGTGGAAGCTGATGATCACGATCACCATGAGCCAAACAAGGGTATTACTCGATGGCTATATTCCACTAATCATAAAGATATCGGCACACTTTACCTTTGGTTTAGTTTCATTATGTTTTTAACCGGTGGTGCGATGGCAATGATCATTCGTGCTGAGCTTTTCCAGCCGGGATTGCAATTGGTAGAGCCGCAGTTTTTTAATCAAATGACCACAGTTCATGGTTTGATCATGGTATTTGGTGCAGTGATGCCTGCCTTCACTGGGTTAGCAAATTGGATGATCCCAATGATGATTGGTGCACCAGACATGGCTCTGCCACGAATGAACAACTTAAGCTTTTGGATTCTCCCTTTTGCTTTCACAATCTTGATTGCTTCCTTGTTTACTGAAGGTGGTGGGCCGGATTTTGGTTGGACATTCTATGCACCCTTATCAACGACCTATGGGCCAGATAGCACCGCGCTATTCGTCTTCTCTGTACACATTATGGGTATCAGTTCGATTATGGGGGCGATCAACGTGATCGTCACCATAGTTAATATGCGTGCTCCTGGAATGACATGGTTTAAGATGCCGATGTTCGTCTGGACCTGGCTTATTACCGCGTTCTTACTTATTGCTGTTATGCCCGTACTGGCGGGAGCGGTTACCATGATATTAACCGATAAGTATTTTGGAACCTCGTTCTTTGATGCGGCTGGTGGTGGTGATCCGGTCATGTTCCAACATATCTTCTGGTTCTTTGGTCACCCTGAAGTGTACATCATGATTTTGCCATCTTTTGGCATCATTTCGGCAATTATCCCTGCTTTTAGTGGTAAGAAGTTATTCGGTTATCACTCAATGGTTTACGCGACCTGCAGTATTGCACTGCTCTCTTTTCTTGTTTGGGCGCACCATATGTTTACCACCGGAATGCCGGTTTTTGCCGAGCTGTTCTTTATGTATTGCACCATGCTGATAGCCGTGCCGACAGGAGTTAAGGTATTTAATTGGGTTGCAACCATGTGGCGAGGGGCGATGACCTTCGAAACGCCAATGTTGTTTGCGATTGCGTTTATTATCTTGTTTACCATTGGTGGTTTCTCGGGATTAATGCTGGCGATTGTGCCTGCTGACTTCCAATATCACGATACCTATTTTGTGGTGGCTCACTTCCACTACGTGTTGGTATCTGGTGCTGTCTTTTCCATCATGGCAGCCGCTTATTATTGGCTACCAAAATGGACGGGAAATATGTACGACCACAAATTGAGCTTGTGGCATTTTTGGTGTTCGGTGATTTCGGTCAATATCCTCTTCTTCCCGATGCATTTCTTGGGGTTAGCAGGTATGCCAAGGCGCATCCCTGACTACGCAATTCAGTTTGCGGATGTTAACCAAATTGTTTCGATTGGCGGCTTTGCCTTTGGTTTGTCTCAGTTAATCTTCTTATGGCTAGTGATTAAATGTATCAAAGGGGGAGAGAAAGTTTCTGCCAAGCCTTGGGAACGAGCAGAAGGGTTAGAATGGACTGTGCCTAGCCCCGCTCCACATCATACGTTCTCAACACCACCAAAAGTGGACTAGGAGTTGAGCGATGGACGAGCAAACAACCTCAAATAGAAAGCTTACGCTCAAGTTGTGTGCTGCGGTGTTAGCCATGTTTGGCTTCGGTTTTGCTTTAGTCCCACTTTATGACGTGATGTGCGATGCATTAGGAATCAACGGAAAAACCAATACAGAGTCTGCGCTACAACCTCAAGGTATGGTTCCTGACACATCACGTCTGATTCGCGTTGAATTCATGGCGCACAACAATCAGGGGATTCCTTGGTCGTTTGTGCCAGCGCAAACATCAATGAACGTCCATCCTGGCGAAGTGATTCAGACCGCATACTACGCAAAGAACTTGTCGTCGCAAGATATTGTCGGCCAAGCCGTGCCATCAGTATCTCCGGGTTTAGGCGCAACCTATTTCAATAAGATCGAATGTTTTTGTTTTAATCAACAGCCTTTGCAGGCCGATGGTAAAGCGGAAATGCCGCTGATTTTCTATATCGAGCCTGATATCCCAGACTCTATTCATACACTGACGTTGTCATACACTCTCTATGACATTACAGAGAAAACGACCTCAACCGAGTTAGCTAACGTTTCATCCTCAAACGATGAGACTTTGCAAGGAGCAACACAATGAGTTCAAAACATCAACCCTATTACGTCCCCACCCAAAGTAGCTGGCCGATTGTTGGTGCCGTTGCTTTGTTCTTAATTGCTGTCGGCGCTGGTTTGACAGTGCAAAATATGGCAGAAGGCGGGGATGGAAGTGTCTTTGGCAAACTGATATTACTCGCGGGTTTTATCTTTCTGCTCTACATGTTTGCGGGCTGGTTTAGCAACGTCATTACTGAATCGATGAGTGGAAAGAACTCTGCGCAACTATCTCGTTCTTACAGGCAAGGCATGAGTTGGTTTATTTTTTCTGAAGTGATGTTCTTTGGGGCTTTTTTTGGTGCTTTGTTTTATGCGCGAATGATCGCTGTGCCTTGGTTAGGAGGGGCAGGCAACAACGCCATGACGCACGAGATTATATGGCCGACGTTTGAAGCACTGTGGCCGCTAACAACGACACCTAGTGGTAATACAACGACGGCTATGTCGTGGCAGGGAATTCCTCTTATTAACACCATCATCTTGCTGACGTCGTCAGTGACCCTACACTTTGCCCATGTCAGCTTGGAGCAGAATAAGCGTATGGCGTTAATTGTCTGGCTTGAGATCACTATCGTTCTTGCGTGTTTCTTCTTGTACTACCAAGGTGTTGAGTATGCCCACGCTTATCAAGATTTAGGTTTAACGCTTCAATCAGGAATCTATGGAAATACCTTTTTCTTATTGACTGGTTTCCACGGCATGCATGTTCTGCTCGGAACGACGTTTTTGATTATTTTATTGGCAAGAGTGGCTAAAGATCATTTTACACCCAAAGACCATTTTGCTTTTCAAGCAGGCAGTTGGTATTGGCACTTCGTTGATGTGGTGTGGCTATGCCTATTCGTGTTTGTTTACGTAATTTAACGTGCATTTAAACAGTTTCAGTAGGGGCGGATATTAGGTTCGATAAAACCGCTTAATAAAGCCGCAATAAGCAAGATAACCGCCAATGCAGAAAGGAAAACTCGTCGGCCTAAATAAAAGCTCATGGGTTTATCGTCAGAGACAGAATCCTGTTCAGAGTTTTCATCTGACTCAGGGCCTTTAACCATTTCAAACATCGCTCTACCGAGGTTAACAAGGATGAAGAGTAGCAGCAGTATTAGGACAAGTTTGAATATGAATACCATGAGTGGTTCCTTTTTTGCTCCGCTGAAAACCACAAGCTTTGTGGTTGTTTGTCTAATAACTGTGGTCGCCTTTTCAATATTGATCAACTTGGGTTTATGGCAATTATCTAGAGCAGAGGAGAAAAGCCAAATAGAGCAAAAGGTTACACAGAGAGCGCAGATGTCACCTGTTCGTTTATCTGAGCTGACTGAGGAACAAATGAGTAATCCAACAGGGATAAATGTGTCGCTAAGGGCAGCCCCGATTCAGGATAGATACTTGCTGTTAGATAACCAAAGTGCGGATGGCAAGATCGGCTATTTGGCGTTGCAGTTAGTGAAAACAGATTCTGGAAAACATGTGCTACTAGAAAGAGGCTTTGTTGGAGCACCAAAGTTACGTTCACAATTGCCACAGGTCGATTGGTTGGATGAAGAGCTTTTACTTGAAGGCAGGCTTTATCGTAAGTCGATGAATCCGCTCAGCCAAGATCTGTATTTGGAACAAGGGGAAGTGAGTCGAATCCAGAACCTTAATTTTGCGCAGTTAGAACAGTATTGGCAGATTGAATTAGAGCCCTATGTCCTGCAACCACTTATTGAGCATTGGCCCTATTTTCAGCCGTGGCAGCCAGTTTCAATGAACTCAGAGAAGCACTTAGGCTACGCAGTACAGTGGTTTTCAATGGCAGCGGCCCTAGCATTCATCAGCTTGGTATTGCTAGTCAGAACATTAATTCGCGGAGGTAAAGATGAGTAATTCAGTTTTGAGAGGAAGGATCATTTTTGTCGGCTTAGTGGTGATGTTTGCTTTACCTGCCATTGTTGCCAAAACGGTATTGAGCCAGCACTGGTATCAATCCGGTGTGACCAACAGGGGCGAGCTTATTGAACCTATGGCGACATTGGCATCGTTAGGCATTGATAATCCTTACCAACAAAAACAGTGGCAGCTAGGTTATGTTGTCCCTGAGCAATGCGATGAGTTTTGTCAGCAGCAGATTTTTTTGCTGGGGCAAAGTCATGTTGCCCTTGGCAAGTATCAACAACGGGTCAAGCCTGTGCTTATTTCTACGCCGAAAAGTGATCATATCGCACTCAGAAAACAAGGTTATGCGCAGATTCAAGTGGGTGAAAGCTTTTTAAGTATTGTTGAACAGTTTGAATTTGTGATTGTTGATCCTCTTGGGCAGTTGGTGATGCGTTACCCCAAAGCGAGCAATGAAGATGAGTTAGTTTCGCAAAGCAAAGGGTTACTGGCGGATTTGCGAAAATTACTTAAGTTATCTCGTGTTGGCTGACAGCAAGGAGTGTTGGTATGAAGTTGATAAATCTGGTCCGATTTAGCCTTATCCTAACCTTCATTGTTGTGATGTTAGGGGCTTATACTCGCCTTGCTGATGCAGGTTTAGGGTGCCCAGACTGGCCCGGCTGTTATGGTCAGTTAACGGTTCCTAGCGAACAACATGAAATCGCATTGGCGCAATCCTTATATCCATCACTGACTGTTGAAGCGGATAAAGCTTGGCTCGAAATGATTCACCGCTACTTTGCCGGCACGCTAGGTCTAGTGGTGTTTACTATCTCTATTATTGGTATCAAAACACGTCAAATGCCTATCCCTTTAGCCATGGCTGTATCGGTTGTCGTGGTTTTTCAAGCGTTGTTAGGAATGTGGACGGTGACCATGATGCTGATGCCTATAGTCGTCATGGGGCATTTACTTGGTGGGTTTACCCTGTTTTGCTTGTTAGCGCTTACTTACTGGAACCTTCAATCTAGGCAAGAGTCTATGCAAGGGAAGCATTATACGACTCGATCTAGTTTAAGGCTGCTAGCGACGATAAGCCTAATCCTAGTGGTAGTGCAAATTGCTTTAGGAGGCTGGACATCATCTAACTATGCAGCCTTGATGTGTACGACGCTGCCAATTTGCCAAGGTGACTGGACATCCTATCTAGACTTTGGTCGTGCTTTTGAGTTGATTCAACCCAAACGAGAGAGCTACGAATTTGGCACTTTGGATTATGGCGCACGTATGACGATTCATATCACTCATCGAATCGGAGCCGTTGTAGTGACGCTGTTTGTTTGCGCTTTGGCGTTTATGCTGTTGGCAGAGAAAACACAAGCTTACAACAAGATAGCAAAAGGGCTATTGGTTATGCTTGCGCTTCAAATTGCACTAGGCATAGGTAACGTTTTATTAAGTTTACCTTTGATTATCGCGGTGGCACATAATCTAGGGGCTGCGTTACTACTCTTGATCGTGTTACGAACCAACTATCTAATCTGGCAAACCAGTCACCAGTCTGCAATGGATTCTGCTCTGTTTAATAAGGAGAGTGCGCATGAGTAAAACACTATCTGTTAGTGCTCAGGAGAGAGCACTATGGCGTAGTTACTTGGCATTGACTAAACCAAAAGTCGTTGCGTTAATGTTGCTGACCGCAGTGGTTGGGATGTGCCTTGCTGTCCCAGGTGCATTGCCAGTAAAAAACACCGTGTTAGGGCTTTTAGGCATTGGGTTGATGGCAGGTTCGGCGGCAGCATTCAATCATCTGATAGACCAGCGCATAGATGCCATTATGGCTCGAACTTACAAAAGGCCACTGCCATCAGGAGAAATAAACTCAAGCCATGTTTTTGTTTTCGCGGTTGCCATTGGAGCATTGGGCTTTGCCGTTCTTTATATCGGCGTGAACGCTTTAACGGCATGGTTAACCTTTGCGAGTTTGCTAGGCTATGCTGTGGTGTACACCATGTACTTAAAGCGTGCGACACCGCAGAACATTGTCATTGCAGGAATAGCCGGTGCAATGCCCCCACTGCTAGGTTGGACTGCCGTGACAGGAGAAATGCACGCCAATGGTTGGCTGTTGGTGATGATCATCTTTATTTGGACACCACCACACTTTTGGGCATTAGCTATCCATCGCAAGGATGACTACGCCAAAGCAGATATACCCATGCTGCCAGTCACTCATGGAGTCGAATACACCAAAACCTCAATATTGCTCTATACCGTGTTACTTAGTTTAGTGTGCTTGTTGCCAGCCTTAGTGGGAATGACTGGAACTTTGTATTGGGTTGGGTCAACGATTTTGAGCTTAGGTTTTATTGGTCACGCATGGAAACTTAAGTTCAATCCAGAAGAGAAGTCAGCGATTGAAACGTTTAAGTTTTCTATTTATCACCTGATGTTATTGTTCTTGTTGCTGCTGATAGATCACTACATAATTGTCTAAATATTAAGACGAAGCCAAGATGCGCTTTTTTCCGCAACAAACTTCCGCTAGTCTACTGAGCGTTTTGTTTTCCTCAGTAGTAGGCTTTTATGTACTTAGTCGAGCACCTTTTTAGTAAAAGATTGATTGTTCTTTTTAGCCTAATGGCGATAGGCGGCGGTGCATCGATGGCCAAATCGTTTGATTTTCATGGTGACGCGATCCGAGCACTTGAATCAGCTTTAGGAGGCGCTTGGGTATTGCATGCCACAGTAGCGACTACACTCGGATTTGTTGCCGCGTGGTCGACACCTGTTTCTTACTATCATTACCATCGATTGAGCCTCTCTCCCTGGGTCCTCGGTTTATTGGCGATGGTCACCTTAGATGAACTGCTTCAAATGTTTAATCCACTGCGCGAGTTTTCGGTACTCGATCTCAGTATCAACCTGCTTTGCGTAACTGTAGGTGCTTTGCTATATGTGAGTTTGCTTAAGCTAAAGCTTCCTTTGGGTAGCAAGGCAGTATAGTTTTCAGCTATCGCTTCAGATGCCTTAAGCTCTTGTTTTCCAACTTTTTAAAGAAAAGTGACAAGGATAGACAGATAACAAGATAGCAAAGGCCGACAATCAGCCAAATTTCAAAAATCAGACCCGAAGAGTTGGCGATTTCAGTACCGACGAATGTCATTTCCTGAATAGAAATCAGTGAGACGATAGAGGTGTCTTTGACTAGTGAGATAGCCTGCCCAGCGAGTGCGGGAGTGACTGCCGCAAAAACTTGTGGAGCAATCACATAACGATATTTCGTCCACCGAGAGAGACCTAACGAATCAGCGGCTTCCCATTGACCTTTAGGAATCCCAGATAAACCAGAACGAACCACTTCAGCGACATAAGCTGCCGATAGTAGCCCAACACATAGTACTCCCGACAGAAGGTTTTCCCACAAATTGGCAGGGCCAAATAATACAGACTGTAGCCAGTTAATATCCCCAGAAGACTCTCGCAGTAGACCGTCTAAGCCCATAAATGGAATTAGTTGGTTAGAGATAAAAAAGTAAAAAATGAACACAAACACTAAAGGGGGTATATTTCGAATCAATTGAACGAACATATTGGCTGGCACAGCAAACAGAGTGATTTTAGAGTGTCGTGCGACACCAAGCGCAGTTCCTAAGCCGAGGGCGAGAATCATCCCCCAAATACTCAATCTTAAAGTGGCAATTAATCCTTGGAAAAAATATGGAACTGAACCGTTTGCTCTTGGTGTGAAGAGCAAAGAAAACGCGTCTTGCCAGCGCCAGCTATAGTTAACTCCTACCGAAGAGCGGTGGTAAATCCAGTAGCTGAATCCGGCTAATAGCAGTAACAAAACGATATCGAGCTTTTTGATCGAGAGTTTGTTTACTGATGGATTAATTGAAGTTAGAGCGTTACTTTTAATCACTAATTTTTCCATGATAAAAGCCTCTGACTTAAGTCAGCAAATCAGAGGCGATCAAGTTATTGGCCTGATGCGATCTGATCTTGCCAGTCTAGTGTTGAGAACCAGTACTCATAACGCTGTTCCAGCCAGCCATCTTGAGTACGTGCTTGAATCCAATCGTTAAAGAAGGCTTCTTTGTCTGTCTCACCTAAACGAACTGCAAATGCTTCGTTGCCTTTAGACAAGCGGTCTTTGAATGGGATAAAGAGCTTATCGCTATGTTTAACCGCCTCATGTTCCGGTTTTGGGCTAGAGGCAATCACCGCATGTGCATTACCGTTAAGCACTTCTTGGAACGCCTGCGCATCATCGTCAAATTGAAGAATCTTAGCTTTCGGGAAGGTTTCACGAGCGACTTGCACGGTGAAAGCCCCACGACGCGCAGCGATTTTTACGCGGCGAGAGTTAAAGTCACTAAACTCAGAGAATCCGTCTGCAAGCTTTTTGTTAGCCGCCACTTGAACACCGGAGTGAGAGTAGGGCGCAGAGAACAAAACGCTTTTCGAACGTTCAGGCGTGATACTCATACCACCAATGATGACGTCGAACTTTTTTGCGAGTAACGCTGGGATGATACCGTCCCAAGCGGTTGGAACAAATTCGACTTGCCAGCCTGAATCTTTGGCAAGACGTTTAGCAACATCAATCTCAAAACCAATTAATTCGCCTTGCTTATCACGCATCGCCCAAGGAACAAAAGTCGACATACCAACGCGTAACGTGCCGCGCTCACTAATTTTATCTAAGTTGGGTGTTTCAGACGCTATACTCGGTAAGCTAATCGCGAAACCCAGCAATGCGATAGTGACTGCCTTTAAACCTTTCCCTGAAATGAGTCTTCTTCCTATGTTTTTCATAGAGATGTCCTTTATTGTGTGCGCCAACTAGCGCCGAGTTTGTGCTCTAGCCAAGCTGATAGTCCTGACAATGTTAGGGTCAGAGCGAGATAGATCGCTGCAACCGTAAACCAAATTTCAAATGGCATGGCTGTCTCTGAGACAATGTTTCGTCCCTCAGTGGTTAAATCGAAAATTGCCATGACACTGACAATGGAAGAGTTCTTAATCAAAGATACCACTTCATTGGTTAGTGGAGGGAGTGTGCGCTGAATCACTTGCGGTAAGATCACATCGTAATAAGTAAAAAATGAGCTAAGTCCTAAGGATTTAGAAGCTTCAAACTGACCTTTCGGGATGCTATTTAAACCACCGCGAAAGATCTCAGCGGTGTAGGCGCCTTGAAAAAGTGACAGCGCTAAAACCGCTGTGGCAAACCTATCTAGCCCGATGACTGGACCAAACACAAAGTAGAGCAAATAAATTTGTACCAGTAGTGGCGTATTGCGTATTGCTTCGATGTAAATCGTTGCTAGGCCTCGACCCACCCAAGAGTTAGACAGTTTTAATAGTGCGGTAGTCAACCCGATCGCTAGTGTAAAGCCTAAGCTGATTAACGAGATCTTGATGGTAATTATCAGCCCTTCGATTAACTCAGCAGGCCACCATTCCTCATCTTCATAAAATGCGATGAAATCGGGAACGCGCTCCCATTGCCACTGATAGCCCATACTTTTGGCCCCAGAATCGAGTAACCAGAACAGGGCTATGATAAGCAAGATCATTTGCAATACTGCTGACAGAACCGGTTGGAATACTTTTTTCATTGTCAGTGACTCAGGATCTGCGCTAAGAACTGCTGCGTTCTTGGATGATTTGGGGCAGAAAAGAGCTGCTCTGGTGTCGCCATTTCCAGTACTTGTCCTTGATCCATAAAGATCACTCTGTCTGCGACTTTTTTCGCAAACCCCATTTCATGCGTTACGCAGATCATCGTGATGCCATCTTGTGCTAAGTCAATCATGACGTCTAAAACTTCTTGAATTGTCTCTGGGTCAAGTGCAGAAGTTGGTTCATCGAAGAGCAGAATTTCTGGCTGCATACAGAGAGAGCGGGCGATGGCGACTCTTTGTTGTTGTCCTCCAGAAAGTTGCACTGGGTATTTGTTCGCCTGTTCTTCAATATTCACCCGCTTGAGAAAATGAAGCGCGCGCTGATAGGCACTTTCCTTGTTCAGTTTAAGCGTGCGTATTGGTGAAAGTGTTAAGTTTTCAATCACTGTCAGATGGGGAAATAGATTAAAGTGTTGGAATACCATCCCCACTTGCCCCGGATTTAGTGCGGAGTTCTGTTTGCCTAATACGGAAATTTTCCCTTGGTCGAGTGCTTCGAGTCCATTAATGGTTCGGATAAGGGTCGACTTACCTGAACCTGAAGGACCGCAGACAACCAGGATCTCCCCTTTTTGTACGCTGAGATTAATGTTTTTTAGTGCTTGGAATTGCCCATACCACTTACTAACGTTCGTAAATTCAATGGCGTGCATGCCTGATCTGCCGCTTTTGTTATTGTGCTAATACCTTAGCAATATCAGATTAATAATGCATCTGGTGGTATAGAAAACTGGTATAAAAACTCTTCTAGCGCCCTATTTATGAGGGTGTAAGCTAATTTTTACGGCTTGTGTAAAATGTAAAAATAGTAGAAATATTGCCTTTTATTTAAAATAGTGGTTGCAACCTTGGTTTTTGATAGATAAGTTACACAGAACAGGAATAAGAAAGCGTGAACGTTTTTTCACCACATAGTTTAGGTGATGCGTTCAACCAAGAGTAATAGGAAGAAGTAGCAATGTTTCAAACTGATGATGTACGAATTAACAAATCCAAAGAGTTATTACCTCCAGTTGCAGTTTTAGAGAAGTTTCCTGCAACAGAATCTGCTTCTTCGACTACGTTTCGTTCTCGTGAAGCCATTTCAAATATCCTTAAAGGGGAAGATGATCGATTACTTGTCATCATCGGTCCTTGTTCTATTCACGATCCAGAGGCGGCGATTGAGTACGGTAAGCGTCTAAAAGTACTGCGTGATGAGCTTGGTGATCGCCTAGAAGTGGTTATGCGAGTTTACTTTGAAAAGCCGCGTACCACAGTAGGCTGGAAAGGCCTTATTAATGACCCGTACCTAAACGATACCTTTAAGATCAATGATGGTTTGCGCATGGGTCGTAAACTGCTGCTAGATCTTACCGATATGGGGATGCCAACAGCAAGCGAATTCCTAGACATGATCACTCCTCAGTATGTGGCTGATTTGATTAGCTGGGGGGCAATCGGTGCCCGTACCACTGAGTCTCAGGTTCACCGTGAACTAGCTTCTGGTATTTCTTGCCCAGTGGGCTTTAAGAATGGGACTGATGGCAACATTAAGATTGCATCGGATGCGATTCGCAGCGCAAGTGCCTCGCACCATTTCTTGTCGGTAACCAAATACGGCCACTCTGCAATTATTGAAACCGCGGGCAACCCAGACTGCCACATTATTCTACGCGGCGGCAAAGAGCCTAACTACAGCGCGGATCATGTCGGCACAATCAAGCAAGAGTTAGAGGCTTCAGGTCTACCCCAGAAAGTGATGATTGACTTCAGTCATGCGAATAGCTCTAAGCAATACCAACGCCAAATGGTGGTTGCTGAAGATGTTGCGGGTCAACTTGCAGCCGGCGAGCAGGCTATCTTTGGTGTGATGATTGAGTCTCACTTAGTCGAAGGTCGTCAAGATCTGGTTGATGGGCAGGCTCCAACTTACGGTCAGTCAATCACTGATGCGTGTATTGGTTGGGACGATACTGAAAAAGTACTTCGCCAACTTGCCGATGCAGTCGAAGCGCGTCGTAATAACAAGTAATCAACCTCTTAGACTTAATTACTGAAAGCTCCTTCGGGAGCTTTTTTAGTTGCTGATAGATAGCTGCGAGCTATAATGCGGGTGAATTCGTAAACTTGGCTAAAGTATGAAACTGAATCAATTCGCGCTTGTGAGCGTTTTATGTTTGGCGACGACTGAGATAGCGTCTGCTGCCGATACACAAAAGGATTTGTTTCTTTTTTCGTTGCCTGAACCTGAAGATACAGGGCTGCTGGTGGCCCCGCAGGATACTGGCATACCGCTAGCAATGCAGGACTCCTCACTACCCGTCGAGCTAGAATATAACGAACCATGTGATATTAAGTGTGGGGTGAGTGCGACTGGACTTGTGTTACTGCATATGATTTTTGAAGGCAAAGCAGACCAAGAGTATCGTTATTCATTGATGAATCCAAACTACGAGCCGTAGACTTCAGACATTGAAATAAAAACGCCACTTACATTAATGGTAAGTGGCGTTTTTGGTTTACAAGCGGTTAAGAGGCTTTATCTAACTTTGGGGATGGTGGCGCTTCCTCTTCTGTATTGTCAGAGAATATTTCTGCGACTGCGCTACGTTCTAGTTCACCTTGTAAGTTGCCATCTTGATCGACAACAGGGAGTGAATAGTCACAACACATGGTATCGACAAGCACTTCTTCAATCGCAGCATCAGGAGAAACCGCAGGGACTTCTTCGTAGAACTCCTGTTTAATTTCTTCTGCTGTGGCTGTGTCTTTCGCCGCGTCTAGCAACCCTTCTTTGGATAAGACTCCTTGATACCCATCTTCGGTTACGTGGTAAGCGTAATCTTGCTTAAAGCCCTTCATTTGGACAATGGCTTCTTGGATTGTATTGGCCGTTATGCGGTAGGCGGGTGGGTTCATCACAGTTTCAACGGTCAGAGCACGGGCTCGGTTTACATCTTTAACGAACGCCTCGACATAATCGTCGGCAGGGTGAAGTAAGATTTCATCCGGCGTTCCTTGCTGTACCAACTCACCGTCTTTGAGAATAGCGATTCGATCACCTAATCGAAGCGCTTCGTCTAAGTCGTGAGTAATGAATATAATGGTTTTGTGCAGTTTCTCTTGTAGCTCAATTAACTGATCCTGCATTTCGCTGCGGATCAATGGGTCGAGGGCTGAAAACGCCTCATCCATCAGTAGAATTTCAGCATCGGTACACAGGGCACGAGCCAAGCCGACACGCTGCTGTTGACCACCAGAAAGCTGTGATGGGTACTGGTTCTCATAGCCTTTTAATCCTACCGTTTCAAGCCACTGGTTAGCCTTTTGTAAGCGTTGAGGTTTTTCAATTCCTTGAATCTCTAACCCGTAGGCAACGTTATCGACCACAGTTCGGTGGGGGAGTAGGCCAAAGCGTTGGAATACCATCGACATTTTGTTACGACGAAACTCTTCAAGCTCTTTCTGGCTAAGTTGCATCACATCGGTGCCTTCAACCAAAATCTGACCTTCAGTGGGATCTATCAGACGATTGAAATGGCGAATTAAGGTCGATTTACCTGAGCCAGATAGCCCCATAATGACAAAGATTTCGCCTTGGTTAATTTGTAAGTTAATTTCTTTTAAACCAACCGTATGTCCGGTATCCGCTAACACTTTATCCTTGCTTTCACCTTGTTTAACACGCTCCATCACTGACTTTGGCTTTTGACCAAAAACCTTGTATAAGCCACTGATCTCAATAAGTGGTTTAGTCATGTTTAAGATCTCCTAAATGAGCCTGAGTACGCTTTGCGTAAGCTTGGGATGCCCGATCAAATAGGATTGCTAGAGCAACTATCGCAAACCCGTTGAGTAGGCCGAGGGTGAAATATTGGTTAGTAATGGATTTCAATACGGGTTGACCAAGTCCTTTTACACCAATCATTGAGGCGATCACAACCATAGACAGCGCCATCATGATGGTCTGGTTGATACCTGCCATGATAGTTGGCATTGCAAGGGGAAGCTGGACACCAAATAAGCGCTGTTTGGCGCTGGCTCCAAAGGCGGTGGAAGCTTCTAAGACTTCTTTATCTACTAGCCGGATACCTAGATTCGTTAGGCGAATTACTGGCGGAATCGCGTAAATAACAACGGCAATAAGCCCAGGAATCTTACCAATACCGAGTAACATAACGACTGGGATTAGGTAAACGAATGCTGGCATGGTCTGCATTACATCGAGCATTGGCGTAACAACCGACTGAACACGATTAGAGCGTGCCATTGCAATACCGATGGGGATGCCAAGTACGATCGAGAGCATGGTACAGACAGTGATAATGCTTAAGGTGCGCATTGTGTCCTCCCACATTCCGAAGTAGCCGATCAGTATTAACGAGACAAAACAACCAACGGCTAATTTCCAAGAACGACTTGCAGCATAAACAAGACCAGTGCAAACCGCGAGGACGATCATCCAAGGTGTTGAAATCAGTAGTTTTTCAAACCAGATAAGGAAAGATAAAAGTGGGTCGAAGAAAGATTCGATAAGGTCGCCATACTCGCGGGAGAATTCTCGATATGCGCCATCAAGCGTTTTGCGGATCGCTCTTAGGTCTGAGCGCTCCATTTCAGGGAAGCTGTTGAACCAGCTCTCATTTGACATCAATAAGTTCCTTTTATTCTCCCTCGCTACATAGGTAGCGAAGGAGTACATCTAAAGCATAGCGCGTCATGCGCTATATAGGTTTCTTATGGGGTTGATACTAAAGTGCTTGCTTCACTTTGTTTGCAACATCTTGTGGTACCCATGCTTGCCAGATTTGTGGGTACTCCTCTAAGAAGTGGAACATCGCTTCTTCGCCATCCGCTTGGTTGTCTTCCATCCAGGCTAGAAGCTGGTTCATATCAGCATTACTGAATCCACGCTTAGTGAAATAGTCATAAGCTTGTGGCGCACGGCTTGCAAATTCTTCGGTCGTAATTGTGTGCACAGGTGACGGTGGGTACATAGTTGCTTTTGGTGACTCACATTCAGACTGTGTTGTACAGCCAACAAACTCTGCTTCATCCACGCCACTGCCAAAGTCGACCTTGACCATTTCATATTTGCCCAGAACCGCAGTGGGTGCCCAGTAGTAACCAAACCAAGCTTCTTCGCGTTCATAGGCTTTAGCTATGGCACCGGATAAACCTGCACTTGAGCCTGGATCAACAATGGTAAAACCGGAATTACCTAAGCCTAAGGCTTTAAATAAGTTACCTGCGCTGATTTGGCAGTTCCAGCCGGCAGGGCAGCTATAAAAGGCTGAATGATCAGGGTCTTCTGGGTGTTCAAATAATTTAGCGTGTTTTTTCACGCCTTCGATAGTGGCAATTTCAGGATACTGTTTGACGAGATAGGCAGGAACCCAAAAGCCTTCTTCACCTCCATCAACGAGAGATTTTCCCGCATAGCGAAGGCGTTTTTCGGCTACGCCTTTGTCTAAGGCATCTTTAAGGCTGTTGCTCCATAATTCAGGTGCGACATCTGGTTGGCCTTTTTCAATCATAGATGTGCCAGTTGGCATCGTATCACCGGGTATTAATTCGGCTTCACAGCCATAACCGTGCTCGAGAATAAATTTGTCTACGTTGGCAATCACTGTTGCAGAGTTCCAGTTCATGTCAGCGATTGTTACCTTGCCGCACTCTTCAGCTTGGGCATGGAAAGCGGTTGCGCTTAGGGTTAGTAATGCAGCCGTTTTTAGTTTCATTGTAATTTCCTTTTTAATGAATACGTTATAAAAATAGCGAATTGATATTTAGAGTTCAAATTAATATGTTGACTCTGTGAACCTGTGTTGATGTTTTTTGTGACAAAAATAAAACAAATTCCAGGAAAAAACCGCGCAGCAGTCACGGAAAGTTGCAGAAGATAACGACTTAGAAAGGGGTTTATATTTCGAGTTCAAATTATTAACGCTGTGCGATAAAACGACATTAGTCGGCAGACCAAACGTTTTTAATATCTGGCCACCCCCAGTTGGTGAGTTCGACATCTTTAAGTACACCTTGAAAGCGCAATGTCTGGCGATGATGAAACAAAGGAGATAGCCAAAATTGATTGATCAGCGCTGAAGCTATGGGTTCTAGAGCATCTAGATAGTCAGGCAGTTCTGTTTCAGAGCGTAGGTTGTTCAGCCTGTCAAGTAACCAGGCCTGCGATTCTTCGCCGATACAGTGTTGAATGACTGGGTTGTGGTAAAGGCTATTGAACGCAGAGGCATGTCTATTATCGTCGAGGTTAATGTTAGTAATTATGATGGACTCTTGCAGTTGACCGGACTTGGCGAGGGCCGTGAGTTGGCGATAGCTATAGCTGTGGATGGAGACTTTAACCCCAAATTGCTCTAAGAGGTGTTTTACTGCCAAAGCACAATTTCGTAATGAACTGTAGTCATAGATGGCGATGCTCAACTGGTATGGGAGAGACACTTGAGGCATTGTTGGGCGAGTTATCTTGTGCCACATCGGCAGCAGGTTATGGGCGACTTCACAGCCGAATAGTAGATTGTGGTTGTCTAGGTATTCAAACACCTTCGCTGGGGTTAAATAGGTTGAAAGGAATCGTCGCTGTTTGGCGCTCAACGCTATTTCACTGCACTGGTTGAAGAGCACAAACATACAGCCATCTTCTGTTCGGCTTTGCTGCACGTTACGGTCTACATGCTTACTAACAGCGTGAGAGACATAGTAATGACAGTCAGCGCTAGACTGAGCACCGGGTTGGTTAGTTTGAATTTGTTTATTTTTCAGCTCGGATTCATCAAGGTGCCAAATGGTGACTTGGTCGGTTAAGGCTCGGCAAGCATAGAATCGTTCAAAAGCTTGCAAACAGAGCTTATTGTCAGAGTGTTCAGTGACTTCAAAGGGGCCGCAGCCAACGACCTGTTTGATCATTGAGTTGTTGATTTGTGTAACAGGTTGGATTGAGTATTTTACCCCCGATATGAGCCCCCCAAAACCAAGGTCAGGTTTAGAAAGCTTGAAAACGATTTTATTAGGGGTAGGTGAGGATACGTCGCTCAAGTGATGCAACTCACCTTGGTAATCTTCCAGCGTTGCTAGCTTCTTGAACAGGTTGACGATAGCAACTTCATTGATTCCTTCACCATTATGAAAAGTTAACCCAGGTCGGAGGTAAAAGCTCCACTCAAGACGCGATTTATCATAATGCCAGTGATGGGCGAGTTGTGGTTCCAGAGTTCCATTCGCCCCACTCGATACCAAGCAGCAGTATATCTGGCGCAGTAAATATCGTTCGCTAGAGCGTTGTAATTGGTGTGGGACCAAACGTTCAAAAGGACGTTTATAAGTAAGCTGAATATGCAGCAGTCCTTCACGAATAGACGCACCAGAAGTGCTTTGTAGCAGCCGACCAAAAGCCAGTTCATCGTCATCGAGTATCGACAGGGCTTTTTCGTATTTCCCTTCTAAGATCCGCTTTGCCGCGAGCTGTGCTTTGAGTTCGTCTAATCGCAGGTTAAGTATCAGCGTTGAGCGTTGGTTTCGACCAGGTTTTGGGGTCCAGGATAGCCATGAGAGTTCAAACATTTGGTTGAGTAAATTACGGGCGTGTCTTGGAGTGGTAAACAAGACATCGGCGACCATAGGTAATGTCGTTTTGTGTTCCATACCAACACCGAACGAAACCAAGCGAGTGTAATAGCGTAATAGATTTAGATCAGACACGACAAACTACTCATCAAACAAGAAGGAACCAAGCTGATTTTGTTCCTAGTTTTGCCGAAATACCACTGTTTTTTTCCAGTGAATTTGTCATTTCTATTTTTATAGGGAACGATTGTTTTTGATTTGGACTGTTTTTCTATTCCTTATTAAGGCGCAAAATAGTCAGCGACCTAGGAGGAAAAATGGATATTCATAAATGTAATCACTTACTTAGCGCTTACTACCGAACGAGGGTAGAGAACAGCTCATCCCTGTTAGAGCAGCTAGCGCTCATTAGCCTGACACAGCTTATGAACTGGTAAAAAATAAGCAGCACCTGATGCAACATGCTCCTAACCCCCAAGAACCGTTCTCTGGTGCTGCTTTCTTGCTAGTACTACATGGATTTATATAAGGTGATCCATCGTCCTCTATCTAAGCCACTAATGTTGGCTCCAGTCACACTGCTTGCCTGAGAAACGCCCGCGGGTAGCCAAGTGATTTCGATATTGTCGAATTGAGTGGCAACCTGTTGAGAAACCCCGGTTTTTTCGAGGATATAGCCGAAGTTTGATGTGTTCCAGTTCATCCCCGGAGTGTTTGCCCACTGATCTTTGAGCGAGTTAGTAATTAATTGAGCCGCAACTTTAAGTTTTGGTCCGGAGATATTGCTAAATTGCACGTAATCTAAGCCATTATTCTTAACTGCGACAGCCTTGTTGTTAAGGACAATAAGTTCTTTGACATCACTACCTGAAATAGCGATCTTTTTGATTGAACTACGTGAGCTGTTGTTCAATATATACAAAGAGTTACTGGTTACCGCAGCCGAAAACTTTCCATCGGGGGAAGATTTAAGTAAACGTACTGTGCCATCGATATCAAGCGATTTAAGCTGGTTAGCTGATGTGGTTTTTTCAACCCAAACTATCTTGTTACTCTTCAAACCAAATACCAACTGATCGTCAATCGCAAAGGCTGCGGTCGAGGCATTATTTACGCCAATTTCGTTAGGGGAGGTAGGTGTGAGCGTTTTTGAATTAAGCAATATCGCGTTAGCGTTCCCGCCGTCATCTACGACCAGCAACTCAGTCTCATCAAGAGAAGGGACGACGAGATTTTGGGTTGAACTCAGTGTGTAGCTTTGAGCCTCCATGACTAGGCTATCGGCGTCAAGTCTACGTAAGTAGTCGTTAGCACTAAAGCCATCATTAAGCTCGGCAATAACGGCTTTCTGTGCATAGAGAGGTTTAATCCAATTGAAATTGTCATTAAAGCAACGTTTAGCCGATAGGTTGGCATCAGGGTTTGTTGGGGCGGGCTTTGGTGCTGGTGGAATCGTGCTGCCAGAAGCACTCGCGTATGCGTCGACTTTCTTCATTGTCGTCGAACGAGATTGCGTCGATTTGTCTTGTAAACTGGTTAAGAAAATACCGCTTGAACCGGTTGAGTCGCAAACCGTACTGTGCGTACTCGTAGAGCCAGTTTGGGGTTGGTAAAGCTTGTAAGATTGAACACTGTTTAATGCAGGTACAACCTGTGCCAATTGGTGTGCTTTAGGTTGGTAACCAAGTAAGTCGAGAATACTTCCGCCGTGATGGTCATCATCATCGTCGTCTGAGGAGGCCGATGAGTAAGCATCAATAGTACGAGTTGCCAGCACCGCACGGTTGGAATTAGTAATATCGATCTGTTTAATATTGTCTGTTGCGTCAACGTAAACAATCTTGTTATTTGCGGGGTTGAACGCCACTGACTTTGCTCCGGCTAAGTCAGAATCGACCTGTGATCCATGTATCAGTAGTTGGTTGTCAAACGAGATATGCCTATTCGGTTGGGTTCTTAGGTCAAAGCCTGATAAGTCAAGCGTTTGATTGGCAATCATTACATCTACGGCATGGGCAATGTTTACCAAAGGATTATGTTGTCCTTGAACTTGCGCTTGGCGTAAAGAGTTGAGCAAGAGTTCTGTCTGCTGTTTCGGCCCGTGAGTGGTTGCCGCGCTCGAGAAGTTAACCCCTAACTTATCCCCCAGCGCTGTCTGTAAATAGGCTTCGGCGTTTTTGGCACTGCCTTTTAGTGCTGGGTTAAACAGTACCTCGCTGTAGATTAAAGTCGTGAACGGAGACACGAGTTCTGAGTCTTTGTGAGCTGTTAATATCGCTCCATTGTCGTTAACAATTCGCGCATAGTTGCCGCTGTAAGATATCTGCTGCTCAAGAGGGCTGCAAACGCCATCCGCGTCTGTGTCTGCACACTGAGTTAAACCTGAATAACTATAGACGTTTGATGTCGTAGTGGGTGTGTTTGAGTCACTAGAACCCCCACCGCATGCGGAGAGCAACAGAGCACTCGATATACTGAGTGTTAAATTGCATACTGTGTGTTTTTTGAGCATATATAACCAATTATTTTATTAATTTCTAATGTACCTAGTATTTATCTCTGCTATTTAATCACCAAGCAAAATAAAAGATCAAATGATATTGATAACAAATATCATTTAAATTAATATTCCCGCTCATTTCTGTGATTGTTTTATAAATTTGGAGTTTGAACGGTGGGAATACTGGTCAAAAAGCTTGGGGCTGGAGCCATATCGGTCGCCCTTATCGGGTGTGGTGGGGGAAGTGAACCTGACAGCAAGTTAACACCATCGGCAGAACCTTCGACAAGTCACCACTTATCCGGCGTTGTTATGGATGGCTACCTTGTTAACGCCAATGTTTGTCTAGATAAAAACAAAAACTCAATTTGTGACAGTGACGATGGGGAGGTTGTTAAAACAAATTCCCAAGGCAAATATGAATTGCCAGTGGAAGGTAGCATTCAAGGCTATAGTATTCTCGTTGAAGCAGTTGCTAATCTAACCGTTGATTTGGACAATCCCAATCAGACGATTACCAAAGACTTCACATTAGAATCTCCGGCAACTCACTCTGAAATTGTGAGCCCTATGACGTCAATGATAGCAAGTTTGGCACAGTTATCTGGAGAGAGCTTTGATCAGGCAGCTCGTACGCTTGCAGGCGAACTCAACGTTTCAGAAGATGTGCTGAAATCTGACTATGTTTCTGGAACAAGCTCTGAAAGCCAACAGATCCACATGCTTGCCCGTGGAATTACTCGAGTGATCCAATCGGCACAAGATGCGTCGAAAGACAATGGCGTGACTGAAGAGTTCGCTCGTAAAGGAGCAATGAATCGCCTAGCCACCTTAGATCTAACTGCGATGAAACAGCGCACCGACAAGTTGTCGCATGGCGCCCAGAATTCAGAACAAGCTTTAGAGCAGATAGCCATCGACTACCGTGATGAACTTAAAGTTGACCATGATGATATACAGGGCAACGCGGTCACTATGATTCCACGGGCGCCAAAAAACGGTGTCGTTAATGACTCTGCTGATACGTTTGATTGGACTAAGGTGAAGCCCTTCCACTCGCTCTCTGATTATGAGTATTCGTTAAATGGCGGAGTTACTTGGAATACAGTAACACAAAAACCGATCTCAGTAGGTGAAAGTAAAAAAGCGGTTGGTGAAGTTCAGGTTCGTGTCGCCGCTAAAACCGCTAAATTAATAGCCGCAGGGAAAGCGCTAAAATCATCGAAAGCGTTCACCGAGACCCAAGTGCCAGCGGCGCCAACCCGCCTTGTTGTAAATGACGCCAATAACACCTTTGACTGGCAACACTCGGCAGGTTTTTTGCATCTTAGTGACTATGAATTCACCATTAACGGCGGTCGTACGTGGCAAATTGTCAACGCTAAACCGCAAAAGGTAGCAGATATCGCAATCGCGGCTGGTGATCTTAAGCTACGCGTGCGAGAAGATCTTAACTCGGCGCGCCCGGCAGGATTAACAGCCAAGTCCGCTAAGCCGATGACGGTAACCCCAACAGCGCCAAGTGCGCCAGCATTGCTACGCGCCGATGATGACGCGGATTTGTTTGAGATTCAGCTTGTTGCCGGATTCGATGCATTACTACACTACGAAGTAAATCTAGGCTCTGGATGGCAGCCACTGACGTCTAACCCTTACGTGGTGGGTAATGTCGCACTGAATGCCAAGACAGTTCGAGTGCGTGTTAAAGCGAATCCACTAGACGGACGTCCTATTGGTACAGAGCTGATTGTTGCCCAAGCTTTTACTAAGGTATTGAACAAACCAACTTCTCCAACAACGCCGGTAGTGGATGATGCCAACAACCAGTTTGGGTGGACAATAGTATCAGGCTATCAACACCCAAGCTTATACGAGCTATCTACTGATGGTGGTCAAAGTTTCCAATCTGTTACGACAAACCCTCAGTCGATTCCTGACATTAACTACCATGCCGGTAAAGTTTGTGTTCGCGTTAAAGCTGGAGCAAACAATGCAACAGGCAGCTTACTGTGCAATGACAAGCCATATACCGTGACCCCAGCGGCGCCAGCAGCACCCACAAATGGTATTGTTAATGACGCCGCTAATACATTCGATTGGGCTTGGGTTGCTGGTTTTGATTCCGCGTCTGATTATGAAGTCAGTATTGAATCTGGTGACTGGACCCCTGTAGCGAACAAACCTGTCACGCTACAAGATCGTGCTTATGCGCAAAACAGTATTCAAGTCCGTGTTAAAGCGAACCCAGTTAATGGCCGTCCGGTTGGTGCTATTTTATCTAACCATTTTGCATTTACCGAGCAACCAGATGCGCCAAATGCCCCAACCAGCTTAATGGTCGATGATAATGCCAATACACTAGATTGGACCAATGTCTCTGGCTTTAGTGAATTGGCAAATTATGAATGGTCAGTCGATTCAGGCTCGAATTGGAGTCCAGTTATTGCCAAGCCAATTATTGTTGGCGATATCGCTAAAGCGGCAGGTGTGGTTCAAATTCGTGTTCGCGCCAATTCTCAAAATGGTATGCCAGCAGGTGCGGCGGCTTCTAACCCACTGCCATTTACGGAAACACCTAAGCTACCTGCGCCTACCGGTGGTGAGATTAAAGTGGTTGATAAGATAACCACGAATTTATTGGATTGGACAAACGTCAACAGCGGTACAAATTACAATCAGCCACAGCACTATGAGTTTACCACTGACCAAGGAGCGACATGGCAAACTGTTGTCACCAAGCCGCAATTTGTGGGTCCGAGAGCGTTTGATAAGAATCACGTTGGTATCCGTGTCAAACGAAATGCGATCACAGGTAAAGTGAATCCTCCAAGCAATATACTTTGGGCGACTAACCTATCGGGGCAGTTTGCAGCGATTCAATATGTGCCGATGAAAGGCGTTAATGAAGCGGCGAGTTCTGGAGCGTATGACCCGTGGTTGACAGGTAATGAAGAGTGTATTGCTGAGTACAGTGCTTCAGGTAGTGGAGAGCCAACATACTGGACAGTGGTTAGGGTTGACTCCGCTGGTGAAGTTAGGAAAAAGGTAGAAGCGCTTACGTTATGTGGAATCAATAAATGGCAAATACCTAGTCTCGATGAAGTGATTGCTCTTTCTAAACGTAGTCAAGATACCTTGCCTAGCTACTCGCGCAGTTACTTGATAGATGACAGTAATAATGTTTGGGCAGAAACGGGTGGTGAATTCAAAACATACAAGAATGGCGTTTTAGTCAATGCATACTACGGCAATTATGCGTTTGTAAAGTGGCACTTAGCATCGAGCAACCAATTGTTATCAAGTGTTAATACTGAGATAGCGAATCTTGATGGATTCTTGTCTCAGCAATCCGGACACATCACGCAAGCCAACACTTTTATCTCGACTTGGTTGTCAGAAAACAAAGCTAAGCAAAAAAATTACCTAGTGTTGAGTGGTGAAGCGAAAGCAAAGCAAATGGAGCTAGAACAACTATTGCCTAGTTGGTTGAATAAGAAAGCTCAATTATTGGCTCAGATTGAACCACTTACATTCCAAGCCAAGCTAGCATCACAGTCGCGTACAGACACCGATAGCATGGCGTTTGTAACTAAGGTAGCGGAGTTTCGAGCTAAGGTTGAGCAGCTAAAGAACAATAACGATGCGCTAATAGCAATTATCGAAGCTACCAAGCTAGCGCAAAAAGTTGCTAATGTTCAAAGTGATACGACCCAAGTTTCAACAGCAAGCAGTCACTTGCAATCTGCTGCGACTGGTAGCGATATTCACCAAGCAACACTCGCGCTTTTTGAAGCTTTGCACACACTAGAGCAGGGAAACACACAACTAAGCGAACTTAAAGCGAAGTTGAACCTAGCACTAGCGAGTCTTTCTGCTAACTACTCAAACTTAGTTAACGTCATCAACAACTTACTGGCAGAGACCGATGTTGTCATTGCAATCCACAACGTAGACAGCCTAAAAATTACAGCCAAAGATGGGTTTGTGAGAGCCCAAAACTCGGGTTATCAAGTTAGCCAGTCTAGTGCGATGATTGATACACGGTTTGCAAAGCTGGATGTATTGGGTGGCTTCTTACCTAAATCAGCTACTTACGCCCAAGGATGGCGATGTGTATTGGATACCAGTGTGTCGGGTAAGAAGCGTGTCTGGACTCTGCTCCAAGATGGGCTTCCTAAAGGTAAAGATGAACTTGTTTATAATGCTACTGGCGCCGATCTACCTAGCCTGCTGGGAGCAGGAGGTCGACTTGAGCAAACCAATAAAGCTTCTTTGTGTGGTTACACTGATTGGAAGGTACCAAGTTCGACACAGCTAGAGTCCTTAGCATCAGCATCCGTTTCGGGGTTAAAAGAATCGACGACGATCGATGTCAAAGTATTCCCTCACCATCGTGCATTACTTCCGACCTATGACAAAGAGACAGCTAAAGGTGGGAAGCGCTTCTATTATTGGACGTCACGAGCTAAAGATAGTTCGAATATGTATGCCCATTCTTACGCGACTGCATCATATAGGACGCAGTCGAAGGCATTTGATACCGCAACCGTCAGTGGCGAAGCGCAAATCTTAGTTGCTCGTTTAATTCGTGAGGATGTGAAAATCAACAAGGGTTGGACTTACCTTACTCATGAAGGTGCTGTCACGACAGAAAGAGCACTGGCGAAATGTGCCAAATACGACGCCACTGGTTACATATGGCAAATATATCAAGATGTTGTGCCATCTAAGCGTTTTGTTAAGTACTCCGAGGTGAGTCGCAACTTGTCGGAATTCAACAGCAAAGAAGTGTGTGGTAAATCTAATTGGTCATTACCGACAAGCGAAGAAATGAAGGTAATACTGTCTGCTGATAGTGCGATTTTTGAATATGCATCGCCTAAACCTAAAGAAGGGGATTGGTACGCCAACCAAGATTACTATCTTGAAGGAAGCTCGACGAGAAAATATCAGCTCTTTGACCCATCGAATGCAAAAGCCTCATCTAGAGACAGTGGCATGATGGATCAGGAAAAATACCTATTCCGCTTTATCTCAAAATAACACTAACAATAACAATTAGTCCAGCCTCTTTCGGGAGGCTGAATCTCTCATTTTTGGAGTTTATTCATGCTTAATAAGAAAAAACAACGCGGTGCAGCCGCAATTGAATACGCAATTTTAGCAGCTGCTATGTCGGTCGTTCTACTTTCCCTTGTTGGTGGTAGTGATGGAAGGCTTACTCAAGCGATTACTGGTGCCTATGACACGGTCATCGAAGCATTAGAGGAAACACAGGACTCAGGCGAGTAATCTCGCCTGCTGCAATAGGAATTAGCATGACAGCAAAACGTCTAATGGTGTTGTCTTTGGTTTTGTCTGTGGTGGGTATTACAATCTTACTGCTCGGACAATCCAACAATGTTGCACCTCAGCCGCAAGGCTCAAGTGAGCAATTCACCAAGGTATTGATCGCCAAACAGTCAATTCATGTTGGTCAGCCATTTTCGCTCAATATGTTTCAGTGGAAAGAGATATCCGAAAAAGAGTTGGCCAACTACCTAGATTACATCACTGAAGAGCAGTTCTCGCGACTGTCTATCAAAGCCGGCATTGCACATATTGCCATTAAGTCAGGTCAAGTGATGTCTTCAGCAGACCTTATTCGCCCAGAAGGTGGCGTTTCTATGGCATACAACGTGCGTTCTGGTTACCGAGCCATCTCAGTGCCAGTTGATGAAGTGACAGCAAACTCAGGTTTTGTTCAACCGGGCGATAAAGTTGATATTTTGTTGCTTGGTTCTCAAGTGAGCGAGCTAAAAAAATACGATAACTTAGTCCAAGGCTTATATGTTACTACCATTGCTAAAGACGTAAGAGTTTTGGCATTCAATGAGCTGTCCAGCTCGGAAAACTTTCAAAAACAACGCAGCTCATATGGTGCCGATCTGCCAGAAAACAGTTCAGTTTCCTTAGAAGTGACACCAGAGCAAGCAACGCAAATTGTGTTGGCCAATCAAATTGGCAAATTGACGCTATCACTACGCGGAGCAGACGAAATTGATGCCGAGGTAGAACAGCCATTTACGGTTACTTCAAAGCTAATCAACCCAGATAGCCAACAGGTTGCTCCTAATGTTGGCTTGATCCAGCTCAGACCCAATTCAGTCAAAAGTAAATAGTCGTGGTAGGAATTGAAACTATGAAAAAGTTTACGCGTTGGTGGAGCTTATTGTTGCTTCCTGGCCTATTTTTCTCTGTCACGTCATGGGCGACAGCCTTAGAGGTGAACATTAACGAAGCTAAGATGATCAATCTGTCGCAAGATGCGAAGTCGATCTTTATCTCAAACACTCATATCGCCGACTACCAGCCAATGACAGATACCAAAATTATGGTATTCGGCATGCAAGCGGGAACGGCGACGATCACCATTCTAAACTCGCAAGAGCGGGTGATTTACAGCAATAAAATTAAAGTTGTACACGATACCAAAGAGCTGGATGCGCTTATTCAAGAGCAGTTCCCACAGGCTTCTGTTCACTCGGAGTCTCTTGGTGGAAAGTTATGGCTAAAAGGAACCGTCCCGACACCTGTCATGGCCCATAGTATTGTTAGCGTAGCTAAAAGTTACTTGTCACCGACCGTTGCACCGCAGCAAAAGCAGTCTGGCAGCTCCTCAGCAAGTTCATCTAGCACGAGCCAAAATGGTTCGAGTGAGAATAGCAACAAAGAAGACGAGCTAGTTAACCAGCTAGTCGTAACAATGCCAACTCAAGTCAATATTCGTGTTCGCATTGCGGAAGTGTCGCGCAACGTTTCGAACAAACTAGGCATTAAATGGGGTTCGGTTGGGCAAGGCGTTGGTAGCTTTCTTTACACGAAACCTTGGGATGTGAGCAGTTGGGGTAAACCGACATTGAGCGCGCTGGTTGATGCCCTTGCCTCTGATGGCACTATGTCTATCTTAGCCGAGCCAAATCTAACCGCAATGTCAGGTGAAGAGGCGAGCTTCTTAGTCGGTGGTGAAATACCCATTCCATTGATCCAAGGCGATACGGCGACAGTCGAGTACAAACCTTTCGGCGTGAACCTTAATTTTACTCCAGTGGTACTCGGTCCCGATCGCATCAGCCTTAAGGTGTCACCTGAGGTAAGCAGTGTTGCGGTTGAAAATCAGACTAGCTTAAATGGCAATAATTACCCTTCATTTACTTCGCGTAGAGCGTCAACCACGATCGAATTAGCCAGCGGGCAAAGTTTTGCTCTCGGTGGATTGCTACAAAGTCATGAGATTGACCAAATTCAGAAGTTACCTGGTGTTTCTAATATTCCTGTGCTGGGAGGATTATTCCGTTCAACAGAATACCAACGTCGCGAAACTGAGTTGATCATTATCGCCACGGCATACCTGGTAGAGCCAGTGCGCAATGATTCCCTGCCATTGCCAACGGACAATATTGTTCCATTAAGCGACCTAGAACGCTTACTGGCTATTCCTCGTCCCAAAGGTCGGAAAGTGAAAGACAGCAACACCTACACCGATAACCGCAAACCTCGCCTGCTGGGTGACAATGGATTCTACTACTGAGGTAATGATGAGAATGATGAAGTATTTATTTCCGGCTCTGATCATCTTAAGTGGATGCAGTTCGGCGCCAATTGAACGCGAGCCATCGATAGATGTTGTAGCGGTAACTAACAAGCTGACGCTTAATCTTAAAGGCAATACATTGTCTTCGCAGCAGCGTCAGGATGTACGCACTTTTATTGAACGTAAAGGTTCTCCGTATGCATTGAAGGCTAAGGTGGTGAGTCATACTCCATCTGGTCGAGAGCAAGTGGCAGTCGTTGTGAATAGCTTGGTTTTACAAGGGGTATCGTTACGAAATGTAGCACAACAACATATTGAACAGGCTAAAGCGGGCGACATACAGATTGTTGTTGAATCTTTTCGCGCTAAGGTGCCGACATGTCAGCCGCAAAAATACAGCAATACCTTTATCAACAAATTTGAAACACATCCGTCATTTGGCTGCGCGAACCAAACTGCACTCGCGCAAATGGTTGCGAATCCGAAAGATCTTATTGTTGGTGAAAAGCTAGGCCCAACTAATGGTGCCAAGGCTGTATCGACGATTGATGGCTATATCGCACCACCTTCAACCAACAGCACTGAAGAAACTCAGCAATCTTTACCATCTGCGTTTGGGACTAACTAATATGCAAAAGCAAAACATCTCTGTATTAGTCGCAGCTTCCCCATTGCTGGACACTTATTCGCTAAGTACTGCTTTTGCGGAGCAGGGCATTACCTCTTTGACCACAGTGACAATTGATGAAGAAGAAATCATTAAACAAGTGGTTAAACACGCATTCAAAGTGATTGCGTTGGATGTGATCGAACAGTCGATAGAGCAGGCGCAGGCTTTAATTCATACCCTCAAAGCTCGCACTGGCTGCCATGTTGTTGCTATTGGTAGCAATGAACAAATCGCTTTTTACCGAACCATGCTAAAAGCGGGAGCACAAGAGTATGTACTTAATCCCGTGGAACTTGGTGCATTCAACCATGTTGATTTCCACACTTGTTACCAAGAAGAAAGCAATGGACACGTCATTTCTGTTGTGGGCTCAAAAGGCGGGGTGGGCGCTTCAACCATCGCCGCGAACTTAGCCCGCGAGCTGCATCAAAGAGGAGACACCATATCGGTTGCTGATATGGACTTTTCGACCGGTGATCTTGACTTGCAATTTGATGTTCAAGGTAATACAGCTTTAGTCGAAATGCTCCAATTTCCAGAACGCTTAGAGCCAGTAGTTTATGAGCGTAGCGCGATTCAAATTGCAGCTGGGCTCAACTTGTTTACAGGTTATTTGCCACTCGATACGAGCCCGTTTTGGCCCGAGAAAAGTAGCTTAGACCATTTTCACCAATTCTGCCTATCGCACAGCGACAAGCTTATCTTAGATCTGCCTTCGTTTTCTATGCGCGATCAAATTGGGTTTAGTTCACTGGCACAAGCGGATGTTCGAATTATCGTCGTGGAACCAACATTGGCGTCAATTCGTAATGCAGGCCAGATCCTTTCCGCATTAGAAAGTTCGCAGCAGCCACATTCAGGGAAAACCAATATCGTGGTCGCGAACCACACCAAATCAGAGAAAGCATCGCTGATTTCTTGTCATGACATTCAGCGAGCACTGGGCTTTAGTGTTGATGTGGTACTGCCGTTTGCGCCAACCCATTTCATGGCGAAAGGTGCGCTTGGTCAATCTTCATTGACAGGTCATCGTAAAGTGAACCGTGCTTTCACTCAGCTTGCTGATCTGGCAACTGGGCAAGTCTCGGTGACTAAAACCCGCTTCTGGCGTCGAGGTGCGTAATGTTTGGTCACTCTAGAGTCAAAGCTCCGATACATGGATTAAATGCTGGGGTACAGGATAAAGAGACAGATCCTGTTCGCGATCACTATCACAATATCTATGCTCAGGTTGTCAATGCCGTCGAGGCGAGCGTGGTAGTCAAGCTTTCAGCTAAAGAGCTTGAAGGACGAATCCACTTACTTGTGACTGAGATTGTCGCGACGGGCCAGCTTCCGCTAGGCAATCGAGATGTTTCGCTGGTGGTGAAACAGCTTGTTGATGAGTTGCGTGGCTTGGGGCCTTTGCAGCCATTAATCGATGATCCTGTAGTCACGGATATTATGGTTAACGGTTACCAGGAAGTGTATGTCGAGAAGTTAGGCAAACTGCAAAAAACTAATGTGGTGTTCCGTAGCGAAGAGCAGTTGTTGAACTTGGCTCGTCGTATTGTCGGCAAAATTGGTCGTCGAATTGATGAAACGTCACCCCTAGTCGATGCGCGGTTAGAAGACGGCAGTCGTGTCAATGTCATGATTCCTCCTTTGGCGCTCGATGGAACTTACATTTCGATCCGTAAGTTTAGCCAAGACAAGATGTCGCTAAATCAATTGGCGGAAAACGGTGCAATGTCTCAGGGCATGGTTAAGTTGCTAGATGTGGTTGTACGCAGCCGCTTGAACGTTTTGGTCGCGGGTGGAACGGGGGCGGGTAAAACAACCTTGCTCAATGCTTTGTCTTTTAGCATTTCGCCGAATGAGCGGATCGTCACGATTGAAGATGCGGCGGAACTTAAGCTGCAACAACCTCACGTTGTACGCGCAGAAACCCGCCCTGCCAATGCCGAGGGGCTACCCGCTATTGGTCAGCGAGAGCTAGTAAAAAACGCGCTGCGTATGCGACCAGACCGAATCATTTTGGGAGAGGTGCGCGGTGATGAGGCATTTGAAATGATGCAAGCAATGAACACGGGTCATGACGGTTCCTTGTCTACTTTGCACGCCAACTCACCAACAGATGCTCTGGTTCGTATCGAAAACATGTTGATGATGGCGCAGTCTAGTCTGCCTTTGTTCGCACTGCGCCGTCAGGTGGCAGATACGATTGATGTGGTCGTTCAAGTTGAGCGAATGCGTGATGGCAAACGTCGTGTGGTTGCTATTACTGAAATACTTGGTCTGGAAGGTGAGCAATACGTCACCCAAGATCTCTACCGTTATGTTGTGCAGGGCGAAGATGTCCAAGGTAATCTTTTTGGTCATTTCAAGAGTGCTAAAACGCTGCCAGGGTTTACAGACAAGGCGGGTTATTACCAGCTAGAACACCAGCTTAGAAGCGCTATGGAGCTGGATTGATGATTCGGATCTTGGTTTTACTTCTTAGTTTAATTGCGGTGGCCTATCTACTGCGTCGTTACTCTGTAAAAAAAGTGGTTAAGCAACGACTCAACACAGTGGCTTTTTCACCTCAAAAAAGTGCACAACTGTCGATTGTCAAAAAGTCGACCTCAAATGGTTATCTGACAAGTCTGATTGCTCGTTTGGATGCACTGTTTTCAAGGATGGATAAGCTGATACTTACTCTTGGCATGCTCGCGTTGCCGTGCCTGAGCTTCTATTTTGTGACAAATCTCGGATGGTATTGGCGCGTGAGCAGTGGCTTAGTCGCTGGTTTGCTGATGTGTTGTGCACTGTATATGGTTCGAAAGCGCCAGCAGTCGGAAGAGTTTGAACGTGGCATTGTGCAAGTGCTTGGCTTAATCAGCCGAGCGGTATCCGCGGGCCTATCTGTCCCTCAGGCAATTGAGCAAGTGGCTCAATCACAATCAGGCTTGCTTGGTCGTGAGTTTGTATTGATACAAGATCAGCTTTCATTAGGGCGTAGCCTACGCAGTACACTTGATGAAGCATGTGCGCGTCTGCCCTACAAAGCGTTTCGCTATTTCTCTGTGGCCCTGATCCTTAACCAGAGCAATGGAGGTCAACTTCGAGACATTCTGCATAGTTTAAGCCGTACCTTGCACGATAACCGAGCGATGCAGAAAAAAGTTAAGAGTTTGACTTCCGAGCCACGGATGACGGCTCGATTCTTGACCATTCTTCCCTTTGCTTTACTCGCAGTTGTCGCTTGGATGGACCCTTCCCTGTTCTTATTGTTGACTGATACGGAAAGCGGCCAGACTGTTTTGCTTTACTGCGGTGCTAGCATCTTGATTGGAGCTGTGTTGCTCCAGGGGCTGACTAAAAACCGGAGGTTCTCATGATTCCAATGTTAGGGGTTAGCTTAGTGCTTCTCGGGGTCGTCGGTGCTATTTCAGGTTATTTCTATGCCTCTCAGCGAGACGCGGTGAAACAAAGACTGAATAGAGTCGCGACAGCGGTTTCTACTCAAGGACGTTCTGCTAACAAATGGCGCTGGGCTGTCAACCCTAAGCGTAGTACGAAGCTTGCAATGTTAGGTTACTCTGCCAGTTATGCAGAGACTGTCTACATGTTGTTGCGTTTGTCGCTAATGACCATTGGTGGTGCGGCTTGGATGGTCTCTCAACAGCTAGAGCTAAACGCAGCTGGCTTTGCTCAGGGGATTGCCATTGCGATTTCAGTAGGTATTGCGGTTGATAAGTTGATCGATTGGCGGGTGGAAGTGGTTCGTCAAGAAATCGCCCGTAATACACCCGACGTCTTAGATTTAATGGTGGTGTGTGTCAATTCAGGTTTGCCGCTAGAAGAGACCTTTCGGATCGTAGGACAAGAGATGCAATCAATTTCGCGTGCGCTTTCAAGAGAGTGGCTGCATACCGCAACAGAAATGTCGGTACTTGATTCTCCATTCCAAGCTCTTCACAACCTAGATGAGCGAGTGTCATTGCCAGAGGTCAACAACATGGTTGTCACTATGTCGCAAGCCCTAAAGTTTGGTACTCCGATGTCTGAAGCGCTAAAACTGATCGCCTCTGATAGCCGACAATATCACTTACTCGAACTGGAAGAGTGGGTGGGTAAAATTCCATCCAAAATGTCTTTCCCATTGGTCGTGTTCATTATGTTGCCCGTTGTGGTCATCATTGTAGCACCGATCGTTTTAAGCCTATTCGATACTCTGGGGCAATTATGATTAGAACGCTCGTCAACCTTGCACTTTGTGGACTGCTTGTTGGCTGTCAAACTACGCCAGCAAGCACCAGTGCAGAAGAAGATTTAAAATTGGCAAATACTGCCATGCTTAATGGTCATGCCGATAATGCACTGACCATTTACAAGCAGCAGCTAGAATTGAGTCCAAATAATACTAGATTACTCTTTCTCGCAGGTTCTGCATGTAATCAGTCTGCCCGATATGACGAAGCCCTGCACTATCTGAATAAGGGTAATGACCTTGCGCCTTCTCATCAATTTGATCGAGAAATTGGCCGCGCCCATCTCGCGCTCGGTAATTTAGCGCAAGCCCTATCGTCACTTGAAAAAGCAGTAAAAGCTGATGGAAAAGATGACGTGGCACTAAATAGTCTCGGTGTAACCCATTCGCTGAGCCATGATTATGGTTTGGCAAGAACCGCGTTTAGTGACGCACTCACTTTAAAGCCCGATCGTCTTGAGTACCGCAACAACTTAGCACTGGCTTGGATGCTTGATGGTCGCCCACAGCAAAGTATCCGAATCCTGTATCCGATATATCAAAGAGGAGAGGCTAGCAGTAAGTTACGGCTTAATTTGGCGTTATCTTATGCCATGAGTGGAGATGCGCAAGCAGCGAAAGTGGTCGCTCAGCAAGATCTGTCACAGGCTGAGTTGGAAAATAATGCTCGATTCTATCAAAGCGTTGCGCAGAAATTTGCTGGTGGCTATCAATGAAACGTCAACAAGGCAGCCAGACACTAGAGTTCACCATGGTTGCGCTACCTTTTGTGTTGCTAATATTGGCGATTTTTGAGCTGACACGATTCTTGTGGATCAACATGATCTTCGAATCTGCGGTGAACAGCGCTATCCGTGAGGTGAGAGTACTAAGCCCTTCATACACGACCGACCAAAAGTTTGTTGCGCGTATTGCTGAATTTCCTCTTTTACGCATAGAGGATGTTGAGGTCAGCCAGCCGCGCTACGCGAAAACCTTCGCCCAGTTGGCTCAATCTTCCTCTGTGCCAGCCTCACAAGCAGCGTTAGGTCTGTACAAGGTGTCTTATCGTTTTTCATTTCTGGTGATACCGCGATTAAGTGATGTGTTCGCCGAGGTTACTACGTTGAAACGAACGGCCGTGGTGAGCTATGACGGCTAAAATCAAAACGCAGCGTGGTGCGACAGTTGTGGAGTTTCCTTTTGCTGTGCTCGGGATCATGGTGATTGTGTTTGGCTTAGTCTCGATCTACCGCTTAATGTACTCGCAAACTCGGATGGACAGCAGCGCATTTATGATTGCAGAGGCGGTTTCAAGAACCTTAGAGCCCAATCCAACGTCTAATCACTATCTGCCACAAGACCTACTGGAAATTGCAGCCAAGACATTGCCGTCAGGCTTTGAGCGCCAAAAGATAGGTATTGTTTTGGATGTTTATGGTGAAAATTCGAACTATCCAATCTTATCAGTCACAGCAGGGGCTCAGTGCTTTGATTCTGGGTCAAAGCTTAAGCCAACTCCTTTAGTTCCAATTAATAGGCAAGTGTCGAGTGCTTTTTATGGCCAAGAAGCAACCTTAGTTCTGGTGCGCCTGTGTGTATCAGACCCATTTAATTCCGACTCACGCTTCGCCATCGATGGATTGGTATTGCCAAACCAGTTGTCGAGCCAAGCAGTGTTAATCGGGAGGTACTATGCCAAATAAGTCGATAAAACGGCGTCAGAAGGGCTCGCTATCGCTTAGCTACTTGGCAATGTTGATACCAATGGTGGCTGCCGCCGCTGCGACGATTGTGATCAGCTACCAGGTTCAACTGACTAATCGCGCGACACAAGCGGTAGATGCGGCGAGCTTAGCTTGCGTATTTGCTGGGGAGCCTGATCAAAAGAGAAATCACGCCTATTTGGATTTTTACCGTCCCAAAGTGGTGGGTGTGGCCGCTGAGCCAGATATGTCCTCAGGTTGTAAGGTCAATATGGGCTATCGTTTAAACACCGTCTTTAGCTCACTCACTCTGTCTGATACTTCATTAGTCACGAGTGCCAATGCAAGTGAACGGGCCAGGTTAGAGCCTAGTGTGTCGTCGTCTCCCACAGAACTGGTGGTTGTGCTTGATATTTCTGGATCTATGTCTTCCTCAATCACAGGGTTGAAGCAGATCTTAAATGATGCTCTGACGTCACTTAAGGAACAGCAAATGCAAGCCAATAGCCGTGACCATATCAAGCTCTCGGTTGTGCCATTTTCTGATGGTGTCTCGGTAACCAATGCGCCTTGGCTAACTCAAGCCGGGGTATTTTGTGTCGATGGTTTGGCCAAGCAAGGTGGTAACTTCTCAGCGGCTGACACCGTTGCAAACCTAGATGTGACGCATGATCGAGTGGGTGTTGATTTTAAAGCCCCAGACAAATGGTTGGCAGATTGTAGTGCGACTTCACCTTTGCTGCCCTTAACGTCTGATCTCGATCTGGTAGCCCGTCATATTGATGGTTTGGCTGTAACGGGAGGAACGGCTTCTTATCAGGGGTTGATATGGGGAGTTCGACAATTAACGCCCAACTGGCAGCAAGATTGGAACATTGCACCTAACTCGTCTGCCAGCCCAACACGCAAGCTCGTATTGATGACAGATGGAGCGGACTCAAATGACACCTTTGACCAACTCGTCAACGCAGGTCTATGTAGCGAAGCATCGAACAGGTTTGGCATACAGCTCAATTTTATTGGCTTCCACGTGCAAGATGCTCGCCTTGAGCAATTTAGGCGTTGTGCGAACAGTGGCTCTAGTGACCAGGGCTATGTGTATGACGCCAACAGCACTGAAAAACTGAAAGATTACTTTGACCAAATTCTAAAGGTTGAATACGAGACAGTACTCAACTTTGGTAATAAATAAACACTAAAACAATAACTTATGGAGAAAAAATGATTAATCGAATAATCGTCTTGATGGCTCTGGTATGGACGTTACCAACAATGGCTTTCCAAGAAGGTGACGGGCTTACCGATTCAGCCGCTCAGCGTTTAGGTCTAGATGCTGAGCAACTCACTATTGTCGACTTTTTTGCTGAGTGGTGTGTGTCGTGTCGTCATGAGCTACCCGAAGTCAATGAGCTATACCGCGAACTAAAAGGAACCGGTGTCACCGTGGTTGGCGTAGATGTAGATGAAGACGTTGAAGTTGGTTTGGCTTTTCAAAAGGCGCTAGGGCTCGATTTTCCAGTGGTTAATGACCCTGAGCAGTCACTAATTGGCGAGTTTAAGCCAATTGGTATGCCAGCGCTGTATTACATCTATCAAGGCCAAGTACTTAAAGTCCGTTTTGGTGCCATCACCGACATTAGGCAAGTGATTATCGAAGATCTTGCTCAAATGGGAGTTCAGCTATGAGTCGGTCTGTTTTTGGTTTGGTTGCGGCTCTGGTTGCTCTTCAACCGCTGGCCGTACAGGCGGCTCCTAAACTTGATCTAAGTAAATTAGGTAAGAATAAACCTCAAGAGCAACAGATTGATACGCAAACAGAATCGATTGAGGAAGAAGTGATTTCGGCTCAAGTCTACACCAGTGGTGAGACGGATATCGGTATCCGCCGCAACGTTGAGCTTGTCCGTCCCACCACAGCTCAATTGCAGTTGAAACAGCCCAAAGCTGTAAAGGAGAACAAGTCTGCATTTGAATTTGTTGACAAGGCACTTGGTATTAAACCCGTTAAGTCGTGGGAAAAAGGCACGTTGGCGCAAAAAGAGATGAAGCCAGGCGGTCCAGTGCCGGAGTTTGACTTGTTTTCGGAAAAAGTATTTGCCTACAAGCAAGGCTCGGTAGGTGGTAGCGGCGTCGGTGGCGGCGGTTGTGGTTGTAACTAATTAAAATTAAAACAAAATGAAAAAAATACCTTTAACGCTGCTCGGTGCAGCAGCAGTGGCAAACCCTGCTTTAGCAGAAGATCATATTTCACAGCATTACCTCAACTATGAAGAATACGACGGTCGGGTTAAAGCCGGTGATCACGTTATCTCTTTTGAGAAAAGCATTGGCCTAGATTGGACGATAAACGCAGAGATCGGCTACGACAGCGTTTCTGGTGCCTCTCCGTCTTGGGGGCCTACGACGCCAATCAGTGGTCCAAGTGATGCCGTGAATCGAGCCACAGCGACTGAAAGTGCTCAAGGAAAAACAGATGAAGTAATCCGTAAAGGATATGATCCCCACGCGAGTGGCTACCAGGTTCAGAAATACGAGCTTGAAGATACTCGCAAGTCAGTAGCAGCTAGCCTAACTTATCGAGACGAACTTCGTAATGAGTGGACTATTGGTCAAAACTTTTCCCGTGAAGAAGATTACGAAAGCCTTGGTGTAAACGGAAAAGCTTTGATATTTGCCGATTCACAGAAAAACCGTTCATACAGCGTTGGGGTTTCAATGTTGTTTGATAAAACTCTGGCGTTTCAGAAGTTTGAAAATAATACCAATGCCCAAGATTGGGAGAATATCTTCACAGGCAGTGTCGAAGCCGGACTTTCACAGGTGTTTAGTCCGAACTACTACATGGTGTTTACTGGCTACGCTGGGTATCGACAAGGTTATCTCAGCAACCACTACCTGACCGTGTTACGTGAAGTCGACATTAATGATGATGGCCAAATCGGTTCGGATGAAGTGTTTCTTGGTCAAGACTCTCGCCCAGACCAACGTTTATCTGGTGGTGTGAATATTCAGGCGTTTTGGGCGATGACAGACTCGTTGACCATCCGCCCTCGCTACAAGTGGTTCCAAGATGACTGGGGCGTTCAGTCTCATCAAATAGGCGGAAAACTATCTTGGAAACTAACCAATTGGTTTACCCTCGCACCGGGTTATTTTTGGTATACCCAAGATGGGGCGGACTTCTTCCGTGATCCAAATAGCGCCGACAAAACCTTTGCTGCAACTGGATACGCAACCTCTGATCTACGTTTAGGTGACTATACTGCCAACGCTTATGAGTTAGGTGGCAGCTTTAAAGTTTATAAAGGGTTAAGCGTCAACCTGCTTGGGGCTTACTATGAGCAATCCAACGGCTTTAAAGCCAAATGGTGGGCGATAGGAGCAAGCTATGCTTTCTAATTCCCCATTTATTCACAAATTTCGGGCCATGACGGTGCCTTGTGAGGTGCAGTTGTTTGGTTCGCAAGACGCGAGCCAAATAGCGCAGATGATTGAGCACAACACTCGTCGCTTAGAACAGAAATACAACTTCTATTCTGACCAGTCGTGGCTGAGTCAGCGGGTCAACAATCGTCAAGGTAGCACGGTCGAATTGGATGACGAGTCGTTGATGGTGTTTGAGGCATTACGCAACATTGTCGATGGTACTCAAGGGGTGTTTGATCCAACAGTAGGAACGGTAAAGGCATTGCTAGCTAACAATGCTTCTCTTGAGCGTGACGTTATTTATCAACAGGCTAAGCCCGCGATGGGCGTTGAGTCTTGGAAGTTAAGTGGCATGACGTTAGAGATTGCTCATCGTGACACTCGATTTGATTTTGGTGGCGTAATCAAAGAATTTGCTATCGATCAAGCGATGAATATTGCCGATAGCTTTGGCGTGTCGGCAGCGTTAGTTAATTTTGGTGGAGATATCCGCACGTTAGGGACTAAGCCTCAATCACAGCCATTCAACGTCGCAGTGCTGAATCCGGCGAACCCATCTGAGCCTTATTTCTCTCTGCCTTTGGTCGATGCCGCCCTAACAACGTCTGCTCATTATGAGCGTAAAGTTGAGTTTGCAGACCAGACAACGTCACACATTTTGGCTCATCAAGGAACGCACCCTAAAGTGCTCTCGGTGACGGTAGTGGCACCAACCGCGTTAGAAGCGGGGGCGATTAGTACAGCACTAACCATTGAACCTTCATTAGCTGTTCCTAAAGGGGCAGGCGTTATTTTTATTGATGATCAACTTCAAATTCATCAGGACACGGAGTTTTTGACCCGATGAAACGATTTCTTGTTGCCTTAGCTTTACTGCTTTCTGTTTCTTCACTTGCAGATGAAGAGACGTTTCTGCCAGTCGAGCAGGCTTTTCCTTATCAATGGTCAGTGGGTGACTCTGGGCTACAATTGCATTTTGCTGTGCACTCAGACCATTACCTGTACCAGTCACGTTTTAAGTTTACATCTGCTGACGGTATCACGTTATCTGAGCCAGAGTTTTCTTGGAGCGGTAAAACCAAAACTGATAAATATTTTGGTGAAGTCAATGTGTTCGACAAACCTGTCACCATTACCTTGCCCTACCAAGGGGGAGGAGAGGTAAAAGTTCGATACCAAGGTTGCGCTGACAAAGGGCTTTGCTACCTACCACAAACGATCAAGATAGATCTACCGAACCGTGTTCAAGATAGTTCGACATCGGTGTGGCAGCGAGTAACGAGTTTATCTGACGATACCAAAGGGCTTTCAAGTTTTCTCGACAGCGCTTCTAGAGCGCAAGCTTTGATAGTGTTCTTTTTGCTAGGTTTAGGCCTGTCACTGACTCCGTGTGTATTGCCTATGGTGCCAATACTTTCGAGTATCATTGGTGGAGATTCTAAGATGACGGGGCGCAAAGGATTGTTGCTTTCTTCATCGTATGTGTTGGGCATGGCAACCAGCTATGCCCTGACTGGTATTCTGGTGACAACCGTTGCTAAAGGAGTGAATTTACAAGCCGCGATGCAACAACCTTGGTTGCTGAGTCTGTTTGCGGGGGTATTTGTACTGCTCGCATTGGCGATGTTTGGCTTCTATGAGTTACAACTGCCTTCATCATTGCAAAATAAAATTAATACACGATCAGATAAGCTAGGTGGTGGTCGAGTCCTGAGTGTATTTGGTATGGGGGCGATTTCTGCACTGGTGGTCTCACCATGTGTGAGTGCGCCTTTGGCCGGGGCGTTACTGTATGTGTCTACCACTCAAGATTGGGCCTTTGGCGGATTCACTCTATTTATAATGGCCTTAGGTATGGGAATACCGCTTATCTTAATTGGTGCGAGTGGTGGAAAACTATTACCTAAGAGTGGCCCTTGGATGATAGCAGTAAAACAACTGTTTGGTGTGCTTCTGCTAGGGGTGGCCATTGTGCTGTTAAGTCGATTTATTCCTGCTTGGGCCACAATTCTTATGTGGTCGATGTTAGCCATAGGTACAGGTATTCATTTTGGAGCTTTAGATGCTGCAGAGGCGGGATGGGCGAGAACTCGAAAATGTGTAGCGTTTCTCTCACTGTTTTATGGTTTAGTGTTATTTGTCGGCTACCTAATTGGTAACGATGACCCATTAAACCCTCTGGCGTTAGATCAGGTAAATCGACCTATCAACCAATCAAATAGTCAGACCGTTTTTAATACAGTAAAGACGATCGAACAGCTTAACTTGGCGTTGGCTTCGGCGAAGTCCAATCTTCAGCCGGTGGTTGTTGATTTGTACGCTGATTGGTGTGTGTCGTGTAAAGTCATCGAGAAAGAAGTATTCAATAATTTTGACGTGCGACAGAAACTGGAAAAGTGGCAAGCGATCAAGCTAGACGTAACAGAAAGCACACCTGAGCAAATGGCATGGTTGGCAGATCGGGGGGTTTTTGGGCCTCCGGCGATCTTTTTCTATTCCCCCCAAGGCATTGAGTTAGCTGAGCACCGAATAGCAGGTGGAGTCGATCTCGCTAAGTTTCAGCAGCAGTTTCCTAGCCTTTAAGGTCGTAATCGCAAAGCAGCCACCACGCTGCTTTTTTTCTAATTATTAAATTATCCGTTATCGATAGTGCGACTTTGTTGGAGAAAGTGACTAACCTTAATCAAGGATTGATGATCAAACTTGTTGGCTATGAGTATGGAAAAAGTGGTAGATCTTAATCGGTGGCAGAAGGAACACATCAGAACAGAACAAGACCTTAAGCATCTGTTTTCCGAAGTAAAAGCTAAATATAGCGTTACGCCTTATGCAGAACTAGAGCAGCGCTTAGAAGTTCTGCATGCACTGAAATATGAGCTTCTCGAACGTAAGCCCCGGTTGGTGAAAGCACTTAGCCAAGATTATGGGTATCGTAGCGAGTTTGATAGTTTGATTTGCGACTTGTTACCCGCTGTTAGCCACATCAATTACACCATGAAACATCTCAAAACTTGGTTGAAACCCAGCAAAAGAGATGCGGGGCTTATGCTGTTCCCTTCTAAGGTTTATGTCGAGTACCAGCCTTTAGGTGTGGTTGGTGTAATGGTGCCGTGGAATTTCCCAATAGTGTTAAGTATTGCACCTATTGTAACGGCACTGGCGGCGGGTAACCGAGTAATGGTCAAACTGAGCGAGCTTACACCAAAAACCAATCAGGTTTTGAGTGAGATCTTTGCTGAAATTGGAGAGTTTGTTTATCCCGTTGAAGGAGGTGCAGAAATCGCTCAATTCTTTGCTTCGTTACCATTCGATCATTTATTGTTTACTGGTTCAACTAAGGTTGGCAAGTTAGTCGCTTCGGCGGCGGCCAAAAATTTAACCCCAACTACCTTGGAGCTTGGCGGAAAGTCTCCCGCGATTGTCGCCAATGATGCAGATATCGCCAAAGCGGTCGATGCAATCCTATTAGGGAAGTCGATTAATGCAGGACAAATTTGCGTGGCTCCAGATTATGTTTTAGTTCCTCAGGGTAAAGAGCTTCCCTTTATCGAGCGCTACTTAGAGCGCTTTTATCAGTTGTATGTGAAAGAAGGACGGTTAGAGTCATCAACCTCAATTATCAACCAGTCTCAATATCAAAGATTGCAGCAGTATCTTCTAGATGCAAAAAACTTAGGTGGGACAATTCATACCATCGACTACCTTGAGCTAGAGCCGAAACAGATGGCTCCCCAGTTGGTGACAGGAGTTAGTGACAAAATGCTGTTAATGCAGGAAGAGATTTTTGGCCCGATATTACCGATAATCGGCTATCGTCACTTAAACGAAGTCTTCGCTTATATTAATGCTCGCCCGCGCCCACTCGCCTTATATTTGATGTCGAATGACCCGATTTTACAGCGCCAAGTTATCGAGCAAACGCACAGTGGTGGTATTGCAATGAATGACACCTTGCTGCATGTTGCGGCAGAAGATGCGCCATTTGGTGGAATCGGCGAGTCTGGTGCTGGTCAGTATCATGGAAAAGAAGGTTTTCAAACCTTTTCTAAAGCGAAAACCGTGCTCTACTCCGCCACTTGGATGCCTCGCAGCTACTTATTGCTAAAGTATCGAAAGCTTGCTGTTGAGCTGCTAGGACGTTTGTTTGTTCGCTAAAGAGACAAGGTATCGAATTGCTGTTTAACGAAATCAATGAAAACCCTTAGCCGTTTGGGCTGATATCTATCGCGATGATAGATGGCCGAAAAGTCAACACTGGGGATTGTCCAATCTTCGAATACTTCAATGAGTTTACCGGTTTCCAGCTCTTCCTGGCAATACAAGGCAGGCACTCGAATAATGCCTTGATGGTTAATCGCACCCTTTACCAAAACACGGCCGTTTTTACACTGTAAATGGCCTTGAATGGCTAATTCAGTTCTAGCCTTAGTGGTTCGGTGGCTAAACCCCCAACGTTTGACTGAGCCTGTTAAGCATTGATGATGTGCTAGTTCCTTGGGGTGGGTGGGTTTGCCGTGAACAGTCAGATACTTTGGGCTAGCTAATGTGTTCATTTTTATCGTCATTAATTTTCGAGCGATAAATCCAGAATCTTCCAAGCTGCCCATACGAAATGCGATGTCAAAATCTTCTTCAAGTAAATCGATTCTGTGGCTACTAAAGTCAAGGCTTACTTGGGTGTCTGGATACAGGCTCATAAAATCACAAGTGATTTGTGCGATCAGCTCTTCGCCTAAATAGCCACCGACACAGTTGATGCGAATTTCCCCTTGTACTTTTTCCACATCATCGACTGCAGCTAAGACGGCTTGGTCAATATCGGCTAGCGCTTTTTCGCACTGTAAGTAGAAACTTTTCCCTGCCTCGGTGAGCTTTAAGCTTCGCGTAGTACGAATAAGTAAAGTGACCTTCATCTGTTTTTCTAAATGGCTGATCTGACGTGAGACGTGTGAGCGCGACACATCGAGGGCCTCCGCAGCTTTAGTGAAATTACCAAGTTGAGCGATCAACACAAAGGAACGGATATCGGCGAGATTAACGTTATTTAGCATCATGAAGTCCAGGTACTGAAGACGGGTTATTGTTGCAGCATAACAACAGAGTTTCAACTGAGGTGATATATATCAACAAAATAACTTAGCTTAATATACCTCCATCGCAGTTAAACAGACTGCCATTGAACTGACACAGAGGAAATATTGAATGAAAAAACTAATAGTTATTACAGGTGCTAGCTCAGGTATTGGTGAAGCTATTGCTCGTCGTTTGAGTAATGAAGGTCATCCATTACTTCTTTTGGCGCGTCGGGTCGAACGCCTAGAAGCATTGGATCTGCCTAACACTGTATGTGAAAAAGTTGATGTAACCGATAAAGCAACATTTGAAACCGCGATTGCGAAAGCCGAAGCTAAATATGGCCCAGTTGATGGTTTGGTGAACAACGCTGGTGCGATGTTGTTGGGGCAAATTGATACTCAAGATGCTAGCGAATGGAAACGTATGTTTGACGTTAATGTCATTGGCCTTTTAAACGGCATGCAAGCGGTGTTGGCACCTATGATGTCACGTAATGGTGGTACCATCATTAACATCAGCTCAATTGCAGGGAAGAAGACGTTCCCAAACCATGCTGCTTATTGCGGTACTAAGTTTGCTGTCCATGCAATTTCTGAAAATGTACGAGAAGAGGTCGCTGCTAGCAACGTTCGCGTTACGACAATTGCACCAGGGGCAGTAGAGACAGAGCTACTATCACACACTAGTTCTCAAGAAATTAAAGACGGATACAACGATTGGAAAGTAGAAATGGGAGGGGTATTGGCCGCCGATGATGTGGCTCGCGCGGTAGAATTTGCATACTACCAGCCCCAACATGTCTGTATACGTGAGATTGCTCTCGCTCCCACCAAACAGCAACCGTAATCGAACGGTAAAGACTGAACTGAAAGCTCTAGTACTTGCTAGGGCTTTTCGTCTTTTAGTATGGTGCTAAGAGAGCCCAAATCATCCGTAATGTGGAGGATGTTGTTTTCATTATTGATTTTATACTTTTTGAAATTGTTATAATGTTTCAAATCTGAGTTTTGTGCTAGGATGTATCCCTTTGGATTCCAGTTGCATATATTAATCGCAGCAATGGGTTGCCCCAAAATGCGTTTAAGGGTCTATAACTGATATAAGGGATAACTTGCATAAGGTTCAATAATGGCGGAAGTAGTAGAAAAAGAAAATCTAGAGGATGGAGAACAGCAAACATCCCAACAATCTGTCAATGCCTCCCAGGATAAAGAGATAGGTAAATTTTCAACGTCGATACGCTATGGAGAAGATGCGTTTCTTAATGTGATGCCACTGTGCGAAGTCGCATGTATTATCACCACTCCGACAGGTAAGCTTCTGAAATGTAGAACCAAGTATATTGGGCTGCACTCAAACAATGTCTTGTTGCTAGAAATGCCAACAGTTTCCGCTAAAGAGAAGTCTCAGTTTATGCATCGAGGCTATACGATTAAAGCATGTGTCATTTCTTCAAAGGGAGAAGGTGCACGTGTCTATTTTAAAACCAATATTGAGTATGTCTTGTCTGGTGGAGGGAACGACTTATTGCTCGTCACTCTGCCCAAAGCGACTCAAGTTGTGGTGGGCCTACGTGAAAGTGCTCGTCTTGAGATTGGGTTAGAGGGTATCTTGGCGCCATCAAAACAAAAGTTTCCTTGCCAGATAAGAGATATTTCTCAACATGGTTGCCTTATCGTCGTTGAAAGAGGTAACAGTAACTATCGAGTAGGGTCTTTGATAGAACTGAAAATCATCGCTGATGCCCAAGAGAAAGATGCAATAGATGAGACTTTGCAAGCTGTAGTAAAAAATATCAGCAAGACCAGCTGCTACCTGAAATATGGTGTTAAGTTTGAAGAGAAAAGCTTAGATTATGTAGCCACTTTAATTGAAAATTTGAATTTTTGCTCGATTCAGCAAAAATTCACCCTTTAACTAGTCAGTGAACATCACATGGAATGGAAATTCTTTATTATACTGAATAAGAAGGCATCAGAATATTGAGAGGATTGCGGGTATGGAATTACGTAACGAACGTGGTGAAGTGACACAAGTAGCGGATAATCTCACCATTAAAGAAGTACTAGAAATGGGTTACTCAATCGACCTTTGTGATGAGGCATTTGATCCTAATGAGCACTGGGTTGCAAATGCTGAGCAGAAAGAACGCGGAGAGATCCCTGAAAGCTAACCTAAAACAAAAAATCCGAGCTATGCTCGGATTTTTTATATACATATAAAGGATTAGAAACCTTTGATGTTTTCAGCTTCAAGTTCCGTAAAGTATTTTACAGTTTTCACTTTTAGTTCTTGAGTTGATGGCTCGTCACAAACGATCACTGATTTAGGGTGTAGCTGCAGTGCAGAGACAGTCCACAAGTGGTTTACACTACCTTCTACCGCAGCTTCAAGTGCGAGTGCCTTATTGTGACCTGTGACTAGGATCATGATCTCTTCGGCATCAAGAAGAGTACCAACACCGATCGTCAGTGCGTATTTAGGAACTTGGTTAATATCGCCATCAAAGAAACGAGAGTTTGCGATACGAGTGTCTTCCGTCAGTGTCTTAATACGAGTACGTGAAGACAGAGAAGACGCTGGTTCGTTGAACGCGATATGTCCATCATTACCAACACCGCCCATAAACAGGTTGATCTTGCCGTAAGACTTGATCTTATCTTCGTAGCGCTGACATTCTGCTTCGTTGTCTTGCGCGTTACCATCAAGAAGGTTGATGTTCTCTTCTTGGATATCGATGTGGTTGAAGAAGTTGTTGTACATGAATGAGCGGTACGATTCAGGGTGATCCGCTGGGATACCAATGTACTCATCCATGTTAAATGTTACTACGTGCTTAAAGCTAACTTCGCCTGCTTTGTGCATTTCGATAAGCGCTTTGTATGTCGCTAGAGGTGTACCACCAGTCGGTAGACCCAGAACAAAAGGACGCTCTGCAGTTGGCTTGAAATCGTTGATACGCTTAACAATGTGTGCTGCTGCCCACTTACCTACTTGCGCTGCTTGATTTAACGGGATAAGTCTCATGTTTTGCCCCTAGTATTGGAATTTATGATGTTCTGAAACATTAATTCGCATTATAAAATAAGTTCGCAGAGACTGCTATTGTTTTTGGTCAATTTTTCCTTATTTGTTGCACTGTCTTCTAATTGAGTCATGTGTACTCGATTGCGTTGACTAAAATAGTAGTAGTCGTCGAGCTTAATCGAAGAAAATTTTAGTCGCTAAAATAAGATGTAGGCATAGTGAATAGAGATATCACCTCTACGTTGTGAAGCAGATATCACCCTTAGTTGATTGCGTAACAGCAAATCAACAATTTGGGGTAAGATGGAGCGCTCAACCATTTGGTTTTTGTGCCGATATAGTTTTAGTTGGTGCTTTAAGGAAGTAAAAGAAAACGAATGAATATTATGGGGATCGCCATTGGGGCGACTGGCTTGTTGTTACTCTGCATGTTTTTGTGGATGTTAGCCCTATCGTTGCGTAAAAAACGTTTAGAGCAAGAGCGCAAAGAGCGTGAAATTGCTTATCGCAAAGCGATGGAGAAAAACCGAAAGCAAGAGCACGATGAAAGGATAATGAAGGCAGAGGGGGGGCATATCCCAACGATTCTCTACTTAGCAAAAGAGGCCGAACGCACAAGAACGCAAGAAGCGGTTTATTGGTACACCAAAGCGGCTCAGCTCGACAGTGTCACAGGGATGTATGGGGTTGTACGTATCAGCAACAAGATGAAACAAGACCTAGTGTTAAAAGAACAGGCCAAGTTCTGGCAGGTGTGTATATCTGCTTCAGAGGGGAGCTTAGCGCATCAATTTGAGATGGCAAAGGCGCTGTTTACTGGTCGAGGTACAGAAATAAACATACCGAAAGCACTTACTGTTATGGAGTCTGCTGCGGAACAAAATTATCTAGACGCGCTGATTTTCCTAGGGGATTGGTTTATCGCAGCGAATAACCCAGAGAAGAGTCCAGCTAAGTCGACTGACTATTATCGCAGAGCGGCTGAGCTGCGAAGTAATGAAGGGCGGATGAAGCTTGGGATGAATTACATCCAAGGTCGAGGTGTGGCGAGTAACTTCGAACGCGGCATCTACTGGTTAGAGCGTGCTGCAGAAAAAGGCCACCTGGAAGCCATGTATAAACTCGGTGAGGTTTGGATGGACTACAAACCAAATGGTAGTGCGCTTGCCTATATTTGGTTGTTTCTCGCAGGACAACTTGGTCACGACCCAGCTAGAGCCTTGCGCGATCAAGTCGCTTTGAATATTGGCGTTGATACCGTTGTAGGATTGCAAAGTTTAGCCAAACCTATGGTTAAAAAGATTCGTGATAACAAGGTGAGTAAGCATTCAATCATTAAGGCTTTGAACAAGCTTTATAAACGTTCAATACCGATTGATGAGCACAGCAACGTAACGACAGCCGCTTCGGAGCCTGAAACGAAAGAGCTTCCCTCAGAGCCTTCATCTGAAAAAACTAGCCAAGAGTTACCAGAGACTAAGGTAGATTATTCTCAATCGCCAATAGATAAGCAATAAAAAATGGCCTCGTTACTAACGAGGCCATTTTCAGTTTTATGTAATCAGAATTACTGTTTTGCTTGCTTTTGCTTCGCTTTACAAACCGCAGCAGTAAATACCACATCGGTTGAGCTGTTTAGAGCGGTTTCTGCTGAGTCTTGAACGACACCAATAATGAAACCAACAGCGACCACCTGCATTGCGATTTCGTTAGGGATGCCAAATAGGCCACAAGCAAGAGGAATAAGAAGTAGCGAGCCACCAGCAACACCTGAAGCACCACATGCTGAAACTGCCGCAACAATGCTAAGTAGCAATGCGGTGAGAAGATCAACTTCGATTCCCATAGTGTGCACAGCCGCAAGCGTTAGCGTTGTAATCGTGATCGCAGCACCTGCCATATTGATCGTTGCACCGAGAGGGATCGATACCGAATAAGTATCTTCATCGAGTTTTAGCTTTTCACATAAAGCCATGTTCACAGGAATGTTTGCTGCGCTTGAACGGGTAAAGAACGCGGTAACACCACTTTCACGAATACATTGCAGAACGAGTGGGTATGGGTTTTCGCCTGTCTTAACGAATACAATCATTGGGTTTACAACAAGCGCAATGATAGCCATTGAGCTGAGTAGAACAACAAGGAGCTGAGCGTATCCTGCTAGCGCTTCAAAACCTGTCGTTGCAAGTGTTGAAGACACAAGACCAAAGATACCAAATGGTGCTAGGCGGATGATAAAACGTACGATCTGAGAAACACCGTGGCTTAAGTCTTCGAAAACTGCTTTTGTTGTGCCTGAAGCGTGGTGAAGCGCCAAACCTAGGCCAATTGCCCAAGCAAGAATACCAATGTAGTTTGCGCTCATTAGTGCGTTTACTGGGTTGTCTACAAGCTTGAATAGGAGTGTATTGAGTACTTCAGCGATGCCTTGTGGAGGTGTTGCTCCTTCGGCTCCAGAAACAAGAGTCAATGTGGTTGGGAATAAGAAGCTAAGTACGACTGCGGTCAGAGCTGCAGTGAAAGTACCGAAAAGGTATAGAACCACAATTGGGCGCATGTAGGTATGCTGGTTTTTCTTTTGGTTCGCGATAGATGCCGCCACCAAAATGAAAACAAGTATAGGTGCTACCGCTTTTAGTGCTCCTACAAAAAGGCTTCCAAGTAAACCGACACTTTGTGCGTACTCTGGTGAGACTGTCGCTAAACCTACACCAAGGATGATGCCGGCTAGGATCTGCAAGACCAGATTGCCACGAGCAAAGCGCGCAATAAGAGAGTTGTGTTGCATAGTTATTCCTGCAATGAATAGTTTTATAAATTTTTAGTAATTTCAGTTATTGAGAACTGAGACAGATATACTAGCGGCTTGAAATATTGTGTCTAGAATTAATTGAAAGTTAGCATTAAAAATTAACTACAATCATTTGTTGTGAATTATATGTTGCACTATTGTGTTTGGTGAGTGATAAAAAAGGGGCGGGTGCCCCTTTCTAATCAGTAATTGCTGCCTTGTTTCTGGCCGCGGTGAACACTTTGTGATGAGCGATATCGCTTGGTCAGTTGCTTATGATTAGCTCGTTGTTGAGCGAGTGTCTCGCTATTGCGTTGTTGTTCTCGTAATAGTTTACGATAGTTTGTGAGCCGCCTTTGTTCTAACTCACCCAACTCAACGGCTTCAAGAACACGGCAGTCTGGTTCATTTTGATGACGACAATCGGAAAACCGACAGTGATTTGCTAAAGATTCAATATCAGTGAATACTTCAGATACACCCTCGGAGCAATCAATAAGTTGTAACTCTCGCATTCCCGGAGTATCAATCAAAACCGCACCCGTTGGCATAAAGTGCATTGAACGACTTGTTGTTGTATGTCGTCCTTTACTGTCTGCTTCGCGAATGCCTCCTGTTTGTTGAGCGCTCTCTTTTAATAAGCTGTTGACGAGTGTCGACTTACCGACACCAGAAGAGCCCATAAAAGCGACGGTCTTTCCGGTTTGACACCATGGAAGCAGTTTCTGACACTGTATTTCATCAAGTGCATTGACGCTCTCAATCATTAGCAATGGGTCTAACTGTTGAACTTGTTGCTTTTTCTCTTCAGCGTCGTTGGTTAGGTCTGCTTTGCTTAAAACAATGACAGGCTCAACATCTGCTTCATGAGCAATGGCAAGATAGCGTTCAATCCGGCTTAGATTGAAATCATCATTCAATGAACAAACGATAAATAGGGTGGTGACATTTGAAGCGATCAGTTGTTCGTTGATTTTACTTCCCGCCGCTTTGCGATGAAATAAGGACTGTCGTTCCAAAAGCCTAACAAAGTGGTGATTTTCGTCTATCAAAACCCAATCACCAACGGTCATTGCGGGTAGTGATTTGTGGATTGTTAATAGAACTTCACCTGACTCGCTCAATAGTTTATAGCCACTACGATGATGCTCAGTGATTCGCGCAGCACTAAACTGTTGGTGTAGATCTTCAAGTGTGAGTTGTTGTTGAAATAAATTGTTCCAACCAAGTGTCGATAAAGACATTGGCATGTTTGCTTTGGTATTCATAGTTGCCCCAAGCATACAGAAATCTGTATCTAAAAAGATTCGCTAGGGTCTTTAGACCCCGGTTAAGGTAACACCGGGCAAAGGGAAGGGAAAAGTGGCAGGTTAAAGTGACTTCTCCAGTTTTGCCGGGTGGGTTTTAAGTACAATCATCTTATTCTCCTGTGGACTGATTAATATTCGCGTTGCAATCATAGCAAAAGAGGCGAACAAATGCCCACCCCTTAATATAAGATTTGTTGCTTAATGGTGGTGTTTCATGCCACTCATCACTTTTTTAATTGGCGCGGTGATGGTTTGCTTATCGCCGTTTGCAAATGTAAGCTCAACATCGATGCTATCGCCTTCAACCAAAGGCTGGGTTAGGTTGAACAACATAATATGCAGGCTTCCAGGTTTTAACACTGCCGTTTGTTTCGCTGGGATAGCAATTCGATCAACCTGGCGCATCTTCATTACATCACCCTCTTTGATCACATCGTGAAGCTCGACCTTACCTGCGGCCTCCGTGGTAGCAGAGATGATGAAACGATCTTTGTCACCATGGTTCATGAACTCACCAAATACGGCGCTAGTGGCGGCATTCGGCGGTGTGGCACGTGCATAGGTGTGGTGTGCCATGAAATCGGAACTCGCGTAGGCAAACGGGCTTAATACAAGTGAGGCTAAAAGGAGGGCTTTAAGTTTCATTCTGACTATCCTTCTGATGTTACGGTCTTAAAGGCTTCAACCAGCGGAGCTGGAGTAAGTGTATGTGGCACTTTTGTAATGAGGGTGCCATCTGGTTTGACGAAGTAAAAATATGAGCTATGGTCTAGCGTATATTTCAGTTCGGAGTTTTCTAATTCAGTTTTTCGGAAAATAACGCCGTACTTATGGGCTAGCGGTTTGGTGATCTCCAACGGCGCTGATAGTCCTTCAATCATTGGATGGAAGTATTGGGCATATTTGTAAGAATCCGCTGCCGCATCACGCTCGGGATCAAGAGAGATGAATATCGGGCGAAATTGATTTTGTATACTATCGTCAACTTGATTAAGTGCACCAGCTAGCATTGCTAACGAAGTCGGGCAAACATCTGGGCAGCGAGTAAAGCCAAAGTATATCACTCGAACCCGTGTATCTTGAGGATCAAAAAGTGTTACCGCTTGGTTGCCTTCGCCAAAAAGAGTGATGCTTGAAGTATTGTCTGGTATCGGTTCGGCGCTCTTCTGGTGATCAAGATAGCTTTTAAACCCAAAGCCCAATACAAAAGCAGCGACAAGAATTAAAGACCAGTTTCTACTCATCGTTCCATCCTTATTGATGTCTTAATTGACAGATTGCCATCCGAGATGGTGCCATACCAAGTCATGGCATCTGTAGTACAAACAGGAAGTATCACTTGTCCTGAGTAGTGACCGTCAGTCGCCTTACTGAGTTTAAAGACCGCTGTACCCATCTCCATCTCATAACCTTGTAAGGTCAGAATTAAGCTGTCGCTTCCATTATTTGGCCAGTTAACACTTACCTCCGTAGGTACAAGAGGGTGGCTGATATCTTTATTTGCGAGAACGGAGATTTCATCCTGTTGGCAATGACTAGTGGTGATGAGGCAGTAATCATCAAGAGACACTTTCTGACTAGTTTGTTGGTACCATGTGAGAATATCACTGGCAAAGAAGCCACTGACTAATGCGACAGCAACAAGAAGAAACTTTGCAGATGCGGGCATAACTTCTTTCCCTAGAATTTCAAACGAGCGCAATGCTAGCACACGGCGCTCTATATCTATGATGCAACAAGCAAAATTGTGCTCGGCGTCAAGTTGAGGTTAGCGATTGTTATGAATGCCATAAATGGCATGGTCTAAAATTCGCTCGCCGACTTTCTCTTGATTGGTCACAATGCCTTCTAATACCATCCCAGCCCGCTCTGCTACCTTTCGACTCGGTGTGTTTTCCACCGCCGCTGAGAGCTGTACTTTTTCCATTTTCAATTCATTGAAAGCAAACTCAATCAAGTGTTTGACTACTCTAGTGACAATTCCTTTGCCTTGGTGGCATTGTGACAGCCAATAGCCTATTTCTAAGCTTTTAGTGTCATAGTTGATGTCAAAGCAACTACAATTTCCTACGATCTCTCCGTGATAGATAATGGCACAAGTGACGGTTTTTCCTTCGGCGTACTCATGTAAAACTCGCTGTACGAATAGACGAAAATCTTGCTCACTTGTGCAGTGAGGAGGCCATGCGAGCCATTGGGATAAGTAGTCAAGCTGATCTGCGACAAGTTCACTGTATTTGCTGGCAAAGGATTCTTGTACTAGCGCGAGAGAAATCTCGTCATCTACTTTCTGTATAAACATGCTCTACTCCTTGCATAGTTTGTTAGAGCTAACGTAGCAAACTACAAAGGTGATGGCTAGGGTAGTAATCTGCAATAAGAGTTTGATTTCTAGCACGAAAAGTGCACGCCACGTAGCACGGCTCACATTTCTGTTAATAACCATTTACAATATATGGTTGATTGATACTGCTTTCGTATATCCTCGCAGGCATAATAATTCTTTATAAATGACTAAAGTGTCAGTATGGAAGTGTCTATAGACGATGTCAGTGTCGATCTGCGTCGCGTACTATTTGAAATTGCCTATGCTCTGGATGCGGTTGGTGTGGATGATATTTATCATGGGCACAGAGTCGCCTATATCGCGTATCGCTGTGCCCAACGTATGGGATGGAGTGATGAGCGATGCCAAGTGATCTTTTCGCTTGGGTTAATTCACGATTGTGGCGTGTCTGAAAGCGCTGAAATTGGTGAGCTGTTGACCGCTCTAGCCCCTAAAAATACGCGCAAACACTGTGTTAAAGGTTACGAACTCTTGAAAGCTTGTCGACCTTTGTCTGAGCTTGCGACACCGATATTGTTGCATCACACTTGGTGGCACGAGCTAAAAATAATTCACAACGTCAACGAAGAAACTAAACAATATGCAGCGTTATTGTTTCTGGCCGATCGGGTCGATTATCTGCATGGCAACTACGGTTTAGATTGCTATGGCAATATCAGCAAAGAAAGCGCAGACAGTATTGTTGGGGAGTTGCAAGCCAACTCGGGATTAATGTTTGAACCAAATCAGGTTCGCTTTATGAGTGAGTTGATTCATTGCGATGATTTTTGGTTCTCTATGGAGGCAAGGTATATTGAAAGCTTGTCTTATACCTTTGAACCTCTGTATCGCAACCCGATTGGATTAGATGAGTCAATCGAGGTGGCTGAGCTGTTTGCACAAATCGTTGATGCGAAGAGTTCCTTCACCTATCAGCACTCTTTACACGTCGCTCAACTTGCTGAGTTTTTTGCTCACAAGCTTGGTTATTCAGAGCGGGCAAGAAAAATGCTCTATCTGGCAGGATTGATTCATGATATCGGAAAACTAAAAACGCCGAGTGCGATTTTGCATAAACCGACTCAGTTATCGACTGAGGAATATGCATGTATCAAACGTCATGCGACGGATTCTCGGCATGCAATACAGCGAATGTTTACTAATAAACAAATCGTGGAATGGGCGTCTAATCATCATGAAAGACTCGACGGATCGGGTTATCCATTAGGTCTCGATGCCTCTCAGCTAGATGAGCCAAGTCGATTGATAGCCATTACAGATGTGTTTCAAGCGCTGACTCAATCTCGACCATATCGAGCAGGTCTGCCTTTAGGCGAGGCGGTCGCCATACTTGAAAAAATGGTCAACAGCAATCAATTAGATCGTAAAATATTCAAGTGTTTAGTCGATAACGCAGAAGAGTGCTACCGGATTTCAACCGGACAAGAAAGCGAAAAGCCAGTACTTGTCTAGTACTGGCTTTAACGACTATTGCTGGTTCAAAAATGCCTTAAAGCGGGCTTGAGTTTCAGCGTCTGCTTTGCTGTACCAGAAATGCAGCATCTCTTCAGCCGTGTTATCGCCTGCTTTTACCGGCTTACCGTTTACTTGGGCAGGTAGCGTGACAGGTACGACAGCAGCCGTTGAAACTGCGGCTACACCACCGCGGCGGTTGTAATCAGCAAGTTCGATTTTATGGTTTCGGCCGATTTGCATACCTTGTTTAACAAGCTTGTCTTGTTTCACTTTGATCGATTGACCGTTTTCATCTACTAACGACCATTCTAAATCACGAATTTTCTTCTTAGCTTCATTCTCGTCACGGTATTTCGGCAGTTCAAATTCAAGTTCTTGGTCTGAAACGTTAAAGGTTCCAACAATTGGATCGCTTTCAAGAATGATGCGATCTTTCCCTTTATCGAAATAAGGTTGGTAAGTGAACAGGATTTGGTTTTCACCGTTTGGTAGTTGTAACGTTTTGGATGAAAAGAAGCTACCCGAAAGTTCTGGCTTTGCATCGTTAACCACTAAGACGTCGATAGTGTCTGGAATCGCAATTGTTACGTCAGCAGCAGCAAGGCCGCTAGTACCTAGCGCGATAGCAGCAAGTAATGTTGTTTTAATTTTCATTGTTGGTTCCTAATAAACAGGCACTTATTCTTGCAAGAGAGTGCCTAGCTCGTCGCATGATTTCAAGGTGTGAATGTAAGAAGTTTGAAAAATTCACTCAATCTTACTTAGCGCTCACGATAATGTGGCACAACAGTTTATAAATTTGAGCTACCTTTCACGGTAATTTGAGTAATATCTAGACTATATTAATGAAGTGTTCAATGAATCAGGAGGATAACGCTATGGCATATACCGATATGTTAGACAGCAGACTAGTGTTGTCGCCATGGTACAACATTGACTACACCCTCTCATTACTGAATAAAGAAACGATTCTTCGTTAATTTCTAGCGGCGCTTTTCGTGCCCAAAGCTATCTTTTTTTAACCAACACACCCGCGCAAACTCATTGCGGGGGAGTCGATCTATTTAAAGGAAATTAATGATGAAACGTATTCCAGAACCTTTTCGCATCAAAATGGTAGAACCGATCAAAATGACGACATATGACGATCGTGTGGAGGCATTGCACAAAGCGGGATTGAACCCATTTTTGCTTCGAAGCGATGATGTCTATATTGATTTGCTGACGGACTCAGGTACAGGGGCGATGAGTGACAATCAGTGGGCAGGTTTGATGATGGGAGATGAGTCTTATGCAGGGAGCCGCAACTATTACAATTTGTGCGCAGCAGTAGAGCATTTCTTTGGCTATAAACTCACAGTCCCAGCACACCAAGGGCGCGGAGCAGAGCAGATCCTGTTTCCTGCACTCATCGAACGAATGAAAACCGTTCGTGGTGGTAAAGAGCCAGTGTTTATCTCTAACTACCACTTTGATACGACAGCTGGTCATATCGAGCTTAATGGGGGCAAGGCGATTAATGTCGTTGATAAGCATGCCTTTGATACCACAACCCCTTACGACTGGAAGGGCAACTTCGATCTAGACAAGCTTCAGTCAACCATCGAAGCTCATGGTCCAGAGAATGTTTGTGCCATCATTACTACCGTGACTTGCAATAGCTCTGGTGGGCAACCAGTTTCTATGGCCAACATGCGTGCGGTATATGAAATTGCAGCCAAGAATGACATTCCTGTAGTGATTGATTCTGCACGTTACTGTGAAAATGCGTATTTCATCAAGCAACGCGAAGAGGGTTATCAAGATAAGTCGATTTTGGAAATCATTCGCGAAATGTACCAATACGGTGACATGCTCACTATGTCAGCTAAGAAAGACCCCATGGTTAATATCGGTGGTCTTTGCTGCATCCGTGATCATGAGGAGCTGTTCCAGGCCGTTCGTACGCGCTGTGTTCCAATGGAAGGTTTTGTTACTTATGGTGGTATGGCCGGGCGTGATATGGAAGCACTGGCGCGTGGCTTGTACGAAGGGGCTGATGAGGATTATCTTCATTACCGCATTAGTCAAGTTGAATACTTAGGCGAACGTCTGAGCGAAGGTGGTATTCCAATCCAAACTCCGACAGGTGGTCACGCGGTATTTGTCGATGCGGCGAAAATATTGCCCCATATTCCAGCGGATGAGTTTCCTGCACAAGTCCTGTGTAATGCGTTATATCTTGAAGCAGGGATTCGCGCCGTTGAAATTGGTTCATTGCTTCTTGGTCGAGACCCTGATACTGGCGAACAAAAAGCTTCAGAGCTTGAACTGATGCGCTTGACTATTCCAAGACGTGTTTACACCAATGATCATATGGACTACATAGCGGATGCGATCATTGCTCTCAAGGAGCGAGCGCATGAACTGAAAGGGCTGTCATTTGAGTATGAACCACCAGTACTGCGTCATTTCACGGCGCGTTTTAAGTCTAAGTAAAGGCGACCAACAAATTATTAGACTCTAATAAATACTGCCACAACGCCTATTCGTTGTGGCAGTTTTCTATATGGGCCATTTGTGTTTATATGGAATTCTTGTCTGTAAATTGCTGATTATTATGTTATTTATTCTGGCGTTAAGAGGGTTTATAAATTTTGGCTCGATATCCCCTTTGTAATGTAACAACCTAGTAACAACGAACTAATTTCTAATCATCACTCGAAAATAGCTTTTATTTTTTTCTCCTAAAAAAAAGTCTCTTAAATACTTGTATGTGGTGTTCTTCGATTCGTCGGAGGACAGTTTTTGCTCTGGCATTAGAGTGAACAAACAAGGAATGAGAGAAATAGGTATGAATCGTATTACATTGTGCGCTGCGAGTATTGCATTGGCGATCTCGGGCACAGCGATAGCGGCACCAACAGCTCCAAGTGTTGACGTATATGGCTCCAATAATTTGCAGTTCTCTAAAATTGAACTGGCGATGGAAACAACGTCTGGCTACAACCAAATGGTCAAGTACTTTGACGAAGCCGACATCACCGTTAAGTTTAACCAGTGGAGTGGAACCACAGGGGACACGTATAAAGTCTATTTTGATGGTGTTGAGGTAGCAACCGGGCCAATTGCAGGCAGTCAAACTACGGCGAACTTTAAGTATGGTAAGGGCGGTCTTTATCAAATGACCATTGAGGCGTGTGATGCTACAGGTTGTAGTGCCAGTGCACCCGTTGAAATAACGGTAGCAGATACAGATGGCTCGCACTTAAAGCCACTGCCCATGAATATTGACCCAAATAACAAATCTTACAATACTGACCCTAGTACCGTTGTTGGAACCTACTTCGTTGAGTGGGGTATCTACGGTAGAGACTATACCGTAGATAATCTGCCAGCCGACAATCTTACGCACATCCTTTATGGCTTTATCCCAATTTGTGGTCCGAATGAGTCAGTCAAGTCAGTCGGCGGGAATAGCTACAATGCATTGATGACTGCATGTCAGGGCGTTCCTGATTACGAAGTGGTAATTCACGACCCTTGGGCTGCGTATCAAAAGAGTTTCTCCCAGGCAGGGCACGAATACAGTTCGCCAATTAAGGGCAACTACGCCATGCTGATGGCTCTTAAACAACGTAACCCAGACCTAAAAATCATCCCTTCAATTGGTGGTTGGACTTTATCTGACCCATTTTTTGACTTTACCACTAAAGCGAATCGCGACACTTTTGTTGCTTCTGTTAAGCGTTTCCTAACGACTTGGAAATTCTACGATGGTGTTGATATTGACTGGGAATTCCCTGGTGGAGGCGGTGCTGCTCCTGATCTTGGAGACCCTGTAAATGATGGCCCTGCCTATGTTGCGTTGATGCGTGAATTGCGCGCAATGTTAGATGAGCTAGAGGCATCAACCGGGCGTACCTATGAGTTAACGTCAGCCATTGGTGTTGGTCACGACAAAATTGAAGACGTGAACTATGCAGATGCGGTTCAGTACATGGACTACATCTTCGCGATGACTTATGACTTCTATGGCGGTTGGAACAATGTTGTTGGTCATCAGACAGCGCTTTACTGTGGTAGCTTTATGCGTCCTGGCCAGTGTGATGGGACTGGCGTCGATGAAAATGGCGAACCGTACAAAGGCCCTGCTTACACCTCTGACAATGGTATTCAGCTTCTCTTGGCACAAGGTGTACCTGCTAGCAAACTTGTTTTAGGTGCCGCGATGTATGGTCGTGGATGGGAAGGCGTGACTCCTGACACGCTATCTGATCCTACTGATCCAATGACAGGTGTGGGTAACGGTAAACTTAAGGGCACAACTGCGCAAGGTGTTTGGGAAGCAGGTGTTATTGATTATAAAGGCGTCAAAGCTCATATGCTTGGTGCAAACAATACAGGTATCAATGGTTTTGAGTACGGTTATGATGCGCAAGCTGAAGCCGCGTGGGTTTGGAATCGCACGTCAGGTCAGTTAATTACCTTTGACGATGATCGTTCAGTCAAAGCTAAAGGTGCGTATGTTCGAAACTTGGGTCTAGCGGGTCTATTCTCGTGGGAAATTGATGCGGATAACGGCGATATCTTAAATGCAATGCATGAAGGTTTAGCCGGTGGTACTCCGGTCAATCGCGCGCCTCAGGCGAGTGCCGGTGCTGATGTGACTGTCGTGGGGCCAGCAACTGTTACATTAGATGGTAGTGCGTCTTCAGATACCGATGGGACTATCGCTAGCTATCAGTGGACACAAGTTTCTGGTACGGCGGTTACGATTACGGGGTCAAATACCGCAACGGCGAGTTTTGATGTTGCCGAAGTTGCTCAAACTGAGACACTTAGCTTTAAACTTACGGTAACAGATAATGAAGGTGCTTCAGCCTCTGATACGGTGGTAGTTACAGTGAATCCTAAAGACGTTCCTCCTGTAAACCAAGCCCCAGTAGCGTTAGTGACTGCCCCTGCAAATGTCAATGCGGGTGACGCAGTCGTGGTTGATGCATCGGCTTCAACAGATGCTGATAACGATCCTCTTACCTACACTTGGGATCTTCCTGCGGGCCTAAACGCGACGGTCAACGGTTCAAGTGTTACCTTTACTGCGGCTGAATATACTGTGGATACTTCGCTAGTCTTCACTGTCACGGTTGACGATGGCAAAGCGACGTCAACGGCTTCTACGACGGTTGTGGTTGCTAAGAAGTCGTCAGGTGGAGACCTCTGTAACAACCTATGGGATGCTGCAACCGTATACACGGGTGGCAACCAAGTTTCTTGGGCCGGAAAAATCTGGGAAGCAAAATGGTGGACAAAAGGTGATGATCCAGCTCAATCTGGTCAATGGGGTGTGTGGAAAGAAGTGGGTGTGGCCAATTGCCCAACTAACTAAGCACGCTGTACTTGATCTTCGATAACTAAGCAAAAAGCCATTCGGGCTACCCGAATGGCTTTTTTCTTCTTTACGTTTTTGTATTGAAATTATTTGACCGCTCTGACTTTTCCTTGCTTAAGGTTATTAAGAACATCAGATTTCGGCCCATCGGCAATCACACAGCCTTTTTCCATTACGATCACCCGATCGACCACATCAAGCATAGAGGTCTTGTGTGTAATAAGGATCAGTGTCTCACTCGACTTCAGTTGCGATAGTTGCTGTTTAATATGCATTTCAGAGCGGTTATCCATCGCGCTTGTCGGTTCATCCATTAGTAAAACAGGTGGGCGACCGAGTAGTGAGCGTGCAATAGCGACGGCTTGGCGTTGACCACCTGACAGCAACATCCCCCCTTCACCGACCTGGCGCTCTAAACCTGCGGGATCTTGTTGGGTAAACACCGTTACACCTGCTCGGTTTGCTGCATCAAGCACGTCTCTGTCATCTGCGAGTGGTCGACCCAGCGTAATATTGTCGCGGATGCTACCGTAGAAGAGTTGGCTATCTTGTGGCACACAGCCGATGTTTCTACGAATATCGATGTGATGTAACTGGTCGATATCGGTATCATCAATTCTGACGTGGCCTTCGGTGGGTTTATATAAGCCCATAATCAAGCGCTCAAGGGTCGTCTTGCCAGAGCCAATCCGGCCGATGATAGCCACCTTCTCACCAGGATTAATGGTTAGGCTTAAATCTCGGATTGAAGCAATCGGTGAGTCTGGATAGTGAAACGTCACCTTATCGAGTTCAATTTTACCGTGGACAATAGGGCGGTGAATGTAACGTTTGCCTTCTTCTTGCTCGTCGGGCATAGACATCACTTGTTCTATAATCGTCATCGACGACTTTGCTTGGTTGTAGCGAGTTGATAGTAAAGAGAGTTGAACCATTGGACCAATTGCACGACCGCTCAACATGGTCGCGGCAATCAAACCACCCATAGTGAGTTCACCTTCAGAGATCAAGTAAACGCCGAGAATGATCATCCCGACATTGGATGCTTGTTGAACAAAGCCCGCAGTGTTTTGAATGCCATCGGTAATACGACGGCTCTTAATATTCCAGTTTGCCATGTGAGCGACGGCTTCTTCCCAACGGAACTGGAACTGACTTTGTGCGCCAAACAATTTTACTGTTTCAAGGCCTGACAGGCTTTCGATTAGGTTGGCGTATTTCTGCGAGGCTAGGCGCGATCCTTCTTCGATGGTATGCCTTAGTGGCCCTTGGATTAACGCAGAGTAGATAACCAGAATCAAGACCCCAACGATAGGTACGATCACCAAGTTTCCAGCCATTAACCAAATTAATAGCAAGAATAGAATGGCAAATGGCAAATCGATCAGTGAACCTATCGTAGCAGAGGTGAAGAATTCACGGATGGACTCAAACTCTTGCAAGTGGCGCGCAAAAGCACCGACAGAGGCTGGTCGAGCCTCCATTCGGATCCCCATTACCTTACTAAATAGCTTAGAGGAAATTAGAATATCGGATTTCTTTCCTGCTACATCAATAAAGTAGCTACGCAATAATTTGAGAGTAAGGTCGAATAGGAAGATGACAAAGATACCACTTGCCAATACCCATAAGGTTTCGAACGCCAAATTGGGGACAACCTTGTCGTACACCAAACGGGTGAACATTGGGGCGGCGACAGCAAAGAGGTTGATTAAGATCGAAGCGATAAGTACATCGCGGTAGATCCTCTTTGATTGCCAAATTGTGCCCCAGAACCAGTGCCCTTCACGAGTCTTGAGTACCTCTGGTGAGCGTTCATCGTAACGAAACTGCTTTTTAACCAGAAAGTAGCGCCCAATATAGAGTTCTTCAAGCTCTTTTACATCAATAGAAATCGGCACTAAACCAGACTCGCCAGTGACGATTTCGGCCTCTGTTTTCTCATCATTGATACTGTTGAGAACACAAGCGTCACCACTTTTTAAGATCAAAACTACTGGCAATACCAGCTGTGAAATCTCATCGAGCGCCGAGCGGTTCTCTTTTGCCACTAAGCCGGCGCGTTCGGCTGAGCGAGGGAACAGGAATGGTGTTAGCTTACCGTCAGACAACGGTAAGCCATTGATTAATGCCTCGGGAGAGTTTGCTAATCCATAGTATCGACTGACGTAGATAAGTGAATTTAATAGCGGGTCCTGCATGCTATAACCTTTTGTTCATTATTTATCTACGATAAAGCCTTGGAAGACTTCAATAAAGTGCTCAGAAAGGAAATCTAACTGAGTCTGAGTTTCAACACGAGAAGCGATGGTTTTAATCCCTAAGTTGTGGGCCGTTCGCGAAATCGATGTGAGAGTAAATTTCTGTTTCTCATCATCTAGGTGGTGAGTATACAGATAGTCTAACTTCACGTACGCAGGGCGGAATTCATTGATGTAATCCAATGACTGGAAGTTACGCCCATAATTGTCGACACCGAAATCGGCACCTGCACCACGCACGGCATTACAAAATAGGGCAGTGTGGTGAGGTGAGTTGATAAAGCAGTTCTCAGGAATCTCGAAATGCAACAGTGATGCAATCGACACGTGCTTATTAAGGAGTTGAGTCACCCAACGAATAAAGCTTGGTTGCGAGATACTGCTTTGCGCGATGTTAATAGCGACCGGTTCTGCAAACTCTCCGGTTTCTAATCGCTCCACTATGGCTTGAATGACGTACTCATCGAACAAGTGGCTAGCATTGAGTTGTTCGAGTGCAAACAGATATTGGTTTGCACTGTATCTTTCGCCGTCTTTCTCAATTGCAGAAAAGACCTCGCGGTGATATGGCTGGCCCCAACTGTTATTGGCAGCTTGGAAGCGGAAGCTGAACCAATCGTTACTGATTGCCTCTTCGACCAAGTTTTTCCATTGCTGTTTGCCCATTAGGTTATCGGTGTCTTCACCTGTCACGTAACCATAGTCGAGTTCAGGGTTTGACTTCGCATTGGCGAGTGCGTTGTCCAACATGGTAAGCAGTTCTGTAGAGTTCGTAGATGCTTTATTGAAAACTACACCTAGCGAGAGATTAGCCGTCGCCATACCTGTTGGGTCTGCGTTGATGTCTTGCACGTAAGTTACAATGCTTTCGGCAATCAGTTTTAGCTCAGAGTCATCAACGTTAGGCAAGATAAAGCCAAACTCCTCGGTTGAGATACGCGCAAGTGTGACGTCTGGCGAGGACATAGACACTTTTAGGTGATCAGCAAGCTCGCGCACCATACCATCGCCAGCTTCATAGCCTTTGTCATCATAGAGTTCACGAATGAAGCTCGCTTCAAGGATAGCAACGCCACCGATTCCTCCTTCACCAATCCATGAGTTTAGCTGACTCATATAGTAAGCACGGTTACCAAGTTGAGATACCGGGTCGATGTAGGCACGTTCACGAAGTTGTTGAGCTTCTTTCGCCTGCGCTTTAAATGACTTCTCAAGCTGGGCAGACATGCTGTTGATGCCATCAACAACATAGATAAGATCTTGTGTTGCTGGTCGCGGCAGAGGTTCGCCAAATTGATTGTTGGCTACCTGCTCCATCTTATTCACAATGAGCTGTAAAGGACGAAGTGCGCGTTTAAGAATGAACGAGATAGAGAATAAACCAATCAACATGATAAGGCAGAAAGCGATCACGAGGCGTTCAAATGCGAGCCAAAGCTGGGTGTAGGCATCCCCAGGGTGGCTGACAATTTCAACTTCTGCTAACTGCATCCATCCACTTGTGACCACGCGTCGATCATGAATTTTCTCAAACAGGTTTAGGCGAGTGAACCACTTCGGCACATTGTTAGGCTTGATTGGATAAGAACGCAGGATTTCGTCTCCGGTATCAAGGAAGATCAAACGTACGACCGAATAGCTACTGCCATCAAACAAGGCGTTAATCACTGATTCAACGGCGACTTGATCTTTATTTTCCAAATACGGAGCCAGTGCTAGACCGACCGTGTTGATGGTGTTGTTCACCTCGGAACGTTGCTGTTGAATGAGATTATTTCGAGTGGTGTTAAATTCGATGACAAATACCGAAATTAACAGCATCAAAATAACCGCAATCATTCCTGCGACAAGTTGTTTATATAAAGTCATATTGCCTACTCATCATAATTGACTACTGGTTTATTAAGTTTTAGCGATTTTTCGCGCGCACGGAGATCATTCCATAGGCTTAGCCTAGAAGACTTCCCTGCGAGTTGTCCCTGTTTAGACTTCATGAGCCATAGATTTTTACCGTTAAAACTGTAGATCGGTAATAAATCTCGACGTTTTGAAGCACGTTTAATTTGTGGGTTGATATTGTCCAATAGAATCGGCTCTGCGCTCGGTTTCGAGTAATACGCTAATACCATATGAAATTGGTTTAGTTCTATGGCTTTAACATACACGAGGCGTAGTTTCTTATCTGATACACCCAGTTCAAGTAGAGAAAAATATTTAGCGATTGTGAAGTCTTCACAGTCGCCGGCGTTGCTGCCAAGAAACTCAAGTGGGGTTGCCCAATAATCGTTCTTACCCCACAAATGGATATCATTGACGAAATTGAGTTGATTGAAGAAATTATTTACCTTGGTCAGCTTATCTCGTTCGGGGATCGACTTATATTGTGCCATCTCTTTACGCCATGTCTCGACTCGCCTTCCCGCTCTGTCGCCATAGGTTTTGCGTACAGCCTCGACCCAACGTTGCTCTTGAGTATTCAGAGCAAAAGATGTTGTGGTTGCGAGTAGCAGTACCGCACAGGCAAGCAGGCCGTTGGCAAACAAGCGAGGTCTCAAATTGTATTTCCCATCACTTTAGTGATCATATCGTCTATTCCTTCAGAGCATTGTTTTGCGCACTAAGAATCGGTTTAAGCAGATATTCTAAAATGGTTCGCTTACCAGTAATAATATCCACAGAAGCTGTCATACCAGGGATAATGGGGAGCGAGTTAGCTTTACCGAGGCTTGTCTCTTTTGTCCGAACGCGGACTAGATAGTAACTATTGCCTTCTTCATCTGTGGTTGTATCAGCACTAATGTGCTCAAGCGTGCCTTCTAAACCACCGTATTTTGTAAAGTCGTAGGCACTAAACTTAACGATGGTATGTAGGTCTGGTCGAAGAAAAGCGATATCTTGTGGTGCAATTTTAGCCTCGACCAAAAGCGTATCTTCACTGGGCACGATTTCTACGATGTCCATACCGGGCTGGATAACCCCCCCAACCGTATTGACATTCAATGTCTTCACTGTACCTGTGACAGGAGATGTGACGACAGTGCGGTTTACACGGTCTTCTAATCCAACAGTCGATTCAGTCAAAGATGACAGCTTATCTTGAGCTTCGTTGAGCTTTTCTTGCTGCTCAGAACGAAATTTTTGTGCGGCATCAATGCGGCTTAGCATGGCTTCGCGAATCGCCGATTTGAGGACTGGCACTTTAAGCTCACTTGACGTCATTTCACGACGAGTGTCGTTTACCTGGCGTTGAAGTTTAAGTAGCTCAATCCGAGGAACTACACCTTCTTCAGCCAGCGGTCTGGTGATCTCAAGTTCTTTGTTTGCAAAGCGGTAGCTTTCGCGTAAGTTTCTCACTCGCGCTTGGATCTCGACTAAATCTTGCTGTTTTTGTTTCACTTGCTGGTCTAGCAAAGAGAGTTGGTTACGAAGGTTATTTAAATCTTGACGGTATTCTGCTCGCTGGCGAGCAACTAGGTTAGGTTGTGTTTCATTGAGTACTGGTGGAAAAGCCAATTTATTGAAGTTGAGTAGAACGCTTTTTTGCCAATTCGATTCATCAAAATCTTGATTGAGTTCGACACTGGTAATCGAGGCAGAAAGCTGTAATACACTCGCTGTTAAGTTGGCCACTTGCTGTTCGCGTTCACGGTAATCAGAGCGAAAGCGTGTGTCATCAATAAGAAGTAACTGTTGCCCTTTTTCAACTTTTTGACCTTCGCGGACGAGTATTTCTTTAACTAAGCCACCTTCTAGGTTTTGAACTACCTGCACTTGAGACGAAGGCACAACCTTGCCTTGACCAACTGTAACTTTATCGATCTCTGCCCAAGAAGCCCATAAAATAGCAAGCATGAAAAACAACACCATGACCCACAGCATCACGCGAGCGCTATTAGGTGTGTTGAGCAAAAGGGCTGCTGTTTTGTCGTCGACATAGTCCAGTTCGTTTGGAGTAAGCTTGTTATAACCGCTCTTACTCATGGATAGTCCTTATTATATGGAGTTATTTTATTGATTTTATTACTCATGGCCCAAAATGTTAAGGATTTGCTGTTAGATTTATCTTAGTAAAATAGTTGACTTCGTTATTATCGCTGCTTTTTATAGAGTGTAGCGTTATCCCATCTGTTGGGCTTGAGTTCTTATCATTAAGAGCGCACAATCGACAAAAAAATTTCGCCGAGGAGAAAAGATGGAACTTGATGAGATTCGTCGCGAGTACACAAAAGGTGGTTTGCGTAGAAAAGACTTGCTGCCTGACCCAATTGCTCAGTTTGATTTATGGCTAAAGCAAGCTATTGACGCTGGGCTTACAGACCCAACCGCTATGACTGTGGCGACTGTTGACGAAACAGGTCAACCATTCCAGCGTATTGTATTGCTCAAAAATGTCGATGAGCAAGGCTTTGTGTTCTATACCAACCTAGGTAGTCGTAAGGCTCAGCATATTGAGCACAATGCTAAAGTGAGCCTACATTTTCCTTGGCATCCGCTTGAAAGACAGGTGCATATTACCGGTGTTGCTGAAAAGCTAACCACAGTAGAAAATATGAAATACTTTTCTTCTCGCCCAAAATCGAGTCAGCTTGCCGCTATTGCCAGTAAGCAAAGTAGCCGAATTTCAGCTCGTGGAGTACTTGAAGGTAAGTTTTTGGAACTTAAAAAGAAATTCGAAGCCGGGGAGATCCCAGTACCAAGTTTCTGGGGAGGATACCGCATCAGGCCAGAAAGCATCGAATTCTGGCAAGGTGGGGAGAACCGCTTACATGACCGCTTCTTGTTCTCGAAAGACCACGAAGAATGGCATATCGATCGCCTAGCTCCTTAGACAAAACGCCGCGTTATGCGGCGTTTTCTGTATTTAGCGCGACAGAAATTTGAGTCTTTAACAAGGTCTCTGGTATGTAAGATCCATACCCTTGTTCCAGTGCCATATCGATTAAATGCGCTTTAGAATGCGCGCCAAACTTGTGTCTTAATCTCACTACATAGCTTTCTAATGTTTTAATCGAAATCTTCATTATTTTGGCAATATAGCTAGGTTTTTTACCATAAAGTAGCAGAAACAGTGCTTCTGACTCCCTCGAGGTTAGTTTGCTGTTTAAGGTGCTAGCAGGGGGGAGTTCTCCGGCGATGGTTTCATTCGATGCAAGCCCAGTCGCTCGACATATCCAGTGGCTTACTTCCAAAATGGCAGTATTGGAAAGCTCTTGCCCGTAAAAAATGGTGCCTTGTACTTGCCCGTTATCGTCTAACCATGGCGTTTTGGTAAAAATATGTGCGCGCCAACTGCCATCGGGGTAGGGGTGGATATCAAGGATTTTAAGCTGGGTTTTGTTTTCGATGACATATCGGTCTTGCTTGACGAAGTCGTCTGCACAGCGAGAGGTGGGGCTTGGCATTTGTTTATCAGATAAACCAATGCACTGATTAGGCTGATCAAATCCGATCAGCTTCGCGTAGGCGTTATTGGCGTAAACAAAAACAGAATTTAAGTCTTTACAACCCCAATAACCAGGAAGTTGATTGAATAGAGAGGCTTGTTGTTCGTTCACTTATCAATATAAATCTTATAAAACAGAACGAATATCATATCAGAGTTGAGCACTCTGTACGATAAAAAATGCCAGACATCGAGTGATGGCTGGCAAACACAAGAAAACTTCTTGTAGACGTGTAGAAGAGGTTCTATGAACTCAGTGGTTCACTGAGTATAGACATATCAATAGATACCAAGTTCGGTCATAAGACCTTACTCAACAACTATCTTATATTTTTGATAATAATAAAAAAGGGGGGAAATCCCCCCCCCTCTTAATCGGCTAGTTTATATCTCTGACAACCCGGAAGCCAAGGTAGTTTGCTGCTTCGAAATTGGACAAGAATAGCTGCTTGTCTGATGCTGCCATTTCAGGTGAGAAGTTCCAAGCGCCTCCTTTTGCAATGCCTTTTGGACTGCTTGTCCATTGCCAAACGTTACCAACTACATCATAAAGGCCAAGCTGGTTTGGTTTAAAGGCACTGACGGGAGAGGTGCTACGGTTTGACCATGGTGTCCCACTCCAACCTGTATTTGCTTCACCAGAGACGAATTTATCTCCCCACCAGTATTTATCTTGGCTACCTGCGCGAGCTGCTACTTCCCACTCTTCTTCAGTAGGTAAGCGATAGGCGGCACCTGTTTGCTTGCGTAGCCAATTGGCGTAAGACTTTGCATCGTTTTGGCTTACACAAACCACTGGTGAATTAGGGTACTGTTTGAAGCCTGGATCACGCCAGCTTGCTTTTGCAATTGGGGTCACCTCGCCATTTACAAGCGCTGTACAGGTATTCTTAAGTTCAGCATCCGTTTGATAATTGGTATGCTCGACAAAGGTCGCAAATTGGCTGACGGTCACAGGTGTAGCACCGATTCCGAAAGCATGATCAAGGAAAACTTGCTTTGAAGCATTTTCGCCAGTGAAGTACTTGCCTTGAAGAATAGCGATCATTTCAGGTGCTTGGCCCTTACTTGCCATTCCGTCAGCGAACTTACTTCCAGCACGAAGCGGATTGGATTTCTCTTCCAGCACCGCGCGAATAGCGGTGTCAGATTTTATCGCGACTTGCTGGGTAAAGGCTTTGTAGCCTTCTTTTTGAACAGTAATATCATGCGTGCCAATCGGCAACATGATTTCTACAGGCGTACTTCCGTAAGAAACCCCATCAATATAAACATTGTCATTAAATTGGTTAGAACGTATCGCAAGTGTGACCCAAGCCATTTCTTGATCGGCTTGTAACTCGCGGGCTGTGCCGGGTGCAAAGCAGTATTGAGTATTAACCTGTAACAAGTCACACGCTACCCTTGCCTTAGGGCGCGCTTCGAGTTCAACATCCATAATGGTGCGATAACGTACGCCATCATAGAAACCCGCTTGTTTAGTCACGTGTTTGATGACATGAATGTTTAATGAGGCATCGTTGATATTGTGTTTAACGATCGCACTTTCACTGGTTTGTTCCGCGATTTCGGTGCGAAATTGCTTGACCGCTTTTTGCAGAGCAAGCTCTTTGGTCTGTTGATCACACTGTGAAAGCGTTAGTGAAGCTTGGCACCGATTGGTGAAACTCACGGATATTTGCTGTGGCTGTTTTATTTCGTCCCTAAGCTGTTCAACCCTTGCACGAATTTTATTTTCATCAAGTTCTGCGATGTGTTGCTCGATGGTTTCCAGTGTCGCTTGACGAGTTACAAAGACATTGCGTGTTTCTACCAGCTCTTGTTCAGCCGCGAGACGCGCTTTCTGGTTTTGTTTCACGGCAGACCAAGCATCTTGATAAGCTTTTTGTGATCCAGCTAGATCGATATTCGGATCGTCAATCATACGCTGGTAAGCATTTTCTAATTTACTTTTAGCATTAGAAAACGCTTCATCCAAAGACTTGGCCTTTTGCTCAAGAGAGTCTAGTTCTGATTTCTTGCTATCTAGCAGCGCTTGCTGCTCTTCTTTTGCTTGCTGCGCAGCTTTTAACTCATCGTGTTTAGAGAATAGCTGGTCGTCAATCTGAACCAATGTCTTCGGTGCTTCTTCTGCTGAAACAGTAGAGAGAAGCAAACACGGAGATAATGCTAACAAAAGGGCTGGTAAACCTGGGCGCATTGTCTTTCTTCTACATCTAATTATTGATTAATTGGCTTATTTTAAACGAAAACGCCACTTTGTCTTAAGTTATCCGTTAATAACTTAGGATCAAAATGGCGTTTTTAGCTCAATCTTGTGAATTCAGTAAGAGTTTCAACTGTTATCCACTCGGACGTAACTTAACCCAAACCGTATCATTTGCATTTACACTGATTTCGCGGTTGTAGGTTTCAAAACCACTTTTCGATACGGTTACTTGGTGTTGACCACGAGGAAGCACAACTTCTACTGGTGTACTGCCGTAGTTGATTCCATTAATAACGACTGAATCGTCGTACTGATCTGAGCGTACAGTTACGTTTACCCAGTTCTTATCGTTCTTCTTCGCTTTAGATTCTTGGTCGCCTTTTAGACAGTAACGAGAAGAGACATTTAGCAGCTTACATGCAGCAGATGCTTCAGGGCGAGCTTGAAGCTGGGACTGCATTTGCGTGAAATAGCTGTTATTACCTTCAAAACCAGAGCGAATGATTTGGCTTTCCTGAACATGAACGTTTAGCTGAACCCCTTTAGCGTTTTGCTTGGCTATATTTGATTCTGTTAAACGATCCATCAGTTTTGCTTTAAATGCTTTAACCGCTTTCTGTTTCGTTAGATAGTGGCCTTGGCTAGTACATTCACCTAACGTCATTGTTGATGAACAAGTCGTTTTGTAGCTTGTTTCTAGCACATCGCTTTCACGAAGCTCAGCAGCAATACGTTTGACACGCGCTTCAACTTTTTGCTCTTTAAGGTAAGAAAGCTCTGAATTGAGTCGTGCTTGCTTTTGCTTAACCTGAGACAGGCGCATTTCACTTTCAGTGATGGCCTGCTGGTTTTCTAGAAGTGAAGATTGGTTATTTTTCACTTCAGACCATGCATCTTGGTAAGCTTTTTGGAAAGAAACCAAGTCGATCTCAGGATCATCTAAAAGACGGCTATACTGTTTGTCCAGCGCCGACTTGGTGCGATTACGCTTAGCATTGAGTTCTTTCTCACTGCGTTTAAGCTTACTTTTCTCATTCTGAAGTTGTTGGAGACGTTCAGCTTCAGAGTCAAACTCTGCAGCCATAGTACCCATTTCCGCTTCTTTATTTTCTAATTTACTCTCGATTTCAGCAACAGGATCAGCCTGTACACTTTCTTCTGCAAAAATCGAAGTCGAAACCCAAAGAGGGCTTAGCGCAAGCAAAAGCGCTGGGATGCGACGTATGATCATAAGTCCCTGCAACAATTAACGTTTAAATTACCAATGTAAAACATTTAAACCCAGTGCATATTGTAAAGATATGCACCTAAAAATAGGAAAAAGACAAACTTTTGACAGTCCATTGCTAAGGTGCCTTGCAAAGGTCTATTTCTTCCATTTATTCCTCTCTATTTCTAGAGAGTCTTACCTAAGCTTATCATAAATCGAAATAAACTTATCGAATACTTAATCCATTTTGGTCGCATTGAAGAAATATGCAAGTAAAGAATCTTGATCGATAAGAGGTTAAATGGATAGAAGTGACATAAGCCGTAATTTATGTGCACTTGATCATTCTTCCAGTACCTATATTGGCTATTTTTTCAACAGTTGGTGGTTGTGTCAGACGCCAGCCTGGTTGAACAAAATGCAACCTATTTGATAAATCATCAATAGGAATTTCGAGTTGCATCACTTTTGGTATACCATGACGATTCCACCTCTAATTTTGTCTGTGTGTTGCTATGTCTTCATCCTTTAAGTCAGAAAATAAACAGCTAGCTGCCAAAGAATTGTCACCCATGCCAGCACAATTGGTAACGCTACCTTCGTATATGGAATGCCATGATCATAACTATACGCAGGTTGTTATCGGGCTAAAGGGAAAAGCTGAGTTTGAAGTAAGTGGATACGGAAACTTGGTAGGGCCTGGTCAAGGCTGTGTGGTAACTTCAGGCACAGGTCATGCGTTTGGTGGGGTACTAGAGCAGTCAGATATTTTGGTGCTGAATATGCCTTCACCGAAAGATGAAGACCCTTTGTTGCTACAAAGGCTCAACGACCTGAACCAAAAGGACACCTATTTTCAGCTTGATGGTCAGATCCAGAAGCTAATTCAGATGCTGGTTGCGGAAATGCAATCTAGCCCTCAAGATCTTCTGCTTAGTAGAGCATGTAGTGACACGGTCGTTGCTCTTTTGCAGCGCCATATGTCTGCGTTTGCTAATTCTCGCCGTGATTCTCGTTTCGATTTAGAGGCGATAGACCGTTATATAGAGCAGCACTTAAGTCAGAAAATATCGGTGACTCAGCTTGCTGGTAGTGTGTTTCTTGGGGAAAGCCAATTTCACTCTTTGTTTAAAGAGCAAATGGGCATTACTCCACACCAGTATGTTTTGGGCAAGCGAATCGATATGGCAAAACAGCTAATAGAGCAGGGCCACCTCACTTTAGGTCAAGTCGCTGAGTTTACCGGGTTCTCTGGTCAAAGTACTTTTACGCATACCTTTTCTCGCCTTCAAGGCATGTCTCCTTCTCAATACAAGAAACAATTTGGTTAAATAAGCTAACTTAAACCACATATTATTTTGCTTAATTGCATGTGACTCTGTTTTTGTTTTGTTAATAATCAGAGTAATCAGCAAAAAACTCGGAGTTTTTGACAAGTAATCTTCTCGGGCTCAAAATACACTGCAAGCCATTGTAGGAAACCTGAACTTTTTTCAGGTCTGAGATTGAGGAAAACGCATGTTTACAGCGACTGATGTGTTAAACGCAGAGTTTGTCGAGCAACCGCTTAGCAAGCTTTGGTCGTTGATCTCTCCACTGTATATGGTGGATGAATCACAATGGCTTAAGCAACTGCTACCACTAGCGCAGCCAACGAACAGTGAAAAAGAGCAAATTGCTGCCAAGACAACACAGCTTATTGAAGCGATCCGCGCGGATAAAAAGTCTATTCAGATGATTGATGCGCTGTTGCTTGAATATAGCCTCGATACCCAAGAAGGTATTTTGTTGATGTGCTTAGCGGAAGCGCTGATGCGTATCCCTGATTCAGCAACGGCTGACGCTCTGATTCGTGACAAGCTAACGGTTGCAGATTGGAAATCTCACCTTAAAAACTCAGACTCAGTGTTTGTCAATGCATCCACATGGGGATTGATGCTAACGGGTAAAGTTGTTGGTCTTTCGGAAAGCGAATCTCAAAGTCCGGTGAGCGCCGTAAATCGCCTTGTTAATAAAATGTCGGAGCCGGTGATTCGCAGCGCCATGCATCAAGCAATGAAGGTTATGGGACATCAGTTTGTTCTGGGGCGTAGTATTGCTGAGGCGCAAAAAAATGGTCGCCCAATGCGTGACAAAGGCTTTACCTACTCTTATGACATGCTTGGTGAGGCGGCACTGACCACTGCTGATGCGAACAAGTACTTCAAAGATTACTTAATGGCGATTGAAGCGGTTGGGCGTGATGATTATGGTTTGTCGACCAGCCCTGCTCCATCGGTCTCAATCAAGCTATCTGCGCTGCACCCACGTTACGAAGTGGCGAACGAAGAGCGCGTACTGACTGAGCTGTATGACACGTTACAACAATTGCTGCGCCGTGCGGTAGAGTTAGATGTAGCTATTACCATTGATGCAGAGGAAGCGGACCGTTTAGAGCTTTCTTTGAAGTTATTTGAAAAAGTTTATCGAAGTGAATTAGTCAAAGGCTGGGGTAAATTCGGTCTTGTAATTCAGGCTTATTCAAAACGAGCTTTACCTGTACTTGTTTGGATTAATGGCCTAGCTAAAGAGCAAGGTGATTTAATTCCTCTTCGTCTTGTCAAAGGTGCTTACTGGGACAGCGAAATCAAGTGGTCACAACAAGCGGGTTATACAAACTATCCGGTTTATACGCGCAAAGAAGCGACAGATGTTGCCTATCTTGCTTGTGCGCGATTCCTGCTAAGTGAACACGTGCGTGGTAATATCTTCCCACAATTTGCAAGCCACAACGCACAGACGGTCACCTCTATCTCGGTAATGGCTGAACATAAAGAGTTTGAATTCCAGCGTCTTCACGGTATGGGCGATTCACTGTACAACCATGCGATGGAAGCTTACCAACAATCGGTGCGTATTTATGCGCCAGTTGGTAGCCACAAAGACCTATTGCCTTACTTGGTACGTCGATTATTAGAAAACGGGGCTAACAGCTCGTTCGTCCACCGTTTGGTCGATGCTCGTTGCCCTGTAGAAACATTAACCCAGCATCCGGTGGATATGCTTAATGCTTTTGAAACGTTTAACAACGTGAGCATCCCTCTACCACCGAATGTGTTCCCTGAGCGTAAAAACTCTCTCGGCGTCAATGTCGACGTAGAAAGCGAAGCTAAACCGTTTGAACACGAAGTTGAAAGCTTTTTAGACAAGCAGTGGTTGGCGGGTCCAATCATTAATGGTGAGTTCCATGCTGAAAGCATGATCAAGGAAAACATCAACACTGAAGCGGTTACGGCGCCTTACGACAGACGCATCAATGTGGGTCAGGTGGCTTTTGCTAGCCTTGATCATGTTTCCGCAGCAATTGAAGGTGCAGAGCAAGCTTTCACTGCTTGGCAAACCACAGCAAAGGCGGAGCGTGCTGAAAAGTTAGCGCTACTAGCGGATCTTCTAGAAGAGCATTTAGCCGAGCTGGTTGCGATTTGCCACCAAGAGGCAGGCAAAACGATTCATGACAGTATTGATGAAGTTCGTGAAGCGGTCGATTTCTGTCGTTACTACGCCAAACAAGTCGATGCACTCGGCGAACTTAGTGTGACAGGTTTCGATGGGCAAAGCCGTGTTGTAACTCGTCAAGGACGTGGCGTGTTTGTATGTATCAGTCCTTGGAACTTCCCATTGGCTATCTTCCTCGGACAAATTACCGCTGCACTGGTTTCTGGTAACACGGTTGTCGCTAAACCCGCCGAGCAAACTAGCTTAATCGCGGCTCGTGCCGTTGAGCTAATGCTAGATGCAGGCTTTCCTGCAGGCACCATTCAGTTGCTTCCTGGTCGCGGTGCTGAAATTGGTTCAGCTCTGACTTCTCATTCTGCTATTGCGGGTGTGGCATTTACAGGCTCAACGGCAACGGCACAGCGCATCAACCAAACTTTGGCTCAGCGTGATGCAGCACCAGTCCCATTCATTGCTGAAACTGGCGGCCAAAACGCGATGATTGTCGATAGTACCGCTTTGCCAGAGCAAGTTGTTCGTGATGTGATCCGCTCGGCTTTTGCTTCAGCAGGACAGCGTTGTAGTGCGCTGCGTGTACTTTATGTTCAAGAAGACATCGCTGATCGTATTGTTGCTCTTATTCAGGGAGCGATGCAGGAACTGAACGTAGGCAAGCCTTACCTGCATTCAACCGATGTTGGTCCGGTTATCGACAAAACTGCGAAAACAAAGCTACTTGAGCACATTGAACGCATGACAAACAGCGAGAAAAAAGTGGCGCAATTGGCGTTGTCTGAAGAGCATGAACAGGGCGATTTCGTTGCACCTACTGCGTTTGAAATTCGTGACATTTCTTGCCTGACCGAAGAGCAGTTTGGACCCATCTTGCATATTGTTCGATTCAAAGCGAGTGAATTGAATCAGGTCGTTGAACAGATTAACAATACTGGCTTCGGCTTGACGATGGGTATTCATAGTCGCAATGAAACTACTTATCGCTGGATTGAGAAACATGTTCGTGTAGGTAACTGTTACATCAACCGAGATCAAGTTGGGGCCGTTGTCGGTGTTCAACCATTTGGTGGTCAAGGTCTATCGGGGACCGGGCCTAAAGCAGGTGGCCCTCACTATCTGTTCCGCTTTACCCAACCACAGTTTTCTTAATAGAGCGAGCAAGGAGAAATAATTATGGTCCATCAAGTCACTCGTTTTTCTGACGCTTTCTCTGCATGGGAAAACTGGAACTTAACTAACTTTGATTCGAAGAGTGAGTGTTTGCTCGCTTTTAAACAGGCTTTACAACAAGTTCAGCCTGAGTTGGCTTCTGTCGTGTCTTATCAAATTGAGCAAGCTTCTGCGTTATTGGCAGAAACGCATCAATTGATTGGCCCAACGGGAGAAACCAACGAACTTTACACCGCAGGTCGTGGTGTTGCTGTAGTGATTCAGGACGATACACAACAGCAGGCAAAGCTAGCAGTTGTCGCGCAAGTAAGTGCTGCACTGATCGCAGGTAATAGCCTCATCTTTTGTAGTGATGATGCCGAGCTATGCCAAACATTAGAAGCTGCTTATTTGCAGTCTTCGTTACCGACGAATCTAGTACAGTTTGCAGCGCTTGATGCTTACCATCAATTGCTGGAATCTGATGTACGCAGTATTGGTTATGTAGGTAACACTGAGGTTGAAAGGACAATCAACCGACAACTCGCCAAACGTTCAGGTGCAATTGTAAGCCTGACGTCTGAAACAGATCTTGTGAGCCTTCCGGTCGCACATGATCCCCATCTAGCGCTTAGGTTTATCACTGAGCGCACTAGAACTATAAATATAACAGCAGTGGGTGGCAACGCGACTTTGCTCGAGCTAGGAAGCGAAACCCACTAATCTTCATTGATTTGCCCTCGAATGTTCGGGGGCATTCAGGGAAGGCGATCTTTTAAAAGAGGACAAATCACATGGAAAATAGCTTTGCTATTACAACCACGTTTATAGCGTATCTGATTCTGATGCTTGCCATTGGTGTTATCGCTTATCAGCGCACCAAAAGCTCAAGCGACTACTTCTTGGGTGGTCGTTCACTTGGCCCTTGGCCAGCGGCACTTTCAGCAGGTGCTTCGGATATGAGTGGTTGGCTTCTGCTTGGTCTGCCAGGTTATGCCTATGCAGCGGGTATTGAAGCGTTTTGGCTAGCCGGTGGTCTACTTGTAGGTACTTGGTTAAACTGGTTAGTTAATGCAAAACGACTACGTACGTACAGCATTACGACCGATGCACTTACGCTGCCAGAATTCCTATCGCGTCGTTTCAACGATAATTCAAAACTGATTCAGGTAATTTCTGCTTTCTTCATTCTTCTATTCTTCCTTTTCTATACAAGTTCAGGCTTGGTAGCGGGTGGTAAATTGTTTGAGACAGTATTTGGTTTAGATTACACAACAGCCGTAATCATCGGCACCGTATGTGTTGTTTCATACACCCTATTTGGTGGCTTTCTAGCGGTTTCATGGACTGACTTAGTACAGGGTTTACTGATGGCAGCAGCGCTGCTTATTGTTCCTATTGCAGCAATGGAAGGTGGCCTAGGTCAGCTTGGAAGCGATCTTGAATCGATTAACCCACAGTTATTGACGTTATGGAATGACGCAAAGGGCGAACCGCTGTCAGCTATTGCGATTGTTTCGCTTGTTGCTTGGGGCTTAGGTTACTTTGGTCAGCCTCACATCCTTGCGCGTTTTAAAGCGTCTCGCTCAAACAAAGATTTAACGACTGCTCGTCGTATTGCTGTGATTTGGACAGCGTTATCTATGGTTGGTGCAATGCTTGTTGGTCTCGTTGGCCTTGTATACGTAACCAATTCAGGTGTGAGCGTTGATGATGGTGAGAAAATCTTCATGTTGCTGGTTAACTCGCTATTCCACCCAGTGATTGCAGGTATCTTGCTAGCCGCTATTCTAGCTGCGGTAATGAGTACAGCGGATTCACAGCTTTTGGTTTCATCTTCCGCACTAGCAGAGGACTTCTACAAACAAGTATTTAAGAAAGATGCTAGCTCAGAAGAAATTGTTATGGTTGGTCGTGTTGCGGTTATCGGAATTTCGATTGTTGCTCTTGTACTGGCAATGACGCCAGACAGCTCTGTTCTTGGCTTAGTCTCTTATGCTTGGGCAGGTTTTGGCGCAGCGTTTGGCCCAGCATTAGTTCTTAGCTTGTACTGGGAGCGTATGAACCGCAATGGCGCACTAGCAGGTATTCTTGTTGGTGGTATTACGATCGTCGTGTGGAAGCAGCTATCGGGTGGTTGGTTCGATGTGTACGAAATCGTACCTGGAATTATCTTCTCTACATTTGCAATTGTCGCTATTAGCTTAATGACTGGTGAACCAGAAGAATCTGTTAAATCACAGCATGCTAAATTCAAAAAGCAACTTGTCGAGCTTGATTAAATGGCATTGCCAAAAAGTGAATTTCCTTAGGTTAAATTAACCTACAGAGTTGGATATTTCATTTAGGTGAGAAGTTGGGCCTGATTTCGATACTGTTTCGAAATCAGGCCTTTTTATTACTGAGGTATTAGGCCATACGGAGGGTTGGAAAACATCTTTGGTTGGTTCTCAACTGTGGGGGCTTCATTCACTTGTTGCCAGTCGAGCAACATTATCGCGAGTACATTGCGATGCTCGCCATAAGAGACGTCAAAGTCTCCTGTGACCGATGGGATCATGCCTTTATCGAGATTGATGGATTGTTGAATGGCGTTGCGAGTCTTTTCAACAACGGGGTCATCCTCAAGCCCAGCGAGTAAGAAGGTAATGCCTACTTCAGCGATAACGTCTTCTTTGGCTCGAATCAAGATTGTATCAATGTTGTCACGAAAGTAATCGTAGATCCATTGATGCTGTTTTTCGTTGACTTGGTGCTGATAGTATTCTGAATCACCAAAAATGATATGAGTCATACCATACAGCTTGTTGCCATACTGCTGTTTGGAGAGTTTTTTATCTTCGCTATCAGGGTAAGTTTTCTTAAATGCCTGGGTAAACGGCTCAACCACATCTTGCTCACCCAGTTGTCTTAGCCAATAAACTTGATTGGCGAGTTGCGCAGCCCAAGCTTTAATCATTTCCTGATCGGTTGCATATTTAGCAAAGTCGTAGCGACGAATGACAGCCCGAAGTTTCTGATCTTGCTTATGCTTTAGGCCGTATTCGTTAGCGCGTGCCATTGACCCTAAAAGATCAACGCCTAGGTACAAATACTCGGGCGTGTGTTTAGTGACGGTATATCGCCTAACACTGCGTTCGTCTTTGTCGCCGATATAGCCAGAAACCCTTTTTTCTGAATAGAGCAGGATCTGTTCGGGCGTATAGACTTCAGCAGAAAACTTATTCAGTCGACTAGCGACTCGGGCCATATCTGTCCAGACTGCTGCGGAATATTTTTTATCTAATGTCTGGCGAAACATACGTAAACCGTAGTGCCCTTCCTTAAACGCAGGGAGAGTATACAATTGGCTTTCATAGGTATGTCTAATAATGTCTGCGGAGGCTTTATAACTAGGTGGTGTTGAAGCGACCGCTGAGTGAGAGAAAACAATAGCGAGACACAATCCGATTAACTTTCCGCGCATTCTAGTTGTCCAACAAATCCCAATGAGTATAACCACAAAGATTAACAGATATTAGAAGAGCCGATGTTATCTCTTGGTCAAATTTTTATCTTTATGGGTTGATACAAACTGTTAACATTAAGCGGTGGGGATTTTGGCCTAATGTGACAATTGAATCGGCTATACGGGATGATTTGCACCTAATTCAGTTAACAAAGTCAATAAAAAGACTCTTATTGTCGATAATTTTATCTATTGCCGATGAAAGTTAAGCCGATTTATTGTAACTTTTATATAACCAATACAAATAATAACAATACGAATAACAGGCTTTCTTTCTCGGGCTTTGCCCGGTGTTTTTTTGTTGCTGACAGTTGTGGGGGGCGGATGGCCTTAAGTTCAGGCAGGCATTTTTTTCTCAATGCGCTATGTTTGTTTGTTTTTGTTGTCTCTATCGGTTTGGTTGAATCTTTGGATCGTAGCCAAAAGTCTTTCTTGCGCGATAGTTTGTTAGCCAGAGCGAAAGAAGAACTCTCTATTGTTCGTTCTGAGTTGGAATCGGCCATTGTTTCAGATATCTATGTTGTTAATGGCCTGCCTGCCCTTGTGGCAGCTAACCCCGAGTTTGAATTTTCTGGGTGGGATCTGATCGCCTCGAGTGTGATCCGAAAAAGTAGCCACATTCAATTGCTTGGCTTAGCGCCCGACGATGTCATTCAGTACATCTACCCATTAGAAGGCAATGAGAAAGCATTGGGCTTAGACTATCGAACCATCCCAAGTCAGTGGCGCACGGTCAAGAAGGCTCAAGATCTACAAGAAATATTTATCGCCGGCCCTGTGAATTTAGTTCAAGGTGGCTTAGCGCTCATCGCCCGAGTACCAATTTTCTCCGACCCGCCTTACAACTCGCGTTATTGGGGGGTATGTAGTGTTGTTATCTCGCTTGAATCTTTATTTCTTGATGCCGGGGTGTCTTCTTTTGAGCATAGATATGATCTTGCGATTCGTGGCAGAGACAGCACAGGTATAGACGGCGAAGTTTTCTATGGTCTCCAATCTACCTTTAACAGTGCTTTTGCTATTGAATCGGTTCATTTCCCTTATGGTAATTGGGTCATCGCCGCTTCGACCAAGAAGGATTTGCTTACCAGTAAACCTTGGTATCAAGTTCACGTTGTCCGCTTGCTCGGTTACCCGATGATATTGATTCTGCTAGGTGCATTTGCGATGACTTATCGTCTTTATACCGCAGCAAGTAAACGTTCTTTGCAAGATGAGCTGACTTTGTTACCCAATAGACGCTATTTTATGTATACATTGCGTGAACATTTTGATGCCGTTAAGAAGCGCAGTGATCAAGACCGATTTGCCATTTTGAATATCGATCTCGATAAATTTAAGGCGATTAATGATACCTATGGCCATGCGGCTGGAGACAAGGTTCTTATTGCGACCGCAGAGCGGTTAAAAAGTGTCTTGAGAACGTCAGATGTTGTTGCCCGGATCGGGGGCGATGAGTTCTTAATTTTGTTGCCGAGAATCGAAAACACAAATGATATCGATGTTATTAACATAGAGCTACAAAAAGCGATTTGTCATACGCCTGTGATTTATGAGCAGCATTTGATCAATCTCCATGTCAGCGTAGGGTATGCGATTTATAAGCCGGAATTCAATGATATAGACGATATGCTGAAGTTAGCGGATTCGCGTATGTACAATGAAAAGCGTCGTCAATTACAAAGAACTATCACAAATTAGCCTTTCTTGAAGGCAGGGGATGTAAAGCCATGCTATAGAAATATTAGGATGACTTTACAGGTGAAAGAGTATGAAGGATCTCTCTCAATGGCTGTCTGAGTATGGAGATAGCCATCAAAACCCCATTAATCAAAAGATTCATAAAGTGGCTGTACCAGGGATCTTCCTATCAGTGGTAGGGCTGATCTGGTCTATTCCGCCACTTGAGGTTTTCGGCTTAACGCTGAATTGGGTATGGGTGGCCGCACTTCCTGTTATGGTGTTCTACTTCAGGCTTTCCTTAAGTGTCTTCTTGATGATGCTTGGCTTTACTCTAGCTTGTATATCACTTATCTGGTCAATTGAGATCATGCAACTCTCGGTTCTATTAGTTTCCCTAACGCTATTTGCTGTGTTGTGGTTGTTTCAGTTTATTGGTCACAAGATAGAAGGCAAGAAACCTTCGTTCTTTGAAGACGTGCAGTTTTTGCTTATCGGCCCGATCTGGGTGTTTAGGAAGCGTTAAGCGTTAATCATGAGCCTGCCTAGTGGATCAGATAGAAATAGATGACTGCATCATTGCATATTGCAATGGTTGATATTTGCGTTTTGCAACTAGCTGCAAAATAAGAAGCTATTATGCGCTTAGTTTTTGTGAAATAGGTTATAAAATAGCCAAAAATAGGGTGTTAATGGGGATTTAAAAGTTGGCACGCTTAATGCTTTATTAGTAGTGACCCTTCTTAAGCCGAGGGTCACCTAGCCAACTGACGTTGTTAGTGAACCTAATTTGTTCACACTTATATGTAGCCAATCACGATTATTGTGATTGGCTTTTTTTCTTTTAGCGCTAGGTTAATGGGTTGGAAGAAGGCTACGGGAGTGCAATCTCTTGGCAGCCGCTATAGCAACTGGGTTTTCTGGGGCAAACTGCGCCACGGGAACAGATTACTCTCGCATCTGTCTGTATACCCCGCTCAATCCAATTAATATTTAGAATTTTAGCGATTGTAGTGAACTCTTTTTGCATATAACGAGGGATCGCGGCACTTCCTCCGTTACTAACACATAGCGATTTAAGCTCTTCTGCTAATTCGAGAGAATTTCCTCCTTGCGCATCGATCGCAGGGTTTAAATCAATTCCCGCACATAATACGCGATTGTTTCCTGCCGGATCGGTCATATTGACTGACTCACAACAATATATCCTAGGCTCGTCACCAACATTAAGTATCGAAATCTGCGCCGAACTCCCTTGCTGGGGTTCAGAGAGCCTTCTAAATACGGCCCAGTGCTGACAAGGGTCGTTGACTTTACGCATATTCCCCCAAGGAAGTGGAATACCATTCCCTCTATACACGGCTTTTAATTTGTTTTGCCCGTAAGCATCAAAGTAGTGCCAATGTGGGTAAGGAGAGACAACGGTCATGCGGCGCATCGCCACTGAAGGGGAAACGCCAGCTTTGAGGTGGACGTCGATTTCATAGCCACTACGATCGAGAAGTTGTCTGAACGGGACTTTGGGGCAGAGTAAGGCACCAGCGAAAAAGCTTGACTCGAAATCCCGCCATGCTTGCAGGATATCTTGGGAGTTCAGCTCTGACGTCGGAGACGCCTGTCCACTATCTTCCCAACTGTTGGCGTGTCCAACCGAGAGAACGCTCTTTAGCCCCTCTTTGCTGTGTAAAACGCAATGGCCGATATACACCGCCAAATCGTATTTGAGACGCGTAGGGTACTGCTTAAGCACTTCGTTGAGGTAAATACTACCCGGAGGCTCAAAAAAAGAAGTGACGATCTGTTTTGCGCTGACACCTAGTTCATCAACCACATCTTGTGGTGGTCGCGAAATCCAGCGAATAGTTAATCCTAGACTACGTGCGATATCCATCAAATCTTCTGCTGAGAGGTTCAGCCTTTTTAGGCCGACCTCTTCAGCCGCACGCTCTAAATCTGGAAAATGGTTCTGGTTGCTTTCTTGGTGTGCTCGAATAAGTAAATGTGCAAATTGGCGGCCAGTAATGCCAGTTTGCGACAGCATCTCAGGAATCGCTATTTGTAGAATATCGTTCGAAAATAAGAAACTGGGCTCAAGAGCCATACCACTAATCCCACCTCGATTTCCTTTGTCTGGTGTGATGTCTGCCTGCTCAGGTTCGTCATCTAAAAACCATGCGGGGTCTTTCTGGAAGACTTCGGCAATCACTTCCAACATATCGATGCTTGGCACTCGCTTTCCACGCTCAATCATTGATAGGTAAGAAACTGAAGGCGCGTACTCTGGATTAACGCGTATACAGCGTGCAGAGAGGTCTTCCATCGTTAAATGGTTGCGTTTCCTCAGGTTTCTGATCTTAGTACCTAAGAAATGAGACTGACGAATAAGGCTTTTTGACACTGGCATTTTGTAAAATTCACACTGTAAAATTTTTGTTGTGAAATTGTAGTCAAAAATTCACTAGTATACAAACTAAGCAAAGTCACAAAACAGCAAAACAACTAAACGCTGGTTTGAAATATTTGCTCTAGAACATAAAAGTTGTGAAATATCCGCGAGGGAAACGCTATGAACATGCTGACATTCGATAAGACTGAAATCCAAAAACAAAATAAGCCATTTATCGCTGAAGCAGTCTTCGCGGTAGAAACAATAAATGCTAACCAAGCAAATGAAAAGCAGGTAAAAGCTAAGCAGCTACTTGACCGTTTGTTCCCACTAGAGAACGGTTCTCACAAAGAGGTAACGGCATATGTTATCGATTACCGCCACGTAATGGCCTACTTTAAAGACGGAACTCATAGCGGCCTGAAACATCCGAAGCACTTCGTTGCCTATATGGGTGAGAAAGAAGATCCAACGTCGATTCTATTTAGAGATGGCACTGGAAGCCACGTAGAAGTGACTTTTGGCAATCACAAAGGCACTGGTTGTATCGAGTTGATTGATATTGAAGATATCCAATTAGAAACGTGCACCATCTTCCCTCAAGAAATGGCAGATATGGCAGCGATGCGCCACTGGATTAGCTTGGTAAAAGGGGACGAGAAAGGCAAACCAAGAGCGCATACCGAAGAGAAAGAGTATACCGCTAAGAATGGTGACGATTACCAACTAGAGTGTTGCTATACAGTGAAGTAACTGAGTTTACTGAACCAAAAAAGGATACCATTGAGTATCCTTTTTTACTTGATAACACCGAGAGTACTAGAAGTGCAATTGAATTACCGAGGTGACCACTGCACCTGGGCGGCGAACCCCTTCAATCTCAACTTTAATTTCGCGCTCGATTTCTAGTCCTTTGCGAATTGGTGTCACCTTTGAAAGAGTGCTTACAGCGCGTACTCGGTTATCAGCTTTTACCGGGTAAGGGAAACGCACTTGGTTTAGACCAATATTGACGACCATTTTCGCGGTAGGGAATAGGTTGTTGTCAGGATCAACACTATCTGTCAGTTTTGGTAATAGCGCTAAAGTCAAAAATCCGTGTGCGATAGTCGTCTTAAACGGAGACTCTTCGGCCGCACGCTCTGGATCTGTATGGATCCACTGCATGTCTTCAGTTACTTGAGCAAATTGGTTGATACGCTCTTGAGAAACGTCGAACCATTCGCCAGTGTGGATGACTTCACCTAACTTAGTTTGTAACTCTATGAAGAGCTTCTGTGCTTCAGGCTTTAATTCAATCGCTGTTGGCTGTTGAATAGGCGCTTGAACCTCGTCATTGACAGCGGGTGCTTGAAAATCACGCAGACGAGTAAACAGGTGGCGGTTGTGAGCCTTATTGATAATCTCTCCCCAATACTCGCGTACAGTTGGAGTCATCCATTGCATAAACTCAGAATGCTGTTTAGAGATAGCTTCACCACGATGTTTAAATAAGTCAGCGACTTTCATAGAAACCTCTGAAATAGATGTTGTTACTCAGTTAATTCCGTAATTTTGAATTAGTTCACACTATTGTGCAATTACTTTCGGGCGTACAACTGTTGCTTGAAAGTGTTATTGCCTTTATATATCAATAACATACAAATAAAACACTATTTTATTGCCATTTCTATTTTTAGAATGTTAACTCCAACAATTGACGTCTGTTGACGGTAGAAGTCACAAAAAATATGAAATTCCTGCTCAGTTTCTCAACACTTGAAACATTGAAGGTGAATTAATGCTTTACAATCTTCAGGGCAATACCTAATATACGCCCCGCAACGGAGAGATGGCTGAGTGGTTGAAAGCACCGGTCTTGAAAACCGGCATACGTTAATAGCGTATCTAGGGTTCAAATCCCTATCTCTCCGCCACTTTGATATGAAAGAGGGCACTAGATTACTAGTGCCCTCTTTTGTCTTTGACACCATAGCTAACATGCCGAGTTTTGAACCTTTTAGTATCAACTTATCAGGAAAGACTCTGACTTCTTGAAGAAGACTCAAATATAGAATCTTCTTAGCCTCATCGTCTTGCTCTCTGAATAAACGCCTCATCACTTTCACAAATACTTCGATTTGTTTATCTCCAAACTTTCTGATAGGCAGATGTCCTTGTGCTTTTATCATGTCGATCTTTTCTTGTAATTCCGCTCTCTGGTGTTGTAGTCCAGTCAAGTAGTCAGCATAAGAATCGTCTATTAAGCTCTCTTTTGCCGCTATTTGCTCATAAGAGTTCTCTAGCTTTTGTTGTATCGACTTAAGCTTACGGCACAATTTCAGAAGCTCTGATTCGCTTTGGGTGTGCTTGCTCGTTAGCATGACTTTTATGTCATCAATGATATCGAGAATGAAATCTTTGGTGATTACTTGCTTAAGAATTAACTCTTCAACTTCAAGCTCTAAATTAGGTTTGGATACCCACTTTGAATCACAGAGAGATACTCCATTTTTCAACTTAGTAGCACAAGCATAGTACTTATACTTCCCTGATTTACCTGTTGCCACTGTCATACCTCTACCACAATTACCACATTTTATTAACCCAGTCAGCAAGCTACGGGAACGAATAGCTTTTACATGAATTTGTTCGACATCTCTGCTTTGCAATCCATTTTGTACAGAGTTGAATAGTTCCCTATCGATTATCGGAGGTACAGGTACAACAACTTGTGGCAATTTATTATCTTTACGTGATTTTCCAAATACAAACTCTCCAAAGTATGTTGTTGAACAAAGTAATCTATGTACTGCATTGATAGACCATTTTGAACCTCGATTGCTAATAGCTTTATCATTAAGGTACTTAGCAATAGCTTTAACACCAAGAGCTTTACCACGCATACCATTGAGCGAGAGTTGATATATCTTCCTAACTATTTCAGCTTCTTTTTCACATATGACGAGTTTTTTCCGAGAGTTCTTCTTGGTTGGATCACACGCAACCGACTGGTAACCAAAAGGGACAGGGCCCCCAGTAAAGTATCCTGCTTCAGCCGTTTGCGTTAGCCTAGATTTGACGTTTATAGCGTTTTGCCTGCTATTCATTTCGTTTACTAGCCCCAAGACTACTGTCAACGACTTAAATGTCATATCGCCCTCTGGTAAAGGTTCTGTCGCAGAAATCAGTTTGATACCGCTGTCTTCAAGCTTCTTTATTGACGCCAACTGATATAACAGGTCACGAGCAAATCGAGATAAGCTATAGACTATGACTGCTTCGACATCGAATACATTTGAAGTTACTTCTGCCAGCATTTGATTGAATACTGGCCGTTCGCCTTTGTACGCTGAGCTACCACTTTCAATGTATTCTTTTACAATGACATGTTCATTCCGAGAACAGAAATTTTGGAGGTCTTGCAGTTGACCTTCTATAGAGTGACCTTCTTCTGCTTGCCTATTTGAAGATACGCGGATATAAAGTACTACATTCATTCGACACCTCTCTTGTTTTTAGATATATCTTTGTATATTTCTATGAACATTAATTTGTTGTCACTTACCAAGTCGATTAGCACCTTTTTTATTTGACTTCGCTTTTTAAACTTGTGACTAAATCTAAAGCCATTAGAATTCGTTTCATTTTTCATATCTCAATTCCTCTACGTTTGATGTAAAGTTAAGAACTGAGATATACATATTGCAAGTAGAAAACTTCAGATGAAACAGGAATAATAAATGTAATAATAATGGGTAGATAGAATGCTCTATATTATAGTGGCTATAATAATTCACTAAGTGATAGATATATAAGAGATAGAATTTAAACGATATAACCTACATATTATAACTTTAAATATAACGTAATAATTCTTATACCAGTACGTAGTCTACCTTTTCTTTAATAGTCCGAAATAGTATAAGCGCAACCTATGAACTTATACTCTGAAGTAATAATGAAAAACATATCTAACTGTACTTCTTTATATAGTTAATTATTAATAGAACAAATTGATATTACATTAACATCGATATAGCTGTAAGATTAACTAAAGTGATAAAGGTTAGTCATATGAACAATGTTAAGGATCTTATAAATAAAGCTCGACTTCTCTCGATTAGGATAATGTCGATTAGCAGTGATGTATATAACCAAGACTATATTGATTTAATAAGAGGCGAAGAAGAGCTCCAAGGTGGTTCATTTTATGAGCTGGATTTTTTTGAAATTTATTGACAAGATTTGTGTTAATAATGTGGTTCTTTTTAAAAATTTATCTAGATTTAATCTAAATAATAAGTCAGAAATATTCTGGCTTCGCTCGGTAATTACGACAATGAAGGAAGACAGTGTTATATTAATTTTTTATGATAACACAGAGAGACTCAGTTGTTTATTTGAAGACCCTAGTTCACCTTTCTACCACAGCGACATACAAATAAAGTGAGTTTCAAGCTGTGAAGGATTCTTACAAACATTAGTATGTGTCTTGTACCTACAGGACACATACTATGTTAAATAAGGAAGAATTCATCAAGCCGATGTTATATTTTCGATATCGTCAATTAACCAAGGAGTAACTTCCCCAAAAATATGCTCTATACCATTCCTTATCTCGGATATATCATCTAGATATAGAACTTTGAGGTTCTTGACGGCTCTTGAGCAAGCGACATACAGTAAGTTTTTAGTGTTAGTATGTCTATTTTTAAAATCCTGATCCGATAGCAATGTGTCCTTTTCTTCTCCAGTTTTTTGCAACAAATCAAAATAGTTTTTAAACTTGTTCCTATTCCTGCTTCCAAAATCATGCTCTAGAATTATTGCAACATTGTCGTACTCTTCGCCTTTAGTTCCATGGTATGTATGATAGCTAAATTTATCACTTTCAAGCCCATCAATAAAATTGAGCCAACAAACTAGAGAGCGAATTGGCAGACCTAGAATACTATTTGTTTTCTGTTCAACTTCGTCTTGTTCTTCAGTACCATCTAGCATAAGAGAGTGAATGCTATCTATCAAAGTGGCCCTGAAAGCTTCTGATGTTTCTATCGCACTTCTGTCATAATTCGTGCAGTTATCAAGGGCTCTGACTATATTTTTTCTCAAATCTTCATTTTCAAGCTTTGTTATAATTAAGTTGCACCAATCATCAAGTGTTTCAACTTCTTCACCTTTAATTTCTCTTATTATTAAACTTGCCTCCGAAAAGGTCATGTTTTTGCTATGCGCACCAAAAATATCATAATAAGATGCTTCAGATTTTGTGATCTCATGATGTAGCTTGACCAGATGATATATATTTAAAGCTGTTGGGTGTAGTTTTTCTAATTGTTGTGACAACACAAGAGTGCTTAATTGATCATAGTAAATCGTAGATGCTTTAAAAGCATCGTACACCTCTTTAAATCCATTGAATTCAGCCATTAACTGATTAGTTAGCACAAGACAATTTATTTTACATGTACTATTGTCATCGAGGTCAGTGCTCCCTTCAAGCTCGTCACTATAGAACGAGAGAAACTGCTTCGCTGTTTGAATTTTGTTTTCTGAATTGTGATAAAAAAAACTAACTGAGCCATGGTTTTTATCTTCATAAATAGGTTCTTGGACTATCGAGTCATCGCGAATCTTATTTACAATTTCAATTATTTGCTCGTGAGAACGTCGATTGAATTCCTTATCAATATCGAATAATTCACCGTGTAAGTCGCTTATACGCTCTCCAACTCCATCTTCGTAGATATTCTGAGCAGTATCACCAAAATAGCCAACCATCCAGGTTTTATCATTTTGTGCGGCATACTCATGTATAGTTCTTAATAAATTAACTACGTTTTCATTTGTGTCTTGGTATTCGTCTATAAAGAAATACGGATAAGTATCTATAATAATACGACAGAGTGTTTTATGGCTTGTTACTAACTTCAACCCATACTCTAGCAACGTATCATGACTAAACTTCATATAGTGAAGCCTATCGGTGTTTGTTTTACTATCGTAAGTGACGCGTTTCTCTCTGCCTTCAATTATTTTTTCTAAGCACTTTTGTAGATTGTCTTTCTTATACAAAAGAGCTATTACATACTTGAAGTTGGCTATGTTACTTAAGCATCCTCTTAGGATAATTTGCACTTCACCACTAGAGTTCTGAATATAAGCACCTCGAAAGCCAGCAGCATTAAGGTTTTTTACCCTGAAATAGATATCCTTATTTTCAAATACAAACTCAACTAGGCTTCTTTGATCGCCTTCGGAAAGCTCATTAAAGAATCTGGATTTATCTGAGTCTTGTAAGTCCAGTTCAATATGTTCTATCGTTTCTTCAATTTTCTCTTTGTGGCATTTCAATAGCTCTGGCTGAGAACGTTTGATTAGATCCCAAACTCTTTCATGGATTGTAGATACGTGCACTAAATCTGAGTTACCGAGACGACCTTCAATTTCATTAACAGCTACGTTGGTATATGTAACACATGCTATTTTCTGAGGACTTTTCTTAGCTAAAATCTTATGAACAGAGACGTATTTTAACGTTTCAATTAAGGCATATGTTTTTCCTGAACCTGCACCAGCGTTGAAACGAAAACTTCTGAAGTTATCGATTTGCTCAAATATGCTTTGTTGGATCTCTTTTTCTCTTATCTCATTCGGCGTCATCTAGCACTTCCTCCTGAAGAACAACACTGTCAGAACTTTCGTTGCTTTCCTCTGGCGCAACAGAAATATCATTAAGTTCCAACTTACCTTCGAGCCATGCAAAGCCATGTTCTAGATAGTTAGGCAATTTAGGCAGAACATCACCTTCTTCCAAAGAGAGCAGGCCAAAGATCAGGTTATTTGAGAAGTCACTCTTACTATCTGACAGTTTCTTTTGTAGTTTATAAGAGTTATCTATCAGGTTACTTCGAGAGCCATCTGGATCTTCCCCAAGTTTTATAATGCTGTTATAAATATTTGGTTTACATATCTCAATTACATTATTGATAAGATCATTATCATAATTGGTTAATATCAAAGCTTCTTCCAGGCTTGATGCGTGTTGCGACTCTATCGAATCCTTTTGAAAAACTACGTAGAGATTTTCATCTTCAAAATACTCTATATCGTCAAGCTTGTCGGCTTCAGAATCTGATTTATCTCTAAGTTGTTTATTCAGCTCTTTTAGAGTGGCGTTAGTAGTTGTTCTGTCAGCTAGGCTAGTAATCTGTACAAAAGATGGAAGGGTTCCTCTTACACACTCTGTGTCATCACTTTTTGCGATCTGCCCACAAACACTACAATTTTCTGTATCTTTGTGTCTTTCACCCTTCTCACATTTTGCTCTCTTAATGTCCAGATCGGTAACAATTAAGCTAGGGATACATAGTTTTTTCGCAAGTGGTAGATACAGCTTGCCATGAGCACCGTTGATGTTGAAAACGGAAATGTAGTGTTTACTTAATTTAGGATGTATTTCCAAGAAGTAGTTCAGCAATGTTTCTTCTGTAATTCCTTCCACGAAGATTATTGCGTCAGAAAAAAATAACTCTGAAACTTTATACTTTATGTGTTTCTTGATGAAATTAAGCACCTTTCCATTATCATCCTCAGAGCTTGAAACTATGGCTTCATCTGTTAGGTTTATTGATTTTGTACATTTATCGATCGAAGTTAGATAGTTAAGATTATTGAAGGTGTTACTACTATGAATCTTACTGTTAACAATATGTGAAGAGTGAGTTGTGATTGCTATCTGACACTGAAGGGTCTTCGATATCTCAGAGGAAGTGTTAGCTATCTCTAGTGCTTTCTTTACAGCATCATCAATACGTTTTATAAAGAACTCTTGCATTTGTGGATGCATAAATGCTTCAGGTTCCTCTATAAAGAGTAGATTGATTCTACTAAAGTGACTTTTATCCTCATAGCTATCTACAAAGTGTATTATTTCACCAATTATATTCAGTAGGTTTATGTAGCCTAATCCAAACTGGTCTTCAGGTATATAATCCTCACCATCCATAAAATTGTATTTAATCAGACGTCTTATTATATCATCATAAGTGACGTTTCCTGATAGATTTAGATCTACCTTATCGGAGCTTTCGACCTGTCCCAGAACCTTTGATATATCACTGCTCTTTGGGCTGACATTTCCTGTAATTAGATCATTTATAGCATCTATATTCTGTTCAAGCGCTTGTCGTGAACTATTATCGTTTGTTAGCTGAAATGCGACAATTTTATTAAATACATCACTTAGTACTCCTTCCTTGAGATGTCGATTCGCCTTTATCTCTTTGATGTTTATTAGCTTTTTTAAAGAAAACTTTTCAGTTGCATCTCCTAAACGGTCAATAAATGAAGTTTGGTATAAGTTACCTTCCTTGCTAACGCTGCTCGTTGTCTTAGAAAGTAGCGAGTAGAACTTCTCAAAACGCTGTTTCTTTTTCTCGTCGGTGTCTGCTTCTTTAAAAATCCTACTGACTTCTTCTTTAAACTCAGGCTCCTCTGCTAGCTCAATTCGAACCTTTATCTTTACGCAGACTGGCCCCTCATTCCCATCTTCGCTTATTGCTATGAAAGGAGCTAGATGAGTCATCAAATCTTCATCATTAAAGTTCACTTTGATGCTCAAGCAGAACTCTATACTAGGTGTATCTAAATTGGGAAAGTTAGTTGTTTCATCTCCTTCAAAAGCCAACCTATATTGATTAAACAACTCATTTAAGTAGGTAAGGTTAAAGTCTGATGCAGATGGTTGCTCATTGTTGCATAACAGCTTTAAAGCATTAGCGATGGTTGTTTTTCCCGCATTATTCTTACCAATTATCAAAGTGGTTGACGGGGAGATTACAGAAGCAAGTCTAGTTTCTTCCGTATCAAGCTCGATTACCTCTGGTTCTACGAAACAAACAGTGTTGTGTGAAGTACGAAACTTACGATAGTTTTTTATTGTCAGACTTTCTAAGTGCACAGGTTCGCCTCTTTATATTTTTCAGCAACTTAAATACGTGCGTTATGCTAGCATATCCATTCTGTTGAATATTTGATTAAAACCACGGATACGTTGATATTGTGGCTATCTTTCCTGAGGTAGTGGCTTCTTTCTCTGTAACTAAAATAATCCATGCAATCATTGTTATTGAGAAGGATGCTCAGAGAATATAATGGAGCTAGTGTCTGTGTTTCGTCCAGAAGGTAAGGCGACGCTTCATGCCATCAGGGAAAAGTGAACAATAAAATTGATATGAAAGCGCTTTGATCTGTGTGCCTCAAAAGTAAATAAACATCCCTTAGCACCCTCACCGCACTATGTGCCTCAATCGTAAAGAGTCTGACAAGCCAGATATTATAATTAGTATAATATCTGGCTTAACTTATAATTTATAAGGCTTTTTTCTAGGTATTCGACATCATTTTCTCTTGGTAAGGTGAGCATCAAGTTTGATCGACCAGTGCCCGTAATCATCCCAATTGGCCCGCCATATTCAGTAAAAAGCCTCTAAGAGATTAGCGGCTTTTTTCATTTCTGAAGGTGGAGCAGGATTGACCTCAATTCCTATCTAAAGGCAAACCAGCATGCGTCCATGCAGTAATTAACTTGTTGACGAGTTTTTACTATTTATCCTACCTATATCAAATTCTTAGAACTGACATAGCCAATCTTATATGCATAACGAGCTGATAAAGTGCTGGGTGAAGCGTTGACTTTAACCTTGACCGAGGCTAATTCTTAATATGCAGGTAGTTACTTATTCTAAGAAAGGATAGCAAGGTCAGGAGCGACTTATGGCTAACGATATTCAGTTTTACGAACCAGATGAAAGTTATGGTTTCCTCTCCAATTTTTGTCAAGCACCTATCGAAATAAATGGCCAAATCTGGTCTACAAGTGAGCACTATTACCAAGCTCAAAAGTTCATCGAACCCGCGAGAAAAGAAGCCATCAGATCGTGCGATAGTCCTGATGTGGCATTTGCTCTTAGTCGAAAGTATCAACAAGAAGTTAAACCAAGCTGGAATGATGAGCGCTTAGAGGTGATGCGCTTTATTGTTGAAGAAAAGTTTAGTCAAAACCCTAAGTTAGCATTCAAGCTGATCGGCACCGGGGATGCCGTTCTGACAGAGCATTCACATAAAGACGCCTTCTGGGGGGATGGTGGAAACGGGAAGGGTGCAAATCATCTGGGTCGAATCTTGATGGAAGTGCGAGAACAGCTAAAAAACTGTGAGCCGTTTAGCTTGGTTCAATTTGTAGATAAAGCTAAGTTGCCGACCAAATGGGGCACATTCGAGATGTATGGCTTTATAGAGCATGAGACGGGGAAAGAGCATGTCGCCCTAGTTTATGGTGATATCAATGCCGTAGCGGCGCCTTTAATTCGATTGCATTCGGAATGCCTAACTGGTGATGCCCTGTTCAGTACTCGCTGCGATTGTGGTTTTCAACTGGATCGCGCTTTGCAAAACATTACTTCCGAAGGTGCTGGTGTGCTTCTGTACTTACGTCAGGAGGGGCGGGGCATCGGGCTGCTCAATAAGATCAGAGCCTATCATTTGCAAGATGATGGCGCAGATACTGTAGAAGCTAATGAGAGACTTGGCTTTGCGGCAGATATGCGTGACTACCGCTTCTGTAAGGGAATGCTGTCGTATCTGGGAATTGATTCTGTGCGGCTTATGACAAATAACCCTCGAAAGCTCAAAGCTCTAGAGCGGGCTAACATTAACGTGGTAGAACGCGTGGCGCTTCAAGAAGGGTGTAATACCAATAATCAACACTATCTCGCTACCAAAGCCGAGAAGCTAGGGCATATGTTTGATAGTAGTTTTATAAAGCAGTAACCGAATTGGAGTCATTAGTATAGAGCCATCAGATGATGGCTCTTATTGTAGGTAAGTCCAGAAACAGAGCCAGCCAATTAAGAGTTAGCGCGGAGCGGGTACATCTATCCTTTCCTTTAGTAGGTTTGTCGATGTTATCGATTTGATTTCAAGGGCCAGAGCAATTGCTTACCAAAGACATTGATCAGTGCGCCAGTCACAATTAACCCCCCTCCCAAGTAAGTCCAAATCGAAGGCACTTCATTGAAAATTAAGACACCGAGTAGGGCAGAAAACACAATTTGAATATATGAGTAGGCAGATGCTTTCCCAGCCGCTTGGGTTTGCATCGCTTTTGTTAAGCCATATTGGCCAATTTGGGTAAATATTCCGACCAGAACCAACACGAATGTGAGATACAAGCTTGGCCACACAAACTCGTTCCATACAAGCAACAGCGAGGTTGGAAGTGCGACAAGTGGAAAGTAAAAAATGATGACAGAGCTATCTTCAGTTTGGCTTAGCTTTCTGACAATCACGTAAGCGATTGAACTACCGAAAGCCCCAATTAATGCCGTGACGATGCTAAACAGGGGTAAATCTGAGCTTGGACCTCCGTTCATGGTTGGTTGGACCATGACCCACAAACCAGCCAAGCAGAAGGCGATACAGATCATTGTTGAGGTCTGAATACGCTCTTTTAAGAACAGTACGCCGAGTAAGGCGGTAAACACTGGGTGAACGTACTGCAAGATAGTTGCCTCAGCAAGTGGAAGCGTCGTGACGGCGTAGTAAACACACATCAATGCCACGGTGCCCACGGTTCCTCGAACTAAAAGCAAAGGCTTGTTATTACCCCAAATGGAGATCCTTTTACGCTTTACATCCATATAGCTGATGACCAGAGAAACCAAAGCCCGAGCAGCAACAATTTCAAAAACAGGAATACCATAATTGCTGACGTATTTTACGCACGCCGACATCAGAGCGAAGCCGAGTGCAGAAAGAAGCATGAAGCGAACCCCTACAGGGATTTGATTGAGAGTATTATTAAGCATTGTATTGAGAGACTGATTAAAATAAGGGTGACCACAGCCACCCTTTATGTGGGATTAAACTAGAAAAATGAGCTTACTTGTTGATCGCTAAATAAGTTCCGGCGGCGATCATTATTCCTCCAGCACCTCGATTAAGCTTTTGTTGGGCTTTAGGTGTTTTGATAACTTTAGCAAGTCTCCCTGCACCTATCGCGACACTCATTAACCCTGTCATTAATGCAACCATTGTGAGAGCCACTGCTAACGTAATGTCTTGGCTACTGAGGGAGGTTAGATCCATAAACGTCGGCAAAAATGAAATGTAGAATAAAATCACTTTAGGGTTGGATGCCGAAATAAGAAACCCTTGCACAAAACCGGAAAGATTGGATTGCTTATTGAGCGCTGTGTCTTGTTCGAGAGCTTGGCTGGCTTGAGGCAAGGTCTTGATCATTTTGTAACCCAGATAGATTAAGTATGCAGCACCAACATATCGGATGGCGACAAACAAGGTCGCCCAGTTTTCTGCGATAGCCGCAAGGCCAAAACAAGCAAGAAGGAAGTAAATAACGTCACTAACGACCATTCCCGCAGAAAGAGCAATACAGTTTCGAGCCCCTGAAACAATAGCACGAGCAATAATAGCAAAGACACCAGGGCCAGGCGTAATGCTGAAGATCAGCATTGCGATAAAAAAGGTAATGGCACTTTCAAAACTCATACACTGACGCTCCGGTTGTCATTGATTCTTTGCACACTAACACCTTTTGGGTTGCGTGAAAATGACTATTATTGCAGCGAAAAGCGTTGTCTTTCTCCCATGCTTAATTGCCGATGGATAGGCTGAGACAAAGAGAACGAAACATCCCCTAAAGATTTAGGAAAACGAATACTGACTTCTTGTGGTGATCGAATAGTATGTGTGGCTGAAAAACGAAACTCAACCACATGGCTATGTTGTGAGTCTGCCGTTTTGAAGGGGGCCAATGGAATGCTCTTACCATCGATAGTGAGTTCGACGCCGTTTTCTAGAAGTTTGTAGAGTTCTATATTGAGTCGGCTTGATGTGAGTTGAGGCTCGGTTAGGAGCACTTCTGTATCGCCCATAAGCCAGGCTTGGGGATCTTGAAGCCTCATCAGCCAGGTTTCTATGTCGACAAGGATTTTTAGTTCAGCTTGGCTATCACGAATAATTAGTTCTGACGTTGTTTGAGGTACGGTGTGACTGTTCACCCAAGGTGTCATTATGCACAGTATTAAACTGCAAATTAGCCATCGAGAACGCAACTTCATACAGAATGCCCTAGATGCGCAAGGCATACTGGTTTAGCGAAAGATATTAAAAGCACAAGTTCCCCATCTACTGAAAGCCGTTTCAATTCAAATAGTAGAACGAGATCTTAGCTGTTCAAGTTAAGCCGAAGCCAAATGTTACTTTGGTCATATTCTCAATAAGTTAGGTTACCGATATTCCGACACTAATATGGCGCGTGTATTTGGCTCTAAAGCTTCAAACACATGAGCTTGGTCACCAGGGTAGGTAATGTAGTCGCCTTCTCCTAGTTCATGCTGATCTGAGAGAAGTCCTAGTCGTGCTTTTCCCTTCACAATGATCATATGTTCAATGACACCTCGATTGTGAGCTTCTGAATAAAAAGGTTCTCCTGGTTCGACTTCTAGCCAATAAATGTCGCGACTAACGCTCGGAGGGCATGCTGCCAACAGGGTTGCCTTGTAATCTTCATTCTTTGAGAAAACAGAGACCCCTTCACCATAGCGGATCACCTTAGTTTTGGCTTGAGGTTCCTCGATCAAGCGAGAGAATGGAATATCCAAAACCACACAGATTGACCATAAGGTTTCGATGCTAGGGTTTCCTGCCCCATTTTCTAGCTGAGAAAGCGTTGATTTTGCGATGTTTGCTCGCCTTGCCACTTCTGCGATGCTCAGCCCAGAACGCTGTCTTTCCGCATTGAGTGTTGCTGCGATCTGGGCAATTGGTGCTTTATTCATTGTCATAGGATTACAAGCTTCCTTACTTTAGTTTGTTCATTATAAAAAACGAATGTACGGTTTGACAAACAATAATTGGATGTTCAATATATAATCTCATCGTTCAATAAATCGACTGTTTGATTGAGAGTTTGCTGTACACAATTAAACCAGAACAAAAGAGGAAGTTTGTTGTGGAGTATCTACTGTCCGTGGCGTTATTCGCCATCTCATCATCGGTTACCCCAGGGCCCAATAACATTATGGTGATGACATCTGGGGTGAACTTTGGTGTCAGGAAAACCTTACCCCTGCTTTTAGGGATCTGTGTTGGCTTTACCATCATGTTGTTGCTTGTTGGGCTTGGTTTTGGCCAGCTATTTAGTTTGTTTCCTCAATTAGATTTAGTCATTAAAACGCTCGGCACGATGTATTTACTCTACCTTGCATGGCAAATCGCAAAGTCTGGTAATGTCTCTACGGTCGGAGAGCAAGCCAAACCTCTAGGCTTTATGAAAGGTGCTTTGTTTCAGTGGATAAATGCGAAAGCTTGGGTTGTGGCAATAGGTGCAATTTCGGCATTTACCACCGTTGGGGATGCCTACATTTCGCAAAACTTAACCATAGCATCAACTTTCTTTGTGGCTTCCTTTCCATGTGTCGGTATTTGGCTGATGTTTGGTTCGGTTCTAAGGCAATACTTGCAAAAACCAAGTTACTTAAAGTTATTTAATCTCACCATGTCGTTTCTACTAGCCATTTCTGTTTTACCCGTTGTCATTGATATTGCTGCCCAACTGAGTATAGAAACCTAACGGTAAGCCTCTAGTCTTCTATCACTATTTAACTTTTCCAATCGAAAAACATCACGACAAAAGTGGTGCGTAATGCATTAGCGCAAATTTGCGTATGGCGCTTTTGCATAATTCTGCTTTAGATCCCAAAAAGGTTCGTGTTAATTGGTGTTTTTTTAACCTAGTGCAAAAGCTCTTGTCGGATGAGTTGCTTGAATTTTGCTCAGCAACTAACCCTATTGAGAGAGCAAAAGTGGTTTCGATGTTTGAATTTTTGCTCTTTTCTTAAAGTAATGAAGCGAATCAAAGGATGATAAAGGTTAAATAACATCATGAAAAAAATAATAAAAACTGCCTCTCTACTCGGGGCTGTTGTGTTTTCTAGTTTCACAAATGCTGCAATAGGTAACTATAAAGTCGTCTTAGTACATGGCTTTCAATCTGATCAACTTCAATCTAAACCCAATAAAGAGCAAGTCGCTTTAGAGGGGCAAGACTATTGGAAAGAATACTGGCTGCAATATGCCGATGCTCGTATCGACTGGCCTGCCTATGAACGCATAGAGGGTAAGATTGCGAGCGACTACGCGTGGCCAAAGTTAAAGGAATTGTCACAACAAGGCACATGTCAGACGGGGTGCATATTTGTTACTCACTCTGCTGGTGATTTAGTGACGAGGTACCTCCTAGACAATCAGGAGAACTGGTTAACTAATGCAGGGATGGCCCCTTTAAACATTGTGGCTACTTTTGACTTTGCAGGGGCCGGTGGAGGTTCAGAATTAGGTGACATCGTCATCAATATTATTGAGGGAGGGGGTTTGGCGAATAGCGCGATGCGATACGCGATTTCTCTTTGGTTAGGAGAAATGCCGGATAAGCATAATTCAGGTGTGCTCAATGATCTCAAAGTCTCTAACGCTCGACAAATTGCACGACTATCAGAGCATCGAATTCCACGTATTCGCTTTGTAGGAAATGGTACAGATTACTTTAAAACAACGTCGGTGTTTTTGCCCGGCAATGATGATGGTGTTGTGGCTGCGCACTCTGCCTGTGGTGCGTCTAGTTCAGGAAAGTATGACAGTTGTTCTACCAATTTAGCGATGAACGGGAAGATCTCGCATCAGAGTAAAGGTGTTTCTAGTTTCATGCCCGACCATTACCCGTTGATTATGGGTAATAGCTACAGTCATAGCGATGTTGTTGGTGCCAAACATAAAGGAGAGGTCACTTCGAGCGTCAATCAAGTAAAGTTAACCAATGGCCGCTACGTTGAGGTAGGCACCTATAAAGAGAGTGGCTGGTGGGGAACGAAATATCTGTATGTGGAAGACTCTTCGAAACGCACTATGTCAGAGCTTGCAGTTGCGATGAATTAGTAACGATGAGGCTATGGCTGAGAGCTATAGCCTCAATTCTAAGAGGAGTTTGTAATGCAGACAAAACATAAGCTATCTGTTTTTGGCTCGCTAATAACTACATGCGGCTTTACGTGGTGGTTGCTTGCTGAAGAGCATATGCTCATACCTAGCCAAAAAACGTCAGCTGCTATTGATCTGGTGCAAAGCGGCAGCACAACACAGGCAGAAATCGAAGCCACCGATATAACGCCGACTGATGAGCAAAAAGCAAGCGACCAAATTACGACTGCTATGTCTGTGTCGTTACAGCAAGTCGCCTACATGCACAGCCAGCGGTTGCTATATCCGGCCTACTCTCAACCAATCATCGACGACGACAGCCCATACCTGAGTTGGAATGAATTCATTGAAATACCGTTGCCGATTCTGGATGGGAACTCGTCAGCATCACTGAGTGTTAAAAAGTTCAGGCATTTTTATCCTGATGAAATTGCAGTTGAACTAAAAACAGACGAACCTATGATCGGAGCCACCTTGGAGGTTCTATCGGTCGATAATCAACAGTTGCTTGCTACGGTATCCTCAGACAGTAAACAGTGGTTTATAGCCCCCGACTCTGACTGGCCAGAAGAGATACGCTTGGTAGCCAAGGTTGACTTCGAACGGGGAGAAGATGTTGTTAGTGCCGATATTCGTTTTTATCATCCAGTAGCAAGTATCGTCAGCGTTGGTAATGGCTACGCTTCTGGTCCAGATATGTTGCTGCCTATTACGCTTGATGTTGGCCAAGCAGGAATCTATCGCGTTAGAGCAAATCTATACCAGAGTGAAGGCCATGCCATTGCGTCCTTGGTTCAAAGAAAATCGTTATCAGAAGGGGAGCAAATTATTGAATTAAAAGCGTTTAAGAGCGTTCTCCCGAATGGTTCTAATGACTTGGAGCTTAGGAACCTAGTGATTGAAAGAATGTCAGGTTTCCCTGGAGAAAAAGCCGGATACGGGCAGAGCGCATCAGAACGCTATCCAGTGGGAACGTTTGATACTGGTTCTCTAAGTGATGAAGATTATCAAATGAGTGAACAAGAGCGTCAGCAAGTGGCTTTTTTAGAACAGATATTATAGAAGGTACGCAGTCGCAGTCAGATGAAAATTATCACGAAATCTATCGATGCTTTATATTTTTATCTGGCTCGAGAATACAGCGAAACAAGGTTATCTTGAATACCAATGGAAGAACCCCGATGAAGAAACCGAGCGTCCCAAAGCACTCAATATGGTTTTCAATCTAGTCACCCAGAAATTGAAAGGAAACCTAGAGTTTTCATCCGAGAATGGCGTTAAGTTTGTTATTACCCTACCCGAACAAGTCATGCTTTAGGAATGAAGTTACCGAAGTAATTTATGCGAATAAGCAAAAATGCTGCTCTTAGCTTGAGGTATTTACCCCGTATTTTTAACAGGTTACATTGTGGGATACGTCAAATCTAAGGAAAGAATTATGAGTGCTTACCTTAAGCAGCTATGTCATACCCACCTACCTGGCAATAAAGAGGAGTCGCCAGCAGAACATTTCAAAAAAATGGCGAACTGGTGTGAAATTAATGATGTAAGCCACGATATCTATGGTGAAGGTGAAACAATCCAAGCTTTCGAGCAGAAAGTGGCAGATTTACTGGGTTATGAAGCAGGGCTTTTTGTTGTTACAGGAACAATGACACAGCCGACTGTGCTTGAACTGGTCACTAAACAAAAGCGCAATTCAATTGTCGCGATGCACCCATCTAGCCACATTTACGTCCATGAAAGACAGGGCTATCAGTTACAGAGCCGCTTCAATATCTTACCCGTTGGTAATCAATATCAAACTTGGAAACTTGATGATCTAAAAACTTGGCCTGACGAAATTGCCGCTGTACTTTATGAGCTGCCGATGCGTGAAATTGGTGGTCAGCTACCTTCATGGGATGAGCTAGAAAAGATCAAAACATATTGTGCTGATCAGGGCATTCATCTCCACATGGATGGTGCACGCTTATGGGAAGCGGCTGCTTATTATCAAAAGGAGTACAGTCAGATCGCAAGAGGCTTTGATACCACTTACGTTTCCCTCTACAAGGGTATTAGTGGCCTTGGAGGGTCAATGCTATTGGGGTCGAAAGAGTTTATAGAACTCGCTGCTATATGGATGAAACGACAAGGAGGAAACCTATATCATCGCACTCCTTATATTGTATCAGCAGCGATGCAATTTGATGAAAAACTGGCCAAGTTACCTAAACTGTTTGAACGCACCAAACAAATCTACAAGATCCTTGAAGAATTTCCCGCTTTGGTGATGAGCCCCGCTCAACCTCAGTCGAATATGCTGCACTTGTTCCTTCCGTTTAGCTGTGATGAAGCAAAAGAACTCCAACAGGCCTTTGCAACTGAAAAGGGAATTTGGTTTGGTAACCCACAAGTGACAGCCAACCCAAATCAGTCGGTTGTCGAATGGTACGTTGGAGATAATCTACTTGAGATCGAAGATGATGAACTTAGAACGTTTTTTGCCCAGTTATTAGGGGATAAGGCTTAATTCAATCAATATGCCTTCTCAATCTGAGATCCTGTTAACACGTCAATTTCTAAGCTTGATGTATTCTAATCTAAATCGGTTAAGAGAACTTTATCAATGTCAAAAAACTCCAAGCTTCACAATGAAGATAAATTGGTTAAAAAGGCCCTAGAAATCGGTGAGAAGATGGCGAAAATGCAGGGCTTTGATTTACCTAAATCGCCACAACCCGTTAGAGTCAAAGCTATTTACCTATTTTTGGTCGACGCCAAACAAATCCCTCCGTTACCTGAAAGTAAACTTGATGGTACCAACATTAAACATAGACTCGCACTTTGGATTCATAGTGCACTGCCAGACAACGACCCTTTGAAGTAAACGACTTTCAGTGTAATAAAGGCGAACCATTTTGTTCGCCTTTGTCTTATCGTAAATACAATGACTTGAAGGGTAGGTACTGTCAACAATACGGCAACACTTGAGCCATCCTTGCTGGTGTGTGCTGGTCTAATACTCCCAAATTATTTGATATTTAACTTTGGGCATTTTTTCTTAACTTTGTCCGTGCTAGCATTTAACTGAACTAATGCCTATGGGGTAGCAAAATGTCTTCAGATTTTTACGGAACCAGTGCTAGTTATGCACGCAAAGAAGCTGATTATCGGGAAAAAGCGTTGAAGCTATACCCTTGGGTATGTGGCAGCTGTGCTAGAGAGTTTGTTTACTCAAACCTACGCGAATTAACCGTTCATCATAAAGATCATGATCACACAAATAATCCAGAAGATGGAAGTAATTGGGAGCTATTGTGTCTTTACTGCCACGATCATGAGCACAGTAAATATCTAGAGCATGATCGCTATGGCAGCGAGATAAAGCCGGGTCAAGATGAACACCAATCTGCAACCTACAACCCGTTTTCTGATCTCGCCAATATGATGAAGAAGTAATCAAGAAGACTTAAAGCCCCAGCATTTCTGCTTTGCCGTAAAGGTGACAAAAGGGGGGGGGGCTTTTAGTCACTATTTCTAACGTCATTAAATATTTCACAAGACAGCTTATAATTGTGCTGGCGAGCGATCTTCTGCGAGAAAAACAGTTGAGGTAATTCATAGATCACGAGCAATGTGATGATAACAAGTGCGCTAGGGTGGCCAAGCACAAGACCGATTATGCTAACGATGAGCAGCATAAGCTCTAGTGCAAACAACGCATATTTACCGAGATAGCAATGGTGAAAGCCACCAAGGAAAAACCAGTTTAACGCAGCGTAGGTATCTGGATCTTTGAGCTTGCTAGATTGACGTTTATAGAAGGCTTTTCTTTGGTTTTCAGGTAAAGCTAATACCTGCTGTCGCAGTAGTTCTTCTTTTTCTTCTAGCTGTTCAATGGGTTCAAATAAGCGCATTAAGGCACCTCATCAACGATTTTTTCAACGAGGTCTGGTTGATTACAACGTTTAATCCTTGCTAAACCCAGTTTCCAACCTTTAATGGCCCCATATTTCTCAATACTTTGTTTCGTGTATTCGGAGCAAGTCGGCTCGAAATTACATTCGATGTTCAACAATTGCTTTGACCCACCGCTAGCTTGGTAGCAGTGGATCAGTCTTAAAGAGATAAACTTAAGCAAATTTAGCGGCCAAGGGTAATGATGACTGCCTCACGTTTCCAAAATAGCATAAAGCGTTTTTGCTCAACGATTTGGAACACAACTTGCCAGCCATCTTGGGCGTACTGGTTTAGCTCTGCTTCCATCTTTTGAACAGGTAAGCCACTGGCTCCCAGCAGAATCGTGCCACAGCCACCCTCAACAATATGAACCACTTTATATTCTTTAAAATTTGTCATTTTTAATAACCAACTAATGTAATGAAAATCAGGATGTTACATTAACCATACCTATGCATCAACGTGCGTCTGTTGAGATGTTTGGCATAATTCTAATTAAACATGCCACATCAAAGAAATTGCAGAGTTAATTAACTCATTTGTTGATAGCAAAGAATGTTTTAGTTGGGTGTAAAGGTTAGGTTTGTTTGATTTTGGCGCAATGCAACGCTGTCATTCCAGCAAGCATAAGTGAGACTAAGAATCTCAAAAAGCTTTAATGGTTTCGCTCAAATAGACTGCCATTGATTGTTGATTGGTCAACAGTGTTCAAGAGACAGAAATTGTTAGGCATTGCGAGGAGTATGTCACTGTTCCAACTCTATTGTTCAAGGATGGCAAACCAAAAAGGCGAACCAAATGGTTCGCCTTTTGTTTTCAAGTTAGTTTCCAACTTAGTTATCGGTTTCCAACTCGGTTATCACAGTTTCCAACTTGGTTATCTGTGATCAACAGACCAATTAATCTTCGTAGCTCTCAATACTAGGGCATGAGCAGATTAGGTTACGGTCACCGTATACGTTGTCTACGCGGTTTACCGTTGGCCAGTATTTCCAAGACTTGGTCGCTGGTGATGGGAAGCAGCCTAGTTCGCGAGAGTATGGGCGATCCCATTCCTCTTTCGCTAGGTCTACTTGCGTGTGAGGTGCGTTAACTAGAGGGTTGTTCTCTAGCGGCCACTCGCCGTTCTTAACTTTTGCCATCTCTTCACGAATCGCAATCATAGCGTCACAGAAACGATCGATCTCTTCTAGATCTTCTGATTCCGTTGGTTCAACCATTAGCGTACCCGCAACTGGGAATGACATAGTCGGCGCGTGGAAACCGTAGTCCATCAAACGTTTAGCGATATCTTCTTCGCTGATGCCTGTCTCTTCTTTCAGTGGACGAATATCAATAATACATTCGTGAGCAACACGGCCGTTAGTACCACGGTAAAGAACAGGGTAATGAGGACGCAGGCGCTCCATCATGTAGTTCGCGTTAAGGATAGCGACTTTAGTTGCTTCTGTTAGGCCTGCTTCACCCATCATTGCGATGTAAGCCCAAGAGATTGGTAGGATAGACGCACTACCAAGATCCGCTGCGGATACCGCAAAGTCTTCACCTTCTACACCGTTTTCGATGTGACCCGGTAGGAAAGGTGCTAGGTGCGATTTTACGCCAATAGGACCCATACCCGGACCACCGCCACCGTGTGGAATACAGAAGGTTTTGTGTAGGTTTAGGTGTGAAACGTCAGAACCAATCAGACCAGGAGATGTTAGACCAACCTGAGCGTTCATGTTTGCGCCGTCTAGGTAAACCTGACCGCCAGCCGCATGAACCATCTCGCACACTTCTTTCACTTGCTCTTCGTATACGCCATGCGTAGAAGGGTAAGTGATCATGATGCTTGAAAGATTATCAGCATGCTTTTCGATCTTCGCTGCTAGATCTGACATGTCGATGTTACCGTCGTCGTCACACTTAACCACAACCACTTTCATTGACACCATAGATGCAGTTGCTGGGTTAGTACCATGCGCTGAGCTTGGGATCAGGCATACATTGCGGTGACCTTCACCACGGCTATCGTGGTAGCGTTGAATCGCAATTAGACCTGCGTACTCACCAGATGCACCTGAGTTAGGCTGTAAAGAGAAATCATCGTAGCCTGTGATTTCACATAGCTTCTCTTTAAGGTCTTTCGCTAGCGCTGAGTAACCCGCAGCTTGCTCGATTGGCGCGAATGGGTGGATAGAACCAAACTCTGGCCAAGTGACAGGGATCATTTCAGCGGCTGCATTGAGCTTCATCGTACAGCTACCCAGTGGGATCATACCGTGAGTCAGCGAGAAGTCTTTGTTCTCAAGCTGTTTCAGGTAACGCATCATTTGCGTTTCACTGTGGTGAGTGTTGAACACTGGGTGGGTTAGGTAGTCTGAAGTGCGGCGAAGTGCTTCTGGGATAGCTGCGAATTCGTTGCCTGCGATCTCTGAAGATAGAGCGCTAACTTCTTCTTTAACACCAAAGACAGCGAATAGTGCTTCAATATCATCCGTTGTCGTTGTTTCATCTAAGCTCACACCTAGCTGAGTTGGTAGCTTACGTAGGTTGATATCAGCAGCTTGTGCTTTTGCGTAAAGCTCTTCAGTTTTACTAGCTGTGTTGATAGTAATGGTATCGAAGAAGCTGTTGTGCGCCAGTTCGAAACCTGACTTAGTCAGACCAGCCGCTAGAATTGCTGTCATATGATGCGTGCGACGAGCAATAGTTCGTAGGCCTTCTGCACCGTGGTAAACCGCGTAGAAAGATGCCATGTTGGCTAATAGCGCCTGAGCGGTACAGATGTTAGACGTCGCTTTCTCGCGGCGGATGTGCTGCTCACGAGTTTGCATTGCCATACGTAGTGCTTGGTTGCCGTTGGTATCGATAGAGACACCAATAACTCGGCCTGGCATAGTACGCTTGTGCTTGTCACGCGTTGCCATAAATGCCGCGTGTGGACCGCCATAACCCATAGGAACACCAAAGCGTTGCGCGCTACCGATAACAACGTCAGCGCCCATTTCACCTGCAGGTTTTAGTAGGGCAGAGGCAAGAAGATCGGTCGCTACGGTAACCAGTGTTTTGTTTGCTTGCGCTTTTGCAATGATATCCGTTAAGTCGCGAACTTCGCCAGTAGTACCAGGGTATTGAACCAATGCACCGAAAACGTCTTGCTCTGGTAGTGATTCTAGCGAGCCTACTTGAACATCAAAGCCGATGTATTTCGCACGAGTCTTAACGACCTCTAGTGTTTGTGGGTGAACATCGTCAGCGACAAAGAAGACTTTGCTTTTGCTCTTGCCTGCACGCTTACAAAGCGTCATTGCTTCACCGGCAGCCGTTGCTTCATCAAGCAGTGATGCGTTAGCAATGTCCATTGCAGTTAGGTCCATCACCATCTGCTGGAAGTTAAGTAGAGCTTCTAGGCGGCCTTGTGAAATTTCTGGCTGGTAAGGTGTGTAAGCCGTGTACCAACCTGGGTTTTCAAGGACGTTGCGCAAGATTACGTTCGGCGTGAACGTGTTGTAATAGCCTTGGCCGATGAAAGTACGTTTAATTTGGTTTTGGTCGGCAAACTCGCGCATGGCAACCAACATGTCTGCTTCGCTCTTTGCTTCAGCAAGAGTCATTGGTTTTTCTAGGCGAATTTGCGCTGGAACCGTTTCTTCAATCAATGCGTCTAAATTCGCGACATTGATTGCTTCCAACATTTTCTGTTGATCTGATTTGTTTGGGCCGTTGTGGCGAGCAACGAACTCGTTTTGTGTGCTGAGGCTTTGAAGTAATTCAGTCATTGTCCTTTACCTACTCCGTAGTTCGGGTAATGGATATCATTACTGATATATTTAATTATACGTCCGAACTTAGAAAAAAAGCTGCCACCCGAGTCGGGGGCAGCTTTCTGCATCTTCCTAATTACTCGTCTTCGATTGAGTTTAGGTACTCTTCTGCGTCTTTAAGGTTGTCTAGCTCAGATGCATCAGACATCTTCACTTTAACAATCCAGCCGCCTTCAAAAGGTTCTTCGTTAATAAGCTCTGGGCTATCTTCTAGTTCTTCGTTGATCTCTACGATTTCACCTGTGATTGGCGCGTAGATGTCTGAAGCTGCTTTTACAGACTCAACCAGAGAGAAGCTATCGCCTGCTTCGATTTCATCTTCTACTTCAGGTAGGTCAACGAATACTACGTCACCTAGCATTTCTTGAGCGTGCTCTGAAATACCGATAGTTACTGTGCCGTCACCGTTGTCACGTACCCACTCGTGGCTATCTGCAAACTTCAGTGTTTTGTCCATTGCTTAATCTCCAAAAATAACTTTGATTAATTTGTTTATTGGTAAAGTGGGAAGCGAGCACACAGTGTCTTCACTTCTTTGCGAACGCGTTGTTCTACCTCTGCGTTACCTTCAGGGTTATCAACTAGCCCATCTAGTACGTCGCCAATCCAATTACCGATGAGTTTGAATTCTTCAGCGCCAAAGCCGCGGCTTGTACCCGCAGGCGTACCCAAACGGATGCCCGATGTAATCATAGGCTTCTCTGAATCGAATGGGATGCCATTTTTGTTACATGTGATCCCTGCACGCTCTAATGCCTCTTCAGCTTTGTTACCTTTCAAGCCCTTAGGACGAAGGTCAACCAGCATCAGGTGCGTATCTGTTCCGCCAGTCACAATGTCACAACCGCGAGTTTGCAATACTTCAGCCAGAACTTTTGCGTTATTGATCACTGAATCGATATAAGTCGAAAATTCAGGGCCTAGTGCCTCACCAAATGCAACTGCTTTAGCCGCGATAACGTGCATGAGAGGGCCACCTTGAAGGCCTGGGAATACTGCTGAGTTAATCTTCTTGATGATATCTTCGTGGTTAGTCAGAATCATACCGCCACGAGGGCCGCGAAGCGTTTTATGCGTTGTGGTTGTGACAACATGCGCATGTGGAATTGGGCTAGGGTGTGCACCAGTTGCGATAAGGCCAGCGATGTGTGCCATATCGACCATTAGAATTGCATCAACTTCATCGGCAATTTCACGGAACTTGGCAAAATCAATGGTACGTGGGATCGCACTACCACCCGCAATGATCATTTTAGGTTTGTGTTCTACAGCTAACTCACGAACTGCATCGTAGTCGATCTCTAATGTTTCGCGGTCGACACCGTATTGAACTGCGTTAAACCATTTACCGGACAGAGCAGGTCGAGCACCGTGAGTTAAGTGACCACCGGCGTCTAGAGACATACCTAAGATGGTATCACCTGGTTGAAGTAGAGCCAGTTTCACCGCGCCGTTAGCTTGAGCGCCTGAGTGTGGCTGAACGTTTACATATTCACATTTAAACAGTTGCTTAGCGCGCTCAATAGCGATGGCTTCAACTGTATCGACGTGTTCACAACCACCGTAGTAGCGACGGCCCGGATAGCCTTCTGCATACTTGTTGGTTAGGCAAGTGCCTTGAGCTTGCATTACCGCTTTAGACACAATGTTTTCTGAAGCGATAAGTTCAATTTGTTCGTTTTGGCGCGTGAATTCCGCTTGGATTCCGGCGAAGACAGCATCGTCAGTAGCAGCAAGGTTAGTAGAGAAAAAGTTCTCTAGGCTGTGATTTTGAAACGGTTTGTTCATGGTAGATGACCTTCCATTCATGCCAACGAGATTCTTATATCGTTAATTGCTCTCGTTAGTTCTACTTCTATTACTACTCTTCTCTATGTAAGAGCAGGGTGAATTTCAAACCCCAAAAAGTGGGGGAAACCGAAACTGAGCGTTATAAAAGTCATACACAAAGTTCGGAAATAACATCTCTACAACTAACAAGTTGGTAACATAGCGGTTGTGGCAAGAACAATCAACCAAAAATTTCCTATTGGAAACAAGGTTTCTAATTTTGTTAACAAGAGCACGGTTTATTTCCTGTTCGGTGCTTTCTTCCATTATCTGCTTCGTGCACAATAAAAATGAAACAGGAAGTCGCAGTAATAAGAAGAGGGAAGCATGCCCGAAGATATCTATGATGAGTACCCGTCTTTGACTCTTGCAAAAGAGTCGGTGGATGAGAATATTGAGCCGTTAAAGCTAGGGCAACGAATTAAAGATATTCGTGGCAAGCTTGGGATTACTTTAGAAGAAGCAAGCCAACGAACCGGGTTAGCGCGCTCTACTTTAAGCAAAATTGAGAACGAGCAGATCTCTCCAACCTTTCAAGCCATGCAAAAGTTGGCGTTGGGTCTACAGATAGATATGCCTCAACTCTTTGAACCACCAAGAAAAAAAGTAGCAACGGGGCGTCGTGATATCACTAAAGCAAACCAAGGGAAACCTCACCCAACCCCAACCTATGAACACGAGCTTTTAGCTACTCAGTTATCGAATAAAAAGATGATGCCATTTAAGAGCCGAGTTCACGCACGTAGTTTCGAGGAGTACGGGGATTGGGTAAGGCATGATGGCGAAGAGTTTCTGCTTATCTTATCTGGCTCGGTAATGTTTTACTCCGAGTTCTATGAGCCCGTCGAAATGAATGAAGGTGATAGCGTTTATTATGACGCGAATATGGGTCATATGTTGACATCTATCAGTGAGCAAGATGCACACATTCTTTGGGTCACTGCGAAATAATGTAGATTAAATGTGAATTTCCTATAGTGAATGCAACCGTTTGCCTTCAGATTGAAAACGCACAATTGAGCGCCACTTTGGATGTTTAATATCCAAGGCGGCGTTTTTGTTTCTGCTGGTTGTTGTGAATATGATGTTAAATGTCACATTTTGACAGCTCACCTAAAGGTTAAGAGTGCAAAAAACCTCCACTCATGTTTATTATTGGAAACAAGGTTTCCTTGCATGGAAAACGAACCTGATTAAATGGAGACAACAATGACTCAAGAACTACTAAAAACCCCTCTACACGCACTGCACGTTGAAGCTGGTGCGAAGATGGTTCCTTTCGCTGGCTACGATATGCCCGTTCAATACAAGCTTGGTGTAAAGAAAGAGCATTTGCATACGCGTGATGCCGCAGGTCTGTTTGATGTGTCGCATATGGGGCAACTGCGATTACACGGTGAGGGCGCGGCAACATTCCTTGAGTCATTAGTTCCTGTCGACATTGTTGATTTGCCACAAGGAAACCAGCGCTATGCGTTCTTTACTAATGAGCAGGGTGGCATTATGGATGACTTAATGGTGGCTAATTTAGGCGACCATCTATTTGTTGTCGTCAATGCGGCGTGTAAAGAGCAAGACATTAGCCATCTTGAGGCGCACTTACCATCAGGTGTTGAGCTAGAGATTATTGATGATCGCGCACTATTAGCGCTTCAAGGCCCGAAAGCCGTTGATGTGCTTAAGCGTTTCAATGCTGAAGTTGCTGACATGCTGTTTATGGATGTGAAAAAGCTAGAGATTTTGGGTGTCGAGTGCATCGTTAGCCGCAGTGGTTACACGGGTGAAGATGGCTACGAAATCTCAGTACCAAATTCACATGCGCAAGAGTTGGCGCAAAAGCTAACTGACGAAGAAGAAGTTGAATGGATTGGCCTGGGTGCACGTGATTCGCTTCGTCTTGAATGCGGTCTATGTCTATACGGTCACGATCTTGATACGACGACGACTCCTGTTGAAGCAAGTCTTCTCTGGGGGATTCAGAAGATTCGCCGTGCAGGTGGCGAGCGTGAAGGTGGCTTCCCAGGTGCCGACATCATTCTGAATCAAATTGAAACTAAAGATGTTTCACGCAAGCGTGTTGGCTTAGTTGGCCAAACAAAAGCCCCTGTACGCGAAGGCGCAGAGCTGTTTGACGCTGAAGACAACAAAGTCGGTGTAGTAACCAGTGGCACAGCCGGCCCGAATGCTGGTAAGCCGGTATCAATGGCATACGTACGTGCTGACCTTGCATCGATTGGTACAGAGCTGTTTGCTGATGTGCGTGGTAAAAAACTACCTATGACGATCGAAAAAATGCCATTTGTCCCGCAACGTTACTATCGCGGCTAATTATTGTATGACATCATACACTTGCTGTGCTAAAACCTCTCTTAAGAGAGGTTTTTTTGTACGTATAATTCTGTACAATTAGATGGATTTGATGAATAGGAATTATTATGAGAAAGATTTCAGTGGTACTTTCTTGCCTATGGGCAGTGAATGCTTATAGTGCAGATGTAAGCCCATACATAGTTAACGGGACGCAAGTTTCTGACAGTGAGTTGTTTAACACTTACCCTACGTTTACAAGCTTGTATTTTCATGACGGTAGCAGATATGGTAACTATTGCGGAGCGACGCTAATTAACTCTCAATATGTTTTAACTGCTGCGCATTGTATCTACCAAGACTACGATGAAATGCTCAATACTTGGGTGGTTCCAAGGATGTCAGACCAATCAGTGTATTCTAATGGCTCTTACATGTCTGCACGAGTTGAAAAGATTTACTATCCAAGCACTTACTCCCCCAACCTCGATCCTTCGAATGGTCCCGTATTACCTGATGATATAGCAGTTCTCAAATTAGAGTCTTCATTAAATGTAGGGGATTATGCTTCCATTATTAATAGTACAGTTGATAACACTTATGCTTTAAATAGAGGGAGTGAAACATTTAAAGCCGTGGGTCGCGGCTACACTACTCATGTAGCTGATAATGGTGGTAATACGATTTCACGAACAACAACAGATGTTGTTCTTCAGGCTAGTTTAACATCGACTAACACGTGTAACCCTCTAACCAACAAGCAGCTTTGTTTTGATGGCCCTTTATCTGGTAGTTATAAAAATTCTACCTGCAATGGAGATTCTGGAGGTCCTGTGTATTGGTGGGATGGTAGCGGTTATAAGCAGATTGGTATAACGAGCTATGGCCCTTTTACGTGTGGGGACCCTACTCGTAGCTATACTTCTGTCTTTACTGAAATATATGATTACAGTACTTGGATATCGAATGTTCTGAATGGTAGTGAGCAACCAAAATATTATGTAGAGAAGCTTTCAACAATCCGCCAACTGAAAGAACAAAGCTCTGGCAATATAGTTGCTACCTCTTCAGCTCTCTTGAACGATACAGTTATGCCTTCTATTCAATCTTCTAGTTCAACATCGACTTCGACTTCTTCAGGTGGAGGAGGCGGTGGTGGTGGCTCTCTAGGCTTAGCATTCCTAACCCTATTGGGCTTTGTTGGTTGGAGACGCAATCAATAATATCTCTATGAAGTGACGCACTTTCTGCATCGTAATCTAAACTTAAAGGGTGATTACGATGTAGGAAGAAAGCATGAAAACGTCAGTTCGGTTACTTTGCTTACTACTGTTAACAAAACTCAGCTACGCCGTTGAAATTAGTCCTTATATTGTCAACGGTAGTGATGCCAATATTGTCAATTACCCCTCATTTGCAAGCCTGTTTTTCCGCAATGGCAATGTCTATAGTTCGTCATCTTATTGCGGCGCAACGATGATCAATTCGCAATATGTTCTTACCGCCGCGCACTGCATTTACGGTGATGACAATCTGATGCTGTATACTGTTGTTGCCCCTCAATTAGACGATGAAAGTAATTTTATCTCTAATCAGCAGTCTAAGGCTCTAGAGTTTTATTATCCAGATACCTATATTGACTCTTCCACTGAATTATGGCCGGACGATATCGCTATCATTAAGTTAGAAACGCCATTAGCCGTTCCTGACTATACTTCTTTGCTGAACACCTTAGTCGACAACACTTTCTCAGTAAGCGATACGTATAAAGCAATAGGCCATGGCTATATTGAAGGTAATGTCCCAGGCGGGAGTAATCTATTAGAAACAACGTTGACCTATATTACGACTGCGGCCTGTCAAGTTGAGTACGGTAGTAAGCTGACTTCTAGCCACCTTTGCTTTAGTGGTGCTATTAATGGCAGTTATCGAAACTCTACGTGTAGCGGGGATTCAGGTGGGCCAGTGTATTGGTACAATGGTTCACAATATGTTCAAGTCGGAATTACCAGTTTTGGGCCTTCAACGTGCGGCGACACGAGTAGTGTCGTGACGTCGGTTTTTACGGATGTTCATGATTATCAATCATGGATAAACCGCGTTATCAACGGGCTTGAAACACCAAAGACTTATGTGGCGACTATTAACGGGGTTAGAACGTTGCTCTATAGTTCAGCAGTGCCTGCTACTGCCAATGTATCGTCGTCTGATGGGGGGGGAGGAATCGCTAACGTTGCTTTGTTCTATTTACTGCTAGTACTTTTAGTTCGATATTTCCATCTTTGTCTGCGAATTCCATTATTCAGTATTGTTCTTATAAATGAGAAACGATAATCAATTCATTGAAATAATAGTGTGTTTTTGCAATTGATGTCGAGAACTGATGCTTTACTGTGTTGACTATTCGCCCCTAAACGATAGTTTTAAATCATCGGTAGGTAATGCAGGGGTCACCATGATGAATAATGATATCTACAAAATTACGCTTATTTCTGATGTAACAATGCAGTCAAAATTGCTGAAAGATTCTTTAGAAAAAGGGCTCTCGCTGCAAGTAACAATGGTTACTTCTGACGTTTTAAAAGAGATGGAAGAGGGGCGCTCACTTTTAGGTAACCTCGTGCTGATCGATTATCACTACCTCGATGACAGCAGATTTGAAGCGTACAATCACGCGAAGTCGGTTAGCCAATATTCTGTTAAAGAAATCGTATTTAATTGCCCTAACGAGGCTCCTTCTAGCCATCTCTTCAAATGGCGCAATTTAGTCGGTGTTTTCTATGTCGATGATGAAGTTTCTCTATTGCTCAAAGGTATGGAAAAAATCATGAACGATGAGATGTGGCTGTCACGCAAAGTCGCTCAAGATTATATCGAGCACTTCCGCTGCGCTAATACAGTGACCACCTCACAGGCTTATGCCAATTTAACCAAACGCGAGAAAGAAATTATGCGTTTACTTGGACATGGGGCATCTAATGTTCAAATTGCGGAAGAATTGTTTGTCAGTGAAAATACGGTCAAAACACATCTGCACAATATATTCAAAAAAATCAACGCTAAGAATCGCCTGCAAGCACTTTTATGGGCGAACAACAACATTGCGTTGGAAGAACGCGTCTAAATTGTGACTGCTTAATAAGGAGAAAGGTCAGGCTATTACCTGACCTTTCCACTAAATATTAGGGTTTCACTAGATAGTCAAAATACACAGTGTTTAGCATAACCAGTCGCGTCGTTTGCGCTCCAATCTGCCTTTGGCTTGTCTTCTAAGTCATTACACCATGCTTCACTACCTACAGCATCTAGTAGCAGGCAGTGCTTAGCGTAATCTACTGCACCTTGAGCGTTCCACTCACTTTTGGGTTTTTCAATCATCTCGTTGCACCAAGCTTGAGTTCCTACCTCCGTTTGGCACGCACTAAGCGTTATAAGAGTGACAAAAGAAAACGCGATCTTTTTCATATTGAATTCCAAATACTGTTCCTTTCCACACTATACCTAAAATAGGTAAACAATTTGTCATTGGTGACAAAAAACGATAAAAAATGGCATATCGAAACGTTTCGATGGGTGATCTAAATCACCTTCATAGCGGAATACTCAGCATCAAAGAGGATCAAATTCACACTCTGTAGATTGGAGTCTCGAAATTCTAAAATGACAGACTATCATGCTATCGAAACGTTTCGATGAGTGTTTTCTCAATAGCAATCTTGCTTGAGAGTTAAAAACCTCGCCGTATGAAGAAACGTATTTTAGAAAGGTCGATGAGATGAAGAAAAGTACCCTAATAAATTCAGAACTTTCGTATTTGGTAGCGACATTGGGCCATACCGATGAAATTACGATTTGCGATGCTGGTTTACCTATCCCTGATGAGGTTCAGCGCATTGATTTAGCACTGACACATGGTGTCCCTTCATTTCAAGAAACAGTGCGAGTGCTTTTGACCGAGTCTCAGATCGAGGGCGCCATCATCGCAGAGGAGTTTGCCAAGGTAAGCCCTGCGCATCATGAGGCATTGGTTAAAGAGCTAGCGACAGAAAGCGAGCTAAGTGGTAAGCAAATTTCGCTGACTTACGTTTCGCACGAAGAATTTAAAACTCGAACCAAGCAGAGCCGAGCCGTTGTTCGTACAGGTGAATGCACACCTTATGCGAACGTTATATTTCAAGCTGGTGTGGTTTTTTAAGCCATAAGACCGTAGGGAAGAATTATGACTCAAGCCATTCTTCAACTGAGTTCGATTGAGAAGGCATTTCCAGGAGTTAAAGCTCTGGATAAAGCCAGCCTCAATGTCTATCCAGGCCGTGTTATGGCTCTGATGGGTGAGAACGGTGCAGGAAAATCGACGTTAATGAAAGTACTGACTGGCATCTATACCAAAGACAGCGGCACTATTCATTACCAAGGTGAAGCGGCGGCCTTCAAAGGCCCTAGAGATTCACAACAGGCTGGGATAAGCATTATTCACCAAGAGCTGAATCTTATTCCCGAACTAACCATCGCAGAGAACATCTTTCTTGGCCGCGAATTTACCGGTGCGTTTGGTGGAATTCAGTGGGGCAAGATGTATGACGAAGCGGACAAATTGCTTGCACGCCTAAACGTCAAACATAGTGCGAAAACCCTGCTGGGTGATCTCAGTTTGGGTGAGCAGCAAATGGTGGAAATTGCCAAAGCTCTGTCGTTTGAATCTAAGGTCATCATTATGGATGAGCCAACGGATGCTTTAACCGATACCGAAACCGAATCTTTATTTAAAGTGATCAACGAGCTTCGCGATCAAGGCTGTGGCATTGTTTATATCTCTCATCGCCTTAAAGAGATCTTTGAAATCTGCGATGACATTACGGTTCTTCGAGATGGCAAATTTATTGGTGAATGTCTAGTGTCAAACACCGATGAAGACGGTCTTATCGAGATGATGGTTGGTCGAAAACTTGATGAGCAGTATCCGAGAATCGACGTTCGCCATGGTGAAGCCTGCTTAGAAGTGATTGGTCTGACAGGCTCTGGTGTCCATGATGTTAGTTTTACTCTCAAACGAGGAGAGATTCTTGGTGTGTCAGGTTTGATGGGCGCTGGACGCACTGAGCTAATGAAAGTGATTTACGGCGCGCTACCTAGCGAGCGTGGCGTGATCAATCTCGACAATAAAACCATCAACCCTGTCAGCCCGCAGGATGGGCTCGCCAATGGCATTGCTTATATTTCTGAGGATCGTAAAGGGGATGGCCTAGTGCTGGCGCTTTCGGTCAAAGAGAATATGTCACTTTGTTCTCTGGATAAGCTGACAAAAGGTGGCCGTATTCAGCATGGTGACGAAGTGGTTGCCGTAGAAGACTTTATCAAGCTATTCAACATCAAAACACCAACCCGTGACCAAATCATTGGCAATCTATCTGGTGGTAATCAGCAAAAAGTCGCGATTGCTAAAGGCCTGATGACTAGACCAAAAGTGTTGATCTTAGACGAGCCGACTCGCGGTGTTGATGTCGGAGCGAAAAAAGAAATTTACCAACTGATAAACAAATTTAAAGCCGATGGTATGAGCATCATTCTTGTGTCATCGGAAATGCCAGAAGTGTTAGGCATGAGCGACCGCATCCTCGTCATGCATGAAGGTCGAATCAGCGGCGAGTTTGATGCAAAAGACGCCGATCAAGAAAAACTACTCGCCTGTGCCGTAGGCAAAAAGATTAATGAGGAAGCAGCATGAGTACTAATACCATGAGCAAACCAACGGAAACAAACAGCAAAAAACTGTTTAGCAAAGAGTGGTTGATTGAACAAAAATCACTGATTGCGTTACTGTTCTTGATTGTTGTCGTGTCATTCTTGAACCCTAACTTTTTTACGGTCGACAACATTCTTAACATTTTGCGTCAGACATCGGTCAACGCAATTATTGCAGTAGGTATGACGCTCGTCATTCTGACTGCAGGTATTGACCTTAGTGTCGGTTCGGTGCTGGCTCTGTGTGGCGCATTTGCTGCGAGCTTGATCGCAATGGAAGTGCCAGTGCTGATTGCTGTGCCGACGGCCTTGTTTGCAGGCGCAGCCCTAGGTGCAATTAGCGGTATCATTATTGCCAAAGGTAAGGTTCAGGCTTTTATTGCCACTTTGGTTACCATGACGCTACTACGCGGTGTGACCATGGTGTACACCGACGGTCGCCCAATTTCTACTGGCTTCACAGATACTGCTGACGCATTTGCATGGTTTGGCACGGGTTATGCGCTGGGTATTCCTGTTCCAGTCTGGCTGATGGTATTTGTTTTTGCTGCCGTATGGTACTTACTCAACCATACTCGTTTCGGCCGCTACGTATACGCTCTAGGCGGTAACGAATCTGCCACACGACTATCTGGTATTAACGTAGACCGCGTAAAGATCGGTGTTTACGCAATCTGTGGTCTTCTAGCAGCATTGGCAGGCATCATTGTTACTTCTCGCCTTTCTTCAGCACAGCCAACAGCGGGTATGGGCTACGAGCTAGATGCTATCGCTGCGGTTGTACTCGGTGGCACCAGCTTAATGGGTGGTAAAGGCCGTATCATGGGCACGCTGATCGGTGCGCTAATTATCGGCTTCTTGAACAATGCTCTAAACCTACTCGACGTTTCCTCCTACTACCAAATGATCGCAAAAGCAGTGGTAATTCTACTTGCGGTACTGGTAGACAACAAAAACAAGTAAATCATAACTAAATCGAGCCAAGTGACGTGTCTTGGCTCACCCTACACAAGGACTGAGAAAATGAAAAAATTAGCAACTCTTATCTCTGCTGCACTACTTTCATCAACCGTTTCTGTTTCAGCGCAAGCGCAGGACACGATGGCGATCGTACTGTCTACCCTAAATAACCCTTTCTTCGTTACGATGAAAGATGGTGCTGAAGCAAAGGCAAAAGAGTTAGGTTATGACCTAATCGTATTAGATTCGCAAAACGATCCAAGTAAAGAGCTATCAAACATTGAAGATTTAACCATCCGCGGTGTTAAGGCGATTCTAATTAACCCTACCGATTCCGATGCCGTGTCGAATGCGATTCGCATGGCAAACCGCTCTAACATTCCAGTCCTGACTCTAGACCGCGGGGCAAGCCGTGGTGAAGTAGTGAGTCATATCGCTTCTGATAACGTTGTTGGCGGCGAAATGGCGGGTAACTACATCGTAGAAAAAGTGGGTATGAAAGCGAAAGTCATTCAACTAGAAGGTATTGCAGGTACGTCAGCGGCACGCGAACGTGGTGAAGGCTTTATGAATGCGGTCAAAGGCAGCGAAATGGACGTTCTAGCAAGCCAGCCTGCAGATTTCGACCGTACTAAAGGTCTTAACGTAATGGAAAACCTTCTAGCGGCTAACCCAGATGTTCAAGCCGTTTTCGCTCAGAACGATGAAATGGCATTAGGCGCACTTCGCGCGGTTCAAGCATCGGGTAAAAACGTGATGATCGTAGGTTTTGATGGAACAGACGACGGCATTGCAGCCGTTAACCGTGGCAAACTTTCTGCAACCATCGCCCAGCAACCAGATCTTATTGGTGCGCTAGGTATCGAAACAGCAGACAAAGTACTGAAAGGTACTCAAGTAGAAGAGTACATCCCTGTACCTCTAAAAGTCGTGACTAAGTAATTAGTCAGCCAATTTTGTCCTTCTCCCCGTTTATATCTGTCGTTTAGGGGAGAAGGGCGAATAGCCATGCGCTTTGTTACAGAGCTTATCGCTATTGTACCAACCAGAATAAATATCTGTTCACTTTTCCTGTGCAATTATCTGAACACCTATTTATCCCGATTGGTAGCCCAGTTCACATATAAGTGGCTCTAACGAGCCGAGGATTACCTTATGAATAAGTTAGTGGTTTTAGGTAGTGTTAACGCTGACCATGTTCTTCAAGTGCCTTCTTTCCCTCGCCCTGGCGAGACATTGCATGGTCGAAACTATCAAGTTATTCCGGGTGGTAAAGGGGCAAACCAAGCCGTAGCGGCAGCGCGCTTAAATGCCGATATCGGTTTTATTGCGTGTGTTGGTGATGATGCGTTTGGCATCAATATTCGTGAAAACTTCAAAATGGACAACATCAATATTGCAGGCGTTAAAATGGAGCCTAACTGCCCGACAGGCATTGCAATGATTCAGGTTGCCGACAGTGGTGAAAACAGCATTTGTATCTCAGCTGAAGCCAACGCCAAATTGACCGCAGAGGCTATAGAAACTGATTTGGAGCAAATCCGTTGTGCCAAGTACCTTCTTACTCAACTAGAAACGCCAATCTGCGGCATAGAGAAAGCTGCAAGAGTTGCCAAAGAAGCGCGCACCAACGTCATTCTAAATCCGGCACCTGCACGCCCATTATCTGATGATTTACTCGCGTGTGTTGATGTGATTACCCCTAATGAGACTGAAGCTGAAGTGTTGACTGGCATTACAGTGACAGGCAATGACACTGCTCAAGAAGCAGCCAATGAACTACACCGCAAAGGGATTGAAATCGTCATGATTACTCTTGGCGCAAAAGGGGTGTGGTTAAGTCAAAATGGTCGAGGAGAGTTAGTTCCAGGCTTTAAGGTTGATGCGACAGACACAACTGCGGCAGGTGATACCTTTAATGGGGCGCTAGTCACTGGTCTGTTGGAAGATTTACCTTTAGAATCAGCGATCAAGTTTGCTCATGCGGCGGCAGCTATCTCTGTTACTCGCTTTGGTGCCCAGACATCAATCCCGACAAGAGAGGAAGTCGACGCTTTTTTAGCTGAGCGAAGCTAACTGATTGCCACAAACACGGAGAGGAAGACATGGCGACAATGAAAGATATCGCGAGACTTGCTGGAGTATCGACTTCTACGGTGAGCCATGTCATCAATAAATCTCGTTTTGTAAGTGAAGAAATCTCTGAGCGGGTGAATAGCGCCGCGCGCGAACTCAATTACCGCCCTTCAGCGTTAGCTCGCAGCCTTAAAGTCAATCGCACCAAAACGATAGGTATGTTAGTGACAACATCGACTAACCCATTTTTTGGTGAGGTGGTAAAAGGTGTAGAGCGTAGTTGCTATCAGCAAGGTTATAGCCTGATTTTATGTAACACGGAAGGTGACCATGAACGCATGCGAGAGTCGATCAATACCTTGCTGCAAAAGCGAGTAGATGGATTGATCTTGATGTGTTCTTCACTAGAAGGTGAACGGCTAGAAGTGTTTGAGCAGTATCAAGATATCCCAGTGGTTGTAATGGATTGGGGGCCAATGCTTTTCACCAGTGATAAGATTCAAGACAATTCCTTACGCGGTGGTTATCTTGCCGCTAAGCACCTTATCGAATCGGGCCATAAACAGATTGGTTGTATTACTGGCCCATTGGTCAAACACCAAGCGCAGATGCGTTACGAAGGATATAAGCGAGCACTGAATGAGCACGGATTGGAATTCAAAGCCAATTGGATCATCGAGTCGGACTTCGAGTGTGAAGGTGGCTATGACGCCTTTAATAAAATGTTGGCGAAAGGGCCGTTACCCAGTGCGATCTTTGTATGCAATGACATGATGGCGATGGGGGTGATCAATGCCGCAAACGAACAAGGTATTCGCATTCCCCAAGATCTCTCCATCATTGGTTATGATGACATCCACATTGCTAAATTTATGAGTCCATCTTTGTCTACGATACATCAGCCCAAGTATCGCTTAGGGAAAGCAGCAGTAGAAGCCTTACTTAAGAAACTGGATGGCAGCACGACAGATACCCAAGTGGTGCAACTTGAGCCGACCTTAGTTGAGCGAGCGACGGTTCTTCAGCTTGGTTAAATCGCCTATTTAGTTCCACTATGCTGAGCCGTGAAATAATCATTTGCTTAATGAGTTAGTAGTAAGTATTTGCAAATTTGTGCTAAACCTAAAGAATGAACTCATTTGCGATATTAGGTACTACATGGAGTTGTTTGCCGACCAAAAACAGCAAGAAAGTCCGGAGGATAACCCAGTCAATGAGGTTGTATCTTCTGAGCCGTGGACAGTATTGCTGGTGGATGATGATGTTCAAATGCATCAGGTCACTCGTTTGGCGCTATCTGGTTTTTCTTTCGAAGGTCGTAGACTCAATCTAATCTCTGCTCACTCTGCAAAAGAAGCGAAAGTCATCTGTCAGCAGAATAACGATATAGCCCTAGCTTTAGTTGATGTTGTGATGGAAACAGAGCACGCAGGGTTAGAGTTAGTGAAATACATTCGTGAAGAGTTAACTAACAATCTAATCCGAATAGTGTTGCGTACCGGGCAAGCTGGGCAAGCTCCAGAAGATATCGTCATACGCGAATATGAAATTGATGACTATAAAGAAAAAACCGAACTGACGACGCAAAAACTAAAGACGCTGCTTTATTCGATGTTGCGCTCCTATCGCGACTTATGTCTGATCAATCAGCAAAAATCTGGACTTAAGAAAGTAATTGAATCCTCGGCCAAGGTGCAAAATACATCGACTTTGCAAGGTTACGCGTCTTCTGTTCTGGAACAACTTACCTCGTTGTTGCAACTAGAAAAGTCGGCGTTCTACTGTGTCGTTAAACCTCGCCCGAATGGAGAGGTTACACGTGCATTGACACTCGCGGCTACGGGGGATTATGTCAATTGCTACAGTGAGTGTGCGTTCAATAAGTTACCCGATGTTGTCGCAGAACGATGTCAGCAGGTACTGGATCAGGGGGATTCACAGCATTTTGGTGACGCGTTCATCCTATATACTAGCGATGATCAGGGGGTTGATAGCTTATTGTATGTTAACTTCCATAAAGACTTGTCCGAGCTAGATGTCCAATTGCTCGAAATCTATATGCAGAACATCGGCTTGACCTTTGAGAACTTGAGCTTGCTACTTGATATAAAGGAAACCTCGAAAGAGCTTGTGTACAACTTAGCCAACGCGGTGGAGGCAAGAAGTCGAGAAACGGGGGCGCATGTTCAACGGGTTTCGTTAATCTGTGAAAAACTTGCGCTACTCTACGGTTTAAATGAATATGAAGCTGGGATGATCAAACATGCCTCACCACTACATGATGTGGGTAAAGTTGCTGTTCCAGATTCCATTCTTCATAAACCAGGTAAACTCAATGCCGAAGAATGGGAGGTTATGAAAAAACATGTCGACTATGGCGTTGAGATTTTGAGTCGTTCTAAGCGCCGCCTAATCGTGATGGCTAAAGAAATCGCTGCGTATCACCATGAAAAGTGGGATGGCTCAGGCTACCCGAATGGGCTTAGAGGTGAAGATATTCCCATTAGCGGACGTATTGCCGCCATAGCAGATGTTTTTGACGCACTTGGTGCTAAGAGAAGTTATAAAGAACCTTGGAGTGATGAAGACATTCGCGCCGAAATACTTAAGCAAAAAGGGGCGCATTTTCAGCCTCAGCTCGTTGATTTGCTTATCGACCACTGGGAAGAGTTCATCGAAATACGCAACTCCCTGCCTGATTAAATAGTGTAATTTGAGTGGTGGTCAGGTACATCATTTGTTGGCAAATTTATTGGCAGTCGTAGCTCGAATTGCACTCCTTTACCAGGTTCAGAGTTAAAGCTAAGTTCTCCCATCAGTTTCTGTTTCACTAAATTGAAGACTAAGTTTAACCCTAAGCCAGATCCCCCCTTGCCACGTTTGGTTGTATAGAAAGGTTCGAAAATTTTCTGATGTAAAGATGCCTCTATGCCACTGCCATTGTCGCAATACTCGAACACCATTATGTCCTTCTCTCGATGAAATTTAATCGATATTTCCGGTGCAGGCTGATCATGAAATGCGTGATTAATACTGTTCATAATAAGGTTCGAGATCACCTGTGTAAGTACACCAGGGAGACTGTTCATGGCTAAATCGGCATTGCCTTCCAGTTTTGGAGTGACAGGCACTTTTCGGGTTTCAGGATGTAGGCTAGCAATGAGGGCATCTAATACTTGATGTATCTGAAAATGGCTACGACTTTCAGATACTTGGTCGACAGCGGTTTGTTTAAAATCTTTAATCAATTTGGCTGCTCTATTGAGATTGTGTTCGAGCATACTGCTGCTGTCTGACAACCTTTCCATTATCGATCTGAACTGCTCTGTTGTTAAGGTTTGATTAGCAAAGGCTTGATTGGCTTCTTGGGTAATTTCACGAACCACAGAGGTGGCTGTGACAGCGATGCCTAACGGCGTATTGACTTCATGCGCGACACCAGCGACGAGCCCACCAAGAGCTGCGAGCTTCTCTGACTCGACCAATTGTTCTTGTGTATGCTTTAACTGCTCCATGCTTTGCTTTAAATCTAAAGTACGTGTGGCTACCGTGTGTTCCAAATTTTGGTTAAGCTCTTCGAGTTCTATTTGGGTTAGTTTTAGCTCAGTGATGTTTATGGCCGTTCCACGAAAGCCGACAAAATGGTCATTTTCATAGCGAGCTTTTGCTTGAAATAACAGGAATTGAGTAATGCAATTTAAGGTGATCGTCTCTTCACACATCGAGAAGCTACTTCTTTGAATCAGTTTTTCGTGTAGTGAGGAACAATGTTCAAGTGCAGCTATCTGCTTGACTAGCGGCTTGCTGAGGTTATCAATTTCAAGCGCCTCTCTCATGCTGTCGGAGCAATAGACAAGGTGACCTAATTGATCGGTTTCCCACAACCAGTCAGACGAAACATGGGCAAACTCTTTTAGGCGCTCTTGTTCTTGTTTAATGTTGTCGTAAAGTCGAGTGACATTATTGGTGATCTTGTTGGCTTCTTCTGCAAGCCAATCAAGTTCATCGTCTTTTTCTGAAATCCACGCTTGGTGCTCTAAAACCAAAGGATCAGCAGGGTGGCGAGGGTTGTACCTCCTTAGATATTGTGCAATTGAGAAAATTCTTTGATTGACGCTACGATGGAATACCATCAATACCAAATAACAAACAAATAACGTTTTTCCAGCATTGAGCAGTAGAGTGTACACAGCCTGCCAAATTAAATAATCGTAGATCTCCTGGGCATCGGACTGAACATAGATCTGACCTATCTCTTCAACTCGTGAGGTATTAGGGTGCTGATAGATCAAGGGGTATTGCTTGGTTATGGCATTTTCGAACACTTCTGTTCCTGCTTGAAAAGAGTAGCCACCACTTTGGACACGTAAATAGTCAACTCTGGGCAAATTAACTAATCCGTCTATTTCTTGCTGAAGTACCAGTAGGTCGAAGTCCCATACCGAAGACGCAATCAAAGGGGCATGAATGTCACGTATCTCAAGCTGACGTTGTTTAACCATATCGAATTCTTTGCGGTAGTCCCACGACAATTGGATCAAGGTGGTGAAAATAGTAATCAAGCCGCTAAGTAGCACCATGATAAGAATAATTCGCCGCCCAATCCGGCTGTATAAAGGGCTGTTTTGGCTATCTTCTATGTCTTTGCTTCGAGTCATGGCATTAATTCGAAAGTTTATTTTTGAGTATAGACGTTCAAATGTTGTTTGATGGGGAAAGCGAGTGGAGAGTTGAGCTAAGGCAACTACACTAAAAGAAAACCGAGAGGAATGACTGATGCGATGGATACTGCTTTGCCTTATTTTTTCGTCCCCAGCGTTTGCTACTAAAGTTTTACTGATTGAGAGCTATCATTCTGAGTACCCTTGGGATCAAAGTTATGTTGAAGGGATTACTTCTACACTTGTCGACACGGTTGAGTTCGACACTTTTCAGATGGATACCAAACGTATTCCTAAGGCTGACTACGCTGCGAAAGCAGACCAAGCGTATAAAAAATACCAAGAGTATCAGCCCAACATTGTCATCCTAGGTGATGATAATGCTCTATCCTTTATGCTGCCGAAGCTATTTGATGAGCCGATATCAATCGTATTTTTGGGTATCAATGCCAACCCAAGAAAGTTGCTCGCAAAATATCGTGGTCAGGCCAAAGTAACAGGTGTATTGGAGCGCCCTTTGTTTACCAAATCGTTAGGGGAGTTGGACAAACTATTTGATGTTCAGAACTTTAAAGTAAAGATTCTGTTTGATTCAGGTGTGACTTCTCAGATAGCAAAAAGCTACATTGATAAACAATATACCCTGATAAGAGATAATCTGGGTATTGAGGTCGATAGTCAGGCGATTACCACCCAAGAAGAGTGGCAGAGCCAAGTTCTGGGGGCAAAGCAGGATGACTTCACGGTGATCATCGTTGGGCTTTATCAAACACTTGTCGATGAAAAAGGCAATAATGTTCCCGCAGAGCAAGTGATTAATTGGACGAATCAGAACTCAGAGCTACCGATTTTTGCTTTTTGGGATTTCGCGGTTGGTGAAAACAAAGCGATAGGCGGTGTCGTGTTATTTGGCTATAGCCAAGGAGAGCAAGCAGCCAAGTTAGTGAATCAGATTATTGAACATGGGCACAACAAACCAATCCCGATCGTAACAGGTAGTCAAGGAAAAGCGATCTATTCTGAGTCGGAGCAAGTACGATGGAACTTAACAATGCCATCTCACTGGAAATCAATTGATTAATTTATCACTGGTTTGGGCATCGATGCGGAGAAGTTTGAACTGTGTCGGAGCAATTGATTTACAAATCACGGGATTACAGATAAAAAGAGCAAAAGAATTTGTAATTGATGACGATAATATAAAGTGATCAAACTAAGAAAGTAGAATTATGAGCGGATCAACCAGTACGATTTTAACGGAAAGTGGTACCAATGAACTTGAGATTATCGAATTTCATTTGGTTAAGGAACTGCCTGATGGCAGCAAAAAGACGTGCTATTACGGTATCAACGTCGCTAAGGTGAGAGAGGTCATCCAAGTACCAGATACAACGGATTACCCAAATGCACAGCCCCATATGGTGGGGGTGTTTTCATCACGTGACATCTTGACCCCGTTGGTCGATCTTGCAGGCTGGTTAGGTGTTCCTACTTCAAAAGACCTTAGAAAGAAATTTGTGATTGTTACTGACTTCAATAACATGACCAATGGCTTCCTGATTGACAGCATTAGCCGCATTCATCGAATTTCATGGAATGATGTTGAATCACCAAGCCAATTCTTAGAAGCGGGAGAGCAAGATTGTGTCGTTGCCGTAGTGCGTAAAGATGGCAACCTAATCATGATTCTTGATTTCGAAAAGATCATTGCCGATATCAACCCAGAGCTGAGCATGGAAAAATATGACGTCACTTTAGATAAGAGTGTCGATCTGAACCAGCGTATGGTGACTAAGCGAAATGCGAAAACGATCATGGTGGTGGATGATTCCGCATTTATACGTTCTATGATTCAAGATACCTTGAGTTCTGCTGGTTACAATATCATTGCATGTAAAGATGGCGGGGAAGCTCATGATAAATTGATGGGTCTAATTGAGGTTGCCAAGGAAGAAGGGCTTCCGATTAGCGAGTTTGTTGATGGAGTGGTTACTGACGTTGAAATGCCCCGTATGGATGGTATGCACTTAGTTAAGCGCCTACGTGATAGCGAAGCTTATTCAACCGTACCGATTGTAATGTTCTCTTCACTTATGAGTGAGGATAATCGTACTAAAGCACTTGCATTGGGAGCCAACGACACGATAACCAAACCTGAACTAGGTAAAATGGTGACCATGATGGACAAATATATCTTTGGTAAAGAGTCTTAACAGCCAATTTATCGCTGCTATTGTCCCTGAAGGCACGCTTTGCGTGCCTTTTGTCATTTTTGAACCTTAAGCCCCTAATAGCTAGTGATACCAACTAGCAATTTACCCCGATTGGTATCAATCGAATCTCTTGTGGTTTTACATTAATTCTATTAATATAGTTTAAATTCAAACTAGATGAGTGCTATTATGCGTCCGACCGACACTATCGGTGGCTTAGTGGGTTTAGCTTCTAGAGTCTTAACCAATGAACTTGAAGCTCAATTTAGCCAGAGAGATCTCAACTTGACTCGTGAACAGTGGATATTTTTGATGACTGTGATTGAGGCGAAAAGTATCACCCCACTCGAACTGTCCAGACTGCTAATGAAAAACCGTGGTTCGATAACGAGCCTAATTAAAGGTTTGGAAAAGCGTGATCTTATACAACGGGTAACGTCGCAAAGCGATGGTAGGAGTTACTCCATCGTGGCAACACCTGAAGCTGTAAAACTCATCGAATCTTCGAAAAAGGTCGCTTTTGGTGTGTTAGGTAAAGCGCTACACAATTTTGACAACCAACAACAACAACAACTTCACACATTGCTCAACATGTTTGTGGAGAACCTATTAGGAGAAAAAAATGAATAAGCCTTTTGAAGACCATGGTCTGTTTAGCTGGTGTGAACTGATGACCACTGACTTTGATAAATCTCTAGAGTTTTACACTAACGTGCTTGGTTGGACGTTACGTGAAGTTCCGGGACGCAATCAGTCACGCTATGCTCTGGTCATGAATGAAAACAGCTCGGAGCCTTTCGCAGGTATTCTTACCATGCCAGAGCCTTTAAAGGAGCGCGGACTGCCAAGCTTTTGGCAAGCTTATGTCACCGTCGACGATGTCGATGCAACACTTGAAAAAGCGCTAGAGAATGGAGCACAAGTGGTTGTTGAGCCTATGGATATTGAAAGAATTGGTCGAATCGCTTCTTTTCGCGACCCGCTAGGCAGCGTACTTTCTGTGATAAAATACGCTCGTAAGTAAGCAACAGAGGCTCATAGTGAGCCTCAATATTTGACAGAGAAGTTATTTGACTGCGACTTTAAACGAGTATCCGTACGCACCATCGTAGTAGAATTTTTCTGGGTCAGACAAACTCACGTTTAACTTGTGCGACTTGGCGTATTCTAGCGCCGCTTCTTTTGCGTTTGCTTCATTGATGCTGCTAGTAATGAATGTGAATGCAGACCATTCAGCATCCATCACCAATACTCGGTTGTCATCATTTCTAGAAGCATGAATGTTGATCTCAAGACCGTTACTGGCTTTGAAACTGTCATGCTGATCCATATCGTAGTTGCTTGACGTCTCTATGCTGCCTATGGTGCTCGAAATAGGTGCCAATACATCAGCCTGAGCTGAAGTTACAATTGCCATAGGGGCTGCGAAAAGTGCAATGGTGATGAGTTTTCTCATATCTGTTTCCTACCGTTAACTATACTTCGATGCTTTTAATGTCATAAAAAGTATTACAGTTTAAAAAAAGCAGCTTAACAGTCTACCGATAAGTGTGCTGTATCATTCACGAAATTTCTGTTTCATCAGTGGATTAGATGCATGGATTTGCGATATGACTCTCATATGGGAATGAGTGCCGGAGGGCAAATTTGGCCCTCCGGAAGGGGTGATGAAGGTTAGATTTTAAAGAACCCCAGTTGCTGTTTTTGGCTCTCAGCTAAATTGGAAAGTTCTTGGCTTGCAGCAGCAGATTGAGTAATACCCGTTACATTCTGGCTTACTAACTCGTAAATATTGCCCAGATTCATGTTGATGTCAGAAGTTACCTGACCTTGCTCTTCAGAAGCGACGGCAACTTGAGCGTTAAGCGTTGTCAGCTCCGATATTGAAGAGCTAATGTTACCCAATGCTTCACTTACCTGCGCTGCTTGTTGCTGGTTTTTCGAAAGCATCTCTAGGCTAGAGTTCATGCTGTCATTCGCGCTGCCAGATTGTCGCTGAAGCTCTTCGATAATGGTTTGAATCTCTTTGGTTGACTCTTGAGTACGTGCGGCAAGCATACGTACTTCATCGGCAACCACCGCAAAGCCACGGCCACTTTCGCCTGCTCGCGCAGCTTCAATCGCTGCGTTTAATGCCAGAAGGTTAGTCTGCTCTGAAATGCTTTCAATGACTTCGATCACTTTACCAATCTGTTCGGATTGGTCTTTTAGTGAATTGACAACACTTGCCGCTTGCGCCAGTTGGTCGGCCATTTTCTCGCTATCACGAGTATTTTGCTCAAAGATTGCAAGGCTTTCACGCGCAAGTTTATCTGCATTGCTTGAGGCTTGATCTGCCAGGTTAGCATTTTGTGTTACTTCAGAGGCTGTACTTTCCATCTGGTTAATCGCAGAGGCAACTTGTTCTACCTCGTTTTTTTCTTGGTCTGAATTTGCGCTTGATTGCGTCATGACAGCGGCAAGTTCAGTCGATGCAGATGCCACATCAACACTAATGCGAACCAGTGATTCAACGGTCGTTTTGAGTTGGCCTGCTGTTGAATTGAAGTCTTTAGATAAGGCCGTGATTTCATTGTTGCCTTCTTCGGCAACGTTCACGTTGAGATTACCTTGGGCAAGCTCTTGCATTGCTTTTTGTAGCTTGCGAATCGGAGTGACAATGATCCCCGCTAACGCCCAGCTAATCGCGAACGCGCCAAGTAAGACAAAAACTAAACCAATCACAGAGTTCATCATTACACCGGAGTGAATTTGCTCGTTGTGTTTTACTTCCGCCAGAGCAAGGGCGTTAAGTTTATTCGACAGCGCTTCAATGGCTTTAACCATTTGGTTGCCTTTGTCCCGGTATAGCGAAGACGCTTGATCGTATTGACGTTGAAAGCCTTCGGATACGCTCATCTGGCCGTGTTTTGAGTTTAGTAGTGGAACCATGGTGTTGATTGAATAGCTTACGTAGCCTTCAATCGCTATTTCCATCTGTCTCACTTCACTTTGTAACCCCTCGACTCCACGGAGAGAATCCAGTAAACGCAAGTTCTCGTTTTGCTTGGCAAGCAGGGTTGATTGAAGCTGAGCGACATCTTCAGCACGGAACAAGCTGTAAATCGCCTTGATGCGCATGCCATAGGTGTTATCGATAATTTTGGTTAGATTGTCTTTGTGTTCTACCACGTTTTCAGTGGAAATCGTCACCTTGTTGAAAGCTTCTTTCAAGCTGTTGGTGCTGTATGTGATACCGATTATGAGTAATAGCAAAGTGAATACTACAGGCACGACAACCTGCAGCTTTATAGACAAGCCGTTTAGTAACTGGCGCATTTAAAATCCTCTCCGATGAAATATTAATAGATTTATTATTGTTATAATGAGAGTGATTCTAATTCCTTTTGCTCATAAATCAATGATGAAATATCCTGCGCTTTTACAAACTTTGAACAGGCATTATGCAACTAAATTATTAGGCTTTTCATTGGGTTAAAATTTGTTCAATTGTGTTGCATGATTTGTCAATCGCGAATTGACTGCTGAAAAACATATCAATGGAATACCTTTCGTTAAGAAGAAAAAGAAAAAAAACATCTGTCATACAGGCTTCAACGAAGTGAAACACAACTGTCATATTTGAGTCCTAAAGTGGGCAGCGTTCAAGTGAAACACAACGGCAATAAAGCCACTTAAGGAAATTGTGATGAAAAAGACAGTAATCGGTGCAATCGCACTTCTAGGCGCAATGGCAGTGACTTCAGTTTCTGCTAAAGAAACGATCTCTGCTGTAGGTTCTAGCAGCGTAACTCCACTGATGGAAGTTTTCTCTGAAACATACATGAAGACGAACTCAAACGTATTTATCGAGGTGCAAGGTCCTGGCTCTTCAGCTGGTGTAAAAGCTGCGAAAAATGGCAGTGCTGACCTAGGTATGTCTTCACGTAACCTAAAAGATTCTGAAAAAGAGCCAGCTCTAAAAGAACTTACCGTTGCACTAGACGGTATCGCAGTTGTTGTTAACCCTAAAAATGGTCTAGACAAGCTAACAGCTGAACAAGTAACGGCTATTTATAAAGGTGATATCACTAACTGGAAAGATGTTGGCGGTGCAGACAAGCCAATCGTTGCAATCACACGCGATACGGCTTCTGGTACTCGCGGTGCTTTCGAAGACATCATGAAGCTTAAAAAGAAAATCTCAGGTAAGAAAGTTTCTGCAATCTCTCAACGTGCTCAAGTTGCTAACGGTAACGGTGCGCTAAAAACTATGGTTGCTTCAAACCCTTATGCTATTGGTTACATCTCTCTAGGTACTGTTGATAATTCTGTGCACGCGCTATCTATTGATGGTGTTCAAGCTAACGTAGACAACGTTAAAAACGGTAGTTACAAAGTGGCTCGCCCATTCCTAGTGTTATACAAAGAAGGCAAACCAACGGCTGAAACTCAGAAGTTCCTTGACTGGATGGTATCTCCTGAAGCTCAAGCGCTTGCCAACAAAAAAGGCTACATCTCAGTTAACTAATCTAAGTTAACCAAGTCATCATTTTTGCTCAGCTCACCTTTTCGGGCTGAGCGTTTTCAATCCATTTCGACACTGCTTTGCAGCTCGAACTGTGAGATTTTCATATGACCATCGCAAATAGTGAAAAGCTTATGAATACTGAAGTGACTCAACTAAATAAGTCGGGTTTGCGCACTCAAAAACGCGTGGACTGGAAAGAACGTATCTTTCATGGCCTATTTCTGACCAGTGCGGTTATCGGTATTGTCTCTCTAGCGGTTATCGCTTACTTCATTGTTAAAGAAAGTATACCCGCGTTTCAAGAAGCCGGTGTTTCGGGTATCGTTCTAGGCCAAGATTGGTTACCCCCGGCACTTTATGGTGTTGCGACTATGATTGTCGCCTCTGTCGTTTCAACCTTAGGGGCGGTTGTTGTTGGTGTTCCAATCGGTGTGCTAACGGCAATCTACATTGCAGAAATTGCACCCAAACGGGTTGCAGACATCATTCGCCCTGCTGTTGAATTATTAGCAGGCATTCCCTCGGTTGTTTATGGTTTCTTTGGCTTGGTCATCATTGTTCCGCTGATCCAGGAAGTCTTTAATGTTCCTGCAGGCAATACTATCTTGGCCGGTATCATCGTACTTGGTGTGATGATTCTTCCTACGGTGATTACGGTTTCTGAAACGTCAATTCGCGCAGTCCCAAGAACCTACAAAGAAGGCTCACTGGCGCTTGGGGCGTCTAAGATCTTTACTATCTTTAAGCTGCTAGTGCCTGCTGCGCGCAGCGGTATTATGACGGGGGTCATTCTAGGAATTGGTCGTGCTCTCGGCGAAACCATGGCGATTATCATGGTTATGGGCAATGCTCCAGCCATGCCTGAAGGTATCCTTGACTCGGCACGTACTCTGACGGCGAACATTGCAATTGAAATGTCTTATGCGAGTGGTGTTCATGCAAGCGCACTTTATGCGACAGGAGTGGTTCTGTTGGTGTTCATCATGTCTCTGAATGCGGTTCTTCTTTACCTTAACCGCGAGAAGGCGAGGTAGTGACAATGTCTCAAGTTAATTCATTACCTCCACACAATAAGGCAAAGGCTTCACGTATGGATACAGTTAAACTAAAAAGGGCTCGTCAGACTAAAGACAACATCTTAACTGGATTTGTTTGGGCCGCGGCAGCATTAACAGTTGGATTCCTTTTTTGGATCATCTGGTACATCCTTTCTAATGGATTACAGCATGTAGATTGGAATTTCATTACTGACAATTACACGCGTACGGGTGAGGAGCACGGTATCTTCCCAATGATTGTTTCGACAATCTACATGGTCATTGCTTCAATAGCGGTCGCTGCGCCTTTAGGCATTATGACGGCTATTTACTTAACAGAGTATGCGAAAGTCGGCAGTCGGTTGGTTAAGGTGATCCGTTTTTGTACTGAATCGTTAGCGGGGATACCTTCGATCATCTTTGGCCTATTTGGTATGACTTTCTTCGTTGCAATCCTTGGTTTAGGTTTCTCCATTCTATCGGGAGCACTGACGCTAAGTATTCTTATCCTGCCCGTTATCATCCGAACCACGGAAGAAGCACTAATGGCAGTACCACAAACTTATCGTGAAGGCTCATATGGTCTTGGCGCGTCAAAAATTTACACCATCTGGCGTTTGATCTTACCAAGTGCAATGCCAGGTATCTTAACTTCGGTCATTCTGAGTATTGGTCGTGTTATTGGTGAATCTGCTCCTGTGTTCTTAACTGCGGGTATGGTTGCACGTATCCCAGATTCGTTACTTGATTCTGGGCGTACGTTAACGGTTCACCTCTATAAGCTGACCACTGAGCTGTTCACGATTGAAGAATGGAATCAAGCTTACGGAACAGCAACGGTACTTATCGTGGTCGTGCTGCTTATCAACACGGTGACGAAATTAATAGCGCGCCGCTTCAATACAGCGACTTACTAGATAGCGCTGGGCATTAAGACATTGATACCGACAGAATTGACGAATTAAGAGAACACGAAAATGAACAAGTTTAAAATTGAAAACCTAGATCTATTTTACGGTGACAACCAAGCGCTTAAATCGATCAACTTGCCAGTGCCAGAGCGCCAAGTCACGGCTTTGATTGGCCCTTCAGGTTGTGGTAAATCGACGTTGCTTCGTTGCTTGAATCGCATGAACGACTTGATTGAAGGTGTGAAGATTACAGGTCGACTAGAGATGGATGGCGATGATATCTACGGTAACATTGATGTTGCCGACCTACGTATCAAAGTGGGTATGGTTTTCCAAAAACCAAACCCTTTTCCAATGAGCATCTACGAGAACGTGGCTTATGGTTTACGCGCTCAAGGCATTAAAGACAAAAAGCACATAGATGAAGTGGTAGAGCGTTCCCTGCGTGGCGCAGCACTATGGGATGAAGTAAAAGACCGCTTGAAATCTCATGCTTTCGGCCTGTCGGGTGGTCAGCAGCAGCGCTTATGCATTGCACGTACGATAGCAATGGAGCCCGATGTGATTCTAATGGATGAACCAACATCTGCACTTGATCCTATTGCGACACATAAAATTGAAGAGCTGATGGAAGAGCTGAAAAAGAACTACACGATCGTAATTGTGACTCACTCAATGCAACAAGCTCGTCGTATCTCTGACCGCACAGCATTTTTCTTAATGGGAGAGCTTGTTGAGCACAATGATACGCAGGTTATCTTCAGTGAACCACAAGATGATCGCACCCGCGGATATGTCAACGGTGACTTCGGTTAATCTGTTTCGGCTATTCAAATTATAACTATAAGCGATGGTATTTTGCCCTTCTTCTTGAGGGGCTTTTTTGTATCTGATTACCTATTTATCTCGGTTGGTATAATGAACTGGCAATCTTGATCTAGTGAAAACTGAGTCATCTGTTCAGGTGTTGTTACTACGATCTTTAAAGGTAATTCAGAGCGTGCTAGTTGAAACCCTAAGCGGGAGTTAGGTGTGAGTGAGGTTTGTATTGAGTTTGCGCCAGTTATGCTGATTCGGCTGCCGGAAGGTGTGTGAGAGTTGGTAGTTATCACCATTTGAATCGTGGTTGAATGCACTTCACAGGCAATATGAGCATAATTTGAGATATCTAACACCTGGCCACCTTCATCGGAGAACGCAACAGTAGAAGTCATCAACAAAGCGGCGCTAAGTCGCACCGCTTTACTCACATTAAGCATCTTCAATAGATCTAGTTTTGTACGATGTTAACGGTATTATGATGCGAGGCGAAGCCCGTTACAGTCGCTGAATCAGCCGCATTTTGCCATACCGAGATATCGTTGTTGCTAGAGTATTTTAGGTTTACTCGGGCGTTCGAGTTGACAGAAACCTGCTCGATGCTAATGTCGTTGTTATCGCTTAAAAGACCTACATTAACGCGCGCTTGGTTACGATCGTTCTGGCTAATATCGATATCATTTTCATCGCTACCCCAGTAAACGTTCACATTGGCGTAGTTTCGATCGTCTTGAGTGACTTCGACTTCATTGAAGTCAGAACCACTACGGATGTTGACGTACGCTCGGCTATAGTCTCCATTCTGGGTTGTATTAACGATGTTAGAGTCACTGTTGCGCACTGTTACGTGGGCATCATTACGGTAACCGTTATTTACCGCGCTATTAACGGTGTTAGCATCACCATTGACGATTCTCGTTTGGATGTGGTTTCTATCTGCATTCCCCCCGTTAAAGCTAGCCACAGTCGTGTTGCTGTCACCTTGGACACTGACATCTGCGTCATTGTAATCGCCTGATGTTACAAAGATTTTTGAATTATTGCCGTTACCTGTTTGCACAATATCAAGGTCGTTGTGGCGGTTAAGGAAGCCTTGTGTCTTAATCTTTGCTTTGTTTTTGTTGCCGGTTTGAGTGATATCAAACTGAGAGTGGTAAGCATGGGTTGCGTTAACGGTCGCTTTGTTTTGATTACCAGTCTGTAATACAACAGTGTCATTCTTGAAGGTTGACGTCATATAAACAAATGCGTCATTGCCGAGAGACGAATTGGCATGCGCTGTGTTTTGTGTGATTTTTACGTCATCACCAACAGCATATTGAAGCTTTGTGGTGGCTTCGTTACCTGCGTACACCACGCCTGAGGCAAGAATTGCAGATATAGTAATAGCTAACTGTTTCATGAATAGATCCTTTTTGTATAGTTGTCTTGAATTTTATCCTCTACGCCTTAATTACTGCTTAACGTAAATACCGCGATTCATATTGCTAAAAACGACAATGGAGTCCCCTCCATCTTGTTGAATGCCATAGCTAGAGTTTCCTCTATCTACGACCAACGCAAAGTTGTCATCATTCTCCTGAATAATACTGATCTCACTAGCGTGATAGGTCTGAGAGCAATCGATCCCTCTGCATTGTTTTAAGTATGCAATGTTGTTACTACCATATTGGCTGATATAGCTTTCATGCCCGTAACCAGCTTGCTTTATTTCTGCGTAATTGTTGTCTCCGTTTCTTTGTTCAATTACTGCTAGGTTATTAGCACCTGATTGTGTAATAGCCGCTTTATTTCTCGTTACATCGGTCTGTACAACTTTAGCTTTATTTGTTCCACTTCCTATATTGGTTTGGTTAATATCAATTTCAGAATCGTATGAATTATTTAGCACAACTTCGGCATAATTATTAAATGGAGTGATTCGATCTTCCAACTCAGAGTAAATAGTAGATTTATCGTAAAATTCACCAAACTCTTGAGCCATCTCGCTTGAATAACCAAACTCAGTGCCAGCTGTAACCCCAAACCTCGAGTAACAAGTCAAAAATACAACAAAATAGATGATTACTTTTTGTTGTTTGTTCACTTTAACCTCCCAAAAACTCAGTTTTTATAAGAGCTGTGGTAATTATGATTCCCATTAGAGCAAATACAATAAACTTACAATTGAATATATTAATAGTGGTCGGTATTTTAGTGTGTATTTAGTTCATAGTAACGAAATGGTTAAGTTTTAATTTTGATGCTCAAATAATAACCATAAAGTTTATGGTGTATTTTAAATTGTTGAATTAACATAGTAATTATGGGTTTTGTTTGTGTGCGTACGCTTTGTTGAGCAAGGTGTTTGGTGTGTTCTAAATGAGATTTTATAGTGTACCATTGTTGAGAATTAAATAATCAAATTGTTTAATATGTATTAAGTAAAGGGTGGTTGATATAAGTTGTATTGGTTGGGTTTTATTTTGAGAGGGTATCAAGTAGATGCGTAAACTAATTTATGGTCATCTGTTGTTTATTCTGTCTTTTTCATCATTTTCAAGTACTACAACTTATGTTGATAAACCAGTCAAGGAAACTAATGAAAACTATTTAATTGAAAATGAGGTTAATGGACTAATAATTGATAGGACAATGACACGTCTTGGCGATGATTTTTATTTCTTTTTTAGCCAACTGGTTAATGAGCGACATGGTTCGCTCAAAGAAAACCTGACCGTAAAGGAACGTCCTACTGCTTTATCAGGTAGCATTATTAGCGTTTCTCACAGAGGGAAAGTTATATATAGAACGGCTCTTTCTCCAGGTAGAAAACGTGCTGAAGACAAAGCTAGGGAAGCATTGAATGTATTGACATCATATTTAATTCGATGGAAAGCCCAGCTAACTTATCAGGATACGTTTGATCTAGAACGAGATGAGTTTTAGGAGGAAACAATGAAAGGTAAACATTTAATCTGGGTGACAAGCTTTTTCGTCATGAATGGATATGCAACTGAGTTAGTCTATGCTCCGGTAAATCCAAGCTTTGGTGGAAATGCGTTAAATAGTGCCCATCTATTTGGTGTGGCCAATGCCATCAATGATTACAAAGCGCCCGAAGATCGCTCGCTACTAGACAGTGAATCTTCATTAGAAAGGTTGGCAAACAGCTTGCAATCTCGCCTGATTAGTCAGTTGCTTGCGGATGTGGGTAATGGCAATACGGGACAGCTTGAAACTGATGAGTTCTTTCTCAATATTGTTGATAACAATGGTGCCTTGATTGTACAAATTGTCGATAAGGTGTCTGGAGAGTCGACTGAAATTAAAGTTTCTGGCCTTAAACCTGATCAATAGCGGGGGTACTATGCAAAAACTAATTGTTCTTCTATGGTCGTTCTCACTATTGGGATGCACATACTCCATGAAGATTCCGGAGGCCAGTGAAGCACCTACCTTGATGCCTCGTGGTTCTGCGTATCAAGATTTAGTGAACCTACCTATCCCAAAAGGAAAGATCTTGGTTTCAGTCTATGACTTTAGAGATCAAACTGGTCAGTATAAGCCACAACCCAATAGTAATTTTTCGACAGCGGTTCCCCAAGGTGGTACAGCCTTATTAACCGCATCTTTGCTCGATTCTAAGTGGTTTGTTCCGTTAGAGCGAGAGGGGCTGCAAAATCTTCTAACGGAGCGAAAGATCATTCGAGCAGCGCAAAAGAAAGGCAATGGTGCCGCAAACCATGGTGATGACTTATCCGCACTCAGCTCAGCCAACGTTATGATTGAAGGAGGGATTGTGGCGTATGATTCCAACATCAAAACTGGTGGTGCCGGAGCGCGCTACTTAGGTATTGGTGGCTCTGGTCAGTATAGAACCGATCAAGTGACGGTAAACTTAAGGGCGGTTAACGTAAGGACTGGACAAATCCTATTAAGCATTACTACAAGTAAAACAATCTATTCCTATGAAGTGACAGCAGGATCGTTCCGATTTATTGATTATAAAGACTTGCTTGAAGTCGAGCTGGGCTATACCAATAATGAACCCGTGAATGTTGCGGTGATGTCGGCGATTGATTCTGCGGTTATTCATATGATCGTAGGAGGAATAGGCCGCGGCTTGTGGCAGCCACAAAATAGTGAAGATCTCAAGCATGAAGTGCTGCAAAAATATGCGCGTCAAACTCACCAAGTACTCTAAGCAGTGGTGTTGGTAGCATTTATTTTTCGAGCCGTGTGCTTTTCTAAGTACATTCGGCTGTCGGCAATGAGCATGAGTTCGTTGATCTCGCTCGCGTCGTCTGGAAAAAGTGTACTGCCAACACTCGAACTCATATGGATTGCGGTACCGTCTGTTACTATGATTGATGCTCGCATTTTATGCTGAATCTCATTGGTAATAGAGGCGATTTCGTTTTCATCGACTTTGTCACTTATAACTGCGAATTCATCTCCCCCTATACGGTAGCAAATCGCCTCTAGACAACTTAACCTTTCAGCGAATGCTTTGAGTACTTTGTCTCCCGCTTGATGGCCGTATCGGTCATTCACTTCTTTGAAATCATTTAGGTCAAGCAGGAAGAGGTGGAATGGGTAGTCGTTATGTATTCTCCATTTTAGGTCGTTAAACAAAGCTAAACGGTTTCCAATGCCGGTTAACGAGTCTGTTAACGACTGCTGCCGATGGTATTCAGATTCTTTGTGTAGTATGAACGTGACTAGTACGACGCATACGATAAGCAATAGCAAAGAAGTTAATTGGATCTGGTTTAAATTTTTTGCTGCTCGTTGTTGGTACTCATACAAAGGGCTTTTAACACGAAAGTTGGTGTTTACATACTTAATCATAGAGTGATAGAGGGCACCTAGCTCATCTGAAAGGTCGTCTGCCTGTTGTTGTGAATTTAATTGCTCAAGCTTAGGTTCCAAAGATCGGAAGTGGGCAAATAACGTTGTAAAGAACTCTCTTGCTCCTGGCAGCGAGATAAACGAGTCAGCCTCATCGCTTGTAAGGAGCAGATCAAAACGTGACCAAGTAAGCTCATACTTCAACAAAGCATTGTCGAGGTACTCTTCACTGGTGGCTGAAAAGGGCACGATGGCTTTTAGCTCAGTGAATTCTTTAGTCAGCTGAAGCAAAAACCAGGTAGCTTGGTTTTGTTGTTCACTGTATGACTGAGCATGCTGCCGAGTGGCCGAAAGAAAGTATAGGTTGGCCGCAATCAGCACGACGCTAAGAAGAAGCAGTAAGTACTTTGCACGTTTTAGTAAAGTAGAAGGATCACTTGTATTATTGAGTTTCCACATCTTGTTTTCTATGCACCATTATCTCATCTATTTGCCACACCATTTGCGAATGAAACACGGCATTATCGATTTCTGGGTTTTTATCTAAGTTAAAGATCAGCCAATAAGGGCCTTTGTTTCTAACCTTCATTTTTTTGTCATTCATCTCGTATGCAACAATGGGCTCATATTGAGAAATGTCTTCAATTTGAGAGCTTGCAGCGTAATCGTTAAGTGCGATGAACGAGACAGAGAAGGCATCGTCTATGGCTAGATATTGCAAAAGCTCAGTGACTTTGAAACCGGTAAATCTATTCTTATTTGGATACCAAGGAAGATCAGTGGTGAATGAAGTTGGCGTTAAATGGGTGGTGATGTCTGCATGGGACAAAAATATGGGTTGTTGTTCTCCAACGCGGATAACAAGCGGGGCAGCGAGAATTTGAAAACTCGCGAGTAGTGATACAAATACCAGCAACCACCTCATAAGCACTCCTTGCATGTAAGATTATTATGCAATGTATCATTAATTATATGATGAGATGATTAGTTAGGGAATTTTAATTCCTCTACTACTAAGTAACTAGCCAATTAGTGGTAGATGGGCTCTAGAGACACAAAAGCCCCCGAAGGGGCTCAACGATAAGGTTGATTAGAATATAAGGTGAGCCACTCCGGCAATCACTGGTAAAGTGATTAAGGTACGTAAGATGAAGATTGCGAACAACTCAAAGATATTTACTGGAATACGGCTACCTAGCAGTAGAGCCCCAACTTCAGACATGTAAATGAGCTGAGTTACCGACATGGCTGCAATGACAAAGCGAGTCATTTCATTGTCAATTGAAGCGGCTAAAATTGCAGGGATAAACATATCTGCAAAGCCAACAACGATTGTTTCTGATGCCGCTGCTGCTTCAGGGACGCCTAGCAGTTCAAGGAATGGGATAAAAGGCTGACCAAGAATACTAAACACCGAGGTGTATTCAGCAATAACAAGTGCAATTGTGCCTAGGCCCATAACGACAGGCAGTACACCAAATACCATATCTATAGCATTACGTACCCCTTCACCAAAGACACCTTTGACCGATTTCACCTGAGCGGCTTTATTTAACGCCAGATCCATGCCCCATGAGAAAGCGGTGTGTCCTGTTGGAATCGCGTCGGCATCTTTAGCAGGTTCAGAACCATCGATAAAGGTGTTCTTCTTAAAGCTCAATGGAGGAAGGCGAGGGATGATAATTGCTGCAACTAGACCCGCTAGACAGATAGCACCATAGAAAGGTAGGAACAGATGCTCCAATTCAACTTGTGCAATAACGACAAGGCTGAAAGTAATTGAAACCGCAGAGAATGTGGTTCCTACAACGGCAGCTTCACGTTGCGTATAGAACTTGTTTTCATACTGCTTACTTGTAAGAAGGATACCGACAGAGCCATCGCCTAGCCAAGAAGCCATACAGTCAATGGCACTACGTCCTGGCAAATTAAATACTGGACGCATCACTTTACTTAGTAGTGTGCCGAATAATTCTAGCAAGCCAAAGTTAAGGAGTAGCGGTAACAATAATCCCGCGAAAATGAAGACAGAGAACAGAGTAGGTAGCAGCCCTTCAAGAACAAGACCACCTGTGTTTTCTTCCCATACTGCGTTTGGCCCTACTTGGAAAAACGTCATGATGACAGCGGTGCCACCAATTAACCTTACCGCTAGCCAAAGTGGGCTAGGATTGAACAATCCATTTAGAAAGTCATTGCTAGCGATAAAAGCAGGTGTTTTGATCCGACAAAGTGCAGAGGCTACGGCCATAAAAGCAATGATAGCCGTTACCATACCAACGAGGTGATCGCCAAAAATGGCTTGGATTGATTTCGCCAGTACTGCGACAGGAATAGTGATATCGCCTTCGTAGCTGATCGGAGCCATAAAAAGGAACAGACCGATCAATGAAGGGATAAAGAACATCCAAAAGCTACTTTTGCCTTTTGGTTGTTCTGTTGATTGAGCGCTATTTTGCATACGTTTCTCGAGTTACAACTAGTTAAATAGTATAGCCAGTCTAATTGGCATATATATTCACTAAACATCCATATATTATCAAATTGGCGCAAGATTAATGGCTTTTATGCATCCTTGCAATACTATTCAATAAATATCGCTAAATATTCACAATAAAACGTTGAATATTTGTAATTTAGTGGTTAAATGTATCGAGAATGTTAATTTGTTTGTCTGTGTGTTTCAAGTGTGGTGACACATTAATTGTGTGTACTATAGCTTGAAAGGAAGCGCCAATAGGTAAGTGCGAGTACGAAAGCCAAAGCGACGGGTAAAAGTAGTGCCGCAATTGAGTAGGTTGAAAATAATTTTGCACCTAAAACACCACCGAATAAAAATCCGCAGAAAATAAACATGAACAGTTTCGCTTTTCTATAGTCAAAGCTCTCTCCACGCAACTTGGCTCCAATCATCAGCCCTAAATCGGTGATGATGCCAGTCATATGGGTAGTACGAACAATCGCCCCGCTAAAAGTCGTGATCATTGCATTTTGTAGGCCACATGCGGCTGAAGCGAGGAATTGCCCTGAAAGATAGTTACTATCAAGTAGCCAGTACGCGCTTAGTAATAAGAAGCCTTCAACACACAGTGCGATTCCGTATCTGCGACCTAATTTAAGTGCAGTGCTCTCGATAAACAGCCCGCTTAGCACGGCACCACATAGAAAACTAAATAGAATGAGAAACAGGTGACCCGTTTGCGCATTGAGTGCTTCTATCGACGTTCCGAGTAAGGTCACAGTGCCTGATATATGTGAAACCGCTTGGTGCTGGAAACCGAGCAATCCAATGGCATTGACTGTGCCTGCCAATAGGGCGAGTAGAAAAGCGCCATATTCTACCCAGCGAGGAAGTTTGGTGATCAAAGTTGGCTCCTTAGATTAGGGCGCAATTATAGAGCGGCTCAGCGACTATCGACAGAAATAAATCAGTGACAACTTTGATCAGTGACAATTAAACCTAGTGTTTCAATGAAGACTCAAACTTTACCCGGCTGTGTTTGCTTTCTTCAGTTGTTCCATTTTAACTCCTAATCTTAGCCTGTTAACATGGCTAAGATTTTTCTAACGACTTTAACAAGACCTTAACTGAAATGAAAAAACGTATATTACCTGTTCCACTTATCCTTCTGATTCCTATTGTATTACTCATCATAGTTACAGTGGCAGGCGTTTATCGATTTAGCCTTAGTGATGACGAAATATTAGCCAAGTTTCCTAGTCAAACCTCCCAATCGGATTCGGTAATGCAAACCGTATTTTCGATTAAAACCGCAAACCCTTGGACGGTTAAAATTCCAGAAAGTAACGCCTTTACCTTTATCGACGATATGGAACAAGCGCCAATTGCGAAAGGAACCTATGAAGATGGTGCAGAGCGTGGAACGATCACTATCGATACAAGTAAGATTGTGCAGCTAGACGAAACGACTTACTTATCCACTCTTGCGTTGAGCAATCAAGGTTCAGGTACTTTCTACTATCTGATAGTTTCTAAGTATGATGAGTTTAGACAACGCATGGTGACGAAAGGCACGTCCTTCCTAGGCGATAGAATTCTCATTGAGGCACTTTCAGTACAGGGGAATCAAGTAACAGTTAAACTTCTGGAACGTGATGAGCATCAAGCCATGTCTGAAGAGCCTTCCAAATTAACCACTATACTTTTCAAGATAACTGAGCAAGATAGCTTAGAAAAGCAATAGGTGGATTAACCCGGCGTATCTGCATTGAATATGTGCGATAGATTGCTTATGATTTGGCCTAACAAGTTATGAGATGGAATTGAACTGTCGTTAATGGAGTAAACTATGATCAATAAGCGTTTTTTTAAAACGAAAGATGAAGTTGAAGTTACCTTTGAACTCGCAGCCGATGAAGTAGGTCAATCAGTTGCAATTGTCGCTGACTTTTTAGACTGGCAACCTGCCGAAATGAAAAAAGTCGCTAAGTCGAAAACGTATAAATTCAAGACACGTCTACCTAAAGATAGCCAGTTTGAATTCAGGTACTTGGTAGACAAAGAGAAGTGGATCAACGATCCGCAAGCCGATCAGTATCGACCTAATGGCTATGGTGAAGATAACGGTTTGGTTTCTACCTATCAGTGACACCAATGATTGCAGAAGTTAGTTCTGATTGACATAGATAAAGGCGCTTTTCGCGCCTTTTTTAATTTAAAACTGACATTTCGAAGGTGACAAGTTCTAGATAAATTCGTAATCTTATGCCTTTGTTTATATCAGGTAATAGGTCAAATTGTGCTAACTAGAAGTTTGAAGACTCGCTTCCAACAGCTGTCTAGATCAAAAAAGATGATGGTGGTGAGTTTACCTCTCTTGGCTGCTGTCGCTGTTTCAAGCGTTCCCAAGCATAGCAAATACCACCGCACCATTGATCTCTCCCTCCCTGAATCATCACTTGTATCAGATTTTCTGCTCGACAATGACGTTGTTCGTGATGTGCCTGATTATGAGTACGTGATACAAGCAGGTGACAATCTAAGCTCTATCTTTGAGCAGCTTGGTTTTGGCTACAGTGAACTTATGAAGATCATGGAAACTGATCTTAACTTCCTTGCCTTAGATACGCTAAAACCTGGAAACACACTGAGGTTCTGGCGCGAAGAAGAAACTGGTCATTTAGGCAAAATGGAGCTTGAGTTCAGCCTCGTTGAACGTGCGGTCTATAGTCGACTTGATGACGGTAGCTACGAGTTTGCAGATGTTAAGATTCCGGGTGTTTGGAAGTCTTTCCCTATGGTCGGAGAAATCAGAGGTAGCTTTTCTCAATCAGTGAACGCTCTTGGATTAGGTAAGAGTGAAATCGAGCAAGTGGTGGGGTTGCTTAAAGATAAGATCAATTTTGCTCGTGATTTGCGTGTTGGTGATAAATTTGAAGTGGTTCAGTCTCGTCAGTTTGTTGGAGAGCAGCTTACTGGTAACCGTGAGATTCAAGCGATTAAGATTTACAATCGAGGTCGTGTCCTTTCTGCGTATCTTCATAGTGATGGCCAGTATTACGATGACAAGGGTGACAGTTTGCAACGTGCTTTCCAACGTAAGCCTGTCAATGGTCGATACCGACTGAGTTCGAATTTTAACCCGACTCGTAAGCACCCAGTGACCGGGCGAGTTTCTCCCCACAATGGCACGGATTGGGCAACACCAACAGGGACGCCTATTGTCTCGACTGGTGATGGTGTTGTTATCATGACGCGCAAACACCCTTACGCGGGCAACTATGTTGTTATTCAACACGGTAGCCGTTACAAAACGCGTTATTTGCATTTGAGTAAGATTTTAGTGCGTAAAGGTCAGAAGATCTCTCGCGGTCAAAGAATTGGCTTGTCTGGCGCAACAGGGCGCGTTACTGGCCCTCATATCCATTATGAGTTGATAGATCGTGGTAGACCAGTTAACGCAATGAAAGCGAACATTCCAATGGCAAGTTCAGTGCCTAAGAAGCAAATGGCCTCATTCCAGACTCACAGAGATGAGATGGATAAGATGCTTAAGCAGCGAGAAATAGAACTGGCACAGCAAGCAAATAGTGCGAGCGCGAGCTAAGTTGGACATGTGATATTAAAAAAGGCTTCCGATATGGAAGCCTTTTTTCGTTATAAGCGCGTTTACTTTTTAGCGTTGCCCAACTGTAACCAGGTATCGATAACCGTATCTGGGTTGAGGGAAACAGAGCTAATACCTTGCGCCATCAACCACTCAGCTAAGTCTTCGTGATCCGATGGGCCTTGACCACAGATCCCAACGTACTTGCCAGCTTTAGTTGCGGCGTCAATGGCCATCTTGAGCATGGCTTTTACTGCTGGGTTACGTTCATCAAACAGGTGTGCAACATCTCCCGAGTCACGATCTAAGCCAAGAGTTAGCTGAGTCATATCGTTTGATCCAATAGAGAATCCATCAAAGTATTTCAGGAACTCATCGGCGAGTATCGCGTTAGATGGCAATTCACACATCATAATCACTTTTAGACCTTGGTCGCCACGGCGCAAATCGAACTTAGCCAAAAGGTCGATGACCGAAGCTGCTTCACTTGGTGTGCGAACAAACGGGATCATAATCTCTACGTTCTTCAGACCCATTTCATTGCGAACGCGCTTGATTGCTTGCGTTTCTAACTCAAAGCAGTCTTCAAATACAGGAGAGATATAGCGTGATGCACCACGGAAACCTAGCATCGGGTTCTCTTCGTGCGGTTCGAAGCTCTTACCGCCGACGAGGTTGCTGTATTCGTTAGACTTAAAATCAGACATACGAACAATGACGCGCTTTGGCCAGAATGCTGCACCAATCGTAGCAATGCCTTCCGTTAGTTTACTTACATAGAAGTCTATTGGATCTTGGTAACCACGAATACGCTGGTTGATTTCAGCTTTTAGCTCGTCACTTTGCTGATCAAAGTTCAGCAACGCTTTCGGGTGAATACCGATCATCTTGTTGATAATGAACTCTAATCGCGCTAGACCTACACCTTCGTTAGGAATTTGTGCGAAGTCGAAGGCGCGATCTGGGTTACCTACGTTCATCATTACTTTAGTTGGCAGCATTGGCAGTTCATCGACAGCAGAGCGCTTCACTTCAAACTCAAGTTCACCCTGGTAGACGTAGCCGGTTTCACCTTCAGCACAAGACACTGTCACGGTCGCGCCATCTTGAAGGCGAGTAGTTGCAGTGCCACAACCCACGATTGCTGGGATGCCTAGCTCACGGGCGATGATCGCAGCGTGACAGGTACGGCCGCCTCGGTTAGTCACAATTGCAGATGCTTTCTTCATCACAGGTTCCCAATCTGGGTCTGTCATATCGGTGACAAGTACGTCGCCATCTTGCACCAAAGACATTTGATCAAGTGAATCAACCAAGCGTACAGAGCCAGAACCAATGCGTTGACCGATAGCGCGCCCTTCAACCAACACGTCAGCTTTATTACTTAGCTCATAACGCTCAATCACGTTCTGCTCGCTTTGGGAACATACTGTTTCTGGGCGTGCTTGTACAATGTAAAGCTTACCGTCGATGCCATCTTTTGCCCACTCAATGTCCATAGGACGCTGGTAGTGTTTTTCGATGATCATGGCTTGTTTCGCTAACTCTTTGATCTCTTCATCGTTAAGAGAGAACGCCTGACGCTCTTGCTCAGAGGTATCAATAATGTCGACCTGCTTGCCAATCTCTTGGTTGGTTGAGTAAATCATTTTGATCAACTTAGAACCAAAGGTCTTTTTAACGATTGGGTAGTGTCCCGCTTCAAGCATTGGCTTGTGGACGTAGAACTCGTCAGGGTTGACGGCGCCTTGAACCACCATTTCACCCAGCCCCCAAGAAGAGGTAATAAAGACGACTTGATCAAAGCCAGATTCCGTATCTAAGGTGAACATAACACCTGAAGAGGCTTTATCTGAGCGCACCATACGTTGGATACCCGCTGATAGCGAGATCCCACGGTGGTCAAAACCTTGGTGAACACGGTAAGAGATGGCGCGGTCATTAAACAGTGACGCGTACACATGTTTGGTCGCTTCAAGTACGGCATCAATGCCTTTCACGTTAAGGAAAGTCTCTTGTTGCCCAGCAAATGATGCATCGGGTAAGTCTTCTGCGGTAGCGGATGAACGAACTGCAACGGACAGCTCTTCGTTACCAGCAATAAGTTCGTGGTAGTTGTCTCGAATATCCTGCTCTAGGTCAGCAGGGAAGGGGGCTTCTAATACCCATTGACGGATGGTAGCACCTGTCTTACGCAGAGCGTCTACGTCATCAACGTCTAGTTCATCCAGCAATTGGTGGATACGGTCATCCAGTCCTTCAAAATCTAAGAACTGGTTAAACGCGTAAGAAGTGGTGGCAAAACCATTGGGAACTGAAACGCCTGCATTGGATAGGTTAGAAACCATTTCACCAAGCGAAGCATTTTTACCGCCGACTTTGTCGACATCTTCCATGGATAGGCCATTGAACCAGAGGGTGTTCTTTTGCATGTATTTCTCCAGAAACATTGCAGCTTTGTAGGGAGTAGGCAAACGATTACGTAAAAGCACAAAAAAATTCACATGAATTTCTAAAGCTGTGGGGGCCGTAACAGCAAGCCGGGTTTTATTATCGATATTATGGCTACCATCCTACTCAAAAGAATTTTAAAGTTTAAAATAAAATGCAAATTGATAGTCAAAGTCGTGATGTATTCTATGTTTCTGATGGTACGGCTATAACATGTGAAACATTAGGGCACGTTGTTCTGGGTCAATTCCCGTTTAAAGCCAATGAAAAAACCTTCCCTTTTGTTGAAAGCCAAGACAAATTGTCTGACCTGCTCAAGGAAATTGAAACTTCATACCAAAACAATGGCATAAAGCCGTTAGTGTTTTTCTCGATGGTGATTCCTGAACTACGCCAAAAACTCATTGAATCAAACGCTTACTGCTATGATGTGCTAGAAAGCATCGTTCAGAAGGTGCAAGATGATATTCAGATGCAGCCCAAACCTAAGCTGCAACGTTCCCGTAGTGTTGGCAGAGATTCCGATACTTACTTTGACCGTATCGCAGCGATCGAATATACGCTCGCTCATGATGATGGTGTTACCTTAAAAGGGCTAGAAGCGGCCGATATAATTCTGCTAGGCGTTTCTCGCAGCGGCAAAACACCAACCAGTTTGTACATGGCAATGCAGTTTGGTTTGCGCGTCGTCAACTATCCGTTTATTGATGATGATTTAAAGAGAATGAAGTTATTACCTGAGTTTGAAATTCATCGTCACAAACTGTTTGGCTTAACGATTGACCCGCAGCGCTTGACCGAGATTCGAGAAAACAGACTGGCAGGGAGTGATTATGCGAGTAATGAGCAGTGTTTACACGAGTTGCAAACGGTTGAAGCGTTATTCCGCCGTGAAGCGATTCCTTATATCAACACCTCGTCACTGTCGGTGGAAGAGATTTCAACTAGGGTTCTGGAAAGGACGGGGCTAAGAAGACGCCTTCTTTAAATTTTAATCCGTTTGCGGATTTGGCGAAGGTGTTTATCTAAATGTTCTTTGAGTTGATGCCTTTGCTCCAACTGTCTCGAGATAAGCATATAGAATTTGGTTGTTTGCATATTTGGTACAGCGGTTGAAACTAACTCATCAGACATATAGTCGATACCCCAAATGTCTTGCATTGCATGGATTATTTCCTTCCAATTCAGGTAGATATCACACTCGCCTTGTTTGACTTTTTCTATGCAGTCGTGAATAGAGTGCCCCACACGTGCGATGTTGTTTAGTTGGAAAGCAGAATAGTTATAGCCATGATTGCCGCAGACCTTATACTGGGCAAGATCTTGGACATGTGAGATCTTCAATCCTTGAGGAAAACGTTTAGTGGAATATATATAGTGCGGTGTAATGGTGTAATACCAGTCAGTGTATAGGTAATCTTGGTTTCTTTGTTCGTTGAAAGATGCGCTTAGTGCTAAATCAAATTCACCGTTTTTTGTACCGCGTAGACACCGTGACCATGAAGTCATAGTGATCTCATAACTGACTCCCTGTTTCGTCAAAGCTTCGTCTAGTACGTCGATATCATAACCTAAAGCTTTGTTATTATGAGTATAGGTGTAGGGAGGCCAGTCAATAGCATCTCCACAAACGTGGATATGGGGTAGATTTTCTTGAGGGGCTGCATGCCCCCCAAAACTGAGTAGTAAACCAAGAACAATAATTAAAGGGCCAGGTATCCGAACCATCTTATAGCATCCTTGAAACACGATAGTTTGAGTATAGCCAAAGTTCACTAACCCTTCTAAGTTACTTAAGCGGCAGGATAAATGAGTGGGAAATCGAGTGTCGGGTGTGGTGCAACAATGGAGTCATAACCATATACACGTTTAATCATTTCTGGTTGTAGAGCTTGCCACGGAGCATCATCGCAAACTAGCTTTCCGTCATTAAGAACGATTAATCGATCAGAGTACTGCGCGGCTAAGTTCAAGTCATGCAGGACAACAATCACTGCAGTATCGTTCTCATCGGCCAATTTACGTGCAATCTTCAATGTATTGTGCTGGTGGGCTAAGTCTAGGGCTGAAGTAGGTTCATCAAGCATTAAGATCTTATTCTTACCTGCTTGATCGAGTTGAACTAATACGCGAGCTAGATGGAGACGTTGTTTCTCACCCCCAGACAATGAAGGGTACAAGCGATCACTCAAGTGAGTCACATCCGTCATTGCCATGTACTTGTTGGCTAATTGCCGCGCAGCCTTGTTCGGTATATTCAATGGAATAGCACCAAGTTCAACCACCTCATGTGCAAGAAATGGAAAGCTCAATGTACTGTGTTGCGGTAACATTCCCAAGTGCTTGGCTAAATCTGCCGAATTCCACTGGTCTCGCGGTTTGCTTAAGTAATGAATATCACAGCGTGACGGTATCTCCCCGCAAAGCAGTTTCAGCAATGTACTTTTCCCCGCTCCGTTGGGGCCCAATAATGTGGTGACTTCTCCGGAACGAATATCAATGTTTATATCATCAAGTACTTTGCGAGAGCCAAAGGTCATGGAAATGTGCTTACCTGATAAAACGACTTTACTCATCAGACGATTTTCCCCTTTTGCTTGAAGAGTAGATAGATAAAGAACGGTGCACCGATCAGTGCCGTGACGATACCGACAGGTAATTCCGCAGGCGCGACGGCAACGCGAGAGAACATGTCAGCGAACGTAAGTAGCAGCGCCCCCATCAGAGCCGATATTGGCAGCAGGGTTCGGTGGTCTGGGCCCGAAAGCATTCTACCAAGGTGAGGTATTACCAAGCCAATAAAGCCAATCATGCCTGAAACGCTAACCGTTACGCCAACACCGACAGCGGTTAACAGGATAAGTTGACGTTTTAGTCTTTGCACTGGAATACCTAGATGGTTTGCTTCTGCTTCTCCAAGCAATAGCGCGTTGAGTGGCATGGCTTTACGGACAAATATGATCATCAATAAAAGCAGTGTGACGGTGCATAAGACAATACTGGTCCAATTTGCGCCTGCTAACGAGCCCATCGACCAGAGTGATAAGTCACGAAGCATTTGGTCGTCGGCAATGAAGTTCATGTAACCGATTCCCGCACCAGAGAGCGCACTAATCGCCACACCAGCGAGTAGCATGATGGTCACTGAAGTGCCCATCTTACTTGTGCCCAACTTATAGACGAGTATCGTAGTCAACGCGCCACCAAGGAAGGCAAATAGGGGGACAGCCGCTAAGTTCATAAACTGTGGGTATTGCTCACTGAGATCGGCAAACAACACAATGGCGAGAGCAGCACCTAATGATGCACCAGCAGAGACCCCGATAATCCCGGGCTCAGCCAATGGGTTACGAAACAATCCTTGCATGACTGTGCCACAGATGGCGAGTATTGCCCCCACGAGCATACATAAAATGGTTCTAGGGAAACGTATTTCATGGATAACTAAATTTACATGAGGTGCTAACTGCTCTGAGTGAAGTATTAAGCTTTGCACACTTTCCCAAAAGCCAATATCCATTGGTCCAACAGTGACTGAACTGATCGCAGTGACAACCAAGGCAATAGCAAATATGGTAACAGCAGCACTAAGCGGCAGACGGCGTAAAAGCATAGTAGTCACTCGTTATTTCAGAAGCTGGCTCAAGCGCTCAGCTTCAGACAGGCTTTTTAGTCCTAGCCCACCGACTAATGCGTGACCATCTATTTTAATGAACTGCTTGTTTTTTCCAGCAGGTGTTGCGGCGAGCATTGGCATCTTCTTCAAGAGTTCATCAGCACCACCGAGTTTGTGATAGCTGCGTCCACTAACCAAAATAATGTCAGGCTGCATTTCGACCATGGCTTCGGTGGAAAGTGGTTTATAGGAACTTAACTGGCGAGCGGCTGGGTTGATACCACCAGCGAGTTCGATAATGGCATTTGGTGTGGTGTTACTACCAGCGACGTTAGCTGGTCGCCCTTCGTGGATGAGCAGAAACAGTACTTTTTTCGCCGATGTTTGCTGCGCTTTGTTCTTTTCCAAACTAGCAATTTGAGCTGTGACCTTTTTTTTAAGCTTACTTGCTTGTTGCTGTGCTTGAGTCAGTGCCGCGATTTCATCAATACGCTCAAGCAACCCTTCCGGGGTCGGTTTCGTGTTAACGATATCGACTTTGACACCCGCTGAGCGAAGTTGGTTTAAGGCTGTATCTGGGCCCATTTCGTCGGAACCAATTAAACGATTAGGACCAAGAGCTAACAGTCCTTCTGCTGATAGACGACGGTGATAACCAATCTTAGGTAGCGGCATTGACGCTGGCAGTTCGCTAGTTACATCAACAGCGACTAGTTTCTCTTGTTGATTTAAGGCAATCAGCAGCTCTGTAACTGCGCTTCCCGCACTAACAATTCTTTCGCTTGCAAATGATGTCGACGCGATTAACGACAGTGAAAGTGCGGTAACGGTTTTAATAAGGTTTTTTTTGTACATGTTGAACTCGATTATTTAGATTCTTCCGTGAGTAGCTGAGTCGCTTGAATACCGTTTTCTTGTAAAAAGGCGAGCAACTTAACTAGGTGCTGGACTTCGGCAGTTTTATCTGCACCGATCACGATGGGCTGCTTGTTAGATTTGTATTCTTCTAGTAATGCTAGGGTGAAATTTTCCCAGTCTATGTATTCTTTCCCATCAATCGCCCAATGAGGCTCTGCAGCTAAGATATTGACGGTTAGGGATTGCGTGTCCACTTCTGATACGGCTTGTGAGTCAGTGGTTGGTAGGTCAACTTCAAGTGAGTCGAGCTTTACCGCAGCAGTGAGCATCAAAAACACCATGACGATAAAAATGATATCGAGAAGAGGTGTAAGATCCGGTGTCAATCCAGTTCGATTTTCATCCTGCTTAACCTTGATCATGAACTCGCCTCAGTAACCAAGCTCGAAGACGAATGAGTTGCGGTTGATGGGTTGTCTGGCGATACATGCTGAAGGCTAATACCTTCTAGCCACAAGTTAACGTAATTTAAGGTGTGCTCTAATTTCGCCATGACTTTATCTGCCCATAAACCGAGAAGCTGGGCACCAGCAATGGCGGGCAGCGCGATCAGAAGACCTGCGGCTGTGGTTCTCATGGCTAAGCCCAGTCCGTCTGCGAGATCATTTGGGGTGATGTTGCCAGTCGACGCGGCAACCCCTTTAAACATCTCAATCAGACCTAGCACTGTGCCCAATAGTCCAATCAGCGGGCTGATTACCCCAATGAGTGTTAATAGCCTGAGACCCGAATTAAGCTGGTGGCGTTTTTCTTGTAACCACATACCTGCCGCATCTTCGCGTAGCGTTTTGGCAAATGAATGATGAGCTAGCAGCATAGCCACGCCTTTGTAGAGCAAGGGGCGGCGAGGTGCTAGCTTTTCTGCCAGCGCCTCGATTTGGTGGCTGTCAGTTGGGCTAATCTGCTTTAGTTCACAACGAATGGCTCGTTTACCAACACCTAGACTAATCATGACTTGAAATAAGCGCTCGGCAATAATCATTAATGTGAGTGCGGAGCAGATGATCAATGGCCATGCCATAAGACCTAACTGTTGTTGCAATTGCTGTATTTGTTCCATTATCGATCCAACTTAAAACGAACTGGGATTTGCACTCGATGAGCCATTTTTTGACCATCGACAGAGTGGGGGGAGAATCGCCATTGCTTAATCGCCGCTAGCGCTGACTTATCAAGCATCTCAGTGCCTGAAGATGAAATAAGGACTTGTTTAACCTGTTGACCATCCTTATCCAACCAGATTTCATATAGGGCAATGCCTTCAATACCACGCTTTCTCGCCAACCGCGGATACTTGGGGGCTGATGGGCGAGTAAGAAACGAAGGCTTGGTGACCATTACTGGTTGAGAACTAGCGCCTTGATTGACGATTTCTGGCTGGGCCTTTGATTCGTGTTGTTTAGGAGGTTGCTTATTTTCAACAACCTCCTGGGCGGCTTTTTGTTTTGGCTTTTGAGCTACTGGTTGCTTATTGGTTGTTGGTTTAGCTTTAGTGACTTTCTTTTCAACCCTTGGTTTTTTGTCAACGACTTTCTTCTTAACTGGCTTAGGTTGTTTTATGACCTTTTTCGGTTCTGGGGGAGTCACACTCTTTTTGACCGGTTGGGATTCTGCTTTTGGCTCAGGCTGAGTAACGGGTTGCTCTACAGGCGGAACAGGTGGTGTTGCGACTGCTTTGAAGTTGATCGATACAGTGTCGGATTGTGCCCCTGCCGGCATAGCGAAAGCCTTTGGCTCTTGTGCAATGAACACGAACGCAGCGTGGATAGCTAATGAAATGCTACCGGCAATAGTGTATCGCTTTACGTTCACTTGAGTTCTCCATGAGTCATATCGGTTACCAGACGAATTAGAATTATTACTTACAATACAAATAAGATCAATTATCAATTGCATTATCATTACTGCCAATTTATGATCATTTTCAGTTTTTAAGAATTTGGCGTGAAGCTAGAGCTGACAAGCGCTGAGAGAGATATTAAATGCTCAACATTGATAAGTTTGATGAATCTATTCTGGCTGCGGATACACCCGACCCGCTTCGATTCGCATTTGCCAGAAAGTCTTCTCCTCACGCGGGTGGTATGGCTGCTCCTTTACAACCAGAGCAGAAAATCGAAACATTAAATCGGCTCTATGCCACACAAGGGGCAAAGAATGATAAGCGTTGCTTATATATCCATATTCCTTTTTGCCGAGTTCGTTGTACGTTTTGTAACTTTTTCCAAAATGCGGCGAGCAGAAAACTAGTTGATGACTATTTCGAAGCCTTGATGCTTGAGATTGAGCAGAAAGCCGCGATGCCTTGGACGCAATCTGGTACGTTTCACGCTGTCTATATCGGTGGAGGAACGCCAACGGATCTCTCTGCAGCGCAAATTGAACGGTTAGGTAAAGCGGTTCGTGTTCATTTCCCACTATCAACGGATTGCGAAATAACCCTTGAAGGGCGTATTAATCGCTTTAGTGATGAAACATTTGAGCGAGCCTTAGAAGGTGGTTTTAATCGGTTCTCATTTGGTGTGCAAAGCTTTAATACTCAAGTCAGACGCAGTGCAAAACGTCTGGATGACAGAGATGCAGTACTAGAACGTATCAGTGCATTGAGTGCCACAGATCAAGCTCCGATCATCTTGGACCTTCTTTATGGTTTGCCATACCAAACATTAGATGTTTTTGAGCAAGATCTGGTTGATTTTATGTCGACAGGGGCTCATGGCTTAGACCTATACCAACTGGTCATTGGCAGTAACGCACCTATGTTGAATTTGGTCGAGAGAGGAAAAATTCCAGCCCCAGCCACCACGCCAGATAAAGCCTCAATGTACGAGCTAGGCTCCGCGTTTATGCAAAAACATCATATGCGCCAACTAAGCGTTAACCATTGGTCAAGAGACAATCGTGAACGCAGCCAATATAACTCGTTGGCGAAAACCTACGCTGAGGTATTGCCAATTGGATGCGGTGCGGGTGGCAACATCGGTGGCTACGGGATGATGAACCATCGCACATTAGAAACCTATATCAATGCGATTAAATCGGGCGATTCTTTGGTTGCAATGATGACCAAGCAGCACATGTTGGAACCGGTTTTTTCTGTATTGAAGTCAGGCTTCGACCGAGGTGTTTTATCACGCGCTGCGATGCCACAATTCCTCGGTATCTCCTCATTTGATTTCTTATTGCCTTTATTTAACAACTGGCAGCAAAAAGGCCTAGTTGAAGTCGAAGGTGATTATTTGTCTTTAAGCCTGGCTGGACAATTTTGGGCAGTTAGCCTCGCTCAAGCTTGTATTCAAGTACTACAGTCAACCTATCAAGAAAAAAACGCGCTCGAATCTGTCGCGATGTAAATGGAAATAATATGGACGCACTAAAACAGCAGGTCGCTCAGCTTATTGAGCAAGAACCCACTCTTTTGCCCGCAGCAATTGCAGAGAAACTTGATGTCTCAGAGTTTGACGTCGTCGCGGCGTTACCGGAAGAGATGGTCACCTTGGTGGATGGCGACCAAGCTCAGTATATTTTGGAAAGTCTGGTTGGATTTGGACCAGTGACAACGATTGTTCATTCATTCGGCTCAATCTTTGAGGTCAAAGCGCCTTTTCCTAAAGGCAAAGTCGCGCGTGGCTACTACAACCTAATGGGGCGCGAAGGTGAACTGCATGGCCACTTGAAACTAGACAACGTTAACAACATTGCCTTAGTGAGTAAGCCTTTTATGGGCCGAGAAAGCCACTACTTTGGCTTCTTCTGTGAAGCGGGAAACAACATATTTAAGATCTATTTAGGTCGAAATGAAAAGCGTGAGTTGATTGAGTCGCAGGTAGCGACATTCAAACAATGGCAGCAAGAATTTAGTCAACAATCTGTATTAAAATAATAAGAGAAAGTTAGGAGCCTCAACATGGATCAACAAGTTAAACAAGAACGCCTTCAAGGACGTCTTGAACCTGAAATTAAAGAGTTTCGTCAACAGCGACGTACACTGCAACTGGCGACGGTCGACGAAAACGGTCGTCCAAACGTGAGCTATGCACCGTATGTGCAAAACCAAGATGGCTATTTCGTTTTGATCTCTGAAATTGCTCGTCATGCGCGTAACTTGCAGGTAAACCCGAATGTTTCGATCATGATGATCGAAGACGAGGACACCTCTAAGCAGCTATTTGCACGTAAGCGTTTAACGTTTGATGCGATTGCTTCTGTTGTAGAGCGAGATACTGAGCAATGGTCTCAAGTGGTAGCACAAATGCAAGGTCGTTTCGGTGAAATCATCGAAGGGCTAAGCCAACTTCAAGACTTCGTGCTGTTCAATCTCAAAGCCGAGAAGGGCTTGTTTGTAAAAGGCTTTGGTCAGGCGTATCAAGTTTCCGGAGATGACCTAGTAGACTTCGTTCATTTAGAAGAAGGACATAAAAAGGTATCCAATGCTTAAATTTGTTTTAAGATTCTGAGACGAGTAAGCTAGAACTATTCGAAGGAGCCACATTGGCTCCTTTCTTTTTGCCAAGGATTTACTATGCGCCCTGTAAGTAAAAAGCACGGAGAGATCTGTTACCCGTTTATCTATGAAGAGAGCCCAGTTTGTGATTTTGAAATTGCTGCCGATGAGTTGTGTAGTCGCATTGGCTTAGTGCTGACAATGGAGTTAGACGATTTGTGTCGTGATATTCTCAGCCGTGTCCAACCCAATGTTTATCACTTAAATGGCTCGGTTCGAGGCAAACTCGCGATAGATGAACAGCAGCTCCAAGAACTCTACCAAGACTATAATCTATTGCGTGAGAAGTTAGATGGCGGTTTCCGAGGCTTTGTTCTTCCTGGCGGGCATGCTATCTCGGCCGAGTTGCACTTGTGTCGTACTCAGGCTAAGAAAATTGTTCGTGCACTGGTTGCCGTTGAACATTCAGGTAAAAAGGCTCCAGCGCCGATTCTATTTCGCTACGCTAATTTGTTGGCTAACGTGATGTATACATTAGCTTCTTACACTAATTTACTTCATAAAGTAGACGAAGTTGAGTTTGTTAGCCGCAGTTACTGAGCCTGCCTATCTAACAGAATAGCGGAGTGCCCAGCTCATCGGGCACGTAATGCTAGAAGCTGGAACTCGGCTGCTTAAGGAATTCGATTTCTTCAGGGCTGCTTTGCCTACCTAGGATGTCATTTCTGTGTGGGTAACGGCCAAATCGGTCAATAATGACCTTATGTTTAAGCTCGAACTCGTAATTGTTTTCCATTCCTGGGGCTTTAAACAGTTTTAGTGCTTGTTGGTGAATAACTGAAGACTCGCTGTGCATAAAAGGCATGTAGAGAAAGGCTCTATGCTTAGTTTCTAACGCTTGGTCTAACCCTAATGATATAGCCTCTTGCGCAAGGGCGAGTGCTAGTGGATCTTGCGCGAAGGCATTTGGTGTATTGCGGAAGACGTTGCGAGAGAATTGGTCCAAGACGATGATTTCAGCTAAACGCCCTTCGGCAGAGTCTCGCCACGTAAACAGTTCGCATTGCGCAGCGCGTTTGAGTAATGCTCCAAATCGAGTTTTGATTTTGTCATCTAACTCCGCGCTGCTGACAAACCAGTCCTTTGGCTCTAGTTCGTTGAACCAAAAATTGAGAACATCTTCTGAAGTAGGGAGTGTACTCATAATTCTATCCATGATGTTAAGTGGTCAGTTGATGATGAATAAGTGCAGCCAGCTTTTCAACCCCAAGCTTCCAACTTGGGTTAGACAAAAAGTTAGAGCAACTGAAACGGATGCAGTGTGAATAGTGCCCGCAGGTATCGAATATGGTTCCGGGTAATATATTGATCCCTTGTAGCTTTGTTTGCTGATACAAAGCACTGCTATCAAAACCATCAGGCAAAGTTAGCCATAGTAAGAACGAACCTTGCGGCAAGATTAACTTATACTTTCCTTGCAAGCTTGGGTACTGATTTAGGGATTGGCTCAGTTGTTGGTAGAACAGCTTAGTATTGTTTTGATAAAAGCGCTGCATTCTTTGCACGTGTTGACGATATTTTCCTGAGCTTAAGAAATCAGCGATCGCAGATTGCATTAGGTTAAGGCTGCCCATATTGTCACAGACGATAAACTTCTCGATTTGCCCCTGATATTGGCCGGCCAAGATCCAGCCAATGCGTAGACGTGAATCTAGCATTTTTGACAGCGAATTAACGTAAATAACGCGGTTATGTGTATCAAGTGACTTTAAAGGGGGGAGACCTTCATCAAATGTCAGCGCGCCAAATACATCATCCTCAATTATCGGAATTGAACCTGTCACCTCAAGTAGGGCTAGGCGTTTATCCAAAGGCATTCTCGCCCCCGTCGGGTTTGTGAAGTTTGGCGTGACTAAGAGAGCCTTAATATTCCATTTGCTTAACGCATCTTGCAGTGACTGAATATCTAAACCCGTTCTAGTACAGCTTGGGATCTCCACGACTTTGAGCCCAAGTGACTCCATTAATAATAGGTTGCCAAAATAACAAGGAGACTCAACAGCAATGATGTCGCCTGTTTGGGTTAGAGCGCGAAGTGCTAGACTTATAGCTTGCTGTGCCCCATGAGTAATGGCAATTTCATTTGTGCCCGTATTGACACCAAGATCCTGACTGATCTTAGTAAGATGCTTACACAGTCGATCATTCCCAGGAGGCAGTTGATAGTGGCTTGGAATATGGCTTTGCCTGCGACTGTGACGGCCAATTTCTGCATATAAGCTTTTGATAGCAGGAGTTTCTATGTTCGGGTGAGCTGACCCTGTTGCTAACAGTTCTTGTTTTGGGGAGTAGGTGAGAATCTCTTTGCAAACAGAGAGCAAGTCCACATCGTTGGGCTCGTGTGCCAACGGCGATTGCACAGGGTTAGCACGAACGCGATAACCTGATTTAGGGACAGTGTAAATCATGCCTTGTGCTTCGAGTTCTTGATATGCTCGGATCACGGTGTTTTTGCTGACGGTTAGTTGCTGGCTGAGCGCACGAATTGAAGGAAGCTTATCTTCATCCACCAACAAGCCAGTATCCATTCTATGTTTGATGTACTGTTTAACCATCAGATACTTATTACTAGCATTCATAAATCTGTACCCGAAAAATATCTCTAATCTGTGTCTTTAAGCTTTTTCTGTACCTATTAAAGTAACCTCATAGTTACAATTAGATCCAGAGGAAAGTTCATGTTAGTTCGGCTCATCCCTTTTGTGTTTGTTGTTCTTTGGGCTTCAGGCTTTGTTGGTGCGAGGTTTGGGCTTCAGTATGCTGAGCCAGCGACCCTGCTCTCTATACGTATGATGGCGAATGTCGTTTTATTTGCAGTTTTGATTGTCTTGCTGCGTCGGCGACTCCCAAGCGGAAAAGCCTTGTTGCATTGTGGTGTGGTTGGGGTACTTATTCACGGCTTTTATTTGGGAGGAACGTATTTGGCGATCAACTTAGGTATGCCAGCCGGACTCAGTTCACTGCTTGTTGGCTTGCAACCGATTTTGACCGCGCTTATTTTGATTTCTATCGCTGGGCAGTCGTTTAAAGTGTCCCAATGGCTGGGATTGGTTCTTGGCTTTGTTGGCATTAGCTTAGTGTTAATGGGTAAAGTAGATTGGCAAGCAGAAACGCATAAAACGGCAGCCATTGCCCTATGCATTGTTTCTTTGGTTGGTATAACCATTGGAACCTTATATCAGAAGAAGTTCTGTCAAGGTGTTGATATGGTTGGTAGTGCCACTATTCAGTACTTTGCCGCTGGACTTTTGTTCATCCCTTACGCGTTAAGGTTTGAAACAATGCAGGTGGACTGGAGCATGCCTTTTGTTCTGACTATGATTTGGCTTGTTGTGGTGCTGTCATGTATAGCAATACTGCTATTGCTTTATATGGTCGAGCATGGCGTAGCCTCAAGTGTTGCTTCGGTGTTTTACCTAGTTCCGCCAACGACAGCGATTCAAGCTTGGCTCATGTTTGGTGAGTCTTTTGATAGTTTTGGAGTATTGGGGTTTGCATTTGCGGCTGTGGCGGTTTATTTGGTTGCTAAAGCACCACAGATTCGCTTTTATCAGCGTAGGAAAGACAAACCCGTTAATCCACACACTTTGTAGGTATTGGCAAATTTTCGAACAGAATTATAATCCTGCTCCTAATCGTAATTTGAGCTTTTTGGCGTGAAAGAAAGTAGAAAACCCGATCGAACCACGGCGATGCAAGACATCATTAAGCAGGTAAAGCATACCTTACCTCTTTATGCGCCAGAAACGTTTGTTTGTGGCACCAAAGGTAACTGTGTAGGTTGCCCTAAGAAGCTATTAGAAATGGTGGATTCTGAGTTGAGTTATTGGGAGTCAGCACTAGATCGTGGAATCGTACCTCAATTCGATGAGATTCGCCGATTTGGTAAAATGTGCTCTAGCGTTAAGCGTGGCTTGAGTCGAAACGGGTTAATTTAATTGATTTCCCACCTTTAGAACTGTTCATCTGTAGACTAACTTTAGTATTAGATGGCATTGAGGGGGAGAAATTGTGAATCACAGTATTTCTATTCACCATTTGCTTGTGGCGCTTGCTGTTTGGATTTGGTCTCCAAGCGTAATGAGCAACGACAACGATCTGCGTGAAGTCTCGTTTTATACCGAGGCGTACCCACCTGCCAACTTTCTGATAGATGACATAATTACTGGTTATTCGGTCGAAATACTAATGGAAGCGAGCGCGTTAGTCGGAGAGCCTGTCACTTTATCTCAGATGACGCTTCAACCTTGGGCACGTTCTTATCGAACGGTACTGACGCACAAAAATTCCGTGCTGTTCTCTACGACACGATCTGAACACCGAGAAAATCTGTTTCAGTGGGCAGGTCCTATTGTGGATATCAAAGTTGTAGTTTTAGCGCGCAAAGACGCCAATATCAAAATCGATGATCCTCTCGATATGGCCCAGTACAGAATTGGTGTTATTCGTGACGACATAGGAGAGCAAAGCTTACTTGAGTTAGGGATTCCCCGTAACTCGATGCAAGAAGCCTCATACGTAACCGTTCTTGCAGAACAACTAATGAAAAAGCGCATTGATTTACTGGTTTATGCTGAACGTGCGGCTTATTGGTGGTCGCGGCAGGTGGGTGTGGACCCTGACATGTTTGAATCGGTTTATGTAGTGAGAGAGGGAGACCTCTACTTTGCCGTTAATCGGAGTACGGACAAAGAAATCGTGGATAAGCTACAAAAAGGGCTAGACTTGCTAAAACAAAAAGATGAATCAGGTAACAGCCGTTATCAACAAATACTCGATAAATATTAAGGACAGCATTTCGCTGTCCTTATAGGTTTAAACTTTCGCTTTTTTAACAAAGTATGGGTTATCGAACTTTTTAGGGCTTCCTAATTCAGACACGACCAGTTTATTCCATAACTGAATGTCAAACTCTCCTTTCTCGATAGAAGGATAGAGCGTTTCCGCTTCTTCAAGGGCAAAACGGATGAACTGCTTTTTCTTAATTTGATTATATTTGCGTGCTACGCGATTGTGCTTAGCGATCCATTCTTGCTTGAACGCAATTAATCCTGGTTCAGCTTCTTCAAGTGGTAACCTCGATAAATAAATACGCTTGTACGACACTTTGCGATTCATCATGGTACGCATTGCCGTTTGAATGTACTTACCATGATTGGTAATCGAGATGTCGTTTTTATCGAAAAGTTGGACGCTCCAACCAGACGGAAAAAAATTGGGCTTGCGGTACTGCTGATTTCTAACTTCGATTGCTTGGTGCATGACAAGATCAGAAGTGCCGTTGAATGTCTGCTGCCATTTGCCTATTCGGATCTGTACAGCCGTTGGCAATCGATAAATATTGGTGAATTTATCTTGTTCCATATTAAGTACACTACTATACGTCTAAGAATATGAAGACGGGAAAAAGGTGAACGCGTGGGTCACCTTAGACATTGTTCGATTTATGTTCTGCCACAGTGTAAAGACTAGCAAGCCAGTAATCTAGTGTATTTAGTCAACATTTAGTCAGAACTGCGGCGGCTTATTTAAGCGTTAGATTATACATGATAACTGCTTGATGCGCGAGAGATGAGCAGAAGCAGATGTATCATTTCATTACACTATTTGCATAGCATAATCGATACCTCATGTAATGTATCTAATACTATGGGGCTACAGCGCCACCTAAGGTTAAGTTGCTTGGCCACTTAGTAATTTGGTTTCCCCCAAGAAATATATGGCCTTTCACCGTCATGGTGTCGGGAAATTGAGTGATTTTTGAACCGCCGATATAAAGGTTTCCATCTACGACTATTCCTTCAGGAAGCTGCTCTAGCGGCGTTCTTATTACGCTGAGATCGCCTTTGACGCGTAATCTTGGTGGGAGAGATGTGAGCGGTGTATCGGTCAAGTTGATGTATCCACCAACTTTAACACCCGAGGGCCAACGTGTTATCTGAGAACCTAATAGGTTTGCAAAACCTTTGATCTTCACCCCTTTGTCAATCTTACTCAGGCTACAGTTTGTCGCAGTTAGACTACCTTGTATGTCTATCCCTTTCGGTAAACGCTTAATGGAAGTTTTGGCGATGTTTAAGTTGCCCTTGATCACTAAACCGCTCGGGAGTTCAGTATAAGGTTTATTGCGTAGATCCAAATTTCCGTAGTTATCTAGATGGTTCAAAATACGAAATTGATCAAGTACCACAGCATTCGCAGTCAGTGAGCAGGCAAGGATCAGTATAGAAGTTAGTATACGCAGCATAGCAATTGGTGTTGAGACGGTTGATAGCTAGTATTAAGTCTAGGCTTTAATAGATCAATGTTGTTGAAAGGCTAAAAGCAAAAAACGGGCTGAATAGCCCGTTTTGGAGAAAAATCAAATAGTTGATTATCGCGATAATGAACGAGTTTTTAGTTCAAAAATAAGTTTTTCAGCACTGACTTCAAACTTGAAACGAGCAGTCAGTTCCGTAGACTCTTCAGTGAATGGCGACACTTCATACTCAACCGCCGTACAAACTTGCTTTGCTAGTTCGATGTATTTGTTTAGCTCTGCTTCTAGTAACGCTTTGCCAGTCGCAAAGATGGTTACTTCAGCGACATCATCACCTTCTTTAATGATGAAACCCATTTCTCCTGCACAGCCACATGCTTCGCAGACTTGTTCTGGTTCGGTGCTCATCTCAAATTAATCCTCTTACAAATAATAAGGCTATATTAGCGACTAATTGAATGCGAATCCATAAAAAGCACTATGCTACTCTGAGCCAAAAATGCAGTATGAAATCTTGGCTGTTTAAAAAACACTCAACTGATAGATAACGCGAATGCTTCACACTTAAGTGTGAGTTAGATCAATAAATCGCGAAAATTCATGTCACTCTAATGTTAGAATGCTATTCAGTTAGTTGTAAGCATCAACATTTTGTAAGATTATCGGTCGCTTATTATTATATAAACAAAAGATAACGCCCTGTGATTTCATAAATATCATTAATGGAATTTTATGGGAAATTAGCTCGCATAGCACAATGGTTAAATATGCCGTATGGTTTAATTATGGCTTAGTCTTTTGCGTTGATAGTTGACGTATAGTACTAGAGCGAAGTGAGTGATTAGGGCGTCAATAATTATAGACGGATATACAGAGAGAAGAGCCTAAACATGCCAAAGCGTAGTAAAGAAGATACCGAGATCACCATCCAGAAAATCATGGATGCGGTTGTAGACCAACTATTGCGATTGGGTTACGACAAGATGTCGTACACAACATTAAGCCAGCAAACTGGAGTATCGAGAACGGGGATTAGCCACCACTTTCCTAAGAAAACGGACTTCACAGCCGCTCTTGATGGTCGCATTTTCAAAATGTTTGTTGAACATATCGAACTAGACAAAGGGCTAGACGCATTTTCATCGAGCTGGGTTGTTGCGTTAGATGACGAAGAGTTCCGCGCGATCCTGCGTTTGTTATTCCACCATATTGTGACGTCTCAAAGTACGCACGAGTTTGCCACCAACGGTATCGAGCGTCTCTACAAGGTTTGCGAAGAAAAACTGGGTGAGGGTAGTGCGAAAGAGCTTGAATGGCTGATTGGTAAATCGCTCATTCGTATGGCGCAATAGCTGAATAGTAAAAAAGCCTTCTGCGGAAGGCTTTTTTGATCTTATTTGTTACCCATTTACTCCGCTGAGCTTTCTAAACTGAGTGACCAATTTGCCCTGTGAATCTAAGTTGTCGACCAGACCTTCACATTCATCTTTAGTATCACTGGCCAAAATATTTGTTGCCGCACAAACATCGCTGATTGACTGAACGCTAGAGTTCATATCGTCAGTCACTCGCGCCATCTCTTCTATCGCTGTCGCAATCTGACTGTTTCGATCCGAGATATCAGTCACCTGGTGGAGCAGCGAATCAAGCTTATCTCCTGACGTATTAGCACAGTCGACACAAACATCTGAAAGTTGGTTGCCTTCGTTCATAGCCTGAACGGCTTTTTCGGTACTGACTTGAATCAGCTTGATAATGTTCTGTATCTCTTCGGTTGACTCATGGCTTCGTTGAGCTAGCTGGCGAACTTCATCGGCGACTACTGCAAAGCCTCGCCCCTGTTCTCCTGCTCGTGCTGCCTCAATCGCAGCGTTAAGAGCCAGTAAGTTGGTCTGTTCTGCTACACCTTGAATGACGATCAAAACCTCACCAATAGTCCGTCCATGCTCTACCAACTGTTGAATGACCTCAGAGGCAACACCAAGCTGTTTAGATAGTTCACTGATTGAGTCGATAGTTTGGCTAACGGAGGCACGACCTTCATTAGCCGCCAAATTTGCCTGATCTGTCACATCAGATGCGCTCTGTGCATTTTGCGCAATTTCATTGGCCGTAGAGTGCATTTCATTAATGGCCGCTGCAACTTGCTCGGTTTCTGAGGTTTGGCCAACTAAGTTCTCTGCCGTCGTTTCGCAGTTTTTCGCAGACGAACTCGCCGCCTGAGAGATCCGCTGGTTAGAATCTTGAATCCGCCCAACAATAGAATTGATCTCTGACTGACGCATCTTAAATGCCAGTTGAATCTCAGAGATGTCATCGACTCGCTTGTTATAGACAAGTTCCATTAAAGGGTTATCAAACACTTTACGTGCTTTCGCTGACAGTTCCTCTAGGCGCCGTGTTTGAGCATAGGCGGTTGCGGTACTCAGTGCGAAAAATACCCAGATGGCAACAACAGGTGAAAAGGTCGCAATTAGGCTGGTTGCTATCGCAATTAACAGCATGACGCTCGCCATTCGTTGCCATAATCGGGTGCGTGGCAGCTTCAGTTGAAAAGGGATTTTTCCTTGATTGATTTGGGCATAGATCTTTTCGGCGTTTTTGACATGCTTGCGATTAGGCGCCAGACGGACAGATTGGTACTCGACAGTTTTACCATTCTCCTTAATCGGAGAGGCGAAGGCATCGACCCAGTAGTGATCACCATTCTTACAGCGGTTTTTCACAAGCCCCATCCAAGAGTTACCTTGTTTTAGGAAACTCCACATATTCTCAAATGCCGCGGGTGGCATGTCTGGGTGTCGTACAATGTTGTGTGGCTGACCCATTAGCTCATCGATGGTGTATCCCGCTACTTTGCAAAAATCCTCACTTGCATAAGTAATGTGACTACTGGTGTTGGTTATAGATAATAGATTGTATTCAGGTGGATACGTCACTTCCTTTTGAGTTACGGGTTGATTTACGCGCATAAAGTTCCCCTATTACTTCCTGTTCTATAATGACTGGTTTGTTCGAGTTTTATTCAGTATAAGAACAAATTTAATACTTGACCTAATCGAGAGTACTAATTTTCCTCTTGATTATTTTGTTATTTGTCAGAGTGATAATGTGAACTAAGCTTAATTGCATAACGAACTTATACTACTTTCGTTACAGACTGAGGAATACCGTTCGTTAAAATAGGAGGCAAGGATGTCACACAACACATCAGTAAGTTCGTATTCAAGTGCAGAGAGCTTACTCAAGCTACACGACTTGAGTGAGGCAGATTTAGCCTTGATACGCAAATTCGGCGACTTAATGCTTCCTAAGTTGCAAGAATATGTGCGCCATTTCTACGCTTGGTTAGAGACTCAGCCCGAGTACCAACAGTTTTTTTCTGACGATAAGAAGCTCAAGCGAGTTCAAAACGCTCAAGTTGACTACTGGACTACCTTTTTTAAAGCCAAAGTGGATGATGAGTACGTCAAACAGCGACGAGAAGTCGGTGAAGCGCACGCTCGGGCTGGCCTTTCATTGCCCACCTATTTTGCTGGTATGAATATGTCGATGGTGATCTTCACGAAAAGGATGTACGACGGCAGTCTATACAGCGATGAATACAGCTCTTTGGTTACGGCCTTTACTAAGTTGCTCCACTTAGATACTACCGTAGTGGTTGATACATACTCGCGTCTGATCAATCGGCGTATTGCCGAGCAAAGTGAAGCGTTACTTGCGATGTCTACTCCGGTGACTATGGTGTGGCAAGATATATTGATGTTGCCTATCGTTGGGATAATCGATTCTAAAAGGGCGCAAGACATTATGTCTGCGGTCCTCAATAAAATATCAGAACACAGGGCCAAGATATTCATTATGGATATATCTGGCGTCGCTGTGGTTGATACAGCCGTCGCGAACCATTTCATAAAAATTACCAAAGCAACGAAATTGATGGGCTGTGACTGTTTGGTCTCGGGGGTTTCGCCCTCTATTGCCCAGACTATGGTTCAGCTCGGCATTAATGTTGGTGAAGTGCAGACTAACGCGACGCTTAGAGATGCGTTGGAAAATGCCTTTGAGATGATGGGGCTCAATGTCCAAGCTTTAAAAGTACTCTCTTAGTCTGAGGCTTGAATTAACAATGAAAAAGTCTATTTCCGTTAGCCAGTTACAAAACGTTTTGGTCGCCACCATCCAAGTTGATCTAAGCGACGAAATATTAGAAGACTTCCGCCATCACTTACTAGATAAAGTCGGTAACCATTCTATAAATGGCGTCTTGATCGACTTATCAGAGGTAAAAACGTTAGATCGAGTTGACTTCGACCAGTTATTTCAAATCGCAAAAACCGTCGAAGTGATGGGTAGACGCTGCCTATTTGTCGGGATACGGCCAGGAATCGCAATGGCACTGGTTAACATTGGTTATCACACAGAACAGTTGCCATGTGTGCAAAATATTGACGATGGGTTGCTTCTCATAAGGGGCGCTAATGATTGATAGTTCCACAGCCGAAAAGGTGATTGAAACTCATTTTATTCGCTCAGAATCTGATGTGATGAGTGTCGTAATGGCGGTCTATACTATTGCGCAACAGCTTGGATACAGTCCGCCATTAGTGAGTGAGATTACGACGTCAGTCTCCGAACTGGCGACCAATATTGTTAAATATGCAGACGAGGGAGAGGTCTCTATCTACCGGATCGAGTCGTATCAAAACGTGGGACTTAAGGTCATTGTTTCAGATTCAGGAGACGGAATTGAGGATTTATCGAACGCATTGAAAGATAACTATTCGACAGGGCAATCGCTGGGCTTGGGGCTACCTGGTGTTGTTAGGATGATGGATGATTTTGAAATTCATTCTTCTTCCGGACAAGGAACGACCGTCGCTATCACTAAGTGGAAGAACTAATATGGGGTTCCAGTACAGTGTGAAATGCGTTCCCTACCGAGATGAACCTCAAGCAGGTGATGGGGTTTATATCGCCGAGGTAGAAAATGGCTTGCTAGTCACCATTATTGACGTGTTAGGACACGGCGCCAAAGCGGCCTGTCTAGCAAGAGAAATTGAACAATTTCTAGGTGAAGTGGGCAGTACTGATATTGACTGGTTAATGCGTCAAGTGCATCAATTTTTACTGGGTTCTTTAGGGGCTGCAATGACCATGGTGTTTTTCGACTCAGAAAAGTTAAAAGGTTATGGATTAGGTGTCGGTAACACTTTGATTAGGCAACTTGGCGACGGGGGGCGCAGCTATCAAGCCCAGGCGGGAATAGTGGGTGAACTGCTTCCTCACCTTAAGATTTTTGAGTTTGACTTCGCGGGTGAAGATACTTTCTTATTTACCACCGACGGTGTGAAAGAAAACATTTCGCAACCAGAGCTAGAGCATGCCAATGGTAAAGCACTTGAGTATCTCACATCCTATTTCATTAACTCATTTAGCAAGCCCTTCGATGATGCAACGGTGATTGTCGTGAGATATAGCGATGACTAATCGGTACCAGTTAACTGTATTTAATAGTGATGGGTCGAGAATTGCCCTACGAAGAAAAGTAGCATCTGTTTTGGATGTCATTGGTTATCAGCCATTTGAGCGAGACCAAGTGTTAATGCTCAGCAGCGAGATCCCACGATACCTGTATACATTGACTGATTGTGTTGAACTGACCGTTAGCCTTGATAAAGATGCAATAACCTTTATTTGGCATTGCCCAAATCTAACGGAGCCTATTCCTCAATTCGACATTCCTTTGCTTGATATTCAGAACTCAGGTAGGGGGATCGTTTGGCAGCTCCGACAAAATAGCCAGTTTTCAAAGCAGCAGTATCTTAAAATAGCAGCCTTGTTAGAAGAAAAAAATCGTGATGAGTTACTAGAGGAACTGCAGCAGAAGAACCTTGCATTAGCCGAACATCAGCAAGGGTTAGAAGCCGAAATAGAGCGCCGGACTCGGGATCTTAAAGCGTCAGAAGCGTTATCGAGTACGATAATAGATGGTGCCCCGTCGAGCGTCGTTATCATTGATGTTCACCAAAAAATCATTATGTGGAATAAAACGGCGCAAGAAACTTATGGTTTTAGTTCACAAGAAGCTAGCGGAAAGAACTTGTGTGAACTTCTCCGTATCGACATTCCCCAAGATCTCGTAGAAGTCTTGAGTGGAGACCTCTCGTTAAGTGACCAAAACAAAGTAAATGGTGGCTTTTTTGAAGTTGAAACATTTACCAAAGCAGGCAGGATGATCCCGATAGATCTCGGTATCAGTATTTTTTGGTTTGATGAGCAGTGTTGCGCGGCGATGTTTTTACGTGATGTCACCTCAAGAAAACTTGTCGAAGATGAGTTAACTAAAGCACGCGCAAAAGCAGAAGAAGCAGTAGAGGTGAAGTCGATGTTTTTGGCCAACATGAGCCATGAAATAAGGACACCTATGAATGCCATCATTGGCATGTCACACCTAGCTTTAAAGACAGATTTATCACCTAAGCAACACGACTATTTATCCAAAATTCATAATTCAGCCTCTTTGCTGCTTGGCATCATCAATGACATTCTTGATTTCAGCAAAATAGAGGCCGGAAAGCTGACGATAGAAGAGATCGATTTTTGTTTAGATGATGTGCTTCACAATGTCTCTATGGTCACTGGTCAAAAAGCCTTTGAAAAAGGCCTCGAACTTCTATTTAAGGTAGCGAAAGATGTACCAAAAGTGATTAAGGGCGACCCATTACGCTTAGGGCAAATCATCATTAACTTGGTTAACAATGCGGTTAAATTTACCGAGACTGGTGAGATTTCAGTGACTGTGGCTGTGGAGCCTGAAGTTAATGATAAGGCCTATTTATGTCTAGAGGTTCAAGATACGGGAATCGGGATGTCGCAAGAGCAAGTGGACAAACTGTTCAATGCTTTTACTCAAGCCGATGGTTCAACGACTCGACGCTATGGTGGAACGGGGCTAGGACTTTCTATATGCCGAAGATTGGTGGAGCTAATGGGGGGCGAGATTCAAGTTGAAAGTACGCCTAACCAAGGTAGTCGCTTTTCTTTTCGCGTGTTAGTTGGTTATGAAAAGTTGGATCAAGACAAGTATTTGGTGGTTCCTGAAACGCTCCATTCAGTTAAAGCCTTGGTAGTAGATGATAACGAACATGCCTTGCTGATTATGGAAGACTTACTCGATGTGTTGCCACAAAAGCCGAGTTTGGTTGACAGTGGGGACAAAGCGTTAAACGAACTCACGCGCGCTTCAGAGCAAGGTGACCCCTATAATTTAGTTCTTATGGATTGGAAAATGCCCAACATGAGTGGGATTGAAGCAACGCAGCTGATTCGGCAACAAATTTGCTCTGAGCATCAGCCAAAGATGGTCATCGTTACTGCCTATGATAAGGATGATATTTCTGAGCATTTGGATGACTTAGATATTGCTGGTTTCTTATCTAAGCCTATAGGGCAGTCTTTTCTTTTTGATTTGCTTATAGAGTTGTTCGCTCCAAATGGTTCTGCCGTCAATTCTCGACTTAAGGCAAAAGCGTCAAAAGAGGAATACCAGTTCAGTGGTTTGAAAGCTCTTCTTGTCGAAGATAATGAGATCAACCAACAAATTGCGGTTGAGTTAATGGAAGATAAAGGGATGCAAGTCACAGTCGCTGGTAACGGGCTTGAAGCTCTCGAAATCCTCGAGCAAAAACATGGTGATTTTGACATTGTTTTTATGGACTTACAGATGCCAGTTATGGACGGCTATGAGGCGAGTCGTAAAATTCGAGCCGATGAAAAATATAACCATATACCTTTAGTCGCCATGACAGCACACGCCATGATAGAAGAGCGCGAGCGTTGCTTTAGTTTAGGGATGAATGAACACGTATCTAAACCGATTGAACCTGATGTTCTCTACTCAACCATCCAACGTCGTTGTAGCGATAAGTTACAAAGCCTTATGTTGAATGAACAATTTGTTAAACCTGTTACTAGGGTGAATAGTGCGGCAAAAGCTCACAGCTATTCAATCTATGATATTGAATTACTTGATGCTAAAAATGGACTAATGAGAGTGGCAGGTAACGAAGTGCTCTATCACAGGCTGCTCTCTCAATTGGTTGATAAAGAGTACGATTTTTGTAAACGCTTAGATATTGCCCTTGAAAAAAAAGACTATCGGCATGCGAAACGGCTTGTTCATACACTAAAAGGAACGAGTGGCAACTTAGGTGCGACACGTCTCTCTGATATCTCTGCCAGACTCGAACTGCAATTAGCGGACAGCGGGCCTAAACCCGAATTTAACCACCTTATGGATGAACTTAGAGCGCACGTTGAGCCATTTTTTATTCAGTTATGCAAAGGGTTAGGCAGGCGTTATCCCACTGAAATTAAAGAGAGTTTAGATGATGAAAGTATCGCTCTCATCGCGCGACTTGACATGTTACTCAATGAATTTGACTCAAGCGCCATCGAGTTTCTTGACGAGCACTACTTACGACTCAATACTTTACTAGAGTCAGAGAACTTTGAAGCCTGTTGTCGACATATCCATGACTGTGATTTTCTTGCTGCGAGCAAGGCGTTGAAGAAGGCTATCAGCATCTATCCGTTAGATATAGATAAAGTGTTTGGAGAGTCAAGTGGCTGAATCGCTATCGAGTGTTCTGGTTGTCGACGACAACGCTGAAAATAGGGTGCTATTGAGCTGTCTACTTAAGCCACACTATAAAGTGATTGTGGCGACAAGTGGGCAACAAGCGCTTACTATTTGCCAGAAGCAAGCTCCTGATATTGTGCTGCTAGACATCATGATGCCTGAAATGGATGGCTACGAAGTATGTGAACGACTTAAAGCTGATCCAAGAACGAAGAACATTCCCGTCATTTTCCTTACTGCCAAAACGCAAATTGAGGATGAACAGCGAGGTTTTGCGGTTGGTGCTGTCGATTACATTTTAAAACCAATCAGCCCACCGATTTTACTATCGCGCATCAATACTCATCTCAAGCTCTGCTTTACCTTGGAGGAGTTGTCGGAACAAAATGAGCATCTAGAAGAGCGGGTTAAGGTGCGAACCCGAGAACTAGAAATGTTACAAGATGCCACCATCGGTGCTATGGCTTCACTTGCTGAAACACGAGACAACGAAACAGGCAACCATATTCGTCGCACTCAAAATTATGTGAAACTTCTTGCGCAGGAGCTATTGTTAAATGGTTACTACACAGATGAACTCAATCCCGAATCGATCGAGTTGCTTTATAAGTCCGCACCTTTGCATGATATTGGTAAGGTCGGTATTCCTGATAGTGTTCTACTAAAGCCAGGTAAGCTGACCGATGAAGAGTTTCAATTAATGAAGTTTCACACAACACTCGGGCGTGCGGTGCTACTGACGGTTGAAGACTCGATTGATTTTAAATGTGACTTCCTGCAAACAGCAAAAGAAATAGCCTATAGCCATCAGGAAAAGTGGGATGGTAGCGGTTATCCAGAAGGTTTGTCTGATTACGATATTCCACTCAGCGCACGTTTGATGGCTGTCGCTGATGTCTATGATGCCTTAATCTCAGAACGTGTATACAAACCAGCGTTTTCCCATGAAAAAGCAGTCCAGATTATTGCAGATGGGTCAGGCAGTCATTTTGAACCTCTTATCGTTGATGCTTTTCTTGCGATAGACGAAAAGTTTAGGGCGGTGGCCTCTAAGTTTCGTGATGAAGGATTTGATGAAGATTCATTTAACCAAAAAGCGAGTGGTGATGAGTAAGCGTAAAACAAAGGTTAGTCATCTTATTTATTGTTTACTCAAAAGAATTTTCAGCCTGCCGTACCTGGTGCGCTAACGTTCTGTTACACTCAACTAATAAACTAGAAAAATAGGAGTAGGTGTACGCATGTCTTTTCCGGTACTTATATGCGATGACTCCGCTTTGGCGAGAAAGCAAATGGCTCGCTCACTGCCTGCTTCGCTGAATGCTGATATCACCTTCGCTGTCCATGGATTGGATGCACTAGAACAGCTAGAACAAAATGAGTTTAAGCTGATGTTCTTAGATTTAACCATGCCAGAGTTGGATGGTTTCGGTACGCTCGAAGAAATCGGCAAACGGGGCATCAATATATCGGTCGTTGTTGTTTCAGGTGATATTCAACCTAAAGCAAAAGAACGCGTGATGACGCTGGGCGCTAAAGCGTTTATTCAAAAACCGATTGACAAAGAAGCGCTCAATAAAGTTCTTAAAGAACTGGTCGAACCGATTAGTCAACCACGAATTGTGACTCCGGTTTCTGTCGAACTCCCGATACTTCGACGCCGCGATATCTACATGGAAGTCGCCAATGTGTCGATTGGTCAAGCTGCCGATGCACTTGCAAGGCACTTTGACGTATTTGTCCACTTACCTTTGCCGAACGTAAATATCTTCGAAGTTAGTGAATTACATATGGCACTGCGTGATTTGGCTGAAAATGACCAAGTGTCAGGCGTGTGCCAAGGCTTTAGCGGTGAAGGTATTGCGGGTGAAGCACTTGTACTACTCAGTGATTCAAGTGTTAGTGATCTGAAGAGATTAATGAAAGTGCCCGCCGACAGCGAAGAGCTAGAAGAGCTAGAACTGTTGATGGATGTCTCTAACATTCTCGTAGGTTCATTCTTAAATGGCCTGGGCAAGCAAGCAGAAGTACGCTTCTTCCAGAGTTCTCCTGTATTACTCGGGCAGCATATTTCCATTGACTCTGTCATTTCATCTACGACGGGGGCGTTTAAAAAGACCATGACATTCGAAGTCAGTTACAACATTGATGGGACATCGATACGCTGTGATTTACTGTTTATGTTTGTTGATGAATCGCTACCGTTACTAGACAACAAACTTTCATACTTGATGGAGGACTTCTAATGTTATCTCTTCCAGCTGAGTTTGAGCAGTTCCACTGGATGGTGGACATGGTGCAAAACGTTGATTTGGGGCTAGTTGTTCTTGACACCGACCATAATGTGCAGGTTTGGAATGGTTTTATGACTCACCATAGTGGCATCCAGGCGCATGATGCGATCGGTAAGTCTTTGTTTGAGCTATTTCCTGAAATTCCACAAGATTGGTTTAAGCTGAAAACTAAACCTGTCTACGATCTAGGTTGTCGCAGTTTCATTACATGGCAGCAGCGACCATACTTGTTCAAGTGTCGAAATGTCCGCCCTGTGACCCAACAAGCTGATTTTATGTACCAGAATATCACGCTCAATCCAATGCGCACCCCCACCGGAGAAATTCGCTCCTTGTTCTTATCAATACAAGATGCGACTGCCGAGGCTCTGGTTTCTAAGAATCCGTAATCTGCAATCAACGCCAAGGAAATCCTTGGCGTTGTTGTATATGCTTTTAGTATCAATCAGCAACCCTTGGTATCAATGAACACAACACTTCCTTTAGAACTCTATACAGGACAACAAGTCAAATCGGGGGAACAGCAGGCAGCAAAGCTTGCGGGTGTCGATATGTATACACTCATGCTTCGAGCTGGACGAGCTGCTTACCAAGTCGTCAAGCACCAATTCCCCAAAGTGAAACGCATGGCGATTTTTTCAGGGACAGGCAACAACGGCGGTGATGGGTTTGTCGTTGCCAAGCTTGCTAAAGCTGATGGCCTAGATGTTTCCCTTTACGTTTACGGAGATGCCTCCAAAATATCTGGTGACGCTGAGAAGGCAAAACAAGAGTGGCTAGAGTGTGGAGGAAAAATACAACCATCCGAATCAATAGATTGGTCTCAATTTGAGGCTGAGCTGTTAGTTGACGGGCTGTTAGGTACGGGTCTCTCTGGAGAACTCAGACAACCCCTACAAGAATTAATCACGATGATTAACCAAAGTCAGGTTCCGGTGGTTGCCATAGATACCCCTTCAGGTCTGTGTACCAAAACAGGCATTACGCTGGGTGCTGCAATCGTTGCCAAGCATACGGTTACCTATATTGGGCTAAAACAGGGGTTGGTGACAGCGCAAGCCAGAGCGGTGGTCGGTAAGCTTCACTATGCGGGCTTGGGGGTAGAAAAGCAATTTCGCCAGTGCATGGAGGCTAGCAGTCAATTCATTAACCGGGATGAGTTTCGCTCGACTATGCCGCCTCGCGTAGCGACAGCTCATAAAGGGCATAATGGGCGCTTGCTATGCTTAGGTGGCAATCAAGGCTATGCGGGCGCGATTCGTTTATGTGCGACAGCTGGGGGGCGTTGTGGCGCGGGTTTGATACGCACGTTGTGCCATCCAAGTTCTGCACTGCCACTACAGGTTGCTTGCCCAGAAGTGATGACACTGGGTTGGTGCAGTGAAACCAGTCTCTTGCAAGAGGCTCTGGACTTTGCCGATGTGATTGCTTTAGGGCCAGGGCTTGGTACAGACGATTGGGCGCGTATGCTCTATTCCAACGTAAAAAACATAGAAAAACCCAAAGTGATCGATGCCGATGGGCTGAACTTGTTAGCTCTTCAACCCCATATTGATGATTTACGAGTCATCACACCCCACCCAGGTGAAGCAGCGCGTCTTTTAGGCTGCAGTGTTAGAGACATTGAACAAGACCGCTTTAAAGCGGTACGAAGTCTACATCACAAATACGGTGGCGTTATTGTGTTAAAAGGTGCCGGAACTTTGCTCTATGATGGAGAAAACGTCTACATTTGTCAGGCTGGAAATGCGGGTATGGCGACGGGCGGAATGGGAGATGTGCTGACCGGTATTATTGCCGCTTTGCTTGCTCAGGGAATGTCGTTAGCCAACGCTGCGAAGTTTGGGGTCTTGGTGCACAGTGTTGCCGCAGACAATATTGCACAGCGCAAAGGGCAAATCGGCATGCTAGCCAGCGATGTGATTGATGAATCGAGGAAGGTTCTCAATGACTGGCTAAATTGAGTGCTTTTTGAACTTTTCTCAACCAATTCTGTGACTTCGATTGTTATTTTACATTAATTCGTTACAATACGCGTTCGTTCCTGAGTTGTGCATCCGTATTTGCGCAGAGAAAGGAAAAGAACTCTCGTCTTTACTCCTTGAATTCTAAGTTAAAGACACGTTTAAATTGCAAGTGTTGCTTGGTGTGCAACACCACTGTAAAGGACAGTTAAATGCCTATTATTACTCTTCCTGACGGCAGTCAGCGTCAATTTGACAACCCAGTTTCTACTCTTGAAGTCGCTCAATCTATCGGCCCTGGTCTTGCTAAAGCAACCATCGCTGGTCGTGTAGATGGTCACCGTGTTGATGCATGTGATCTGATCGAACAAGATGCAAGCCTTGAAATCATCACAGTTAAAGATGAAGTTGATGGTCTAGAAATCGTTCGCCACTCTTGTGCTCACCTTCTTGGTCACGCGATCAAGCAGCTTTTCCCTGAAGCAAAAATGGCGATTGGCCCAACGATTGATAGTGGTTTTTACTACGATATCGATCTAGAGCACTCTCTAACGCAAGAAGATCTAGAAAAGATCGAGAAGCGTATGAAAGAGCTTGCTAAGACCAAATACCAAGTTATCAAGAAAAAGGTAAGCTGGCAGGAAGCTCGCGATGCTTTTGAAGCTCGTGGTGAAACATACAAGATGGAAATCCTAGACGAAAACGTCTCTCGTGACGATCGTCCAGGTCTGTACCATCATGAAGAATATATCGATATGTGTCGTGGTCCACACGTACCACATATGGGTTTCTGTCAGCACTTCACACTACTGAACGTAGCGGGTGCTTACTGGCGTGGTAACAGTGACAACAAGATGCTTCAACGTATCTACGGTACTGCATTCCACGACAAAAAAGCGCTGAAAGCGCATCTAACTCGCTTAGAAGAAGCGGCGAAGCGTGACCACCGTAAAATCGGTAAGCAGCTTGACCTGTTCCATATGCAGCAAGAAGCACCGGGTATGGTGTTCTGGCATCACAATGGTTGGTCTATCTTCCGTGATCTAGAAGTGTTCGTACGTCAAAAATTGACAGAATACGATTACCAAGAAGTAAAAGGTCCATTAATGATGGATCGTGTGCTTTGGGAACGTTCTGGTCACTGGGACAAGTACGCTGATGGAATGTTCACGACTTCTTCTGAGAACCGTGAATACGCAATCAAGCCGATGAACTGTCCAGGTCACGTACAGATCTTTAATCAAGGTCTAAAATCTTACCGTGATCTACCGCTACGTATGGCGGAGTTTGGTTCTTGTCACCGTAACGAGCCGTCTGGTGCACTACACGGCATCATGCGTGTACGTGGCTTCACACAAGATGATGCACACATCTTCTGTACTGAGAGCCAAATTCAAGACGAAGTAACGGGTTGTATCAAAATGGTTTACGATACATACCAAACGTTCGGTTTTGACAACATCGTTGTAAAACTGTCTACGCGTCCTGAAAAACGTGTGGGTTCTGATGAGATCTGGGATCAATCTGAAGAAGCGCTTAAGCAATCGCTAGAATCTATGGATATTCCATACGAGATTCAAGAGGGTGAAGGTGCGTTCTACGGTCCTAAGATTGAATTCACGCTTTACGATTGTCTAGATCGTGCATGGCAGTGTGGTACAGTTCAGCTAGACTTCAACCTACCGGGTCGTTTAGGTGCAACTTACGTGGATGAAAATAACGAGCGCCAAGTGCCAGTTATGATTCACCGTGCAATCCTAGGTTCACTAGAGCGTTTCATTGGTATTTTGATTGAAGAATACTACGGCTTCTTCCCAACTTGGTTGTCGCCAGAACAGGCTGTAATCATGAATATTACTGACAAGCAGTCAGATTATGTTCAGGAAGTGGCACAAAAACTACAAAAATGTGGAATTAGAGCCAAAGCGGACTTGAGAAATGAGAAGATAGGCTTTAAAATCCGCGAACATACTTTGAAGCGTGTACCGTATATGCTTGTTTGTGGCGACCAAGAAATGGAAGCGGGCGAAATTGCAGTACGTACTCGTAAAGGCAAAGATCTTGGCAAGTTTAAAGTGGATGACTTTATCTCATACATCCAAGACGAGATCTCAAGCCGTAAGCTCAATCTGGAGGAATAAACTATTAAAGGCGGAAGACGCGGCCAAGTACCGGCCAAACAAAATGCTCATCGTTTAAACGGTGAAATTCGTGGCGTTCGTGAAGTTCGTTTAACTGGCGCTGATGGTGAATCAGTTGGTGTTGTTTCTATCCAAGAAGCAGTAGCAGCAGCTGAAGAAGCTGGTATGGATCTGGTAGAAATCAGTCCAAACGCTGAGCCACCAGTATGTCGTGTAATGGACTACGGTAAATTCCTCTTTGAGAAGAGCAAATCTGCTAAAGAGCAGAAGAAAAAGCAAAAACAGGTCCAGATTAAGGAAGTAAAATTCCGTCCTGGAACTGATATTGGAGACTATCAGGTAAAACTACGCAACCTGACGCGTTTCCTTGAAGAAGGCAACAAAGTGAAGGTAACAATTCGCTTCCGTGGCCGAGAAATGGCACACCAAGAGATCGGTGTTGACGTTCTAAATCGTCTTAAGGAAGACACTGTTGATTTAGCAGTAGTGGAATCTTTCCCTAAGAAGATCGAAGGTCGTCAGATGATCATGGTTCTTGCCCCTAAAAAGAAGTAATTAACGGCTTTGCAAGTAAGAAAACTCAGCTGCCGTAAGGTGGCTGAGTTTTGTTCGCCCTAATTACTATTGTTTAAAACAACTCAACAATGCGGAGTTATTCATCATGCCTAAGATGAAAACCAACAAAGGTGCTGCTAAGCGTTTTAAGAAAACTGCTGGTGGTATTAAGTTTAAGCACGCTACTAAACGTCACATCCTGACTAAGCGTACTACTAAGAACAAGCGTCAGCTTCGTCCAAATGCAATCCTTCCTAAGTGTGAAGTGGCTGCAGTTGCTCGTATGCTACCATACGCATAATTCTTTTTAGTTTATTAATCGTTTAGTTTAGGAGAAGCATAATGCCTCGCGTAAAACGTGGTGTACAAGCTCGTGCACGTCATAAGAAAGTTCTAAAACAAGCTAAAGGTTACTACGGTGCACGTTCACGTGTTTACCGCGTAGCTTTCCAAGCAGTTACTAAAGCTGGTCAATACGCTTACCGTGACCGTCGCAACAAGAAACGTCAATTCCGTCAACTATGGATTGCACGTATCAACGCTGCATCTCGTCAGAATGGTCTATCTTACAGCCGTTTCATCAACGGTCTTAAGAAAGCATCTATCGAGATCGACCGTAAGATCCTTGCTGACATCGCGGTATTCGACAAAGCTGCATTCGCAGTTCTAGTTGAAAAAGCGAAAGCTGCTCTTTAATTAGAGTAAGTTTTTAGGATTAAGAAAAGGAGAGCTTCGGCTCTCCTTTTTTGTATCCGCTGTTCACTAGACGCCTCCCTTGATACCAACCAGCAATTATCTGATCAACTATTTATCCCGATTGATATTAATCATAAACCGACAACGATGCGATTAATTATCGGCTATTCTTTCCTTAGTGATGTAGGAAGGCAGTAGCTATGGTCATTGTGCTTGAATCAGAATTGGTTTGTCCGAAGTGTCAGAATAAACGCATTGAAGTTATGCCTACAGATCACTGCGTCTATTTTTACGAATGTACCAATTGTGGTGAGTTGTTAAAGCCAAAGTATGGCGATTGCTGCGTGTTTTGCTCCTATGGCACCGTTCCCTGCCCACCAGTACAACGTCAAGGAAGTTGTTGTTAATTGCGCGGGCTTGGTTTTTGTCTACCTATAATCATGTTTGATTGGTAAATCATAGCCAAGGAGTGAGCAATGATCGAAGTTATCCCCAACTGGCATCCGTTTGTTGTGCATTTTGTTATCGCTCCAGTGGTTATGTCATCTCTCTTCTATATCCTAAGTCTATTTCCTTTTCCTGCTAACTTCCGCTCTGAGCTACTCATCGTGGCTAAGTGGAGCCTATATGTTGCTGCGATTTCTAGTTTTATTGCTGCCATTACGGGCTGGTATGCTTTTAATACCGTTCTACACGACGCGGCGGGTCATGCTGCAATGCTGTTGCACCGCAAGGCTGCCATTGTTTCCGTCGTACTTATGTTTGTCTCTCTCAGTGTATTACTCGTAATAGGTAATAAGACAGCCAACGTATGGTTTATTGTCATCGTGCTAGTCTCGACCATGAGCGTGCTTGTCACCAGTTATCTTGGTGCAGAAAACGTTTATCGCCATGGCATAGGTGTGCAGCGGATTCCGGAGATAGTCAATAGAGTCGGTCTTGAGGATCATAGCAGTCATGATCATGACCATTAATCCATGTTGTTGATTTAGTGCAAATTCCTATTGCAAACATATTGAATTCACTTATGATTTTGAATCAAGCTCATTATGCACCTGAGTGGGTAGAATAGGTGTTAGGGGCAGTATGCAAGCAAAGGAAGCATTTGAAGCGGCAAGTAGTACAGAGAAGGTCGCGAGCTAGTTGTACAAATGGATTGCAGGTAATCGCGGACTTAAACGAACGGGCGATAGGAAATGGATATTCTGATTGAACAAGAGAAAGCGTTACATCAGTTTGCCGTTCGGCAAGACAAAGCTGAAAGAGAGCGACTAATCCACCCGACATTTCGTGAGGTGGGGAAGTCGGGTACCAGTTTTGACTTTGCGACCATCGTTGAAATGATGGAAGGTGAAGAAACTTCTGAGGTTGTCATTCATTCACAGGATTATGAATGTATCCAACTCGAACCTTCTGTTCAACTTCTCTTGTATAAATCCGCACTAGTCTCTGTTGATGGCGAAGTTAGCAATTATGCTAAACGCTCTTCGATTTGGGCATTTACTGGGTGCAATTGGCAACTTAAATATCATCAAGGTACGCCTTGCCCTGCTTTTGAAATCGAATCTTAGGCTTATCGCCAAGCTCAATCGAGTGTACGATGAGTCGCTAGCTATTCGTCAGGGAGGACAAATGGAACTAAGACAAGTACAGCTCACGGATGCTCGATGGATTGCGGGTATCTACAATCACTACGTCGCTACTACCGCGCTCATTGCTCAACTACGCGAACTCGGCATTAAGAATGCGATAGGAACCATTGCACTTCCAAACCCGTCGAGTGTGGCACTACATGAGAAAATGGGGTTTAGAAAGGTTGGAGAGTTTGCCAACATTGGGTTCAAGTTTGATCACCATATCTCCGTAGGTTATTGGCAGTTAGAGCTTAACTAAATTGACCAAACAACCTGTACTGGACGCAACGACGAACAAAGGGAAAGATAGAGACTGATATGAAGCCAGAACAAATAGGCAAGGCATACGACCAAATTACTCACATTTGGCAAGGCGAAAGTTTCAACCTAGAGAATGGCATTGAGCAACACAAGCGCGCCATCTCATTTACGGAGAAACGCGGAAAAGCCCTCGATATTGGTTGCGGTTGCACTGGGCGATTCATTGATTTGCTGTCTAGCGAAGGATTCATTCCTTCAGGTATGGACGTCTCAAGTGAAATGCTGGCGCTAGCTAAAGAGAAACACCCACAGGTAGAGTTTATCAATGCCGATATTTGTCAGTACGAATTCAATGACAAATATGACTTCATTACCGCTTGGGACAGTATTTGGCATATTCCTATAGATCAACAACGCCAAGTTATGACAAAGATAGTCGATAGCCTCAATATCGGCGGTCTCTTTATTTTTTCATTTGGCGGAACGAGTGAAGAAGGCTTTCACACTAACAGCTTTATGGGGCCTGAAGTCTACTACTCATCACTCGGAACCAACGGTTTTCTAAGCTTGTTTATTGAATTGGATTGTATGGTTAGGCACCTTGAGTTTGATCAATATCCAGAGCTTCATACTTACTTGATTGTAGAAAAGCTTCCTAAGAACGAAGCATGATTTTTAAAGAAAGTTTGCCAAATACGGTACCGGTGAAGTTGTTGCTTGAAGCTGACCCCAGCGAGCAAAGTATCGCAACGTATCTCAGTGACTCTTGGTGCTTTGTAGCGCAAGAAGGTGAGCGAATGGTGGCTGTATGTGTGGTAAAGCCTTTAAATGAGGCACTTGCAGAAATCTTTAATGTCTCAGTATTCCCTGAGTACCAGCAGAAAGGAATCGGCACCGAGTTGCTTCGACACTCTCTCAAGGCGCTTCAGAACAAAGGTGTTAAACGAGTTGAGCTAGGAACAGGAACATTTGGCTATCAGCTTACTTATTATCAGAGGCTGGGTTTTAGAGTCGATAGCGTTGTTAAGAATCACTTTGTAGATAACTACGCTGAACCTATTTTTGAGTCTGGAATTCAGCACAAGGATATGTTGAGGCTATACATACAGATTTAACAGTGTACCAAACGAAGAGAAAACGATGTCAACGAAGCTAAACGCTGCTATCTGTGAGAGTCATAGAAATAAGTGACATTGGTGAACTCTGTTGGGTATGCATTAATTACTCAATTAATAGAAGGATTTAAAGTGCTTGAGCTGTTTAAAAAAGTACTGCTAATTAATCTCACTGCGGCGATTATCGTTTTTGTTTTATCGCAATATGTTGAGTTTTTTAATACAACGCGATTGATCGATTTTCTGTTTTTCATTGTTATCATAATTTGGGTTTTCGCCAAATTAATGTGGGAAGGCGGGATGCTCAGTAAGGTAACTCGCTATGATAATGCTAAAACAGACAGTGTCTATAAAATGGTAAAAGACCACGACTTCGACCAAGATGAGCGAGAAAACTATCGTCAAAACTACCAAGATGGTTTTGTGCTGTTTATTGCCGGTATACCCGCCTTTGTTGCATGCTTGTATTTACAGTTTCTTGCTTAGTGAGCGTTTTTTTGTCGCGTTCGGTTTATTCCGATTGGTATTAGTCGCATTGTCATTCTTTAGAGCGACCGAGGAGAGAGTAAGCCATCTTTAGTGAGGGCGAGACATACCAAAAACAAAGGATTGGCGCAAATAGGCCAATCCTTCTAGTTTCAGCGCTCTGCTCTAACTTGCTATATTCATTGTAAGGTTGAGGTCTAGTGACAACTTAGACAATTTTTCATTTAACACTCGTCTTGTTCTATCCAGCTCTGCCACTTCAACTTGTTTACCTTTTGAATGAACATCGAGATTTACGCGTAGTTCACGTCCAACTTTAGTCACCGCTACGACGGTTAGTTGTTGAGACGCTTGGTTATCTAATGCCGATACTTCTTTGTCTACTGCGTTACAAATAGCCTCATCCGGCTTCATCATCAGAAGTTCACGAAGGGCGCCCATTAACATATCAAATGGTACTTTGATAAAGTAAAACGACATTAGGATCATCATCATTGGGTCGGCATACACTGCATATTTGGCAAATGGAGACACTGACACCAGCCAAGCAGCTACAAAGCCTAACGTGACAGCAACACTTAATAGGGTATCCATTTGCCACTGTTTGCTTTCTGCTTCAATAAGCCCGGAAGAGAAGCGTTTTGATTTGTTGGCGATATACCACCAAGCATAGCCACAACCTAGTACGTTCACTACACCAAACAGTGTCGCAATGCTCGCGTCTACCTCTCGGCCGCCAGTGAACATAGCCGTCACCGCTGAGTATAGAGAAACGCTAACAATAGCGAGAATGACACTGCCCTTGACTGCAATCACGACGGGTTCTAACACTGCTTTACCAAATGGGAATTGGCGTGTTGAAGGGCGCTCAATAAAGCGTGAAACGGCCAGCGACAATAAAGTTAACAGCAAACTGACCAGAGAATATACACCATCAAAGACAATAACTAATGAGCCGACAAGCAAACCGAGTACTAAACCTGCGCCTGCAAAACCCGATGCTAGCAGTGCTGAGAAGGTTAGAATTCGTTTTTCATTTAAGCTTGTCCTAGCACACATACTACAATCTCTTGTTTATAGACACTTACAGTGTTCTCAAAACAAGCGCATTTAACAAACATTATATGCGTTTTAAGTATGGTGTATTCTTGCTCTTTTTTTCTTTGTCATTAAAATTCAACAAGATAGAGGGAATTATGGGTGTCAGAATTATTGGCACTCACTGATGGTTGTTTCTTATTCATGGCTAGAAATCAAATAGGTACTCATTGAGTTTGTCGGCTAGCCAAGACATTCCAGGGTGCTCTGTCATACCTGCAGCGGTAAACATGCAATAGTCTTCCTGTGTCAAACCATAAGTGTGTTTAATAACCGCAAGATCTTGTTTTCTTAGCAAATGGCGGATAAGAGGTTCAGGCAGTACCCCCCAAGCATCTTCTTCCATAATCGTGTTGAGCATGTATTCAAAGCTTGAGAAGCCGATATAGCGCAAAGAAAAGGGTTGTAGCTCAGGGTTATCTTTCTCATTAAGATAAACCATGACAGCTTGCATAGCGTTGCGTAGTACATCGTCGGATACGCGGCGTAATCGGGCCAAAGGGTGGCTAGTGCGACATACCGACATTAGTCTTATCTTTCCGAGTGGTTGATATGTTACCAGTGGATCGTCGATGCGTTCATAATCCACACCAAAAGCAAAGTCGACCTGAGAGGTGGCAACGAGATTGGCTAAGTCACCGCTAGACGCAAGCACGATGTTGAAGGTTGTGGCTGGAAAGAGATTGTTGAGCTTATGAGATAAGTCGTGCCACAGTTCATCTGGTAACGAATCGTCACGGGCTATCCAAACCTCTGCGTTAAACTCTCCTGAAACTTGAGCACAAGTTTGACGAATACGCGAAGCAGTAACCAAAAGATTGTGGCAGTCTTTGTAAATGGCTTTGCCTGCCTCCGAGAGTACAAGGTTATTCCCGCTGCGAACGAACAGTTCCACATCGAGATCTTTTTCCAATGCTTTGATTGCCATACTCAATTTAGTACGGTTACATTCAAGTTGGCGTGCGGCTTCCGAGACAGAACCGGTATCTGCAACAGTACAAAAAGCTTCGACCTGAGATAAGTTCATCTTTTGTTCAATTTGATTAGCTTAAAATCGATATTATATTAATCCTAGGCAGTTGTCTGTTTTCAGCATTGAAATGCTATGAATTTCATGCAGTTTTGATACTCTTGAGCGGTGCCAAATGAATGTAGTAACAGGGAGATCATGATGGCTAATAGTTGGGACGATGTCGCAGCAAACTGGGATGCGGAAACCGCGACCAATGATTACGCAGACAAGGCGTTTGAATCGTTACAGAAAGTTGTCGATATTAAAGGAATGCATATTCTGGACTTTGGCTGTGGAACGGGTTTGCTAAGTCAGCGGTTGTCACCGATTGCAAAAGACATTGTTGCATTAGACAGTTCAGAAGCCATGATCGAACAGCTAGATATGAAAGAGCTGGCTAACGTAGAGCCAGTGGTAGATATCTTAAGCCGTGGTCTTGTGGCTATGCATCCTGCATTTCGTGCTCAATTTGATTTGGTTGTTGCATCCTCAGTGTGTAGTTTCTTACCAAGTTACTCTGATACCGCAGACATCATCTTTAGCTTGCTCGATGAAGGGAGCTATTTCGTTCATTGGGATTGGCTGTCAGATAAAGACCAAGTTGGTGGTATGACTATTACGCACGCGCAGCAAGTGTTGTCTAGCGTAGGTTTCAGTGAAGTTGTCGTCACGACACCGTTTGATATTGAAACACCCAACGGTTCACTAAAAGTTTTGATGGCTGTGGCTAAGAAATAATAGCCCTTGATGAGATTATAGAAGCCCGACGGATTACGTCGGGCTTTTGTGTTCAGGTGACAGGAGCGCTTTGGTGTTTTTCTACCTCTTCCAACACCCACGGGTTGGCGATAGCACCTTTGTTTTTGATCTCTTGACCATGGAGAACTTGTTTCACAGCGAGTTCTACCAGTTTACCTGATTTGGTTTTAGGTATTTCACTTAAGGCATAGATTTCAGATGGTACGTGACGCGGAGAACATTGCTCCCGCAGAGTTTTCTTTATTACAGACATCAAGTCATCAGTAAGAAGCTGATCGGGATTCAGTTGGACAAACAGTACGATTTTCTCATCACCATTGACACGTCTCCCGACTGCGATTGAATCGTGAATTTCAGCTAACTGGTTTACTTTCTGATAAATCTCCGCGGTACCAATTCGCACACCTCCTGGGTTGAGAGTAGTATCACTTCGTCCGTAGAAAATCATTCCATCTCGGAGCGTCATCTCGACATCGTCTCCGTGGTGCCAAGTATCACTAAATTTGTCCCAATAAGCCTGATGATATCGTTCTCCGTTATCGTGCCAGAATCCTAGCGGTTGATTCGGGAAACTGTTGCGACAAACCAGCTCACCACGCTCAGCGATAACTTCATTGCCTGCTTCATTATATACAGCGACATCCATGCCTAATCCAGCGCCTTGACATTCACCTCGGTAAACAGGTGAGATTGGGTTGCCCAAAACGAAGCAGCCACAAATATCCGTTCCTCCAGAAATAGAGGCAAGATGAAGGTCGACCTTGATATTGGCGTAGACATAATCAAACTGCTCTGGATACAAAACAGAACCAGTAGAGCATAGGGTGCGTAGCGATTGAAGAGAGTAGTTACTGCTCGGGTTGAATTGCGCTTTTTCAAGTGCTTCAAGGTACTTGGCCGACGTACCAAATAAGGTAGCACTTGAGTCTTCACATAGTTGCCACAGCGTATTCGGATTTGGATACATTGGGCTTCCATCATAAATCACTAATGTCGCGCCACTAGCCAAGGCAGAGACGTGCCAGTTCCACATCATCCACCCGCAGGTCGTGTAGTAAAATACTCGGTCTTTGGGTTGTACATCGCAGTGAAGCTGATGTTCTTTAAGGTGGTTTAAAATAGTCCCACCAACGGAGTGAACAATACACTTAGGTTTGCCTGTGGTACCAGAAGAGTAGAGGACAAACAGTGGTTCATTAAAGCCAATCCGCTGGTAACGCATACCGCTTGGTAAGTAGCTTGCTAAGATCGCTTCCCAGTCTGAGAATGAATCACTAAGCCCTTGGTTAGTCAGTTGAGGTTGAAGGTAGTCAATTTGGCAAGTGTTGATGATGCTAGGTATCGCATCAACAATCTGATGATTCTTTTTCTCCATATCGTAGCTTTTGCCATTGAAGTCATAACCGTTACAGCAAAACAGGATCTTAGGCATCACTTGCCCAAATCGTTCGATGACACTCTCGGCACCAAAATCAGGAGAGGTGGAAGTCCAGATTGCTCCTAAACTTGTGGTAGCCAACATTGCGATAACGGTTTCTGGCATGTGGGGCAAGTATCCTGCAACTACGTCCCCCTTTTCTACTCCGTTTTGCTTGAGCCACTGTTGGAGGATCGATACCTTGTCACACAGCTCTTGCCACGATAGCTTTTGGCAATCGCCTCGTTCATTCTTAAACCAAATTGCAATGTCATCGGGAGCTTGAAATGCGTAGGCGAGAAGGTTTTCTGCGTAGTTAAGCTGTGATTGTGGAAACCAAATCGTGTCTCTGCTTGGGTTAAATTTGTCCCACTTGGCTAATCCTTCACCTAAAATACAGTCTCCTTTGTATCCAATGACATCACAAAACTGCCAGACTTCTAACCAAAAATCTTTTTTGCACTCGACAGACCAACGGTGTAAATCAGCGTAATTTTCTATCGCATCACCCTGAATATTAATGTGTTTTATGAACTGTTTTAAGTTTGATGATTCTATTCGTTCGAGACTAGGTGCCCAGATCGGGGAAGGGAAGGTTGGCTCTGAATTAGACATGACATCCTCGTCGTGTTGTTCTCCGTCATTCAGATAAGCTTTGATGAAAATATAGCCAAAGTCAAACATATGGACTGACTTCAGATACATGAAAAATAAGCAAAAAGCCGTCAAATGTAAAAAATATGTTACGGGTGGGGTTGGTGGGAGAGTTTACTTGGAAAATTGTCAGCGTCCTAGCATGGCGATAGGCTTAATGTAATGGATTTGTTAATGGAGCTAGGTATGGCACAGTATCATTCTAAACCTGTGAATGAACACGGGATTGTGGAGTGGAGTTCTGAAGAGAACGCTGTTTGGCGTGATTTGGTTGAACGGCAGCTTCATTTAGTAGAACAGCGAGCATGCAAAGAGTATTTGGCGGGGCTAGAATTGCTTGATTTGCCAATAGATAGAGCCCCACAATTAGTTGATATTAACCGTGTCCTTAAAGACACGACAGGGTGGCAGGTTGAGCCTGTTCCAGCATTGATCAATTTCGACCGCTTTTTTGCTCTTCTATCTGCGAAGAAGTTTCCTGTCGCCACTTTTCTGCGCAATCGAGATGAGTTTGACTACCTACAAGAGCCTGATTTCTTTCATGAAATTTTTGGCCATTGCGCGATGTTGACGAATCCCGAGTTTGCCGAGTTTACTCAAACGTATGGTGCATTAGGTTGCAATGCCACTGATAAACAGCGAGTGTATCTCGCGCGGTTATACTGGTTTACTGTCGAGTTTGGTTTGGTGAAAGAGGGCGGGCAAACCAAGATTTATGGTGGCGGTATTTTATCTTCACCCGGTGAAACAGTGTATGCGCTTGATGATCCTAACGCACAACGGGTAGAGTTTGATATCCACACTGTGCTTCGTACTCCTTACCGAATTGACATTATGCAGCCTGAATATTTTGTGTTGGATAGCATCCAACAACTGTACAAGTTAAGCAAAATGGATTTGATGTTTCATGTCAAACAGGCCATGCAGGCAGGATTATTACCCCCATTATTTGAACCAAAGGAAGTGACACATGCTTGATGAATTACGTTGTGAGTCTTGTACGAGTAATGCCGTGGCATTAGGTGCAGAAGAAAGGCGGCTATTACTCACTGAGCTAGAAGGCTGGCAGATACTAGAACGTGATGGCATTCCTCAACTTGAAAAAGAGTATAAGTTTAAGAACTACAAGTTGGCGTGGGCGTTTGCCAATAAAGTGTCTGAACTTGCTGAAGACGAATTTCATCACCCATCAATATTACTGGAGTGGGGAAAGGTGACCATTACTTGGTGGAGTCACTCGATCAAAGGGCTGCATCAGAATGATTTTATCTGCGCTGCCAAGTGCGACAGATTAGTCTAACAAAGACAAAGCCTGAGTAGTAACAGTACTCAGGCTTTTGCATGTTTAACTCACTTCTTGTTACTAGAACGATGACAGATAGCGTTGCTCACGGATAATCTCGCCATTATCATCAATAATTTCGAATGTGAATGTGCGGCCATTGTCAAACAGGTTTGCGGCCATAAAAGTGCCTTTTTCACCCGTTGTATAGTATTTGACCCCATTGCCTAAAACCTTCACTTTTACATCGCTGACCGGAGTTCCATTATCAAGGACGGTCACGATAGCTTGGTTTTCAATCGTTTTAATTCTAATTGATTGTTCATTGGCCGGCATTGCAAATACTGCCGTTGAAGTTAGAGCAGTCAGTGCGATGGCTTTTAGTACTGTTTTCATAATTTATTCCTCTCAACGCTTGGTTAGGTTTAAGTGTGTAAATTGCGTCTTGTGCGCTTGAGAGAAATAATAAATGTGAAATCAGTCACGAAAAACAATACAAATTAGTTTTAGTCATTCGGAAAATTCGAACATGATTATGCTGACTTCACTGTTTGATTACTGAGCACTTTTTCTATACCACATACAGTCAAAGGTTTGGACTTTAAGTAACCTTGAATGAAATTACAGCGATTCTTAGTAAGAAAAGCGAGCTGCTCTGGAGTTTCAACTCCTTCCGCGACGACTTCAAGGTCGATGGTATGCGCCATGTTTATGATTGCCTGGCAAAGATTGTCAGCGTTGTGTTGACCTAGTGCAATACGGCTAACAAAGCTGCGATCCACTTTGAGCACGTCGACTGGGTATTCATTCAGTACTGAGAGGGAAGAGTACCCGGTCCCAAAATCATCTAAATAGAGTGACACGCCAAGATCTTTAATCCGTTGTAGTTGAGCTGCAGTGCACTCGTCAGCCAAAAGCATAGACTCTGTGATTTCAATGCCAATTAGATAGGCTGGGAAATTGTGCTTGTCTAGAAGGTGTACTAGCGTGTGATAAATGTGTTCAGACTCAAACTGTTTCGCTGAAACATTAATGTTAAAACGGGGGACCTGCCTTTCTGATCGGGTCTGCCAAAGTCTGTCTAGAATTTTGCAGCATTCCTGAGCGACCCAGTCTCCTATTAAGATGATTTGTCCTGTCTCTTCGGCAATAGGGATAAATTCATCAGGTGAGATAAAACCAAGTTTAGGGTGGTTCCATCGAAGCAAGGATTCAAATGCTACAACAGTGTTGCTATTGGTTGAATAAATCGGTTGATAAACCAAAGACAGCTGTTTGAAGGCGAGGGCTCCTGTGAGTTCCTGCTCCAACGTAAAGCGCTTTTTAGCTTGGTTAAACATTTGATCGTGGAAAAATACGACCTTCTCATTGGAAGAGCTTTTGGCCCGATACATTGCGGTGTCAGCTTCGCGCAATATACCTGCGAGCGTTTGATTGGGGTCGGTTACCACAGAAATCCCGATACTTGCACCAATATGACACGCCTGGTCATCGATAACATAGGGTTGACTCAGAACCTTAGCATAGCGGTGACAAATATGAGTGAGTGCGCCATGTGATGTTAAGCGAGGTAAGCAGATGATAAATTCATCACCGCCGAATCGGAAGCTCATATCATCATCTCGGCAGTGGTTCGTTAATCGAGAGGCGACTTCTATGAGTAATTTATCGCCATGCAGATGCCCCATAGAATCGTTAATGACTTTGAAACGGTCAAGATCAATAAAGAGTATTGAGAAGCCACTGATAGAGCCTCTTCGTAGCTGTTGGAGCTGATTTTCTACTTCTCGGTTGAGTGCAGTTCGATTGTTTAATCCAGTTAAGTTGTCCCTTACCGCTTGGACTTCGAGTGTTCGGGTTTTCTCCTCGATAAGTTGGTCCGAGACTTTCAGTCGGGTGGCGTAAAAGTTAGCCGCTATGTTGACGGAAGCCGTTAACAGAATAATAAGAAGTACAGACGCGGTACTATAGAGCGCTGTGCTGCCGCTGTTGTCCATTTTAGAAACTGAGACTACCCATTCTTGATTGAACAACGGGACTCGTATGGTCTGAGTGAGAGAGATAAGTCGAGCTGTCAACCCATCTTCTTTTAGTTTAGTGTTGATGTGTGATTCGAAAGCAAGATCGTGGTTGAGCTGGGTGTAAACTTCAATCTCTGATGTTGCTGAGTTGACTTCTCTTTGCCATATTTCGCCGAGCAGCTCATGGAAAATAACCTTGGCCACAATAAACCCGTCTAACTTTCCATCGTTAGAGAATTTAGGTAGAACAAGGTTTGCGCCTAACTGCCCCTCATCAATAAAGTCGACAGCAGCTATCCGCTTGGTGGTAATAGAGCGCGACATAGCGTTAACCAATGTGGGTTCACTCTCTAATCGAAAGCCAAGATAATCACTCCCTTCAAAAGAAGAAGAAAGGTAATAAACGGGCAGGGTTTCGTTGTCTAAAAACCAGGCTTTGGCAGTGGCCGTAGACAAGGGGGGAGTTAGCTCAAAGCCCAGAAATCCATTATTTCGTGCGACTTGAACAAATTTATCGACATCATGTGTTGAAACGATGGGAGCCCAAACAACGGATTGAATGGTTGAAAATTGGGTTGATTGTTCTGAGAAGTAAGCTTCAAACTGGCTCGCCGTTGGTTGATTTCCATGAGATAGAAAGGCTCTCGTTGAATAGAGCATATTTTCAATCGCGCTGAGTGATTGCTGAAGAGTTTGCACTTGGTTATTCAACTGACCTGCAAGCTGAGTGTTGAGCTTTTGGGTTTCGTAATGGTGAACCGTTAGGTAGCTTGCCGCTGCAAAAGCAGAACCAATCAACCAGATGAGTGCGAGATGTTTAAGAGACAAAGCGAGTTTCAAGGTAGGTTCAGCGATAGTCCGTTACATTTACATAAATGGTAACTGCAATTGATATTAATGCAAATGATAATTGATACTGAATGGAGTAATATTTGGTGTTAATTGTTACGATTCATTTAATTAAGTGCGTGAATGTCATGGCTAAATAAATGGGCGGGGGCTGCGTACAAAACCCAAGTCTTTACGGTCGGTTACCGCGAGGCTTAGTGTTTTCTAGGGCTTCGATTTCTCTGCCATAGCGAGACTTGAGTACATTGAGTTTACTGATTAGGGCTTGAATATCGACATTTAGCGCTTGGTTGAGTTGTGAATATTGCCAACTATTAATGACGTTGGGTTGGTTTCCCGCATCTTGACAGTGCTGACTAATTGTAATCCAGCGCTGCTCCATTGCTTGAGCCTGGTTGCCCAATGGAATAAGCATACTCTGTTCTTCTTCAATCCTCGCTATTACAGCGGCAGAGGCCTCTGCCTGAGAGCGCATTTGCTGATGAAAGGCTTGGTTGTTACTTTGCCAAAGACCGCTCAATTCTAGTGCAGTGAACTCTTGATACAAAAAAGGCTGATTCTGATGTATTTTCAGGAACTGATTGAAGCGAGTCGAATGGTAGTTATAAAGCAGGTCTAGCTCATGTTGAAGTTTGAGGGCGCGATTCCAAGATTCTGCATCACAGTGAGCACTATTTACCCCTGAAGGTAAAGTGATCAGTAATGCTGCCGCTATAGTTATATTAACACTGTGCCATTTCATTATTATGGTTGTGGAGTTTGTCACCTCATAAGTATAGGAAAAGAATAAAGGCGATATGAAAAAGGTCATTATGCTCCTCTTGTTGCTACTTGGAATCGGTTGTGCAGCGGGTGGTTATTACATCTTCTACTACAAACCTCAGCAAGACGCGTTGGCGATGGAAGGGGAGGAGGAGGAACCAATAACGCCAATTCCTCTGGTCGAAGAAGAGGAAGAAGTTGAGCCACCACCACCTATCACGGATTATTACGTTAGTCCGCCAAAGCTTGGGGTTCGAGAAGCCCCTGATTATTCAGCGTTTGTGGAAAATGTGGTCTATCGTGGCGACAAGCTTCATATTCTTGAAAAACGAGATGGCTGGGGAAGAATCTCTCCTTACTATGTGTACGAAGAGGGAGGGCCTGAAGTTGCAGAATGGGTGCCGATGGAAGCACTTTTAGAGGTAGCCCCAACCATTACTAAGCAAGAACGCGTCGAAACCGTGACTACTTATATTGAAAATTCTGATGACTTTAAGCAGCATTTTGAAATGTTCATTAAAACAACGGATAACTTACTCAAAGACGGAACCTGCACACCAGAAGATTTTGAGGAAACGCAAGGTTGGATTCGTTCAGTAACGTTTGACGATATCGATGCATACTTTGTTTATTGTGGTGGTTTGAAGCAAGCTAATAAGATCTATTTGGATGTACAAACAGGTAAGATTTTCTATCGTTAATGCGTATCAAATTTGGAATGTTAGCTTTTAGATTATTTTAGTTGTGTGAGTTAGAGGTTAGATTTACTATCTCGCTGCTGACTATTATTAGGTTCATCAATGCTTCAACGAATTGTTTCTTATATCTGGCTTTGTATTCTTGCGATGGCGTTGCCAACGCAGGCGTTCGCCTATTTGCTGCAAGCTGAAAATGAAGCATCTGCCCGCCTAAACTATCGGGCCAGCACTTTACTCCCTCTTTCAAAAAGTGACTCACAAGCTTTATTTGACCAAGTAAAGCAGGAGCGCCAATCTGAGCCCGTCACCAAAGCAGACTTTTCGCAAAACTGGCTTGCGCTTGTTAACGCTAACCGTGGGTTAAACGTTACTCGTTATTTGGATGATGGAGAATCATCTTGCGATCTCAATCTCCTTGATTTCGACCCTGTCTCAATTGCGTTGTTTAGGCTCTACAAGTTACCACAAGTAGAAGTAAGTTTTGGCTTAACAAATCGCTATGCCTCTCCTTATCGAATTTCCGGTTGGAAAGACTCAAATACTCTTTATGTTGCGCTCAATGGGCAATACTCAACTATTTCCTAACTTATTCTATCGAAGCGCTTTTGCCTTCATTGTTTATTCCTAGGTGCAGATCTATCTGTTCCCAGTTAAGTTAAGAAATCCTATGAAAAAAATTCCTGTAAAACAGGCGAAATCTGCTCGTCTGATGAACCACTATTCAGCGTGGAAATATGTGGTTCTTATTGCCACTGTGGTGATGTTAACCCTGAGTGCAATCCCAACTTGGTATGGTGAAAAACCGTCGATCCAGGTGACAACGTCACAGGTTGCATCAAACAACATTCTCAATAATGTCACTGAACTCAACCAATATCTCGATCAACGCGACATTCAAGTGGCCGAAATCGAACAGGTGGGTGACAAAACAACCCTTGTTTTTGAAAATGAAACAGAACAGACTCAAGCGCGCCAAGAGCTAGACAAGCTGCTCGGCAAAGATGACACCATTACCTTCTCGTATGTGTCCGTTGCGCCGAAATGGCTTGGCGAGATGGGTTTTAGTCCAATTAAACTTGGTTTGGATTTGCGTGGTGGTGTGCAGTTTTTGTTGAATGTCGATATTGATAAGGCATTTGAAGATCAGCGCAATAGTTTAGTCGATGAAGTAAGAGACTTTTTGCGTCAGGAGCGCCTGCGTGGAATCCAAATCTCTTCTGTAGGTTCTGAAGCTTTTGATGTTAAAAGTGACACTGATAGCGCACTAACCAAGGTTAATACCTTCCTAAAACAGAACTACCCAAACTGGGACGTGAAGCGTCATTCACATTACTTAGCGATCAAGCCAACAGCAGAGAGCAAATCTGAATTCCAGTCTGTGACCATCAAGCAAAACTTGAAGATCATGCGCGATCGTATCGAAGAGCTTGGTATTACAGAAGCTCTAGTTCAGCGCCAAGGTGAACACAGTATTCGTATTGAGCTACCGGGTGTACAAGATCCATCACTGGCTAAAAATGTTATTGGTGCCACTGCGACGCTCGCTTTTCATGAATCACGCACGCCGTCAGAAGGTAAAGCCTACGGTGATGTGGTACTAAAGAATAATGACGACCATGATGTGACATTGGCGAAGCGCCCTGTCTTGACTGGTGAGCACATTATCAACGCTCGTGCTGGTGTCGATAAAATGGGTTTCTCTGAAGTTAACATCTCACTTGACCACGCAGGTGGCAAGATGATGAGTGATTTCTCCGCAGGGCACATTGGTAAACCAATGGCGACTGTGTACCGTGAGTACACAACCAATGCGAAAGGTGAGACTGAGCGTAGTGAACGCGTGATTAGTGTTGCGACGATTCAATCTCAACTTGGTAGCCAGTTCCGAATCACTGGTGCAGGCTCAATGGAAGATGCGCAGAATCTTGCGCTATTGCTTCGAGCGGGCTCACTGACGGCTCCGGTTACCATCGTAGAAGAGCGCACAATTGGTGCCTCATTGGGTGCTGAGAACATTCAAAATGGCTTTGCTGCACTTGCGCTTGGTCTGGCGATGACTCTGACTTTCATGGCACTTTGGTACCGCCGACTAGGTTGGGTGGCAAACGTCGCACTTATGGTCAATATGGTGAGCTTGTTAGGTTTAATAGCGCTGCTTCCTGGTGCAGTACTGACTTTACCTGGCATTGCTGGTCTTGTGTTGACCGTCGGTATGGCCGTCGATACCAACGTACTTATCTTTGAGCGTATCAAAGACAAACTGGCCGAAGGACGTTCGTTTGCCCAGTCAATTGATCTTGGCTTCGACAGCGCACTCAGTACCATCCTTGATGCCAATATCACCACGATGATCACTGCAGTCGTACTTTACTCGATTGGTAATGGTCCAATTCAAGGCTTTGCCTTAACGCTTGGTCTAGGTCTATTGACCAGCATGTTTAGTGGTGTGTTTGCATCACGTGCAATCATCAATTTAGTTTGGGGACGCGATGCGCGTCGCGATGTGAGGGTGTAACCATGGTTGAATTTTTTAAACAGCATATTCGTCGAATTCGCTACATTACCAACTTTGTCTCCTTCGCGTTGATGGTTATTTCGTTAGTGGCGCTTGGATTTAATGGTCTAAATATGGGCTTAGATTTTACTGGCGGCATGGTGACGGAAGTCAAAGTAGACAACAATGTTACCCATCAACAACTCGTTGATGCGCTACAGCCAGAACTCGGGCAGTTCACCAATGTGACTCATTCAGATCAGGATGGTCGTTGGGTGATTCGTTATCCGATTCCTGACCAAGGTGAACAGTCAGCGGATCTTGCTAAAACGCTGTCGCCAATCTCTCATCAGGTGGATGTGATCAGCAATAGCATGGTGGGTTCTCAAGTGGGTCAAGATCTGGTAGACCAAGGTGGGCTAGCATTGATGATCTCGATGATGTGTATCTTAGGTTATCTCTGTTTCCGTTTTGAATGGCGATTAGCAAGTGGTTCTTTGTTAGCCTTAGTTCACGATGTGGTACTAGTATTAGGGTTCTTTGCCGCGACACAGATGGAGTTTAACTTGACGGTATTCGCCGCGATCTTGGCGATTCTAGGCTACTCACTGAATGACTCAATTATCATTGCAGATCGAATTCGTGAGCTGCTTGTTGCGAAACAGTCACTGCCAACAGAAGAGATCAATGATCAAGCGGTATTGGCTACCTTTTCGCGTACTATGGTGACATCGGGTACCACGCTAATGACGGTATCAGCATTGTGGATTCTCGGGGGCAGTGCGCTGCAAGGCTTTGCAATTGCGATGTTCATTGGGATTTTGTCTGGTACTTGGTCGTCAATATCGATGGGCACTGTGTTACCAGAATGGCTGAAACTAGAGCCTAAACATTATCTGCCTGTTGAGATAGATACTGCACCCTAATAGCAGAACTTGAATGAAGGCCCCAAGATGAACTCTTGGGGCTTTTTGCTTGTTAAGACCTGTAATTACGGCCATTTACATTGTAAATTCTCCAATTAGATAGCGCGCTACAGGCCTGAGATTGAGTATAAGTTCTTAGCCAATGTCCAAAAAAGCTGTAAAAAAACCTCCCGAAGGAGGTTTTGACTGTAAGAAAAAACAAGCGGTTTACATCGCTGCTTCAAAAATGGCAGAGATCTCTTCGTGAGTGGCTTGTTTCGGGTTCGTGAAACCACAGGCATCTTTTAATGCGTTGTCTGCAAGCGTAGGGATATCTTCAGATTTTGCCCCTAGCTCTTGAATACCTGCAGGAATACCCACGTCTTTTGCCAGTGCAACAATCGCATCAATTGCCGCTTCAGCGCCTTGCTCGTCTGTCATAGCTTCAACATCAACACCCATTGCTTTGGCAACATCACGTAGGCGCTGAGGACAAACTTGCGCGTTGTAGCGTTGAACGTGCGGAAGAAGAATGGCATTACACACGCCGTGAGGTAGGTCGTAGAAGCCACCTAGTTGGTGTGCCATTGCGTGTACATAACCCAAAGAGGCATTGTTAAAAGCCATACCAGCCATGAATTGAGCGTAAGCCATTTGCTCACGAGCTTCGATATCGTCGCCATTTTCTACGGCTTTGCGAAGGTGTGCTTGAATAAGTTCAATCGCTTTGATTGCTACTGCGTCAGTGATTGGCGTAGCAGCGATAGAGACATACGCTTCAACCGCATGCGTCAAGGCGTCCATACCCGTTGCGGCTGTTAGTGAAGCTGGTTTAGCAAGCATCAGTTCAGGATCATTTACCGAAATCAGTGGTGTTGTGTGCTTGTCGACAATCGCCATCTTAATATGGCGCTCTTCATCAGTAATGATGCAGAAGCGCGTCATTTCAGAGGCGGTACCCGCAGTGGTGTTGATTGCAATCAGTGGAAGCATTGGTTTTGCTGACTGGTCTACACCTTCGTAGTCACCAATTTTGCCGCCGTTTGCCGCTACTAGCGCAATGCCTTTGGCACAATCATGAGGTGAACCACCACCTAGAGAGATAACAAAATCACACTCGTTGTCTGCGAGCAAAGCTAAACCGTCATTGACGTTGCTAATGGTCGGGTTTGGTTGAGTGCCATCAAATACGACGGTCTCAACATCACGTTCAGAGAGCAAATTCTGAACCTGGTTAACCATACCAATTTGGCTAAGAATTTTGTCTGTAACGATAAGGCCTTTTTTAAAGCCTTGAGATTGAATGCTATCGGTAGCATCTTTTAGGCAGCCGGCTCCCATTAAGTTAACTGTAGGGATGAAAAATGCACTTGTCATTGGATTGCTCCATATTCTTATAGATTTAAAAAGTGCAATTAGGTTCGCATAACTATCCGGTCAAAAATTTTGATCTCAAACAAGTAATTCACCCAAAAGTAGTATATTCAGCAATGAAGTGTGAAGTCAGTCTTGTTGCCTGAATATTATATATAAATGTGTTAAATATTAGTGGGTTAGCGCAATCGTTTAATCAACATATATCAGGGTTAACTAGGGTTCATATCCATGACTGAAAACAAAAAAGCCCCCACTCACATAATGTGAGTGGGGGCTAAGAATTACTGATAATTATGCGAATTTGATTAATTGTACAACTAACTTTTCGATACCACTTGCTGCTTGTGAAATGTTTCCTGCCAGCATATAGGCCGGAGTCGACAATACTAAGTGCTCTTCATCAACGACGATTTCATCGACCGAGCATTCAACATGGACACCGCCCAATGCGTTGAAAGCCGCAGCCGTGGCTTCATCGTTGCCGATAGTACCTTTCACACCGTGATCGTAGATCATAGGAATAATAACAGGCGCGATACATAAGTAACCGGCAGGTTTCTTTGCTTGTGCAAACGCACGGCATGCCGATGCGACATGAGTGTTAATACTGCATTCCGCACCGTTTACTGCGAAATCAGTAAGATTTTTCGCCGCACCAAACCCGCCAGGAACTAAAAGAGCGTCAAACTCGTCAACATTAAGCTTAGCGACGTCTTCAATCTTACCGCGCGCAATGCGGGCCGCTTCGACCAGAACGTTGCGAGTCTCATTCATTTCTTCACCCGTTTTATGGTTAACGGTATGAAGCTGTTCGATATTGGGGGCAAAGCAGTGCCAAGTTGCGCCTTGTTTTTCTACCGCATGTAGCGCGAGCACCGATTCGTGAATTTCTGCGCCATCAAATACCCCCGAGCCACTGAGAATAACTGCAATCTTTTTCATTTTATTTTCCCTTATAAACATGCGCTATTAGGGTAGTAAAAAATCTATTTAGACGATCTGATGGACATCTCATTCTTCTCGTTCAGGGCTTGGTTCGGTATCTTGGTCCAGATCTGAGCTATCTTCATGGTCTTCTTCAGAATAGTTTTTGACCATAAACGGAATAAGCATAACGCTAGATGGGAAAAATCGTTTCATTGGCAATATCTCCTAGAACAGCAGTGATAGGACCATTTTGAACGCATGATAGACGCTTTAAATTGTCTTAAGTCATAAACTGGCTGAGAAAGTTTGCTGGTATAAAATTATGAGCTTAGGGTCACACCGAGTTTTTAAGAGAGTGTAAGCTAAGACCGTGATCCCAATAGGGGGTTTCTGTTCCCAGTTTCTGGCTGATAAAGTCAATAAACACCCTGACTTTATGGGGCATGTGTTTGCGCTCAGGGAACACCGCATAGACGGCATGGCTTGGTAGGACATAGTCAGCAAGAACCATGTGTAAGTTTCCAGCAGCTATGTCTTTGCCAGCAATGAATGTTGGCAAGTTTGCAATGCCGCTCCCTCCGAGAACCGCTCTGCGTATCGCTTCACTGTTGTTGACAATCAAACGACCTTTGGGAATGACTTTAAACTCGTTGCCTGAAAAGCTTAGAGACCATTCGCTGCCTCCACGATAGTAGCTGTATTGTAAGCAGCTATGGTTAGAGAGATCGCTGGGTTTCAGGGGCACCCCATTGTCGGCTAGATAAGCCGGCGAGGCACAGAGCACACTTTTACATGGAGCAAGACGTTTTGCGACAAGGTTTGATAGTGGTAAGTGACCAATTCTGATCCCCACGTCAACGCTTTCTTCAACCAGATCCACCATACGATCTTCAAGGTTTAGGTCGATCTCCATATCAGGGTAGAGAGCTAAAAACTCAGAGATAAGTGGCGCAATATGTAAAACACCAAAAGACATTGGAGCGGTGACTTTGAGTGTTCCCCTTGGGTTGCCTTGTAGCTCGGTGACGGCGTCAATACCTTGCTGGGCGAGACTGAGCGCTCGGACAACATAATCATAATATCGCTGTCCTGCTTCGGTTAGACTGAGTTTCCTTGTCGTACGGTTGAGAAGCCGAATGCCTAATTCATCCTCAAGCTGCGTGATACGTTTACTCACCGCGGATTTAGTGAGGTTGAGTTTACTGGCGGCAGTAGAAAAACTGCCACTTTCGACAACAGACACGAAGATAGGGATGGCAGAGAAGGCTTGCATAGTTGAGTTCCAGTAAACAATAAGTTTCTAATTGGCGGTATTATCATCTAAAAGAAAACAATTTACACTAGCAGCAAGACTTTGAGGAGATAATAATGAAATACGATTGGATCTTATTTGACGCTGACGAAACCCTGTTTCATTTCGATGCCTTTAAAGGGATGCAGCTAATGTTCTCTCGCAAAGGAATAGACTTTACCCAAGGTGATTATGACCATTATCAAAAGGTCAACAAGCCGCTGTGGGTGGACTATCAAAATGGTGCGATCACTGCACAAGAGCTGAAACACACACGTTTTAAAGAGTGGGCGGACAAGCTTGAAACGACCACCTCTGAACTCAACTCGGCATTCCTAGAAGCAATGGCTGATATATGTACGGTGTTGCCCGGTGCTAAAGAGTTGATGGAAGCTCTACATGGGAAAGCGAAAATGGGCATCATCACTAATGGTTTTACTGATCTGCAGGCGATTAGACTTGAGAAAACGGGGATGAGCCAATACTTTGAGCATGTGATTATTTCCGAAGAAGTTGGTGTGGCTAAACCAGATATCGCCATCTTCCGACATGCGCTCGAAAAAATGGGTATGCCGTGTAAGAGCAAAGTATTGATGGTGGGTGACAATCAGCACTCAGATATTCTTGGTGGAATCAACTTTGGTATTGAAACTTGCTGGTTGAACAGCTATGGCATAGAAAGTGACAGATCAATTGCACCTTGTTACACGGTAAGCTCATTGCATGAGTTAAAAGATATTTTAGTCGCTTAACGTTTGATATTGCCGCCGCTTGCTCTGAATCTAGACCTAAGCGTCTGGGGCATGCTGCTTAATATAGTATTCGAGGCATTTTTCTTTGGATGTTTCGAATACTTCGTCAAGAATATTGAGTTTCTCGATTCTATCTATCCGAAAATGCCGATAGTCATCTCTTAGCTCGCACCATGCCACTAACGTCCATATTTTACCCCAAAAGATCTGCCCGAGTGGCTGTAATTTGCGTACAGTTTTATCACCTTTTTGATCGCAATAATCAATTTCGATTTTCAATTTGGCGTCGGTTGCATGACGAAGCATTTTACCGCGAGTGGCGTTTTGGGTAGAGCTATGGATTTCAGGTACTAAGATGGGAAAGCGTTCAATTTGCTGCTTAAGTTTATCAGGTAGCACTGAGAGGATCTTAGATGATGCAGATTTAGAAGCCGCTGCGAGTTCATCATCAGACCAAGCGCGAACCATGCGCATTCCAAGCTCTAGCGCGACCATCTCTTTGTCAGTAAACATAAGAGGGGGTAGGTGAGAATCAGCTTGGAGCATGTAACCAACGCCGGCTTCTCCTTGAATAGGAACTCCAGAGTTAAGTAGTGATTGAATGTCACGATAAATGGTCCTTTCACTGACTTCCATTTGCTCGGCAAGGTGGGCGGCTGTTACCGCATAGCGTTTAGCACGAAGCAAGGCTAAAAGTTCAAATAGCCGTTCTGATTTACTCACGTTTTCTCTCAGCAATAGAGTTTTGATTAGGTAGAGGTAGAGACCACATAGGGCGCTCTACCTATTGATGCGAGACTATTGGTATTTTGCCGCCAGATCACTCATCATGATTGTCTGATGTTGCATGATGACAGACTCAGGGTCAATCAGTGCCATTAATGGTTGGCAATCTTCACATGACATAAATTGTTTCCCAGCCGCTTGTGCATTTTCCATTGAATCCCAATAGACAACATCGGTCCAAGTGTTCGAATCTTTGTCAAAGCTAAGCGAGCGATATTCAAACCCTTCAAGGGATGAAACAAACTTTTGGCTTTGTTCGCTAGCGGATACCAGTTGTTCTGACGTTGCGGATTCTAGTAGCTTGAAGCGAACGATCTCGATGACACTTTTCATAATCATATTCCTTTTAGTGTTTTGAATTCGAAACAATCATAGGCAAAGCTTGTGTCAGAACTTGTCAGGAGTGTTCCATGTCAAAAAAAATACTGAAAATAGCAAAAGTATGCACGCGGTAGAATATATGTGCTATAGGTTATTTAACTATAAAGAAATCTAATTAACGTTGTTGCTAGGACGAGGAACTTTCATGTCAATTCAAGGAACGATTGCTCGTTGGGATCAGAATAAGGGCTATGGCTACATTTCAGTTGAGAATCAAGATACTCAGATTCGATTTCATATTAGTGATTTAGCCAATACGTCTCAGATACCCAGCGTAAGTGAACCCGTAATATTTAGGCTCGGTGCAGATAGCAATGGCATGATGCGTGCCATTGAAATTAAAAGGCCAGTCGTATTTAACTTTTCATTAGCTATCGCTATTTGGTTTTGTAGTGCTTTAGTTGGTAGCGTTGTGCTACTCGATTTTCCAGTTGTCGCTTGTCTGTTTTATTTTGCGGTGAGTACGGTGACCTATACCGTTTACGCGTTTGATAAACATGCCAAGATGACAGGTACTTGGCGCATTCCCGAGATGAGTTTTCACGTACTCAATCTGCTGGGGGGCTGGATTGGCGCTTTGTTTGCTCAAGCGCTGATGCACCATAAGTATCATGATATTGGTTTTAAGTTTCTGTTTTGGACAACTCTAGTGGTTAACATTTTACTTTACTGCTGGATGATTACTGACGAAGGCGCGATGCTGCTGCAGCAGGTGATCTATCAGCTTCGGCTTTACTAACTCACCAATAACAGCAAAGGGCTCCGTTGAGCCCTTTGTTATGTATAGTCGTTTTTACTTACGGGCGTTCGCCAGCTTCTAAGCGACGTTCTATATCGGCGATGACAATTGGAAAGTCAGCAATGGTGTCGATTAAATAATGCGGTGAGCTTTTGATAAGCTTGGTACGTGCTTTCTCACGAGCGGCGTTGAGTGTTGCATCATCTGCTGCTTGATATTCTTCAAATGTTAGACCAGCCTCGTTACCAGAAAGCAGTAGGCCTACCGTCCACATACCTGCATTATGCCCCTCTTCAATGCCTGGTGCTGCGTCATCCACCTTGATGCAGGCATTGATGTCGGTGACGCCAAGCTCAATGACGTTTTTCAGTGCCATAAACGGAGCAGGGCGCCCGCCTTGAGGTAGGTCATCGGTTGCCACAACGTAATCGGGGTGGTAACCGTAATCCGCTGCAACTGGAATCAGCACGTCCATGACTTCACGCGGGTAGCCAGAACATGAACCGATTTTAATGCCTTTGTCTTTCAGACCATTCACGACGTCTATCGCATTTAGGATTGGGGCTGCGTGGTCGGCAACTTTCGCTTTTTGGAGCGGCATAAATGCAGCGTAGATTGTGTCGATATCTTCGCTAGTCATTGAACGGCCAAACTGTTGGTTCCAGCGTTTATCAACCGCAGGGATTCGGCCGACGGCTTGGATGTGATCCCATTTACCGAGCCCCATAGGTTCCCTAGCTTCAGCTAGGTCGATATCGAATTCGAAACCTTGCTTAAAGGCTTCGACAAAAATACTGGTTGGCGCAAATGAGCCGAAATCGACGATTGTGCCAGCCCAGTCAAAGATGACTGCTTGAATTGGTGAGTTGCTCATGTTCGATCCTTTCTCTTACTTGTCACAGCGCTCGGTTGCACCGCGAATAAATTGGGTTTTGTATTATGAGTAGTTAAAGTCTTTGCTTACTTGAGCGATGGCTTCTTCGACGATTGCCAAAGCTTCAGTAAGCTGTTCACGAGTGATGATCAACGGTGGACTCAACTGAATCACGTTACCCTGTGAGACTTTAAAGCTCATACCGTTATTTAGGCATTGATACAGTACGGCTTCGGCTTCATCAAAAGCGCGTTGTTTGGTCTCAAGGTCTGTGACTAGTTCGATGGCCCACAACATACCGATTCCACGTACGTCACCAATCACCGGGTATTTGGCTTTCATTGCCAGTAGTTTTTCAGCCATGAACTGACTGTCGTCTTTGACCTTGTCTAACAAGTTGTCTTGTTCAATCGCTTCAATAGTGGCAAGCGCAGCGGCACAACCGATAGGGCTCTTTTCGTGAGTGTAGTGACCCATAGAAATTTGCTCGGCAGTGTTGTATTTATCTTTGGTGACCATAGCGGCGATAGGCACTAAGCCTCCACCTAAACCTTTGCCAATGCATAGAATATCTGGCTCAATATCGTAAGCTTGATAGGTAAACCATTCGCCACTGCGACCCATTCCGTTTGGAATGTCGTCGATAATCAGCATGACATTGTGTTTATCACAGATTTCACGGACGCGTTTCCAGTAGGCTTTACTTGGCACTTGTACGTCAGTGTTGCGAACCGCTTCGGCGATAAACGCCCCGACACCGCCTTCTTTCTCTATTACGTATTCAAGGTAGTCAGCGTAATGGACGTCACTGCCGTCCGGTGATGGAAGAGCGCCTCGGTAAGATACTGCTGGTGGTATGCGTTCTACGCCTGCCATTAGTGGGCCCATACCTTGACGGAAGCAGGCTTCACCACCGACAGAGATAGCATCCAGTGACGCACCATGGAAAGAGTCCCATAACGAGACAACCTTGTAGTTGCCTGTGATATGGCGTGCCAGTTTTAGCGCCATACCAACGGCGGATGTGCCACCCGGTGCAAACAAGACACGATTCAACTCACCACCGCAGATTTGCGTGAGCTTCTCAGCACATTCAATTGCAGTTTGGTTAGTAAAACGGCGTGGTGAAAACGGCAACTTGGCAATTTGCTCTTGCACACGCTCAATCACATGTGGATGTCCGTAACCCAACTGGTGAACATTATTGCCATGGAAGTCCATGTACTTTTTGCCCGTCGAATCTTGGATGTAGATGCCTTCTGCTACCTCTAATGTATCGAGACAAGGCGTCGACATTGCCTGATGAAGAAACACATCAGAATCTCGCTTCAGTAAGGCTTGTGTGCGCTTGTCATCCATAGACGCGTTCCATGCTTGGCGCGCTGCTGTGGTGTTGACGTCCCCTTCGCTACGGAAATGGGTCGGTTGTACATTCTCAGTCATAACACTATCTCTTCCTGAAGGTTATTTAAGCAACTTGCCAATACATGGCTTTTTTAATCGCACTGATTAGGCGTTCAATATCCGCAGGGTACACTTCGCCAATGTTGCCGATACGGAAACAGTCTGCGTTCGACACCTTACCCGGATAAATCACAAAACCTTGCTCCTTCAAACGGGTGTAGAACTCTTTGAACTGATAGTCACTGTGCGTAGGAGAGTAGAAAGAGGTGATGATGGGTGAATGAAGTTCATCACTAAGTAGTGGCTCAAAGCCTAGCGAGCGCATGCCAGCAACGAGCACCTTTTGGTTAGTCTGGTAACGGTTGTGACGCGCTTCGACACCGCCTTCTTGCTCAAGCTCTAACAAAGCTTGGTAGAAAGCGCGAACGGTGTGCGTTGGAGACGTGAAACGCCATTTACCGTGGTTCGCTTCCATACAGTGCCATTGGTCGTATAGATCAAGGCTTAAAGAGCGTGCCTGACCTTGGCATTTTTCTAGCTCAGATTGCTTTGCAATCACAAAGCCAAAACCTGGCACACCTTGAATACATTTGTTTGCAGAGCTGATCATAAAATCGACGCCAAGATCCGCGATGTCGATGGGAATACCACCGAAGCTCGACATCGCGTCTAGGATGACAACTTTATCGTGTGCTTTGGCGATAGATGCGATGGCTTCAATTGGGTTAAGCATACCTGTTGTGGTTTCGCAGTGAACAATCGCAACATGGGTGATGCTAGGATCCGATGCCAATGCAGTTTCCACCTCGTTCAAGTGTGGCTGTGATGTTTCGCCAGGGGAAACTACATGGCATGGAATGCTTAGATACTCAGCAATTTGAGCGATACGTGCGCCATACGCACCATTGTCAACAACCAACAATTTGCCATCTTTTCCAATAGCGCTGCCAATCGTCGCTTCTACAGATGCGGTACCACTGCCTTGCATCAGTACGCTAGTGTAGCCATCTTGCTCTGTTGCAAGTTTTACTAGCTTAGTGCGGATAACTTCTACGATATCTTTGTTGTAGTCATCATCCCATGTACACCAATCTTTAAGCATGGCTTCACGCACGGTTTCAGATGTCGATAAAGGACCCGGAGTCAGCAGTAGGTATTCGTTCTTCATTGAGATTTCCATTTTAATTGTGACTGGTCTACACCAAAATTTGAAATCACTTTAGCAAGGGAAAAAAACAACAGTAAAGAGTTGAGCGAGCAATTTAATAAAACTTTCATATGGAAACATCGACGTTGCGAATCTAGCGTCGGTTTCACATCGTCGTTATAAAACTGCCACCTTTTGTTCATTGAATCGTAATAATGCGCTTTTAGGGTGTATGACGTTAACTGGTACAGACCAATGCTAACTCGGCAAGGTTTAACAAACGCAATAGTCTTAATTGGAGAAGATGATGAAAAACCGTTTGATGAAAGGATCGCTAGCTGCACTCGTTTCTCTGCTGGCAACAAACGCAATGGCAGCTCAGGAAGTGACGGTTTACACGGCTTTCGAAACTGACATTTTGGCAAAGTACAAAAATGCTTTTGAGAAAGAAAACCCAGACATTAAAATTAAGTGGGTTCGTGATTCAACGGGTATCATGACGGCTAAGATACTGGCTGAAAAGAATAACCCACGCGCTGAAGTTGTGTGGGGTCTGGCTGGTTCTTCTATGGCGTTGTTAAAAGAACAAGGCATTCTTAAGCCATATACGCCTAAAGGTTTGGAGCAATTAAATACAAGCTTGAATGACCCACAGTCAAATCAAGCTTGGTTCGGTAACGATGCCTACTTCAATGCCGTGTGTTTCAACGAAGCGGTGGCAAAACAGCTTAACCTGCCAAAGCCATCCTCGTGGCAAGACTTAACGAAACCAGTGTACAAAGGTCACATTGCAATGCCGAATCCAGCCTCTTCTGGTACAGGCTATATGCAAGTTTCTGCTTGGCTTCAGAATATGGGTGAAGATCAGGCATGGGACTACATGCGAGACTTAGATAAAAATATTGCTCATTACACACATTCTGGTTCGAAGCCATGTGTTCAAGCCGGTATGGGTGAAGTGGCAATCGGAATCTCAATGGCAAGCCGTGGCGCCAAACTTAAAACGCAAGGTGCACCGCTTGTGGTCATTACGCCGAAAGGTATCGGTTGGGAATCTGAAGCGGTTGGTCTAGTGAAAGCGTCGGAGGCCGCTAAGCGCGTGGTTGATTGGTCGATTTCAAAAGCCGCAAACGAGCTATATGTAGAAATGTATCCCGTGGTAGCGCACAAAGACGTGAAGGCGATAGCGTCTAACTTCCCTAACGTTGAAGAGAACATGGCCAAAATGGATTTCGCCAAGATGGGCAGCAAACGCGCCGAAATTTTAGCAATGTGGTCAGAGAATTTTGACTCGAAGTCAGAGCCCAAATCATAAGCTTCGATGCTAAGTGAGAATGGTGAGGAGAGCGTTAGTGCTCTCCTTTTTTGCATTTGCCAAACAACAGGAATGCCGCGTGAACTGAATCACGAGCCACTAAGATTCGCTTAATGTATGGTTGGTGAGCGACATGTTCACCTGAGTTGCAGATTCATTTTTTTGTCATCTTTGCTCTATAAATTTGTCATGCCACTGAAATAAACCAGATTTAAGGTTGGTATATACCATTTGGAGAGTGTGTTATGTCAACTAACCAACCTTACTTACAAATCAAAAATGTGGTGAAGCAATTTGGCCAGTTCACTGCGTTAAAACAAATTTCCTTAGCGATTGAAAAAGGAGAATTTGTTTGTTTCCTCGGCCCTTCTGGTTGCGGAAAAACAACCCTATTGCGGGCGATTGCTGGGCTAGACCTGCCAACTTCTGGCGGCATCTATCAAAATGGCCAAGAGACGACCTTTCTACCACCGGAAAAGCGTGATTTTGGTATTGTGTTTCAATCTTATGCTCTATTCCCTAACCTGACAGTGCAAGAAAACATTGCTATCGGCCTAAAGAATCAAGGGATGTCAAACCAAGAAGCGTTGGAAAAGGTGGAATATTGGCTAGATATGATTGGCTTACCAACGTCTGGCGAGAAGTTCCCTAACCAATTGTCTGGAGGCCAGCAACAACGTGTCGCACTTGCTCGTGCACTAGCTTTATCACCAGGCCTTTTGCTTCTTGATGAACCTCTTTCCGCGCTTGATGCAAAAGTGCGAGTACACCTTCGAGATGAGATCTGTAAACTGCAACGTAAACTGGGTATTACCACCATCATGGTCACGCACGATCAGGACGAGGCGTTAGCAATGGCTGATCGCATTGTCGTTATGAATCACGGTGTGATTGAGCAAGTTGGGACACCACAAGAAATATATCAACAACCTGCTACTCGCTTTGTTGCTGAGTTTGTTGGCAGCATGAATTTTATCTCAGCATCTGCAGCGACTGACACGCAGCTACGTATTGCAGAGTCCCTGATCCCGGCACCGGTTATTGAAAATAAACCCGTAACGAGAGGGGATTGCTTTGATCTCGCGATTCGACCGGAAAGTATCCGTTTTGCCGATCAATTTAGTAATGCTCTGCCCGTTAGAATTCGTGATAGAGAGTTTCTGGGGGCATTTTACCGCTTCGAGTGTGAGCTTCAGCACGACAAACAAGCGGCGGCCATTTTTATTGATGTTCCGGGTGAAGTCGTCGCAGAGCAGAAGCTACGTATCGGCGACATTCGATACATTCAGTTCTCAAAACAGGGTGTGCGCGCTTATCCATCTTTAAGCCCAAATGGCGATAAAGCAATTGCAGCTTAAGGTATTACTAATGGAAAGCAGAACTATGTATAACTCCGACCTAAATTCCAGCCTGCCGCGCCGAGCTTCGATGTGGAGCAGGGTAAGCAAAGACAATCTCGTACTATTTGGATTATTGGCATTTCTATTTTCAGTGTTAGCCATCTTTATTGTCATGCCGCTGTGGGCCATGTTGACAAAAAGTGTACAAAACAACAGCGGTGAATTTGTTGGTTTCGATAACTTTGCCAACTATTTTGCTCATGACAGCCTTTGGTATTCGGTTGGCAATACATTTACTTTGGGGCTATTGGTTACCGTTGTGGTCGGTGTCCTGGCTTTCGGTTATGCCTATGCATTAACACGCTCGTGTATGCCATTAAAAGGCGTGTTCCACATGTTGGGCACAGCGCCGATCTTGGCGCCTTCTCTTCTTCCTGCGATTAGTCTTATCTTCTTGTTTGGTAATCAAGGCATCGCTAAAGATCTATTAGGTGGCTATTCGGTTTATGGATTAGTCGGTATCTCTTTAGGCCTTATCTTCTGGACATTTCCACATGCTTTGATGATTCTAACGACGTCACTGAGAACCTCAGATGCGAGATTGTATGAAGCAGCGCGAGCATTAAAAACATCACCGCTTAAAATTTTCTTTGTAGTGACGCTTCCTGCTGCTAAATACGGTTTGATCAGTACCTTAATAGTAGTGTTCACTTTGGTGGTGTGTGACTTTGGTGTACCAAAAGTGATCGGAGGTAGCTACAACGTTCTGGCTACGGATATCTTCAAACAGGTCGTTGGGCAGCAGAACTTTTCGATGGGGGCGGTGACCAGTATCTTACTGTTATTGCCTGCATTGTTGGCGTTTGTGGCTGACCGCTGGGTGCAAAAGAAACAGAAAAGTTTGTTCGATACACGTTCTGTACCCTATCAACCCGAACCAAACAAAGTCAGAGACGGGATATGTTTGATTTACTGTGTGCTGATCTCTGTGGTGGTGGTGGTTGTGTTAGGAATGGCCGTGTATGGTTCACTGGTGACATTTTGGCCTTGGAACAAAGCACTGACGCTCAACAACTATAATTTTTCTGAAATGAGTACCTATGGATGGTCACCCTATTTTAACTCCCTCACGTTAGCAACATGGACAGCTCTTATCGGTACAGCAATAATCTTTGTGGGGGCTTACTGCATCGAGAAAGGACGCGCTTTTGCTCCGATTCGCCAGGTAATGCAGATGCTTAGCGTTGTGCCTATGGCCGTTCCGGGAATGGTGCTTGGTCTTGGTTACATCTTTTATTTTAATGATGCCAATAACCCACTTAGCGTCTTGTACGGCAGCATGGCGTTTTTGGTGATCAACACTGTGGTTCACTATTACACTGTCGGGCACATGACAGCGGTTACGGCATTGAAGCAAATCCCTGCAGAAATTGAAGCAACGGCGGCCTCGGTAAAGCTTCCGCAGTACAAGCTATTCTTTAAAGTCACCTTGCCAGTATGCGTCCCTGCGACACTAGATATCGCTACCTATTTGTTTATTAATGCATTAACCACCACTTCTGCGGTAGTATTTATCTATTCGACCGAAACCATTCCTGCCTCAGTGTCAGTACTGAATATGGATGATGCTGGACAAACAGGTGCTGCGGCGGCGATGGCCGTGATGATTATGAGTTCTGCTGCGGTGGCAAAGCTCGTGCACATGACGCTCGGAAAATGGTTAGAAAACAAAACGCAAGCATGGCGTAAAAGGTAAGGATAAAGGTGCAGTACGTAAAAATTAAAGATTCAATCGTTGAACAAATTGAATCAGGTATGCTATCACCAAGGCAAAAGCTGCCAGCAGAAAGGAAGCTAGCGGAGTCGTTTGATACTACAAGAGTGACACTGCGAGAGGCGTTGTCCTTACTAGAAGCTGAAGGGCGTATCTATCGAGAAGACCGACGCGGCTGGTTTATCTCTCCGCAGCCACTTAAATATGATCCAACGCAGACGCTAAACTTTACCAACATGGCGCAAGCTCAACGGCGCATACCTAAGACGGAGTTGATTGCCGCAAAAGGTATTTTAGCCAACAAGCAAGCGGCCAACTTACTGGGCTTACAACCATTTTCGGATGTATTTCGTGTTGACAGGGTTAGGTATTTAGAAGAGCGCCCAGTGGTGTATGTGACTAACTATATTCGTCCTGAGTTATTTCCTAACTTGCTTGATTTTGATTTGAATAAGTCATTAACAGATATCTACCGTGAACATTACGGTGTAGTGTATGAAAAAACCCGTTACCGCATCAGTACCAGTACGCTACTGGGCGATACCGCTCAAGCCTTACGTGCGACTTCAGGGACACCTGCAATGGTCGTTGAGCGAATCAACTACAATCAAAATGGCGAGCTGATTGATTGCGATATCGAGTATTGGCGACATGATGCCATCAGTATTGAATCTATAGCACAGCTACAAGGCTAATTAATTATTGTTTTTAGGCTTCTGTTTATTGAGCAGAAGCCTTTTTATTTAACCAACTTCTAAGAGTATAAGGATTGACTATGTCAGTATGGGCGATATGTCTGGTGGTCGTATCGGCTTTTCTGCATGCGGGATGGAACCTTCTAAGCAAAAGCAATAAATCGTCAGGAACGGCATTTTTTTTATCCAGTAGTGCCGCTGCTTCATTAGTGCTAGCCCCTTATGTCATTTGGTATTTAAACCAGGTTGGCATCACTAATATTCCACCGATATTTTGGTGGATGCTGCTCATCAGTGGTGTTGCTCAGTTTGTTTATCTCATTGGTCTGGGTCACGCCTATAAACATGGTGATATCGGTGTAATCTATCCTATTGCACGCGCGTTGCCAGTACTCATGGTGGGAGCAGGAACGGCGATTCTCGGTTACCAATTAACAACTCTAGTCTGGGGTGGATTCATATTGATTACCGTAGGTTGCCTACTGGTACCGCTAGCTTCATTGCGACAACTGAGTGTTTCGGATTATATGAATACTGGTGTTTTATGGGCGGTGATCGCAGCGGTGGGGACGACTGGCTATTCAATCCTAGATAAAGAAGCATTACACATTGTGGATGTAGAACTGTCAGCGATTATTTCTAACCTGCATTCAGCCATCTTTTATCTTGGGATTCAGTTTTGGACAATCTTTTTGGTCATCACTCTATACGTGGTAGGGACGCGGCAGTGGAATGAATTCTCGCAAGCCTGGACTATTAAGAAAACATCTGCAATGGCGGGAATTATGATGTCGACCACTTATGGCTTGGTGTTGTACGCCATGACAATGACGGAGAATGTAAGCTATGTTGTGGCGCTGCGACAGCTAAGTATCGTGTTTGGCATGATTTTTGGGGTAGTTTTTCTCAGTGAACGATTGGCGCTAACTCGAAGTGTGGGGACGGGGTTAATTTTCGTAGGACTCATCTTATCGGTTGTATAGAGCACATTGGTGCCATTATTAGCGGAAAGTTCATAAAATATATATGATATTTACCGCTAGTATTATAACAAATAACTCTAAAGTATGATGTGGATTCTCTTTCTTCGTTTGTGAATCGAACTAACAACATCTTGAAGAAACTCAACTTTAATATGAGGCATAAAACAAGCCAATATTCCCTTACAAACTATGTAAGAATTATTGCTTCACTCATTTCAAATTCTTCGAATAAGAAGTGCAATTATTTCTAATTCAACTTGGTCTTCTATTACGTACTATTAATGTACTCAGGCAACGGAATAACGCCTGATTATTAAAACTATTTAAGAAAGTTTTTAAGGTAAGTAAGAAAGATAGCTAAGGAGTCAGTTATGATTAAAGTAGTGAGTTTAGCAAGTGTAATGCTGTTTAGTTCAGTTGCAATGGCTGGTTTGGGTGGGGCTTATAACACCGTGATTCAAAGTGAAACTATGAATGGTAACCCTATGGCATCAAAAGAAGCCGCTCTTGCCGCAGGTAAAACAATGATTATGGAAATTAACGACAAGTCTCCATATGAATTGAGCCGCGCTGTTTCATATTCAAGCAACGACCTTGTAGACGTTAATTCATTTGAACTTCGTGGTTCACACGTAACAGTAAATGAGATTGTAACTAGTGAAGGCGAAATTGCTTTCCAACCTGTTATTAATGTCAGCTACGAATTCAGATCTCGTGATCGAGATTAATTATAGAAATACTGTTTTGCTAGCAAATAATAAAAAACCCAAGCTTGTTGCTTGGGTTTTATTTGTTCAACGTGTTTAGCCGTTAGCTTTCAGCTTCAACCATTTCTGGTTGTTCATCAGCACGAGCCGCCTCAAGCATCTTGCGAATAATCATTGAAGAAACCAGAGCGATTACAACCATTACTACCGCTAGGACAGTCAAAAGTTGGAAGTAGTCGCCATAGACGGTTTGAACAATCTCTTGCGTGATCTCTTGACCTTTTTCAAGAGCGATAGAGGTAGAGAATACTGCGCCAACAATGCCACTCAACGCCATCGCTACTGAGAAAAGTGATACCGAAAAACCTTCGATATGCTTAGGTGCGACCGAAAGAATAAAGGCGACCACTAAACTACCAACAATCACTTCAGCGAAAGCTTGGAAGAAGTGAATAGCTAAGAATACTTCAGGACGAATCACGACATCTTCACCGATACTCATGACAGCCATCGTTAGGATACCAAAGGCAATCGCGGTAAAGATAAACGCAAAGCCAATTTTAGTTGCTGTTGAAAAGTTGATGCCTTTCTTTTCAAGGGAAGAAAAAGTCATCGCAATAACAGGGCCAGCAACAATACACCATAGAGGGTTCATTGCCATTGAAGCTTCAGGAGCAATTGGGATCAAGTTAAACAGATCACCACGCATGGTGTTGATGGTAACCATCGTCATTGATGTCATCATTTGACCGTAGTAAACGAAGAAACAGGTTGTCAGTACTGTCATGATGAGAATAGTGCCCATCTTAAGTGCATCTGACTTACTGGATTTGAACATCAGAGAGATGAAGTACAAGATTGCAGCGGCGCCGATAGCGTAAACAATATTCTGACCGATATCCATGTTAGAGAACATGAAGAACACTAGGCCAATCATCACGGCAGAAACGGTTAAGAAAGCTGCCCAGTTTTTTGCGCTCACGGGCTGTTGGTCAATTTCTGCCCCTGCACCAACTAGCTGCTTGTTAAAAATAACAAGTACCGCAAATGCGAATGCGGCCATAACTGCTGATAGGGTGAAGCTACCGTGGAAGCCAATCACCAATACAAACATCGGGAACAGGTACTGGCCTAATAGAGCACCGACGTTGTTAACGGAGTAGTTGACGGGGTAGCCGTTCTCGAATTCCTCTTCTGAAGCAAAGGTGCGTTTGTAAAGACTTGGGTAAGAAGGGGACATCAATCCACGTGCGTAACTAGCAAGTGCGATACCTGCCAAGCTCATTGGAATGTTGGTTGTTGAAGCGCCGAGAACCAGTAATGTATAGCCAGTTGCAAAGGCACCATAAGCAATAGTCAAAGAGCGGTATGCCCCAAGGAACTTGTCGACGATAAAGCCGCCAGCAATCGCGAAAAGTGGGCCAATGGATGAGAATGCGCCGACAACCATCATGGTATCTGCTTCACTATACCCTAGATCTTCTAAGAAGAAACGGGTCAATATAACCATCACACCATAGAATGACAGGCCAAACATCGCTTGGCAGAACATCATTGATTTATTGAGTTTATTCCACATAATAGTCTCTTTTTGTTGATATAACGCAGAGTTAATGTCTAATTATTTTATCATTATCGCTATGTTATAAATTGAAACAATTATCGCAGAATTACTATGCTATGCACGATTTTTTCTCAAATTCGCATAAATTTTTATAATGAGTTTGATCCAAAACGTTTGCGCGGGATATTTTTCGTTATTACTTGCACGACAAAGTATGGTAAAGAGACTTATTATCGACTGATAACTGTGCTAGCCTCCTGCTTTGCTCCCTAAATGGATAAGGATTGTAGGCATGAAGATTTTTAGTAATTTCGATAGTGGCAGCATCGAAGTCGTAAGTATCGAGAACAAAGATCAGATTCAACTTAAGGTTCCCAATGATAATCAGTCAGAGTTCTACCAATGGTTCCACTTTCGATTAGAAACGCAAGCAGAGCAGTCTCATACTATTCAATTACTCGATCTAAAGAATTCTGCTTACCCCGAAGGGTGGAGTGGCTACGATATTGTAGCCTCATACGACCGTGAAGAATGGTTCCGTATTCCGGCACAATTTGATGGAGACACGCTGACCTTTCAGGTTATTCCAGAACGTGGCTCTATCTATTTTGCTTACTTTGCCCCTTATACTTATGACCGCCATCTAGATCTGCTTCATATGGCGCAAAGTGTTCATCATTGCCAGCTTGAAACACTAGGCAGTACATTAGACGGCAATGACATGAGTCTACTGACGTTTGGTGAACCTGAAGAAGGGAAAAAGAAGATCTGGCTGATTGCCCGCCAACACCCGGGTGAGACGATGGCAGAGTGGTTTATGGAAGGCCTAATTCAACGTCTGATCGATGATGATGACACCACAGCGCGCGCTTTGTTAGAAAAGGCTGTGCTCTATGTGGTACCCAACATGAATCCAGATGGTGCGATTCGTGGTCATCTACGCTGCAATGCGATTGGTGTGAATCTCAACCGCGAATGGCAAACACCGTCTATGGCGCGTAGCCCAGAAGTTTATTTGGTGCGAGAGCGAATGCTGGAAACGGGCGTTGATATGTTCCTAGATATCCACGGTGATGAAGCGATCCCATTTAACTTTGTCGCAGGCTCTGAAGGCATTCCTTCTTATGACGAGCGTCTAGCAAATTTAGAGGTTGCGTTTAAGCAAGCGCTGCTTACGGTCACTGCGGAATTTCAAGATGAGCAGGGTTACGACAAAGACGAGCCTGGTAAAGCAAACCTGACCGTAGGATCAAACTGGGTTGGCGAGCAGTTTAAGTGTCTGTCTTACACTGTAGAGATGCCATTTAAAGACAACAACGAGTACCCAGATCCTTTGTACGGCTGGTCACCTGAACGCAGTGTTAAGTTCGGGCACGATATGCTGACGGCAACGCTCGCAGTGGTCGATAAAATCTAACCCTTCCGGTTTCTTCGATGATAGGCGCGGACTTTCCGCGCTTTTTCGTTAGTAGAGCTAACGGTGAGCGTAATATTTACTCGCTGTGCCTCTTATCAAATGAGAGATACATTTCATTCAGAGACAAACTGAAGGAAATCAACATGTCATCTCATCTATCTTATTGGTTCAAACAAGCTCTTGAAATGGAGCAACCACTCGACACAAAAACACTATCGGCAGATCTTTCAGCCGATGTCGCCATTATTGGAGGCGGATACACGGGACTCTGGACTGCAATAATGCTCAAACAACAGCAACCCAAACTGGATGTTGTGGTGATCGACAAAGGGCTGTGTGGTAGTGGAGCGTCTGGGGCAAATGGAGGCTGCATGCTGACTTGGTCAACCAAGTACCCTACGCTCAAGCGATTATTTGGCGAAGCACAGGCCAAATGGCTAGTGGAAGAATCAGAGCAGGCAGTGTATGACATTGAGCAGTTTTGCAGCGAATACAACATTGAGGCGCAGCTTTATCGCAGTGGCACTTATTACACCGCGACCAACTCGGCACAAACGGGGCAAATGCAACCTGTTGTCAATCAACTTAGTCAGTCTGAATGCAACAGTTGGCGCCGCTGTCCAAGTGAAGAGCTGGCATCAGCTACTGGTTCTAGACAACACCTTGAGGGTTATTACTCTCCAGCCGCGGGTAGTGTTCAGCCTGCATTGTTAGCAAGAGGGTTACGCAAAGTCGCGATTCAGCTTGGCATTCAAGTATATGAAAACACCCCAATGGAAAAGCTAGACTTTGGAGAGCCTGCGCTTGTGCATACGCCAAGTGGAAAAATCTATGCAAAGAAAGTCGTGCTGGGCTTAAACGCGTGGATGGTCGATCATTTCAAACAGTTTAAACGCAGTATTGTGGTTGTCTCATCTGATATGGTGATTACCGATCCCATCCAAAAGCAATTAGAGCAGAACGGGTTGAAGAAGGGCGCAGCCATCGTAGATTCGCGGATCTTTGTTCATTACTACCGAGATACCCAAGATGGGCGCTTAATGTTGGGTAAAGGGGGCAATCAGTTCTCGTTTGCCAATCGTGTTGATCCTATGTTTAACAAGCCGAGTCAGTATGGAGAATTATTGTCTCGCTCGTTCCAGAAGCTGTTTCCTGAGCTGAATCAATCAAGGTTTGCATACAGTTGGTCGGGAGGTTCGGATCGCTCAGTGACGGGGTTGCCGTTCTTTGGCCACTTAGATGGGCAGCACAATATCTTGTATGGTTTGGGGTATTCTGGGAATGGCGTTGCTCAAACACGTATAGGGGCCAAAATCCTTACTTCTTTAACGTTAGATAGAAATGATGCATGGTCTCAATGTGGTTTAGCGCAAGGTCCACTAGGCAAGTTCCCCCCTGAACCTATTCGTTGGTTGGGTGCGATGATGGTAAGAAATGCGGTACGTAGAAAGGAAGACGCAGAAGACCGAGAAGTTAAACCTAAGCTATGGGATAAGTGGCTAGCAAAACTGGCAGGCGCTGCCGGAAAGGCCGATAAAGTCGCGTAACAGCAATGTCATAATTTTTTGGCAAGATGAGCGCTTGATTTTACACAGCGCTCATCCATGACAAATTCACTATTTTCTCAACAATCGCAACGTTTCTTACCCCCACTTAATGCGTTAAAAGCGTTTGAGTCTGCCGCGAGACTCAAAAGCCTGACCAAAGCAGCTGAAGAGCTATACGTGACCCGCGCTGCGGTCAGCCAACAAGTCAAGCAGCTTGAGCAATATCTTGAAGCAACGTTGTTCGAACGAAGTGGATCCAAGCTGACATTAACAGACGATGCTCAGTACTACTTGCCGCTACTGACACAGATGTTTGACTCTCTTTCTGTTGGGACAGAGCAACTGTTTGAACGTAAACGGCGTAACCTTCTAACACTCAATGTTGCTCAGAGCTTTTGCCTTCAATGGTTGATTCCAAGGCTCGCTGATTTCAGGCGTCATCATCCTGATGTTGAGCTTAAAATCTCTACCACATCCAATCCGTATCCCAACTCAAGTCAAACCGCTGATATAGAAATTATTAACGGCATGTTACCCAAACAGAGTCAACATACTGCCCAGCTAGGTGACGAGTATTGGCTCCTGGTTGCCTCTCCAAGCTATTTAAGCCAAAAGCGTGTTGCTGAGCTAACTCAGCTTGCCCAAGCCGATAAAATTTCGACCACGGGTTATCGAGAAAACTGGAATTACTGGTTTAAGCAACTCGGCTATACCGATGAGTGGTTAAAACCCCGCCTTCATTTCGATCATTCTCTGTTGGCGGTCGAAGCCGCAGTGTGTGGGTTAGGCGTTCTAATGGTAAAAAATATCTTGGTCGAAGACCAACTTAAGCAAGGGGCGCTGATTGAGGTCGGAAAGTGGAAAATCCCGTGCGAGACTAGCCACTACATTCTGTGCCATAACCCGTCAAACTCAAATGCAATTCAGTTTTTCGACTGGTTAAGGCACAGCATTAAGTAGGCAGTAGGCGCTATTCACAAGGCGGGGACATATGGATAACAGCGAGACCTCCGAGTGATGTTTCACGGTACTTCTTATTCATATCTTTACCCGTCTGATACATGGTCGCGATGACCTTATCAAGAGAGATTAAACATTTGCTGGTGCGCTTGAGTGCCATGCGGGATGCATTGATAGCTTTCATAGCGCCCATCGCATTGCGCTCAATACAAGGTACTTGAACTAATCCACCGATCGGGTCACAGGTCATCCCCAATGAGTGTTCCATAGCAATTTCAGCGGCAATACAGATTTGCTCGTTGCTGCCGCCGCGAAGCGCTGTTAGCCCTGCAGCTGCCATAGAGGATGACACCCCAACCTCTCCCTGACAGCCGACCTCAGCACCCGAAATAGAAGCGTTAGTTTTATATAAAATGCCAATAGCACCCGCCACAGCAAGAAAGTCTTTAAGCTGCTTAGTGTCGAGTTCTTTGATAAATCGATGGTAATACGTTAATACCGCAGGAATCACCCCAGCGGCACCATTGGTTGGTGACGTGACGACCTGCCCACCAGCGGCATTCTCTTCGCTGACGGCAAATGCAAATAGGTTAATCCAATCCATGATTTCCATAGGATCGTTTTCAATTGAAGCATTGGCCTCGAGTTTCTTAAGTAAGTTTGGTGCACGTCGAGTGACATTAAGGCCACCTTCTAAGATACCCTCGGTTTCAAAACCGCGCTGCATACACAACGACATGACCTTCCAGATTTGCTCTGCTTTGCGGGTAATTTCTTCTTCCGAAAAGAAGTTTTGTTCATTTTGCAGAATCATACCGCCCAAGCTTAGGCCATTGTTTTCTGCCATTTCTAGCATTTCGTCAGCACTGGTGAATGGGAATGGGACATCGACTTCGTTGGCCGAGCTACCTTCTTCAAGCTCTTTTGCTGTAGCAATAAAGCCGCCACCGATTGAATAGTAGGTTTCAAAAGCAAGTTGATGGCCGAATGAATCATAAGCGGTAATCGTCATCCCATTTTCATGTAGGGGAAGGTTGTCGTCATGGAATAAAATATCGCTTTCATAGCTGAAATCTATAGTGTGTGCCCCAGCAAGAACTAAGTTACCTTGTTCTAACGTTGTCGCCAGTGCTTGTTTCGCACTACCCATTTTAATCGTATCGGGCTTATTGCCTAGCAAGCCTAAGATAACCGCTCGGTCGGTATGGTGCCCCTTGCCAGTAAGAGATAATGAACCGTAAAGATCAACCTGGACACGATTGACTTTTGTGATTGATGAGGCGAGATAACACGTAAAATGATAACCTGCGAGCATTGGCCCGTTGGTATGAGAGCTTGAAGGACCCACACCCACCTTGAAGATATCAAATATCGACAGCATAAACTTTACTTCCTGTTGTAGTGGCCTGTCTTTCAGGCTCTTTTATTTACAAGTATGGCACGCAAGTGGAGATAACGTCTCGCATGCGGTCTGTTAACAAAATATTAACCTCTGATAAGCTAACGATAAAGTGGATGCTTGTACAGTTTAAGCGTTACTCAGTAGGAATAATTGAGACATGGATAAATAATGAACATTCTTAATGTTGTACTGGTACTGGGCAAGCGGCTAGTCAACAATTCGCTAACGTTAGAGGGACACTCAAGAGTTCAGGCCCTAAGCGCAACGTTACAGAGATTGAACCTCGATCAAACAGCGATCATTTTCTGTGGTGGTGCGACGGATGGGCAAACGCAAACTGAAGCTCAAGCCATGTTTGATTGCTTCAAGTCTATACATCAAGGGCAAATGCCGCCTCATGTCATTCTTGAAGACCAATCAACCAATACGATAGAGAACATCTGTAACGCGGCAGATAAACTAGTCGCGAGTAAGCTGTGTCGAGTCGGGCAGGCAATCAACGTGCTGCTTGTCTCAAACGATTATCACCTCAATCGAATTTTTGAAATACAGCGACTAATGGACGAGCAAGGTCTACTGACTACGTTGAGAAATCAATGTGCCCAAAGTGGCTTAGATTTGGTTATCTCCCCAATGCTCGACAAGCACATTGCCGTTCCTTACCCTCATCACAATACTCTGGGCCGGATATTCTTGTTACTTGATGAGTTGACGACTTATCGCGTTTATCTTGAAGGGGTGAAAAGACAAGCCTTTACCAGACCTTTGGCGATGGTCAGAGAGAAACCCTATACCGCAGCGCGTGCAGCATTGGAAGCGCTGAAAAACCTTATTTGTGACCCTAATGATCTGCATTCGTTGACCACCATAGAGCAGGCGATCAATAAAACATGCGTTAAAGCCTCACCAGAAGAATTGATACAGCAATTAGCACTTCTGGATGAACACTTAACTCAAATGAACCGTTGCTATGATCCAGAAAGACAAAATCTCAAACGTGTTTAGATAGTGAGGTGTTTAAACGAAGAAGCAGAGTTTCTGACCTACTCTCTTCTTCGTTGGGGTTTACTGCTCTTTATGGTTTTGGCGGTAATATTCCCATTCTTCGATGCGCTCATCATTTGGCAATAAACAATAGGTCAGACGTTCTTCATTTTCAGTGACCGTTTCTAGTTTACCTCCTTGCTGTACACAGTACACCGAAGCAGGATTTGCCATGGAAGTGTAGCCTTTCACTTCATATTCGTCTGGTTCGGCTGCACAACCAGCAAGAACTGCGATACTGGCAATCGAGATGGCAAAGCACGTTTTCTTCATAATAAAACCTATATTGAATCAATGAGTAGCATATCGATTATAGAGTAAGGTATGAAAAATTCTGTCTAGAATTTGTTAAAAAGTTAGTGATGTCTAAAATTAAAAGGAGTTATACAACAAAGCTATAGAACACGGCGTAATACGTTTGTATGACTCATTAATCCTGACATAAGAAGACTAAGCATAGGAAGTGCCAAATGTCCGAGCAAAAATATCGACTTGTTACGCGAAGCGACTTTGACGGTCTAGTGTGCGCCGTTTTGTTTAAACAACTTGACCTAATTGACGACATTACATTCGTCCACCCCAAAGACATGCAAGACGGAATCATCGAGATTACTTCTAATGACATTGTGACTAACCTGCCTTATGTAAAACAGGCACACCTTGTCTTTGATCATCACTTGTCTGAATTGTTACGTAATCCTGAGAGGTATGAAAACCATATTATTGATCCCGATGCACCTTCAGCAGCGCGTGTTGTCTGGGAGCATTATGGTGGGAGTAAGGTTTTCCCAACTGAATGGGAAGACATGATGGAAGCGGTTGATAAGGGGGACTCCGCGCAGTTTAATCGAGATGAAGTGTTAGACTCAACAGGTTGGAACCTACTGAACTTCTTGATGGATGCACGAACTGGCTTAGGGCGTTTTCGCGAGTTTCGTATCTCAAACTACGCTTTGATGATGGACTTAATCGAGTATTGCAAAAACCACACGATTGACGAATTACTTGCGCTTCCTGATGTCAAAGAACGCATCGAGCTATATCGAGAGCATGAAAATTTGTTTAAAGAGCAGATTCAACGATGCGCGACAGTGTATGATAACTTAATTCTGCTCGATTTAACTGGCGAAGAGGTGATATATGCCGGTAATCGCTTCATTGTTTATGCTCTGTATCCTCAGTGTAATATCTCTATCCACAAAATGTGGGGCTTTCAAAAGCAAAATACCGTGTTTGCGACAGGGAAGTCCATTTTTGACCGCAGCTCTAAAACCAATGTAGGAGAGTTAATGCTCAAGTATGGTGGTGGGGGGCATAAAGCTGCGGGTACTTGCCAGATTGATAATGATAAAGCCGACATCGTTCAACAGGAACTGATTACTGCTATCACCGCTGATGGATAAAAAAAGACCCTAAGATTCGATCTTAGGGTCTTGTCAATTTTATGCTTTGCGACTTATCGCTTTGTGCTTTGCAACTTATAGCGGCATTACACGATTTCGACCCAATTCTTTGGCCTCATACAGAAGCTTGTCTGAGCGTTCGATCAGAGATTCTGCGGATTCACCTGGTTGAAGCTCTGCCACACCCATAGAAATCGTAATATTGCCAACCTGCTGTGAAGTACGACGATCTTTGATTGAGAGCTTCTCTATTGCTCGGCGTAAGCTCTCGGCAAACTGTCTTGCAATTCGCAGAGACTTATTTGGTACGATCAAAGCAAACTCTTCACCACCGAATCGATACGCCTGAATGCCGTCTCGGCAAGCGAGTTGAAGTCTACGAGCTATGCCTTTGATGACCGTATCACCAAACAAGTGACCATAGGTGTCATTAAACGATTTAAAGTGGTCAATATCTGCCAATATTAAACACATTTTCTGTTCAGAGCGGCATAAGGTACTAATATCGTTATCGAAGGCGCGGCGGTTATACAAACTCGTTAATGCATCAAATAGGGCGTCTTGCTGCACTTCTGCAAGCTGAGTTTTTAGTAGACTGATCTCTTTAGAAGCCGTTTCGAGCTGGTTATTCAGAAAGCGGGTAGAGTGCCTTATCTCACGTGACTCTGCGACCAGTTGGCGAATCACTGTCATGACTTCATCCATTGACATCGCTTGATCTTCAACACGCTCTAAGTTGTCAAAGCTTTTATCAATCATTTGTGAAAACTGCGAAGTATCGGAAAGAGTGTCACTCATCGAGCTAGCCACTTCATTCACTAGGATTTCTATACTGTTGCGCAGTTCACGCATATCTGTTTCTGAACGACTGGCAACATAGTTGTTGTATAGCTGCTCACCTGCCGCAGGTGGGCAAATACCGTAATTCTCAACGACACTGTCTAGCTCACGATTGAGCTGGGGAATCGCGTTGTCCACATAGGTATACCAGAGTGCATAGTTTGCAGGTGTGGCAGCCACATGGTTTTTCATCATTAATGGGACGGCTCTTTTTAGATTATCCGTCGATTTTTTGAAGTCGTTGTCAGTCATTTCTTAGGAATATTCTTATCTCGACATCCGTACATTAAGAGTAGCGGATTTCTACTCTTGATGTATGCTTTGTATCACTTTTGGATGATTTATTAATAGTTTATATAAACTTTAGCACAAGTATATGTTCATATTGACAAAATATAGCGATAGCTTGGTCAGAATTACGATACAACCCGACATCACACGGCGCTAAACCCCTTGTGGTACCTCTTCACGAACATTGCCTGACTCAAGTTTGCTCGCTCCACGCAACATCGCTTGAATGAGATCTCCCGCATTGAACTTTTCAAGCGCTTCATGAGCACCAACTTGTTGGGCGCGATCAACGCATATCTCACTGGACAATGAAGTATGCAGAATAACGTAGCTGTTTTTTAGTTCAGGGTCATTTTGAGTTTCAAAAGAGAGTTCATAGCCATCGAGCCCTGGCATTTCGATATCGCTTACCAACAGGTCGATCGCCCGACCTGCAGAGGCTTCTGCTCTCATTAGTTCAAGGGCGTCAAGGCCATTGTTACAGATTTGGTATGAGATATTAATGCTATCTAACGCATCGGATAGCTGTTTGCGAGCGATAGAAGAGTCGTCTACCAGCAAAATATTAAGTGCTTTTAATCGTTCACGTTCAATATCGGTAAGCATTGGGATATTGGTTGATTCGTACTGCGGATAGATTTTTGATAATAACAGTTCAACATCCAGCATCTGCACGATGTGATCTTCAAAGCGAGTAATGCCAGTGACAAATACGTTAGAACCCGCACTTGCTGGCGTAGATTCGATCGATTTCCAATCACATTCAATGATTTTTTCAATTGAACGCACCATAAAGGCAACAACGGTGCGTAGGCAGTCCGTGACAATTAAATAGCACGAATCGTACTCGTCGGGCTGGATCGGGCGAAAGCCAATCGCAGCTGGCATATTAATGACTGGAATCGTCTTGTCACGAATCGTGACCGTTCCAATGACATGGTGATGCGAGTAAGGGATCTGAGTTGTCGGTTGAAATGGCACAATTTCTCTGACTTTTAGAGTACCAATAGCGAACAACTGCTTACTGTTGGTTAAAGTAAACATCAGCATGCCTTGAGACTGATTCGCTTTGCTAACTGGTTTGGCCATGGGCTTCTCGTATGCGCGACTATTTTTATAAATGGTAACGGATTTACTCCGATGATCAATGGATGCAAATCAAATTTGCTTCTAAACGCTGATAAGATAGGCATTCGTTATTTATAACGCCAATTGCTTGGGTGAAGATCTCGTTTTATTCGGGTACAATCCGCGCAAAACAGAGTCATTATCAGAGGCATCATCATGGCTAAAACAGCGCATGCACTTCATATTTTAGTAAAGCATAAAGAGCAAGCAGAAGACATCATCAAGCAGCTAAAAAAAGGCGCAAAATTTCAGACCCTTGCGAAGAAGTACTCGACGTGTCCGTCGGGTAAAAAAGGGGGCGATTTAGGTGAGTTCAGAAAAGGTCAGATGGTTCCACAGTTCGATAAAGTGTGTTTCTCTGGCGAAACACTGGTTCCGCATCTTGTAAAAACCAAGTTTGGGTGGCATGTGGTGAAAGTGCTTTACCGTACCTGATCGGCGATACTGGCTCGAAATGCTATGAATGAACAGGCCAAGGTGTTTACCTTGGCCATTTTGTTAGTGCTTAGTTTGCTTTTGGCGTAAACGTCTGAGTGCTGCGGTCTTGCTCAGCAACTGGTTCGATGTTTTGTCCGTTTGCCGCTAGGCTGCGAACATAATCGATAAAGGTCTCGGTGTAGAGCTTTAACGTATTTTCGTATTTCGATTTATCTGCGGATACTTCACCAAAGGTTGTGTAGCCATCTTTACCGCCCGCAATGTAGTCGTTGGTCACGACAATTAGTTCTCTGTCGTCACTTAATTTAGACCAAGTGCCATCGCCTTTTGCTTTCACTTCTACGTTGTGAACTCGTTGTCCTTCTGGTCGATTAAAGTCGACGTCATATCGGATACCTGCTGCGTAAGGGTAAGCACCGTCAGAGCCTTTAGCGCTGTTGTCAACATACTCAGCGTAAGCTTTGTCTACAGCTTGGTTGAGTACTTTCTTCACTTGTTCGCCAGTCATGGTCAGGTTGACCATTGTATTGCTGAACGGAAGAACTTTAGTCGCGCCAGCAACGGTGAATTTGCCTTGGGTAATATTTGCGCGCGCGCCACCACCATTTTGAATCGCGACATCTGCACGCTTGGTTTGAGCTAAGAACGCTTGTGCGACAAGGTCTGCTACCTGAGAGCCGTGAAGGTTAGTATGCGTATCACAGCCATCTGCACCATTGTGCTTTTGTTGACCAGGGACACGTTCATAACATAGTAGCTCAGAAGACTGGGCAATGGCTTGATCTTTCATTACATCCAGTTTTTGTGTAAACACAGACAGTGTTTCTTGTGTCGCAAGATCTGGCTTAACTTGGATGAGGTTCGGCTGTGCTTCAATGTCAGCGATAACTTGTTCAAGCTCCGCGCCTTTGAGTGGCTGTTTCTTACCGTTTTCGTCTTTACGCTTGAATTCTGAGCCGATTAATAGATGAGGTGTTCCGTTACAAGAAGCGACTTTACCTTGACCATCAAATGAAACAGAGAGTTCACCTAGAATTTGTGTGTACTGCCAAGCTTGAGCGACACACACTTTGTCTCCGTCTTTATTCTTCATGAAGGTTGGGTATGCGCCTTCACTTTTTAAGCCGACCGAGTCAAAATCACCAAGCAGGGTATGGGAGTCACCGCCGATAATCACATCGACGTCAGTCAAAGCTCCAGCAAGCTGCAAGTCATTGGAATACTGGTAGTGAGTCAATAGAACGATGTTGGAAACGCCTTTAGCAACCAACTCATCAATGTACTTTTGCGCTGTTTCAACTTCATTTAAAAACTGTGTGGATTTATCTGGGTTAGATGAGTTCATCGTCTTATCTGCGATGTCGATACCCACGATACCAATTTGATGCTCGCCGTATTGTTTGACCGTGTAAGGTTTGAAATAGTCATTGGTAGATTTCATGGCAAGAGGTGAGACCCCTTGCTCTGGGATCACATTAGCCGCAAGCACCTCTGTTTTACTTGAGCACTCGCCCTCGTTCATCCAATCTAAGAATTGAGCAAGCCCCGCGTCACCGTCGTCAAACTCATGGTTACCGAGTGCAAACGCATCGAAACAAGCATGGTTCATCATGGCAGCATCTGCTTCACCTTTAAACAATGCGTAGTAAAGTGTGCCAGAGATGGCATCACCCGCATGAAGCTTTAAAACGTTGTTATTTGCTTTAGTACGTTGATTTAGAGCAGTAATTAAGGCAGGGAAGCCGCCGACTTCAGCATAGGTAGATTGACCGGCTAACTTGAGCTTTTGGGTAGAAGGCTCTAAGTGAGAATGATGGTCATTGATGTGCAAGATAGTGAGGTCGAATGGTTCGTTGTTCGGAGTTTGTGTTGTACACCCTGAAGCAACCACTGCTGACAGGAAGGCTAGTGCCAATGGGCTATATTTCATTGTTCGTCCCTATAAATGAGTGTATTGGAAGAAAAGTTGATCTTCGGCTTACGATTATAGGTTTTAAATGAAATTCATCTTAACTTACATGGAATAGTGCGACCGATATCGTTTGGTAATGTTATAACATATCAATAATCGTGATGTTAATCATTACATGTGGTTACGTGGCACTACTTCTGGCTAGAAAAGTAAGCAGAAATATCTTTCAAATCTTGGTCATTGAGCCTAGAAAGTTGAGCCTTCATCATCTCGGCAAGCGCGCCTGTCCGATTGCCATCTTGATAGTCTTTCATTGACTGAAATAGATACTGCGCGTTTTGACCCTTTAAATGAGGGTAAGCTGGGTTGGATGCAGTGCCGTCTGAGCCGTGACAAAACACGCAACTAGGTGCTTTGACTTTACCTAATTCTGGATCGCCAAATTGGTTGCTTGCGAGTGCAAGTGAAGGGATGAGTAACAGTAGGGGAAGCGTGCGTATCATTGTTGCCTCTCGTGTAACGGTTAATACGCAAAGAATAAAGCTTCCCCTAAGGGGAAGCTCAAGTTGGATTATTTGATGTATTGCGCAAGTTTCGTCAGTAGAAGCTCAATATCATCGCTTGATATATCTTTGTGGGTTACGAAACGGATTGGGTTGCCCGGAGATACGGTAATCCCGTCATCAGCCAGTTGTTTGGCAATTTTTTCAATTTGAACCCCTGCATCCAGTTTGGCAAACACAATGTTGGTTTGTACAAAATCTGGGTTGACATGAAAGCCTTCCAATTTACTTAAACCTATTGCTAATTTCTTAGCATTTTGGTGATCGACGCTCAACTGCTCTACTTGTTCGGTTAATGCCAGCTTACCCGCCGCGGCAAGAATACCCGCTTGGCGCATACCACCCCCAACCATTTTACGCAGTCTACGCGCTTTAGTGATAAAGGTTTTGCTGCCAAGAAGGAGAGAGCCGATGGGCGCACACAATCCTTTTGATAGACAGATGGTCATGGAATCGAAGTACTGCGCGATCTGCTTAACGTCAACGTCTAATGCTACAGCTGCGTTGTAGACGCGAGCACCATCAAGGTGAAGTGACAGGCCATGCTCGTTGACGAATTCCCTTGCCTCGGCTAAGTATGAAAGTGGTAACACTTTTCCATTGATAGTATTTTCTAGACTAAGCAACTTAGTGCGAGCAAAGTGTGAATCATCAGGTTTAATTGCCGCTTTGAGTTTTGTGAAATCGAGCGTTCCATCTGGGTTGTTTTCAATCGGCTGTGGCTGAATAGAGCCCAACACAGCCGCACCACCTGCTTCATATTTGTAGTTGTGCGCTTGTTGACCGCAAAGGTACTCGTCACCACGCTCACAGTGAGCCATCAAGCCTAGTAAGTTAGCTTGAGTTCCGGAGGTGGTAAACAGCGCCGCTTCAAATCCGTGTCGCTCTGCCGCCCATTGTTCTAATTCGTTCACGGTTGGGTCATCGCCATACACATCATCCCCTACGAGCGCTGTAGCCATTGCTTTACGCATTGTTTCAGTTGGCTTAGTCACTGTATCTGAACGAAAATCCATAATCTTAACTCCTAAATATATCCACACAGCTTAGCTTTGCTCAAACACGCGATGGTTTTTGCATCGGTGATTTCGCCATCAATAATCATTTGTTCGAGTTGTAGTACTGACAAAGAAAGTACTTCTATGACTTCATCATCATCGCACTGGTAACGTTTTGTTTGGGTCAGTTGCTTAGCGACAAACAAATACTGAATTTCATCGCAAAACCCGGCCAATGGTGTTACTTGCCCAAGAGATATCATGCTTCTTGCGCTGTAACCAGTTTCTTCTTCTAGCTCACGGTGCGCACAGGACTCAATCGGTTCATCAGACTCTAATGTGCCTGCCGGAAGTTCCAGTAACCATTTCTTTAGGGAAGGGCGGTATTGATTGATAACAATGATGTGACCATGCTCGTCGATGGGGAGAATCACTGCGGCACCCGGATGAGATATCGTCGTATGGGTGATTTCTTGGCCGTTGGGTAAAGGGATTGATTCTTCGATAAGAGAAATACGCTTCCACGAGTGGATCGTTTTTATACTGTTTTCCATTTGATATTAGTTAAATCCTAGCTCCTGACAGGAGCTACATTAACGTCTCAAGCTTTGGAGATAAAGCTCATTCTCGAGAATGGATTGCAAACAATGCTTACTATAAGTGATGAATCTCTCAAAAGTGCAAACATTGTTTTCAGCGAGTTACACAAAAACTTCATCTGATATAAAGATTTGTCCAATCTGCAAATTGCACTTGTAACAAAGTGATAACAAATGTATAAAATTATACATACATACCATCCGGTTAGCCTTAGGAGAGCGCGAATATGATTAGCCAGAGTCGAGTATCTCACTCACAAAAAGCGTTGCTCTCTGAAAGAATCAACAAGTTGGCGCAAGCCTTGTCTGACGGCGTTTATGAACGTGAAGAAACCATCAAGTTGTGTTTGCTTGCCGCTTTGGCCGGAGAGAGTGTCTTCTTATTAGGGCCGCCGGGGATCGCAAAAAGCCTTATTGCAAAGCGCCTTATTCAAGCGTTCGACAATTCTTCTTACTTTGAATACCTCATGACCCGTTTCTCAACACCAGAAGAAGTGTTTGGCCCTTTGAGTATTCAAGAGCTGAAGGATAACGGCCGTTACTTGCGTTTGACCGAAGGGTATCTACCTACGGCTCAGGTGGTATTCCTTGATGAGATATGGAAAGCGGGTCCTGCGATTCTTAATACGCTGCTGACAGTAGTGAATGAAAAGACCTTTAAAAATGGTAGCGATATTGAGCGTGTACCGATGAGGCTTTTAGTTTCTGCCTCGAATGAGTTACCAGATGAAGACAGCGGTCTAGAAGCTTTATATGACCGAATGTTAGTACGTGTGTTTGTCAACAGAATCCAAAACAAGCAAAACTTTAAATCTATGCTGACGGTGGGTACACCTCAAGAGGCAGCAATCCCAGAGGGATTGGCGATTACCGATGAAGAGTATCACCAGTGGCAATCAGAGTTGGAACAACTGGATCTATCTGATGAGGTATTTGAGAAGCTGTTTGAACTGAAGAGTATGCTAGAAAGTGCCGCAACAGTAGGCAGCGGTGTCGATGTGGCAGATACCGACATGTATGTCTCAGACCGTCGTTGGAAGAAAGCCGTAAAATTGCTTAAAGCGAGTGCGTACTTCAATGGACGAGATTCGATCAACCCCCTTGACCTTCTTTTGCTCCAAGACTGTTTGTGGAATAGCCCTGAGTCGCGCGATGTCGTGCGGAATGTGATTAAGCAGTTTGCTCTCAACCACGCTTTTGATCAGCAAGAAGTTGAGCAACAGATTACATTATGCCGTGAAGAGCTTAGCGACATTCAAGAAGAGCTTGAGTCAGAGTTCGGTATCATGCTTTCGATGGAGTCAACAACAGGTTTACTCAAAAAGCAGATCAACAGTTATGACATCTCCGATGCTAAGAGCTACAAAGTGGGCAGTGCCTTTGATCTGGTAAAGCTTGTTCTACTGCAAAGCAATATGTCGGTTTCGGAATCAGAAAAAGGCGATAGCCGCTGGGTATATGTTCCGAAAAATGAACTTGAGCGGGTGATCAAAGACGGGCAAGGGGATGTTTATGGCTATGTAAACCAAAACACCAATATGTGCCGTTTAAGATTTGATGTCGATGCGGCAAACAATTTAGTGATCAAGGATATCGCGAATCGCGGTGTATTGGTCTCAGTGGTGACTAACAAGGGTCTAGACGAATCGATTTATCAAGATTGGTTAACTAAGTCAGAACAAGCAATGGCGCAGTTAGAGCACGCCGAGCATCATTTACGTAAAGTGCGTTCGAATTTTCATGGTGCACTGCCTCATGGCTTTATTGATCAAGAACTACCACGAGCCATGGAAGCAAGCCTGCAAAATCTTCAGCAAGTGTTGGAGTCGACTAAAACCGAGTGTGAGCGTACGGTTTTCCGTTTTAAGAACTTAAATCAGTTCTTCTCATAAGGAGCCGATATGTTAGGAGCAGACGGTTTAAATCTAGCGTTAGCGGTGGCAGATTCAGGTATCATCGATTCTGCCGTTAATGATCTTTTAGCGCGTTCGCAAGTAATGGCGATGGCGGAAAATCGAGGTGTCAAAAGCTCGGTTAAAAACCACCTGCTTAAATGGCGTGGCAGCGTTAAAAAGCGCATTACCAAGGTGTGTGAAACCGAACGTTTCCAGCAAGAGTTAGCCTTGTATCAAGAAGTGATTCATTGGGATGAGGCTCGATTCTTTAACGACATTTCAGACGTAATTAAGAAGCTAGAGTGGCACTCTGCGTTCTACTTGCAAGCTCGTCGTCTAATAGAGAAGAACAAAGGGCTAAATAACCCTATGTTCCCACACTACTTTTGCGACCAATGGTATCAAAGCCTGTCTGATGCGATTCGCCAAGCCCAGCTGACAGAGTTGGAAGCGAACAAAGAAAAAGTGCTGAAAGATCTATACCAACGTATGGAAACCATGAAAAACATGGATAAGGTTACCGAAGAAGGTGATGAAGGCAGTGTTGGTCGTTTGTGGGACATGGCATCGGCAAAATTGAGTAAATCTGATCTGAACGTAATGAAGCGCCATGCCGAGTTTTTGAAAAAGAATAAAGGTTTGCAAGAGATCAGCGAGAAGCTAGGTCGGATGGCGAGTCAAGTTAATGACCCAGATCTCAATCGAGCGCCTGCTGAAGAGCTGCAAATGGTAGAAGAGAAATCCGACGAAGCGACTGACGATATTGTCGGTATCCACGAAAGTGATGATCTCAATAAGCTTCTGCCCAATGAAACCATGTTCCTTGCTTACCCAGAACTTGAAGTTGTGTTCTATAAACATTTGGTAGATAAACGATTAATGAACTACCGCATGCAGGGCAAATCCAGAACACTACGTAAAATTCGTGCTCAGCAACCCGATAACAAGCAGGTTGATGTAGAAAAGGGGCCGTTTATTATTTGTGTTGATGCTTCAGGGTCGATGAATGGCTTCCCAGAGCAATGTGCTAAAGCGATGGCTTACGCCTTAATGCAAATTGCCTTAGCGGAAGACAGAGACTGTTATGTGATGCTGTTCTCCACTGAGCAGATAACTTATGAGTTAACCAAGCAAGATGGTTTACGTGAAGCGAGTGACTTTTTGAGCTACAACTTTCACGGCGGTACGGATATTGGCCCTGTGATCATGAAATCGATTGATTTGATGTGTGGCGACAAATACAAGAATGCTGATTTGGTGGTGATTTCCGACTTTATCGCTCCTAAACAGTCGGATGAACTGCTTGCGAGAGTTGAAGAGCTTAAAGCGCGCAAAAACCGCTTTCATGCGATTTGTTTGTCAAAGTATGGTAATCCTGAACTTATGTCCATGTTCGACCATAGCTGGGCGTACCACCCTAACTTGGTTGGTCGTTTAATGAAGAAATGGTAATTCCAAAACGATAAAGGAGCTTAGTAAGCTCCTTTATCTTATGGCTAAATCGCCAGTGGCATTTCGTCGTTGGAAGGATCTTTCTTGCGGTAAACGCGAATTAAACCGATCAACGCCAGTACTGACATCACCAGCATTAGAACGCCAAGCGGCATTTGGTCTGGAGCAGGGATTAATGATGCGCCTAATGTTGCCAAACCTGCACCAAGGTTTTGCATACCACCTAACACAGCACCACCTGTACCCGCGTGATAGGGCAGTGGAGATAAAGCGCCTGTGGTTGCTGCCGGAAACAGTATGCCCGCGCCTAGGAAGTAAATCGTCGCCCCGCCAATTAAGCTCATTGCATTAGTATCACCTAGTAACCCTGGCAACAAGATAATCACAGAGCCAAGCATGATGGCAACCAAACCTACGATCAGTGCGCTTTTCTCATTGCGTTTACTTGCGATATAGCTCGATAGCGCTGCGCCGAACAGATAGCCTGGAATAGGCAATACAAACAATAGGCTGACAGTTGTCGCAGGAAGCTGTAAAACACCCCCAAGTAGAACTCCGGCGGCGGCTTCAAAAATAGCGATGCCTGAGAACGTTGCTACCAAGCAGAGCAAATAGCCTTGAAAACGACGATCTGACAGAACATAACGGTAGCTGCTAGTGACTTTCTCATAGCGGCGTTTTTCACGTGGCAACGTTTCCATAAAACTTGTCATCATGGTGATAACCACAGCGATGCCAAATAGCGCGAGGAACAAGTAACTAGAGCGCCAACCAAACGTTTCGGTTAGATATCCCCCCAATACGGGTGCAATCAAAGGAGAGAAGATCACACACATGCTAATCAGGCTGTTTACCTTGTGCAGTTCAGCACCTTCGAACAAGTCGCGCGTTAATGTGCGTGACATAGCGCCACCACAACCAATGCCTAAACCCTGAATAAAGCTACCTGCTAAAAACCAGTCGTAGTTGTGGGCAAATAGGGCAATGAGGGTGCCGAGAATATAGATCAGTAGACCAACGACAATGATTGGTTTACGTCCAAGTCGATCTGACAGTGGTCCATAGACAAACTGCGACAGACCATACGGAATCAAGTAACACGCCATGACTGCTTGTAATGCGGCAGGTGAAACCAAAAACTCACTTGCCATATGTCCAATCGAGGGCACATACATGGTTTGAGTCATTTGACCAACCGCGGTCAAAATTGCAATCAAGAAGGTTAATTTCATCACTTGAGAAGACGCAGACATTTCTTAAACACCTAAAATCAAAGCGCAACAAAACACTAGAATTGCGTAAGCAAAGCTAATAACTAAAATAAATAAAGGGAACTTTCAGGCGCGAGATATTAGAGTGACTTGGGCTGTGTGGCAATCGAAAAATGTGATCTTAAGCAAGATAAATATTATGAATTTGGATTAGAAAAACTTATCCAAATTTATATGCTGTTAAAGTCGGCGTTTATGCGGTCGGAAGTTTAGATAAACACTGGCGACACAAGCAGGTTCCAGTATTTTTTAGCTCGGAAGTATCGCGTTTTTCAATCTCAAAACACCAGCAGCTAGACTTACCTTGGCTGATATCGCATTGAGCGGGCTGATTGCATGAAGGACAGGTATGCGTAGAGGTCTCGCCACTTAGGTTTGCCATCAGTTCATCACGCCTGTGCTCAGACAGGTGACGCCAGTTGACTATCTCATTCATGGTGCGGTGACATCCACTACAGATCCCTTGGTTATTTTTGCAAGCCGCTATACAAGGTGTTTTCAAAACTTGTTTCCGTTCAAAAAAGTAAAGCAGGACTATACCCAGTTAAGCACACAACTTCAAAAATTACCGAACTGCTGCCTTATTTGGTATTGGTCTTAAATGACGGAGGCTGATACTGAAGCGATGTATCCTTCTTCATTAGGACATTGCTTGCAATTAAACTGCCGATACAGATTAACGTTAGGGCAGCCCAACTTAGTGGAGAAGGGCTTTCATGAAACGCAAGTATTGCAAGCAGCGTCGCTATACCGGGTGTGGCAGCACCAAACGCTGCGGTTCGTTCCGCCCCTAAAACTGAAATAGCGTGTAGGTAGGTAAATGCCGCAATGAGACCTGCACCAACACCTTGAAGCAAAATATGGCCACTGAGTTCTCTCCAAGGCCAGTCGCTGAAGTTTTGTTGGTATAAGTAGCTGTTCAAAGCCCCAGTCACGATCAGAACGAACAGAGCAAGCATAGACATTAATGAAACAAGCCCAGAAGCCGCCAAAGGATTTAAGTTTGAAACCCGTGCACAAATGGTGAAGGTTGCCCACATGCTGCTACCGAGTAGAAACAGTAGGTGCCCTTTTAATAGCTCGGAATTTGCATTGCCAAAACTATGCATGAGAAAGAGTACAATTCCTCCTATCACAAGGCACAAGCCAAAAATCCTGTGAGAACTAAGTGGTTGTTTAAACAATATCACCGCAATCCCTGATACGAATAAAGGAAGGGTTCCTGGTATCAGTGCACTGCCATCAGAGACGGGGGCATAACTCATTCCAGTACCGGCAACCAGCAGGTAGGGCAAACCGCTACCAACAAACATGCCTAGCAGATATCGTTTTGGAACAGTCAATATCGCGTCTTTGGCTTTAACAACCAAAGGCAGAAGGATGACGCAGGGGATAACAAAACGAGCCAGGGCAATATCGGCGGTAAGCAATTCAGAGTGCGCTCCGCTTCTGAGTGACAGAAAAAAACCTGACCAAAGTAATAGGGTGGCGATCATTGCCAAGTATCCAGAAAGCATATCCATATGTGACCAAAGCGAAACTTGTATACATTATGGAGCGTAATTGAGGGTGATATCTGGCAATATTTATTATGTATACGAAAGATATTAGTTAAAACAATCAATAGAATTAATTATGGAGCTAGAAACTAGCGTTAAAGTTATGGATAGAATTGATAAACACATTTTGCGTTTGTTGCAACAAGATGCTCGTCAGTCAACCGCGGACATCGCAGACAAAGTGGGCCTATCTGCCTCGCCTTGTGCAAGACGAATTAAACGGTTAGAAGAATCAGGCATCATAGCCAATTATCGCGCGAGTCTTAACAAAGATCTGGTTGGTGTGGGTATGACGGTGTTTGTAGAAGTTAGCCTAAATAATCATCAAGCATCGAGCATTGATGACTTTGAACTGGCAGTCCAAGAAATGGATGAAGTGATCAGCTGTCATGTTGTCTCTGGCGCATACGATTATCTTCTAGAGGTGGTAAGCCACGATTTAGCAGGTTACGAAGCCTTTACACGCAAGCTTCAACGATTGGAAAACGTTAAAGATATTCATACCCATTTGGCGATACGCCAAGTGAAAGGAGGCAGTGAATTACCGATTTTTAGCGGTGTCTAGTGCGGCCAGATATTTCAACCTCGCGTTGCTCAAATTGCGCCGACATAGAAGGGGTATAGCAAGAGACTCTATCGCGTCCTAAACGTTTGGATTCGTACAGGGCCAGGTCAGCTCGTTTCATCCACTCTCGGATTTTTTTAAATGGTTCAGACTCGGCGACACCGACACTAATAGTGATTCCTGTAGAGTTAGCATGAATGGTATGTCTGATTTCTTTAGCAATATAGTTCATGATTTCTTCTGTTAGTACACGCTCTTTGCCATGGAATAGTAATAGAAACTCATCCCCGCCAAGACGAAATAGCTTGTCGGTAGGCCCGATAAATTGATTGAATGTTCTTACAATCCTCATAAGAACGTTGTCACCCACATCATGACCATAGCGATCATTGATGTATTTAAACCTATCGACATCAATAATGGCGATGGTTGAAGTGGTGTACTGTTGAACAGCCTTTTCTAACGAGATGTTAAGTTCATGGCGATTAAAGGCTCCCGTCATAGGGTCTCGGACTAGCAGATTATGCATATCGACTTGAAGTTGACGCACGGCTTTGACAACAACATGAACTAAAATGGCAGTGATGAGCAGCGATATGATATATCGAGCGCTTACCGAATAGTCGACATGCATTGTTGTCGCGTACCCAGACGCGCTGATGACTATAGCGTTTGAAATGATTGCTTCGCGCTTAGGAAGAAGAAATATTATGCCTATCACAACCGGATAGATCCAATACGTACCAAGGGTACCAAATATGCTCACCGTCAGGATGGAAGAGATGATAAGTAGGAAAAGAGGCAAGTAATAGCCGAAAAAAGTCTGCTTGTTATAGACAATTGCAGCGACTTCTAACAACAGTGAAATCTCAAAGGCGAGTAATACAATACCGAGCATTAGCTCGCCAATAATAATGTTTTTGATGCCAAGTGGTACAAACACGAGCAGAGTGATGGTAGCGATGACTTTCAGTAGCTTCTTTTGCTGAGTTAAGTCGAGAATCGCCTCGTCATCTGGCTTGTGTAATATATCACTTTTACCCATTACTACCTCTTTGAGCGCATGAGAGTTTATTGTTGTATCAATAAACGTATGCTCAAAGCAGGGCGAAAGCAAATTTCTAGGTTGTTATTCAGGCTTGGTAATACTACCTAGCTCTAGTACTGGTGCGACATCAATATCTTCTGCGTTCATCATAGAGGAAATTCTCTGAACTGATGAAAGCAGCAAGGATTGTTCCCACTCTTCCAAGCGTTGGAACTTAGTAATAAAGCTTTGCTGAAGTGGGGTCGGTGCTTCTTGCAGTAGTGCTTGTCCTTTATCTGTCAAATGAGCGTGGACTTTACGCTTATCTTTAACACTACGTACGCGTTGCACTAGGCCATTACGTTCAAGACGATCCAAGATTGTGGTTGCCGTCGCTTGACTCATGTTGGTGTGATCTGACAGTTGGCGAATGGTGACTTCACCTAACTCTTTGATCGAACGCATTAGGATCAGTTGAGGGCCAGTAAGACCAGATTCCTTACTGAGTTTTTTTGAGTGTAAATCGATCGCTCTAATGATTTGGCGAATCGAAACCAGAACTTCTTCGTGCTTTTCCAATGCGTTTCCTTGGTATTAGGTCAATAGACCTTAGCGAGTTGGTGGACAAAAGTAGGCGAAAAATACAGGAAATAGTCGACGAAAAAAAGTCTCAATTATCACAATTTTTTACTCTGTTTTTGCCTGCTTCTCTTTATGGTTTGGTGTACTTACTTAGTACTCGAACAATACAGATTTTTGAGTGTAACTTAAATTGGTTAATATCCAACCGAACAAGTCACCATTTTTCCAAATTGTGGCGAAAAAACAGCTTATTACTGGAACAAAACAGCGAGAAGCGTACAATATTGAGAGCTGTATCAGATAGCATTGTTATAAAAATCAATTTTAACTCTAATGATTTGAGTGTGATTTACTGATACGCATTAAGGATCAGATGCTAGAGAGGAATGATGACTAAAGGCATAGATAAGTACAGTATCGACAGCACCGACTATACGATCGGTCAAGATAACGTACAGAAATGGGGATTCGATGTGCACAATCCAGTGTTTGGATGGAGTGCAGGTCTTATAGCAGTATTTTTGATTGCTGTTCTAATTATGGATGCAGAGTCGGCAAAGGCGACGCTAGATGGCATTAAGTGGCAGATCATTGGTAGCTTCGATTGGTTGTTTATTTGGTCGGGTAACATCTTTGTAGTTTTCTGTTTAGCTTTGATTGTTTCGCCTCTTGGTAAAATTCGTTTAGGTGGCACAGACGCTACGGCGGATTACTCTTACCTTTCTTGGTTGTCAATGCTGTTTGCTGCGGGCATGGGTATTGGCCTGATGTTCTGGAGTGTCGCAGAACCTGTCGCCTATTTTACTGGGTGGTATGAAACACCATTGGGTGTAGAAGCCAACACACCAGAAGCCGCTAAGCTAGCATTGGGTGCAACCATGTATCACTGGGGTCTTCACCCTTGGGCTATTTACGGTGTTGTCGCTTTGTCACTGGCGTTCTTTGCTTACAATAAAGGTCTACCGCTTTCTATTCGCTCGATTTTCTACCCAATTCTTGGCGATCGCGCTTGGGGGTGGGCTGGTCATATTGTTGATATTCTTGCTGTGTTGGCAACATTGTTTGGCCTTGCAACCTCGCTTGGTTTAGGTGCTCAGCAAGCAGCAAGTGGTATCCACCACGTATTTGGCGTTGAGTCAGGCCTTGGCCTACAAATTGTCGTCATTACAGTGGTGACATTGCTTGCGGTTGTCTCTGTACTTCGCGGTATTGATGGCGGCGTAAAAGTAATCAGTAACATCAATATGATCGTTGCTTTCTTGCTGCTGATTTTAGTGGCACTAATTGGCTATGCCATCGTGGTAGGTAACATTGGCACAACGCTAATGGCTTACCTGGAAAACCTAGTACCTTTAAGCAACCCTCATGGTCGTGAAGATGAAGCTTGGTTCCAAGGCTGGACGGTATTCTACTGGGCTTGGTGGATCTCTTGGTCACCTTTCGTGGGCATGTTTATCGCTCGTGTGTCGAAAGGTCGAACTGTACGTGAGTTTATTACCGCGGTTCTGCTTGTACCAACAGCCGTAACACTACTATGGATGTCTACGTTCGGTGGTATGGCGATCGATCAAGTAATCAATGGTGTAGGCGAGCTAGGTTCTGAAGGACTGACAGACGTGTCACTGGCGATGTTCCAAATGTTCGATGTACTGCCATTTGGTTCAATTCTGTCAATCATTGCAATTATCTTAGTGCTTGTTTTCTTTATTACGTCTTCGGATTCAGGCTCATTGGTAATCGATAGCATTACTGCTGGTGGTAAAGTGGATGCACCCGTTGTTCAACGTGTATTCTGGGCATTTATGGAAGGTGCAATCGCTGTTGCTCTACTTTGGATTGGTGGGTCAGAGGCGGTTCAGGCGCTTCAAGCAGGTGCGATATCAACTGCGCTGCCATTTACCTTTGTGTTGCTGCTGATGTGTGTCAGTTTGCTAATGGGTATGCGTACCGAGAAGCGATAACGATTTCAGTTAGGCTAAGATTCAAAAGGGACGGTTATCGTCCCTTATTTACGCTGACTATTTTTCTAGCTAAATCCATAATTGGCTGATAGGCATATTTTGCTCGTAGTGGTGGGCAATTTGCGCCTGAAGAAGTTCCGCAGTAGCGACTGCATCGGTTAAAGCGTGGTGCGGTGTGTAAAGAGGTAACCCATAACGAGAGCGACTGGCTCCAAGGCGAACCGATTCGGGTTTTCGGCCACGAATTTTATTCAGTATTCCACCACTGACTTTCTGCTGAAGTTGGGTTTCTATGTGCATAGTATCGACTACCGGAAACTCAATGCCTTCATTTATTCTTGCATTAAGGGCCTTGTCGAAGAACTCTCGTTCGATTCTCTGGTAGTGGACGACCATGACCTTGCCTGCCATTTGGCCAAGAATTTCTTCGTAAACGCCAATTAAATCGGGAGCATCCAGCACATCTGTATGGGTTATACCGTGAATAACAACAGACTCTTCCGGCAATTGCTTACTCGGTTTCACCGTCCAGTGCTGTGCCTGATTGATAAAGATACGGTTAAGGTTAAACGGAACCGTACCTATGGTGATGATGTCATCTTCGTCAGAATTTAATCCCGTTGTTTCAAAATCCATCGCGAGAAACATCACCTCATCTAAAGGCGTTGAAGGTTCAGGAACTCCAGCCTCATAAAAGGCCTTTAACGCTTGGTTCTGAACGACCTCTAGCTTACGGCTAAACTTACTTTTCCAGTCGATAGACGGAGGCGATATAATTTTATTAAACACAATTGCCTCACTTAAAGTTATTGCTAGCTTGATAGCGGAACTTCAAAAAGTTTTGCGCATTACTTAGGATCTGGAAAGCGTCTTTCAGGTTTCGACGTTCAAAGTCCGATAGGTTTTCTGGTTCAATATTGTTGTCTGGATCAATCTTGTTTTCTACGTCGAAAGCTTGGTGACGAATACGAACCATAGAAATGAATTCAAGGGCATCACTTAAGTCGCGCGCTTTGCCTTTTGGCAGAATGCCGGCTTCGTGGATATCATCTAATCGCTCAAATGAGTTTTTGGACCGCGAACCAACCGCAAGAGCATGGACTCGGATCAAGTCTGCAAGAGGGGCAGTACCTCGACGTTTAAGGTTGATTGAGTTTTTGTGTTGACCGTCTTTCTCCATAACAAAGTCTTTGAAGAAGCCCAGAGGTGGAGTACGGTTCATGGCGTTGCGCGCTAAACATGCTAGGAAGCGATTGTTTTTACGCGCACGGCGAATAATAAACCCGTTTAAGTGCTCCGCCCATTTCAACCGGCCATAAACGCCGTCAAGATCGAAAAATATCGACGCATTAAGCAAAGCTTTCGGGTTGGGATCGTCAATCCAATCAGCAAAGCACTCTTCCCATTCGGTTCGTGTCATACGCCAATCTGGATTGGTTGCCATAATATCGCCAGTGCAATAGGTGTAGCCGCATTTATCTAACCCATCACAGACCCGTTTGGATAACTCGGCAAAATAGGTATCGTGCTGTTCTTTAACAAAGGTGTTATCGAGAATTATCGCGTTATCTTGGTCGGTTACTAGAAGTTGTTCGTCACGACCCATCGAACCAAGAGCGACAAAACAGTAAGGCACTGGAGGTTCACCTAGTTCTTCCTCAGCTAGTTCGATGATACGTTGTTTGAAGCTTCGACCAATCACAGACATGGCGCTACCGACCATATGAGAGTTGGCATCTTCGTTAACTAGGCGAACAAAGCTGTCTTTTACTTGCTCAGAAAGTGCGGAAAGCTCTTCAATCGACTGCTGCTGGAAGATGGTGCTGACTAGCAGGAGAGAGTTTTGCGATTCATAACGTACAATATCTGTCGCTTCTATAATGCCGATTGGTTGCTTGTCTTTTAAAACCGGTAAATGATGAACGTTGTAGCGCAGCATAGTCAGCATGGCTTCGTAGACATAGGCGTTATGATCGAGTGAAATCAACTCTGTTGTCATTACCGTTGAAACATCATCGCTTGGGTCTAACCCTTGGGCAAGAACGCGAGTACATAAGTCTCGGTCAGTGATAATACCAACCAGTGGACTGTTATCATCTTCATCATCTTGTGCGACATCAGGGTCAATGATCAGCAACGATGAGACATTCTCTTCGGCCATTTTAATTGCCGCATTTTGAATCGACTCCGACTTGGGGATGGTGGGGGCTTCACTGGTCAGCAGTGTTCGCACTTTAGATGTCGTTAAGTCATTTTGCTCGTTGCTGTTAGATACGGTTTGACGCAGTCGAGCGGTATCCTCAACTTCAACAAAATCTGCGAAGGTTTCGTGTTTGTCGTAAAGTTCCTGGAAAACGGCCTCGGGAATACAATACAACAGGCTATCTTTAATCGCTTTAGCCGGGAAGCGAACCTTATTGTTGGTTAGTAGCCCCATTTGCCCAAACAAGGAGCCTTCATCCAATCGGTTGTAAAGCTCACCTTTGCGTCGATAAACTTCAATAACACCACTTCGCACCATAAATAAATCGTGAATCTCATCGCCAAAATGGATAACAGGCGTGTCTTCACGATAATAAGAAATCTCTACGTGCTTAGTGACGTAGTTAAGAACATCATCTTCGAGTTCATCAAAAGGTGGGTGTTGGGATAGGAAGTTCTTAATTTCCAGTAGCTCTGCTTCCATGAAAGCATCCAGTCTTTGCGAGTCATGTTTCAATGTTACATGATCTTGCTACTAACTTCATGGGTTGCCGCGATGTCCGAAAAGAAAGAGGCTAAGTTTTAATCACTTAGCCTCTTAATACTTCTCAGTTTGAGGGAATGCTAGCTTAAGCCAATGATGTTACCTTGATCATCAAGGTCGAGATTCATAAAAGCAGGTTTTTCCGGCAAGCCTGGCATTGTCATTACATTGCCACATAAAGCGTAAACAAAGCCCGCCCCTGCGCAAAGACGAAGCTCGCGAATAGGGACGTTGAAGCCGATTGGCGCACCTTTAATACTGCCGTCGGTGGAAATAGACAAAGGCGTCTTCGCCAGACACACAGCGAGGTTATCAAAACCATGCTGTTTAAGCTCATCAAGCTGTTTTCTAGCTTGATAGCTAAGTGTCACGCCAGATGCACCATAGCCCACTTCGGCGACAGACATTAATTTCTCTTCTGTGGTTTGGCTCAATTGATAGAGTGGCTTAAATTCAGCGGCCTTTTCACATTGAACGATGACTTTTTTAGCCAACTCAACAGTGCCTTCTCCGCCTTTTGCAAAGCCTTCACTGATGGCGACTTCGACATCGTTGGGTAAGGCTTCAATCATGGCCTTAAGTGCGTTCAACTCTTGGTCGCTGTCTTGAGGGAAACGGTTAATTGCGACAACGGCCGGTACGCCATACTTGTTGACATTATTAATGTGCCATTTAAGGTTATCAAAACCAGCAATCAGCGCATCTGGATCGTCTTCGAATAGAGTGTCTGGAATGGCTTGTCCTGGCTTTAAATCATAGAGCCCAGAGTTGGCTTTCAGTCCTCGTAGGGTTGCAACAATCACGGCACAATCAGGCGATTTCCCAGACATCTGAGCCTTGATATTACAGGCTTTTTCAAACCCCATATCAGAGCCAAATCCACCTTCAGTGACAGTGAATTCACACAGTTTGGTTGCGATGTTGTCAGCAATAATAGAAGAGTTGCCATGGGCAATATTGGCAAATGGGCCAGCATGAATAAGCGTTGGTACCCCTTCGAGTGTCTGCATCAATGTTGGCTCAATGGCTTCTTTCATGCTTACCGCCATTGCGCCTGCAACCTGAAGATCTTCAGTGGTCACGGGCTCACCATTGATATCGTAAGCGACGACAATACGACCGATTCGAGTGCGCAAGTCTTTTAAGTCGGACGCTAGGGCAAGAATAGCCATTAGCTCTGACGCGGCTGAAATATCAAAGCCATCGTGTCTTTCAAAGCCATTGATGGTTTTATTGGGTTCATTTTTCCCCACGGTGACCATGCGCAGCGCGCGGTCATTGTGGTCCATCACACGTTTCCAGACAACGCGCTGAGGGTCAATTTTTAGAGCAGTCAATCCACTACGCTGTTCAAAGTCTTTATAGCCTTGGCGCTGTTCGTGATAGATGCGGGCATCAATGGCGGCGGCGGCTAGGTTATGAGCTGCAGTCACTGCATGAATATCACCAGTTAGATGCAGATTAAGTTCTTCCATCGGAGCAACTTGAGAGTAGCCACCCCCCGCTGCGCCACCTTTTACACCGAATACGGGTCCCATAGACGGCTGTCGGATACAGGCCATAACTGAACGCTTGAGCTTAGCCAAACCCTGAGACACACCAATGGTGGTGACTGTTTTTCCCTCTCCGAGGGGGGTGGGGGTGATGGCAGTCACTAGTACAAGCTTTCCTGTGGTGTTGCTATGCAGTCGCTCTAAGCTTTGCAAGCTCACTTTAGCCTTGTATTGTCCTTGGCTATGGAATTCATTCGCATGCAGTCCAGCACGCTCGGCAATTTGAGAAATTGGCAGTAGTTTTGTCTCGCGACAGATCTCAATATCAGACAGCATAAAACCCTTTAAATAAACACATAAAAAGTGAGGCAATCGTTTGCGTGCAAATAATAACGATTAATTTTGCTTTGTAAAGCGCTGTTTATAGGAGAGTGGATTATAACCGTGTCTTGGGGTGGGAGCAAAAGAAAGCCCCATGTATACATAGTACGATGGGGCGTTATCGTTAGTACCAGTCATCTTCAGGGATTATTTTCCCTTCAGGAGCATATGGATCGTCATCAAAAGGATGTTCTGCCTTATTCCTAAGGCTATCCAGTTGATGTTCGAGCATTTGCACGGTGTCGTAATCACCTTCAGAGCAGGCGACATAAATTTGCTGCTCCAGAGCTTTAATGCTGTCATTGATACCCATAATCACCTCCCTGAGCGTGTTATGCGTAGTTGAACGGTTCTACCTATTCTCAAATCTATTGTAGTCAAGCAGACCAAATTCGATAGGTTGATCTGCCTTATACCAAGCATGTACTCGGTCGCTAAATGCCCAGAATTTGTCAGAGCTACGACGAATTGCAAAGCTATCCAATAGCTTAACGTAATCTTCTTCACTAGAAATATTTTTCAACATTTCTACCAGTTTTGGTACTTGATGTTCTTTCAGATCGAGATATGCGGCAGGGTAGCTGCCGATCACGCCGCGTACCAAGGTGAGATCATCATTCGCTGGATCACGGTTGCTCTCTTCGTCAAACAAGCTAGAGATATTGGTATGCGCACTGTTTTGCAGCAAAGTGTAGAGCTGATCTTCGCCCGTTTCGGATTCAATCATTAGCATTATACTCTGCGGTAGAAAAGCAAGCCCTTTGCCCCTAATTTTATCAATGCTCCGCAGTAGCGCTTCGCTCTCGGGTTTCATGCCCGTTTGCTCGATCTTGAATCGGTTAGTCAGTACTGGTGCGAGTTGAGTTTGCAAAATATCATACAGTTCGGCTTTAGGATCATCCGTTTGATATGGCACCTGAGTCGGTTGGTCAAACGGCTTAACATTGCGTTGTAAAAAGTCACTCAACTGGGTGCTTTGATCTTTATACCAGCTAGAATGTTCTTTGTGGCGCATCTTTCTTGGTAAAAGGGCGATGAAGTTGCTTTCTCCTTCAAGGCGTAAAAAATCCATAAACATGCGGGTTATCAGTTGGTGACCAAAGTTTCCATACACATCAAACCCAGCCACGAGTAAATAATGGATGCGCTCGATTAGGGCATAGTCTAATACCCAAGCAGTTTTGGGTGGCGTTCCGACTAAGCCACGAACCACTGATGCACTATCAAAGTGCCTAAAAACGGTTAGCGCTGCGTTCGGGTTCGTTCCTTCACCTGTCCAGATCACATCGGTTGTTAGATATTTGCCACCTTCAAACCATTTATTAGTGAACTCAGATTTTGCTTCTAGGTATCGTGCTTGTTGTCTTGAGTATTCGACCCAACTTGCTACGGGTAGGGTATTGCTTTCTAGCTCCGAGGGTAACTTGAGGTTCTCTGCTTGAGTGCGATAAAACTCGTTCACTTCGGGGATGTCGGCTTTGTCTGGATCTAAAAAGAACACCCAGAAGCGGTCATTGATAACATTCAGTGCAAGCTGACCACGGCAGACAGGCCCTTTTATAAAGGCATTGATGGTGTTTTGCGCATTGTCGAGCATAAACTTAAAACGAGCTTTAACTGGAAGGTCGATAAATGCGGTCATTGGGTTAGCTGCGACCTCTGGCGCGTAACCGGGTAACTTAGCAACGCTATAATCAGAGTCTATAAACCACTCTTTCCAGTGATTCATTCGTTCTTCATTAAGTGCAAATGGCATATGGGTTTTGTCAACAATTGTGCCTTGCACTGGTATCAATCGGTAATAAACACGGGAAACACCTGGATCGTCGTAAGGTCTACGTGTGGCAATGCGTTTGACAGGCTGGCCAGGTGGAGTACTTGATCGGACTAAACTAAAAAAGCGCGGATTTTGTTCATTTAAATCAGAAAAATAGAGATGCGATAAGAACAGGTGTTCATAGATGTAGCGCGCGGTAAGCTGCACTTTGCGCGGACTTTTGTTGAGCAGAGTTTCAACCTCGATCACGAGCTGCTGCTCAGCAATGCTTAAAGGCAGTGGCTGACTCATTTTGGCTCCATCTTGCAGCCAGCTGATCAGAGTTGAGTACTCATTAGAGTTGAGGTTTGGCATCCCATACGGCATGCCCCATGTAGGGTAATCTTGGAGGTACTGGTCATATTCCTCAATAGACGGACAAACCTGAGAGCGATCAATCGAAAAATCAAAACCTTCTAACTGTTTTTGCTCTGGCAATGGGTGTGCTTCTTTCTGTGTCAGCATTCTTGCAATTAGACCGGCTTCAAGATTCGCCGTTGGGTTTTGTACGCGCTCATTCAAAACCGGGTTGAATCCTAATTCGCGCCACTCAGCTGTTGTTTGTGCATCTTCAAACAAGCGGTGAGGAGTAGAAGCCGTCAGGCGGGTTCCTTGGTAGATTAGCTCTTTGCTTGAGCCACGATCAATACCTTCCACAGAAGACATTTTTAATTGGCATGGCGCGTCATAACAGGCATGACAAACCACACAGCGATTATCAATAATGGGTTTTACTTCGCTAAGGAAAAAGTCGCTTTCCACACTGCCGAGGTCACTGTGGCGTTGTTGTACGTGTGGTTCACCAAATAACTGGTCGTAATTTAACCCTGCATAGGTTGCACAGCCGGCAAACGTTAACACCACGGCCATCATCAAAAATGTACGTAAATTCATCTGGATACTTGTACTGACTATTCAATGGGCTAATTGCAGCAGAAGGCATAGATAATGGCAAACAATAGTTGGGTTTAAGTAATAAAAAACCTTGAGAAAAATGTCCGCCGTCGCGTTTTTATTAAATATAACCACAAGCTCTTATTGGCAATAATGGTGTTGGGGGAGTTGCTTGTTGAGGGCGGGGGAATTGAAAGCCACGACAGGTGGCTTTCTAGCGTTTGGGCTTGTTGAACGATATTGGCGCTTACCTTAGGCTTTGCGCCTGTACCAAGTCTCCACCATTGATAGCTTGGAGCTTATCGGCATTGCTGTTCCCTGCAATCACTGAGCGACATGCTGTCCAATGAACTTGGAAATTGTTGCCCAGTTCAGCTTTTAAGTTGTTGATAATATTTGACAATCTGACAGCTTGGTTGTTTTTTGTAAAGAACAAGTAGTCTCCCCCAGAGAGGGTAAACAAAATGCCATCATTAATTTCTTTACGCGCTCCCATGCCTTTATTCAGCCATTTGTGTGTTCTGTTTACGTCTGAGTACGATGCCATATCACCACACAGGTAGTGTTCTTTTGCATCAACACCAGGAGGGGTTACTTTCCACTCTTCATCATCAGTTGTAATTCGATAAGCGCTGGGGCCACCATCAACAACTGCTGCTGTTTTTCGACCATCTAGCATACGGCCATCCTTCACATACGTTTGCAGAGGGACGGACAACTTGATAGTGTCGTTTGCATCCATGAATCCATGACCAATCATATAGACGTCTTGCATATGGAATTTCTCCTTAGATTAAATTTCAAACAACTTGAATTGTCATTCTGATAGCGAGATTGAACTATCAATGTAGCAAATATAAAACAGTTTTCATATTTTTGTGTATTTTGCAGAAAATACCTTAGAAATAGATGCTTATTAATCTTTACAATGAATGACGTAAGCAACAGAGACTAAAATGTCTAGCCGAAGAAACTCTTTAATCCATCGCCATTGGTTGTCTTGAAGTTTGTCTCCTGGTCCTTTGACTTCTACCCACTCAAACTTACCGTTCTTAAATAGAACGAGGTCGGGCATACCACTCCGATAAAGCTTGAGATCTTGTAGCATAACTTTAAACAGTGCTATGGCTAAGTGAGCTGGAATGTGTTTTATGCAGGCTTCAAGCAAGTCTGAACTGAATTCGCTCCAGTGAACGAACGGGTTGGCTAAGCCGTATTTCTTTTCATAGGTCGTATGGAGGCTACTTAACCCAGATTGCTCCAACGCTTGGAAAGCTTCAGCGAATAATTGCTGGCGCTTTGCGGTGAAATCTTGATGATACAAGTCGAGTGGACGGTGTTGATAACGGTTCACAAATGCCCCCTCGATAGGCGCAAATATCACGTCCCAAAAGGCTAAGCCAAATAAAGCGTTGAGTAACACATTCTCACTATAGAAAACCTGATAACCCTGCCGTTCATAATACGATTTTACCGCGAGTTCGACTCTTTGTTGCGATAGGTCTAACGCTAGTCGATGTTCAGAAACTTTGGGTTTAGCCTCTCTGGAAACGCGTTGGCCTTGTTTTCGTTTTACTCTTTGAGCGAGTTTATTGGCGACTTCTAGTTCAGAGACATCGCTGGGGTGTGAAATGATACTCATGACAACGTCACTCATTGCGGTGATATTGTCTAGCTTGTCATACAGCCGTGCTTGTCGTTCGCGAGAGGGGGGAAGCGTAGTGGTGTGAAACCATCGAAGGCTTTGCTCTAGTTCATCAATTCTCTCCAAGTCTCTTGCGATCTCATTAACTAAGCGCTGGCGTTTTCGCTCTAGATAAGAGTGGGTGAGGGGCTGGTCAATTTCATTTAGTAAAGTGACTAGGCTGTGTGGATCTTTTCTATCTGATTCTGAGTATCTAGAGTGTAGCTCCGAAAGGTGTAGCAACTGGTCTAGTTCACTGCGAGAGGAAAAAAATCGTCTAACTTTGCTTAGTTGGTAGTGCTCAAACTGATGTAAGCCGAGATCATCAAGTACAAATTGACTAAGATCTTGGCGCGTATTGGCAAAAAACAGCGCAAGCAATACATCAATAACTTTCGCTTGCTGCAGCTTGATGATCTTAAAGTCGATTTGATCAAAACGAGTAAAAGGCGTGAGGGGAACTTGAGTTAAAATCTGATCTTTGCGTGCTGACTTATGTGTAGTGGTAAATAGTGTGCAAATTTCCGCTTTAGTCAGTAGCTCGCAGGCGAGGGTGTGAGCACAGATATCTCGGTTTACGGCAACAAAACCATTGCGCTCTAATGATTCAAGGTAGGGAGTGATATCGCCTATTTCTGTGTAGTTCAGCTTATCAGAGCGAAACCACTCGCCTTTGCGTGATAGCAGACGAACTAATAAGCACTGCGCTTGTTTGTCTAGTTGCTCAAAGCTGTTTAACCATAAGCGTTCTTCTGCTGTCAGTAAATCTGGATACCACTCTCTTGCATGTTCTGTGAGCTTAACAAAATTGCTGAGGTAATAGTCAGAAGCGAGTTCAATAGGGTCAGGCATAATAACTAAATACAAAAAAGGCTAAACCCTAAGATTAAGCCTTTTTACTCGCAATTCAATTCTGATACTAACCAGAACAAATATCTGTTCATTCTTGCTGGTTAAAATCGCTGATAGCGTCGTTATAGCTATGCTTTCAAAGAATGGTGTAGGTAGGTCGACTAACTAGCTGCAATCTATGCCTTGCTCTAAGCAATTTTTCCTGCGCAATTATCTGAACATCTAATTTATCCTGATTAGTATTAAGCGCGCTTTAACTCTGCGACTTTCGCTTCAGTAAGAGGGCGTGTAATGAAAGCAAGTACAATACAAACCGCCATCATTACAGCAGAAATAGTGTATGCCAGACCGTAGCCTTCTCCCTGAGTCATAGAGAAACCAACGACTGCAGCGCCAATTGCACCACCGATCCCCCAAGCTGTGTATAGTACACCATAGTTGGTGCCGTAGTTCTTCAGACCGTAGAACTCTGCCGTTAGAGTCGGGAATACTGCCAGTAACGTACCGTAGCCAACGGCTGCAATCGCGGTACCTATAATAAGCGTGAATTCAGACTTAAACGTTGCAAACAGAACCATATTAATGCCCTGCAAAATGAATGCGAGAAGCAAAGTACGTACGCCGCCGATCTTATCTGCAAGCATACCCGCACCAACACGGCCGCCTGAGTTAAATACCGCAAGAATAGAAGCGAGGTAGACCGCGTTTGGTAGATTTGCTTGCACACTTGCGATTGTCGTGATGTTGCCGATGATCATTAGACCAACAGACGCTGCAAATGCGTACATGATCCACAGTGAGTAAAACTGTGGTGTTTTAAGCATCGCTTTCCAAGTTAGGTCGTCAGTTTTCTTAACAGTTTTTGGTGCTTGGCCTTGTTTCACTTTAGGTTCAGCGGGTGTGTAATCTGCTGGTGGATTGCTGATTGTAGCCGCTAATGGTACGGCAATAGCCAGTACACCAACCCCTAAGATCATAAAGCTTGTTTGGATTCCCATGCTAGTAATCAATGCAGAAGTGACCGGTGCGAGGTAGATCGCCGCTAAACCAAAACCAGCTGCGATGATCCCGTTTACCATGCCTTTCTTAGAAGCGTGGAACCATTTCATTGCTGATGGAGACAAACACGCGTAACCAAAACCGATACCTGCACCTGTGATCACACCGAAGGTGATGTTCAACATAAGTGGAGAGTCAACAAAACCAGAAGCGATCATGCCTAGACCCGTAAGTACTGTACCTAGAATCAAGATCAGGCGTGGGCCCATACGGTCTTGCAGGATACCAGCAACAAGAAGACAGATAGAGAAAGTGATTGTTGCAGTTGCGTAAGGCGCAGATGCTTCAGCCGCGCTCCAACCTGACTCAGTCACTAGTGCTTTGTTAAATACACTCCAAGCATACAGGATGCCAAGACAAAGGTTGATACAGAATCCCGCTAGGAGGATGCGCATAGCTTTATCAATCTTGCTCATTTTTCTTCTCGTTATTCCTCAAAAAGAGGATCGGTTAACAGGTCATTTATTCAAATTAAGTTTGCGTTTATCAATATAAAGCGCAATGGGCGCGGATTATAACCGAATAAAATGTGATTGGAATCTCTTTTTCAACTAATTCTTATATTTTTCTAAAATTGTTGAATTTTTGTATTCAAAGAAATAACTAGGAAATGATGATTTAGAGGAAAGACAAAAGTATCGGGCGGTATGTATAGTCAGAGTAAATGGTTTGAAGTGTGTGGGGGTATAGAGAAGGTGGCGGTGGATAAAGCCAGGTAGAGATATATAAAGAAGAAGGCGCAGACAAATCTCTGCGCCTTGTTAAGATTAGATTAGTTACCAATTAGGGCAGGGATACCCGGAAGTTGGCCTACAATTGCCAGTGAGCCGACGCAAATAACGAACGCTAGACCTGGAATTAGGTATTTATCTTTTGGTGACAAAGACTTCGCGCGTTCATGGTCACCAATTAGCCCCATGTTATCAAGTAACATAGTGGTCGCCCAACCGAACACAGGGTTGACAAAAGCACAGGCAAAAATACAGATGCCAGCGCTGAGAGAATCTTTGTGCTTGTGGATCATCTGCATACCAGCTTCAAGTAGCGGTAGGAAAACACCCACGATGAGAGCTACGCGCAGTACTGGTTCCCACATCGCCAGATCCATTGGGTAACCAATAACGGCAGCGGCAATACACATCACGCCGGTTAACAGCGCACCACCTGGGATTGGACGTTTCGCGATAGCAGCAGGGATCATGTACGTACCCCAAGAAGATGCTAGGTTACCACCACCAAGGAAGGAACCAATACCTTGACGAATTGACGCAACCATCATTGTGTCATCGACATCCATCAATACCCCTTTAGCTTCTTTCGGGTAGTTTAGCTCTTGGAACACACGGTGGCCTAGGTAGTCAGGAGACCACATTGCAACAGCCAGTAAAGCAAATGGAGTAACCGCAATAAAGTGCTCAAGGTTAGGCCAACCTAGTTGCCAGCCCGTGTCTTCTCCCCACCAATAGAATGGGCTAAAGTGTGGCAATCCAGGTTCGGTGGTAAAGGCGAAGTCGGCCCCCATTACATAAGCAACGATGCCAGCAATAAGAGAACATAACGGGATAGCCAGCCAGCGCTTGTTGATTTTCGCAAGGTAGGCATATACGGCTAAGGTCACACCAATGACGGCAAACGAGATATAGCCTTGATCGCTGCTCGCAGCCCAAGCCTCGGTTTTGTTGATCTGACTAATCAGACCCACAGCGCCTAAATAGATCAGCAACCCGCCCCGGACGCCAACTCCGGTTAGCGTCATTAATTTTGATCCCCCCTTGGTATAAGCGAGGATAAAGCCGAACATACATACCATGATACCCAGAGCCAAGGGGTGCCCACCCGCAGCCGCAATCAAGGGGATCAACGGAATCATTGGCCCATGAGTACCCGCTAAGTTGGAGTTCGGGTTTAAAATGGCAGAGAAAAGAATGACAAACAGTGCACCAGCGATCAGTAGCTCATAACGAACGTTTTCTGCGACAAACTCAGGAGATAAGCCAAATTGCGCTGCAAATACGGCTACCATCGCGGTTACCATGACCACTTTACCGATAGTGGCCGCCAGCGCTGGTACTAAGTCCTCAAGTTCGACACTGTAGTCGCGTGAAGGTAAGTGAATACCCCAGCGGCGAAAGCTCATGATCTTTAAATCATGGTTGAGAAACTCTTCTCGGCTCTCAAATTCATGCGCTTTTTTACGCATATCCCTATAAAAGGTTTTACTTGTGTTAGACATTTCGTCTTCCTTTGTTATGAGACGAAGTTGAACCATGTCAATTAGCGATCCGCTTACACTTGGTATACTGACCTTCGATCAGTACGAGACGACATCCCAGACGCTACCAAGAACCTTATCTTATTGAAAAGGTGGGAAAAACATGAAGTTACTTCGTTGATGACGACAAGACAACTCTTGGGCATCTTGTCAAAAATTGCATCAAAACATGGGCTACATACTAGAAAACGGCCTATAGCCAATTATTGATTTCGATTAATTAACGCTTCGATGTGATAGGTGAGCTGATTGGCTTGTAATAAAAATGCTACGCAGCGCACACTTTTGATTTAACTATCAATATGCAAGGAAATGACTAAAGTTTCATGAAGATTTCTGAACACGCAGATCGAACAGAGCATTTATATGGGATTCGAGCAGAAGAAATTCACCGCTGGATCGACGGCTTCTTTGACTACAACGGACAAGAGCATAGCGAAACAATGGCGAAAGAGGTGGAGTTTGATCCCTATTCCCATCGCCGATTTCGTCACTGTAAAGAAGCGCTTTCGGAAGCCATTCAGGAGTTTGGTGGTAAGTACACGAGTCAACAGATCAAAGACGTGTTTGAAACACACGTTCGCGACGACTACCACGGCTATTTACCGACTCGGGCTGATTTTGAGAATGGCTCTTTTACCGCAAAATACCATGATACAAGTCATCAAGCGCAGCTTGGCGATGTGCTTGATGAGACCGAACTGGCTGACTATTTCAATGGCCTGACTGCCCAGCAAGGTGAGCAGGACTCGCCGTTAAGTCGATTTGGTTTACGCATTGTATTGCCGACCATCAGCGCGATTATCTTATTTGTGACCGCCATCATCTACGTAATTTTGCCATTGGTTGAAGCGTCTATGGTGGGGCAAAAGCAGCAGATGCTCAAGGAGTTAACCTCTACTGCGGTGAGTGTAGTCGACAGGTATGTGAGCTTGGAACAAAGCGGTGTTTTGAGCCGAGAAGAAGCTCAATCTAAAGCGGCGATGGACATCAAGTCGATGAGGTATGGCCCAGATAACAAAGATTATTTTTTCATCACTGATATGCATCCGCGGATGATCATGCACCCTTATCGTGGCGATCTGACTAATCAGGATTTAACGCATTATTACGAGAATGAAGAAAGCTCAGATTTCCCTATTTTTGTTGAATTAGCCAAACTAGTGGCGGCGTCTCATGAGGGCTACTTGGAGTATCTTTGGCAATGGAAAGATGATGCGACTATTACCGCGCCTAAAATGACCTATGCTGAAGGCGTAGAAGAGTGGCAGTGGATAGTCGCAACCGGAGTATACCTACAGGACGTACAGCAAGAGATCGATAAGTTAGAGAGCACTCTCTATCGGGTATTTGTTGTCATTACACTAGGCTTAACCTTCATTATGCTCTACGTCATCGCACAATCTAAGGTGATAGAAAAAAGAAAAATGCGTGCTGAACTTGCCCTGCATGAAGCGAAAAACCGCTACAAAGCTTTGGTTGAGTCTTCGAATGAGGGCTACATCTTGGAAGCAGATGGAAAGATTGTATTTTCTAATACTCGACTTCATCAATTACTTGGCTATACAGACACAGAACTGAAATCCCAGACGATTTGGCAAGATCTATTCTCCACTGCTGACCAAAACAAGCGCGTGCTCAAGCATTTGATGCGGCTATTTAGTCATGAAACAGAACCTGCTGAATTTGAAGCGCAGATTAAGACAAAAAGTGGGCGAAAGATAGATATCATTCTAAGTACTTCTCGAATCTTTCTTTCTGAAAAGCTCGGTCATGTTATTTCATTCCGTCCTATAGTACGTAAGGTTTACGGCGCGAGTTTCAATTCAGTGACTGCGAGTTCGGATTACCAAAATACCAGTGCGAGTATCGTGGCCGACATTGAGCAAGGAGAAAGTCATAGTCATGTGATTGAATCACTCAATCGACTGACAGATTTAATACGCGAAATGATCGCCACTGGTGCGCGCCCGAACCACTTAAGAGGGTTGATTGGAAACACCTATGATGCGGCTATTTGTCGCTTTATCGAATTGACGATTGAGGAGATTGGGGAACCTCCAGTGCCATTCTCTTTCTTATCTTTTGGCAGTAATGCTCGTCATGATATGACCTTATTCTCAGACCAAGACAACGCGATAGTTTTTGAAACACCAGATGATCAAGATCTAAAGGCGACTCGCCGTTACTTTTTACACTTGGCGGAAAAGGTGTGCGCGATGTTGAATCAGGCCGGCTATAGCTACTGCGACGGTCTGATTATGGCTTCTAACCATCAATGGTGCTTGAGCGAGAAAGAGTGGCAAAACAACTTTACCCAATGGATCGAACAAGCAACGCCAGAAACCATCTTAGAGCTAAACGTGTTTTTTGATATTCGCTCAACCTTTGGCGAGGCGAGGTTAGCCGATCGCATACAAGCTCATATTCAAAAACAATTGACCAAAGATCCCGAATTTCTCAGTACGTATGCGCAAAACTGTTTGGCTCACTCTATTCCGGTCACCCAAGAAGGTGAGTTGGCAACGGAACAGTATGAGGGCCGAGATGCTATTAACCTTAAAGATTGCTTAAGACCGATGGAGATCTTCTGTCGTCTTTATGCACTCAAGCATGACATACGTGAAAGCAATACGATTGAAAGACTAAAAGGGCTGCATGCCGCCCAAGAAATAGATGCCAAGACCTACCGAGAAATGGTGTATATCTTCGATCATATTTGGCATTTGCGCTTTATGAATCAGATCATTGAATACAGTGATCTTCGACAAATCAACGATATGCTAACCGTAAATGAGTTGACCCTTTTAGAGCAGCAAAACCTCATTAATGTGCTCAAACGCATCTCGATGTTCCATCACAAGGTAGAGCAGGAATTTGCTCACTAGAGCGCTTACATACTCGTGTAGTTAGGGCCGCCTCCTTCCGGGGGCACCCAAGTTATATTTTGCGATGGATCTTTAATATCGCAGGTTTTGCAATGTAAACAGTTTGCGGCATTGATCTGAAGCCTGCGTTGCCCTTCTACTTCGACCACTTCATAAACACCCGCGGGACAGTAGCGCTGGCTTGGTTCGTCGAACAAGGTAATGTGGTGAGTCACAGGGATTTGTTGATCGGCCAATAATAGGTGGCAAGGTTGGTTCTCTTCATGAAAAGTTGAGGACAAATAAACAGAAGACGGTTTATCAAAGCTGAGTACGCCGTCTGGTTTAGGGTAGGCAATGGGTTTGCAACGGGATAACTCATGTAACGTAACATAGTCAGCCTGATGGTCTTCAATATTCCAACCTGACTTGTTCCCTGTAAGTCTGTGCCAGATATTTTGCTCAAGCAAGGAGAGTGCACCGCCTACAAGGGAACCATACTTATGTATCGCACCGGGAAAGTTTCGGTGTTGGTTAAGTTCGTCGTATAGCCAAGAATCAATAAACAGAGAGTGGTAGTCTGCTTCTGTACTTCCATCGTTTATTGCGTTGAATGAGGCTTGTGCAGCGAGCATTCCAGACTTCATTGCTGTGTGGCAACCTTTGATTTTAGCCGAGTTGAGTGTGCCAGCGTCACAACCAATTATTAACCCGCCCGGAAACTGCTGTTTTGGCAATGAGAGCAAGCCGCCTTTGGCGATAGCGCGTGCACCATAGGCGATACGCTCTGCCCCTTTTAAGAAGTGGGAAAAGCGAGGGTGGTGTTTGAGCCTTTGAAACTCATCAAACGGACTCAAGTAAGGGTTACTGTAGTTAAGATCTGTAATTAAACCAACAGACACTAAATGGTCTTCAAGATGGTAAAGAAAACCACCCCCTGTAGTGTTAGATTCACTAAGCGGCCAGCCTGCTGAATGCACAACCAAACCAGGACGAAAGCGGTCGTCGTTGTCTGGCAATTTCCAAACTTCCTTAATCCCCAATGCATAATGCTGAGGCTGACTATATTGAGCCAAGTTAAAGTGGTTAACTAGGCGCTTGCCAAGACTACCGCGCGCGCCCTCTGCAAATATCGTCTGTTTTGCGTTGAGTTGAATGCCCGCTTGGAAAGTATTCTTCGGTTCGCCGTTTTTGTCGAGTCCCATATCAACGGTTACGATTCCAGTCACGCCGCCATTTTCGTCGAAGCATATCTCCTTGGCAGGGAAACCAGGAAAAATTTCTACGCCTAGGCTTTCTGCTTGCTGTGCAAGCCAACGACATAATTTACTTAAGCTGATCACGTAGTTTTGGCGACTATTTCTCATGGCAAGTGGTGTCAAAAACTCAGGAACTTGAATGTGGTTTTCCTTGGTGGTTAGGTAGAGAAAGTCGTCGCGCGAAACAGGTGTTGAGACTGGCGCGTCGAGTGCTTGCCAATTTGGAAACAGTTCATTGAGTGCCGTGGTTTCAAAAACAGCGCCCGAGAGTATGTGTGCACCAACTTCTGGTCCTTTCTCGACCACACAGATAGAAAGTGCTGCATCTTGTTGTTGGGATAGTTGAGCGAGTCGACAGGCTGCCGAAAGCCCAGCAGGGCCTGCGCCGACGATCACTACGTCAAAGTCCATGCATTCTCTTTCCATCTTGTTTGACCTTCAGTTTCAATTGAGTTGTCTGCAATAAATATAGTTGCAGTTGACGTAAACGTAAACTTTACTAAGCTGAAACTACATACATTGTTCACGGAGCGAGTAATGAAAGTTTTGGTAGCGATTAAGCGTGTCATTGACCCTTATACAAAAGTCAGAATTAAATCGGATGAATCTGGTGTAGAAACCAACAGCGTTAAAATGACCATCAATCCGTTTTGTGAAATCGCGGTTGAAGAGGCGATTCGGCTAAAAGAAAGTGGCGTCGCGAGTGAAGTCGTTGTTGTTTCGATTGGTCAAACGCAGTGCCAGGAACAGCTGAGAAGCGCGTTAGCTCTTGGGGCGGATAGAGCGATTCACCTAGATACAGACAAGACCTGTCAACCACTTGTTGTTGCCAAACTATTGAAAGCTATCGCACAGCAAGAAGAGGCTAAATTGGTGCTATTGGGTAAGCAATCCATCGACAATGACAATAATCAGGTAGCGCAGATGTTGGCGGGCTTGATGGCTTATCCTCAGGCAACTTTCGCATCAAAAATCCAAGTGGAAGAAGGCGAGGCCATTGTGACGCGCGAAATTGATGGTGGCTTAGAAACCTTGCACGTTTCGCTTCCTGCAGTGATCAGCACGGATCTGAGGTTAAATGAGCCAAGGTATGCGTCACTGCCAAATATCATGAAGGCGAAGAAAAAACCATTAGATGTCATTGATGCCGAGTCGCTAGGCGTTGAACTAAAACAATCTCAGCAAGTATTACAAGTGTTTGCACCGTCTAAACGTGCGGCGGGTGTCATGGTCGAGAGCGTGTCTGAGCTTATCGACAAGTTAAGAAATGAAGCAAAAGTGATCGACTAAGGGAGCGGTAAATGAGTGATATCAAAGTATTAGTTTTGGTACAGCATGATAACCAAACGCTAGGCATCGATACGTTGTCTGCCTTGTCAGCGGCCAAGTTGCTGATTGATGCAACTGGAGGGGGAGTAGTTGACACCTTGGTTGTCGGTCACGATTGTTCAAGTGTTATTGAACCCCTGAAACGTTGCTCATTGCTGAATCACATCCTGGTGGCAGACCATGCAAGCCATCAAGAGTTATTGGCAGAAAACCTTGCCGAAGTGGTGAAGCAAGTCGCGGGTGATTACAGTCACGTGTTGGCTCCGGCAAATACATTCGGTAAGGATGTGGTGCCAAGGGTTGCCGCGCTGCTCGATGTAAACATGCTGTCTGATGTTATCGCTATAGAGAGTGCGGATACGGTGGTACGCCCAATCTATGCTGGGAATGCGTTAGCGAGAGTGCAATCTGATGATCGAATAAAAGTGATCACAGTGCGTTCAAGTGCCTTCGATAAGCTCTCTTTGGCAGATGATGAAGGCTTGGTTGATGTCGTCGCGCTTAGTGTGAGTGTAAAGCCTAAGTTGACCAAGTTAGTCACAAGAGAAAGCGCGAAATGTGATAGGCCTGAGCTTGCTAGTGCCGATGTGGTCATCTCTGGAGGTCGAGGGGTCGGCAGCAAAGAAAACTTCGCGTTAGTTGAAAAGCTGGCAGACAAACTTGGTGGTGCAATCGGCGCATCGCGTGCAGCCGTTGATGCAGGGTTCGTGACCAACGACTTACAAGTTGGTCAAACCGGCAAGATAGTTGCCCCAGATCTTTATATAGCGGTGGGTATATCAGGTGCAATTCAACACTTGGCAGGTATGAAGGATTCCAAAGTCATCGTGGCGATTAACAGCGACCCAGATGCCGCTATTTTTGAGGTGGCGGATTACGGTTTGGTTGGCGATCTGTTTGACATTCTTCCGGAGCTGATTGAATCAGTGTAAAAGCGGTTGGTCGCAAGTCGTAAATGAATAGGGAGCACAAACTGTGCTCCCTTTGCGTATCAATTAAGCTACACGTTAGGCCGCTGAAGATGCTCCACTAGCTTCTTAGTAAATCTAGCCGCTTCGCCTCCCGTACAGGCTCTGTGGTCGAAAGTGATCGACAGTGGCATGACCTTCACCGACATCGGCTTGCTGTTTTTCATCACCACACGTTCGATAATACGACCAGCACCAACAATGGCTACTTGCGGGGGAGAGACAACCGGAGTGGCGAAGATACCTGCAATCGCGCCAAAATTAGAGAGTGTAATCGTGGCATTTTGTAGGCTTTCTCGGCCGATTTTACGTTCTCTAATACCTTTAACCGTGTCGTCAAGCCATTGACGAACTTGATTGCCTTCAAACTCTTCCGCGTGTTTAAGGACTGGAACATACAATCCGTGGCTACTGTCCACCGCAATTCCGATATTAACTCGACTGTGTACACAACGGGTCATGGTCTCTGCATCGAACCAGGCGTTTAGTGCGGGCTCTTCTTGACAGGCGTATACTACAGCTTTAATCAGCCGACCAGAGATATCTTCATTTTGCAACCAGTCACCCAGATTGGCCTCTTCGGTAATGGTTACCGCTGCAACATGGTGATGAGACTCAGACATGGTTGAAACCATGGTTCTGCGTGCCCCCTTGAGAACCTCAGTTCCTGGACTTTGCTTACGAGCTTCATTGTAAATATCGCTGTCACTAATCATACCGTTCGGGCCTGTGCCCTTAACCGTTTTGAGTTCCACACCTAGCTTTTTCGCCAGCAGCCGAGCAGAGGGTAAAGCCGTGATCAGTTCATCGGCAGAAGGGTTATGAGTGCTGCCAATCCAAAAATCATCGACATCGACATGATGAGCCGTTTGCGAGACGTTACCCACCACAGTTGCAGCGTCTTGCTGTTTTGTCTGACTAACCGTCGACCCGACCAGTTCAGGTTGCTCTTCTATTTCTAGCAGAAGAGCACCAATGTTGATCACGTCACCCGCTTCACCGTGTCTGCTAACGACGACCCCAGAATAGGGGGCGGGTACCTCTACCACAGCTTTGGCGGTTTCTACGGTTAATACAACTTGATCGAGTTCGACTGAGTCGCCGACGTTAATGTGCCATTCAACGATTTCAGACTCGGCTAATCCTTCGCCGAGGTCAGGTAATAAGAAGCTTTTCATTTCCAGCCCTCCACCAGTTCTCGTGCTGCGAGTACAATATCTTGCTCTTGAATCATGAAGTAATCTTCATTGCGATAATAAGGCATGATGGTATCCATTCCAGTGACTCTCCTTGGTGGAGCTTTCAATAAGCACATGGCATGTTCTGCGGTCCGTGCGAGAATTTCGGCGCCCACACCACAAGTGCGACTCGCTTCATGAACAACCAGTAGTCGGCCCGTTTTCTCTAACGATCTGAGGATGGTGTCCATATCAATAGGTTTGATAGAAGCTAAATCAATCACTTCGGCTTCAATACCTTGCGTTGAGAGAGTTTGCGCGGCTTGCAGTGACTCGACAACACATGCTCCCCAAGTGACCAAAGTAATGTCACGTCCTTTTCTTAAGGTAAAACAGGTGTCGAGTGGGAGCGCCTCTCCACTATCGACGACTTCAGATTTGACAGTACGATAGATACGTTTAGGTTCAAAGAACATCACCGGGTCATTGCTACGAATTGAAGCGAGAAGCAGTCCATAAGCTCTTTGAGGGGAAGAGGGGATAACCACCTTAAAGCCAGCAGTATGTGCAAATAGGGCTTCTACACTTTCAGAGTGATGTTCTGGTGCGTGAATGCCGCCACCATAAGGCGCTCTGAAAACTGCAGGGCAGGTTAATCGTCCTCGTGTTCGGTTGCGCATTCTTGCAGCGTGGCACATTAAATGCTCCATCGCTGGAAATACAAAGCCTTGGAATTGAAACTCGGCAACGGGACGTAAGCCTTGGCTTGCCATCCCGACAGCAACCCCGCCAATCAGCGCTTCTGCGAGAGGAGAGTCGATCACTCTCCTTAAGCCAAATTTCTCTTTGAGCCCAACAGTGGCTCGGAAGACCCCACCGTTGTCACCGACATCTTCACCGAGCACAATAACATTCTGGTCTTTGCTCATTTCATGATGCAGTGCAAGGTTGACTGCTTCTACTAACGTCAACTCAGCCATGTTTGCCTCCTTGCATTCGCATTGCTTTGTTGATCAGTGTGTCTCGCTGCTGGTTTAACTCAGCAGGTGCGTGTTCATAAAGAAAATCAAATGCACTTTCTGGTGCCTGTGGTGGAAGGTTCATGTAGTGGTCAACGGCAACCTCAACTTGCTCTTTGCAGGCTAACAACCATGTTTCCTCTTGTGCCTCACTCCATGCTCCTTGGTTGATTAAGAAGGCTTTTAGACGCTTAATCGGCTCGAACTGCCACGCTTGATTGAGTTCGTCATCGCTGCGGTAGCGGCTGGCGTCATCGGCAGTGGTGTGGTCGCTGAGTCTATAGCTTACCGCTTCAATTAAGGTTGGCCCTTTGCCCTTTCTTGCTCTATCTAACGCAGCAAGAACCGTGTCGTAAACCGCAACAACATCATTGCCGTCGACGGTTACCCCATGAATACCCGCCCCTTTTGCTTTGTCAGATAAGAATTCAGCGGCGGACTGGAGTGTTCTTGGTACAGATATCGCCCATTGGTTATTGTTGACAACAAATACCAAAGGCAAATTCCATGCTCCTGCACAGTTAATACTTTCAAGAAAGTCACCTTTAGAAGTGGCACCGTCACCGCACGTTACCAGAGCGGCATGATGATGGTTTTCTATTTTTAGCGCTGATGCCACACCTACGGCATGAGTGCATTGGGTCGCGATAGGTACGCAGAAAGGTAAGTCTCGACAATGCGCTGGTGGTTCTCCGTTCGCAGGCGTGACATGAAAGTCACTGCCTCGTTCGTCACCTCCCCAGTATTGGAGGTTTTTTTCCATAGGGATGCCACGAACCCACATGGCGGGCATATCGCGGTAATAAGGAATAAACACATCACGTGGGTGCATAGCGTGACCAATCGCAACGCCGTACGCTTCAGCTCCCAAATGAGAAGGGTAGGTGCCAAGTTTTCCGGTTCGTTGCAGGGCAACGGCTTTGTTGTCATACGTGCGGGTGAGAACCATATCCTTGTAAAAGGTGGTCAAGGTTGTTAAGTCTGCCCATGCTGGTAATTGATTTACCGACACACCTTGGTGGTCAATAAAGCGCAACATGGGTAGTGTCTGAACATTCATTACTATCTCCTCTGTGTTTCGCACAGGTGGATCGCACCTAAGAGAAACGTGTTTTGGCTCTGCAACCATGTTTCGGTACTTAGAGCCAAGATAGATACTTAATTTTCATACAACTTATTTGCGTAAACTAAAACAACCTGCTGAGCTTTGAAGCTGCTACGCACTTTTAAACTGCAAACTTAAGATAAACCAGAGATCAATTTCAGTTAATACGCTTAAAGATAAGTGTAACCAAAATGTTAAATTTCGCCTGTTTGGAACTGAATATATGAGTAAAGCTGAGCTTACAGTCGGCAAAGAAGAGGAGAAAAATGCCAGAACGGTTGAAAACGTTTGTTAAAAACTAGAGATTTATACTTATGAATGAAGGCTAAGTGGAATATTGGTTTGCAAGTTTAGAGCGGGAAAATGTTTAAATGAGTGTCCGTCAGATAACAAAACAGCAGACTTAAGCCTGCTGTTTTTAAATTGATCCTAACGAGTGGTTTACTCGGGTTGTTCAGTAAGTTTAGTGTCTTGTTGTACTTTGTACACCTTACCAGCGTTAAAGCGCTCTAGGTAATCTGCTAAGTCACGCTTAACTTCTGGTACTAGGATGTACAGACCGACGATGTTCACAAGCGCCATAGCGAAGATCATTGCGTCAGAGAAGTCGATAACTGGGCCTAGGTTCATTGCTGCACCAATTACAACGAAGATACAGAATTTCACTTTAAAGATAAGCTCAGCGGTTTTGCTCTCACCGAATAGGTAAGTCCAGGCTTTTAGACCGTAGTATGACCAAGAGATCATGGTAGAGAAAGCGAACAGAACAACGGCAATCGCTAGAATGTATGGGAACCAGCTAATTGCACTACCAAATGCAGCAGAGGTTAGTTCAACACCTGCGAGGCCAGTGTCTGTATCGAGGTAACCCGTAATGATGATAACCAGTGCTGTCATGGTACAAATAACAACCGTATCGATGAACGGTTCTAGAAGAGATACAAAACCTTCAGACATTGGTTCTTTAGTTTTCACCGCTGCGTGAGCAATTGCCGCTGAACCAACACCTGCTTCGTTCGAGAACGCAGCACGTTTGAAACCTTGGATAAGCACACCGATTACACCACCCGCAATACCTTCACCCGTGAATGCACCGTTAAAGATAGCGCTGAAAGCGTCATCGATGCGGTCATAGTTCATTAGGATGATGATAAGTGCAGCACCAACGTAGATCGTCGCCATGAAAGGAACCACTTTCTCGGTTACCTTAGCAATAGACTTGATACCACCAATAATAACAATACCAACAATAACCGCTAGGATGAGACCGAATAGCCAGCCTTTGTCTGCGAAGAATGATGCATCACCGCCCGTTACGCCCACAACCTGTTTGAACGCTTGGTTAGCTTGGAACATGTTACCGCCACCAAGAGATCCACCAATGGCGAATACAGAGAACAGAACAGCAAGTGTACGACCAAATGCGGCATTACCACGCTGAGCCAGACCTTTGCTCAGGTAGTACATTGGGCCACCGGATACCGAGCCATCTGGGTTGGTGTTACGGTATTTTACACCGAGTGCACATTCTACAAATTTGCTCGACATACCAAGCAAGCCCGCAAGAATCATCCAGAATGTTGCGCCAGCACCACCGATAGATACAGCGACTGCCACACCAGCGATGTTACCCAAACCCACTGTGCCTGAAAGGGCAGTAGTCAGAGCTTGGAAGTGAGAAACCTCACCGTCTGCTTTTGCCTTTGGATCAGAGAATTTACCCGATACCAGTTGAACTGCGTGCTTGAAACCACGCACGTTAATGAAGCCTAAGTAGAAAGTAAAAAAGCTAGCTGCAACAACTAACCAAAGAACAATCCACGGCACCTGTACGTCAGTAAAAGGGAACGGAATAGTCGAAAAGATCATTCCTACAAAAGGGTTGACGATAGGTGCAACGACTTCGTTGATTTTGTCATCCAAATTGGATGCTGCAGCGCTACCTGCAAATAGACTCGCCAAAATGGCTAGCGAAATACGCTTTGTCATGCTTTTCCTGCCTGTTAATAGGTGTTTATATGAATAATATTTATATGATGCTGTGTTTTGTTACATTTGTGTAACGTTTGCTATTATTCATTTTATAAATACGTAAGCAACATCTTTGGCGGAAAATATGATCTAGTAAACAATTCTAATTTTTACTAACTTTATGCAATCATTTCGAACTTATTCACTAGGTTATTGGTTATAGTTGAAGTAAATGAGAGCTGATATCTTAGTAAATTAGTCGGATATTTGGCTATACCGGCAAATATATAAAACTGTGTGATTACTAAATGACCAGTAAAACATGACGAATTATTGGTTTATCTCAGCTTAAAATGGTGGTTATGCACTGGTGGTGAATTATCATTCGCGCGATGAATGATTGGCTACTGAGACAGATCGGTAAGTGACTGCCAGTCACGAGTTAGCATCGCGTAAGATGTTTGGTCGGAAGTTAGCTCGCTAGTCCGAAAGTTTATAATTTTACTGATACATATATTTAACAATAATGTCCAAAACGCTATAGTAAGGATTGAATAAACTATAGGAGTTAAAGGATGAAACTCACGATATCAGGGAAGTTACAGCTGAGTTTTCTGTCGCTTGCAGTACTTTTTATCGTTTCTGCGTTGTTTATATATCGCAGCTTAATTACCGTTGAAACTCATACTGCGTCGTTAATAAATCGGGATCTGCCCACTGTTGATGCAGGACGCTCCATTCAGCAATCGATTCACGCGACGGTCTCCTCACTTCGAGCTTACATGCTACTAGGGGGAAATGAAGCAACGGGTGAAAGCCAAAAAGCGAAGCTGAACCAATCAATTCTCAAAGTCGATGAGTCTTTACCTACTCTAGAGCCATTATTGGCGCAAGAAAGCTATCAACAGATCCTTTCTCAATGGGGGTTAGTGACGCAATCATTAAATGAAATCGCCGAACTTAGCCACAGTGATGATAACCTCCCAGCTCACTCCTTGTTTATCAATGAAGCGGCCCCTATCGCTGAAGTGGCGCTTGACCAGCTTCAAGGCCTAATTAATGATGAAGCGGGAAATAAAGAGGGAGGTGAGCGTAAACGCTTGTTCAGACTTTATGCAGATAGTTACACCTCTCTTGCCAACGCGCTCTCTTCTATGCGTGACTTCCTTCTATATGGAAAGCAGGAGCACTTGGATAAGTATCAAGACTTCCTAAAGTCTCACGCTAAATCTGTCCAAGAGATCGAATCTAAAGTCAGCTTATTATCAAGTAGCGACCAAGGTTTATGGGATCTATTTAAAGAGATGCAACAGCTATATTTCCCATTGGCTGATCAAGTCGTTGAACTAAGACGTTCGAGTGACTGGAACATCGCAAACCAAAAGATGGCCAATGAACTGGTCCCGGCAGTGACAGCGCTTAACTCGAATCTTGACTCTATCATTAACCGACAGCAGGCGATCGCAGACCAAAGTGGTCAGGGAATTTTTAGCTCTGTGACCAGTGTCATTTCGTTGTTGGTTGCATCCATAGCCATTGTTTTGGTTGTTGCTGCGACAACGGCACACTTTATGGGTAAGAGTATTGGTCGCCGAGTTAAAACGATTTCTCAACGTGCCGAATCTATCGCCAATGGTGATGTCTCGCAGGTTGCGCTATCGATCGAAGGAAGTGATGAGTTGGCAAGTTTGACTCACTCAATAAATAAAATGAATGATGAACTTGCGGCGATCGTGAAAGGTGTTAGCAATAAGGCTTCAACCGTCAGTAACAGTATGAATGCTCTGCTCGATGCGAATGCTCAAACGGTGCAGCAGGTTGACAGCCAGAAATCTACGATGGAACTGGTAGGGCATCAAGTTACCGATGTAAGCCATTCCGCGACCGATACCGCAAGGCAGGCTGAACAATCAGCGAGTAAGCTGTTGGAATCTCAAGCTCAGATAGAGAAGGGTTCTCAAGCGCTCGATCTCAACAAAAATACTGTTGGTTTACTCCACACTACGATTGAAAAAGCCAGTGAACAGGTCGATGCGCTAAGCAAAGAGAGTGAAGCTATCGGTCGAGTGACCGAGGTGATTGAAGGTTTGGCCGAACAGACCAATTTACTTGCTTTAAATGCTGCGATTGAAGCTGCGCGAGCCGGCGAGTACGGGCGAGGTTTTGCGGTTGTTGCAGACGAAGTTCGGTTGCTAGCGACAAGAACCACAGAGTCGACTTCTGAAATCAACAATATAGTGAACGCGATTCAATCGTCTACGGCAGCCGTAGTGGGGGAGATCGATAAAAGTAAGTCTTTAGCAGAAGAAGGGGCTAAGCATACTGAACAAGCTTATGGAAAATTAAGCTCGACAACACATCAAATCGACGAATTAAATCGACAGATGCAAGACTTGTTAAGTTCTGCGCAGCAGCAGTCTCAAGCAACTGATGAGATCCAATCGCTCATGAATAAAGTGATTGAGTCCGTAGAAGGTGTCGCAGAGATCTCGCAGTCTTCGTCTGAGGTTTCAAACCAAGTTCGGGGACAGGTTGATGAACTCAATGGAGAGATGAGTCGTTTTCAGATCACGTAATGGTGGGATTACTTATTGAGTGATGTCTCACTCTTAAGCCTTAGCAACATCATCTGATCGAAGTATCATCTATACCTAATGTATCAAAATATTATATAGCTCAATAATGGTTTTATTGAGCTTATTTTTTTAGGGACAAATGTGTTTCGAATCTTAGTAGGCTTATTGGTTTTGCTGGTTTCTTGTGGGGTGAAAGCCGAGCAGGCTGACAAGCTTATTGTTGCCAATTCAAAGGCGTGGAAGCCCTTTTCATTTCTTAATCATAAGGGGAAGCCCGAAGGTATTTTAATCGACTATTGGCGTGAGTATGGGCGTAAGAATAATGTCGAAATTGAGTTTCTTCTCCTTGATTGGCAGGCCTCTCTCGATGCTGTCAGAGATGGACAAGCTGACATTCATGCTGGCCTTCTCTGGTCTGAACAACGTGATAGCTACTTGGATTATGCGCCAGAAATACTCTCTATTGATACTCAACTGTATATTAGCCACGCATTAATAGGCACTAACCTGGATGAATTTATGTTAGGTGATCACACATATACGGTTGGTGTGGTTGCTGGTGGCTATGAAGAAGAATTTACTCGACGGCATTTCCCTAATCTTAATTTGATCAGTTACTCAAACAACCAACTGATGATACAGGCGGCATTTAAAGGTGAACTAGAGGCGTTTGTCGCGGATCTACAAGTTGCGAACTTTTATCTATTTAGCAGTGACGAACCGCAACGGTTTGTCGGGGTTAGGCATTTTTACTCGGGCGATCTAAGAGCTGCTGTTCGAGAGGGTAATACAGTACTGCAACAACAAGTAACACGCGGAATCAATGAGTTTGGCAATGGAAACAAACAGCAAATCTTCAATCGTTGGATGTATGTCAATACGGTGTATCCGGATTATTTACTTCCAGTTGCGGCGCTGATCATAGGGGGGGCAACATTTTGCTATATAGTGGCACTTAATTTAACGGTCAAGGTGAGAACAAAAGCGCTTGAGCAAGCCAATGTAGAACTGAAAAAGCTCTCTGAAACGGATCAGCTTACCGAATTGAGTAATCGACGCCACTTTGTTAGTGAGTTTCAAAAAAGGCTTGAAGGTGGTGGTGAGATTACGGTAATGATTTTTGATATCGATGATTTTAAACAAATCAATGATAGCTATGGTCACCAAGCAGGAGACCTTGTGATTAAGAGCGTTGCTCATACTGCAAGACAAGCACTGGCAGAGAACCACTTGATTGGCAGGATTGGTGGAGAAGAATTTGCAGTTGTGCTAAGTGGTACAACTTATGAACAATCAGTGGTCGCTGCACAAAAAATATGCAGTGATATTCGCAAGGTAAAACTACCTGAAGACGATGCTTGCAACGTAACCGTGAGTTTGGGCTGCGCTTACTATCCAAATACCGACTTAGGCTTATCTTTATCTGATGCTGATCATTTGATGTATCAGTCAAAGATACATGGCAAAGATCGAGTCACAGCAAAAGCCTTTGCTTAGGCTCAATTGAGCGCAAAAACAACAAACCAAGGCCAAAGTGGTGCGAACTTCACCACTTAACCATAATATAGGAAGAAAACGCTTTTCTTTTCAGTTATCTGTGGCATATTGAAGCTGTCTTCACGATGATGCGTGCATCGTATAATGGCTATTACCTCAGCCTTCCAAGCTGATGATGCGGGTTCGATTCCCGCTGCACGCTCCAAGCCTTTTAGGCCCAAGCACCTCAATGCGTACTTCGTATAATGGCTATTACCTCAGCCTTCCAAGCTGATGATGCGGGTTCGATTCCCGCAGTACGCTCCAAAGCAAACCTCTGGCATTCAGCAACTTAAACAAAAATACTTTGAAGGTATTCTTAGCCGCTATTCTCTGACAGAGTTGAGTAAATTGCCGTTTGCGACACTTAGAGCATACAAATGGCTCGCTTAGACAACGCCTTGCATTTACCTAATCGAGCCAATTGTGGATGAATTTGCTAGTGATGCCTAAACTACGCTGTATGGGCGATGGCTTCTACTTCTACTAGAACACCCATAGGAAGGTCTTTGACTGCAAAACAGCTACGAGCAGGGCAATCTGTTTTAAATACCTTTGCATAGACTTCATTAAATGCGCTGAAATCTGAAATGTTGGCTAGGTAACATGTCGTCTTTAGTGTTGTATTGACATTACCTCCTCCAGCTTCAATAACAGCAATCAGGTTTTCGAGAGATTTTTGAGATTGTTCAGTGATCCCACCTTCAACAACGTTTGATGTTGTTCCGTCAATCGGTAGTTGGCCCGAAGTGAAAATAAGTTCACCGAACTTGTTGCCGTGTGTGTATGGACCAATCGCCTTTGGAGCCGTATTGGCATTAATGGTTTCTTTTTGCATGGATATTGCCTTAGTTGCCGTTATGGTATTTTGAAAAAAGTTTAAATGTGGTGTAGTTACGCAGATAATCGTCTGTGCACGATATTCACAAGTAAGGATGCGGCATTTTGTATGCTGCTATCGTCGAAGTCGAAAGTAGAGGTGTGAAGGTTTGTCCCTTTTGTACCTAGCATAAACCAGCAAACACCTTCAACCTTATTGGTTACGAAGAATTGCATATCCTCACCTCCCGCAGAAGGTGGGACATCATCAATAACATTCTCCGAACCATAGATGAGCTGTCCACATTCCACGACGACATCCGTGTGTTCAATGGTATTGATAGTTGCGGGGCAAAGAACTTCAAATAGAAGATCGTAGGTAGCGTTATATTTGTTACATACGCTTTTCGCGCAGGAGTGCATCTCCTCACGTATATGATCTGCAATATGGGATTCAAAGTAGCGGATCGTACCTCCCGCAAGAGCCATTTCTGGGATTCCGTTCATTGTTGTGCCTGAATTAAGTTTGCACGTGGCAATAACGGCCAAATCTTTACTATCTATGTTTTGAGTAATTTGATCCCACCCTGCAATAATCTCGCTGACAACGTTGATGGGGTTAATACACTTGTGAGGTACGGAGCTGTGACCACTTTTGCCTACAACGGATAACGTGAAACACTCACCAGCGCCTGTAGTGGCGCCATAACGTACCTGGAGAGTTCCATCTTTTAATCGTGGCATGTTATGAAATCCGTATAGCTCAGTATATGGATGTGATTCATACAAACCATCTTTCATCATCGCTAGTGCACCTTGTCCTGTTTCCTCATTGGGCTGGAATAGGACTTTAACAGTGCCATTAAAATTATTGTGCTTTGCCAAATGTGATATAGCAGCCAACGTCACTGCCATATGCCCATCATGACCACATGCATGCGCAACCCCTTCGTGCTTAGATTTCCACTTCTGGCCGGATTCATCACTCATAGGTAAAGCATCCATATCGCAACGAAACGCGATACACTTACCTTTCTTTCTACCTTTAATGGTAGCAACGATTCCCGTTGACCCATAACCTAGGTCGTACTCTATGCCCCAGCTATCAAGCAATTCAATGATGTATTGTTGCGTTTTGTACAAATCAAAACGTAATTCTGGGATTTGATGTAAGTCCCTGCGCCAACCTATAGCGCGGTTAGCCAATGTGTCATCAATTATCGTTACTGGTGTAGATATAATCATTTTTGAAAGCTCCTAACTTTGGGCTGTCGTTTTTGAAGGGAGTGTGGCTCTCTTCCGAGAGAAAAAATAAAGTGGTGAAATCGCCACCATAAATGCTAAGCCGATAAGAATTTTCGACAGTTCTTGGTCTGACAGTAAAACTAGGCAGATGAAAACAGCGAGAATAGGGAGTGCAGGACCAAAAGGCGCTCTAAAAGATGACTTGGCTTGATTGTCATTGGCAAAGCGCTTGCGGAATATCAATACACTGATGCATGTTGGAATGTATTGAGCAAAGCGTGCGACGACAGACAGCATTGCCAGTTCTGTAAATGAACCACTCAGTGCGATAGGAACAGTTACGATAGCGGATGCTATGATTGCAGCAGCCGGTACGCCACTTTTCGTTTTGCTACCGAAGAATTGAGGGATCATTTTGTCATCTGCAAGTGGCAGCAGCGCTCGCGGGATGTGGAACGAGGCGGCAACATTGATACCAGCAATTGAAATTACAGAACCAATGGTAATTAGCCAAAAACCAAACTCACCCGATACAACACGTGCCGCATCAGCAAGTGGTGTTCCAGAATCAGCAACAGCTTCACCAAGGACACCCACGGTAACGGCCATAACCAAGCCATAAAACATCATCACAATTCCAAGTGACAAGCATATCGCTCTTGGTAAATTTTTCTTTGGATTCTCCATGTCTTCTGCGGCTGTACCAAAAGTCTCAAATCCGGTGAATGAATAAAATGCCAAAATAAGGGCTGAGATAATAGTCTCAGAGTTTAGTGAATACGTTGGAGTTACATTCGCGCTGGGGATGATATTTTGCGGTGTGATGTACCAAATGCCTACAACGATTAAAAATACTAGTGGTATCATTTTGGCGATGGTCGAAATGTTGTTTACGACTTTCGCGGCACTTACACCGAATAGATTTATGCATGTTAACGACAAGACTGTTCCTACAACAATCAGGTTGCATAGTAATATATTGTCGGCAAATCCGAAGGTGCTCGACAGAATATTTTTGAATGCAACCGCCATTACTGCCCAAGCGATGCACTGCATAAACCATTTTAAGAAACCGACTTCAAACCCTGCAAATCGTCCGAATGCTTCTTTGGTATATACATAGGCTGCCCCGTTTTTGCTGAAGTATCCTGCGGCTTCGGCGAAACACAACGCGATGGTTGCTACTATCGCTCCTGTAATAAACACGATAGCGACAGACCAATCACCTGCGAACTGGTACAAGGATGCTGGAAGCAGAAATATCCCCGACCCAATTATCGAGTTGAACCCTAGTAATACGATAGACCAGAGGCCTAACTTGTTATGTTTTTCAGTCATTGGATAAACCCTACATAGAAAATGATTACTTGTTCCTCGTTGGGCTGCGCTATCTGTATTGACGTAAACAGATTAGCGACAGCTGCGGAGGTGTAAGCGAGGTATTTAGAGAGTATGTTGCGACCGAGTGACTGGCTGTGATGCACATGACCACTCGACTATGAAACCCTCATCATTCTTGATTTGGCATCACTCTACTCAGCGAGAAATAGAGAATCCAGAAAAACGCTATAACTAATAATTATTATGTGAAATGGGTTCTTTATATTATCATAGGTAATATTTACAGGGCTTTTAATGATTCTGGTTTGATGCTATGTGACTGAATTAAAACGGAATTGTTTCTAGGGGGCTTTGTTTTGACTATCAGTGTTGATAATACTCACGAAGGTGTTGAATGAAAGGTGATAAATCAAATGTTTACGATGAATACGTTCTGAACAAGATCCAAACGTGTTGGTTTTCATACCGAAGGGAAAATAAAGTGACTCAAGCACAGGCCGCTGAACAGCTGGGCATGAAACAGTCAGCATTTTCACAATACCTATGCGGAAACATCGCGCTCAATGCTGAGTTTATTTCCCGTTTTGCTCAGATGGTCAAACGTTCTCCAGCGTATTTCCATCAACGATTGGATTCTGGTGGAGAAGAATGGGAGAGTATGGACTCAACTATTTTTACCGCTGAAGTAAGCCAAACTCTTTCTCAGGGAAAAGTATCGACTCCATTTGTCCTTATGCCGCGTATGGCAATCATTCGCGGTTACGTCAATGTAGAAATTGATAACTTTGATACTCGCTACCCAAGAGGGACTATCGTGTTTTTTATGCCAGATGGGAAAATATGTGAAACGGATGAAGTGGGTGTTTTTGGTAATGATGGCCGAATCATCGCAATAGGTGAACTTGAATATGGTGATAACCATTGGCGTGTATCCACTTTGAAAAATGGGATTCCTACCAAAGTAATTTTGATGCCTGAGCATAGGTTAATGCGATTGCAAGGTTCAATACAGCATGAGAAAACCAGAAAGAGGCTCTTCAGTAGTAAAGCGTTGGCAAAGAAGCAGAGATAGCTCATCGTGCATTGATAGGGGCATCGCGGCAAACAAATAGAAGATAAGGTAGAAAGTCGTAGCTGTGTTGAAGTCGGGGGATCGTCACACATTTACCTAATCAAAGTCGGGTCAAACACCGTCGAACGATTTCTTCCGGTTTGTTTAGAGAAATAGAGTGATTTGTCTGCATGTTCCAACCAAGTTAAATGGCTGGTTTGATAGGGCGAAAGTTCACATACCCCGAGGCTGATTGTGTATTTCACTGAGTGCTGTTCGCAGGCGACGTTCGCTTGTTCAATCCGCTTGCGTAGTCGTTCAGTAAAGTAGAGTGCTTGAGTTGCGCAGGTGCCCGGCAGAAGAACCGTAAATTCTTCACCACCGTATCTACCGCAAATATCTGAGCCGCGAGAAGCTTTTTTGAGTTCAGTGGCGGTATGACGGATGACTTCGTCACCGACAGTATGGCCAAAGGTATCATTGACTCGTTTAAAATGGTCGATATCAAAGATAACAAGAGACGATGTTGACCCCGTTATTTGGCAATGCTCAAACTCCCTCTGCAAACAACTTTCCCAATAGGTTCGGTTATATAGTTTTGTCAGGCCGTCTGTTTTGCTAAGGTCAGACAGCTTTTGATTGGAGTCTGTCAGGTGAATTTTGTTTTTTGCAATATCACTGACGTCACTAATGATGATACTCACGTGAGACACTTCTCCGTTAACAGAGGTCAACGGAGAAAAAGTAATATTCTGGCGCATTTCCGTTAGCCCGTTTGAAATCGGACTAAAGTTTTTAAACTTAAAAAGAAATGGCCGATCTTCCCAGCAAGAAAACCCTCGGCTATTTAGGGTAAATGCGGCACTGACTTTGCTACGAAGCCATAGTTCAGGGAGCCCATCAATCGCTTCAAAAAGTGTTTTACCAAGGATTTTATCTGCACTGATACCACTGTAAGACTGCATAAAGGTATTCCAGACACACACTTTATACTCTTTATCAATGACGATCAGACCGGCATCCAAATCACCAAGGATTTGCATTACCCAGTGCAGGTCTTCGATATCTGTAGACTTCATAACACACTCTCCAGAATATCTTCTATTGCGTTTAAAGACTCGTAATCCATCAAAAAGATAATGTCACAGGCAATATCCAAGTTCTCTGCTCTATAAACAAACTCGATGGTAAAAATATCTTGCTCATAGTCTTTTAGAAACTGGTCGCAAGCTAAAGAAACTTGTAGTCGTTCTTTTTCCAATACGATGGGTTGGCGCAACGAAATCGCGATGTCTAATTGCTTACTAAAGGAGTTAAGAAATGAAGACACAAGCAGATTTGCCAGATCTAAAATCACTTCATTGACCGAACTGCTAGCAGCATCCTCTTCTGTTTCTACCAGCAACTCAAAACCAGCACCATGCAGACAGACAAAGGCTTCTCCATTGATGCCATTGCCAACAAAGCGCTGAGAAACGGCGCGAGATTCAGAATTGTTAACAATATCTTGTACTGTCATGGTCAATTCTGATTGGTGTAAGGAGGCAACATTTGGCAAGGGCATTTCGATGAATCGGCCCATTTGCTGTGAAATAAGAGAGGCACTTGCCCCAAGCGCAACGTTGCTCATTTCGCGGATTGCAGCCATTAAATCAATAGGCTTATGGCTGTGTGTATTGGGCCTAATATCCGTGTTGCGCAGCGGCAGTTGGTAGTAGTCAAACAATGGAACCAGATCAGATGTCACAAAAGGCTTTTCGATAAAATGTTTGGCACCTAAATCTTTGCATCGAGATTTTGCTTCTGGCTGGATATCACCTGACACAACAACCACTTGAGTTGGGTAATGGTTAATTGGCATTGATGCCAGTACCTCAAAGCCATCCATCACGGGCATGGTAAGGTCTAAGAAAAGCAGGTCAATTTCATGCGCCAACATGATTTCAAGCGCCTCTTTGCCGTGTTCTGCTTGATGAATGGTGAGATTGGTCGAAGGAGCAATTCTGCCGATAATCGATTTGCGAGCAATAACCGAGTCGTCACACACTAAGATTTTCATTGTTGTAATTCGATAACCTGTTACAGAGTGCCACTTGGGTTGCGCAAGGTAAACCAAACCAATACTGTGACGTTAGTTCAAATATTATTGATGATAGTTAACATATTTATCTTAATGATTTCACGCGCTTTTTAGAAAGCAGACCGAAAAGTTGGAGATCAGACACAGAATCTTGAATCAAGAGATCCTCATGTCTAGTTAATACAACGGATGCATTGATAAGTAATTAGTGAGATGCCATCCCAGTTGTCGTTACTTGTACTTTTCGAGAATAGTGGCAATTTGACCGGATTGTTGTAGCTTTTTAAGCCCCATATTGAATGCGGAAATGATACGCTCTTTGTTTGGGTGATCATGGCTTATCGCGATATACAAAGGATTTTCAGCTAGAGGATTGTCAATCAATGAAAAGTCATTGATGTCTAGATCGTTGTGCTTTACAAACCAGCGGAAAAAGATCTTGTCAGCGACCAAAGCATCTATTCGTCCCGCTTTCAGCTTCCTTATATTGGTCAATAGATTTTCTGCATCCAAACGATCAAAATCATTCGACTGCATAAAGTCGTCGTCGTAGGCATACCCACGTAGCACCCCAATTCTTTTTTGGTTTAGGCTTGTTAATCCATTGTATTCAAAGGTATTCTCTTTAAGTGAGACAAAAATTAAGGAATTGGTCAGATAGGCATCACTAAAGTACAGATATTCAAGCCTTTCACTGCTTTTCCACACGGTGAGCGCAATATCATAGCGTTGAGTTGCCACTTCTCTTAAAGCCCGGCTCCATGGTTTGATTGTGTGTTTTAGCTTGTAACCCTGAGTTAAAAAAGCTTCTGATATGATTTCGTGAGCAAGCCCTCTAACTTCATGAGAATCGATTACGTAGGGAGGCCATTCATCTTGTATTGCCCAGACGACATTCGCATGTACCTGTACAGAGAGCGTAGACAATAAGATTGCAATGATGATTCTGGCCTTCATGTTTCAATCTCTTTCAATCAACTTTTGATAAGTGTAGTCAATAAGTCCGAAAATTCGATATCGAGCACAAAGCTATGACAGTGAGGATGGTGGAGCCGCGAGCGAGACCTTTGATGTGGGTACTTTATTGAGTTGTTGGCAGATATACCAAGCGATGTTTGTCATCTTGTTTAGATCTATGCCCGTTTCGATACCCAAGCCTTGGCAAAGGTAAAGCACGTCTTCAGTGGCGACATTGCCTGCTGCTCCTTGCGCATAAGGGCAGCCACCCAAGCCAGCCACACTGGAATCGATAGTCGAGATTCCCATCTGCATTGCTTGATATAAGTTGGCGAGCGCTTGACCATAGGTATCATGAAAATGTGCGGCGAGTTGGGAACAATCTGTTTTTACGAGAACGGTCTCAAGAACCTGCGCTATTTTAACAGGGGTTCCAGTGCCAACGGTATCGCCCAAGGAGACTTCGTAGCAGCCCATATCTAACATGGTTTGTGTTATGTCGGCGACGCGCTGAGGATCAGTGGCACCGTCGTACGGACAATCGACAATACATGATAGGTAGCCTCGCACTGGCAGTTTATATTTGGATGCCAACTCTATCACGTCTTCAAAGCGCTCCAAGCTTTGCGAAATAGAACAGTTGATATTGCGCTGGCAAAAACCTTCCGATGCCGCGGTGAAAACGGCGATTTGGTCGACGCCACTGTCGATGGCAGACTCTAAACCATGAATATTAGGAGTTAGAGCAGAATAGCTAACCCCCATTTGGCGTGATATTTTTCTGAGCACCTCATTGGAATTCGCCATTTGCGGCACTTTTGACTCAGAAACAAAAGCACCTGATTCGATCTGAGAGACACCAGTCTGAGAGAGTCTGTTTACCAGTTCAACCTTAGTCGCAACGGGTAAAGTGGATTCATTCTGAAGCCCATCGCGTGGGCCAACTTCGACTATTTTAACCCTTGCTGGCAGCTTAATGTTGGTAGCCATCATTCCGATTCACCGTGACTAAGATTACTCCAATTGGGCGCACGTTTTTGTAGGAATGCCGACAAACCTTCTTGACCCTGAGGTGAGACACGAATATTTGCAATTAGCTCACTGGTGTAGTGTTTCATTGGTTCATCAATGGGGCTGTGATGGCAATGATGACAAAGTTTTTTTACTTCAACCAAAGCCTGTGGGCTATGCGCTAGCAATGGTGTTAGCCAGGCTAGCGCCTGATCTTGAAGATCGTCACAGTGTGAAATTTGATGAACGATATTGAGCCTGCATGCTGTCTCGGCATTAATCTTTTCTGCAGATAGCATGTAGCGGCGAGCATGTCGTACTCCCATTGCCCGTATCACGTAGGGGGCGATGGTTGCGGGTACAAGCCCTAGCTTCACTTCACTTAAACAAAACGCGGCATTGTCATTGGCAATGACCATGTCACAGCAGCAGATAAGCCCAAGAGCACCTCCAAATGCGCTGCCTTGTACCACAGCGACAGTCGGATGTGGGAAACGATCTAGTTTTTCAAGCAAGGTCGCAAGCTGATAGGCATCGAGCTGGTTTTTTTGTGGGCTCTTGGTTGTCATAGAACGCATCCACTCAATGTCTGCACCTGCCGAAAAGTGCTTCCCTTGACCTGCAAGTATGAGCGCCCTTACTTTAGGATCAGAAGAAAGCATATCTAGATGGGTGATCAACTGCGCAATGACCTCGGCGTTGAACGCGTTGGCGCAGTCAGGGCGGTTCAACATTAAGCTTGCAATACCATTTTCATTCAATTGCACTAAGACGTGGTTACGTTTTGCTTTGTTGCGATCTTGACTCATTTTGTCACATCCTAAATATTCCGAATTGGCTCTCTTCAATAGGTGCGTTTTGAGCGATTTTAAGCGCATGAGCTAACACGCTACGGGTGTCTTTCGGATCGATAATGCCATCATCCCATAGTCTGGCACTGGCGTAGTAGGGGTGCCCTTGAGACTCATATTGGTCAAGAATCTCATCGCGAAACTGCTGCTCTTGCTCAGCTTGCCACTCTTTACCCTGTCTTTGCATAACGTGATGTTTTACCTGAGTTAAGACTCCAGCGGCCTGCTCACCACCCATGACAGAGATCCGTGCATTTGGCCACATCCACATCATAGTCGGCTCATAAGCCCGGCCACACATACCATAGTTTCCGGCACCATAAGACCCACCGATAATGATGGTGAACTTAGGGACGTCAGCACATGCTACCGCCATAACGAGCTTAGCGCCGTTTTTCGCAATTCCCCCTTCCTCTACTTTTTTGCCAACCATAAATCCAGTGATATTCTGCAAAAAGAGTAGTGGGATTTTCCTTTTGGCGCACAGCTCAATAAAGTGTGCCCCTTTTTGAGCTGATTCAGAAAACAGAATGCCATTGTTTGCCACAATCCCAATCAGGTGGCCTTCAATGCGGGCAAAGCCACATACCAGTGTGGTGCCAAACAGCGCTTTGAACTCATCGAACTCTGAACCATCTACAACGCGCGCAATAATTTCTCTGACATCAAACGATAAGCGTAAATTAGCACTCACCACACCATAAATCTCCTCAGGTGCATATTTGGGAGGGACGATGTCTTCCAATGCTTGCTTGCGAGTTGTCAGCAGGTTGGTGTTAGCAACGGCTTCTCTGGCCAGTAGCATGGCATGGTGTTCATTTTCAGCGTAGTAATCTGCAACACCGGATTTCCTGCAATGGACATCGGCGCCTCCTAGCTCTTCATCTGTCACTATCTCACCTGTCGCGGCTTTCACAAGTGGTGGGCCAGCTAAAAAGATAGTTCCTTGTTGTTTCACCATGATTGCAACATCGGACATTGCGGGAATGTAGGCGCCTCCTGCGGTACATAATCCAAGTACAACGGCAATTTGTGGTATTCCGTCGGCTGACATCCGCGCTTGATTAAAGAAAATCCGCCCAAAATGTTCCTTATCCGCAAATACTTCAGCTTGATGCGGCAGGTTGGCACCACCTGAATCGACCAGATAGATGCAGGGTAATTGGCAGCGTTTAGCTATTTCTTGTGCCCTTAAATGCTTTTTCACTGTGAGTGGGTAGTAGGTACCACCTTTTACTGAGGAATCGTTCGCGATCACCATGCATTGTTGACCGTTAACTTGCCCAATACCTGCGACAACGCCCGCGCATGGAACATTGTCGTCATAGACTTGCCAAGCTGCAAACTGAGCAATTTCAAGGAAGGGGCTGTTGTCATCAAGTAGTAACGCAATGCGTTCACGAACCGGCAGTTTACCTTTGCGGCGTTGATGCTCTAGCGCTTTTTCACCGCCGCCCCGTTTAATAGTGGCAATATCTGTATGTAATTTCTCGACCAAGATTTCCATTGCGGAGAAGTTATCGTTATACAGTGGTGCGTCTTTTTTAACTTTTGACCTTATTGCTGGCATTGTGACCTCATTAACGGGTTTCTTCAAATAGCTCGCGACCGATGAGCATACGGCGGATCTCAGACGTACCCGCCCCAATTTCATACAATTTTGCGTCTCGAAGGAGTCGTCCTGCTGGGAACTCGTTGATATAGCCATTGCCGCCAAGAAGTTGAATCGCATCGAGCGCAATCTGGGTAGCAAGTTCTGCACAATAGAGAATGACTCCGGCCGCATCTTTACGACTGGCATGCCCTCTGTCACAGGCACTCGCAACGGTATAAAGGTAGGCACGAGCGGCATTGGTTCGGGTGTACATATCGGCGACTTTAGCCTGTACCAATTGGAATTCGCCAATCGATTTGCCGAACTGTTTTCTGTCATGGATGTAAGGAATCACCAAGTCAAGGCAAGCTTGCATAATGCCAAGCGGGCCTGCGGCGAGCACAACGCGCTCGTAATCTAATCCGCTCATTAGTACTTTTGCGCCCCTATTGACTTGGCCTAAAACGTTCTCTACTGGAACTTTGCAATTTTTAAATACTAGCTCACAAGTGTTTGAACCGCGCATACCCAGTTTGTCGAGCTTTTGTGCGTGGCTAAAGCCTTTAAATTGCTTCTCAACAATGAATGCGGTAATACCCTTTGAGCCTTTATCTGGCTCTGTTTTCGCGTAGACGACAATCACGTCTGCATCTGGGCCGTTGGTGATCCACATTTTGGAGCCGTTAAGCAGGTAGTGATCACCATTTAACTCCGCCTTAAGCTGCATACTAACGACATCTGAACCGGCATTGGGTTCACTCATTGCGAGCGCACCAATGTGGGTGCCTTGGATTAGTTTGGGTAGGTATTGAGCGCGCTGAGTGTCATTACCATTGCGAAAGATTTGGTTGACACACAAGTTTGAATGAGCACCATAGCTTAGCGCAACAGATGCTGAAGCACGGCTGATCTCTTCCATTGCAACTACGTGTGCAAGGTAGCCCATTTCAGCGCCACCGTATTGCTCGCTGACGGTGACACCCAATAACCCCATTTCACCGAATTTAGGCCATAGCTGATTAGGGAAGTGATTGGATTGGTCAATTTCAGCCGCGAGAGGAGCAATATGCTGTTGGGAGAATCCACACACGTGTTCACGTAAAAGGTTGATGGATTCACCCAAGCCAAAATTGAGCGGGGTGTACTGAGATAACATAACGCCTCCGAGCGAACGGTTTAAACCAGTCTTTACTAAAGTTGACTCGAAGACGTTTAAGAAAGGTTAGCTTACTTGGCTTGCTTCTAATGCTTGCTCACAACGCTCACGCGCGATGTTTAGATCATCAAGCATATTCTTAATGTCATCGAGTTGGCGCATAAGCACCGCTTCCTTTTCATCAATGATTTTCAGCATTTCAGTTAGCTGAGTATTGCCTTGATGAGTGTCGTAGAGTTCAAATAGTTCACGAATCTCCGCCAAAGAGAACCCCAGTCTTTTGCCTCGTAGAATTAACTTGAGGCGGGTTCTATCTCGTCGGTTGTAGATACGCATACTGCCTTTGCGCTCTGGTTGAATTAGCCCCTCATCTTCGTAAAAACGGATGCTTCGTGTGGTTATGTCGAATTCTTTTGCGAGATCGCTAATTTTATATTTTTCCACTGAGACTCTATTCCTAATTAATTATTTCTTGGGTAGTTGATTGATTCAGAATTGGCTGGATCAAATTATTTGCAAATAAGTTTAGTTTGTTTCTTTACGTTTACGTAAATGTTAGTGCTATGCTTACGTAAACGTCAAGAAATTAAGTTGAGCCGATTTGAAGGGGCGATACCGCAACCTCTAAAACGGTCATGGATGAAAATACTCACCACTTGGTCATAGAGCTACGTCAAAGAGGGCGGCGCATGGAACAAAAAGAGATTTGGATAGTGTCAGCAAAACGTACTCCTATGGGGAAGTTTCAAGGTTTGTTGGCTGAATACTCGTCCCCCCAGTTGGGTGCGTTAGCGATACGGGGGGCGCTTGAGCAGGCGGGTTTATCACCAAATATTGTTGAAGAAGTGTATATGGGGTGTGTATTACCTGCAGGGTGTGGTCAAGCACCTGCAAGGCAAGCCGCACTTCATGGTGGATTACTACCCCAGACGCCTTGTACTACGGTAAACAAAGTCTGTGGCTCTGGAATGAAGTCGGTCATGTTGGTTCACGATTTGATCAAACTGGGCTCCGTCCAATGCGCGCTAGCAGGGGGAATGGAGAGCATGACCAACGCCCCTTACCTGTTGAAAGATTCGCGCAGTGGGATGCGAATGGGCCATAAAAACACCTATGACCACATGTTCTTGGATGGATTGCAGGATGCGTACGAGGGTGAGCTGATGGGGGTTTATGGACAACAAATCGCTGATAAGTTGAAATTTACTCGCGCACAAATGGATGAATGGGCGACGCAATCTGTTCAACGTGCTGTCGCCGCAGATAACCAGAAAATGTTTCGTGATGAATTGGTTGAAATAGAGCGTAAAAATGGTGAATTGCTTGGTTATGACGAGCAACCACGTTCTATCGACGTCAATAAGATCCCAAACCTTAAACCTGCTTTTGCCAAAGAGGGATCGATTACGGCTGCCAACTCTAGTGCAATTTCTGATGGAGCGGCGGCGCTGATATTGATGGAAGCCGACTATGCCAAGCAGCAAGGAATCAAACCCCTTGCCATTATCAAAGCGCACGCTAGTCATGCTCGACGACCAGCTGAGTTTACGATTGCACCCGTGTATGCCATTGAGCAACTGCTCTCTGCCCTAGATTGGGAGGTTGAAGATGTCGATCTTTGGGAAATCAATGAAGCCTTCGCTGTCGTCACTCAGATTGCCGTTAAAGAGCTTCATCTTGATAGCAGTAAAGTCAATATCAAAGGGGGCGCTTGTGCTTTAGGCCACCCAATTGGCGCAAGCGGAGCCCGAATCTTAACCACGCTAATTTATAGTCTCAGACAGCTACAGGCCTATGGTATTGATGGCGATGCTGCAAATCGTAAATCCATGAAAGGTGTTGCCGCAATTTGTATCGGTGGTGGTGAAGCAACAGCGATAGCTATCGAGATCCCAGTCTAAGAGTCAACGCAAAAGGAAAGGAAAACACAATGACACAGTTAGTCTCTTTATTTATTGGCGGTGAATTTTGCCAATCTGAAACCAGCGAATGGATCGATGTTACTAATCCCGCTACCAATCAGATCATTGCCGAGCTTCCCTGTGCAACAGAAGATGAACTGGAGCGAGCAATTTGTAGTGCAGAGAGCGTTTTTCATCAATGGAAAAATGTCGCAGTCTCTGAGCGTGCACGTGTCATGCTCAAGTATCAGCATTTGTTAAAAGAGCACCATGATGAGCTGGCCATGATTCTGTCTAAAGAGACAGGCAAAACGACCGTTGATGCCAAAGGCGATGTTTGGCGTGGTATTGAGGTGGTTGAGCAAGCGGGGAATATTGCCAGTAATATGATGGGTGAAACGGTTGAGAATGTCGCTACAGATATTGATTCTTACTCACTGATTCAACCTTTGGGTGTGTGCTGTGGAATTACCCCGTTTAACTTTCCTGCGATGATTCCTTTGTGGATGTTCCCACTCGCAATTGCAGCAGGGAATACCTTTGTTCTTAAGCCTTCAGAGCAAGTCCCTTTAACTGCAATGCGTCTCGCAGAATTGTTTGAGCAAGCCGGTGCACCAAAAGGCGTGCTGCAAATTGTGCATGGCGGCAAAGAGCAAGTGGATTATTTACTTAAACACCCCATCATTAAAGCTGTCTCATTTGTTGGTTCAGTACCCGTCGCTCAATATATCTACCATACAGGTACTGCCAACAATAAGCGCGTTCAAGCCTTTGCAGGAGCCAAAAATCATATGGTGGTCATGCCAGATGCTAATAAAGCTCAGGTCATCAATAATCTTGTGGGGTCGTCGGTGGGGGCGGCGGGGCAACGCTGTATGGCGATTTCAGTCGCGGTGTTTGTTGGCAATTCGAAAGAGTGGATTGGTGATTTAGCCGCGGAAATGTCAAAAGTAAAACCTGGGGCATGGAACGATGAACAGGCGGGCTACGGGCCTTTAATTAGCAAACAAGCCAAACAGCGCGTGCTAGGTTTGATAGAAGAGGGCAAAGCGCAAGGAGCAAAATGCGAGCTTGACGGAAGCCAGTGCACTGTTGACGGGTATCCTGATGGTAATTGGCTAGCCCCGACACTGTTTAGTGGTGTGACGACTGATATGTCTGTCTATCAACAAGAGATTTTTGGCCCAGTTTTAGTGTGCCTAGAGGTTGAAACCCTCGAAGAGGCTATTGCGCTGATAAACAACAACCCATATGGGAATGGTACGTCTATTTTTACTGCCAATGGTGCAGCGGCGAGAAAATACCAGCATGAAATATTAGTCGGGCAAGTCGGGATCAACGTCCCCATCCCTGTTCCGCTTCCGTTTTTCTCTTTTACCGGTTGGCGTGGCAGCTTTTATGGTGATTTACACGCATATGGTAAGCAAGCGGTGCGTTTTTACACTGAAACTAAAACCGTCACCGCTCGTTGGTTTGACGACGATATTCCAACTGGGCCAAATATGACGATTCAACTTCGATAAGGAGGGGATATGAACTTCGAACTCAATGAAGATCAAAGAGCCTTCGCAGATACCGCCGCGCAGTTTGCAAGAGAAAAACTGGCGCCAAGTGCCTCTGAGTGGGACGAGCAACAAATCTTCCCTAAAGAGGTTCTGAGTCAAGCTGGCGAGTTAGGTTTTCTCAGCCTCTATACCCCAGAGGAACAGGGTGGACTAGGCTTAAGTCGTTTAGATTCCTCGATTATATTTGAACAACTTGCGATGGGATGTACCTCGACCACTGCCTTTATGACGATTCATAACATGGTGACTTGGATGGTGGGCAACTTTGCAAGCAATAGCGTGAAAGAACAGATGTGCCCAAAGCTGATAAGCGGTGAGTGGCTTGGATCGTACTGTTTAACCGAACCCAACGCTGGCTCTGATGCGGCTTCTCTTACAACAAGCGCTAAACTGACTGAGCAGGGCTACGTCATAAACGGCGCTAAGGTGTTTATCTCTGGCGCAGGAGAGACCGATGTGCTGGTGGTTATGGCGAGAACAGGCTGTGAAGGTGCCAAAGGGATTTCAGCGTTTGTTGTTCCGGCAAACAGTGAAGGAGTCAGCTATGGACGCAAAGAGCCCAAAATGGGTTGGAACTCGCAGCCAACACGCAGTATTACCTTTGATAACGTGGTCGTTCCTAAAGAGTACTTGCTGGGTGAAGAAGGGCAAGGCTTTGTGTTTGCAATGAAGGGGCTTGATGGTGGCCGGATCAATATTGCGACGTGCTCTGTTGGGACTGCCCAGCAAGCACTAAATCAAGCGATTCAATATGCCAATGAACGCAAGCAGTTTGGTAAACCAATTGCGCACTTTCAAGCGCTTCAATTTAAGCTCGCCGATATGGTGACAGAGCTAGTCGCAGCAAGGCAAATGGTAAGGCTGGCAGCTAGCAAACTCGATAACGGCGACCCTGAGGCAACGGCGTATTGCGCAATGGCAAAACGCTTTGCTACCGATGTTGGTTTTAAGGTTTGCGATCAGGCACTCCAACTCTATGGGGGCTATGGTTATATCAAAGAGTATCCGATGGAACGTCACTTTAGAGACGTAAGGGTACATCAAATTCTGGAAGGGACTAACGAGATCATGCGAGTCATTATCGCTAGACGTCTTTTAAGTGAAGGTTCCGAAATTCTCTAAGGAAAGAGCATATGTCACAGCAACCAACTAACCCTATCGAATACAAAATACATAACCATGTGGCTGTCCTGACAATGAACAATCCGCCGGCAAACACCTGGACGAAGCAGAGCTTACAGCAGCTTAAAGAGTTGGTCATGGCACTCAATAGCAATTTGGATGTTTATGCGCTAGTGCTAACCGGGCAAGGAGAAAAGTTCTTCTCTGCCGGTGCAGATCTTAACTTGTTTGCCTCGGGGAATAAGGATGTTGCGGCTGAAATGGCCCATGCGTTTGGTGAAGCGTTCGAAACACTCAGCGCATTTCGCGGTGTATCAATTGCTGCGATTAATGGCTTTGCGATGGGGGGCGGGTTAGAAGTCGCACTCGCTTGTGACATTCGAATTGTCGAAAAGCAAGCCAAACTCGCCCTGCCAGAGGCTAAAGTAGGTTTGCTGCCGTGCGCAGGTGGTACGCAAAATCTTACTGCTTTGGTTGGCGAAGGTTGGGCTAAGCGAATGATTTTGTGCGGTGAGCAAGTTAATGCAGATAAGGCATTTACTATCCGTTTAGTTGAAGAGGTTGTTGAACAAGGAGAGGCACTAAACGTCGCGATTAAACTGGCTGAAATGGTTGCCAATCAATCGCCACCTTCCGTCTCAGCGTGCAAAACTCTGATTCAGAATGCTCGTTCAAACCCCATAACAGATGGGTTGGTCAAAGAGCGCGAGCTATTTATTCACCTATTTGATACAGAAGATCAGACTGAGGGTGTTAACGCCTTTTTAGAAAAACGTCACCCAGAATGGAAAAACAAATAGGTTCAGGAGGAAGCTATATGAGTGATTTAGTCCATTTTGCGGAGCTGCCCTGTAGTGACAGTGCGCATAAAATAGCCGTTGTTACACTAGATAATGCGCCATCATTAAACGCGTTGTCAGTGGATATGCTAGCGAGCTTAAAACATCAACTGGATAAATGGCATGAAGATGATGCCATTGTATGTGTATTGTTAGAAGGAGCGGGAGAAAAAGCGTTTTGTGCAGGTGGGGACGTCCGTACCATGTACAGCGTGATGAGTGGTTCGACTGACGAGCAAATTCAAGATTTTTGTTCACACTTTTTCGCTGTTGAGTATCAATGCGATTACCTTATTCATACCTATTGTAAGCCCATCATTGCTTGGGGACACGGAATAGTCATGGGTGGAGGGATGGGGCTTTACATGGGCTCAAGTCATAAGGTAGTGACTCCCAACTCTCGCCTTTCTATGCCAGAAATCAGTATTGGCCTCTATCCTGATGTTGGCGCTACTTGGTTTTTAAACCGTCTTGATAACGGGGTTGGGCTTTTCTTAGGCTTGACGGGAATGATGGTCAACGCGACAGATGCGGTCGCACTTCACTTGGCTGATCATATGGCTCTACCGGAGCACAAATCTACTTTATTGCAGCAACTCCAAGTTGCCGATTGGGATTGCGTCGATGATGCTTATGAAGTGGTAACCGAGATGCTCGAATCATTCGAATCAGATGTTAACGGGTACAGACCCGGTGAGCAAATTGTGCCTTACCTCAATCACATTCAATCGGCTTGCCATGCTGATAGTGCTATTCAAGTCGTCGATAACATTAAGGCACTAGCATTTGGAGAAAAATGGTTAGATGTAGCCAAAAACAACCTCGTGTCAGGTAGTGCGATAACCGCCCATATCTGTTACCGCCAGATGACTCAGTACCGACACAAATCCCTTGCAGAGTGTTTTCGCTTAGAGTTGACCCTTTCGGTGCGCAGCGCGCTGTTCGGAGAATTTCGGGAAGGAGTTCGTGCACGATTGATTGATAAGGATGGGACACCTAATTGGCGCTATAAGAGTGTCGCTGAAGTAGAAGAGAAGGTGATTGATAGCCTATTTACCTCTCTTTGGTCGGATGATACACACCCACTGTCGCAGTTAGGGCATTACTAGGTCAAGCAACCGCTAGCAAAGCAAATTTAAAAATTGGAGAAACGTCATGGAAACAATTGCTTTTATTGGACTCGGCAACATGGGGGCGCCAATGGCAATAAATCTGGTCACAGCAGGTCTAAATGTACAAGTGTATGATTTAGTAGAGAGCTTAACCCGTACGCTTGCTGAAGCGGGGGCAAAAGTGTGTGATTCTTTAGAGAGTGTCGTAGAGGGTGCTGATGTGGTAATCACTATGTTACCCGCGGGTGAGCATGTGAGATCAGTCTATCTTGGAAGCGATGGTAACGAAGGGCTTCTTCACAACATTCAAGCGGGTGCGTTGGTAATTGATTCGTCGACCATTGATCCAGAATCGGCTCGCCTAGTCGGACAAGCGGCAAAGGATAAAGGCATTTTCTTTGCCGATGCCCCCGTCTCAGGCGGTGTTGCTGGGGCAAAAGCAGGCACATTGACCTTTATTGTCGGCGGCAGTGACGAAGCATTCCAAAAGGCCGAGAACATATTGCAGCATATGGGCAAGAACACATTCCATGCAGGTGAAACGGGTTGCGGCCAAATGGGTAAGATCTGCAATAATTTGATGCTCGGTATCTTAATGTCCGGCACCTGTGAAGCCCTTAATTTAGGCATAGACAACGGCCTAGACCCGAAAGTGCTCTCCAACATTATGCTGCAAAGTTCGGGCCGAAACTGGGCGCTAGAACTATATAACCCATGCCCAGGAGTCATGGACAATGCACCTGCCTCTAATCAATACCAACCTGGGTTTATGAGTAAACTAATGCTTAAAGATCTTGGTCTTGGTATGGAAGCAGCAGCCAAAAGCCAATCGTCGGTACCTATGGGGGCGTTGGCACGGAACCTATATGCCTTTCACAATATGAACGGCAATCAAGAACTCGATTTCTCTAGCTTGTTTGAGTTCTACCAGGCCAAAAGTCAGCGCTAAGGGAGGGAAGTAATGGATTTGAAAGAAAGTGTGATTGCGATTACTGGTGCGGGGCAGGGTTTAGGGCAAATGATGGCAGTAACGTTAGCCCACGCAGGTGCTGAAATGGCGTTGATTGATGTCAATGACGAAGCACTCAGGCAGACTCAAGAGCAGTGCCACATGCTCGGTGTTAAAGCGCTAACGTATCGCGTAGATGTTACTTGCGAACCAGAAGTTGAACAGGTATTTAGTGACATTGTCACAGATTTTGGTCGTCTCGATGGATTGGTCAATAATGCGGGTATTCTCAGAGACGGGCTATTGATAAAAGTTAAAGATGGTGAAATTTCTAAAATGTCACTAGAGCAGTTCAATTCAGTCATTAATGTCAACCTAACCGGGACTTTTCTGTGTGGGCGAGAAGCTGCTCTACATATGATTAATACTCAACGTAAGGGGGTGATCATTAATATCTCAAGTGTTGCTCGTGCTGGAAACATAGGTCAATCCAATTACGCGGCCTCAAAAGCGGCAGTTGCGACTTTGGCAACCACATGGGCAAAAGAGCTTGCGAGATTTGGCATCAGAGCTGCGGCCATTGCTCCTGGTGTAATCGAAACTCCGATGGCAGCTCAGATGAAACCAGAAGCGATTGCAAGGTTAGAATCAATGATCCCTGTTGGAAGAATGGGAGAAACGGCTGAAATTGCCAATACAGTCAAATTTATTTTCGACAATGATTATATTAATGGCCGGGTTATCGAAATCGATGGTGGTATAAGAATGTAACGATAAACGCCTAGTTTAACTGGAGTTTTTCCTACCTCTAAATAGTTAGATTGAAGAAATATTTGCTAACTAATCGAAAAGTTTAAAATTTGTGCTTACACTTATAGAACAGCATGCATATACAAATAATAACTCGGCTTGCTAAAGATACTTCACTTGGAAGAAAGGTATTACTACAGCGTTGTTTGGCGAGTTTCCTCTATAAATAAACGAGCGGATAGGGACTATCTGTGAGGGGTTATCGTTATGAAAATTGCAACGAAAATAGTGTTAGCTTCAACACTATTGTGCACTTTGGCAGTTGTGGCAACGGGAGTCATTGTCGGGTGGCGATCATCTGGACTTTCTGAGCAAGCTCTATTTGAACGGGCAACCAATCAGCTGATTTCTGTTCGTGAAATCAAGAAAAACGAAATAGAAAGCTATTTCAAACACATTAGTGGTCAAGTGGTGACAACCGCTAACTCCATTGGCGTTAAAGATGCCATGGTGGCATTTAGCGAAGCATTTCAATCTTATCCTGTAGAACAAGTCTCAGACAACGACATCAATAAACTCCGGTCATACTATCAGGCTAATTTTGGTGCGACGTATAAAGGGGCGAATGGTGGTGCCTCTGCGAACGAAATGCAAAAACTTAACGCACTAAATGCGCGTAGCAAAGCTCTTCAAGCCCGTTATATTGGTACCAACCCCAATCCTCTGGGGGAAAAGCACAACTTAATGAGTGACTCATTGGGAACCGAATATGATTCTGTGCATGCGACTTATCACCCAAGCGTTAAAGGATTCCTCGAAGAGTTTGGCTATTACGATATTTTCTTAGTCGATATGGAAGGGAATATTGTTTACTCGGTATTTAAAGAACTTGATTATGCAACGAATCTAAATACTGGGCCTTATGCTAATAGTGGTATTGCAAAGGCGTTTAAAAATGCCTTGAACTTGTCAGCCAGCCAATATCATTTGGAAGACTTCTATCCTTATTATCCTTCTTATGAAGCAGCAGCTTCATTTATCGCCACACCTATAAAACAATCAAACAAAACAATTGGCGTGTTAATCTTTCAAATGCCAGTCGATGAAATCAACCGTATTATGACCTTTAACGGCAACTGGAGTTTTGCTGGTTTGGGAGATAGCGGTGAAACGTACTTAGTAGGGCAAGATGGATTACTACGTAGTGAGTCAAGGTTCTTGATAGAAGATCCTAATAGTTATTTTGCGGCGTTAAAGTCATCAGGTGTTTCCAAATCAATACTTGATCAAATTGAAGGTAAGTCTTCAGCAATAGGCCGCCAACCTGTTTCTACAGCCACCTCTCGCTTGTCACTTAAAGGCCAAAGTGGCTCTGAAATTGTGAATGACTATCGGGGTGTTGAGGTGCTTTCAGTCTATTCCCCCGTCAATGCTGCGGGGCTGACATGGGGTATCCTCACTGAAATTGACAAAGAAGAAGCATTGGCAGACGTAGAAACCTTAGTTAGCTCTCTTATTATGACTGTAATCACTAGTATCGTCATTGTTGTATTGGTTGCGGTGTTCATCTCTTATGTTTTGGGAACGAGTATTGCTAAGCCCATTATTCTTGCGAGCGAAAAGGTACAGTGGATCGGAAAAAATAACGATCTTACCCAGCGCCTAGAAGAGTCAGGCAAAGATGAAATGACGGATTTGGCTATCTCTCTTAATACCTTATTTGCTCATCTGCAAGATATCATTGGCCAGTTTGCCCAGACGACCAATAACCTTAATAGCAATACACAGAGTATGGCGGGGAATATGAACAGTACCCGTGACTCTGTGGCTGATCAGAATCACAGAGCAGAGTCCGTCGCGACCGCAGTGAATGAAATGAGTGCATCTATTGCTGAAGTGGCTCAGTTCGCAACTCGTGCCGCTGAGTTTGTAAGAAATGCTAATGACACCGGAAGCGAAGGTGTGCAAGTTGGTCAGAACCTTGGTTCCGAAATTTCACGCTTAGATACAGAGATGACAACCGCCGTTGAAGCGATCCAAAGGCTCCATACCGAGACAAACTCCATTGCTGAAGTTTTAGATGTGATTCAAGGCATTGCTGAACAAACCAACCTTCTTGCTCTGAACGCAGCCATCGAGGCAGCAAGGGCCGGAGAACAGGGTCGAGGCTTTGCCGTGGTAGCTGACGAGGTACGCTCTTTGGCAGGAAGAACACAATCATCCACAGAAGAGATCCGCGAAAAGATTGAATCGTTGCAACGTGAAACTCAGAGCGTGTCTCAAAGCATTGAAAGTGCAAACAACACGGTTTCTGAGGGGGTGACAACCTGTGATAAAAATACTCAAATGTTGGAACAGATTGTCAATATGCTCAATGACCTCAACGAAATGAACATTCAAATTGCCGCTGCCACTGAAGAGCAGAAAGCGGTGACAGAAGAAATAAGCGGTAGTATCACTTCGATCGCTGATGCGTCTTCAGCGGTATCAATACAGGTACAAGATGTCGACGATGTATTGCAAGGCTTGTCTAGTGAAGCAGACCGCTTGAATGCCGAGGTATCGCAGTTTAAATACTAAAGATTGTCTCGCAGCAAAAGCTCTTTCATTTCGAAAGAGCTTTTTTTCTTTGGATCGATGACATAGACTCGAATCAACACTATTGGAGTAGATAACATATGGATCTGAAGCTATTTCTTGACACCCTTTCACAGTCGCCAGACTCTGTTCAGTTCGAAGATACAATGGCGGTCATTGAAGCAAACTACGTGTTCACGCCGACAGCATTTGTGAATGGAGAGACCTTAAACGATGCCAACCAAAACAATGGCTCGTGCAAAATTTTTGCTTTTGGCCTTCTTAATCAACTAGACCCGGCATCAACGCTCGCTTGTTTTGGTAAGTTCTACCGCGAAGATGTGTTAGGGAACCCTGATGGTCGAGACCACGCCAATATTCGTAACTTTATTCACTTTGGCTGGCAAGGTATTAAATTTGAAGGTGATGCCCTTGCCCAGAAATAATCAGCAAAGGAGCTTCATGCTCCTTTTTTAGTTGGAATGTTAGATATGAATAATTCAGAGTTAGCGAAATATTTAGATGGCTTCAATTGCGCCGAATCAGGTTATCCGTTTGGCCCAGAAGCTTTAGTCTATAAAGTTAAGGGTAAGATGTTTGCCATACTGGCAGAGCGCGAAGGGCGAGAGTACGTTACTGTTAAAGTTGTGCCAGAAGATGGAGAAGTTCTTACATCCCAATTCAATGATATTACTCCTGGTTACCACACCAATAAGCGTCACTGGGTAACGGTCTACTACCCTGGTGATGTGGAAGATGGGCTGGTACAAGATTTATGTGAGCGTTCGTATGCACTAGTTGCCAAAAAGCTCCCCAAAGCAGATCGGGTTGAATTGGGGATCCTATAACGCTTAACTCGAAGGAAAAACAACCAAGCCAGATCAAACTCGCGCCATTTTGCTTTAAAACTCAGCAAACAAATTAAAAACTGAGATTTTTGTTTGACTCTTATCGCCCAATCCGTAAAGTATGCAGCGAACGCAGCGGTGGGTAACCTAAAGCGTTGAAAGAAAAGGCGCGTTGGCAGAGTGGCTATGCAGCGGATTGCAAATCCGTGGACCTCGGTTCGACTCCGGGACGCGCCTCCATTCTTTTTAAAAATTTAAGATGGTGTTTATTGTTCTAAACGGCATCACAAAGAAATTTGTGTGCCCTGGTGGTGGAATTGGTAGACACAAGGGATTTAAAATCCCTCGACGTTCGCGTTGTGCCGGTTCAAGTCCGGCCCGGGGCACCATCTTTACCTTATTAGTTCGAGGAACTATCAGGTAAAAATAAAATTTGAGGCGCGTTGGCAGAGTGGCTATGCAGCGGATTGCAAATCCGTGGACCTCGGTTCGACTCCGGGACGCGCCTCCATTCTGTTATAGAATACATCAGCCAGCATATGCTGGTTTTTTTGTATCCATATGATTTGCTTTTATTCCGACATTAATTCGAACAACTTCTCCCGTTAGGTATGCCATTCCCAGAGAACTCGACCCGTAAACGTTCAATAGCGCTTAGATACTGATTGCTTACAGAGTCAGTAGCGTCAAAATTATTGAGAGTAACGTTCCAGTTAGTGAAGGGTGTTGGCTCGAAGTAAGCGTAGGCAAACTTGTCTGATAATGCGCCGTCGCTAATGATACTAACTTGGTTGTTCGCTGCATCATCAAGGCGATAATAGAAAGCTCTAGTTAAAGGGTTTGCACTAAATTTGAACTCTTCTTGCTTAAAGCGATCATAATAGATTCCCCCGTTTGAAATGCTCAGATTAAATTGTTTGCCATAAGGTAGATTTTCACCTTCGATAAAGACTCGGATTTTATCAAGTCTCACGCGATCAAAAGCGCAGAATTGAGGTTGCGCCAAAGGAACATTGAAATTGAATTCCCCTGTTTTTGCCAAAGCGTCAATTTGCTTAGGATCGTCAATAACGAAGTTGTCGATGTTGAAATCTTGTGGCGCTGGTTGGAAACGGTTCAGTGCGTTGACATACTCGTTTTCAATTGCAGCAAGGTCGAACTGGTAATCTAGGTAGGACTTGTTCAGGCTTGGCTTAATATCGCTCTCCTTAAGCGCCCAGTATTCATAAGCGGCAACATAGTTTGATAGTGCAACGAACATTGGGCGCTTAAAGTGCAACGATACCCGTGCTAGTTCTTGCTCAATGCTCTTAAGGGCATCACTGTCTGTTGCTGCGTTAGAGATCAGTTTGGCGAGTCGATCTTTTTGGTTAATGGTGACCTTACGAGTAAGCAGAAGATCAACGAGCTTAGCTTGCTCTTGAACAAGATTAAGTTGCGATGCGTTAATCGCTTTACCGAGCAATACTTGCTTTTCTAACTCCAGAAGATAAACGCGAGCCCCTTTTATACCAAGCGAATCAGCGTAGCGAAGGTTGCTTCTTACCTCCGTTAACATCAGATCCCATGCAAGGTTGCTTTCATTCAGAGAAGGCACGGCAAAATCGAACGAGTCCATGGTTTCTGAAATGCGTTGTTGTTTGATAGTGGACTTGACTTCATTGGTTAAAGAGGCAATGCCGGCAACTGTTTTTGTAATGCTATCAATGATACCTGTAACGTTTTTAATGTTGGTGACGAGGTTCTTAGCTTTGTCGAGCGCTTCAGGTGTTTTTGCTAGCTGCTCTGTAACATCATTGATTCCTGAAAGGTTGCCCGTAAACACGCCACTAACTGCGCTGCCAATCTCAGCAATGGCTTTGAAAATAGCTAAGGCAGCATTGAGTTGTTGCTGTGTTTTCCAAACCTCGACACCATAAAGATAGTTGCTGCGTGCGCTTAATGCGGTTATCTCTTGAGTTTTGTACTGAGCTTCAACCTCGGTAACACTGTCTAGTAATTTAGCGATGTTCTGCTCAGACTGCTTGACGATAGCATCTTGAGACTCTAAAACGTCATCGACATTTTGTAGTGCCAGGCGTGCACTTTCGATTTTGTCTTCTACACGGCTATTTCTATCGACAACTAACTCTCTTTTTTGCTCAAAAGCAATCATCGCTTCAAGGTACGCTTTGTACTTGTCTTGATACAACGAGCGGTCTAAGTAAGGCACAAAGTTGTCAGAGCGGCTACTTAAATCGGTGAACTGTTTAAACGCAACGGCTTGTAGGTAAAGATCGGTTAGCAACGGATCTTCTGATACTGTGTTCCCTGCTTTTCGCATGCTATGTTCTAGCCAATTCAGTAGTGCAATGCTAGTTTTGGGTTGCGTATCATACAGACTAATCGCCATATCGAAGGAACGATTGGCAATGTCAGAAAATTGCGTTTTGGCAAGCTGAATGTTTGCCGCTAGATCTTCAGCTGACTGCTGTTTAATGTAATGTTCGCCGGAAAGAATAATAGATGTACCTTTACTCTCGCTCGTTGCGATGGTGTCTAAATTAACTGTCCCCTCCGGTGTGAAAGCCAAGATGTTAAAGGGGGTTTCCATTTCTTCTGCGATCACTGTGATTGATGCCGCAGCGCTTTGTTGTCCGAGAACAAAGGTAGGCACTCCTGTTCCTACAATTCGACGAGCAAAGATGACAATGCTTTGGTTGTTCATGACTAAGTTAAAATTGTCAGTTACCTCGACGGTATCAGCGAAGATATAGACCTTAGTCGGTTTGGTTTTATAAAGATTCTGTTGGTTTAGCCACTTTTTTAGGTTTACGTATAAATCGGAAGTGGAGCGAGTAACGGCGTCTGTGTGCGAGTAGGGAGTATTTAGCCAGTCTGGGTATTGCGTGCTGCCAGGAAGGTTATTGACTTCGAGCCAGTCAGAAGCCATTACTCCATTTGAAATAGCGGCTGTAACAGCGAGTGTAAGGATCTTGTTCATTTTCATTTCCTAATTAGTCGGTGCCCAAATTTGATTTTTGGGTAGCCTTTCCCTCACCCAACACGTTAGTGTAGGTGGGGAAGGAGGGGACAAAGTCCCGTTATTGGTTAACTGGTGGGATTATTCGGCTTTTTGTATGTATGCGTTGTTAGCAAAAGTTTTCGCTTTATCACTGATGCTGCTCCAGTTTTTCTCCGCAACAGCGGTATTCGCAATTGCTCCTGCGGCAGCTTGAACCGCGTTAGATTGGAGAATTTCAGTACTTGATTCAGCGGCTTGTAGTGCGACGATAAGAGAATCAAAATCCGTGTTCATTTTTTGCCAATGCAGTTTCAGTTTGTTGACGTAAGGTATCGCGTTCTCAATCTGGCTTGATATTTGGTTTATGCTGTCAGTAGAACGCTTGTAAGAGTTGTATATTTTTTGCGTTGTAGATAGCTGTGCATCAAGTACTTTTGCTTCTTCTTTAAGCTGATTGCGCAGTTTTCTTGCTTTTTCTGCTTTGTCTCCATAAATCCCCATGACAGGAATTGCAGCTAACGGGAACCAAGCATAAGTAACGGCTGTCGAGGCAACAATAACGTAATGATTGTAATCTTTATTAAGCTGCTCGATTCGAGAGTTTAAATCGTTGACCCGTTGCTGAAGCTCGCTACCATCGTCGTCTAGGTATCCGCTATGCGTGCTCTTAAGTACTTCTAACTGTAACTTTTGCTCTTCCATTTTCGCAGCGAATGCAAGTAGATCCTCGCTGGCTTTTTCTACTTTCTTGTGGTTTTCTACAGAAAAGTTCTTGAGAGCACTTAGATAAGCAATGGAAAGTTGGCGCGCTTGGTCAACAGCTTGTACATCAGCGGGTAGGGGGGAAAAGGATTTAGACAGGATTATCGTTAACTGATTACTCAGTGGCTGAATCATGTATTTTTGAATGTCATTGTAGTTAGACAGTGATAACGCCAAACCTACAATGCTTGGATAGAGATCTTTTTTCCAGTAAAAAGCTTCGGAATGTACTTTCCCATATTGTTCTACAAGTGCCTTAAAATTTGAAAATGGTATGTCATCAGAAATGTCGAAAGCAGACTTCATACTCGCTTCTGTAATGGGGAGTGACAGCGCACCTTCTACGTAAGTTTGAATATGGAACCACTCTTTCTGGTTCAATACAAATTCGTCTGTCTCTAGGTCAATAAATGCACCGTTGTCCCCAATAATAGTGGAGTAACTGATTTGTCCGATCTGTTGTTCAGCCGAATTTGTTACTAGCGATTGACTAGACGTTGAAGCCTGTACTCCAGCAGCGATTAAACTTAAACAAATTGTGGATAAAAGGAGTGGCTTTTTTATGTTTTTCATTCTATTACCTTATATTTATTGTGTGCGCATTCCTACCTGTTGAAGTATATCCTCGGTATGAAATGGCTTAATATTTTATAGCGGTTGCGTTCTGTTAATTTAATATATTATTCTTTGTGAAATATTGTTCTCCAATTAATTATTTTGGTTAAACTTATAGCAATAAGGGCATACAGAATGCGTCTTTTGTCACATAATTTATAATTAGATGATCATTATTTAAGCTCTTGATATTTGGTAATATTTAAATTAGTAAAGGTTAATTTAAATTAAATGCCAGTTAAATAAAGGGTTGCAAGGACGAGGGTTTATAATTTCCTTATTTAATTGATATTATTGATGATAGTTATTGATTTGAAAATAGTAATTGCAAACAAGTGTTTTAAATATGTGTATAAATATAGTTATAGTATGAGGTTCTTATAATTTGTTGCATCTGTGCTTTGGAATTAATGACGCAAAGTTGTTGTTATTTAATGTAGTTGTTTATTAATAAGAGAATTCAATCATCAGAAAATGACAAGTTGTTCTAGTTTGCTTTGTTTTATTGAACACTTGTTTTCAAGCAAGCCAAGTTTGGATGGGAGAACCGCGTATTATATTTGTTGCTAATCAAACGAACCAACTTGGTTTGCTGGTGCACCGTATTGGTGCGATATATCTGTGCTTAAGATGGTAAGATGTTGATTGTTAGGGTGAAATCAGTTGGCATTCTAATTGCTCAAGTTAGAAAGTCCGGCTTTTAAGGACAACAAAATACATAACAACGTCACAGGCGAAGAAGCCTCCTTCACTTTGGTAGTGAAGGAGGCTTTTTATTTCAAGGAGTAAGTGATGACAAGGGAATGTACGAAAACAGCCTGTCCTTATTGTGGAGTAGGTTGCGGTGTTGAAGTGAATCAGCTGGGCATTAAAGGAGACAAGCAACACCCAGCTAACCAAGGTGCGCTGTGTGTAAAAGGATCGGCTTTAGCCCAGAGTTTAGATATGCCATCGCGACTGCTTTACCCCAAACTTGCAGGAAAAGAGATCAGTTGGGAGCAAGCGACCAATGTGATTGCCAGAGCTTACAACAAAGCAATTGAACAACGCGGTCCGAACTCAACGGCTATGTACGTGTCTGGTCAACTTCTAACTGAAGATTACTATGTCGCCAATAAATTTATGAAGGGTGTAGTGGGCAGCGCTAATATCGATACTAATTCGCGATTATGCATGTCTTCGGCGGTGGTCGCCCATAACCGTGCTTTTGGCGAAGATATCGTCCCAGTGAATTATGACGATATTGATGAAGCAGAGTTGATTGTTATTTGCGGTGCTAATACAGCCTGGACTCATCCTGTTTTATTCAGGCGAATTCAGCAAGCTCGAGAGCGTAACCCTGAGTTAAGAATGGTGGTAATTGACCCACGTGAGACGGTTACCGCCCAGCAAGCTGATCTGCACCTTTCTATTCCCAATGATGGAGATATCGCGCTGTACAATGGTTTGCTGCGCTACTGTGTTGAGAGCGGCTGCGTTGATCAACCATTTATAGCAGAGCATACCTCTGGATTCGGTGCACTGGTTGACGTGGCTATGTCACAGGAACTTGGCATTGAAGCTCTGAGTGAACAGCTAGCGTTGAGCCAAGAGCAACTGAAGACTTTTTATCGCTGGTTTGCCAGCACTGAAAAAACCGTCACTCTCTTCTGTCAGGGAGTGAATCAATCCCAATATGGTGCAGACAAAGGCAACAGCATAATCAATGCTCACCTTGCGACTGGAAAAATTGGCCAACCAGGTGCAGGGCCTTTTTCTATTACAGGCCAACCAAACGCAATGGGTGGCAGAGAAGTGGGGGGGTTGGCAAACCAGCTTGCTGTCCATCGAGGATTTGACCAAGAGTCAGTTAAACTCGTTAGTGAATTCTGGCAAACAGATAACCTAGCGACACAACCAGGGTTAAAAGCAGTCGAAATGTTTGAGGCTGTTGAACGCGGCGATATTGAGGTTATTTGGATAATGGCGACTAACCCTGTTGTTTCGATGCCAGACAATTCATTTGTAAAGCGCGCGCTAGAAAAGTGCCCCTTGGTGATAGTATCTGATGTTACCGCTGATTCTGATATTGCCAAATATGCAGACTTGCTGCTTCCAGCCGCTGGTTGGGGCGAAAAGCAAGGCATGGTGACAAATTCAGAGCGCATGCTCACTCGTCAAAGGCAGTTCATGAAATCAAAGGGTGCCGCGAAACCAGATTGGCGAGCGATCTGTGAAGTAGGGGCAAAGCTTTGTGAGTTACAACTCAAGCCGAATGTGTTTGCCTTTGATTCTGAGGCCGATGTGTTTAGAGAGTACGCGGCAATGACTGGCATAAATAAAGACAGCCCGTTGTTACTTGATTTGTCGGAGTTTGCACAGATCAGCGATGAAGAGTATCACACCTGGCAGCCTAAGCAGTGGGGGGGGAAAAGACCTTTAAACAATGGCCAATTCTGTTTCTCTGACCGTAAAGCTCGATTTGTCGTACCGGCTATGGCGTCAAAAGAGCAAGCGCCACCTTGGTGGTTAAATACCGGGCGACAACGAGATCAGTGGCATACCATGACTCGTACCGGTTATATCTCCCATCTCGCAGCCACAGATCCAGAACCTACGGTGTATATGAGTGCTCGTTCCGCAGCTTATATGGGCGTTAAGGAAGGGCAGTTGGTCTGTTTAACGAGTGATGATACTGAGTGTAAGGTTTATGCAAAAGCAGCTATTGATGATGGACTAAGCAGTAGGCAGCTATATATGTCTATGCACTGGGCTGGATTGTATGGTGGCGATAGCCAAGTTAATGCACTAATAAGCCGCAAAGCAGACCCCTATTCTGGTCAGCCAGCATTCAAATCACAATCAGTAGACTTATTTCCAGTCGATGCGAAAACCTATGGACTCTATCTGGGAGAGAAGTTTGCCGAACATGATTTTATATACCAGTCATTTCAAACCGAAGAGCGCGTTGGTGTATGGCGTTTTGCCGATACCAAGCCCGCAGATATAGCTAGTATGCATGAGCTTGGTCAAACGCCCCACAAGCGCAATGTCATACTCGAACTTGAGTCAGGTTGGCTTACGGTCTGTTATGACCAGCTAGGAGATGAGAAGATTGTTCGTTCGTTATTAATTATCTCTGAGCAACCTATTGCAGCAGATATACCGGATCTTGCTGCGTTAGTCGGCAAACCTCTTACGTTTTCGGCACTCCTTGCTGTGTCGGCCCAACAGCAATCAAGTGAACTTATTTGTAGCTGCTTTAGGGTAAGCGATAAGCAGATTCTCAGGGAGTTGGAAAGTGGTGAATGTAGCAACGTTAACCAGCTTAAAAGCAAACTTAAATGCGGTACGAATTGCGGTTCTTGTTTGCCTCAAGTCGAGAAAATCGTCGCCACTCACCAACAAACGATATTGGTAGCTAAGTAGGAGAGAGTTATGACGTTAGAAGCAATGATCAAAGAAGGCTCACACTTCGGGGCTCATGGCGCGGGCTTTGTTCCTCATCAATATGTAGAGCATTCAATTTGTCTTGATAATGGTTCAAATTTGCGCAACCGAAAGCAAGGAAAGGTGCAACTCGTTGGTGCAGGCCCAAACGATCCAGAACTACTGACAATAAAAGCGTTGAAAGCCATTGAACAAGCAGAGGTGATTGTGTTTGATCGCCTAGTCAATCGAGATATTTTGCAATTTGCACAGCCACAGTGCCAACAAATTTACGTGGGTAAACGTTGCGGTCAGCCAAGTTTAAAGCAGGAAGAGATAAGCCAGATATTGGTCGAGTGCGCCAAGTTAGGTAAACGTGTTGTCAGGCTTAAAGGTGGCGATCCCTTTATCTTTGGCCGCGGTGGTGAAGAAGGTTTGCTACTTGCGAAGAACAATATTGAGTTTGAAGTGATCCCGGGTATTACGGCGGCAATTGGCTGCGCGGCTTCTTCTTTGATTCCATTGACTCATCGCAAAGTTGCACGCAGCGTCACTTTTGTTACGGGTCAAGTTGTGACTGGCGCACTACCGGCTTGGTCAGAATTGGTTAGGGCCGGGCAAACATTGGTGTTTTATATGGGGCTTGAGAAAGCGACACAAATACAGCAAGGCTTGATAGAGCATGGGCTAGATGCCACGTTTCCACTCGCCATCATTACCCACGGATGCAGTCGCCAACAAAAAGTACATATTTCTTGTTTAAGTTCGCTGACGGCGAAGGCAACAGAGTTAAAAGGTGTCAGTCCGGCATTGATTATCTTAGGGGAAGTGGTCAAACTGCGAGAAGAATTGAACATGACCATAGAGTCAGTGATCTCTCAAGAGGAAGTATGAGCACAATCTTAGAATGTATTCGAACGGTCGGTCGCGGAGAACGTGGACGTAAACCACTCACATTTGAACAGGCTTACCAAGTCATGGACGAGTATCTCGATGGTCAATGTGGCGACGATCAAATGGCAATGCTACTTATGTTGATTCGAGTACAAAACGAAACCAAACAAGAGATAGCGGGCTTTGTTAAAGCCTTTCAATCTCGCGTTCCGAACCTAGGGGCGGATATCGATTGGCCTTGCTATGCGGGCAAGCGCAAAAGCGCGGGCCAGCCATGGCACCTTTTAGCGGCAAAGATCCTTTCAGACAACGGTTACAAAGTCCTTATGCATGGATATCATGACAGACCTGCTGGGCGCTTACACGCAGAAGACTATCTTGATGCCTTTAACATTGAGATTGCTGATACCCCCGAGCATGCCAAGCAGTTGCTAGATACTCATGGAATCGCTTACTTGCCTCTTAAGCATTTTGCGCCTCAAGCAGAAACCATGATTGGCTGGAAGAACCGTTACGGGTTACGCACACCGATCAACACGGTTGTTAGGGCCTTAAACCCAGGTGGCGCGAAACTGGGGCTACGTGGAAGTTTTCATCCGGGGTTTCAGCAGCTACATGCCGAAGTTGAGAATGAAATTGGTTTAACTCGTCACGCAGTTATCTCTTTCAAAGGCCAGTCTGGTGAGTCTGAATACAATCCAAAGGTGAGTCAAACCGTCTGGGTGAGCACGCCAACGGGTGTTGAATCTCATTATTGGACAGAGCGAATGCTAACAGATATTCCTTTACCTGAATCATGCCTATTTGGAACACCTGAGAGCGATCTTAATATGATGGCCAACACGGTTGTTTCAACGATAGCCGCGACACTATTTGCACAATCTAATGATCAAGAAAAAGCGTTCGAGAAAGCTTATAGCCTTTGGTCTCATTACTGCGCTAACTCATTGCTTGCCTGATTAAAAACCGAGTTGGCACATTCCTTGTTATGTCTCTAGTAGATAGAGAGCAAAACAAGGAATGTTCATGCACAAAAAACTCTCCAAACACCCGTTAATTATTTGCAGTGATCGCACTGAAGAATTAGCGCGACTGACAACTCAGCTTGCCCAAGAATTTGATAACATCATCAGTTGCCAGCTTAATCAGTTCGAACAAATGCTAGACCGTGAACCGAGCGCTTACGTGGTGATTGGTTGGCGACAACCTTGCGCTGAACTGCGGCTGATCATTGAAGAATGCCGTGTGCGTAAACACCCGCTTCTTGTGGTTTTGCAAAAGGTTGACTCTAATAATATCAGTCGTTTACCTGAAAGAATGGATTATGTATTGGTCCCTTCAGACACTCAGTTTTCTCTCTTTCCTTGGATCGCGAATGCCGTGCAGATTCGCCAATCGGTAGCCGCGTTAGAAAATGAAATAGAGCAACTTGAACTGAGGTTAGAGGAACGCAAGCTTGTTGAAAGAGCAAAAGGACTGCTGATGAAAATGCACCAAGTCGATGAAGATGCAGCGTACAAAGCAATGCGGAAATCGGCGATGCAGTCGAGTCAGACTCTCACCCAAGTGGCGAGAAACCTACTGCAGACATTAGAAGCGCTTAAATAGTTTAGCTACCACTTTAGGGTTATGAAGAAAATTCCGCATTGGTGCGCAGTGCACTATTACCAAGCAAACATTGGTTGATAATCAAGGTGGTAATGCATAACTGATTGATTTTAATGTGTTAAATAAGTTGGCACGCAACTTGGAACACAATCAATTAGTAACTATGACAATTTGTTCAATCGTAACCTTAGATTATCAACGGCGGTAATAAACAAGGATGCAATGGCGCTACGGCTCTTCGGAGGTGTAGCGCCTTTTTTATTGGAGAAAACTTATGAAATGGACGTCAGTAATCAAGCGGACTTTAGCCAGTGCCGCGCTCACCACGACTTTCTATGTTCCCGGTACGTTTGCGCAGCTTGGCGAACCAGAACTAGAAGACCTCAAGTTTGGTTTTATTAAGCTTACAGACATGGCACCGCTAGCAGTCGCTTATGAAAAAGGCTTTTTTGAAGATGAAGGGCTATATGTCACTTTAGAAGCCCAAGCGAACTGGAAAGTGTTGCTCGATAGAGTGATCGATGGCGAGTTAGACGGCGCGCATATGCTGTCTGGCCAGCCGTTAGGTGCAACTATCGGTATCGGAACTCAAGCACAAGTCATCACCGCATTTAGCATGGATCTCAACGGTAATGCGATTACGGTGTCAAACAAAACTTGGCAGCAGATGAAGCCTAATATTCCTACTCAAGCCGATGGGAAGCTCGTCCACCCAATCAAAGCCGATGCCCTAAAACCTGTTGTTGAAAGTTACCTCGATGAAGGAAAACCATTCAACATGGGAATGGTGTTTCCTGTGTCGACACACAATTATGAGCTGCGTTACTGGCTGGCCGCGGGTGGGATACATCCGGGTTACTATGCGCCACATACAGGGGACAACAGTGGTCAGATAAATGCAGATGTTTTACTGAGTGTGACTCCTCCTCCTCAAATGCCAGCCACCATGGAGGCGGGCACAATTGAAGGTTATTGTGTAGGCGAACCTTGGAACCAACAGGCAGTATTCAAAGGCATTGGTGCACCTGTCGTGACCGACTATGAGATCTGGAAAAACAATCCAGAGAAAGTGTTCGGAGTGTCGAAACAATGGGCCGAAAAGTATCCCAATACCCATGTTCGTGTGGTTAAAGCGTTGATTCGCGCAGCCCACTGGCTTGATGAAAACAACAATGCTAATCGTGTTGAAGCGGTCAAGCTATTGGCTAAAAGCGAATATGTTGGTGCCGATTTTGAAGTCATTGCCAACTCGATGACAGGTACATTTGAGTATGAGAAGGGTGATGTGCGTGATGTTCCGGATTTCAATGTGTTTTTCCGCCATAACGCCACCTACCCATATTACAGCGATGCGATTTGGTATCTGACTCAAATGCGCCGCTGGGGGCAAATTCCAGAAGAGAAGTCAGATGCTTGGTATATGGATGTGGCCAAAAATGTCTACCGCCCAGATATCTATCAACAAGCGGCACAAGCTCTGATTGAAGACGGCGTATTAACGAGTAAAGACTTTCCAGACTTCGCCAATGAAGATGGATTCCGCGATCCTCAAACACACTTTATCGACAACATCGTCTACGACGGTCGCTCCCCGAATGCTTATTTAGAAAAGTTTTCAATCGGGTTGAAGGGCAAAGACAAAGTTTAAAACAGATAGAGGAGGGGGCTACCCCTCCAATAAAAACAATGACAAGGATGTATAGGAGTCGTTATGTCGAGCAATGTTATTTCGCTAATTCCTAGTAAGAAATTGGTGGCGAACAAAAGCAAAGCTATTTTGTTACCTGTGATTGGAATCTTGATGTTTTTAATGATGTGGCATTTCAGCGCACGTCAGGTAGAAACGTCATTAGGTACGCTTCCAGGTCCTGCACAAACCTATCAGCAGTTCAGTAACCTAGTGTTAGAGCATTGGGAAGAAAGAGAAAAACAAGTCGCCTTTATCGAGCGACAAGAAAAACGTAACGCAGCAAAGTTAGCAAAAAATCCTGACGCTAAGGTCAAAATTAGACCATACACGGGGAAGCCCACTTTCTTTGACCAAATCGTTACCAGCTTAGTGACTGTTGCAAGTGGATTTCTGTTGGCCACTGCCATCGCCATACCTTTAGGTATTGTCCTTGGTCTTAACCAAGGGGCGTATCAGGCATTTAACCCAATTATTCAGTTGCTTAAACCTGTATCGCCTCTCGCATGGTTACCCATTGTGACTATGGTCGTAAGTGCCGCGTATGTCAGTGATGACCCTATGTTTGCTAAGTCTTTCGTCAACTCTCTGCTAACGGTTGCGCTTTGTAGTGTGTGGCCAACGTTAATCAACACCGCAGTGGGTGTGACCAGCGTGGATAAAGATCTGATCAACGTGAGTAAAGTGCTGCAACTTTCTTGGTGGCAACATATCCGAGTTATTGTTCTTCCGTCTGCCATACCAATGATCTTCACCGGATTACGTCTATCTCTCGGCATTGCTTGGATGGTACTCATTGCGGCAGAAATGTTGGCGCAAAATCCAGGGCTCGGAAAGTTTGTCTGGGATGAATTCCAAAATGGTAGCTCCGCCTCGTTAGGTCGAATCATGGTCGCGGTGATTACGATAGGTTTTATTGGGCTATTGCTCGACCGCGGCATGCTGCAACTGCAGAAGTGGTTATCTTGGAACAAACAGCAGGCATTACGATAAAAGGAGTTTCCCATGTCTAAAGCATTACTCGATTTAACTCAGTTGGGTATGAGATTCCCAACCCCGAATGGCGAATTTATCGCACTAAAAAACGTCAACCTGCAAATTGAAAAAGGCGAGTTTGTTTCATTAATTGGTCACTCTGGTTGCGGTAAGTCAACGGTACTCAATTTGGTTGCTGGTCTGCATTTGCCCACGGATGGAGGAGTCATTGTTGATGGCCGCGAAGTGAGTGGTCCGGGGCCAGAGCGCGCGGTTGTATTCCAAAATCACTCGTTACTGCCTTGGCTAACGGTTTATCAAAATGTTGAATTGGCAGTTAAGCAGATTGCCAGGCAGCATTCTGGTTCAAACAACACTAATCAGTGGATTAAAGATCAGGTAGAGCATTATCTAGATTTAATTCAAATGTCTCATGCTGCGGATAAGAAGCCCGATGAAATTTCTGGTGGTATGAAGCAGCGAGTCGGCATTGCTCGCGCGCTTGCCCTTCAGCCGAAAGTCCTTTTAATGGATGAACCCTTTGGAGCACTAGATGCACTGACTCGTGCTCATCTACAAGACTCATTAATGAAGATTCAGGCCGAACTAAACAACACCGTCATTATGATTACTCATGATGTGGATGAGGCAGTGCTGCTGTCTGACAAAATCGTCATGATGACCAATGGCCCTGCGGCGACGATAGGTGAAGTCTTGGCGATTGATCTCCCCAGACCACGAGATCGCGTCGCCCTTGCCGATGACCCGCAATACCAAAAGTATCGCCAGTCTGTGCTTCGTTTCTTGTATGAGAAGCAGTCTAAACCAAGCACTCAACCTAAAAGTACCGAGCAAAAAGAGCTTGAAGTACCCGCTAAGACGGCATAAAGGAGTCACGTTATGGAACATGTAGTAATTGTCGGAAACGGCATGGTCGGTCATCACCAAGTTGCTCAGCTTGTTGAACGAGGTGCGCATTTAGAGAAACGTATCACTGTCATCGGTGAGGAGCGTTTTATCGCCTACGACCGAGTTCAACTTTCTTCGCTTTTTTCTGGTAACAGCCATCAAGATTTGATGCTAAGCAGTGAAGAATGGTACAGCAAACACGGCATCGAACTGATGTTAGGTAGTCAAGTAACCAAAATCGAACGGGACAACAAACGTTTGGTTTTAGATCAAGACAGCGTATTGGGATACGACCAGCTAGTACTTGCAACGGGCTCTTATCCTTTTGTACCACCAATAGAAGGTAATGATCGAGATAACATCTTTGTATATCGAACCCTAGATGATCTTTCTGAAATTAAAACAGCGTGCCAGGGAGCGAAAACTGGCGCTGTGATTGGTGGTGGGTTGCTAGGTTTAGAGGCGGCAAATGCCCTTAAACTACTCGGTGTAGAAACCCATGTAGTCGAGTTTGCCCAGCGTTTGATGCCCGTTCAGCTTGATGATGGCGCAGGCTTAGTTCTGAAAGAGAAGATTGAAGCGTTGGGTTTAACCGTTCACACCTCTACCGTAACAGAGAGAATCTGTGATGGTGAAAGGGCTAAGCATAGAATGGTGTTTAAAGATGCCGATCCACTTGAAGTGGATGTAATAGTCTTCTCTGCGGGTATTAGGCCACAAGATGCCCTTGCCAGAGAAGCGGGTATTGATGTCGGTGAGCGTGGCGGTATCGTGATTGACGATCAATGTCGAACCAGCGATGAAAATATTTTTGCCATTGGTGAGTGTGCGCTTTGGCAAGAGAAAATTTTTGGATTGGTTGCTCCTGGTTACACTATGGCTCGTGTCGTTGCCGACAAGCTACTAGGCCGTGACAATGCAGGATTTACGGGGGCAGATATGAGCACCAAACTCAAACTGCTCGGTGTGGATGTTGCGTCTATAGGTGATGCGCATAAAGCGACACCGGGTGCTCAAGAAATGGTGCTGCAAGATGCAGTTGCTGGCATCTATAAAAAGCTGGTGGTTGATGAAAGCGGAACAAAACTATTGGGCGCTATTTTAGTCGGCGACAACTCTGACTATGATGCTTTATTGCAATGCTATTTAAATGACACGACCCTCCCAGATCACGCAGCAAATCTATTGTTTGATACAGGGATGCTCAATGGTGAAATGGCAGATACGGCAATTATTTGCTCTTGCCATAATGTGAGTAAAGGCGATCTGGTTAATGCGATTCAAGCAGGGGCTCATGACCTAGATAGCCTCAAGGCCGAAACCAAAGCCGGTACAGGCTGTGGTGGTTGTAGCAATATGGTGAAAAGTGTTCTAGATGCTGAGCTTACGGCAATGGGTGTCGAGGTCAACAATCATATCTGTGAGCACTTTGAGTTGTCGCGCCAAGAATTATTCCATATTTGCCAAGTCGAAGAGATTAAAGATTTTGATACGCTAATCGCGAAACACGGCAAAGGCTATGGTTGCGACTTATGTAAACCGACTGCCGCTTCTGTATTCGCATCACTGTGGAATGAGCACATCATGGAACCACAGCATAGTTCGCTTCAAGATTCAAATGATGCCTTTATGGCTAACCTACAAAAAGATGGATCTTACTCTGTTGTTCCTAGGGTGGCAGGTGGAGAGATCACGCCAGACAAACTGATTGCGTTAGGTGAAGTAGCGAAGGAGTATGATCTATACACCAAGATAACGGGCGGTCAGCGTGTAGACCTGTTTGGTGCGCAAGTAGAGCAATTACCTCAGATCTGGCAAGCGCTCATTGAAGCCGGGTTCGAGACAGGCCATGCCTATGGTAAGTCACTCAGAACCGTTAAATCCTGCGTTGGCTCGACTTGGTGTCGCTACGGTGTCGATGACTCAGTTGGCCTAGCTATCGAATTGGAAAATCGCTACAAGGGGCTGCGCGCACCGCACAAAATCAAGTTCGCAGTATCTGGGTGTACGCGTGAATGTGCCGAAGCACAAAGTAAAGACATTGGCGTGATTGCGACTGAGAACGGCTGGAATCTCTATGTGTGTGGTAACGGCGGCATGAGACCAAGGCATGCCGATTTGATCGCCTCGGATCTCTCTAAGGCAGAGCTTGTTGCCTTAATTGACCGTGTACTGATGTTCTATGTTCGAACCGCCGACCGTTTGCAAAGAACCTCGGTATGGATGGAGAACCTAGAAGGCGGCTTGGACTACTTGAAACAAGTGGTGATTGAAGACTCATTAAACATTGCTGACTCGCTTGAAGCGCAGATGCAACATGTCGTCGATACCTATCAGTGCGAGTGGAAAAGCACGCTCGAAAATTCAGAAAAACTGGTCAAGTTCAAGCCGTTTATCAATGCAGAAGATGCTAGCCAAGTGCTGCCATATCAGAGAATACGTGGGCAACGCATTCCAGTGAAGGAGGAAGTGTAATGGAAGTCGCTGAGAAACTAAAAATATGCAGACTATCGGAACTTTCACCTTATCAAGGTCGAGGTGCTCTGATAGACGGTGAACAGGTTGCACTGTTCTATATTCCGAACCAAGGTGTGTTCGCTATCCAGAATTGGGACCCAATTGGTAAAGCGTATGTGCTCTGCCGGGGGATAGTCGGAGATGTTAACGGTGAGTTATGTGTTGCCTCACCGCTATACAAACAGCACTTTAGTTTAAGTAACGGTATCTGTCTTGAAGATCCACAAGTCAAACTTACGGTCTATCCGCTAGAGGTGGAACAGGGTGAGGTGGTTATTGCTCGCTGACAAATTCATCGTATTGGATGGAAGTTATACGCAGCGGTGTTCTTTTTAACCAATTGAACCAAAATAGAAATTAATTGATTGACCGGAAAAATTATTCCGTTAAAGTACACCTCGTTCTCGCGACATTGCTTGTGGGAATGGTGGTGTACCATCGCTTTTAGCGTTGCCCTGGTGGTGGAATTGGTAGACACAAGGGATTTAAAATCCCTCGGCGTTCGCGCTGTGCCGGTTCAAGTCCGGCCCGGGGCACCATCTACTTTTCTGGCTAAAGCTGGTTAGGTAAAAAGCACAATTTGAGGCGCGTTGGCAGAGTGGCTATGCAGCGGATTGCAAATCCGTGGACCTCGGTTCGACTCCGGGACGCGCCTCCATTCTCTTATGAGAAAGTAACCAGCTTAGGCTGGTTTTTTTATGTCTGATATTCAAAGATTACGCTGAACATGGGCTGACTTTTTTCGCCATTTCATAACGCCTCATCGGCATCACATCAATGATTTGCTTTACACGCTCCCAGTCAGTTTGCTTGCCCCAACGAAGCTTTTCGCCACCGTCTTTACCAATCAACACCGCTGTATGAGAGCCAGGCTTAACATCATACATATTGAAAAGCGCCTTGAGGTTAAACTCATGCTTAACCCATTTAGGCACACTAAAACCGTCTTCAGTTACAACTAGAGTTATAAGATCTCTGTCTTGAAGCTCACACTCATTGATCAGCGTTTCCAAAAGAAACTGTTTTACGTGCTCGTCATTGGTTGGGGCGAAGTAGATCACGCTGCGGTGCGACCATTCGGCGGAATAAGAAGGGTAGGCCCAGCTCATGGTTGAGTTGAGTAGCGCAATGGTGAGTAGAAGTGCAGCGCGCATAACGACAATCCTCCAGTGATGGCCTATAAAAATGTGTTTGTTACACATGTTCTAGGTTAATTGTAGGTGGTAAGCCCAGACCCTACTATCTAAACTTGGTTTTACCTATGTCAAAGTTCAAGACGCGTTGAGTGATAAAGTAGCCTTACTGTTGTACCAACTGAGTCTTTGCCGAGAGTACCTATGGCTGTTTCAAATATTCTTCGTGGTGAGTTGTTGACCGAATTCAAAACGGTTCGCGCAATGATGTTTATTTATTGCCGTGCACATCATAGCACTAAGAATGGGTTGTGCGGTGAATGCCAAAGCCTGCTTGAGTACGCTGAAACTAAATTAGATCGTTGTCCCTATGGGCAAAGTAAGCCTACCTGCAATCAATGCCCGATTCATTGTTATAAAGCTGAGCAGAAAGAGCAAATGCGCCAAGTTATGAGGTATTCCGGACCGAGAATGCTGCTACCTCATCCGATTTTGGCCATTCGCCATTTACTGCATGAACGTAAGCCTGTTCCCAAAAAGCCAGAAGCAGGGGCGTCAAACAGACACCAGAGAAAGCTTGAAGAAAAAGGGACGTGATAAGCGTCCCTAGAACGATACGGCTATTCCCCTGCAATTGCTTGATGTTTGGTCTTGATGCTCGCGATTAGCATGTAGATACAAGTCGCGAGCAGTGCCGCGAACAGGTAGCCCATCAAACCTTGAGATCCCGTCATAAACCCGTCCGCCGCAACAGGCCCTGTCACTGAGCCAATGCTGTAACTAAACAACATGACTTGAGTGGCCGAAACAATATAGTTGGCATCGAGTTTGTCGCAACCTAGGTTAATCGCGACTGGATACAAAGCGAAAGTCGCCATTCCCAGCAAGAATAACCCTATTCCCAACGCTTGTAGCCCAGACACCACTGAGGTGAATGTTATTGCGGCTACACCCAGTAAACAGAACAGAGCCATAAGCAGTGTTCGCCCCAGAAGTTTGGATAGCCAAGGTATGATTGGCTGAACGGCCATGCCACCAAGAATCACGACCGCCATTAGTCCACCAATATCACTATGCTCAATACCACGATTTTGCAGTTCAACTGGCATCAGTCCGTAAATGGCGCCTAGAGTAAGACCAGAAACCACACAACCGATAATCGATGCATGATTTAGCTTACTGATCTGCTTTAGCGACAGTGGCGTGCTATGCTCACTTTCCGGTTGGTCGCTGTCACCGAAAACAAGCACGACAACAGCGAGTAACAATAAGGTGATGATTGTGATAAATGGCACACCACCAGAGACACCGATAGTGCCAATACCCAACTGACCAATTGCGCTACCACCGTATAGAGAACCCATATACAGGCCAAGCCTTTTCGCTCGTGCGCTTTCGTCACCGTGTAGTAACCAAGACTCAACAATGACAAACACGCCTGCGACAGCCACGCCCGCGATAAAACGAGCGATAAGCCAAACCGTGGCATTGGTGACTAATGGTAAAACCATAACGGTGGCAATAAACGTCACTAAGCAACATATAAATGCGTTACGGTGGCCAACTCTTTTAACTAAAGGTTCTACACCAGCCGCGCCAATCAATAGCCCCGCATAGAAAACACTGGCGAGCCAACTAGCCAGCGATGAATCCAAGTTATACTCAGAAAGCATCAAAGGAATTAAGCTCATCAAATATCCCGACGCGACCGCATAAAGAGCAAGCGCAATAACCGGTACAGAAATGCGAGCTTTTGGAGCAGGTTGAAGGGTACTTTCCAATGTCGTGGCCTCTATAGTTGTAGTAAAACTGAACAAATTTCGGCGCGACTATGGGGTGAAACAGGTGAAAGGTAAAACGAAAACTTTTAACCATCACGATAAAAATTATTTATCGTTGCGTTAGCTGAATAAATTCATAAAAAAAGCGAGGGAATGTGCACATTTCCTCGCTTTAAACTAGATAAATATGAATGCTGTCATTTGACTAAAGCTTGATTAAGCCATTGATCAAATTGGCCTTTAGGAAGTGCGCCATTTATCACATCGACTCTTTTGCCATTTTTGAACACCATAACGGTAGGAATGCTTCTAATTTGATATTTAGCAGCAAGATTTTGTTGGCTTTCCGTATCTATTTTTACAAATCGAACATCTTTTGTTCTTTCTGCAGCAACATCAGAAAAAACTGGAGCAAACCCTACGCAAGGATTGCACCAAGGGGCCCAGAAATCGACTACAACTGGTGTATCGCTATTTAAGATTGCCTCGAAATTGCTTTCAGTGCCTTCAACGGGCGCCCCATCTAAAAGTAGTGCTTTACATTTTCCACATGTTGGCGCTTCTGAAATGCGTTCCGATGGGACACGATTAACACCTGAGCAAGATGGGCAACGTGTATTAAAGGTGGACATGATATCTCTCTCGTTCTCTATTGTTGGTTTTTTCTAGTAGATGACAGTTGCTGTCGCTGCTAGTTATACTCTGTTTATACCAAGAGATACAAATAACTAAATTAAAGGCTCTAAATGAAAAATTTCTATGCAGAAATTACTGGTTGGGGAAAATGCCTACCTCCTGCAACGCTTTCTAATGAAGACCTAAGTACATTTCTAGATACTTCTGATGAGTGGATCCGAACTCGTACAGGAATTGAAAATCGTCGTATTAGTCATGTCAATATGTCTGATATGGCGACTGTCGCGGCTAAGCATGCGCTGGCTTGTGCTGGTAAAAGTGCTGATGACATTGATGTGATCATTCTTGCTACTTGCTCACCTGATTCGTTGATTCCAAATGCAGCGTCAAAAGTGGCGCAAAATTTGGGTATTGCTACGGCCGCTGCGTTTGATCTAAATGCAGCGTGTACAGGTTTTGTGTATGGGCTAGAAACCGCAACTCGCTTAATGCAAGCGGGTAATTACAAAAACGCCATTGTGATTGGTGCTGAGCGTTTGTCGTTCTTTATTGATTGGACAATGCGAGATACTGCGGTCTTGTTTGGTGACGGCGCTGGCGCGGTTGTACTTACTAGAACAGAAGAGCAGGTAGGTCTGCAAAATGCCCAACTTGGTTGTGATTCGGCGGGGCGCGATATTTTATCTGTACCCAAGTTTGGTACCTGCATGGATAGATTTGCAGCAGATAATGGCCATTGGGACTTCAACTTTGTCGGCAAGGAGATCTTCAAACGTGCAGTTAAAGGTATGGGGGCTGCGGCTCAAAGCGTGCTAGCGCGTAGCGAACTTTCTACTGATGATGTTGATGTGGTGATTCCACACCAAGCCAATATTCGGATTATTCAAACCTTGTGTGACCTGTCAGGTATCAGCCAAGATAAGGCGTTTGTGAATATTCAAAAATACGGTAACACCTCGGCAGCCACCGTGCCTATCGCATTGTGCGAGTCGTTAGAGCAGGGTTTTGTTAAACCGGGTGATAATTTGCTGCTTGCAGCGTTTGGTGCAGGGTTAACTTGGGGCGCGTGCCACTTAAAATGGGGCGAGCGAGTCACACCACTTGGCAACAGCGATGCGCAGCTTCCTGAATGTCAACAAACGGCGCTAGAGCTTATTAAAGAAGCTGTCGAACATTGTAAGAATCGACCTTAACTCTCCAATTTAAATACAAAAAGTCGCACGTTCGATGCGACTTTTTTATATCAATGACCCTCGCATTGATATTATTATATTGGCCTAATAAGAATTAGGTTGGGCTTACATGAAATTCCTCCACACTTCTGACTGGCACCTTGGTCGTCAATTTCACAATGTTTCTCTGTTAGATGATCAAAAAGTCGTTCTTGAACAGATCATTAAATACATTCAAAGTAACAAAATAGATGCGCTGATTATCGCGGGTGATGTCTATGATCGTTCCGTTCCCCCAACGGCAGCGATCGAGTTGATGAATCAATTTGTTAGCCAAGTGTGCGGTGAACTTAAGCTACCCATAATCCTTATTCCGGGCAACCACGATGGAGCCGAGCGCTTAGGCTTTGCCGCGCAGCAAATGAAAGATTCGGGGCTGCATATTGTTTCGAACTTTGCTGATATGCTAAAACCCGTTGAATTGGATACGGATATTGGCAAAGTTCGATTCTTTGGTATGCCCTATAACGACCCAGAGTTGGTACGTCACCATTTTAAGCAGCCTGTTTCAACCCATGATGATGCACACAAACTGCTGTGCGGTGAAATTACTGCTACCCTTGACAATAAGTTCAAGAATGTCTTGATCTCACATTGCTTCGTGGACGGGGCGATCGAATCAGAATCAGAAAGGCCCCTGTCGATAGGTGGCTCTGATCGCGTGAGTCATGAACACTTTACGCCGTTTGATTACGTCGCACTTGGTCATTTGCATCAGCCACAGAAAAAAGGCGAAGAGTATATTCGCTATTCAGGCTCACTGATGAAATACAGTTTCTCAGAGCAGCACCAAAAGAAAGGCATGACTCTAGTAGAACTCGATGAGTCTGGCTTTAAATCGGCAACCCATATCGATCTCATAGCCCCACATCAAATGCGTATTATTGAAGGTGAACTGGACGAGATTATTGCTCAAGGGAAAACCGATCCAAGCAATCATGATTATCTACTGATTCGTCTTATGGACAAGCACGCGATTCTCAATCCGATGGAGAAACTTAGAGTGGCTTATCCCAATGTCTTGCACCTCGAAAAGCCTGGAATGTTGGTGGGTATTGAGCAACAGATGGCAGCGGCAAAACTGGCTCGAAGTGAGGTTGATATGTTTCGAGACTTCTTCCTTGAAGCGCAAGACAACGAGCTAAATGAAGCTCAAGATAAAGCGATCACCGACATCATCAAGAATCTAAGCGAGCAATAAGGCAGATCATGAAACCAACGAAGTTAACCATGCAAGCTTTCGGGCCTTTCGCTAACACGGAAGAGATCGATTTTACTCAACTAGGCTCAAATCCACTTTTCTTGATCAATGGTCCTACGGGATCCGGTAAAACCTCTATCTTGGATGCGATCAGTTTCGCTTTATATGGTGAGACAACAAGCAATGAACGCCAAGGGATGCAAATGCGCTGCGATCAAGCCGCTGCTAACTTACCCACTGAAGTTTCGCTCGAATTTGCGTTAAATGGAAAACGGTATCGAGTCATTCGTGCTCCTGAGCAAGAAGCACCAAAAGCTCGTGGCGAAGGCATGACAACGCGTAAACATACGGCATCTCTATACGAAATTACAGCACACGAAGTACTGATCACCAGTAAAACGGCTCAGGTCAAAACAGAAGTCACCCGTTTATTGGGCCTAAATGAAACCCAATTTCGTCAGGTGATGGTATTGCCGCAAGGTAAATTCAGAGAACTGCTACTGGCTTCTTCTAAAGAACGAGAAGCGATTTTTGGTCAATTGTTTCAGACTGATATCTATAAGAAGATTGAGTTCGCACTCAAAGATAAGGCCAGTGCGATTAGCAAAGCAAAGGACGAGTTCGATAATCAAATTCGCGGCGCATTGCAAGTTGCAGAGGTTTCGACAGAGCAAGAGCTACAGCAGCGATTGACACAATCGCAATCTGAATTGGAACAAGCCCGAAAAGCAGAGTCGGTCGAGCTAGATATGCTCAATACCATTAAGAGTGATGTAAGCAAAGCTAAAACACTTGATGAGCAATTTATCAAACGTTCGGCAACACTTACGGCGCTACAATCCCATCAAGCGAACAAGCCAGCTATTGTCGAACTCGAGTCAAAGTTAAAGCTTGCCAATAGCGCAAGCAAGCTTGAAGTCGTCTATGCGAACATGCAATCGACAGTGAAACAGGTTACCGCAATTGAAACTAAACTCGACACTCTAAAAAACCAGCGACGAGAGGCAGAAAGCACTTCTCAGCGCGCAGAGCGGTTATTGCAAACAGCGGATGAGAATTCGCAGCAAATACCCAGGCTCAATGAGGAGCTGTTCAAATTAGAACAGGTGAAAAGCAAACTGGTAGAGAAGGATGAGCTAGAAAAAGGCATCAGCGCCTTAACTGCGACGAAAGTCGATTATGATAAAAAGCTCACCCAATACACCGAACTTAAACTGCAACTGCAAAAAGAGGCGCAACAAGGTGCTTTGTCACTTGAACAGGCACGTAATGACCTTGCGGAGAAATCTGTTTTAGAAACAGGGTTAATGCGCAATCAGAGGTTGGTGGAAGACTTAAATAAGCTTAACGTTCAGAGAATCAAACTCGCCCGTTTACAAGAGCAACTCGCCCCAATTAAACAAATGGTCGACAAGGCAAAAGCCGTCGTTGGTGAAAAGCAGAAAGCGGCTGACAAACTTGAGTTACACTGGCACAACGCACAAGCTGCATTACTCGCCCAAAAACTAGAAGAAGGCTTACCTTGCCCGGTATGTGGCAGCCAAACGCATCCTTCCCCAGCGACTTTTCAAGGTGAACCAGTCGCAAAAGAGTCGGTACACGCAGCAAGGCAACAAGAGCGCAGCGCGATTGATGGGCTGAACAAGCAATGCAATGCTCTAGAGCAGCATCAAGCGACGATAGTCAACCAAAAAAAACATATTACCGAGTTAGAAGCCGAGTTGGGTGATGGTGCTTTGGCGAATATCGATCAACTTCAGCAGCAAGTAAAAGAGCAAAGCGCTAAGCTAGAGCTATTGGCTGCCATTGATTTGGTTAAGATGGAGCAAGCTGTTCAGAAGTTAAACCAACGTTGCACTGACGGTGAAGTAAAGATCAGTGAGCTTAAGGTCATGATGTCTGCCAACGAATCAGCATTGCGAATCCAAGGGCAACAGTTAGATAAACTTTTATCGAGTATCGACTCGCAATACACGTCATTTGATGTTATTGAGCAACAGTATCAAAGCCATCATGTAACTATCACGCAACTTAAGCAAGCGTTAGAAAAGGCTCAACAATCTGCGAAACAAGCCAAGTTAGCGCTCGTGAGTAACGAAACTGAAGAGAACACCACGATTAAGTTGCTTAATGATGCTAAACGGCAACGTGAAGATGCTAATAAAGAGTGGCAATCAAAACTTGAATGCTCTGAAATAGACTCAGAGGAACAGTTTGTTCGATCTCGCGTAGAACCCATCCAGTCTGAGCAATGGCAACAGACCGTCAACGACTATGTTCAAACGAACACTAGGCTAGAACAAACCGTCGCTGATCTTAATGAGCAACTTAATGACATAGAAAAGCCAGATATTGACAAAAAACAAACAGAAATGCAGGAAGCGGAGATAAAATACCGCCAAACTCGAGGTTTGCTTGATACAGTGCTCTCGGTTTCTCAGCGGCTTGAAAAAGTACAGAAAGACATAAACATCTTGCATGAGAAAAACGCGCAGTTAGAAGCAGAGTACAAGGTCTATGGTACTTTATACGACGTTGCGAGTGGTAAAACCGGCAGCCGAATTAGCCTCCATCGTTTTGTTCTTGGTGTGCTCCTTGATGATGTTCTTATTCAAGCCTCACAGCGCTTAAACATGATGAGCAAAGGGCGTTACCAACTGGTTCGTAAAACCGAAGGGTTTAAGGGCGCCGCTGGTCGTGGACTTGATCTGAGTGTTGAAGATGGATACACAGGAAAAACCCGTGATGTCGCGACCTTGTCGGGTGGGGAGTCATTTATGGCGGCATTGGCACTGGCTCTTGGCCTGTCAGATGTGGTTCAGTCATACAGTGGTGGTATCAAACTCGATACACTGTTCATCGATGAAGGATTTGGCAGCCTAGACCCAGAATCCCTCGACTTGGCCATCCAAACCTTGATTGATTTGCAACAATCGGGTCGTATGATTGGGTTGATTTCGCATGTGACGGAACTCAAAGAACAAATGCAACTTAGGGTTGATGTAGAAGCATCACGCGTAGGCAGTCGAGTTCATTTAATTGGTACACAAGTTTAGAGCGAGCTAGAATTTACATAGTTCACTATGTTGCGTATGCTCAATCTATACATATGAATTATGTTGAGCGCATCAAAACAAAGGAAGTTGACAAGCATTTCTCCACGCTATACCGAGTATGTTAACTGATTGAGTGCAGCTGATGCATTGAGTTTGCGAGGTAAGATGGAGCTTATGCTCAATGGTTTAATGCATGAATGTAGTAAAAAAGATATATCAATACGCAGACCCAAACCTTGAACTCGTCGGATGGATGGGTTTTTTAGGCTTTCCAGCGTACTTCTACATTTGGTCTTATGTATATCCGCAACCTTATGAGAATGGCCCACTAAGGTTCTTTTGTGCCTTACTACTACTTGGCTTGGCGCTTAGAAAGTACACGCCTCCACCATTTAAGCGTTATTTACCTTACTATTACTTGGCTACAATAACTGTCTGCTTGCCTTTTTTCTTTTCGTTTATGATGTTTATGAACGAGTGGTCAACGGTGTGGGCAATGTCTTTTATGTCATCAATATTCCTGCATGTGTTGTTGGTACACGAGACGCGGATAATGATACTGCAAGCCGTGGTTGCCATAATTGTTGCCTATTTACTCAGTTATGGCCTAGAACATGCGCCTAGCCAGGTTGAAACTGAAGTCCTTGTTATTTGGCCATATATCCCGATATTTTTATTCACTTATATCTTTGGTAATTTATTCTATTTCCGCAATCAAGTTGAACACGAATCTAAAGTGTCTATTGCTAAATCATTTGGTGCGGGTATTGCACATGAAATGCGCAACCCACTGAGTGCGCTAAAGGCTTCTATTGATGTACTTGACTCCTCTTTACCCGAGGTCAAAACGATAAAAGGTGACAAAGCGGAAATAGAAAAAATTGATGTTGAGCGGATGAAAGAAGTTCTAACGGGAGCAGATGAGGTCATTCGCAACGGTAACGAAGCGATCGATTTATTGCTGACGTCTATTGATCAGAGCCGAGTCTCGCATTCTACCTTCCGATCTTATTCTGTCGAGCAGGTTGTACGAGAGTCCCTCGCCAGTTTTTCCTATCCGAGCGATCATGCCAAAGATGTCGTCAGCTTGCATGTCGAAGGAGGCTACGATTACTTCGGTAGCGACACCTTACTCAAATATGCACTTTACAACCTGCTTAAGAACTCGCTTTATTACCAAAATGGTGAAGAATTTAGAATAGCCATTACCATCAGCCAAGATCAAAATGACAATTACTTGTACTTCGAGGATAACGGCATTGGTATTGAAAAAGAGAAGCTAGGGTATGTTTTTCAAGATTTTTATACTTCAGGAAAGTCCTCTAGCTATGGTCTTGGCCTGCCGTTTTGTAAACGCGTAATGCAAGCGTTTGGCGGTAAAATTAAGTGTGAATCTGAGGTTGGCCAATGGACAAGATTTACTCTCAAATTTCCTCAATATAAGTCCCAACAGGTGTCAGCGATCAAACAAGAAATTTTAAGAACTAAGTCGATATTATATGTAGGTGACGACGCATCCGTACGTCGTAAGCTGAACGAGTTTATCTTTTACACTGGTGCTATGTGTGATGTTGTTGATTTCGAGCAGGCTCGTAACAAAGAAGAGTTTGAATTTGAGTATGACTTGATATTGCTCGATTTAGAAGCATGTAATGAGCAAGAATACTTAATGCTTGAGTCGAAGTTACATTTTACTGAAGCGAAGATAGTGATGCTCTATGCGAAAGAGGGTAAATACCACAACAGATTTAGTCGCTTTATTACCTTTTACCCTAAGGAGAAGGCCTGCTTTGTTGCTGACGTATCGCAATCAATTGATGATCTCATGTTTGGCAACATGGAACCTGATCGTAACCTGATCCCTAAGCCGGAGCCAGCAGTGATGGGTAAACGTATCTTAATCGCGGATGATAACGAGTCGATGAGGCAACTCACCAGTATCTTGCTTAACAAGCAAGGTTACCAAGTGTCGCAAGCGGGGGATGGGAATGAAGTGTTAAGTGTCCTTAATAGCGAGCAGGTTGATCTGATTTTAATGGATCTTGAAATGCCGCAGCTCGACGGGCTTGAGACTACATTAGTTATTAGAGAGTCAGAAGCCCTCTATGCCAACGTCCCTATTTTAGGGCATACAGGTGATGACCGAAAAGAGACTTTGACCAAAATCGAGCGAGTAGGAATGAATGGATATTTAATTAAGCCTGTTGATAAAACCAGGTTGCTCGACAAAGTTGCTGATCATATTTAACTTAATTAAAATTATACGGCCATTCAAACGGTATAGTGGCGATAATATAAAAGCGCCTCATTATTCGAAGCGCTTTTATTATTTAAACGAAGTATAACTCCTTATTGTGATAGGCCTTGTAAGCAACCGACAGAATCTTATCAATATCATTATTTGTTAATGAGCTATTTAATGATAAGCGCAAGATGTTTTTATTATCTGGGGTGGCAGGTGTACAAAATACTGAACCAAATACTCCATTATCTTCAAAGAAATCACGGACTTTGCGCGTATTGGTTTTCTCTCCAGTTTCTAAGCCTATGATCTGAGACTCACTCCGTATATCGAATCCAATCTCTTTTAAGCCAGAGACAACTTCTTCTGCGCAATCTGTCAGTTGTGCGCGCGCGCGGTCACTGTCTTTAATCACGCTTAATGTAGCGTCTATTCTATCTAATTCGAACGCCATCATCGCTGAGCTAAAAATAGAGGGGAACGACACATAAGGAACCACCTGGCCCGTTAAATTATTGCACCACACGGCACCCGCTCGGTAGGCAAAGGTTTTGGCAAGACTCGCAGTCATGAAGTCGACTTGGTTAGTTAAATCGAGAGCTTCAAGTAAGCCTGCCCCATGACTACCGTGCGTTCCTAGCGAATGGGACTCATCAACGACGACTGCGCAGCCAAGTTCTTTGGCGATATCAATCATCTCTTGTAGTGGCGCGATTGTCCCTATGGTGCTGTAAATAGAGTCAACCAGTACAACGCCTGGGCCGTTACGTTTGATGGTACGCTTAAGGTGGCGAGCATTGTTATGCATGAAGGGGTGGATGTTTGCCCCCGCAATTCTCGCGCCTTCCCACAGCGACATATGAGCAAAGAAATCAATATAGACATTGGTGTCTGAGTCACAAATAGTCTGCAGCAAACCTATGTTGGCAATCCAACCTGAAGGGGCAATAGTACAAGTTTGAAAGCCAGTATAGTCTGCAAGACGGTGTTCAACCGTCTTGTCTAATCCATCACTATGCAAAAACACATTCGACATAAATGCGGTATCTTTTTTACCGAGCAATGAGCTAATTTGTGCATCTATGATCTTTGGATGATTAGATAATGCAAGGTAGTCGTTACTTTGCAATATGATATCACCGGGATGGGGCTTCTTTCCTAATACCAAGTTTCTGCCGTTATCTTTTGTATTTATTAGGTCGGAAACATAGTAGTTGATTCGTCTGTCGATGAACTCAGGTAGACGAGAGCGAGTCGTTAACATATTCATAATACATAGCCTTAATTAAATGGTTTTAAGCGCCAGCTGACATAGCTATGTATAAATACAGTTGAATAAGAAATCTAATAGGAAATGTGATTTTCTTGCGTATACTAACAGATAAAATTATAATAAATGTTATATTGAATGAAAATAATTACCCTATAGGGAGTCTGTCTGAATTAATATTTATTCGTTAATATATTACATGCCATTTTTAATTATTGTGAATTGACTTTTATATTCGTTCGGAAGAATTCAGGCCAGTACATCTTTAAATAACCCGCCGCGACCCAAGCGACCAATCCAGTTGCGACAGATAGCTCAAACAGTCCAAAGTTGTGTAGCCAGTACCAATGAGGGTGGCTTTCGGCAAAAAATGACGTCAATCTGTGCATTGCGATGGCACTGATCACCGACGGAAAAGTCACCGCCGCAATCGAAGGTTGGAACTTTAGTCTCATTAATCTTATATAGCACAAGTAGATCAATAAGGTCATCGTGATGGCTATGCCCGCTAGGGCCCCGGTAAGTATTGGATCTGGTTGTGGAAAGTTCACCAAATAGGTTGCGAGTGTCAGGTTAATTGGTGCTGCCATTATCGCTAGCGTTGGTTTCGCTCTTTTAGGTAGCATACCTTCAAAAACGAGGCGGTAAAGTACCAAGGGCAACATGAAAAAATAAATGGTGATACAAATAGTGACCAAGGTTTCTGAAAATACCGTGTGACCAAATTGTGTTCCTGCCAAAGAGCTGCTAATTACCCCTACAGGATAAAGAAACCAGCTAGGCACTATGTTGGACATCTTGAAATTCAACAATTGGAAAGAAAAGAACAATGTCATCATGGTTAGGTGTAAAAGCAGCGCGGCAAACCACAATGGGTAAGCGATAATTGGCGATATAACGGCCAGGTAATCACACAATATCAGCAACGCCATACTCATCGGCGCCATCAGGCTCCCGCTCAGAGGGTGGCGGATATCATTCATAAAGGCGCTGTAGCTTGTCAGATACTTCACAAGCACAGGAAACAGCAATATTGCACCAAAGCCAGCAAAGTAAGGCCGAATGACCTCGCCAACGTCAGGAATGTACAGTGCCCAAGCATGACCAAGCCCAATGACACCCAATGCTAGTGAGGCCTGAGAAGGCGGGACACTCTGGAATTGAGTAAAGCGTCTCCAGTTCAACTGCTGTTATCCTTATATGGCTAACGGCTCTCCTGTCGAAGGAAACTTGCCGTTAACTTCCGATGTTGTGGGGTTAATTGTCGCGATCATAACAAGCCAAACGGTTGCGACGCAAACCTCATTGTTCATTGGTCGGAAGATCTTTCTGTCTCAACTTCTCATTTTTCAGAGTTCGGTGGAGCAATTGGCTATAGATAGGCTGGCCTCCAAGTAGTTGAGCAAAAATAACCGCGCCTAAACTGGTAATGATAAGGGGAAGGATTAAATAGTAGTTGTTGGTCATTTCGATGACGAGCAAAATTCCCGTAATTGGAGCACGTACTGTAGCAGCAAACAGTGCGCCCATTCCGGCAATAGCAAACATCCCAGGGGTAATATTTAGGTCAGGCAGAAGACCTTGGGCGATCAAACCAAATGCGTACCCGAATAAGGTTCCTAGGGCAAGCATAGGGGCAAAAATCCCCCCTGGCGCACCAGAGCCGAAACAAATCAGCGTTGTCGCGATACGTGCCGCAAAGAGTAGAAGTAGAATTTGTGCGCTATAGCCGCCATTAGTAATGGTAGGAATTAAGCCTATACCACCACCTGTGGCGGAAGGAAAGTAAAGCAGCATAATGCCGAAACAGCCGCCGATCAGTGACCCCGTAATCAAATAGCGTTTTCTGTCATTACGGTGGAGTTTGACAAATAGATCTTGAGACAAAGTAACTAACTGATTAAAAACGACGCCGAAAATACCAAACAGGGCACCGAGGAGCAAGAACAACCACAGAACCGGAAGCTCTGGTGCCTCGTATTGAGGCATAGTGATAACAGCATGCTGACCATTAATGTATCTAAAGACAATATTGGCAGATATGGCAGAGATGATCACCGCTCGAATCGAAATCAAAGAGTAACGAAATTGAGGACGCATCTCCTCGACCACAAACATGATGCCGGCCAGTGGTGCATTAAACGCAGCTGCAAGACCACCAGCCGCTCCTGAAGCGAGCAATGAATGTCGAGTATCGTCATCTTTGACTTTAAAAATGTCGGTCACCATGCGACCGATTGCACCGCCCATTTGTACAGTGGGGCCTTCTCGACCAAGCACCATTCCAGAGCCAAGAGCCCCCATTCCCCCAAAAAACTTTACAGGGATCACGCGCCACCAACGTACAGGGCGAATGCCATCCATTGCTCCTTCGATTTCAGGTATACCTGAACCTGCTGCTTCAGGAGCGAATCGATGAACAAGGAAGTAACCGATAAAGGCAAGAGTCGCGCTGATAAGAAAAGCGGCGAGCCACAAAGGGAGTACATTGCCGATCTTACTTATTAGCCAATCGGTACGAGTTTCAGAAACGAAATGGACAGCAATTTCAAAGTAGGTTCCCACTAAACCAGCAAGAACACCAACAATTAACGACAGAGCGAGTACCGATATTGGTGTTTTGTCCCTAGAGAGAAATTGATTTACCGCATCCTTGGGTACTTTGGCGAGTAAGGATAGCTTAAATTTTTCTCTCTTGGTCATGAAAATGAGGCTCCGGTCAGATAGGAAGTCGTGATGGTTATCGGAAGAATTATACCCGCGAGCGCCGCTAACTATAGCAATAAGAATGGAATATTGATTTTCAAAATTGATATAAAGGCGATGAGGGAAGAAAAGAACAGAAATTACTGGAGGGAAATCACAATATCATCACAAGCATAGGGGTTATGAGCTTGCATAATCACTGTTTTGAACCATAGTTAAAGGGTAAGGCTATTTGAACCGACCCGCATGGAGGAAATCTCGCCTTACCTACAATTTGGATGGATTCAACAGTAAAATTGAAAGCCTCGTTTTTTATCAGGTCGCAACATAATGACTTCCTGATTCGCAAACTCACGATTGAGTAACGAGGGATAGGGCGCACTTCTTGGTGCGCCTCTTGTCGTTTAGAGGAAGCGTTATTTCTCTAAATTGGAGATATGCTTCAAGACACCTTCAAGTTGATCCCATGGAAGCAATTGGTTATCGATAACCTCTAAGCGGCTTTCAAATCCTTCCAGTGACATCTCATTTACTGAGACAACCCCGTTACTTACGTTGAAGGCAAAGCAACCATTTGAGGTGTTCATAACGCCTTTTACCCTTTCAGCGGTGATATCAGAAAGGACTGAAAACAGGTCATCGAAATCAAATATGATTTCTGCGCCAAAGATCCAGCCACAGCTATAATACCCTTGGCCCTTATTCTCTTTTCGAACATAGGATTGATTCGGAGCTAGGGCAAACTGTGGTTCTAGCTCGGCATGTTCGTGGTGGTGCTCAGCTACGTCTGACGATGGTGAGTTGTCACGGCGAGGTGAATCAAGCAGTTCGATCGGGAAATTACCTTGTTTGACTAACTGGCTAAATATCTTAGGAGGGGTTTGGTCTGTGACCCAGTCATTAAAAGCGTCAATGTCACTGACATGACACTGATCGACTTTATTACCAATGATAATGTCAGAGATAGCCAGTTGATCGGTAAAGTTTTGGTTTTGTAGGTATTTGTCTATACGCAGATTTCTAGGATCAACGAGACCAATGGTCGCTCTAAGATCGATGTAGTCAGAGAACTGGTTAGAGGTGAGCGTAGCCAGTACTTTGTGCGCGTGTCCAAGTCCTGTCGGTTCAACAATAAGTCGGTCAGGTTTGGTTCTTAGTAGTGCAGTAATTGCCACAGACATAGGTACGCCCGCTGCGCAACACATACAACCTCCAGGCACTTCTTTAATCAGGGCACCTTGATCGGTCAGCATAGCGCCGTCAATACCGATCTCGCCAAACTCATTGACCAATACCGCCCAGCGTTCGCCTACGGGCTTTTCTTTTAGCAGATTAAGGATTGCGGTTGTTTTACCTGTTCCCAAGAATCCAGTGATGATGTTAGTCGGTATGCTCATCAAAATATCTCATGTTCTTTTTGTTACACTATAACAATAGGCGACAAAAAAGGGCAGTGTAATCACTGCCCGAGTTAAATTAACGTTTGTTTTTGAGGTAACGTTTACGGCGCTCTTCTTTCTTTTTGGCTTTTTCTTCGGCTTTTCGCGTTGCTTCTCGCTCTACTTCGATAAGCTCTTGGGTGATCATTTCTGGTAACTCTAGGGTGATTTGCCCAAGCGTACCGTTACGTAATTCATGAAGAAGGATCTCAGAACATTTGTGCAAATCTACTCGACCACCAGAGCGCAGTGCGCCACGTCTACGGCCAATCTCTTCCATTAGCTCAATGTCACTTTCTGGAAGATCTTCTATCTCGTAACGCTCTTGTAGGCGCTGAGGGTACGCTTTGGCAAGGTACTCTACGGTGTAGAAAGCGACTTCATCGTATTCCATCGCGGTATCTTTTACTGCGCCAGTGGCAGCAAGGCGGAATCCACTGTGCGGGTTTTCAACTTTCGGCCATAGAATTCCCGGCGTGTCAGACAGCACAATACCATTTTGCAAGTTAATGCGCTGCTGACGACGCGTAACGGCAGGTTGGTTACCAGTGACAGCAATAGTACGGCCAGCTAACGAGTTGATAATGGTCGATTTACCCACATTTGGGATACCCATAATCATGGTACGAATGTTTTTACCAATCTCTTCACGGTGCGGGGCAAGCTTACGCACCAACTCCATGATCTTCTGCACTTCGTGTGGTTGCGAGGTAGTAATAGCAATGGCTTTTACGTTGTGCTCTTTCTCAAAATGCTCAATCCAAAGCTGAGTTAGTTCTGGATCAGCGAGATCACGTTTATTGAGCACTTTTACAACCGGTTTATCACCCTTTAACTCTGCGATCATTGGATTTTCGCTACTAAAAGGGATACGAGCGTCAAGCACCTCAATAATGACATCTATTTGAGGGATCGCTTCTGCAATCTCTTTTTGAGCCTTGTGCATATGGCCCGGGAACCATTGGATAGACATAGGATTAACCTTGAAATTCAAACTTGGCTCAATTGTAAGGGGAAATGAGGGAGAGTAAAGGGTAAAGTCAGTGTTGAAACTCAGTTTACAGCAAAGCGAACGGCATTCAGCTCGCTTTGCTTGTACATGTTCGCATTTCTTTATGCTTACGCTAACGCCTCGTTAGGTTGAAGCAGCATGCTCGCTAACTCTGTCACGGCTTCAACCACCGGTGGGAAAAGCTCTTTAGCGACATCTGTTTCGCTGCGTGTCTGTGCCCAACCAAGGTAGACTATTCCCCTAATCAGCAAGAACCAAGGTAGCAGCTCTTTTTGTTCTTCCGACAATGGACGGACGGACTCGTATCCGGCTAAGAATTCGGCGACAATTTCGTCAAACGACTCATCGCCCATAAACCAAAACACGCTCGTCGCTATATCAAACATATGATAACCAAATCCCGCATCATCAAAATCGATCAAGTGAATCTTATCTTGAGCATCAACTAGCAAGTTTTCTGGTAAAAAATCACAGTGAATTAAGCCGTAGTCAGGGGCAGTTTTCGGAATACTTGAAAGCACTTTGCGCCCCATGTCTCGGGCTTCAATTATTAGCACGCGTTGCTCGGGTGTTAAGTCTTCATGGTCCCACGCTCGTCCCCAAAGAGGCCTTTTCCCTAGTAGGCCATCTACATCCCAGTGGGCACGAGTAAAGCCTTCAGGTAACGGCCATTTTTCAGTCTCTGAATGCATTTTGGCCATCAGTTGCCCAACTACACGGTATTGTTTCGCGTCACCAATACCTTCTTCGATAGAGCCTAGCGGCTGGCAGTCTACCCATTCAAGCATGTCAACTTGTCGACCTTCGGATAAGCAAGGGCTAGTGACGACTTCAACATATTGGCCCTGTGCGCTGAGGATCGGTTTTGGGGTCATGACACCACGCTCACGCATGGCATTCATCCACTGCATCTCGGATTGTAGTTCGGCGTTAGTGTGATAATCCAAACGATGTACACGCAGCGCGTAGGATACTTTATCTGGGGTAACGACTTTGAAAACCGCATTCTCACGATGTTTAACCGCAGTTACGGTTGATTCGCTATCTAGACCCCAGTGAGGCAAGGCATTTAAAGCAATCTCGCACAGTAGTTCTAGTTGTTGATCTAACTCTAAGTCATAAAAGGCCATTTTAAACACTCCATTAACGTTATGTTGACACAACTCACGCAGTTAGCAGCTAATTGCGAAAAACACGTTGCGTTGGAAATACAAACTAGACTATATTCGAGTTTGTAGGCAACAGAAAAATAACAAAAATGCAACAAGTGTGAGTTCTGTGCATTTCCGTAATTTTTAAAATGCCTGTAAATCAAATACTTGTAGCAATGGCAAACAACAGGAAAGTGGAATGGATAAGCAGCAGGTTGTAATGGACTCTGAGCGATATTGGAATCCAGCTAAAACGCGAGACTGGCAAAAGTGGGGGATCGACCTTGTCATTGGTAAGCGTGAAGGCTATTTCATCTATGATATGGATGGCCGAAAGTTTATTGATATGCACCTCAATGGTGGCACATTTAATCTCGGCCACCGACACCCAGAAGTGATCCAAGCACTCAATGAAGCCACCGCGGAATTTGATGCAGGTAACCACCACTTTCCTTCTAGCCAACGAGCCAGTTTAGCGAAAACACTGGTTGAGCTTTCTCCGGGTATGAACTACTGCGTGTTTGCCACCAGTGGTAGTGAAGCTATTGATATTGCGATAAAAACCGTTCGACATGAGACTAAAAAGAGAAAGATTGTTTCGGTCAATCAGGCTTACCATGGTCATACCGGCTACTCACTTCAAGTTGGTGACGAAGTAAACGCAAAATACTTTAATTGTGAACCTTCAAGTGAAGATTCCACGCGAGTGCCGTTTAACGATTTGGCAGCACTAGAGCAAGTACTGTCTCAGCAAGATGTGGCAGCTGTGGTATTAGAAACCATCCCTGCTACCGCGGGTTTTGTGATGCCTGAGGCTGGCTATTTACAGGGCGTTCGTGCTCTTTGCGACAAATATCAAGTGTTTTATATCGCTGATGAAGTTCAAACTGGCCTTATGCGGACAGGTCAGCTTTGGGCGGTACAAACCTATGGTGTGACGCCCGATATTATTATTACGGGAAAGGGCATTGGTGGCGGCATTTATCCGATTGCGGCAACACTGCTTTCAGAAAAAGCGGGCAAGTGGTTGAATGATAATGGCTTTGGTCATGTATCTACCTATGGAGGTTCAGAGCTAGGTTGTGTGGTTGCCAGCAAAGTGCTTGAGTTAACCACCAGATCTGAAACACAGAGAACGGTTGAGCATAGCTCTCTTTATATACGAGCAGGGTTGGATCGTCTGCGTGAACGCTATAGCGATTTTTTCGTTGGTATTCGCCAGTGCGGCCTAGTGTTTGGATTGGAGTTTAATCACCCTGAAGGAGCACTGCACACCATGCGCGCGCTGTATCAACAAGGGGTGTGGGCAATCCTTTCCTCATTTAACCCTTCGGTCTTGCAACTGAAACCCGGACTACTGATCGACCAAGAGACATGCGATGACATGCTCTACCGATTTGACCTCGCCTTAAAGCAGGTGACGAGCGAACTGCAAACCTCTTCGCGCAATACTAGCCAATTTAATATCAATAATCAGGGAGCGAACTAATGCAAGCGCGACCAGACAATATCAACACGCTGCTAACTTTAGCCAACTGGGCTGCGGCAGAGTTCAAACAGTTTACCCCAAATCAAGTTCAACACATTGCGCAGCAGGTCTCGCAAGCGGCGTTGGAAAAAGCAGAGTTTTATGCCGATTGGGCGGTGAAAGAAACTGGGTTTGGCAATGTCGCTGATAAAACATTGAAAAATCAAGTAAATGCGAATGCGCAACTAGAGCAGTTCGACTTCAACAAGTATTGTGGCGTGAGTGCCGATGTCGACAAGCAAGTACTAGAGATTGCCAAACCTGCGGGTGTTATCGCCGCACTAATCCCTTCAACAAGCCCGGTTGCGACGATTTATTATAAGGTAATGGCGGCTCTATTGACTCGCAATACGGTGATCTTGTGTCCACACCCAGGTGCAAAAGCTTGCTCCATTGATGCTGCGGATTATTTGGCCGATGTTGCTGAAAAAGCGGGTGCGCCAAAAGGTGCGATTCAAACCTTACGTTCACCCAGCGTCGCTCTGGTTGGCGAGTTAATGGAATCAGACAAAGTAGACTTAATCTTGGCAACGGGTGGGCCAGCTATGGTACGCGCCGCTTATAGCTCGGGAAATCCGGCACTGGGTGTTGGGCCCGGTAATGTGGCCTGTTATGTCGATTGCAGCGCGGATATAGAACGCGCCGCTCAATCTTTGATTCAAAGCAAGGCATTTGACAATAGTCTGCTGTGTACCTGTGAGTCCGTGGTCATTGCTCATGAGAAAATCGCCGATGCCCTTGCACTGAAGATGCAAAGTAATGGTGGATATCATGTGTTGGGTGAAGAGTTAACCAAACTGCGCAACTATCTATATCCAGAAGGGAAACTCAATCCACACGCGATTGGAAAAGATGCCCATTTTATTGCAACACAAGCTGGATTCAGTGTTCCTCCAACGACCAAAGTTTTAGGGGTAGAGATCGACACAATCTCTTCAGAAGAACCATTGAGTAAAGAGAAGCTCTTTCCCGTATTAGCCATGATAAAAGTGAATGATTTTTCCCAAGGTTTAGCCACTGCTCACGCCATGTTGAGGATTCAAGGAAAGGGCCACTCCGCAGCAATCCATTCTAATGATGAAGACATGATTGCCCATTGGGGAATTTCTTTGCCTGTTTGTCGTATTACCGTAAACGCACCAGCTGTTTTAGGGTCTAGTGGGTTTGCTACCAATCTTACACCAAGCCCGGTGATTGGTACGGGGTTCTTTGGTCGAAGTTCCATCTCAGATAACGTCGCGGCGAAACATTTGGTGCAGTGGACTCGCGTCGCTTGGAACAAAGAGTTGCAAGCTAACATGCAACAGGTCGAGTCTAAAGCAATCAGCCGAATTAACAGCCAGATTAACCTTGGTATTAACCCCAGTCACTCAACGGGACTTGGCCCCGCAGGTACAGTTTGTCACTCACAACAGGTCGCGGGAAGTGATACCCCTGTCTCTGGGCGCAATTCGTTTGGCTCCGAAGGTGATTTGCAGTCGCTTATCAAGCAGCTTGTACAGCAAGAGTTACAAAGTATGCTGGAGAATCGCTCATGAAAGAGATTGTTGCACAAACACTGATCGAACGACTCTCTCCCGGTATGTGCTATGCGCTGAAAAGAGCAGGGACCACCAACTTGTCGTCGACCGCTGGGTTACTTTGCCTTGAAGTCAGACCTGCTTACGAAACTGATACGCTGCTCGATAAAATATTGAAGTTCTGCTGTGTTGACCTTATCCACAAGCAAATGGACGGACGCAGTGGTTGGTTAGTGTTCTCGGCGACTGAAAACAGCCAACTAACAGCGGCGGCGGATCTTATTGCCAATGAAACTGAAAGGTCGATTCAGTCTACTCAAATTACCTCATCGACTGTTGTGAGCGCAATCAGTGAAGAGCACGCACAACAAATAAACCGCCAGCATAAACGAGTGTTAGTTAAACCAGGCAGCGGGCTATTAACGATTGATTGTCGACCCGCGGTATCAGCATTAGCTATAGCCAATGAAGCAGAAAAATCACTAGCGTGTCAGGTTTTGCAGTTGAAGTTTCTGGGTTCTTCTGGTCGCGTTGTACTGGCAGGGGCGTCGGATACTTTGCAGTGTTGGACTGCACCTAGCATGGAGGCTGCATGGAACAGATAAGTCTGAGTGTCGATGAGTTAAGAACATTGATACGACAAGTGATTAAACAGGTATTAGCTGAGCGAAACGGCAAGGTTGTAGAACGAGTGTCTCATAGTGGTAAACCGTTGACCGAAAAACGTTTACTTGCTTATTCAGCGGAAAAAATTCGTGAAGTTGAGATTTGTGATTGCTCGGTTGTTACGCCATTGGCGAAAGCTAAAGCTCGCCAACTTGGGATCAATATCGTAAGGCAGGAGAGCGAATGATAACAGGAAAAGTCACCGGGAAAGTATGGGTAAGCCGCAAAGTGAACCAGCTACCAGCGGGCGCTCTGGTGGTTGTTAGCCCAGAAGATGAAACACAAAGCAAGATTATTGCTCTAGACCCGTTAGGGTGTGGAGAAGGAGAACAAGTTTTATTGGTCACTGGCAGTGTCGCTGCTGACTATTTTTCTCAACCTGACGTATTAGTTGACGCTCTGATTGTAGCCTCAATTGATCAGTAAATTATCGAAATGGAGATATGAAATGTCTGAAGCTATTGGAATGATCGAAACCAAAGGGTACGTAACAGCATTGGCTGCGGCAGATGCGATGGTCAAGGCCGCAAATGTGTCATTAGTCAGTCGAGAGCAAGTCGGAGATGGCTTGGTGGCGCTTGTGGTAAAAGGTGATGTTGGTGCGATCAATGCAGCAATTGAAGCTGCTGCGGAAGTGGCAGGAACGATTGGCACTGTGGTCGCTACTCATGTAATTCCAAGACCACACAACGACGTGTCGGCATTTTTTAACAGCGATAAATAGCCTACGGCGAAGAGTGGAGCACAGTGCTCCACTAACTAAAAAGGAACAGTTATGGCGACAAAATCGACGAGTGAAGAACCGTTGATAGCGGTAGAGCAGATTGACAGTTTGTCATCTTTGACAGCACAATTTATGTCGGCGCGTAGTCACGAACGAAGCTATCTGCCTCGAGTAGGAGCCCGATGGTGGCGCGCCAAGTTTGATTCGATGTTACAACTGAATCAGTTTGTATCTCGGCTCTACAAAACGGGTTTTTCTGGTGACATAGAAACAAGAGGAACTCAGGTAGAGATTCATGCGACTGCGGAGAATTGCATCAAGAGTGTCATGTCCTTGATTGATATCCGGTCGCTAGTCATTCTCTCGAATGCCGTCGAACTGGTAGAGGTGAGCTGCGATGCACACGCCATTTTAAACAACCAAGCTTTTAACGGTGCTTTGGTGTCAGCGGGCAATCAGTTGTGTTGGATTCAAGTCAAAACAGAACAATCAGCGTGGTCGGTGCTGGAGTTACTCAGTAGTAAGGTGGCCATTGAACAAGTGGCTCATTTTGACCCAAGTGGTGAGATTGTTGTTGTCGGAGATGAAATAATGCGTGGGAATCTTCTTAATTGGCTCAGCCCCTTTTGCAAATAGTCTCAATTTGCCTTAACGTGAATGTCTCATTTTCGCTTCCGCTTAGATGGCTGTAAATAGCACTAAAGACGAGAAGCTAAGACAAGTATTGATGGCAAAAGGAACCGCATGCAAAACCGAGGTATCATCCGCAGAGAAAAGTTACGCGCTGCTGCAAGACAACTCCTCAACGAACGTGATATTAGTGAAGTGACTTTCGCTGATATAGCAGCAACCGCAGGAGTACCAAAAAGTTCTTCTTATCACTTCTACGCCAACTCAGAGGATCTCTATGCTGAGCTTGCAACCTACTATGGTGCAGAGCTTCTAGAGCTGTTAAGTGCAAAACCCAAAGATGACCATATCACTAATTGGCATGATATCGTTGATATTCTGATTGATCGTGCCATCGACTTTTATCAAAGTGAGGCAGCGGCACGCCAGTTGTTTATCTCGGGTAAAACCTCTCCTGTTATCAAGCAAAAAGACCGTTCCAACGATAGCTTGATTGCTAAAGCGTTAGTTGAGATGTTTAATGGTTATTTCGATGTCCCTGAATTCGATAGGCAAGAAGAGGTTTTCTTTATCTGGGTGGAGCTGATCGATACTGTGTTCATCGTATCACAGATGAAATACGGTGAAATCACACCTGAAATGGCCGACGAGGCGAAACGCGTTGCCAAGGCCTACCTAGGTAGCTATCTCGATGTTTCTTTGCCATTAAAGAGCTAGTGGTTAGGTCGACTTATTGGCTGATTTTAAATCAAGTTGAATCGACCGACTTACCCCGTTTGAACATAGGCGTCTATACGTGAATTTGGAAACCATTGCGGCCGTTGTTTTTTGCCTCGTATAGTGCCTGATCTGCATGTCGGAACCAGTGAGATAATTGATTGTAAGTGTCCAACTCGCCCGATGTTGCTCCGACACTGATAGTTAGCATGTTACTGGTTGGCGAGTACTCATGCTTTATCCCTAGTTCATAGACACGGTCAACCAGCATTTCCAGGTAGCTATCTAGAATAAGTGGATGATCTCCAGCGATAAGGATACAAAACTCTTCTCCGCCATACCTCGAAACGAGTTTCTCATAGCGAGTTTCAACAGATTGGAGAGCTTTAGCCACTTTACGTAGTGCATCATCCCCTTCAAGGTGTCCATAGTTATCATTGAAAAGCTTGAAATGGTCGACATCTATTAAGATAACGGCAATGTACTTGTATTCAAGTGTTTCTATCAAATCATGAGCGGTTTCATACAGTAACCTTCTATTGGCAATTTGGGTCAGAGTATCAATCGTCGATTGTTTCCTTAAGATTGCGCGCTTGTCTTCAAGTTCATTGATTAAATCATTGATCTGGCGGGCGAAGCTACGCATCTCTTTGGAAATGAATGTATCTTCACTCGGGAGTCGGTCACCGGACTTTTGAAATTGCTTTAGGTATCGTTGGGCGGCTTTTAAAGGCTTGATCAGGTTTGTCACGACGTAAAGATTCACTGCAAAGGTTATCAGTGCAAACAAAGATAACGCAGCAATCTCTGCTCTAGGTAGAAACTCCGGTAGGGTTTCGTTGTGAGAGACGTTAATCGCAATTTTTAGCTCGTCATCGATCAGGTTATCTCTGTACAGGACAGTGCTGTTTGACTCGATATCTGTCACGCCTTTATTGGAAGGAGAAATATGAATTCCTACCCCAGTTGAAGCCTCGATCTCTTTAATGAACTCCTCTCTGATCTTTCGAATAAATAGCAGGTAACCATACTTGCATTCAGTACCATCGCTAAGGCAAATTCGAGAAGAAGCAACCATAAATACCGAATCGTTATAGACGGCATAATCTACGAAAGACTGGACGGTGTCCTGTTGAGCGTTGACGGCATTAGATAACACCTTATCGATGACGGCGCGCTTGTCCAAAGCAAGAAAAGGCATATTTACAATAGCCTCACCATTATAAAAGCCACTCCAAACGGTGCGAGTCTTGGGATCAAAGATGACAATGGCATCAATATGCTTTGAGGAAAAGGCATGTGGGCCAATACTTTCATTGATGAAGAGATCGTCTGGTTTGTCAACATAGCGAACCATTGTTGTCCACGCTGCATAGTCTTCAATAGATGCACGAAGCTCTAATTCCTCCATTCTTAACACTGTTTCTACGCGCTCTAATTCGAATTGTTGCCGATTTATAGATTGCTCTAGAGCCTGATCATGGCTCCAAAGCAACTTGAAGGAAAGGTAGAAAAACAGAAATAGCACCACCGCGATCATAGAAACAAAGATAGTGATTTGGCGAATGCTTAAGTGTTTGAAGTTATACAACAATGATGAGTCACCTGTAGTGCTGTTAATATTTTGCAATTTGTTTTTGTACGTAAGTATAAGTGTAGAGTGATTGTCGAAAAGTAGTGAACTAATCGCTTAGAAAGGCGCAGTCATCGGTGGAGAGGCTGAAAGTAGCGCTAACATCAAGTGTAAGTCGACTTTGCTGGTGATTAATTCTACAAGTTGGGGGTATTCTCTTTGAAAGTGAGATACTTATCAATAGTAACTGTGTGGGATGAGCGAGGATAGGGCTGTCTACTTTGAGTTCTAACTCTATTTAATTTGATGGTGCCTCTTCACCGAAAAGGACTATTATGCCGAGCCAAGGCTTAATGTAAGCGGGCAATACTTATCAGGGCGCTAAAATGTCCTAACTATCTAGTGAAATACTTCAAAGTTTTAGAATTGTGTTGGATTAATATTTTGTCACATTTTGATTAATTGTTTATATTCTCGGCAACATAATTACTACAAAAGTATTAGATCATGTCAGCCCATTCTTCATCGTCACGCGAAACTTTGCTAGAAAGCAAAGAACAACTTGTCTCAACAACCGATTTAACAGGGGTCATTACTTACAGTAACGACGCTTTCGCTCGGGTCGCAGAATTTAGTCAGCAAGAGCTAATTGGTCAGCATCATAATATTGTTCGCCATAGCGATATGCCAAAAGCGGCTTTTGCTGATATGTGGCGTAACCTGAAGCAAGGCAAAGCGTGGCGCGGTATCGTAAAAAATCGCACTAAGTCAAATGGTTACTATTGGGTGGATGCCTATGTGACGCCAATATATCAAGACAATGAGATGGTGGGCTATCAGTCGGTACGGGTAAAGCCAAAGCGAGAATGGGTTGAAATTGCAAGCAAAGCATATCAAGGCTTACTTAAAGCAGAAAAGTCAGGCCGCTCATGGTCGTTAAAGATAAGTGATAGCCTTCGTTATGCCATTCTACTTGGTGCATTGGGTGCCCCTTTGGTTTCGAGCTTGAACCACATACAAGGTGTGCCAAACTTCTTATTGAGTTTAGCGCCAGTTGCAGTGCTATTGACATTGTTCAGGCAAGAACTGATTGATACACCGAAACACCTGAATCAATTGCAGACTGAGTATGACAGTGTCAGTCGGTTGATATTCTCTGGTGGTAAGAAATTTTCAATTGCTGATTTCCATATTAAATTGCTCTCGGCTCGGATCCGTACTGTGCTTGGAAGAATGACGGATTCGGCTAAACCTTTGCAAGACTTAGCCGACAACTTACGCGCCACGTCATACCAAGTGACGGAAGCGTTAGATCAACAAACAAAAGATATCCTTCAAGTGCGTGAAGCGACGGAAGAGGTGGAAGTTACGGCCAATGAGGTTTCGACTAGCACCCAAGACGCACACCAAATTGTTGACGTGACAATGAAGACATGTGCTGATGCAAAACAGAGCATTACACAAACCCACCAAAACCTTACTCGCTTAAGTGTACAAGCAGAAAAAGCGACGCAAACTACCTATCAATTGAGCGAACAGGCACAAGATGTGAGCAAAATGATGGAAGAGATTGGTGGTATCGCAGAGCAAACCAATCTATTGGCATTAAATGCGGCGATAGAAGCAGCCCGAGCAGGGGAACAGGGGCGCGGCTTTGCTGTTGTCGCCGATGAGGTTCGTGCGCTTTCTGGACGTACGTCGAACGCGACTGTGCAGATCAAAGACAGTATCGAAACCATGCTGAATACCATTGAAAGTTGGCAACAGGATATTATCTTGAATCAGAAGCAGACCAACCGCTGTGGCGAGGTTGCGAGTGTCAGCGCTGAAAGGTTGTCTGAAGTAGAAACCTTAATGCGCTCAATGAGTGACTTAATACAATCGGTCGACAGTTCCGCCAATAAGCAGCGCGAATTGTCGAGTGAAGTTAATCTGCATATCCAATCTATTGCCTCAACAGCAGAACAAAACTTAGCAGCAACACACTCGGTGAAAGAGAACGCCAATGACCTGAAAGGGCAGGTTGACGAGTTCTATCAGCTTGCTAAACGGTTTGAAGATAAGTAATCAATTTGGTTAATGCTAATGGCCCTCGATCCTGTCGAGGGCCATTTTTTTGCTTCACAGAAAAGAGTTTGGGAATCTATACTGATCCAAGTAGTTGAATTATTAATACTAATTAATACTATAGTTATTAGAACGATTGGATGACCAAGGAAGGAAGAGCATATGAAGATGCTGACTCGTCTTGCACTTAGCGGGTTGATTGCCGCGAGTACAAGTTTTGCAGCTTACGCCAAAACTATCGAAACGACGACGTTGGTTGGGTTTGGCGAAGCGAAGTACCCAGAAAATTTCGCTCACTTCGATTACGTCAATCCTAATGCCCCTAAATATGGCAAAGTGACCTATGGTCAAATGGGGACCTACGACAACTTTAACCGCTATGCATCACGCGGTGTGCCTGCCGCGGGAAGTGGCCAACTCTACGACACGCTGATGTACTCCCCAAGTGACGAGATCGACTCTTACTACCCATTAATCGCGAGCAATGTACGCTATTCCGATGACTTTATGTGGCTAGAGCTGGATATTAATCCCAAGGCGCGTTTTCAAGATGGGGTGCCCATCACCGCTCATGATGTGGCATTTACCTTCGAAAAATTCATGACGGAAGGCGTACCTCAGTACCGTTCTTACTACAAAGCGATCAAATCAGTAACGGCGAAATCGGATTATGTGGTCCGGATTGATATGTCCGAACCAGATAGAGAAAAGTTATTTAGCTTCGCCCAGTCTACTCGTGTGTTACCTAAGCATTTTTGGCAAGACAAGAAATTCTCTGAACCATTGAATGAGCCACCAGTAGGAAGTGGCGCGTATAAAGTCACCGACTACAAGCCGGGGCAGAGTGTGACATATACGCTTGATAAGAATTACTGGGCAAAAGATCTTCCCGTCAATATTGGTCGTAACAACTTTGAACAGGTTCAATACGACTATTATCGCGATGATACCGTGATGCTAGAGGCATTCAAAGCGGGTGAGTTTGACCTTCGAATTGAGAGCGAGCCTAAATTTTGGGAGAACTCCTACACAGGGGTGAACTTTGACAAAGGTTACATCAAGAAAGAAGAAATTCCACACCAGCAACCGCAGCAAGCTAATGGCTTTGTCTTTAACATTCAAACTGAGGTATTCAAAGATCCAAAAGTACGTGAAGCCATTAGTTATGCACTCGATTTTGAGTGGATGAATAAAAACCTGTTTTATAACGAGAATAGCCGGACGCGCAGCTATTTCCAAAACACCACATACGAGTCAGCAGGATTGCCGTCAGAAGCCGAGCTAGCAGTGTTGGAACCGATTAAAGATAAAGTTCCACCACGTGTGTTCACCGAAGAGTATCAACCTCCTAAAACAGACGGCTCTGGTCGAATTCGCAGCCAAATGCGCACCGCATTTAAGCTCTTTAAACAAGCGGGTTGGGAGTTAAAAAACAAGGTTATGACGAACACTAAAACCGGTGATGCAATGAGCTTTGAGCTGTTGATATTCAACCCTAATGTTGAGACCTATGCGATTCCCTTCCAGAAGAATCTAAGGTCGATGGGGATTGATATGAAAATCCGCACGGTTGACCGTACTCAATACATAAAAAGGCTGCGCGATCGTGATTTTGATATGGTCTCATCAAGATACTTTGCTAACCCGTACCCAAGTTCGAGTTTAATGATTGTATGGAACTCGCAATTTATAGACTCTACCTACAATACCGCAGGCGTTATCGACCCTGCAGTGGACTATCTAACTCAGGCGATAGCAGATAATCAACAAAACCCAGACAAGTTGTTAGCTCTTGGCCGTGCTTTCGATAGGGTTCTGCAATGGAACTTCTATATGGTTCCGCAGTGGCATTACAGCAAGTATCGAGTCGCGACCTGGGATAAGTTTGAACGACCAGAGATTCGTCCTGAATATGACTTGGGCGTTGATACTTGGTGGGTGTCAAAAGAGAAAGCGGCCATGCTACCTGAGAAACGACGTTAACAGAGGCTCTGATGGCTGCATACATTTTTAGACGACTGCTGTTGGTGATTCCTACTTTATGGGCGATCATCACCATCAACTTTTTTATTATTCAGGTTGCGCCGGGTGGCCCAGTTGAACAGGCTATTGCTCAAATGGAAGGGCTAGAGTCGGGCTTGATGAGCCGAATTACAGGGGGCGGTAACTCAGCAGATACCGCTGCCGTAGAGGAAGCTTCGGCAACAGGCTATAAAGGTTCACGAGGCTTAGATCCCGAAGTCGTTGAAGAGATAAAAAAGCAGTTTGGTTTCGATAAACCGTTGCATGAGCGTTATTTCGACATGTTGAAGAACTATGTCACCTTTAATTTTGGCGATAGCCTATTTAAAGGGGGCAGTGTGATCGATTTGATTGTAGAGCGATTACCGGTCTCTATTTCTCTCGGATTGTGGAGCACATTGATCATCTATTTGATTTCGATTCCATTGGGAATTTTAAAAGCGATTCATCACGGCAGTCGATTTGATATTTGGTCGAGCGCGGTCATTATTGTCGGTTATGCGATTCCAGGCTTTTTGTTTGCTATCATCCTGATCATTTTGTTTGCAAGCGGGAACTATTTTAGTTGGTTCCCGTTACGTGGTTTAGTCTCTAGCAACTTTGACCAACTGACGTGGTATCAGCAGATTGTTGATTACTTTTGGCATTTAACACTGCCAATACTTGCAATGGTGATTGGCGGTTTTGCCACTCTAAGCATGCTGACGAAAAACTCTTTCCTTGATGAAGTGAACAAGCAATATGTTGTCACGGCGCGAGCAAAAGGGCTAGATGAGCGAGACATTCTCTATAAGCACGTTTTTCGCAACGCGATGTTAATCATTATTGCTGGCTTTCCGGCGGCATTCATTAGCATTTTCTTTACTGGTTCAATGCTAATCGAAGTGATGTTTTCTCTTGAAGGTATTGGGTTGCTGGGTTTTGAATCGACGATACAACGAGACTACCCCGTCGTGTTTAGCTCGCTCTACATCATGACTTTACTTGGCCTGATTCTGAGTATTATTTCTGATCTTACCTACACTTGGGTGGATCCGCGAATCGACTTTGAGGCGCGTTAATGTTGCTTAATAAAAAAAGAACCAACCCTCTTAACCAAGCTCGCTGGCTAAGATTTAAAGCCAACAAACGGGGTTACTGGTCCATGTGGTTGTTTGGTTTACTGTTTATTGTTAGCTTGTTTGCCGAGCTAATTGCAAATGATAAGCCGCTGCTGGTGGAATTTGATAACCAGTGGTATTTCCCGGTAGTCACACAATATGCTGAAACTGAGTTTGGTGGCGAATTTGAAACGGAAGCCGATTACACAGACCCTTACGTTATCGAACTTATTGAAGAAAAAGGTTATATCATTTGGCCTTTGATTCGATTTAGCTACGACACGATCAATTACAACATCGGCGGTGCAGTCCCTTCTCCACCTGATGACGTCAACTGGCTTGGAACCGATGATAAAGGTCGAGATGTCCTAGCGCGTGTTATCTATGGCTTTCGTATTTCGGTGTTGTTTGGTTTCGTGCTAACCATTGTCTCAAGTGTGATTGGTGTCGCGGTCGGTGCAACGCAAGGCTACTACGGAGGTTGGTTAGACTTGTTTGGTCAGCGATTTATCGAAGTTTGGTCAGGGATGCCAACCCTGTTTTTGCTTATCATTTTGTCGAGCTTTGTTGAACCCAATTTTTGGTGGCTGCTAGGTATTATGGTTGCGTTTAGTTGGATGAGCTTAGTAGGGATCGTCCGAGCAGAGTTCTTACGTTGTCGTAACTTTGATTACGTCCGTGCGGCACAGGCGATGGGCGTGGCGGATAAACGTATTATGTTACGTCATATGTTGCCAAACGCTATGGTTGCTTCGTTGACCATGATGCCGTTTATCTTATCAGGTTCGGTTACCACTTTAACCTCGCTTGATTTCTTGGGCTTTGGTTTGCCGGCAGGGTCACCATCTTTGGGCGAACTACTTGCGCAAGGCAAAGCCAATTTACAGGCCCCTTGGCTTGGCTTCTCGGCATTTTTTGTTCTCTCTGTGATGCTTACTTTACTGGTGTTTATCGGTGAAGCCGTTCGCGATGCATTTGACCCTCATCACCAAGGAAGATAGCCATGTCAGAAACTGTACTTACCATTAACGGCTTATCAGTGGGTTTTGGCCGCCAAAAAGAGGTCGAGCAAGTAACCGATGATGTGTCGCTGTCGATAAAAAAAGGCGAGACGCTAGCCCTAGTCGGAGAGAGTGGATCTGGTAAATCGGTGACCGCAAATTCAATTCTAAAATTGCTGCCTAAAGGCTCATCTCATTATTTGTCTGGCAGTATCGACTTTGATGGTGTCGATATTCTTAAATGTTCTGAAAGGCAGCTAAGAGGGATTCGTGGTGGGCGTATTGGGATGATTTTCCAAGAGCCGATGGTATCGCTTAATCCATTGCACAAGATTGGTAAACAGTTGGTTGAAACATTGGCCATTCACCGCGGGCTGCGCCAACGAGCCGCCGAACAACTTGCGATTGAATGGCTAGCTAAAGTCGGCATTCGCAACCCTGAACATAAAGTTGTGGCTTACCCACATGAATTGTCGGGGGGTGAAAGGCAGCGAGTCATGATCGCTATGGCGTTAATCAACGAGCCTGAACTGCTTATCGCTGATGAGCCAACAACCGCGCTAGATGTGTCTGTTCAAGCTCAAATATTGGATTTGCTGAAAGATCTGCAACAAGAAATGGGTATGGCGATGCTGTTCATTACCCATGATTTGAGCATAGTGAAACGTATCGCTGACCGTGTGGCCGTTATGCAAAATGGCAGTTTGGTGGAAACGGGAAGTTGTGAACAGATATTTAACTCTCCGGTTCACGACTATACACAAAAGCTGATTAACTCTGACCCTAGGGGATTGCCTGTCAAGGTGAGTGAGCAAACTTCGCCACTACTTGAAGTGAGTAACCTACGCGTTTGGTTCCCCATTACTGGTGGTATCTTTAAACGTGTTGTGTCTCATATCAAGGCGGTTACCAACATGAACTTCAAGTTGAAGAAAGGACATTCTATCGGTTTGGTTGGAGAAAGTGGGTCGGGTAAATCTACGACAGGTATGGCGATACTTCGGTTGGTAAAATCGGAAGGGTCTATAGCGTATCAAAGTAATGAACTACAAGGCTTAGACAGAAAAGCCATGTTGCCCTACCGGAGTAAGATGCAAGTGGTGTTTCAAGACCCATTCTCGGCTTTAAATCCTCGCATGTCGGTGGCACAGGTCATTGGTGAAGGGCTGAGAGTACACCAAACCTTAAGTGAGCAAGAGGTCGATCAACGCATCTGCGATGTGATGCAGGAAGTCGATCTTGACCCAGAAACAAGACACCGATATCCGAATGAGTTTTCGGGTGGGCAAAGGCAGCGCATAGCCATAGCACGCGCACTGATTCTGAAACCCGAATTTATCTTACTTGATGAACCGACTTCGTCGTTAGACAGAACAGTACAAGCTCAAGTGTTGGATTTATTAAAGTCCTTGCAAGAGAAATATCAGTTAACTTATCTGTTTATTAGCCACGACTTGAATGTGGTGCGCTCTTTGTGTCACTACACAATTGTGATGAAGCAAGGTGAGATCGTTGAGCAGGGTGAGACTCAACAAATGTTTGCTGATCCACAACAGAGCTATACACAGCACTTAGTCAGCCTTTCTACCTTTTAGCTTATACAAAATAAAAACCAGTCACTAAGCGACTGGTTTTTGAAAGCTTTAGGTTGAGTACAAATTACAACAATGCGTTTTTATCTGCAGACCAAGTTTTCTCAAACTCTTTACTTACATCGTACTCGTTTAGGTGAGCAACGTGGAAGTTGAGCAAATCGAGGTCATAGGATGGTTCGGTATAAACGGTGCCTAAACTGATCGCTGCTACCAGACGGTCAGCCTGCTCTGCTGCGTAATGGTCACTGCCTCGACGAGTTTGACGCTGAAGTTGCTCGCGTAGTTGGCTAACCACCATTTCATATTCAACTTGAGTGAACCCCGTTGCGATAGCGCGTTTGATTTCTGCTTTAACTAGCTTCTCTGCACCCGATTTCTCGTCGGCAGACATATCGGTAACACGGATTTGAGACAGCAAACGGTGATTGAAAAGCACTTCGTTGTCTACGGAAACTTTTGCCTGCGAATACTGCTGCTCAAGCGCCTTTTGGATACGTTGCTCAAGAAGTTTGTTAGCGAGAGTTGTCAGTAGAATCTCTTTGCGGTGTAGTTTGCTGTCTTGTTCGTCTGTCAGTGTTTTTAATGTGCTAACCGCAAAGCTGGTGTCATTGTCAGACGCTGGCTGAAGGTAGGTGTCTAAGTCAACACTCTGCGCTTGAGCATAGCGTGGAGCTGAACTTTTGTTCCAAGCGGAGAACTGGCGCTGGATCAGTTTGATTGTTTGCCTTGTGTTTACACCACCAGTAACAATGACTGTCGTGTTCTGAGGAACATAGAATTTTTTCTTGAACTCATTACTGTTCGATTGGCGAACTAATCCCTGTTGGATCATGGCCAGATTGGTTTCAATTGATTTTGCATCCGCATGTGCTAGATCTAAGCTAAACACTGTCTGATCTTGTTCGGTCGATGCTTTCCAGTTGTTATTTTCTACACAAGACTGCGCTGCGAGGTTAGCCGACGCGTTATGGCTACGGGATTGCTGTGCTGAGCCTGAACCAATGCGTATGCGTAAAGATACTTCATCTGAGTGGCGGGTAGTCGGTAAGACAACAAATCGCAGACCGTTATTGAGCTGAGCAACCTTGGTGTTGGTCGGCATCTGAATATCAGTATGCTCAAACCACAACGCAGAATTGCTAGAAGCGCTAACGACAGGTGAAAAAATCAGACTTGCAGAGAGTGCTGCACCGATCAAACTACGTAATGAATAAGACACTTTGTACTCCAGAAACAAGATAAACAAATATTTCAGTGTTCAACAATAACGATTATTTATAACGTTATCAGTGTGTTATCTTTCCTTGAGTAAGAAGACTTGCTTCTTAGTACACCGAAGCCTTATTTCGCGAACCTTGCGAGGCTTATGAACGGGTTTATAAATTTGTGTGAATTCTCTACAACTAAAGTTAATTAGTCAAATAGAATGATGAATTGGGTGAATGAGTCTCAGAAGTGAGATAGAGAGTGCTCAGATTTTGGTGTAGTGACTAGCGCTAGCCACCGAAAGAGGTTTAGCAAACCAATAGCCTTGAAGGTAGGAGGCTCCCATGTCAGTGAAAACGCGTTGCATCGCTGCATCTTCGATCCCTTCAATGACAATATCGATATTATAAGAGTTACAAAGTTTCGTAATAAAAGAGAGGTACTCAAAGGTTGCCGGATTTTCAAGTGAGCGCCATGCGATCGATTTGTCGATTTTAATTTGTGAGAGTGGAAGGTCAAAAAAACTGTTGAGTGAGCTATAACCCGCACCGAAATCGTCTAACGATAGTTGAAATCCTAGTTGCTTGAGTCTATTGAGTTGCGCTGTCGCGTCTTTATTATCATCAAGGATAATGGTTTCCGTCAGCTCAAGTACAATTGCATTGGCGTTAACGCCATACTCCTCGGTCATTTTCTTCACGTTGTCTGGGAATTGTTGGCTGAGAAGTTGGAGTACAGAGACGTTGACGTTGACTTTGATAGAATCGCTGTGGGTTTGTTGGTATTTGTTGATAAAACGGCAGGCTTGTTCAAAAACAAAATAACCCAGTTCGCTAATGAGTCCTTTTTTCTCTGCGACGGTGATAAATTCATCGGGGTAGATTTCACCGATTGTTTCACTGCGCCAACGAACCAAGCTTTCAAAACTGGCCACTTTTTCAGATTTACAGCAAACGATGGGTTGAAACTTAACTGACAGCTTACGATTACGAATAGCATTGCCCAGTTCTTGTTCAATGTAAAAGTGTCGATCGACTTGCGTTTTTGTGGTGGCGGTGTAAACGCGAATGTGCGGTTCTGGTTGTGTGGTGGCGAACTGGCATGTTTGCGCGGCCACTTTGACAATTTCATCGGTGGCGGTTTCTGAAGGAATATTGGGGTAGATCCCAATGCTAATTTCATCCGCGTACAGAAAATCAATGGTTTTTATGGCGTCGGCATAGGCTTGACTAATACGTTTTGCTAATTTGCCAAGTGACGCTTCGTCGTATTCACCCCGAACAATAATGGCAAAATCATGCGACTGAATACGGTACATGTCGACAAACTGCTCGGGAAACTCGCCTAAAATCTTGGTTAGATGCGAAAGTAGGTTACGCATTATTTGCGAACCGTAAAGTGTTTGATAAGAGCGTGTTACCCCAGGTTGGATATACATGAGATGATGAGCTTCATCGGTGACTAGCTTGAGGTTATCAAGATCCATTGCCAGTTTCTGTTCGTTTGACAACCCTGATGACCCGTCCCTAAAAGAGGACTGCTGTACGTAAGACTCCATCAATTTTCTATCAGAAATATCTTTATGGCAGCCGATCATGAAGCGTTGTCCATTGACGGTTTTTGTGACCGCAGTACCTTCCAACCATATATACTGGCCATTGGTGCAACGAATGCGGTATTGGATAGTAACGCGTGATTCATCTTCTTGGATATGTTCGTCGACCCGAGTTCCTAACGACAACTGATCTTGAGGGTGTACTAGGTCTAACCATGTTTGTAAATTGGTCTGCCCAGATTCAATACCAAAACGAGAGTAGAAAGAAGGGTTATAGAAGCAGACATGGTCGCTGTCCGTCATATAGAAGATGCCATCATTGAGGACATCAATCATATGACGAAAATGGTTATTCATAAGATCATCTAGCTCAGCGCCGGTTAGGCCGAGAGCCGCGGACTCTATCTTGTCTACTATTTCTTCCTCAATCTCGGAAACTAAGGACAGATTTGGATGTAAGGCAACGCTGTCAATCGAATGAGCCATTGAAGATGTATATACCTGATTAGCCAATGATTTATTTTTATTGCGTGATCTTTAATGTTCTTATAATCACTTATAATGTTAGTAATACAGCAATTGTGAGTTGATCTCTAGCCGTTAAATCGCGTTTTTAACACCTAGTACGAGAATTTTTAACGATAGCTCACAGAGTGCACAAACTTTTGCCGATTTACTTGAAAATCTTACAATACAGACTTGATCTAAGAAGCGCTCGATTTAATCGTGAGCAATGGACAGCTATTCAAATCTACAAGTTAAATGAACTTAATGGGCAACTTTTGGCCAAGAGAGGTGAGCTTCTATTCTTGATTTTGTAGATAGTGAGACATAATTTGCTCGACCGTACCATCGTTCTTCAGTTGTTTTAAAGTCTGATTGAATTGCTTGATAAAATCATCTTTGTAGGGGTAGCGGTTTGGTGTGGTGTTGGTAAACCCTAAGTAGCCTTGTTCGCCGCCAACTGAGGTACCCAAGGTCAGCGTCCAGTTTGGTCTAATTATTCCTTCTTCCGTGAGGAGTTTGATTTCCCATAGGATAGACAGTCGATCATTGATGTAACAATCAATGCGGTTTTTATATAGATTGAGGATGTTAGCACGATTGCCTTTTGCTTCTTTTAAGAAGATCTTTCCTTGCTTAACCGCGTCCCAGAATTCAGTTCCTCCAAGAGCAAACGCTTCATTTATACCGATAGTTAAGCCTAAGTAGTCTGAAGGCCAGTGATTCAAGGTACGATTCACTACGCTATCTGGCTGACAATAAACAACCACTTCTTCATTTAAAATTGGAATCGAGTAGGGGAAAATGTAAGGGCGTTTGTCGGTGTAGTAATAAGGGGGATAGAGCGCAAAGCCTTCTCCCACTTCTAGGAGCTTAAGTCCGCGTTTCCACGGAACAAGTGTTATCTTAATGCGATAGCTTGGCATTTCTTCAAAGACTGCATTAAGAATGTCGGTATAAATTCCTTTTGCCTCTCCGTTCTCTATATAGCTATAAGGTGGATAGGCGTCATCTCCATACACAACGACACTGGTGGGCGGATGATAAGCCCCTACGGCACTGTTGAGAAAAAACAAAAGAAGTAACGGCCATCTAACCACGTTCAAACCTTACCTGTATCTTATACTTATTGTTAACTTTAGTTTATTTATCGAGATATTGAGATTAGACTCTCTGTTTTGTTAAGTGATGACCACAAGGTATCGTAATGGACCAAGACTACGAACATGGTGAAGAGATTGAAATTGAAGCGATTGGCATTGAGGTGTCTTCGCAACCAATTGAATTATACAAAGTATTTAAAATAGCCAATCTAGTCGGTGGAGGAGGTGAGGCAAAACACCTTATTGCTGAGGGCTACGTTGCGGTAAACGGAGAGTTGGAGACTCGTAAACGTCGTAAGCTTTACGATGGTGATTTTTTTGAGTTTAACCAAGAGTATTACGTAGTCGTATGTGATGCGCCAGTTACTGAACCAGAAGATAAACCCAAAAAAGTGGAGAAAGCGCTAAAGCAGACTCCAGAGAAAAGTCGCAAACCTTCAATGGGTAAGGCAGAAGAAAGCACGAAAAACGAAGCCGACAAAAAAGCAAAGAAAAAAACAGGCGGTGGGCGCTCTTCGATAGACTTTTTCTAAACTATTAAAGATTCAATAATAAGGAGCGGTGTGCGCTCCTTTTTGTTTGTAGTGATTTGAAATCTTCTTCACATCAATTCTTACAGTGTAAATAACGTAAATTAGCGATGACACAACCATAAATCTAAATGATAATGGATTTCATTAATGATTATGGAGTGACACGATGAAGTTGTCTACACTGGCATTAGCCACAGGATTAGTAGCATTCGGTGCTACCGCCAAAATGGTCGAAATTGAACACGCCCAAGGCACGACCAAGTTAGAGTCAAGCCCTGAGCGAGTGGTCGTGATTGGGCTGGGCGCGTTAGATACGGTAACGGCGTTTGGGATCGAACCGGTCGCACTATCAACAGTAAGTATGTTCCCCGATTATCTTGCCCAATACCGCGACTACAAGTTCGTATCCGCAGGTAGTTTGCATGAACCAGACTTTGAAACCATCTATACTCAAAAACCAGATTTGATCATTGTGGGCTCTAGGGCGGCGCCAAAATACAAAGAGCTGTCTGAAATTGCGCCAACCATCGTATTCGCCGCTGATTCCAATAAAGGCTACTGGGAAAGTACTCAAGAGCAATGGCGTAATCTTGGTGAAGTGTTCGACAAGCAAGCGTTTGTTGAATCGAAAATCGAACAGTTAGACAAAGAATTCTCGTCGATTCGTGCAGCTAATCAATCGAATAAGGTTGATGCGCTTACTGTGATGAGTGCTGGCGGTAACATCACGGCCTTTGGTGCGCAATCGCGTTTTTCTGCAATTTACCAAGATTTCGGCTTCAAAGAGACGGTAAAAGGTATTAAGGAAAGTCGCCACGGCGATCTCGTTTCTTACGAGTTTATCCGAGAAAAGAATCCGTCAACCTTACTTGTTATCGATAAAGACATTCTGATCAACAAAGGTAAGGGGAGTACGGTTAAACGAGACTTTGAAAATGCCCTTGTTAAAGCAACCAACGCTTATCAGAACAAGCAACTGGCTTATCTAGATATTAACGCTTGGTACCTCTCTATTGCTGGTATGCGTGCAACAGAGCAAATGATTGCTGATGTGAAGTCAGCCACAACGCCTAACTAAACAAGATAAGAATTATAAGCATAGGCCTCAAGCACGGGTTGCTTGAGGCTTTTGCGCTGAAGAGAAAAGTAAGTGAAGAAATTATTGTTGGCGCTCATTGTATTAAGCATAGCGTCACTGTTTGTTGGAGTCGGGCGTCTAAACCTTGCTTCTTTATTAGCAGGTGAACCCGATAGTTGGCACTTGTTTTGGGCCAGCCGAATTCCTCGCCTTGTTACCGTGCTGCTGGCTGGAGCAGGTTTAAGCATTGCGGGGTTGATTATGCAGCAAATCAGCCAGAACCGATTTGCCTCCCCTTCGACTTCAGGCACGATTGAATGTGCGATGTTGGGGTATGTGCTGAGCCTTGTCGTGTTCGGCAATGGTCAGCAACTGTGGCTGATCTTTGGCGTATCAATGGCAGGTACGCTGTTGTTTGTTCAGTTTATTCATCGCATTCAGTTTAAGAACGCCATTTTCGTACCTTTGATCGGTATTATCTTTGGTAATGTTGTTGACTCTCTAGCGACCTTTATCGCTTACAAATATGATGCTTTGCAAAACCTTTCTAGCTGGACAGTGGCTAACTTTGCTAATTTGTTACAGGGTGACTATGAGCTGCTCTATATTGCCATCCCTGTGGCCATTTTTAGCTACCTGTACGCGGCAAGGATCTCTGCAGTAGGCTTAGGTAAAGACTTTGCGACGAACCTTGGATTGAACTACCAACAAGTGTTAGTGATTGGTGTGTTACTGGTTTCTGTAATGTCGGCAACGGTGGTAATGATTGTTGGCATGTTACCTTTCTTAGGCTTGATTGTTCCCAATCTTGTTAGCCGCTTCTTTGGCGACAACCTTCGTAAGAACATACCCTTGACAGCCATTCTGGGGGCGTTAATTGTGCTGTGCTGCGATTTAGTCGGGCGCCTAATTATATACCCATACGAAATCCCGATTTCTACCATTATCAGTATTCTAGGTGGCACGGTGTTTATCTTCTTTATTCTTAAAGGACAAAAGCATGCTTGATAGAACCAAACTGATTGGGCTTGCTGTTATCGCAATTGCATTTTGTTTTCTGTTTATTGGCATTGGCCTTAACGCTGATAACTACCAGTACTTCTTATCTCGTCGGGTGCCGAAAGTTCTTGCTATGGTGATTGCGGGTATAGCCATTGGACAATCTTCGCTTGTTTTCCAAACCATTACTCACAATCGCATTCTAACACCAAGCATCATGGGGTTTGATTCTCTGTACATGTTTACCCAAGTGCTGGTAGTGGTGCTATTTGGCGGAATGAGTAGTTTCGCTTTGAACGCTTATTTTAATTTCAGTGTGTCTGTTGTTGTCATGTTGGCTTTCTCGATGATTTTGTTTAGCTTCTACTTCAGAAGTGAGCATCAGAATCTTATGGTCTTGCTGCTACTAGGCGTCATACTTGGGCAGTTATTTGGCAGTATTTCTTCTTTCTTTGTTATGTTGATGGACCCAAACGACTTTGCGTCTGTTCAGGCCAACATGTTCGCCAGCTTTAACAATGTTAAGGTAGAGTTAGTGTACTACTGCGCTCCCTTATTACTCATAATTAGCATTGTCTTGCATCGTTTACATCGATTTCTAGATGTGTTCTGGCTCGATAAAGACAACGCAACAAGCCTGGGTATCGACGTCAAAAAAGTCACTCTACAAGTATTGGTGCTTAGCGCGGCGTTGATTGCTATTTCGACAGCCTTAGTCGGGCCGATAATGTTTTTTGGCTTGCTTGTTACTAATCTCGCGCGCGAACTGTTCAAATCGTACCAGCATCAAGTACTACTTATTGGTGTGTCACTGCTTTCGGTGGCGTCTTTGCTAAGTGGTCAATGGATAGTCGAAAACGTATTTGGCTTCTCAACAACCATTAGCGTGGTGATCAACTTCGTTGGCGGTGTTTACTTTTTAACCATGCTGCTACGCAATAAAATCGTGTAGGTCTATTATGATTTCAATGAAAAAACTGACCAAAGTATTCGGTCAAAATAAAGTGGTTGATGGCGTTAGCGCAGAGTTTGAAAAAGGCGAAGTGACGTCAATTATCGGCCCCAATGGAGCGGGCAAGAGTACCTTACTTTCTATGGCGAGCCGTTTGGTGAGTAAAGATGCCGGAGAGGTTCTGATTGATTGTAAAGCGCTTAGTCAGTGGGATACCAAAGAGCTAGCGAAACGGCTGGCTGTGCTTCGTCAGGCAAACAACATCACTATGCGTTTTACGGTAAGAGAGTTGATTGCCTTTGGTCGCTTTCCTTACTCACAAGGAAAGCTAACTGAGCAAGATCACCGTGTTATTAATAAGGCGATTGAGTACCTGGATTTGGTAGAGATTCAAGACAAATATCTCGATGAGCTGAGTGGTGGTCAAAGACAGTTATCTTTCATCGCAATGGTCATGGCGCAAGACACAGATTACGTCTTTTTGGATGAGCCATTAAATAACCTCGACATTAAGCACTCTTTGCAAATTATGCGCAACGTGGGCCGATTAGCTCATGAAATGAATAAAGCGGTTGTAGTGGTTATTCATGACATTAACTTTGCAGCGTGCTATTCAGACAAAATCATCGCTCTTAAAAAAGGGAAGGTGGTTGCTCAGGGGCGTGTTGAAGAGGTGATTCAATCTGACATTCTTGAGAGTATCTACGAGACACCATTTAATATCATCGAGGCGGGTGGTAAGCGAATGTGTACCTACCATTAATGTCAGTTCGAACAATAGACTTTTCGCTGAGGTCTATTTGCGATTTGGGTTACGATTCTTTCTTTATTAGGTCTTCGATAATCGGGCAATCACTGCTTGAATCACCAGGGCAGGCAGTGACCCATTGTTTGAGCTGCTTTTCGATCTCTTTCAGCTCACGGATTTTAATTTCTATCTCTTTGAGTTTCTCTTTGGCTTTGGCTTTGACTTCGCTACTCTTGCGGTTTGGATTAGAAGCCAAATGGACAAACTCTTTACACTCTAGCAATGAAAAACCGGCATTTTTTGCGCGCGAGATAAGATTCAATTGCTGGACGTGTTGCTGCGAATATTCACGATACCCTGACTCACTGCGTAGCGGGGCCGTGATTAAGCCCTTGTCTTCATAGAGGCGGATAGATTTACTCGATAATCCGGTAAGTTTCGAGACAGCGCCAATATTCATAGCCATTCCTTAATATTGAGTCGTTACGCAAGCACAGAGGTACATAGGATCTTTTTACTACTTTTGCCCTTAAATTTAAAGCGTTCACCATAAAAAAGCCCACCTTTAAAGGTGGGCAGCGCTGAAATTAAGCCAGCAGTTTGGACAGCTTTTTAGGGCCTATAGGTAGTAACGCGCACCAATTAGCCACTTGTTATCTGTGTCGCGGTTATTTTTATCGTTTAGGTCAAACTGATAAGCTGTGTAGCCGATAAATTTAGGAGAGAAGTTGTACTCTGCCTGTAGCGCTGCTTCTTCTCGTGCTACGTCTTTATCAGATGTTTTAGTTTCTTTACCCTCTACCTTCTCGTAGTTCACAATTAGGTTTAGGCTGTTTTCAAATGCGTAAGAAACGAGACCTTCGTACGCTGTGCTCTCTTCTAGAAGTTTAGATGCTGTACTGCCATCATTATTCATGTACTCGTTAGAAGCGTATACACCTGCTACATAGATGCCTTTACCGTATGTGCCGTATTTAGCAGATACTAGGTGAGATTTCGCTTTTTCTTTCTTGGTTGAGTTGTCTTGGACAAAGTCACCTGTGTTATAGGTGTAACCTAATTGAACTCCAGCAATTGCATAGGTTAGAGCGGCTTGAACGCGGTCGTCGTATTTGATGCCTGTCTTAACACCGCTAATTTCAACTTGCTCGTCGTTAGTACCTTGCCAGCCAAGACCGAAAGACAGTTCACCAGCTTGGTCAAAGTTGAAGCCGTTGCGGTAGCTGACCATCTTGTCTGCACGACCAGTACCTAGTGCACCGTGGTTGTCGTAGATAAAGTCGTTCGCGAAAGCGATTGGCATATCTGCTACACCTGCTACGTCGTAGTATGGTGCCCACTGAGTACCGACTACCGCTCGGCCGTAAGAGTCGTGTGTTAGGCCAACGTAACCTAGACGAGTCGTGAATGCATTTTCACCGCCGTTCAGGTAGTTTAGTGCCCATTCGCCTTTAGCGTCAGCAGTAAAACCGTTGCCTAGGTCTTGGGTTGCATTGAAGTTGATACGTGGAGAGTTAGTACCAACATCCGCATCACCTTTTTCAGAATCGTTCACGTTTACCGAAACGTGACCACCGATAGAGAAAGTTGTACCGTCGTTGTTGTAAAGCTCGACAGCGAAAGAAGAAGCAGAAACAGATGCGATAGCAACCGCCAAAATCGTTTTTTTCATAATAAAGTCCATGTCATTAAGCCTTAAGCAGGCTTTTTATTACTCGTGTTTGTACGATAAGAAGACTTTAAATCGAAAGTTCACCAAGTGGTTAAAAAAGAAACTAAAATGTTAAAATTAAAATATCTCTTTTAATTTCAGTAATATATAAATGTAATAGATTGTTACATTAGGTTTTTTTACCTATGCGCTCTGACTTAAATTGTTAAGGTCAATGTTGCTGCACTAAGTAATTGATTTTGTTGATTGGTTTGTGCCGGTACTAAGGCATTGAGTTGAAAAAATGCGATATGGATTGCTGTTCTTTAGTGTGTCAGTTGACCTTGATCAGTTCAGAAATAACGGGGGGATTATGTTGTAAAGTCCAATTAATCACGTTATGAAGATCTAGAGGAGGGCTAAAGTAGAAGCCTTGAACAAAGTCGCAATCGTGGTCCTTTAAGATATCAAGTACTTGCTGATCTTCTACACCTTCTGCGACAACGGTATAACCAAGCCCGTGAGCAAGAGAAATAGCATTGGATACTATCGAGATATTCCGTTCGTTCAATGTTAACTTATACAAAAATGATCGATCGATTTTAATTTGGTCGACAGGAAGATCACGAAGTAGTGATAGAGAAGAATAACCTGTACCGAAGTCATCTAAACTGATCTTAAATCCAAGCTTACGAATACTTTCTAACAGAGCTTCGGGGCTTCTTAAGCGGTTTATCGCAGTACTTTCTGTGATCTCAAGTATGATGTGTTCGGTGATGCTTTTGTTGGATTCAATCATTTTTAAGAGCTTTTCTTGCAGCTTGGAGCCCATTAAGTCTTTTGCCGATAGGTTAACGTGGACCGGATATTGGAGACCTTGGGCTTTAAATATTTGTATATCTTGCATTACTTGTTCTAAAACCCAAGATGTGATGGAGGTTATTTTATTGCTGTGTTCGGCGATAGGAATGAAATCTATCGGACTGACAGTTGTCCCATCCGCTGTTATCCAACGAATTAACGCTTCATAGCCGCATACAACACCATGTGTAGCGGAAAGGATGGGTTGATAGTAGAGTTGAAACTCATGGTCACTTAAGGCTTTGTCAATATTTCTCGAAATCTCTAACTTGCGTCTAGCACCCTGACTCATTTTATCGTTATAGATAGCGAATTGCCGGCCCGATTTTTTTGCCCAGTACATGGCGATATCAGCAGCGTTAATCATTTGCTCGGCATCTAAGCCATGCGAAGGAAACTGGCTAATACCGATACTGGCACTAGTGGTCAACTCAAAGCCATCGACGGAGAAGGGAGGATGTAACTCTTGGTTGATTTTTTTTGCGGCATGTTTTATGTCTAACTCTTCCCTGTGAGGTACGATGACAATAAACTCATCTCCTCCGATACGAGCGATAAAATCCCCTTTTTCAAGAAGAGATCTAATTCGTTGGCCAATTTGTACCAAAAGCTGATCACCACAGAAATGCCCCATACCATCATTGACTTGTTTGAAGTTGACTATGTCGAGCAACATAAGATCAAAAGGCTTGTTGTGCTCAATGAGCAAGTCTAGCGTCTCAATGCAATGTTTACGGTTTGGCAAGTTGGTCAAAGGATCATGTAGAGCATTGTACTTTTCCTTTCTGACAATGGTTTTTAGTTGAACAATAGTGGTGAGACTGTAAGAAACAACTGTGTAAACGAAGATGCTGCCGCAGAAAAGTATCAAGCTCAGACCGAGTAAGATTGGGCTAATGGTTTGCTCTGCTAGTAAAGATATCAAGACGATTGAATAGCCAAAGACAAAACTAAGAATTAGGCCATACAGCCACCGCCAACCAGCATGTTTGGTTTGTTTGCAGATCTTTGTCGCTGTTTTTAAACCTGCAACCAGCAAACAAAGGCCAATGAGTACAAAACTGATTGCTAGCGTAAACAAATCCACCTCTCAATGAGTATTTTGAACCTTTTATTCGCCCAGTTTGATTACTCTAACGACGACTAGACGTAACTAAAGTGTAGTGTGTTCTGCTTAGTAATAAAAATAACATTAATTTTTTGCGGTGAAATAAATCCACTATTGCGATAGATCAACAAAAGTTTGTTTGATTTGTTGAAAAAGACTAATAAAAGTTGAAAGATTCAAAAAATATTGAATAATGAGTGCAACAACAATATAGAAGCGTAGCGCTTAAATCTCACAGTCTGAAACAGGAACAAATCCATGTCGAACTCGTTTGTGCTGGTCATTAACTCTGGTAGCTCTTCATTAAAATTTGCTGTAATTGACTCTAAGTCTGGTGATGCAATCGTCAGTGGCTTAGGTGAATGCTTTGGTTTGCCAGAGGCAGTCATTAGCTGGAAATACAACGGTGAAAAAACCGAAGAGTCAATTGACGCACCAGATAACCATCATCAGCACGCGATCAACCGCATCGTTGCATTGATGGATGCTCTTGGTTTCACGAAAGATTTAGTTGCCGTGGGTCACCGTATCGTACATGGTGGAGAGAAGTTTACTTCTACTGTTCGTATCAATGATGAAGTGTTGACTGAAATTGAGAATCTGTCTGATCTGGCACCGCTCCACAACCCAGCAGGCGCAAAAGGTATTAAAGCTTCTATGCAAGCTTTCCCAAGCCTTCCTCAGTTCGCCGTTTTTGACACCGCATTCCACCAAACAATGCCACAAAAAGCATTCACTGGTGCTATTTCAAACGAGCTGTACAAAGAATATGGCATCCGCCGATACGGTTTCCACGGCACTAGCCATTATTTCGTAAGCCGTGAAGCTGCGAAAATGCTTGATAAGCAAGTAGAAGACTCAAGCTTCATTTCTGTGCATTTGGGCAATGGCGCATCAGTATGTGCCATTGCTAATGGTCAATCGGTTGATACGTCAATGGGCTTTACTCCACTCGCTGGCCTCATGATGGGTACGCGCTCTGGTGACCTGGACCCAGGCATTATCGAGTTTCTGATGAAGAAAGGTTGGAGCCAAGAGAAAGTATTCGAAACGCTTAATAAGAAGTCTGGTTTCTTAGGTGTTTCAGGCTTAACTTCAGATGCTCGTGGCATTCTTGAGGCGATGGCGGAAGGCCATGAAGGCGCTAAGCTAGCATTCGACGTTTTCACCTACCGCGTTGCGAAATACATTGGTTCTTACATGATTCCATTAAGCAGCTTAGATGCCGTTATCTTCACTGGTGGCATTGGTGAGAATTCGCTAGATATCCGCCGTGAAATCTTAAACAACCTTAAGCTATTGGGTTTTGTTGAAGATGAAAAAGGCAACGAACAGGCACGTTTTGGTAACGCCGGTGTTATTGCTAAGTCTGAATTGCTAGGAGCGGTAGCCATGGTTATCCCAACCAATGAAGAGTTTGTGATTGCGCAGCAGTCGGTAGAACTTCTCTAATCGAAGCTAAAATCAAATAGTTTTAAGCGAGCCCAAGTGGCTCGCTTTTTTTTGTTCATCGCACTGCTCTAAAGAGGGAACATGCTATAGGCCATAAAATTAAGCAATGGACAAACTCAAAAACTGAACATCCAACTGAGTCTATCCGCTATGGAGTCGTTAACGCCCGCGTAAAAGCGCTGATTCATGTTAGTAAATCTCTATTCAGCAGCTCATCAAATCTTACCCGGAATCGAACTAGCTCAAGCCTGCAAGTGGCAGTCAACTAGACTATCTACCGGTCAGTCAGATTCAAGAACTAGTTCAACATTTACCGAAGAACAAAACTCCATTCACACGCATGTCGTCTTGCTGTTTCTTGCCGAATAGTTGGAAAGGTAGTCGCATCGTCTAGGTTTAAAATATTTCTAAAGAAGTCGGTTTATTGGTCTCGATAGAATTAATAGTTTATCTTTAAGTCACTGTTTATATTCTATTTTTATGTTTATTTAGATTTATTCCACGCGAATCATTGCAACTCAATACAGTTTACTAGGCGTTTACCTTAGCTGTTCTTAATATTCACCAAGTCGATGAGAGGCAGCGTAGCCACTCATTGACGGATTTAAGGTTATCGACACATAGGTAAAGTAAATGAAATTAAAATATGCGGTATTGAGCTTGGCAGTGGCATCTGGGGCCGTTTCATCGGTGGCGCAAGCGGCTGGGGTTGAACCTTTTTTCGGGGTAGAGGCAAGCTATAACTTAACCAACCCCAAATTAGAACGTGTTGGCTCTGGCGAGATATCCGGTATCGAGGACTATGAGTTTGATAAAGAGTTGAGCCCCGGTTTCTATGCGGGTGTGGTTCTTTCTCAGCATCATAGATTGAAGCTAGGGTATATGGATAAGGACTTTGGTGGCGCTAGTGTGGCGCGTTACTACACTGCGTACGATTATATGTTTAGCCTCTCTGACAGGTTTAATCTAACTGCGGGGCTAATGGCTGGATACGATGACTTTGGGGTCAATGATGAATTCAGTTCTATCGTCGTAGGTGGACAAATAGGTGCCGAATATCGGATGAGAGATTTTAGTGTTGAGCTGGGGTATCAAGTATCAGCCAACCTTTACGAGTCAAATGACTATTATGTTTCTAATCCTGACTTAAATGGAAATGGGGTAATGGGCGTTTCTGGTTCTGATCGATTTGCAGACGATAATATGCTGTATATGAGATTTAACTACTATTTTAACGGCGCAAGATAAGCCATAGTAACTCTCAAAAAATGCTAACCAAGGTGATTGTTGAGGCTGTATTAAGTGTAGACTTGATGGGCACCTTGGCTTTAAAAAGATACGGCACTGACTCAGGCTTGCCTGCTCGGGCTATTTTATACGTACGTAAAGATATATATGCCTTTTCTTCCCTCTGCTGACAATGGCCACGTGTTTGTCTAAATACAGCAACTCTAGAATGTCATTCTCTTCAGTAATGCTGCGTAGCAACATATCTTCGTATTCTTCTGATGTGTCTAAGTTCGTTATGTCTGCTTTTTGTTGTGCGGTAATCGTCGCAGAGTAACGATACGTTCCTTGCTGAAAGCGTAGAAACTGTCCTTTCGAATGAAAAACAGATATGGAGTCAATGCCTTCCTCTTTTAGGTACACATCGGTAGTGAATTTCTCTTCTGTAATCGTCGCATTGATTACTTCGTCAAGTTTGTTGCCTTCCTTTCTTAAATCAGTGAAGTGCGCGCGATATTCACCTCCGAGCGAGATGTGGCTTCGGTAATAGCTTTCGCTAATTAAATATAGTCCGGCAGACAATGTTAGTAATACCAGCAGGGCTCTCATTGTTGCATCTCTTTTCTGATGACTTTAGTTGCTTGCTCGAAATCGTCGAGTGGTAAAACATAGGTCTTGCCAAACTTTTTGTCCGCTTGATAGGCACTTAGGATCAGAGCTGTATCGCTCTCTTCTATGTAATAAGTACACTCACAGTCAATGCTTTGAATCAAGTGCCTTTGAGCTTTCGTCAATACATGCCCTCTAGGCGCAATGATCTTGAATTCTCGATTCGCGATTTGCGTGGTGTGAATGATACTATTTGGATTTAAGTAATAGGCGGAGTTGTCAAATCTAACTTGGTAAAAGTTTTGAACTGATAATCCGATCAAAACCAATGAACAACTGATCAATGTTGCAAAGAACAGCCATTGCTTATTATTACAAACTTTTTCCATAAGAGACGGCTTAGTGTCACCTGGCTCGGATGGAGTTACGTCTAAAGAATCAAGCCTTTCTTTGACGATCAATTGCGATGAATCATCTAGGTTGAGACGATAGCCAATTCTTGGCACTGAAACAATGACATCATCAGAAAGTTGGAATGGTGCCAACACTTCTCGAAGTTTAGCGATTGATTTGGCAAGCGATGAATCGGTGACTTCAGCATGTTCCCAAGCATATTGCTTGAGCGTTTCTTTTTTCACTACATCGTATTGGTGTTGGATCAGACAGTCCAACACTCTTGAATCTGTATAGGAAAGATATGTCGTTGTTTCATTTTGACGCAATGCACCAGTCTGAACAATAAAAATAATTTCTTTGTTACTCACACTGCTTCCTTTTTCGATAAGATGTAAATTAGAACATTTCACTCAATTGGTGTAAAGCTGCGAAATAAGGTGGATTTAGTGTACCTGGCTAGACCCATTCTTCTATTTTATTGAGTGTTACTTGCGTCTATACGGCAGGTATATTCAATAAGAATGCTATTACTGGCGTTGGTTCTGCAAATCACTTGCCCGCTAAGAGATGCGATACTAACTTACACATTTGAACGCATTGAATAATCACTACAAGTACTCTGATGGTTCAAACTTATTGGCAAGGCGTATCTTGGTCAATTCTAGTTCCCAACATCGATAGCTATGGCCCTGAGTTCTAACTACACTCCTTACACTCTGTGTTCCTCGCTGAAGGAAGGGAAGTTCAGGTTGGTTGCAATACTATTGGATTGCCGATTAATGAAGAACTCGTGATTGCACAGCAGTCGGTAGAACTTCTGTAATCGAAACTAAAATCATATAGTTCAAAGCGAGCCCAAGTGGCTCGCTTTATCGAACAAATCGCCTATTTAGCTGAGAAGGTTTGAAAGAGGGCTTTTAACCCCGTTTGCTCCTCTATCAATAATATGAGTATAGATCTGAGTGGTTTTCACATCTGAGTGGCCCAATTGTTCTTGTACTGTTCTTATATCTGCCCCGCTTTCAAGAAGGTGGGTTGCAAAAGAGTGCCGTAGTGTGTGACAAGATATGTCTTTTTCAATCCCTGCCTGCTTTGCGGCTAGCTTAATGTGTTTTTGCAGGGAAGTATGGTGGATATGGTGTCGGCGTACGCTCTCATTGCGCGGGTCTGAAGACAGTCTTTCAGAAGGAAACAGGTACTGCCAGTTCAGGCTCATTTCAGCATTGGGGTATTTCCTTGCCAGCGATTCAGGTAAATAACAGCCAGAGAAAGCTTGGTTACACATATCTTGTTGATAAAACTCAGAGGAAATTCGCTGCTGCAGTTTTATCGCTGAAAACAGTTCGGGTGCCAACGTAACAATTCGGTTCTTGCCTCCTTTACCTTGCCAAATTCGCAATGATTTATATTCGAAATCTATATCATGTATCCTTAGGCGGACGCACTCCATTAATCGTAGGCCTGAGCCATACATTAATTGATAGGGCAGTTTATATTTGGGCGCGCATTGTGAAAGCAACTTTCTTACTTCTGATGGAGTTAAGACCGTAGGAAGCTTACGAGATTTATCTGACCGCCTAAATTGCATATCAAGATCAACAGGTTGCTGGATTATCTCCTTATATAGGAAAACCAAAGAGTTTAGTGCTAGGCTCTGTGTTTTTTTCGCGATACTTTTCTGTGCAACCAAGTGGGTTAAGAAGTCTTCAACATGTTTGGTGCTCATCTCTTTGGGGTGTTGTTTGTCGTGAAACAGTACGTATTGATGAATCCAGTAGACATATGCGTCTACGGTTCGAAGCGCATAGTTCCTACCCAGCATATACTCGCGCACGTAGGTTAAAAAAGGCGAATTAGGCATTCCTTATTACCTGTTTAAATATACATGAGTCTTAGTTTGCCATAGCAGCTTCTACTATATGGATTTGTTCTATGTTTTGCGTATCAGGCGAAAAGAATACCCAGCTAAGTTACTGTTAGTTTTCAAATAAATGAGATATGGTTAGACTTAAAAACAGGCTATATAGATAGAATCGGTAACATTTTACAGACTTTTTCTGGCTAATAGCTGTTAGGTTGCTTTTAAGATTGTTGGCTTGGTAGCTCTGCACAAAGCCACTTCAAGATTCTTGGTTGTTGAAAGCTCAGTGCCAATGTGGCTCAACCGTCGGTAGGTGAAAGCTTGGTTCAATGAGCAAATTTCATGTTCTGCGGTTCACCGTTTTCAGCCTTGCTCTATTAATATTTTCGTTTGAGTTTCAACTTCGTCCTTTCGTGTTCATCGTATCGGTGCTTTCAGGTTCAGCGCTTATGGGGTTCAGTGAACCACCGCAAAATAGGGAAGGCATCAGATTTTAAATTTAGTGGCTGTTGCGGTGCTGAAAGCATTGGTGAATATTGGACCAACCTCTGCATTCCAAATCAGCAAAGGCGTGTGAAATAAGCATTCCTAACAATCTGCTTAAGACGGACTGTCAACGCGGGGCAATTTTGCTTCAAGTCAGGTATAGTGTTTACGGTGGTTTGGTTAGGTGTGGTGGTCGCGTTGTCAGCCACTTAGCAGGGCGTTATGTGTCAGGCGAAAATTTAAACATGAGGGAATATATGGGTTTAGGTGAACTACTTGATAGAATTAGAGAGCTTTATATATCAAGTTTTATTAGTAAAGTAGAAGAACTAGGTGCTACTAGTAAAGTGATCGTTGAGCCGGCCTATCGAAACTCTGAGGGAAAAATTGTTACGGAAGGTAAACTTAATGTGGGCTCAAGAGTAGATGTTGCTTTGGTGAAGGAAAGCACTGAATCGTTGAATTTTGACTTTGATTCAATGTTGTCTTTTGAACCAATTTGCTTCAAATGGAGTAATTCACTATTAGTTAATCTCGCTCCATTTCAATGGGACTATTTTTCGGTTTCATTTCCCGACAAAGCTGAAGACTTTTCGCCGCTAAAAAATTGGTATGATAAATGGTTCAAAGAAAACCCAGCTGAAGGGAGTCTGCTTTATGATTGTGTGCATTTTATTTCTGAACCAGAAATAATTAACGAAATGACAAAATTTCATTTAGATCTGGGTTCTGCCAGCGTGACTTGTTTTGAAGAGTTGTTAGATGCGATGGCCTTGATGACATCCGAAGTACATATAGGTAGTTAAACACATAACAAAGCGTTTAAGACAGATTCGCAACGCTCGGCATTTTCGGTTCTAGTTGAGTTTTGTGTTTACGGTGCAATGGTTTAGGTTAGGTGGTAGCGTTGCTCACTACTTAACGCGGCGTTAGCTAGTGTTTAAAGAAACTAGGGGCTTAAGTGCTCATGAATACAGGGTTCTAGCTTCACACTTGATAGTCCCAAGGCGCAAACTATCTCGCCAGTGGCACTGTTCGAACAGTGATTGAAT